>Ga0247727_10000002_pt1 | contig 833002 bp, 958 predicted proteins | sample WisWelCaveWW1625_FD_202498 | JGI IMG/M metagenome (GOLD analysis project Ga0247727, IMG submission 202498) | Biofilm microbial communities from Wishing Well Cave, Virginia, United States - WW16-25 | ecosystem: Environmental > Aquatic > Deep subsurface > Groundwater > Cave microbial mat...
CTGATGGAGCACAAGGTCCTCAAGGTGAAATAGGTCCAATGGGTCCAGCAGGTCCTCAAGGTGACCCAGGAGCAGATGGTACTAATGGATTAAACGGAGCTGATGGAGCACAAGGTCCTCAAGGTGAAATAGGTCCAATGGGTCCAGCAGGTATTCTAACAATATACAGCGTAGTTTCCCCAACTTTATCCGTAATTCCATTTGCTCCAGGTGATCCACCAACTATGGTGGTTGCTACATGTGCAGAAGGTGACTTTGCTACAGGTGGTGGCTATATTCTTGGTAGTCCAGATATTGCAGTAATGTCTACTTCATTGGGTGGAACCCCATCAGAGTGGGCTGTTTCTGTAATCAATTTCGCTCCAGAATCAGCAGATGTTACGGTAACAGTACAATGTGCTGAATTATTTCCATAAACTCTTTTTTTATCTCAGTGATTATTTTCCAAATCTAGTTTCATAATTTATTTTGTATCTTGGATATACTAATCAACAACAATTTTCTTGTTCTGATTCAACTAGTTTTTATAAAGTTCTAACGTGAAGTAATCGTTGAATTTTCTTCGCATCTTATCACTTTGTTCCATACTTGGTGTTTTTGTAAGTATTTCATCCATTTATGCACAAACAGAAATCTCAGATAATATAGTGATTTTGCATACTTCTTCAGGTGATATGGTAATTGAATTATTCCAATATGATGCTCCAAAAACAGTTGCAAATTTTGTTGATTTAACTGAACAAGGATTCTATGATGGTACGATATTTCACAGAATTATCAAAGATTTCATGATTCAGGGTGGAGATCCAAATACAAAAAATACACAAAACATTACAGAGTGGGGATATGGTAAATCTGATAGTACAATTCCTGCAGAATTTAACACAATAATGCACAAAAGAGGAATTGTATCTATGGCAAGAGGTTCTGATCCTGACAGTGGCAGCTCACAGTTTTTCATAGTTCATAAAGATGCACTTACACTAGATCAGAATTATACTGTATTTGGAAGGCTGGCAACACAAGAAAGCTTTGATACTTTGGATAAAATTGCAGAATTGGAAACTACTGGACCATCAACAAATTACATCCCAACTGATCTTTCTCTAGCTGAAATACAAAGTGCTGAGGTAAAGACACGTACTGGTATTACTAATTTACTAGATCAAAAAGGACCCCAGAGAGTACAACCATCTGTAATTGAGACTATACAGTCATACTCTAATGACGATTTTGGAATTTCATTTGATACTGCATCTACCTGGGCAATACAGGAAATACAAAAACAAGACCCAAGACAGCCTGATATTATGATTATGGGATCAACAAATGATGTATATGCACCAAGAATTTTGATTTTTGTAAAAAATTCTACTCTGACATCACTGGCAGACTTTTCTGCAGAAACTAAAAAATCATACGAGCAGGCAATTACTACTGGCTCTCTTACTATTTTAAATGAAGAAAATACGTCAATAAACGGCATTGAAGCTTTGATTAGAAACTCAAATGGAAAGCTTGCTACTGCATCAGAAACACTTGATTTACAGTATAAAGAAATTGTCTTTAAAGGCGACGGAAAATTCTACACCATTACATATGCTAATACAATAAATAATTTTGATGAATCTTTGCCCCAATTTAATCAGGTAATTAATTCACTTACCATCAAAGGATCTGAGAAAGGCGGTGGTTGTCTAATTGCTACTGCTACATATGGTTCTGAACTAGCTCCACAAGTACAACAACTACGAGAATTAAGAGACAATACTGTTTTTACAACACAGTCAGGTACTGCATTTATGACTGGATTTAACCAACTATACTACTCATTTTCACCAACAATAGCAGATTGGGAGCGAGAGAATTCACTCTTTAAAGAATCAGTTAAACTCATCTTGACACCTATGATTTCTACTCTATCTATACTAAATTATGTTGATATTGATTCAGAACAAGAAATACTAGGATATGGATTGATGATAATATTGGTTAATGTTGGATTGTACTTTGTAGCACCATCAGTATTAATCATCAAGATGAAAAACAAGCTTGTAAATCGTTCTGATCATACATAAAATTTCTGAGGCATAATAATTTTAAAAACTATGGATATGCAGTAAATTCAGAAAGAATAGAGTCAATCTCTGAAATCTTGATTCTGTTTTGCTCCATTGAATCCCTTTTACGCAATGTTACAGTTTGGTCTTCCAAAGTTTGATAATCAACAGTAATAGCAAATGGTGCACCTATCTCATCCAGTCTTCTGTATCTTCTTCCTATTGCACCGGAATGATCCAAAAATACATCGTATTTTCTTTTGATCTGAAGATATAACTCGTCTGTCTTTTCTTTTAACCCGTCTTTTTTTATCAATGAAAGAACGCCAATGTGTATGGGAGCCAAGTAAGGCTTTAGAGATAATACGGTTCTTTCATTTTCTTTATCCTCGTATAGTGAATGCTCAAGTATTGTGTAAAGACTACGATCAATTCCCATAGAAATCTCAAAAACATGTGGTAATACTTTTTCCTCATTATCCATTACTTCAAATTTCTCATTACTTTTCTTGGCATGACTAGATAAATCATAGTCTGATCTGTAATTGCATGCAACTAGCTCAAGCCAACCTATTGTAGTTTCAACTTCAAAATCAAAAGCTACTTGTGCATAGAATGCTTTTTCCTTATCTCCTAGTTTTCTAAATCTACTTTTTGTTACATCAATTCCCGTTTTCTCATAAAATTCAATTAATATTGCTAAATAATATGCCACAAACTTGTTTGGAATTATCTTTAATTCTACTGCTTCTTTACATGTAATTACTTGGAGTTTAGAATCAACCTGAACTCTAAGGATAGTATTTGCAATTTCAGAAAACTTTTCCATCTCATCTAATTTTGTTGGATTGCAAAACACTTCAATCTCTGCCTGATAAAATTCTCTTAAACGAAGTAGACTCTGCCTTGGTGATATTTCATTTCTAAAGCTTTTACCCACTTGGGCAATTCCAAGTGGCAACTTTCCTCTCATAGTCTTAAACAGTCTTGGAAAATCAACAAAGATAGACTGACATGTCTCAGGTCTAAGATATGCTGGCTCTTCTTCTGGACCAATTCCTACTTTGAACATCATGTTAAATTTTTTAGCATTTTCAAAATCTCCCTTACATTTTGGACATTTGATGTTGTTTTGCAAAATAGCATTATCAAACTCTTCTAAATCTGCACTTTCAGGTATTTCTATTTTTGAGATTTCAGAAATAGTCCTGTCTGCCCTAAAGGTTGACTTGCATTTTGTACATTTTATTATTGGATCTGCAAAATTTCCCAAGTGACCAGATGCCTCAAATACCGATTTTGACATTATCTGTGAGCCATCAATTTCCATCATGCCATCTCTTCTGATTAGTTCTCTGCGCCATAACTCTAGAAATTTATTTTTCAAACTTACACCACAAGGTCCATATTCCCAAAAACCTGCTTGGGCATCTGCATAAACCTCACAGCTAGGAAAGTAAAATCCACGCTCAAGTGCTAATTTCATTACGTCTTCATAATTCATTGTACCATTTCACCAATGACTGAATAAATTCCTACGCCAACTCCTTTACTTTTCTTATGTTTTCAAAGTCGTCCCTAACATCATCAATTGGAGTTTCTAAAATTATTGGAATCTTTTTCTTATTAGCAGTTTTTATTACTTCTGATAGTCCTTTTTCTCCAATGTTTCCCAATCCTACATGATAATGTCTATCAAGATTACAGCCAATCTCTCCCTTGGCATCATTAAGGTGTAAAATCTTCAAATTCTCAAAACCCACAGTATCATCAAATTTTGTAAAAGTGTCTTTAACTGATTTTTCTGTTCTTAGATCATAACCAGAAACAAATGCATGACATGTATCAAGGCATACACCAAATTTTTTTGCAGGCTTTAACTGATTAAAAATCTCTGTCAACTGCTCAAAATTTGCACCAACAGAATTTTTTTGTCCAGCAGTATTTTCTAGTAAAATCATTACATCATTTTTTGTTTGTCCTGCTTTGTTTAATCCTTTAACCAATTGTTTGATTCCTGCATCTTCACCTGTCCCTAAATGACTGCCAAGATGTGTGACCAAATATGGAATATCCAATTTACCACATCTCTCGACTTCATTAATCAGTGTATTTACTGATTTTTCAAATCCATCTTCTTTTGGAGTGGATAGATTTGGCAAATATGGCATATGGGCACATGTTGCAAATTTATCTATCTTACTTGCTTTTAGTTTCTCTTTGAAATTTGTAATATCACTATCTGAAAGATCTTTTGCATGCCATCCTCTTGGATTTCTAGTAAATATCTGAAAAGCAGAACACTCTCTTTCTACGGCATTATCTACTGCTTTGTCAATTGAACCTGAGATCGAAACATGGCAACCGATCTGCATATGTCACAACTTATCTAAACATAATTTAAATCAGCATCTGTCTAAATTAAAACCAGATTTTTATGTAATTGTCATTAATCACTATTCATGCTAGCACTTGGACAGGATGAAATTGCAAAATACCCCTTTTTGGCAGATGCGGGTCAATATCTAAAAGATAAAGGGTTTACACTGGAACAATTTGGAACTGATCCCGATTTGAAATCATTGGTAGAAAAGGCATTTAATCGAATTGAAGTGGCAGCTGATGGAAAAATCTATCACTCTGATTTGATAGGAGATCAAGCATCAAATCAAGCTGCACTTCCAAGAGAAGTATTCTCTTTTCTCTTAGCCATTGTATTGCTCAAATTAAGTGGTATGACCACATTAATCAAAAGATTTGCGCTTGCCGAAGCCAGACGTGCAGAAAAATATCTAGAAAAAGACTTGGCAAATATCTCTGATGAATCAAAAAAACAACTGGCAATTAGAATTATTGATGATTTGTTTTCAGTTCAAATAAAAAAACAAGATGATTATTTTGTAATACCCGTATCTGATTATCTCAAGCATTCAATAAATTTTCATGAAAGAGAATGGAAATTAATAAACAGACATGTAGAAAACGGCCTGGTCTTTCTCACTCCACATGAAACAGTCAGACTAATTCGAAAGGAATTGGGAACATATATCAGCTCTAAGATTATTAATGCAAAAACACCGTCAATGATCTCAGGTTTTGAAGAATCGATAAACAAATTAATTTCCATGTCTAAAAAGTTTACAACTTATACTGTAACTACTGGAGAATACCCACCATGCATAAAGCACGCCATTGAAATTCTTGAAAAAGGAGAAAACCTCCCACACTCTGGAAGATTTATGCTTGCAACATTTCTGTTATCAAAAGGTCAATCAGTAGAAGAAATTGCACCGTTATTCAAAAATGCACCAGATTATAATGAACGAGTTACTCTTTACCAACTAAATCACTTGGCAGGAACTTCAGGAAGTGGCACCCAATACTCATGTCCTTCATGTGAAAAACTCAAGACACAAAATTTGTGTTTTGCAATACCAGAATGTGATAATATCATAAATCCACTTCAATTTGGAAAAAAGAGAATCTAATGCAAGAAAATGATGTAAAATTTCTGGAAGATTCTTTTAAGAAATATTATTTTGAGCATTTTGATCTTATCCATGTTCCAAACAGAACTTCTGAGCGAGAATTTGGATTCCAAAAATTCAATTCTGGCATGACACGACATATTTCAATTAAAGATGACAAAGAGCTCCATCTTTTACTAATGCAAAACATTCCATCTGATGTTTATTGCTCTAATGCATGTTATTCTTTTCCAAATTTACCTATGAACGAAAAAGATTGGAAAGAAGCAGATCTAATTTTTGATATTGATGCCAAAGATCTAAATCTAGAATGTAGAAAAAATCATACAATTTCCAAATGTAATGAATGCAATGAAATATCTACTAACAGTAATAACTGTAGCAAGTGTAATTCTATAAAATTAGAAAAAAAATCACTTCCATGTAAAAATTGCATTGATGCATCCAAAAATGAAGTATCAAAACTATCAAAAATTCTAACTGAAGACTTGGATGTTCAACAAAATAACATTCATGTTTATTTTTCTGGCAATGAAGGATTTCATGTGTATGTGTATAATTCACAATTCCAACAACTAGGTTCACGGGAAAGATCAGAGTTAACAGATTACATCATGTTTAATGGAGCAATCCCAGAAACTTTTGGTATGAAAAAATTTAAACCAAACCGTTCATCATTTCCAGATTTTGAAGAAAAAGGATGGAGAGGAAGATTTTCACAAGAAGTATATGGTTCAAAATCAAAACGCTCAAAAATAATCTCAGAACTAATTGTTAATGGATATTCTTCTTTTCAAAAAACTCTAGAAGATATCTCTGATAAAATTGGAGCTAAAATTGATCCTAATGTAACAATGGATATTCATAGGGTATTTAGACTTCCAGGATCACTAAATAGTAAAAGCGGTCTGACAAAAATTCTTTGCAATGATCTTCCAAAGTTTGATCCTTACATAGAAGCCTCATTTCTTGATGAAAATTCAGTAGAAGTAATGGCTAATTGCCCAATTGAATTTAAGCTAAAAAACAGAAAATTTGGTCCATACTTTAATGAAAAAGTGTCTATTCCAACATATGTTGCAGTATACATGATTTGCAAAAAATTGGCGACAGTCTCTTAATTTTTTGAATCAAATCTATCAACTAACAATACTCAAAGTAAAATAATTTCAAAAATAATGCCAAATCCAGAATTTTTGCTGGTAAGACATTAATTTGCCGAGCCATAAGAAACGTTGATTTTGTATAGCGCCTCCACTGATAAGCAAGCTCCACCTCCTGATACAGGGAAATTTGCCAGATTAATCATAGTTGCCATAATTGCTGTTGCAATATTGGCAGTTGCTGGAAATCAGGCTGTAATTTTATCGATGAATTTTACCGAATTTGGGGAACAATTTAGCAAACCACTGTATTATTCCCTGGTTTCAACTATCATACTTTCAGCAATTGCTCTGGTACGAGTAAACATCATTGGAAGATCATCTATCTTTTGGTATGGACTTCATACAGCTATTGGGTTTATTGGAAAAAGCGCCCAACAACCAATCTCAAACAGCATTCCAAGCTTTAGAGATTACAAGCTTAGTCCGCTACAATTTATCATTTGGCAAATTACAAAGATTTTGCTCTTTGGGGCATTTTTTGTAAATATTATGTTTGGATTTGCAGCAGTATCTTTTATTGATGGAAATAATCTAGGTTTAGAAAATTTATCCAACATATTTTCTTTACCATTTGTAACACCAAGTACTGATCCTAACTATGCAGTTGAACAAGTTGTTCCAATGATTCCGGCACTAGTAATTCTTTTACCTCCAGTTCTTGCAGCAATTGGACTTCGTTTAGTTTTGTATGTGGGCATTCATAAAATTATTAATGTCGTTACTTCTTATCTTCAAGATTCAAAAAGTGGAAAACCAAGATACCTCAATTATGTTTCAACTATAGAAACCATAATTGGTGTAGGTATACTCTGGTTAGGTTTTAATCTATTTTTTACTGATCAAATTGATTACAATACAAGATATATCGTTGGTGGAACACTTGTAATTGGATTTGCTCTTTTAGCTTTTTCAATTGTGGACAGAATAAGAGCACGTGTACTCACTCATATGTTTAAGAGAGATGTATACATTAGAATTCTAACAGTTCTTGCAATTGCAGTTATTGTTGGAGGATTGGTCACTGTCAATAACAGTATTGCAGATGCAAAAAAAATTGAATACTTGGGACCTTACACTGCTCAGCAAATTGGTGTAAATCGTTACATCGGTCAACTAAATGATATCAAAGAAAACATACATGATGTAGAATTACAATCTGTATCACCAAATAATATAAAAAATTATGTAAATAAAAACAGCGATGTACTTGATGTAGTTAGAGTATGGGATTGGGAGGCAGCATTTGCTAAATTAAAACCGGAAATTGGATTGATTCCAAACGTAGATTTTGAAGATAATGATATTCTTCGTTTTAACAATACGTTATACTGGACTGCCTCAATGAAACCTGTATTACCTTCTTCAGTTAGTCTTGAAAATAGATGGTATAACGAACATCTTGTATATACTCATGTTCCAAACGGATTCCTCACACTTGAGGCTACAGATGGTCAAATTGTAGATAGTGGTGAATTCTTTAAACAACGAGAAATCTATTATGGTGAAGGAGGTCTCTTTGAGCAAACTTGGTCAGCATATCCAAACTCTAGAGGATCTACTAGTGCAGAATTAGGAGGAGTATCTTATAATGGTCAAGGAGGATTAGATGTATCTCCACCACTTAGCTGGACTTTTGAGCCAAACTTTTTACTTTCATTTCCTGCAGAATCAGTACATGTAATGCGATACAAAGATGTTCATGACAGAATGAAAACTTTGTATCCTTATTTTCTATACGATGTATTTGGTAAAGAATTAGATTCTATTCCAGTAACTGATGGAGAAAATTCTTATTGGTTGATTCCTCTGATAATTGGATTTGATACTCATGATGTACCATGGTCTTCTGGAAATCCATATCTTAGATTAGTAGGATTTGCTCTAGTTGATAGTTATGATGGTGATATTCAACTATTGAAAACAGGCGATGATTTCTTTACTGAAATGTTTGTTAGTCAATACTCTGATCAGTTCAAACCAATACCTGCTTGGCTAGAAGAACAAATACGATATCCAGTTGAATTGTTTAACTGGAAAACAGAAATGTATAATATTTACCATATAAGTGATGTTGAAACATTCATTCAGGCAAATGAATTTTATGAGATTCCTCAAGGTTTGGAAGCTTACTATGTAGAAGCAAAGCCACCAGGTTTTAATCAAACAGAATTCATAGGTTTACTTTCCTTAGAACTACGGGGTTCTCAAGGAAGAAATCTTGCAGGATACATGGTAGTTGAAAATGATCTCAAAAATCTAGGCGATATACAATTCTATGAAATTCCCTTAAACTCTACTACCAAATTGATTGGTCCTACCGCAGTTAGAGAAGCATTAGATAAAGATCCAGAATTTGCTGAATTAAAGACACTTTTGAGAAATCCTAGAATTGGAGATAATATTCTATACAGAGTAGGCGAACATGATGTCTATTTTATTCCCGTATATACTGCAGGAGCTGGAGGAGTTGTTGCCCAACTTGGTACTATTGCAGCTGTAGGTGCAGCATTTACTGGGGAATATTATGTTGGTTTGGGAGATACACAAGAAGAGGCATTTGAGGCATATTTGAAAAAGGTATCTGGCGTAGCTGGTTCCTCAACTTCAGTTGATGTTGATTATATCGAATTGGGAAGATCAGATAGAATCGATATTATAAAATCTTCATTTAAAGAAAATGGAATAGAAATTTTAGAACCAACATCAATACAAATTCCATTATCATTTAAAGAAGGAGAGATATTCTTCTTTACTGAAAATGATCGTGTTGACACAGAAAATTTCTTATCTAAATTCATAGATAATTTTGTAAAACCAAGAAGTGACAGAGTATTCATGTGGCAAGAAGATGCTAATCTCAATATTGGAACAATAGTTGTAAAAGACAATATTCCTGAAATGCACTATGTCTCAATTACAGTAGGAAATTAATTGTTATTAGTCATTGATAATGGTTCTGTGTATACAAAAAACTTAATTGATTTTTTACATAACAAAAATATCTTATTTGAAAAACAAACACCAGAGCTATTAGATCCAAAATTACTAAATAATTACAACTCATTTATTCTCTCTGGGCGAAGAAAAAATGAAAAAAAAACAAATGAGATCAATTCCAAAATAATTAATCATGCAATTCAAAATGATAAGAAGCTATTGGGGATTTGTTATGGTGCAGAAATATTAGCTCTGACTTTGGGTGGAACAATTCGGAAACTTACATTACCACAAAAAGGTACTGAGAAAATTAACATTCAAAGAGAAAATCGCCTTTCTAATGAGGATTTACAGGTATTTGAAAGTCATGGATTTGAGATTTCTAAATTACCCGATATTTTAATTGCAATAGGCGAATCTAAAAACTGTAAATTTGAAATTATTCAATATGATAAAAAACTAATTTTTGGAACCCAATTTCATCCTGAAATGAGTGGTGATGGTCAAAACTTAATTCAAAAGTTTTGCTCTCTCTGATTGATTTTAATAACTCTCAAATTTCATTTAATCTCATGGATCCCTTAGATCATCAACTTTTACTTCCTTTAGTAGAAGAAGAAAACATTTGCTTACCTCTACCAATCAATGTAGTTTCAAAATATTGGAATATTGACCTTCCAATGTATGAGGCTATTGAAACTGCAAAACAATATACCAATTCTAACGGAAGTATCTTAATTGAAGGAATTGAATCTGCAGAAAAACATGGATTGACATGTAAAATTATTCATTCTTCCTTGTCTGAATTAAAAAAAATAATAGATATTGGAATTCCACCAATAGTAATTCTTCCAGGAATTCCTGAAATTACACAGCATGCTTCAGTAATTTCTGGTTATGATGATAATGAGAAAACTATTTTCCATTACATTCAGAAAGGAACTCAAGAAGGCGAGCAACAAGAAGGAGCAATTCCTCAAGCAATTTTTGATAAAGAATGGTCTGAAGATGGGAGACTGTTAATAATTTTAGCTCCATCAAATGTCTTGTCTTCTATAAAACTAGAAAATGATTCAAGTGAACGATCAAATAGACTATGTTTTATTTCTGAAAGACTAAGTATGCAAAAAAATACATCAGAAGTTTTGATATCTCTAAAAAAAGCAATTGAATTAGATCAAACCAATCCAACTACATTGTATTTGTTAGGTAGTTTACTTAACGAACAAAATTCTAATGACTGTGTACAGTATTATGAAAAATGTATCAAAATTAACAATAGATTTTATCTTGCATACAATGGACTAGGTAACTATTATCTAAAATCTAACCAATTTGATAAATCTGAATTGTGTTATAGTAAAGCCATTGAAATCAATCCTAAACGATCCGCAAAAATTTACAAAAACCGTGCTTATCTCAGAGAGAAACAAAAAAGGAATTCTGAAGCAAAAAATGATCTTAAAAGTTATTTGAAACTTTTTCCAAAAGCTAAAGACAGAGGAATTATAGAACAAGCAATTAGAGAATTATGAAAATGCGGAGTGCGGGATTTGAACCCGCGGCCTTCAGCTTGGGAAGCTGACGTCATACCGAGCTAGACTAACACCGCCTATCTCAAATTCATTAATTATGATTAAATATCTTAATTGAAAAACAATATCATGGATGCACGTTGCCCTAAATGTGAGAAAGTAGCAATTTTAAATGATGAAATTACTAATGTAAAATGTCCTCATTGTAATTTTGAAGCAGATTATGATACTTATCTTGAAATTATGAAAGATCAGGCAATTAACATGTCATATGACTATATTCCAAAAAGACCCGGCATTTGACTACCAAAAATTTCCTTTATCTGAACAATCTAAATGTGCTCCACACTTGGGACAAAACATATGACATGCTTGCATATCTACCATCTTATTATCACATCTGGGACATCTTATTTCATCAACCATACGTTTGCTAAGTAATCTTGATTTAAAAATAATGTCCAAAGGTTAATTAGTCCATAAACTTTTTTTTGTAATACTTGACAAATTTCAAGCTCACCGTATCAGATGTAAAAGGAAAATCTATCACTAAAGAGTTGAAAGACAGCGATGCAAATACATTACTAGGTTTACAACTAGGCAATGAAACAGATGCATCTATTGTAGGATTGAAAGGAAAATTAAAACTCACTGGTGGTAGTGATAAATCTGGAGTACCGATGAGAAATGATATTCATGGTTCAGCACGAAAATATGTTTTACTTTCAAAAGGAGTTGGATTACAAGCAGCAGAAATTGGACAAAGAGTAAGAAAACTCATGCGCGGAAATACTGTTTCAGAAGAAATATACCAGATAAATTGTAAATTTGATGGAGAGCTACCAGTAGAAGCTCCAGCTGAAGTAGCAGCAGAATCTTAAGAAAATAAATAAAAAGAATAACTTAACATATACCAGCTCTACATTTTGATTGATGCATTGGAGAGAAACACTTCCTGATTGGTACATAAAAAAATATGGTCATCAACCATGTGTAAATATTGGAACTGCAGGTCATGTGGATCATGGTAAAACTACACTTATTCAGGCATTAACAGGTTCATGGACAAGTGTTCATAGTCAAGAGCTAAAACGAGGAATTACAATTCGTGTTGGTTACTCTGATGCAGCATTTTACAAATGTAAAAGTTGTGAAGAACCACTAGGATATTCAACAGCTCCAAAATGTAATAATTGTGGAAAAGAAAGTGAACTATCTAGAGTTGTTAGTTTTGTAGATAGTCCAGGACATGAAAGTCTAATGGCAAACATGCTCTCAGGTTCTGCATTAATGGATGGAGCATTATTGTTAGTAGCTTCAAATGAACAGGTACCTAAACCGCAAACTAAAGAACATCTTTTGGCACTTCAAACACTTGGAATACAACAAATTGTCATAGTACAAAATAAAGTAGATTTGATTTCATACGAAGAAGCTATTACTAATCATCAAGAAATTACAAAATTTGTTAAAGGAACATATGCTGCAAAAGCACCAATTATTCCAATATCTGCACAATCTGGGCTTAACATAGATGCATTAATTGGTACAATAGAATCTACAATCAAGACTCCAGAACGAGATGAATCTAAAGAACCAATAATGCATGTCTTAAGATCATTTGATGTCAACAAACCTGGTACAAAATTAAAAAATATCAGAGGTGGTGTAATTGGAGGAAGTTTAACACAAGGAACTTTTAATGTTGGTGATGAAATTGAAATTAAACCTGGAATAATGGATGAAAAAAAGAAAACATATGAGCCATTACTGACAGAAATTATCTCTCTAGGCACAGCTGCTGGAATTGTTGATTCTGTAAAACCTGGTGGTTTGGTGGCAATTGGCACAAAACTAGATCCCGCAATGACAAGAAGTGATTCTTTTATAGGCTCTGTAATTGGAAAACCTGGAACACTACCAGAAAATTCAACTCAGATAAGACTCGAAGTGAATCTGTTTGATTCTGCTGTTGGAGCAGCTGAAGATACCAAAGTACTCCCAATTCAAGTAGGAGAACTATTACGATTAAACATTGGAACTGCTCCCATTCTAGGTAAAGTCTCTAAAATCAAATCAAATAATATAGACATTGAGCTTCGAAGACCTGCTTGCATATTTGAAGGTGGTAATGTGGCTATTAGTAGAAGAATTACTGACAGATGGAGACTAATCGGTGCAGGAATACTTGGTTGAAGTAATTTGCGATACGAGTTTTCTAATTCATCTAGCTACTAGAAGAATCAAAAATATTGATAATATTGATGTCGAAATAGGGCAAGTCACTTTTGTTGTTCCACAAGTTGTTCACAATGAACTTTCTGAATTAATTAAAAATCCTCAAAAAAATCAAACTGCACTTATAACTAGAGATTTTATAAAAAATTTTAAAATTATATCGATTTCTGGAAATTTTGCAGATAAAGAACTCATTGATTATGTAAAAAAAAATAGAACCATAATCGGCACCATGGATAAGGAATTAAAAAAACAAATCAAAGAATATGGTGGCTCTATAATGTCTTTCTCAAATGACAAAATTGTTTTAGAATCATAGTAAAATTTAACTTGTAGAATTTATCAATAATTGATATGAGTGATTTAATTTTAACAAGCAGTGCTTTTAAAAATGGAGAAAAAATTCCAAAAAAGTATGGTTATAAAAATACCAATGTAAATCCACCATTAAAGATTAATGGAATACCTCAAAACACCAAATCTCTAGTTCTCATAATGGATGATCCTGATGCAATGGGTGCAGTAGGAAAAATTTGGGTTCATTGGGTAATATGGAATATTGAACCTGTCACAACAGAAATCAAAGAAGATTCAATTCCAACTGGCGCCATTGAAGGTAAAACTGATTTTGGAGAAATTGGTTATGGAGGTCCAGCTCCACCTGATAAAGAACATACATACATCTTCAAATTGTGTGCATTAGATAATAAACTGAATCTAAGTGAAGGTGCATCTAAAACAGATGTAGAAAAATCAATGAAAAATCATATTCTTGCCGAAGCTAGACTGACAGGTAAATATTCTCCTTAAATCAACTCATGGATTTTCAATATTTATTTTTAAATATATGAATAGTTCTACTTATTTTTTATACAAAGAGTAATAAACAAAGTTTAGAGAGAAAATCTAATTGATTTCAAACCTAACTTTACTCTCACTAGGAAAATTTGATCTTAAATTACATCATCTCTTAATCGTAGGGATCCTTTCTCTATCCTTTTCTATTTCATTCTTAGTTAGATCACAAGCAGCTGATTATGGTTGGGAGCTAAATGAATTTGATCCATTTTTCAATTATAGAGCTACACAATATATTGTTGATAATGGAATAAATGAATATTTTCAATGGGATGATGATCTAAGTTGGTATCCTAATGGCAGAGATGTTTCACAAACTTCGCAAGTAGTACTTCATATTACTGCTGCTGTTACATATTGGATTTTTGGTGGTGGAATGGAACTTTATGACTTTACAATTCTTTTTCCTGTAATTTTTGGTTCTCTTAGCACTATTGTGATTTTTGCATTAGTTAGAATAATAGGAGGAACAACTGCTGGATTATTTTCTGCATTACTTTTCTCAGTTTCACTCCCATTGATATTGAGAGGAACAATAGGTTGGTTCAAATCTGAACCTCTTGGATTATTTTTTGGTCTTTTAGCGACCTATTTTTTGCTTAGTGGTATTAACTCTAAAAATAAAAAAATAGCAATTGCAAAATTAATAGCTGCAGGAATTACTGTCCCTTTATCGATATCGGCATGGGGTGGAAGCCAATTTTTTATAATTCCTATAGGTGTTTTCATTCTTACACTACCTTTTGTAAGATCCGATCATAAATTTATCATATGGGCAATTCCTCTCTTTACCACAGTAACCGTTCTTGTCTCCCTAAGTTTTGAAAGATTAAGTTCATTCATCTTTGGATTGGGGGGTGCTTCATTAATGATTCCAACAATTTTCTTAATAGTTTGCATTTTTATTCAAAGTAAAAGTAATGAAAACAAAAAAATTAGAAATGGTTTATTATTTTTAGCCTCTATTTTGATAATTGGTACATGTATTTTGATAATTAATGCTGATACGGAATTTTTACCACTTCCAAGTTATAGATATCTAAATGCGATTAATCCATTTTTGACTACTTCTGTTCCTTTAGTAGATTCAGTTGCAGAACATGCTAGTACAACAATTCAACAATCCTTCTTCTTTCATTCCATTCTGATGATATTTGCAGGATTAGGAATTTGGTTAATCGTGAAAAATTACCAAATAAAAAATTCTAGTTTTATTAAAAATGACATGATTTTGTTTTCATTAATTTTTGGATTAATTGGAATATATGTTAGCTCTGCATTTGTAAGGTTAGAAGTCTTTGCATCTCTATCCTTGATAATATTATCTTCGTTAGGATTATCTGTGCTTGTAAAAGAGATTTTAAACAACACCGAAAGGAAAAAATTCAAAAATTTAATTATCAAATTTTCATTTCTTGTAGGAATAATAATTCTTTTAGTAGTACCAATTTCTTTCCCGTCAAATGGCAATTGGGTTACAGCAACAAAAACTCCTCCTACAATTCTTAATGGTGGTTCTGTTTATCCAATAAGCACAAATGATTGGTTAGAATCAATGGAATGGATAAAAAACAATACACCTAAAGATGCGGTAATTGCATCTTGGTGGGATTATGGATATTGGATATCTACATTGGGAGAAAGAGCATCAATAGCTGATAATTCAACGTTATACACCAGTGTTATAGAAAAACTTGCTAAAATGTTACTCAGTTCCCCACAAGAAGGCTGGCAAATGTTGAGAGATATGGAAGCTGATTATGTTGTAGTTTTTGTTTCAGGCCAGAGATTGGCAGTTGATAACGAAGATCAAGCTCTCTACATATTACAAGGCGGTGGTGATGAATCAAAAAAACAATGGTTTATACGAATTGCTGACAAGTCTATGGCACAATATCTGCAATCTGATAGTATGAGTGGAACTGATTATTTTTGGAATGATTCTTTACTAGGTAAAATGTTCCCATTTACTCCCTTAGCATATGTCAATTTCCAAACTAATCAACAATCTGCAACATATCTACCAGGATTTACACCAGTATATGTAAAAGACATCAAATATCCCTCTGGTAGTAATGGTCCATTAAGACTTGTACATGCATCTCCAAGTTTTAATGGAGAAAAAGGTCAACCCATGATAGGCGTATTCATTTATGAAGTAAACAAAGACTTTGTTCCAACTAATTAATTTGATATTTTAATTATATCTCTCAGCTAGTCTGTATCTCAGGTATTTATCATCTGGTGAAAATTTAGCCGGATGTGCAGAAATTGTTTCTTCATTACATAGTGGACATTTTTCCTTAAGTGAATAATGATTACACTTTGAGCATTTTCTTAATTGAAATCTCATATTAGTTCTCTCTAGTTTTTTTAGATTCTTCTCTGGTAAATTTGAATGAACCTTTCTTTTTTTCTATGTTTTCTTGAATTTCAGCTATTATTGGTTTTAGTGTTTTTTCGGCAGATTTGAAATCTTCTGCAGTAATAGATAGTCTATATTTTGGTGCACCTAAATAAGTAATATCTATTGTAGGATCTTTTTTTGTTGCATCCAAAAGCGCCTTTTTAATAATTTCAACTCCATCTGATTTGTTATTTGTAATTTCCATAATCCCTCTAATTTCAACTGAAGGAAGTTTGATTTTAGAGCATATTTCTTCAATAACTGATGCCGTTTTTTTAGGAATTTTTAATTCTTTTATTGATTCTATTCCATTTCTTCCAATTTCAATAAAAGCATCATAAACAGAATCAAATTTTGAATAAATACTGTCTTCTAATTTTTCAATATCTTCATCTGAAAGTTTTCCCTTTTCTTTAACATTTTCTAGTAATGTTTTCCCTTTTTCAAATTTTTTGACTTCTTTTAACTTCTGCTTTTTTTGATCTTTAGATACTTGTTTTAATGAAAGATCTATATCTCCTCTATCTGAATTTACTTTTTTTACTAGTAATACTTTTTTCTCTCCATCTTTTACAAATTTACTAACTGATCTAATCCAACCTGGTGCAATTTCTGAAATATGTAAAAATCCCTGAATTCCATTATATTCATCTAAAGTGACATAAGCCCCATGATCCATTACCTTAGTTATTGTAGCAAGAACAATTTCTCCTTGTTCTGGCATCTCTTGAATTTCAGTAGACATTTCTTCTAAATTTTTCTTCTGTATAATTTAATGTTGCTAGCTAGAAATCAATTCCTTTTTTTGCTTTTATGCCATGTTGAAATGGATGTTTTATTTCTCTCATTTCTGTGACTAGGTCTGCCAATTCAATGATTTCATCTTTAGCATAATTTCCAGTTAGTATAAGATCTAGTTCTCGTGGTTTTGATTTAATCAAATTAAGAACATCTTCAACTTTTATTAGACCTAAATTTATGGCATAATTTATCTCATCTAAAATTATAATGTCATACTTTCCTGATTGAATTTTTTCAGTACTAATTTTAATTGCCTCTTTTGCAATTTTTTCATGTTCTTCTTTAGGACTCTTGTCATCTATTATTCCAACAAATCCCTTTCCAATAGCAACTATCTCAAATTCTGGTTCTAGTCTCTTAGATGAATACATCTCGCCATAATGCCATGATCCTTTGATGAACTGTATCATGCAGATTTTTTTTGCATAACCTGTTGCTCTTAATGCAATTCCTAAAGCTGCAGTAGTTTTTCCCTTACCTTTTCCAGTATATACAATAGTTAAACCGTCTTTATCCACAGATAATTCATGAATTATCCAAGTAAAAACATTGAGTATTGTTTTAGGCCAAATGTATCAATTTAAATAAAAAACGATTCTAATCATACGAATTGAAAATCCCAAGAATTACATTAGCAGGAGCTACTAGTGGAGTTGGAAAGACATCGATAACATGTGCAATTATCTATGCTTTACAAAAAAGGGGCTTTTCGGTCCAACCATTCAAAGTAGGCCCTGATTACATTGATCCAAGTTATCTTTCAAGCATATCAAAACATGAAGCAATTAATCTTGATGTTTGGTTAATGGGAGAAAATCAACTTTTGGAGAGCTTTGTATCTAATTCAAAATCTGATATTTCTGTCATTGAAGGAGTAATGGGATACTATGATGGATTTGGTGGAGATTCAAATTATGCTAGTACTCAACATGTTGCATCTTTAACAAAATCTCCTGTACTTTTGATATTGGATGCAAGTAAAACAGCTAGATCAATTGCGGCAACAACGCTTGGATTTCAAAAATTTCATAGAAATTCTAGAATCTCAGGAATCATTTTAAATAAAATTGGTAGCAAAAAACATGAAATTTTATGTAGGCAAGCACTGGAAAAAACAAAACTTCCAATTATAGGAGTAATTTATAAAAATTCAGAACTAAATTTTGAATCTAGACATCTCGGATTGATTCCAGCAAAAGAAAAAAATCTTAAATCAAAAATTGAAAAAACTTCCAAAATAATTTCAAATTCACTTGATATTGAAAAAATTATTCAAATTATGAAAAATCCTACACCACTTCCAACAAAATCTAAAATTATAATAAAAAAACTAAAAACTACAATCGCTGTAGCCCTTGATAGTTCTTTTAATTTCTATTATCGTGATAATCTAGAAGCATTAAGACGTGAAGGTGCTAATCTAAAGTTTTTTAGCCCAATACATGATAAAAAACTTCCACAATCTGATGGAATTTACATTGGAGGTGGTTTTCCAGAAATTCTTGGTGATTTACTTGAAAAAAATCACATTATGAGAAAAATCATAAAGGAATCATCTGAAGAAAATACTCCAATCTATGCAGAATGTGGAGGATTGATGTATCTTACAAAATCTATTGATTATGGGAATAAAAAATTTAAAATGATTGGTCTCTTTGATGCAGAAACAAAAATGACCAAAAAAATGAAATTAAATTATACAAAAGGTAAGATAGTTTCAAAAAATATTATTTCAGATAAAACACATGATTTACGAGGACACGAGTTTCACTATTCGGAATTAGATTCTGTTTCTTCTGATTCAAAATTTGCATATGAACTAGATATTGGTGAAGGAATTAAAAATCATAAAGATGGTCTGATTCAATACAACACACTCGCATCATATGGACATCTCTACTTTGATAGTTCTGATTATGCCAAAATTTTTGTGAGAAATTGTATTGATCATTCAAGAAGATGATTCTGCTCTTACAAGCTTGTATAGTGCATTAATTATTGCAGATGCTGAAGAACTTCCTCCCTTCCTTCCTTTATTGGTGATAAATGGTGTCCCTTCTAATTTACTAAGTTCTTCTTTAGACTCTGCAGCACAAATGAATCCTACTGGAATTCCAATGATTAGTGCAGGTTTGACAATACCTTCTTTTACCATTTGTATTATTTCCATAAGGGCAGTTGGTGCATTACCAATTGCAACTATTCCACCATCAATATCTGATAATGCTGCTCTCATTGATACTTGAGAACGAGTTTTATTTTCTTTTTTTGCCATTTCCATTATTTCTGGGTTTGAAATATTACAAACAATCTTATTTTGAAAATCTTTTGGATTTTGCTTATTCAGACCACCGATTACACCGTTTACATCAACTACAATACTGCATCCATTTTTTAGAGCATTCATTGCACTTTCAATAGCTTTTTTATGGAAAATTACTTTGTTTTCTCTTGCAAAATCAAAATCAGCAGTTGAATGAATTATTCTTCTAACAATCGGCCATTCTTTTTCATTATATTGATGAGTGCCAATTTCCTCATCAATAATTTGCATGCTTGCATCTTCAATTGATTGACCCTTTCTAGTTTGCATTTTCTACCTCTTTTGCTCTTTCTATTATCAACTCGATCATTTTTTCATCAACTCCTAAATGTTTTGTAATGTATGTTTTTTTAATATTAGAATTCTTAAGTGCAGGTAAAAGATCATTATTGATGTCAGTTTTGACATGTGCGCCTTCATGTAAGAAATAAAATACAATTACAAGAGCCTGAGGATTGTTTTTTTCACAAATCTTAATACCTTCTACAATGTCAGGCTGTTCTATCTCTAACCAACATCTATTTACATTTCTATAATTTTCTTTTAATCCATCTACAACATAATCTAATGACATTTGTGCATTAGGATCTTTACTACCATGCCCAATAATTAATACATCTACATCATTTTTTGGAATTGTGACATGATTCTCCTGCAAGGCTGTAAATATTCTATTCTCAACTAAATTAATCAAAGTTTTATGCATACTCATTGGTTTTGTGACAACAAATTTCACTTTGGTGTCTTTCTGAAATTTCATAACATCTGTAACTGCATTTTTTACCTTTTTTCCAGGATATAGAAAATAAGGAACTATCGTTAGATGATCTATATCTTGTTTAAGGCATTTTGCAATTCCATCTTCAATGTATGGTGGTTCTACTTCAAGAAAACAATATTCTGTAAAAACATAATCTCCATTTGCTTTTATTGCATTACAAATAATCTCCAATTCTTCAGAAGCTTCTCTTTCTCTACTACCTCTATCTATTAGTAATAATCCACGCTTCAATCTGATATCCTCGCTATGGCTATAGTCAAATTTGGAGGAAATTTCTGTTTTTCAACAATTAATTTTCCACCAGAAACTTTGATTGCTGCAGCTTCTGATACACTAGAAGTTCCTTCAAATGCCTTGACTGTATCTGATGGATTAGGTGCAGAAATTTCTGCCAAATCTTCTCTATTCACATATTCCACAGTAATTCCCATTTCTTTTCCAATATCAACTAGTCCCTTGATATCTTCTGGTTTTTTTATTGAGACCAATTTTGCAATAGATTTTTCACTGAGTTTGAATTTTTGTAAACAAAAATCCAAGCCTTCTTTTATGATCTCTTTAGATGTATCCCAATGCAATCCAATTCCTACCACAAGACTGGGAGGTCTGTACACCACAGAATTTTTGAGAAAATCTCCTTCTAAAATTCTATCAGAAATTATTAGATATCCCTTGGCATCAGAATTTTTCATTTCTTCTAAACTATGATAAATTTTTACATTTTTTGGTAATTCCTTCCACCAATTAATTTTGCCTACTTCTTGATAGATTCCTATATTTTCTTCATTTACCATATGTGCACTAATTTTCGTCACTGTAGAATCATCATCTATTTTCCAACCAAATTCTCTTCCAACAAGATCAACTGCTATTGTTTTATTGACATCAGCTGCAGTGGTAATTATTGGTATGGCCTCCAGTTTTTGAGCAATAATTTGTGTTAATTCATTTGCTCCACCTAAATGTCCAGATAACACACTGATTACAAAATTGGTTTTATCATCAATTACAATTACTGCAGGATCTGTTTTCTTATTTTTCAAGTGTGGTGCAATTAGTCTAATCACTGCACCCAAAGAAAATAAACAAATCAATGCATTATTGTTTTTAAAAAGTTCAACAATTTTTTCAGATGTAGATTCTGAATACCAAACTATTTCCTTATTACCATTTAAAAATTTAGATGGTGCAAAAATTTCCCAATTTGGAAAATACTCTTTTAGTCTTAATCCTATATTTATTCCATTTTTGGTAATTGCGAGAACTGAAATTTTTTCCACAGTAAAAATCTCTCAAATTAAATAAAATACCTTACTACTAGAACTTTCTAGCCAAGATATTTCCATCAAAATCAAATAAAATCACATCTAATGGGACTTTTTCTTCTGAATGTTTTCTCATATGTCTGTATGTCTCATTGCATATTTCCTCAAAGAACCCTTTAACATTATTTTCTATAATTATTTCAGATACATGTCTGGCAGTATTTGCCTTCTTTATACTCTCAATTGTTATTTCATTTGCATTACATTTCTTAGCTAACTCTGCCAAGAAATTCATATCTACTTTGGAACCTTTGACATGCGTTTGTTTTACCCCTGCAGCCATTTTGGCCAATTTACCAATAAATCCTACAACATATGCTTTTTTGATCTCTTTTCTTGCACATTGTTGTATTGTATATCCAGAAAAATCCCCCATCTGTACAAAACAATGTTCTGGTAAATCTACAATTTTTTTTGCAAAATCTTCACTTCTTCCACCAGTTGTAAGAACAACAGTATCATCTCCCATAGCAATTACTACATCAATATTTTGTCTAATTGACGCCGCATATGATGCAGTTGAAAATGGTATTACAATACCACTTGTTCCTAAAATTGAAATTCCATTTAAAATACCAATTCTTGGATTATCTGTTTTAGGACCTAATTCTTTTCCTTTTGGAACAGAAATTATGATTTTGATTCCTTTTTTTAAAAGATGCTTATCTGTAATTTCTCTCAGATTTTCATTAATCATTTTTTTTGGAACTGGATTGATTGCAGCTTTGTTTAATTCAAGACCTAATCCAGGTTTAGTAACTATTCCTACTCCTTCACCACCATCAATTTCAATTTCATTAATCTTATCTGTAAATGACAACTCTACTACTATCTCTGCACCATGAGTGACATCCGGATCATCTCCACCGTCTTTAATTACAGAACACTTAGATCCATTTTTATCAAATTGACATAAATGAATTGGAATTTTGATAAAACTGCCTTTGGGCAATTTAACATCTACATTTTCAATTTTTGTTTGATTAATTATAGATAATAATGCGGCTTTGGCAGCTGCTGTTGCAGAAGTACCTGTAGTGTATCCAGTCCTTAACTTTTCTTTTTTTATCTCTTCCACGCTAATCATGCCTATTTTGACGTATTAACTCTTCTTTGATATATTTTGGATTGAGATTTTGAGACTAGAACTATGTCTTGTAATTCTAAACGTATCTATCATTATTTCTTTAGAATATATTTAAAATAAAAGCTACAGCAGTAGATGGTAAAAGATATGCAAGTTGTTGTGACTGGCGCTAGTGGGTTTGTAGCAAGAAATGTTAGAAAATATCTCTCAGATAACAATGTAAAATTAATATCAATTTCAAGAAAAAATTTTAAAAAATTTAAAAATGAAACAAAAATTATTACAAAAAACTATGATGAAAAAACTATTTTACCAAAACTTAAAAATTCTGATGTATTAATTCATTTAGTTGGGATTGGAAAACAAACAATTGATAATGATTACAATCTTATAAATATTGAATTTACAAAAAAAATAATTAATTTATGTAAAAAATCAAAAATAAAAAAAATTATTTATACAAGTGGATTGGGAGTCTCAAAAAATACCACTCTTGGATATTTTATTTCAAAATATAAAGCAGAAAGACAGATAATTGATTCTAAATTAGATTATACAATTTTTCGACCATCATATATTGTTGGTAAAGATGATCTTTTTACAAAATATCTTAAAAAACAAATCAAAACAGGTCAAATTCAAATTCCTGGATCCGGTAATTATTCTATCCAACCTATTTACATAGATGATGTTTCTCAAATTATTTTCAATGTTATATATAAAAATAAATTCAGTAAAATGATTTTAGATCTTGTAGGTTCGGAATCAATCACTTTTGAAAAATATGTTAAAGAATTTTCTATCGGAACAATTACTAAAATTAAAAAAATTAATCTCGAAACCGTTTACCATGAAGCTATCTCTAACTCTCATAGTAACTTCGGAGTAGATGATCTAAATCTCTTAATTGGTGATTTTAAGGGTGATTACAAAAAATTAAAAATTATTTCTGGAATAAAATTTTCTTCTATACGAAAACTTCTAAAGTCCGGCAGCCTTCTTTAATACATCTGCTTTATCTGTTTTTTCCCAAGTGAATTCAGGCTCATTTCTTCCAAAATGTCCATATGCAGCTGTTTTTCTGTAAATTGGTCTTTTCAAGTCGAGTTGTAAAATAATTCCTGATGGTTTCATGTTGAAATTCTTTCTAACTAATTCTTCAATTTCTTTTTCTGGAATCTTACTAGAGTCAAATGTATTAACATACAATGAAACTGGTTCAGCAACTCCGATGGCATATGCTACTTGGACTTCACATCTTTCAGCCAAACCTGCAGCTACAATATTTTTGGCAATATATCTACACATGTAACATGCAGATCTATCTACCTTTGAAGGATCTTTTCCTGAGAAGGCTCCACCACCATGTCTTCCAAATCCACCATAACTATCTACAATTATTTTTCTTCCTGTAAGTCCAGAGTCTCCATGCGGCCCTCCTATCACGAATTTTCCTGTAGGGTTAATGTGCATTTTAATTTGATCATTCCAAAGATTTCCTAAAACTGGTTTGATTACCTTATCAATAATTTCTTTTGATATTTGTTCTTGTGAAATCTCAGGTGCATGTTGAGTTGAAATAACTATTGTTTCAATTTTTGTTGGTTTATTATTTTCATATCTAACAGAAACCTGTGATTTTCCATCTGGTCTTACCCAAGGTAAAACTTTGTTTTTTCTAACCTCTGCTAGTTTTTGTGTTAGTTTGTGTGCAAGCAATATGGGCATTGGCATAAGTTCTTTTGTTTCATTTGAAGCATAACCAAACATCAATCCTTGATCTCCTGCTCCTTGTTCCTTTTCTTTAGTTGCAGTTACTCCTTGACTAATATCTGGACTTTGAGAATGTAATCTTAGTGTAATTTGACAAGAATCAGTATCGAACATCAAATCTTTGTTATCATATCCAATTTCTCTAATTACTTTTCTAACTAATTCCTCTTGAGATTTCTTATCAAAATCAGCTTTTGATGTTACTTCTCCTGCAACTGCCACAAAATCTGTAGTTACCATTGTTTCAATTGCTACTCTAGAGTCTGGATCTTGTCTGAGAAGTTCATCTAAAAATGCATCTGAAATTTGATCACATATCTTATCAGGATGACCCTCAGTAACTGATTCTGAAGTAAACAGAAAATTGTTAGTCATAAGAACCACTAGAGTTCGTTTTCTAATTTGATAAATAATACGTTATTGCCTCTTACAATTACTCTGCCGTAATTTGCAATTATTTTACCATCGTGGAGTTCTTCTGCATCAGTCATGATTAAATTCATGTATGAATCAACATTATCCATCTTTCCTTTGTATTCAACTTCATTTTTCAGTCTTACAGTAACTTTCTTCTTGGTGCTTTTTTGAAGAGTTGTTAATGGTCTTTTTGCACTACTAGTTTGTGACACTAATTATTCACTTGTTTTGCTTACGTTGTTCTCCAGAATAAAAGCCTTACCTCTTTTATGAATTATGAAATTCCTTAAATTTTTTCATCGTTTTTAGATAATTACACAAATGATCTCTACAGGATTACAACAATTAGACGAATTTTTATCTGGTGGAATACCTAATGGTGTAATTACTGATATTTATGGTGGAAGTGGAACTGGTAAAACTCAACTATTATTTCAAATCTGCATAAATGCGATAAAAAATGGAGGGAATGTTCTATATCAAGATACAACAGGTAGTTTTAGACCTGAACGAATTCTTGAAATTCAAAAACAACAAAATTTTACATTTGACATTCTTGAAAAAATAACGGTTTCACGAATTACTAATACTTCTGAACAAATCAAATCAATTGATATTATAAATACCTCAAATTTTTCTCTAATTGTAATTGATAACATTACTGATTTATTTTCCTATGAATATCCAAAAGAAGATACAACATTTGAAAAAAATTCTCTATTTATCAAATACATTCATAACCTATCATTAATTGCTATTAATAAAAAAATTCCTATTGTTATTACTAATATGATTAGAAACATAGAAGGTGCAGAAATGGAAAATATGAGAACCGCAATTGATCCATTTACACACATCAAAATTAAACTTACAAAAATTTCCTCAAAATTTCATGGAGAAATAAGATGGCTTCTTCATCAATCTCATTTTTCTTATAAAATACATGCTGCAGGATTATCTAATTATACTGAAGATATTTAACCATCAATCATAAAGTTTAGCAATGGCAGGAATTTTTGATTCAATTCCAATAATTACTGTAGTTTTATTTGCACTTGGACTAGTTGGCGTAATGGTTTATGAAAGATCACGATCAAATACAACAAAAGAATCAGTTTCCTGATTCGGTCCTTGATTCACTATTTGCTCATTTTGGATTTACTAATCTTACTGAAATTCAGAAAAAAGCTTCGCCTATAATTTTACAAAAAAAAGACTGTCTAGTAATTGCACCAACTGGTTCGGGTAAAACAGAATGTTCTGTAATTCCAGTTTTTTCACTAGTAAAGAAATCAAAAAAACTTGGAAAAATTAAAGTTCTTTACATTACTCCCTTACGAGCACTAAATCGAGATGTATTTCGAAGGATTACCAAATATGCTCACAGTAATGATCTTTCAATTGAAATCAGACATGGTGATACAACTCAGACTGCAAGAAGAAAAATCACTGAAAATCCTCCAGATGTTCTAATAACAACTCCTGAAACTCTAGTTATTCTTCTCACACAGATAAAGATGTTAGATGCACTATCTGAACTTGAGTGGATTGTTATTGATGAGGTACATGAATTACTTGCTAGCGAAAGAGGTTCTCAACTATCATTAAGTATAGAGCGATTACAACTTAATTCAAAACACTATCTTACAAAAATTGGATTGTCTGCAACAATTGGTAATTTTGAAGAAGCTGGAAAATTTGTGGTAGGAACTAAAAGAAAATGTCAAATTATTCGAGATACCTCTGTTCGAAAATATGATGTTGAAGTCAAATTTGTCGATGGAACGATTTCAGATGTTGTAGATAAAATAATTGAGCATGTTTTAGAACTGAATTTAGATTCTCCTATACTTCTTTTTACTAATACTCGGGGAGAGGCTGAATTCTTAGCTTCTATGTTAAAAGAAAAATCATCTATCAATATAGAATTACATCATGGATCATTATCCAAAGAAGTCAGAGAGGATACTGAGCTTACATTAAGAGAAGGAAAACGTGGAATTGTGGTTTGTACTTCCTCACTTGAATTAGGATTGGATATAGGTTCAATAGAGTTGGTAATTCATTATGGTTCTCCTAGACAAGTATCAAAACTAATTCAAAGAATAGGACGTAGCAGACATAACAGAGATGCTTCTGCCAAGGGGCTAATAATTACAAACAATTCTGATGATGAATTTGAAGCACGAGCAATACTAGATCGTATTAAAGAAGGTTCCATAGAAGAACAAAAAATTCATGATGGTTCTCTAGACGTACTTGCACATCATCTTGTCGGAATGACAATACAACTCGGAGAAATTCCCGTGAATTTAGCATTAGAAATAATAAACAACGCGTATCCATTTAGAAATTTACAACTAGAAGATTTATTGGGTGTTTTAGATTTGCTTGATTCTAACTATTTGATCTTCTTTGATAGAACAAAAATGACTTTCTGGAAAAAAGGTCGTTCTTTCAAATATTACTTTGAAAATCTTTCTACAATTCCTGATATTCTTAAATTCAAAGTATTTGACAGTGTTGGGAAAAAAATCATTGGAACATTGGATCAAAGATTTGTAGGTGATTTTGGAGATTCTGGCAATATTTTCGTGCTAAAAGGCTCTCAATGGAGAATACTTAATGTGTATGAAAAATCATTTTCAGTAAATGTTGAGCCCTTTAGAGGAGGGGGCATAACTGTTCCTTATTGGGAAGGAGAAAGTATTCCTGTTGATTATAATACTGCAAAAAAAGTTGGAGCATTTCGTAGTAAAGTAAAAAATGGATCATTGAAATTAATCAATAAAACTATTGAAGAATTAAGTTTTAATGAAATTCCGGATGAAAAAAATATTGTTATAGAGTCTAGTCGTTCACAGGGTTCAATAGTAATACATTCTTGTTTTGGAACAAAAATTAATTCAACATTATCTACTTTGCTTTCTTCAATGATATCTTCAATGTTAGGTTCCATGGTTGATTCACGTTCTGATGGTTATAGGATAGTTTTATCTTCTAGATCGCGAATTTCTGAAAAACTTTTCCTTGAAATTATAAAAGACGATTATGATCTTTATTCAATTGTAACTGCATCTTTGGCAGGAACTCATAATGTAAATTGGAAAACATGGTGTGTTGCAAAAAAATTTGGAGTTGTTGGAAGAGGAGCAATTTATGAAAACAAATCAGCCCGATTTTTATATGAAAGATATGCTAAAACCTCTCTTGTAAAAGAAGCACTACGTGAATTATTTCATGATAAATATGATCTTGAAAATACTGATAAAATCCTTAAAAAAATTAGAGATAATGAAATTATAATTAAATGGCTAGAAATAGATAAATTCTCAAAATTAGCTGAACCAATTTTAGATCATACTGCAAAATATTATTCGTCTCCTGCTAATCTTGACAAGGGGATACTTGATCTTGTAAAAGCAAGATTGGCAAAGACAAAACATCGTCTTATTTGTGCACGATGTGGGAAATGGGAGCGAGTAGTGGAAACCAACGAGGTCAAAAATACACTGATCTGTCCTTATTGTAAAGCAAGACAAATTACTGCCACTTTTTATTCAGATTATGATCTTCCAAAAATAATACGTAAAAAATATGGAGGAAAAAAACTCTCTGTAGATGAAAAACATAAGTTTGATCGAGCCTGGAAAGTCTCTTCTTTAATAGAAAATTTTGGCAAAATTGCAATTACTGTCATATCTGGATATGGAGTAGGTGCTGACACTGCAGCACGTATATTGCGAAATATGATCGACGAAGAACATCTCTTTAAGCAAATATACGAAGCAGAAAGACAATATGTTGTAACTAGGGGATTTTGGGATTCTTAATTTTTCTTTGTGATTTTAGAGAATGCTGTAAGGGATAATTCAATTCTTCCTTCTAAACCTGCTTTTGCATTTACTCCTGTTATTGAAATTATTTCTCCCAATTCGCATTTGTCTATTAGTCTAGCTTGATTTCTCCATCCTTTAACCCAAATTTGACCTGTATCGTCTTCAACAAACATCTCTGATAAAAGAATTGACTCTCCTGATTTAGTCTGAATTTCTCGTCTTTCTGGAATTTTAAGTATTATAGATTCAATACAGTAATTTCCATCTACTTTGACTTCATTGATCTTTGTTCTTACTTTTGCCAATGATGGAATTGATTCATCATTTTCTAATTTTCTTACAAATGAATTATTATCTAATGTAACAGAGTTTCCATATACTTTTGATGGCATGCACTCAATAACATCACCTTCATTACAAATACTCGTAGAATTTGAATAATCAGTAATGTTGTAAATATTTTTTTTATTATCAACACATAAAATCATTTTCTTTCCATTATCTGCTGTTTCCATTGAAAGAATTCTTGCAATTATAGGCTGTGCTTCTTTACCGCCTTCAATTTCAATTATTGTTGAATCATTACCATGAATTTCTAGCCCTTGATTCCCATTTTTTATATTGATGCCAAGTAATCTTACTTTGGCACCTTGAGAAATCATATTTGGAATAGATGATTCATCTTTTCCCCATAGAACTGCTCTCATAGCATTTCCATCTTTTCCTTTTAGTCTCATTCTTAGTGCTTTTCCAGGTTGACCTCGTGAAGTTGTAAACTCTATACTGCTTACAACACCGTCTATCATTCCTGTAATCACAAGATCTTTTTGTCCTTCTTGCAGCTCACTGATATCTTTTGTAATCTTGTCTATAGTTGGAATTTCACTCTTGTTATCTGTTATTTCGATATTGGAACCTGAACCAATATTGATAGTTGGGGAACCATTAAGATCTGATTTTACATATGCTTTGATAATTTTAATTAAATCTCCTGGTTTGATATTTTCAATTCCAGATAGATTTGCTTTATCATCCCATAATTTTACACTGGCAGTTGAATTTGTATCGTATACAGTCATGGTCCTAAGATAAAAAGGTGAACCATCTTTGCGAGAAAATTGTTTTGCAGGAGATACGTTAAGAACTCTAGTTTCTAAAGAGATTTCTTTTGCTCCTGCATAGAGATCCTTTAAACTCATTTCAACTTTTAATGGTCCTGATAAAGAAATTCCAAAATCAGATGCAATCAAAAACAGAGCTCCTTGATCTGTTAGATAGCCTGCTCCAATTTTCTCTTTTTTATGTTTAATTTGTTCTTCAATATCATTTCTAGTTAATTCTGGTTTTTGCTCCAGTAATTTACCTACAAGAATATCAAATTCAGACAATTCATTGTCTGTAAACTAGCTCTATTAATAAAAATTTCATTACTATTTTGTAGCATGTATAATCCTCAGATGATCGCTAAATTATAGTTTTTTTGTTTATCCAAATAATTTACACCACGATCATGGTGATTTATCTCATTAACTAAATTAGTAAGAAGATCGCACTCTTTTCATGTCTTGCATTAATGTTGAACATTTATCAAAATCGTATGGATATGTCAAAGCAGTTGATGATCTTGTTTTATCTGTAAAATCTGGTCAAGTTTTTGGATTTTTAGGGCCTAATGGTGCAGGAAAATCAACTACTATCAAACTTCTAACAACATTAATTCCACCATCAAGTGGCTCTCTGACAATTTTAGGAATAAATGCAATTGAAAATCCTTTACAAATTCGTCATAAAATTGGTGTAGTCTTACAACAACCTAGCTACGAACCAACATTAACTGTTGAAAAATCTCTTGATAAATATGGTATGATGTGGAATGTTCCAAAAATTGAACGCAAAAAAAGAATGGAAGAACTCCTAAAAGATTTTGATCTGGTAGATATTCGTAAGAAAAGAAACGAAGATCTATCCATTGGTCAAAGAAGAAGAGTACAGGTAGCTCGTGAATTCATGCATGATATGGATCTTTTATTCCTAGACGAACCAACTGTAGGATTAGATCCTAGTGCCAGAAGAAAATTATTAGATTATTTAAAAAATAAAGTAAAAACAGGTTTGACAATATTTTATACTACACATATTCTAAGCGAAGCTGAATATCTTTGTGATGAAATAGCTATTATAGATAAAGGAAAAATTCTTACTGTAGATACGCCTGAGGCTTTAAAAAATAGATTTGGGAAAGAAAAAACTATAAAAATTCATTTACTAGAAAAACAAAATCAAATAACAACTTTTCTTTCAGATATTGCTGATTGTAAAATTGATTTTGATAATGGAACCAATATTGTAATTCATTCAGAACAATCAGAATTGATATTATTACAAGTTTTACGAATTCTAAATGATAATCAAATTGAGATAGAGGATCTTTCTGCAGTTCCTACAAATCTTGAGGAAATCTTTTTAAAAATGGTGAGTGATAATGCATCCAATAATTAGACTTGTTAATAGAAATTTAACAATATCAATTAATCCTGGATTTTTGATCTGGCAAGTAGTATTTCCTTTAATTTACATTTTTGTTGCTGGTTATGCTTACACATCACTAATTGAGGAAGTACCTTTTGGTAACAAAAATATTGACTATCCTGCATATTTGGCATCTGGTATGATTGGATTTAACATCATGAATAGTACTCTTATTTCAGGAATAATAATTTGGAATGATAGGAGACATGGAATGTTTGAGCAAATAATGTCAGGTCCGTTTACACGAACTGATTATATTTTGAGTAATATCTGCACTATTGGAATTGTAGGACTAGTGAGTGCATCTTTGATAGCACTTGTTGGTTATCCTGTATTTTTTGAATCAATTGAATTTACTGCAATTACCATTCCTATGATTATTTTTGCTGCTATCGTTGGTTCTGTTTTGTTTGGCTCAATCGCATCTATAATTTCTACACGATTGCGTTCTAGTGAAGGATTTAATGTAATAATTAACACTGTTTTTCTGTTCCTTGCATTTGTTAGCACTGCATTTTATCCAGCTTCAGGTTCACCAGAACCTCTTAGAACAGCTTTTTACCTAAATCCTCTTACTTACTTAGTTGATGTGATACGTGCTGGCATTTTTGGTAATATTACAGAATTTGTAATTATGGAGATAGTTGTTTTAGTTGCTATTGCATCATTATTTTTCATAATTGCAACAAAATTACTTACCAAATTAGACTTTTAATTATTAGTTTCTAATCGGACATAATAAAGCCAAGTTAAAATAAAATTCAAATTAATTACAAAATGTTCATTAGTAAAATTATTAATTTATTCCTTATGCCAAGTGGTGCTAGAATGAATATCCAGCAAAGCATCCATTGTCTTTTGTGCTCTATCAGATTCAAAAACCATCTTTTTCTGTATTTCAGGATCATCTAGTTTGTTTATTCTTTCAGGATATGTAATTGTGGTATATGGAGCAAAGTCATCAAAAGATTTCAAACATGTTGAGCAAAGGATAAGTAATTTGACTTCTGCCCTAACTGCTTCACTATCCACAAGATTGCCAAAATTAGAATGATGGGTAGTCATTACCTTCCAATCTATGTCTTGTGGTTTTTCATTTTTGCTATAATTTTTAATCCAAGTGTTACTAAACGTCCAAGTATTGCCAAATTCATCAACTGCGGCATCAAGCTCTGTAAAACTATTCACTTCATCAGTCTCTGCATCAGTTGCAACTATATTTGTAGGATCAGCTGCAAATGCAGGCTGTAAAGTGGATAAAACAAGCAATAAACTAGAAAAAACAATAAAGGCAGAACGAGATATCCCACTTTTCAAATTAATTCATTTGTATGTAACCAACTAATAAATCCAAAGACAATTTCATTTTCCCAAATTTGGAACAATGCACATTTTTTGCACAAATCATTATGATTTTCATACTCATATATCATATTGTAATAAAGAACTTTGTTATGAACCGCAACAAGATAAAAAGAAAATACCAATTCTTAGATTCCTTTATGAAAATTCTTGTATAGTTCATTTATTTTTTTAATTATATCTAAATTATCATATTTTGCTAAACTTAGATTTGGTATGACACAATGACCCCCTATTATTCCAGGATACATCTTTGGTCTATTTCCTAAATTTTTATGAATTTCATCTGCAAATTTCCACATTTCATCAAAATCTATTTTTTCTTTATCACAAATCATTTTTGTAATTTGAGCATAATTGATTAACCATCCATAATACGTTGTATCTACTAAAATTTTTGCCAATTCAGCAGTTTTAGTAGTAGACATCCATTGTATTTTTTGAAATCTTTTCTCTAATTCTAATTTAATTTTAGGACTAATCTCAGCCTTATCTGAAGAGATGAATTTTGTGTATTTTTTTATATCGTCTAAAAATCTTCTATGTACTCCTCGTACTGGCGAAAATAAAATAGGCAAATCAAATTTATCTTGAAGATTTTTTGTAGTACCTGGTTTTACAGTAGAATGAATAATAACAACTTGCAAGCCGTTAATTTTATTAATCCAACTAGTCGTAATTTCTATAAATTCATTTAATTCTCCTGGAAGACAAACGTGTAGATATTCTGGATTCTCAATTGGAATATTTTCAGAATAGTTTTTACATTTTGATTTATCACTGTCTATTCCTACACAATTAAAACCACGTTGAATAAGTAATTCAAACAGAGTAGAACCTACTTCTCCCATTCCTAAAATGATATCAGCCATTTGTTATCATCTGAAAATTCACAGTGTTATATTCGTGTTACAGTGGATGTTTATTTTTTAATAAATATGGTAGTCCTGCCCAGACTCGAACTGGGGTTAAGGGCTTCAAAGGCCCCTGTGCTTGACCGCTACACTACAGGGCTATGAAAAAGAGCAACATTATTCCCTTAATGAACTTTTTATTTACGTTTCTTTCTAACCTAAAATCAATTATAATTATTCCCTAATAACTTGAATTAATTTTTGAATTGGATCTTCCATACTGTTTAAAATTTTTCTTGCTCTTTTTCTATAATCAGTATCAGATGATTCAAGGATTTTTTTGATAATCTTATTAATTTTTTTGGGATTTGTTTCTCTTTTTACAAGGTTATTTCTTACTAAATATTTTTCAACAATGTTTGGTACTGCATTATAAGAAATAGTTGGAACTCCAAGTAAAGCAGATTCTGCTGTCATAGTACCTCCTGATCCCAGAAAGATGTGAGTATTGTCTAGTAAATATTTCCCATCAAATGACATTTTTAGAATTTTTGCTTTTTTACCAAATAATTTTCTTAGCTTTTTAATTTGTTCCGAATATCTTCCAAGAATGACAATATTTTCTCCGTCAAACTCATTTACAATTTCTTTTATTATTGGAATTATTACTCTTGATTTTTGTGTATATGATGCTTGTTCTTCTTCTACTCTAATCAGAATATTTTTTTTATGATTATTTTTAAATGGTAAAGAGTCCTTCTGATTTACACTTCTTTTTATTGTGACATAGGCATCAATTGCCTTATATGGAATAATATTTTTTGTGTCTATTCCATACTTTGAAAATTCTTTCTTGGGAATAATCCATGGTATTAATAATTTTTGAATTAAAGGTAATGTTAACTTCATTACTGCATTAGCATGTGGTGAATCACAAAATGCAATATGTTTAATTCCCATGCCAAATGATATTCTTGCTGCTTCAGGTGAACAGAAACTAATTGCCAATTCTGGGGAAAATTTATCAATTAACAAAGATAGTTTCTTCATACGGTTAATACTGGCCTCAAGTTTACCATATTTCTCACTTCCCCCATGTTTTCCAACACAAACTAGGTCAAAGTTTCGAATTTTTGCAAGTTTTGAGACTTCATCATATGATCGTGAGGTACACAAAACATTATGTTTTTTCCTTAATTTTTCAATCATTGGTTCAGAAAACAACAATTGCTTAGGAGTTAGAATATCAATCCATATTTTCAAGTATTTTCCATTATTATGGTAAGTTCAATAAGTTTTTCTTAGTCTATTAATAGCATTATGTGTAATGGGGGGAGCAAAAGTTGTTGTTTATGGACTTAGTACCGAAGGTTATGCTATTGCATGTCAAATGGCAATAAAGGGAGCAGATGTATACATCATTGATGAATCAACACCATCAGCAATTTCTCTAAAAGCAGAAATAGCTAAAACTTATCCAAATGTATCTTCTCTAAAAGAAGATGAACCATTATTGGCTATGGAACCAATTGATGTAGCCATTTCAAAAGCTCAGTATCTCTTCTTTACGCCAAGAATTAGAAAAACAGGTCAAGACATCAAAACTGAAATTCACTCAAAATTCAAAGATGCTACGACTTCTTTAAAAAAAAATAGTTCTGTAATTTACACTCTACCTACTGGTTTTGGTGGTAACAATGAAAATATTTCCCTACTTGAACATGTAACAGGTCTTGAAGTAGGAAAGCAAATTTCTTACTTTTATTATCCTTTAGAAGATCTTAGTCAACAACCAAAGTTTATCGGTTCTTTTAATGGAAAAGAGGATCCTGTATTGGCCGATCTTTTGACAACTGGAAAAAAAGAAAAAAAATTTGTAGCTATTTCTTCGTCTGAACACTTTCATGCAATTAATGTATTGTCCCGATTTTCTAGTCTTAGTAGCATTCTAGAAGTTTGTAGATACGTACAAGATGATGTTACAAAAAATGATCTTTCTTCAGATGATTTTCAAGAAATTTTCTTAGACAACATGGTTAGTGGATTATTTGACCTTAAAGCATTAGGTTCCTCATTTGAAGGTGCAAATACCCTCATGTATCTAATCAATGGAAGTGTTAAGGGAATTGATGGTTATATTAAGAAATTAATTGATGAAATTCGTTCTACATTAAAGAAAAATGATCTAAAAGCCAGCAGAACAAAAATTGCATTATCGTGGACACTTGATCAACATGAAATGCGTGGAGATAAAATTGAAATGTTACAGAATTTAACTTCAAGATTACGTGATTACATTGGTGATGTTGAAGCTTACGAACATCCTAATTTTGATTTATTTCATAGTGACAAAACTACCATTATTGTAGCATGCTCAAAAATAGATTTTGAAAACATAGAAAAAAATAAACAAGATACCAATATTATTGTAATTAAAGCTAATCCCTTATGCGAAATTATTCAATAAGAGTATAAATTAGCTAATTGATCATTATGTTTGAATTGTCAGATGAAAATAATCCAGACGAAATTCCAGTTAATGTAATTTCTGAGAATCAAATCAATGATTCACATGATGATTTAACACAATCTGTTGCTGAAAATCTAACTGTTGATCAATTAGAAAATCTTTTGGAAAAAGAAAAACAAAAAGTACAAGATTGTGAGGAAAAAATCAAACATGTATTGGCAGATTATCAAAATCTAAATAAAAAAACACAATCTGATATTGAAAAAGGTGTAAATACAAAAATTGATGAATTTGTGTTAGATTTTTTAAAAATTTATGATGATTTTATACGGGCCAAACAAGTATTTACAGAAAGTAAAATCAACATAGAAGGATTGGATTCTATTTTGAAAAATATGGATTCTTTGTTAGTAAAATATAATGTGATTCCTATAGATGCATTAGGTGAAATCTTTGATCCGAATTTTCATGAAGCAATATCAATTATTACTGATTCTGAACTAGATGATAATACAATTACAAAAGAACTTAGGAAAGGATATATTTCTCATAAGAGAGTTATTAGACCGACACTGGTAGAAATATCAAAAAAATAAAGATGAAATAAAATGGCTAAAATAATAGGAATAGATTTAGGAACAAGCAATTCTGCGGCTGCAGTAGTAATGGGTGGAAAACCAACCATTATTCCCGCAGCAGAGGGCGCTACAGTAGGTGGTAAGGCATTTCCCTCGGTTGTAGCATTTACTAAAACTGGTGAACTTTTGGTAGGTGAACCTGCCAGAAGACAAGCTGTAACCAATCCTGACAGTACTATTGCTGCAGCAAAAAGAAAGATGGGTACTGATTATACTTTTAAAATTCAAGATAAAAATTACAAACCTCAACAAATTTCAGCATTTATTCTTCAAAAAATAAAAAAAGATGCTGAAGCCTTCATAGGTGAACCAGTTGAGAAAGCTGTTATCACTGTTCCAGCATATTTTGATGATAACCAACGTCAAGCAACTAAAGACGCCGGAACTATTGCCGGTCTTGACGTTGTAAGAATAATAAACGAACCAACAGCTGCATCTTTGGCATTTGGATTAGATAAAACAAAAGAAGACATGAAAATTCTTGTATTTGATTTTGGTGGAGGAACACTAGATGTCACAATAATGGAAATGGGCGGTGGTGTCTTTGAAGTAATGAGTACTTCTGGTGATACACAATTAGGTGGAACAGATATGGATAAAGTTGTAATTGATTACGTTCTTGACGAATTTAAGAAAAAAGAAGGAGTTGATCTCTCCAAAGACAGCACCGCAATGGCTCGAATTAGAGAGGCTGCAGAAAAAGCAAAGATTGAACTTTCAACAGTTATGGAAACTGACATTAATCTTCCTTTCATTTCGCATGATCCTTCATCAGGTTCAAAGAATCTTGAACTACGAATAACACGAGCAAAACTTGATGAATTAATTCGACCTATCATTCAACGATGCAAACCTTCTATGGAAAAAGCACTTGAAGATGCTAAACTATCAAAATCTGATATTAACAAAATTGTAATGGTTGGAGGACCAACAAGAATGCCATCAGTGAAAAAATTTGTTGGTGAAGTACTTGGAAAAGAACCTGAATCAGGTATAGATCCAATGGAAGCAGTGGCTATGGGTGCAGCAATTCAGGCAGGAATCATCGCTGGTGATGTAACTAGCGATATTGTATTACTTGATGTAACTCCATTAACATTAGGAATCGAGACTTTGGGTGGAGTAAGAGAACCACTAATTGAAAGAAATACAACAATACCCACATCAAAAAGTAAAGTTTTCACTACTGCAGCAGATAACCAAACAGCAGTAACAATCCATGTAGTCCAAGGAGAAAGACCCATGGCAACTGACAATGTTTCTTTAGGAAGTTTTAATCTTACAGATTTACCACCTGCTCCAAGGGGTATTCCTCAAATTGAGGTAAAATTTGACATTGATGCAAATGGAATAATCAATGTAACTGCCAAAGATCTTGGCACAAAAAGGGAAGCAAAAATCACTATTTCATCTAACTCGAAATTATCAAAAGAAGAAATTGAAAAACTAAAAGAAGATGCTGAAAAATTCTCTGATGAAGATAAAAAGAAAAAAGAAAAAATTGATCTAAAAAATGAAGCTGAAAGTTTTATCTACACTGTTGAAAAACTTGTAAATCATGATCTTAAAGATAAAATCTCACAAGAACAGGGAATTAAAATTACTGATGCGGTAAAAGAAGTTAAAGAATCACTTGATAAGGAAATTGATGAACTTAAACCAAAACTTGATACTTTAAAATCACTAGTGAATGAAATTACAACCGAACTTTACAAAAATGTTGCATCTCAATCTGGCTCAGATCAACAAAATACTGGAGCAGATAATCAACAAGAACAAAATAATACTCAGCAAAATTCTGAATCATCTCCAACTGATGAAGCTAAAAACTAAAATTCAACAATTTATACATCAATTACAATTAGAGAATGATTTATGGCTGCAAAACGTGATTATTATGAGGTTTTAGGGGTTTCACAAACATCCCCGTCTAATGAAATCAAAGCACAATATAGGAAACTAGCGTTAAAATTTCATCCCGATCGTAACAAATCTGCTGAAGCTGGAGAGCACTTTAAAGAAATTTCTGAGGCATATGGCGTTCTTTCGGATCCCGAAAAAAGAAAAGTTTACGATCAACATGGTCATGCTGGTGTAGATGGAAGATATAGTAATGATGATATTTTCCAAGGTGCACGTGATGACTTTAGTGATCTATTTGGAAGAAGTGGTGGGTTTGATTCAATTTTTGAATCTATCTTTGGTAGAACAAGAGGATCTAGTTATAGACAACAAAGAGGTTCTGATATTCTTTATGAAACTTCAGTAACTCTTGAAGATGTTCTTCATGGTAAAAAAATGGAAATCAATTTACAAAAAGAAATACGATGTGAAATCTGTAATGGTTCTGGATGTAAACCTGGTACAAAGAAGAATACTTGTTCAGCATGTAATGGTCAAGGTCAGGTACGTAGAAGTAGAAGCATGGGATTTGCATCATTTGTTACAGTAGAACCATGTTCAACATGTAAAGGACAAGGCTCAATCATACAAACACCATGTAGTGAATGTAAAGGAAACGGCAAGAAGAAAGGTACCAAAAAAATATCATTTGATATTCCTCCAGGTGTAGATTCTGGAGACTATACTGTTCCAGAAGAAGGAAATGAAATCCCTGCAGGAATAAATGGAGATTTAATTGTTAGAATTAGAGTTCAATCGCACCAAAAATTCAAGAGAGATGGTATGGACATTTTTTATGATCAAGATATATCGATGGTTGATGCTGCTTTAGGTAGTGAAATCACAGTTCCAACTTTGGATGGAACTGAAAAAATTAAAGTAGAATCAGGCAGTCAACCAAATACAATCATAAAATTAAAAGGCAGAGGTGTACCACACATGAATTCCAGAAGTAGGGGAGATCACTACATACGAATTGTTGTTAATATTCCAAAAAAACTTAGTAAACATCAAAAAAATCTTTTAGATGAATTCCAAAAATCTAATGAATAATAGGTAATAAAATTGAAAATTGCTTTAGATGTTGACGGTGTACTAGCTGATGTAATTGAATCATGGCTGATTTATAGTAATAAAATTAGACCTAGTATTTCTAAAGATGATATAACAAATTGGGATTTTTGGAAAAAATTCAAAATTAATAGATACGACTTTTATGAAGAGTTAACTTCATGTTGGAAAAACTGGAATTATATTCCTCCAACAGAAGATAATTTGTCAATAACCACACAAAATCTTTCAAATTTTGGACAGGTTGACATTGTTACAGCTCGGGAATCCTCAACTGATTCTTTTGTAAAAAATTGGCTTAAACTACACGATGTAACTTATCAAAATTATGTTTCAGTAATTGATGGTCCAATGAAAGCAGATTTAGACTATGATGTTTTTATTGATGATTCTCCACTAAATGCAATTAAATTTTTAAAACGTAAAAAAAATGTTTTTCTATACTCACAACCATGGAATCAACATATTTCTGATCAAAACGTTCAAAGAATTTCAACTTTATCTGAAGCTATTGAAAAATTAAAATTATGATTTAGTATTCTTGACAAATTTTCTTATTGTAACTTGATGACCATTTCGTACGTGAGATATGTGATGAGTATTCAATATTTCTCCAATTTTATCATCACTGTAGAATTTTATGTTATAACGCCCTAGAATCTTTTTACAATTACTACAATAAATCTCTCTAAATTCCATTTTCTATGTAATTGGTTAATCTGATGTATTTTAACTAAAACAGTATAATAAAGAAACTTATTCTAGATTTCAAAAATTTAGATTGCGGGAGTAGCCCAGCCTGGTCAAAGGCGTAAGGTTCAGATCCTTATCTTCTAGGAGTTCGTGGGTTCAAATCCCACTTCCCGCATACAATTATGACTAATTATTTTCCAAAAACTTCTTTATTTTTTCCAAAAGTAGACTATTTACCATTTCACCTGATATTTTCCCCCTAAGTTCTTTCATGGCAATTCCCATTAATGGACTAACTGCACGCTCTTTTTGGTTTTGAATAATTTCTTTATTATTTATGATGATATTTTCTATAACTTTTACAAATTCTTCTTTACTAACAGTATCAATAGATGTATTTTTTATTGCATCTTCAATTGTTTTTGATTTTCCAGACATAATATTTTCAAATATGATTTCAATTGATTCTTTAGTAATTTTTCCTTTTGTTAAAAATTCAAAAGTTTTTACAATTTCTTCATTTCTTAATAATTGAGAATTCAAACCATTTCTTTCTAGATTGGTAATAGTAGAACAAAGAATTGAGGCTATGAAAGTTGGTACTATTGAAGTTTTTTCACAAATTTTTTCAAAAATTTCTAAATATGCTGAATCAAAAATTTGCTCTGTTAATTGTAAATTCAAATCATATTTTTTTTGCAGCTCATTAAGTGATTCATCCCATGATTTTGGGATGTTCTTTTTTGTATCTTCTAATTCTTTTTTTGTTATAATAATTGGAGGAATATCTGTTTCAGGATACATCCTTGATGCGCCTGGTCTAGGTCTAAGAAATATTGTTTCACCAGTTTGAGTAGCTAATCTAGTTTCAGCAGGAACTCCTTTCTTTGCTTGACTTATTCTTTTAATTATAGAATCAATTGCAAAATCAATTTTTACTAAAGGTGCAGCAATTATCAAAAATGCATCAGTCTCATTGATTTCTAGTATTTTTTTCACAATAGATACATCATTTTCTTCTATGCCATAATTTGGTAATTCATCTGAATGAAAAACTCCTCCAATGCCATAGAATTTTACAATCTGACCAATTTCCTTTCCTAATCTTATTCCTTCATATGGTGAATAACCAAACATGCCTGCAAAGTTTCTAATTCGAATTGCTTTGATAATTGAGTTATCTCTTAAGGATTTTTGAATAATTTTTGATTCACAATTCTTAAAATCATTTGTTATATCAAAAACATCATCATTTTTTGAAATTTCGACAAAATTAGAATTTTGTAATTTTTCAGCTATCTTGACAAGTCCATGTTGTCTTTTAGCCTCAAATTCTACTACTTTTTCTAATTGGTCTAATTGTTGTACTCCTTTGACTTCAACTACTCCTCCACCATCCCTAACCGAGACATTGACATCTTGTCGTATTGAACCAATTCCACGAGTAACCTTTTTTGTACTTCGTAACAGTCTACCTAGAGATAATGCAATTTTTTTTATTTTTTTTGAATCTCCCTCAACAGGTTCTAATGCAATTTCAATTAAAGGAACACCAAGACGATCCAAACTGTATTCTCTTACGTCTCCCTTATCCACAAGCAGTTTTGCGGCATCTTCTTCTAAACAAATTGATTGAATACCAATTTTTTCACCATCAACCTCAATATGTCCTCCTTGAGAAATTAACATAGTTCTCTGAAAACCAGTAGTGTTTGAACCATCAATTACTGTCTTTCTCATGGGATAAATTTCACTAAAAATATTCGATTCAAGTGCAGATGAAATTACTAGTGCAAGATTTTTTGCATCACCATCTAAATTATGAGGGGGTTCTTCATCCTGTTCTACCAAACAACTACTTTCTGGATTGGCGTAATACATTATTGTTTTAGATTTTGAACTCTCAAAAAGAGCTGCTGGATCATATTCACCCAATTCACTTTTGACTGCTCTTAATTTTCTTTGAAATTTTGTGGTATATTCATCTGATTCAAGTGGTATACAACTACAGAATAATTTTTTGTTAGTAGATAATTGCTGATGTATCTCAAGACCAACTTTCAATCCAATATTTTCAATGAAAAATTCAGACATTAACATCACTCATTTTTAATCATATATTTCAGAAGCAATATTTTGAAGCATTATCTGCTTGACATCTTCAAGATTTTTTGAATTTCCCAGAGCCCACATAGCTTTGACTAATGCTACTTCTGGAATCATATTCTCCAAAGAAATTATTCCTAAATTAAGTAAATCTCGACCGCTTTCATACACTGTCATTCTTACTCTACCATCAATACACTGTGAAGTCATGCCTAAGAAAATGCCTTTATCATTTGCTTTTTTTACATTATCATACATTGTTTTTCCAATATGTCCTAAACCAGTCCCCTCAAAAATTATTCCACTATAATCCATTTCAATAATTTTCCCTAAAAGACTGGGATCATATCCTGGATGATATTTTACTAATGCCACTTTTGTATTGAGATTAATCCTTGGCTGAAATTCTTTGACTTTGAAAAACTCATCTTTCATATTTCTCTGAATTTGATCATTTACAATAATGAATGCAGGATTATCTCCAATAGTTTGAAATGCACCTCTTTTACTGGTATGATTCTTTCTAACTCTTGTTCCTAAATGACATGCAATTGTTTCATCATTTTCATCTTGATGCATTACAACATACACACCATTTGTTTTACAGCCAACAAGAAATTTTATTGCACCCATCAAATTCAGGGCTGCATCTGATGAAGCACGATCAGAAGATCTTTGCGAACCTACAAGTGCAATTGGGATTGGAAATCCTGCAAGTGCAAATGAAAGAAATGATGATGTATAATGCATTGTATCTGTTCCATGTGCAATAATTATCCCTGAATAATTTGAAGTTGAATACTCCTTTAATTTCTCAGCAATTTTTAACCAATGTTCTGGCATTATGTTTTCTGAATATTCTGAAAACAATACTTCAGCATCTACATTTGCAATTTTAGAAAGTTCAGGAACTGATGAATTAAGTTCCTCTGCAGTTAAAACTGGAGTTACTGCACCTGTTCTATAATCTACTTTGCTTGCAATTGTTCCCCCTGTTGATAGTAGAAGAATTTTTGGCAAAGCAGGATTTTTTCCTAAGATTTCTTTTTTCTCAATGCTTTTTTCAGGACTGGATATTTTCTCTATTTTTTCAATCTTTTCTATTTCTAATCCAATATTGTATCCACTCTTTAATTTGATAACTAGATGTTTATCGTCACTGTGTTCGTATCGTGGCATAATTATTCCTGAATATGTTAAATCCGCAAGAATTTTGACTGAATCACCCATACTGATTTTGTGAGTTTTTAAAAATTCTAATGATTTCCCAGTGTATCCTCTAAATTCAGACATTTACGAGAGTTGGGTTGTCTATTTAATAAAAACTACCTGTAATAGGAAGCCACAAGCTTTTCGCCTATCTTGAGGTTTTTTTGTTCTCTTACTTTCTTTACTGCTGCTTCAAAGTGCTTCATAGTTACTTTGGCATCCCCAGAACTTTTCTCAATATCTTTGACATCTGGATGTGTATCTAAAAATTCATGAATAACCAGAGATACTGCAGTATTTGCAATTGCGGCAGTATCTGCACCGCTTAATCCATCTGTTAATTCTGCAATTTTATCTATATCCACACGCTGTGGATCATTAGGATCATTAACTATTGGTATTTTTTCAGCATTAATTTTCAAAATCATTTTTCTGCTTTCTTTGTCTGGTAATGGTATCTGAATAATTTTGTCAAATCTTCCTGGTCTTAATAATGCTGGATCAATCATATCTGGTCTGTTAGTAGCTGCTAAAACAACAACACCATGCATATTTTCCATACCGTCTAATTCAGTAAGTAACTGACTGACTACTCTTTCTGTAACAGCTGTTTCTCCTCCTGCTCCCCTAATTGGAGCAATTGAATCAATTTCATCAAAGAATATTACACATGGTGAAGCTTGTCTTGCTCTTCTAAAGATCTCTCTTATTCCTCTTTCTGACTCTCCAACCCATTTTGATAGCAATTCAGGACCTCTAACAGAAACAAAATTTGCTTCGCTTTCAGTAGCAACTGCTTTTGCTAATAGCGTTTTACCAGTTCCACTTGGACCGTGAAGTAAAATTCCTCTTGGCATTTTATGTCCTAATTTATCATATAATCCAGGATATTTCATTGGCCACTCCACTGCTTCTTGAAGCTCACGTTTGACCTCTTCCAAACCACCGATATCTGTCCATTTGACATCTGGGTCTTCAATGAAAACTTCTCTCATTCCAGATGGAGTGACTTCAATCAATGCCTTTTGGAAATCATCATTATTTACAATTAATTTATCCAAAGTTTCTGGAGGAAGTTTTTCTTCTTCCATGTTAAGTTCAGGAAGCAATCTTCTCAAACATTTCATTGCAGCTTCTTTACAGAGATATTCCAAATCTGCTCCAACATATCCATGGCTAACACTGGATATTTTCTCAACATTAACATCATCAGATAGTGGCATATTTCTGCTATGAATGGCAAGAATGTCTTTTCTTCCCTTTTTATCTGGAACTTTAATCTCGATTTCCCTATCAAATCTACCCGGTCTTCTAAGTGCAGGATCTATCGCATTTGGTCTATTTGTAGCTGCAATGACGATAACCTTTCCTCTGGCTTCCAACCCATCCATTAATGATAACATTTGTGATACTACTCTCCTTTCTACCTCTCCAGTTACTTCTTCTCTCTTTGGTGCAATTGAATCAATTTCATCTACAAAGATAATTGATGGTGATTTTTCTCTAGCTTCTTTGAAAATTTCTCTCAGTCTAGCTTCACTTTCTCCATAAAACTTGCTCATAATCTCTGGACCAGAAATACTAATGAAATGAGCTTGACTTTCATTTGCAACTGCTTTTGCAAGTAGTGTCTTTCCTGTTCCAGGTGGACCATATAACAACACACCTTTTGGAGCTTCAATTCCTAATTTCTCAAAAATTTCCGGATGTCTTAATGGTAACTCTATCATTTCTCTTACTTTCTTTATTTCATCAGTCAAGCCCCCAATGTCCTCATAAGTTACTTGAGGTACTCCTCGTAATGTTTCACCTTTTTCTGCAATATGGAAAACAGTTTTTTGAGTAACTAATACTGCATCTGCTGCTGGTGTTACTCCAATTACTTGAAATGTTAAACGGCCACCAAAGTATGGAACCATTACATTATCTCCTTTAATCAAAGGAACACTTTCTAGAGCATCTGCAAGATAACGTTCATCAATTGGAGGAATTGCTTCAAGTGGCGCTACTACAACTTTTTCAGCTGCAACTGCTTTAATTTTTCTTACAGTAATGGTATCACCTATTGCAATACCTGAATTATTACGACCTAATCCATCAATTCTGATAATTCCTTTTCCTTCGTCTGATGGATAAAGTGGAAGACATTTTGCAACGGTTCTTCTTTTACCCTTAATCTCAATTACATCACCAGTAGAGGCATTTAGTGTATCCATAGAATCATAATCAATTCTTGCAACTCCACGTCCTACATCTCGTGTATATGCTTCTAGAACTTTTAGAGAAAGTGCATTCTGGCTCATATAGCAAACTCTTCTGTCTAATTTTTATATCTTTGTGGTAATTTTATCGAATTACACAGATAAAATCACAAGCTTAAAATCCTTAATGAACAGGACACGATCTACTTGGGTAAGAGACCATTAGTAAGAAGACGTGGCCGTGGAGGATTTCAATTTAGATCTACTTCTACTGGTAAAGTAGGTAGTAAAGCAAAATATCCACGTTTTTCATTATCTGAGCAACATGAAGGTCTAGTCATAGATCTAGTTCATGAGCGCGGCAGAGAAGCTCCTCTTGCTAAAGTGCGATTTGAAGACGGTTCAGTCTCTTTTATGCCGGCAGTTCTTGGTACTAAAGTAGGCGAAACCTTCCAATTTGGATTAAAATCAAAAATTGAAAAAGGTAATGTAATTAGCGTTCAAAATATTCCCGATGGAACTATAGTGTGTAATGTTGAAAAACACTTTGGCGATGGTGGTGCTATAGTAAAGTCAGCAGGTACCAATGCAACGGTTTTCTCTCACGGTGAAGAAGGTGTCACATTAAAACTTCCTTCTGGAAAATTCACTACACTTAATCCAAAAAATAGAGCAATGATTGGAACTCTTGCTGGTGGTGGAGCTAGCGAGCGATTCTTTATGAGTGCAGGTAACAAATGGCGTAGTTTTAGAGCTAAAGGAAAGAAATTTCCTATTGTTAGAGGTGTGGCACAAGCCGCTTATGTTCACCCACACGGCGGTGGAAGACATCAACACGTTGGACAAAGTTCTACTGTTTCCCGTAACGCCCCACCTGGAGCTAAAGTAGGTAGCATTGCTGCCCGAAAAACTGGTAGAGCTAGAATTAAAGAGAGAACGTAATAATCTAATTTTTCTTACCTAAAATTGATTAATACCTTATTGAAACAATTTTTTACATGTCAAAGCAAAGGATCAGAATTTTTGTAACAGGAAAAGTACAAGGTGTATTTTTTCGTCAAGCTCTAAAAGTAATGGCTAAAAAAAATGATGTGTTTGGTTGGGTTAAAAATCTTAAAGACGGTAGGGTTGAAGCTGTACTTGAAGGCAATGAAGAAAAAGTAAGTAGACTAGTTGAATGGTCTCACAGAGGTCCAGCCAATGCACGAGTTGAAGATGTAGAAATTCGAAATGAGAAATTTGTTGGCGAGTTTTCTAAATTTGATGTTTTGTATTAATTAATTATTTCAAACGCATTTTTTATTATTTCTTTGAGTTCTGTAATCTCTTGTCCTATTTTGATTTGTAAAATTTTAGGATCTTCTTTCCTATTTTTCTGAATTTTAATTATAATACCTTCTCTTTCTGGTTCTACATCTGCAAACCATCTGAATATCATAGATTTTCCAAAAACAACTCTATGCATTCTTATATCTTCAACCACGTTTTCCCCTAATGAAAGACAAAATTCTCTTACCGAATCAAAAAGCGGTTGAACTTTACTTGGAATTTGTTTTTTAAAATCATCATAACTTCTCTTATTTCCAAAAGAAACTATTCCTTCCATGACAATAAAAATTTAGTTTTAATTATAAAGGTAGTAGTTCTGTTGGTTCCAGTCTAGACTGATAATCCCATTTCAAGGCATACAAGATCCGCCACGTAGACGAGGAAGCGTGGATGCTCCACCTTACGATTGCTCCCTCCCGGACCTCATCCATTTCAATGGTTCAGACTTGGACGTTATCCCTTCGGATAATTCTAGTCCTGCAACCACCCGCCTCGGCGTGATTTCATTTCCGCACACCAAGCGGGAATTACCTATCTAGAGATTTACCCAACAGTTGCTGATCTCTGCATATAGCCGGTTTCAGAACAGGGCACGGCTGGCACCCCAATCCTACCTACTACCGTTTTTCCTAAGATGGTATGTTATATTTGCATTAGGTTTGATTTTCTTTTAGTTTTAAAACCATATTGCAAACAGAACAGATCTTTCCAGTGCATTCATTGCCACATTTTACACAAATTGTCTTTTGTTTGTAGTTAGTATCCTTTACAATTTGAGATACTTTGATTATTGATTGATAGAGATTATTTTTAATTCCACTGTGCTTACCTTCTAAGGAATTTAGGAATTCACGAATCTCTGTTCTTATTCCCTCATTCATGTGTGGACAAGGCTCTGATTGAAATGGAATGTCATTTGTAAATGCATAAAATACAATTTCAGATTCATAAATCTCACAAAATGGTTTTATTTTTCTCAATGTATTACTAGAAATATCAGGATCCATCCAACCGATCTTAGTAGTATCTCCAGATAACATGTTTATTACAAATGTTTGTAATGTATCATCTAAATTATGTCCTGTTGCAATTACATTTGCACCAATATCTTTTGCTGCATGATCCATTGCACGTCTTCTTAAAGTTCCACATATAGAACACGAAGATGTTTTTTCACTTCCTCTCAAATCTAATGCTTCATCTAATGTTAAATCAAACAATTCTTTGTAAGAAAAAACTTTGTGTTCTACATTTAATTTAGCACAAAATGCTTGAACAATTTCTAATGCCTCATTTCTATAACCAGGAATTCCTTCATCAATTGTTATTGCCTTAATTCTAAAATTATGTGTAGTAGCCATTTGATTAATAATGTCAAGCAAAGCAAGTGAATCTTTACCGCCAGATACTGCAACAGCTACTAATTCATTATGTTTAATCATATTATATTTTGAAATAGTTTTTGCAGTTTTTCTTAGGATAGAATTTGAAAAACATTTAGAACATAATTTTTCTCCAGAATATTTACGAGTATATGCTGCCTGATTTTCACATCTATCACATTTCATTAAATTCTGTAATGTTTTTTCATTAATGATTCTTTAGGTATTTTCTAGATGGTAAACCAGCCTGATTTTATGTATGATAATGCAATATTCAAGCCAAATAATGCAAATGTGAATGCGTAAATTCCCCACATTGTTATATTTACTGCCTTGTCTGAGATTTTTTTATCAATAATAGTGTGAATGAATTTTCCTCCATCTAAAATTGGCAATGGCAGCATATTGATTATTCCAATAAAAAATGAAATCATCCATAACCATAACAAGAACATTGAAACCCCTGGATCCTTCCATTCAATAAAATTCAAAACAGGTTTGTATGCAAATGAATTATCTCTTATAATTCCAATTAATCCTCTTACAGGATCTTCAGGTGATGGTATCACTTCAACAGGAAATTGTAATGTCTGTCCATCTCTAAGTATGGAAACTTTGGCAATTTCACCGGGAATTAGTTCTGTCTTTTGAAAATCTAATGGACTTAGTATCTGAATTCCATTAATTGAAGTAACGATATCGTTTGCTAGTAATCCTGCTCTTTCTGCTCCTGAATCTGGAATTATTGAAAGTACCAATACTCCATCTGGTAAATCATAAAATGTACTTAGTAATGGTTCAGGTACAACCATTGCAAAGAAAGGATTTGTTAATAGTATTACTCCTAACGCCAATGCAAAAATCACATTTGAAGTAGCTCCTGCACCTATGACTCTTAACTTTGAAATCTTTTTTGCCTTGTTAAATTCCTCCTCATCTGGTTCTACAAATCCGGCAAACATTGCAATAAATATTGCAAATCCACCTGTTTTGATCTTAATTTTTTCTAGTGTTGCAACAATACCGTGAGCACCTTCATGAATAACCAAAACAATTGGTATTGAAAGTAAAAAGTATAGAATTGCTGGTCCTGATGTCAACGTTATACCTGGAATTAATACTGTTAATTGTGAGAATTCAGCTGGAGCTACAAAGTATTTTGAAACATTTGATAGCAAAAACCAAAATGCAAAGCCCATCATAAGAAAACCAGCAACTACACTAACATTAGCAAAAACTTTGATTCCTCGCCTAGTTCGTCCTAGAATTTTTGTTAGAACGGACTGTACTTGTTGATTTTTGTATACTAGACTGTATATTTTTAGCTCAAAACCATGTTTTTCTAATTTTAATCCCTTGGCAATACCTAAAATTACTACCCAAGCTATTAACACATAGATAATCGAATTTTCAGTAATAAAATCAAGTTCCAAACTAATTGTTAATTTTTTAAACTACGGACATTTATCAGTTACTATGAAACCAATCATAATAATCTCAACTTATCCCAACAAAAAATCAATTACTAAAATTGCAAACAAATTAGTCCAAAACAAGATTGCTGCTTGTGTTAACATTACTAAAATCTCATCAATTTATTCTTGGCAAGGAAAAATTGAAAATGCATCAGAGTATCTTGCATTATTTAAAACTACACAAAAAAACAAAAAATCTCTTAAAGAAAAAATCAAAGCATCTCATCCTTATGATGTACCTGAAATTGCTGAAATTAACATTACATCAATAAACAAATCTTATCTTAAATGGTTAGTAGAATCAACAACTTAGGATTCTATGGCATAACGCAACAAAGAAACTATTCCTCCCAACCCTGTAACTCTAAGACCTATGTCTGTGGATGAATCTACACTATACGTTTTCACACCTTTATTTTCTGCATCATTAAGAAGTTCTATGATTTTCTTTTCGTTATTTGTTTGAATTGCTTTATCTGAAAAAACAAGTAATTCAACAGCACCAAATTGATTTGCTTTGAGGGTTTCCTCAAATCCCATAGTAAATTTTCTGCTCTTTTTGTTAGCTCTTAGCATAATCTCATCAATAATTGAAGATACTTTGGCCAGTTTACTCTCTGACATTATTTCTTTCATAGTTTGAGACTTTGTAAAGGTGTATATTCCATCTTCCCCACCTGAGTCAATTCCCTCTGCAATCTGAATTTTATATTTTTGAGCATTTGGGGATTTTTGAAGAAAATTAGAAAATCTTTTCTTTGTTTCTCCTGGACCAAAAATAATCATAGAATCTGTTTCTTTAACTATAGAAAATACTGCTTGTTGAATTTGCTCAAAGAATTTTTCAATATTGAAATTTGTTTTGTATCTCTTTCCACCAGAGCCAGAATAAATATTTGGAATAAATTCCAAATGTGTTCCCCTTAGTCTTGCAATACCACAGTCTCCAGTATCAATTGCAATTAACACAAAGCCCATTTGCTTATTATTTGATTCAATTAGATTTTTCTCAATTGGCAGCCATTTTCTTTTTGTAATTGTAATCCCATCATTTACTTTGAGAATAAATGAATGATGTGAACCATGAGGCACCGATTCATTATTTGATTCTAATATGGTGCCACCAATTCTTAATCTATCTAGAACATCATCTAGCGATATTTTTTCTACATTAAGTGCAATTCTTATTCTGATTCTTTCTCCCTTGTCAGGTCTTGCATAATCTTTTTCTAATTTGATTACTCTTGTAGTGTCACCTACTATTCTATCTCCTTCTTTAATCACACGGCGCAAATTCAATAAATCATCAGAATCTTCTGGCATTACAGAAATTGAATTTTCATCAATTATTTTTGTAATCATGATGTTATTCTAGTTAACAGAAACAAAAAAGTTTAGCTTGTAACTTCGCTAGTTTTTGTCTCTTCAGTTTTTTTCTTGAGGTAATTTTCAACCCAATCCAAGGTAAGGACGCCTGATTCAGCTAGGTTTGTTAAAGAATTTGCAGAGGCTTCACCTACAACCTTTCCATTATTTTTTCTTAATTGACGCCACTTTAGCGCTGTATTTCCACTCTTTGAATTATAGATAATTCCAAGAATATCTCTTGCATTAACAAATGTAATGTCTCTTACTTTTTTCAAAGTGACCTTGTCAGCTGCTTCTACATAGATTGAACCCAAATTATCTTCTCGTTCTGCAAATACCTCAGAATCTTCCAAGTAACTTCTTGGAGCATAAGAACGACATGTGCTACCAATTATGAATCTTCTAAAACTTTCCAATGATGCTGGAGTATCAATTGCAACCATTTTGAATGAATCAACAATTCGCCATTTATCAAGCTTCTTGAAAGACTCAATAGGCATCTGCCTGAATCATGCCTTGCGGGCAGTGATGACCCTATCCCTTTGATTGATGATGAGGATCTTGAGTTCTGAGCCTGCTCTTAGAATTTTTATGACAGACATAATAATTTCATCTCATGAAATCCTTAACCGAATATCTTACCTATAATGTAAAAACCCGGCGGGCTTTTGTCAATATTACTCCTGACATAAGAAAATTAGTTCTTAAAAGTAAAGTGCAAGAAGGACTATGTCTTGTAAATGCAATGCATATCACAGCAAGTGTTTTCATTAATGATAATGAAAGTGGATTGCATCAAGATTATGAAAAATGGCTAGAAGTACTTGCGCCACATGAACCAATTGATCAATATGAACACAACAAAACAGGCGAAGATAATGCTGATGCTCATTTAAAACGACAAATAATGGGAAGAGAAGTTGTTGTTGCTATTACTGGTGGTAAATTAGATTTTGGTCCATGGGAGCAAATTTTCTATGGAGAATTTGATGGACAAAGACCAAAAAGAATTTTAGTTAAAATTATTGGTGAATAATTATCCAAAATCTGCATCGCGTTTCTGACTTTGTGATTCATTCTTTCTTGCAGAAGCTCTGAATTCATCATCATGATTTTGAGGTCCATGACCACATTTTACACATGCTACTCTGAATCCATCATCATTTTTTTGCCAACTTTCACAGCCACAAAAGCACGTCATGTATTGTATGATTTTCAATACGATATATCCTTTGGGTTTGTTAATTAGAGAAATTTATCTTTAAGTTGATTTACAACATTCACCCATTGGTATCTGATGATCATGAGGACATTTTCTTGGATGCTTTAACATGGTACAAAGAGCATCAGTAAATTGTTTATTCATATGATGTTCAATTCCACATACCATCTCTTCATCAATTGCAACTTTTAATGCACTATCCATCAAAACTTCTAACAATCTACTATTTCTCATCATGCTGGAGCCAACTCTTTCTCCGTCTTGAGTGAGAGTTACACCTGCTTTGTTATAGTTTACAAGATTTTTCTCATTTAATTTTTTGAGCATTTGTACAACACTTGGTTGTCTAACATTGAGCATTTTTGCAATTGTACTAATTTTGACATCTTCTCCCCTTTCTTTAATGTGCCAAATTGCCTTTAGATACATTTCAACATGTTCAGCTTCGGCAGTTCCTACAAAAAGAGTCTCATCATTTACTGAGTCCATATTATACCACCTTTGAATCTTTTAATAAATATTCAAAATACTGTCGTGCAAATCCAGCTAATCCTGCGTGATCTGCCCAAATTGCAACTAGATCTGATGTAGTCATCTCTCCCATTTCTGGACCAAGTAAAATTACAACATATCTTTTATCTGAAATTATCCCTCCTCCAAAGAGCCCTTTTTTGATTTTTACAGTTGCAACTCTACTTATTGCCTTGAGGGACTCTTTGTCCATTTTATCTGAAGTTAATATTGTAATGTCTACACCCTTATCATGCAATGATCTTAATTTTGGTAATGCCTGTCTAACTAATTCCTGTCCTGCTTCAGGTAATGCAATCATTACTTCATTTCTGCAAGACTCTACCATCTCCAAAATTTTTGAAGCGATGTTTATTGCGCCTGATAATACCCATATGTCTGGCCTCTCACTAGTTCCACTTTTTTCATACAATGGTACTAGTTCATTTAGAATGATACTTTGATTTTGTGAAAAATCATTTTCCATTTTCTGTTTTGTAGTCTCCAGTCCTGTAGATGGGGATTTTGCAAAGTATTTTGTTGGTCTGGAATCATCAGAGCCAATCCACCCTTTTTCTTCCAATGTTCCTAATACTTCATAAATTTTTGAATAAGGAACACCTGATTTTTGACTAAGATCAGATGCTGTTAATTCTCCTGTTTTGAGTAACGAGGAAAATGTTCTAATTTCATAACTGGTAAGGCCAATTTTTTCTAGAGCCTTTCTTGTCTTATCAGATATGTTCATGCGATCTAGTCGATCAGTTTTGATATTTAAATCAGACACGCCTGATTCCTAAATTCCACACGGGGGCAAGTGTGAAAGGCATTATATACCATTTCGGAAAAATTTCCAATATAGTCATGGCATTAATTCAGATTTCCAATCAGTCAACTAAAAGTTTAGGAAAGAAATCCACAATTAGATTTACTCAAAGCATCTGTCCAGACTGTAACATGATCTTAGACGCTGAAGTCTTTGAAAGAGACGACAAAGTCTACATGTCAAAGATTTGTCCAACTCACGGTGAATGTGAGGAATTATACTTTGGTTCTTATCAAATGTACAAGAAATTCAGCACATACTGGGTAGATGGAAAAGGTGCTCATTCTCCAAACGTAATGATTGACAAATGTTCATGTCCAAATAACTGCGGACTCTGCTCAAATCACTTATCCCACAGTGGATTGGCAAACATGATTGTAACTAACAGATGTGATTTGACATGTTGGTATTGCTTCTTTTATGTAAAGAAAGGTCTTGAAGGCGCTTACATGTATGAGCCAGATCATACCCAAGTAAGAGGAATGATGAAAACTCTAAAGGCTGAAAGACCAATTCCAGGTAACTCTATACAAATTACTGGTGGTGAGCCAATGCTTAGAGAAGACATTGCTGATGTTATTAAAATAATGAAAGAAGAAGGTGTTGACCATGTCCAGATGAATACCAATGGTATCAGACATGCAATGGATCCAGAAGCTGCAAGAGAAGTAAGACTAGCTGGATGTAATAACTTGTATCTTAGTTTTGACGGTGTAACTGCAAGAACAAACCCAAAGAATCACTGGGAAATTCCATATGCCCTTGATAGCTGCAGAAAAACCGGAACAACTGTAGTATTTGTCCCAACTGTAATCAAATCAATTAATGACCACGAACTAGGTGGAATTATTCGATATGCACAAAAGAATATGGATGTAGTTCACGCTGTTAACTTTCAACCAGTATCACTAACTGGAAGAATGGGCAAAGGAGAGCGTGAAAAATACCGAATTACAGTTCCAGATTGTATTCAAAGAATTGAAGAGCAGACAAACGGTGAGGTAACTGTTGATGACTGGTTCCCAGTACCAAGTTGCATGCCATTAACTAATGTCATTGAAGCATTCTCTAGCAAACCAAAGTATGAATTATCAATCCACTTTGCTTGTGGTGCAGGAACATACATCTTTGAAGATGCAGAAACAAAGAAATTTGTTCCATTAACTAAATTCTGTGACATTCAAGGAATGCTCGAATTATTTGAAGACAAAGCAGAAGAGATTCGTTCTGGTAAAAACAAATACTTTACAATGCTAGAAGTTGTCAGAAAACTAAAGGGCTTTGTTGATACAAAGAAACAACCAGCCGGATTAGACTTGGCAAAGATGTTTGGCAATATACTCATGAAGAGATCATTTGAATCAATTGGCTCTTGGCATGTCAAAGGATTGTTCCTTGGTATGATGCACTTCCAGGACAAATACAATGAAGATTTAGAAAGATTACAAAGATGTGATATTCACTATTTGACTCCAGACCTTAGAATCGTTCCATTTTGTGCATTTAATGTAATTCCAGAATGGTATAGAGATAGAATTCAAAAGAAATATTCTATTACTGTAGAGGAATGGGAGCAAAGAGAAGGAGTCAAACTAGAAGACGGTCTGTATAGAGGCCTTATGAGACGTGGGGCAGGCGATGAACTTGCTGCTGGCTGTGCAAAGAGTCAGATGTTCCATGATGCCGCTCAGGCAACAATGTAAAAGAATTTTTCAACCCAAGAGCTTAAAAAGTCTAGAATTAATTTTCCACATTGAAAATTCTTCTAATCTCTCCAACATTGCAGGGCATAGGAGGAATAGCTCAACATGTACGGGATTTGATAAAATTTTTAAAAGAACATGGACATGACGTTGATATAATTTCCTCAGAAAACATACCTACAATTCCATTTAAAAAACTTAAAAATCCCAGTTTTCTAATTTCCTCTTTTTTTAAAATAAAATTTATGAAAGATTATGATATAGTTCATGCTCAACACCCAATAGCAGCACTTGCAATGAAAAATGTTTCCGGAAAAAAAATTCTTACCATTCATGGAATCTACAGTGAACAAATTGGGATGTTACATGGAACATTAAGTTCAAAACTTTCCAATAAATTTGAAAAAAATGCATTTAGCTGGGCAGACGCAGTTACAGCAGGATCTAAAGAAGCTTTTGATTATTATAGTAAATTAGGATCAAAAGTGTTTTTTGTTCCCAATGCCATCGATATTAAATCACTACCGTCTGGTTTTGATACAAGATATGAAAAACAAATAATTTTTGCAGGTAGATTATCAAAGGAAAAAGGAATATTGACAATCTTAGAAACTGCAAAAAATCTTCCAAAAGATGTTCATTTGATAATCATTGGTGCTGGACCTGAGGAAAATCTTGTAATCGAATCTGCAAAAAATCTTGATAATGTACACTTTTTAGGCTATCAGCCAAAAGAAAAAACTATTCCATTAATTAGAGGCTCAATTTTGTTAATTCAACCGTCATTTGCAGAGGGAATCAGTGCTACATTACTTGAATCAATGGCATGTAAAACACCAATAATTGCTACCAATATTGGTGGAAATAAAGAACTGTTTGTTCATAATAAAACAGGAATCCTGATAGAGCCTGGAAATTCAAATGAACTATTAAAAGAGATAATGCGTATGGTAAATGATCAAAATTTAAGAGATGAAATTGCTAGATCTGCTTATGATGATGTGCAGAAATACGATTGGTCCAATGTAGGACAACTTTATCTTGATTTGTACGAGAAATTATTGAAACCATAGTTATTATTTATGATTTTAACATTTTTTCTAAACCTTCGTCAAATTCTATTTTAGGTTGCCAATTTATTTTATTTTTAATCTTTGATATGTCTGATGTTATATCATCAATAAAAATTTCTTTGTTCTCTTTGTAATCCACGTTTATTTTTTGTGATGTTATTCTTTCAATTTTCTTAATAATCTCTTCAAATGAATATGATATTCCCGCACCGACATTGAAAACTTCAAATTTAAAATCATAATTTATCAATTTTACAATTAAATCCACAAAGTCATCAACATACAAAAAATCTCTTTTACTATTTTTGTTGATAATTGTTGCTTTTTTACCTGTTTTTACTGAATTAATTAAATTGGTTATCAGAAAACCATCTCGCATGGATTCACCAAAAATATTGAATGGTCTTAATATGATCAGATTGAGATCAGATCTATTACAATAGAATTCGCATAATCTTTCTCCAAGATACTTGCTCTCAGTATAAGCATTATGTGGATTTATGGGATGATTTTCATCAATGGGGCAATATTTTGGATTACCGTAAACATAACTACTAACATAAATCATTTTTTTTACTTTCTTTTGAATACAATATTCTAAAACATTTAATGTTCCAATTACATTATTATCAAAATATTCACTCCATTTCAGTTCATTTTGTGGTGTTTTTCCGCCTAAATGGATTACCATGTCTGCCGAATCTAATTTCATAACTTGTTCTTTATTCTGTAAATCTATACGCTCAGAATTATTTGAGTCTGTTATCACTCCTAATTTGTCTAATCTTTTTACAATTTTTTTTCCAATGAATCCAGATGATCCGGTAACTAGTATTTTACCCATTAAATTTGTTAGATAGATGGTATCTAAAACTTATCGTACTAAGAATGTTTAAGAAATTATAGTAATTTTTAGAAACAATGTTCAATGTAAATGATTAATTAATTGGTATTTTGATGAATTATTGAATGTCTTCGATTCTAAAAAATAGAAATATTCTTGTTACAGGCGGTTCAGGCTCCATTGGTCAGTCCATTGTAGCAAAAGCTTTGGAAGATGGAGCAAAATCAATCAAAGTTTTCAGCAATGATGAAAATGGATTGTATGAAATGGAACAAACTTTTACTGATAAAAAAATTGAATTTATCATAGGTGATATACGAAATTTTGAAACTGTAAATTCTACTGTCAAAAATACTGATATAATTTTTCATGCGGCAGCTTTGAAGCACGTTGATAGATGTGAGTTAAATCCTTTTGAGGCTTTTACTGTCAACATTGTTGGAACAAATAATATTGTAAAAGCAGCTGTAAATGAAAATGTCAAAAAAGTGATTTCTATTAGTACTGATAAAGCAGTTAACCCAATAGGGGTAATGGGTGCAACCAAGTTATTGGGAGAAAAGATACTGTCCGCAGAAGCCTTTCATAATAAATCTAATACCATTTTTGCTTCAGTTCGATTTGGTAATGTTTTTCATACTAGAGGCTCAATTTTACCAAGAATTGAAAATCAAATCAAAAAAGGAGGACCAATCACACTTACTGATCAAAGAATGAAACGATTTTTTATGACTAAAAATGATGCTGTTAAATTAATTGTAAATGCAACTAATCTTGCTATAGGAGGGGAAATTTTTATTCTTAAAATGCCATTGTTGTATCTTAAAGATCTTTTTGAAGTAATGAAAGAAATTTTAGCTCCAAAATATGGATTCAAACCAACTCAAATCAAGACAACTCATATTGGAATTAGACCAGGCGAAAAACTAACCGAATACCTTCTTACTGATTTTGAAATGGAACATGTTTTAGAAACCAAAGATTTTTTTATATTGCCGTCTCTTTTTGAGTCAATTTCTAAATCAAAATATCTTGGTGCTAAAAAACCTGATAACCTTCACAACTATTTTGAAAAAATGAAACCAATTGATATTAAGGAAATAAAAAAAATGCTGAAAACTGTCTATGACTAGAATAATTTAAGACATTAGAAAATAAATGTTTGACAATAAAATTATACTTTTTATAATTATTTAATAAAACTGATTTTAATGAACGTAAAAAAACACTAGATTAACTGTAATATTTACAAGTAATTTCTAGTCCTTTCTTTAACGAAATTTGGGGTTTCCAATTAAAATGAGAATTCATTTTAGAAATATTAGCACAAACATCAAATATATCATTTTTTCGAATTTTATCTTTTTTTGATATTACGCGCATTTTTTTATTAGTAAAATTGAAAACTAGATTAATCAAATCTACTATGGAAGTACTTTTTCCAGTTCCAAGATTGTATATGTCATATCCTTTTTTCTTTGAATTGATAATATCCAACAAACCAGTTATGATATCATCAATGAAAATAAAATCTCTTTTTGGTGTTATGTTTCCAAGTGTAATTTGTGAATCATGTATTACTTGATTAATAATATTAAAAACAAGATTTGATTTTGAACTATTAGGTCCATAAACAGAAAATATTCTAGCAATACGTATGTTCAAACCGTAAGTCAAAGAATATGTTTCACATAATATTTCACCCATTTTCTTACTAGAAGCATAATGAGACAAGGGTGAACTTGATTCAGTCTCAGAAAGAGGTATTTTTTTTGAATTTCCATATATATGACTAGAGCTTAGAAAAATAAACTCAGCATCTTTTTTTCTAGCTATTTCCAACATTTTTTGAGTTCCATTAACATTAATTTCATAGCATTTTGATGGATTAAGATTGCAATAGTCTACATCACTCAAAGCAGCCATATGAATAATTTTTGAAAAATTATTTTGTAACTTTGAATTGGTAATCTTACTTATATCCATACCAGATGAAATAAAATTTTTAAACAATTTTTGTTTTCTTTTAGATATTCCAAGAACTTTATAGTTTTGATTTAAAAGTTGAGGTACTAGATAATTACCAATAAATCCGTTAGAACCTGTGACAAGTATTTCTTTCAATGCTTCTTTACCTGATCAGATGGTTTATTTCAATTTCACTTTTAATTTATTTATTATATAGCCTTAAAAAGTAAATGCTAGAGGATAAGATATGACCAATGTTTTGATTACAGGCATTACAGGGCAAGATGGGGCATATCTTGCAAAATTTTTATTAAAAAAAGGCAACAAAGTTTTCGGTACCTATAGAAGACAATCATCAAGTAATTTTTGGAGATTACATTATCTTGATATTTTTAATAAAATCAATTTGATTCCAGCTGATGTATTGGATTCAACATCAATATATCGTGCACTTGAAGAAGCAAATCCAAGAGAAATTTATCACTTAGCTGCACAAAGTTTTGTAGCAGCCTCATTTGATCAACCTCTATACACCAGTGATGTAACGGGTTTTGGTCCGGTTAGAATTTTAGATGAAATTTTAAAATTTAATAACAAAATTAAATTTTACCAAGCTTCTTCAAGTGAAATGTTTGGCTCAGAAAAATCCATTACAAAAACAGAAACAACCGCATTCATGCCATCAAGTCCATATGCAATAGCAAAACTATATGCTTATTGGCAAACTAAACTTTATAGAAAAGCATACGGTATTTTTGCAGTTAATGGAATCTTATTTAATCATGAGTCACCTTTACGTGGTTTAGAATTTGTGACAAGAAAAATCTCAAATGATGTTGCCAAAATCTCACTTGGGCTTTCTAAAACATTAGAATTGGGAAATATTTTAGCTAAAAGAGATTGGGGGTATGCACCTGAATATGTTGAAGGTATTTGGAAGTCATTACAGATCAAAAACCCCGATGATTATATTTTAGCTACAAATGAATCTCACTCAGTAAAGGAATTTGTAGAAAAGGCTTGTCAAATAGCAGATGTTTCAACTAAATGTTTGAAGATAACCAAGAGTAACTTAAGGCCATTTGATGTTAATCATCTTAAAGGTGATTATTCTAAAGCAAAAAGAAAATTGGGATGGAAACCACAAATAAAATTCAATGAACTAGTTAAGATCATGGTAGAAGAAGATATTCATAGATGGGAACAACGGCTGAAAGGAGAATACTTACCATGGGATGCAGGTAATTTATAAGAGTAAAAACACTGAATAATTTTTAATCTAATAGACTTCAATCGGATTAACGTATACCTTTTAATTAAAATGATAATTTTAATAAAAAATGAACAAAATTTTCATGATAACAGAACACAATATTGATGGAATAGATGCCAGTGGTAATAGAGCACAATGGGAAATTAATGCGCTCAAAAAAAAAGGATTTTCTGACATTACATTAATAGACAAATTTGATGAGACAAAAATTAAAGAAATTTCAAACGGCTTAGTACATGCCCAACAATTAAGCGGCAGATTTCTAAATAATACTAAATACATTGTTGATGCACATGGGCTTGAATATGATGCCTCATCTCATTTGTCGCATGGTTATCCGGTTTATTCCTGGAAAAAATGGACATTTATAGCAAAATCTTATCATTATAAAAAATTAGAAAATAAAATCTTTCAAAATTCACAACATGTTATTTGTGCAGGTGAGCATATCTATGAAAAAGTAAAAAATATCCAAAATGCAACTGTTGTTAGAAATGCAGTTTTTCTAGAAAATTACAAGCCAACTGACTGCAAAATTTTAAAAGTTGCATTAGTAGGTCCATTTTTACCAGGAAAAATAAATTACTTTGGACTGGATATGATAAAATTTGTAGTAAAAGAATTTCCTAATGTAGAATTTGTTTTCATAGGTCCCACTGACAAAAGTTTTCGGGATGAATTACAGTTTAAAAATACCAAATTTACTGGAAAAATAAACAATTATGTTGAAACATTGAGAAGTTGTAGCGTCTTATTAGCACCATATCCAGAGTACGCATATTATTTGGGTTCAAAAACTAAATTTATAGAAGCAGCAGCTTGTCATATGCCAATAATTACAACACCTGTAGGAAATGTTGATTTTCAAAATGACTATGTATGTTTAGGAAAAACAAAAGAAGAGTTAGTAGAACAGATGCATTATTTAGAAGATGAGAATGTAAGGAAAGAATTAGGCAAAAATTTAAGAGATGAAATTGAGAAAAAATATAATGCAGATATAGAAGTTAGCAAAATAATAAAATTATATAAAGAATATTCCAACTAACAAATAAACTCTTAAATTTTTGAATAAATTGTTTTTGCAATTAATTCAAAATGGTTTTTATGTGTATCGTAAAACTTTTGAAAGTGTTTTATTGTCAAATTAAAATCATTTTCATTTCTCTGAATAGATGATAAAATAACTCCGTCTTTAATTATAGAGAAATAAGGTATTGAAATAGTCTGATCATTAACAGATTGCATTAGTGCATTTAGTTCTTTATTATTAAATTTAAAATTTGATAGTGCATTACTAATACTATCAGGTAATGTAGTTAATGATGTAATTTTTGTAACCATTGATAATTCATCATAATATTCATCACCGAATAAAATTATAGGTTTTTTATAAAAAAGTCCTTCAAATCCTATTGAACCATTAATCACTATTACTCCTTGACTTTTTAAAATCAATTCTTGAGAATTCACACTTGGATGTACAAGTTTAACATTTGGCAAAGCAAGGATTTTTTTATAATCTTCAACTGTCCTCCATAATTTTGTTTTTTGTATTGGGTGTTCTTTTACATATAATATCAAATCAACAGGAATAGATCTTGCAATATTTTCAATCAATGCTATTTGATTACTATAAAATGGAGATTCTGTGAGAACTTTAGCCTCAGGTTCACTTTGTAGTGGATAATAAACAAATTTTTTATCTTCAATTGACTTAATAGATTTATTATCTAAAAACTGTTTTCTTTTTTTTATTTCAAAATGATTTTGATATTTGTATTTAATCATTTTCAATTTAGTTTTTCCAATATTTTTGTAAATTGGTTCAGGATTATGTGATAGTCTTTTAATATAATGATTTATTTTTTGAGAAAAAGTGGTATTCGAATTAAATTTTAATTGTACATTTACAGTTTCTATCATGTTTGATTTTTTTATAAATTCTTCATCATAAATTTCGGATTCATTCGTAAAATTTTTCATTAATTTTTTAAATTCATCAGAAATTTCTCTACTTCCAATATTATCAGATATAATTATTGTGTTATGGGTATGGACTGGAATTGGCATCAATATTTTAATTTCCATTTTTTTTGCAATTCTATAAAGAAGTAAATTTGAAATGTTTTCCCCTGCCTGTTGCATAAGGACTAATTTCGGTTTAAATTTTTCTAAAATATCAACAAAAAAAGAAATTGAGTTTTCAGTAATTGATAAAATTTCCTCTTTTGTAAATTTATGAAAATCAGTCCAATATTTGTAAAAGCTTCTTTCAGCATAAACGTCTAACCAGAGATTTAACTCATATTTTTCCTCAAATTTCTTTAGATTATCTAAATTAAAAGTTGGTTTTTGTATATAACAATCTGGATAGTAAATTAATTTCTTAAATGGAATTATTTGTTGATTTTGAAAAAAACTAAGATTTTCTTGATTAGCAACAATTCCAATAAAATTAAATTTATCTAATTTAGATAATGCAGAAATTATTCCAAAATTAACATATGAATAGGCATCGAAATCTAACCACACTAGGATATTTTCATTTTTTCCATCTGGTATTTTGTCTGATTGAATGTTCTCGATAGTTTTTTTCATGTCTTGATATCGCTTTTTATAATTACCCCAATATTAACAAATTAATGAGAATTTGAGTCACATAACACGAAACTTTCAAAACTTCTCAGATTGAATCTAAGTTGTGACAAACAATTTTAAAATTATTTATTCGGGATTTTTGACAGATATGACTCAAATGCTGTAAACTCAAATTTCTTTAAAAGTTCATTCATTTTTGAAAAAGTTTTTCCTATCTTGTGATAAGTGATAAAATGGCTTTTTATTGGTAATTTAATTCTAGGAATATACTCCGGAGTTAACTCCCATGAATGTATGTACAGACTTGCAGGAATTTCTTTTTGCTCATATGATTTTATTGCATTTTTTATAATCTTTAATGGCAAAGCTCTCAAATAAAATCCACCTGCTGCAGGTATGGTTTTTCCTAGAAATTTTGTGACTAATAATGGAAATTCTATCAGAGTACCATTAGGATCGTTTTTACCTAAACTGGAGTTGGTTATTCTATACGGAGATCTTTCCGCCGACGGCATTCCATACATGTTAGTTTTAGCAGGCATTATACTACTATCATATTTGTATCCGTTACTAACCAGTTCGTCAATTGCCCAAGAACTTTTCTCATTTAAGGAAAATGTTGGAGCCCTAAATCCTATTGATTTTCCAGATGTAAGTTTTTCAAATTTTTTCAGTTCCTCTTTGAATTCTGGTCTAAAATTTGGCGAATCCAATCTTGTATGCTTCATAGTATGAAAGCCAATTTCATGTCCTTCTGACATGATTTTGTCCAATATCTCTGGATTGGATTCTAAAAGATCTCCCACCACAAAAAAAGTGGCTTTTGAATCATTTTTTCTTAAAAGATCTAGGATTTTATCAATGCCTCTAAACATTGTAGGAATCTTCTTTTCCTCGGAAACAAAAGGTTCGACTAGTTGTGGATGATACCAGTCTTCAAAATCTATTCCAAGTAAATTCATATCTGTATCATCCTTGCATAAAACTAAACATCTACTGATTTATCTTCTTAGCTTTGAATGAGAAAGATGTGCCTAGTTGTAACAACAAAGTTTTACTGAAATCTCTTACAATGATATCTGTGTTCCCTCTCCTAAGAGGAATTTTTTACTACCTTCATTTTGCTCTTTAATTATTTTTGAATTGGACGCAATTATGCTATTTTTAATGTCTAATTTACCCTCGATGGTACAATTTGACATGATTATAGAATTTGATATTGTACAACAACTAATGTGAGAATTATCTCCAATACTTGTGTTTTCTCCAATTATCGTGCCATTCTCAATTATACAATTTTTTCCAATAATGGTAGGTCCTATAATTTTTACTCCGTTTTTAATTATTGTTCCTTCTCCAACAATGATTTTGCCCTCCAAGATGACATTCTTCTCTTTTTTACCTTGAAATGACTCTGTCATATTTTCTAAAATGATTCTATTAGCTTCAATGATGTCATTGGGCGTGCCAGTATCCTTCCAAAAATCAGTTATCATTCCATAAATGATCTCTTTTTCTTCTTCAACTAACATTTGTAATGCATCGGCAATTTCCAATTCGTTTCTCCAAGATGGTTTTAATTTTTTTATTATTTCAAAAATATATGGAGTCAGAAAATAAATTCCTGTCACAGCAAGATTAGTTGGAGGCGTTTTTGGTTTTTCAGTGATTTTTATGATCTTATTGTCCTTTATTTCAGCAATTCCAAATTGTGAAGGATTACTCACCTCACACAACAAAAGAGAAGCTGCTGCGTTAGATTTCTCAAAATTTGAAACATACTCGCTGATTTCACGTTGAATTATATTGTCTCCCAAAAATACTACAAATTTTTCATCATTCACAAAATCTTCACACAGTGAAACTGCGTGGGCTATGCCTTTAGGAAAATCTTGTTCAATGTATGTGAATTTGGCACCGAATTTTTCACCGTTTCCATAGTAGTCTTTGACTTTATCTGATCCAATTCCACCAACAATAAATGCAATTTCACCAATACCTGCTTCAACTAATGTTTCAACACAATATTGAGACATGGGCTTGTTGGCGATGGGCAGTAACTGTTTTGGACCTGTATGTGTCAAAGGACGTAACCGTGTTCCATGTCCTCCGTGTAAAATAATGCCTTTCATCCATTATTGAAAAATTTATCTTATAATTTAACTAATCCATCAAAAAAACTAATGGTCATAAATATAGAAAAATTAAATCATGATAATTCTTTAATTACCTACTATTTTCAATTTTAGATAATAATACTTTCAATTCCGTAATCTCTTTTTCTGATGCTCTGCCTATTCGAGAATCTACTATTATTCTACATATATGAGCAAGCAGAGGATCTTCTAATCGTTTGATGATGTTTTCTGTACTTAACTGAGTGTGTCTATGCCAATAACCAATCAATATTGATGTGGGTACATAAAAAATCATCAGGATAACTGTAAATATCCACAAATTAGATACAAATTCATTCATTATTGGATCATTTTCAATTAAAAATCTATATGAAATCAGAACAAAATTTACTAATGTCAAAACAAACATCAAATAATATGAATGCCCATATCTTGTCTCCAACCATCTTCTTCTAAACCAATTTTTGTTAATCTTCATTTGTATAATCCATTTTTTTTTCTATGCTTAATAATAAATTTCTAAATTTTTCAATTTCATCTTTTGACATATTGCCTAATTGTATGTCTATTAGTACACGAAATAATTTTGCATAAAATGGATTTTGTTGCATAGTTATGGTATTTTCTATTTTTAATTGAGTATGTCTATGCCAATATCCAATAATTATTGCAGCTGGTATGTATAGTGTAAGAAACAACAGTGCAAAAATCCATAATTCTGGAACTAATTCTTTGAAAAATGATACTTTTTCAATTAATAATCTATAAGAGATCAAAACAAAATTTACAAATGTTAGGATGAAAATTAAATATGTACTATGTCCTGTTCTAAATTCATACCATCTTTCTCTTGTCCATCCGTTATTCATTATTTTTTACATCATTAATCCATATAAAAAAGATTGAAATTTGTAAATATATTGTTAAAATCATACAGCATAATTCTATCAAATTATATGCCTATAATTACAATTTATGTAACATAACTAAATTTTGATCATTTTTTTATCTGATGGGGGATGACCAATATGAACTCCATTGACCATTTTTCCATATTTTGGTGGTTTATACAAATATTGAATATCTTTTATTTTTATTCCATTAATAAGATCATTTTTACAGAAAAAAGCATTTACTCCGTTACTATCACATCCAAGTAATGTGTACCCCTTTGCATTACCTAAATTCTGTAATGCTAATAGACTAGCACCAAAATAACTTGTACCGTCCCATACAGCTTCAGAATCATATGGTACAACCCTGCTTTCTGAAGGAGGTAATGAAGAATTATATTCTATTATGACTACATTTGGATGATAGTTTGTAATAGCCTTCCATACCCAATAATCATTAAAATCTATATCAATAGATAGCAAATCAAAATTTTTTGGGACATTATATTTTTGAAATAATTTGTCAATATTTTCTGCTATGATCTTTTCTTTTTTTATATCATATTGAAAATATCTAGAACGCTTGTACTGATCCATTGTTTTTTTTAAAAATTTAATGCCTTTTTGTAAACAATATTTAATTCCAAATTTTCTATAATACAAACCTTTTTTTATTAAATTTTCTGTTTTAATTTTTTCATCAGAACCGTAATCCATCATTAATCCCTTCCAACCTTTTTTTTCTAAAAGATATGTAGTATTAGATTCAAATCCATTTCCTACTCCAAATTCTACTGAAAATTTGTTTGTAGTTCCTATCTTTGAAAAAATAAATTCAATTATGCCATCTTCTCCATTTTGAGAGTGAATTTTTCTTTCGTGTAGATTTAGATTAAATTCATCTACATTTTTTTCCATATTTATAAAATAATTAATAAAACTCCTTTAAAACTCAAACTATTATTTTTGTGTTAAAATAGATATCATTAAATTATATACTTATAATTTTACTCTATGAAACGTCATTCTAAAAGTTCAATACTTTTTAATAAAATTGATATTCGTCTAAGTAAAGCGTTTTATGGAAATACTACTGGTTTCATGCGAAATATGCAAGGTCGAAATCAGGTTTTAACCAAAACTGATGAAAATACTAAAAATATTGATCCTGAATTATATTCTGTTGTAAAATATGGATTTACAAAATTTTCCAATTCATATGATGAATCTCTAATAAAAAATCTTCAAAACAAATTTCAAAGTTTAATTGAAAATGACCATTATTCTAAACCAATTGCAGAATATAATAATAAAATTTACTCAAGAATGATTAATGAACCATACAAAATTTTTCCTGAACTATCTAATCTTATCACAAATGATGTATTATCTTTCTTAAGTAAATATTATACTTCTAATTTTATTATCAAACATATTCAATGCCATCGAAATTATTCAGTACCACTTGAAATACGTAAAGAACATGAAATGTTTTCAAACTTTTGGCATTTTGATCTTGATCCTACTTCACAAATTAAATATTTTGTTTATCTGTCAGATGTTACAGAAAAAGATGGCCCATTTCACGTTCAAAGTAAAGATAGAACACGTGAATTAATTAAAATAGGATTTGGAAATCGCAATAATTACAAATTACCTCAAGATGTTCTTGAGGACCAAACTTATGTTAATAGAATGACAGGTCCAGCCGGAACATCATTTTTTGGTAATGCTACAACTTGTCTTCATAGAGCTGGAGATTTGGAAGATAATCATATTAGAGATGCAATTACATTTACTATTGATCCATCTGATGAACCAATTAAAGGAAATTGGATTGAAAAAGTTATACCACACCCATCACAGAGTACTAATTATATCGCATCTAAAGAAAATTAAATTTTAAAAATTATATCTTAATTTTCATTCTTGGAATCAAATTTTTGAAAGTCTATTTCAAAAATTTTTACCTGATGTTTAAAACCATTCTCTTTTGAGTCAAACACCTTATTCAAATAATTATATTTTTTTTCATGGTAGTATACATCTTGTAAAAACTTTGGAAGTTTAGGATTATCATCTACTATTATATGCGTTAAATCCACTCTTGAATTTGAAATAAATTCTTCCAGATTTTCATAGTTGATTGTTGGAACTGTTTTTATTTTATACACATTATCTGGAAGTACAAATGGCCATTTACTTGGAATCTCTGCAGCTTGCATATATTGTGTTTCTGAAGGATGAAAATTAATTCCAGATACTATCTCAGTTCCAAATTTTGCAATTTCATTTAATTCTCTTTCATTTTCATAATCAATTTTTTTATATTCATAAAAGCCAACAGAACTTATTAAAATTCCAATTATCATTAATGATAACACAATATTTTTTCTCGGTAATTTTGAAAGATAACTATTCACTGCAAATAATGATACTAAACAGAAAATTGGATATAGAACATAAAAATACCTTGTATCTTGTGCTTGAGCTATACCTGCATACAAAACTGGAAGAGCACTTAATATCAAGAACACTATGATAAAATTTGTCTCTTTTGTTCGTGTTCTAAAAAACTGTATGATTCCAAATGGCACGAATACCAAAAAATTTGGTATCATAATCCATCCTAAATATTTTATAAACAATTCTAATCCTTGAAAAATTTTTGTAGTTTCTCCTTGATTTGTCATTGATAAAACTTCGCTGGATCCACCTATCACCCTTTGAAATATTCCATCATTACCTGAAACTTCTATCTTATAACTTACAATTGGAATTAGTATGATAAGAAAAATTATAATACTTGGTAGATACGTCTTTATAATTTCTTTTGAAAATCTGAATTTGATAAAAAATAATATTGTTAAAGTAAAAAAAAGAAAAATTCCCTCTGATCTTACTATAGTACTAAATGATACAAGAATAAATGCTAAAATTATTCTTTTTCTGCTATATCGTAAAAAAATTACTAGAGATGATATACCAAGTAAAATAAATAATGGTTCTGTTACTCCTAACAATGAATTTACTATAATTCTAGGATCAAAAGTAAATAGTGCGGCACCAACTAATGAAATCTTATCATCAAAAAATTTTCTACATAAAAAATAAACAGGAACTATAATTAAACTAGATAAAATTATTGATATGATGCGTTGTAGTTCCATATACTGAAGAGAGTTTTCTAAATTAATTATTGAAAACCAAAATGAAAGAAATATTGGCCATCCATTATTAGCTGGAGCCCATTCTGTAGGTAGATGTCCATAATAGTTTATAGCTGTTGCATATCTAAAATTATCCATTGCATCTGCTACAAGAGGTAATTCATGAGGAAAATAAAAAAAACGAAATATCAGTCCAGTAAAAAATATGATTAAAAATGAAATTTTTATTTTTGTCTTGTTATCTATTATTCGTAATATCGTCACTTTATTCATTTTAATACAAAAACTATCTTACTTATTCTTGTCTCTTGTGTTATAATCATTTACGATATATACATTAAATAATAAAATACTTTCAATAGTTAGTAATATTGAAACAAAATAAAAAATTAAAGAAATTTTATGATAAAGTGTATCTAAAGGGAGAAAAAAAACACTTTACAGCCTATAGAGAATCTACACCCACATCAGAAGTAACTGAAGTATTGAAGCAAACTTCATGGAAATCAAAAAAAGTACTTGATGTTGGTTGTGGAACTGGTTTTTTTGCATACAGTGTAGCAAAAAAAGGCGGTAAAGTTTTAGGAATTGATTATTCTCTAGAAGCAATTGATATAGCAAAATCTCAGCACTCTCACCCTAATCTAGAATTTAAAAATATAGATGTAAGTAAGATTAAAGAAAAATTTGATGTTATAGTTTCAAATGGTACTTTAGAACATATGGATGACCCACTTAAAACGCTCAAGTTATTCAAACAACACCTAAACTCCAAAGGATGTATTATTATCACATCACCCAATTGGACCAATCCACGAGGTTATGTGCTTCTCACATTATGGTATCTGTTCAAAGCTCCGATAACACTTGCCGATCTTCATTATTTTACTCCAGTAGATTTCCAAAATTTTGCTAAAAAACTTGGAATGAGATTAATCTGGAAAACTTTTGATAGATCTTGGAGTCATGGAGAAGTTTTGATTAGTGATTTTAAAAGAAGACTTCCAAAGGTACTTCATGATGCAAAATTACCTAATAACAAAAAACAAATTGATTCTTTTATACAATGGATTAAAACAAACATAGTTTCATTACCTAATGATCTTCCACAAAGCGGTGCTACAGGGCTTTACGTATTTTCTTTTAAATGAATAAACCTTATTTTTTTGAAATTTTTACAATTCCGTATGTTACTCAATTTTAATTCTGTTTAATTTTACTTCTTCACTAATCAATTCTTTATCAAAAGATATCACAAATGCTACATATTCTGCTATCTCATTTGGGTTAAGAAACGTTTCAAAATTTTGATCTTTAGATAATCTTCCCATTTTTGTTTTAGCTGAACCTGGAGAAATACAATATGTTCTAATGCCATATTCTTTTAATTCCACAAAAAGTGCTCTTGATAAACCTAGTAGTGAGTGTTTAGTTGAGCAATACATTGTGCCATTTTTAAATCCATTATATGATGATGAAGACCCTATGTTAATTATTCTCCCCCATTTTCTTTTTTTCATGTCTTTAGAAAATTCCTTACAAAAAATAAATGGGGCTCTTACATTAATTCTAAAACATTCATCAAATTCTTGTACAGATGAATTTTCTAATGATTTTACAATAAACAATCCTGCTGTATTAATTAAAATATCAATTGTACCAAATTCTTTTCTGATTTTTTTTATTAAATTATTTATTGACTGATCATTTGTTAAATCAACTGTTCCAAATTCTATCTTTATTGCTTTATTTTTGTCTGCAATTTCTTTTTTTAATGTTGTAAGTTTGTTTTTATTTTTACCTACCAAAAATAAATTACAATCAAATTCAGACATCTTTTTAGCTATTTGATTGCCTATTCCTCCAGAAGCTCCTACAATTAAACAATTTTTATTTTGAAAATTCTTCATTATCATTATCTCAGTTGTTTTCTCTAGACAATGAAACATTCTTCATTTCTGCTTTATAGTTTTTGAGCCATTTATTATTGATATCTTCTATAATCTTTAATAATTCAGGATTATTTTTTACTATTTTTAAAATATCTTGGTAAGTGTAATCAGTTTTTAGATAGTTAAATAATTCTTTTGCAAAAGCAAGATCTTCTGGATAATCTATTGTTAATCTCAAATGAGGAGGCACTTCTAATTCCGAATTAAAAAGAAAAAACTTTTTTGTGATATTGGAATTATTTATAAAAATCTCTTTATAGCCTGTTTCTTTATTTTGATGATTTTCCAGCGTGTATATTTTTTCAAGAGCCGAAACTCGAATCCCAGTGGGAATTATACCATGAACTAAGTGATTATCTGGATTGAAAATTATTGGAGAATCATTTCCAATAATAAAATCATAATCATTTTTTTCCATTTCTGTAATTATTTTGTCAACAAATTCAGGTTCAGTGTATATCTTGTCACCTTCTATGTCTATGATTACTTCAGTCTCAAATTTTTTTGCAGCATCAAGGAATCTTTTTAGAATATCTTTCTCATCCCCTCTGAAATACAAAATTTCTTTTTCTTTTAAAAAATCAACTAATTGATCATCAGAGCTTTTATCTGTTGTACAAACAACTATTTTTCGAAATTTTTTTGCTTTTTTTAATCTATTTACTAAATGCTCAATTAATGTTATGTTGTTAATTTTTTCTAAATGTTTCTTAGGAAGTCTTGTGCTATCAAGTCTGGCTGGAATGAAAATATCTACATTCATACAAAATTAGTAATATACAGTATAATAAAACACTTCATAGTTATTTCACTTCATCAATTCTAACATATTTTTTTTGGTTATTTGATATCCTTGCAGCCTCCATCACTCTGGCCTGATTAAGTAAATCCTCTTCAAAATTATACTGAGAAGATGATGTGTTTTGTAATTCATCGCAAAAAGAATTAATCATTAATTGAAAATGATCTGCAGTATCAACAGAAATTTTTTCTTGAAAATTATTGGTATTAACCTCTAATGTAACGTGCATGTCTGGCGGCACATTATATGCTCTTGTTAGGCTTAAAGATCCCTTACTTCCCCATAAACTGTATACTGATTGATAAAAAAGATCATAACCTACAGCACTTTGAGAATGTCTTCCATCACTAAAGTTCATCAAAATTGTGGTCTTTGTGTCGATCTGTTTTTCCTTGTCAATAATCATGCTGCATAGAATTTCCTCAGGTTCAGATCCAAATAACATTCTTGATGCATTAATAGGATAACAACCAGCATCATTGAGGATCCCACCACCAAGAGATTTGTCATATCGTATATTGTCTTTTGATATTGATGGAAAACCATATTTTGAAGAAAATGAGAATATGTTTCCAATTGTTCCGTCATTGATGAGTTCTTTGACTCTATGATGAGATGGATGGAAACGAAACATAAACCCCTCCATTAATCTAACCTTGTTTTCCTTACACACTCTGATCATTTTTTTTGCAGATTCAAACGATGTTGTAGATGATTTCTCACATAGTATGTGTTTTCCAGTCTGTGCTGACTTGATTACCCATTCTTCATGGGTTCCTATTGGTGTGGATATATAAACAGCATCAATACTATCATCATCTAATATGTCTTCATATGAGCCATATTTTTCACATCCAAATTCCTGAGCAACTTTTTTTGCTTTATCATTTGAACGACTTCCAACAAAAGCTAATTTGCAGTTGGATGATTTTAAAATAGCAGGTATGGTGGAGCTTTTAGCAATTGTTGAACAACCAATAACACCAATCCTTATTTTATTATCCATTAATGATCACAGATCAAATTTTCACCATGCAGTCCATCCACCGTCCACAACAATTGTTGAACCTGTCATGTACGATGAATCTGATGTGCACAAGAATTCTACAAGTTTGTTTAATTCATTTTTCATCATCATTCTTTTCATTGGGGTTAAAGCAGAATATTTATCCTTGAAGTGTTGATCCTGATCAAATTCTACTCCTCCTGGAGCTATACAATTTACTCTTATTTTTGGAGCTAAATGTGTAGCAAGAAACTTGGTCAAGTTTATGACTCCAGCTTTTGATATGCTATAAGCTGGATGCTTATGTCCTCCATTATACAAATCTGGTCTAGCTGAAACTATACCTGTTGTGGCTGAAAAATTTACAATAGATCCACCATGATTATTTCTTGCAAATTCGCGGCACACTGAGAAAAGTGAAGTTAAATTTACATCTAAAAACTTGCTAAAAGAATCTAAAGATATATCAAATAACGTACCACGTGATTTACCTTCTTCTACATGATCATTTAAAGCAAAACAATTTACCAGACATTCAGCCTTATTTTCAGCAAACCATTTACGAACAAAAATTTCATCATTTAAGTCATGACCTAAACGAAGATCTAATTTCATCACTTCATTTTTTTGTTCAAGGTATTGTGAGATCTCAGATCCAAGTAAACCTTCAGAGCCTGTTACTATAATCTTCAAAGGTTTTTTATCACCATAATTTTTAATTTAAGTATAGTATTTATCTACATATCCTTTTACAAATTTTTGATATGTCTGACAAGTAGTTTCAGGAGTAATTTTAGTATCGGTAAGCCGTGCTCCTTGAATAATCAAATCACCGGAATAATGTATTTTAGATAACGATGAAAAGAAAAGATCAAAATTAGTATCTCCTGTACCCAATGGAACAGTTTTACCTTTAAATTCTCTATCTTTTACATGAACATTTTTTATCCATTTTTTTAATACTGTTAATTCTTCTTTTACATTGTATCCTAAAGATGCACTATTACCAGAATCATAATTTGCCATAATATTTGGATGATCAAATTCTAATAAAAGATTTTTAAAATCTAATGGAATTAAATCTGTCTCAAGAACTATAATTACATTATTTTTTTCTGCTATTGGAATTACTTTATCTAAACTATTTTTAAGTCCAATTTTGTCCTTGGCAGTTTTTAATGAAGATGAGTCCACAAGTGGTATTTCAATACAAGAAATTTCCAGTTTTTTAGATTGTAAAATCAATTCTTTAAGAATTTTGATATTTTTTTCTAAATTACTCTTAGATTCATGGAATAATTTTTTCGTCATAAAATAATCTGCACATATTGAATTTATTGTAATGTTGTATTTTTTACATAATGAATTTATTTCTAAAATTCCTTCAGAAGATAAAATTGGATTTGGTTCATATTCATCAAAAATCCACTCAATTGCTTCAAATCCACATTTTGTTGCTTTCTCAAATTCCTGTTTCCAAGAAGATATTGGAAAAGATTGAATTTTACTATCGTATGATTTTGAAAGTCTACCTTGCATAATTCCTATTTTTGGGGTTTTTGTCAATGTAGAAAATTAAATAAATAATAATATTAATGATAGGTACTTTTTAGATGAGTAATATTTCATTTTAAAATCAGAAAAATTTTCATTTATATTTAATATGTATCACACATAACGAGTCATATGAAAATAAAGCCTAAAATTTTGTTTTCTATTGATGCATTTTACCTACATTTCTGCCTTGCTTATTATCTTCAATCATATCTGAATGCTGATCTTTTTGCAATTATTGATATAAATTCTAACCCAAAAAAGTTTTTTCAAAATCAAAATCTAGTAAACTTCCAAAAAACATGGTTTTTTCATGATTATATTAAAAAAACTCAACAAAAACCTGATCTTGATTATCTGTCAAGTTTCGAAACAAAATATAAAATTGATTTATGGAAATTAGCCATTAATGAACGATTTTTTTATATGCATAATCGTTTTTATAAATTTAAAAAACAAGAAATTTTATCAATTCTTGAACAAGAATCAAAATTATATGAATCTATGTTGGATGAAATCAAACCAGATTATTTTCTTACATACGATCCTCCGTTTCATCATCAAAAATTATTGTTGGAATTATGCAGAGCAAAAGGAATAAAAGTTTTATCTATATGTGGCACTGGATTTAAAAATAAAAATATTCTGGTTGAAGATGCGGCAACATTTGATCTAGACCCAAATTCAATACCTGATAATTTTTTTAATGATAAAGTAACTACTATAAATGAAACAAATGATTCTTATGATTTAGTAGTTCAAAAATATCTAGAAAATCGTAATTCCAAGTTTTTTAATAAATTTAAAGCTTTAAAAGATTATTTACTTGATTTTGGCTCAGAAAATTTAATCAATTCAAATTTTATGTATTATGGAAGAAGTAAATTCAATGTTACAAAAGATGCATTATTTTTAGAATTTAAACGAAGACGTAATTATCATTTCCTTCAAACATCTTCTGTACTATCTCCTGATTTGCATACTCCTTTTGTTTATTTTCCAATGAATGTAGATGAAGAGCTAAATATTTTACATTATGCTCCATATTATACAAATCAAATTGAAGTGATACGTCATGTTGCAAAATCAATACCTATCAATTATGTTTTATATGTAAAAGAACACATTGCATCTGAACTTAGAGGCTGGAAAGATCCTAGTTATTATAAACAAATAATCGATATTCCTAACGTTGTATTCATCAACCCTCTATTTGATAATAATGTTCTACTGACCAATTCAAAATTAGTAATTGCAATTAGAGGTACAACTGCATTAAAGGCTATGAAATATGAAAAAGCTTCTGTTATTTTTGGTGAACAAGCGTTTCAAATCATGCCTTCTATATTTAAAGTAGATTCTCTTAATTCTCTTCCAACATTAATTAGAAAAGCATTGAATCACAAAGTTAATTCATCAGACTACAGAAAATATGAAGAATTACTGGGTGATAGAGCATTTGAATTTAATATGTTTGAATATGAAATTAATCGCGATAAGAGTTTGTTTTCTGGTGGTATTTTATCTAATATTTTAATATCAAATAAAGATATGATTGATTTTCTTGATAAAAATAAAGATTTGTTTTCTGGTTTGTTGAATGCTCATTTAAAAATTATATCAGAAACATAACACCCCTTAAATAATCAAACATTAGCAATTATGATAATTTGAAAGTAATAATTGGAATTCCAGCATTTAATGAAGAGAAAAATATTGGTCCAATCATAGCAAAATTAAAGAAAAAATATGATCAAGTACTTGTATGTGATGATGGTTCTTCAGATATGACAGAAACAATTGCTTTATCCTTAGGAGCACATGTTGTAAAGCATGACAAAAACTTAGGATATGGTTCTGCAATAAAGACAATTTTTAATGAGGCAGGCAAAATTGAATGTGATATTTTAGTAACCTTTGATGCAGATGGACAACACCAAATTTCAGAAATTGATTCTGTGTTACAACCTATCATTGAAAATAAAGCCGATATTGTTATTGGCTCACGATTTCTTGGAGAAACAAAAGATTTACCACGATATAGAAAAATTGGAATAAAAACAATCACTGGACTAACAAATGTTATGACTGGTTCTAAAATTACTGACTCACAAAGTGGTTTTCGGGCTTATACTAAAAATGTGTTAAAAGAAATATCCCCAACAGAATCTGGAATGGGCATTTCTACTGAGATTCTCATAAAAGCATCCAAAAAAGAAATGCGTATTGTTGAAGTCCCAATAACCATCAGTTATGAAAATAATACTCATTCCCAAGAACCTATATCTCATGGCACGTCAGTAATTATGAGTACAATAAAGCATGTAGCCATTGAGCGTCCTCTTTTGTATTATGGCGTGGGTGGTCTCTCCTTTCTTATAATCGGATTAATCTTTGGGGCTTGGACATTGCAGATATATTCTGAAGAAAGAGTGGTAATTACTAACATAGCTCTTGTTGGAATGGGTGGGGTAATCTTAGGTACTATATTATTAATTTCAGGTACAATTCTTTATTCTATTGTTAGTGTTGTTAGAGAGAAACGATAAATTTCTAAAATACAACTCTGTTTCTTTTGTTAGATATGTGTTCAAAAATTTAATCAATTAATATTAAATTTTCAAAACTAATACTTCAGTTTTTTGTTGATTCTTTTTCTACAATATCACATATTATGTGATAAATTACTCTGTGAACTTCTTGAATTCTTGCAGTATTCGTAGATGGAACTATGATTGAAATATCTGTAAAGTCTTTGATCGTTCCTCCGTCTCCTCCAAGTAATCCTATTGTAATGGCACCTTTTTTCTTTGCTGTCTTGATTCCCTCTTCCACATTTTTTGATTTACCACTAGTGGAAATTCCTATTACCACATCTTCTTTTGAAACAAGACTTTCACATTGTCTGCTAAATACTATATTGTAAGAATAATCATTTGCAAGGGAAGTAATTATAGATGAATCAGTAGTTAAAGAAATTGCAGGTAAACTCTTTCTTTCTTTTTGGAATCTTCCAATAAATTCTGCAACTATATGTTGAGCATCTGCAGCACTTCCACCATTTCCAAAAATAATTATTTTATTTCCTCTTTTGAAACATTTTATTATCTCATTAATAGATTCTTCAATTTTTTCAGACAACTTTATAGAATTTAGTATAATATTAGAACTCTCAACCATGATTTTTTTAATCTGACTTTTTATAGAATTCACATCAATCTTTCTCTTAGTTTTTTCATTGAAGCTTTTTCGGAATCCCAAATACGCTTGACACCATCACCAAGTATTATGTCTAATGTCCTGATATCTTTAACGAGTCTGCTTAATCCTATAGGTTCCAAAGACGCAGCCTGATCACTACCATACATCGAACGATCAAGTGTGATGTGTCTTTCAATTGATGTGGCGCCTAGCAATACTGCTGCTACGCATAGAAGATATGAAGAGCTTTCGTGACCACTATAACCTACTTTACATTTAAATTTTTTTTTCAGAGTTTGAATTACTTTGAGATTAGCTTCTTTAATGTCCATCGGATAACTACTATGTGAATGCATTAATTCAAATGGACACTTGTATTTTTTGAAAATTTTTACTGCATTTGAAATATCTTGCATAGTACTCATACCAGTAGATATGAACGTGTATTTTTTTTCTGAAGCAATTGTTTCCAATAATTTTGTATGAACTAACATTGCTGAGGCTACTTTGTTGTATTTTGTTTTAAATTTCCTCATTTGAATTTGACTGTCTACATCCCAGCATGAAAGATACCATGTAATTCCTTTCTGTTTGCAATACTTATCAATTATATTATATTGTGCATGTGAAAATTCTAATCCTTCTTTTTGTTCACGTTGAGTTGTTCCCCAAGGACTCTCACGTGGAGAATCCAAAAGTTCTTTTGAATATACTTTATCTACAGTTCTTTTTTGAAATTTAACTGCATCACATCCTGTGGAAACAGCTAAATCAATTAACTTTTTGGCAATTTCAATATCACCATTATGATTAATTCCAATTTCAGCAGTAATGAATACCAATATGAAACATGTAATGTTGGTAATTATTAAATTTGACTCAGTACCACTTAGTTTTGTGTGGAAATTTTTCTTTTAGGATCAAATCAGCTATTTCTCTTAGAGCTCCATCTCCACCAAGAGACTTGCAAACATAATCTGCAACTTTTTTTGCTTGAGCAATTCCATTATGTGGAGTTGCAGAAAGCCCTACTTTCTTCATTAACTCCAGATCGTTGACATCATCACCGATAAACGCAATATTTGAAGGAGTTAATTTGTAAAGCTTGCATATTTTCTCTAATTCATTTTCTTTTATCTTTACTCCAGAATAAACCTTAGAAACATTCATAGATTTTGCCCAATAATTCACTATTTTGGAAATCTCCTTTGTTACTATCACTGTATTGATTCCATTCCGGAGTAACAAATTCACTCCCATACCATCTCGTACATGAAATCTTTTGAAAATTTCACCATTACTAGAATAATACCTTCCACCATCAGTAAGAACACCATCTACATCGGTTATAACCAGCCTAATTTTTTGGCATTTTAATTTAAGGGATTTTTGCAATTTATCAAATTCACTTAATGGTTAATCTATACTGTAGTAAATATAATTATAACAAATGAATCCTTTTTTATTGCATGACACTAAAAATACAAAATTATGATTTAGGTGTAAAAATACTCATACCTGAGATAAAACACGATGATAGAGGATTTGTATCAGAAGTTTTTAGAACAGATTGGCTTGAATTCTTCGACGATATTTTTCCAAAACAAGTAAATCTTTCAATGAGCAAGCCAGGTGTTATTCGTGCATGGCACCGCCATTCTCGTAATCAAACTGATTATTTTCTTGTAAAGAAAGGAAAGATGAAAATCTGTATTTATGATGGTAATGAAAAATCAGATACATTTGGAAAATTAGTTGAAGTGTTTGTAGGAGATGATGAGCTCAAAATAGTCAAAGTTCCAGGACATTTTTGGCATGGAACTCAAACTATCAGCGATTATCCCTCCGAAACGATCTATTTTCTTACCAATCTATACAATTATGAAAATCCAGATGAAGAGAGATTAGATTGGAATGATCCATCCATTATTGATCCAAGAACTAAAACACAGTATGATTGGAATTCACATATGAGGTCATCAAAATGAAATTCCTGATATGTGGTGGATATGGATTCATTGGAAGTGCATTTATTCGAAATCATCTAGAAAATAACCCTAATGATGAGATCATTAACATCGACAATATGTCATTGGGTTCTAATAAGGCTAATCTTGACATGCTAAAAAAAAATGACAATTATAGATATGAAAAAGGTGATATCTCGAATTTAAAACGTGTAGAAAAATTATCTAACGATGTGGATGTAATAATTAATTTTGCTGCGGAAACTCACGTGGATAGAAGTATTTCTAATCCGAAACCATTCATTGAAACTAATATTTTAGGCACATATTCTTTGTTGGAAGCGGCAAAAAATAATGAAAAATTGTTTATCCATATATCAACAGATGAAATTTATGGAGATCTACAAAGAGAACAAAAACCATTTACTGAACTTGATAATCTAAAACCTAGTAATCCATATTCTGCAACAAAAGCATCAGCAGATATGCTAGTACAAGCATACATGCGAACTTATAAAAATAATTGCATTATCACTAGATGTACAAATAATTTTGGACCATTTCAATTTCCAGAAAAACTTATACCCAAAACAATTATCCGTGCTTATAAAAATCTAAAAGTTCCGTTATATGGAGATGGAAATCAAGTTAGAAGCTGGATTCATGTTATAGATCATATTCGAGCTGTAGATTTACTAGTTCACAAGGGAAAACCAGGAGAAATTTACAATATTACCGCTTGGAACGAAATTTCAAATAAGGAAATTGTGGAAAAGATATTAAATAAAATGGAAAAGCCTCTAGATTTAATTGAATTTGTTAATGACAGACCAGGTCATGATAAACGTTATTCTATTGATTCTACAAAAATACAAAAGGAAATTGGCTGGTCACCAACATATGATTTTGAAAAAGCTCTTAACGAAACTGTAACATGGTATCAGAATAATCAAAAATGGTGGGAACCTTTAGTCAACAAACAAACCCTTCATCCTCAGCCTTGGACAATAAAGTGGAGCTAGTCATTTTCTAAAATCCGGCATCCAGCTATGAGGAACTTCTCTCATATGTTGACTTTTATTTTGTTTTTGATTCTGAAATCGTAATAGGCTTTCTATGTTCTCTATTGACAAATTAGAGAGTTTTTGGATTTCTTTTACGGTCAAATTGTTTTCCCGTGCATATAAAATCAAATCTACTTTTTCGTATGGCACACTGTAAAAAAATTCTTCATCATTCGTAGTAAAACTCCAGACATCTGGTGATGCATCTTTTGTTAAAATTTCTTGCGGCATATTCAAAAACTGTCCTAACTGATATACCTGAGATTTGTAGAGATTTACTATTGGTTCAATATCTGAACCACCGTCTCCATATTTCACAAAATATCCTTGTAGATATTCAGATTTGTTTGTTGTACCAATCACAGCTAAATTATTTCTCTCTCCATGATAATACAACATAGTCATTCTTACTCTATGTTTTATCGAAGTTGCAGCAGTTAAAGCAAGAAACTCAAAAGATGATATTTTCAATTTATGCTGTTTATTCTTGTCATCAAGTATATCCAAATATGGAATTCCTACAGTATTTTCAAATTTTGGTGGAACTACCACTCTATATTTACAATCATTGTTAAAATTTGGGAATTTTTCTTTTACAATTTTCTCTTTGTTTTTATATACTCCAAATGAATCTAAAATAGAAGTAATATCAATAATTTCTGTTTTTATGTTGTATTTGTCAGCAAATTGCTTTGCAAGTACCTGACTTTCTGGTTCTGATTCTTTTTCAGGCATGATTAGTCCCAAAACTTTTTCAGAACCAATTGCTCTTACACAAAGTGCAGCCGTTACAGCTGAATCTATTCCTCCACTTAATCCAATCACTGCTCCGCTTCTCTGAAGTTTATTGGAAATCTCATTTTTTATAAAATCACATATGTTATTAACTGATTCTTCTACGTTTTTTATTTTAATAAACTCATGAATATGTTTCATCAGCTTTACTCTGAATAATGATTAATTAAATATGTTGTAAAACTATAAAACAAGATTTTTGTTGAACTATGAGTTCTAGCTAAATCTCATATATGATTCAATCATTTGAATTTATCATTGTATTGTGGAACTGACATTTCTAATCATGTTTTTGAATGTCAAGAACAAATATGTTTTAATAAATAATTCAACGTTCTATTTTTTTCACAACTCGAGCAGGGTTTCCTACCACTACACAATAATCAGGTACATCTTGAGTTACAACACTTCCAGCACCAACAATTGAATTTTCTCCAATAGTAACTCCTGCAATAATTATACATCCTACACTGATTACGGCACCATTTTTGATGGTTACTGGTTTAATTGTTCTAGGATAACCATGTTTTTTTAAAAATTCATTTGTTGTAGGGTTTACATGGGCAAAGATCATAGAATTGGAACTAATTGTGACATTATCTCCGATTTTTATTAATTCTGGATGTAGCAGATCAATTAGCACATAAGGAGAAATGTGACAATTTTCTCCAATTTTTACTCCACGTATGCGCTGAAATTTAATTACTAATGATGGTACTGGTGATGAATATGCCAAAGAGTGAAAAATCCAAGTTTTTAAGAATCTCATTCTAATTTTGATTCTTCCAAAAGTTCCCTTGTAGCCATAATAATCCATTAATTCTTTCTCATTTATCTTAAAACTATCCGAATCAATCATTGTGTCAATTGTTATTTTAGCATAAAACGTTTAACCTTTCCGTAGTCAGTTTTAGGGAGGCTCTCAACAAAATCAATTTTAGATGGAATTTTGAATTTTTCAAGATTCTTCATACAGTGAGTTAGTATTTTTGATTTATCCAAATCTGAATCCTTTGATTTCACAACATTAAGCTTCACTACCTGGCCAAAAATTTCATGATCTACTCCAAATGCAGCTACATCATCAACTCCTGGAATTTGTTTTACTACTTCTTCAATTTCATATGGTGTAATTTTTTCTCCACCGACATTAATTATGTCATCATTACGTCCCTTAAGAAATAGATATCCTTCTTCATCAAAATAACCTATATCCCCTGTTTGCAACCAACCATCAACTAAGTTTTTATCAGCTTTTACATTGTTCCAATATTTTTTGATAACATTATTTCCCTTAATCCAAATTTCTTCGTCATTGTTATTTCCATTAACAATTTTTATCTCAACTCCAGGAGCTGTATGTCCAACTGATTCTTCATGTCCATTGTTTTTATCAAATATCATAAAGGTAGAACGTGATGCCTCAGTAAGACCGTAATACGTAGCCAAATGACCTTTTTTTAGAATTTGTTTAAAGTCTTGTACAGTATTTTTAGGAATTAAAGTACTATTAGTTATGACCAATCGTATGTCTGCAAAATAATTTTCTAAAACATTCCTATCAAATTTTAGAAATTTTGTCAAAGTAGCTGGTATTGCTGCTAATGTTGTAGCATTATATTTTTTTAAAGATTCAAGTACATATTCCAAATTATTTGCATTTTTTAATAAAACAAGTGTCGAACCTACGTACAAAGATGTATGAAAGCACCCCAATCCAAAGGAATGATGCATTGGTAATGGCAGTACATCAACATCCAAATTGGAATATCCTAATTCTTTGACAATGTTTTTTGTAGTAAACTCTATCATTGCATGAGATATTGCTACTCCTTTTGGTTCAGACGTAGTACCTGAGGTATATGTCAAATAAGCTAGATCATTTGTCTTGGAATTATTTACGTTTAATGCAGATTTGGATTTTATATCACTGAATTCAAAAAGTGGTATTTGTGTTGATGTGTATTCCAAATTTTTTTTTGCTGTATTTGAACAAATTATGGCTTCTGAATCAGCTGATTTTATCTGATTTAACAAATTGAGTTCAGAGATTTCTGGTGAAATTAAGTGTACTATTTTTCCAGAATTAATTATTCCAAGATACCCAATAATAAAAGATGTCGAATTTTCTGCAATCAAACTAATGACATTTTTTTTATTCAAAAATTCTATACAAGAAGAAAAATTTTGTACTTCTTGATACAATTGTTGAAAGGTTAAGTTTCGCTCTTCATTGATAAGTGCTGTTTTTGTTGGATATTTTTCTACACAATTTTCAAGGAAATTTATAATATTCATTTTAAATGTGAACGAACGCATTTAAGAAGATCATGTGCAGATTTAATGTCAATTGATTCTTCCAAAGATAACGCAATATCAAATTTTGATTCTACAAAAGTTATTAGGTTTAATTGAGTAAAAGAATCCCAACTCTCATAATCTTTTTGCTCTTTATTCCATGAAAATTCTGCCTCAGACAAATTTGGAAATACTTCTAAAAAAATATTTTTAATTATACCTTCAACTTCACTGTCATTACTCAATACACCTGCAACAATCAATAGATAATAAATAAACCTTCTCGATATTTTCTTACATGCTTGAAAAAATTGGAATTGGAATAGATATCATAGATACAGTTCGTTTTAAAGAAAAACCTTTTGAAACAAATGAGGATTTCTACAAAAAAATCTTTCATGATTCCGAAATTAAATATTGTTTAGAACATGCAAATTCATCACAATCATTTGCTGCTAAATTTGCAATAAAAGAATCAGTGATTAAATCGATAAATAAGCAAATTAGCTTTCTTGATATTCTAACAGAACATTTAGATTCTAAACCCACGGTGACTTTGCTGAATAACAAGTCCTACAATTTTCTAGTTTCTGTTAGCCATGAAAAACTATATGCAGTTGCAGTTGTTATATCGGAAAAACACACATGATGTACTCTGCATGAATATTGGATAGTTTAATTATTTATGCACCAACACATGAATTAATGAAGAAAAAAATATGTGTTATTGGGGCAAGTGGTCTTTTAGGATATAAAATAATTCAGAGTTCCAGCAACTATGAAATTTTTGGAACATACAATCAAACACCAGTCAGTCATGACTGTGTATCTCTAATACAATTAGATATCACTAATCCTGCAGATTGTGAAAAAATTATTGAAGTTAAACCAGATTTTATTATTAATGCAGCAGCAATCACGGATGTAGATTATTGTGAAAAATACAAAGAAAAAGCTCATTTGGTTAACGTTATTGGAACACGAAACATCGTAAAAATTGCTGAAAAATTGAATTGTAAACTGGTACATATATCCACTGACGGTATTTTTCCTGGAAAAGATCTAAACTATAAAGAAGATGATCTACCTAATCCTGTCAATTATTATGGACAAACAAAATTGGAAAGTGAAAATGAAGTCAAAATATTAGATGATTATCTAATTTTACGTACAAACGTACTTTATGGATACGTTTCAAAGAATCTAATTACATCAAGATCAAATTATCTTAAACCCGTAAATTTTGGTCTTTGGGTTTTATCTGAATTACTTCAAAATAAAAATATCAGAATCGTAAATGATCAATTTAGTAATCCTACTTTAGCTGATAATTTAGCGAGAATAATTACTGACTGTATAAAAATAAATCTTGTAGGTACTTTTCATTCTACTGATCTTACATGTGTCAGTAGACTAGATTTTTCAAAGAAAATTGCTAAAAAATTTGGATTTTCAGAAAATTTAATTACTGAAATTTCATTAAAAGATCTTAATAGATTGGCACCTAGACCATCTAAAACATGTCTTGATTGTTCTAAAATTATCAAAAATGGAATAAATCTTTCAAGTTTAGATGATGCATTGAATACCATGTACAATCAAATCAAACAAGAAAACCCAACTATGGATTCTTTGGTATGATAATCTAATAATAATTCAAATGACGAGTAATGTTGTATCTTAACAGACTTATCTTATTTTGATGAAATTTTTTTTCAATCTTTCATTGGATAGTTTTTTGTAAGCCTGCCTAGTAAAACCAACTATGGTATAGCCATTTGGTTCATAAATAATGTCTAAAACTCTGCATTTGTCTTTCAGGTTTAGCGCTTTATAGTACGATAATGAAAAATCTGATTTTAAGAATTTCAAAATATTTGTTTGTGGAATAGATATTTTTTTCCTAGTATCGTAACTAGAATCAAAAAGAAATCCTTGCGTACCTGTAGTAATTCCAAAAATTGCATATCCATACAGATCAGATTTTTTAAGTAATTTATCGATATCATTAAAATCATAAAGAGTTTCATTTGCATGTAAAAGATAATCTACAATCAATGAATCTTCTTCCTCTTTACTTTTAAAATTCAAATTCCATCCATATTCAAATTTATTCAAACCCAATTCTCTGATCAATTCAATTCCATTATCGTAGTTTGATTTTTCTTTAGATAGTAGAATTGAAATTAATTTCTTATTTAGCATACGTTTGTGTCCTCCTAATTTTCCATAAAGATAGAGAAAAATCATTCCATCTTTTTTTAATGCATTTGATAAATTTTCTAATCCTTTAGCAGGATTTGATAAGTGATGTAAAACTCCCATACATAATACAATATTGAATTTTCCGAGGTTCAAAATATTATTCATAAGATTAGCTTTACGAAATTTGATATTCTCTAACTTTTTCTTATTTTTCAATACGTTTGCAATCTCTAAAGATTTTTCGGATATATCTAATCCAAGAAAATTACATTTGTTGTAGTGTTGTGCCACATTTGTGATTCGATGTCCGCTCCCAGTTCCTGCATCTAAAAAACTCATATTCTCAAGTTTTATTCCATTTTCCAACTCAAAAATTTTCAAAAGATTCAGCAATTCATTAGTTTGAATAGATTCAGTTGATGGTGAAGGATAAGGATATTTCATATACATAGTCTCGACTTTTTTTGTTACCTTGTCAAAATCCTCAGTCATAAAACAAATTCTCGTATGAGATTAAATGAATTTTTGGTACATATTTAATTATCTATACTCAAACCTACTTCTTAATTTGCTAAATGCAATGAATTTTTTAAATTTAGATAAAATAATTAGTATGTAGTAAAATCAAAACACCTATGAATTAATAGCATAAAATCATATATCTGCAACTGAACTTATTTATAATTGTCAATCCAATCAAAACTAACCTCCATTATTATTTTAAATTATAATGGAAACGATTTTCTAGAAGATTGTATAAATTCCATAATAAAAGAAACTCATACACCATATGAAATTATAGTCGTGGATAATGATTCTCCTGATAAAAGTGGTGAAATATTTTCAAAAAAATACCCACTGATAAAATTTATTCTTAATAAAAAAAATATGGGAGTTCCAGAAGGCCTGAATATTGGTATAAGAAATGCCTCTGGCGAATTTGTGGTTCTATTAAATAATGATCTGATAGTAGCTCCAAACTGGTTAGATAATTTCTTCAAAGCATACCAAGTAACTGGTGATGCATTGTACCAACCAAAGTCTTTGAAAATGAAAACTCCTGATATTATAGATGGTACTGGTTGCATGATCAATATTTTTGGATTTGGTTTTGCCAGAGATAAGGGAATGAAAGATCAAGGCCAATATAATCTACAAGAAGAAATTAGCTATGCATCTGGAACATGCATGTTCTGTCCAAAAAAAATATTTGATGAAATTGGATTATTTGATCCTACCTTCTTTGCATATCATGAAGAATTAGATTTGGGATGGAGAGCTAGAATATTTGGCTTTAGATCATATTATGTACCTGATGCAATCATATATCATTACGGTAGTGCTCACTGGAAATGGAGCTCTCAAGTCTTCTATTTACTCGAAAGAAACAGGTTACTAGTTTTGTTAAAAAATTATTCATTAAAGACATTATTGCGACTATTACCATCTTTGATTATCATTGAATTCAGTATGTTGGGATTTTTTGCATCAAAAGGATTACTATTAAAAAAACTAAAGAGTTATGGCTCAATTTTACATCTTAGTGGACATATTATAAAACAACGTAAAATCATTAATAACAAAAGAAAACTCGATGATAATGAAATTATTCATTCATTTTGTGGTTCTATCAAAATACCTCCAGAAGCAAATAACTCAAAACTAAACGAAAAATTTGAAAAATTATTAAGTTCTCTTTGTAAATTATGTGGATATGACAAAATTGTTAGAGAACCTTAAAAGGATAAGAATGATGGTTGTGCAATATATTTGAAAAATTACAAATTAGAACAAAAATGTAGAATCTGTTCCAGTAAAAATTTGGAAATGGTATTAGATTTGGGAGAACAACCTCCTGCAAATTCATTTATTGATCAAAGTGAACTAACCTCTCCGGAGCCAAAATTCCCACTTCGCTTATTCTGGTGTCATGATTGTTTTCTAGTACAATTATTAGATATTGTGGATAAAGAATATCTCTTTAAAAATTATTTTTACATGACAAGTGCAAGTAGACCAATAGTAGAACATTTTACAAAATACGCCCAAGAGATTTATAAAGAATTTCTACAAGGACTTGATGATCCTTTTGTTGTTGAAATAGGTAGTAATGACGGATCATTACTTGCCGAATTCAAAAAATTAGGGACTTCAATTCTGGGAATAGAACCAGCTACAAATTTAGCCAAATTAGCAAACGAATCAAACATCACCACAAAAAATACTTTCTTTTCATCCAAAGTTGGACAAGAGATTGTTCAGTCCAGAAATGCATCTGTTATAGTGGCAAATAATGTAATCGGTCATGTGGAAGACTTGCAAGATTTGATGGAAGGTATTAGAATTTTGATCGGTGAAAACGGTATCTTTATTTTTGAAGTTCCTTACTTAGTTGACCTAATAAAAAAATTAGAATTTGATACCATATATCATGAGCATCTTTCTTATTTTTCACTTTTGCCTATTATGAACTTGACAAATCGATATGAATTAGAGATTTTTGATGTAAAAAAGCAATCTGTTCATGGAGGTACTATTAGAGTTTTTATTTCACAAAAAAATAATTTTAAAGTAAAAGATTCAGTAAAACATTTTCTAGATGAAGAACATAAATTTGGATTAGATGATATAAATGTCTATAGAAGTTTTTCAATCAAAGTTGCTGAATTTAAAAGAAAACTAAAGACAGAATTGGAAATTATAAAAAAAGAAAGTAAATCAATATTTGGATATGGTGCTTCAGCAAAAGGAAATGTATTACTCAACTATTGTGATATAGATACTAATTTTCTTGATTATGTAATAGACACAACTCCTCTAAAACAAGGTAAATACACTCCTGGTACACACATACCTATTTTTCCACCTGAAAAAATTTTAGATAAGGGAGATGGTCACATTGCATTACTATTGGCCTGGAATTATGAACATGAGATTTTAGAAAAAGAAAAACAATTCAGAGAGAAAGGAGGAAAATTTCTTATCCCTGTACCAGAACCACGACTATTATGAATTCAGTTAATAAGTTCTAAATATTTTGGAAGAGTGAAATCATGTCAAATACAATAATCTTGGTAAATGATTTGTATGATATTAATTCAATAGAAAAACAAGAATTAGAAAATTCTAAAGTATTCTCATTTAGTATTGAAGGTCATAAACATCTAGAAAAACAAGGAATAACCCATCAAATTGCAGAAAATTATCTATCAGAAAGTGAAAGACTAAAAGTTTTTGATATGGTCGTTAGTTTTCACGAGTGGTATAAGGAGAAAAATGAATTTAAAGAGCTAGAATATGATGGAATAAACCTTTTAGGATTATTAGATACTGTAGAATTTCATACTCACTTAATGGAGGAAATAATTAATTTTTTTACTACAAAAAATATTATTGAAAAAGAAAAACCAGACAAAATTATTACAACAGAAAAATTTTCTGAAATAATAAAAATTTTAAATCAAAAAAATAATATAGAATTAAAAATTAATCACAGACAATTTTCTAAAAAATTACAATGGGAAGAAATTACCATAAAACAAAACATTGGTAATTTTCCTATCTCATTTACTATTTCACGATCAAAATATTCTAAAATTAAACATGTTTGGGAAAATACTGTATGTTCAATATTCAATTTATGGTTTAATTTTAAAAAATCTAAACAAAAGACTATACTTTTTTTAGAATTTTACCCACCTTTGTATGAGGAATTAATCTTTAAACTTCAAAAAAATGGTTTTAATATTATATTTCTTAATAGACGAAAACCTGCAGTATTTGATTTTAAATCCATTAAATTACTAAGACGATCAGGAGGAAAAATAATTAATTATGATGATCTTTTGAATGCTAAAGAGAAAACTCAAATTGAATCACTGATAGATGTTTATCTAAAAAAACTTGATAATATCTTCTCAAATAATACGATCTTGTCAAATATTTTTTCAGTTGATGGATATTCATTATGGCAAATATTAAAAGAACAATTAATTGAAAACTACAAAACAAGAATAAGAGAATATTTATTTTTATTATTTACTACAAAGAAAATATTTGAACAAATCAACATTTCTTGTATTCTAACATTAAATGAAATTGGTGAAACAGAAAAGTCTATTCTTGCTGTTAATAAAAACCAAATTCCATCAATTGTGTTAGAGCATGGATTTTCAACCTTTTTTCCTGATACTGCACGATTTAATATTTTGGCAAGTTATCCAAATTTCAAAGATAAAATTGCTGTTTGGAGTACTTTTCAGAAAAATTTTCTTACAGATTTTCATAAAATTAACTCAGAACGAATTTTAATTACTGGTAGCCCAAGACATGATTCTTTATTTAAACAAAAATTAAACTATAAAAAGAAACAATTTACCGTTTTAGTAGCCCCAACTCCAATTACTCAAATTCAAGGATTTGATGATACAAACATTCATTTAAAATTTGAATCTATTTTAAGAAAACTTTGTTCTATATTACAAAAAAATCATGATTTAAAAATAATTGTAAAAATTCATCCTAGTCAATCATATCATAACAAAATAATTCAAGAAACAATTAAAAAATTTGATCAAAACATACCTATTCATTTACTTACTTCTATAACAAAATTAATTGAATCTAGTGATGCAGTCATAACAATAACTCCTGAAGGCTGGGCACCTTCCACTATAATATTAGAATCAATGATTCTAAAAAAACCTATAATGAATATTATCTTAGATAATCATTTCTATGATTTTCCATATGTTAGAGAAAAAGCAGTTTTGATCGTTTCACCTGAATCAAATTTGGATGAAAATATTTCTAAACTATTATTCAATAAGGAATTTAGAGAAAAATTAATAAAAAATGGAGAAAATTTTGTAATGAATTTTCTTCATAAATCTGGACATTCCTCAGAATGTTTAGCCAATGAAATAGGTTCATTAAAGGAAACTAATTAATAAAACAGTTCAAAAGAAAATATGTTGAAATATTGTAAAAGATGTCTTTATCCAGATACAAAACCACAATTAAATTTTGATGAAAATGGTATTTGCGATGCTTGTATATGGCATGATGTAAAAAAAACAATTGATTGGACTCAACGAAGAAAAGAACTTGAAAAGATCTTAGAGCAATATAGAAACAACGACGATACTAAGTATGATTGTATAATTCCAGTTAGCGGTGGAAAAGATTCTCATTACCAAACATATGTGATGATGAAAGAATTTGGATTAAATCCTCTTTTAGTAAATTTTCACCCCTTAGATATGACTAAAATTGGTAGAAAAAATCTTGAAAATTTACAAAATCTAGGTGCAGATTGTATTGAATTCACTCCAAATCCTAAAATTTACAAACAACTAGCAAAATTTGGTTTAGTAGAATTAGGTGATTATCAGTGGCCTGAACATCTTGGAATTTTTACTGTTCCTTACCAAGTCGCAGTTGCTTACAAAATCCCATTGCTCATATGGGCTGAAATACCTAATGAATATGGTGGCGGCGCAAAAGATACCAATATCCACTTTCTTGATAGAGAGCATCAAGAGAAACATGGTGGGTTCTTTTTAGATAAAATAAAACCAGAACACATGGTTAAGTATGGATTCAACTTGAAGGATCTAAAACCATATCTCTTTCCGTCAAATCAAGAAATAGAGCAAATTGGAATAATTGGAATATTTCTTGGAAATTACATAAAATGGGATATTTTTAAACAATTAGAAATAGTTAAGAAGTTAGGTTTTAAAGAAGATGACGAAACTAAAGAAGGCACTTATGATAGTTGGGAAAATCTTGATGTAAAGTATACTGTATTTCATGATTATTTTAAATTTTTAAAATATGGATTTGGTAGAACAACTGATCATGTTTCTATTGAAATTAGATATGGTCGTATGACTAGAGAAAAGGGATTAGAACAAATTAAAAAATATGAAGGAAAAATTCCTGTAAAATATCTGGATGAATTTTTAAAAGATGCTGAAATATCCAAAGAAGAATTCATACAAATTTGTGAAAAATTCACAAATAAAGATCTATTTAAAAAAGATAAAAATGGCAATCTTTTAAGAGACAAAAAAGGAAATATAGAAAAAATTACTTATGACAATGAATAATTATTTCATTATGTATCCTAATCAAATACAATATTTGATAATTGACATGTTTCATTCCAAAAGACTCTTTTACTCATGCAATAAAACATAGCTATGTTTGAAGGCAAAAAAATTCTAATCACAGGTGGTACTGGTTCTTTAGGAATAGCATTAACTAAAAGATTACTTGAATCTAATGTAGATACTATTAGAATCTTTAGCAGAAATGAAAGTAAACAAATTGATATGGAATCAAAATTAGATGATGAACGAATTCGTTATTTTTTAGGTGATATACGAGATTACAAACGTCTTGTAAGAGCTATTGAAGACGTAGATATTGTATTTCATGCAGCAGCTTTAAAACATGTGCCAAAAATTGAATACAATCCTTTTGAATCAATAAAAACCAATGTTATTGGTTCACAAAATGTAATAGATGCATGTATTGAGGCAAATGTAAAAAAGGCTATTTGTATCGGAACTGATAAGGCAGTATCCCCATTAAACACTTATGGTGCTACAAAACTTCTTATGGAAAAATTATTTGTAACTGCAAATAATTATTTAGATCCAAAAAAACATGATACTAAATTCATAGCAGTACGATATGGAAATGTTTTAGGAAGTAGTGGTTCAGTTATTCCCAAATTCATCGAACAAATAAAAAATAAGAAAAAAATTACAATCACAGACAATCAAATGACTAGATTTAGTATAACCATGGATGAAGCACTTGATTTTATTTTGAAAGCTTCAGAATATGGTAAAGGTTCAGAAATATTCGTTCCAAAAATAAGAGCGTATTCAATTTATGATATTAAAGAAGCTTTAATCGAAATTTTAGGAGATTATGGTGAGGAAATAATAGGAATAAGACCAGGTGAAAAACTTCATGAAACTCTAATCAGTAGTGAAGAGATTCGATATAGTTGGGAATACAATGACATGTACATAATAACAAATCCCCTCTATCCTATGTTTCATCCAACTGTTATAGATAATAATTATAATGGAATCAAAAAAATTAAGAATATTGATGCCTATTCTTCAGATATGGTAGAAAAAATCAAAAAAGATGAATTAAAACAAATTATAAAAGAATCTCAACTTCTATCTTAAAATTTAAAATTCTCCCAAGAAATTAGTTACTTTCAAACTCATAGGTATATTGAATTAACTTTCAAACTCATAGGTATATTGAATTAACTTTCAAACTCATAGGTATATTGAATTAACTTAAAGTCATTTTTTTTGAAAAATTTTTGTGAACCTATGTTTTTTGGGCTAACGTTTGCCAAATATCGTTTTCTTGGATTCATTTTCATGAATAACTTCAAAGATTTTTGAGCTACATTCTTACCCTGAAATTGTTTTTTCAGGAAAATACCTATTTCATCATTTTTTGATAAATATATTGAACCAGCTTTTTGTTTACCATATTCAATTATATTCCATTTTGTGTAAGGTTTTGATTTGACAAATTTTACATGTTCAGAATAGGCAGGTATTTTTTTATGAGATATGTTCACATTAGGATCTCTTTCTTTTAATAGATTATACAAAAATCTAAAATCAAATTGATTTACATTTCTCAATCTGACTGACATTTTTCTCATTTATCTTTTTGATTAAATAACATAAAACAGTTTAAATCTTTGCCTAATATGGATTCAATCATGAACACCACTATTGTGGCTGAAATTGGATCCAATTGGGAAGGTAATATTTTCAAAGCAGAACAAATCATCAAAGAATGTAAAGATGCTGGTGCAGATGCTGTAAAATTTCAGATGTGGAGAGCAAAAGATCTTTACTCTCCAACACATCCCCAGTGGAATATAATAAAAAAATCTGAGCTTACCTTTGATAAAGCTAAAAAAATTAAAAAAATCGCTGATGATGTTGGAATAGAATTCATGTGCAGTGCTTTTTATCCGGAAGCAGTACAATTTCTAGAATCATTAAATGTAAAAAGATACAAGGTTGCATCAAGAACATGTCTCTTTAAAGATCCATATTCGATTGAAACATTAGAAAACAAAGCCAGAACAAAAAAACCTATTATTATAAGCATGGGTATGGGTGGCGACATAAAAAAAATCAAAAAAATATTTTCAAAAAATAAAACTACTTTTTGTTATTGCATATCTGAATATCCGTTAAAATTTACTAAAATTAACTGGAATCAGGCTATGAATTATGACGGATTTTCGGATCATACGTTAGGTATTATAGCTCCAATATTATTTACAATCTTGAAAAAACAAAAAAAATCCAAACAAATTCTTATTGAAAAACATACAAAGCTACAAAATTCACGAGGTCCTGATGCCTCTACCTCAATTGATACTAAGCAATTATCTGAACTAGTGTCTCATATAAGAATTCTAGAAAATGCAAATTTTTAAAATACATTGTAAAGTCATGCTAGTTCATTTATTTCTCTAATGATTTTTTCTACATCATTTTGAGTTAAATTTGGATGAGTTGGTAATGTTACAATTTCTCTTCCTACTTTTTCAGTTATCGGTAGTTTAATTTTGGATTTATACAAACTAAATGTATGAATTGGTTTGTAATGAATTCCAGTCTCAATTCCTTTTTCAGATAATCTTTTTCTGAATTTTGTCCTGTTTTTGACTCTGATCCAATAAAAATGGTAAGAACATCCTATATCAAAAGGCATTTTATTTTCTGATGAAATTTCATCATAGTATCTTTTTGCAATTTTTCTCCTTTGATTATTTGTCTTATCTAATTTTTTTAATTGTGCTAACCCTATAGCTGCAGAAAATTCATTCATGTAATAATTCCATCCTATATTTTTAACATCATAATCTCCACCTTTTCTATTAGTGATTCCACACCATCTTTTTTCTTTAAGAATTATTGTAACTTCCTTGTGATCATTTCTGTTAATTGATATCAAGCCTCCAGTTGGCATTGCAAGATTTTTGACTGGATGAAAACTAAAACATACTAATTCACCATGACTGCCAATTTTCTTGTTTCTATATGCTGAACCAGCAGCATGTGCTGCATCTTCAATTAGATGAATTTTATGTTCTTTGCATAATTTAGAAATCTCTGCAAGATTAGATGGCAATCCACCAAAATGTACGGGCAGAATTACTTTGGTTTTTTTTGAGATTGCTTTTGAGATTTTTTCAGGATCTATGCATAGTGTTTTCTCATCAATATCCACAAACTTTGGAATACCACCGTTTTCTATTACTGCGTTAGCTGTGGCTACAAAAGATAATGATGGAAGAATCACTTCTCTATTTTTTATATCATACATGGATAATGCTAGATTGAGAGCTGCAGTTCCACTGTTTAATGTAACACAGCTTTTAGAATCTACGTATTTTGAAAACTCTTTTTCAAATTTTTGTACTTCACCAGTACCTGCACCTGATGCCCAAAAATGACTATCTAAAACTCGCTTTACTGCAGCTTTTTCGGATTCATCTGTATACGGATCAAATAATTTAATTTTTGGCATTTAAAGTTCCATTATTTTTCTGAGATTTAATATATTGCTCATCTTTTTTTAGGGATGAAAGATGACCATCATGTTTGATGTTCTTGTTGATTTCAAATATTTCTGGTCTTTTTTTGTATAATTCAATTACATCTTGAATTAAAATAGGTCTTGTAGAAATATTTTTTACTATTTCTTTTACTAGTTTAAGATCTTCGATTCTATCCACAGTGTATCTGAGATTAGAAAGATCTTCTTGATATTCAATATTGATTAGGATGAATCCATTTTGTGGATCCCTGATAAATGGAGTGACATGTTCTCTTTCAGAAGGTTTTTTGGCATTTTTCCATGCTTTTTCAAGTATTTCAAAGGAGAAAACTTCAACTTCTGTTCCATACGGAAATGTTCTACGTATGGTATTTGTCACAAAATCACATTTCTGATTTTTATACTCATCAACGACCAAATCTACAATATTTGGATCAATTAGAGGATTGTCTGCTGTAATTCTTACAATGGTATCTATGGAAAATTCTCTTGCACATTGATAATATCTGTCTAACACATCTTCTGAAGAACCTCTGTAGAATTCAATTTTCTGAAACAATAAGTTATCACAAATCACATCATCTTCTGTTAAATTAGTTGTAGCAACTAGGATTTTTTCAATTTTTTTAGATGATTTTAATTGTTTAATCACATAATCAATAACTGTATAATTATTATCAATTTTTTGCATGACTTTACCAGGAAGTCTAGACGAGCCCATTCGTGCTTGGATAATACAACCAATCATATCCTGCTTTACTTTGTCATTCCAAAAGATAAATTATACTCAGTAGGTTTAAACTTATTGTCAAATATCCGTGTGACTCATTCCGGACTTGTCAATTTATTCACTGGACTAGCTCGTGTTGTATCTGCATTTGTTTTCATCACACTTGTTACTCGTAGTTTATCTGTTGGGGAATTTGGACAATATAACTTGGTTCTAAGTATTACAGTATATGTCATAACATCTCATTGGGTAATTTCCTATTGGACAACAAGAGAGATTGCACGAGGAAATACATCAGGAAGAACTGCAATTCTTTCAAGTGGAATTTTCTCTTCTATTGGAACTTTGATTTTTACCATCATTGGAATGTCCATATCAAATTCATCAAATTTAGAATTGAACACAATAATTTTGGCAGGAGCTCTAGTTCCTTTACAATTTTTACATAATGTTTTAAACCACATTTCTGTTGGTTGGAAACCGCAAATTGCAAGTTATGGGAATCTATTCTTGGAACTAACAAAAGTGCCATTGGCTTTTCTTTTTTTGTTTATGTTTGGAATGGAATTAAACGGCGTGTTTCTATCCTTAATTCTAGGTTTTCTTGCAAGTATCTCAATTATGTTATATTTTAATAGAAATCAATTACGTACTGGTTTTTCTCTAACTATTCTTAAAACTTGGCTCTCAAGGTTTTGGCTACCTGGATATCCAACAATGATAAGCATAATTTACACATTTGATTTTCTTATAGTTGCCATTTTATCTTCACCTGAAGTTGTTGGTTTTTATGCTGCAGTACTTGCTATAGGTAGTTTAGTTTCTCATTCAAAACTAGTCACAGTTGGAGTATATCCAAAACTTCTTGGAAATGATCGTGGGAAATATTTGAATGAAAATTTTAGACTCTTATTTTATTTTTCAATATTATTTTCTACCATTTCTATTGTTTTTGCAAAAGCAGGACTTTTTATTTTAAACCCAATTTATGAAGCTATGAGTATAGGCGTAATATTTATCTCAATACGATATTTTCTATTCAACATATCTGATAATTTTAATTCAATTCTTAGAGCAACTGAAACAATTGATGAGAAACAAAATCCCACGACTAGAGAATTTCTTAAGAGCAAATTATTCAAAATTCCAACAATTCAATTATTTCAATATGTTAGTTATATTCTGATTTTGACTGTTTCACTTCTCTTGATAAAATTTCCATCAACATTAGATTTAGTGATCTTTTGGTCTATCATTTCTCTTTTAATACAAATTCCATCCACTTTACTAATTTGTATTTGGATAAAAAAAGAAAAATTAATTCAAATTAATTTTATAACAATTTTAAAATATTTTATAGCCGCAGTTCCAATTTATTTTTTTATTGATTTTCTAAACAATACTTTTCTAGATTATACTGCTAATATCTTCATATTAGCACCTCAAATACTGTTGATTTTAACTAGCTGTATTTTATCATATGTTGGTATTACATTTTTAGTCGACGGTAATACTAGACAACTTTTAAAATCAATTGTTGGTGAATTAAAAAAATAGATTTTTAGGTATTTCTTTATCTATTACATCTATTATTATATCAAATTCAGAAATAATACTTTTTAGCTTTAATTTTAAATAAATTTATAATTAGCAATTTTTACTAATTACTATTCTAATGAATACTGATAAGCTTACATCATCCAGTCCTACAGTAGTAGAATCTAAACAATCATCCCGGTTACTGCGCAAACTCAAAATCATAGTGAAAGATCCTAAATCATGCTTGGTTTATGTTATATTGGGTTCTGAACAATTTAAAAAATTAAATCATAAACATTCATGTCTTTTTTATGATTCTACTAATACTGAACTTGAAAAACTAATGATTCAACCAAGTTCTATACATGAACATCTCAATACCCTATACATGTTGACTGTAGAATTTGATCTGAAAAATATATTGGAACTAGGTACACAATATGGTAATTCTACTATAGCATTACTTGATGCTGCAAAAGAAATTAATGGAAAAGTAACCACGGTGGATATTGATCCTTGTAAACATGCACGAAAAAAAATCAAAGAACTCAAACTAGATCATCTATGTAATTTTATTCAATCCGATGATACAGAAATTGATTGGTCAGAACCCATAGATCATCTATTCATTGACTCTAATCATTCTTATGATCATGTAACTAAACAATTAAAAAAATATGAACCATATGTACGAAAAGGTGGATTGATAACATTACATGATATTGTTATGCAAGAGTTTGATTCAGAAGGAAATCCAATTGAAAAAACCACACAAAAAAATTCTGTAATGAAAGCAATTATTGATTTTATTGGAAAAAGAGATGATCTAAAATTCTATAAATATTTTAATTGTAATGGGTTAGGCATTATTCGAAAACACTAATTTTTCTATATTTCAAATTTTTTATACGCTGAAACTAAGAGTATGTTTGTTATATTTGTGCCAAATTAATTTGCTCTAACAAATTTTCAATATCTTTTTTAGATATAGGATATGGATTATTATCCAAATGTTTTCTATCTTCTAAAATTAATTCAGAAGCATCATTTAATGATGCAGTAATTTTGATAGGTGGAAATTCTAATTTTTCTACAATTTTTTTGAATCTATGATAGAATTTTGACTTGTTAAATTTATGTGCAACACAAGTAGTAAATGCCAATGCATGTCCATGAGAATATCCTTCATTTGAATAAACATAAGACAATGCATGACCCAATGTAGTGGAACTATTACCAAATCCCAATCCAGACATTAAAGAACCTAAAGGGAATTTTTCAAATCTGTCATTTAAAATTCCATTTTCTAATATATCAAATGCTTGCTCACATAAAAATTTTGTATACATATTGCTATTTTTACTATCATATGCCTCTGTACATTGTGCACAAGCATCAATTACAGAATTTTTTATTACAGGTAAAGGAGTGTCATTGATAAAATATGGATCTACAATTGCAACATCAGATAATATTTTATCATCATGAAAACTTTGCTTCTTTCCATTTACTTTTAAAACTGAAATACGTGTTACTTCACTACCACTTCCAAAAGTAGTCGGAATCATGATTTTTTGTTTTTGTGTTTTAAATCCAACATATTTTGCAACATCTAATGAACTTCCACCTCCCACTCCAATAATAGTAGAAAATGAAGATAAATCAAACTTTGAAATAATCTCATTTACAGTATCCATTGATGGATTTGGTTCAACTGCATCAAATAACTCAAATTCTTTTATGTTCAAATAGTCAAACCAGTCTCTATTTTTAGCTCCTTTTGATGTGATAACCAAAGATCTGGAAGGATAGGAATAATTTTTAGCAGAATCAGAACCAAAGATAATTTTTGGTGGTTGAATTATTTTATACATTATTGAATATAATTTATGGATTGATTATTATAACTTAAAAACTTAATTTAAAACAAGCATGAAGGAACTCTCTAGTCTTAAAGATATGATTGATTCAAAATCTATCATACGTGTAGCTGGTGCCTTTGATGCAATGTCTGCAAAATTAGTGGAATTAAATAATTTTGATGCGGTTTGGGCAGGAAGTTTCGCTATATCTGCAACTCATGCATTACCTGATGCTAGTATCTTAACTATGACTGAATTTTTAATGGCTGCCTCAAGAATGGTTGATGCCTGTACTATTCCAGTAATTGCAGATTGTGATACAGGATTTGGTGGTCCGAGCAATGTAAGTCACTTGGTAAAAAAGTATGAACATGCAGGAATCGCTGCAATATGTATCGAAGACAAGATTTTTCCAAAACAGAACAGTCTACTTGAGGATGGCAAACAAGAGTTACTTTCTGAAAAGGATTTTGTTGCAAAAATTATTGCAGCAAAAAATGCAAAAAATAATCCAGATTTTATGATTATAGCTAGAATAGAAGCACTCATAGCTGGACTTGGAATTCCAGAGGCATTAAAACGCGCTACAGCTTATGAAAATGCTGGAGCAGATGCAATATTAATTCATTCTAAAAAAAACACTCCTGATGAAATTTTTGAATTTTGTGATACATGGAATGGAAATATTCCAATAATTGCTATCCCAACATCATATCCTACTGTGACTTTAAATGAACTTCAAAATCACAATGTGAAAATGGTAATTTATGCAAACCAGTCATTAAGATGTGCTCATTGGGCCATGGCAAATTATCTTAAAAAATTATCAACAGCAAATAGTCTTGATGATGCTAATACAGAAATGTCTTCTATGGAGGATATATTTCATTTACAGGAAATGTATAAAATTAATAGTCAAGAAATAGCTATTGAAAGAGACCTAAAAAAATTAGGGTACATAAATTGAACGAATCTATACAAAGACAAATTTTTCATTACTTACTAGATAAAAAAATAGAGAATTTTATAGGAGTTCCTGATTCTACATTGAAATATTTTATTGATGAAGGATTAAAGAATAAAAAAATCATTATTACAACTAGAGAAGAAGAAGCTATAGGAATTGGTGTGGGTATGACTCTTTCAAACAGCAAATCTCTGATATTTATGCAAAATGCAGGGTTTGCAAATTCATTAAGTACAATAACATCACTTGTTCAATTATATGAAATTCCATTGATTTTTTTGATTGGATGGAGAGGATATTTGATAAATGATGCTCCCGAACATCAAAAGATCGGTAAAATACAGCCAGAATTGTTAAAAATTATTGGATTAAAATCAAGAGTGATTACTGAAAACAATTGGAAACAAGGCTGTGATTGGGCATTATTGGAAAATAAAAAGAAAAAACCATGCTCATTAGTTATTAGGAGAATGTTTCATGATTAGAAAAGAAGCTATTGAAATTATTTCAACATACGCTAAAAATAATCCTATAGTATCTGCAAATGGTTTCATTAGTAGAGATTTGTTTGAAATTAAAGACAAAGAATCTAATTTTTACATGATAGGCTCTATGGGACTTGCTTCATCTATAGGTCTTGGTATTGCGTTAAAAAATCCAAAGAAAACTATTTTTGTTTTTGATGGAGATGGAAATATTTTGATGAATTTAGGATCTTTAGTTACCATTGGTTCACTACGACCAAAAAATTTTGTTCATATTATATTTGACAATAATATTCATGAATCAACAGGAGGACAACCAACAAATATCTCAAAAATCAATTTTGAAACAATCGCTAATGCAACAAATTTTAAAACTTTTAAAATTACTTCAAAAAAAGAATTAATTCTAACTTTAAAAAATCTTAGAAAATTTTCTGGACCTATATTACTCCATATTCTAATTTTACCTAGTCAAAACACAAGTAAAAGAATTACAATATCTTCTAAAGAAATCAGAAATAGATTAATTACTTCGTTAATAAAATGATATAATTTGAAAGTAATTTTTTTGGCTGCTGGATATGGAAAAAGATTAGGTGATCTTACTGAAACTTTACCAAAATGTTTGCTAAAAGTTAATGGAAAAAGTATATTGGAAAGAGATATTGACGCATTTTTAAAAAATGGGATTGATGATTTTGTGGTAATTACAGGACCAAATTATGAAAAATATGATTTAAAAAATGTTTACTATATTCAAGATCTAAATTATGAAAATCATGATGTGCTTGGAACATTAATGGAAGCAAGAAAATTATTAAATAATGATGTCATTGTATCTTACACTGATATTATTTATGATGAATTCATAGTAAAATCAATTCTTGATTTTTCTGATGATATTGGACTAGCTGTAGATATGAATTGGGAAGAAGCGTATATCGGAAGAACTGATCATCCTGTTGCTGAAGCAGCTAATGTGATGATAAAAAACAATTTAATTTTAAAAATTGGACATAATACTACTAAATTTGATAAATATACTCCAGATATGATAGGAGAATTTTTAGGAATAATGAAATTATCAAAAAATGGCTCAAAAATTTTACTTGATAGATACGAGAAATTAGAAAAATTATCTATAGGACAATTTCATGAAGCATCCTCTTTTGAATCTGCCTATATTGTTGATATTATTCAAGATATCATAGATCAAGGAGTCAATGTAAACCCAATTGAAATTTCTGGTAAATGGTGTGAAATAGATACATTACAAGATTTAGAAAATTCAAAGAAAAAATTTCTCTGAATTCCAATCTAATTTTTATTAAAATTAAATATCATTTATTTTTATACATACAGCTGACTTACTAGTAAAAGCTAGATAATCATATGCAACATTTTTTTCCTTGACAAATTCCTGGAATGCTTTAAATTCATGTCGTTGCCATGTTGGATAATTAAAATATTCATCAAAAATCAAAATTGTTCCTTTTGTTATTCTATTTCCTAATAATTTTAGAATGGTTTTAGTTGATGAATAAAGATCACAATCAAAATGAATAAAATCTACCATTTCTTGATGTTTTTTTAGAAAAGTTGGTAAAGTATCATTAAACCATCCCTTGTGTATTTGTACATTTTTTGGCACTATTGGAATTTTACCTTTTTCGGAATATGATCCCTTTGGATATGGTTGACCTGACCAATCTTCAGGAAGACCTTCAAAACTATCAAAACCATGACATATTCGATTTTTTTTCCTCATTGCAATCTCTTTGATGGTTTTACCTTTTCTAACTCCAAATTCTAAAATTAACCCATCATTTTTAATTTTAGGTAATACATAATCAAACAATACTCCAGGATCATGAGTGAAACAAAGAGCATTATTCATATTTTTTTTAATATATGTTATTGATTCTTGTGTAGCTACAATTTTTAATTGATGTCTTAAATCAAATTCAAATTGTTCATATGTTTTTTCATCATTTGCCATTTTATATCATCATTTAAATAATTAATTTAACTTTATCTTAGCAGCATAAGTCATTACTGACGAAATGGTTTTTGAATCAACTATTTTCCCAGATTTTATCATTTGAATTAATCTATTTAATGAAATTTTTTCAACTGTTATGGACTCTTCATCATCAAGTTTTTGCTCTGAAATTTTTTCTAGATTTGTCGCAAGAAAACAATCGATGTATTGTAAATTATATCCTAAAAATGGATAATATCTAATTAAATGAGTCATTTTTTTAGCTATGTACCCTGTTTCTTCTAATAACTCTCTTTTTGCACATTCTTTAGAAGTTTCATTTTTATTTACTATTCCTGCAGGGATTTCTAATACATCCTTAAGTGGATAACGAAATTGTTTTACCATGATCACTTTATCATTGTCTAACGCTAATATTGCCGCAGCATTACGTTGTTCAATAATTTCATGTTTAACCATTTTATTTCCAATCGAAAAATTGTACAGACTAATATCGAATGCTCTTCCCTTATACAATTTCTTCTTATTGACCATTTTATTCTAAATTAATTATACTATTTAACCTGTTTTTATTTTTCAAATCACTATGAATCTCATAATCTTTTAAAGTATCAAATTCTAACCACCCATTTTTAGTTGTTGACACACTCACTTTTACTCCAGATAAAATCAATCCTTGAATTAAATCAACCAAACGTGAATTCTCAAATGTTAGATTTGGATTTAAAGGATTAAAATTCTTTGTCGCTTTAGATTTAGATTTGTGATAAAAATCTTTTACCATTTTTATCCCATTATTCTGAATCTTCATTAGACCTATGAAATGTCCATCTACATCTTTCACATTCTTTACTTCTTGACCTATACTGATAGCCTTACCTTCCTTATTCATTATTACTGTTTCATGTGCATCGTCTAATGGATTTTCAATTCGTAATTTCCAATATTTCAACCAATTTGTATCAACTACAATTGTAATATCTTCTTTAGATGTAATTAATTTTGTTAAAATTCTTTTTTCAAAAATTATATCTGCATATGAAATCATTACTACATCATCTATTTTTTCTTCTGCACAAAATAAGCTTTCTAACATATTTGTTTGTTCATATTTTTCATTAAGAAAAATTTTGGTATCTGGAAAATTTATTTTATTTGCATTATGACCTGCAACAATTGAAATGTCTGTAACTTTACAATTTCTAAATGTATTTACAATTCTTTCAAGTAATGATTTTTCTCCAAACTCTATCATGGATTTTGGAATTTCTTTGGTCATAGGAAAAAGCCTCTTTCCTTTCCCTGCAGCTAAAATTATGGCCTTCATACACATTCAAACAAATTTTTTCATTTAAACGTATGAAATATTTTCTTCTATGTTCTTATTTTTATATACTAATGTAGGAAAACGCCAAAGCTTTTGAATTGGAATCATTTTCAAAGCCTTACTTTTACCAATCTGTGAATCTCCATAAACTTCAATGTTGTCTTGTACTATGTTGAATTGTTCTTTACTTAACATAAATGAAAATTTTGTGGGTAAAATTTTAAACTTTTCTATATCTGAATCATTTTTTTCATTGACCCATTTTTTAACATCATAATGAAATTCATACTCTGGATTTGTTTTCATTCTATCATTACCCATAACATTGTGAGATAATCCTCTACAATAATCTGAAATTGATTTAAACTGGATTTCTATTTTTTTATCAAAACTTGATGATTTTTTTAGCAAATTATGAGCAGTATTAATTACATATTCTACCCATTCATCCATACATGAGGTGATTACTTCTGTTAAGAAGTGATAGATAACTTGAGTACCGTCTTCTCCTGAAAGTAATTTTTTATATTCACTATCTCTTTGATAATTTTCCAAAATTTCTTCTGGAGAATCCCATAATTCATTTATTGTTGCTTCTTTGAATCGTTTTGAAACAATGAATACTTTTTCTGGCGCATTAGTTATTTCTTTCATCATTTTATAATAAAGATCAAATACATCAATATTGTTTTGTCTTAGAAATTTAATTATTGGTTCAAAAACAATTCCTTTATTTGTTACAAATATGACCCACGCAAGTACTCTTAATTCCACATATTCTTCAAAAGTTAATGTCTTTGAACTTACTACAACTTCTTCAATCTCTACTACATTTTTTCCATTACTTAATTTTGCAAAATCTCTTTGTATTACACGAAATTTTGTTTTCAAATCCCACTTTTTCCTTTCTAGCGGTGTTTTCATTTCAGAACCATCCAGTAACATACATGTGTGAACGACCACCTCATCCATTCTAGCACGAATTAAACCTCTAACTGTTTCAATATGATTTTGATAAGTTTCACCTGGTAATCCTAAAATCACTTCTGATGTTGTTTGTAATCCTGCATTTTTAATAGCTGGATAAAGTTCCAGCATCTGATCAACACTAATATTTGAACGACGGATATTCGTTAAAACTTGTTTATCTAACGATTGTACAGACATAGTAATACGTAATGAATTACTCAATTTTTTAATTGCTTTGATAATTTTCTCTCGTTGGTTTTTCCCTGTTGTACATTTTATAAATTTTGGATAATCAAATTTTTCCTGCATATTTGCCAGTTCATCACATATTTCTTGATCTCGTGAGTACATTCCAAAATTTAAATCACTAATATGTAAACTTCGTGTATTTTTTGGAACACGTTCTGAAATGTAATTAATTTCAGAACGTACTCTGTCTAGACTAAACATATTTACTTGATCTACATCATCTTTTCCATCTGTACAAAAAGTACAATGAAATGGACATCCACGATTAGTTTGTATCATAGGTGTTAACTTTCCATCAAAAAATTCATCTAATAATCCAGTTGTGTATGGTGAAGGAATTTCATCAAGACCTTTTATTCTAATTGTTGGAATAGAATATTGCATTTCACCTGTTAAATTTCTTGTAACACAACCGTCTATCGGCTTACTCATAATTTTCTCTCTCATTTGTTCTAGTGAATCTAATTGTAAAACTTGTTCTATGATATTTGAAAAACCAACTTCGCCATCTACTGGTACATAAGCATCAACTTCAGTATGTTTTTTCATAAATTCTTCTTGTGATGGAATGTCTATCGGAAAATTTGGTCCTCCCCAAATTTTTAATGCGTAAGATTTTTTTTGAGATAACATTCTAAACATTTCTAAACTGACATTATGTGACCAACAATAATTGCTTAATCCTAGAATATCTGGTGGAGATTCTCTGATTGCTTTTTCCAATTTAGGAATATACTTGAAAATTTTAATATCAACGTCATCACCAAATAGTTTTTTGCAATAACTTGCAATATATCCAACATTTAGAGGAAATGCTTCGGTTGCAAGAGTGACTGTATCGTATGTTAAATCTCCCAAATAAATTTTCAATGGCTTAATCATAATCACGTGTAAATTACCTTAAATTGTATTTATACTCTATCCTTCATTCAAATTATCTGTGTTATTAATTTACTTGATAATTTAGATAGTATTTTCATTAATTTTTTTCAACTCTGACCACAGTAAATTCTCTTCTTCTAAATTTTTACCGACTAAATTATTTTCTTCTTTTGGATCATTTTCTAAATCATACAATTCTCTTGTATTATTGTATTCATTCCAAATGAATTTCCATTTAGCTGTACGTATAGATTTGACATTAGGTTCTTTTGGAGGGGCTTTATCTTTTAATGGATTTCCTGTTTCTGAGAATGCAATTTTCTCAGAAATTTTTTCTCCTCTAATAAGTGGTACTAGAGAAATCCCATCTAGTTTTTCATATTTTGGATCTAATGGAATCCCCAAAATTTCTAAAATCGTAGGTATGAAATCTATTGTTCTGACTTGTTGTACAATTTCTTTGGATGGAAAACCACTTCCAAGGAAATATGCAAATGTTCTTAATGTATAATCATAACAAAATGCTCCATATGCACGTTCACCAATTTTTTCCCCAACGCTAATTCCATGATCTGACATTACAATAATGATTGAATCTTTATCTAGATTTAATTCTGTAATTTTATTCAAAATACTTTCAAGGTAAATTTCTGCGTTATGAAAAAGCAAATCATAACGCTCTTCATTTTGTTTTTTATTTTTAAAAAACTCTTCACTAAAATTATTATAAACTCTTAAAACCTCATTCATTATGCCAGTATGTATATTACTATATTGTAAGTAGAGGAAAAAATTTTGTTTATCCTCATTTTTTGCCTTCATTCGTGTAATTATCTCTTGGTGTCGCAAAATAAGATTATCATTTATTTCATCATGTACAATAAATTCATCTAATCCTTGTTCTGGAATTGTTAATTTGCTAACTACATCTGCACAAGTATAGTAGCCTTCATCATGAAGGTATTCCGAAATTGTTTTGAATTTATCTTTTTTAAATTTATAAGTTGACCAATAACTATTCGTACCAGTTCTTGTTCCATAACATCCACTAAATACTGCGTGCATAGCAGCAATGGTGTGAGGTCCATATGTTATAGAATGAGAAAAAAAAACACTATTTTGTCTCAATTTGTTAAAAACAGGTGATTTTAGAGCTCTATCTAATCTTCCACCATCGATCATTAAGATGATTATGTTTTTACTCACTACACCTTGATATTGTAATGTTAATTAAATTTGTTTCAAAACATCTAAAATTATCTAATTATTTTAATTCTAATCGTTTAGATTGTTGAGAAACATTAATTTTTCTATCTTTCAAATTTTTTTGCATACTAAAATTAAGAATAATGGACATGTTTCTTTATTATATTTTTTCGGAATAAAATCATTATCTGATATTTTCTTAATATTTTCATTAAATGAGTCAAATTTTATAGCCTTATCTTGAATATGTTTTATGTAAAATTGTCTATTTTTATCGATTTTTTTTAAAAAATAAGCAAGAGCTTTTCTGCTTTTTCCAAACAATGTCGCTGCCTGATTCGTATCTGCTCTTTCTTTAAACCTCTGAGAATAAATTTCTATAACTTTGAATTTTAAACTAACTTTCTCTCTCAAATCATCAGCAGTGAATTCATTTGTTTTTTGAATATGTTTTGGAGGTGTTTCTCTTTTATTTAGCACTGATATGATGAGTATACCATTGTCTTTTAATAAATTATAATAAAAATCTAAATTTTCTATTATGTTTGCCTGATTTAAATTTTCAAATGATATTACACTATCGAAATTTGATTTTAAATTTTTATTGTTTACAGAACTGAAAAGAATACTTCCATCACCGTCCAGTTTACGTAAATACATCTCTTCATCAAATAAATTTGTACAAGAATAAACTTCAGTTGTACTGTTCTGTAAAAGAATTTTTGCACTGTTGTATGGTGTAAAATTATTTGATTGATGTTCAAAAACTTTTCCTGTTATAAATTCATGCGCAAATTTATATCTGAATATATTATTTTTTATAATTTCTGAATTTAATGTCACTTTACGTTCTTTTATGATTAAGAAAGTCTATATTTAATTTATTATCAGTTATTTAATTGACATTGAATGAAACATTGGGTATTTTACTTCAAGGTAAGGTATCTAGTTGGACTAGAGATATAATTAATGAATATCACCAAAACTTCCCAAATGCAGAAATTCTTCTTTCTACCTGGGAAGATGAATCTACACAAAATCTACCTTGTAAGGTAGTTAAGAGCAAAGTACCATCTTTACCTAAGCCACATAAATCCACCGTAAACTTTCAGATAGTTGGTTGTAAAGCAGGGCTAAAAAATCTAAAAACTGATTTGATTATGAAATGTAGAACAGATCAATTCATTCATAATAAAAAAATTTTTGAAATATTCAAAAATTCATGTTCGTCTGATAAGATAATGGTTCCTGAACTTGGTACTGTACGTACTACTGATTACAGGACATCTGATTTCTGTCAAATTGGTTATAGATCAGTTTTATTGGATTTTTGGAATAATATTCAGTTGTATGATGGATTGCATTATGAAGAAGCTGCAACATATCTTACTAAACATTATGTGTTAAACGTCAAAAATGATCACCAACCTTGGAGATTTGCATTGAAGAAATATTTTTGTGTTAAGAAATTTCACGAAGATTTTCAAATCGAATGGGAAAAATTGAATAATTTTGATGAATATCGAAGTATCTATGATATTTCATACTCAAATAGAGTGTCTGCTGATTTATGAATAATTATCAAATAATTTATCCAAAATTCTAATTCATTAAAAATACTAAATTTAATTCTAAATATATCCTAATTTTTTTAGTTCTTGTTCTATTTTTTTAGTATTTTCATCATCTTCTAGTTCTAAATTTGTTGATTGTTTTTGAAATTTCTCCAAAATCTTTTCCATAGATGTTATAATCTCAGGTTTTGAATCTGCTAAATTATTTTTCTCTAATGGATCAATCTGTAAATCATACAAATTTACATTTTCATTTGGATTTTTTCTAGATCTAAAATACTTAAATTTTGATGTTCTTACTCCTATTGCAAAACCCTCTTTATGTTCTTGAGTATCACCACTTTCAATAAATATTGGAATTTCATGAATTGTTCCTCCATCAATTAATGGTCCAAGATTTCTACCATCCATATTTGAATTATTCATTTCTAATCCTATTCTGTTTATAATGGTAGGAAAAATATCTATACCACTTGTAAGATTATCAAATTTTTTAGAAGGTATTCCATTACCTATCATTAATAATGGAACTTTCAAAGTTTCATCATAAAGTGTTTTATCACCACGTGCATTTAATGTCCTAATCTGTTCAGAGGATAATTGTTTTTTCAATTTTGTTCGTTGGAAAATTTCATTAATATTTCTTATTATTATGAATAATTTCAATCCAATAGGTTCTAACATTGGAAACATCTGTTTTCCTTTTTTCATAAATGATTGTACTTGTGGAATTTTGCCAACATAATCTACAATTGGAATGTAGTCCCCATGATCAGAAGTAATTACAATGAGAGTTTTTTCTAAATCAACATGACTTAAAATTTTACCAATCCATTCATCAATATATGATAACATTCTTTCATACTGTGTTTTACCAAATTCTTCTTTATCGTATTGTGGAGGAACAATAATCTTATCATGCAAATCTACAAGATGAATATAGTATATCCATGGTTGTTTCATTTGTTCTGATGTAAGGCGTTTTAGAATTTGTTTACCAACACTTTCTGATAGTCCATCTTGAGTTCTATTTGCAGCATAATAACGATCAACTTCATCAAATTTTTCTGTTAATTGATTAAACCATGTTAAATCTGGTACAGTTGCATAATTACTATAACCATTATCTTTTAAAATATCAAATATTGTTTTAATTTTGGGATTGAATTTACGCAGTTTAATTCCTGTTTTATTAGAAAACATTCCAGTAAAAATATTTCCTAGGCATATTCCTGTCACATCTGAAGAACTTATGGTTTGTGAAAAATAAGTTCCTTTTTTAATTAATGAATCAATATTCGGTGTAATCGATGTTCCTCTTCCAGAAAACTTGTCTTCTCTTAAAGAATCAATTATTATAAAAAGAATATTTGAATTCATCTTCATTAATCTAGAATAATTTTTCCTATGATAAATATAATGTGATAAAATTAGTGATATTCTAATTAAAGTAAGATAAATACGTCTTATATAATAAAATTAGTTGAAGGTTGTTATCGTAATGAAATCTGATTATAAAAAAACTCAATTGGAATTTGAAAATATAAAAGATCAAATAAAAACTAAAATTCGTTCTTTTATAAAAAATGAATCTATTCAATATTTTGGTAATGTTGAAAATAATCATCTATCATCAAAAATTAATGAAATTACAGACAGAACATTATTTAATTTACAAAATTGGATGCAGGAGAAAATTCCCGAAAAATACAAAGAATTTGTCTTATTAGCTGTACATGAAGAAAAATGGCCTGAAATAATCGAGGCTTTCAAACAGGAGATAGTTTTTGGTACAAGTGGAATCAGAGGAAAACTTATTGTATCATTAGATGAAGAAAGTTCTAAAAGAGATCTTCAATCTTTAAATGATTATGGATTTGATTCAACAATTCTTCGAGGTTCTAATTCAATAAACGAAATAACAATCATGAAAAATATTTGTGGACTAGTAAATTATATGAATAAAAAGAATATGTCAAAAATTATAATTGGATATGATTCTAGAGTTGCTAGTAAATTATTTTCACGTTTAATTGCTAGTGTTTTTCTTAAAAACAGCTTTTCAGTTATCTTATTTGATGAAAATAATACTCTTCCAGAATTATCTTTTGCTGTAACCAATCTTGATGCAGATATGGGAATTGAAATTACTGCAAGTCATAATGATAAACGTTACAATGGTTATAAGTTAATTACAAAATCTGGTGCTCCTCCTACTGCTGAAATTAGAGAGGAAATTACAAGAGAAATTTTTAATAATCAACAAAACATACCCTACGAATTACTTTCAATTGACTATCAAAACAAAGTATTTGATTCTGATCCCGGAAAACTTTTGATTATCAAAAAATCACAATTGGATAACTCTCAAACAAATACATATAATAAATTACATGAACAATATTTAGATCAAATAGCAAATTTAATTTTTAATAAAAATATCGTAAAAAAATATTCCTCAGAACTTTCTATAGGTTATTCTGCATTACATGGTACTGGTTATTCCTTAGCTTCAAAATTATTTCAAAAGCTTGGAGTACATAACATAAAATATATTTCAAAAATGATTTCCCCTGATTCTCTATTTTCTTTATTTGATTCTAAACAAATTCTTGATCCTAGTGATATTGATGCAGCTAACGTGGTAGTTGATGAATTTATTAATCAATATAATCAACAGGTATTTGATCAACTAGATATTTTATGTTATACTGATCCTGATGCAGATCGCTTAGGTATAATAATAAAAGTTCCAGATAAAGAAAAATCAATTTATGGAAAATGGAAATTATTGAAGGCCAACGATGTTTGGACTTTGTTTCTTTGGTATGTTTTAGAATTTATTTCAAAAAATACTAAAACTGAATTCTCAGATTTAAATAAATTATTTATTGTAAAAAACTTTGTTACTTCAGATTCTTTATTGTATATTTCAAAAAAATACAAAATAGAATGTCTTGATGGAAAAGTAGGATTTAGTGATTTGACTGATATTGTTAGAAAAAAATGGAAAGAAAATAAAATCAACATTGGTATGTTTGAAGAGAGTTGTGGATTTGGCATTGCTGGCAATCCAAATACGCCTTTTACCAAACATATTCTTGAAAAAGATGGGATGCTGTCTTTGGCATTCATTATTGAAATTCTTTCTTATGCAAAATCTCAAAATCTATCTTTACTAGATCTTTTAGATAAAATTTATCTTGATGATGATGTTGGATTTTTTGCAACTTATCGAAAGGAACTACCTGAAAAAGGTATTTTTGAAGGAATTAAAGGTGAATTTCATTTAGAACAAATTTTAAAAAATGTAGAGGATTTTTGTATCAAAGCTAACCAAAAAATTAAAGATAATGATCCAATCATGATTTGTAATTTACCAATTTCACACATAGAGAAATATTCAACTGGGAGATACGATGCAAAATTTTGGAAAGATTTTCCAGATGAGGGTGTCAGATTTTTCCTTGATTCAGAAATTAATCACATTACAATTAGATCATCTGGTACTGAGCCAAAAATTAGAATTTTTATACAATATAGAATTACTGATCTGAATAAAAATAATATTCTTGAGAAAAAATCACATGCTAAAAATTTAGTTAAAAAACTATCTGATGAATTTGAAAAATTAATAACTACAAGTAATTAAATTTTATTTTAAATTTATTTTTGAATCGTAATCAAACTCTTTTAAAAATAAATCCACTTCTTCAGGACTTCCCAAAGCCCACATTTTTTTTACTGGATATGTGATTATTTTTTTATTTGATTCTGCAAATAAATTATAGACTGGAGTGACATAAAATTCATTGTTGTATCCTATTCCTCTACGCATCATATCATTTGCATATTTGACAAAATCTGAGCCTTTTTTGAAATAATGTACTCCTACTGTTGCAATTTTGCTTATGGGCTGTTTTTCTGCAGATTCAATGACAAATCCATGATTATCCAGTTTGACATAACTAGCTTTGTTTGAAGTATATTCTTCTGGAAAAACCATTACACAACTGTCAATGTCTTTAGTTCTAATTTCATTATTGAAAAACTCATTATCCCACATAAGATAATGATCTGTATCTGAAATTACTAGTTCTTCGTCATTATCTATTAAATCACTAGCTTCTAGAACTGATTGTACTGTACCTTTAGTTTGATAGTCTATTGAGATAATCTTACAGTTTGGCACAATTTTTTTCAATATTTTATCAATTTCATATTTTTTAATGTGTTCTTTTTTACAACAGAAAATATAATTTCCTTCTAATCCTAATGTTTCAATTGACCACTCTACAATGGTTTTTCCTAAGACCTTCACTAGTGGTTTGGGGTATGAATCATAACCTTGTAATCGTGTACCTTTTCCTGCCATTGGCATTACAATATTAATTCAAATCACCTTTTTTACGAATTTCATTAATTTTTCTGGGTATTTTGTACATATCCCATCAATTCCTAAATTTATCAACCTCTCCCACTCCATAAATATTTCACTTTCATTACATGTTTTTACTACTTCTAATGACATTCCATAAAGAATTTTATTTTTCTTATGTAGTTCTGAAATAATCTCTTTCGTATACCATTTACTTTGTATTTCATCACACCAAATAAATTTTTCTTTTACTTTGTCTTGTTTTTGACTCAAGTATGCAGCAATTTTTTCATGATCTATTGTCTCCAAAAACTCAAAATTTTCTGTATTAAATACGAAATAATTATTTATTGAATATTTTTTTAATAATTCTATAACTTCTGCTGTTGCTTTTGATTCTTTAATGTGAAGAGCAATTCTTATTTTTGAATTAGAACATGCTTTACATACATCTTCAAATAAATCACCATTTTCAACTGGTTCGTGTGATATGTATGCGCCATTTTTTCCATATCGTATATCTAATTCAATCCCAATGCCTAGTTTTTTATAAAAAGGAATGGATTTTACACTGTTTTCAATTCCATCTAATAAAGCACGATGTGCAAATATTTCTAACATTACTCTGTGATGTATTTGTCATTTTTATCAGAAATTGTCTTTACTACAACATAATCTGTTTCTTCTAAAAACACTGGAGCGACAATTTCATTTGGATAAATAATAAAAATATCGCCTTTCACAAAAACTTCATCGTTCATCTGAACTTTTCCTTCAAGAATAAGTGTAATTTCAGTGGCAAGTTTGTGAAAATGCTTATCCCAAACTTCCCCTTTTTTGTGATGACCTACTGCTACCTCAAAATTTTTTGTCTTAAATGCAGTAGGCTCAAAATCTCCAATAAACCAACCTCGTTTCATATCTTCAAATCGAAATTTTTTCATAACGCTCAATCATTCCTAATATATCTAAACTTTTGTAGTATGGTTTTTTCTATCTTATTCTAAAGTGTTCCAGATTATTTTAGTTTATAAAAATTATTGAGTAACATCAAAATGTGATGTTGAAAGTACGCATGTTTTACAAATTGGATGTCTCCAAAATTCACCTTTCTGATGAATTTCTCTAATGAATTGCATTTGTTTACTTTTCCAAATATCTTGAATAGTCCCAATAATGAGTTTGGATTTTAAAGATTTGTCCAATAACCCAATATTATCTACATTTGAAAATTTAGTTTCTATGTTTGTTTTTAGTTGACCAATGGGCATTTCTGCAGCATAAAATGTACAACATGGTAAAACAGTTCCATCATATCTTAATGTTACACGTTGAAATGGCTGTGCACATCTAAACTTGCCAGCAAGCTTTGTTTTTTCTAATTCGGCATCTGATTTTTTTCCAAATCCATCCATAATTCCGACAAGATCTTGTATTCCAATTGAATCAGCTTTATCTTCCCAGAATTCTACGAAATCATCTAATTCATGTTTATTTACATCTGTTTTTACAAAATTCACTCTCAACGTTGGTAATTTAACATTTAACTCATTTCTAATTTCTAAAAACCTGAGTACCTTTTTTATAACATCTTCAAAATTTCCACCCTGTCTAATTTTTTCGTATGTTTCTTTTGTGTGTGCATCCAGTGATACTTGTAATCTCAATAGACCTGAATCAATTAAGCTCCTGATCATATCATCTGTTAACAGAGATCCATTTGTACTAAAGTAAATGTCTAAAATTCCAGCTTTTCGTGCATATGAAATAAACTTGATTATGTCTTTTCTGATAAGAGGTTCATTAATGTAATTTAATCTAATTGATTTAAGGCCTTTAGAAACTCCATCATCAATAACTTCCTTGAAAACTTCAAAATCAAACCATGTTTCTTTACCTTTTCTTTCGGTAGATTCATTATTCCAAGTGCACATAGGACAAGTAAAATTACAAGAATAATTTAGTTCAAAATCAATCTGCAATGGAAAATCAGTAACCATGTTCAAATTTGTAACATCTGTCCACTGTTGCCTATATTCATCATATTTCTCTGGATTTACTGCTTCTCTTACAGATACATTTGCATCTGATTTAGCTTTTACTGTTGTTACTTCTGTTTTTTCCAAATTATACATAGTATTCTTCTTGTTCATATATAAAAATGAATTATGTCATGAATGCTTTTCTGGTCATTTATTCTAAATTTTCTCCATGATATTTTTCTAGTGTTCAACCCAAAAATAACTACAATCAAATGTCTATCTACACAATATGATCAAAAATTACAATAATGCTTTTATTCCTTCTTTTAGTTGCAATCTTGGATAATACCCAAGATTATTTTTTGCAGATGTTATGTCTGCTTGACTATATCTAATATCCCCATTTTTTGCAGGAGAATATTGTATCTCTAGTTTCTTTCCAGATAGTAAAATCATCAATTCTGCCAATTCCTTTATTGTAACTATTTTTCCAGAGGCAATATTGTATATTCCATTTTTGTCACTTGATATGGCATTATGAATTGAATAAATAACATCTTGTACTGCAACAAAATCTCTTGTTTGCATCCCATCTCCAAATATTTCTAGTGCTTTGTTTTGTGCAATTCTTTCCATAAACTTAGTTATTACTCCAGAATACTCTGATGTCTGCCCTATTCCGTAAATATTGAAAAATCTTAAAATAATATAGTTAATCTTGTATTCTGAGACAAATTCTGTTATTTCTTGTTCCATTTTCACTTTACTTTGACCATAAGGTGAAATTGGGTTCATTTTTGACTCTTCTGTTAATTTTAAACCAGGTATGCTCTCTCCATACACTGCCGCAGATGAGGAAGCAATCAATTTTTTTACATTATTTTTTTTGCATGCAATAAGAACATTTCTAGTTCCATTAACATTGACTTGAAATGTTTCTAAAGGATCTCTTATTGATTCTGCAACTGATATTTTGGCAGCTAAGTGAATCACTGTATCGTGATCTTTTACTGCATTTGTTATATCAGAAAGTTTTGTTATGTCACCTTCTATTATTTTGGCACCAATATCTACAAGATAAGATAAATTCTTTGATGAATTGGAAAAATTATCAAAAATTGTGACTAAATTGCCATTTTCTAAAAGAGATTTTACCAAGTGCTTCCCAATAAAGCCGGTTCCACCCGTAACTAGAATTCTCATTATTATCTTAAACCAAGTATCTGATATATGTGATTCAATAATCTATTCTCCTAAATCTTTCTTTAAATATTATCATGCAAATTGATTTGTTCTATTTTTTACATAGTCAATTGATTTAACAGGTGATGGGTCTATCTTATCTAATACTGCTTTGTATATTGTTGAATAATCCAAAAGATAAATCAGATTTATTATTTTTGATAAAATATTACCTTCAATTGAAATTATTTCTCTATATTTGATTTTATTCTGCTTAAAATATTCTACAAGAATTTGATATTTCTCTTTAGTTTTAATGTGATCATCTGCTCCCTTTATCAAAATAGGTTGAACGTTAGATTTTTTTTCCCATGCAACAATTCCATTGTGACATGATTCTACAATGTCTTCCATTATGACATGGGTTTTTGAATTTTCTTGAAGAGAATTTTTAAATCTGATAGCAGCTGATTGTAATCCAAAAGGATAATAGATTAATGGTGTGTCTGTTATCCATTCTGCTAAAGATAATGCTGGATTATTTTTAGAAATATTCTCTGAAGAAATTTCTCTTTGTAAATACTCTAATTTTCTTATCGATTCTAATACCTCTTCTTTCTTAATTGGAATAATTGGTGATAAAATACTCAAGATTGAATACAAAAAAGATGGAAAAGATGCTCTCGGCGAATGAAATTCTTCAATTTTTCTAAACTCTATATTTTTCTCTAAACAAATCTGTTCCATTTTTCCACCTGATGTAAATGCAATTAATTTACAACTTTGTTTATTCGCTGATTCTAAAATTCTAAGTGTTTCATCAGTATTACCTGAGATACTAATTGCAACTACTAATGTATTTGAATTAACAGTATTTGGTAAATGATATCCCTTTACAACACAAACATGGATATCTGTTTTTGATAAAATTGCTGAAAAAATATCTCCTAATGCACCAGATCCTCCCATTCCCGCAAAAACAATATGATCAATACCTGTAAAATTTACTTTTTCAAGATTTTTTTCATAATGTAATTTGGCAATATTTGGCCAACTATCATAAATCTTGTACATTTTCTGTCGATCATATTTTTCTAAATCAGAAAGCTTCAATAATTTGAATTGAATACTTGCAATAAAATATCTATCTAAATTTTACTGTATGAAATATCTAGTATATTTTCAAAAAATAAATAAAAATTACAATATTTTTATGACTATATATAATGTCCATTTACATTTAGACAATTTTTAAACATATATTATTGAGTATTTTTTTTTGAGTATGTTGAATCATGAAAATTCTGTAAAAACTTTGGATCCTATAGAAAAATCTATGATGAAGATTCAATATGAGGATTATGATACTTGGATTAAAAATTTCTCTCTAAATTTAAATAATATTTGGAATGAAAATTCCTCTAGAGATTTATCAAAATATTTATCAAAACAAAATAATACTGCAATTGTTATTGGTAAGGGTCCATCCATAGATGAACGTCAGCATCTAAAATTACTTGCAAATAGTAATTTTAAAGGTTCTATAGTTTGTTGTGATGGAAAATTAATCGATGCTCTAAAGTCTGGTGTTACTCCTGAAAAATTTCCAAATTTTTATGTTGTTAATATAGATCCTGGTTCACATACGGCAAAATTATTTGATCATCCTTTAGTTTCTAAATTTGGTTCTAAAATTAAAGGAGTTTTTACAACTATTGCAAATCCAAATACTGTAGAACAAGCAAGAAAATCTGGAATTAAAATTTATTGGATGCATTCATTATTTGACTATGATGATGGAAAAAAATCATTTAATTATATTTCTGCCATGATGGTACGTTCTAAAAATCATCTTAATGGATTACCAGCTATTCAAACTGGTGGAAATGTTGGAACATCTTCTTGGTTTGTATCTTGGAAAATACTAGAATGTACTAAAGTTGTTTTAATTGGAATGAATCATGGATGGAATGAAGATACTCCAATGGATATTATCACTAAGCATGGTGTTGATTTTGCACATTCTTATGATGAATCCAGTCCTTCATTTAAGAGACTATTTCCAAAAATCTATAATCCTGAATTAAAAAAATACTGTATATTAGATCCGATTTTTCAATATTATCGTGAAGCATTATTAGAGTTTATTTCACGATCTCCCTCATGGCTTCAAACAATTAATGCTACTGAAGGTGGCTCATTATTTGGAAAAAGAGTAAATTATATGACATTCCAAGATTTTCTTCAATCTAATACTTCCTAAGTTTTCATAACTGAGCTATATCAGTTTAAATATATTCATACGCATTATTTCTTAGATTGAAAGTATTATTTGTAGTTCCTGAAATTCGACTTGATAGTGGTCCTCAATATTTTCCATTTTGGGCTGGAATATTAGCATCAATTGTAAAGAGTAAAAATGGGCAAGTAGGAATTCTTGATCTTAATGCATTAAGAATGAAATTTGATGGAAAACAAGTTCCAACTAAAGTTATCGAGGAAGAAATTAGTGCCGAAAATTGGGATCTAGTTGGTATTGGTGGTCTTACTACAACATATTCAAGAATCAAACAACTATCTCCAATTATTCGACGTTGTGCTCCTAATGCATTTTTTATTGCGGGGGGAGGTTGGAGTTCTTATAATCCTGATGAAATTCTGCAATTAATCCCAGAATTAGATTTAGTCGTAATAGGTGAAGGAGAAGTGACCTTTTCAGAACTATATGACGAAATTGCAAATAATTCCAAAGATTTTGAAAAAATTAATGGCCTTTGTTTAAGAAATGGAAACTTGTACACTTTTACAAAACCTAGAGCCCTAATTGATAATTTAGATACCATTCCCTATCTTGCATATGATTTACTTGAAACTGATATCTATTTTCAAAATTCTGGGTTACATTTTTCATTGGAATCTTATAATTCTAAACGAAGAGCTTCTGTTGTATGGGAAAGAGGATGTCCAAGAGGGTGCACATTTTGTTCACATAATGGAATGTCTAGGATTGATTTACAAAACATATATGGAAATGGAGATCGAAAAGAAGGAGAAAAGATAGTAAGAATATCTGATAAAGAAAATGACACATTCCAAATGCCTGCAAGATGGCCTACTCCTCAATATTGTGTTGATAATGTAAAATTAATGAAAGAAAAACTCAATATTGATTTTATTACAATTGTGGATGAGAATATGACTAGTAATAAAAAATGGACTGAGGAGTTTTGTAAATTATATATCAGTGAAGGACTCAATGAAGAAATAAAATGGGGTACGTTAGGCGATGCTCCAAGCGTAGCTACTAATCCAAGTTTAGTTACAACTATGAGAGAAGCTGGATGTAGCTACATATCGTTTGGATTTGAATCTGCTTCTGATAAAGTACTGAAAGAAGATATTCAAAAAGGACAAACTCGAGCTCATCTTCAAAAAACACTTGACACAATTAAAAAATCGAGTTTAACTCCATTATCAACTTTCATGATAGGAAATCAACATGAGAATATAGATGATTTGATGGAAACTGTGGATTTTTGGATTAAAAATAATGCTGAAATTGATCCTTTTATCTGCACTCCTTATGTTGGAAGTCCAATTTTTTATAATAACAAAGATCGTATTTTAGAACAATATGATCCAAGACTTGCTATGGTACGTAATGGATTTTGCGAAATTAACAATGAAACTCTTAAAGATTGGAAATTACGTGCATTGGATAAATTTATGACTGAATGTGGTGATGCATTTGAATATACAGCAACAGTAAGTGAATATTTTACTGTACCAGAATTATTTGCAATAAAACATTTAATGCATACCAAAGATACTAGGAGACTTTTACAATGGGCTCATCAAAGATATGATGAAACTGCAAAAGATTACTGGAAACACAGTGCAAAATGGAATCATTATTGTGATGTTTGTAATGGAAAATTTCAATTAGAAAATATTCAATTAATTTCTTCAAAATCTTAAGTTGGTATTTTTATTAAAATAATAATATCTAAATATGATGATTAATTTATTATATTGAATATAAATGAAAACTAATTTTAAAAAGATTAAATCTGATTCATATTCTGACAAAATAAGTGAAGTTAAAGAATTCAAGAGAGAATTGACTCCTGAAGAATTTGAAGAATTTGTTGTTAACTCTGGGGCTAGAGGTTCGTTTATGATTTATAGATCTAAAAATAAAGATGAAGAATTAGGATTAGATCAACTTTAAACAATTTCACATAGTTTTACCTCTTTTAATACGGACCACTGAATTATCTTTCTAACTTACGAGTAATTTTAATTCGTATCTGCAGAATTATTTTGGCTTCATTGTATGGTTATTCTTTTAGATTAATGAGGATTATTTGATAAAGTATTATTTTTCCAATTGATTTTTAAAAAGCCTGATTTTGAGATTATTTATGGACGATACTGTAATTGATTCTTCTTTAAGAACAGTAGAATGGAAAGATAACAAAGTAGTTATGATTGATCAGACCAAATTACCAAATCAACTAGTCTTTGTTGAATATGATGATTATAACCAAGTAGCAGATGCAATTAAAACTCTAGTTGTAAGAGGTGCTCCTGCAATTGGAGTGTCAGGCGCTTTTGGATTGGCATTAGCTGCATTACAAAGCAAGGCAATAACAAAAGATCAATTGCTTTCTGATCTAGAAAAAGCACAAAAAATTCTTTTTGAAACAAGACCTACTGCAGTAAATCTGAAATGGGGATTAGATAAAATTATGATAGTTGCAAATTCAGAAACCACAGTTGACCAAATAAGACAATCAGTAATTAATGAAGCTAAAAAAATGGCAGATGAAGATATACAGATAAACAAAACTATGGGAAAATACGGTTCTGTTTTATTTGATAACAATGATACTATAATGACTCATTGTAATGCAGGTGCACTAGCTACAGTAGCATATGGAACAGCTCTTGGTGTAATTAGAGCAACAAGAGAAAGTGGAAAAAACATCAAAGTAATAGCTACTGAAACAAGACCAGTACAGCAAGGCTCTAGATTAACAGCATTTGAGCTAAAGCATGATGGATTTGATGTTAGTCTAATTCCAGATACTGCGGTAGGATATTCGATGGCAAATGGACTGGTAGACAAAGTAATAGTTGGAGCCGACAGAATTGTAAGAACTGGCCATGTCTTTAATAAAATTGGAACATATCAAGTAGCAACTATGGCAAAGCAACACGGAATTCCATTTTATGTTGCAGCACCACTATCTACCTTTGATATGAAAAGTGATGCCAAAGATGTAATTATTGAAATGCGAAAAGGAACCGAAGTAACTGGAATTGGTGATAAAAAAACAGCTCCTGATGGCATTAATGTCATAAATCCAGCATTTGATATGACTCCACCTGAACTAATCTCAGGAATAATTACCGAAAAAGGTGTGGCTAAACCACCATACGAAGAATCTATCAAAAAATTATTTGAAGCTAATTATTAGAAAGTTTTTATTGATTTTAAAACTGCCTTTAACAATATGAGTACTGTTACTGCACAAGCCATAAAAGATTCCCTAAAGCAATGTATGGATCCCGAAGTCCCGCTAAATATTGTTGAAATGGGATTAATCTACGGAATTGATGTGATAGAAAACAATAATGTCAATATCAAAATGACTATGACCACACAAGGTTGCCCACTACATGAGACATTGATTCAAGATGTTACACGATATGCCAAAAAAGTTCCAGGGGTAAACAACGTCAAAGTCGATATTGTTTGGGAACCAAAATGGTCAATGGATAGCATGACTGAAGAAGGAAAAGCAAAAATCAAAAACATGAGTGCAGCAATGACTACTCCAGCACCAATCAATTATGAAACTGCATTACCTCAAGGAGTTGGCAAACTAGTACAACAGGAAGATGGTTCAATGGTACTAGCTAATGAACATGAACAGGGATTCATGGTTAATCAAGCCATTGTAGACTTTTGGAAGTCATGCAATGGACAACGCAAAGTTACTGAACTAGTTGAGATGTTTGCACAACAGACAGGACTGCAAAGAAATCAAGTAGAAAAAGAAGTACTGCAATTATTGCAACAACTACGTGAAGGTGGATTGATTGCAATCCAAAACCAATCTGATGCACCAAATGTTCAATTCAAAAAATAATTTTAGAAAATATAACTTGAGTTTGCACCATCAAAATTAATTACAACACCTGAAAGATACTTTATCTTATTTTGAATAATAGCTTTAACAAAGTTTCCAATCTCTTCTGGTTCACCAAGTCTTTTCATGGGAAGAGATTTTTTGTAAGATTCTATGTCTTCTATGAGCTCCTTTGTTCTATCTGTATTGATTGGACCTGGCGCAATGTTGATACAACTGATATTTTTTGCTGCGTAATCTTTGCTTAGAATTTTAAATACTTCACTAAATGCAGCACGATACGCAGATGATATTATCAACTTTGCATTAGGCTCTTTGATTACACTAGAACTAATCAAAAATATGTATCCTCCGTCATTGATTTTAATATTTTGTAAAATTATACAAAATCCCAAAAATAACTGATTGTGATATTTGTTCCATTCTTCTTCTGTAATATTTGCAAATTCTTTGGCTAGAGGTCCACCTGTATTGAGAACCAGTACATCTGTTTGATTATGAATTTGAACAAATTTTTTCACGCTATCCAAATTTGATGTATTTATATCATTTTTTGATGCTGCAAAAACATCAATTCCTATTGATTTTAGTGATTCTGATATTGCCCTACCAATCCCTTTAGAACCACCAAGAATAATTGCTCTAGTCATATTGTTGTAAGGAATTATTATGTAATTAAATTTCTTTAATCTCTGTAATTGTTCCTAGTACTGAATCCATCTTAATGATAGCCTTTTTCTCATTCCATCCAAGGGCAACATACCAATCTCCTGTATCTCCATCATATTTTGTCTCTAATGTCTTGATATTTTCTGGTTGAATATCATATTTTTTTGCAATACCTGAAACAGCTAAGGCAATTGCATCTTTTTCCTTTTCCAGTCTTCTTTTCATTAACCCTATTCCGGGACTCATGACATCTCTGGTTCTTTTGATCTAATATAGTTAATTCTTAAAATTACCCACATTGTTCAATTTTTTTATTTCATACATTTACGACACTTCAAATATTGCAATCAACAAGGAAACAAAATGAAATTAATCCAAAAATTTTCAAATTCATCGCTTGCAAAAAGTAGCACACTTGTATCTCTAGTTTCAGTTCTTGCAGTAATTGGACCATTTGTAGTTGTGTCTGCAGGTTTTTGGGATGCAATATCTCATTTACAAAAAGAGCCTGAATTCTTTTGGAGTATCCCACACATTGTAGTTTACACTGGTGTTTCAATAACTACTAGTGCAGCAATCATAGGAACGATCCTTTTACTTGGAAACTCTACAAAAAATTCTCTAAAAAATGGAATTATTCTAGTGATTACTGGTTCACTAATTCAAATAGTTGCAGGATATGCCGATTCACTTTCACATGATGTTTTTGGAATTGACGGCTTGCTCTCTTGGTCACATCAACCACTAGAATTTGGTCTAGTCTTATCTGCATTAGGTGGATTTCTAATATTAAAAAATCTAGAAAAAACAAAACTCAAAGTGTTACTTCCTTTCTCTATTATTTCAATTTTATTTTTTACAACTTGGCTTGTTTTTAACCTAGTTTTGATTTTTGGTCACACAATACAATGTCTTCCAGTCTATGAGATATTCTCATCTGGTTGTTCAATATTGTAATTTTTTAATTTCATATACGATGATACAATAATCATTACTGCACCTACTAGTATCATCACACCTGGAGATATCATATTTTCAGAATTTGCATCTCCAAATTCAACTTGCAGATTTATTTGGTTTTCAGATGGATTTGTTATCTTTGCAGTATAGATTCCGCTTTTTTCAAAATCAAAATAACCAACAGACATCTTTGTTTGAATAATTTCTTCAGATATTATATTTTGATTCCTATCTAAAATCTGAACAAATACTTGATTACCCGCAAATTCTGGCATGAATACTTTATAGTATCCAATACCTTTTCCGTTAAAATTCAACTCTATATCATGCGAGTTTGTTGATTTTAACACAACTTCTTCAGATATTCTGTCTCCTTGTAGAAAAACAAATGATATCCAAATCATTCCAATTACACTTAACACTAAACCGATTTTGAATAAAGAAATCTTCAATTCATCTAGTAAGTGAATTGTTTGTTTAATAAAATAATCTAAGAGGGCTCGGAGGGCTTCGATCCCTCGACCTAGCGGTTCGAAGCCGCTCGCACTATCCAGGCTGTGCAACGAGTCCAAACAAGTAAGAATTTAACAGGCCTAAATATTTGTCTAGATGCTTTGAAAATATCAAAGAAAGTAGCAGGTGTTGAATATGCAATTAGAGATATTGTCCTAGCTGCAAGAAAAGTTGAACAAAAAGGAATGAAAGTTGATTATCTTAACATTGGTGATCCTGTACAATTTGGTTTTCAACCTCCTGATAATGTAAAAGAAGCAATGATTAATGCAATAAGAAAAGGAGAAAACTATTACTCTGCATCAGAAGGTCTCAAAGAACTACGAGTAGAAATTGCAAAAAAAGAAAATGCAAAGGGATTATCAATTTCAGATGATGATATTCTAATCACAAATGGTGTCTCTGAAGGCCTTGATATGGTAATATCGTCAATTGTTGAAGAAGGTGATGAAGTACTGTTACCCGGACCCTACTATCCGCCATATGCCTCATACGTCAGACTACACGGTGGAATTCCTGTAGAGTTTGCAGTTGATTTGGACAACTCTACACCTGATATTGATGATATTAAATCAAAGATTACCTCAAAAACCATTGCCATTTGTTTGATTAGTCCAAACAATCCAACTGGTGTTGTATTTAATGAATCATCACTTAAAAAATTAGTTGAAATTGCAAATCAACATAATCTCTACATAATCTGTGATGAAATTTATGATCAAATAGTCTTTGATCATAAATTTGTAGGAATTGGTAAAGTAGCAGGAGATTCACCTGTAATTGTTCTTAATGGATTCTCCAAAGTTCATCTAATGTCTGGATGGCGAATTGGTTACATTGCATTTAATCAATCCTCAAAACTTGATGCATTACGAGAAAATCTTCCAAAACTTGCCAGAGTAAGAATTGCTACAAATCTTCCAGTTCAACATGCAGCATTAGAATCACTGCGAGGACCTCAAGGATACATCTCTGAATTTGTATCTGAATTAAAAAAGCGAAGAGACTTGGTTGTAAAAAGATTAAATTCAATGCCTGGTTTGTCTTGCCCCAATCCACAAGGTGCATTTTATGCTTTTCCAAAGATTGAAGATAATCGATTTGGAACTGATAAAGAATTTGTACAAAAACTCTTAGAATCAAAAGGAGTGCTAACAGTACATGGTTCTGGCTTTGGAGAAAAATACGGCAGTGGACATTTTAGATTAGTCTATCTGCCCAGTCTTGAAATTTTAGATTCAGCAATGAACAAGATTGAAGAGTTTGTCAGTCAATAACTCCAAGTAGATAACTTTTCTGGAATTATCTCTATAATACAGTCAGTATCATCTAGTAATTCTATTGCCGATTTGTTCTGCATGCTTTTGAAATATCTTGCAAGTATTTTTTTTGCAATTTGTTTTACCCTGTTATCTTCTAAAATTATATTTGCATTTCCCTGACCCATTACACCATATATTGGAGAATTAATCCCTGCATCTACACAAAATGCAACTTTGTTGTTTTTCTTTACGTTTTTTGCTTTTTGGGTTTTAGTGTTTGTGCCAATGTAGATTTTTTTTGAACTATACATATACCAAACAGGTACTATGTGTGGAGTTTTGTTACTTCCTATAGTTGCAAGTCGTAAAACTTTTTGAGTTTTTAAAAATTCATCTCTGTAATTCATGTTTTCTAAATCCCCACAGTATCATAAAAATACCAAAGCCAATCATGCCTATTGATACTTTCTCATTGGTGAATTCTGAATTTACAATAAAGTCCTCTACAAATTCTGGACCCCAAAGTATTACTTGTCTAACCAGAACAATTCCTGCCATAATTAGAAAAAGTGCACCAATTGCAGTGTACCAATTTCGCCCTCGTCTATAACATTCGTGGCTCATTACTAGTAAAATTATACTTAGATAATTTTGATACCTGGATTTTTTATCTTGTTTCTTATCATTGCATTTAACAATAATGGTGTTGAAATCTCTGCAAGATATGACAATTCTCCTGGCCCCAAGTAAATTGGTCTTAATCCCTTAATTTCATTAATCAAACCATTTACCACCTCAATTGATTCTTTATCATCACCACATACAAAAATATCATAATCAAGTACCATTGTTGGATTGACAAGTTTCTTTTCAGAAATAACATGAAATGCAGAAACTAGTTTTGATTTATTTTTCATATATTTTAAAACAAGTTGATATGAGAATGGTTTATTTTCTTTAATTGGAATAAATTCAAACCCTACATCAGTTTTTACCATTGGAACAATTGGCGATACAACTACACAACTGTCTTTGACTACAGGTAAAATTTCTGAGCAGACAGAATCAATGTTCTCATAAGGAATTGATAAAATCAAAACATCGCTATCTTTGGCAACTGAAACATTATCATTTCCTGTAATTGTTCCATTAATTTGTCCAAATGATTCTTTTGCAAGATTTGTGTATTCCTTTGCAGACTCTGATGCTCTTGCGGCATCTCTGGAACCGACTATTACATTATGATTTTGAGACCACCTTAGAGCAAAACCTTTTCCCATTCCTCCAGTCCCGCCAATAATCCCAATTTTCATGATATTATCCTGAGAATCTTATTATTATCTTTATTTGACATTCGATCAGATTGGGCTCAATTATTTTTCTGAGACATGGTCAGGCAAAAAATAATCTCGAAAGAATTCTAACTGGAAGAACTCCAGGTGTACCATTAACTGAAAAGGGAATTGATCAGGCAGAAAAGGCAGCAAAATTCTTAGAACACATGAATATCTCTGCAATTTATTCTAGTCCTATTGAAAGAGCAAGACACACTGCAGAAATTGTTGGCAAACACAATTCCCTTGATGTAACTATTGATGATAGACTAATTGAACTTGACATGGGAAAATTTACTGGCGTGCCATACGATGAAATCTTTAACAGTCATGGTAATGTTTTTATGAAATTCTATAATGGTGAATTAGAAATTGCTCATAATGGTGTTGAGACTTTCTCAGAAGTAAAAAAACGTATACTAGGTATTGTAGATCATGTCATTGAAAATCATCCTGATCAAAACGTTGTACTTGTAACTCATATGGACCCAATCAAAGCAATGCTATCTACCGTAGTAGATCTTACACCGACAAATCTATTTGAATTAATTATTGCAAATGCATCTCTGAACATCTTTAGAGAATACAAACGTAAATTTTCAATTTCTGGACTTAATGTAATGGATCCATCGCGTTTCAATCAAGACTGGTAGATAGTAATCTTGAAAACCCTTAAATAGAAATCACAGGTCACGTCTGTCAATCGCTAATGAAGAGTATACTTGGTCTATTCTTAGTATTGGCAATTTTAGTAATCATTCCAGCAGCAGACTATGTCTTTGCTGCAGGTGATGAACCTGGAGGATATCTTGATCGTAGAGTAATAATTTGGAATTTATTTTATAGAATGATGACTGTGGCATTTACCGTTGGTGCAGTAGTATCTGGAACTATAATTTGGCTATGTTGGAGATTCAGAGAATCTAATCCAAAGGCCACTCCAACTCCATATGAAAAGGAAGGAGTATGGTAAAATGGGACATCATTCTAACTGGCCTGAATGGGTTTATGTTGGCGTTGTAATAGCTTTAATGGTTTGGGTAGGCGCAGAAGCATGGAATGCCGAAAGACTAGTTGAACACATTCCAGCAGATGCCGAAGTTATCAAAGTAACAGGACAACAATGGTTCTGGACATTTGAACATGAGGATGGAACAAAAGAAATCGGTGAACTACATGTTGAAGTGGGTAAAGCATACAAATTTGAAGTAACATCAAAGGACGTTAATCATTCATTTAACATTCATGATTATGTAGTATTGATGGATGCAATACCTGGAAGAGTCAATACAGTATGGTTTGCACCAACGGACGCTGGCGAACATGACATTCAATGCAGAGAATACTGTGGACTAATTCATTATAATATGCGTGGTAAACTAATTGTGGAGAATCCATCATCTTGATGCTAACCCTTTTATCCAAACTTTCAAGTGAGGAGAGTTACTAATGGTTCTAGAATTACAAAAGCCACGTCCAATTTGGCAAATAATGTTTTCAACACATCATACTGATGTTGGATTACTATACCTCATAACATCTATAGCATTCTTGTTTCTGGGTGGTGCATTAGCTCTTGCAATTAGAGTAGAACTGTTCTTTCCTAATGCAAATGGAGGATATCAAATAATTGCAGACTCTATGACATTTAACAGAATGTTTACTGTACACGGAACAACATTAATTTTCTTATTTATTCTACCATTTGCATCTGCAATTGGTAATTACCTTGTACCAATTATGGTAAGATACAAGGATATGGCATATCCAAAATTAAATGCAATAGCATTTTGGATGATTCCACCTGCTGGTGCACTAATTTGGTTGGGCTTTGCTGACTTTACTTGGTATGCAACACCGCCATATTCTATTATCAGTGCACCAGGCCCAGCTGCAGACATGTGGATATTTGGACTAAAAATTTTGGGAATCTCATCAGTACTTGGAGCTATCAACTTTGTTGTTACAATTTTAAAATGTAAACATCCAGACATGTCAATTGGTCAAGTACCCTTATTGGCTTGGTCATTTTTGACATCATCATTAATTGTTCTAGTTGCAATTCCAACATTTGCAGCAGCACTTTTGATGCTACTTACTGACAGACTTGGCGTAAGTGGGTTCTTTAATCCTGCAATGGGTGGTGACCCAATTGCATATGCACACTTGTTCTGGTTTACATTCCATCCTGAAGTGTATGTACTGGTCATTCCAGCAATCGGAATGATGTATGAAATTATTCCAAGATTTTCAAGAAAACCGATCTTTAGTCATAGCTCTGGAATCTTTGCTTTTGTATTATTATCAATGGTAAGTTTCTCATCTTGGGCACACCACATGTATGCTACAGGAATGTCGTTTACTGAAAAAACCGTATTCATGATAGGAACACTAGCTGCAGTACCCGCATCTGCCATGCACGTCTTTAACTTTATTGCAACAATGTGGAATGGTAGAATCAAATTTGCAACACCAATGATGTGGGCTGTTGGAGGAATTGCATTATTTTTCTCAGCAGGAGCAGGCGGTGTTGTAAATGCTGCAATGCCATTGGACTTTCAAACACACGACAGTTATTGGGTAGTTGGTCATTTTCACCTATTTGTGATGGGAACAATTGCATTTGGCTCAATAGGTTTCTTTTACTACATATTCCCATATGTAACAGGAAGAATGTATAATGAAAAAATGGGGCAAGTTCACTTTGTATTATCATTTGTAGGAGCAGTTTTAGTATTCTTTACACAACATGTACTTGGTCTATACGGAATGCCAAGAAGAGTTTATGATTACCCACCAATCCCAGAATGGATTACTATGAACCAAATTGCTTCAGTAGGTGCTATGCTTATTGGTGTAAGTATGGCGATATTTTTGATAAACATGATTTACAGTTCTGGCAAAGGAAAATTAGCAGACACCGACGATCCATTCAATCTAGGTGGCAAATACTATTATCCTTTTGAAGCAAAGAATCCACATCATTAGGAGAAATATAAAATGAATCAACACAACCAAGAAATTTACAGGACCACATCAGCAAGAACTGGAAAAATGATGGTAATAATGCTAGGCATTTGTATTGTTGGTGGCGTGATCTTCTTTAGCATGTGGGATTATTGGACATCTACTCCAGCTGCAGTAGTTGCTCAAATGGCAGGGGAATCTGAACATAAACTTGCACCAGGTGTAGCAACTGGAAAACACATGGAAATGACTCTAAATTTTATTGAATCATCTGATTTTAGAACTCTGGCATTTAATGCATTACCTGGTGAAGAAGGACACAATCCTGTCATTAATGCAAATGTAGGTGATGAAATTGTCTTTAATGTTGCAAATGCTGGAAAATCGTTTCATGCATTTGGCGTAACAAAAGCAGATGAAGGATTTGCCGGAATTATTCCAGGAACTGAAGTTGCAAGTGCAAGTAACCCATTAAAACCAAGTCAAAGTGGAATGTCAGAATTTATTCCATCTGAGGAAGGAACTTACTACTACATTTGTACGGTTCCAGGTCACAGAGATCAAGGAATGGTTGGAGAGATTATTGTCGGTCCAGCACAAGCAGGAGAAGCTCCGAAAGAAGCAGCCCCAACTGGAGTTCATCATGATTTTAGTATAGACTTTATTGAATCATCTGATTTTAGAACTCTGGCATTTAATGCATTACCTGACGAAGAAGGACACAATCCTGAATTTCGTGTAAAGTCTGGTGACGAAATTACTTTCTCTGCAGTAAATGCAGGTAAATCATTTCATGCATTTGGTATTGTCTCAGATCCCGAAAATTTCAATAGTATACTTTGGAATTCTGCTATTGCAGCTGCATCAAACCCATTAAAACCAAGTGAAAGTGGAAGTGTCACCTTTACTGCCGGTGCTCCGGGAACTTACTACTACATTTGCACCGTTCCAGGACATGCATTGCAAGGAATGCAAGGTTCATTCATAGTAGAATAGTTTGGCACTACAATATCTTGCATTAGCAACTCTGATTGTTTTGTATTCTTTGATGTTCATAGGAGGATATGTTTCCTCAGCTGGGCTTGGCTTGACATGTCCTGAATGGCCACTTTGTCCAAATGGAATAATGCCAAATGAAGAATATTTTATTGAATGGACTCATCGATTAACTGCTGCCACTACTGGTGCTCTAGTAATTGCTACTGCAATAGGTAGTTGGATTAACAAAAATGCTGGCAGAAAAATTAAATTTACAAGTGCTTTTGCAGCAACGCTTGTAGTTACACAAATTACTCTTGGTGCATTGGTAATTGATCTAAAACTACATGCTGTACTTGTCGCAATTCACTTGGGAGTTGGAATACTATTGTTTTCAATGGTTTTGCTAACTGCATTGTTTGCATTTAGAATTGCAAAAAAACCGATCGAATCTATGCTCTAGATTTAAATTTTATTTTTTTTGGCAGATAGATATAAGCTACAACTACTCCTAATGTAATAGCTCCTATTGTAATTGACATGATGAAAATATATCCAAATGGACTTTGAGTACTCATGTTAAAAGTATACGTTAGAACTCCTTGAGTGCCATCCATATCATATAGATCTACTTTAACAACATGATTTCCTGAGTTTTTCCAGACATAATCCATTTCGTAATGACCCCCTTTATGTGATTCTGGATTGATTGCATCAATTTGTTGATCATTGTAAAAAAACCTAACACCCATTGTAAAATTATCGACTTCATTAAAGTCACTATCGCCAACTCTAAATAGAATCTGCGATTTTTCTCCTATCTGTGGAAATTCTGGTAACGTTGCAACTTGAACTCTGTATCCTCCAAGAAATTCTTCAGCAGAATTAAACATTGAATGTGCATATGCATCAGAAAATAAAGGAACCATAGTTGATACTAAAATAAACATTATACCAACTGATCGTAATTTTATCATTATGAATATGAAATCTTCGCATGAATATAGTGTTAATCAATTTCCATAAGAAAATCTTCAAAACCTTTAAATCCTTATTGGCAAGAGACTGAAACGTTGACTATCGTAACAAAATCAATCGATATTAAAACACCTGTAGAAAATGTATTTACTTATTTTGCAAGACCTGAACATGTCTCTGATCAAATCAAAAATGATACAGTAGGCATGACAGTAATTCCTATGAACATCAAAGAAGGGATGGGTGTTGGAACAACATTTAGAATAATCGGTGACTTTAGCGGTAAACGACTAGAATGGGATTGTGAAACAACTGAGTTTGTCAGAAATGAAAGAATTTCTGCAAAACAGATTCAAGGTCCATTTAAGAACTGGAAAATTACCAACGAATTCAAATCATTAGGTGATAATTTAACAAGAGTAACCATGTCAGTAGATTATGTCATGCCATTTGGCCCATTAGGAGCAATTTTGGATAAAGCAAAATTTGCAAAATCTGCTGAAAGAGGAATGGAAACTGCACTATACAATGTACGAGGACTGCTTGAAGGGAATGGTTCAATTCCAGTATACATTACACTAGATGCATACCAAAAACTACTTGCAGAAAAGAAAAAAATGAACGATGTCCCAGTTTCAACTGCACTTACTGCAATTCTTGAAAAGTATGCTGAAATTGAAGCAAAAGCTCAAAACTAAATTTTCATTTCTTTTACAATCTTAAGATTAATAACAACTCTAGGATTTGCTATTTTTATGGGTCTATGGCGCAGCCAGGTAGCGCACCGGACTCTTAATCCGGTTGTCGTGGGTCCAAATCCCACTAGACCCGCTTTTTTGTTAAATTAACTTCAACTCAGAAACAATAATTTAAAATCAATTTTAATTTTTCAAATCTGACAAAATTTCTAAATCAGATTCAATCTCTTCTGGCAATCCTTCCCACCAAGAATTATTTGTCATATTCAAAATGTCTGTTATTGTATTAGCTTATAGATCTTTCTAAATTTGAATTAGAATCTTGTTTTTCTAAATTTTTTACATCAGAATATTTCTTTGCCAAATCTAATAGCATGTCTACTCCAATTGGTTTTGAAATAACAGAAACTAGTCCTTGCTCTAGGGCTCTTTTATTTTTTAGCTCAGATTCAAAATAACCTGTAACTATTACCACTTTTGCATTTTTGTCTATTTCCATGATTTGAGAAAATGCTTCATATCCATCAAGTTTTGGCATATCACCATCCATCACCACCAAGTCTGGACATATTTGCCTGTATTTTGATACTGCTTCTTCGCCGTTTATAGCTGTTTGAACATTATACATATTCACTTGTAATATCTCTGTATACAAATCTAACAATTCTATATCATCTTCTACAACCAGAATTGTTCTTGTCATATCAGAGTTATGATGATATTAAGATATTATTAAAGCCTCAGTCTGTGTAATTTATTACATATTGATAATTAACTATCTTTCTATAATGATTATATGTATTAAACATAAAATTTCACAAAAGCATATTATCTTATTGTTACTATACCTATGTGAAAGAGGTTTGCATTCATGGATAATTTAGTAAACAAGCAAAACCTAGTTAAAAAAGAACATAATTCTATTATTTTTTTAACAGTTTCTCTAATAGCAATAACTCTAGTTTATCAGCTAAAACCATTTCTGGACGATTCACAATTCAAATGGATTTATGTTTCAACATATCTATTTATTCCCGGAATATTACTTGTATTCTCAACTATTCTTACAATCAAATTAGACAAACAAAAACATTTTCAGTCAAAAGCATTTTTATTTTTTACAATAGGAGTTTTGTTTTGGTTTATAGCTGAGCAAATTTTTGCAGTATACATCTACACCTATAATGTGGATCCATTTCCATCAATAGCAGATATCTTCTATGTAGGTGCATATCCCTTCTTTATTGCTTTTCTTTTAATTTCTCTAAAACCTATACATAAATCAATTACCAAAAAAATTTGGTTATTCTCATTTGTGTTATCTTTCGCATTTTTAATTCCATCAGTATTTGCATGTCTTAATGCCTTAAATGAAACAGAAGGAGGACTAGATATCGGTTCTAAATCAATTGCACTTGCATATCCAATATTGTCTTCATTTCAATTAGCTCCTGCCATTGTTGGCATTATGTTTCTAGTAAAAAAAAGAGTAAGCTATTCTTGGATGTTATTGTTATTTGGATTTTTAATTTACAGTATATCCGATACATTCTATCTTTTTTCAGAACTAGATGGATCTTACTATACTGGGCATCCAGTAGATTTGATGTATCTGTATAGCTTTCTTTTGTTGATATTTTCTTTGCATAGTCATTTAAAACTAGCAAATAATTCTAGTGAGCAAAATCAAGAAATATTTTTCACCGAGAATATAAAATTTGAAACAATAACCAAATTAGGTATACCACTTACAATGATAATCTTTTGTATGATTGTAGTTATTTCTTTGATTAGTGTATCTTATTCTAATTCTACAAAAACACTATCCGTTGATAATCTTATGTTTGGAATTGTAGCAATGCTTGTAGTATTCACTGCAATAATTCTTACCCTCAACAAGCATCTAACCCAATTTGTTAAAATGAGGACAAATGAACTTGAAGAACAACGAAGTAATCTAGAATATCTAGTCGAGGAAAAAACACAAGCTGTACTCAAAGCAGAAAGACTCTCAGCAATAGGAGAATTATCTGGACGTTTAGCCCATGACTTGAGAAATCCATTATCCGTCATGAAAATGTCTATTGATTTGATAAAACAACATCCCGCAGATGCAAAAATCTCTGATAGCATCATCACTAAAAGACTTGATCTAATAGAAAAAAGCATTGATAGAATATCTCATCAAATAGATGATGTGTTAGGTTATGTTCGAAACTCACCGCTAAAGTTGAACACAACATCACTTAGAACACTAATTTTAGGATCAATTGATAAGATTAATGTCCCACATGATGTCACAATAACCATTTCTGATTCAGATGCTATTACTAATTGTGATTCAATAAAAATTGATGCGGTTTTTATCAATCTCATTGTAAATGCAATTCAGGCAATACCTCTAGGAGGTACCATTGAAATTCAGATCAAATCAAACAATGATGATATCGTTATTGACTTTATAGATTCTGGTACAGGTGTTCCAAAAGAATTCATGGATAAAATATTTGAACCGCTATTTACTACCAAGCAAAAAGGGACTGGATTAGGTTTGGCTAGCTGCAAAAATATTATAGAACAACACAATGGAACAATTTCAGTTAAAAATAATCCTACTACATTTACAATTATCTTACCAAAAATACCTGCAGATTTACCTAAATCTATTTCACAGTGACTAGTTTTCTTAGTAGAGTAAATCTACTTTTATCTGGTTCTATTTCTTCATGCATATCTACATTACTTACAATTTTAACTTTATAGTCTAACCATCTTTTTTGCATATTTCGGAATTTTGAACTATCATTGATTTGTTTTTCTGCTTCATCGTATCTCTCACAATTCATAATGTATTTTCCTGCAACTCTGTACATTTCAGAAATACCTTTTTCTAAAACATCATCCTCAAGATAATTCAAAAGCTGATGAGTAAAAACAAAATCAATTGAAGAATCATTAAAAGGTAAATCTGTAATTGAAGATTTTTGAAAATCAAACTTGGGAATCTTTTCTTTTGCAATATTTAGTGCTGTGTCATTTAAATCTACACCATGAACCTCAAATGTTTCTGGAAATAGATTCAAATCAATCCCAGTGCCACATCCTATTTCTAATACACTTGTACAACGTAATGAAACAGCCAAATCCCTGACAAATTTTGCAAATTCCTCATTGAATTTAGATTCATTTTCATTTGCATATTTGTCCCAAAACTCCTTATCATAATTCATAAAATATTTTCATATGTCTTGTATTTGATATTAATTGTTTAATGCTGGCACTTGCAAGGAACAAGTTTCGTGTCAAATGTGCAATCATGGGGACCATCTGATCTGTTATTCATTGGGATCTCTTTCATACAATCTTCATGGCGACCTTTTCTACAAAACCAACAAATCTCTTGGGTATTTCCAGTTGCACAATATTCCATGCTTTTATCATTGTATTTGTGGGTAAAAAACTTCTTGGAAAATTAGATAAAAGTCAACCATGGCAAGAATCTTTCATCTTTTCCCATTGTAACATCTGAAAATGATTTTTGTAATGCTTTTGTAATTTTTCCCATTTTTGCATTCCCTATTATTACTTTATCAATTTGCGTAACTGATTTTACCTCTGCAGCTGTTCCTGTCATAAATATTTCATCTGCACAATACAAGTCATCTCTTTCAAGATCTCTTTCTATTACAAATCCACCATTTTCTTCAATGATTTGGATTACACTGTCTCTTGTAATTCCTTCTAGTCCTCCTGCTGAAAGTGGAGGTGTTTGAATAATGTCATCTTTTATGACAAAAATATTTTCTGCACTGCCTTCGGCAATTTTTCCATGCAAATTTAACATTATTGCTTCATCATATCCATTCTCAAGTGCTTCTACTCTTGCTAGTGCAGCATTTGCATAGTTTGATGCCGCTTTTGCTTGCATTGGTTGCGATCTAGAATCTATCTTTATCCAACTTGAAACCTTACATTTTGCACCAGAGAATTTTCCTGCTTTTCCTTCACCCATACTCCATTCCCAACAAGCAATTGACACATCAACTTTGTTTGAAGTTGGTGTAAGACCCATTGTACCATAACCATAGTATGCTAGAGGTCTAATGTAGCATTCTTTTAAGTCGCTAGCCTTTACAGTTTTAATAATAGCATCTGAGATCTCTTTTTTAGAAAATTGCATTTTCATTGAATACAGTTTTGCTGAATTGAAGAGTCTATCCACATGTTCTGCAAGTCGGAAAATCGCTGAGCCATTAGGAGTATCATAACATCTAATCCCTTCAAATACTGATGTTGAATAATGCAAGGCATGAGTAAGTACATGTACTTTGGCATCTTTGAATGGAACTAATTTCCCATTCATCCAAATTTTGCCAATTTCTTTCATAGGAGAGGGAAAATACTCTACTAATTTAAAGAATTATCTTTAGAATAGAATTATGACAAATCTGCAAACTACATATTTGACAAAGCATGTTTTTTAGCATGGAATGGGTTTTGGGTTTTATTGCAATTGCACTTTTAATAGTTGGTTTGGTTGGTCAGGCCTTTGAAATGAAAAAGATTAGACTGGCTACTCATCGAGATGAAGAACTAGCCTCAACCAATATTTTTCTAAACAAGAAAAACTTCAAGTGGTATGCAATAATTGGTGCAGGCATGATTCTTTGGTATGTGTCTGAGCGTAGCTAAATTGTCTATATAGATCAGCTCTAAATACTAGAAAATCTAACTATACTTAACGCGTGTTTTTGGGTAACGCCGGACTAAGTCTAGATAACGGTCCATGAACAAACCCTTAATGGCGCTACAGGTGAAAACCCGTAACGCCACTTTCACTTAAATAAAATTAATCTTAGATTTTTCTTTGTGAATTGCATTTATTGCTTTTCTAATGTTGTCTTTAGAATCTTCAACTACAATAATTATTCTTGAAGTCTCTTCTTGCGCATCCATATTCAGAATGTTTAGTCCAGCTTCACCAATCTTTGCACTAGTCCTTGATGCTACTTGTTGTACTCTCCACATCTCATCGCCAATTAATGTAATTACTCCTCGGTTGTATGTAATTGATGCAAGCGAATCAAACCCAAGAAAATATTTTTCATTTCTTTTGACATAATCTCCATCTAAAAATAATATTCTTGAAAACTCAACTCCGTCTTTTGTAAATGGAGATAATATCACATATTCACTATATCGCTTGTCTTTTTCTAGTGATACTAGCAATTTTTGCGCCGAGTTTGTCTCAATTTTGAAAATTGCACAATTTTCTTTTCCAGTAACTATCTTAATTGGATGATCGTTTCTACTATCTGGAATTCTCTTGATTATAGTAGTCTTTGATGGTTCTTTCATATTTGTGACAATAATTGGCATATCTACCCCATTTTCTACAATCTCCTTTATTGCAATGGGATCCAAAATCTTCATTCCAAACATTCCTGCCAGTCTTGCTTCATTGTATGATAGTTGATCTACTTCAGTCAGTCCTGTTTCAACAATTTTTGGATCAGCAGATACTACAGAGCTGTCCTTTTCAAAATCTATTCTAGTATCATATTTTTTATGAAATAATATCCCCAGATCAGCTGCAGTTCTATCAGAGCCTCCTCGCTCATACGTAGTAGTAATGCCATCTGGAGTTTTACCTATAAAACCACCTATTGTAACTACCTCATTTTCTTCGACTAGTTTAGCTGTTTTTTCCAAATTTTCTCTGGATTTTGCTGCAAGAAAATTTGTTGATTCTATGTTATAATCTGTGATTATTGGCCAGTCATCATAACTTACTGCATCTGTTTTTATTCCATTACTTTTTAGAATGTAATTCATTACATGCGACATCAAAATTTCTCCTGAAAAAGCCAATGATCGTGAACGTATCTCTTCGGCAAATTCTTTTTTCTCAAGGGCCTCCTCTAATGCCCTTTCAGCCTTTTCTAGAAACAAATCTATGATTTTTTGACAATCTTCTTTATTTTCTGAATTTACTAGCTCCAGAATTTTTTGATAGCATGATTTTACAGTATCCAAAGTTGCTCTGGTTCCTTTTTCCACATTTTTTCCTTGTTCTAAAATGACATCTGTAAGTGAGCATTTTTTTCCATTCTGAGTTGTAAGCGGTGCTGAAAAAACTGCAATAATCTTTGAATCTTTCTTTAAATCATTAATTCTATCAATAATCAGTGGAATTGAAACACCATCAATACCAATTGCACTTCCGCCAAACTTGACTACAACTAATTTCATAGTACTTTAACAAAATTAATTGGCTATCTATTAAGGATTGGATCAAATTTTGTCAAATCAACTTTTTGATTATATTGTATGCGGTAATTGCCCCTCTAGTTTCCAAGGGATTTCGTTTTTTCTCTAGTTTTTCTAAGATTAATTTATCTAATCTATTAATATCTTCAAAAACAAACCCCTCTTCTTTGGCATTACCTTCTTGCTCAAAATGCCCCTTTATTGGAATAAAAATTCCAGGTGTTCCATATGCTTTTGCCTCGTCAATAGTTGATTTACCTGCAAGAGATACTGTAACATCAGCTGCAAAAATCATCTCATGAAGATTATTTACAAATCCCAAATTCCTTATAGAATCTCCAAACCTTTTGCTTAGAGATGGACCTGAAACAACTATCACATTTATGTCCTGGTTTATTTTTGATATAGCTTCTAGTGTTTTCTCAATTAGAAACAGTCCTGTATCTGTTCCTCCTACTGAAACAACTATGGTTTTTTTATCAAAAGAGAATTTCTTTCTCAGTTCTTCTCTGGAAAAATTTATTTGTCTTACAATAGGTCCGACTCTTTTAATATTTCCTTCATCTGAACCATTTTCTGGAATAATTACAGTGTCACATTTTTCCATAATCGCTCGCATTGATTTATTCATCTTTTTTTCAATAAATGATGTAATTCCGTTTGTAAAATTAGTTTGTACAACATCTGTAATCAAAACTGTAGGTATTTTTTTATTTTGAGCAACAGTAAGTGAAGCAAAATCTTCATCACTAATCACTAGTCTTGGATTGTCTGTCTCGATAATCTTTTTAGCAATTTTTTTACATCTTTTATAATATTGATAATAATTCCAGAGCCATCTTGTTGAATTCTTTAGTATTCCATTTTCTACAATAAATTGCGGAGGAATGTATACATCTTCAACTTTCAAATCTAAATTTTTTAGAATTTTTACAGCTCCACTTCCTGTTACAAATTTTATTGATATATTTTCAAAATTATTTGCAATAGCTATATCTCTTGTTACATGACCTAATCCTATTGGACTAGAAAAAAAATCTAAATCGATCATACTTGTACAAAATTCTAATCAAATTTCTAGATTGTCCCTTTCTCAAAGTTTAAATGGTTTTCATCAAGGAATGTTTCTGGGCTCATGGTCCAGATCGGTTATGACGTCGCCCTTACACGGCGAAAATCCAGGGTTCAAATCCCTGTGGGCCCATTTTTGTTCCCATAATGGTAGCTGGGCCCAATTTAGTTTGAACTTTTTATTTTTAGTTCAATTCAGTAGATGAATCTAAGGGGTTCGAACCGTAGAAAGTAAAATAACGGCGAGAGATTGCTATTCCGTACAAAAAGAAATGATATTTTTATTTAACAATTAGTTATTGTTTGGCGAGACTTTTCGCATATTCATGACCTTTTTTGATCCATTTCAAGGCACTATTGGTGATAACCTGTTCTGTGTTAATTTCAATCCAACCCATCTTTGCACCATGAGGAAATGGTTTGATTCCGTTTGTTTTGATTGCCATTTGTTGCTCTTCTTTTGATAATCTGACAATTATCTGCCAATCATTTTTGTTGCTAAACCCAACAAAGAATTTTCCAGATGTGGAAAAACATTGGTAACCAAACATTGGCTTTGTTGTGACTTTGGGTATTTCCGCAACTTTGTTTTTTAATGAATGATAGTTAGCCATTTGTAATTTGCTTTCTAGTGTATATTCCAGATAAAACAAGACTAACTGTTACCAAGCCAATAAACCACAATGATAATTCATAGGCTAACAAGTGTAAAGGCTCCCCAAATAATCCCAATGGCGTAAAAAGCTCAAAAAACACTGCAATCGTTCCCCAAAGTATTATTCCATACGCAAAACCTTTCTTTATTTTTCCGTAACCTGGAATTGAATCATAAAGTACAGCAAAAAAGAAGCTAAAGATTACTGGAGTAATTAGTAACGGTGGAAGCAAAGAGGTCATCTGTGGAACAGGTTCAAGTGTAGTCCAAACCGCAACAAGTTTTGGACTCTGACCAAGACTATCGCTAAAGATCACATTTTGTGAAAATGGATTCATAAATAATGCATACAAGACTAACATGTTTACAACAGCAGTTATTGGAATTGCTATTGCTAATCTTTTCCAATTAATGGTGGAACAGCTTGAGCAGGTAACCATTAAATAATTAAATACTTGTTTAATTATTAAATCTTATGGGTTCACCTTGGAAAGCATTATCTGATGATTCTCGCAGGCAAATGCTTCTTTTATTGAAAAACAAGGAAATGACTCCAAGTCAGCTTGCAGAACACTTTGAATTTAGCCTGCCTGCGGTATCTACACATTTACGTATTTTAAAAGAGGCAGATTTGATAACTGAACAAAGACAGGGTAAAAACAAATTTTATTCAATAAATCAAAAGCAGGCACTGGGACTGATGAAATTTTTTGAAAATATGTGGGGATACAAGTTAGACTCACTCAAGGAATTTGTAGAAAATAAGGAAAAGAAAAAACAATGAGTGAACTTGAGATAAGAAAAATAATTGAAATTAACGCTTCACCAGAAACTGTTTTCAAGGCACTATCAGATCCCAACGAGATTACCCAGTGGTTTCCTGATCAAGCTATTTTGGAACCCAAAGTAGGCGGAAAAATGAAGTTTACTTTTTTTGCTAAAGATGTAAAACCTTTAGATAGAGATTTTTTTCCAGAGGGAGAGATTGTGGAATTTATTCCAAACAAAAAACTCTCATACACATGGATTCCAAGAGACATCCTAGATTTTCCAAGAACTCTAGTTACATGGAATCTTGAGAAAATAGAACAAAACAAGACCAGAGTAACTATAATTCATTCAGGATTTACAGGTAAACCTCACGAATTATACAAAGAACACAGTTATGGATGGGATTATTTTGCAAATAGATTAATTGAATATTGCAAGATAAAATGATCTTATTTTTTCTTCAGATTTGTTAGATTAACTAAATTCTAGAATTAGATTAAAATTTAATTTTCATGCCTATCTGCGTCCATTTTATTGCCCATAATGGGGGTTGAGTCCCTGTGATGTGGAATCGGAATAATTTCTTTCCCCAAAAAAGGTTCAAGCCCTTTAAGAATAGCACCCAAATTTTGAATCAATATGACTGTCATTATATTATTGAATTACCAATACTAATGTGAAATGATTCCTATTGATCAAAATGCCAGAATAGGTCAAGTTCATCTTAAAGTATCTGACATAAAGCAATCTCTAGAATTTTACAAATCATTTCTTGGTTTCAAAATAGTTGAACAAACAGAACATGTTGTATTTCTTTCACCTGATGGTAAACTGCCTTATCTTGTTGCCCTTTCTACAGCCAAACCACTTGATTTAACTCAAAGAGCAGGTCTGTATCATTTTGCAATACTACTTCCACAAAGAAAAGATTTAGCAGACTTTCTTTCACATTTACTAAAACACAAAGATACGATAAAAATTGATGGTTTTTCAGATCATCTTGTATCTGAAGCAATTTACATTCGTGATCCTGATAATGTTGGAATAGAAATTTACCGTGACAGAACACAATCCGAATGGAAATGGATCGAAAACCAAGTAGTAATGGCAATAGAACCACTTGATATGGAAGGATTACTTGCAGAATCAACTAAGCCTTGGAATGGGTTTCCATCAGATACATCAATAGGACATGTCCACCTACATGTATCAAATCTTGCAAAGGCAAAAAAATTCTATTCTGAAGTTCTTGGTCTTTCAATCACTGCAAGCATGAAAGGTGTATTGTTTTTTGCAGCAGGAAAATATCATCATCATATTGCCACAAATACTTGGCTTGGAGAAGACATACCACATGCATCAACGGAATTTGCAGGGTTGGATTATTTTACAATTCAATTTTCAAGCAAAGATAAACTAGATGATATGATAAAAAAATTAGAATCTTCTAAAATATCTGTTAAACCATTAGAAGATGGCTCATGTAGTATATTTGATGAAGATAAAATATCAATTCATTTGACTGTTCAATGATTAGGCTATCTTAGCAAAAAAGAAAAAAGAATTGATCTTATGGACTTAATCCAATCTGTTTCATAAATGACTGATTGTCCCAGAACAAATATTCTTCATCCATAACACCGTTCTTCCAATGACCCACTGTGTCCATTGTTAACTTGAAAGATTTCCCAGTTGGAGGAATTGAACTTCCGTCAGGTAATGGCATTGGTTCTGTAAACGTGCCTTCCATGACGCCAATCACACTTGTCCACTCTCCAGATGCTATCCTAACAGGATGTTCCTGGATACGAGTATCAGGTGCATAGACAAACATTGATTTCAAATCTTCAATGTGACTTTCAAGACCCTCTGTATGATGTCCATCTGGCCAGTAGACAATTATATCCTGTGAATGACTTTTTGTGAATCCATCCCAATTCTGGTTTGTAAACATTTCAAAATCTAGTTCATCAAATGTTTGCAGATGTTGTGTTGCAAGATTTTCAGCGGTTTTGTATCTTTCTAACTCCGTCTGTGTATCTGTTGGAGTAATGGTAGTATTGTTTGATGTTTGAAAAATTGTATAACCAATTCCAATTCCAATGATAAATGTGACTGCTGTTATTCCAATCCAGATGTTTTTCATTGTATGTTTTATGTGTCCAAACTAATTAAAGAGAACAGTTTCTATCAAGTTACTTGGCATGGTTTTTCTAACCTACTAAGTAATCACGTCTATCTGCGTCCATTTTATTCCCCAAAATGGTGGTTGAGTCCCTGTGGGCCCATATTTCCTTTTTGTAAGAGAAATAGAAAATTTTATCAACTATAACACAAACCAATAATATGGAAATACAATCTGCTGCAGAAAAACTTTTGAAATTAAGTCCTTCTGTAAGAGTAGTCAGTGTTTGTGATCTTCAAGGAAAATTGGTTTTCTCGGAACGTTCAAAGAAAGTAAAAATTCTTGTATCTAGAAATCAAAGCTTAGCATCACTAAAGGCTGCTGCTCATGACTGGAAACAACGAAAAAAACTACTTCGAACACTTGGATCATGCAAATATGTTGTAGCTGAATATGATACAGTTAAGAGAATAGTAATGCCGGCTGGTAGTAATCATATCTTGTATGTGACTACAACTGCTACATTTGATCACAACAAAGTAATTCGCAAAGTACGTTCTTTCAAATAAATCCTAATTTTTTTCTTATTTGATTTAAAATATGATCTTGTCTTCTAATTTACTATAACAAATCTTGATAATGTTTTGTGTATTGAATGTGTAATTATTTTATAAAACGCTTACCAGTTCCTCTACCAGAACTTACCCACATTCCTTTTCCTGAAGGTCGTTGAGTTGCCGTATTGATATCTCCAAACTTGATTTTACCAGTACCTCTTCCAACAGAAACGTAGCTGTTTTTTGATTCTTCTTTTCGTTTTTCTTCATGATCTTTAAATGCGGAACCAGTCCAATTTTCATCTTCTTTTTTAGCAATTCTTCTTGATGTTCCTCTTCCACCTACACGCACATAATTTTCACCCATTTGATTTCTCTGAATATGATATGTCTTTGTTGCTAATAAGATTTATTGTAACACAGTTCCAGCACAGAGATTTAATGAGATTGTAATTAAATACCCAAAAGAAAGAAAATTGGATTAAATAAATTCTAGAATTATTATGCCTAATTATACTCATAATTTACCCATAAAGTGAACAATCCCTATGTATGTATGAAAATTATTTTTTATTAATTCTATCTTGCTATAATTCCAATATCCATGTGATTGTTCATCATAGACATCATGGATTTTCCTTGTAATATTGCATGTGTGTGCATTGTATAGTATCCTTTCTCAGTTGGTGTAAATTTTATCTGATATTGGCCAGAACCAATGTTTTCTGCTTGAATCATTCTTCCCATCATATCCATCATTGACATGTCCATAGATTCCATTGGTGCACCCTCTTCTATGTGAAGAATCACATCTGCATTATCTAATGGTTCACCTTTTTTATCCGTTACAAGCAAAGTAATTTTAGATTCTTCACCAACCTTTGCAATTTGACTTGAAGTTGTTTTTATTATGACATCTTGAGGAACACTATTCATCATTGATTGACACATATCCATCATTCCACCCATATTATGAGTCATCATTGATTGATCAGATTCAGAGTATGCTGACAGATAGAACATTCCACCAGTAGAAACAATAATTGTGACTAGTACAATCATTAATATTTTCATACACTGATTATTATTCTCGTATATTTGAATCTAGTATTTTACAAATGTAAAGTACTTGTTTTTTATATCCTATTTACAAAGTACATCGTGATAATATTTGAAAGGAAAATCAAAGTTTCTTGTTTTGATTGGAATTGCAATAATTGGAATCACAATAGCTTTTAGCTTTAATTCCAATGAACAAAAACCAACAACAGACACAAGAACAGTTGAATGGCGTCATGTTCATGGATTAGGTGTAGATCCTACTGATTCCAGTATTTTGTATATTGCAACACATGGAGATTTTTACCAAAGTAGAAATGGTGCCCCTCCAGTAAAAGTAGATCAAGTAAGAGCAGATTATATGGCATTTAATGCACCACATAACAAAGATTCTCCTTTGTATGCAAGTGGACATCCATCTACAGGTGGAAATACTGGATTAATCAAAAGTACTGATGGCGGAATAACTTGGCAATCAGTTTCTAAAGTGTTAGAGCCACCAGTTGATTTTCATGCCATGGCACTAAGCAAGAGTGATCCAAATTTGATTTTGGGTTTTGATAGTGGAAACAGAGGATTATTCAAGACTATGGATGCTGGAAATACTTGGGAAAACTTGGAATATCCTGAATATATTTCTGCACTGACAATTTCCCCAAATGATTCTCAATTAATTTTTGCAGGAACAGGAAATGGAATTTTCAAATCCAATGATATGGGTATCACTTGGAATCATATTGCATACGAAGGATTGACCGTATCTGCGATGAATTTTGATGATGAAAGTATTTTGTTTGCCTCAGTAGATACATTTGGCTTGGTTAGATCAGATGATCTTGGAGTATCTTGGGAAGACTTGCCAGACATTGATCTTACAGTTACCAGTATCACTTTTGATTCACCAAATAAAATACTCTATGTAGGTGGATTTTCATCTGGCGGGTTTCAAGAAGTTTACAAGCTATCATATGATGTAACATCATACGAAATAATTGGTACAAACAAAGGACTCTAATTTTACAATTCAAATGATTTTGGTTTTACTCTGACAGTGATTCAATTCTTCCCTTGTACTTTTCTTTATACAGTGTTCTACAAGAAGTACAGCAAAAAAATCTCTCAAAATTCGCTATTTTGAGAACATGTGGTTTATCAGAGATTGGACCTTTACATAGATCACATGTCATTTTTAGAATCATATCTTTGGTTATTTTCACATCATGTTTCTTTGTTGATTTTGCCTTTATGTTCTCAAGACGTTTTTCAGTCTTGTTTTCAAGCATTCCAAGATCAATTACCGGAGAGATGGATTTTATCAACCCCACATTGACTAGTCTTTCATACCTAGCTTGAACAGTGGGTGTACTTACTTTGATTTCACGTGATATCTGTCGAAATGATTTTCTTCCATCTTTGATTAATGATTCAATTATTGCAATATCGATATCATCTGGCTGAAAGGGCACTAAATGAGTTATTTTTGAGAATATTTATGATTTTACAATTGTAAAGTACAGTCGTTAAATAAATCAAAAACATATCATTATTGTGGATAGTCAACGCATAGAATCACCTGATCCGATGAAGTACTGCCAAGTCGATGACATAAAAATTTGCACTAGATGTGGTTCAACCAATATCAAAATAGAAAGAGATACAATTTACTGCAATGACTGCAACGCAATTTTGTGTTTTGAACACAAAAAATGATTCAAAGTATACAATTGTAAAGTCTAGTATTCAAGTATGTGATGTGACATTACCAAGTCATGTCAAATCCTATATTTGCCAAAAAGTCTGGCATCATTCTGGCATTTGTCTTGTTTTCATTTATCTTTCTTGGAATAATTTTTTCATTAACTAGTGACATTTCTGTAAAATCTGGAAGTGAGTTTTCGTATCCATCTTGGTTGGTCATTGCATATGTCGCTGGTCTTTCAATGATTATTTTACCCTGCACACTTCCACTAGTATTCATTATAATTCCATTAAGCATGGGAAAAGGATACAAAAAGGGTTTGAGTGTGGCCCTGTTATTTGGCGCAGGACTTGTCACAACCATAACTTTGTATGGCTTGGGTGTTGCAACTATTGGAAAAACAGCATCACTTGATCAGTTCTCCACAATAATGTTTTTGATAGCTGGAATTGCAGGATTTGTTTTTGGCTTATCGCAACTAAAGTTGATTACAATCAAAATGCCCACATATTCCAAGACGCCCAAATTTATCCAAAACAGAGGCGAATATGTAAAGTCATATCTGATGGGCGTTTTACTTGGTAACGCAGGTGTCGGATGCCCAAATCCAATGTTTTACTGGCTTTTAATTTACATTGCAGGAACTGGAAGTTTGGAGATTGGCTCATCACTAGGTCTTGTGCATGGTGTTGGAAGAGCAATACCATTAATTCTGTTTTCACTTCTTGCCGTACTTGGAGTAAATGCTACAAAAGGATTAACTACAAACAGAATCAAAGTAGAAAAAATTACAGGATGGATGCTTGTTATGATTGGCGCGTTTCTAATAATTAACGGTCTTCCGGGAGGACATGCTTGGTACGAAAGTACTATAGTGCATATTGGTTGGAATAACCTAGTATCAATGGCAGGATTGCCTATTGAATTTCACATAGGACAACACATTCATCAAAATCCATATGATTTTATCATACCAAATGATCTTGTTCCGATAATATTTTCCGGATTGATAATATTTCCAATAATGTGGTATTTTATTAATCAAAAGAAGAAGATGATACTATGAAAGATCCAGTATGTGGTATGGAGATTGATGAAAAACATGATTCTCTAGAACACAAAGGTAACAAATACTATTTTTGCTGTGCTAGTTGCAGATGGGCTTTTGAGCAAAATCCTGATCAGTATACAGAGTCATGAAAGTACAAGTTCTTACCACCCCTGGATGCTCAAACTGTATTGTTCTTGAAAAAATGTTAGATCAATTAGGTATAAAATATGATTTGATTGATGTAACTGAAAAACCAGAATATTTAGAAAAATACCCAATATTTACAGCTCCTGGATTGGTAATTGATGGAAAATTAGAATTTACAGGTATTCCTAAAAAAGAAGATCTAAAAAAGAAATTCTCCTAGATTCACGAATGTTTTTTACTCTGGGTATGATGATATTTTCAAATGACTGATTATTCAACAAATGAAAAAATGATCCTTGTGCAGTATGCAATTAAAAAATATGAAAATGAAGAAACTGTAATTGAAAAATTAAAGACAATTTTATCAGAAAAAGACATTCAAAGAAATATTGACACATTAATTGGAACTCAGAAAGTACGAAGAATAGGACCAGAAATACTAGAAAATAATGAAAGTCATACCGAGATACCTGATTTACCAGATAATCTAAAGCCAATAGTTGAGCAACTCTAGACTTGGAAATTCGTTTTAATATGATGCCAAGAAATCATGTGAAGTAAATTATTAGAAGAAATCTTTGGTCAAATTGGAATTATAGAAAATCTATTTAGATTTTAAAATCCTCGTAATCCCTCAGGACGCATAATTTCTGGGTGCTGTTTCATCCATTCTATTTTATCTAACATTTCTTGTTTGTCTTGTGGAAATGTACCTTTGATTGTATATGCATTAGAGCCATGATTTGCCCTGAAAACTATCTCTTCTTTGGTTTCTATCTGGCTGATTAAATCATACAACTCTTCTAATGATTCATCATCGTTGATTTTAATAAACGGCTCTCCAAACTTTTCCATAAATTCTTGTTTTATTCCATTTTCTAAATAAAGAGTCAGTGCTCCTACATAATTAGGAAAACAAGCACTAATCACTTCCGCAGTTCCTTTGATGTGTTCTTTAGAATAAGTTCTTCCGCCTAATCCCAAAATTATCATACAAGACATGATATAGCCTGCATCTTTTGCCTTGTTGACTGATTTGGTAATTGTTTTTGCAATTGCACCTTTTGTTACTTTTTTTAAAACAATATCTGAGCCACTTTCAATTCCCAAGTAAAGCATGTCCAATCCGGCATCATGCATTTTCTTTAGTTCCTCTGGAGTTTTCTTTAAAATATTCATAGGCATTGCATAACAAGAGATTCTCTCCAGGCTTGGAAATTTTTCATAGAGGTATTTTACAATTTTTACAATATACTCTGAATCAAGATTTAGTGCATCACCATCTGCCAAAAAGATTTTTCTCGTATCTGGTAATTGTTTTGCCATTAGATCGATTTCAAATTTTACTTCATCCCATGGCTTTTCTGAATACTGTTTTGATCTATACATGTCACAAAAAGAACACTCGTTAAAAGAACAACCCAACGTTACTTGAAAAATTAATGATCTTGCCTCTGAAGGAGGTCTATACAATGGACCATTATAGTTTAACATCATTTTTGATTCACAGAAATCACTTGATCATGTTTTTTATACTTTCTAATCCTGAGAATCCCATAATGTCTTTTAATTGAGGCATACAAGAATTTTATGACTTATGGCAAATGATCCAGATTCAAAAAGACTTCTCTGGTTTGTTTTTGCAGGCTCGCGAGGAGGACTAAACCGTCTACGAATTATATCCATACTAAAGAAAACACCACTTAACACAAATCAACTAGCCAAGGAAATAGGTCTTGATTACAAGGCTATTCAGCATCACATTAAAGTTCTTGAAAAAAACAATATGGTCACAAAAGTTGGAGAAAAATACAGTATTATGTATTTTATATCTACATTTTTGGAAGCAAATATGGAATCACTGGAAGAAATTGAAGTAAAACTAGATAAAAGTAAATAATCTAGAGACAAAGCCTTTTCTAAACATTGCTGAATTGTTAAGATTTAGTTACTGTTATCTCAACTAAATAATGGGAATGCATATTGACCAAAACAAGATTTTTGTATGGCTGTTATAGTTAGATTGTTATGGTTAAACTAAATGAACTAAGGGCCTGTAAACTATGTCACATGGTATATTTTAAAACTTTATCAGAAAAATGTGCACACTGTAATTCATCAACACAACAAGAAGAAATAAAATTTGATTAGAATTTCGCATTAGTGGATCTAATCTTCATTGTTATGTAGATCTATATTTCTATAATTTGTATGCGTGATTCTAACAAATTTCATCAAAATGGTTAGTGACATTAGATATATTATCTAGTAGAATTTGATTATGGAATATGGACTACCATCATTTTCATGGAAAAAATATTCCTCATATAGAAGTAAATCCAGACATGAAAATTGATGATCTTGTAGAAATTTATGCAAGCTCAGGTTACAACGCACGACAACTTGGGGAAGCTGCAAAATTGTTCCGCAAGATGATTGAAGATGATGCAACAATTTGTCTTACTATCGCTGGTGCTATGACTCCAGTTGGATTTGGAGGTCTATTCAAATCACTTATCGAAAAAGGATTCGTTGATTGGATAATATCTACAGGTTCTAATTTGTACCATGAAGATCATTTTGCATGGGATCTACCTGTAAAACAAGGACATTTTGAGGTTGATGACATGATTTTGTATCAGAAAGATATTGTCAGGATAAGAGACATCTATATCAAAGGTGAGGAAACACTGAAAAAACAAGATATGATCGTACAAAAAATGTTTGACAATAATTTGTTTGAAAAGCCATTTACTACTGCAGAATTTGCAAACTGGATGGGTAAATATTCAAAAGATTACTCAAAACATCCAGAAAGGAGTTTTGTTGTCTCTGCATATGATTATGATGTACCACTTTACATTTCAACACTGAAAGATTCTTCACTTGCCCTTGATCTGGCTCCCCTTAGGCTTGCCAACAAGCCATTTGCGTTGGATTTTGTAAGAGAGATAATTGAGCAGGCGGCAATTTTATACAATTCAAAAAAGGCAGGAATTGTAGAGATAGGTGGTGGTGTTCCTAAAAATACTGCACAGCAGACAGGTCCATTATTAGATCAGATCTTGGGTCTTGGTCATGGAGGACAAAATTACATTATCCAGATTACTGATGCTAGACCAGATACCGGAGGCTTGTCCGGAGCTACACTTCAAGAAGGTAAGAGCTGGGGAAAAGTAAAGGATTCTCACGAAGACGTTATTGTAGTTTATGCCGATGCTACAATAGCATTTCCAGTTTTATGCTTGTATGCACTTAGTATGGAAAGCCCGCGAAAACCAAAACGACTATACAAGAAATTAGGACAATATTACGATGATCTATCTGAAACCTATTTTAACAAAAATAAATTAAAGCAACCATAAGTACATCTGCTTAGTTTTTCTTAAAAAAATTGTGTCGACTAGATATGACATATATAGTCTTTTAGGGTCAAAAATGAAATTTCAAGAAATTTATATCCCAAGCAAAATTAGAATAGAATGGAAGAACATCGTAGAGCAGTAAAAGATATTTCAATAAAAAATGGAGATGATCTTCAAAGTATTTTTGAGCAGTTATCAACATCCGGTGGTTTTGAATCAAGAAATCTTGCCGACGGTCTTGAAATTCTCTCAACAATGATAAACGATAAAGATTGTCTAAAGTTTCTCTCATTTGTTGCAGCAATTACATCTACTGGTCTTCGAGGAATAATTGCTGACATGCTAAAGAAAAAAATGTTTGATGTGGTAATTACTACATGTGGTGCATTAGATCATGATATAGCAAGATATTTTTCAAATTATTTGGAGGGATCATTTACTCTAGATGATGCTGAACTTTTGAAAAAGAATATTCACCGATTAGGCAATGTGCTTGTCCCTATGGAAAGCTATGGGCCAATAATTGAAGAAAAGATGCAAATGTTTTTGGAGGCTGCTTACAAATCTGGTAAAAAAGAGATGTCTACTGCAGATATTACAAGAATTATAGGTGAAAATCTTGGAGAGGGCTCATTCTTGTATTATGCCTACAAGAACAATATACCTGTTATAGTACCTGGAATAGTAGATGGTGCAGTAGGTAGTCAGATCTGGCTATTTACTCAAAAACACAGTGACTTTAAACTCAACGTAGTAGCTGACAGTGAACTTTTATCTTCACTTGTTTTTAAAGCAAAAAAATCTGGTTCTCTTATGTTAGGTGGTGGAATATCAAAACATCACACTCTTTGGTGGAATCAATATAGAGATGGTCTTGATTATGCTGTATACATTACTACAGCCCAAGAATTTGACGGCAGCCTAAGTGGAGCTCTAGTCAAAGAAGCAATTTCATGGGGTAAGGTTACTCAAAATGCAAAACAAACTACAATACACGCAGAAATAACCACCATCTTGCCATTTATTTATTCTGCACTTCTTGCTAGAATAAAATAGCTAAATGTATTCGTAGATTTTAACAACTAACACATTTCATTTTCCTCTCTCAAGTAAAAAGTTAATTTCTTTACTGTCTTTCTATTGAAAATACGATGCCATAATAATCAGAAAATGATACTTCAGTGATTCTGAAATTGTATTTTTTCTTTAGTTGTTCTAGAAATTCAAATTTCACTATATGTTCATTAGTTTTAATTTTGACTTTATCACCATCTGTTAATCTCTCCCAATCAGGTCTGTGTTCATTTATAAAATTAAAAATATCGTTATAGTATACAAAATTATTATTCTCAGTATCCATAGTTAATTTCTCATATTATTTTGAATTTTAAACGTTTGTTCTCACAACTTTTTTAATTTCCTAGTAATAATGATGCATCTGTCGTTGTTCTAGTCCTTCTTGTTCAAAATGATCATGTGCTTTTCCGCCATCATGATGTGCATGAACAACTCCATCAATATGACAATGAGTATTATCAATTTCATCTTTCATAAATATATCATCTACTTTCAATATCATATTTGTTACTTCAATTCCGGTTTTAATGATCTGTTGTTTTACCACTAGTGTCTCAATAACCTCATTTGAAAATATTTCTGAAACTTTTCTTTTTTCAGAATCTATACCATACCATTTGAGTATGCCTTTGGGGCAATTTGCATATTTTGATCTCAATTGAGTCAGTGTATCTATTGGATCCATACCTACATTTCTTGCCAGAGTTATTGGGATCTCTTCTATTGCGTCTGCAAATTTCTCAATTACAATTTGTTCCCGCCCTACAACTGTTGTACTTTGCTCCCTGATTTTATTTGCAATAATTGCCTCAGTAGAACCTCCACCACGAACAATAAATGAATTCTCGATAAAGTTTCGTAGAACATAAATTACATTCAGTGCATCCCTGTGAAATTCATCTAGATAACGTTTGGAATTACATCTAAGTAAAATAGTTACAGACTTGGGGTTCCTGCATCCTTCTATAAACACCATTTTGTCACCTCCAACATTTTTTTCATATACTTTCTTTGCAAATCCTAATTCCTCTTTGAAAATATCTTCTAAATTTTTACATATTTTAGCACCTGTGGATTTTTCAATCCAGAAAAGATCATTCATTTTGACTCTTCGCATTGAAATTATTCCTGCTTTTGCTAGATATTCCTGTGCGATGGAATTGATTCCTTTTCTGGATATTACTACATTAGCTCCAGAATTAACAATTTTTTTTATCTTTGCATGTATGTCTATCGTTTCTTGATTCAAAAAAAGTGTCATTTGTTCAGGCGAATTTATTTCAATTTGATCATCTGTTTTTGTACGCATTATTTCTAGAGGCTCATTTAATAGGAGAATTTTCGCATTTTCAATACTTCTTGGCATAGCAGAATTATCAATTGTTTTATCAATTATTGCTCCCCACACTAATTGAATACTATTTGCATTTCCTGCTTTTTCTTCAATTTTTATATCGTCTATATCTATCTCTTTTTTTTGGAAATTAGTAACGCTACAAACTGCATCTACAATTAGATTTGTAATTAATATGTCATCAGATACTAAACTAGTAACTGCTTTTCCTGCTAAACATGACATAGCAAGACTATGCATAATTTTTTTATCAGTAAATCTTTCTTCCTTTTTAATTTCATCAAGTATATCTAATGCAAATTCTAAACTTTTCTCATAACCTTTGATAATTGTTGTGGGTGATATTTTCATTTTCAATAATTCTTGTGATTTCTTTAGTAACATTCCAATTAAAATAGCTGCAGAAATAGTTCCATCACCCACATGAGTATCAACAGTATTAACTCCCTCGATGATAGCTTTTGCAACTGGATGGTTAACATCAATCTTTCTCAAAAATGCACCACCATGTTTTGTGATAGTATCTTCCCCAAGAATATCAATGAAAACTTTTTCCATTCCACGAGGACCAAAAGATGTCTTAATTGCGTCTGTAACCATTCCACCTACAATTAAATTTAATTTTCTAGATTCTTCTATTCCAACTCGTGCTATATCATGATTAAGCAGGCCAGGATACTTCACCCAATTAGGACATTTCTTAAAATATTAAAGCGTATCTCCAAAAAATTTAATTGTTAAAAATTCAAAAATACATTAATGTCTATGTTACATTCATATTCAAAAATATTTTTTCAAAAAAATCAAATTCCAAAAAATCTTAATTTCAGTATCGTACTTGAGATGGACTATCCGTTATGACAGTGTAAAAAGATGCCAAATGTATTTTTCATAGATATACTGTTTTTTTAGTAATTGGTTCGATTTTTTCTTAGCAAATTGTATTATCCATATTATTTTTGTTTATAAAACGTATAATACGTAATTTTTTAGTAATTATTGTATTTTTTCCTTGTAAAGATATAATTCTTGTATTATTTTCAATTTAAAAACGTATAATCCCTAATTCTTTTAATACTTATATAATTTTAATTTAACGTAAATCATGGCAGAGATAACAGGTTATGGGATAGCCATAATTGTTTTTCTTGCTCTGTCATTAGTGATTGGAACTGTAACATACAAGCTTGTAAAAAAAAGTGGTAAAAGATTAATCGTTGCAGGAAAAAGTTTGCCTTTATTTATGGTTGGAACCATGCTAGTGGCACAATCAGTTGATGGTAATTCATCACTTGGAGCTGTTGCACTAATTTACCAATTTGGTTTCTGGGCAGGTGCTGTCATACCAATTGGACTAGGTATTTGCCTTCTTCTTACTGGTTTGGTCTATGGAAAAAGACTCAACAAAATATCTATGTTTACTTTACCTGATTACTATTTCAGAAGATATGGAAATGCTTCAGAAGGAATTTCTGGTATCTTGATGATAGTTAGTTTCACTATACTAGTTGCAGGGAATTTTGCCGCGAGCGGTTTTATCTTACAGACTGTTTTAGGAATACCTTTCTTATTGGCAATTATTATTGCAGCATTAGTAGTCTTAACGTATACCATCGCGGGAGGATTATTTGCTTCTGCATATACTGATATTTTCCAAATATATCTTGCAATTGGTTCATTTTGGGCAGCTTTCCTTTTCTTTGCGGGAGGATTTTCTGGAGTTTCATTTGACACAATACTAGCTAGTGCTCCACCTGAATTTCTTGATCTTTCTGGACTATTTGATACTGCAAACGGTGCTTTGATTAATTGGGCTGGAATATTGGCATTAGGATTAGGTGATATAGTTGCGTTGGACTTTATGGAAAGGGTATTTGCAGCAAAAAATCCAAATACAGCACGTCGAGGAGCTTTCATGGGAGCAGGACTCACATTCTTTACTGTGATACCAATTGGCATGTTAGGAATTATAGCATTTCACTTTGTACCAGGACTTGCAGATCCCTATACTGCACTACCCGAGTTAGCTCTCAATCATATGCCATTTGCAATAGGAGCGGCACTGTTAATGGGAGTTCTTGGAGCTTCAATGTCTACTGCAAACGGCGGCATGCTTGCTGTATCTGCAGTAATTTCCAGAAATTTACTTCAAAGAATTATACGACAAAGATGGTTAGGCAAAGGCACTTGGAGTGATTCCAAATTACTTGGAATAACTCGAATATCTGTTATTCCAGTTATGATAGCTGCACTTGCACTTGGTTACGCTATGCCTCAACCTGGAATATACTTGATTCTTGCATTTGATGTTGTATTTGCTGGAGCTCTTGCTCCATTGACATTAGGATTATTCTGGAAAAAAGCCAACATGCCAGCAGCTATAGTATCACTTATTGTTGGTACATTACTTAGAATAGTGTTGTACTTTGTTATGCCACTTGAATTGGCAGGTTTAGATACAATGATACCTCCAGTCGTCTCTTTTACACTCTTTATCATAGTAGCTCTTGCAACTCAGAAGAAATGGCCAGGTAAAGAAAGACATGATGTTAATGATTATGTTCCTCCAGAAGAAGATGTAATATCAGGTGAAGACTTGAAACATTTCCATGCTGGTCAACAGGGAACTAGTAGCCAAGCTACTTAATTCAAATTGAATTATTAAAAATTACCACAAATTTCTATTTAGTTAATTCGTTATTGAAATATTGATGTCTTAACTTGTTAAGAAATGATATTTTTTTACTCTTTTCTATTCTGTTTAGTATTTTGTTTTTATAATGTAAAGATCTAATGTTATTTGGATCAATTTCCAGTGCTCTATTATAGTATTTTAAGGCCTCATCAAATCTATCGCATTCAAAAAGCAAATAAGCTTTGTAACTTAATACATACTCATATTCTGGCTCAATTTCAATAGCCTTATCGCAATGAATCAATGCAGCTTCATACTTTTTTTGATGAGCCAAAACCCAAACCATTGTAGATAGTGCCTTGACATGTCTGGGGTTAATTTTCAAGGCCTTACTGCAATGTGAAATAGCCTCTTCATATTTTTTTAAAAAATGTAGGGTTACCCCTTTACTATATAATGCACGAATATTGTCAGGTTCAATTTCCAATGCTTTGTCAAAACATGCTATTGCTTCCTGATATTTTCCTATTCTATTGTATAAGAAACCTTTGTGAAGGTGAGATTCAACATTGCTTGGATCAATTTGCAAAGCTTTGTCAAAAAAAAGTATAACCCCCTTTGGTGGTACTCCAAGTAAATCAAGTACAAAACCCTTCGCGATTAATGCATCAACATTATTTGGATTGCTTTCCAAAGCCTTGGTATAGAAAGAAAGTGCTTCATCATATTTGCCGCACTTTTTAAGTTCGTTACCCTCAGCATACAAATTTAATGAATCATTATATTCTATGTCTATAGATTTATCAATGCATGATATAGCTTCTTCATTTCTTCCAAGCTTACCTAATGCAAGTCCTTTATTGTATAGTGCACTAGAATTGTTTGATTCCATCTCTAGAACTTTATCAAAACTTGCGATAGCTTCTTCATTTCTTCCAAGTTCTTTAAGAGCTAATCCTTTGTGTAACCATGCAACAATACTATTTGCATCTGTTTCTAGAATTTTATCGAAGCATGATATTGCCTCTTTAAAATTATTTTTTTTAGAAAAAGAAATTCCCCTACCAATAAATTCGTTTGAATTTTTTAAAAATCTAACATTCATGAATACTAGTTATGTTTAGGCTTATTGAAGATTTATTTCTTATCTATTGGTAACTAAACTAAAAATTTTATTACATTTAAGAATTTTTTTAACTTATCAATATACCCGGTAATTTATTGGAAGTTTTATTAATTTGGTGATATTATGCTTTTCAATGGTAAGTAAGCAAAACATGATTGCAGTAATATTGATTATATTAGGTATTGGCCTGACTCAGTTTAAAACTTCACAACCCTTTACTGTGGGACTTGGAGTGGGAATAATTGTAATTGCATCATTGTGGATAGTTATTCTTATAATACGAGACTTGAAGAAGAAATAATTTTCATAAATTTTAACTATTGGATAATAATTGTCATCATGTCCCAAAACTTTGTACCCATAATTCATCTTAAAACCCCATAATACATCAAAAACATATGCAGTTATGTTATAATTTTATTTCTCTTAGGATGTGATTATACAATCCTAGAAAATTTGATTCTTTTTACACGAGAATCATCATAGGGTTCAATTCGAATTAAATTATTTTGGTTCTTTTTTAGAATAATAAAAATTTAAACAAAAATAATTTCATTTATCTATTTGAAAATTATATAAGCTTCTATTCCAAGTTTATCATATGCCTGGCAAAGGTTACTCTACCATCGGATTAAAGCCTGACCTTCTAGCAAGATTACATAGCATCACTAATACATATTATCCAGGAATGTTTCTTCCTAGCACACTAATAATTATGATGAATGAAGTTAAACGTGGATATTATAGTGTAAACTTTCATAATATTAAATTAGATTCATCTGGACGTTACAATTCGATTACTATTAGATTAGATGTAGATGATTGGCTAAAAGAGAATTATAAAGAGTTGAAGGAAAAATATGAACAAAAATATCATGTCAAATGTTTTACTACATTTACAAGTTATTTTCTGGCAAATTTGTTTGAATCAAAACTTGATGCCCAAAATCACGTAATTCGGTTAAAAGAATCTGATTTTGAATGGCTTCAAGAAGAGTATATGAAATTTAAAGTTGACAGTAAACTGAAATACCCAATACCAACATTTGAAAAATTTGCTGACGTATGTCTTAATGAGTTATTTAACAAAATCAAAGCAGCACAGGAACTTCTAACACTAACAAATGTTTCTAGTAATTTAGATTTTAAAAATATTAAAAAAATTTAAAGTGGTGTCTTTGTATCTAATAATCTTGCATTGGTGACTTGACCATCTTTTTCCTGTATTTCAAGATCCACAGTGTATTTTAGATCATCTTTCATGAAATTAACTTGAACATCCCATGCCTCTCTTGGTCCTTTTTCAGGAATTTGAAACGTTTCATTGACTCTAAAATCACTCAAGTTTCCATACAGGGCAGAAATTACTCTTTTAGATTCTCTTTCGATATCTTCTTTTGAACTGACCTTTGTCATACATTTGTAGTGTACTTACAGGTATAAAAATTTTGTAAAATTATTTCTAACATAAATCGATTTTAGTTTTAATTTTGAAGTTTTGTAATTGATTTTTTTTGAGATGAATAAAATAGAATTAGGAAAAAGTAAATTACACATACTTGTTTATGATTTATCTGTATGTTTCAATGTCAATTTTATTAAATTAGTAAATAAATACGTAGTTTACTTAGAATGTTTAATTATTCAACTGTAATGATAAAGTGGATACAAAATGGGAATGGAATTTTACGGTGATGATTTCAACGGAGCTGATGTTGCACCATTTGTTGGTATCAACACATTCTTACATTTACCTTGGATAAGATCACATCAAGAATTAATCAATGCAAAACCCGACGTTGCTATTATAGGTGAACCTTTTGATTTTGGAACCACGATTCGCCCTGGTGCACGTTATGGTCCACGCGCAATTCGTGCAGCGTCTACTATTCCATCACCACCATATGAGAGATTTAATATTGAGACAGGAGCAGATCCATTTGGAACTTTTAGAACTGTTGATTATGGCGACGTACAAGTTTCGCCCGGCGATGTAATAGAATCACACAAAAGAATGACAAAAAAAGTCAAGGAGGTTCTTGATGCAGAAGGAATTCCTGTCATGTTAGGTGGAGATCACTCAATTACATTTGCAAATGTTCGTGCATTTGCTAAAAAATATAAAAATATTGGTATGATTCACTTTGACACTCATGCCGATTGTGCACCGCAAGGCCTTACAGGTTACAAGTATGATCATGGAGCACATATTAGAAGAATAATGGAAATGGGTTGTCTGAGAGGAAAAAATTACACTTTGGTAGGACCAAGAGGATATTGGCCAGGACGTGATTTGTACAAATGGATGGCAGACCAAGATTTCCAATGGTTTACAATGCTAGATGTTGAAGAATTGGGAATTGACATGATTGCTAAGGAGATAGCAGATAGAGCTAATGATGGAACAGATGCAGTTTATCTTAGTTGGGATATAGACTCTTTTGATCCTTCTTATGCACCAGGTACAGGTGAACCAGAACCAAATGGTCTTACCTCAAGAGAAGGAATGAGAATGGTAAGATTATTATCAAAATCATTTGATCCTAATAGATTTGCAATGGATCTTGTGGAAGTAGCTCCTGCTTATGATGTAAGTGATAACAGTTCATACAATGGAGGTATTACATCTGGACTTGGACAAAGACTCATTATAGAACTATTAGCTGGTTTGTCACTTACAAAGCGAGGCTTACAAAATGGTGATCCTGTACGACCACACAATTACCGTGGAACTGGAAATACATATCACTTTAGTGATGGCCCACGTGCACAAATTCCAAAGCGAGATTGATCTACATCAAGATAACAGTAAAAGGAGAACCTGATACCTTTCCTTTTACAAAAGTTTACCAATATTCTAGTAAATCAGATGAGGAAATTTTCATAAACTCTGCAATTATGACAAAAGACAGACTAGACAAGAATCTTAAAATCAATATCAATGAAGCTATTCTTGTATATTCTGCGTTTATTGTTTCTGGACTTCGTAATGGTATCCCAATTGAACAAATTCAAAAAAATGCATCACATCTCTTAAGTCCAGAACAAGTGATGATTGGAGTTCCTGAAACTTTGAGAACAATGTCTTTTGAGGTTATGCTTGATGATGGATGCATGAAATTTATTGTTTTGAATACACCAATCCAAATTTCGGATTATATTCTAAAATCTACTTGAATTAAAGGTAAAAACTATGATAGAAGAACTAATCAAACAACTTCCAACAGCAACTCCTCTCTTTGTCCTTGTTGCTGGATTTGTGATAGGTCTTTTTCATGCCTTTGAGCCTGATCATGTTGTTGCTGTAGCGACACAAAATTCAAAATCAACCCAAAAAAGTTCTTTATCATTTTTTAAGCAGATTCGCTCAGGTGCTATCAAAAGCTCAATTCTAGGCGCATTATGGGGAGCTGGGCATACTTCCTCACTAGTTCTTGTAAGTTTGTTAATTTTTGTATTCTCTATGAATATTCCAAATGAAATGTTTAGTAATTTTGAATTTGGAGTAGGTGTGATGCTTGTGATTCTTGGAGTCTTTACATATCTTAATCGAAGATTAGTTGGAGAAAAGCACATTCACACTCATACTCATGACGATCTAGTTCATACACATCCTCATACACATGATAAAGTACACAGTCACGGACACAAGTCGTACATTATAGGTTGTATTCATGGACTAGCAGGAAGTGGAAGTCTAGTGGTTTTGGCACTTTCAACATTGCATGATTTGCAAACTATTTTATCATTTATTCTAGTTTTTGGAATAGGATCAATTGTTGGAATGATGTTGGTAAGCAGTGCTATAGGATTACCGTTTTCACTTTCAGTTTATTCTGATCGAATCAACAAGATTTTACGTTATTTAGTTGGCTCAATTAGTATCATAATAGGCATTGACATTTTATACAATATTGTAATGAGTGGGAGTTTTTTTGGATTGAACATTACTAGCATCTGATCTTGCAATGATCCAAAACTTACAATTAAAAAAATCTGATCTTTTCCTCAAGTTTTTCGTATTTCATGAAAATCTGAATTGAGTATTGTTTTTCTGACTATTTTTGTTATGTCGTAAACTAGTCGAATAACATCCCTTGTTGTATTTCCAAGAATTCGCAGTAATATTCCATTTTCTTTTGTCATAGTAGACCAACCAAACTCAATTTCTGAAGAATTTTTAATCTCATTTTCCAAAGTTTGAATTATTTTTTCAATGTCATTTCTTTTTGCCAGAATATACACAGTTGCCGTAATCTGTTTTTGTTCTAATACTCCAAAATCTTGTAAATTCATTTTTTTAGGCTCGATTTTAGTATAATCTGTAAATCTTAACTCATCTTTGTGATTTTTTCCTATTGACCTGAGATAACATATTTCATAATCAAAAATTTCTCCCATGCCAATTCTTCCGGGGCTTATTATTTCAGAGTAAATCATTGTAGCATTATCATGAACTCTAAAATTGATCTCTTGATAGAATCTAGAATTTTTGTAGGGAATTATCTGGTCTGGAATAAATTCTAGATACGCACCATCAGCAAGTGATACATTTACCACTTGAATTGCGTTACTGACATTCATACCATAAACTCTTGTAGCTCCCTGTGTTGTTATATGGGCTAATGCATTTTTTTCCAAAGTTATATCAATCATGTATTTGTCTCCTTGTAAAATTCCGCCGGAACTAGATACAATATACACATGAGTCATCTTGGGTTGAAACTGATCATAGTACATCTCCTTTTGAACACTAAGTGGAAACACCGATTCTTTTTCCTTTATTATTGTTCTTCCGGAGATAGACTCTATATCCAAAACTATTTTCAACTTGCCAGTTTTTCCAGACTTGCCTACTCCAAGCTGTTTTATTTCTTCATTGTGCTGAAGTATTTCCGATGATGTTTCGTTATTTGAAAAATCCAATTCATCTATTACCTTTGTCTATCTGGAAGTGATATTTTTGGTGGACTGTCAAAAAGAAGATTCTTGATTATATGTTCTGTTACATTATCTATTCCAGTGTTATTTTTACAATTGACAAAAACATGCGGTTTGTCTTTACGAATACGTACAGCATCTTGTTGCATTACATTAAGGTCTGCACCAACTTGTGGTGCAAGATCAATTTTGTTTATCACAAGAAGGTCGCAGCTTTCTATTCCAAGACCACCCTTTCTTGGATATTTATCTCCCCCAGCAACATCAATTATGTAAATAACATAATCTGCAAGGCTTGGACTAAATGTGGTAGTAATGTTATCTCCACCACTTTCTATAATGATGAGATCTAACTCGGGATGTTTTTCCTCAATTTCTTCTATCACTGATATGTTAATTGATGGATCTTCTCTAATTGCAGTGTGTGGACATCCTCCAGTAGCAATACCAATGACAAGATTTTCTGGCAATAATCCTCTATCTGTTGCCAAATTCTTTCTCATCCTATCTGCATCTTCTTTTGAAATAACATCATTTGAAATTATACTAATGCTGTATCCTTTGGCTGCCAATACTGGGACAACTTTCTCAATTAACATGCTTTTGCCAGAACCCACTGGTCCTCCAATTCCTAGTCTTGGTATTCTCTGAGTCATTTGGCCAAACTCCTTTGTTTACGTAATAAACATCTTAGAATCCATTTTTTCATGATGCATTTGTAAAATCTCCAAGTGAGGTGCAAATTGCCAAATATCTTTTGTAGATTTATCTAAACTCTCACTTACAATTTGACTAATTAGCGGCTTTAGATCATGAATTATTTTTTGAGCTTGATAGTGCTGAGTTATTCCCATTCTTGATGCTGCACCAACTATACTTACTATGAAACCATACAGAAACATCAAACCTGCTTTCTGAGGGCTTATTCTCAATGCATTTGCGCAAAGACCAAAGCTAACTGAATACGCTCCGTTTATCATTCCTTTTTTATAAAATTCCAAATATTTCTCAAGAATCTTATCTTTTACAAATTCATTAACACATCTTGCTAGCTGAATTCCAGACCTCTTTGATGCTTCTCTTACTTCTTTGATATTTTTCATCGAGTTAATCTTCATATCTATCTCTGATATCTTGTCAAATTCTTTTGTACTTGCAAATTTCAATGCATTTATCATCACTATCAAATCTGTGGGACCAATCTGTTGTTTTAATTGCGTCTTGATAATTCCTATAATTTCAAGCTCTGTGATTTTTTTATTATTTTGAAAAATACTTTCAAGACCATTTGAGTTGGCATAAAGTCCCGTGGGAAAAAACGAGTCTGATATCTGCATCATTGCCAAATCTTGATGCATATCCTCAATGCTCATGAACATTCATCCTCTGATCTGGCATGTAGATTTTTTCTTCAATACTCATCTCTATTTTTTCTATTATGGGGGTGAATAGTCTTTGAAAAATTTCTAACTCTGATTCTGCTTGTATTGGAAATGTCACGGTTCTATTTTCTAATGAAATCGGTCTGTGTCTGTTTCCAATTATGTGACCCAATAATACCATCAATTCAAAAGAATCCTCTTTTGTTTTTACTGTGATAACTTTTTCCGGAGTCTGATAAATAACTATGAAACTTTCACCATGATTGAGAATATCGCCATGCTGTAATTTGGAACCACGTTCCAATATTATGGAAACATCTGTGCCTTTGTCTGTTGTTCTGCGAAGTCTATTTTTCTCTAAATCATTACGTGATATTTGTAATTTTTCAAATGTTTTTTCCTTTAGAATCTGTGATCCGTTTTCAGTAAAAATATTTCCTACAATTGATACTGAGCTTAGCACGGTAAATCTACTATATGCCTCAAGTTATCTTTTCGTATTTTTGGGTTTCAAGTAATAAATAGAACAATTTCATATCTAATTGTATGATGTTTACCCCTAAAGATCTTGATAAACTCAGTATTTTTGTTGCAGCACAATTGGCGCAGAGACGCAAAGACAGAGGTTTGAAATTAAATCATCCAGAAGCAGTTGCATTGATTACAGATCATATACTTGAAGGTGCACGGGATGGAAAAACAGTTTCAGATCTTATGGTATCTGGAAATAAAGTGCTACGAAGAGACGATGTATTACCTGGTGTATCTGAACTTATTCATACAATTCAAGTCGAAGCCACATTTGAAGATGGAACAAAACTTGTAACAGTACATAACCCTATAGTGTAAAATATGATTCCCGGAGAATATTTTATTTCAGATCAACCAATCGTTGCTAATGAAAATAGGAAGACTGTAAAAATTCTAGTAACAAGTACTGGTGATAGACCAATACAGGTAGGATCTCACACTCATTTTTTTGAGGTAAACAAAGCACTATCTTTTCCCAGGAAAAATTCCTACGGATTCCATCTAAATATTCCCGCAGGTACATCTGTTAGATTTGAGCCAGGTGATTCAAGAGAAGTAGAACTTGTAGAGTATGCCGGAAAAAGAATTGTCTTTGGATTTTCTGGATTGGTCAACGGAAGTTTGGATGAAAAAATGGACGAGGCACTGACCAAATCAAAAGAAAGAGGTTTCAAATCATGACTCTGAAAATACCTAGAAAAACATACGTTGACCTTTTTGGTCCTACGGTGGGTGACAAAGTACGACTTGCTGATACTGATTTGATAATTGAAGTTGAAAAAAATCTTCTTGTATATGGAGACGAAGTGGTTTTTGGCGGAGGAAAAAGTGCTAGAGATGGAATGGGTCAGGCAAGTGGCATAAAAAGAGAAAACTCCCTTGATCTTGTAATTACAAATGCAATCATTATGGATCCAATTTTGGGTATAGTCAAGGGCGACATTGGAATCAAAGATGGAATTATTGTAGGAATTGGTAATGCCGGAAATCCAAACATAATGGATGGAATTGATATGATTATCTCATCAAACACCGAAGTAATCTCAGGAGAACATACAATTTGTACTCCAGGTGCAATCGATACTCACATTCATTTTATTTCACCACAACAAGCAATACATGCAATTTGTAGTGGCACTACTACAATGATTGGTGGCGGGACAGGTCCTGCTGATGGTACCAATGCTACCACTTGCACTCCCGGCTCTTGGAATATTCAAAGAATGATTGAGGCAGTAGATTCTCTTCCACTGAATTTTGGTTTCTTGGGAAAAGGAAATGATTCACAAGAAACAGCACTAATGGAGCAAATAGAAGGTGGTGCATGCGGTTTAAAACTACATGAAGATTGGGGTACAACACCTGCTACCATTGACGCTGCCCTAAGAGTTGCAGACAAAACTGATACTCAAGTAGCAATTCACACTGACACATTAAACGAATGTGGATATGTCGATGATACAATAAACGCAATAGCTGGTAGAACAATTCACACATATCATACTGAGGGTGCTGGTGGCGGACATGCTCCAGACATAATGAAGATTGCTGGTGAAAAAAATGTTCTACCGTCATCGACAAATCCTACAAGACCATTTACAGTAAACACGTTATCAGAACATTTGGATATGATGATGGTATGTCATCATCTCAATCCATCTGTTCCAGAAGATGTCTCTTTTGCAGAATCACGAATTCGCGGTGAAACAATAGCGGCTGAGGACGTATTGCATGACATTGGAGCTCTAAGTATGATGTCATCTGATAGTCAGGCAATGGGTCGAGTGGGCGAAGTTACAACAAGAAATTGGCAAACTGCAGATAAAATGAAAAAAATGACAGGCAGACTAGCACAAGAATCTGGAGAAAATGATAATCTAAGAGTTAAACGATATCTTGCCAAAATCACAATAAATCCAGCAATCACACATGGAATATCACAATATGTGGGATCGTTAGAACCTGGAAAAATTGCCGACATTGTAATTTGGACTCCACAATTTTTTGGCATCAAACCAAAATTAATAATCAAGGGAGGAATGATTGCATATTCTCTAATGGGAGATCCTAATGGTTCTATACCTACAGTAGAACCCATCTCATATCGACCAATGTTTGGATCCGTGGGTGGGGCAAAACATTCTACCTCTGTTACATTTACATCACAAATTGCACTTGATTTGGGACTGGCATCCAAAGTCAAAATCAGTAAAAAGTTGGTTCCTGTAAAAAATTGTAGAAATATTGGCAAGAAAGATATGATTTACAATAATCTTACACCAAAAATCGAGATCAATCCAGAAACATATGAGGTTAAAGTGGATGGAAAAATTGCTACAGTAGATCCAGCTGACAAAGTTTCTCTTGCAAGATTATACAATCTCTTCTAATCGTAAATCTGCTGACCTCTAAATACAGTCATTTAGAAAGTATGTTAGTATAGTATTATGCATTTTACATCTCCATTTTTGGAGGCAAAATGGAGACACTCGAAGAAATTGAAGGAAAACTGGATAAAAGTACATAAAAGATCAGGAGACACTTCTCTCTAAATGGAATCTAACTCTCTAGTGTTGTCTATTGTTTCAATTATCAATATGATAGTACTCGGAGTCTTGATTTGCATTTTTGGAAAAATGTATGTAAAGACAAGAGCACAGCTTCCATTAGGCATGATTGTTGTTGCAGGCATGTTGTTTCTTCATAATGTTATTGGGGCATTTGCATACTTTTCAATGGATCAAATCTTTTCGTATGAAATATTTCCGTACATGTTAGGAGTCGGTATTGCAGAACTTGCAGGATTATTGATATTTTTGAAAATCACTTTGGACTAGTTTAATTGTAGTAGATAATTACTAATTTTATGTTACAAAAATATTCTATGCTGAATAAAAATATTTTTATTGCTATTACAGCATCAATTATAATCTCTGCAATTACTGCTCATTTATTATCTGAGCAAGCAGATTATCTTATTCCTACTTACACACTACTTGTTGATCATACAATTTATTTTTCTACATTTGGTAGTTTGTATTATCTAGATAATCGAAAAAAATATTTGCTGGACTCTGGAGAAACTGATAAATCAAAACTAAAACATGATCTAATTAAAATTATAACTTCACTTGGAATATCTGAAGTTATTTACTCTATAGCAAGATGGTTCTTGCAATATTATTTTCTAACAATAAACTATGATGCTTATCTTGCTTCTATTTCATCACAAATTATATCTATAATAATTTATTTGGTAGTAATTAATTTGAGTGTAAAAATGACGAGGTTGTATAAAGATGGGAATTAATGTATACGTAGATGGTTCTGGCGGTCCTAATGGAGGGTTTGGCTATTTTGTAAAAGAGACTGGTGAATCTTTTTATGAAAAAAAACCAGAAATAACAAACAATCAGGCTGAATACATGGCAATTATTGCAGCACTGAAAAACTTGGACTATGAAGAGATTACAATTTTTAGCGATTCAAAAAATACAATCTCTCAGTTAAATCACGAATTTGCAATAAACAACGAAAAACTACGTGAACTTGCACGTGAGGCATGGTCTCTTATTGGAAAATTTTCTAAAATTACTCTATTGTGGGTTCCACGAAAAGAAAATCTAGCAGGAAAGATGTTAGGAAGCTAAAAAACAGAGATCAGAAATTTCTATGAATAACTTTACTATATATCATATATGATATCTATAACATATAGAACATATATAGCAGGACCACGTTACTAATGCATGCAGAAGGCAACAACCAACAACTCAGAATCCTTCCTTGATTCCCTCTTTGTAATATCCCAGAGCAACAACACGCAAAAGACATACAAGGTGGTGATACGACGGTTCCAACGATTCCTCTCCGAAAGACACGGGATTGACGAATTCCAGATGTCATCCAAGATCAAAAACGACGAACTGGACATATTCCAGATTTTACAGAACTACGTCGTCTATCAGAACAAGACAGGACTGTCTGCAAAAACAATACGAGTTCATTTCAGCGTGATCAGAGGATACTTGCGACATATCGGAATAAGGATAGACCGCGACGACCTGAAAGAGTTTGTCAAGGTTCCAAAGCAGACCAAACTTCGTGAGATACCAATAACAAAAGAAATACTTGTAAGGGTGCTGCACAACGCAAACCCAAAACTGCAGACTGCAATTCTTGTTGCCACATCAACAGGACTGCGAATCGGAGAGCTGGCCCAACTGAAAATTTCTGACATCGACTTTACAACCACGCCAACTACCATCTTTGTCAGAGGCGAGACAACCAAGACCAAAATGTCAAGGGAGACTTTTCTTACTGCTGAGACCACAAACGCACTCAAGGACTTCCTGAAGAGATTCCACAAGTGGTCTGAAAACACACAAGATCATGCAATCCTTGACAGACACGTATTCGGATCTGTGATAAAACCAAAAAACAAAGACAAGTTCTCAGCAGACTCTGCAATCTACACTTTGTCTGAATCGCTCCGCAAACTGCTCAAGTCAAATGAGGATCTTGAAATCAGGAACGAAAACGGCAGGATGGCAATACACTTTCACGCATTTCGAAAGTTTTTTAGAACCAACCTGGGCAACGTGGCAGGGCGTGACTATGCAGAAGCCCTGATGGGACACAGTTTCTACATGGATACCTACTACCAGCTGCCAGAGGAGAAGAAAAGACAGATGTATCTAGAAGCAGAGCATCACCTTACAATTTCTGATTTTAAAACAGTTGAGAAAAATATCAAGATACTATCTGCAAAAAATACACAATTAGAAGAAAAGTTCAATGATCTATTGCAATATCTGAGAACAAACAAAATTGAAGTGCCTAATTTTTAAAATACGATATTGTTATTTCATTTAGATAGTTTTTTTAATTAGGCATTTCTATTTACTTGCTTTTTGAACTAATTCAGAATACATGGTGTGTATGTTGTATTCACATAGATTCATTTTGGGATTAAGATCTCCATTCTTTCCATAGTAATTACAGTAGAATTTGTAGTGTTCTTTGATGATTTTCTTTATCTCATTTGATAAAATTTTGTTTTCACTAATGAATTTGTTTATCTCGTCCATAGAATACGTTTCAATTCCTCTCCAATTTGGAAATCCTAACTTGGATAGACTATCAATCATATCTAGTTGTATTCTGTGTCTGTCTGCTTTAATCTCTCTTTGCATCCAATTAAAATTCTCTATGACTTTTTTTGGTTTTGAGACATTCATGTGATTTTCTAAAATTTTTCTTATTTCTCTTGCAATGGGCCTTACCCCTTCTGGTGGTACTGCATTTCCTATCTGTTTTCTTACTTCTGCAACAGAACCTACAAATGCAAAATCATCTGGAAACGATTGAATTCTTGCTCTCTCACGATTTGTCAATGGACGAGGTTCTGAATAATGATACGTCCAAGTACCACCTCCACCAGAAGCAATTATTGTGTAAGATGGTTTGTCCTTATGTAATCTTCTGTAAACATGACTAATCAAACCTTTGACATACAATGGAGATGTTTTGGGAATAGATTCAAAATTTCCTCCTGGAGGAATTAATTCTAACATTCTTTTGGTTTTATCTGCAATATTCATTCTTTCATTATTTATTTTTATTTTCTCAACATTCTTCAACGCCTTTTCAGCTGAAACATATGGCAATTTTTTATTGGGTCCGTAAGTAGGTTCTGGAACTAAGAATTCACTATCAATGTCATTTCTGATTCCCACCATGACTAATCGTTCTCTAAATTGAGGCACACCATAATCAGCAAAGTTGTAAACATGTGGAAAAATCCTGTACCCTAATGATTCAAAATCGTTCATGATCTGCTTGATGGCTTTTCCTTTGTTGGCAGAAAGAAGCCCTTTCACGTTTTCTGCAACAAAAATTTTTGGTTGCTTAACTGATACAGCTCTAACAAAATGCCTGTAAAGATCTCCTCGCTGCCCATGTATTCCAGGTCTAGACCAAATCACTGAAAAATCCTGACATGGAAACCCACCTAAAATAACGTCACAATCAGGCACTTTTGAAAAATCAACTTCTACTATGTCCTTATTGATAATTCTATCACCAAAATTCTTACGATATGTTTCTACTGCACAATGATCATGATCCAAAGCCCATAGTATGTCAAACCCTTCTTTTTCAAATCCTAGATCAAGACCTCCACATCCTGAGAAAAGAGATATTGTCTTTACTTTTTCATGTTTCATCTTTAATTTAGCTAACCAGATCCGTTCTATAAATAAGATGATACAAACTCAATTGATCAACTGTTAAACCATATCAGACTTTATCTTCAAGTTTTTTGAGGTAATCTTTGTTCCAATTCAAGAAAATATCCCAATTATTCTTGAAATACTTCAGCTTTATTTTGCTTACAGACGAATTAAATTTCTCAGTAATAACAGTTGGAACAATGTAAAGATCTAGATTTTCCTTATCAATCCCAATCATGATATCATTGTGTTCAGTTGTATACTTGTATGTCTTAACATCAGATTTGTATGTTCTATCTGTACCAGCACGTGCACCTCCTTTCAATGTAAGTGAGTTTCTGATTGTTTTCACCTGAACTCGCAAAAATTTCTTCTCTGTCATCTTTTCATTTGTATATCCCCCTACAATCAAATCATACGGTGTTGAACTTACATCAACTTTTCCAACTTCAAATCCAGCACGAACTAACAAACCCAGAACAATATGTTCATGAGCATCTCCAAGCGTAGCAGCAAACCTACTTTCATTCATTTTTGTTAAGTTAAGATCATAAAGCTTACCCATGATGTTCTGATTTTATTGATAACTAATAAAATAGATCATTTCGATTTCTTCAACATATTTTTTCTAAACGTTAGATTATTTAAAATCAAAATAATATGTTACATTTTAAAGCAAGAAAACACAAACATTGCCGGCTGCGATGAAGAATCAGAGTTATATCTGAAAGATGATTGAAAGGCATTTGTCTGAGATGTACTGCGATTCTGGGAGCATGACATTGAGAAAAGATCCGATATTTGCATCAATAGAATCTTGAGAAAGATAGAAGAAAGAAAAAAGATGTTAAAAAATTATTGAAATAAAAAATATCACACAGGGGGTAAAATTCTAGATTATTAAAAAATAATCTAAAGAAATACCCCCCATGTGTAGACCTATTCGTTTTGTTTATTCTCCAAGATCCACATGAAGTGATCCTTCAGACGTATAGCTTTGAAATCCTTTGTAGTTCCTGGGACAGTTATCTCATCAACAAGGCCTAAGACCTCCAACTGTTTCATGGTCTTCAATACCGTACTCCTTGAGACCATTCTCTGCTGCATGAATTCTGCTGATGTTACCTGACCGTTGTTTCTAATCAGCATCTTGAGTAACTCGCAGCGTTCCTTTGCTGCACTGGACAAGACTATTGATCTTATTACGGACAGATCATCTTCGGTCACATAATTGCGTCCATGCCAAACCGCATTACCTCTTGCCAAATTGTACAGATAACGTGTGGCCCTCTCTGCATCCTCTATGGTTGGTTCCATGTATCCGTAGTTAGAGCCACCAGTACCTTCTGTCCTGTCTGTGGGAACATGACCTCTGAGCCGTGCCAATATCTGTCCGTACTTGGTGATACTCAGCAAGATTCCAGGTTGGTCCATTGCAGTATTCCATACAATCTTACCACCTTCGGGAGCTAAAAGCAACTTGACAGCATCCCAGTATTCCTTGAGACATTCATTGACTTCTTTCAGCTTTTGCTCATACTCGACACCGTTCATGTTGTCTAGGATTTTTTGCTGTTCTTCCTCGTATGAAATCTGCATATCCATTCGCAGGAAAAACATCTTTGGACCTAGCTGTGCAATCAGCGCCCAAATTTTCTTTGCCACATCTACTGCGGCTCCAATCAACACAAAGAAAGTCGGACCATAGCCTCGCACTCCATACACGCCAGAGCTCTTTTTGTATCCTCTTCCATCAAGCACACTGGTCAGTATGCCAATGATCTCGCCTAGACTCTCCTCGTTAACAGAGAATGTAGGAGCCAAATCAAGCACCAAGAAGATCTTGTCCTTGATCTGTGTCATTATGTCATCCCTTTCCAAATCTTCCTTTTTTTTGCCTGCATAGTGCGAGACAAAGGATTTTGCTGTAAAGGAATCAACCGTGAATGCATTAGGCAATGATTCAATCATCCGCAGTATTGTTGTCTTTCCTGCAGATGGAGGGCCCAAAATCACGAGCATGAAAGGCAAGGTTATGCTTTTAATCTCGAGGATTGCCCTTGCTGCTAGGCAGACATTTAGAATCTTCCATCGGCCTGGGAAATTTTCTTCTACTTTATCCATGCATTTTTGTCGTTTCTCTAGGACCGATTTTCTGTGTTCGTCGATGTTATCGTCTGTATTCATTTGCGTATTGTATGTGTAGATTGAATTCTTAGGAACCAATTTACAATATCTGCATCAAATGAAATGTCTTGAAACAGATTTGACCAAGCTCCATCAAGACATATGAGGAGTTTGTCCTCAAAAGTCATTGGTCTGAATGTCTTGATGTGGATTCTAGTCATTGGCTGTAACATTTGTCGCAATTACAAATCTCTAGATGATCCATTGCTCTTGCAAATACATCATCAACAGACTCATACATACGTCCACATTTCTCTGCTCTCTTTACCAAGTCATCATTTACATCTATTTTTCTTCTGCTTTTTTCTACCATTTGCTTTCGACCTCCTTGCCGATTCGATTAGATACTGAATTTCAATATCGTATTTTCAATTTATTATATTTATCAATAATTATACTGTGTTGAACACAAGTACAATTCAATCTATTATTTGGAGTGGTTACCAAATTACCATTTTTACAATATACATGAGAATACATGTTTGTTTTGTATTCTACAGGATGGTATGACATCATTTCTTCTTCACCTTGTTGTATTTATCTACAATCTTTTTTATTGTAAAGTCCATACTGGTATACTTCCCAGACTCCGCCTGAAGTTCTCCTTGAATCTTTAGGATTCCTTCGTGGTTTTCTTTTGAGAGTCGTATTGTTTTTATCGATGTTTCTACCATAATATGTAGATCATATATATCATATATTACTATTGTTATTTACGAAATTTATTACAAATTCGTGCCTAGTTTACGCTCCATCATCAAACTAACAAAAGAAATTATACTTCAGGGCGTGTAGGCTCACAAAAAATATCCATACAATTTCTATATTTGAGAAGGGTAACAGAGTTTTGCAGACAACCATGACTACGTTGACCACAGTACAAGTGAACATAAGTTATGAAATGATATCGACTTATTTTTTTACTACAATGTTGATCTGAAGTGTATGTATGTGATTTTTTCCAAATAAAATTAATCAGTCATTTAACATATCTAAGATGACCTTGCCGTTTTCATTCTTTGCATAGATTGTTTTTGTTTCCATGTCTACTGTCCACTCAAAACTTGTAGTCTCCCTGTAGGTTTCCAAATAAAATTTTGCGTCCCAACTCTTGTCTGTATCAGGATTGCCTTCTATTGGTAATGCAGACCAGCCCAAATCTGTAGAAGGATTGTCAAGAATCTCCTCGCCAGGATATGAAGTCAGTATTGACATGGCAATCACCTCCGCTAAAGTTAAGCCTGAACCATCCTTTCCATTATAGTCTTTAACCAAATCCAATACCTCTTTTTCTTTCTCTGCAAATCTTTCCATATAGCTGAGTTCTTGTGTATCTGCTGATCTGTCCTGCTCCCCAGATTTTGTTTCTCCTGTATTGGTTACAGCAAGAACTACGCCAACTATTATGACAATGATTGCAATAATTATCCCAAAACCGATAGCTGCGTTTTTGTTCGTTCCCATATTCTTTACTGTGTTCATTTTGTGCGTAAATAGTATTTAAAACGTGCTAATCGGCATATACTTACGATTTACACACAGTTTTGACACTTGACAAAATCCGATATTACTCTGGGATACATCAAAGCAAGCTCTTACCGATCCAAGATAATCAAGGCATTAGAAGGAAAGAAACTGACTCCTATAGAGATGGCAAAGGAGACTGACATTCCTCTATCACATGTAAGCAATACATTAGCCGAGCTATTGGAAAAGGATCTAGTGGTCTGTCTTACTCCAAAACTGAAGAAAGGAAGACTGTATGAGTTGACTGTTAATGGGAAGAAAATAATAAAAAACTTAATGTAAATCAAATCAACGAATTTAAAATAAAAATATAACCATGTGAAAATACTTAATCTTGTTAATTCATGCCACTACAACAATTTCAAATTCTAGGATTACATGCCATTAAAAGAGCAATATGCGAAAATGTTCCTGACTTGATGGTTATTGGAGGTCCTAACGGTGTAGGGAAATCAACATTGTTAGAAGCACTTTCAAAAAAACTTAATGGCCAAAATATGGGAAACACATCTGTAAATACTCAGGGTACTCCTAAACCTGTTTACATTCCACCACATAGAGTACCCTACCCAATAAATCTAAGTAAGTCTTTGATGACATCACAAGTATTAACTTCTTACCGTGATACATTAGGTAGAGATTCTTATTCTGCAAATGATCCATCAAATCAGTTACCTCAGATGATTAAGAGTGGTCTGCCAAGATCAAGGCTGTATCCAGACATGGCGACAATTTTTGAAGTCAAGAATAAGATAGCACAGTTGGAAATAAGGAAAAACGAATCAATTGCAGCAGCCTATGCAAAAAATAAACAAATCCCATTTAACAGCATACCAGATTTTTATCAGCCAATACGAACTATGGTGGAATATCTCTTACCAGGTGTAAAATTTGAAGGTGTAACAACAGAAGGAGAGGTTTATCGGGTTAATTTCAAAAATCGACTTGGAGAATCAATAGAATTTGATGCACTAAGTTCCGGTGAAAAAGAAACAATAGCAATGCTATTTCCAATTGTTGAACAACAAATTGAGTCTCTCATCGCATCAGTAAAGGAGGAAACTCCTTTAATCCATGATCTGGTTATTTTATTAGATAGTCCAGAATCCCATTTGCATCCAAGTCTACAAAATCTTTTTCTAAAATTTATTAGAATTGCAATAGAAAAATCAAAACTTCAAAACCAAAACCTTCAATTTATAATTTCTACACATTCCCCTGTAATTATTAACGAAGCAAGTAAAGATGAATTGTTCTTAATGACTTATCCAAACCTAGATGAAAACCAACTTATTGCCACTTCTGATTTTGATCTTCATAAACTACAATTTTATTTAGGCAACCTTGGTTTGTCTGCATTCACTTTTGGAAAGCCATTACTTTTGTTAGAAGGACAAGACGATGAAGCCATACTTCGTATTATTAATCCAGATATTGAAAAAACATTTGTACTCTATAATTTAGGTGGAAAAGAAAGAGTAACGAGCTTCATTCATGCACTTAATCAAGTAATACCGGAATTAGTTAAGAGAGGATTCAAAGTATATGGAATTGTCGATAATGATAGAGATGAAATTGTAAAATCGTGCACGGAATTAACCCAGAAAAATCTTTTCGTATTACCTGTTGTTTGCATGGAGAATTTGCTTCTTGATTCTAATCATATTTTCAAAGCATTAGATTTCCTTGCAAAACCAAAACTAAATGATCTAAACATTAAAGACAGCTCTGACATAGATACTCTTAAAAATTCAATAATAACTCAATCTGAATTCCTCGATAAGGAACTAAAAACTAGATTGAATGAGCAGTTATCCGTTTATGTTAACATTGATGATGTTAAGCCTGTAACTGAATTAACTGTAAAAACCCGCATTGACGACATCGTAACAAAAAGAAAAGATAGAGTGGCAAAAACAATTCAGCAACAAGAAAAAATCGTCAAAGATGCAATAATTTCAAAATCATTTGGTCAATTGAATGGAAAGATAGTGCTGACTCTAATTGGACAAAAATTTGGTCTAGAGCGTCAAATTTTAGCACGATCTATTGCTAAAATAATGAATGATAGTGTAACTATCCCTAAAGAACTGAATGACATATTTCAAATAATTAACCATAATTGATTTCTTATACAATGAATATTGTTTGAAACTCTTCTAATTCGAATCAAATTCTTGTGTTTATATGGCAAAATAAGCACATAGAAACCACTTTATCATTTCAGCGATCAGTTATACATAGTATATTCATTTGAATAACTTTATTATACAAAATCCTTAGTCCCAATTAACGTGGTCGAATCTGTTTTTCTCTCACCAAAATCTATAGCAATTATCGGTGCATCTGACAAACGAGGTAGCGTCGGAGCAACCATTACATCAAATATTATGAATGGTTTCACAGGTACAGTTTTTCCTGTTAGTCCTACAAGACCCACTGTATTTTACAAAACAGCTTACAAGAGTGTCTTGGATATTCCAAAACCTGTTGATCTTGCAGTAATTGTAATTAACAATCTTTTGGTTGCAGATGTTTTAGAGGAATGTGGTAAGAAAAAAGTCAAGGGAGTAATCATCATCACTGCTGGTTTTAAAGAAGTAGATGAAGAAGGAGCAAAAAGAGAACAGAAACTAAAAGATATTGCTAAAAAATACAAAATACAAATCATTGGTCCAAATTGTCTTGGAGTAATGAATCTTGATCCAAAGACAATGATGAATTCTACATTCCTTAAAGTCACTCCAAAGTCTGGTAAAATCGCACTAGTATCTCAAAGTGGTGCAATATGTGCAGCACTAGTTGAAGACGCTAGTGCACAAGGAATTGGATTTTCTGCAGTAATTAGTATGGGAAACAAAGCTGCAATGAGTGAAGTTGATATTCTAAAAATGTTAGCAAATCACAATCAAACCAAAGTAATCGTAATGTATCTTGAAGACATGGGTGATGGTCAGGAATTTCTCAAAGTTTGTAAAAATATTACTAAAAATCTCAAAAAACCAGTTATAGTTTTAAAATCTGGCCGTAGTCCTGAAGGTGCAAAAGCTGCAATGTCTCATACTGGTGCTTTAATGGGCTCTGATGAAATCTATGATGCTTTGCTAAAACAGTCAGGTGCAATTCGTGTTGATACAATGGAAGAACTCTTTGATTATGCAGTTGCGTTTTCAAAACAACCACTTCCAACAGGTGGAGATCTTGTCATTGTGTCTAATGCTGGTGGACCTGCAATAATATCCACTGATGCATGCTCTAAACTTGGAATTAAAATGGCAAATATTGATACCATTCGTAAAAAAATTGATACAGTAATTCCTCCTTGGGGAAGCTCACGTAATCCTGTAGATATAGTAGGTGATGCTGATTTTAATAGATTCAATAATGTTTTGGATCGTGTCTTGGCACATCCTAATGTAGGCTCTGTAATCTCAATGTGTACTCCATCTGGAACTTTGAACTATGATAAATTAGCAGAAGTAATTGTTGCAATGTCAAAAAAATACAAAAAGACAATGCTTGCAAGCTTGATGGGATTAGATGAGGGAATCACAAATAGAGAAATTCTAGCTGCGGGTGATGTTCCATATTATACATATGCAGAAGGATCAATTAGAGCACTTGCTGCGATGCTTAAATTTTCAAACTGGATCAAAACACCGGAAGGAAAAATCGCCAACTTCAAAGTTGACAAGCTAAAAGCCAAGAAAATTTTTGACAAAGTCAAAAAAGAAAAACGACCAAATCTTTTGGAAGAAGAAGGACAAGAAGTTCTCAAAGCATATGGGTTACCACTACCAAAAAGCGCACTTGCAAAAACAGAAGCAGATGCAATAAAGATTGCAAAGCAAATAGGTTATCCTGTAGTTATGAAGATTGCATCACCGCAAATTATTCACAAGTCAGATGCTGGTGGTGTCAAAGTAAATTTGACAAATGATTCTGAAATTAAAGAGGCATTTAAAATAATAATTGCAAACGCCAAAAAATACAACAAAAATGCCGAGATAAAGGGAGTTTTAATTGTTGAAATGATTAAAGGCGGTAAAGAGTTGATTATCGGCTCTAAACTAGAGCCTGGATTTGGTCCTGTCATCATGCTTGGAATGGGCGGAATCTACGTTGAGGTTCTCAAAGATGTTACATTCAAACTTGCACCAGTCACTGACAAAGAAGCAGACGACATGATTGTATCTATCAAAACACAAAAAATACTGCAAGGAGTACGAGGTGAAAAGCCATCTGATGTCTCAAAACTATCTGAATGTATTCAGAGATTATCACAACTAGTTACTGACTTTACAGAAATCAAGGAACTTGACATGAACCCTGTATTGGTAATGGAAAAAGGTAAGGGCTGCAAGATTCTTGATGTAAGAATCGGACTCTGATCGTAGTTTACTCGTAAATTTTCATTTATACTGTTTTAGAATATTTATACAACCTAAAATAAATCTCAGTGTGGCAAACGTTGAGAAGTTTAAGACCATAAGAACAGGCGAAGATTATATTCAAAGCCTGAGAGGAAGAGATCTCAAAATTTACCTTTTTGGTGAACTAGTAAAAGAACCAGTAGATCACCCAATGATTAGACCATCAATTAATGCAGTAGCAGAAACATATGACTTGGCTGTACGAGAAGAGGAACTTGCTTCTGCAAATTCATCAATTACTGGATTAAGAGTTAACAGATTTTTACATATTGCAGAAAGTGCACAGGATTTGGTTTTACAAAATAAAATGCAAAGAAAACTAGGACAAAACACTGGAACATGTTTTCAGAGATGTGTCGGAATGGACGCACTGAATTCTTTACATTCGACTACATTTGAAATTGATGAGAAACACAAAACCAATTATCATAAACGATTTTTAGAATTTGTAAAGATGGTTCAAAAAGAAAATCTTGTCATTGGTGGTGCCATGACTGATCCAAAGGGGGACAGAAGTAAGGGACCTGCAGAGCAAGATGATCCTGATTTGTTTACTAGAATAGTTGCCAAAGACGATAAAGGAATCTATGTTTCAGGAGCTAAAGCACATCAGACTGGCTGTATCAACTCACATTGGATTATTCTAATGCCTACAGTACGATTAACAGAAAACGACAAAGACTGGGCTGTTGTTGGTGCAATTCCAGCAGATGCTAAAGGTGTGACTTACATCTATGGAAGACAATCATGTGATACTCGAAGTATGGAGGAAGGAACCATTGATGATGGTAATGCAAAATATGGAGGACAAGAAGCTCTGATGATTTTAGATAGAGTATTCATTCCATGGGATAAAGTGTTCATGCATGGCGAATATGAATTTGCATCAATGCTAATTGAGCGCTTTACTTGTTATCATAGACGTAGCTATGTCTGCAAAACTGGACTAGGCGATATACTAATTGGCGCAGCAGCCACTATAGCTGACTATAATGGAATACCAAATGTATCTCATATCAAAGACAAACTTGTTGAGATGACTCATCTTAATGAAACCATTTTTGCTGCAGGAATTGCATCATCATACCTAGGACACAAGATGAAATCAGGTGTATATCTTAATGAAGACATGCTTGCCCAAGTTTGCAAACACAATGTAACTAGATTCCCATATGAAATCAGTAGACTGGCACAAGACATTGCAGGTGGATTGGTAGTAACTTTACCATCTGAGAAAGACTTTAGACATCCAGTAACAGGGCCATTACTTAAAAAATATCTTAAAGGTAGAAAGGGCGTTGATGTTGAAAACAGAATGAGAGTACTTAGACTAATTGAAAACATGACAATGGGAAGAAATGCTGTGGGATATCTTACTGAATCAATGCATGGAGCTGGTTCTCCACAAGCACAGAGAATACAAATTCAGAGACAGATGCAAATTGGATACAAAAAGAATCTTGCAAAAAACCTTGCAGGAATTACAAACGACATTGAAAAACCAAATGAACCATCTGACTATTTCAATCGCGTTTTTAAAACCAAAGATTCAATTTTGTAATTTTAGAAAATTATTTTTGATCTTTTGACTCTTCTTCAGGGAGTTTACTTTCTTCGTGTTTAGAATACACATCATCTTTTTCTAGTTTGTCTAATTCTGGAATATTTACAGATGATTCTATCTTGGAATCATTTTGATTCAATGAATTCTGCAAACTTGATTCTTTTTCATTTTTCTTTTTAGACATTTGCTTTACAACCATGACTCCTATGACAATTACAATTATGATATAATTCATCGGAGGTTTCAATAGTTGCGTGACATAGCCTATTTGTGGAACTGTATAGGCAACTTTACCGATATACTCTTCTTTGGTAATTGGATAATCTGTTCCTGGAATTGATGCTGGATTTGCATCTCCCTTTGTTCTGATTGTTTTAGGTTCATCATCAATAATTGCTGCAACTCTATGTACAATTACTCTATCATGTCCTGTTGGACGATTAAAGACAATGATGTCTCCGACTTGAATGTCTTCAAATGGCTCATGTCCTTGAACAATTAATACATCATATACTTGTAAAACTGGAATCATACTTCCACTGGCTACTACATAAAATGGATTTTGCGTCCCAAATGCAACTTGCAGACCTACCCAAATCACAACTACTCCTATAGCTACAATCATGATGTCTTTGAGTATTCCTTTTGACATGATTTTTTTGTTCAACTTCATTAATCGCCTATAGTTTGATTGATTAAATTTATCTACACTTATTGTAGCTTACTGCCACATTCTTCACAGAACTTGGAGCCTTCTTTATTTGAAAATCCACAATTTGCGCACTTTCCTAGTTGAGCTGCAACTGCTGGACTTCCTAAAAGAATCACTTCTCCTACTTTTCTTATGCTATTCCATGGGATGCTGCCCTCGGTTCCATCATTTTTTATAACTAACAACACTACTGATTGATTCGAATCTATTCCAACTTGTTTTGCCTTTCCAACCATTTTTGCATTTTCATCATACACTGCTAATCCTTCAATTGAGCTAACTGTTGTAGCTGGACCTGGCTGTGTAGCTGATTGTGTAATTTCTGGTTTTACTTGTACAGGTTCAGGCTGTGAGATTTGTGTAGTTTGACTTGTCTCTAATGGCTTTGCACTTCCAACTTCAATTGTTTCATTTGGTTTTCTAAATTCTCTATACTCTGCTATTACTGCACTACATGAATTACAAATGTATTGACCTTTTTCTGCAAGAATTAAATTTTCTGCAACTTCTTCATTTGGATTTTCATATTTGATTTTTGGAGGACCCTCAAATTCTTTTTCACATGTATTGCAAAAATGTTTAGTAATTTTCTGACTATCCAATCTACCCATTGGTGCCAAAAATAGATCTGGGCCTCCTAGGTTTCCTTTCATTTGTTGTTGATCAGTTACAGTTGCCATTACATAGCCGCCAGATCCCCTTAATTTTTTAAGTCTAAGTTCACTACTCATATCTCCGTTTTATTGAAACGACATTTAAGTATATATCACTAAATCTGTTTTTTGATTTTTCTTTTCCAACAAAAAATATGGTGTTAATTCTGGTGAACATTTTTAGGTACGTTCAATAAATTATAGTCATTATGGGAATAACAGAAATTTCAGATGCAAAGTCTTGGGAAATCAATGTAATTCACTCTGATATGCCAGTGTTTGTTGACTTTTGGGCACAGTGGTGTGGTCCATGTAGAATGGTAAGCCCAGTAGTAGAGGAACTGGCAAATGACTATCAAGGCAAAGTAAAATTTGTCAAAGTCAATGTAGATGAGGCCAATGAATTAGCAGCAAAATACAATGTCTTTAGCATTCCAACCTTGATTCTCCTTAACAAAGGCGAAATAGTTAGTCAGCAAGTTGGTGCAGCATCAAAAGAGTCATACAAAAATATGATTGATAGAGCATTACAAGCATAAACCATTAGCACATTTTTCTATTTTATTTTCTAAATTCTGCGTATTGAGAATTAGTTTTACCTAAGAATATTGTGCATGGTAAATCGATAAAGGCAAAGTATTATCAACAAAACGATCCTAAAGTAATTAATATTCCAAAAGTAAAGCATGGGTATGTCATTTGGTGAAGTAGATACACTAAACATGCTATTTGACAAACTGCAAAGTTTGTTTGATGATTCTCAAGGATACTATGAATCATTTCTTGACACCAATAACATGTATAAAAAAGGTCTACTAAGTGACAAGGAATTCTTTCAAAAACTAGGTGATTATGTTGTAGCTTATTCTGCATTGGAATTTTTAGCAATCAAAGTTATCTTTGAGCTGAAAAAATCCCGTGGTTCTGGCTCTGGCAATACTCAATCTCCGGGATTAATGCCGGGAATGGGACAACCTGGAATGATGAGTGGAATGCCAAGATCTGGCACTGCACAAAATCCAGTCGGTGGTCCTCCAGGTATTGTATCTGCACAACAAGCATTTGGTGATGTTGGAACTTTACCCTCACCTGATCCGGCATTAATGCCAAGAAGAACTACATCTGGTGGATGTCCATCATGTGGTGCATCACTAAGACCAAACGCAAAGTTTTGCACGAAATGTGGCACTAGAGCATAAAATTATTTTAATCCTGTGTTGTACCACATTCAGGACAGAATTTTGCTGTCTTTGATAGAGTTGTACCACATTCAGAACAAAACTTTCCATCAGAATTAGCTTCTGAAAATGCATTTCCGTAAACATTTGAGCTTTTGACAGCACCGGATGGCTCGTATTTGTCATCATCAATTAAAATTGGTGCAAAGTCTTGTTCTACCATAAATGTCAGCATTCTTGGAAGTGTATTGTCTTTGTTTTGAGGATCTGGAACCGTATCTCCTAACCAAAATGCAAATCTCATCAGGGTTAATTCTGGAGTAGAAAACGCAAGAGTGTGTTTTGACATGTAATCTTGTGCAGCTTTTTTTCCATCAAAAACCTTCATGGAAATTTGTAATCTCTGTTTATGTATAATAGTTTCTGGATAAATTAATGGACCGGGGGGGAATTGAACCCCCGACATCCTCGTTGCGAACGAGGCATTATACCACTAAACCACCGGCCCTTCCATTACATCTCAGAGATGTGTTTTTATTCATTTTCTAATGAAAGTTTTAACGCGATTCAAAGAATTTAGAATTTCTTTCTAATTGCATGAATTACAACAGCAGGAGCTACAAAATACATTCCTAGATTTAGTATAATTAGACTGATTCCATATCCTAACACGGATTCTTCTGAATCCATATCAACATAGTTTAGAATTGAAAGTGAGCTAATCATAGGCGTGATCATAATCTTTACCGTTTCTTTGAATATTGGATTTTCTCTCTCATAATCAGCTATTACAGGACTAAATGAGTAATAAAATGAATTAAATGAATTCATAAAACTAGATCCTGATTCTGTTTGTAAGAGATGACTGTCTCTTAACTCTCGTAGTTGTTGTACTTGTGGTGCTAATTCAGAACCATATGTTGCAGTAGCTATCAAACAACCGCCGCCTTTTGATTCAGGTACACTTTGTGCAAATTCCTTTGGAAGTATTCTGTATATTTTTCCATTAGATAATGATACAATATACAAAAATCCATCTGGTCCTTCTTCAACATCTGTAATTGCACCAAAATTAGTTCCAAACAAAATTTCTTCATTTGATTCATCAATGTTTAATGTATTGTCTTGAAGATCAGGTGAATTAAAAACAAACCCAGTTCTTTGTTCATTTAGATTAAAGCTATAGATGTTTCCATTATTGCAATCTCCAACAAAGACTCTATTTGTTTGCGCAAATTTTTCTGATGTACTAAATGCAATTCCAGTCGGGCAAACTGGTTTTTCCCATACAAATTCTGGATTACTATACACAAAATCTCCATATTTTGGCAATGAATCAATTTTAGTTTGATTCTCTGTCATACCCATTATCTCAATCCAACCGCTGTTAAAATTTTCTGGCACTAGATTAATTTCATCATTTGAATCATCTCCATTTTCAGTATCCCATAGATTTCCAGTTATTGGGTCTACCGTTAATCCAAAGCTATTTCGAATTCCCATCGCATAATATTCTCCTGGTGGGTCTATTCTGAGAATTACACTGGTATCATTTTTCCAGTCAGCATCTTTATTCTGTAATCTACCGTAATTTCCATTATCTCCCATCACTGCATATGTCTGTCCACCAAAGCTAGTCATTGCACCTCCATTGTGATAATAATTATCACTAGGTAATGTCTTGAGCAATACTGGATTTACTAATTTTTTACCATCCCAATCATATCGATAAATTCTGTTTTCAATTGCCTTTCCTGCATCAGAATCAGCTGCTGTAAAGTAAACATACACTTTGGAGCCATCAGATGTAATTCCAAGCATTCCTCTTTCTCCATCTTTTGCAACAGATACATCTAACACAGGCTCTGGCTGCAAAACTCTATCTTTTACTAGTCTAACTATTCCATCATATCTTTGCAATACCAAAATATCATCTCCAAGAAAGGTCATAGTAGTTGGACTATTTGGAATGCCTTCTGCCATAAATTGCTCAACTATATAATTTTCATCAAGAACCTGAGGTAATGACTGATCATTGGTGTGTTCTGCAAATGCATATGGGAAAATTCCAATAAAAATAACCATACATACCAAAAGTAAAACTTTCACAAAAAAATTATAATCTTGAACTAGATAAGTCTACTGAGAGTTTTTCTAGCATGATTTTCTTACACATCATACTCAACGCATAATAGACTGCAGACATGAAAAATTTCTGATGACGTATGACACCGTGATCACAAATTCGCACATAATTTTGCCTCAAGGAATGCTTGACAAAAACATCATAATTGATGAGGGAAAAATTGTCGGTTTTACAAATGATATTCCTGCATGTGATAACAAAATAAATGGAAATGGTCTAATCTCAATACCTGGACCAATAGATACTCACGTTCACTATGGAGTTTATTCGTCAATTGATCAAGCTGCAAAAACTGAATCACATGCAGCAGCTATTGGTGGAATAACAACCATGATGAGAATGCTGCGATTGAAAAATTCATTTAAAAATTCACTGCCAGATCAACTAGACGCTGCATCAAAAAATCATTACATCGATTATACAATTCATGCATCTATCTTTACTTCTAAACAAATCAGTGAAATGCCTTACTGTATTAAAAAAGGAATTACTTCGTTTAAAATTTACATGAATCTTGGCGGTGATGTAGGTCATGTGTACATGGACATGTCTCCATACTCTTCACAATTATCTGAAGAAATAGTAGATGTAAATGATAAACTAGTAGAAGAGATTGTCAAAACTGCAGCATCACTTGGATGTCCTGTACTAGTTCACGCAGAAGATTACGAGTCTTGTGCGTGCGGAATAAAGACTGCTAAAGAGAAAAAACGTGATGGTCTTCCTGCGTGGTCTGAAAGCAGATCTCCTGAATTTGAAGCAAAAGCAATCAAGACAGTTTGCAAATTTGGAAGAGACTACAACTGTACAATTTACTTTGTTCATATTGGTTCTCAAAAAGCATTACAGCAAATTGCAGAAGAGCGAAAACTAGGAACCAAAATTTTTGTAGAAACATGTCCTCACTATCTTACATTATCATATGAAAATCAGAAAGGATATCTTGCCAAAGTTATGCCTCCAATTAGAACTGCACAAGATAATACTGCAGTATGGGATGCTTTATCACACAATCTAATTGACACAATAGGAACAGACCACGTTGCAAATCAGCTAAAACTAAAACTTGGTGGCACTGATGTTTGGGGAGCACTTGCGGGATTTCCAGGAATAGGTGTAGCAATACCAATTTTGTTAAGCGAGGGAGTAAACAAAAATAAAATCTCACTTGAGCAATTTGTACGATTTACAAGCACTAATGCTGCTCAAATATTTGGAATGCATCCAAAAAAAGGGACACTGGCAAAAGATGCAGATGCTGATATTACCATGATAAATTTGAAAAAAGAAAACAAAGTATCCTCAGAACTGTTTGGTGGATTTTCTGACTATATCGTATATGAAGGAATGTCACTAAAGGGCTGGCCTGTTAAAACAATTGTTCGAGGTCATCTAGTGGCTGAAGATTTTGTAGTTGTTGGAAAACTAGGACACGGGAAATTAATTGAGCGTCCATATTCTTAATAGAATAAAAAATATTTAGATCGGATCTTAAGACCAACAACGGTTAGTTGGTTGGTGAGAGTTCCAATCATGCTCAATTTACCAAAATAGTATTTAGATCATACTGATAATTTCTACGCGAGTCTTTTAAGGAAAATTTCTCAAACTGTTATTGGTTTCACATGCTAATGAAAGTCATTCGCCTGCTGGGTTAACCATCGTCCAAGGCTTGGGCAATTTGGCCCAAGTCTTTTTTCATTAATTTGGAATATGGATCATTGATCTGAACAAATGATTCATGAATCTTTTAAACTAATTTTTACTATACTATGATATGTTAGAAAATAATGAGCCAAAACCTGTCTGGGAAGAAGTAAGAGGACTGTCATGGTTAATTTCAGATGATGAATAGATTTCAAACTCTGTTCTTATGGACTTTACAAGCACATTTTTCCTATATGTAAAACAAATATCGACTAGAATATAGAAAACATTATTTTGCTAGTATACAATTAAACTCTACAATTTCTACTGTCTTGCCGTCAATTACCTCACTTGAAATTATTGGGTCAAAGTTTGGTTGATCTTTTGGCAGAATTTGGGAATCATCTACTGCGTTTGCATCTGTAATCACAAATATGGACATGACTAGCATTACTGTGAATATTAGATGTATTTTCATATGATCACTGAGTCTTGATATTACTAAAGTAAAACGGTCCTTTATTGAAAACTATGATTCCTTTTTGGTACCCAAGTTTTGTTAAATTAAAATAATTTGTGATTATTTATTGCCCCGATTCTGTCACAGTCACAGTGAGTTGCAATGATCTTGATGCATGATTTCCTCTGGAATCATCTGCAGTGCACGTCAAAACTGTCACACCTATTGGAAATTTTGTTCCAGATGGATAGTTACAGCTAGTTGGTACATTACCATCTACTAAATCATTTGCTGTCACTTCAAAAAATACCACAACTCCTGTTTCATCCCTTGATCCTTCTGTTGGTTGGAATGCTGCAATGTTTGGAGGTGTTGTGTCACGTACTGTAACTGTAAACGTACCTGAAATAGAATTACCGTCTGAATCATTTACAGTACATTTTACAGTAGTACTTCCAATCGGGAATGTACTACCTGATGGATGATCACATGAAGGAGTAACTGTACCGTCTTCCGTGTCTTTTCCTGATACATCATAGTTTACAACTGCACCAGAACTGCTAGTAGCTTCTTGTGTTACTTGCTTTGGAATAGTAAGTTGTGGTTTAGTGTTAGTTGGTTTTGTATATCCAGAATCAGGAATTAATATCTGATCAGAGTCAGAGGAGTCTTCTTGGCCTATGATATTTACCACAATATTGGTTTTTTCCATCCATGCTGGATCACAGTTCACGGCAGTTAGAGCTTGCATTGGTAAAGTGAATGTCATTGGAGTGCGAATATCTTCTGATGTTTTAATGGTAATTGTGGCCTTGTTTGACTCTCCATTCTCTACTAATATTGCGGCTTGAGTATGTTCTATTTTCACTCCTGTTGGAGCTCTAAAATTATTTGCAGGATCAACAAGAAATCCCCAATCATGCTTGTCAAGGTTTTTTATTTTTAGATCAAATGACTTGGAACTACCTTTTGGAATTGTTATCACTTGTTGATCTGAGCTTAATTCAAAGATCTTGCCAGGAGGTAATATTTCTAAATTAAAATATGTATAATGTGTAGTCATTGGGATTTTGTCTGTGTTTCTCATTCCATAAACTGCCATTCGATATTGTCCTGGACATGAAAATTCCTCAACATCTACTGCAAAAGCTGCAGTTGCATCAGAATTAGGAGTGGGAGTTACCAATTTTGGAACGATTGTTGGATATTTGATTGGACCTATAGGAATTGGAATGTTAAGCCAAATTCTTTCATCCCAACCGTTAAGTGACTTTACTGTTATGTCGACTTCTCCATATCCGCCACTTGGCAATATCATTGAGTCAGGTTCTAAGAGTATTGTAAAATCAGGAGCGTTTGAATTTATTTTTTGTTCTATGTTTTCATTAGTAATTGGTAATTGAATTAAGCCAGTTTTTATTAAAAATTCAACTCCTGTAACAAACGAATCATCATCTATTTGTCCCTCTGCCCACCATTTTGCATTGTTCTTAATCCAAGATGGAATTTGATTGCTTCCTGATTCTGCAAATGCAGTATTAATGAAAATTACACTGACTAGAGCCACTAGTGTAAATAAAAATAGAATTTTCTTCAATAATTATCTAAATTTTATATTAACTTAAGGATTTAGAGAAAATTTTTTTCTAGTAGCAAACTACCTTGCTAATTTATGGACAAACCTGCACATCTAAAAATAGTATAGGGTCAAAAAGAGCGCTAAAAGGAAAAATAAAAAAATAGAAGTGATGAAGTTATTTCTAACCTGTATGTCCAAGTCCATCATTTGCAGTATCTGAATCATTGAGATCAAATACGGGATGGCAATTCCAATTACCCCTATTCTCTTCTATCAATGATTAGTTCACAATTCATAGAAAATGAAATTGGTTCATTTATCAAATGTACCAATTCTCTTATTTACAAATAATTTCTGATTCAAACAATGACTAATACGTATGACAAAAAGACATGGATTCTATTTTTGATTGCAAGTGTTTCTCTTGTACTTGTGTTATCTGTAAACGACATCTATGCATTTCACGAGTCAGAAGAGCTTGCAGAACACGAATCTCATGATGAATCATCTGATGCAAACCCAACACCATCTGCTAACGGAACAATGATGGCATATCCAACAGTGCATGACATGGGTCTTGTTGTTGTATACGAGTCCACACAAAGAATCTTACATAGTAAAGATTTCACATATTATTCACAACTATCTGGATTTGATAGGTCAAAACAATTTTCTGGAGGTGAACAGACTTACAGTAAACCCTCTTTTATCCTAGAAGGAGTAGTCACACCAAATCATCACATGTTGTATGAAATGGTTGATTATGTTTGGGAAATGCAAAGTTTTGCTTATCAAACAATAGTACTCTCAAAATGATTTCTACATTGGATTAATACAAGATGAAATGCCAGTACGTGTATTCAAATACACTAGTTGCAAGATAATAGACTATAAAATAGATACACTATACGATGGTGTCTTTACATATGATCCAAATGGCGGAAGTAGTAGAGCATTTGTAGACAAGTTTACATTTGAATGCGACGGTTACAAGCCGCTAAATGAGACTCAAGTCAAAAAAGCTAAAGAAAACATCATGTCTAAATTAGAAAAACAACATACTGTGATCAAATCAGGTAATGGTTCTCCAATTAAAGAAACAAAACCTAAATCATTCACTACGTCACAAGTGTTACCTCAATATGAAACAGGGATAAAAAAGTAGGAATAAACCATGAATAGAAAAATCATTACCGCATCAGGAATTACAGTTGTTGCAGTAATTGCTGCGGCATTTTTTATTTTCTCATTATCTAATAATACATCTCAAGTATCTGATACTCAGGTACAAATTCAGAAAACAGAAAATCCAACAATCAGGATTTTAGATACTAAAACAATACCCAATGCAACAGATCCTTCATTTGGTGTTGATCACAAAACTGGTATTATTTATGCCAGCTATTACAAAGGGACTGGTCATACATTTGGTACGTGGGAATCGGAAACTGCAAATGTTTACATGATGAAGTCATCAGATGATGGCAAAACATTTTCTTCACCTATACAAGTAAATGACAAAGATGGAGACGCATCTCCTGGTGGATATACAAATCCAATCCAAATTGGTCCAAGCGGTGAAGTCTTTATTGCCTGGCAACAAGTAGAAGAGCATCCACAATTCTTTGGTATCTACAATATTAGACTGGCAAAATCTATTGATGGCGGAACCAGCTTCAATCCAACAGTTGATCCTGGAAAAAACTTACCAGCAAGTGAGAAATTATATCCCGAACTTGCAGTTTCAGGACAAGGTACCATACTAATTCCTTACATTAACAATGAATTTGCTACAATTAAACTAGGAAACAATACACAAATTGCATACAATACTGACAGTGTAGATCTAGTTACACAAATGCCAGTGCTTCGCTCAGTAGATGGTGGTGCTACATTTGAGCAGTTTATTTTAGATAAAGAATCATGTCAGTGCTGCGATATTGCGTCAACTGTTGGACCTGACGGTGAGGCCTATTTTGTATGGCGTACTAGCGACAGAGAATTTACTGCACCAAATGATCCAACAAACAAGCATATTCAATACTTAAACAACAATACTAAAGAATCATATCTCGAATTCCTTGACGATACAGGGAAAACATTGTATGAGCAAGGTAAAATTGATCTTCCAGTAGAATATTCTACTGCTCGAGACATTGTGGTTTCTCACACCACTGATGGTGGAAAAGGATTAGAGTGGAGTGAAACAATACGTGTACAGGAAACTAAATGGATGTATAATGGATGTCCATCCGTTGGTCCTGGCATAAGTTTTGACAGCCAAGGCAGATTACATGTATCATACTTTACTGGGGTTGGAGAGGATGGAAAGATGGGATACTATCATGTTTATTCTGATGACAAAGGCCAAACCTTTAGTGAACCAAATGCGTTGTTTTCTGCAGAATATGTGACACTAGTACACAACGGAGCAACTCTTACAGTTGACAAAAATAATAATGTGTGGGTTGCATTTGTAACACTAAAAGATTATGGCACTACTGACAACATTTGGGCCTCCGATAAGGAATACCCAATGGTTCTAAACGTGTTAGCACTTGACCGATCAGGAAAAATGCTTGACAAAAAAACATTTGATCTTGATGCACATGCAACTCCAAACATTGCCATTACTATGGGGCCAAACTCTGGAGTTACGTGTAATGTAGATAGTTCCTCTTGCGGTCCTGACCAGTTTGCCTTGTCATCTTCCAGTCCGATTCCTAGAATTTTGATTTGGACATCAACTGGTTCATCTGATATCAAAGATGATGTCAAATGTTGGTCTTCTCCCATATCTGTATGGACTTCGGTTTCTGATAATACTGACTCGTCATTTTGGGTTGCAGAAATATCATAGTTTACATGTTCAATTGAATTTCCTGCTTCATCTGTAAATGCAATCTTTACTACCATTCCTTCATCTTTGGTTGGTGCTGTAGTTATTACATGAACATTGACAGAGCCATCAGATGATACTTCATCAAATGCCGCACCATCCTCTATCTCTTCTGGATGAATTGTTGCCTCTACTGGATTACCATCAATTGTTGTAAAGATGTGAACCATTGGATAACCTGTTACACTAGGAGTAAATTCCACAATGTACATGCCCTGATTGTCAGGATCTTCAGTCATTGTCAGTGTTGTCTTTTCACCGTTTAGTGTCATTGTGACTTCAAGGGTTGATTCAAGATCAGTTATTCCCTTCTCTAGAGGTCCTTCTTCCTCTTCTTCATGATGTTCAGTATCTGTCATGTCATTGCTTGCCATTTCATCATGACCTGCTTCATGAGTGTCTTCACTTGTTGTATCATCCATAGTTTCTGCATTTGCCTTGTCTTCTTCTGTTGCGGGTGTAATTGCAATTGTAATTGCATTATCTAATCCTACTATTACTGGTTCTTCCTTCCAGCCAACTTCGATTACATAGTCTCCCACTACTTGTGACTTGTGGGCAAATGCATTGTTTGTTAGGCCTGCAGCTAGTGCAATAGATATCACTAGCAGAGCCAATTTTGTATTCAATATGATCGTCGACCTAAAAAAACTATTAACCCTTCTGGTACATTTTACGAATATACCATTTGTTGTTATAGAATTTCCTGTAATTGAATATAATATTGTATTAAAATAAATGACTATGGATACATCATTTGACTATGAGTCATATTTGAACTCATCATTGTACCATTCATCAAATTCATCATGTGTTGCATCATTTGTGGATTATTTCTCATCATATCAGACATTTTTTGCATATGTTGAGGTTCATTCATCATGTTTTGCATATGTTGTGGATTATCCATCATGGTATTATGAAATTGTTGCATAGCCTGTTGATTTGACATCATCTGATTCATCATGTACTGCATGGATTGAGGATCATTCATCATAAGATTCATCCAACTATTCACATATGCAGGATTATTCATCATTGTATTATGCCATTGATTCATGGATTGAGGATCATTCATCATGGTTTGTTGCCATTGTGCCATTTGATCTGGATTATTCATCATTTGTTGCATCTGTTGAGTATTCATCATCATAGGTACAGTCGAAGTGTTAGATTGTATAGAATAACCAATTCCAATTCCTACAAAGAATATGCCTATAACAATTCCAATCCAAACATACTGGTTAACCATTTGATTGTAACCTGTGTTTTTAATATAAAAAGTTGAATACTATTTTCATTATTGATTATCTAGATCAAAGATGATCTGATTTCAGTGTGTTACATCATTCTAAGCATAACTAACGTATGAACGTGGGATCTAAACTATATCGAATTTACCATTTGTCTTGGCTCTGTAAATAACATCTGGTTTTCTGATAAATATTCCTGATTCCATCACTCCTGTGATTTGTTTGATTTTTTGGGATAGTTCTTTTGGATTTTTGATTACTCCGAAATTACAATCCAAAATAATATTTCCATTTTCTGTAAAGAATGGATATCCTCTATCAAGTGAGCGCAGTTCTATTTTTCCTCCTAATTTTTTGATTGCATTTGTTACTGAATTTCTTGCAAGTGGGTGAACTTCTACTGGAACTGATCTTGTAAAGTTTTTAACAAATTTTGACTTGTCTGCCATGACTACTACTTTTTTAGCCAAACTAAACAAAATATTTTCTCGTAGCAAAGCTCCTCCTCCTCCTTTAATTACAAATCTTTGAGAATCAATTTGATCAGCACCATCAAAAACAACATCGATGTGATCAACATGATCAGCTTCTACTAGTGGAATACCTCCTTTTTGTGCAATCAATTTTATCTGCAATGAAGTCGGCACTCCTTTGATGTTGTACTTTTTTATTTTGATTAATGTTGACAGAGATTTTACAAGAACAGTAGCTGCTCTGCCACTACCTAGTCCAACTACAAAACCATCTTTTACAAATTTTAATGCATCAGTTGACAATGCCTCTATGGCATCATCGTAAGACAATCACTCTACCTCTGCTTGCTCAATTTTGGAGAGCACTTTCATTATCTCTCCTTTGATTTTGTCTAGGTCATCTGTGTCTTCATCAAAGTCATCATCTAGTATGCTTGATTTCTTTGGTTCTGGAAGAGCTTTGTGCTCAGTAATCTTTGCAACTTCTTCATTGATGTCTGGCTTTGTTTCTAATTTGATTTCTGGTTTTGCAATAACTGATTGTATGATTTCAATTTTGTCTTCAACTTTTGGTTGAGATATTATGATTTCTTCTTTTGGTTGGATCATTTCTCGTATGATCTCAACTTTTGGCTCTATTGGTTTTTCAAATATTTGGAACCTGGGTTCTTTGTCTGAAAATCTTGTTAGTGTGGTTAATTCAAATGATTGTCTTGAACTTGCTTGTGGGATTACTATGGGATCTAATTTTGTCTCTTTTGGTTTTTCAAAATTAAATATTTTTCTACTTGGTTTTGCTTCTGGTTTCTCTTCTTTTATTTCTGGAATTGGTATATTTGCAATCTTTGATGATAATTCATACAATCTATCATCTAGTCTTGATAGTTTTTGATCCATTAGTGTGATCAATCCATCTCCAATTGGACCCAAATCTGGGTGATGACTTGCTTCTTCAAGTTTTTCTAATCTTGCTAATACAATTCCTAGTTGGTGTTGATACTTTAACAATAATTTATCACGTTGAATCTTTGGGAAATCCGAATCTGTTTGATATAATCTGGCAATTGTTTTTGTAAGAATATCTTTTTCAATTTTTAGAGAACTAATTTTACTTTTGATATGTGAGCTGGCACCAAGACTTAGTAATTGTGTTTTATTTCTGGGCATTTTTCTTGCAGCAGCTGCCGTAGCAACACCTGCTAATGAACTAAGAATAATCGCAATCTCTTGCATCTATGTATACCATTTAATCCAGGAATACTTTCTGCGTTTAGCCTCTGGAAAACCGCAACTTGCACATTGGTGGTGACGTCTATGAAATGCGTTATTGCCGCATCTTCTACATCTGATGTGTACTTTTTTCTTTGTAAAGCCACCCATTGAAGTTGTGCCTCTCGTCATCTCAAATCACCTAATTTGCTGCGGGTGGAGGAGATATCATAACGACATTGTCTCCTCTGACGACGATTGTTCCTAGGCTTTTTGAATTGCCATCAAGGGGAATTTCCTCTGATGAGTCAAGTAGCAGGTTCATGTGCTGGTCAAAACCGAGTAAACTGCCTCTGATTGTTTTGCCGCCTTTGAGCTTTATCAATACGATTTGATTGATACTCTCATCAAGTACTTTTACTGCCATATCAACGGACATTATTTCACTTATTGGCTTTGATATTGAGGGATTATATTAAAATTTCATTGGTGTAACTTTGAACTATGCTCAGTGAGGCAAGTTTGACACTTTTTTGTGAGATTTCTCATTATTTCATCTAAAATTATTTTTCCATCTCTTTTGGTGGCTTTTCTTGGATCACCCCAAATTCCATTTTTAGTAACTTTGGGAAATGATTTTGCTGCCAACTGTCCTAGTTCTTTGATTTGCTGCTGATTCATTCCACTAGTCACTAGTCCTTTTTTTGCCAATTTCATCTTGACATTTTTTGATATTGCAAGCATTAGCGAAGTCTCTACAAATCCTGCATGATCAAAGTCTCTATTCATAAAATGCCAGTATGAAAGTGAAAAGACTCTGAGCTTGTTTTTTGATAGCTTTCGTAATTTTACATCAATATTTTGTAATGGCTTTAGATTTCCATAATGCCCATTAATGACAAACACTGTTTTGATATTATTTGCAAAAAGTGATGTACACAAATCAGTAATGATATTATTCAGAGTTGATTCTTTGATGCTCAAGTTAAAAAACGGTGCATGCTCAAATGATACCCCATATGTTATTGTAGGTAATAATAGAAAATTTTTCTTTTCTGATAACTGTCTTGTTATCTCTGTGACAATATCTGAATCAGTTGAGATTGGCAAGTGCGGACCGTGCTGTTCTATCGAGCCTACCGGAATCACTGCAACCTGTTTTTTTCCTTTAATGATTTTTCTTAGATTAGGATCAAACTGGGATTTAATTTCTGTCATCTGATTCACTTGGACTTGATGTGAACCTTTCTCCATCTAACTTCAAGCTTGTTTTCTAGATGCATCTTTGTTGCTTTTAGCAATGTGTCTGCTTCTAGTTTTTGACCTTTGGTTTTAATTTCTTCTAATGTATCATTTGGATCAACTTCAAAAGAATCTTGGAAAATTATTGGTCCCTGATCCAGATTTTCTGTTACGTAATGCGAAGTTACACCAACTATTTTTGTTCCTCTTTCGTAAGCTTGTGCATATGCTAAAGCACCTGGAAACGCAGGTAATAATGATGGATGAATATTGATTATTCTATTTGGATATCTCCAAACAAAGTTTGGACTAAGAATTTTCATATATCTTGCAAGTACTATTAAATCAATTTCCCGCTTTTTACAAACTTCCATTATTTTTTCTTCAGCTTTTTCTTGATTTGCATCTCCAATTATAATAAATGGAATTTTTGCTTTCTTTGCCATTGGTTCTAAAGTTTTTTCAGTTCCTATAATTATTGAAATATTTCCTTTCAGTGATTTCTTTTTTGCAGCATTTAGTATTGTTTCTAGACAGCGTGGTTCTTTTGTAACTAGTATTGCAATATTTTTTTCTGAATTTGTTTCATGATGAGTGTTTACATCCATCTTTTCTTTTTTTGACAAGACTTGAATTCCAGAATCAAACTTTTTTACATCTACTGCTTTGGTAAAAGATGCTTCAAGGTACATACCAAAATGACCTTTGATGACATTTTGATTTACTTTTTCGATGTTACCACCGTTTTCAAATACAAAATTAGTAAATGCAGCAACTATTCCTTCTCTGTCTTTTCCAACTACTGTAATTCCAATTACTGTCTTTTTCATAACTTTTCTTGATCACTATTTTCTCATTATTAATCATTCACAGAAATTTACAATATGCGGGAGGTGGGATTTGAACCCACGAACTCCTAAGAGATAGGGTCCTAAGCCCTACGCCTTTGACCAGGCTGGGCGACTCCCGCATCGGACTTGCCATTAAACACAAATTTATCTATTATTGAACTACATTGTGGCAAAATTTTTTGGAACTAATGGAATTCGCGGAGTCTTTTCTGAAGACTTTACCTTAGAATTTGTACATGATATGACATTAGCAATTGCAACATACTTCACAAAAGGACCAATCTTAATTGGATATGACGGAAGAGAATCTAGTCCGATAATTGCTAAAGTTGTATGCTCTGCACTAAATTATGCCGGACTAGATTGTAATGATGCAGGACTAGTACCGACACCGTGTCTTGAATATGCTGTAAAAAAACTTGGCTACTCTGGCGGAATAATGATCACAGCATCGCACAATCCATCACAATACAATGGAATCAAACCATCTGCAAAAGACGGTGTGGAGATTTCACGCGAGGATGAATTAATAATTGAAGATATATTTTTGAATAAAACTTGGATAAAAAATCCTTCAAAGTGGGGAATCACAGGAAAAGAAGACAAAGCAATTAATGTTTATGTTGATGGAATAATTTCTCAAGTAAATTCGCAGAAAATAAAATCAAAAAATCTTAAAGTTGTTTTAGATTTAGGAAATGGTGCACAGGCAGTAACTGCACCTGTATTTTGTCAATCACTTGGAATCAAAACATTTTTGGTTAATGAAAAAGTTGATGGCTTATTTCCAGGAAGAGGTTCCGAGCCAACCCCACAAAATCTATCTGAGCTTTCTAAAACAGTTTTACAAAATAATGCAGATCTTGGAATTGCCTTTGATGGTGATGGTGATCGAAGCATTTTCTGCGATGATAAAGGAGAGATACTTAGTGGTGACAAATCTGCACTGGTACTAACAAAATTTATCTTGCAAAAAAATCCAAACTCTCTAGTTGTTACTTGTTTGAATTCTGGCTCTAACATAGAACTGGTTGCAAATGAATTTAATTCACAAGTTATACGCACCAAAGTAGGAAGCGTCGAAGTATCCCGAAAAATGGTGCCAACAAATGCATTGATTGGTTTTGAAGAAAATGGCGGATTCATGTATGGAAAACATAATCAGGTAAGAGATGGCTGTATGACTTTGGCTTTAATGCTGGAATTATTGACCACAGCTGGAAAAAAATTATCTGAGGAAATTTCTAGTCTTCCACCCTCTTTTACTACAAAAGATAAAGTCACTTGTTCCCAAGAAGATTCTAAAAAACTAATCCAATCATTAAAAAAAGAATTTCCAAATTCTGATACAACTGATGGAATCAAAATTACAACTAATTCTAAAAACTGGGTAATGATTAGACCTAGTGGGACAGAACCAATCATTAGAATATATGGTGAAGCTGAAAGTCAGCAAAAGCTAGATGATTTAATGTCAAAATACATCCAAAAAGTCAAGTCTGTCATTTCCGATAACACTTTTAAAACCAATCTCTAGCATGATTGGAATGGAGAATGATCCCTAAAGGGTGATATAGTATGGGTAAACCTTATTATGTAAAATTTGAGACGCCTGAAGAACTCGTAAATCCAATCTTGGAAGCTGTTAGAGTCGCATCTACCAGCGGTAAAGTAAAGAAAGGAACCAACGAAGCTACAAAGGCCATTGAACGAGGAACAAGTAAACTAATCATTATTGCTGAAGATGTTGAACCACCAGAGGTAGTCGCTCATCTTCCAATTCTATGTGAAGAACAGGGTGCAGCATATGCATTTGTTCCAAGCAAGCAAGAACTAGGAAAATCTTTGGGTATTGACATTACTTCTGCCGCTGCAGCAATTTTAGACGCTGGTGATGCACAACACATAGTCGATCAAGTTGTCTCAGCAATTGCTAAAATTAAAGGTGGTAAGACCAGTAAATGAGCACTACAACTGACGACGTAACTCAATCTGAAATTATTCAAATTGTTGGCAGAACTGGCATTGCTGGCGAAGTTATTCAAGTTAGAGTAAAAGTTCTTTCTGGTAAAGATAAAGGTAGAATTCTCACTAGAAATGTAAAAGGCTCTGTTAGAATAGGAGAAATTCTTATGCTACGAGAAACAGAAAGAGAAGCAAAGAAAATTCATTAGGTGAAAAATATGAGTCTCTTAGTAAAACCCTGCAGTTTTTGTGCAAGACCTGTTGCAAAAGGTTCAGGTACAATGCTTGCAAAAAATGACGGAACTGTTTTATGGTTTTGTTCTGCAAAATGCAAGAAAAATGCACTAGAGCTAAAACGTGATCCAAGAAAACTAAAGTGGACCAAGAAATACGTTAAAGGCGGAATTCAACACAAGAAATAGAATTGGCTGAACATACTCTCTTCATTGTAAAACCAGATGCAGTAGCTAGAAAACTTACTGGTGAAGTCATTACAAGATTTGAGAAAAAGGGATTCAAACTTTTAAAATTAAAAATGTTTACATTTACACAAAAGCAAGCTGAAAACTTCTATGGAATCCATAAAGACAAACCATTCTTTGGTGAATTAACATCATTTATCACATCAGGTCCAGTCGTTGCAGCAATAATTGAGGGAAACAATGCAATTGCAACTACACGAATCATGATTGGTGCAACAAAATCTTTTGAGGCAGCACCTGGTTCAATAAGAGGAGACTTTGGATTGGGATTAAGTGACAATATCATTCATGCATCTGATACACAGGAAAGTTTTGATCACGAATCGAGGGTAGCGTTTGAGTGATTTGATTGCAAATTCGTCAACCTATTGTGGTAGTTTTAGGTCACGTAGACTCTGGTAAGACATCTCTTTTAGATAAAATTCGTGGCACTGGTGTTCAAGGCAGAGAAGCCGGAGGCATCACTCAGCATATTGGCGCAAGTTTTCTTCCCACTGAAACAATCAAAGAGACATGTGGTCAATTATACAAAAAATTACAAGAATCAGAAAACCAAGTTCCTGGAATTCTAGTAATTGACACACCAGGACACGAGGTCTTTACAAATCTTAGAGCAAGAGGCGGTTCTGCTGCTGATATTGCTATTTTAGTAGTTGATGTTAATCGAGGATTTCAGCCGCAAACAAATGAAAGTTTGAAAATTCTGCAGAGCAGAAAAGTTCCATTTGTTGTTGCACTAAACAAATGTGATCAAATATCTGGATGGAGAAAATCAGAAACCAAATTCATCACACAAGCAATCAAAGAACAAGACGCGTTTATCCAAACTGATCTTGATCAAAAAATCTACGATGTGGTAGGAACTTTATCTATTTTGGGATATCAGTCCGAAGCATTTTATCGAGTTAAAGACTTTAAATCAGAAATTGCAATTGTACCAATCTCTGCAAGATCTGGAGTCGGAATACCAGAACTGCTTGCCGTACTAGTTGGATTGACACAGCAATATCTGCAAAAAAGATTAGATCAGAAAGAAAAAGAATCTCACGGAATAGTACTTGAAGTAAATGATGAGGTTGGACTGGGGCATACAGCTAATATCATACTAATTGATGGCAGCATCAAAAAAGGTGATAACATCGTTGTTGCAAAAAGAGATTCAGTTATTGTAACAAAACCAAAAGCAATTCTTTTACCAAAACCACTAGATGAAATGCGTGACCCTAGAGACAAATTCAAACCCGTACAAAATGTTAATGCAGCTGCAGGACTCAAAATTGCATCACCTGATCTTGAAGGTGTTTTGCCTGGTAGTACTCTTTATGTTGCATCAAATGCAGCTGAAATAGAAAAATACACCAAGCTAATCGAGTCAGAAATGAAATCTGTATTCATTGATACACAAACAAATGGTGTTGTTGTAAAATGCGATACCATAGGCTCACTTGAGGCACTAGTTGAGATGCTACGACGATCACAAGTGCCAATAGCTAAAGCAGACATTGGATCAGTTAATCGTCGAGATATCATGGAAGCCAAAGCAATCAAAGAAAATGACAGACATCTAGGTGTTATTTTGGCCTTTAATGTCAAGATACTTCCTGATGCAAAAGACGAATCAGAAGACAGTCACATCAAGATTTTTGAAGACAAAATAATTTACAGTCTGATTGATAATTACAATAATTGGGTAAGCGAAGACACTGCCAATGAAGAAGATGCAGTATTTGCAGAACTAACACCAATTTCTAAATTCACATTCCTCAAAGGCTATGTTTTTAGAAATACCGATCCTGCAGTATTTGGAATTAGAGTCGATGTTGGAACTCTGAGACAAAAAATTCCCTTTATGAATAAAGATGGAAGAAAAGTTGGTATAGTCCATCAGCTTCAACTTGATAAAAAAACTGTACCTTCTGCAAGAACAGGACAAGAAGTCGCATGCTCTGTTCAAGGTGTGACAATTGGTAGACATATTTTTGAAGATGAAGTATTCTATACTTTTCCTCCGTCACATGAGGCAAAACAAATTATTGCTAAATTTCTGCACAAGCTTAGTTCTGAAGAGCAAGAAACTCTAAATAAAATTATAGAAATTCAGCGAAGCAAAGACGCAGCTTACGCTTACTAGTCTGAATATTTTTTGCAAATCATATGAATCCCTGGTGCACCTACTGCGCCCATCATTTTATCAACTATTTGTCCTGATTTGAACATGATAAACATTGGAATTGATTGTACTGCAAATCTCATTGCAATGTTTTGGTTTTGATCTACATTAACTCGCGCAAATTTTATCTTTGGATATTTCTTTGAAAGACTCTCAAATACAGGATGCATCATCTTACATGGACCGCACCAATCTGCCCAAAAATCAACTAGTGTGGGGTTTTCTGCAGTAATTATCTGAGTAAAATTTGTATCATTTAGGTCAATGATTCCTGGCTGAATCTGAGGCTGACTTTGCTGTCTGATCATCTCTTCGAGTTTTCTTTGTTTTATTTTTTCAATTTCAGGATCATCGGACAATAAATACAAACAATTTGCTTCTATTAAAAAATCTATGTTAGGTTTTTTAAATAATTTTTTCTAGATTATATTATCACTATCTGTTTTAGTTGATAGTGATTCATATCTTTTTGAATTACATAGTGGGCATTGATCAATGTATTTTGTCAAGCTCACAGAAGTGTAAACAACTCCGCACTCTCCGCAAATTCTAAGATTTCTGCTCAGTTTTCCCACGTTCTCGTAAATGTATATATGATTAAAAACTTAGTCGTGTTTTTGCCTTTTTAATACTAAAAAACAACATTGCTGGTGCCACAAAATACATTCCAACATTAAGTATAATCAAAGATATGCCATATCCTAATACTGAAGCTTCTGAATCCATATCTACATAGTTTAGAATTGAAAGTGAACTAATCAAAGGAGTTAGAGATATTTTCACAAATTCCTTGAATGCTGGATTTTCTCTTTCCCAGTCTGCTACAGTTGGACTAAATGAATAATAGAAATCATTGAATGTATTCATAAATGAAGTACCTGATGCTGTTTGTAACAGTGAATTGTCTCTTAGCTCTCGTAGTTGTTGCACTTGAGGTGCCATCTCAGAGCCAAATGCTGCAGTAGCAATCAGACATCCACCACCTTCTTGTATACTCTCAGGTGTGCATACTCCGTCAACTAGTATTGTTCCTGGACCACATTGTCCACTTTCCTGCTCTTTAATTTCTGCTTCATCTACTCCAATTGCATCATAAATTGTCATATCTGGATAGTTTTCATCAAACCACTCCCTGAATTGTGGCTCGTTATTGTATCTGTCAATGTAAAACTGTGGATCTAAAGTTGGATCTACAAAAGATGCTAACTCTTTTGGTTCTTCCAAGCCTACTGCTTGATAAATTGAGGAATATTCAGGAAAATTTTCATCAAACCATTTTTTGTATGTTGGTTCATTGTTGTATCTATCAATGTATGATTGTGGGTCTTTTGTTGAATCAACAAATGAAGCCAGTCCTTTTGGTTCATCTAATCCTACTGCCTCATAAATTGAGGAATATTCAGGAAAATTTTCATCAAACCATTTTTTGTATGTTGGTTCATTGTTGTATCTATCAATGTATGATTGTGGATCTTTTGTTGGATCTACAAAAGATGCAATTCCTAATTCTTGTGTTGGTTCAGGTTCTGGTTCTGTTACTGGTGTTGGTTCTTCAACTGTTGGCTCTTCAACTGTTGGCTCTGGTTGTATTACAGGAGCTGGTTCTGTTACTGTGATCTTTACATCTTCTCTATCTTCTGATGCTCCTTTTTTTACTACAATATCAAAAACATATGAAGCTGGACCTTGAGATTCTGTTGGAGTCCATGTGAATTGTCCTGTTTCACCATTAATGGATGCACCTGTTGGTGGATTTTTTTCAAGACTAAATGTTACACCTGTTACTGATTCAGTCAATGTCGGAGTAAACACTAGAGTCTTTTTTTCTTCAATTGTTTTATCGGCAATTGAATTAAGTGCCAATACAAAATTTGGTAGAACTGAAACTTTGTCTCCATCAAATTCTAATTGTATGGTAATACCATCTTCAATTTTATCCGTAAATGCTGTTACATTGTAAATTCCATCTACTGAAAAAATGCTTTTTACATTTCTTGGAGTTGTTTCGTATTCTCCTTGAGAATTTGAAAAACCACCAAGCAATTCTGCATGTCCATCAGGATTTCTTACAATTACTGTGACTATGTTACTTCCCTCATCTTCAGTTCCAAAAAATGAAATATTTTCATCAATAGTGTAAAAACTTTTTTTCATAGAGACTGTAGTTACATCTGCATAGATTGGTGCCATAATCAATACAAATAACGAAAATACCAAAAATATGCCTAATTTTGTGTGCATCATATCAAATGGATTGGGTTTGCTTTTAAAAAATACGAATAAATTCTTCTAGGGATTTGATAATAAAATTTCACCAAATTCATAGATCAAGTAAAAATCTCATAAATACTCCATTATTTTGCTCAATTTTCATCTCGTAAAATGTAGGGGCTTTAATTTCTACTTTGAAATTATGTTTTAAAAATTCAAGCGGCTCGCCATATGCTTTGGCAGTAATTTTGTAGCCTTTGTCTTCTTGGATATCTAGTTCTATTCTTTTTATTGCAAAGCCTTTTGTGATTAGCACAAAAGTTACTTCTTCTAGCCAGCTAAACAAAAGATATCTGAGGTCTTTTCCTTGTGCAATGATTTCCTTTTGCTCTTTTTCTTCTACTCTATCTTGGTCTAGTGTAATATTGATTACTGCATTGGCAGTTACTAAAAATGCCTCTTTGAGATCTTTTGCAGTTACTTCAATGAATGCATCAGTTGCATGTTCTAAAAACTTGTAACTCAACTATATTTTTGAAATCTTACCAAGTATTAATTTAGATGGTCTTTGAGGTATTCATTGGCATTTGTTATTTGCTGTTTTAGAACAAATATCTCATACTTTTTTCTAGATTAAATTTTGTAACAATATTTAACATAAGGAAAATGACCTATCAAGGAATTTGCGATTAATTGAAATGAAATCTTCCTTATGTTGTGCATATGACATTAATTTTATAATATAAAGCATTCACATATTCTGTGCTTTTGAAATATTACAAGATAATAATATTTTTTATAATTTATTTGCACGATCTTTTGTTTCTTCAATATATACTACAAACTATGAGAAAAAGACAGTATTGTTAATTCATGATTCATACTTGTGCTCAGACTATAATTTGGACAAAAATTTCAATCATTACTAATAACCATTCCTGTTTATTGATCCGTTATTCTTTATATGGATAACTCAAAAAGTTTGATAATGAAAAAGACACAACTTCTAAGTATTGTTTTTTCACTGATTATGATTACTGGCGTTACTGCTGGTAATACAGTATATGCTGAATCAGATGAGAAACCTAATGACATCAAAGATAGACTCGCTAACTTTTGCAATATGACTGATGCTGAAAAAGAACGATTCTTTTTAAATCATCCAAGAATTGCTCAATTCAAAGACAGACTAGCAAATATTTGTGAGCAAAGTGAAGATGAACGTAAAACATCTATTGAAGCTTTCATTGCAGAAATTGCTCCAGAAGTAAAATCTGATTATAACATGGCAGACAAGCTAGAAAGATACTGTGAAATGTCTGATGCTGACAAGGAAACATTCTTGGCAGAACATGACAAAACAGATCAAAAAGATAGAATGGATGCATACTGTGCATTAGATGAATCTGAAAGAGATGCTTACATTGCTGAACACAAAACAATGGTAGATGAGATGCAAAAAAGACACGAAGAAATCCGTGATCATAAAGCAGAATACCAAAGATTATGTGAAATGACTGCCGATGAACGTGCTTCAGAAATCACTGATGCTGAAAAATTAACAAGAATCTCTGAATGGTGTGAAATGACACCTGAGCAAAGAGAGGAATACAAAAAAGAAAATCATGATGCTGCAATGGATTTCAAAGAAAAACGCCGTGATGCACTAGAGAGAATGAAAGAGAATCGTGACATGTCTCCAAGATTGCGAGATATGATCATGTCAACTGATGTTTCTCCAGAGAGAATGGATGAACTCAGAGCAAAATATCAAGAAAGACACGGTGAATTATCTGATGAGAAAAGAGAAGAACTCAAAATGAAATTCAGAGAACACATGTCATCAATGTCAGGCAAACTCACAGACGAGCAAAAAGCTGACATTAAAGCAAGACATGCAGAGATGAAGGCATTAAAAGCTGAACTTCGAGAAAAATCATCTATCTTAACTGATGAGGAAAAACAAGGACTTAGAGCAGAATTCATTGAAAAGGCAAAAGACATGCGATTAGCATGGATATCCCCCAGACAACAAGTAACTGCAGGAATTGATGCAGGAGAAATTGAATGTCGTGAAGGATTTAGCCTGGTAATGAAGACATCAAACGGATTGCCAATGTGCTTAAAAGCAAATTCTGCACTTCGAATGATTGAAAATGGTTTTGCAGTTCCTGCAAGCTAATTTCTTTTTTATTTTTATATCTTGAATGACAAATCTCTATGAGAGTATTATTAGTTCACAAATCCACCCAATCTGTATGTCTTTTCAATAATTGCCTAGTTCTGCATAGTTCTCACAGAAATATCTAAATCACAACCATCTAACATCTAATCACCAATGGAACTGCCGCGTGGAATGAAAGACTTTGAAAGTATAGAAAATGCAAACATTGAGCATATCAGATATCATTTTAAAAAATTATCAAATCTATACGGATTTTCATTTATGGATCCATCCCCAATTGAGCTACTATCAGTATTAGAGACAAAGTCAGGACCTGCAATTAGAGATGAAATCTATTATTTCAAAGACAAAGGAGACAGAGAAGTAGCATTACGATTTGATTTTACTGTAGGATTAACAAGATATGCAGCTGCACAAAAATCAATGAGACTACCAGCAAAAATTTCAGCATTTGGCGGAGTATTCCGATATGACGAGCCACAAAAGGGACGATACCGCTACTTTCACCAGTGGGATGTAGAGATTTATGGAAAACCAAATTTAGAATCCGAAGCTGAAATTATTGAATTAACCTCAAGACTATTTGATTCTCTATTACTCAAAGATATTACAATAGACATCAATCACAGAAATTTAGTAGAGTCATTTATCAATCAAATCTTTGATTCCAAAGATCCCAAGCTAGTATCAGATATGCTAAGAGCAATTGACAAAATACAAAAAAAATCAAAGCAAGAAATCATAAATGAATTCAAAGACAGATATGACATTGCCAAACTAGAAAAGATTCTAGAGTTTTCACAAATCAAAGGAACTATACCAGAAATAGAATCAAAACTAGATACATCAAAACTGCAATCATGGACTGAGCTAAAGCAACTACTAGATTCACTGGAAAACAGAGGAATAGTAAATACACGCATAAATTTCGGAATAGTACGAGGACTGGACTATTATTCCGGAATGGTATTCGAAGTCTTTGATAAAAATTCAACTCTGGGAGCTCTTGCTGGTGGAGGAAGATATGATTCCTTAACTAAAGCATTTGGAAGAGAAGACATTGGAGCTACAGGTGTTGCAGGTGGAGTGGAGAGAATCATATTGACAATGCAAGAGCAAAAAATAATACCAGAAGCAAAGCAAACTAGAATTTCAGTTTTGTACATTAATGAAGAGATGCAAAAAGTTGCAATGAGCATTGCATCTTTACTTAGACTAAACAATATCCCAACTGACATTGATTTATCTGGAAAGAATCTAAAAAAACAAATTGAGCAAGCATCTGAATCAAAATATTGCATTATAGTAGCTCCAAAGGAGCTAGAAAATAGCAAAGTTGTATTAAGAAACATGCAAGATGGAACAGAATCGCAAATAGATATAGAAAAGCTTACAGATGATCCAGAATCAATACTTAATTTAGAAAAGCCCTAGTTAGCATCATAATTTCAGGACCGCTAGTCATCGAACCTACCACTACCATTTTATCATTTACCAATATTCCGGACATGACATATGGGACTCCATTGTTAATCGTAGTCTGCTCTACTCTCACTCCCATCACATTTGCAAATTCCTTCATGTCTTCCTCGTCTGCTTCTGGGTGGATAGCAGCACCAGAATTGTTTGCAACCATAACTGCACCTACCTGATTAAATCCGGCAATTCTTTTCTGCAATACTTCGACTCCCAATACCTGCTCTATGGTGTTACAGTCTTCTTTTGATAGCCATGGCGATACAATAGCTCCTTTATCATTTGCACAAATTACATTTCCAAGAGCTGTATATTTTGAATCCAATACGCCAACTTCCATCTTGGTCTCTTTTTTTAGAAATTCATATTCATCAATATATGCAGTCTTTGGTAGTAAGATTCCATTGTTATTCATGACCATTAGTGCACCTAACAGGCGAGTGTTTGCAACAGAGCCATACACGACTTGTGCCTTTAGATATTCTCCTAGTTTTTCTGCTTTGTTTTGGGCAAAACCCATTGGAAGCAAAACAAAATCATCATTTGTGTTTATGTAAATTCCTATGTTTGGTCCTCTGTAAACATCAAACTTGATAACATCCATTTGTTGTAATTTGTATTCAATCGATATGAACGTAAGGAAATCTCAATTAATCTATGAGCATAGGTTTTTTATTCTAGTCAAATTTAGTCGAGACTAATTTTGTCTAGCTTTAAATAATATCTGAGAGAAAGTTCTCTTATGCCAATAGCAGAAAATTTCCCAGAAGGTCTCAAACCAATTGGAAAAATTAGTACCACAGATGGACAATTTCACTGGGTCTGGGGTCCTGGTAAAACAAAAAATACTGACGGTTCACAAGCCGAAGTGTTTGCAGACAAAGATGTTGTAGCAGCTTATGCAGCTAGGGGAGAAAAACAAGTTCCACTAGGTGTTAGCGGTACAATGGTTGCAGTTGACTGGGATTCTTGTGTTTCAGATGGCGCATGTATTGAAGCATGTCCAGTTCAAGTATTTCAATGGTACAGAACTGAAAAAGACATTTCAAATACTGAAGCGCTAAATGCAACTTTTGCAGGAACTGGAAGTTCTGAAAAAGAGGGAAGAAAAGATTTGACTGACAAAGCAGATCCAATTAGAGAACATGATTGTATCTGGTGTATGGCATGTGTATCAGTTTGTCCTCCACAAGCTATCAAAGTTGATCAATCAAACTTGGAAGCACATGAGAAAGCAGCAGGTACTTTTGTTAAGATTGTAGCTAGTACTCCAAATCCACACGCACACGATTAAAATTTTTTTAATTTTATTTATTATTACCTAAAACATACTGTAAATCAGGAATCTATTCAGATTTAGTTGAGACTAATTTTGTCTAACTTTAAATAATATTCCAAAACAATCCATTTCATGGTAGATTTAGTAATACCCGAAGATTTCTGTCACGACCAAAAACCAGTCGGAAAAACTAGCCATGGCGATGGTACAAACTTTCACTGGATTTGGGGAAAAGGAAATTCAGAAGGTGCAGCATTCTCAAATGAAGATGTAAAGGCAGCATATGAAGAACATGGAGAAAAACAAGTTCCTCTTGGTATTCATGGCACAACAGTAGCAGTCGATTGGGATTCTTGTATTGCAGCTGGTTCATGCATGAGTGTATGTCCAGTTCAAACATTCCAGTGGTACAGAACCGAACAAGACATTGCAGCTAAAGATGTAGTTGGTAAAGTCTTTGCAGGAACTGGAAAAACTGAACAAAATGAACGATTAGATGCATCTGACAAATCACAACCAATTCGAGAACATGATTGTACTATTTGTATGGCTTGTCAGGAAATATGTCCTACAGGAGCTATTCGAATTGAACAAGCAAACTTGGAGTGGCATGAGAAAGCAGCAGGTACCTTCGTCAAAATGACCGGTAGCGGCAACCCACACGCACACGATTAAAGAATTATTTTCTTTTTTCTTCTTTTTATAAAATTTCTTTTGTATATCTCAACAAATTTTAATCACTGTTATACATCATTTTTTGCAGAGGTCGCCTAGCTCGGTAGGGCGCGGGCCTTGAGAGCCTGTGTGCGCAAGCACCCGGGGGTTCAAATCCCTCTCTCTGCGTTTTTATTTCAAATTACCTAACTCAGCTAACATGGCTGACAGCTGAATCTCTGGGTTTGCACCAACTAAAATTCTATAATCATATTTTGCAATTATCTCTAAAATATCTGATAACTTTTCATGCTTTGTTTTAAACACTGCAGAGTTTAGATATTTTAGAAAATCTGATTCTGACATTCCATAAACTTTGATTAGCTCAATTGTTTTCTCTCTGGCTTCTAGTACTTTACCAGAGAGTGCCATTTTTAGAACATCATCAACATCACTAGTTTTTGTCAATCCAGCTGATGACTTTACATTGGCTTCTGAAATTTCCCCTATACTTGCAGTTGCCTGCATTAAATTAATGGCATGTCTTAGATCACCTTCGGAATAATCATAAATTGCCTTTAGACCTTTTTTGTCAGCTTTTACTTTCTCTTTTTTGGCTATACTCTCCAGATGATTAATCATGTCTTCTTCAGGAATTGATGTGAACTTGAAGGTGGCACATCTGCTTTGAATGGGGTCGATAATTTTTGAGATATTATTTGCAATTAGGATGAATCTGCAGTATTTTGCAGTGTCTTCTATTATTCGTCTAAGTGCGGTTTGTGCATCATTGGTCATCTCGTCGGCCTCATCTAAAATAATTATCTTAAATGGAACCTCTACCATTCCTGCAAATCTAGAAAATTTCTTAACTTTTTCTCTGACCATGCCTATGCCTCTTTCATCTGATGCGTTTAGCTCAAGGGTATAGTCTCTAGAATTATCACCTAGTATCTGTCTGGCAATACACAAAGCAGCAGTTGTCTTGCCGACTCCTGCAGAGCCAGAAAACATCAGGTGCGGCATATCTGTTGGGTCTTTAATTAGAGCTTGTAGGCTACCAATGACTTCGGTTTGATTTACAATCTCTGAGAGCTTTGTTGGGCGGTATTTTTCTACCCACATGCCTGTTGATAACATGTGATATGCTAGTCTATCTCCCACTAATAAATCGAAATTAATAGGATCAATTGATCTCACAAGATAGTGAACAGAATTGATCGATCCGATACATCAGGATCTTCTAAAGGAGTAGTGATCTCACGATGGAAATTGATAGAATAGAAAAGCTGCACTCTATTGGATATGGTCTAAAAGACGCCAAAGTTACCATTAATCATGATATCAAATTCAATGTGGCAGGTCTAAAAATTAATGGCACCCAAGGCGAGGTCTTGAATTTACCTCAATGGATAGGCAAAATTTTATCTCAAAACAAACTTGCAACCTTAGAAACACCTGATATGATTACCGAATTAAAGCAAGCATTATCAAAAGAAAAGATGGTTGGTGAATACCAAATGTCTACACTTGATCCTCACTTTTACATCAAGCTAAAAGAATCAATGAAAAATTTGAATCGCGATGATTTTAATCACGTAGAAAGTATCATGCTGGAATTATTTAGAATGAGAAGAGGAAAACTTGTAAAGCTTGCAGATTCCTCAAAACTAAATTCTGAATTATACAGCAAGCTAACAGTTGAAGAAAATATTTTCTTTAAAACAATTCATGATAATAGCAAAGAATTTGAAAAACAAGTAAGAGGAGATTTAAATGAGCAAAACTCAAACTAGCACCTTTACCGAGTCTGCATTATCTGATAGAGTAAAAGACTTTCTAATTAGATTCAAGGACAAGTCTGGCAGCTACAAGTATGTAGAGCAAATCGACGAGATGATGCCAAAGAGTGCAAAATTTATCATTGTTGATTACAATGATCTTGTAGTAGAACCTGAAATAGAAATTATTTTCACAACAGAACCTGACAGAATTCTAAATGCATTTTCAAGGGCAATAAAAGAAGCACTACAAACAAGATTTCCTGATTATGCAGAAAAAATAAAAGATGAAGTTCGTGTAAGGCTGGTAAATTATCCACTACAACGTAGTCTCAGACAAATCAATGCTGAAACTATAGGAAATATTGCAAGTGTTTCAGGTATGGTAGTAAGAGCATCCGAAGTAAAACCACTAGCAAAAGAATTGGTGTTTGTATGTCCTGATGAACATCAAACCAAAGTAATTCAGCTAAGGGGAATGGATGTAAAAATTCCCATAGTATGTGATAATCCAAGCTGCAAGCACAGAGATTTTGAATTAAAACCCGAAGCCAGCAAATTCATAGACTTTCAAATTCTTAGATTGCAGGAACTTCCTGAAGACTTGCCACCAGGCCAATTACCTCACTATATTGATGTAACAATTAGGCAGGATCTTGTAGATAATGCAAGACCAGGGGACAGGATAATTCTTACAGGAATAGTTAGAGTAGAGCAAGAGTCAATTGCAGGAATAACTAGAGGACACAGCGGATTATACAGATTACGAATTGAAGGAAATAATATTGAATTTTTGGGAGGAAGGGGTTCCAAGACTTCACGTAAAATAGTAAGAGAAGAAGTTTCCCCAGAAGATGAAAAAATGATCAAGACTCTATCTGAAAGTCCTAATGTTTATCAGAGATTGATTGATTCTTTTGCACCCCATATCCAAGGACAGTCTTTAATCAAAGAAGCTATTTTGTTGTTAATTGTAGGTTCAACTCAAAGATTGCTTGGCGATGGAAGCAAGATTAGAGGTGACATTAACATATTTCTTGTCGGTGATCCTGGTACTGCAAAATCTGAGATGCTAAAGTTTTGTGCAAGAATAGCACCAAGAGGATTATACACATCAGGTAGAGGTTCCACTGCAGCAGGTCTTACCGCAGCTGTAGTTCGTGACAAGACAGGAATTATGATGTTAGAGGCAGGTGCTGTAGTTTTAGGTGATCAAGGTCTTGTATGCATTGATGAATTTGATAAGATGAAACCAGAAGATAGAAGTGCACTGCACGAAGTTATGGAACAACAGTCTGCAAGTATTGCAAAAGGTGGTATTGTGGCAACACTAAACGCAAGAACATCAATTTTAGCAGCTGCAAACCCAATGTATGGAAAATATGATCCGTTCAAAAATATTACTGAAAATGTGAATTTGCCAATTCCGTTATTGACTAGATTTGACTTGATCTTTGTAGTACGTGATATTCCAGGAAGAGAAAAAGATGAAAAAATTGCAAGACACATCATTGAATTGCACACACCTCAAGGAACTGACAAACGTTCTGTAATTGACGTCGATACCCTAACGAAATATCTCTCATATGCAAAAAGATCTAGTCCTAATTTGACAAAAGAAGCAGAAGACAAGATTCTGGAATATTATTTACAAATGAGAAATGTAGAGTCTGAAGAAATGATCACAGTTACTCCTAGACAACTAGAAGGTATTATTCGACTTTCAACTGCCAGAGCAAGATTACTCATGAAAGATAAGGTAGAAGAAGAGGATGCAGAGCGAGCAATATTTCTGATTCAAAGCATGCTACAAGATGCAGGTGTTGATGTCAATACCGGTAAGGTAGATCTTGGAGTGTTACAAGGAAGACCAAGAAGTGAAGTATCAAAGATGCAACTATTCATGGATGTTTTAAAATCAATGGAAGGTGACAATAAAGTTGCAGTTGAAGAAAGATCATTTGTAAAAGAACTGCAAAAGACAGAAAAATTCACTGAAGAAGAAGCACGAAACTATATCAGAAGAATGCTCCGCGAAGCATCTATTTATGAATCAAAACCCGGTCATTATAACCGGGTATGAAAATAGAAAAACTAGATCTTTCCAAACCTGCAATTGATTTTTTATTGTCTGAAGGATTCTCTACATTATATCCTCCTCAAGCTGATTGCATTGATGCTGGATTACTTGATGGAAAAAGTATTTTGGTTTCTGCACCTACTGCAAGTGGAAAAACCCTTACAGCAACACTTGCAATGATTAGTTATCTTTCAAAAAATGATGGCAAGGTTGTCTATCTTAGTCCACTAAGGGCACTAGCTGCTGAAAAATTCACAGAATTTAAAAAACTAGAAAAAGTTGACTTGGGAAAAAAAATCAAAGTAGGTATCTCTACTGGTGATTTTGAAAATGTTGAAAAAAATCTTGAAAAAAATAATGTGCTAATTTTAACAAATGAAAAGATGGACTCTATAATCAGACATAGCGCTGAATGGATTGATGAAATTGGTCTAGTCATTGCAGATGAGATTCATCTGATTGGTGATGAAACTAGAGGACCAACACTGGAGATGATTCTAACAAAACTAAAATTATTAGCATCTAAGCCACAAATTGTAGGTCTCAGTGCTACTATCACAAATTCTGATGAATTAGCAAATTGGCTTGATTGTGTATTGGTAAAAAATGACTGGAGACCTGTACCTCTTTCAGAAGGAGTCTATGATGCAGGGCAGGTAATCATGAGTGATGGCAAAAAATTTGATGTTGAGCCTAGTCTTCGTGGTATTCCTATTGATTTAGGCGTACAGTCAGTAAAAGATGGAGGGCAATCCCTAGTTTTTGCAGAAACTAGGACTCGCTCAAAAGCGCTTGCAACAAAGGCAGCTGATATTATCTCACAATTACTAGAAAAAAAAGAATCCGAAGAACTAGAAAAGATTTCAAAAAAAATTCTATCAAATAATGAACCCACTGAATTGGTAAAGACTCTGGCAATATTGATAAAAAAAGGAGTAGCATTTCATCATGCTGGATTAAATCAAAACTGCAGACAAACAATAGAAACTGAATTTCGTAAAGGAACTATCAAATTACTATCCTCCACACCAACTTTGGCTGCTGGTGTAAATCTTCCTGCAAGAAGAGTTGTCATATCAAATATCAATAGGTATAATGCTAAAGTTGGTGGAAACAGACCAATTAGTATTTTAGAGTATAAACAACTCTGCGGCAGAGCCGGAAGACCACAATATGATAATTACGGAGAATCAATTATTGTTGGAAATGGAAACAGCGAAGATTTAATGGAATACTATATCCACGGAGAACCTGAACCAATTGTATCAAAAATTACAGATGATAAATCACTGAGAACACATGTATTGAGTATAATTGTAACCACTCCTGGAATTAAAAAAGAAGACATTCTGGATTTCTTTTTGCAAACATTAGGTGGATTGCAATCAAGAAAAGCAACAATAAAGTTTGCAATTGATATTTCATTGCGATTTCTCACAAGTGCATTTTTAATTATTAAAAAAGGTGAAAGATATGCTGCAACAGAGTTTGGCAAAAAAACCTCAATGCTGTACATTGATCCACTTACAGCAACTTACTTTAGAGATGCAATTGAAAATGTATCAAAAGAAAAAAAACACACTTTTGGATTTTTACATTTAATTTCAAGCTGTGAGGAATTTTTCCCAAAGTTCTCACTACGACAAAAAGACTATGAAACTGCCAGTCTGATGATAACAAATCACTCTTCTGAGCTTTTGGCACCAATATCGGAATATGATTGCTCTAGAAGTCTACTTGCATTACAGTCTTGGATTACAGAATCTTCAGAGTTGGCCCTTTCTGATAATTTAGGAATCGAGTCTGGAGATATGCATAGAATGGTTGAGACTGGGGATTGGCTATCATATTGTCTTAGAGAGATTTCAAAGCATGTTGAGCGTGTAGATTTACTTGATGAATTAGAAAATCTGCGAAGACGAATTATTTATGGCATTAGAGAGGAATTACTGGATTTAGTTAAAGTAAAGGGAATTGGACGAATAAGGGCAAGAACACTGTATAAACATGGAATTAAAACCCTAGATGATTTGGCAAAGATTCCGGTGAATAAATTATCAGAAATAGATAAAATTGGTTCAACATTAGCAGATAACATAAAGTCAGAGTTACGTAAGGTTAGATAATTGACTGAATTAATAATCCCTGCAATAGTTTCATGTATCATTGCATTTTTTACAGTATATGTAATCACTCCACCATTAATTCAATTTCTGCAAAAAAGAAATCTTGCAGTCAAAGACATGAACAAAAAAGATCATGTCATGGTAGTAAGACCAGGCGGTCCTTCAATTATTGCTGGAATTATTGCATCTGAGATTGTTTTGTATGGATTTTTCCAGCTAAATGAAATTCTTGCAATAATGATTACCAGTTTTATTGCATTTGTAATTGGTTATGTAGATGACAGAAAAGTTATGAGTGGATGGTTTAAACCAGTTGCGCTAGTAATTGCCGCAACACCAATAATTTTACTTGGCACATATGATTCTAATTTATCATTTCCTTTATTTGGCACAGTCCAAATACCTGCTCTTTATCTTGGATTAATAATTTTCATGATTCCAATTACAGGTAATACAATTAATTCTATTGATGTGCTAAACGGAGTGGCAAGCGGTTTTATGATAATTGCAAGTTTCTCACTAAGCATTGCATTATTTATTTTACAAAACTATGAAATGGCAATAATTAGTTTACCGCTGGGATTTGTTTCATTGGCATTTTACAAGTATCATAAAATTCCAAGCAAGATATTTCCTGGAGATTCTGGTGCTTTGACTTTGGGTGCCATGTATGGTGCAATTGCAATTGTGGGACACGTAGAAATTATTGCAGCTGTCGCGCTTTTGCCGGCTATAATTAACTCATTTTTGTTTCTCTCAAGCATGAAACGCATTGTAGAGCACAGACAAATCAAAGGAAAACCAGTAGAGCACACTGAGGATTTCAGACTACAGGCAACTAGTGATAAAACTGCGCCTATTACGCTAGTGAGATTAATTCTTGCAGCTGGACCATTATCTGAAAAACAAGTTGGGTATGCAATTTTCAAGCTAGCGATTTTTTCAGGAATACTGGCAATAATTACTGCATTTATGATGAGGATACCAATTTGAAGATAGGGCTTTTTGGATTTTTGTTTGCAATGTGGGCTTTGATTATTGCTGGAGGGGGAATTCTGGTAACAATTCTGGGTCCTTTTTCTATTTCTGGTTATGGTGATTTTGATTTGTTATTGACTTCGATACTCAAAGCAATTATTGCAATAATTCTGGTAGTAGTTTGGGTTTTGGTTTTATCGAAATTAAAAAACTGGATATTTAAAAAAGAGATAAAGTCCTAACTTTCAATCCACTGTCTCTGTTTTTTATCATATTCTTTACGTGTGTATCTTATTGTAGCTGGAGATCCAATGACTACAGAATCTTCTGGAACATCTCTTGTTACTACTGCCCCCATTGCAACAACACTATTTTTTCCAATGGTTACTCCTGCTTTGATTACAGCTCGCGCTCCAATTATCGCATTGTCTTTTATTGTAACTCCAATCATTTTATCACACATTGGATATGGATCGTTTGTCAGCACAGCAGCAGGTCCTATGAATACATTTTTTCCAATTCTTGAAAGTGGTGGGATGTATGCCTGTCCTTCTATCTTTGTGTTCTCTCCGATTTTTACATCATAATCAATGTGTACAAGCGAGCCAATCTTTACATTGTCTCCAATTTCTACATTGTCTCCAATGTATGAAAAATGCCAAATCTTGACATTTTGGCCAATTTTTGCTTTTTCTGAAATAAAATTAGTAACCAATTATATCACAAATGCCATGGGTTTGCCATAGTAATAATTTTTTCAGGCAAGTTTTTCTTGTTGCTTGTAAGAAATTCCATCTCTTGTTGCTTGTTTCTTAATTCGTCTGGCAGCATTATTGGTATTTCATCAATTATTGGATAAAACCTAGAGCATTTGGAACAAAATAATGCACCTTCTGAAACAACATTGTTTTTTTCTTTAATTTCGTATAATTCCAAAGGATGATTCTTGTCTATGGGACATGCCAAAATATCCATCATTGTTTTGTTCATTTTAAATCCAGATAGATTGGAATTCCTTTTTGGCTAGATAAAAGTGCAGCTTCTGCAATTTTTGTCACGTTTACTGCTTGCTGTGCTTTTACAACCGTATCATTTTTTCCTTCCATAGCTCCCAAGAAGCTTTGAATCTCTAATAATAATGGCTCTTGTTTTTCATTGTGTAAAATTTCAGGTTCTTCTTTTCTCTCCACTTTTACCTCCTGTGAGATAAAATCTGATGTTATTAGCGCATCCGTACAGACTGCAGTAAATGTCCTGACTCTCTTTGGTGTGATCCAATTTGATGAAATGATTGCTACTTTATCGTTTTTGTATCCTAACATTATGCTTGCAAAATCTTCATGTTCATGATTTATCCTACCTGATCTTGCAAAAACTACCACAGGCATATCATCAAAGAGCCAATTTGCAGTATCAATGTCGTGTACCGAAGTATCATAAATTATTCCAACATCTTTGATGTGAAGCGGCATCCTATTTTCTCTATGAAATTCAAGCATTACTAATTCACCATACTTTTTTTCTTTGACAAATTTTTTCACAATAGCTACTGCAGGATTAAAACGCTCAATGTATCCACATGTTAGGATAACTTTGTTTTTTTCTGCCAGCTCTGCAATTTTCTGACCGTCTTCTGATTTGTATGTCATTGGTTTTTCTACAAACACATGTTTTTTTGCCTCTAGTAATTTTGTAGCAATCTCCGTATGAGTTGATGTTGGTGTTACAACAAAAGCCCCGTCAAATTTTTCAGATTTAATCAAATCATCTAATGAACTATAATGGTTGACTGAATATTTTTCACCGTACTCCTTACTTCTTTGAGCATCTGCATCGCAAACTGCACAGAGTACGCCTAGCTGTGATAGTATTCTAGTGTGATTTTTACCCCATCCGCCAGTACCAATTTGAACAATTTTCATCTAATACACCGCAGTTAACCAGTGAGAGTAGTCCTGGTTTTTGTTCATTACTATGTCTGTATACTCGTTCATCAGTTTTTTGGTAATATCTCCAGGCTTGCCATTGCCAATTTTTTTACCGTCCATTGCAATTATAGGTGTAATTTCTGCTGCAGTGCCTGTAAGAAAAATTTCATCAGAGATAGTCAATTCACTTCTTGCAATTTCGGTTTCTGTTACATCTATGTCAAGATCTCTTGCAATTTTTATGACGGCATCACGTGTAATTCCATCTAAAGCTGAAGATGATAATGGCGGTGTAATTAATTGACCTTCTCTTACAATGAAAATGTTTTCACCTGGTGCTTCACTGACATTTCCATTATGATCTAGTAAAATTGCTTCATCAAATCCGCTTCTTTTTGCTTCCTGTGTTGCTATGATTGAATTAAGATAATTACCGCCCATTTTTGCTTGAGGAGGTGTTGACATGTCTGAGAATTTTCTCCATGATACAACACCAGCAGTAATTCCGTCTTTGTTAAATAAATTACCAAATGGAAATGTAAAAATTGCAACATTAGTTGGTGCCTTTTCTGTTACATGTAGATTTATTCCATAATCCCCAATAAAGTAAAAAGGCCTAATATAGCACGACTTTTTTATTTTATTTTTCTTACAAATCCCAATTACTGCATTACTGATGATTTTATCTGAAAAGTTAAGTGAAATGTTATAAAATTGCCCTGATCTTCTAAATCGCTTAATATGCTCATCTAATCTAAAGACATAAAGATTTTTTCCATTCCAATATGCCCGTATTCCTTCAAAAACTGATGTTCCGTAATGAATCGCATGTGTTGTTATTGGAACGTTGGCCTTGTCTAATGTTACAAATTTCCCATCAAACCAAACATATTTTGAAAGAGGCAAACCCATAAAAAAATCTCCACCGTATCAGTAATTAATCTATTCGGGGAACTATTCTTTGATATTTTCTCTAAAATCTTGAATTAGTAGATGATTCTGATCATTTCATTTGATAAAATACCAAAGTTTGAAGACGTTTTTGATTTATTCAAATTTTCAATGATCAAATGATTGCAATAATTTGAAAACAATAAAGATTTGAAGATAAAAATACTGAAAATATAGATCTGATTTTGATCCGTGATCATTTTTTCTTTTTAAAAATGTATTCTGAACATCACCCATTTTGTGTAATTTTTTTAATTTCACCTGTAGAAATCTAAGTAAATCATCGTTTCCATTATGGCAGCAAAGAAAAAAGCAGCAGCTAAAAAAACAACCAAAAAGGCTTCAAAAAAGAAATAGACTTTTGAAGCTTATTTCATTTTTTCCAGTCTAATCTTTATTTTTCATATTTTTATTTTTCTAAAAATGATCATTTTCTAATTCTACTCAGACCATCCCTCTTTTGGAAATTTCATTCCCAAAACTCGGGTTGTTTTATCTTCTAAATCTGAAAATTTCTTAATTATGTCCCAATTTTCTTTAATAATTTTTTCAACACTTTCTGGAACATTGTTTTTCCAATTTGTTTCTCTTCCCAATGCTGAATCATAGAGACTTTCTTTTACTGCTGCTGCAGATAGTGTTTTTCTTTGTCCTACTTTGGGTTTTAATCTGTATAGTTTGAGCATGTATCCTTCTGCTTTATCTCCTGTGTATGAAAAGAAATCTCCTTGTACTCCTTTGAGTATTTGTTTACGTAACTCCCAAGATCTAGGTGATAATAATGGTGGCATGTATTTTTTAAATGGAGCAAAAAACGCATAATCATCTGTCACTAAAATAGAATCACCAAAAATTGATGTAAGCATTTTTTTCCTAATCTCAAAATTAAATGGAAAACTTTTGCTGTTGATTTCCTTATCTCCTAATTTAAAAACAACAGGCATAACTTTTACCTTGTCTGCATTATTTTTTAATTCATTAATTATTTCAACATGTGCATTGGTTACAGGATTTAGATGTGCAAGGTATAGAGCAGTTATCAACTATACTAACTAAAAAAATGTCATATTTCAATGATTGACTTTCTCAAAATATGGGGACGATGGGACTTGAACCCATGATCTCCAGCACCCGAGGCTGGCAGTATACCAAGCTAACCTACGTCCCCACAGATAAGAATAATTCGAAGATTTTATTTCTTTAAAAATTTGATTAACCGTATGATTCGTATTTTACTTCAAAGCTTCCATCTGCACGCTTGTCATGTTCTGTAACAAAACCTTTTGGTTTTAAGAAATCCATTACACCATCAATTGTTCCTTGCCAACCACAGACATAAAATATTGTATTTTCTTTAGTTATTTCATCACCAATCAATTCTTCTAATGGCGAAACTCCATTGTCTCTTGGTCTAAGAAATGTTTCAACTCTTCCAACCTGACCTGCCCAAGATCTGTTAAACCATTCTTGTGGTCTACTGATAGCTGCCCTATATTTGAAATTCCATTGATCTTTTCCTTTTGCTATACTTTCATTTTCCAATTCTGTCAGTAATTCTTTGTAACTTAGCTCATCAACATAACTTGCGCCCTGTAAAACAATAATTTCTCGTTTATCTCCAGTATCATGTAGGTGCTGTGCAAAACTTACAAATGGTGCAAGACCAGTTCCTCCACCAATACAAACAATTCGTCTATTGTCTTTTTCTCCATTTGGAAGCGTCTCATTTATCAAAAGTGCTCTACCTGTAGGTTTTAACCATAAAATTTCATCACCTTCTTTTGCATTGAATAATTGTGTGGTCAATCTACCTGGAAGTGGTTTTCTTACCCATCTAATTACAAGCTCGATATATTTTCTATTTTCAGAATGTGATGCAATTGAATATGCTCTTCTGACAATTTTTCCATCTTCTACAGGATTTGGTAATCCTAATGTGATAAATTGACCAGGCTGATATTCTGGAACCGGATTATCTTTTGGTACTAGTCTAATAATTACAAGATCCTCTTTAAGTAACTGAACATATGTGATAGTTGCTTTGTTATCTACTACCATAACGTTACATCCATCCTAATTATGGTTAAATATCTTGTGTTAAGTCCTGCTAGTTTTTTTTCTTTAACCGCTAAACGTTAATAACCAATTTGAAAAACGTTATTCGATCAGTTTACTGATTATTGGGCCGATCGTCTAGTCTGGTAGGATGGGTGCATGGCATGCATCAGATCGAGGGTTCAAATCCCTTTCGGTCCACTCTCTTTACATTACCAAGTAGTCTATCTAGTTCAGAATCTTTTTCCTTAGAAATTTCTTTAATTTCATCTTCTGCTAATGAATATCCAAGATCAATAATTGCTTGTAGTGCACTTTTTCTAACTTCCAAATTAGAATCAAACAGACAATTATGAATTTCTTTTTTTGCTTCTTTTGCTTTGAGATGACCTAATGCTCCTAATGCATATGCTCTTACCATGGAGCTTTGATCATATGTGAGCTTGATGATATTTGGTATTGCATTAGAGTCATTCCTATTTGATAATACCAAAGCTGCATATCCTCTGATATTTTTATTTTGAGAATCTAAACTGTTAATCAATAAATCTGAAATTTTATTTTCATTTAATACCAGTGAGCTAAATGCTTCTCCTCTTACTTTAATATCAACATCATCTAATTTTAAAATCATTTTTTGTATGATTTCTATATTATCTGTAGAAGAGAGAGACTCGAGAATTTTGATTTTTTCTTCACTAGTCCCTAAATCTAAAATTTCTTTGATATTTTTCAAGTTATTCATTAAAATCACCAAATCTAGTTAATAATGGTTCAATATTTTTCATAAAATTTTCTCTAGAATCAAAAAATCTCTTTTAGCTTTAAATTATCGTTAAATACCGAATTTCTTATGTCAAACGAATCCAGAAACACCATATTCATTGGTAAGAAACCATTGATGGCATATGTAACATCAACGCTAATTCAATTGGCAAACTTACCTGCCGTCTACATCAAAGCTAGAGGTCTAAGCATCGGTCGTGCTGTGGATGTAGCTCAAATCATTGCAAGAAAGACAGAAAATGCTGGATACTCTATTGGAGAAATAAAAATAGGCTCCGAATCATTAGAGTCACAAGACGGTAGAACCAGAAACGTTTCAACAATAGAAATTGAAGTAAAGAGAAACAATCTATAGCTGTACTTTACTTGAAATTTTTTATTTTATTCTCTTTTTGAAAATCCATACTTCTTTTCTAATTTTTGGAATTTGGGAAGTTCTACCAGATCATTGAATTGATCAAAATTTACAACTTTTTGTTTAAACTTTGCAGTTGTTCCTGTTTTCTTTAATTCTTTTAAGATATTCATCGTTGCAAAAGTATTGGCAAACAATACTGAAAGTGGGTATAGAATTATTTTAAATCCTAATTTATGTAATGTTTCTGCTGAACTAATTGGAGTTGCACCTCCCTCGATCATGTTTGCAACAAGCGGTGCATTAATTGACTTGCCAATTATTTTCATTTCTTCTAATGATCTTGGTGCTTCAATAAATACAGCATCTGCACCAGTTTTTTTATTTTGTATCCCACGTTCTATTGCAGCATCCAATCCTTCAGTTGCCCTTGCATCAGTTCTTGCAACAATTATGAAATTTTTACTTTGTCTTGCATCTACTGCGGCGCCCAATTTTTCCGTGTATTCTTCTTGTGTTATGACTTCTTTTCCCTTCATATGTCCACATCTTTTTGGCCATCTCTGGTCTTCTAGAAAAATTCCAGAGGCTCCTGATGATTCTAATTCTTTAACTAATTTCCAAACACTTAACGCATTACCATAACCTGTATCTGAATCAACTATTACCGGCACTGAAACCGCACGACAAATTCTTCTTGCATTATCAAGAGTTTCTGTTGCTCCGATAAACCCATAATCTGGCATTCCAAATAATGTAGCTGAAGTCCCATATCCTGTTTGAAACATGGCTTCAAATCCCACTTTTTCCGCAATTTTTGCCCCTATTGCGTCATACACTCCTGGAATGACAAGAGGCTTATCTGCCTTTAACATGGTTTTCAAATTTTTCATGGCTTTACTTTTACATTGAATTATTTATGATTTTAAAAATATCTAAATAAAGACAAAAAAATCTATTCTATCTTGATTTCTTTTCCCTTTTTGGTTGTTTTATTTTCATCTATTTTTTTTAGTTCTGACTCTAAGAATTTTCTATACCTTTGAGTTTCTTCATTTGTCATATTGGCAAAATTAGAGCTAAGAATTGAACCTATTGTAGACATCTTTTCTAACAGATCCATTGCAACAAATCTTCCAACATTGCCTAATCTGAAAAGAACATCTAATTGTTTTCTAACAATGTCATTAATTTTGTCAACATCTTCTGCAGTTTCTATTCCTTTTTTTGTAAGTTGATATTTTCCCTCTTTGGTTTCTTCAATTAGATTTTCATCAAGTAATCTTCCCAATAACGGATAGATCAAACCAGGTGAAGGTTTCCATATGCCGTTACTTTGTTCAACTGCATAATCTATGATCTCTTTTCCAGTATGTGCTTTCTTTTTTAATAGTTCTAAGATGAAATATCTTGAAAATCCTCTTGGTATTGAACTTCCAACTCTCTGAAACCACTCTGAAATCATAACTAATAATATCGCTAGTGATATATAATAATTTTTTACAATTACACGCCTCATTACTACATATTTAACCCGCCTTCTAGGTAGTCACTCTGACAAATGGTCGAATCTATCGAATTTGATTTGATAATATGCGGTTCTGGATTGGCAGGCCTAAGGGCCGCGATAGAGGCTGCTAGAAAGAATCCAAAAATCAAGATTGGAATAGTTTCAAAACTTCAAGTTATGCGTTCACATTCTGTGTCTGCAGAAGGTGGAACCGCCGCTGTTCTTTTTGACGATGAAGGTGATACAATTGAATCTCATATTTATGATACTGTGAAAGGAAGCGATTTTCTTGCTGACCAAGATGTTGCTGAAAGACTTTGTGTGGAGATGCCAAAAGAAATTTACCAAATGGATCATTGGGGAATGCCTTGGTCTAGAAGAAAAGATGGAAGAATAGGACAAAGAAATTTTGGCGGTTATAGTTTTCCGAGAGCAACTTATGCATCTGATAAAGTAGGTTTCTTTTTAATGCAAACTTTGTATGACACTTGTCAAAAATATGATAATATAGAATATCTCAATGAATGGTTTGCAACAGCTATTATTCATGATGGAAGACGATTTATGGGAATTACTGCAATTGAACTTTCATCGGGAAATTTTTACTCCATTAAAGGAAAAGCTTTGATTATTGCAACTGGTGGAGCTGGAAGACTGTATAGTTTCTCAACTTATGCATTATCTTCAACTCCTGATGGTTTGGATATGGCATTACGTGCTGGTATGGCACTAAAAGATATGGAATTTGTACAATTTCATCCAACTGGAATTTTACCTTCTGGAATATTGATCACTGAAGGTGCTAGGGGAGAGGGAGGCTATCTTCTAAATAATAAAGGTGAGAGATTTATGAAACACTATGCTGCTGAAAAAATGGAGCTAGCTCCACGTGATATTGTTTCAAGATCTATGATGACAGAAATGAGTGAAGGTCGTGGATTTCAACATGAAACAGGTGTTGATTGTATGAAACTTGATTTGAGACATCTTGGTGATGAAAAAATCAAAGAAAAATTAGGAGGCATTCGAGAAATCTCTATCAAATTTTCTGGATTAGACCCTGCCCAAGAACTTTTGGATGTGAGACCAGTAGCACATTATATGATGGGTGGGATTCATACTGATGTTGATGGAGCCACAGAACTACAGGGTGTCTGGGCTGCAGGTGAAGCCGCATGTAATAGTGTTCATGGCTCAAATCGACTAGGTGCAAATTCTACTTCTGAGTGTCTAGTTTGGGGAACAATTACTGGCAATTTGGCAGTTGACTATATCGAAAAAGGTATTCCACCAACTCCTTGGCCTCATCATTTAGTTGTAGCAGAGGAAAAGAGAATTTACGATGGAATTTTCCGAGGTAATGGCGATGCCAATCCATATGAAATAAGACAAGAACTAACTGATGCCATGAATGATAAAGCATATGTTTTCAGAAATGAAAAAAATATGGTTGAAGGACTAAAGAAAATTCGTCAATTAAAAGTGCAAACCTGGAAACATGTTGATGACCAAGCAAAAGAATACAATACGAATTTTTCAAATGTAATGGAACTTGATTCAATGTTTAGAGTTGCAGAAATAGTTTTGATTGGAGCTATTAACAGAAAAGAATCAAGAGGTGCACATGCAAGAACCGATTATCCAAAACGCGACGATGCACACTTTTTACATCATACTTTGGCATATTATGATCCAAAAGAACCTATAATGAAAACACATCCTGTAACAATTACCAAATACCAACCAGTGGAGAGAAAATACTAGATGACAAACCAAGATGAAAACAAAGAAGGTATTGGAGGAATGATTAATCCTCGGAGATATGGTATTGAAAGAGTTGCATATTTGTTAATGCGATTAAGTGGCTTGGGATTATTGGCATATTTTATAGGTCATATTTACGAAACTAGTACAATTTTAAAAGGTCAAGTTGGATGGAATGAATTTCTTGCATTAACACAAACTAATGCAGGTCATGCTATTTTGGCAATAGTAATTGCAATGTGTGTTTTTCACACTGTCAATGGAATTAGAGTTATGCTTGGACATGGTGGAGTTGGTGTAGGAAAACCTGCAAGGCCTGATTATCCATATATCCCAGCATCCCAAAATATTAGGCACAAAATGGGTATCTATTCTGCTATAATACTTGCTGCAATTGCAATGATGTATGGACTAGCGGTAATGTTTGGTGAATAAAATGAGAGAAAGCATTATTATGAAAATACACTATGGGACTGCCTTAGCTGCTGTAGCACTTGTAGCAGTTCATATTTTGATGCGTCTTACGCAAGGATTCGCAGAGTCTCTGGAATATGATAGTGTAATTGCAAACTACAAATTCCTACCATATGCTGGCATGCTTGAAATAATCTTGATTTTATTATCTATTCACGGCTTTAATGGATTAAGAGTTATTTTGCTTGAATTAAAACAAGGCAAAACATATGAAAAAGCAGTATCGTATGGTTGTGTTGTAGCAATGATTGCATTAATTGGATATGGTACACGAACAATAATAATGGTAAATACGGGGATGACATAGAATGGCACAAACACCTAGTCTAGCAGAAGAAAGCGGGTCAACACCATTTTCTTCCTCACAATCAATTACTCTACGTATTGCAAGATATAATCCCCAACATGATAGTGCCAAGTCATTTATGGAATTTCAAGTTCCATATGAAAAATGGACTACTGTATTAGAAGCAATTCTTGAAGTAAAGAAACATTTTGATCATTCTGTTGCCGTTCGTTATTCTTGTAGACAAGCTACATGTGGCTCATGTGGGATGATTATTAATGGCAAACCAAGACTAGCATGTTTTACAAAAATCAGTGAATTGAATTCAAATGTTATAACAGTAGAACCAATGAACAACTTTCCAATTATTCGTGATCTTGCAGTTAAGTTTGAGAGATTATTTGATACGCATCATAAAATAAAACCATACCTTATTCGTGACGATACTGAGATTACAACTAACACAAAAGAATTCTTACAATCCCCAGAAGAATTAGAACAATACATCCAATTCTCTAATTGTATCAAATGTGGATTGTGTAATTCTGCATGTCCTACGATGGCAACTGATTCTTCATTTGTAGGACCTCAAGCATTAGCTCAAGCATATCGATATGTTGCTGATAGTAGAGACAAAGGAAAAGACAATAGACTAAAAATTATTGATGATTCTCACGGTATTTGGAGATGTCATTTTGCAGGTTCATGTAGCCAAGTATGCCCAAAAGGAGTAGATCCCGCTATGGGAATTCAATTATTGCGAGGCTATATGTTAGGATTTAGAAGCTAAATCTTCTTTTTTGGATTAGGACTGTTGTTTACCTGATTGTTAATTTGCTCTGCCATAAAGTGGTTTGAGACATTTACTTTAACATCATCAATTCCATTTACTTTCAAAAGATTATCGTGAATGTCTTGACATATTTTAAATCCGAAAACTGCAGGACAAAATGGACTAGTTAGATGTAAATCCACTTTTACATTATTATTATTGATATCAACTTCGTCAATTAATTCTAAATCTGTAATTGATGTATTGATTTCAGGATCTACAATTTTTGATAATTCATCAAAAATTTTTACTCGGAGCTGTTTGATATCTAGACTCATGTCGGAAAAAGCGTCTATGCTATATATAACCATTCTAAAACCTTAGGTAATGTATCGTTCACGTCTTGGTACTGATTTGAGTGATATTACTTTAGATTATGTTTCATCAATAAATGACGATTCTCAAATAGCACTTTATGATATTCTGGGAAGTCAAGCTCATGCTATTATGTTATATGAAAACACAATCATTACAAAAAATGATGCAAAAAAAATTCTTTCTGCATTAGAATCTTTGAAAAAGGAAAAATTCAGTACTTCATCTGGTGCAGAAGATATTCATGAATTAATTGAAACTCTTGTAATCAAAAAAGCAGGTATGGCAAGTGGTGGAAAAATGCATACTGCAAGATCACGAAATGATCAAGTTACTTTAGATATTCGAATGAAAATTCGTGATGATATTAACATTATTTGTAATTGCTTACTTGATACAATTGAAGCACTTGTGTCTTTGGCAAAAAATCATCAAAAAACAATAATGCCTCTTTATACACATCTACAACAAGCTCAGGCAGGCTTGTTTTCACACTATCTATTGGCTCAGGCAGATGTATTGTTTAGAGACTTTGATCGTCTTTATGCTACATTTAGTCATGTTAATCAAAGTCCTCTAGGGGCAGGACCTGTTGGCGGAACTAGTATTGCAATTGATCGACATAGCACTGCAAAGATGTTGGGCTTTGATGGAATAATTGAGAATTCCCTTGATGCCACAAGTACACGTGATTTTGTTGCTGAATATGTTGCAATGATAGCAATACTAATGACTAATCTCAGTAGAATTTCTGAAGATTTTGTAATTTGGTCTACCTCTGAATTTTCCTTTATAGAATTAGCTGACGAATTTACATCTCCGTCAAGCGTTATGCCACAAAAGAAAAACCCTGATATCTTAGAATTAACAAGAGGAAAAACTGCCGAGGTAATTGGAAACCTTACTGCAATTCTAACTACCATCAAAGGATTGGCTTCAGGATATGGACGTGATCTGCAACAAATCAAATCATCTATTTGGTCCACATCCAAAATTTCGATTAGTGCATTATTGATTTTAAAATCTATTCTTCTTACATTACGTGTCAATGAAAAGGAAATGAAAAAGGCTGCCGAATCTAGTTATCTTATTGCACTTGATATTGCAGAGAAATTAGTTCAAAATGGAATTCCATTTCGAACAACTCATAAAATTGCAGGAGGGTTAGTACAGATAGCACACCAGTCCAACAAATCTCTGAATAAACTTAGTATGAAAGAAATTTCAAAAATTGCTCAGGAAACAAAAATTAATCCAAAATTGATAATGGAAATTATTCAATCTACGACAATTACATCATCTCTAAAGGACAGAAAGTCCTTTGGCTCTTCTGGATATGACGAACAGAAGAGAATGATTGAAGATCGTATGCAAAAAATTAATAGTTATAGAATCAATGCAACAAAACGAGATAATGATATTTCAAAGGCATTGGATAATCTATCAAACAAAATTACTGAATTGATAAAATAGGAGCGGGTCTAGTGGGACTCATATACTTTTCTGGGTTTAATTTGAGACCCAATTCTATGACTAAATTTATCATTTTTCGTAATCTTGTATAGGATTACGCAATACTTCAATTATCATCTGAGCTATTTTCTCATATAACATATGATAAATGTTAGATTTTTTATGGATTCTTTACTTCAACAAACCCTGAGATTTCTCCTTCATAATAATATGGTACATCCCCTTTGTACCAAGGTTCATCACTTGTAGCTTCATAAACAAAATTTAATTTGAATTCATCTTGTGGGGGATCTTTAGCTGTAACATTAACTGGTATAGAAAATAAAACGGGTTTTTCTGGATCAATAGTTCTTTTAATATTCATAATTTCAATACCATCATGATACAATATAGCATGAAACGTGGCTAAATCATCTGAACTTCCTGAACTTGCATATATTGGAATACTAAATGATATTTCTTCTCCAACATAGTAGTTTGTAGGTATAATTTCTAATTTCATCCCGTTTGAGATTTTTAAATCTGGTGTGAAATAGTTGCCTTCCTGAAGAGCTACTGCTCCAGATACCATTAACACCAAAATAGAGACTATTAGAGATTTGTTTGTTATTTTTACCATTAATATGATATACTTACAAAACTAATAAACTCAAAGTTTGAAATTGCGTAATCCTAGTATAGATTATGATGTAAATAAGAACAAATATGATCATGATTATTAAGAACTTTATCAAATACCATTTTATTGGTAACCTTTCAATGGTCATTAGAAAAGGATAAAACTATTCCCGATGGCACTACAATTTGGAAGCTCAAAATTAAAGTTTGTAACGATTCTACTAAAAAAGTAAAAGGAAAATTAGTTGAAAATCCATGGAAAGGAGCAAGTGCAACTGATAAAATTTTGGATACTGATAAAGACAAGGAAGGTAAACCAATACCAGATTCTGACAAAAAGAAGGCAATTAGAGCTGGGAAAGATATGGAATTAAATCCTGGAGAATGTAAAGAAGTAGAATTTATTTACACTCAAGAACCTACTATGGCATATACAGATTTTTATGAATACAATCCTGATGGAACATTAAAACCGGATTGGACTTGGGGAACAGTTCATGATTTTAGACCAAAAAAAGTAGGTTCTATTCCAAATAACCATCAAAAACAATATGCATTTTCATTTCCCATCCCATATCAAATGTCCATATCAACAATTCATCATGATAAAATTGATGTAACTATAGAAAAAATTGAGGGAATCCCTGAGCAAATGGAACTAGTTTCAATTGTTCCTGGCATAGGAGCCAGTTACAGATTAGATTTTGCAGATAGAGGCAGTATTGGTGCGATAATATTAAGACAGAAGGAATCATTTCCAGATGGACACAGATCAACAATAACAATATATCAACGTGTTATGTCTCCGAAAGAATTATCAAATTGGCCTGTTAGAACAGTTTCATTTGAACTTGCAAATGATGACACAGCACCAGAAATCAATATTACTAGTTCTAATATTAACAGAGAATCACTTGACATAAGTGCCATTATAACAGATGATTGTTCTGGAATTAGTGAGATTTCACTTGATATATTATATGGTGAAAAATGGATGTCAGTGACCCCACAAATTATAGAGACCAAATCAGATTATTCCACAGGAAAGAATCTTGTAGTAGTAAGATTTCAAGTTCCATTATGTGAAGGGTATTCTAATCTTCTTCTGAGAGCAATTGATAATCTAGGAAATTCAAATACTATGAATCTGCTAAAACTAGATAACAGGAAAACAAAGCCTAATTTTGAAGAATCCAAATTTACGAAAAAACGCTGATAGAGTACATTGTGTCACTCCCATAACTGAAAATTAGATTCTAACACGATTACAATGAATAAAAAAGGGTATTCAAAAATTCAAAACTTCACTAGCTTAATTCATGACAAATATCGCGTAATCATAATAGAGATTACGAGAAATTTGATTTGATGATTTACAGATTCAAGTCTACCCACAAACTTGCATGATCAGATGCTGCATCTTTTTCACTATTTATTTCAGGAAAGTGTGGGAAAAGAGTACCGTTTGTTCCACCCCAAACTCCGCGCCTTTCAATTCCTGCATGTTCTACTAGATCAACTAACTTTGGGGAAAGTAGAATGTAATCAAGCTTACCTGCTGCAGTTCCATTACCATGAGTGCCTACTCTACCATCAGATTCGAATTCATCAAGTGCCATTACATCGGTTAGATCAGAGCTATTTCCTAGCAGAGGGGATAATGAGTCGCTAGTGGGAGTATCGTTAAGATCCCCCATTATTACCACATGTTGAAATCCTTGATTCAGGCGTTCATTGTATATATCCACAACTCTTTGTGCTTGACGTTTTCTCTTCTCATTTGATGTTGATTGAGAACCATATCCCTTACTTTTGAAGTGATTTACGAGAACTAGTAATGTTTTGCCAGATGAAATCTTTATTCTATACTCTGTACAATCGCGACTAAAAATTATTCCTTTTGAATCAGTGTCATCCACATGACTCACAATTGATTCTATTGCATATGGCTCTCTTGTAATTATTCCAACATCTATTCCACGATCATCATTTCCATCAATAAGCATCAAATGATCATATTTTTGTCCACCAATTTTTGGAATCACAGTATCATTAAACTGACGCAGGACTGTACGATTCTCTACTTCTACAAGACCCATAATGTCAGCATTTACTTCTTTTATTACTCGCGCAGTATTTTCACTAGCCGTCTCTTTGATTACTTCGGTCTTTAGCTCAAACCATCCTATCCAATCACTTCGTCCATTAGCTATTATTTGCGGTGGCTCATCACGAGGTTTCTTTAAGAATTTTCCACGAATATCACGAAGAATGATATACTTACTTTCTCTGTTAGCAATCAATCCGTCGTTTTGTGCCATTATTGATAATATTTTTACTTTGTCATTATTGGTATAGTGTTGTTTTTGAATCAAGTTTGAGAGTTTGTAATAGTCTTCCAATACTGATTTTCCATCATCCCATGTAGGAAGATTCATGATTGATGGACGTTTGAACATGTTCTCAACATTAAATGTTGCAAGTCGTAATGTCATATTTTCATCATCTAGTCCAAATATTTATCAATTATGTGCTAAGATACAAGTAAAGCCAGTATATTTTTCCACATCTAGATTTAGATGCAAATTCTTTGTACAATTATTTCTATATGATAATTAGTGAAAAAGGGTTTATCCAAAAATCAAGAATTCATTAGCTAAAATCATACAAAAAGGTTGAATCTTTACTTTTGAAAGCTAATATTCGTAAAATCAGCTAAACTAGCTTCCAAATTTCCTTGTATTAATGCATGAAACACTTACGAAAACACTTTAGATCCATGCCTAAATTATGAGATTAGCTAATCTTAGCTTATTTCATACGCGAAGCTAGAGATTTTACTAATTTCTGGAATTCTACTAAGATTTACTTTGTACTATTTTTAGCTGATTATTCATGCACGAATTTTGAATACGAAATAGCATAATCTCTGTTAAGATTACGCATTTTTGGTATGATTCAAGCTCGATTGACTTGAAATTTTAATAACCCCTTTTTTATAAATTAGCAGTTTAATTGCTTACAAAAAAAGAAAAAGAATTACAATATAGATCATTCATTGATAGTGAAAACTTTGGAATTGATACATACAAAACTCTTTCATTCTGTTTGTCCAATGTAAACTATGGTGTTAGAACTGTTGATCTTTATTGGACATTAATTAACAAAATTGGCACACTTCAAACATTTGATTATCCAAAACATGAACTTAACGTAAAACAACATATTGCATTAGATATGATCATGAAAACCCAAGTTATGATTGAAACCCTTTTTGTGTTGATTGATGCTCTTTCCAAAGGATATCTATACGTCTCAAAACAAATCATGCGTTATGATAGTAGCTTACCCAAAAAAATTATTGCTAGAATACATTCCAAAAAATATGATTTATATAAAATAATCCGATTACCTGAAATTCAAACTCTTGGACTTTCATCTGAAGAAAGCAAATTTTTAAAAAAAAGTTTTGATTATACCATTGAGTTAGTTTGGTCTAAACTAGAAAAATTTACTGATTTTTATGAAAAATACTACACTGTGTATCTTAAGACGAAACATGGTTTATCTATTCAAACTGGAGCTCATTTTAATAATTCTAATGGAACAGATTTTGATAAATCATATCTAAGTGCATTTGATCATAGAGACAAAGGAGATATGCATAAGGATATTTTTACAGCAAAACGATTTTCTACGGTTAATTCTTGGTATAATGTACAGAGTATAGTTAAATTCAATACTCAATTTAAAAATGAAATATTTTTGGTTATTGATGGTATTTTTAAGGTCATGGACTTGATCGTAGAATCTAATCTGACTTATGCTAAGAACTGTGGTCAAGTATATTTGCCTATGAAACGTGTATCTGAAAATGAATTTTCTTTATTCCTTCTATCTGATAAGATATGCTCTGATACAGAGGCTGTATATATGAAAAAAATTGCTGACAAAATATTGTCTTCTATGAATACTACAGATATGTCAATTCACTTGACTGAAGAATTTAATGGGAAACTACAAAGATCATTCAAAGAAGATTCTGTCACAACTATACGGACTGATGACTGATATTGTATTTCAAATATTCTTTATAATCTATATTTGGATTATAAAATTAGATCTAAATAATTTGTATTGTGTTTATTTTAGATGTGGTTGTCAACGCTTTGAATATAGCGTTTGAAATTTTATTTTGATTGAAAGCCGGTTACAACGCCACTGCGCTTACGGATCTCATTGATAGTACTTTCTATTTGTGATTTATTGAATTAAAAAATATAAAAAAATAAAAATTAAAAAATTCAGGCATATTTTTTTCAAATTTAATAAATTAACGATATAACGTTATTAGTTAGTTTCAAGATAATTATTTTTGTAAGAAAAGGGGTACACCCTCCTAGACACATGTTTACATCATGTTGCGGAGGTCCTTTCTTACTAGTTGTAAAAGTTACAACAGTTGTAACTTTTATAATATTTATAATGTTATAAAGATGTCTCAAAAAATTCACATGGATTTCCTTTTGTCAAAGCGTAGTATAACCTAAAGATTTTATTTATCAACGTCAATCCTAGTTATGAAAAATAGAATCAAAGTATTTTTGAAAGAATTACCCACTTCAATTTTCTATACTGTCATTAATCCTGCTGTAGTTATGGGGTTCGGTTTTTTGTTTATTTCGGGCTCAGTTAGAGCAGAAAAAATTGCAGAATGGACTGGAATTGAATTATTTTCACTTTATGGGCTTTTAAATTATGATATTGCCTTTGAATTCTCTTCACAGTTTCAAGGATATCTTGATGATTACAATTTGATTCCAATGTTGTTTTTTTCAGGAATGGTAGTTATAATAATTCAAAGATATAGAAAATTAAGAAAAATTAATTCCCAAAAAGAAAGACTTCGTAAAGCCATGACATTGGCGCTTTTTGAAAGTCTTTTCATGTCCGGTGCTTTGTTCGGAGGTTCCCTCAACACACTGCAAGCATTGTTTCCTGATGCCATATCCAATACCATACTTATTTTGATTGTTACAGTAATCGGTTTAGGTTTGGGTTTTCTTAGAGTACAGTTAGCAAAAAATTTGTATACTTTTATTGAATCACATTCAATTAAACATCAATCTAAGAAATAAAATCAACTATGCCAGACATTTATGATATTCTATTGAGTGATCTTCCTCAAGGGATCATGCTATGTTTAAAAAATTCAGATAGACATAGAGAAGATGCACAAATTTTAGCAGAAAAAGAACGTTATCCTTCTGCCATCCCTCAACTTTTTATTGCGATTGAAGAATTTGGTAAAGCAGTATTTTTAACAGCACATATTATCAAAATAAAAAAAATTGCTCATAAAGATGCAGAAAAATACTTTACAACACATCGTTTAAAATTAAAATTATTTTTTGATTATCTTAATGGCATAGAAGGATATGAACAAGCTACGGGTAAAAATACTTGGATACAACTTAAAGAAATTATTTCTAATGAACAAGATTACAAACTTAGAATGTTATACGTTGATTATGAAAGAAATAAAATCTATAATAACAGTGAGAGAGGTAAAACAACTTGGTGGGATCCTAATTTTATTTGGCAGTTGATGTTTTTTAATGGATTTGATACAAATTTATCATTAAAAACAAAATATGATGAACTAAAGAAAGACCTGGAAACAGCTATTACTCATTTTAGATTTAGTCCACATTATGATGTTGTATGTAAAGTTCAGCCTAAAAAAAGACCAAACATACAAGATATCATGATCTTACTGGATTATCATTTTTTATTAAAAGATATTTCAGCTCAACGTACTATTGGAGTTGAACAAAATAAAATTATAATTAATTTATCTCCTCATAAATCTCAAAAAAATTGGATTAATGAAGATTTTCTCAGTTCCATTAAAAAAGAATTAAATTTAATTTATCCAAAATTCAATGCAGAAGTTAAAATATTTGAAAAATAATTATTTTTTCTTAAAACTGCATAATTTATCATTAATAATAAAACTGCTTTCTTCTTGAAATATTATGTTTGAAAGATTTTCTTCTATCTTATCCTCTACAGTCATAATGATTATTTTCCAATCTATGCTAATGAAGATTTAATTATAATTCATAATCTATACTAGGATTATGATTTAGAAAATATTTCAAGACAATATCTGAAAAATACATGAAATTGGTTCATATAGAAATGCTAATGGGACATGTGTATTTTTCCTATTACATAAAGCCTAATATACAAATATTATAAAATTAGGTAAATTGAAAATAACAATATTACTAACGATTTTAACAATTTCATTATTCTCAATAATTGGATTCAATAGTGCTTTTGCAACAGATTATGTAATCTCTGATGAATCATCATGTGAGTCAGCACCTATCAATGGCGTTTGGAATGTTGCCACTTGCACTGTCACATCAGTTGTAATTGATTCTGGTGACACTGTGACTATCAATGCAGCAATTGCATTGATAAACGCTGGTACAATGACAAACAATGGAGTATTCACGAACAATGGCACATTAACAAACAATGTATTATTGATAAACACTGGTACAATGACAAACAATGATTCAATGATAAACAATGACACTATCAACAATAACGATGACGGTACAATTACCAACCCCGGCACCATCATCAACACAGGTAACTTCACCAACAATCTTGGTACCATCTACAACGATGGCGCTTTCATCAACAACAGCACCATCACCAACAATGACAACATCTACAATAACCCAGATGGTATATTCACCAACTCTGGTACATTTGATAACTACGGTGGAATCACCAACACTGGTACATTTGACAATCTTGACACCGTCTACAACATGGGTGGAATCTACAATAACCCAGATGGTATATTCAACAACTCCGGTTTCATCATTGATAACTCCGTAGATAGCGCCATCTACAACTCTGGTGGTATTCTCAATAACTTTGGTACAATCACCAGTAACAGCAATAATTTTATCAACGACAGTGGTGGCATCATCAATAACTTTGGCAATATAGATCACTCAGGTCGTATCCTCAACTATGACACCATCAACAACAACTCTCCTGGTACTATAACCAACACCGGTACCATCGAGAACAACTCCGAATACGGTATCATCACCAACGACGGCACCTTCACCAACTCCGGCACCATCGACAACGCCGCCGGTGGTATCATCACCAACTCTGGTACAATCACCAACCCCGGCACCATCATCAACAACCCCAGCACCATCTACGTCTCTATTGGCGGCACCATCACCAACTCGGGTACACTTAACAACACCAACACCATCGACAACTCAGGTGACATCACCAACTCCGACGATGGTACTATAACCAACACCGGTACCATCGAGAACATTGGTACCATCAACAACTTTGGTAGTACCATAGATAACATGGGGACATTAGATAACTCAAATGGTATCATCAATAATCATGGAACCATCGACAACCCTTATGATGCACTCATCACCAACTCTGGTACAATCACCAACTCTGGTACAATTAACAACATTGATACCAGCGATGGTACAGGTAGCATCGACAACTCTGGTAATTTCACCAACTCTGGTAATTTTACCAACTCTGGCAACCTCAACAACTTTTACAACATCACCAACTATGGTACTATCAATAACAACCTCGGCGGGATTGGTAACTACCCAGGTAGTACCATCATCACCAACTATGGTACTATCAATAACAACCTCGGCAATATCTCTCTTAACTTAGGTAGTACCATCAACAACATGTTAAATGGTACAATCACCAACTCTGGTAACATCAACAGTGCGGGCACCATCAATAACTATTATACTCTCATCAACACTGGCACTATCTTTAGTACCATCATCAATAATCTAGACAGCACAATCACCAACTCTGGTGAAATCAGCATCATGCCCGGTCGTACTCTCACCAACTCTGGTACCATCAATAACACGAATTACATCTACATCGAAGGTACCATCAACAATAACGATGACGGCATCATCACAAGCTCCGGGTCCATCATCAACTTAGGTAACTTCACCAACAATCTTGGTACCATCTACAACGATGGCGCTTTCATCAACAACAGCACCATCACCAACAATGACAATATCTACAATAATCCAGGTGATATATTCACCAACTCTGGTACATTTGATAACTACAATGGATTCCACAACTATGGTACATTTGACAATCTTGACACCGTCTACAACATGGGTGGAATCGACAATAATCTAGACAGTATAATCAACAACTACGGTTTCATCATTGCTAACTCCGGTGGCATCGTCAACGATGGTGGTAGTATCCTCAATAACTTTGGTACAATCACCAGCGGTTCTTTTTCCAACGAATATGGTGGCATCATCAATAACTTTGGCAATATAGATCACTCAGGCTGGTTCCTCAACTATAGTACCATCAACAACAACTCCACCGGCACTATAACCAACACTGGCACCATCGATAACCTAGCTGACGGCGGCACCATCAACAACCAAGTATATGGTACCATTAACAATCCCGGTATCATAAATAACAATTGTGGTGGTATTATTACTAACAACGGCATTTTAACTGGCAATGAAATTACAGACCTTTGTTTCCTAGATGCAATTGTAGCATATCGTTCAAACACAGGAGCTAACGGAGTAAACTCTCCAAAAATAAAGTTCTGGGATGACAATAATTCTGGCAGTTATGGCTCTGAAATCGAACTACCAACAACAGGATCACCAATTCGTCACATTATAGCAAAACAATCCCCAGTATATGATACAATTATCCTAGTATCTTCTAGTGATGATGGATTCCTAGATGCATATATCTGCCATAATGCATCATGCGATTCTGCAATTTCTTGGAGTGTATCTAACAACATCGGACAAATACCATCAAGTAGCACAGAAAGACGATTTGATGTAGAGTTTGAATCTGCAACAGGAGATGCCATAGTATCATATGGTGTATCTAGTACCAATTCAGCACGCGATATTGCATACAAAGTATTACCATTGTACTCATCGAGCTTTTCTGGCATAACAGAGCAATACATCGATGATACTACATCTAGTGCTGATATTGCATATTCTTGGGTAAACATGGCAAGGGATCCAATACCAACAAGTGAGGAAATTATTCTAATCGGATTTGACAGAACTGGTAGTGACGTAAACTCTTGGGTCTGGTCTGGAAATGCTTGGAGTAATAGAAATGAAATCAGCACTGCGGCAACTGTCACATCATTTCGAGAGGCAATTGCAGTAGAATATTCATCAGATGGGACAGATGGAATGATTATTACTGGAACTGGCACTACAGGAATGATTGCAAGTGCAGTATGGAATGGTACTGGTTGGACAAGCAATACCTCATTTGATATTGATTCAGGAGATAGTGCAGATGACCAGTGGATATCCATAACAGCAGATCCTGTATCCGATGATCTGCAAGCTGTATTGGTAGATAATGCAAGCACACCAGATATCCACACTGCATACTGGAATGGTGCATCTTGGAGCGTTACATCCAATATTGATACTGGTGTAGATACATCAAGTGCAAGACCTGCATCATTTGCATGGAATCCTTCTGGCTCTACTGGTAAATTAGTTTGGGATACCGATACCACTGGTACTACATTGAGCCAGAGAGACTGTGCTCCTCAATGTACCGGAACTACAACATTTTCAACATATGCTGGAACAGGAAATTGGATTGGATTGTTTACCAATCCAGATGATGCAGATTCAGTTGATATTTTGGGTCTAAGACTGAATAATGCTTTTGATATTGGTTCATTTAGCTGGAATGGTACAACGTATTCTAACTATGGTAATTCACAAATTACTGCAGACACTACAGTAAGTACGTTTGAATCGTTTTCACTTGATTTTGTGAATTAATACTTGAGTCCAAAACTAGGTACCTATTATAAAACTAAACGAGCACTAGTTTTCTGAATACGTATTCTTCAAACTCAACCCACTAGATTTCTCAAATTCAGAAATATCAAACGGTTTTCCGTCTTCTTTTGCTTGCTGAATCTTTTTCCAAATAGATCGTTTTTCTTCCTCTGTTGCCCTCATCTCAAACCACATTTGAAATATCGTTAACAGTATCTTTGATGAATCATTTGTATCTGTAAATGAGTCCTTGAATAGTTCACTCCATCTTGCCTTTGGACCGTTTTCCAGATCATCTATTCTGCTTGCAAGGTCTTGCAGCTGAATGTTTTTCTTTTCAATCTCTTCAATTTCTTCTTGTTTTTGCTGATTCTCAAACCGTAACCTCGCTTCATCAGATATGGTCAAAAATGAAATTGCCTTTTGATACTCTGGGAATCGCTCAAAGTCTTCCTCTTGATATCTTTCATAGTGTCTCTCTAACCCAACTTTATGTCCCATCATGTCTTCTTTGTCCAAATAGTTGACTTTGGCACGTCTCATCATCGTGTTAAAGTATTTTCTAAACCCGTGATCTAGTGGAACCTCATGTCTTTTTTTACCTTCGGCAAGTGTTTGTCTCATTCCAATGGATTTGACTATTTTCTCAATTCGTTTTCTTACCCCTATTGATGATAGTCTGTGGATTGTAGGATATTTTACTGCCTTTAGTAACGGCTGATCATCTTTTGGATAAACTCCAATCTCTGACTTCCATTTTTCCCTATACATATCAAGATATTTGCATGCCTCTGGTGTAACGTGAGTCCAATAACTCTCTTCATCTTTACCATATACAAGTAAGGCTCCTCCTTTGAAAGTACCATCTTTATTTTTAAATAATTTCAAATCTTTCCATGTAAAATAATTCCACGCTTCTAATCTGAATCCCCCCGAAGAAAACACAGTAATTATCACCTTGTCTGTCATGTCACGTGTAGATTCTAGCATTTTTTGCAATTCTTGTTTAGTGTATGCCCTGTCTTCAGTGGTATTTTGTTTTCTTGGGTATAGTTTATGCAATGACTTCCAATGAATGGCAATTCTGTTTGCATCTAGTAAGACCTTGATTGGCTTAATGTGATTTTCCAGTGTTCCTGAACTCAATTGATTTGTCTCCACTAGTCTCTTTTCTTCTTTGATGTATGTTGCAATGATATTAGTTGCAAGTTCTGGATTCTTTTTGGCTAGACTCACAAAAGCCTTTACAAGAATTTTTACGTCTTGATTTGGCTTGGATATTTTTTCATATACTTGATCCGGAATTGATCTCAAAAACACCTCTAGTGATTTTTTATATTTTCTTGCAGTATGTGGACTCTTAATGTTGTCTAGAAATAATTGGTAAGGATCATTTCTGTTGTTGATTTCATCATAGCTTATCTTCAATGATACATAATGCGACGGGTCGTATTTTAAGACCAATAAGGGTAGCGGGTCTAGTGGGATTCGGACCCACGACAACCGGATTAAAAGTCCGGTGCGCTACCTGGCTGCGCCATAGACCCCCTGACAAAAATGCTTGACGTGTATAATTTAGTCTTTTACAAAAATTTTTACTCTTACAGAAACTTTTAATCTGGCAATTTGTTTGAAACAATTTGTGCCCTTGTAGTATAGTCCGGTCTAGAATTCGACCCTGTCACGGTTGAGACGCGTGTTCAAATCCCGCCGAGGGCGCCTTTATCTTCTTAAATTATTATTATAATTTCATCTGATCGATCTAAATCTATCGTATTTTGATCTAATGCTAAGAATTAACAAGTAGACAATTTCTATCTACAATTGTTCTCAATTATAACAAGTTTGTCTCTTGAAAGTTAATCTTGGAAATTTCTCTTACAAGAATATTAAAATTCAGGCAATTTTAGTAAATTTTGATGTCTGAAGAGAACGAGGAATCTAAGATAGAAACAAAATCTGAAGTTTCAGCATCAGAAGCTACACCAAAAGATGTAGCAAAAACTGCAGCAGAAAAAGCAGAAGCAGCAGCAAAAGCCGCAGCAGCAGTAGCTAGTGCAGAAGCTGAAGTCGAAGTAGCCTTAGCAAAAGCCGCAGCTGCTAAAGCAGTTGCAGAAGCCGCCGCAGAGGAAGAATACAAAGCAATAGCTGCAGAAGTCAAAGCCGCAGCAACCAAAGCACCAGCATTTACTAATCAACGTAGAGGCGAGGAAATATTTAGAAGAGAAATGGGTGAACCAGAATTTTTCTTAGCCAAAAAAGCTAGATTTCCAAGACCTATTCTTTCATCAGAAGAACAAGATGAGCTCACAAGAAAAGTGGAGATTCCAACAGATAATACTCCAAAATATATTCCACAACATGTACTAAGTCCAGAATTCGGTGGCATGTCTAATTATGAATCTGGCGTAGAAAAATTCTTAGAAGAAACTAAGCAAAAACTAAAGAAACTAAAAAATGATCCTCATGCATCTAAAAAAGATATAATCACAACACAACACGAACTTGAATATTTAGAATCTATTTATGAAAATTATTACATTGGTATGAATGTTTTCCGTACTGCAAAAGGTGGAAGGAATAAACTTAGAGAATAAATGGTGATGATGTGAGCGAAATTAACTTCGATGTAATTAATGCAAGAGTCACTTTTAAAAACATACCCCTTCATACATTATCAAGATTCAGATTTAAAGATCTCAAAATTGCATGTGAGACTTTTAAGAAAATTCCTGGTGTTGCAGAATGTGTAATAATTCAGACTGCTAGCAGAGTTGAAATATTTACAGCAAGTAATCTAGAAACAGGAGATACTCCAGATGGAAGAAGAACCGAAGGAAAGTCACTTGTTTTAAATCAAATCAAAGAAACTTGGCAATCTCTATCAGAACTAGAGCAAATTGATATTGATCACTTTGATCAAACTCTTGAAGTTTATAAAAGCACAGATGTCTACCTTCATCTTTTAAGATTAGCATGTGGTTTGGATTCTGTAGTTGTAGGAAAAGAAGAGATATTGAATGAGATTAAATCATCACTTTCACATGCAAAGCAGATTAATGTATCTGGCAGTATTTTGAATAAACTATTTGAAAGTGTTATAAGAATTGCAACCCGTATTAGAGAAACAACTGGAATAAGTAAAGATGTACTTTCTCTTGGAGATGTGGCTGTTAAAATTGTAGATGAAAAAGCAGGTTTGGATGCTAAGAAACGTATTTTGTTAATAGGTACAGGCGAACCTGCCGCTATGGTTGCTAAAACTCTTAATAAAAAGGGATTTGCATTTGATGTCACAAGTAAAACCATTGAGCGCTCAACTGGGTTTTCTAAAATATTGAGTGGTAAACCAGTTACATTTGAAGAAGTTTTAGCTGGATTTGATAAGTATGATATTATCTTTGTTGCCACAACTTCTGATTATTTCTTAATTACTTTTGACAGAATAAAATTGGTTATGGAAGAAAAAAAGAAAGGTACATTGATTTTAGATTTATCCGATCCAAGAACAGTTGATGAAGGAATAACTGCACTTCCAGGAATCAAATTATTATTTAGAGATCAGATTGCTGAGATATATGAAGAAAACGTGAAAGCTAGGGCTGGTATAGTACCTGCTGTAGAAAAAATAACTGATAAAGAAGTTCCAATTCTTGAAGAAACAATGAAACGAATTTACATCTAATTTTCTGGTTAGTTATTTTATCTAATTATAGAATAAAGAATTAATAAATATGAATAGTTCTTATTTCTTTCTAAGGATAAATTGCATTAAAGCTTCTTTTGAATAATCTATTCCATGTACCTCTTCCGTATGTTTTCCAAATTCTTCGATTACTTGTTCTATTTGACCCTCGACTACAAAATCACACTCAAAACCATAATCAGCACATTTTAGTTTGGCCATGTCTACCCTCCAAATCTCTGGATATAAATATTAAAAGATAATATTCTCTCGTAAAAATAGAATAATCCGTTAATAGTTCAAAAAAGGAGTTTACGTCACATTCATTGTTATAATACACTATTTTCCAAATTATTTAATTGAATTTTTTTATTTTTATATATGAATTTGATCCAAGTCTATCTGAGGATATCTGCAATCAAACTTTAACAGAAATACATTTATCCAAAGTAGCGAAAATTACTTTGTATGGTAGTAGAACATAAGGCAAAAATTACTTACATGCAATTACTCAAAGAAGATCTGGTTGTCATTCGTTTAATCCCAAATGATGGCATGCCAAAATATACGACAGGTCAATTTCTTACCATAGGATTGCCAATACCATCTGAACAAAAGATTGTTCGAAGAGCATATTCAATTGCATCACATCCAGAAAACCAAGATTATTTTGAATTTGTAATTAGATGGGTTAGAAAGCCTTTGCCAGGTCGTGTTACAACTGAATTATTTTATGCAAATGTTGGTGATGAAGTATATTTAGGAGATCCTACGGGTAACGCTTTATTAATTGACGATAAATTACCAAACGGTCAACCTGATAATAGAAGGATTGTTTGTGTTGGCGGTGGAACTGGTCTTGCACCATTTATCGCTTTTGCTAAACATCTACATGATACTGGAGATAAAAGAGAGATTATTGTTCTTCATGGCGCAAGTTATGTTGATGAGCTAAGTTACAAAGAATTACTGACAAACTTGGAAAATGAAAGTATTGAAAGAGGAAAAGATCAATGGAATTTCAAATATAGGGCAGCCATTAGTAGACCAAAAGAATTCTTTAACAGATCTTGGGCAGGTCATGTTGGTAGAGTTGAATCATTCTTCAAACCAAATAAAAATGGTGTTTCACCCTTAGAAGAAATGGTTGGAGAAGCAATCACAACTGCAAATACCAAAGTCTACATTTGTGGATATCAGGGTACAATTGATGGAGTTATTGAATATCTAGGACCAAAAGAATTTGTCACAAAAGAAGAAAAACGTAAAGATGGAAGTTACGAAATTAAGTATGAATCATACGGATAGCTAAAATTAGAACCATTTGTATTTGTTTTATTTAGAATTTAATTTTTTCAATAGTTTTTTTTGGGTATACATTAATTCATACTTGTAGATAATTTTTATTTTTTTATTTGTGAAATAACATCATCTAAAATTTTCTGATTTGCTGCTGCAATAAATGAAATTCTTGTTTTGTAGCTAAGATCTGCATCAAGCGGATTCAAATCAGCATCTAAAAGTAATCCACCCGCTTCTTTCACTATCACGTATCCTGCGGCAATATCTTGAATCCTGATTTTATCTCTTAGATCTATAAAAATATCCATTAATCCTCTTGCAAACAAGGCCATTTCTAGTGCATTTGCACCAAAATGTCTTATGTGATTATGCTGCTCAAATATCGGTTGTAATCTATTCATCAATTCAGCTGTGGCACCTGAAGTGTTTATTCCAATAATTTTGTAAATTGGTTCTTTATCATGAACTTTAATTTTTAACTCATTCAAAAATGCCCCCTTGTCTTTTGATGCCCAATACATATCTCCATTTGATAGATTTGTTATCACTCCGTCTGTAATGGAACTCAATTTATCTTCAGTTGCAAATGCTAATGAACTACAGAAAAATGGAACCCCTCTTACAGCATTTGCAGAACCATCAATTGCATCCATAATGACAAATCCTTTAGGATTTTTAGACAATTCTACTCTGCCGCATTCTTCTCCTAAAACAACACAATCAAAATTAATTTCTTTAAGATAATCTAGTACTGTTTTTTCAGCAATAATGTCTATATTGCGTGAAATATCTCCACCTGCCCCTCTTCCAAAATCTCCTGCAGCATCATCTGTCCCTGCCAAATCTTTTACATTTTCATAAATCTGTTTTGAAATCTCGCGAAGAATTTCAATAACTTCCATCATTTTCTTTTTCATTCTTCGTAATTTAAGTGAAAGAAATTTTCTAGTTTTGAAAGCATAAATAACAATAAAGCAGCTCTTCGTGTGTGAGTGGAAAAGATCAGTCTGTTGTAAGCAAAGAATCTTTGATGAGTACAAAACCTGGAAAACAAATTATGAAACAAGGATTATTCAAATCGAAAGGTTACAAATTATTTTCCCAATACAAAGAAGAAACAGAAAATGAATTTCCAAATTTTGCAGATAGATTTGCTAGAGATCTCTTGCATGAAATCAAATCTGATCTTTCTCCAAATTCAACACAACAAGCATTTGGCAATGAAGTAGGCTCTACTGAAATTATTCTTCAGGCCTCTGAAATCAACAGTATAAAATCAAAATTAGAAAGTCCAGACGTAATTAAAGATAGAGTACTTCGTATTTTAAATTCAAATTTTGTAAAAATGACTTTTCCTGTATTTAATGCGTTATTTGACGGAGCTTCCAATTCTACTGGAAAAAAAGATCCTCAGTTAAGACAAGATATTGTGGAAGGTCATATTTTAGCAATTGATCTTAGTGAACCAATGGATAGAATTGTAGACAAAGATGAAGATTTGGAATATCTTGATGATTACAAACTAATGAATCCATATATTTTGAAGTTAGCTCGAGATAAAATTTCTAAAGGCGGCGATGAAGTTCTAAAAGAATTTGAAGAAGGATTCAAAGATGCACGAATAGGTCAATATCTTGATGAGAAATTAAAATCAAAACCAACTAAGATTACAGAAGAAGAAATGAACCTATCTTACAAAAAATATCGATCTGTAATGGGAACAGCCGGAAGAAATATGGCTTTAGCAGAAAGACCTCTTGGAGAAATTTTCTATCTGGGAATGGCAAGAGCTGCTGAAGGTGTTGGATGTGGAAATGAAATTGAAGATTCTATAAAAAATGGATTTGTAAAAATCCCTTCTTGGCCATTGTATTACACTTTATTATCAAATGATGTCAAAAAAGGATTTGAAATAACATTAGAAAAAAGTAATTTGTATCTACAAGATGCTCGTTTAGCCCTCAAATTATTGCCTGAAGAATTTTCACATACAGAATTTTTAGAATTTTTGTTTTTGACTGTTGAACACTATAATCAATATTGGTATAATCAATTACAAAAAGCAAACAAATGGTCAGAGTTTGAATCTAAACTCCCAAAGTGATTGAATTGATGTGGTCTGAAAAATATAGGCCTCAGAATATTTCTGACATGCTTAGTAATGAAGAGTCTAGATCTTTAATAATTGAATGGTTCACAAAATGGAAAAAAGGCACAAAGCCACTTCTGCTAGTTGGTCCACCTGGAATTGGAAAGACAACAATTGCATTTCTTACTGCAAAACAATTTGGATATGATATGATTGGCCTGAATGCAAGTGATGTGAGAAGTAAATCTCGACTTAATGAAATTCTCTCGCCTGTATTAGGTAATGTTAGCATTTTAGGGGTTCCTATGATTTTCATTGACGAAGTTGATGGAATTCATGGTAGAGGGGATTATGGCGGTGCAGAAGCACTCATTGAAATTTTAAAGGAACCTACTGTACCAATCATACTCGCTGCAAATTCTGATATATCCGATAAAATGAAAAGTATAAAAAAAGTTGTTAAAACTATCTCTTTTAAGCCAATTCCTCCACGCCTTTTGAAAATATATCTTGAAAATATTTTGAAAAAAGAAAATGTAAAACTCAGTCCTGGTTCTATGATAAAAGTAATCGATAGATCGCACGGTGACATTCGTTCTATGATTAATTTGACACAATCCCTTGTTACAGGATTTAATCCTCAAACTGAAATGTCATTTGAAAGCATAAATGTAGAAGATGGTGTTAATGCATTTTTTAAAGCAAATTCACTTGATGAAGCTAGAAGCGTTTTGTATTCTATACAAATTGATCCAAAATTAAAAATCGATGCTTTTTACTCTAGTATTATTACCAGCAATTTAGATAATAATACAATCGCAAAACTCTTGGGAATTATTTCTGAAGCTGATATGCTTTATGGAAAAATTATGAAAACTCAAAATTGGCGATTACTACGTTATCTCAATGAAATTCTGATTGGATTATATCAAAATGATGAGCGAATAAGATACGCACAATACAACCTTTCATGGCCACTTTTAAATCGTATTAGATGGGATGGGAAAAAAATCAAAGCACTATCTTCTATTATGGCAAAAAATTTACATCTATCATCAAGTACATTTGTTACAATATGTTTTCCATATATGTTATTTTGTATGAAAAATAAAAAATTAAAATTAGAATTCGAAGATACTTTTGATGATATTCTTGAAAAGGAGATTGAGTCAATTCAATGAGCTGGAGAAAAATTCCAATGAAGTTTTCAGGTACTTGTATTGTTTGTAATGAAAAAATCGAAGTAAATGAAATTGGATTGTGGGCAAAAGGATTAGGAGTGAAACATGAAAAATGTGCCCAAATAAATGAACTTCAGTGTATCGTTTGTAGAGGTTCAGCTGGATGCTCACAGTGTGAATTTCAAGATACTTGTGATATTCAGCGTGTTTCTCAGTTATGTATATGCAAAAAATGTAGCGAAGAGAAAAATTCTTTTGATTCTTATCTAAAATCAGTAAAAAAGAATTTTTTACTCTTGAATCTTAATTCATAAATTAACAGTTATTCAAAACCATCAGATTTGAATGAATGTCTTTAAAATAATACATCATGTTCTAATGAATTCCAAAAAACTCAAACTAAATTAATATAGGAAGATTTCTTTTCTACAATATCAGATGCACTTCGATAAAATTGAGGAATATTCTAAGCGAAATAAAATATCATTACAAGGTGGAGGACAAGATAAAATCAAAGATCAGCATGATAAAGGTAAATTAACAGCTCGTGAGAGAATTGATCTTTTATTGGATGCTGGCACTTTTACTGAAATTGATCCACTTACAACTCATCATTATCATGAATATGATATGCAGAAAAAGAAATTCTACACCGATGGTGTTGTTGGCGGTTATGGGATGATAAATGGTAGACAAATCTTTGTCTTTGCTTATGATTTCACTGTACTTGGTGGCACACTAAGTCACATGGGAGCTAAAAAAATTACAAAACTTATGGATCATGCAGTTAAGACAGGTTGTCCTATAATTGGAATAATGGATTCAGGAGGGGCAAGAATTCAAGAAGGAATTATGAGTCTTGATGGATTTGCTGATATTTTTTATCATAATCAATTAGCTTCTGGTGTTATTCCACAAATCACTGCAAGTATTGGTCCATCAGCTGGAGGTGCTGTATATTCCCCTGCAATGACTGATTTTGTTATTATGGTTGACAAAGCAGGAACTATGTTTGTCACTGGACCTGATGTAGTAAAGACTGTTGTAGGAGAAGAAATTTCATTTGATGACTTGGGTGGCGCAATGACACATGGAATAAAAAGTGGTGTTGCACATTTTGTTGTAAAGAACGAATACGAATGTATGGATTATATTAAAAAATTAATTTCTTTTCTTCCACAAAATAATACAGAAGAACCACCAAAAATAAAAACTGATGACGATCCAAACAGACTAGATCATAATATAATCAATATAATTCCTGATAATCCTTTACAACCATATGACATGAAGGAAATCATTAGATCTATTGTTGATAATCATGAATTATTTGAGATTCATGAATTATTTGCACCAAACATTGTTGTTGGTTATGGTAGATTAAATGGCAAAGTCGTAGGTATTGTTGCTAATCAACCATTACATCTTGCTGGCGCACTTGATATTGACTCATCAAACAAAGCAGCTAGATTCATTAGATTTTGTGATGCATTCAATATTCCAATTATTACATTTGTAGATACACCTGGTTACATGCCAGGTTCTAATCAAGAGCATAATGGTATCATCAGACATGGCAGCAAACTTCTCTACGCTTACTGTGAGGCAACCGTCCCTAGAATTACACTTGTAATAGGAAAAGCATATGGTGGTGCATACATAGCTATGGGGAGTAAAAATCTAAGAACCGATGTGAATTATGCGTGGCCAACTGCACGATGTGCCGTATTAGGTGCTGAAGCAGCTGTAAAAATTATGTATAGAAAGGAACTATCTAGTGCAGATGATCCTGAAGCCCTTAAAAAACAACTAATCAGTGAATTCTCAGAAAAATTTGAAAATCCTTACGTTGCAGCATCTCATGGTACTATCGATAATGTAATTGATCCAGCTGAAACAAGGCCTATGTTGATCAAAGCATTAGAGATGCTCGCAAATAAAAGAGCAAAACAACTTCCAAGAAAACATGGAAATATCAATCTGTGATTAAGCATGATTGAGAAAGTTCTTATCGCAAATAGAGGAGAAATTGCTTTACGTGTAATTAAAACATGCAAAGCACTTGGAATCAAAACTGTAGCAGTATATTCAGATGAAGATTACAATTCTTTACATGTCAAACAAGCTACAGAAGCATATCATATTGGTGAGGCCGCTCCTGCAAAATCTTATTTGAATCAAGAAAAAATCATTGAGACTATATTATCTTCTGGTGCAGATGCTATACATCCTGGTTATGGCTTTCTTTCCGAAAACTCTGATTTTGCAAGTAAATGTGAAAAAAATAAAATAAATTTCATTGGTCCATCTGCTGCATCTATGGATCTTTGCGGTGATAAAATGCAATGTAAATCTGCCATGTTAAAAGCAAAAGTTCCAACTGTACCTGGAAGTCCTGGTCTTGTAAAAGATGTTGAAGAGGCATTAAAAATTGCAAATGATATTTCATACCCTGTACTATTAAAATCCGTTTTTGGTGGTGGTGGTCGTGGAATTAGATTAGTAAATAATGATAAAGAACTACGAGAAGGTTTTGAAACAGTTACAAGCGAATCAATTTCAGCTGTTGGGAAATCTGCAATAATAGTTGAAAAATTTCTTCAAAAAACTAGACATATTGAATATCAAATGGCAAGAGACAAACATGGTAACGCCGTTCATATATTTGAAAGAGAATGTTCAATTCAAAGACGCAATCAAAAACTTATTGAACAAACACCTTCGCCCATAGTTGATCAAGAAACAAGAGATAGAATCGGTGAATTGGTTGTTAAAGCATCTAAGGCAGTTGATTATACTAATCTTGGTACTGCAGAATTTCTTAGAGCAGATAATGGTGAATTCTATTTTATAGAAATCAATGCTAGATTGCAAGTAGAGCATCCAATTACTGAATTTGTATCTGGCTTAGATCTTGTTAAACTACAAATAGATATTGCAAATGGCGAACCACTTCCATTCAAACAAAAAGATCTCAAAATGAATGGTTATGCAATTGAATGCAGAATAAACGCAGAAGACACATTCTTAGATTTTGCTCCTTCTACAGGTCCTGTGCCTGATGTGATTATTCCGTCAGGACCAAGTGTTAGATGCGATACATATCTCTATTCTGGTTGTACTGTGTCTCCATTTTATGATTCTTTGATGGCCAAACTTTGTACATGGGGTCAAACATTTGAAGAATCAAGAACCAGAATGCTAAATGCATTAAATGATTTTTACATTCAAGGTGTTGAGACCTCAATCCCTCTTTACAAAACAATTCTTAACACCTATGAGTACAAAAATGGAAATCTTACAACAGATTTTCTAAAGCGCTATAATATTATTGATAGATTAAAAGAAGATCTAAAAACAGAAAAAATTGAAAAAAGTGAGGCTGCTTTAGCAGCTGCTATTATTTATTCTGAATATTTTAAGAGTAGAGTACAAAATTCCACTTCTAATAATTCTACTTGGAAAAATAAATTGGATTGATGATAAATGGATTATAAAATAAAAGATATAGAAAAAACATTTGATGGTGAAATTACTGAAAATCTTGGTAACAACGAATATGTGATTAAAATCAATACTGATAAACATCAAATCAAAATTCTAAAAATGGATTCAAAGGGAATTGAATTTATACTAGACCAAAAATATCATAGAGCAAAATATCTTGAAAATTCAACCAATGAAATGAATCTCATCATTGATAATGTGCCAATTACCATTAACATGCATACTGATTTTGATAAAATTGTTTTCAAAAATTCTGGAGGTAGTAGTTCTTCTGATACTCAACTAACATTAAAAAGTCAAATTCCTGGTAAAGTTGTTTCTATTGCTGTTCAAGAAGGTGATTCTGTAAAACAAGGAGATGTGATTTGTACTTTAGAATCTATGAAAATGCAAGTTGCTGTTAAATCTCACAAAAATGGTTCCATCAAATCTATCAAAATTAAAGTTGGTGGAACCGTAGCTAAAAACGATATTGTTGCAGAAATAGAATAAACAATTATTTTCTTATTTTAGAAATTTTTTAATTTCTTCATAATCAGGTTCGTTTAATGGACTCTCAGATACCCACTTGTATCCAATTTTTCCATCTTCCATTATTATGAATACAGAACGTTTTGCAGCATTATAATCTTTAATGTGTAATAGGTGTGGCATTAAAACATCATAATCACGAATTGTTTTACTGTTATAATCAGCCAATATTGGAAAATTAAAGTTGTGTTTTTGTGCAAATGCTTTGTTAGCAAATGGTCCATCATTACTTATTGTGACTAATTTGGTACCAAGATTTGATATCTCACTCCAAGAGTCTCTAAACTTACATAGCTCATTTTCACAAACTGGAGAACTTGCAGCAACAAAGAATGACAGTATGATTTTCCCACCCTTAAATTCATCCAAAGTCCTCATCTTGAGATCTATATCTGGAAGTTCAAAGTTTGGAGCAATATCCCCAACATTCAATGACATGATCGCGTTTGGTGATTATCCTATTAAGTACTTTTCAAAAACTGCTTTTCTAAAATTTAAATTAAAAAAGTGCATACCTTTTTATACAAAAACTTGGGTTCAAAGCTAAATTGGTCGGGGAATTAGCGGGCAATTATAGCACTGTAGTGTTAATGTTTGGATTTGCAGTAGTAGCAATGGCACCTGCACTTTTAATTTCTAGAATGATCTCTCCTCGAAAAAGAAATAACCCAGTTAAATTTTTACCAATGGAATGTGGTCAAGTCCCATCAGGTGAAGGACGAACTCACTTTATGATGCAATATTATGCTTACATTTTGATGTTCGTTGTTTTTGATGTTATGGCAATTTTCTTATATGCATGGGGAAGTGCACTTTTAGAACTCCCAAAATCTGCAACTTTGCCAATTATTGGTTTCTTAGCAATTATGTTTGCTGCAATGGCTTTTGCATTACATCAGTCAGGGAGACGAAACATATGGTAATTTTTTATATTCATCAAAATTATGAAAATGAGGGATTGTATTGCTAAAAGATCTGATAACACCACAAAATGCAAATGTGTTTGTTGGAAAATTAGGTGATATTTTAGAACAAGCAATTGATAAACCATTGGGATATGCAATCAATTGGGGTAGAATATGGTCACTTTGGCCTGTCCATATTGAAACAGCATGTTGTAGTGTAGAATTTGGAGCAGCATCTAGTCCAAGATATGATGTTGAAAGATTTGGTATCATTGAGGCATTTGGTTCACTTAGACAATGTGATCTAATTGTAGTTCAGGGAACCATCACAAGAAAAATGGCACCACGTCTACGTTTAGTTTATGATCAAATGCCAGAACCAAAATATGTCATTGCAATGGGTGCATGTGCAATTACTGGTGGGTTGTATTTTGATTCATACAATGTACTTCCCGGTATTGATGGAGTTCTACCAGTAGATGTCTATGTCCCAGGTTGTCCACCTAGACCTGAAACTCTTATTCAAGGATGCATGTTACTACAAGAAAAAATCAAGAGAATGAAGGCTAGGAAGTTTGTATAATGAGTTCTGATTCTGATAATGAACCAATTGAAACCACATCTGATATAACACCTGCATCTACTAAAGTAAGTCCTACTCCAGAAAAAGAAATTGAATTACCAAAATTTGAAAAAGATCTTGCAGATAAAATTGTTGAAAAATTTGGCACTAGAATTAAAGTAGCATTTGTAAAACCAGACAGAGTTAGAATTAATGTTGGCAGAGATGATGTTAAAGAAGTGGCTACGTTTCTAAGAGATGTTCTAAATTTTGATCACGCTGAATCTGTATCAGGTGTAGACTATCCTCAGGACAAAGAAATTGAAGTGGTTTATCATTTAGGTTCCTACACTGACTCTTCATTATCAAGACAAATTCTTGTATTGGCAACCAGAGCACAAAGAGAAGAAAATCCAATTCCTGGAAACGATGCAACAAAACTTCCTAGTCTTCGAGAAGTATTTTACAGTGTAGAATTTCATGAAAGAGAGATTTTTGAAATGTTTGGAGTTTACTTTCAAGGTCATCCAGATAATCGACGATTACTTTTGCCAGAAGATTGGGCAGATTTACCACCTCTAAGAAAGGACTTTGCAATTAAAGGAAGATAGAGATGAATAACGAATTACCGCCGGGACTTGCACTTCAGAAAGTAGATGAGAGAATTATGACTCTCAATGTTGGACCACAACACCCAGGTTCTGGTCATATGAGAATTATTGTACAAATTGATGGTGACTTTATTGTTGCATGTGATCCTGATCCTGGTTATGTTCACCGCGGTGAAGAAAAGATGGCTGAATATAGAAATTACATTACAAACATTCCACATTTAGAAAGACCCGTGATTCATGATTCTTGCAATATTTTATATCCGTATGTTTTAGGTGTTGAAGAACTTCTTGGTATTGAAGTACCAGAACGAGCAAAATACATTCGAGTTATTGCATCTGAATTGAATAGATGTGTTTACACAATGTATTGGCTTGCAATCTATGGAATATTCTTAGGTCACTCTACAATGTTTATGTGGCCAGCAGGTGATCGTGAACTACTAATTGATCTATTAGAAAAAATGACAGGAGCTAGAGTTACTCATGCTCATTTTGTACCAGGTGGTGTAAGAAATGATTTACCTCCAAACTTTGAAGATGTTTGTTTAAGACAAGTAAACTATTTTGAAAAAAGAATCAAAGAATATGCAGCAATTTTCTATGATAATCCAATTTTAATTGCTAGAACTGCTAATACTGGTGTTTTATCACGTCAAGATGCAATTCGATTAGGTACAACTGGTTCTGTTCTTCGTGCTAGTGGTGTTGATTATGATCTTAGAAAAAAGGAACCATATGATGTCTACGATGAATTAGATGTTCACAGTAATGTAATGAAGGAGGGAGATTCTTATGCAAGATCAAAAATTCCATGGCTTGATATGTTGGAAAGCTGTAACATAATTAGACAAGCATTACAAAAAATGCCAAAGTCTGGTTCTGTTAGAGTTAAACTAAAACCAAATCCAAAAGGAAAAGGACTTGATTCAGTATACAAGCGTGTAGAATCAGGTAGAGGTTCATTGGGTTGCTATATCGTCTCTGATGGAAAACCTGAACCTTATAGATTAAAACTAAGTGTTGGTTCCTTTAGAAACTTAATTGCATTACCATATCTTCTCAAAGGGGAAAAACTTGGAAACATGCCAGCTGTATATTGGAGTCTTAATTATTGGCCAGTGGAGGCAGATAGATAAATGTCTGTCATTGCACCAAACTTCAAGTTTAGCGAATTTGTAAAGTCTATTTTAGATAATGCATTTTGGATACTTCTTATCTTTGCATTGATTGGTTTACCTGCCGGTATGATTGTATTATTCTATATTGAAATGCCTGTAATTGATGGTGAATTACTTACACCGTTTCTTGCATTAACCTGGTTAGCAGATCCTTCTAGAACTCTTCCAATTTTAAAAGCCTTCATGACTACTGATTTGTTTAAAATTGCTGCTTTCCCTGGATTTGGATTTGCAGCATTAATTGCAGCTGGAACAATCTTTATAGAAAGAAAAATGTTGGCAAAACTACAACTTCGAGTTGGTCCTTTCTATTGTGGAAAATTTGAAGGAATCTTACAATTAATGGGGGATGGACTAAAGCTAATCTCAAAAGAAATTATAATTCCTGCAAAAGCTGACAAGCCAATTTTCTGGGCAGCACCTATACTATTTGTCGCAACAGCCGCAGCGTTTGTTGCATTAATTCCAGTTGCACCAGGTTGGGTAGTTGCAGATGTAGATGTTGGCTTAATTGCGGTATTTGCAATTATTGGATTCTTTCCAATCATAACTATTCTTTCCGCATGGTCTTCAAATAGTAAATTCCCATTCATTGGTGGAATAAGAGCATTACATCAAATGGTGTCTTTTGAAATTCCATTGATTCTTTCATTATTAGGGGTAGTAATTCTTACAGGGACTCTGAATCTTTCTGAAATTGTTGCTAGTCAATCTAATTTTCCATGGATTATATTTTTGCCAATTGGTGCAATTATTTTCTTTATTACGATATTAGCAGAATTAGAAAGAATTCCATTTGATTTACCAGAAGCAGAAAGTGAAATTGTTGCTGGTTGGTTAACTGAATTTTCTGGAATGATTTACGGTCTTGTTCAATTGGGAACATACTTGAAACTTTATGCATTTGCAGCATTGTTTGTTGTTTTATTCCTTGGTGGTTGGTCTGGACCAATGATTTGGCCTCCTTTCCCTGAAGAAATTATCACTGATGGAATAGTAATGGGTCCAATTACTGCAAAAATTCCTGGCTTGCCAGTATTTTCACAAGAGATGCTAAACGGTGTTGTATGGTTTGTAATAAAAACAATGGGAGTAATCTTTTTTATTCTATTACCACGAGGTGTTTTCCCAAGAATCAGAATTGATATGTTATTGAGTCTTGGTTGGTACAAACTAATTGGGCTTGCATTCGTTAACATCTTTATAGCACTCGGTTTGTTGTACGCTGGAGTCTTGGGACCTGGAGGAATATTGTAATGAATACAGCTACTGGTATTATCAAGGCATTAAATTCAGGAATTAAGCATTTAGCCATTAAACGATTTACATTACGATATCCTGAAGAGAAACTAAAGTTTGTTGGTGATGGTTATCAATTTGATCCATCCACCGGTGTTGGAATTGCAGGTCAAAAAGGCCGTCATATGTTATTTCATGATCATTGTACTGGCTGTCAGCTGTGTTCCATTGCATGTGAGGGAGTAGCAGAAGCAATTGCCATGGTAAAAGTTCCAGAAGAATACAAACATAATAAAAAAGCTATCATGCCACAAATTGATTATGGCAAATGTGTATTTTGTGGCTTATGTGTTGATGCATGCCCATTTTATGCATTGTACATGACAAATGACTATGAGCTTTCTTCATTTAGCAAGGAAGGTTTGATTTACACACCAGCTCAACTTCAAGTAAAACCATTTGTTTCTCAAGATTCTGAAATAAAAATTACTAATCGAGGTGCAACACATGGCTGATGCTATATTTCTTGCATTATCTGTAATTACAATTGGCTCCGCAATAGCTGCTTTGGAGATGAGATCTTTAATTTATGGTTCAATTGCCTTGATGGGAACCCTTGGCGGAATTGCTGGATTCTTTTTACTTTTGGACTCACCATTTGTTGCAATGTTCCAACTAGCCGTCTATGTAGGTTCTATTGCAGTTTTGATTTTGTTTACCGTCATGCTAGTGAAAAGAGAACTTATTTTCAAGAAAGTTGAAGATAGAAGAAGAAAATTTGTTGGCATTGCACTGATGCTAGTTTTTATGGTTGCATTAGGTTCAATTATAATGAATTCTGGCATCAAAACAATAACTACTGATGAACCGGCAGTTGATTTTAGAAATATTGGTGCAGACTTTCTAACATATTATTGGCCAGCTTTGATTTTAATGGCACTAATCTTAACAGGTTCAGTTACAGGTGCACTGATTTTAGCAAGAAGAGAGGATGTAGAAAATGACCAACGAACTGATTGATTTTGTTCTAGTGTCTGTTGCCCTTTTGGGTATTGGAATTTATGGTTTGTCTGTAAAGAGAAATGCTATTCGAATGTTATTTGCAGTTGAAATAATTATCAACGCGGCAAATCTTAACTTGGTTGCATTTGGGAGATTCTTACCACATAGTGGTGGTCAAACATTAGCATTATTTTCAATCGCAATTGCTGCAGCTGAAGTTGCAGTTGGGCTTTCATTAATTATTGTAGCATATCGTATGTATCAGAATATTGACATTGCAGACTTTAGGAGCTTGAAAGGATAATGGATTATGCACTTTTACAGGCAGTTTTCTTGCCTTTACTATTATCTCCAATTGCCTACATAATTGGAAGAAAAATAGGTCCTACACCTGCAATGTGGTTTACCTTTGGTATTCTGCTTTATGCTACTATACTAATTATTCTAGCTACATTAAGTGGTACCACAGAAGAACATTATCCGTGGACAGAACAATTCGGTGAATTTGGTTTTCTATTGGATGGTTTAGCATCTCCATTTGCTATTATGATTTACGTACTAAGTACAATTTTGGTACTTTATTCAAAACCATACATGATTCACAGATTTCATGAACAATACGAGGAAGAACAACATGAAAACACATCAACTAGTGGTAATTCAACAATAATTGAATCCTCTTCTCTTTCAAACTATGTCAATGCCAAGTCTGGACTTTACTTTGCTCTTTATCTTGTATTTGCAATGGGAATGCTTGGCACTGTACTGTCTACAAACCTAATTGAATTTTATGTATTCTTTGAGATAATGTTGATTCCTGGTTTCTTTTTGGTTGCTCTATGGGGTGCGGGTCCAAGAAGAAAAATCGGTTTAATGTTCTTGCTTTGGACTCATGCAGGTGCAGTTGTTTTACTATTAGGATTTTTAATGATTGGTCTTACAATTGGAAGTTTTGACTTTGCAGATATTCAAGAATCAGAAATTCCACAAGACATTCTAATGTTTTCAGCGATTGCAATTTCAATTGGACTTGGAGTCAAACTGGCAGTATTCATGTTCCACATATGGCTTCCATGGGTTCATGGTGCTGCACCAACTCCAATTAGTGCATTATTATCCCCTGCAATGATCGGCATTGGTGCTTATGGTATTTTTAGATTAATTGTGGAATTTTTACCAAACACATTTGCCGACCTTTCAATTTGGTTCCACATTTGGGGTCTTGTTACAATGATTTACGGTGGTGCAATGGCACTAATGCAAGACGACATCAAACGATTACTTGCATATTCTAGTATCAGTCAAATGGGTTACATTTTATTTGGAATTGGTTCCATGTCTGTACTTGGGTTATCTGGGGCTGAGATGATGTATGTCACACATGCACTTGGTAAAGGTATCCTCTTCATGATGGCTGGAATTATAATTGTTAAAGTTGGTACTAGAAATATTTCTCAGCTAGGTGGGTTAGCTGGTAAGATGCCAATAACTGCTGTTTGTGCAGTGATTGGTGCATTGACAATTATGGGAGTGCCACCAACTAGCGGCTTTATGGGTGAATGGACCCTATTTTATGGAGCGTTAGAAACTGCTATTGAAGATGGTTCTACCGTTAGAGCCGTCACATTTGGTTTAGGTCTTGTTGCAACTGCGTTAACAATGTCTTACATTCTTTGGATGCTAAAACGTGTATTCTTTGGAAAATTACCCGAACACCTTGAGAATGTTAAAGAAGGAAGTTGGTATATGACTGCACCAATGATGGTACTTGCAGGATTTACAATAGTTCTAGGAATTTATCCTGACATATTCTTTAATCAAATAATTCCATACATGAATGGAGTACTGGGGGTTTAGTTTATGTCAACTGAAGTGTTAGGTTTGCCATTTGAAATAGGTGCAGCAAGCGCTTGGTTAGTTTGGATACTGCCTTTTATTGCTGCATTGATAATGCCGGGAATTGGAAAAATATCAAAACACGTAACTGGATATGTAGCAGTTGGATTTGCTTTGATGAGTGCAATTTCTGCAGCATCTCTACTACCAATGGCATTGGAAGCACATGAAATTCATGATCAAATATCTTGGATTGATTCTATTGGTCTGAAAGCAGGTGTATTAGCTGATCCACTTTCAATAATTATGGCAAATGTAGTTGGATGGATTTCATTTCTCATTATGATTTACAGTACAGGATACATGAAAGGCGATAAATCAATCACAAGATTTTGGTTCTGGATGTTGTTCTTTATTGGTTCAATGCAATTAATTGTATTATCTGATAATTTGTTACAAGTATTCTTTGGTTGGGAAGGTGTAGGGCTTGCCTCCTATGCATTGATTAGCTTTTGGTATCGTGATAAAAAGAAAGATCATGTTGGTACTGAAGGACGAACTGTTCTTGGTCTTTTAGATTATTATTCACCAACTCATGCCGGTATGAAAGCTTTCATCATGACAAAAGTTGGTGACGTTATGATGATTGCAGGTATGCTTTTGATATTCTTATTTGCCGGAACATTTGGATTTAGAGAATTAATGCATGATACATCTTGGGCAACAACAATGTCTGCACAAGGTCTCTTAGTACCTGCATTCATTTTATTATTTGGTGGCGCTGTTGGTAAATCAGCACAATTCCCACTAAATGAATGGCTCTTAGAGGCAATGACTGGTCCAACAGCAGTTTCTGCTTTAATCCATGCTGCAACAATGGTAAAAGCAGGTGTTTTCCTAGTTATGAGACTGGCTCCGTTGGTTTTTGCTTTAAGCGCTGCTGGAATTCTAGCAGATCAATTCTTTGAAGTAATTCTCCTCGTTGGTGCTACCACTGCCCTTCTCTTAGGACTTCAGGGTATGGTTAATTCTGAAATTAAAAAAGTACTTGCATACTCTACTGGTTCTCAGATTGGTTATATGATGATGGTATTAGGCATTGCTGGATTATCACAACAATTTGTTAACGGATATACTGCAGGTTTCTTTCATCTAATTTCACATGCGATGTTTAAGGCATCATTGTTCATGGCTGCAGGTTCATTACTACATGTTGTTGGTTCAAGATTCATGACTGATATGGGTGGATTACGCAAAAACATGAAAAAGACTTATGTGTTTATGTGGGCTGCAGGTCTTGGATTAATGGGTGCACCGTTTATCACAACTGGTTTTTGGAGTAAGGATTCTATCTTTGGCGCCGTTTACACATCAGGACATGAATGGGCCATACCAATATTTACAATTGCTGTATTGACTGCAGTAATAACTGCATTTTACACAACTCGAATGCTTGGATTGGTCTTCTATGGTTCAAAGAGTAAACATATTCAAAAAATGGAAGAAGAGGGACATCATATTCATGAAGCATCATTATCTATGTGGGTACCATATGGAATTCTTGCAGTACTTACAATTGCTATTGGTCTAGTTGGCTTATCGTTTGAAGGCGGACTACATGAATTATTTACAGATTATCTTGAAGAATCATTTGGAATCCATTCTGTACATAATGAAATTGAAAATTCAATATTGCCTGAATTCTTAGATGGTATTAATCCAGTTGCACTTGCTGCATCATTATCTGCTTTTGCAATTGGAACTGGATTAGGATATGTGTTCTATATTGGTAGATGGATTGATCCTGTTAAATTTGTAAATTCAAATATTTTCTTTTATGCTATTCATAAAGTTATTTTAAATCGATTTTATCTTAATGCAATTATCTATTGGTGCTTTGTTGTAGCTCCATTGTGGCTTTCAAGAGGAGTGTTCAGATACTTTGAAAAGACTGTTATTGATTATGGAATGAATAATGGATTACAAAAAGCAGTTGGTTGGAGTGCCAAAGTAGTTCAAGGCACTCAAACTGGTGTAACCCAGTCTTATCTATTCGTATTTGGGGCAGGATTGCTATTTGTAGTCCTGATATTGTTGATATAGGAGATAATGTGAGATGCTAGAAATCAGTTCAACTCCATTGGTAATAATTGCAATTCTTGGTACCGTAGGAGTTTTGTTACCTATAATCAGCATTGCCAGAAAAGAAAAAGGTTCAAACTCATTTTATGCAGTTATTGCATTTGCTGCATTGATTGCATCAATTGGGTATGTTGCATATCAATTCATTGCTGATAATATTCTTCCGTCTGCTCTATTTTCTGAAGATGTACTTGTAGATGACGCATTTGGTGGATTCTTTGCAATCGCGATGCTAATTGTTGCAATCTTCACTACAGTTGGCTCCTTTAATTACATGCGAAAAAAGAATTATCCAGCTGTTTACTATTCCTTAATACTCCTTTCAACAATTGGTATGGTGTTAGTAGCATATTCTACTGACCTGGTGATGTTATTTGTTGCATGGGAGCTCATGAGCATTCCGACATACGTTCTTGTTGGATTTATGAAAAAGAATCCAAGCTCAAATGAAGCTGCACTAAAGTATTTCTTGTTTGGCGTATTATCATCTGCAATTATTGTTTATGGAATTTCATTATCCTATGGATTAACTGGTTCAACAAATATTGGTGAAGTTATTCAGGGTTATTCTACTCTTGATCCTTCGTTATTACCATTAGCATTGTTATCTGTTGGAATGTTTATTGCCGGATTTGGGTTTAAGATGGGACTGGTACCTTTCCATCAATGGTTGCCTGACACTTATGAAGGTGCACCTCCAACTATTACCACTTTACTTGCAGCTGGAACAAAGAAAGCAGGATTTGCAGCAACAATTAGAATAGTTGTTTTGGGAATGGTTGTACTTAATCTTGATTGGACTTTAGCTCTTGGTATAATTGCAGTGATGACGATGACCATTGGTAACATTGCTGCAATCATGCAAAAGAATCTTGCAAGGATGTTAGCATATTCTAGTATTGCTCATGCCGGCTACATTTTGATTGGACTTGCAGTAGCTCCATACAGCTCTCTTGGTTTGCAAGGTTCTCTATACCAAATATTGAATCATGCAGTAATGAAAGGTGCTGCATTCATAGCAGTTGCAGGAATAGTAACCACACTTGCAGTAACTAACATCGATAAACTCAAAGGACTTGGTAGAAGAATGCCTATTACATCACTTGGATTGGTAATCTCATTATTTGCTTTAGCTGGTGTACCTCCACTTGCTGGATTTTGGAGTAAAATAATGTTATTTGGTGGTGCATTGGATGCTGGTTCAACTATATGGTGGGCACCGTGGCTTGCAATAGCTGGAGTTCTAAACAGTGCTTTATCATTAGCTTACTATGGTTGGATCACAAGAAAAATGTACTTTGAAGGAGAAACTGAAAAAAGAATATCTGAACCAAAGTCTGTAATTGCAATCATGATATTTTCAATAGTTTTCTTGGTAGGATTCGGTGTATATCCAGATCCAATTATTAAATTTGTAGAATTTGCTGCACCAACGCTTAGCTTAGGTATTATGCCTTAAATGTTGTAAATTTTATAAGATTATCCAAATTCATTTTTGCATCATTATCTGAAATTTTTCTTAAACTTGCTCTAGCCTTGTCAGAATATTTTTTTAAAAGTTCTTCCATTTTATTGAAAACATCTCTTGGATCAGAACTTTTCTTGATCAGTAAATTAAATAATTTATCTTCATTCTTCCAGTCAAACAAATCATCTCTTATTTGATATGCAATTCCTATATTTTTTCCATATTCTGTTAGTGCTTCTATTTCTTCTTCACTACCATTTGCAATAATTGCACCTATTCTTGCAGCCACTTCAAATGCCGTAGCAGTTTTGTATTCAATTACTTTGAGATAATCATCAAAAGTAACATCTTCACTAGTTTCTAATCTGCTTTCTATCATTTCTCCTTCACTCATCAGCATTGCTGTTGTTGCTAAATCCTTTGTTATTCTTGCATTGTCTAATCTTGAAGAAATTGCAAGAATTAATCCCAAAACAAAATCTCCTGTTAGTACACTTGTGTTATATCCATATTTTATATGAAATGGTTCTTTTTGTCTTCGCATCGTTTCGTTATCTATAATGTCGTCATGTATGATAGATTCCATATGTAAAAATTCTACAGCACATGATGCTGCCAATGTATTATCATCAATTTTTCCTACGCTTTCAGCAGCCAAAACTAAGATGATTGGTCTAATGCGTTTTCCACCCTCTAAGGAATATTTTAGTGGTTCAATGAATTCTGATTCTGAATATAGCGATAATTCTCTATCTAATGCCTGGTTGATTTTATCGATATACTTACTATATGTTTCAAGTAAAGGATTAATCTCGATATTTTTCCTGTCCAAGATTGGGCCTATTCAAAAAACTTTCTCATTAGTAATTAAATCTTGGTGCTCCAGCCGGGATTTTCATCGTTAGATTTTGAACCCGGGATCACTGCCTTGAAAGGGCAGTATGCTTGACCGGTCTACACCACTGGAACCCAACAAAATTGAGTAATTTGTCCATAAAATCTTTTGTAAACCACACAAAGATTTTTTATTGGCAAATTGGAAGATGTGATATGAATCTAATAAAACGAATTGATGAAATGATTGAAGAAAGAAGTTTACTAAAACACCCGTTCTATCAAATGTGGTCTGATGGAAAATTAACTCTTGATTCTTTATCTGGTTATTCTAAAGAATACTTTCAACTCGTTAAGGCAGTCCCATCATTTATGACTCCTATTATAGAAAAGGCTCCTAATTCTGTTATTAGTGAATTAATTGATAACCAACAAGAGGAATCCATTCACATAAAATCATGGGTTAAATTTGCAGGAGAGCTGGGAGTTTCTGAATATGAATTAATTCAATATGAAGGATTGGAAAAGACTAGGAAATCTGTTTTGGAATTATCAGAATTAATGAATACCTATGAAGGTGGAGCATGTGCAATGTATGCTTTTGAAAAAGAAATTCCTAAAATTAGCCAAACAAAACTTGATGGCTTGGTAGAATTCTATGGGATGTCTAATGAAGAGGCTACAGAATACTTTAAACTTCATACAGAAGCTGATATTCGTCATGCTGCATCTTGGAAAAACATTCTTGAAAAAACATCAACTGATTCAGATAACTTGATCCGAATTGCAGACAAATCTATCTCTGCACAAAATCTGTTGCTTGATAGTTGTTATGAAGCATATTGTTGAACTCATAACATTTTATACTGAAGGTAAAATCCATCTGCTTAGGGCCCATAACTCAGCTTGGTAGAGTACCCGGCTCATAACCGGGGAGTCAAGGGATCGAAGCCCTTTGGGCCCATATTATTTCCATTAGTTTTAAAATGAGCACAGACAAAATTTACTGGCTGCGATGAAGAATCAGAGTTATATCTGAACGATGATTGAAAGGCATTTGTCTGAGCTGCCAAAAATTACTTGCTAATCTGATTTCTTACTTTTTCTAAAATATCGCCATCAACAAGTTTTTGTTCGTGTAATGCTTGTGTGATTTGTATTATATTGGTGATAGAATGTAATTTAACTCCTAATTCTTTCAGTGCTTCATCTGCGCCCTCCATTCTATTGACAATTACATATGCATCTTCTATTGTTATGTTTGCTTCTTTTAGTGATTTTATTGCATTTACAACCGAACCCCCAGTTGTTGCAACATCATCTATCATTACAACCTTCATTCCTTCATGAATTTGCCCTTCGACTGATTTTGAAGTTCCATAGTCTTTTGGTTTACTTCTTACATAGATTAATGGCTTAACTGTTTCAATTGCCAATGCTGATGCAATAACCAAACCTCCAGTAGGAACTGATACTAAAGAATCAAAACTATCCAATCCTATACTTTCTGCAATATTGTTTTGCAGATATTTTATCATAGTTCTAAATTGATGAGGATAACTAGGAACTAGTCTCAAATCAACATAGTATGAACTTTTTTTACCACTAGCCAGTGTAAAATCTCCAAATTTTATTATCCCCTTTTGATGCAAAAAGGTTGCAAACTCTTTTACAAATTCCATATCTAAATTAACTACACTGGATTTATTTTGGTTTGTATTGTGTATTAATCATGCCTGAAATCTGGTTAAATTATGGTATTACTGATGTTGTTTTGGATATTCGGGCAGAGAATCTAGAACAAAAAATTGATTCTGATGGTAAGATCTTGGAAGATACGGCGATCAATGAAAAACTGAGTACTATTGATTTAACAAAACCCATGGAACTTGTAGTTTTACATAACTCCAAATCCATTCAAAAAATTATCTCATCATTATTTACAATATGTGAACAAAAATCATCGCCATTTCCTAAAATTTTGGCTGAGAAAAAAATAATGAATCTAGTAAAATCTGGTCTACCAGAAGGAAGCTCAATTAATGAATTTGACAACGCTGATCTTTCTAATTCTAATCTTGTTTTCATCGGAGAAATGGAATTTGATGGTTTATTTGGGTATGAAACCGTTTCCACCCGATTAATCAAAAAGTTTGGTCAGGAATCAATGCTTTCTGCATATGCAAAAAGAAAGAGTAATCTTCCTGCGCCTGGACAACTGACAGAAAGTTTTGATGAAGCAAAAAAATTTGTCAATAATTTTGAAATTAAGGCAATTGAAATTATCGCAAATTCTCAAGGTATTGTTGATTTTACAATAGAACATCCTTCCGAAACTGTTTCATCTACAAAAACTCTAGAATCCTTTGCAATCAAAGATATAGGTCACCACAAATCAATGATAATCAGCACTGGAAAAGACTCAAGTAATGATAATCTTGGAAAATCTCTTTCATCTCTTTGGAATTGTGCTAGTGCAATACAAAATGGAGGCCTATCTATCTTGGTAGCAGAATGTAAATCTGGTTTGGGTTCTGATGCACTTCAGCAATACATTGAGGGTAGATTGAGTCTTGATCAACTTCGAAATCCAACTAAATACATTTCTGGAATGGAGGATCTATTGTTTTTATCCGAAATACAAAAGAATTTTCAAATCGGGTTGGTTTCAATTCTTCCAGAATATTATGTAAAAAAACTAAACATGATTTCCATGTCTGGAATCAAACCCTCTTTGGATTATATTCTGAAAACCCAAGGTGCTAGACAAAAAGTTGCAGTTGTAATGGATGGGGCTAGAGTTTTACTAAGGTAAAAAATTAGGTAAAAAATTTGACGGTATTGGTGCACATAAAACAGCTAATCCTATAACACCTAAGTATGCAAGTTTTCTATTTTTTGATAATGGGGAAACATCATCAAGTGGTGTTGCACTAGGATTTTTTGAACTTAAAACAAGAATCAACATTGCCATTAACCAATAATTTAACACAACAAGAATTGCCATACTTCCAATTGTTGCATACTTGTGACGTTTAGCACCAAGTAGAGTTCTTGCCATGTGACCCCCATCTAGCTGCCAAGCTGGTAATAAATTCAAGAATGTGATTAAAAATCCAATCCAAGCTGCAAATAAAACTGGCGTCATTATTACTTCATGACCTGTTCCACCTTTTCCGAACAACGCTAAACTTGCAGTCATTAGCAATGGTTCTCCTTGATTCCATTCCATTAATTTTGAATCTGCAAAAAGTCCTTGTGCAACATCTTCTTGTAGTATTGGTGCAGTGTATGCACCATACATTGAAACTATGATTACAATTATCAGTCCTGCAATTGGTCCTGCTATTGCTACATCAAATAAAATTTCTCGATTAATTGTTAATCCACGTGATTGAATAAATGCGCCAAAAGTTGGAATTCCAATCACGGGTAACCCTGGTATGAAAAATGGCCATGTTGTCTTTAGTTTATGAGCATTAGCTGCAACTAGATGACCCAACTCATGAATTCCTAAAATTCCTAAAAGTGAAAGTGTATAGATTCCTGCCATTTCTAATGGTTCACCAATATCTATAATGGAATTTGTTCCTGTAGTACGATAATAACCATCAATCATTACGAAGGTAATGACAATTGCAAACAAAATTCGTGGAGTCCAAGATGCGCTTAACCACTTCTTTTGTTTTTTTGGAGTGAATTTTTGAATGATAATATATTTACCGTCTTCCATTTGTTCAAGCTTACAAACATAGTTCATATTTTCTAATTTTCTTGCTAAATCCTCAAATTTCGATTTAAAATCATGATCATTAATCCTAAACTCCAAAGAATACATTTCTCTGTTGAACTGACTTACTTCAAACAATGAATTGACTAAGGAAATTACGTCTTCCTGCGTAGGGTCGCTCATTCTGTTTACGGCTATTTCTTTCCATTAAATGGTTTTGTGGTTTAAAATTAAATATTGACAATAAAATATACTAGTAATGCAAGTAATTCTCAGACAATTGGGTGACTGTAACATACGTCGTGCAGAACCAAGCGATCTGATTCCAGTTATGGAAATTAATCTAAAAACGCTTCCTGAACACTATTCTGATTATTTCTATGAAAGTCTACTTGCAGAAATTCCGGAAGCTTTCATTGTTGCAGAAATTGGAGGAAAACACGTTGGTTACATAATGTGCAAAACTGAATATGGTTTTTCTAATTTCAAAAAACTAGGATTTGTAAAAAAAGGTCATGTGGTATCTATTGCAGTTCTTGATGAATATAGAAAAAAAGGCATCGGCAAAGCATTAGTTGAAGAATCTGTAAATGGTGTTAAACTAAAAAAATGTGATGAGTTCTATCTTGAGGTACGTTGTAGTAATAATGATGCCGTACGATTGTATGAAAAACTAGGTTTTGTTATTCGACAAAAACTCAGTGCGTATTATCGTGATGGTGAAGACGCATATCTTATGGCAATTGAATTGGACTAGTTCAAACCAATAAATAACTCACACCAAACTTTAGCTCAATGGATAAACGTAAAGGAATGGGGATTACAATTTTTGCACTATGCATTACCGCATTCTTTCTTTATGCATATTTACTAATGCTATCTGAATGGAGTCCTATTGTGTTGCAATTATCTATTTTGATGATTGCAGGTGGAATACTTGGTGTGGTAGCTTGGATTGGATATGTAATGGCAACTACAAAACCTTCATCTGCATCAATTTCATCAGATGATTAATTTATTTTGAAATCTTTACATCTACAACTGTTTGATAGTATCTAGGACCTACAGCTCTGACGATCTTTGATCCTAAAATTTCTGATTTAACTGAGGTTACTTGCAAATAGTGTTCTTCCGAAAGTTTTCCTGCATTTGATTTTTTATCTGCATGAATGTGAGAATAATAGTGAATTATTCCACCACTTTTTGTTGCATTAATTGCAGACTTTAAGAATTCATCTGATCTTTCAGGAAGAAGCATCAAAGTTCTATCTGATTTATTCTCTAATTGTTCTTGAATTACTTGTGATGCATCTCCATTTATTGAGATGATGTTTCCTGCAAGCTTATTTGAGATTATATTTTTTTCACAAAGTTTTGCTGCAATTGGATTAATATCTATACTATATACAGTACATTTCTTCTTTTTTGCAATCATAATTGAAAACATGCCTACGCCTGCAAACATATTGACTATAATTTCGCCATCTTGAACTAAATTGGCAATTCTTTCTCTTTCCGTAGATAACCTAGGTGAAAAAAATGCATTTTCAACATCCACTGTAAATTTGCAGCCAAATTCTTTGTATTCTGTTTCTGTCTTATCTTCTCCTGCCAGGATCTCTAAATTTCTGGTACGAAAATCTCCCTCCACAGCAGAAGCTTGATAAAAAACACTCTTTGCAATTTTTACTTCATTTAAAAGAGTTTCACCAATGAGTTTCTTCTTTGTTAGCAACGAATCAGGAATTCTAACTATAATTATATCTCCAATTTGATCAAAAGATGAGATTAGTTCTTGGCTTTCTTGTGAAGTAAGTATATTTTCCAATGACCTCTTTAACATTCGAGTCAATTTTTGTAATAGAAATTTCCTGAACTTTTTTGCTCTTTATCTAATCTACTTTCTAATTTGTTTACACGTGGTCTCAAACTTCTTTCATCTCTTCTAAATGACATGTCAAGTGATTTTAGGAATCTGTTCATTGCATCTGCTTTTGGCATTGGAGATGTTGCATGTCCAGATAATCCTGACACACCTTCAAAAATTATCATAGAGTCAGATATAAGATCCATTAATTGTATGTCGTGATCTATCACAATAGCTGTTTTTCCAAATGATCGAACAAATTTTTGTAAGAATTTTGCAATAGTTATTCTATCTTCTACGTCTAAAAATGCAGATGGCTCATCTAATGCATAAAGATCTACTTTTTGTAAAAGACATGCAGCAACTGAAACTTTTTGTAATTCTCCCCCTGATAGATTCTTTACTGATTTATTGTATAGTTTTTTAATTTTCAATGGATCTAGTATCTGTTCTTCTTCCTGGCTACCTTCAATTGCGCCACTATTTGCTTTATCTAATAATGCAATAACTTCAGCATCAATATCATTTTGAAGATACTGCGGTTTATATGCAATTTTTATTTTTTTATCAATATCTCCTGAACTTGGTGTTTCCACACCTGCAATCATCTTCATCAGTGTTGTTTTTCCAAGCGCATTTGCACCCATTATCCCCAATACTTCACCTTTTCTTACTCTGCCTGGTTCAACAGTAACTGAAAATGTTGCATATTTTTTCTCCAGTTTTGGATATGACATAATTTCGCTTCCCTCTTGAAATTCATCAGTAGATGAAGAAGATACGTCAAAAGAAAATTTCTTGTCTCTAAATCTAACATTTTCAGTTGGTAGATAACCATCAAGAAACACATTGATTCCAATTTTGGTTGATAATACACTAGAAACTATTCCATATGCTGCAGGTTCGCCATAAAGCACTTCAATATAATCGCTAAGAAAATCAAGTAATGTTAAATCATGTTCAACAACCATTACGCTTTTTCCCATTTTAGCTAAACTCTGAATTACTCTTGCTACACTTTTTCTTTGAAAAACGTCATTGTATGATGATGGTTCATCAAAAAAGTAAAACTCTGTATCTTTTGATGCAACAGCTGCTATGGCTAATCTTTGAAGCTCTCCTCCACTAAGTTCTTTGAGATTTTGTTCCATCGAATTTTCTAATTCCAATTCTTTGATTAATTCTCTTGATACTCCTCGCTCATCGTATTTTTCCATTAATTCTTTTCCAGTACCATCAAATGCTTGTGCAACATGATGTACTTGTTGTGGTTTAATTGATGCACGAAGTTGTTTATTTTTAATTTTTTCAAAATGAGATTTTAATTCTGTTCCACCATAATACTTTAAAATTTCATCCCATTCTGGCGGGTTTTCATATCTTCCTAAATTTGGTTTCAAATTTCCAGCAAGAATGTTTACTACGGTACTTTTTCCCATTCCATTTCTGCCTAGTAATCCTACAACTTCCCCTTTTCTAGGTGTAGGTAATTTGTATAATCGAAATGAGTTTGGACCATACTGATGAATTTTATCTAATGCTAATTCAGATGGTAAATTAACAATAGTAATTGCTTCAAAGGGACAAACTTTGACACATATGCCGCACCCATTACAAATATCTTCATCTATCTGGGCTTTTTTTGTTTCTTCATTAAGTATGATGCAATCAGCCCCTGATTTGTTAACTGGGCAATACTTTATGCACTCTAAACCACATTTTTTCGGCTGGCAAAGGTCTTTGTCCAGTACTGCAACTCTGTGAGTCATGTCGTAATTCGGTTATTCCTTGCTTTATACCTCTTTTGAACTATCTAAAATAGGGCGTTACCTTAATAGATAAGAATCTGTCAACATTGTTCAAGCCGGCCATAGCGTTAGGGTGCGACCCAATCCCATTCCGAACTTGGAAGTCAAACCTAATGTCGCTGTTGTGCTACTAAGGTGCGAGAGCTCTTGGGAAGCAACAGTGCTGGCATTTTCTATTATCCTTTCAATCAATCTTTTAATATGGAATTTATGATTTATTCTATGATTTCAATGCCTAACTGTGCTGTTTGTGGACAACAATTTTCAGATGATATACGATTTCTAAATCACATGATGGATAAACATGGTTTTAGAAATCCAAACATCGATAAACCCGATAGAAACAGCAGGGGATACTAATTTAATCTAAGTAACTATGTTGATTGAATTTGTATTTTTGAATTTATATATTTTGTAAGTAATCTAAAATTAATCTTACTCCAAAACCTGTAGCACCTTTTGGATTGTAAGGTTTATCTTTTGTTGCTACTTGCGTCCATGCCACACCTGCAATATCAATATGTACCCAAGGTGTCTTCTCAATTGCATTTCTTAAGAATGCTGCGGCAGTAATGGTACCTGCAGCTCTTCCAATCCCAACATTTTTCATATCTGCAACATCTGATTTTATCATATCCATATAGTCATCATTTAGTGGGAGCTCCCAAATTTCTTCTGTTGTTCTTTTTGATGATTCTATAATCTTCTGTGTTAGTTTATTATTATTTGAAACCATACCTGCTATGTTTGTACCTAGTGCAATTATGCATGCTCCAGTCAATGTTGCAAAATCAATAATTGCCTTTGGTGAATATTGTTTTTCTCCATAAGATAACGCATCTGCTAAAATTACTCTGCCTTCTGCATCTGTATTTAGAATCTCTGCAGTTTTTCCGCTGTATAATTTTATGATGTCTCCAGGTCTATATGATTCTCCACTGGGCATATTTTCAACTGATGGAATAATTCCTACTAAATTGATTGGCAATTTTAATTCTGATGCTGCTTTCATTATTCCAATGACCGTACATCCACCACACTTGTCAAATTTCATTTCATCCATTTTATCACCAGGTTTTAATGAAATACCGCCTGTGTCAAACGTTACTGCTTTGCCAACTAGTACAATTGGTTTTTCATTTCGAGAACCATGATTATATTCTAAAATTATCAGTTTTGGTTCGTTTTTACTTCCTTGTCCTACGGCAGTAATTCCGCCGAATCCTTTCTTTTTGAGATCATTTTTTGAAATGACGTTACATTTCATATTATTCTTTTTTGATATGATCCTTGCAAAATTTGCCAATGTTGTAGGTGTACATTCGTTTGGAGGCAGATTAGCAATACTCTTTGTGTATATAGATCCGTCAGAAACAATCTCTGCAATTTTTATTGCTTTTGAAATTTTTTCTGATTTAGAAACTAAAATTGTAAGATCTGGAGTATTGTTTTCTTTTTTTGATTTATATTTTTCAAATTTGTAAAGAGACATTTTACATCCTTCTACCATTTGGGTTACTGACGAAATAGGCTCAATTAGAGAACTTGGGGGTGTTATTATAGAAAATTCTTTCAGTTTTAACTCTCTGGCCTTTTGAGCAATTTTACCTGAAACAAATCTTATGGTGTCATTTGTGATATTCTCTTTTTTACCTAACCCAGCTAAAAGTATTCTTTGTGCTGTTTTCCCTGTAGTTGGAATGACTGCTATTTTGCCAAATATTCCACTCATGTCATTTATTGACTGTTTTATTGCTGGGATGATTTTAGGATCTATTTTTTCTAATCCCAATACTTTATCTGAATCTTCTAAGACAAATACACAAAGCATTGTTGTTTTCTTTTGATTATTTGGATTTTCTATTCTTATCTTCATCATTATGAAAATCTGGGTTTGATGTGTTATTTAGATTATTGTAGCTCTATTTTTTTACTATTTGAAAATAAACTTACAGATCTTATAAAAACAGCTTTTACAGTTTTACATTCTTGTTCACAGTTCTCATCCATTTTAATTTTGTTTGAGTTTCTTCCATTTGTTGTAATTATTGCTCTTAACAATGGTAAAAGTGCAGCCCTTCCACCATATGCTGTTTTTTCATCTATTAACCAAAACATCTCTAATGCTGATTCTCCTAACATTGTTTGTCTTAGTTTTAAGCCAAATTCTGAATAATGTCCGATCATTGTTAAATTACCTCTTGTAAGAAATTCAATCATTTTTGCAAATTTCACACACAAATAACATTGATTATCGTAAACTATTATCGGTACTTTTTCTTTGATATGCATAATATCACTTAGTAACCATCAGATTAAAATTTTGCAGAAGTAGATTTTTATTAAATTTATGAAGCAATGTAATCGAGAAATGGGACTTAATTATTATCAAATCAAGAAAAATGTTCTACGAGCCCGTAAATTAGTGATTAAAGCAACAAATAGTGCAGGTTCTGGTCATCCTGGAGGTTCTTTTTCTATGGCTGAAATTCTAGGATGTTTATTTTACAAACACCTACAATATGACCCTAAAAATCCCCAATGGGATGATCGAGATCGATTAATCTTATCTAAAGGACATGCCGCGCCTGGGCTGTTTTCAAACATGGCTGTTGCAGGTTATTTTCCAGAATCTGAACTTGAAACTTTAAGAAAATTTGGTAGTAGATTACAGGGACATCCTGACCTAAAATGTTCAGGAGTTGAATTTTGTGGTGGCTCATTAGGTACTGGGTTGTCTTATTCTGTAGGTGTTGCACTTGCTGCAAAAACTGACTGCAAGAATCACCATGTCTATACTATAATGGGCGATGGTGAGACTGATGAAGGACAAGTATGGGAAGCTGCAATGACTGCTGCAAAATACAAAGTAGATAATCTTACGGCCTTTTTGGATAGAAATTTCATCCAACAGGATTCTTACACTGAAAAAATTATGCCATTAGATGAAAAATTGGACGGTGATGATATTTCTGAAATGTGGAAAGATGCATCAAGATGGAAAACTGGTGATAAATGGAGATCATTTGGTTGGAATGTAATTGAAATAGATGGACACCGAATTGAACAAATTGACGCTGCAATTACTAAAGCAAATTCAACAAAAGGTATTCCATCAATAATTATTGCTAGAACAATTAAAGGAAAAGGAGTTGAACATATGGAAGATAATCCCCAATGGCATGGAAAAGCTCCCGATTCTGATGTATCGCCAATAATTAATTTAGAACTTGACTCTCAGTTTATGATTGCACCTTCAATCATTGCAGGTGATATGACAAATCTAGAAAATGAAATAAAACGTTGTGTAACTGGAAGAGCTGATTATATTCATCTTGATGTAATGGATGGACAGTTTGTTCCGACCAAAACTTTTGATCATAGAAAAATCCAAGAATTACGATCTTTAACTGTAATTCCATTTGATTCTCATTTGATGATTAACGAACCTGTAAAACATGTTGGAGACTATGTTGAAGCAGGGAGTGATATCATTACAGTTCATGTTGAAGTTTGTGATGAATCAAGCTTTGGTGAAATTCATGATTTGTTAAAACAGAACCAAGTTGGTATAGGTCTTGCAATCAATCCAGATACTGAACTTCCTGGATGGTCTTACAAATTCATCCCTGCACTTGATCAACTCATTGTAATGTCTGTTGTACCTGGAAAATCAGGTCAAAAATACATTGAAGACACACATGGAAAAATGATTAGATTGAATACCATTCTAAATGAGCACAATTTTTCAGGTTGTATTGAAGCTGATGGCGGTGTAACTCTTGATAATATTGGTTCCTGTTTTGCAGATGGTGCTAGATCTTTTGTAGGCGGTAGCGCAATTATTGGAAAACAAGATGTACGCGGTGCTATAAGAGATTTTAGAAATCAAGTTCTCAAAATAAAACGAAAAATATTGCTTGATAAAGCAAATGAATTGGGGGGTTCTACTCTTGTAAAGAAATGGATTGGATTACACGTTGTTGGTGAAAAACAAGAGCAGATTAAAAAAATAGCAGAAGAGGCAGGTTATCTTTGAACTCTTCCATCATGACTGATATGCGTTCAGAGTATTCAAAAACGCTAATTGAACTTGGACGAGAAAATCCAAACATAGTAGTTTTGGGTGCAGATACAACTGATTCTCTTAAAACTTCTGGATTTGGTAAGATATTTCCAAATAGATTCTTTAATGTGGGAATCGCAGAAGCAAATTTAGTTTCTCTATCTGCTGGTCTTGCAGCTTCTGGAAAAATATCGTTTGCTAGCACTTATGCAATATTTCTGCCTGGACGCGCAGTGGATCAAATAAGAAATGGAATTGCTTACCCTTCTCCTGGAAACAAAAAAGGTCTCAATGTAAAATTAGTTGTTTCTCACGGTGGATTGTCTGTTGGACCTGATGGTGGTTCTCATCAACAAATTGAAGATATTGCAATTATGCGAACAATTCCCAATTTTCGTGTATTCATACCTGCTGATACTTTTGCAGTTTCAAAATTAACTAGATTGATGGCAAATGAATATGGTCCATTTTACATGAGAATGGCAAGATCAAATACTCCAATAGTTCATTCTGAGTCTCAAGATTTCCAAATTGGTAAAGGAATTACAATTCGTGATGGTTCTGATTGTACTATAGCTGCATGTGGTATAACAGTAAGAATGGCACTTGAAGCAGCTGAATTATTACAACAAGAAGGAATTTCCTGTAGAGTATTAGATATGTTTTCTGTAAAGCCAATTGATGCTGAACTCTTGGAAAAAGCAGCACGAGAAACTGGATGTATAGTTACTTGTGAGGATCATAATATTATAGGAGGTATGGGTTCTGCAGTTGCAGAATCTGTTTCTGAGAGATACCCTGTTCCAATAAAACGAATAGGTGCTCAAGACATGTTTGGTGAGTCTGCTAGAGACAATGAAATTCCACTGCTTTTAGAAAAACATGGAATAACATCTTTTAATATAGCAAAACAAGTAAAAGAAATAAGGAGTAGAAAATTATGAAAATTTTTCTTGATACTGCAAATCTAGAATCAATCAGAAAGTTCAACGACATGGGTCTGTTAGATGGTATTACAACAAATCCCTCACTCATGTTCAAAGAAGGTGGTAATCCAAAAGCCATCATGGAAGAAATCACAAAAATTATCAAAGGCGATGTCAGCTTGGAAGTTGTCAGCACCGAATATTCTGGGATGATTGAAGAAGGCAAGCGTCTACGTCAATATGGTAAAAATGTTGTCGTGAAAGTTCCTATGACCCCTGATGGTTTGAAAGCATGCAAACATCTAACATCTGAAGGAATACCTGTAAATGTCACATTGGTTTTTTCTCCAAATCAAGCGCTACTTGCAGCAAAATCAGGTGCAAAATATGTCAGTCCATTTATTGGTAGATTAGATGATATTGGTAAAGATGGAATGAATTTGATTAAAGACATTAAGGAAATATTTGACAATTATAAGGATGATTTTAAAACACAGATTCTTGTTGCAAGTATTCGTCACCCAACACATGTTGTTGATGCAGCAAAAATTGGGGCCCATGTTGTAACTCTACCTCCCACAGTTTTAGATAAAATGCTACAACACCCTCTGACTGATATTGGACTAGAAAATTTTCTCTCTGATTGGAAAAAACTAAAAGCAGGAAATCCAGACATAAAAATTTAACACTCACATAAGTCCTGTTTTTATAATTATTTTATGATGAATTATTTTACTACTGTTGATGTCAATTTCAATCCTTTTAGAGATTATTTTGAATAATCAAGTGAAACTAGTATATCTTTGATCTTACCACAAAACTATGATAAAAATTAAATATGATTTTTAACCGATTTCTCTTTTTTCTGAACAATATAGATTAGAATAATGTGTTTAAAAATGAAAATTGAGGTTTTTAGTTATTGGTCTTTATTTGTGCTCTTTCTTGAACCAGTTCCTCTACCTGTACTTCTGGTCATTCCCTCAGTTGACGGTTTTGGTTTAGAATCTGGTATATCTCCTAATCTTTTTGAACCAGTTCCTCTACCTGTGTGAACCATTCTATTTGCTGCCTGTTTTTTCTTCTCATCTTGCACTTTTTGATATGCATCGCCAGCCCAATCTTTTCCGCCGTCATCTACTTCTCTTGTTCCAGTTCCTCTACCTGTTCTAATTCTAATTTTTCCCATAATGGAGGTTATTGTATCTTGTATTTATTTAAGCTCATTATCCAGAAGACTGTTCTTTTACATTTTATACTCAAGAGGGATGTTTTGCAATAAATCATAATAGTTTTAGTGGTATTTGTAATAATGTAGGAAAAAATACTGGGTTGCTAGTTGTAATACTTGATAATCTAACACGTCTTTAACTAAAGTGAAAACTAGTCTACATGAAAAATTAATGAATTAAATTATTTTTTAATTATTAATCCAACCAAGTTTTTTAAAATAACCAAACATTAATGCTACTGGTATTAATGATGCTAGAATTATTACTATGAATGATGTATATGGTCCTAAAATCGTTGGAATATTGTCAATATCCATAATCCCACCCGGTAAAAATACGTTCATTCCATAAAATGTTGCAATAGCTGTTCCAGGAATTGAAAGTGTGAAAACTATTGTTAATGCCGCAAGTATTTTGTTTGTTTTTTCAGTACTGAGCATGAAATCTGTATCTTTGTAAATCTCCATCGTTTCTCTAGATTCTTCTAGGGTTTCAATTACTTTGTCAATGTGATCAATTACATCGTCAAAATATAACGAAAGATCTTCTTCATCTGAAAATCTTTTAATATTTTTAGCAATCTCTAATACGAATTTTTTTAATGGGTTTGCTATTCTTCTCATTATATTGATTTCTCTTCTAAGTAATGCAATGCTTCTTGCAACTGATTTTGTTTCATCAAATACTTCATCCTCAAGGTCATCTAAATTAGCAATTACCTTTCTTGATATGTGTAATAGATCATCTACTAGAATATCTAATATTTCATGAAGTAGATATCCTGATGATTTTCCAAGTAACCTTTCTTTCCTGTGTTGATCCGAATCATTTTTACAAATATTTACTAAATCCACTAATGGTTTTAAATCTCCTTGATGAACAGTTACTAGAAAATCCTTTCCTATGAATATGGAAAGCTGACTATTTCTTGAACTTCCATGTTGTTGTAAAAGTGGTGGGAAATGTAATATTACAAAGAAATGGTCATCATAACTATCTAATTTTGGAAGCTCAAATTTAGTCATACAGTCTTCAATGTTTAATGTGTTGAAATGATATTTTTCAGCTAATTTTTCAACATCACTTCTATCTGGACTCTGTAAATCTACCCATAAAAATTTCTTACCTTGAACTGTTTCTATCTTTCTTTCCACCGCTATTACTGTAGGTTTTTTTCCAACATGCAATCGATTAGTGATAAATCCTTTCTTCAAGTTGAATGATAACTTAATTCAACAAATTTAAAGCGATCGTTATTTTGATAAAAAAATTCTAACTATTCATTAGAATCAATAATTTGATATCTAAAATTTTAGATTATTTCCACGGTAACAAGTAATTAACGCCAATCCATGTGAGTCCAATTGTTATTCCCATAGCTACCCACCAAAATCTCATAACTAGAATTTTCATTGGTTAATAATAAATCTACAGGCTAATTTTCATCATATTAAAATCAAAGATTATTACAGGATACCAGATTTTTTATTCTTGTGGCCCTCGTAGTACAGTGGCTAGTATAGGGGACTGTGGATCCCCGGACAGGGTTTCGATTACCCTCGAGGGCCTACATAATTTTTTAAAAAATACCGTATTTACTTGATTCCATCTCTTCTTTAATAGCCAATTTGAATCGAGGAGTTTTACCCTCTAAATTATTTGTAAGCCATGTGAGAAATTTTTTCTCCATGCCCTTTCCTTTTAGTTTGTTAAAATCTGATCCCATTTGGTCAACAAGTTTTTCTACTAATGTTTTGTTAACACTTACAACAAAAAAATGCCATCCAAATGCAAATTCTGAATCTGTCATTACAAAATCCTCTTGACTATGAACCATCTCTTCTAAAAGAAAAAGTTGTTGTGTTATTGCCTTACTTGTTTTATCATAATCTACAGCAGATACGTTGATGTTTATTTTGCCTACCATGATTGTATCTGGTCAACACAAAATAAAAGGATTACATCAATTATTTTAAAAGATGTTCAAAATCAATATCGAAGTGTGTTTTCATGATGTCTATATATGTCTGAATAGATTCAGGGATTTTTTCTCCACAAGCGATTCCTAAATTCCTTGCATTAATCCAAATTACTAAAGTCTGAATGATTGTTAAAAATCTGTCATTTCCAATTTCTGGGGTGCTGATTGCTTTTGTGTATCTCTCTGCAAATTCCCATGCAGTTACAAAATTCACGCATTTTACCCCAAAAATTTCTAACAATTGTTCTTGTAAACTATTTGCTTTCTTGAAAGGAATTTGGTTAATTATATAGGGAAATTCTACTTTTTCAGGAAGACAATCTGGTAAGGGTCCCCAGATTGTGATTATTTTTGTACCATGTTTCAGATCTTTGAATTTATTCACCATGTGCTTGATAATCTCTTCATTAGTAAACCAAAACAGAATTACTGTGGCCTCAGAAATATCTGCATTTTGTATATTTTCACAAATTAACTCTCCTGAAAGACTATCTTGATTTAGACTGTCTTTTGCTTGTTTGATTTTATCTGGGTTATTATCAATACCTACAGCCTTTTTTACATTATATTCTTTCAAGGATAACATAATTCCTCTTCCATTTCCACATCCAAGATGATAAAAAATATCATTTTTTCCTAAATTTACAAAATTAAAAATTTCTCTAAATGACCTATCTGGTAATTGAACATCTTCTCCATTAACTATGTTTTCTGGTAGTGATTTTAGATATTCTTCTATTTTCAATATTAGGATTAAAACAGTATGGGATTTATTCTCTTATGCTTTCAAGCTTTGAGACTGCTTGCCATAATTGTGTTCTTACATATGAAGGCATATTGGGATCTTGTGTTACATCATCTAACAAGCTAATTGTATTGTTCGCTCTGACTGATAGCGAATATTCCTCATTATTCAAATCTACTATCAAATCAGTAATGGATTTTTTAATTGTCTTGGGTGTTGAATGGTTTGTAGCAATTTGATTTAGTGTTTCTATTGCTTCTTTCATTGCTTCTTTGTTTTGTTTATCATCAATCATTTTTTACACCATTTCTTGAAAATTTGAAGTATATAGTTACATCTCTACAAATACGTTGTCTGATTCTATAGAAACATTGTATGATGCTAAATCTCTGATTTTAGCAGGAAATTTAACTAATTTACCGGTTTTACAATCAAATTCGGCTTTATGCCATCCGCATATCACTTTATAGCCATCTAATTTTCCTTCTGAAAGACTTGCACCTGAATGAGTACAAGAATCATCCATGGCACAATAATCCCCATCAATATTTACAACCATTATCTCTTTGCCATCTACAGAAACTTTGATCATTTTTCCAGGAGTAATATCTGTGGTTTTTCCAGCTATTATTTTACCCATTATGGTTTTTAGTCTATCATTCTTAATATTTTTTCGTATATGGAGACAATAGTGATTAGAGATGCAATAAACTCAGATAAATTTTCTGTATTGAATTTTTGTAAAGATACTTTTTCATGGGGTGATTATATTCAAGATGTTTGGGATTATTGGTTATCTGAAGGTAATTTACTCCTTATTGAAAAACAATATCCTGTCGGTGCATGTCATGCATTTTTCTCTAAACATCAAGTATGGATTGAAGGAATCAGAATTAACTCAAATTTTCGTAGACAAGGTTTTGCTTCAAAACTAGTTATGCATATAGAATTACTTGCTAAAGAAAAACAGATGCTATCTTCATTCATGCTTATTGATACTGAAAATTTACCCTCTATTTCAATGGCAAAAAGTCTCAATTATGAGATATTTCAAACTTGGAATTTTTATTCTCTTTCTCCCCAGATTAACAATAGTCATAAAATACAGTTTGGTAATGTTTTAAATTCTACGACAACTCATTATGTAAAATCATGGAGATGGTTAGTTTTAGATGAAGAAACTTTACTTTCGTTATCAGAACAAAATAAAATAATTTTTTCAGACAAGTTTGGTGATATCTCAACTGCAATTATGACTGATTCAGAACATTTTGATAAAACTCTGATTGTGACCTTATTTTCAGGTTCTCAAAATAACACTTTGGATCTTGTTTCATACATACAAAATTATGGTGCAGAAAAAAATTATCAAAAAATACAAATCTTGACTAAAGAAAAATTACCTTTTTTACATACTCTAGAACATAAAATCACATTTAACCTAATGCAAAAATTTTTGCACTAGTTATTACTCACAAATCTAATTGTATTTTTTAAAATTCCTAATTTTTCAATTTCCATTTCTATTTTATCTCCATTTTTAAGAAATACTGCGTTTGGTTTGTTTAACATGACTCCAGCAGGGGTTCCTGTTGAAATGATGTCTCCTTTTTCAAGAGTCATTACTTTGCTTAATTTGGATACTATTTCTGGTATTTTTATGAACATGTTATTTGTAGATGAATTTTGTCGTATCTCTCCATTGATTTTAGTTGTCAGTTTTAAGTTCTGTGGGTCTTTGATCTCATCTGATGTTGTTATCCATGGTCCAGATGGTGCAAATGTATCGAAACTTTTTCCTCTGGTGAACTGTTTATCTTTGAATTGGATGTCTCTTGCTGAAACATCATTTAGAATCATATATCCAAATATTGCCTCTTTTGCTTGCTCTTCGTTGCTATTTTTGCAATTTTTACCTATTATCAAGGCTAATTCTACTTCGTAGTCCAACTGAGTGACAAAATCAGGACAAACTATGTCTGATTCTGTACCTGTTAGAGTAGTTCTTGGCTTTAGAATTATAGCTGGCTCTTCTGGTGGTAACAGATTTTGTTCTTTCGCATGATCTACATAATTATAAGCTAAACAGATGATCTTATTCGGATTTGGAATTGGACTTGATAATTTAAATTTTGAAATATTTTCTTTATATGGCAAAGCATCCAACTGTTCTTTGATTTCATCATACCATCCATCAAAAAGAAAATCTTTGATGCTTTGTGGAATTGGAACTCCTGTCTGATAAGTTATTTCATCTTTTGTTGCAACTTTATCTCCTTTTACAAAACCATATGTCTCACTATTTTCATGGAATAGTCGCGCTATCTTCATAATTTTCTCACTCACTTGTGTGTAAAAATTGCTTGATTCTGTGAATCTTTTCTACAATATCCAAATCTGACAAATTGAATTTCGTCTCCATCTTTTAATTGTAAGTAATGTGGTTCTGTATAAACCTCCAACTCTTCTAAACTATTTTCGTTAAATTTATCATCAATAAACAATTGTTTTGGAATGAGAATTTTGATTATGTGGGCATTTTTTTGTGATACCCATTGAATTTTTTGTATGTCTGTAATGTTTCCGTCTTTTACAAATTCTCCCTCTAATTCTCCATTGATCTTTGATATTGCAATATTTCCCAATCCTAATAATCTGATCTGAGTACCTTCTTTGATATTTTCTGCATCTTCTCCTGAAATATAGAAATTTTCATCTAAGTTGATTTTTCTTTTTCCCATATCTTTTATTGGATGATTTGAAATTTCTACAAATGAAAATGGTAATTTTTTAATTGTGAGTTTTTTTGGTTTATTCACCATAAATAATCTAATACTGTCTGCATCAACAAATTTTCTATTGAATGATTCAAGTGCATCAAATGGTGCTAGAGTATTCGCTTTAGTTAATCCTAAAGATAAGATGAATTTTTTTATTGCTTCTGGTTTAATCCCTCTTCTTCTGAGTGATTCTAAAGTAGGTAATCTTGGATCATCATACCATGATACCTTTCCTTCTTCTATCAATGGCTTGAGGATTCTTTTAGAAATGGGCATTCCCTTGAATTCGAGCCTAGAAAAGAAATCCTGATATGGTTTTCGCATATTCAATGCATCTAAAATAGCATCAATTAGCTCTTTTCTTAATTCAAATTCCTTAGAACGAAATGCATGAGTGACCCCATCATTACTATCTTCAATTGCTACGGCAAAATCATAACTTGGCCAAACTCGATATTTGTTTCCCAATGTGTAGTGTTTTTCATCAATTATTCGAAATAATACTGGATCTCGCATTACTGCATTATCTGCTTTCATATCTCCGCGAAATCTCACGATTGCATCTCCAGGTTTAAACTTGTCAAACATTTTCTCCCAACCTTGAATATTTTGTTTAATGTCTCCTCTGCTGCATTTGCATGCTTTTCTTTCCTTCCTATTGTTGCTTATGTCCTCTCTCTTACAAGTACAGACGTAAGCTTTTTCAGAATTGATCAACTCAATTCCTTTTTTATAAAATAACTCCATATCATCTGAAGTACTTTTTATGATATCAAATTTGATTCCTAGCCAATCTAATCCCACTTTAATTGCAGCATGGTATTCCATTCTTTCAGCTTCTGGATTTGTATCATCCATTCTCAAAATAAATTTACCCCCGTACATCTTTGCATATTCTGCATTAATGATAGCTGCTTTAGCATGTCCTATGTGTGGGTATCCATTAGGTTCTGGTGGAAATCTCGTTATGACTTTTCCTTGTTCTGCATTTTTTAATGGAGGTAATCCTTCTCTTTCCTCAATTTTTTCTTTTGGAATTAAAATTTCCGGAAAGTTTTCTTCTATTTCCTTTCTTTGTTCCTCAAATGATATTTGATTAACTGCAGAAACAATCTCTGCAATATTCCCAACAATTTCCTTCACCTTAGATCTGAATTCTGGTTTTGTTCCGAGAATCTTTGCTAATACAATTTTATCCTGAGTTTTTCCCTCATGCTCAAATGCATTTTGCAGTGCTATTTTTCGAATTTCTTTTTTTATTTCTTCATCCAAATTATAGACTCCTTTTTACTACGAAATCTAAGAGATCTATTAATTCTGTTTTAGCAGAGCCTGAATATTTTGAAAGTGATTTTTTTGCCATTTCTGCATATTCTAGAGCCTGTGTCCTCACGTTCTCCTCTATTCCAAGCGAGCGAATTACATCTACTGCATTTTTGAGATCATTTTTAGTTGCTTTTGGATTGCCAAATGCCATGAGAATTACTTTTTTATCTTTTCCCTTGGCTGATTCTATTGCCATGAGAATTGGAAGTGATTTCTTTCCTTCTCTTAGATCATTTCCAACAGGTTTTTTTGTAATTTTTGGATCCCCCATAACTCCAATAAGATCATCTGTAATTTGGAACGCAATTCCCAAATTTCTTCCAAAATTTGATAAATTTGAAATGTCTTTTTGATTACCTGTTGCACAAATTGCTCCCATTGAACATGATACATCAAATAGCGCAGCAGTTTTTTTTCCAATCATTGTAATGTATTCTTTTTGTGATGGAATTCTTTTCTCCTCTGCCATTTTTACATCTAATAATTGCCCTTCACATACATCCACACATGCTTTTGCTAATCTGGAAACCAATTGGACTGTTGCATCATTAGATAATTTTGAATCTGAAATTATCTGATATGCCTTTGAAAATAACACATCTCCAGCTAGTATTGCAATCGGCATCCCAAATTTTTTATGAACAGTAGGTACGCCATGACGCATCTCATCATTATCCATAATGTCATCATGAACCAAAGTGAAATTGTGTATCATTTCTACTGCACTAGCAGCTGGCATTGCAATTATTGTATTTCCTCCCAAAATTTGACAACTCTTGATCACCATATGTGGTCTGAGTCTTTTTCCACCATGAATAATCAAATGTGCTGCCGCATCATAAAGCATTTTGGGATTTCCTTTTAGTTTAGAATTTAGATATTTATTGACAATTCTTGCATTTTTTTCAATTGTTTTTGTTTTTTTCATTTTACTAATCTCCATTTATTATCTGGAATGTGTTCTCTAATTGCTTTTTGCAATTCTTTTTGCAATTCTGAAGTAATCCATAATGATAAAATATCTTCATATTTTTCTAACATTGATTTTTCTGATTTATCTAATAATCCTAATGCAATTAGCATCCAAGGACAATATATTTTTGGGTTGTTTTTTAATTCAGAAAGCAATTCATTGGATGAAATCCATTTGATTTTATCTATTTCATCTTCAACTACATTAAATTGAATTGAATCATTTACTATTCCAACAAGTGTGCCGCAAATTTCGTTTTCTGAGCCTATGTCTTTGTATGGAACATGATACTCAAATTTGAACAAATAATCTAACTTACATGTGATGCCTAATTCTTCTGGCATTCTTCTTTCTGCTGATGAGACATATGTTTCAGGCTTTCTTGGGTGGCTAGCTACGGTTCCATCCCAATCTCCCGGCCACAGCATTTTTTCTTTAGCTCTTCTGGTTAGAACCAATCTTCCACTTTTATCAAATAGTAACGCTGTAAATGCTCGATGTAGTTTGCCATTTGGTAAATGACACTTTACTTTTTCTTCTGTTCCAATCGGATTGTCGTCTTTATCAACTAAAACAAGATATTCTTCACCCATTTCTTTTTCCTCTAAACACTGTTCCTTCAAATTTCCTATTTTTAATCGCTTTCACAATTCTTTCAGGTTTGTTACCATTTACAAAAAACACATCCATTCCCATCTTTGAAATATTTGTTGCTTCTTCAACTTTCCTTGTCATACCTCCTGTGACATCCATATTATTTTTTGAAATAATTGGATTTTCTCCTTTTAACTCACGAATTAATTTTTTCGATTTTAGATCAGAGTATAAACCGTTTTCATTTAACACAAAAATACACAATCTTGGTTTTAGAATTTTTGAAAGATGTGTCATAATTTTATCACCTGATAAAATATATGTTTTTTTGTGACCATACCAAAGTGCATCTCCAAAAGTAATCGGAATTAGTCCTGCATTTGCAATTTTTTCAATTTCTTTTATTTTGTTTATAATGGGTTTATTACCTGACATAAAATCTGTGGGTGGAAGACAATATGGATTTGATTTATTTTTTAAAAATGCGTCTAAAATAATTTTATTTAATTCAATCATTGAATTTTTAACAACAGATACCCCATGTGTATTATATTTTGTTGGTTTTGTATGCATATCATATTTTACAGACCAATAGTGCCCAAAAGAACCTCCACCATGAACAATTATGATCGATTCATCTATTTTCTTTAAATGTTTAACAATATTTTCAATTGTTTTTCTCCTTGGGGATAATGGCTTTTCCTTATTGGTGATAATTGAACCGCCTAATTTTATTAGAATCATGCTGTCACCAAATATTCATTCCATTAAAAAGTATCCAATCCTTTGAAGTCAATTTTTGCAGAAAAACACTCATAGTTTTTCTTTTTAAATTGTTCAACCACATTTTCTAAATTTGATTCATCAGTTAATGCAATGATGCATCCGCCTCCACCTGCACCTGTTATTTTTGCTCCAAGTGATGATTCTTGTGCCAATTCAATCATTGAACGTAATTTTTCATTAGATATGCCTATTGTTTCCAAGTATTCTTGATTTTTTAACATATTTTTACCCAAGCCTGATAAATCATTATTTTTCAAAAGAACTAGGACATTATTGATCAGCTCCGATTCTTCTTTACATAGGTTTGAAAATTTTTCCTCATTTTTCTCTTTGAATTGCTTTACGTTTGCAGCTATTGCTTCTGTAGAGTGTTCTATTTTTGAATTTGCAATTACCAAATGAAAATTAGATTCCGAATTTATTTTTGAGAATCCATTTTTTTTATCATATTCCATAATACCTCCAAAAGTACACACGGTGCAATCTGCACCAGATGTATTTTGAAAAATAGTTCTTTCAGCCTCAATTGCCAACTCTAGGATCTCTTTTTTTGATGTTTCAGAAAATAATCTTGAGATAGCTGCTGCACCTGCAACACAACAAGCAGAAGAAGAACCTAAACCCACTCCCAAAGGAATCTCTGACTGAACTAGTATTTCGATTCCTGTGTTTTGATTGTGTTTTTCTATCATTTTATTTGCTAAGAAATAAAATGGTTTTAGTGGCGATTTAATTTCGGTAATTGGTTTATTTGGTGGCATGTTCAAATCTCCTATGTTTGATTTAATTGAAATCGTATTTTCATGTATTTTGCTGGCACTTACTGTAACTCGTTTGTTTATTGCACATAGTATTGCTTTTACTCCATAAACTACAAAATGCTCCCCAAAAAGAATTACCTTTCCAGGTGCAGAAGCGTTAGATTTCAAGTGAACACTATTGATCCATACCCAACAACTGAGCTCGTATCTCCTGTAATATCTCCACTTGTAGCATATTTGAGCAATTCTCCTTTTGTAGCACCTAATTCTTTGCATGCTATCATGGTGGCTGCAATTGCTCCGTAACCGCAAGCGCTTACATTTCTATCTTCTAAAACATCATAGAATTTTTTTACATCTAATTTCAATATTGGTTCAATCAAAGCCATGTCTTGTTCATGTGCAAATTCATTTTGTTCGTAATGAGTAAAATCTGAAGAACCAATAATCATGACTTTCTTTTTTTCTGCAATTTTTACAATTGCTAGTCCTACATCTTTAGCGGCATCTTTATTTTGATTAATCATGGATATTGGTAAGATTTTGAAATCTGAATACATTTCTTGCATTATGGGTATTTGTACCTCTAAGCTGTGTTCTCGTGTGTGAGAAAAATAATCCACATCAATTATTTCTGATATGTGGGAAATTTCTTCTGCTGCTTCTGAATCTACTTCCACATCCCCCAACGGCGTATTCCATTTACAATCTTTCATTGTTGCAACACTACTTCCAATTCCCCAGTGATTGGGTCCAATTATTATAAATAATTCTGGCATATCTGATGATATTGCATAAAATGAATGACATGCTATTGGACCTGAATACATGTATCCTGCATGTGGACAAATAACTCCAAAAATTTTCTTTTTAATATTAGATGGTGGAATTTTGCCTGGACCAAATTCATGCAAAAAACACTCTTTGATAGATTTTTTTAATTCTTTTTTTTCACTTGGATAGAACATTCCGGCTACTGCCGGCGTTCTAATCTGCATTACTCTATTTCCTCTTCCGTTATCTTTGTTTCAAAATCATCGATTTCGTATTTCATTGGTTCATCTTCATTTAGTTCTCCTCTTTCTATGAGAACTTGACGAACCAATAGCCAATAAACTGTGGCAAGAGCTTTTCTTCCTCTGTTGTTTGCTGGAATAATCACATCCAGTTTCGATGTAATATTATCTGTATTTGAAATTCCAATCACTGGAATACCTGCATTGGTTGCTTCAGTAATTGCTTGTACATCTACTTGAGGATCAGAAATTAGAACCAATTTTGGCTCAATGTAGTATGGTAACGATGGATTGGTAAGAGTGCCAGGCATGAATCTGCCTAGTAATTTTTTAGATCCCAACATTTCACAAAATTTCTCAATTGGAGTATTTGCATATTGTCTGGCAGAACATACAATGAGTTTATCGGTTCCAAGACGATTGATAAATTTGGCAGCTGTTTTAATTTTTTCTAAAGTTATATCAATATCGAGCATGTATAGTCCTTCAGGACTAGCTTTTGTAATGAACGGTGTCATGAATTTTGTTTTAACTGGAGTTCCAACTCTGATTCCTGTGGATAGAATCTTCTTTTTGATTTCTGTGGATTCTGCTTGTTCACTCATAGCGATTTTAAATCTCTGCCATACCGCGTATTAAATCATGCTCTGATAGACGTATAAGCTCATTTAGTTTTGCTATTCTTTCTCCGCCAACTATCCCGACTTTGAGCATTTTTGACTTTGTTGCCAATCCTATGTGAGAAATATGTGAATCTATAGATTCTCCCGATCTATGTGATGTAATTAATTTTATGTTGTTTTGATTTGCTACTCTGGCAAATTCAAAGGCATCATAAAGACTACCTGCCTGATTAACTTTGAGAATTGCAGCATTACACGATTTTGACTTAATTGCCTTGGTTAGAATGTCTTTATTGGTAACAGTTAGATCATCTCCCGTAACTAATGTGTGTGGAAATTTAGCAGTTAGTTCTGCCATGTCATCAAATGCTTCTTCATGAACTGCATCTTCTGCATAGATTAATTTGTATTTTTGAATAATATTTGCAGCAAATTCAATTTGTTGTTCTGAAGAATTGACAAACCCTGCTCTTTCATAAATATACTTTTGTCTTTCTTCACTCCATTGAGTAGATGCTGCAAAGTCAACTCCCAAAGCTACTTCTTTTCCCAATGTAAATCCTAAATTTTCACAAGCTTTTGCTGAAAGTTCTAATGCCTTTATGTTTTCTAATTTTGGTGCCCATCCTCCTTCATCTCCTCTCCCATTCGTAAAACTAGGATCCTCTTTTTCTAAAACATGACGCAATTCTTTATGAACTGATAAATTAGTTTCAATAGCGTCTCTAATTGTTTTTGCCCCTATGGCACAAATCAGAATCTCTTGAATGTCTGGTGTTCCTGGTCCTGCGTGAGCCCCACCTCCTAAAATGTTTCCCAATGGAAATGGAAACTTGAAAGATGATTCAGATGATAATATTTGAAATAAAGGCTTGTCTAATGATTTTGAAGCAGATTCCATTGATGCAATAGTTATTGCAAATGCTAGTGCTCCCCCAATTTTTGAATAATTTGGCGATTGATCAATACTTCTTAGCGTCTCATGTATTGTTTTAAGATCTGATGATTCTAACCCAACAAATTTTTGAGAATTTTCATTTAATATTCTTAGGCTCTCTTCTGGTTTTTCATTTGGGAAACTAACTGCTTCATATTTTCCAACACTAGCTCCAGATGGTGCACAAACTCTACCTAGAAATTTATTTTCTGATATGACATCAACTTCGATAGTTTTGCTTCCCCGACTGTTGTAAATGATACGTCCTTCAATGGAGGTAATTTTTGGCAAACTATTCTAACTCAGATTGGACTTCTTGGTGTCTTCTCTGTATTGCTTCATAAAATGGAATAACTTGTTGAATAGTTTCAACAGTGGTTAATAGCATCCTTCTGCAACAATATCTGCTTATTCCCAAAGAGTCTAGTCCTTTAGCTGGATCTTCTCCAGATCTTACTTTATTTTGATAATCTTCAAACTTATCCGCAATTAAATTTCCACAAGTAAAACATCTTACAGGAACTAACATACGAACAAAAAAGTAATCAAGGATTATAAAAACCATTCAAGAAATTTCTATTGCGGGTGTCGCCCAGCTCGGTCAAAGGCGCTAGCTTGAGGTGTTAGTCTCTTAGGAGTTCGTGGGTTCAAATCCCATCACCCGCATCTAATTTCGTTTTATTCAAATTCTATTTTGTAGTTTGTTTAGTGCTTTGATTAGTTCAGAGCGTCTTTTTTCTTCTGTGATTGCACCTCTGACATCATCGACTAAAATACGGTCTACATCAATTTTTCTTCTAGCCTCTTTTAGCACTTTATCATACATTGAAAATGGATACAAATGCAGATACAAATTTTCCATTATTTCAAAAATTCTTGAAGCATCATCTATATCCCCAATCCTAATTTTATCAAAAATCATCCGTTTTAATTCTCCTACACAATCCATTAATCCTAAAACATATGATTCTGGCATTACATCTAATTGCTTTTCTGAAGGAATTTCATTTTTTTCAACAATTGCAATTAGAGATGCTGCCTCAACCAATTCTTGTTCTGGCATAATCATGTATCTTCGAAGATCAGATGTAGCTTTTTTCTTGTATTTTTTTAGCAACACATCTGCTTGTTTTAGATTGTTTTTTGCAGATCTCATATCTCCTGTATGCACTGATATGATGGATTTACTGCAAAGAATTATTATCTCTCTTGTATTTTTTAGCAAAAATTCTCTGGCATCTTGAACTTCTGATAATGATTTTGCAATTTTATTCAAAGATGGCTTTACATTTTTCAATGTCATATTCGTGTATGGATAAACCCTAGGATAAATCGTTTGCCAAAGCAGATATTGCTGTGGAGTAAAATTTGTTGAAATTTACGTGATGGAATAAATTCTATGGTGCCACCTGACAAAATGTATGAAGGCTTAGTAGATGAATTGGATTGGCATGTAGTAGAAACTATGTTGTTCTAAATCCGTATCTTTTTTCTACTCTGTATCTTCGAATCAATAAATGAGAAATTATAACTAATCCAGGCAACACACTTACAAACATCAAATCTGCTATCCTACTAGTTCCTAATACTTTATCTGAAGTTTCATTTGGACAGCAATATAAGAAAAATTCCATGGTTATGATATAGATTGCAATAAAATCTATGAACCATGTTGCATATTCATGAAACAATTTCATACCTGCTTTGGCTACATTAAACCAAGTTCGCTTAATCTTGATGTTTTCTTGCCACTTAGGAATTATCTTTAGTATAATATAACCAAAATATCCTTCATATGCCAAAAGTTGTCCTATTGGAACTGCAGTACTGTTTTGTATAATTTGATCTTGTAAAATGAGATTTTGTTCTACTTGATGAAAATATGCCATGAAAAAAACTGAAACGCACATCATAATGCCTGTGTACTAAGACATTTCTGGTTTCACTTTCAATCTCTATTTTTTCTCTATTGTATACTCTGGTCATTTTTTGTCTATTTCTTCAAGAAATTGCTATACATATGTAGATTCAATATTGATGTCTGAAAAAATAATTTACACTCAAAACCTACGAAGAGCTGGTCGATTTGACGTATTTTACATTCAAAACGTATTCTCAAAGCTATTATTTTGCTTCTAATGTATCCTAATTATGGAAATATCTGTAGAGCAAATGATGCAAATAGAAAATAATGGACATCGCATGGGTTTTTTAAAAAAATTTATGATGGAAAATGCTGGTGCCATAGCAGTTAAAAGACTGGCAGAAAAATTTGATACTCTTGAATCAAAGAATGTTTTGATTTTTGTTGGACTGGGAAATAATGGTGGAGATGGGCTAGTTATGGCTAGACATCTTGCAGGTTATGGTTCAAAAGTTACAGTGGTTTTACTGGGAACTCCAGATAAAATCAAAACTGAAGAAAGTCAATGGAATTGGTCACTGCTAGAAAAAATGCCATCTGTTAAATTGATATCTGGCATGGATAATCTTGATTTTACTCCAGACATAATTGTGGATGGAATACTAGGAACTGGAATTTCTGGAGAAATAAGAGAACCATATGCAAGTGCAATAAAATACATTAATGATTCAAATTGCTTTAAAATTGCAGTTGATATTCCATCTGGGGTTAATCCTGATAACGGAGAAACTGCAAATATCTTTGTACAAAGTGATATGACAGTTACATTTCATAAAATGAAGCGAGGAATGCCAAAAAGAAGAGATTTGTGTGGTGAAATATTTATTGAAAAAATAGGGATTCCACCAGAAGCTGAAGAGTGTGTATTGTGAAGGTTCATCAAATTCAAGTTGGGAATATGCAGAATTTCACATATGTTGTGGAAGATGAAGATACCAATGAAGGAATAATAATTGATCCCTCTTGGGATCTTGATCAAATCGAGCAAATCATCAAACGAAATAATTTAAAAATAAAATATATCATTAACACTCATCATCATTTTGATCACACCTTGGGAAATGAAGGAATGATAAAATCAACTAATGCAAAAATAATCCAACATGAAAAATCTGAATTAAAACATGACATTGCAGTCAAAGATGGTGATATAATTGAATTTGGGAATTCAAAATTGACTGTTTTACATACTCCCGGTCATTCTAAAGATAGCATGTGTTTAATTGGAGACGGAAAAATTTTCTCTGGTGATACGCTTTTTGTAGGAAATTGTGGACGCATAGATTTACCAGGAGGCAGCGCAAAAGAACAGTATCATAGTCTTTTTGATGTTCTTTATTCATTGAATGATGATCTTGTTCTTTATTCTGGCCATAATTATGGTCATTCTTTAACATCTACAATTGGACAAGAGAAAATAACTAATCTTGTCATGCAAAAGCGAACTGAACAAGAATTTGTTGACATGATGGGACAATGACCTATTTAGATGATTTTGAATTTTTTGGTAATGTAAACAAAGCTCATAATTTTATTGATTCACTTAAATCTGGAAATTTTTTATTTTCACTTGTAATTTCTTATACTGAAACATGTGAAATCCCAGGCATTACATTTGCCGGTGCTGATAAAGATTCAATACAATTCACTCCTCCAGCAGATGCTGAATATCTCTACTATGGTTATTGTAAAACAATTGATAAAATTCCAATGACTCCTGATGGTAAGCCTACGCCAGCATTACTTACTAAAACTGCATTAGAGTCATGCAGTATTCCTCATGTTGTAATTAATGCTGGAAGTAAAATCTCACCTCAGCTACCTTTCATCCACACTGGTTTGGTACATGGGAAAAACATTTCAGTTGAATCTGCAATGAGTGATTCTCAAGTATCTCAGGCAGTAGATTACGGAAGAATGGTGGGAAGAAATCTTGCATCTTTGACTGATTGTTTGATAATAGGGGAAAGTATTCCTGGTGGCACAACTACTGCTCTTGCTGTATTACGAGGATTAGGATTCCAAGCTAAAGTAAGTTCTAGTATTCCAAATAACCCAGTTGAATCAAAAAATCAAATTGTTAATTTAGCATTAGGGAGATTAACTTCCGATAATCCATATCATGTAATAGCTGAAGTTGGTGATCCTATGATTGCTTTTGTAGCTGGTATGCTAAGTTCCGCATCTGAAATCACTAAAGTAATGTTGGCAGGTGGTACCCAAATGGCTGCTGTTTTAGCATTTGCTTCAAAAATTGGATTCAATGAACAAAATACTGCTATTGGAACTACTTCTTACATCTCTAATGATAACAGTGCTAATTTTAAATCTCTTGTTTCAGAAATTGCAGACATTCCTGTAATCGCTGTTAATCCTGGACTAGAAAATTCTAAATTTCCAGGACTAAAAGCATTCTCCCAAGGATTTGCAAAAGAAGGTGTTGGTGCAGGCGGTAGTATTATTGCATCTATGATAAAAACAGGAAATGATTCCATTCGTTTTTTAACGCTATCTGAAAAAGAATATGATCGACTTTTTACTTCACTGTAACTGATTTAGCCAAGTTTCTTGGATAATCCGGATCAGCGTCTTTTTCAATTGCAGCATAATATGAAAGCAATTGTATTGGAATTGTTTCTGAAATAGGATATGCTAATTCACTTGTTTTTGGAATTTCTATCCAATAATCATAGACATCACTTTTTTCATCTGATATCCCGATGATCTTTGCACCACGTGCCTTAATTTCCCTAGCACTTGTTAATGTATCCAAATATGTTGAATCATTTGGATTAATTATGATCACAAATACATTGGAATCCATAAGTGCCAATGGACCGTGTTTTAATTCTCCTCCTGGTATTCCTTCTGCATGAATGTATGTCAGTTCTTTTAATTTTAAAGCAGATTCTATCGCTATTGGATAGTGAATTCCTCTCCCTAGAACATAGATATCTGAAATTTCTTTAATTTCTCTAGCAATGTGCCTAATTTGAGCATGATTTTCAAGAATTTTTGCAATTGATTTTGATATTTCTTTATAGCTAATCTCAAACTTTCCATCACACAACTCTTCTGTGATTTTGTATATTATGATCATTTGAGATGTAAAACTTTTTGTTGCTGCAACACCTATCTCTGGACCACAATTCATCCCAATTACAATATTTGATTCCCTTGCTAAAGATGATGTAAGTGAATTTACTATAGAAATAATCTTACAGTTTATTTTTTTTGCGATATCTACCGCATCTAATACGTCTGCACTTTCACCGCTTTGTGAAATTGCAATTAATGTTGAATTTGGTTCAATTATATCTGACGAAAACTGTAATTCACTTGAAATTATTGCATCTGCTTTTATTTTTGCATATTTGGCTAAAACTTGTTTTGCAATCAACGCTGCGTTATAACTAGTTCCACTTCCAGTTATGTAGATGTTCTTCGAATTTTTAATATAACTTGCTGCATTTTTAATTGCATCTTTTGTATTTTCTCCTGCTTTGAATATGGTGTCTGGCTGCTCTGAAATTTCTTTTAATGTAAAATGTGCATAGTCGCCCTTATATGCATCTGCAAATTCTTTTGATACTTTTGTAATTTGCTGTTTTACACTTTCTCCATTAAAATCTAAAATTTGTAATCTGTCTTTGTCAATTATGACAAAATTACCATTTTCAATGTAAATGGCATTATCTGTCTGTTCAATAAATCCTAAAACATCACTTGAGAGAAAATAACTATTTTTTCCAATTCCAACAATTAATGGTTCATGAAATCTTGCAGCTGCCAATTGCCCATTTTCAAACATTGCAACAAATGCATAATGACCCTTTAATTCTGAAACTGTTTTGATTATTGCACTTTTAACATCCTTGGATATCTCATAATTTTTTTGAAGAAGATTAGCTATTACTTCACTGTCTGTTTCACTTTTGAAAATATATCCGTCTTTTTCTAATTCTTTCTTTAGTTGTTCGAAATTTTCTATAATCCCATTATGCACTATTGCCAGTTTTCCAGAATTGCTAGGATGTGGGTGCGCATTTGCATCTGTAACTTTTCCATGAGTTGCCCATCTAGTGTGGCCTATTCCAACTTTTCCAGGTAATGTGTCAAGTTGAATCCTAGAGTTTACCTCTTCTACTTTTCCAACTCCTTTTTTTAATTCAATTTGACTATTTGATTCGGTTGCAACTCCAACGCTATCGTATCCGCGATATTCCATTCTTCTCAATCCTTTGACTATTATTGGCGCTGCTATTTCATTTCCATAATAACCAATAATTGAACACATGACTGATCTATCTGATAATATGAGGGGTTATTTACTGTTAAACCTATTTCTTGTAATTAATCAATTGAAAGTCTTTCTATTCTAAGATCTACTTCAGTTGCCTCTATGGCTGCATTAATTTCAGGTTTTGATTCTGGTTTTTTAGTACTTTCTAACATGCTTGGAATATTGGACTCTGGTGAAAAATGAATATTCTTTTCTTCTTCCAATGTTACAATGTATGATGGAATGTTTACTTTTCTATCTCCAATCATTATATGTCCATGAATTACTGCCTGTCTTGCTTGATATGGCGTTTTAAATCCAAATTTTCTTGATACCAATGTTTGTAATCTACGTGAAAGTAAATCATTTACTTGAAGATTGAGCACATCATCTAATGTGGATTCATTACTGACTAGTCCTATTCTTGATAATGATTTCATCAAAATTGGTTCTTTTTCTAGTCTAATCTCTTGTCTCAAAGCAAGCAATGATCTTGCTTGATGTCTGACACGAGATAATTCTGTATGTGCTTTCCATAATTCTCTTTTTGATCTTAAACCAAATGTACCAAGAGTTTTTAGTTCCTCCATTTTTAATTCGTAATTAAGTGGTCTCTTTGGTTTTCTCCACATTCTTCTTGGATATTTAGGATCTCCCACTCAATTCACCTATTTCTTTTTCTCCGCAGGAGCTGCTTTCTTTTCTGCAGCAGGTTTTGCTGCTGCCGGTGCAGATGCTGTTGTTGCCGGTGCAGCTGCTGTTGCTGCTACTGCTGTAGCTGCTGCTTGTGCAGGAGCTGGTTTTCCAGCTTTGGCAACACCTACTGCTCCTCCTTTTCTACCTGTAGTTCTTGTACATTGTCCTCTAACTTTTAGTCCATACATGTGACGATAACCTCTCCAACTGTTGGTGGTTCTCTCTCGTTCGATATCATTTCTTAAAGTAAAAGGAATATCTGATGTCAATAGATGCTTATTTCCTCCAGTCTCGATGTCTTTTCTTCTGTTAAGGAACCATACTGGAAAATTTCCTGCTATGGGATTGGTAATTAATTTTTCAATTGATTGAACATTAGATTCAGATAGAAAACCGATATTTGTATTAGTGTTAATTTTTAGTGTATCTAGAATTGCTGTAGCAAAATTATATCCTATCCCTTTAATCTGTGTTAATCCCACAATAGCCTTTTTGGCTCCAGGAATATCATTTCCTACAATCCTAACAATGTGTCTATATTCTTGAGTGCTCAAGTATTGAAAAATTCTTAGTTACCCCGATAAAAACCATGCTAGGCGTCAATTAGATGTGTTTCAAAAGGATTCAGTGCGAGTCAAATATTATAATTTTCACACCTTATTTCTTATTTTAGCCTCCGATCTGAGATATTGAGTTAAATTCTAAAATTTATCTAAAGTCTGAATCTTCTGTCCAGTCTTTACCTTGTACATTCCATTGATTGCATTTGCAGCACTTCTTTACTCCTCTTTGAGCATCTATTTCGATACAGAAACAATGCTCTCCTTTTCCTGATGTGTCTTTAATACATAATTTCTGCATTATTTGTAATTACAATATTTTGCTAATTATCCTATTGGTGTGAATCATGTGCAATTTTCACTTAGAAAAGTTATAAATTCACATAAAGATTGATGATTATAAATGGATGATACTTTTGATAGAGAAAAAGTGGTTGATTGTATGTTTGATCCTGTTACATCGTCTATTTTAGCTGAATTAGAAGATGGTGAAAAAGAATGTTCCTTTTTGGCAGAAAAATCTTCTATTTCTGAAAGTGAGGTTTCTGAAAGACTTTCTTATTTGCTAGATCATGGATTTATTTTTAAAAATTTGAATAATGGAAAATCTGTCTTTTCTGCAAATACTGAAAAATTAACTCAAATTGTAGAAAACAGTGATACCTTTAATGCAACAATTGAAGGATTGGAAAAAATGGATAGTTATCTTAACTAAAAGATTTCTTGCGATTTTTGATTGCATAAATGGCAACTCCTACCATTCCAATCAAACCAATTATGAGAATATATAGGGAAATGAACCCTAATGATTTCTTACCTGCATCTGGTTCTGGTCCTATCACTCCAAAGATTTTGATTTCTTTTTCGTCTATATTTTCAATAACTAATTTGTATATTCCTGATACGGCAATGTTGAACCGTCCTTCAAAAACTTCATCAATTAATTGAGATTCTATTTCTTTGTCAAATGGATCTAATATTTTTGCTGTGATTCCTTCTTTAAAATTAATTATCTGAATTGCATAAATTCCAGTTTGTGTTTTCGTATTATCTAATTCAACTGGAATTGTCAAATTTTCTCCAAATTTGACTTGGCCTTCTCCTTTGATTAAATCCTCAAAAATTACTTGATTTCCGTAAAATGATAGTATTATTCCCACGCCTACTATGCTACCTACAATCACAAAAAGAATGCCTGATTTTTGCATAGTCTATTTGCAATATTCTTTAGTTTAAACCTAATTTTTAATAAATAAAATTCATTTTACTTCATAAATTTAGACTAGGCTAAAAAAGTTAGCCTAGGCTAACTTTTAAATAAACAAATTATCTTTATTGATTATCCTTGAAACTTAATCGATCAACTACTATGGTGTTAATGTTATCTGCAATCATTGGTGTTTCAATAATTGTTGTTTTTTCGGTATTTTCCGAAGCTCAATTAGAACCAAAAACATTTGTCACTCATTCAGGTCAAGTAATTCCAACATCTGGAGATATTTTAGATCCACTTTATGCTGCTTCAACTGTAGAATTTGATCCTATGGAATATCTGCGAGAGTTCAACTATGGACGAGTTTCACAGTTACCTGATGGTACCACCTTAAGGGAGTTTACAATTATCGCAGAAGATGATAAAATACAAGAAATCTCACCTGGCGTTTTTTACAATGTTTGGACTTTCAATGGAACTGTTCCTGGTCCCACAATTCGTGCAACTGAAGGCGATTTAGTTCGAGTTAATTTCATCAACAATGGTTCTAGATCTCACACAATGCATTTTCATGGTACTCATCCAGCTGAAATGGATGGAGTCTTTGAGCCCGTAGGTCCTGGTGGAGGACAATTCACTTACGAGTTTATCGCAGGTCCTGTAGGAGTACATCCATATCACTGTCATGTAATGCCACTTGAAGAACACATTGTACATGGATTGTATGGTGTATACATCGTGGATCCAAAAGAAGGGAGACCTGCAGCAGACGAAATGGTTATGGTTCTAAATGGATTGGATACTGATTTTGACACTGAAAATAATTTCTATGCTGCGAACACAATTCCGTTTTACTATCAACATCATCCAATCCAAATTAACACCAATGAATTAATCCGGATATATGTAGTGAATATGGTTGAATTTGATCCAATAAACAATCTTCACCTACATGGAAATCTGTACAATTACTATCCTACAGGCACTGATATGGTACCATCTTTCTATACTGATATGATCACATTATCTCAAACTGAACGTGGAATTATGGAATTCAAATATGAATATCCTGGAAAATATTTATTCCATGCACATAAGGTAGAATTTTCCGAAAAGGGATGGATTGGAATATTTCTAGTTCAGGAAAACTTAGATCAAAAATCACAGACGGAAATAGAATATGGATCTTAGTAACAAAATATCAAAAGCTAAACTCATAGCAAGTGGAGCGATTCCTTTTGTATTTGTTATCCTCTTGATAGCTTACATTTTTGGCCCTGGCTCTGATCTTTTAGATTTAGGTGTACCGTTACCAGAGATTACTATGGAGAAAATTGAATTTATTGATTCTGAAATACATGTTACAGTTCGTAACACTGGTCCAATTCCTGTGGTGATAGCAATGGCAGATGTTAATGATCGAATCCAATCTGCTGCAATAGAACCTGATAAATTTCTAGAGCGATTTGAAACTGCACTAGTAAGAATTCCTTTTTCTTGGAATGTTGCAGAACCATATACAATTGGACTTACTGTAGACGATGGAACAAGATTTGAAAAAGAGATCGAAGCTGCAGCGCCAGCATTAAAATCCAATTTTGAACTTGTCGGATTTTTTGCTATAATTGGAACATATGTTGGAATAATTCCAATTATGATTGGATTGCTCTGGCTCCCATTTATCAAAAAGATTAGTAAAAACAAATATCATTTCTTTTTGGCACTTACCGTAGGATTATTACTGTTTTTAGGTATTGACTCTGTTGAAGAGGCACTAGAAGTTTCTAAAGAAAATCTTGCTGGTATCTTTAACGGTGCATTACTTGTAGCTACAGTTATTGTACTATCATTTCTTGGGCTATACTGTTCTGCTGAAAAATTAGTAAAAAGAGCTGAATCATCTAGAATGACAAAACCTGTAGCAATTGCATTGATGATTGCAATAGGTATTGGTTTGCATAATTTTGGAGAAGGACTTGCAATCGGAGCAGCTGTCGGTCTTGGTTCTATTGCATTTAGCACTTTTTTAATCGTAGGATTTGCTTTGCACAATACAACTGAGGGTATTGCAATTGCAGCACCAATGTCCAGAGGAAAAACAACAATAGGAAAGCTTGCAGGATTGGGAATGATTGCTGGGGTTCCAGCTATTTTTGGTGCATGGGTAGGAGGGTTTGTGTATTCTCCATTTACGGCAGTAGTATTTCTTTCAATAGGAGCAGGTGCAATATTTCAAGTAATAATCACTATATTAAAATGGATACGAGAAGAAGGTGATAAACAACTTTCTAGCATCGCAGTTGTATCTGGTATTTCAGTTGGAATGCTTATCATGTATCTTACAAGTATCTTGGTTTGATTTTTCAAATAGGTTCAGGATGTATTGTAATTACTGCATTTTTAATCTGAGTCCTTATGACATGTTCAATTTCTGATGTTAAGTCGTGAACTTTTTCAATAGATGATTCTTTGTCAAATGAACAATCTATGTCAATTTTAAGGATATTTTCAAAATTTAGAGAAACTATGCGGCCTATTTTTTTTATTGCTGTATATTTTTTTAAAATTTCTCTTATTTTTTCTTCAGTGATCTTATCTTCCACGTTTAAATTTATTGGAATCATAAGAAATGGTTCTAGATGAATAGTTACATGTTCTATTTCAGGTATGTTTTCTTGAATTTTTTGTTCTATCACCTCTGATATTTTATGCGCAGAATATAGGTTGATTTCTCTATCCACCATTACATGTAGATTTGAGTATGTCTTTCCTTTGGTTTTATGAGATATTATATTGTGAACCTCCTTGACCCCGTCTACACTTTTTGCAATATCGTTAATCTTTGCATCTAGAGGGACATTCTTCCAATCTGGTTCAAAATGAATGGTGATTATTGCATTTGACATTTTATTCTTAATATTATTCTCAACCATACTGCTAATTTCATGTGCTCTATCAAAACTGGTATCTCCTCTTAATGATATTGTAACATCTGCAAATATTGTATCACCTGATCTTCTCATTAGAATTACTCCAACTCCTATCACTCCTTCTGTATTTACAACAATTTCTTTTACTTTTCTTACAAGTTCTGGCGATATTATATCTGTAAGCTCTAGTGCTGTCTTGTGAATTAATTTTAAACTGAGAATTGCTAAAACTACTCCTAGAATTAACGCTGCAACAAAGTCTCCATTATAGAATCCATATGATACTAACACAATTCCTACAATTGCAACTACTGTTGAACCCAGATCCATAAACGCATGATAAAAATCAGCTTTGAGAGTTGTACCTCCAATTTTTTTAATTGATTTTCGAAGAAGAACTATTCTAAAAATATCTATTCCTATTGTGTATAGCCCACCAATAATTGCAAACATCCCTGGCAATGTACTAGGTAGTGGGCTCTGTAATCTCTGAATTGATTCATAAATGAAAAATCCTGCTATTAGAAAAATTGCAATTCCACCAATCATTCCTCCAAGTGCTTCGATTTTTCCATGACCATAGGTATGTTCTTCATCTGGAGGTTTGATTGCCATTCTAGCTGCCAAAAGCAGTATTGCTGTAACAACACTGTCCAGTAACGCATGAACACTATCTGTAATCAGACCTAGACTGTTAGAAATTAAACCAAAAACTAATTCCACAATAAATGCGGAAAATATGGCTAATAATGAAATCTGTAAAACCTTTGTTCTCTGAATGAACATTTCTATCTGTTTTAGTAATTACTCTCATGTATTACAAGTATTCTGAAGATAATTTATGCGACAAGATTATTTGTGATAAGTAATATTTTTTGTTGTGTTACGCAGAAAATCCATCATTTTACTTACAATTATCTCTTTCATATTCTTAATCCCGATTATACAGGTGGAAGCTGCCAGTAACCCAAATCTGTTTGTTTCAGCTGAAAATTCCCTATTTGACAATCGTTTTTCTGGCTCTATGGTAGTTGAAGTTGTAATCCGCGATTCAAATCTTCAAGATACAGATGAAGGAAAAGGTGAACCTGATGTTACGCTTAATGGTAAATCTTTACGAATGGTTCAATCTACTGATGGTAACTGGTATGCATATTTTGCAAATGTCGACAAGGCAAAAACAGCAGATTCTACACAATCTGCTACCTCTGGTAAAGGTTTAGACTTTGGTGTTTTTTGTAGTAGAGATACCGCGTCCTCTGTTTTTGGAATCGCTCTTTCTGAAACTGATGGTTTTGCTGTTCCGAGAAATAATGGTTTATCTGGTTTTACAAACGGTGATGCTTCATTTAATCAATGCACTGGAACACCAACAAGTTCTACCAATCTCAATAATGTTGTAAGAAATGCAAAATCAATTAACACTAATCTGAATATCCCTTCTGGACAAATTGGGCTAGATTCAGATGCTTGGCCCTTAATCCAACTCTTTTCTTTTGGTGATGCAACAATTCAATATAATGCTGGAGGAAATCCACAAAGTGTTGTTCTTGAATATGATGACAGTGCAAATATTTCCCTGAACATAGATAGAAATTTGTATCCACAGAATTCAGAAGTTTTTCTAACTGTAAATGATTTTCAATTAAATCAAGATCCAACTGATGAAGATTCATGGACATTCAATATTAATTCCACAATTGCCACTTTTTATCAGGCATATGATGATTCTGGTTCTGATTCTGCTAACGGCAATGCAGGATTGGTAAATTTGATTCCGTATCTTTCTGATTTGGGTTTTCAAGATAATGGACAACTTTCAATCACCCTAGGAAATATCATGGAATTAAAATCAAATGATGAGCAACCTGATACTTCTGTTGATGATGCAATATCTGGAAATTCATTTTCACAAATTGTCACTTTGGTAGAGAGCGGTCCAAATTCTGGAATATTTGATAGTGCTGATGATAATGACGAATCTATAATCGCAATTCTTGGCGATGCTCCAAGAGGTCAAACTGGACAAATAGAATATAATGAAAAATCTATCTCTGTTCTTACAGGATCCTCAACATCATCTGTTTCAATAAATGAGCCTATCTTGATTGTTGGTGAGTCTAAGTCATTAAAACCAGGAACAAAATTCCCTATATCTCTTCTTGATCCTGATCAAAACATCAATTCAGGAATTAAAGATGACTTAGATGTTTTCAGAGACACATCTCTTATTCCTACGCTTGAGATTGGAAATCCAATTACTCTTGGTAGTGCATCTGACGTGCAATTCCATTCTTCATCCACAACATTAATTGGTGGTGATACCTCAAATTCCTCAATACCTGATAAAAATTCTGCAAGGTTGTTTATCTATACATCAAATGTAGTCATTTCTCCTTTTGAGCAAATCTCATTGAATCTTGGAATTTCAGCATCTGACTTGCAGTCTGTTCTCATAGATTCTTCTCTTTCAAATACTAATGGGACCAATTGGTTAAACTATGATCTTAGATCCTTTAAGAATGATTTTGGGATCACTGATTTTACTGATACTTCAATTATTCTTTCATTTACAACTTTAGGTTCTTTACCTGTCACTATAATTGATTCTGGAGATTTATCTTCTGCACAAGGTTTAATCCAACTAGATGATTCTGATATCCAAACAATATCTGGCAGAAGTGGAACTGTATATCTTGTGATAAATTTTGATTCCTCTAATAACAATTCTGGAGTAGGAACTATTTCTGCTGAAACAAATAAGCAACCAATTGTTTTTGATTTATTTTCGTTTGGACTTGATAATGACAATGATGTCAACAACGCTATTTATCGATTTGAATTAGAAGAGACAAGTGATAATTCATCAAACTTTATTGGCTCTCTTGAATATGCTGTAACCAATCAACTCAATATTTTAGATCCTAATTTCATTAAAACAATAAGAACAATTGATAATGAAATTAAATTCATTGTAACTAATAGATTAATTGATGAAAAAGGAATATCTATTTCTTATTCTGATTTAGATAAAGTTGGAGTAACCACAACAACTTCTACTAAATCTGATATTACTACTAATTCCGGTGTTGTATCTACTGGTTCATCTACATATCGATTCGGTCAACCTGTAACATTTACACTCAAAGATCCAGATCTTAATTTGAAGAGTGATAATGTTGATATCTATCTAGTTAACAATGATTCAACTTCTTCAAATGTAGATACTGTTGGTAAAGATGGAAATATTTTGTTGGAGATTTTAATTAAAGATATTCGATATAAGCGATGTACTATAAATGGGATTGAGTATGGAGGTTTGGCTTCTACAGGGTTTACTTTAGTTGAGACTGGGCCTAGTACTGGTATATTTGAGGGAGTATTCAAAATGCCTTCACAAATTTGTAATGAATCTGGAACAAAATTAATTTCTACTGCTGGAGGCAGTCTTGATGCAAAATATCATGACTCTAGAGACGCCTCTGGAAATCCAAACATATTCAGTTTATTACGAGATAAACACCCTACACAATTTTCAAATTCACCACAACTAAGTGCCAATAAAATCATAATTCCATCATCAGGTACCGAAGAAATAATTCTATCTGGTAATCTTGCTAATCATAAAAGAGGTATTCCTTTAGCTATAACTTTGACACGTCCTGATGGTGTTATTCAAAATTTTGCTGCCATTTTATCCAATAGTGGTGGTTATCGTGCAGCATTTTCAATAAATGAGAATTCTATACCTGGTGTTTATAAAATTCAGTTATCTCATGATAGTACTAATGTTGGACTAGTTTCATTTACTGTTTCTACTCAAAATATTCCTGATTGGGTTAAAGACAATGCAAGACAATGGTCTTCTACTTTTATTTCTGATTCTGAATTTATTGATGGATTGGAGCAAATGATTAAAGACAAAATTATTGTATCTCCAAAAGAAAATTCCATATCTGAAAGAGTAATTCCTGCTTGGATCAAAAATAATGCAAGATGGTGGTCTAGCGATCAAATTTCAGATGATGACTTTATAAAATCACTTCAATACTTGGTCAAAAAAGGCATAATTCGGGTATAATCAGGTCAATTTTTCTTTCATTGAATACATAAATACCCTCAAACCTGATTCAAAATGAAAATGAAGCGTGGGGCTTTCCTAGCATTATTAGTAATTTCATTATTATCTTATGGTTTTGTTGTACCTGTACATGCAGCTCTGGAAGACTGTGAAGCTAATCAAGTATGGCAAAATAATGAATGTGTTGATGCTATAGATCCTCCAAAAAATGATCTAAATTTACAAACTGATAAAGTTCTCTATGGACAAGGTGGTGTAGTTGTTATTACTGGTATGATACATAATATTGAAAATCTTAGTACTGGTGATGTCGCAATTATTGTTCGAGCACCAGATAATAATATTGTCACAATCGCTCAGGTGCATCCTAATGCTGATGGTTCTTTTCAAACAAGTCTTAAAGCAGATGGTCCACAGTTCAAAGCACCTGGTGACTATACAGTTCTTGCTAATTTCTCTGGATTAAAATCTACAATTACGTTTGAATTTACTGGCGGATCTGGTGATATTATCTCTGGTGGCGATACACAACCAAAACCAACCCCAGAACCAGAACCAACCCCAGAACCAACCCCAGAACCAACCCCAGAACCAACCCCAGAACCAGAACCAACCCCAGAACCAGAACCAACTTGTGGTCAAGGAACTGAATTGGTAAATGGTATTTGCCAAGTCGTCAAAACTACGGGCGAAGGAAAATCAGGATGTCTAATTGCAACTGCTACATATGGCACTGAATTGGCTCCTCAAGTACAATTCCTTAGAGAAATCAGAGATAACACTGTAATGAGTACTACCTCTGGTATGACTTTCATGACTGGATTTAACCAACTATACTATTCATTTTCACCTACAATTGCTGATCTAGAAAGAGAATATCCAATGTTCAAAGAAGCAGTAAGAGTATTTATCACTCCTATGATCTCTACACTTTCAATTATGACATTAGCTGAAGATGGTTCTGAATCTGAAGTATTAGGATTGGGAATCTCTGTAATTGCATTAAACTTGGGAATGTATATTGCAGCACCAACTGTAATTGGATTCAAAGTTCACAAACACTTGAAATCCAGAAAATAACTTTATTCACTCTTCTACAATTCACCAAAACTGGATAAAATGATCTTAACGTTTTTTATATCGGAATTGAGATAGACACAAGATAGGTAAAAAATATGAAAAACAATACAAAGTCACTTTTAATCAGTTTTATTTTACTATTCATTTTATTGCCAAATAGTGTATTTGCTCAAGATCCAGACACTGATGGTGACGGCATCCCAGATTCTTCAGATTCTTGTCCAACTGATCCTGAGACAGTTAACGGATTTCAAGATACAGATGGTTGTCCAGATGTAGTTCCACCAACTGACACTGATGGTGACGGCATCCCAGATTCTTCAGACTCTTGTCCTACACAAGATGAGACAGTTAACGGATTTCAAGATACAGATGGTTGTCCAGATGTAGTTCCACCACCAACTGACACTGATGGTGACGGCATCCCAGATTCTATTGATGCATGTGTAACACAATCTGAAACATTGAATGGCTATCAAGATACAGATGGTTGCCCTGATACAAATCCAGCAACAACTGACACTGATGGTGACGGCATTTCTGATTCAATTGATCAATGTACAACCCAAGATGAAACAGTTAACGGTTTTGATGATTTGGATGGTTGTCCAGATGTAGTTCCACCAACTGACACTGATGGTGACGGCATTTCTGATTCAATTGATCAATGCCCAACCCAAGATGAAACAGTTAACGGTAATGATGATTTGGATGGTTGTCCAGATGTAGTAGCACCAAAAGATACTGACAATGATGGAATTGATGATAAAATCGATCAATGTCCAACACAAGCTGAGACAGTAAATGGATCTGATGACTCAGATGGTTGTCCAGATGTTGTCACTCTTCAAGATTCAGATAAGGATGGAATTATAAATTCTGCTGACATTTGTCCACGTTCTCCTGAAACATTTAATGGATATGACGATGAGGATGGCTGTCCTGATAATTCACCTATAACTGACACTGATGGAGATTCGATAATTGACGCCCTTGATTCTTGTCCAACACAAGCTGAGACAGTAAATGGATCTGATGACTCAGATGGTTGTCCAGATGTTGTCACTCTTCAAGATTCAGATAAGGATGGAATTTCAGATGATTACGATAAATGTCCAATCCAATCTGAAACCATAAACAATTATCAAGATACAGATGGTTGTCCAGATATAGTTCCTGTAGATGTATCTGCACCAAAATCAGACTCTGAACAAGATAATTCCATCTTCCAATGGACTGCTGTTATTGCTGCAATTATTACTGCTGCAGGTGCTCTTGGGGCTGCAAAATTCAGAAAATCCTCATAAATTCTCTAAATAGTTTTTATTTTTCTGTCTTCTCTTCACTTTAGTTCATTCTAACTTGAATCCTTTAACCAAACATTTAATGCCAAAAATTCTTTTTATAAAAATAATTGGTTTGCACGCCAACAATCCAGAAGGAATCATCCAACGATGGTTCCTTCTGGCATTTTAATGAATTTTGAACATCCGTTTTATGTCTTATTTTTTGGGCTTTCTCATTTGTTTTTGGCCATTATAAAAATTGACAAAATAACATTTGTTGTCATATTGTTTATTGTATCTGTAGTTATTAAAAATCATAAAAAACAGAAAAGCCACACAAAACTCATTATAAATTTACAAAAATGAATAAACATGTTTTTTTTAATTTTCTAGTATTATTGCTCTAAGTTATTATATTGAAACAAACTCGTATTCTTAATGCATATAGAATACGAAGAATTTGCTACCATCGAAGAACTCTTCTTGTATATGGCATCTGCAGCTCCACCCATGAAAAATACAATGCCGATTAATTCGTATAAGGGTTACATTATGGCATTTATCCCACTCAGTCCTGCAACTGGAGATACGTATCTTATGATTTATGCTAAAGGTACACTTGAATCAGGAATTTATGAATTCGATGTAAATTCAAAGTCTTTCAAGAAAGTTGATGCTATTGAACGAGCAGACAAAAATTACTTTGTTTCTTTAACACCAAAAAGAAACACTATAGCTGATGAAGCTATTAAAAATCTATAATTTCTTTGTTAAAATTTTAGGAGCAGAGATTGATCTACTTCTAGTATATTTGTCGATAATTTCATCTGGTGTTCTCCCATTGAATAGATCTTTACATAATCCTCTCAGATATCTCATAATTGCCCATGTACCTGCTTTTAGAATTCCATACATGAATACTTTCATTGGTGGACCATACGTTTTATTTCTGAGAATAATTGGAATGATGTCATTGATAACCCGAAGATTATTTTCCCAACATTTCCAAAATAATGTAAACTGTGCCTCATTCAAGTTTCCAAAATGCATAGAATTCTTTTCACTAAAGTCTTGGTAAAGTAATGGCGCAACTAATCCTCTAAAATTCATTTCTCTAAAGTCACTCATCATATCAATTGTGTATTGAACATCATCTGGAGTTTCATCTGGCCAACCTATGATGATTGTTGCAGCTGGGAACCAGTGATTTTTATTTAAAATTTTTGCTCCTTCTATTACTACACTGCCCCATTCTTCAGGTGCAAATGGTTTTGTTTTTACACCAAGATGTTTCTTTACCATGTTTGGTGCAACTGTTTCAATTCCCAAATTTGTTGCAAGCCATCTACCTGTTTCATCTTGTTTGTTAATACTAGAAATTTGTCGCATTAATTCTGGATCTGCTGCAACTGCTGAAAAAGTCATGTGTGTTGTTCCGATAAAGTTGGCTCCTAATCCTTTAAGACCTTTCCAAAGTTCTGTAATTGCATCTCTGTTTGGAATAAAGTCTCTGTTGTCACATCCATAAAGTAACATCTCATCGGAATGCAACCAAACAGAGTCAAATCCATAATCTAGGTTAATCTTTGCTTCATGCTGTAATCTTTCTAATGGCAGATCTTTCTTTGATCTCTTATTTACATCACAAAAATCACACCCTCTACCACATCCTCTCATTGCTTCAATGAGGGAATTTATTGTAGGTCCTTCAATAACTGGAATATTTTGTATGTTCTTTACAAAACAATGCATTAATTCCGGTGCATCTCCTTTTTCTAAATCATGAAATAAATCTAATGCCAATTCATCTGCTTCTCCAACTACAACTGTATCAATTCCATGAATTTGCATTCTATCTGATTTTGCTAGCTCCCATGCACCGTTTCCTCCAACTACTACATGAAAATCATATTTCTTTTTTAGTTGAATAATGTTGGCACACATTTTTTTGAATTTCATTGCAACATATGATAATTTTTCAGGTGACATAGTTGTTGTAACTGGTGCCATTCCAAGAGGATCCATCACATTGATGCCAACTACCTTGGTATCTGGACCAATTGATTTTTCTAACATCTCTGGATTTGCAATAAAGACTTCGTCACGTTTGTATCCTTGTAGTAATGCACTCTCTACTCTTCTTAATCCTACTTGAGCAACTTTTGATTCTCCTGTAATTGGATCTGTTTCAACAGGTGGGCAGAAAACTTTGTCAAAAACCCATTCTGGAAGTACTTCATATGGCCCACATGCAATAAATCCATACAAAAAATTTCCTCTATAATTTGTCATTAAACTACGATCAGCAGTTAGAACAATTCGTTTCCCAGCCAATATTAACAAGATTCGTTCTTGTATGGTATATATGATTTACGAGGTTACGTGACCGTATAATTTTCTAAATTATTGGTATTATTTTGTTCTGTTTTTTTGTACTGCTCTATTTGCAATATTTGCTGCTATTGCACCAGCTGCAATTCCATTGTCTATGTTGACTATTGATAATCCTAATGAGCAACTTTGTAGCATTGATGCAAGAGCTGCTATTCCTTTTCCACCGTAACCATATCCAGCAGATGTGGGTATTCCAATTACTGGAATATCTACCATTGATGAAACTAAAGTTGCTAGTGCACCTTCCATTCCAGCAGCCACAATTATACAATCTACTTCTTCTTCTATCATTTCTTTTAAAACTGGAAATATTCTCTGAATTCCTGCAACTCCTACATCGTAGCTTACAATACATTTACAATTCATTGCCTCACACATCAACCTAGATTCTTCAGCAACTCCTATGTCTGACGTTCCAGCTGTAAGTATGCCTATTTTCCCACCCTCAAATTTTATTGGTCTTTTAAAAAGTAATATTGATGATGAATTTTTTCCAGTTTTGACTTTTACTTTTAATTTTTTTGCAAACGATAAAATTTTTGAGTAATCATCATTATTTATTCTTGAAACAACAACTGAGTTTGTTTTCTCTAGTGTTTTTTTAATTATTTTTTTAATTTCTTCTAATTTTTTAGTTTCTGCAAAAACTACTTCTGGTATTCCTCTTCTTTTTCTTCTATTTATGTCGATTTTGGCAATACTTTCTATTTTTTCAATTGAATATAGTGATAATAGCTTTTTTGCATTATTTACCGAAATTTTTCCTTTTTCCAGAGACTCTAAAATTTCATGAATTTCCAATGATATTTCATATTTATTTGAATAAAAAAATGCTTAGATTTGTATGCTTGAAATTGCACTCTTTACACTTTGTACTCCAGTGTCAAATACTTGTCTTTCTTCAGCATTTAGTTCTAACTCAATTATTTTTTCAACACCGTTCTTTCCAATTACTGCTGGAACTCCTATTGTTACATCTGAATGACCATATTCTCCATCAAGATATGTTGCAACAGGTATCACTTGTTTTCTATTTCTTACCACCGATTCAATCATTGCAGAAATTGCATTTCCTGGTGCATGTACTGTTGCACCTTTTAATTCGATAACCTTGGCTGCAACTTGTTTTGTGTTTTGAACAAGTTCATCTAATTTTTGGTTTGAAAGAAGTGAAGAAAGTGGAATTCCTGAAACTGAGGAGAATCTTGGTAGAGGTAACATGTTTTCTCCATGTTCTCCAATCACAAGCGCTCTAATGGAATCACGAGAATGCCCAGTAGCTTCATGGATAAATTGCTTGAATCTGGACAAATCTAACATTCCACCCATTCCAAATACTCTGCTTCTATCAAATCCTGAAACCTTGTAAGTAACATATGCCATTGGATCAAGCGGATTTGTCACCGGAATTATCATAGATTCATTGGCGTATTTTTTGATATTTTCTACAACACTTTTAACAACAGTTGCATTAATTTTTAAAAGATCCATTCTTGTCATTCCTGGTTTTCTTCCAGAGCCTGCTACCACTACTACTATATTGGAACCTTTCATATCTGCAAAATTATTAGAACCCTTTACTTCCACATCAATTCCTTGTTCTGATAACATATGATTGATATCCATTGCTTCACCTTGTGGTAACCCCTCTGCAACATCAAGTAATAATATTTGATCATCTAATCGCTTTAATGCTGAGAATAAAGCTGCATCTCCGCCAACTTTTCCTGAACCTATTATTGTAATCATAAATTGAGCTGCTGATTTTCAATAATTAAATCTAATGAAGTTTTTTATCTATTTAGATAGAATTTATATGCATTTTTAGTAATTTTCAATCTATGGTTGTTGTTATAGATCCTCAAATTGCAGGCATATCTGGTGATATGCTTCTTTGCTCTTTAGTGGATTTGGGTGCAAATAAAGTCAAAATTCTTGACGGTATTAAACTATCTGAAAAATTTCTGTCAAATTCTATCATTAAACGAATTGATTTTAGAAAAATCGAGAAACATGGTATAGAGGCAACTGCATTGTTTTTAGAAATTGACGAAAATGTTCATGAAAGAAAGGGCATTGAAATAAAAAAAGCAATTATGGATTCAACAAAAGAGGTTGGTCTTTCTAATAGAGCAAAAGTTTTTGCAGAATCTTGTATTGACACACTAATTTCTTCTGAATCCAAAATTCATGGCATACCTATAGATTCGGTTCATTTTCACGAGGCATCTAGTATTGATACTCTGATAGATATTGTTGGAATTGCAATTGCAATAGATGATTTAGGTATGTTTGATGAAGAAATTATTTGTATGCCTATTGCAGTAGGCGGAGGAAACGTGACCTTTTCCCATGGTACTATGTCTAATCCAGCAAGTGCCATTCTTGAAATCTTGAAAAATTCTGGATTGTCGATTCACGGTGGTCAAGTAAAAGATGAATTGACTACTCCTACAGGTGCTAGTATTCTTGTAAACCTCTCAAAAATCTCAATGGATTATTATCCGTCAATGCAGATAACATCTATTGGTTATGGTGCAGGAAAAAAAGACTTTGATGAATTTTCAAATGTGTTAAAGATTGTAAAAGGAACCCAAAAAAATAATTTTCAATTAGACTCTGTTAAAATTCTAGAAACAAATGTTGATGATGTGTCTGGAGAAATCATGGGCAATCTAATTGAAAAAATTATGAATAAAGGCGCCAAAGATGTTTCTATTTACCATGGCATTACAAAAAAAGGAAGACCCACAAATCTCATATCTGTAATTTGTGATGATGCTTCTATGCATGAAATTATGGATATTTTGGTAATTGAAACTGGAACTTTAGGAATTCGTGTAACTACTTCAAATCGTTTTATTGTTCCAAGAACAGTTCATGACGTTAAATTAACTTTTGATGGAAAAGAATTTGTAGTAAAATACAAAGTTTCATCCTTTAAAGGAAAAAATAACTTTAAAATTGAATTTGATGACTTAAAATCAATCGCAAATACATTAAACAAGTCAATAAAGGAAACAGAATCATTGATTAGAAAAGAAATTATGCAATTAGGTATTGATTATGACTAAACTTGATAATCTCATTGATTGGTTTGGAAACAAAAACAAGGTGATAGTTGCTCTTTCCGGTGGAGTAGATAGTGCACTTGTAGCATATGCTGCATTTCAAAAATTAGGACATTCTGCAATAGCAATTACTGCCGACTACAAAACTCTATCAAAAGAGGAACTTGAAACAGCCAAACAAATTTGTTCAGAGATAGGAATAAAACAAATTCTTTTAGATTATGATGAGCTTCAAAATGAAGAATTTGTTAAAAATACACCTGATCGTTGTTTTCATTGTAGAATGGAATTAGGTGATCATTTGATTACTCTAGCAAAAGAACATGATGTTAAATTTATTGTAGATGGGACTAATTTGGATGATTTAGGTGATTATAGACCTGGAATTGAAGCATTAAAAAGAAATGGCATTAGAAGCCCATTAGTAGAAACCAATTTTACAAAAAATGAAATCCGAAGAACTGCAAAACTGATAGGATTATCTGTACATGATAAACCATCTAATTCTTGTCTAGCATCACGTATACCTTGGGGACAAAAAGTCACAACTGAAAAATTAACTCGAATAGAATTAGGAGAAACAATTGTTAAACAAATTACAAATTTAAAACAAGTTAGAGTTAGAGATCTTAATGGAGTTGCTAAAATTGAAGTGGATAAAGATAAAATTTCTGTTTTTGAAGATGGCATTTTAGATGAAATAACCAGCAAATTAAAATTAATTGGATTTTTATCAGTTAAAATCGATCCGGATGGGTATAGACCAGGAAAAATTAACGTGATTACATATTGATCTATCTTGATAATGCAGCATCAACACAAATTCATGAAGATGTCTTAGAAGCAATGCTACCCTATCTTAAAGAACAATATGGCAATCCTTCTTCCATACATCGTTACGGTAGATTAGCCCATAAAGCTATAGAAAAAGCTAGAAAACAAATTGCTATGTTGATTAATGCAGATTCTTCTGAAATTTTACTTACTTCCGGTGGAACCGAATCCAATAATACTGCACTTTATGGAATTGCAGAGAAAAAACCTCATTCTCAAATAATTACTTCGTCTATTGAACATGACGCCATACTTGAACCATGTAAAAAATTAGCAAAAGATGGGTTTGATGTAATCTATTTACCTGTTGATACTCATGGAGTGGTGAATCTATCTGTTCTGAAAAACTCTCTTTCTGATAATACTTGCCTTGTTTCAATTATGTTTGGAAATAATGAAATGGGAACGATAGAACCTATTGCCCAAATTGCTCAACTATGTAATGAGCAAAATATCCCATTTCATACAGATGCAGTTCAAGCTGTAGGAAAAATCCCAATTGATGTCAAAAAATTAGGTGTAGATTTACTTTCAATTTCCTCTCATAAAATTAATGGACCAAAAGGAATTGGAGCATTATACATTAGAAAGGGAATTGATATTGATCCAATTATTTTAGGAGGAGGTCAAGAACATGGTTTACGTTCAGGTACTGAAAATGTAGCAAATATTGTAGGATTTGGGAAAGCATGTGAACTTGCTAAACTCAATTTATCTGATAATATCTCTCACATGAAAAAACTTCGTGATGATCTAGTTGCAAAAATTTTCAGAGAAATCTCAGGCGTTATTCTTAATGGCCATGCTGAAAATCGGTTACCAAATAACGCTCATTTTACTTTTCTTGGAGTTGCTGGTGAAGATTTGATTATAAAGTTAGATGAATATGGTATAGCTGCATCAACTGGTTCTGCATGTTCAGTGCATACACAAAAAGCATCTCATGTTTTACAGGCTATGGGATTCTCACATGAACAGATTACTGGTTCGTTAAGATTGACACTTGGATTGTTCAACAATCAACAACAAATAGATGAAACAGTAAACATCTTAAAAATAGTAACAGCAGAACTTCGTTTAGTCTCACCCTTTAAAGAAAAATACTCTTTTAACTAAATTCTAAATATGCATCTGAAATCTATTTTTTGTAACAAATATTGTTGTTATAATTCCTATTGCCAAAATCATCATTGCAATTGTGCCGAATTCTGGAATTATGGTAGTGCCTATTATTTCAATATCTGAATCACCTTGTTCAAAATTGATCGTAATTACTCTTGAGTTTGAATCTGTTATGGTTTCTTGGTATGGTGCTTCAATCCCATCTATTATTATTATGAATATGTCATCTGTTTCATCTTGTTTTTTTGCATCAAGTGCGTATCTTGGAATCTCTAATGAAATAGATCCATCATCAGTAGATTCGATTATTACTATTAATGCAAAAATCTCTTCGTCTACCAACATATTTTTTACAGTTCCACCTTCTATGGAATATTCTACATCAAATGTGCCATGATTGCCCGCATCTACTTCAATTGTTTTTGTTTCAGATGTTTCTGTTTTTGGTGAAAAAGTAAATTGAGTTTCTGCAATGTTTCCTTCCCCAAATGATACCCTTACTGTGTATTCTCCTACTTTAGACCATAGGGGGCCTATTGCTCTTATTGTGCTTGAATAACTACCATCTTCTGCTACTGTAATCTGTCTAATCTCTACTAAATTATCTTCGCTAAAAATCTGCATTGTTACAGGAGTACCTGTTATGATGATACTTACTTTGCCTGAAATTACTATGGTTTCCCCTTCATTATAGGAATTAGCATCTGTTTCTACAGAAATTAACGATTCTGCAAAAGCTGGCAAAGTAAAAACAATTAATAAAATTAAAACTCCGGAAATAATTCTAATTTTCATAAATTCATGACTGCATGATTCTATATTTCCTTTACTATCTTAAAATGAAAAAATGAAAAAAGTTGTGAATTTAGTATCTTGGCATAATGCTTAGTCTTGATTTTGCAGATACTGCAATTATTGATATAATTGCTACTGCTAGAATCATAACTGCGATTGTACCAAATTCTGGGACTACGAAAGTACCTACCACTTCAATTTTTTCAGCGCCTGCTGGGAACATTACTGTGACTTCATTGCCACTAATTTCCACATCATTCCATTCTTGTCCATCTACAAGTACCATAAAGATACCGCTAAGGATTGATTCGTCTGGGTTTAATGTGAGTGTTCCATCTTCATCTGCACTAATTCTAATGATAATTGAATTATCATTATTGTTGATGCTTGCACCAGTTACCATCCCACCTGAAATACTGTATGGTACACAATAATCGCCCTTTAGATATATCTCTGAAGAACTACAATTGTCTGCGCTAGCTGAAGCTTCACCAGTTAATTCAACAAGTACTTTATTTTTTTGAGAAGTTCCATAGTTGACTTTAATGGTGTATGTACCGTCATGTTTCCACAATCCACCTTCTGTGTTGAGAGTCGTTTCAAAACTGCCGTCATTACCCACATCTATTTGAGCAATTGTAATGACAGAATTTAATGGACTCACAACAGTAAGTATTACTGGAAATCCAGAAACATTTGCTACTCTGCCTTGTACTGTAATTTTGTCATTGTGATCATAGGTTGTTCTATCTGTCCAAACAGACACTGGCATATCCATAAGCAACATTTGATTTGCTGCTTTTCTTCCAGCATCTGCATCACCTACAAAGACTTCAGCATATGCTGATGACATGGTTAAAGTACCGACTGCAGTCAAAACGGCTAATAGCACGAACGACGTACGGTTGTTCATCTTATTTGCGAATTGAACCCATCTCTATTTATGTATATTTAAAAAAGATTCTGTGTAATCTACGAGGCTTCACTTTAGAACTTGTTCGTGTTTACTTGCGAGACCCAATCTAATGCTGATTAGCATATTGACTGTCAGTTGATAAATTCTTAAAAAGACTACTGTTCTTTCTTGATTATGGCTATGATAGATAATCATGATGGTACTGTTACTTGTCCAGAATGTAACGATACTTATGTAAAAAATAAACCGCAGAGCATCTTTGATAAAATAGCACAAGGTAAAAGATGTAAAGTATGTCTTGGACTAGTCTGGGAATGGACTAAATTCTAACTTTTTTTGCTAGCATTCTGAATCAAAGTAATCCACTTATTCTTTCCATTGATTTTGATTCCTGCCCTGTCTGCTGGGGTATCGTTGTTTAGTGCCATGTGGGTTCTGATGTAGTTGTGGTGAATCTGCATACCTGTAATTATTGGGGAATCGTCTTTTTTCAGAGAACGCATTGTTTTTTCTCTGTCTCTTATCTCTCCGTTAAGGCGTTCCATTTTGTTATTGTTTTTGTCGCCTTTGAAATGGATATGTCTGATGTGTAATACCTTTTCATTTTTGTAATTTGAATACCATTCTTTTTTGTGGGCTTGCATAAAGTTTCTAGCACCATCAGAGATCAATACTTTAGGTCTTTTTTCTGCTACTTCTGTACTCTTCCTAAATAGAGGTCTTACATCTTCGGTGTATTTGCTATCTGAAACTTGTTTTGCAATCCAGAATCTAGTGTCATCATCCATCATGGCATAGAGATATTTTCTGTCTCCTTTTATTTTCAAATAGAGTTCATCTGTTCTCCATTTGTCTGAAACTTGAGGAGTAATTTGTTCTAGATATTTTTCCATTAGATTTGTATATTTTTTAATCCAATTCCAGACGGTTTTGTGAGTAATTTTTACCCCTTGTAATTCCAAGAATTTCTGAGTGTTTCTTAGTGATTCACCTGTAAAGTATAACTGCATTGCAGAAGTAATGATTTGAGGGCTAGCCTTCATTTTTTCAAATCCTAGATTGATAGAGAATTTCTTATCACAATCCTTACACAAGAAAACTTGAATTGAATAGTTTGTATTTCTTCTGATTCCTTTTTTGATGATATTATTTGAATTACAAAATTTACAGTTATTATTTTCTATTGGGTTGATTATGACTTGTTGTTCTACTTTCTTTCTAATCTCTAAACTAATCTCTACTGCGTGAATATGTTTGCAACATACTTTTCTAAACTGATGATCAGGACAAGAACATGAAAATCCTGATTCAGTTGAAATAATATCGTAGACCTTTTCTGAATTTTGAGAGTTTACAGTATAATGATGACTATCGATTCGTTTGATTTGGTCTTGTTTCTCTGCTATTTGCTTTCCATTTTCTTCACGTTGATTCATATGTATACATTAACAGTACGGTTATTTAATGTTATTGTTAACCGTGCTGTTAAAATAACCGATCGGTTAATATACTAATATGATAATTATCTATTGTGACAAAATACGCCAAAAATGCGAAAGAATTTGAAGTAAGTCTAAGTCACAGTAAAAATAAAGATGGTTCTCAGAGTTTGATTTGCAGAGTACCAAAAAAAGTTATTGAGGTTTTAGATAATCCAACCAAAATAAAATTTGTAATTAAACCAAAAAGTATAGTGGTAGAAGCGGGGGAAAAATAATGTCAGTAACACTTCAAGTAAATAAAATAATCAAACAAGATGCTGTAAAATTTATTTCAAATTTACCTTCAAATTCTATTGATTTAGTATTAACTGATCCACCTTATGGGGTAGAAGTAGCAAGTTGGGATACTGTTGCACCATTAGAATGGTGCAATGAAATTTCAAGAGTTATGAAAGATAATGCATCTTTACTAGTATTCTCTGGAAAACAAAACAGATTTGATGTTGAATATGCACTAAGACAACAAGACCTTGTATTTTGGCAAGAATTAATCTGGGTTTATAGAAATGGTGGAATCACAAGAAAAAATTCCTATAATGGGCATCATGAGCCAATACTATGGTTTGTGAAAAATCCTGATAATTTTTATTTTAATTTAAAAGATCAGTTATGGATTGATACATGGACTGTGATAAATTCTGCTAGACCACAAAGTAATTTTAAAAAAGATAAAAAAATTCACCCAACACAAAAGGCTAAAGATGTAATCAAAAGATTGGTGGAATATCATTCTAAAGAAGGGGATGTAGTATTAGATCCATTTATGGGATCTGGAACTACAGCGATAGTGTGTAAGGAACTAAATCGAAAATTCTTAGGATGTGACATTAATGATAATTATATCAAATTAGCAAAAACAAGGTTAAAACAAGTAGCAATCTAAGAAAGATTTAATCGAAAGTATGAAGTTATCATCCTAATGGGTGACCCAGAACATTTCAAACCGTATTATGCTGGATTATGGGCAAAACATAGAGACGATACACAAGAATTGAAAAAAGAATTAGAGACAACACATCCAAAATTACTCAATACTATGAAACTGGGATATGGTGCAGATACTGCGGATTATAAAGAATATTCACCTACTGAAAAAGCAGAGCCAAGTATAACAATACATAAGGAATTTCATGAGGTTAGTTGTATATGGATTACAGGTTCTGATGCAGTCACACCTTCACTTACGAGTGATATGTGGTTACGTCCAGATAAACTTCTAAAAGCGAAAATAAAAACAGATCAAAAAATAAAATGTTGGTTTTATTTTAAATATCCAAAAGCAAGATATGTTCTAGAATTGGAGGATGTTCTACCTTATGAAAAAAATACCATCGAACCAAATCTCAAGGGTGTAAATGAGAAATTTATTGCCATACCTGTATCTAAAGGAAAACATGTAAACCTATTACATGACTGGTTTAAGAATAATTACTGAGTCCTATATGTGATAGTTTAACTCAAAACTGGGTCTCGCAAGTAAACACGAACAAGTTCTAAAGTGAAGCCTCGTAGATTACACAGAATCTTAAAAAATGAAAAAAGTTGTGAATTTAGTATCTTGGCATAATGCTTAGTCTTGATTTTGCAGATACTGCAATTATTGATATAATTGCTACTGCTAGAATCATAACTGCGATTGTACCAAATTCTGGAATTACAACACCGTCTTTTATTCCGACTTCAATAGAATACTTGTATTTAGGATCGTCGCCTTGTTGAGCTACAATTGTGTATTGACCATCTTGATTCCATAATGGACCTCCAGTTGTGATGTCTTTAAGAAAGTGACTATTCGTATCTAGAATTGGTGCAAATTGATCAACAACAACCACATTTCCATTTGGTGCTATTACTTTCATCGTGATAGAATTAGCACTATCTGTAGTTCCCATTACTGTAATTATGTTAGATCCTGCTATTGCGTTTGATTCTTTAATTAACAAGCCTTTTCTTTCTGTAGGTTTTGGTTCAAAAAATCCTGTATCTAAAGTGGATTCAGTTACATCTGTTTCTGAAGTCATACCATTGATTATTTCAACACGAAGTGATGCTTTATACAATGAATTTCCATGTGGACTTTGTTCAACTTTGATTGTATAAAATCCACTTTCTTTCCACATTGGATTTATTTTGAATTCTGTGGCAAAGTCCCCGTTTGCATCAGGTGTTAATTGATCAACACTAATTACATTTAGACTTGGAGAAATCACTGTAAGTGTTATATCTGTAATTTGTGACATCGTATGTCCACTTACTGATATTGTATCAGAACCTTCTGAGGCTATAACTGAAACTGACATTCCTGTCTCTTGAGCAAAAGCATTCTGTTGAATTGAAGTTATTGAAATTATTGACAATGCTATTAGGGCTAATGTCACTGATGTTGTTGAACGTTTAAAACTCATTCTAATTTGGAAACGGTTACTTGGTATTTATATATATTTTTAAAAAGAGAAAAAAAGATGAATTTAGTATCTTGGCATAATGCTTAGTCTTGATTTTGCAGATACTGCAATTATTGATATAATTGCTACTGCTAGAATCATAACTGCGATTGTACCAAATTCTGGGACTACGAAAGTACCAATTATCTCGATTTCCTCAGCACCTGCTGGGAATTGTATTGTTAGCATTCTATCTGTAGATGTTGTTGTTTCCTCAAAGTCGACTTCTTCCCCGTCTACTAAGACAAAGAATGTATCATCTTGATCACCCATCTTTGCATCAATCAAAGCTCTTGGTAATGTGATTTCAAGTGAACCATCCTGATTTGCAGTTATTGCTATTGTCAGGGAGTGTGCTCCTACATCACGAGTAATACTAACAAGCTTACCACCAGTTATCTTGTAGCTGACCGTAAAGTCAGTGTCTGTAACTGCAATTTTGGTTCCTTCACTTGGCGTTCCTGTTGACCCGCCGAATGTAAATGTGGTTTCAGCTGTTCGAGATTCGGTTCCATAGAGTACTCCAATCGTATATGTTCCTTCAGATCTCATAAGTGCTCCGCCGGCAGTTAATTCAGTACTGAATTTTTTGTCTGAACCAACGTCGATTTGTGCAATTGATACTAGATTGCCATTTGGTGCTATTACTCTGAGACTAATAGGATATCCTGAAAGAAGTTCTCTTACTTCTCCCGTTACTAAGATTGTTTCACCGTCTGCATATGATGGCTTGTCTGTAGTAACAACGATTGAATCCGCTATTTGTCCAAATGCTGGTGCTATTCCAATACTTGCAATAATAATTGCAGATAAGGCAAACACCGATAGATGAGTATTCATCATTTTTACGCTCAAATTTATCCTATTTAAGGTTGTGAAAAATATTGTTGACTAAAAAGAAAAAAGACTGGTTTTTGCCGAATTTCAGATTAGATATATATTAACCTGAGCGTGAGTTTTTGACAGTTTGTGTGTATTATTTGCTGTTACATTTAATGTTCGTCATGGAGGTTTTGTAAATGGCAACTAAGAAAAATCAAGTTCTTGTACCTGATCATATCTATGTACCAAAACACGAAATCATTTCAAAACAAGAAGCTGAAGAAGTTTTAAAAAAATACAACTGCAAACCTACTGAGTTACCGTTAATTTTTGTAAATGATCCTGCAATATTGGGGCTAGGTGTTAAACCAGGTGATATGATAAAAATCACAAGAAAAAGCCCAACTGCCGGTGAGAGTCTTTACTATAGATACGTGGTGGAAGTTTAGATGGCAGATCCTTCAGTTAAACGCTGGCCAGTAATTCAAGATATATTAAAACGTGAAGGTATTGCACGTCAACACCTTAATTCATTTGATGAATTTCTAGAAAGGGGTCTTCAAAGTATTATCAATGAAGTCGGACAAATTGAAATTGAAAATGCAGAATATCCTTACAAAATTCAATTAGGTAAAGTCAAACTTCAACAACCACGAATGATGGAACTTGATGGTTCTATTACTCATATTACTCCAGCTGAAGCTAGACTCAGAAACGTTTCTTACTCTGCACCTGTTATGATGGAGGCAAGTGTTGTAGAAGATGGCAAAATCTTAGAATCTAGATTTGTACATATTGGTGATGTGCCAGTAATGGCAAAATCAAATGCTTGCATTTTGCATAATTTTTCAACTCAAAAACTCGTTGAACATGGAGAAGATCCAAATGATCCTGGCGGCTATTTTATCATAAATGGTTCTGAGAGAGTTATTGTAGGGCTAGAAGATCTTTCATACAACAAAATAATTGTTGATAGAGAGAGTGTTGGTGGAAATACTGTTTTCAAAGCTAAAGTTTATTCTTCTATTGTTGGTTATCGTGCAAAACTAGAACTAGTTATGAAAAATGATGGTTTAATCGTTGCACGAATTCCTGGCTCTCCTGTTGATATTCCAGTTGTTACTCTAACAAGAGCACTTGGATTAGAATCTGATAGGGAAATTGCAGCAGCAGTTTCACTTGTAGATGAAATTCAAAATGAATTAGAAGGTTCATTTGAAAAAGCAGGTGATGTACCTACAGCAAAAGATGCAATTGTTTACATCAGTAAAAGAATTGCACCTGGAATGTTAGAGGAGTTCCAAATTAAACGTGCAGAGACACTTTTGGATTGGGGATTATTGCCACACTTGGGCAAACATCCTGAAAATAGAAAGGAAAAGGCTCAATTTCTTGGTGAAGCTGCATGTAAATTATTAGAGCTTAAACTAGGTTGGATTTCTCCTGATGATAAAGATCACTATGGAAACAAAGTAATTAAATTTGCAGGACAAATGTTAGCTGATCTTTTTAGAACTGCTTTTAGAAATTTGGTTCGAGATATGAAATACCAATTAGAAAGATCTGGTCAGAAAAGAGGTATAAATGCAGTTGCCGCAGCAATTCGTCCTGGAATTATCACTGATAAATTAAACAACGCTATTGCAACAGGAAACTGGGGTCGAGGACGTGTTGGTGTAACTCAATTACTTGATAGAACAAATTATCTTTCTACTATTAGTCATCTTAGAAGAATCCAATCCCCTCTTAGTAGAACCCAACCAAACTTTGAGGCAAGAGATTTACACGCTACACATTTTGGAAGAATATGCCCAAGTGAAACCCCTGAGGGCTCTAACTGTGGTCTTGTAAAGAATTTAGCACTTTCTGGAATTATCTCTGTAAATGTTCCATCAGAAGAAATTGTTGAGAAACTCTATGATCTTGGAACAATTCATTTCTTTGATGCAAAAGAAGATGTAAAAAAAGATGGGGCTAGAATATTTGTTGATGGTAGATTAATTGGGTATTACAAAGATGGTTCTCAACTAGCAGAATCTCTTAGAGAACTAAGAAGAAACTCCAAGATTCATCCTCATGTTGGAATTTCATTTCATAAATCAGAAATTGAAGGCTCAACAAAAAGACTCTATGTTAATTGTAATGCAGGACGTGTTTTACGCCCGTTAATTATAATTAAAGATAACAAACCATTATTGACACAAGATCTTTTAGATAAAATTTCCAAGAAACTACTTTCATGGACTGATTTGTTACGTATGGGAGTATTGGAAATGATTGACGCAAATGAAGAAGAAAATTGCTATATTACATTAGATGAAAAAGATGCAAAGAAACATACTCATCTTGAAGTATTTCCACCAGCAATTTTAGGTGCAGGTGCATCTATTATTCCATATCCAGAACATAATCAATCTCCAAGAAATACATACGAATCTGCAATGGCAAAACAAAGTTTAGGATTTTCCACTCCAATGATGAATACCAGTACTTATGTAAGACAACATTTGATGTTGTATCCACAAACACCTATTGTTAATACAAAAGCAATGAAACTATTAGGATTAGAAGACAGACCAGCTGGCCAAAATTGCGTTGTAGCAGTATTGCCATTTGATGGTTATAATATTGAAGATGCTATTGTACTAAGTAAAGCGTCTGTTGACCGAGGTTTAGGTCGAACTTTCTTCTTTAGAATTTATGATGCTGAAGCAAAACAATACCCAGGTGGAATGCGTGATACTTTTGAAATTCCAAACGCTGAGGATAATATTCGAGGATACAAAGGAGAAAAAGCTTATCGATTATTAGAAGAAGATGGAGTTGTTGCATCTGAATCTCCTGTTCATGGTGGAGATATACTGATTGGAAAAACTAGTCCTCCAAGATTTATGGAAGAATATAGAGAATTTGAATCAACAGGTCCTTACCGAAGAGATACTTCCATTGGAGTAAGACCATCTGAAACTGGTGTTGTTGATACCGTTGTAATGACACAATCCAATGAAGGTGGAAAGATGTACAAGATTAGAGTAAGAGATATGAGAATTCCAGAAATTGGTGACAAATTTGCATCTAGACATGGACAAAAGGGCGTACTTGGAATTTTAGCAAAGGCCGAAGATTTACCATATACTGCAGATGGTATCTCACCAGATGTATTGATTAATCCACACGCATTTCCTTCGAGAATGACTGTTGGAATGTTCATGGAATCAATTTGTGGTAAAGCTGCCGCATTAAGAGGAAGCCAATTTGACGGATCTGCATTTGTTGGAGAAAAAATGGAAGAAGTCAAACCCGTAATGGATGCTGCTGGATTCAAATATTCTGGTAAAGAAATAATGTATGATGGAAGAACTGGTAAATCATTTCCAGTAGAAGTTTTCATTGGAGTAGTATACTATCAAAAATTACACCATATGGTTGCAGATAAAATCCATGCAAGAGCTCGTGGACAAGTCCAGATGTTAACTAAGCAACCAACTGAAGGTAGGGCAAGAGGGGGTGGATTGAGATTTGGTGAAATGGAGAGAGATTGTTTGATAGCATATGGTGCATCAATGATTCTTAAAGATAGACTGCTTGATGAATCTGATAAAGCCGACATTTTTGTTTGTGAGAGATGCGGATTAGTTGCATATCATGATGTTAAACAAAGAAAATATGTATGTCGAGTTTGCGGTGACAAAGCTAAAGTTTCATCTGTATCTGTTGCATATGCCTTCAAACTTTTGTTACAAGAAATGCAAAGTTTGAATGTGGCTCCAAGATTGCTCATAAAGGAGAAAGTATAATGTCGATTCAAGCAATAAAATCAATTGATGCAATAAGATTTTCAGTTTGGTCCCCAACGGAAATCCGAAAATACTCTGTTGCAGAAATTACTGCTCCTGAAACATATGATGAGGACGGAATGCCTGTTCAGGGAGGTCTCATGGATGGTAGATTAGGTACACTTGAACCAGGACAAAAATGTCTGACATGTGGAAATACTGCTGCTAGATGTCCAGGACACTTTGGTCATATTGAACTTGCTGAACCTGTTTTACATATTGCATTTATTGATAATATTTACAAACTTTTACAATCTACTTGTCGTTCTTGTGCAAGACTCAAAGTTCCACAAGAAGATCTAGATGAATTTAGAAAGATTAAAGAAAAACATGCAGCATACACTGTAATTTCAGAAAAACGTATTCCAGAACAAATTATCGAAAAAGCAAAAAAAGCAAAAGAATGTCCTCATTGTGGTAAAACTCAGTATGAACTAATCTTTACAAAACCAACTATTTTTGTTGAAAAAACAGAGATAGGCGAACACAGATTACTTCCAATTACAATCCGAGAAAGATTCTCTCAAATTATTGATGATGATCTTAATCTTTTAGCATATGATCCTGTTACTGCAAGACCTGAGTGGTTTATTCTACAAGCCTTGCCTGTTCCACCAGTAACTGTAAGGCCATCTATTATTCTTGAAACTGGAATTAGATCTGAAGATGATCTAACACACAAAATGGTAGATATTATCAGAGTTAATCAAAGACTAAAAGAAAGTAAGGAAGCTGGGACTCCTCCATTAATTGTTCAAGATTTAGTAGATTTGTTACAATATCATGCAACTACATATTTTGATAATGAAGTCTCTGGTATTCCGCAAGCTCATCATCGTTCAGGACGTCCACTAAAGACATTAACTCAAAGACTCAAAGGAAAAGAAGGAAGATTTAGAGGATCATTATCTGGAAAAAGAGTTGATTTTTCAAGTAGAACTGTAATTTCACCTGATCCTAACTTGGACTTGTCCGAAGTAGGAGTTCCAGAACAAGTTGCAATGAAACTAACAATTCCTGAAATTGTCACTGAATGGAATATTGAAAGAATGAGAAAACTCGTAATTAATGGTCCAAACCAATTTCCTGGTGTAAATTATATCGTTAGACCTGATGGTGTTAAAATTAGACTTGATTTTGTTGAAGATCGTTCTACAATAGCTGAAACATTAGAAATTGGGTATCTCGTAGAGCGACATCTTGCTAATGGTGATATTGTCATGTTCAACCGACAACCCTCTCTTCACCAAATGTCAATAATGGCCCATTATGTAAGAGTACTTCCAGGGAAGACTTTCAGATTACATCCATCTGTATGCCCTCCGTATAACGCAGACTTTGATGGCGATGAGATGAATCTTCATGTCCCTCAAAGTGAAGAGGCTAGAGCAGAAGCAATTCTATTGATGAGAGTACAAGATCAATTGATCTCTCCTAGATATGGTGGTCCAATAATTGGAGCACTAAGAGACTTTGTTACTGGCGCATATCTTTTAACAAAAGATGATACTACTCTAACCCCACAAGAGTTTTACAATTATGCAATGCTTGGTGGATTTACTGATAAACTTCCAAAACCTGCAACAAAAACTAAAGAAGGTTTAATGTACACCGGTAAACAACTATTCTCATTATTCTTACCAAAAGACTTCAACTATGTAATTACATCAAAGTGGTCAAAAGGAACAAAAGGCCCTCAAAAAGATGTTGTAATTAAAAACGGCGAACTAATTAGCGGTGTAATTGACAAATCATCAATAGGTGCAGAAGAACCAGAAAGTGTATTGCATAGAATTGCAAAAGATTACGGAAATACCAAGGCAAAGAACTTTTTGAACTCTATTCTAATTATGGTAAAACAATACATCACTCATTATGGTTTTAGCTATGGTTACGCTGATCTTGAAGTTCCAGAAAAAGAAAAACAACAGATTCTAGATGATATTCAAGAAACATATGGCATCATATCTGATCTTACTTCTCAATATGAAAAAGGAATCCTAAAACTAACCAGAGGAATGAGACCTGAAGAAGCACTAGAGGCATACATTGTTAATGAATTAGGAAAAGCAAGAGATAAAGCTGGAATGACTGCAGATCAATCCCTTGATCAAAGCAATGCTGGAAGAATCATGGCTACAACTGGTGCAAGAGGTTCATCACTTAACATTGGTCAGATGGCAGGTGCGTTAGGACAACAATCCAGACGTGGAAATAGATTACATGATGGTTACAATAATCGTGCATTACCTCATTATCAAGAACATGACAATAATCCAGATGCACATGGATTTGTAAAATCAAATTATAGAGAAGGTTTGTCTGCACTTGAATTCTTTTTCCATGCAATGGGAGGAAGAGAAGGACTAGTAGACACTGCAGTTAGAACACAACAAAGTGGATACATGCAGCGTAGATTGATCAATGCCTTGGAGCATATTAGATTAGAATATGATGGAACAGTTAGAGACCCACACGGTCATATTATTCAATTCCTTTATGGTGAAGATGGAATAGATGTAGCAAAAAGTGATCATGGTGAAGCATTCAATGTTAATAGATTAATTGAATCCCAAACAATTATTGATTCTGGTAAGAAAGCAACTAGGGAAGAAATTATAGAGTTATCAAAGAAATACACAAAGACATTCAATCCAAGATTAAAACAACTTGTATCTGATGGATTGCTGGATTCCAAATTAAGTAAAGAAGGTGCAGAAATTGTTTGTAAAAAAGGACTATCATTATACAACAAAGCCAAAGTTGAGCCTGGTCAAGCAGTAGGAATTATCACCGCACAATCAATTGGTGAACCTGGTACTCAGATGACATTAAGAACATTCCACTTTGCAGGAATTGCAGAAAGAAACGTAACCTTGGGTCTTCCAAGATTAATCGAACTTGTTGATGCAAGAAAAAAACCTGTTACTCCAACTATGGATATTTATCTTGATAATGAATCAAAAAAATCTAGAGAAAAAGCTATCGATGTTGCAAGAAATGTTTTGCAAACCAAAGTAAGTGCATTAATTTCTGACAGTGAAACTGATTATACTTCTCAGATCAAATTAATTTTAAGTGCAAATAGACTCAAAGAAAGAGGATGCACTGTTGGTGAAGTAGAAGCAGCGTTACAATCAAACAAAAAATTCAAAATTGAAACAACAGGTGATCTAATCACTCTGAAATTAGTTGAAGAATCTGATGCTCCAACTGTAATTGCAATTAGAAATAAAGTACTCAATACTACTGTTAAGGGAGTTCCAGATATTGAACGAGTAACCTTAGTTCAAAAAGACGATGAATGGGTAATTCAAACAACTGGTTCAAACATAGCCAAAGTACTTGAAGTTTCAGGAATTGACAAGAAAAACGTTAGAACAAACAATGTCTTTGAAATTGCAGGTACATTAGGAATTGAGGCATCCCGAAATGCTTTGATTAATGAGCTAAACAGTACTCTAGAAGATCAAGGTTTAGAAGTTGATAATAGGTATATCATGTTAGTATCTGATTTAATGTGCTCTAGGGGATACATGCAACAAATTGGCAGACATGGAATTGCTGGAACCAAAGATAGCGTTCTTGCAAGAGCAGCATTTGAAATTACTGTTCCAACTATTGCACATGCTGCATTGGCTGGCGAAGTTGAGCAACTCAAAGGTATTACTGAAAACGTTATTGTTGGAAGCATGATTCCAATTGGAAGTGGAACTGTAGACCTTTACATGCAAGTAAGCAAGAAGAAATGAGGATTCAATAAAATATTATAATGTGATATCTAATGGGCGACGAAATTTCTACTTTAATGAGCAATAATAAAAACAAAGTTATTTTGTTACGATTAAGAAACAACAAAACTGTTAGAGGAAATCTGCAAGATTTTGATATCCATATGAATCTGACATTAGATGATGCTGAAGATATTTCAGACAACAAGACTACAAAACTTGGAACAATTCTTTTACGTGGTGATAATATTTTGGCAATTTCATTACCTGATGAAGAATCCTAACTCAAAATACCATTTATTCTCAAACATTAAATTCTAACTCTGATAATTTGTATTTATGTTGGTGCTTCCTTTAATTTTTTTAATGTTTTTACCTTCTGTATTTGCTGAACAAGTTCCAGATTATGATAATCCATACTCTCCAATTTTTACTGACAAATCAGTATATTCGTGGACAGAGAAAGTTAAAATGACTATTCTTGCCCCTAGCTGGAACACTGATAGATATTTGATTGATTCAATAGGCGATGATGAAGATCATCCTATTGAAATTTCTACAAGGGAACATTCACTTACACACTATAGATTTACAGAAACTGATGTCAATTCTGGAATATTTACTGCTGAAGTAATTCTTACAGGATTTTCTCATGATATTGATGGTGATGGAGATATTGATACCTCTCCTAGAACTATTGGAAATGGACCAACAAGTGGATTTTTAGAAGTAGATAGAGACTCTGCAATTACAATCTCGTTTGAATTTGCAGATGGAGTTGTGTTGACTGAATCTGCTCCAATACAATGGAATATTGGAAAAATTCAATTCTCTGAAGAAAACTATCTTTCTGATAACACTGCATTAATACGTGTAATTGATTCGGATCTTAATCTTAATCCGGAATCTTTGGATCATATGCCAATTCAAATTTCTTCAACTTCTGATATATCTGGTATTGAAGTTGATGCCATTGAGACATCTGAAAGCTCTGGTGTGTTTGTTGCAACAATTTCTTTTACTCAAAATCTATCTTCAAGTGGAAATCGACTATTTGCCACATCTGGTGATACAATTTTTGCAAAATACGATGATTATACACTTCCAAAACCCTATAGTACTTCTGATAATCTTGAAGTCACGACATTTGCGTATGTTGATTCTTCAATTCCCACATTGCAAAGACTGCAAAGTTTACCAATTGTTTTGTCTGATGCTTCTGGTAATTCATTGACATCGTTTTCAATTAATGATCAAATACAAATTGTTGGAACAATATCAAATGAGCAGAATTTTAAACAAAAATTTGTTTATCTCTTCCAAGTTAAAGATGAGAACAATTATGTTGTATCTGTTTCTTGGATCCAAGGTGAAATATCTGGAAATCAAAATCTAGATGTTTCCCAGTCTTGGATTCCTAAGAAAACTGGGGTATATACTATTGAAACCTATACTTGGAATTCATTAATTAACACAGCTCCATTATCTCCATCTCTATCTACATCGATCTTTGTTAAATGAGTAAAAATATAATTTCTACATAACCAATAAATACAAAATTACGATTTTAGCCGTGTGTTTGAATACAAAATTGGGCTCTTAGTGTTCATTGTATTACTCCCAGTTGTTCTATCACCAAGCTTTGCAGATTCAATTTTGATAGAATTCGATAAACTAGAATATCATACTGGTGATTCTATGATGATTTCTGGGCATCTTTTAGATTTTAAGCTACCTGTAATTGCATTGAGTCTTTATGATCCAAATGGAAAAATTTTATCTGCAAATAATGTGATCATTGATTCCAACGGAACTTTTTCAAAAATCATTTCATTAGACTCTCCATTTTATGATAAATCTGGAAAATATACAGTAAAACTAAATTATGGTAAAATAACTCAAAATGAGTTTTTTACTATAATCGGAAATAATTCTGAGCCAGAAATCATTATTTCCGAATCAATAACACCTGAAATTATTTCATTAATCACCGACAAGAATCGATATTATGATAATGATTTTGTCATGATTACTGGTATTGTTTCTACCATTGATTCACCAAATGTGTTAATTGGTGTTTATGATCCATTTGGTACTCCAACAGGATTCTATTTTGGACAAATTAATTCTGATTTGAAATTTTCTACAAATTTTCTTGTAAAGTCTGGCATTAATTTTAAAACCGATGGAACTTATTCCATAAAAGCACATTATGGGGAAACTGAAAAAATAACTAGATTTGATTTTCACAAAGAATACGGTACTGAAACGGAACTTGAAAACAAATCAATAATTAAAAACAATGATGAATCAAAAACCCCAACCGAAAAAAATAATTCTAATATTAAATCGCCTGAAATCATAACTGATCAAAATAAAAAATCATTAGACACTAAAATTAAAAAATATGATAATCTTTCTGTTGAAGATCTAGAACTAGGTAAACTACTGAATCAAATCAATTTAGAATGTGATCAGAGTAAACTTGTTGATACTATTTCTTACTATGATGGTATGGGTCCTGCACTATACAGACTTTGTAAATTTGATCAAGCTTTAATTATTTTTGATGATTCATTAGTTAAAGATCCAAATAATGTTGAAATTATTACCAACAAGGGTTCATCTCTTGGAAAACTAGGATACATTTCAGAGTCTATCTTCTATTATGATCAAGCCCTAAAAATTGACTCTGATTTTATTCCTGCAATCAATAACAAGGCAAATGCCCTTGCAAATATGGGAAAATATGATGAATCTATTTCTCTTTATAGTGATGCTCTTCAAAAAAATCCTGATTATAACACTGCAAGAAAAAATCTCAAATTGGTTTTATCTGAATTCTCTCTAGAAAATCAAGTAATATCTGTAGAGCACGAGTCATCATCTGAAGAAACTCCATCTGAAAAAGTATTTCAAGTTGACAATTCAAAACATCAAATAAAAAAACCTTCTAATTTTTTTGAAGAAATAGCTTTAGCTTTTTCATCATTAGGATCTTTCTTTGGATTTCATAATTAAGTGCATTTTTGACTTTTTTTATAGGTAAAATTTCAATAAACCTATAAAGCCCTGTAAAGACGATCGACAATAAGGATAACATATGAGTAAGGTACTAGAAAAAATATTGAAGGATGCACTTAAAGAAGATAAAATTATGATGGGCACCAAACAAGTATTGAACTCTATGAAAAACTCCAAGTTAATTGTATTGTCTCAATCTGTACAAAAAGAAATGTTTGCAAAAATTGAATTAGATGCAAAAAAAGAAAAAGTACCATTAGTTAACTTTCAAGGAACATCTGTCGCATTAGGAAGACTATGCGGCTTACAATTCAGAATTTCGACAATTTCATTTACATCTATAAGTGATGCAAACATCAAATCAATTCTTAAAGATACAGAAACTGAGGAAAAAAATGAATAATTACATTGCATCAAATGAAAGTTTAAATGAGACAAATTTTGCTCGGAGATAAAAAGGAATTCTAATGACACAATCAATTAAACTTACAACTGATCAAATGCGTATGATGTCTCTCTTTCAAAATGTTACAGGCGCAACCGCTCGTGACTGTGTTGAAGATGAAAAACAAGATCGTGTAATTTTTGTAGTAAATACTGGTAAAATGGGATTAGCTATTGGAAAAGGTGGAATTCATATCAAATCATTACAAAACATTGTAAAGAAAAGTGTTGAACTAGTTGAATTTGATGAGGATCCTGCTAAATTTTTAACAAATCTACTTAACTCTAAACTAGTTTCTGAAGTAAAAATAAATACACGAGCAGATGGTTCTAAACAGGCAATAATTATGGTAGACCCAAGAAAGAAAGGCATTGTTGTGGGAAGAGAAGGGAGAAATGCTGAGAAAGCAAGATTGCTTGCAAAGCGATATTTTGATATTACAAGTGTTCTAATTAATAGTCCTGAAAAAGCAACATTGGAGATGTAAGATATGACAAAATCACCCCTTGGCTTATTTGCTGGTAGAGTTTTAGTTGCAAAAAGAAAAAGACAGCGATGGGCAATCTCTACTTACAAGAGAAGAAAACTTGGTATTGATAAAAAAGCCGATCCTCTTGGCGGTGCACCTCAAGGAAGAGGAATAGTTTTAGAAAAAGTAGGTATTGCAGCAAAACAACCCAACTCTGCTGTTAGAAAATGTGTTAGAGTTCAGTTAATTAAAAATGGTAAAACTGTTACAGCATTCTTGCCACGAGACGGTGCAATGAATTTCATTGATGAACACGATGAAGTGCATATTCAAGGAATGGGTGCAACACAAGGTGGTGCAATGGGAGATATTCCTGGAGTTAGATTCAAAGTTTTCAAAGTAAATGGTACATCACTTAACGAGCTAGTAACTGGAAAGAAAGAAAAACCAAGGAGATAAAATTGGCAGAAACAAAGAATCTATTACTATTTAGAAAGTGGGACATGTCTGATATTGAAGTCAAAGATCCTGGATTAAAAACAGCAATTTCCTTAAGAAAACAAATTTTACCATACACATTTGGTCGTTCAGCACTAAAAAGATTCAACAAAGCTGATGTAAACATAGTTGAAAGATTATGCAACAAAGTTATGCATTTTGGTAAAAAATATGCAAAAAATACCGGAAGAATGACTGGTAAAAAAACTAAAGTGATCAATACTGTAAAAGTAGCATTTGATATTATTGCATTAAAGACTGGTAAAAATCCAGTTGAGGTTCTAGTTAGAGCAATTGAATTTTCTGCACCAAATGAAGATACAACAAGAATTGTATATGGTGGAACTGTCTATCATGTATCTGTGGATGTTGCTCCAATCCGAAGAGTAGACATGGCATTAAAATTTATTGCAGATTCTATACGAGATGCAACATATTCTAACCCCAAACCAATTGAGGAGCATATGGCAGAGCAGCTTATTTTGGCAGCTTCCAATGACCCAAATGCCCCATCTGTAAAGAAAAAACACGAATTAGAAAGAATAGCACAAGCATCTAGATAGTAATTTTACCAGTAGCCCGAGGCAGATTCGAACTGCCGTCTCCGCCTATCCACTCTTGAGATCCAGAGGGCAGAATCCTTGATCTAAAATTTTTTTATTTGACCGCTAGACTATCGGGCTACCGAAACAAATTCTAATGTTTTAGCATATATCATTTGCTGAAATTACTTGAACTTAACTTCGTGAATAGCTGTAGCATAATCACAATTCGCTTTTAATCTCATATATGGAATTAATCTAAAATGAATTGAGTAAATGTCCTCTTCTTTTAACAAGATTCCTTTCTGCATTAAGGATACTAATCCACGTGATGTGACTGTTATCTTCACATTATTTTTTTCACATATTTGATCACGTTTTTTTTGATATTGTTTTAATGAAAATGCTACGTCATTAATTTCTAAAATCAAAGGCCATACAATTTCAGCCCAAACAAATCTTCGATTTTCTGTAGATGATGCGTACTTGCCTTTTTCACTCAACATTAATAATATCTGCAAAAGATGTTATAACTTAATAGTTGTCTCAAAAAGAAATTGAAGAATCACTGAATCTATTGCAAAAAGATTGGGATGTTGATCCTATTTTACGAGAATTTATGTTAGGAAAAGTAACTGATGTCTCTGATTATCCATTAAAAGTTAAAGATGTTATTTTTCATATTCCGTATCTTGTATCAAAAAAAAAATATATTTTATGGAAATGTTTTTGGCCCGATTGCCATAATTGTTGTGACAGACAAGGTAGATTACCTCTAACTTCAGATGATCTAATTACTATTGGAAAAGGATTGAAGTATCAAAGACCATCTGATTTTATAAAAAATGAAACAATTACAACTACTTGGCAAGATGTTGCTCCGTCTGGTCAAGTCACTACAATGACTACAATTAATCTTAAAAGAAAAACAGATGAAACTGAACACGAAGACGGAACTCATATCTCATGTAGATTCTTAGATGAAAAGGGTGGATGCAGCATGCATCCAGATCGTCCTGGAGTATGTTATTTGTATCCGTTTTCTACATGGCTTGAAAATGAAAAAGGCATGCCACGAGTACATGCAACATATCAATTTACAGGTGATTGTCCTGGGTTTTATCTCTCTGATGATTTACAATTAATGAAACAAGAACTAAAAGATTATTCTAAAATAATTTATGATTATAACATGTCATCAAGTAGAACAATGAGAGAAAACCTTGGTTCTGTAAGTTTTGGTTAGGCTTTAGCTACTTTCATCAAGTCTGATATTTTAATATCCATTCCAAATCTAGCCTCATTCTTTTTCATGTATCTAAAAATAGAGATAAAGTCTGGAAGTGATTTGAAAAAATTAAAGTTCTTGTGAATCTTTGCTCTGACAAACTTGAATACTTTATCGTAAATTTTGTAGTGTTCATCTACTGCTTTTTCATATGCTGCAAAGTCATGCATGTTTTCTAAAAAGATATCAACACATTGCATACTAGGAATTATTCCCTCACCTAGAAGAGCATAGACTGTACCAATTGATTCCCCAACTCCTACAACCTTACCTTTGTAAAACGGCTTACACTTTCCTGGAGTTGCTAATCTAATTGGTCTTCCTTTCGTTTTTAGAACTTTGCCCCCATGTTTTTTTAGAAAATCATCAGTTGCTTTGATGTGGTTTTTTCTATAATCTCCTGCGCCAATATGTGCCCATTTCTCACCTAACGGGAAATACCAAAAATATCCGGACATTCCTGGAAATGGTTCTATGTAAAAGTCCTCATATGGTACTTTGTCTTCATATTCTACTTTGTATTCATATGTTGGCAAGAAAAAATCTTCTTCTAATTTTGGTAAATAGGTTCTTGCAAATCCAGTACAATCAACTATCATGTCATATTCTTTTTCTAAGTCTTCTATCTTTGGAGCTTCACCGTAGATTATTTTGGAATCTTTAATGAAATCTTTGATTAATGCTAATTTGTCATATGTGCACAATCCGTGCAAGCCGATATCAAATTTCACGCTGTTATTCATTTTAACATGCATTGTCTTTCCATCATGAATCAAAAAGTCATCAAAATTGCGTCCAGTCTTTTTGCAAAATTTTTCTAGTTCTGACTTTATTGTTCCCCATGCACAAATAGAATCATGTCTTTCTTGTGTGCTTCGCTCATATCCTGTTACTTCATGTTCAGAATTTTTGAGTCTTGCCATAAGATAACTGCCTGCAACTCCCATACCCATAACCGCAATTTTCATTTCACAGCTAGTCCCTTTTGACCTAATAAATACAATATTGCATTGTTTTATGATTATTTGTTTTAAATTTGGCTTTTACATCATTCCATTGATCAGTAGGGAAATTCAAAACAGTTGAGAGATTGGTGAATCTTAATGCAGATAACAAGAGATTTTGGATTGAAACTATTCAATCAAAATAGCAGGCTTGAATGGCCTTGCGTGTCTTGCCTTTCCTTTAGGATCATAGATGTTATCGTCTGATTCTACGAACACATCAATCTCTACTCCAAACTCTTTCTTTCCTAATTGAGTCAATTCATTTGTAAGAAAACTCTTCTCATCAAAATCTTTAGAATCTAGCTTTGTTTGTCTAATTTCAGTTGGTTCAGATAAAATATCCTTGATTGTCTTTTGTACAAAGTCTGGAATTTTTTTAACATCAGATGTATCTGGGTTGGCAATTAGTTCTTTCATTATAATTCCCATGTTTGTCTGTCCTGCCATTACTTTTTCTAAAATGGAATGATACACTTTGGACTTGAATGAATCAGCTGTATAGATTGTAATCTTTTTTGGAGTAATTTTTGTTACTTTGAGAATATTTGAAATATCCTCAATTAGTAATTTTAACAACTCTTCGGATTGAATGGCAGATGCATTGACATTTTCTGCAGAGAATTCTGGCCATTGAGATGTTGATACTAGATTAGAATGCCCTAGTGTTTCCCATATTTCTTCTGCAATGTGTGGTGCAAATGGTGATAGCATTGCCACTCGTGTAGAGTTTATCTGATGTAAAATTCCTGAAATGTTTTCTCTGTTTTTTGCATTTACTCTTTTCATATACCAGCTCAAATTTGATTCAAATGAAAACAAAATGTCATGTAGAGCTTCTCGTAATCTCATTTTTTCAATAGATGATGTAACCTCAGACACCATGCTTTGAGTTTTAGATAAAATCCATCTATCTTCTGCTTCTAGAGTATCAATTTTTTCAGATTTGAGTCTAGAACAATCGTTGTATAATGCTTCTAGCTTATTTTGAATTCCTGAAACTGACTCCATATTAAAATCAGCATCTTGTAGTAATTCTGCAGAAATTATTATTGCCAATCTGATAGGATCTGCACCATAATCTTGGATTGCTTTTCGCAATGGTATGATATTTCCCATACTCTTTGACATTTTAGAGCCATTCATCAAAACAGAACCGTTAACTACAATTTCTTTGGGCCAATTGCTTTTAGGAAATATTGCAACATGGTTTAGTACAAAAAATGTCAAGTGATTTGGAACCAAATCCCGTCCAGAGTGTCTTGAATCTACTGGATAAAAATACTGGAACTCTTTTTTGATTTCATTGATTATGTTCTCTGACATTCCAGTAATTGCAGAGACCTTATTTGCATCACCAGTATCCAAGAAAATATAATCAAAGAATTCTTTGGATAATTTTTCTGCCTTTAGTATTCCATTGTTTACAAATTTTGAAATTGTATAGTATGCCATGTAAATTACAGAATCTGAAAGGCTCTCTACAATCCAGTCCTTATCCCATGGTAGTTTTGTTCCTAATCCGTGTTGTCTTGCACATGCTCTTTCTCGTAGCCATCCAATAACATAGTTGAACTCTGATCTAATCTCTTGCGGTAAAATGTTCATTTCATCAAAGCACTTGGTAGCTAATTCTTTCCAGTCTTTATCTCCATAATTTAGGAACCATTGATTATTGAGAATTTTGACAACGCATTCTGCTCCACATCTGCATCTTACTGGAGTGTTTGTTAGTTCTAGTAAGACATCTGCATGTTTGTTTTCAATTAACCATTCTTTGATGGTATCTTTTGCATATGCTACTTTGATTCCAGCAAATCTCTCTGTGTTTTGTTTTAGCTTTCCACCATAGAATTCCTTTCCATATACTTCCTTTGTTGCCTCTTCTAATTTTGGATCACTCTGATCTTTTATTCCAAATCTCTCCACTGCCTCTTTGGCTGGATTATCCCCATACCCCTCAGTCTGAATAATGGATATGGGCATGATTTTGTTTACTAGTGAGGCCAATTTAGGCTCGATTTTTGCTTTTTTGAGGTCCTCCAATGCCTGATGATCAAATGGTGCATGTGCTGGAACTGACATGACCATTCCCGTTCCTGTTCCACTCTCAACAAAACTTGCAGGAAGCATTACAATTGATTCATTTCTATGTGGAACCATTACTGATTTTCCAATTAATTCTGAACCCTTTATCTCGCCATCATATGTTATTTTTTTATCCAAAAATTCTAGTTTGTATGCACATTCTGCACTTACAATCCATTTTTCATCATCCACTGTAATTTTTTTGTAAATGATTTCTGGATTGACCCAAAGATTCACAACACCAAAAATTGTTTCAGGCCGTAGTGTTGCAGTTGGAATGATATAATCTTCATATTTGAATTTGATCAAAATGTATTCAGTAAAGTCCGGCTCTACATCACCTAGTGTGTCATGTTGTGATACTGGATTTTGATCCTTTGGACACCAACCAACTGGATGTGAGCCCTGAATGATTAACTTCTTTTCTCTTAATGTGTTGATTTGCCATTCGATAAATTTACTATATACCGGATCAATTGTTGTAAACTCTCTTCTCCAGTCAATAGAGTAACCCATCTCAATCATTCCTGTCTTGATTTCTTTATGAAAATAATCTGCAATCTTTACTGGTTCAACAAATGTTTTAATCGATTCCTCTGAAACTCCATAAATATTTTTTAAATTTTCAATTATCTCTTTGTCTTTTACCTCTACTCTTTTTGCCATTCCAAGAATTGGAGTTCCTGTATAATGAAACGCCATTGGAAACAATACATTGAATCCTTTCATTCTATAAAATCTTGCATGAACATCAGCTAGTGTGTATGTTCTACCGTGTCCTATGTGTTGAGGTGAATTTGGATATGGATATGCAACTGTGATGAATTTTTTTTCTTTGGTATTTGGATCTGTTTCAAAGTCTTTTGTATCATTCCATCTTCTTCTCCACTTTGATTCAATTTCATTCCATTTCATTTGCATAACATTCTCATCCTAAAATCATTGATTTTGCTTTGGCTATTGCTTCATCCATTTTAGATGTGTCTTTTCCTCCACCCTGAGCAAATTTTGCGTCTCCACCACCTGCTCCACCTAGGATTTCAGCCACAGATTTGGCAATATTCCCAGCATTTTTGCTCTTTGATGCCTCATCACCAGAGTATACTATTACTCGAATAGTTGAGTCTGACTTAAAAATCCCGACATAAACTAAATTTGGATTCTCTTTGACTAGTTTTTTGCCAAAATTCATGTGAAAGAATTCATCATATTGTTTTGAATTTGTAAAACATGATTTTATTGAATTTACATTAATCTCAATCTCATCAATTACTCCAGTATTGGAAAGTGTTGTAATTTGATCTAACAATGCTGGGATCTTTTCTTTTGCTTTTTGTCTTTCTTCTTCTCTTTGTTTATCTTTGAGTTCTTTCTGTACTGATTCTTCTACTTTCTTTAATTGCTCAATTTCTTGTTGTTTTACATATTCTCGTGCAGTTGGTCCTGAAACAAACTCTAGTCTTACTACCCCATCTTGAATTCTCTTTGTTTTGGTAATTTTGATTAATTCAACATCTTTGGTTTTTTTGACATGAGTTCCACCACATGCTTCAACATCAAAGTCTTCAATTGATACGATTCTGACTGATTTGACAGGAACTACACCCCCCTGATAAATTTTAAATCCATATTTTTGCTCTGCAGTTCCTCTGTCATAGTTTTCAATAGTTACTGACATGTCTTTTGCAACAATATCGTTTGCAACATTTTCAATGTCTTGCACTTGTTGATCTGTTAATGATGAATGATGTGTAATGTCTAATCTTGCATGATCTGCTTCTTTGAATGCAGAGTGTTGCCATATCCATGAACCTAATACTCCTCTTGTTGACGAATTTAGAATATGTGTACTTGTGTGGTTTTTTGTTATGTTTGCTCTGCGTGTTACATCAACTTTACATGATACTGTACTTCCTTCTTTTGGAGTCTGGCCTTCTATCTCATGAATAATTACTCCCCCATGTTTATTGACATCAATTACTTTGGCTCCTGCAATGGTTCCATGATCAGGCTCTTGTCCTCCACCTCTTGCATAAAATGAAGTTCTATCAAGCACTACTGATTTATCAAAAACTCTGAGAACTTTGGCATCAAACTCCATAGGATCATCTTTGTAAAACAACATTTCAGTTTCTGGAATGTTTTCAAGTGGAAGTTGTTCCACATCTTTTTTCTTGTCTGATTGGTGCAAATCTGATAATTTTGCATAAAATGATGAGGGAATTTCAGAGATTACGTCAATTTCTTTGAGATACTCTGGCGTAATTCCATCTGATTCGTATAGTGTGATTAGTTCATCAACAGTTGGTGCTCTACCTTTTTCTTTTAGACGTTCTGCCATTTTGCCCATTCTTGTTTTTGATTCAACATATCTTTCCGATTCTAATTTTAGAATAGTTTTGACGTCTTGTCTTTTGGCATCAAGCTCAGGATAGGTATCTTTTAGATAATCAATATGCATATCCACTAGCTCATCAATGTCTAGCTTGAGATTCATTCTATCCATTGTTCCATTGATTCTTCGTAGCATCATTCTTAGATTGTATCCTCCGCCAACATTACTTGGTAATGCACCATCTGTAATTGCAAAAATCAATGTACGAAGATGATCTGCAATCAAATACATTCCTTCAAGCGGTGTGATTGTTCGATTAATCTGATCTTGTGTTAGCCCTGCAGAGTTTGCTGCATGTCTTCTTACATCAATTAAATCCTCGTGAATCTCCAGATTTTTTGCAATTGCTGTAAAATACTTTCTAAGCATTTCAGAGTCTGAATCAATTCCTATTTTTTCAAACAAGTGATTTGTGATTGGACCAAAACAGCAATCATATGCAGTAGGTGTTCCCATAGTAATCCATGCAAATCTTTCTAGACCTGCACCCATATCGATAATTTTCTGATCAAGTGTTGTATGTTTTCCCAACTCTCCTTGGAATTCAGTAAATACAGCATTACCAATCTCTAATCCTCTGACAAAATACTCTAATGATGAACCAAAAGAGCCTCCACCTGCCCAAACATCTTCAACAAACACCACTTCTTCTTTTTTTATTCCAAATTGATTTGTTAATAGCCTAAAGTCTAAATCCACACATTTGTCTTTCCAATATCCTTGAGAATTTGGAATACTGTGTTGTCCAATCATACAAAAACTAGAAAAATGTCTTCCAGTTACTCCAACATTTTCTAAATCCTTGAATCTTAAACAAGTTTGCGGAACAACTAATGGATTTGCAGGAAACTCAAAGACAACTTTTGAACCCATTATTCTTTGAAAATCTACAATAGATGCAATTGTAAAGTAAAGATCATCTCGCCATCTACAAACAACTGGGTATCTTGAAACTGACGTGTGACCATTTTTCACAAAAAATGATTCTACTTCTTTCCAAGCTTGTGTATAGTCAAATCTCTTTGCAGTTGGAGGATCTCCGATAAACGAATATGTATCATCTGCATCATCTGGGCATAACTCTCTTCCAGAATCTAAAGTCCAGAAGAATCTTTTGCATTTTAAGCATGATTTTCTGACAAATCCTTGCTCTTCAAATAATTTAACCTTGTAGTATCTATCTGGGTCAGATGAAAATTCCTTTAGAATTTCTTTTTTATCCAACGATGAACATCTCTTAGTCTGATATTAAGAATTGTCGATTAATAATTCATTAAATATAATCTAACTTGGACATAATAACCCCTAAAACCCTAATCCAAAACTAGTTTTTCTTTACTGCATCATATTTTGATAATTCAGAGTTCCATACTATCTTAACATATGGGTCAAACTCGTATGTGTCGGCAAATTTCTTTATATTTTCTTTGTGAACATCATCTAGTATTTTTAGGGCTGCTATCTTTTCTTGTAGAATATTCTCTTGTGTTGAATCATATTTTTTTCTTATTTGCATGATTTTAGTGCTAAGCTCCTCTATTGTCATATCAGGACGTTCACTCTGATCCTTTATTGCACTTTTTTCATCATTTTTTGATTGTTTTAATGCTTCAGAATATTTTTTGTCATAAGCATCTTTTAGCTCTGCCTGTTTTAATGCAAGGCTATCATCAAATTCTTCTAGTTTTTGGTTTATTTCTTGAATTATTACTGATACATCCTTGTCCTGAATTTTATCTAAAACATATGATTGTGGATCATGAGATTCTGCAATACCTTGTACTATCCAGGAGTCTGCAGTTTCTTGCAGTACACATGAATATTTTCCAGACTCTAAAGCATAGACTACTGTTAATCCTTCATCACATTTTGTCAGTGGAGTTACCGAATCGATATTAGCTGCTGTATAGTTTCCATTGATTTCTCCCATTCCATGTCGTATCCACATTTCTGCAGTTGACATTGAAACACAGACATAGTCATTTGCATGAAAACGATACACTACAACAGATCCTTTTCTACACTCTGTATTCGGAGTTGTTTTTCCTAAATCCTCCCATGATATTGTATCATCAGGATTTGCTTGTAGATATGCAGGATTTGTTCTATAATCTTCATAGTATTTTCGTAGTTGTTCTCCAGTTATTGTAGTTTCAATAAACTGTCCTTCTTTGTTAAACATAATCTGCTGATTGTAATATGCCAAGTTGTGATTTACATTAAAGATACTGTTTACCTCAATTAGCTTTATTCGTTTTGTTTCTGCCGCTTTAAGATATGCTTGCCGTGCTTCTTTTAGTGAACCGCCATTTGCTAAAACTTTTTTGAGCGCATCACGTCCTGCATCAACTTTAATTTGATGAAATTCAAACTGATCCCAAAAGACTTCTTTTACTTGTGGTTCTTGGACTTTATCGACAAATCGTGAAAAAGAGTTTTTTGGTGAGTAATATTCCCATAGCGCTTCCCATTCATTGAGATCCTGATTTATCTTTTCAAGTGCCTGTGCTCTTCTTGCCTCTAGTTCTTTTTTAGCTTCTAGTGCTTCATAGTTTTTCTCTTCTAGTTCTTTAATCCACTTTTTTGTCTGCTCTATTTTTTTTAAGATGTCTTGTGCAACCGTATTGTTTGCAAGATCCCCTGACAGAGTAACCTGCTCAGAATCATCTGCAAAGGAATAATTTACTGAAATCATCATTAATCCAAAAAGACACGCATAGACTATGCTATTCACAAAAAATTGATCTGTCATCATTATTTAAGATGTGCTGAGAAATTATACGCAAGTATGATTTCTGAAATTCATTACATTAATCTAAATTATGGCTGATAAAACTCCCCAGTAATTTCAGAATCAATATTATCCACAGAATTGAATATGGAAGATGTTACAGTGCCATAGTCTTTATGCTCCACAGTGATGTCCACATAATATGATGTTCTAGAAACATCATTTATCGCAGTTTTAAAATTTGAAGTAAAAAAAGTTCCAGAAAATATTTCTTTTTCACTAGTTCTAATTACTACATTAGTGCTTTTTGTATTCCCAGTAGCGTCTGAATACTGAAGCAAAACATCTCCATTAGATTGTTGAATCATAAACAAATCAAGTTTTTCATAAACTACATGTGGATAATTGGATTCAATATTTGAATCAGTATTTGGGGGATCTGTTGACTGAGTCATATCTGTGGTTGATTGAGTTGCAAGTTCATCAGTAGGTTTTTTGAATATATCGTCGATGCTCTTCACGGGATTTATTTGAGATATTTTTTCAGATAATAGATCCTTTGAAGACTCTTTTGCACTGTTTATTTGACTGCTGATTTTATCACTGGTTTCATCCATTACTTTGACTGAGGAATCAAGACCGTTTTCAACTGTTTTTGTTGTTTTAATTCCAAAGTTATTTGCATCCTCTTTCATAGGCTCAATTACATTACTAGAGATATTGGGAAATAGACCATTAATTTCTGATGAGAACATAAACACTCCTAGAGCCAAAATAGAGGCTATTACAATTATTTTTATGAGCATGTGTTATTGATCTAAAAAATATGTTTTAGACTACAAGTCAAAAAAAATTACTGGCAAGCTAAAACACTAAATGTATTTGCTCATTTTGTTTTAGTTTTGTATGGATTAATTAGAGATAATTGTGTTCAACTTGATACCAATAAATACACTACATAATGCACTCTGATCATGTTTGGAAAAAAGCCTGCATTAAGGGAAGGAGTTCATGTTTTCTCTACTAAAAAAAATGGAGAATTTTATGATTTCATCTTTGGTGTAGTAACTGGAGTTGATGGAAGAAAAGTTGGCATTAACGGTATAATTGTAACTCCTGTTGGTCTTAAAAATAAAATTTCTCAAGGTAAAACAGGTGTTAGGTCTACTGAAATTCTTGAACATCCTACACCTGATAATGTTGTATTAGCTCTAGTTTACAGAGTTGAACATGAAAATTATGCTGAAGTCATAGATTTGGATAAGGACAAATGCGATTTAATTCCACCAAAAGTATATGCAATGTTGGATGGTTGGATTCGTGAATCTCTTCCCGAATTAATTAACAATGTGTTGTCATTACCTCCAGGTTCTGAAAGAGATGAGGCAAAACGCGTTTTAAGACATAGAATGGATACACTTGTAGATAAGCATCTAAAAAGAACGCTTTATTCTGTTTGTAGAAGTTTGAAAATACTAAACTAGAATTTCTGTTTTCACAGAACCAGATTTATCATAACTATTTTAGACTTCATATAGGGTTAGATGGTAAGACACCAGCAGACAAAGCAGGAATTAAAATTCAAGGTGATAACAAATGGATTACTCTGATTAGGAGGGCTAGTTTGTAAATGGAGTCTCATACTATTGTATGGATTGTAGTTTCACTGACAACTTGTTTTCTAGGTTATTGTTTAAGATGTTTTATAGAAAAAGTACGGAGGATCAATTTTTGAAGATTCTTGTGTATGATATGAATACAGCTAAAATTCCAGAGGCGAAACCAAGTACGGAAAATATCAGTAATGTTCCCATATATTCTGGATATTCACCTGAATTTTGTTGCACATCATATTGTATACCCATCATTATGACCATAGAAATACCGAATAGAATTACTGCTAATCCTCCACCAGCAAACAAAATTTTTTGTATTTTCTTTTTGGTTTTACCCATTATTCATTCAACCCTAAAGTTTTGTTTAAACATGATCCAAGAGCCGACACTTGACAAGGAAAATAATTTCAGAGAAGATCCTGAAACTTGACAGTTCCCAATTTCACCATAGTTTTATATTATGCCCTAAGAAAATCTCGATACAATGGAATACGTTTATGCTGCTTTACTTCTTCACAAGCTACAAAAAGAAGTTAATGAAGCAAACATCAGCTCAGTTGTTAAAGCATCTGGCGCCGCAGTCAACGATGCTCAGGTAAAAGCACTAGTTGCAGCTTTGGCTGATGTTAACATCGAAGAAGCAATCAAAGCCGCACCTGTAGCAGTAGCAGCAGCCGTTCCGGCAGCCGCAGCAGCAGGTGAAACAAAGAAAGAAGCACCAGTTGATACAAGTAAAAGCGAAGAAGCCGCAATGGAAGGTCTATCTTCTCTATTTGGCTAAACAACTATTATTTTTTCAATTTAATTTTGGTTTTTATTTACATCAATGTTAATTAACAATTATTCATTTTTCATTTTAATTGGTTGATTTTTCAATTCCCGCTCAGGTTTTCATTTACATTCTGGATTTGTTTGGTACGATGGCTTTTGCAGTAACTGGTGCGTTTAAGGCCATTGAACACAAATCCGATATTGTTGGAATTTTACTATTAGCAACAATTACTGGTGTTGCTGGCGGTACAATTAGGGATGTTATCATGGGACAATTCCCAAATTCTTTATCTGATCCTGTATATGTGATAATCACTGTTCTATCAGGCGTTGCTATTTTTTTCTTGTATTCACATCTTAAGAAACATTGGAATTTATTTTTGAAGTTTGACGCTATTGGATTGGGTGTTTTTGCAATAATTGGAGCTACATTTGCTTATAATTTAGTCGGATTGAATTTTCTAGCAATAATGTTAGCAGGAATGCTTACTGCTGTAGGTGGTGGAATATTACGAGATGTCTTTGTTACTCAAGTTCCAATAGTTTTTGTCAAGGAATTTTATGTTTCTGCAAGTTTTATTGGAATTACTGTGTTTTACTTTACATTATATTTTGGAGGGGAATTATATTCTGCAACAATTTTGGGAATAGCTCTAACTACCACATTAAGATTAATTGCAATGAAATTCAACTGGAATCTTCCCAGAGCTAAAGGAAGTTTGGATTAAGATGCAGCGTAACCTTTTGCTTTAGTTGAGACAGATTTAGCTTGACTATGGGCTTTTTGTAATATCTGTTCCTTGGTTTCATCTGTCATGAATCCTGATTCGACAGATACAGAACGTGCAGATTGGGCCGCTTTACTGAGAATTTGGTTAATGTTCTCTGCAGTAACGTATGCTGCTTCAATAGATAGTGAAATTGCTTCTTGATGAAATTGAGTAAATGCGTTTCTTATTTTTGCAACATCTACAATCATCTCTTCTGCTGAATATTTCAAGCCCTCTTCTAATGCAGTATACAGTGAAATTCCTGCCTCTACTGGTTTGATATCTAGTTTACCAAGAAGTGCTGCTAATTTTTCATTGATTGCTTCTCCTTTCTTTACTGGAGTGGTATCTTTTTGAATCCAAATTGTACCCTGATCAATTTTTGTTGGAATTCCTGCTTCTTTGAATTCTGTAAGCATTGGTCCTGGTGCAATTCCTGTATTTTTTGCTGGTACCACAATGTCTACACTTGCAATATCTCCACCTCTTGCTGCCATCATAATTTTATTTTTTGACAATAACACATTTAGCTTAAATGGTGACATGTTGGTAAACAGAAAAAGACACTGACCTGTGAGTTCTTCTGAAATTCCTTTGATTCCTGCAATGTTTAATTTTTCTAATGCTTTTTGTGCAACTTTGTCTTTTACACATACAAACTCAACTTCACCTTTGAATGCTTTTCTTAGTGGAAGAATTTGTGATGCTCTAACTTTGTTTATTTTAACGATAGCTATGACTTTGTATTTTTTTGGAATTTCAAGTAATTGCTGGTACATCTGAGCTTTTCTTTTAGGATATGTTGTTCTATTTTCATGCATTCTTCTTTCTGACCTCTTCTATCTGTTTGACTGGTTTGCCCATTGTAGTTTTTATGATTACTCTTTTGAGATTCTTTTCACCGCTTGGTAATTTCTTTTCTACTGCACTTAATACTGCATGTGCATTAATTGCCAAGTCTGCATTTTCCATTGACTCGTCTCCTATTTTGCATGACATGGCTAACGATGCTCTTGATCTAACTTTGATTGATGATCTAAATCTTTGTAAAAATGATTCAATTGAAGCATTAAATGGAACTGGAGTTGGCATTTTGCCTCTTGGACCTAAAAGTTGACCTAATACTTTACCAACCACTGGCATGATTTGAGTATCTGCTAAAAAGAAATCATATTTGTTAATGAATTTTCTAGATGCTCTTTTGTTTGCTGCAAATCTATCTAATTCCTCTGATCCTACAACTGCATCTGCTTTTGCTTCCTTTGCTTTTTGACCCATATCTCCAGTAGCCATAATGCATACTGTTGCTGGCGAACTAGTTTTTGGAAGTTGGACCACTTCATTAAGTGCAAAGCCTTTTTTTACATCAATATCTTTGAAGACAATTATCATTTCTATTGATTGCTTGAATTTCCTTTGTTTAGTGCTGGTCTTGGCCTGGTTAATCATTTCTTCCAGCTTAGCCTCTGTAATCATTATGAAGATTTCCGAGAAAGCCTACTTAAAATCGTTTAGAGGCTGTGAATTGTGATTCTTGTATTATTTTAAAAATTTACACTTTTTGAAGGTTATATTTGTAATTCCAAAGTAAAATTCCCTCTTAACTTACATTTATTAAATCATCAAGCCAATTTTCGAGCACATTGCAGCGATTTGATGAACTTGATATGAAATTGCTTTTTGAGCTAACTAAAGATGGTTCTATTTCTGTCCCTGCACTATCAAAAAAACTTGGAATCAATGCATCTGTTCTTTATAGCAGAATAAAGCGATTAATGAAAAAAAAATTAATCAAAAAATTCACTGTAGTAATAGATGACTCTCTTTTAGGAATAGGTGTTAAAGCATCTGTTGGAATTAACAGGGATCCAAAACTTAAAGATAATATTCATAAAAAGATGATGGAAACCCCAGAAGTCATATCTATTTCCGAAGTAACTGGTAGATTTGATATTATTGTTAATGTCCATGCAAAAAATTTGGAGGCACTACATTCCATAGTTATAGAGAAAATAGGAAAAATTGATGGTATTATAAACACAGAAACCTTTGTAGAGTTACAAAAAACCGATAAAGATCCAGTTTATTCTATCTTGTAATTTATTTTAGTTTTGCGTCCCACTTGCCTTCATTAATTTCGGCAGTGATCTCTTTTGGCGATTTTCCTTCAATCTTAATTCCAAGCGATGAGCATGTTCCGATTATTGTTTTTGCAACAGCTTTTAATGAAGATGCATAGGATTTCTCTAATTTTGTATTTGCAACTTTGATAACAGAATCTATGGTTATATCGCCTACCCATGTTGATCCTGCAGTTCCTGTTCCTTTTTGAATTCCTGCTTCTTTTAGCAATAGTGCAGCTGCAGAAGGAATTCCAATCTCTATCTCCCATTTTTTTGTATCAGGATAAACAGAAACTGTTACTGGCACTTTCATTCCCTCAAAGTCTTTTGTCTTTTCATTGATGGCCTTGATTATCTCCATAATGTTGACTCCTAATGGACCTAAAGCTGGACCTAACGGTGGACCTGCTGAAGCAGCTCCGCCAGTTACAAGTGATGATACTTTTTGTGCTTCTACCATATTTATCAGCTTAATACGAAAAATTTAATCCTTCCTAAGACTCACTTGACAGTTTTAGATAGTTGGCGTCTACAGTTACTGGTAATTGATAAGATGCATCTAATAGAACAACAGTTGCTTCTTCTTTGTCTACATCTATTCTGGTGATTGTGGCTTTCATTCCTTTGAATGGACCGCCTGTAATCTCAACTATGTTATCTACTGCTAATTGTGAAACTGTGGATTTCTTTATCAAATATCCTTCAATGTCTTTAAATTCTAATTCTCCTCTGAGTTGACCGCGAATATGTCTGACTCCTTCTACTGCCATGTATGCATCGCTGGGATTTATTGCTTCGATTACAACATATCCTTTTAGATTATCCACTAGTAATACTGACTGGATGTTGATTTTGTTGGCATTTGCCTTTGCTTCTAATAGTCTCATGACTACTTTCTCTTGACCTCCAGTGGTTCTTATTGCAAAAAGATGAGATTTAATTTCCTCGGACAATTTTATCTACCAAATGTAATTACAGAAAAGACAAACTGAATTGTAAAGCCAATAGCACCAACTCCTGCAATTCCTATTAATACTAATCTGAGATGCTGTTGATATTCGTCACGATCTGGCTTTTTAGCCATTTTCAAAGTGTTAGCCATATTTTTTAAAGTCTGCTTAGGGTTCATTGCTGGAAATTAATAAGGTGTCCTTATATCTCTTATCTCATGGAACTACTGCATTGACTAAACCTACTATATTCATTGAAATTGGCACAACAGAAAAACAATGGACCGATGTTTCTTTGTGTAATTCAGTTGCTGTTTTAGTACATAGTGTAATGACTAAAAATATCAAGCCATCTCCTGTGGCAATTTGTTTTGGAGGTACACATTACCCTGATAAATTTACCGAGGAATTGCTGGAAGGAACATTTGCACTTGGAACTGTTGTACCAAAACACGCACTAGATAATATTGATGAAGATTTATTTTTGAATATTTTAAAGCAAAATAAAATGGCAAAAACTGCTCTTTTGGATTGGGGAGGATTAGGTTCAAACAAACAAAAGTTAATTAATTTTCTAAATAGCACTGATCTTGAGGTAGTCAAACTTTGAATCTTGATAAAAAAATTTACAAAAAATTACTCGAAGTACCTAAAGGAAAAATAACCACATATGGTGAATTGGCAAAAGCTGTTGGTTTGAAAAATGGACAAAGAGCGGTTGGTAAAATCATGAACAAGAATCCTTACCCAGTAATAATTCCATGTCACAGAGTTGTAAAATCTGATGGTAAAGTTGGTGGATATGCATATGGTGAAGAGATTAAATCTGATATGTTGACTAGAGAAGGAATTGTAATAAAGAATGGTAAAATCTTGGATTTAGAAAATACGATTTATCGATTCTAACTTTTTCTCTTGGAAATAGTTTCTTCCATTAGTAATCTTAGGTGGGCTTTGTTTCTTACAGTATTTCCACCTACTTTTTTGTAAAGTATCCAAAATTCTGGATTTGTTAGTTCTTTTCTGTCTTTGGCAATTTTTAGCAATCTTCTTAATGCGCGAACTTTGGCAACGTAGACACTTTTCTTTCCCACTCTTGCACCTTTTGTACCTTGTTTTGACCCTTGTGTTGTTCCCCTTTTATTTTTTTGAGCTTTTTTAGTATGTGCTCTTCCTCTTGAAGTTCCAACAATTGATTTTATTTTGATTTTTTTTGCTGTAATTAAACTACGAATATTTGCTCTTGTAATTGCATCAGCTACCTCATCTAGGTGATCTGAATCAAATTTTACTCTATGAATTCCAACCCCGGTAACTCGTGCTACCAGTCTTTTTTTAGCTCTAAGATTTACTACCACTTGCACTCACTCTCGCATTAAAAACTTTGAATTTACTTTCCATTGCTTTTGCAATGATTTCTTTTCTTTTTCTAGTACCAACACCGTGTCCAAATCTTACTCCATCTGTTTTTGGGTTTAGTTTTTCCAAGTCGCTTATTGTATGAACTAGATTATCTGTATATCCTGAAGGGTGTAATCCTTTTGCCTCTTTTGGTCCTCCGTAACCTACTTTGACAAGTCCGGGACGACCTCTACTTTTTTGTTTTCTTTGATGATGATCAATTCCTTTTGGTTTTCTCCAATTTGTCTGAAGTCTAACATAACGCCAGCTTTCTGGTCTAATAAATTCTGGATTGTGTTCTTTAACTTCTTGTCTTTTAGCTAGCTTCTCTTTATTGATCGGCATTAGTTTGATTCTTGAAATTTTAAATAAATACGTTCCTAGATGAAAAAAAATCATCTGATAAGAAAGAGATAATAAGGAAAATTAAGGCGGATCGAAATATCTCATGATTAAGCCTGGGATTATTATGATAATTGTTGACGGGGGTTACTTCCTCTGACCGAAATAGTAGGTCCTATTAAAACTGACAAATTTTTATCGCAAATACAAGACTTTGGAATAAATCCATCAAAAATAAGTCGTAATTTGAGCGTAGATGATCTAGTCAAAGCTGCTGTAACTCGAAACGAAGGAGTGATAAATTCTACTGGTTCTCTTTCTGTAAATACTGGAAAATATACTGGAAGATCCCCTGATGACAGATTCATTGTATATGATGATAAAACCTGTAACACAATTGACTGGGGAAAAATTAACCATCAGTTTGCAAGTGATAAATTTGAAAAAATTCTTGAAAAAATGAAACGTTTTGTAGATGGAAAAGATCTTTTTGTGTTTGATGGATTTGTAGGTGCAGACAAAGAAAATCGATTATCTATTAGAGTAATCAATGATCATGTTTGGCAAAGTCTCTTTTCAAGGCAATTATTCATAAGACCATCAAAAGAAGAATTAGAGAATCATGAACCAGAATTCACTATAATGTGTATTAATGATTTTGAAGCAATACCTAAAGTTGATGGTACTGCATCAAATGTTTTCATATTGATTGATTTGACTAGAAAAATTGTTTTGATTGGCGGAACTCAATATGCAGGTGAGATGAAAAAATCCATGTTTAGTGTAATGAATTTTCTCTTACCTGATCGTGGTATATTTCCAATGCACTGTTCTGCAAATATTGGAAAAAGTGGCGATACTACTTTGTTTTTTGGGTTATCTGGTACTGGAAAAACTACTCTTTCAGCTGATCCTAATAGAAGATTAATTGGAGACGATGAACATGGTTGGTCTGATAATGGAACATTCAACTTTGAAGGAGGATGTTATGCAAAATGTATCAATCTTAGCCAAGATGCAGAGCCTGAAATCTGGAACGCAATAAAATCTGGGGCTGTGCTAGAAAATGTTGTACTCAATGACAATATTCCTGACTATGACGATAACCGATTAACTGAAAATACCCGTGTCGCATACCCACTAGATTACATTCCAGGTGCAGTAATTCCAAGCGTAGGCGGGCATCCAAAAATAATTGTATTTCTAACTGCAGATGCTTTGGGTGTTTTACCCCCTATCTCTAGACTAACAAAAGAAGGTGCAATGTATCATTTTATGTCTGGTTACACTAGTAAACTAGCTGGAACTGAACGAGGAATCAAAGAACCAAAATCTGTATTTTCTGAATGTTTTGGCGCACCATTTATGCCTAGACCTGCATCTGTTTATGCAAAGCTACTTGGAGAAAAAATTAATGAACACAATACAATTGTTTATCTTGTTAATACAGGATGGTCTGGTGGACCATATGGTATTGGTACAAGAATCAAGATAAAGTATAGTCGAGCAATGGTGACCGCTGCTCTTACTGGTGCTCTTGACACGATAAAGTATCGGCATGATGATTTATTCAATCTAGATATTCCAGCAGAGGTTCCAAATGTTCCATCTGAAATACTTGATCCAAAAAATACTTGGTCAGATAAAGACTCATACAAACTTTCTGCAAAAAAACTAGCCCAGATGTTTGTTGAGAATTTTAAGAAATTTCATAATGTTTCCCCTGAAATACTAAATGCAGGTCCTAAATCTTAATCTGTAGATGTTTTTCTTATTGCTATAACTCCAACAATTCCCACAATTATGACAATTCCTGAAACTATTACTATTTGTTTTTCTGGAATATCTAATAATTCAAACTCATTCTGATCTTCATTTATTGAATTAACTTCAATAGTATTATATGCATCAAAAGTTTTCCCCTCCACTTTGATTTTTGCATCAATCCAATATTCTGCATTTTCATTGACTCTTATCGATGCATCTCTTTCTGGAGTCGCTGTAATGGTTTCTGTTTTTCCATCTTTACTGTTTATCACTGAAATTTTTGCAAAATTCCATTGTTCTGGATGATAAATTGTAAAGTTAAGTTTGTCATCTTTTTGATTTACAGAAATTGAACCTTCAGTATAATGTATTAAAAAAGGAATTACATATTTTATCTCATCATGATTTACGATTATTTTCCCCTCATGTTCTCCATAATTTTGTCCAAGAATGTTTATTTTAATTAGCAAGTTATTTTCTTCTAAACTATGTGCAAATTGTATGAATTCTGATCCTTCAAATTTTACTTCTAAATTTTCCAGTGTTCCTTCTAGAAGTTTTAATTCTAATTGTTTTTGAGCAGTTGGATTATCTGAAGATAAGTTAGTCACAAAGCTTGGTGGCATGATGACTAATTTTGCCTGAAAAGCCTTTGCAATATTTAGCCTACCCGAACCTGAATCATTTAATGAAAATTCTTGACCATAGGCATCAGAAACAGGCTCAGTTGTAGTCAATAGCAGTGACTTGATTTCATGATTATGTATGCTGGGATATTTCTCAAGCAATAATGCAGCTGCCCCACTCACATGCGGTGCTGCAAAACTTGTACCACTAGTGAAATTATACACTCCATTGATTTGTGTTGTATTGATATATGCACCTGGAGCTACAATGTCTGGTTTTATGTAAAACGGTGAAACAGGTCCTCTTGAACTAAAATGTGCAACAAAATCTGGATTATAAAAAAGATGTAAACTAGCTTTGTTTTCTTGAAGTGATTCTTTGATTTCCAATCCTTCTTTTCTATCCATTGATACTACTGGAATTTGTGGTTTATAGTCCGATTCTACAAATTCATGTACTAATTCCCCTAGAAAAATTCCCGGTTCATTATTGTACACTATCAAAGCTTTTGCTCCTGCAATTGCTGCATTTTTCTCTTTTGTAGAAAAATACAGAAGGTCTCCTTTGATGTCACTTCCTCTTTCTACAAGAAGAATTGAGTCTGTTGCGTTAATGTCTTTAAGATCTTTTTCTTTTCCATATCCACCAAAGATTATTTTACCAACAATTGGCTCATTTAATTTTGAAGATCCTACCATGGGAATTACTGTATATGGTTTTTCATTAACTTCTAATGTTGCAACTAAACTTGATGTCAAATTATTATAAGTTGCACCGACTGTAACCGAACCGTAATTTCTTCCTGGGCTGCCAATTGTTTGAGGTATTGGGCCATCATTTCCAGCAGCAACTACAACAAAAATTTCTTTTTCAAGCGCTCTATTTACTGCATGTTCAATACTTGCATTTGTTTTGTTTACGCCTAGACTGATATTGATTATATCGGCACCATCTTCAATTGATTTGTCTATTGCTTTTATGATCAAGTCTGATGATACTGCTTCACCATTCTCTGAAACCTTGTATGCTAAAATTTTTGCTTTTGGAGCTACTCCTACTAATTGCCCATCGGCAGCAATTATTCCGGTAACTTGTGTTCCATGTCCATTTGTATCAAGTGGAGGCTCACCTTCCTGAATGAAATTATATCCTCCAATTACCTTTCCATCTGGTCCCCATCCAAAAAGATCTGGATGGTTAAAATCTACCCCTGTATCAATTACTGCAATTTTGATTCCATTCCCATCAATTCCCTCAAGTCTTGGAATGTCTCCTCCAACAAACGGGACACTTCTATTAAGATAAGTGTGAGAAATATCATTTGATTCAAAGAGCTGCAAACTAATCAAAGATGCTGAAATAGTTACAATACATACAAAAACTATCAATAGTTTCATATTTTTACGATATTTTTAGCAAGTAAAAACCAATTGGCTAGTAAAGCAATAAATGGAATAAATGTTGAGCCATCTACATGGGAAAATACACACTTCCGAAAATACCATATGCTTATGATGCATTAGAACCTCACATTGACGCAAAAACAATGGAGATTCATCATACAAAACATCACCAAACATACACAGACAAACTTAATGCAGCACTAGAAAGTTGTCCAACAGAAATACAGAATAAAGACATCTTGGACATTTTGTCTAACATTAATCAAGTACCAGAAGGACAAAGAGGTGCCATTAATTTTAATGGTGGTGGATATGATAATCATCAGCTATTTTGGAACAACATGAAACCAAATGGAGGCGGAGAACCTGGAGGATCAATTGCAGATGCAATCAAAAATTCCTTTGGAAGCTTTTCTGACTTCAAGGAGAAATTCTCATCCACTTCTGCAGTAATTCAAGGCAGTGGTTGGGGATGGTTAGTATACAATCCTACATCTAAAAAGGTTGAGTACAAGTCTATGCCAAACCAAACTAGCCCAAGAACTGAAGGATTAGTACCGTTGCTTGGCTGTGATGTTTGGGAACATGCATACTATCTGAAATATCAAAACAAAAGACCTGACTATATTGCATCTTGGTGGAATGTAGTTAATTGGGATGAAGTAGAAAACAGATTCTCCAAAGCAAAATAAAGTTCTAATCTTTATTTTTTTTATTATTTCATGAATGAATTTATAAATGTCTCAAGGTGGTTTGTTGTAAATGAGTGAAGAACAGGCACAACAATTAATGCAACAAATGCAAATGCTTGAAACTTACTTTACTGATTTGTCGCAACGTGAAGGCACTCTTCTTAGTGTCCTAAGAGAAGCTGTGTCTGCAATTGAATCGATAAAATCACTTCGTCAGAAACCCAATTCTGATACTTTGGTACCGATTGGAATGGGCACTTATGTACAAACAAAAATTTTATCTGATAACAAAATTGTTTTGAATATAGGTGCAGGAATTGCTGTGGAAAAAACATATGATTCTACTATAAATTATCTTGAGGCACGAATTAAGGAAATTGAAATCGCATTGCAAGATACTTCTGCCAAAAAACAAGAAGTGGTTGCAAGATTGGAACACGGTAAAGAACAAATGAATCAACTCATGCAAGAAACATCTCAAGATATTTCAGGATAAAATAATGTTTGATAACCTTCGCAATGCATTTTCAAATGCAGCGAAAAGTCTTGGTGAAAAAGAATTAAATGAAAAAGACATAGAAGAAATTCTTTTTGAGTTGGAACTCTCTCTTCTTGAATCTGATGTAGCTAGCGAAGTGATCGATTCTATCAAAACAGACTTGAAAAATCATCTAATTGGTTCTAAAGTAGCTAAAAATGAAATTGAAAAATTTGTTAAGGACAGCTTGATTTCTAGTATTTCATCATTGTTTGATGCTGCAGGTAATGTTGATCTCTTTGAACAAATTAATGAAAAAAAGAAAACAGGCAATCCTTTTCTCATACTCTTTGTAGGAATTAACGGAACTGGAAAAACTACTTCTCTTGCTAAAGTAGCTCACATGTTACAACAAGCAAAATATTCTATAGTGGTAGCAGCAGCTGATACATTTAGAGCAGGAGCGATAGAGCAATTACGTGAACACACAAATCGTTTGAATCTGAAATTAGTTGCTCAAAACTATAATTCTGATCCTGCTGCTGTAGCAAGAGATGCAGTTCTTTATGCAAAATCACACAAAATGGATTGTGTACTAATTGATACTGCAGGTAGAATGCAGACTAGTAAAAACTTGATGGAACAAATTACTAAAATCACCAAAGTAGTAAATCCTGATTTCAAATTTTTTGTTGGTGATTCTTTAGCTGGAAATGATACTGTAAACCAAGCACGCGAATTTTTTGAACACGTAAAATTTAATGGTTCAATTCTAACAAAAAGTGATGCGGATGCACGTGGTGGGGCTGCATTATCTATTGTGAAAATTACATCTACTCCTGTACTTTATCTTGGTATTGGACAAGAATATGCAGATCTAAAACCTTTTGATAAAGAAACTTTTCTAGAAACTGTGTTTGGTTCATTATCAGGAGTAGATATTAAAAAAATTTCTTCTGAACCAGAACCAACACCAGAACCAACACCAGAACCAACACCAGAACCAACACCAGAACCAACACCAGAACCAACACCAGAACCAACACCAGAACCAACACCAGAACCAAAAACCAATTCTTCTGTCAGTGATCCTTTTGCAGGAATTGCAGATGCTGATATTTTCAAATATTCCGAATTATATGATATTCCTCCACCAGAAAATGATGGCGAAGCAATTCAACTTGGTACAAAAATTCGTGATTGGATTAAACAGGGACGACCAAAATCAGGAGAATCCAAAACAGATAAGAAAACAAAATTTGATGAATTTGATGAACATTTGTCTAAAAAAGAAGAAATTAACGATGAGAAACACAAACAAGATAAAGAAGAAGAAAAATCTAAAAAGAAACGAGGTGTATTTGGATTCTTTAAGAAATGAAACTCAAAACAAAAGATTTACTCACTTTATCGGAATTGACCCCAAAAGAATTTGTTCAATTAATTGATTATTCTATTATACTAAAAAAAGAACTAAAAAATGGCAACAAACCTTTATTGAAAAACAAAACACTTACTATGATTTTTCAAAAACCGTCCACTCGAACAAGAGTAAGCTTTGAAACTGGTATGTATCAATTAGGTGGGCATGCGATAAATCTCTCATCGCAGGATATGCAATTATCACGTGGTGAATCAATAGAAGACACTGCAAAAACTTTATCACGATATACTAATTGCATCATGGCAAGAGTTTATGATCACAGTGTACTAGAAAAATTATCTAAATCTTCTAGCGTACCTGTTATCAATGGATTATCTGATTCTTTTCATCCGTGTCAAATCTTGGCAGATTTTATGACAATTAAAGAAAAAAAAGGAAAATTCAAAGGACTGAAAATTGCTTGGATAGGTGACGGAAATAATGTATGTAATTCAATGATCTACGGGTGTGCTTTATCTGATGTTAAATTATCAATTGCAACTCCAAAAGGATTTGAACCTGATAAAACAGTCGTTAAAGAATCTGGAAAGTTTATTGATATTGATTTAACAACAGATCCTCTAAAGGCAATTAAAAATGCAGACGTTGTAGTGACTGACACATATACCTCAATTCATAATAACAATCCAAAACGATTCAAAAAATTTATCCCAAAATATCAGATCACACAAACTTTAATGAGTAATGCCAAAAATGATGCAATCTTTATGCATTGTCTTCCAGCAAAAAGAGAAAGTGAAGTTACATCTTCTGTAATTGACGGTCCTCAATCTGTTGTTTGGGATGAAGCAGAAAATAGACTTCATACTCAAAAAGCTTTACTTGCTTCCATAATTCGCGCTTAACGTATATAAGTGCAGTTTCAAACTCGTGTTCTATAGATGGCCTATTCAAACATCCTAAGAAGACTAAGAGAGGAAAAGACCAATTACAAAAAACGTGGAACACTATTGATAGGTAAACGTGATTTCATTACAGTCAATATTACTAATGAAAATACCCAAGTCCAAGTTTTAAAACCTGGCATGACTGGCGATAAGGTAATTGCGTCTGCGCATTCAAATTATTTACTTAAAAAAGGTTGGAAAGGTTCGAGAAAAAGTATACCTGCGGCATATCTGACTGGTTATCTTGCTGGAAAGAAAGCTATTGGTAATGGTGCCAAAGATGCCGTTTTGTATACTGGCACTAGAAAATATACACAACGAATGGCAGCTGCACTAAAAGGTGTTGTTGATGCTGGTGTAAAAGTTCCAGCAGATTCAGAAACATTTCCGTCAGATGATAGAATTCAAGGAAATCATCTTACAGTAAAAAATGATACTACAAAAATTAAATCTGCTATTGATAGTGAGGTTAAATAGAAATGAGTCAAACAACACAAAATAAACCCTCTGGTAGAGGTGGACCCGGAGGTAGAGGTGGACCCTCTGGTAGAGGTGGACCCTCTGGTAGAGGTGGACCCTCTGGTAGAGGTGGACCCGGAGGTAGAGGTGGACCCGGAGGTAGAGGTGGACCCGGAGGTAGAGGTGGACCTGGTGGACAAGCTAGACGACCAAGAAGAGAACCTGAAGAAGAAGCTTGGATTCCGAAAACAATTTTAGGAAAAAAAGTAGCTTCTGGAGAAATTAATTCTATTGAAGAAATTATTCAAGATGGTTTAAGAATTCAAGAAGCTGGTATCATTAAAAAATTATTACCTGATTTGAAAAGTGAAGTTATTGATGTAGGTATTATTCAAAAAATGACTTCTAACGGACAATCTACTAGATTCAAAGCAATTGTTGCAACAGGTAATGAAAATGGTTACTTGGGAGTAGGTCAAGGAAAATCTAAACAAATGAGAATTGCAATTGAAAAGGCAACAAATCAAGCTCTTCTCAATGTAAGTCCAATCAAACTAGGATGTGGCAGTTGGGAATGTAGATGTGATCAAAAACATTCTGTCCCATTTAAAATTAGAGGAAAAGGTGGAAGTGTTACAATTGAAATAATTCCAGCTCCTCGTGGATTGGGTTTAGTAGCTGGCGGTAAAATTAAACGACTATTACAATTAGCAGGTCTTAAAGATGCATGGACAACTGCAAAAGGCTCTACCCCAACAATGAATTCTACTTCTAAAGCTATATTGGACTGTCTAAAACAGACATTTAGTCAGGGTTGATATAAAATGGCAAATGCATATCTTGTAGTTAGAATAAAAGGTCAAGCTGATTGTCCTTATTGGGCAACTACTACTATGACTTTGCTAAAATTAGATAAAAAATACCGTGCTACAATTTTACCTGCTAAAGAAAATACATTGGGAATGTTAAACAAAGTAAAACACTATGTATCTTGGATTGAATTAGATGCTAGTTTAGCAAAAGAACTCATTGATAAAAAAGCAAGAAAAGATGGTTATCAAAAAATTACTGCTACTGATCTTAAAGAACTTGGATTTGCTAGTACTGAAGCACTTGGCTCAGCACTAGCTGAAGGAAAAGCAACTCTTTCTAAACTAAAACCACTAAAACCTTGGTTTGCTTTAGCTCCACCAAGACATGGATTCAAGCGAAGCACCAAAAAACTGTATGGACAAAAAGGTATACTGGGACAAAATAAAGACCTTGGAACATTAGTAAGGAATATGATGTAAAATGGCAACAAGATTAAGAAAAACAAGAAGACTAAGAGGCGGACGACATATGGGATGGGGGCAAGTAGGTCAACATCGTGCAAGTGGTCACAAAGGAGGTCTTGGAATTGCTGGATTACATAAATATCATTTTAGTACTTTGCTAAAAGAAAACCCAGATCATTTTGGACATGATTCTACTCACCCACCTCACCCAATTATCACAAGAAAATGGGCTAGTGTCCGTGATCTCGATGACCTATTCTCAAAATTTGGTAAAGAAGAAGGAGGAAAGAAAATCATAGACCTCATAACTGCTGGATATGATAAACTCCTTGGTGGCGGTAAGGTATCTAATTCATACACCGTCAAAGTACCAAGATTTACTGCAACAGCAGAAGAGAAAATAAAATCAGTAGGGGGAGAGGTGCTAGCTGATAATGGCTGAAGGCAGCGTAACTACTTTTATTAGAAAAATTGTTTTCAAAGCAGAACCCTATATTCCTCAAGTACCAAAACCAAAAAAAAAGATATCTCTCCAAACTAGATTGATTTGGTCTGGGGGAGTATTGTTAGTCTACATGGTCATGGGACAGACTCCATTATTTGGAGCAACAGCACCCGCGTTTGATTTTCTACAATTTGCCAGAGTTATTTTTGCATCTCAACAGGGAACTCTAGTTGAATTAGGAATTGGACCTATTGTTACTGCAGGTCTTTTGATGCAATTGCTGAAAGGCTCAGATATTGTAAAGTTTGACTTTAAAAAACCAGAAGAAAGAGGAGTATTTCAAACTGCTACTAAATTAGTAACCTACATTGTAATTATAGCTGAATCCATCGTATATGCAGCTGCTGTTTACGGTCCAGGTGTACCAGAACCATATGTCTTGTATGTTATGATTGGTCAATTGATGGCTGCATCAATTATCATTATGTTCTTAGATGAATTAATCCAAAAAGGTTGGGGTCTAGGTAGCGGAATCAGTTTGTTCATTATGGCCGGTGTCGCTCAACAAATTTTATGGAGTTTATTCAGCCCATTGCCAGCTGGTGATGGTGGTACTATTGGTATCATACCCTATATTGGTCAATCCATGATGAATGGAGATTTATCCAATGTTTTATTCCGTTCAAACCAACTGCCTAGTATTTTTGGATTATGTCTGACTGTCGGGATTCTATTAATTCTAGTATTTACACAAGGCATGAAAATTGAGATTCCTATTGTTTCTACAAAATATCGTGGATTCTCAGCAGTATATCCAATTAAACTAATGTATGTATCTAACATTCCTGTAATACTTGCATCAGCTCTTACAGCAAATGCTGTGTTTATGGGACAAATGTTATGGGCAAACTTTAACCCTCGAAACAATAATGCATTAATGAATATTCTAGTCCAATTTGATCCTACTAGTCCTTCTACTCCAATAGGAGGAATAATCTATTACATTACCCCCCCAAGAGGAATAGAGGCAGCGGCTTTAGATCCTAGTAGAGCTGTAGGTTACATTTTGTTCATGGTTGGTATTGTAGTTTTATTTGGCAGATTATGGGTTGAGCTAGGAGGTTTATCCCCAAAGACTGCAGCTCAAAACTTACTTGATGCAGATGTACAAATTCCAGGATTTAGAAGATCAAATGCACCTGTAGAAGCATTACTTGCCAAATACATTCCGTCTGTTACAATTCTTGGTTCTATAATTTTGGGCTTGTTAGCTGGTGTGTCTGATGTTTTAGGTGTTTTTGGTTCTGGAATTGGAATTTTGCTTATGGTGGATATTCTTATCAATTATTACACTCAACTAGTAAGAGAACAAGTAGAAGTTGTAATGCCACGTCTTGGTGCTTTACTTGGCAGAAAGTAGAAAAGTTGTAGTGGTAGGAATACCTGGTGTTGGAAAAACTTCTTTATTGCAAAAACTCGCTGAAATCTTAAAAGATCATAACAAAAGTGTTAGCGTTAATAGTTTTGGAAGTATAATGTTTGAAGTTGCAAAAGCAAATGGCATTAAAGATAGAGATGAACTAAGGAAATTACCTCTATCTGAACAAAAAAATCTTCAAAAAATTACTGCTGAAAAACTTGCAATGCTAACTGACGATGTGGTGATTATTGATACACATGCTTTTATTAATTCTCCTGAGGGATACTATCCTGGATTGCCAGAGCATGTTTTGAAAATTCTTAAACCTACCAACTTTGTGTCTGTTTCTGCAAAACCTGAGGAAATTTACAATAGAAGAATGAAAGATAATACTCGAAATAGAGATCAAATTTCAATTGATAATATTAAAAAAGAATTAGACGTACAATCTGGTATGATTTCTGCGTGTGCTGTATTTTCAGGCTCTCCTGTAAAACACGTGCTTAACCTAGAAGGAAAGATTGATGAAGCAGTTGATAAAATAATTAGAGCAATAGGACTGTAAGATGGATTTTAATTTTATTTTGTTATTTTTGGATTATGTATTCCTTGAAGGGGATGATATCTTTGGATTTCTTGGTAGTGGCCAAACTGCATTAGGAAGTGATGATCCAATTGTCAAAGGTCTAATTCTAACTGCATTTGCAGTAACTGGCTTTGGAATTTTGTTGAATCTCTTTAATGCTGGAGTCAGAAAGAAAATGGTTGATCAAACAAAACTACAACGAATAATGAAAGAGACACGTTCTTGGCAAAAGGAAAGAATGGCTGCAATGAGATCAAAAGATCAAGACAAGATCAATGCTCTAAATAAAAAATCATCTTACATGAACAAAATGTCTATGGAAATGATGCAGATGAATATGAGACCTATGTTAATTACATTTGTTCCTTTAATTTTGATATTTTATCTTGTCTTGCCTGTGTTATTTTCACATATTGTAGCGTTATCTCCAGTTTCTCTTAACATAATTCCCGGCGACTTTTTCCATCTTACTTGTACTGCAGCGCAAGCAGCAGAGCCAGATGGTATATGTGCACAAAAAGAAAATGCTCTATATCTTTGGGCTTGGTATTTTCTATCATCCATTGCGTTTAGTGGCATCATTATGAAACTAACAAAAACATCCATGAGCCCTTGACCAAGTCAATTGTGATTTCTGGTCCTCCGGCTGTGGGAAAAACAACTGTAGCTAAAGGATTGGCAGATGAATTTAATCTGACATATCTTAGCGGTGGTGATATTCTAAAAGAAATGGCAAACGAACAAGGATTTGATGTAATTGGTGATGATTGGTGGGACACTGAAGATGGTATGAAATTTCTCAATCAAAGAGAAAACAATTCTGAGTTTGATAAGAAAGTTGATGATAAATTAATCCAACTTTTTAACACAGGTGGAATGGTCATAACAAGTTATACTCTCCCATGGTTAGTTAGTAACGGTATCAAAATTTGGCTAGCTGGTTCTCACGATAGTAGTTCAAAGAGAATGCAAACTAGAGATAATATGACTTCGCAAGAAGCATACGAAATAACAAAAATAAGGTATGATAAAAACCGAGCATTATATAAGAAATTATATCATTTTGATTTTGGAAATGACATATCTGTATTTGATAAAATCATTGACACTGATAATCTTAATGCAACTCAAGTAATTAATATTGCAAAAGAAACTGTGAGAAAATTATTATGATTCTCAAACAACTTCAGAATTTGCTCGTAATTGATCAGGATATCACTGATGATGCATATGGGACATATTATGACAAAAGAACTCTTGAACAATTACTCAATTACGGTCTGATAATTTTAGATAAACCTCCAGGCCCTACTAGTCATGAAACTGTTGCTTGGACAAAAAGAATCTTAAAGATTCCAAAGATTGGTCACAGTGGAACTCTTGATCCCCAAGTTTCAGGAGTATTGCCTTTGGGTCTTGGAGAGGCAACCAAGGCACTTGGTGTATTACTTTATGGTCCAAAAGAATATCATGCACTTGGAAGATTTCATTCGCTCCCATCAAAAGAAAAACTCGATGATATACTTGATATGTTCAGAGGAGAAATTTTCCAAAAACCTCCACAGCGTTCTTCCGTTCTTAGACAAACTAGAACAAGAACTATCTATGAACTAGAAGTACTTGAGCAAAAAGAAAGACTACTTTTAACTCGTATATTATGTGAGGCTGGAACATACATAAGAAAACTATACTATGACATTGGAGAAGTTCTTGGTCCTGGTGCTACTATGATAGAACTAAGAAGAACAAGAGTTGATCAATTCTATGAATCTGATGGTCTAGTAACGTTACATGAACTTGCAAATGCTTTTGCACTTTGGGAAGAAAAAAAAGATGATACTAAACTTATGAAAATGATTAAACCTATCGAGTATGCACTCAGTGAACTAAAATCTGTAATTATTCGTGATTCTGCAGTAGATGCATTATGTCATGGCGCCCAACTTGCAATTCCTGGCATATTGCAAATTTCTCCAAATCTAAACAAAGGCGACATTGTAGGAATTTATACACAAAAAGGAGAAGCTATAGCTTTGGCTGAATCCATGATGTCTGAGACAGAAATACGTGATGCAACTAAAGGTTATGCTTTTGAGACAAAACGAATTATCATGGCTCCTAACACATATCCAAAGAAATGGAGATCCAAATCTCCCCCAAAGGATTAAAAAATCAAACAAAAACTCTTGAGTAATTGTTAGCAAAAAGTCTTGTAATTTTTATTGGTGTTGGTGTTTTGGCAGGTTTTGTTTTTGGGTTTTATCTGCTTGATATGAAAAATACCAATCAGCTTGTATTTGTTGATGGCTCTTCAATTTCTTTAGTGACAGAAAAATCTGATTTTAAGAAAGGTGAAGAAATTAAAATAACTATTATAAATTCTGGAACGACACCGCTGATTTTTTCAGATACATCTTATGGCTTAAAGATAAGTGGATTGTTTGGCATTATGATGTATTCTCCTCATGCATCACAAGTAATTACAACCTTAAAACCAAATGAAGAAATTGTATTTGTTTGGGATCAAATGAAATATGATAATTTACCTGTTTTAGAAGGTCTTTACAAAATTAGCTCAAATGGAATTGATTCTATGGGAAACAAAGTAGAAAAATCTATTACTATTAACATTTGGAAGTAAATTTTTTGTAATTTCTAGTAACACAATATATAATCAAATTTTCCAGAATTAATTTGTCAAAAGACAAGTGCCGGGGTCGCCTAGCCTGGTAGGGCGCGCGCCTGGAAATAATTTACCATAAAGCGCGTTCTCGCAAGGGAACGGGAGTTCAAATCTCCCTCCCGGCGCCATTTTCTACAATGCCAATTTTTCAATTATATCACTAAATTTCCAAGATCCACACTGTGCATCTGAACTTTCACTCTCAAACATTCCTTGTTTGTTTAGATGATTTACAATATATGCAGAAAATGGCAAAGCCCCTGTGGCTCCTGGAGAGTTATAATTCAAAATATGAAAAGCCATTGAATCACTTTCTAAAATTACATCTGGAACAAATTGTCCATTCTCATTTATTACAGATGATCTAATTCCTGCAGTTCCTTTCTCTGTGATTTTTTTTGCATCAATTTTTGGTAAGAATCGCTTAACTCTGTTAATCATTGCTGATTTTGATATCGAGGATTGAATTTCATTTATTGCAAGTTCTTGGAATTGTTTATCAAATATTGTTTTTCTTGCGCCAGATCTAAGCATCTCTAATATTTTTGGAACGAATTCTTTGATGTTCTCTGTTTTATTGTATCCATATGGACTAAACACTGGTACTGCATTTGGCCCAATTTCACAACTTCCATCAACTCTGATAATCCAATGTGGATCTAAAAATGGATAATCTGGATATTCTGGTACTGAATACACACTTGTTTTTGTCAAATTATTGTATTCTTTTGGTGCTCGCCAATACTCTCCTCTGAAATGCACATCTGTAAATGTCTCTGCAACACCGATTTTATGTGCAACATCTATTGCTTCACCTCCTGCTGCATTGATGACAAAATTTGCAAAAATCTCATAATCATTATTTAATGTTATTTTCCATTTACCGTTAGCTTTTTTGATATTGGTCACTTTAGTGTCTAGCATAAAGTTTATTCCATTATTTCTGCTGTCTTTCATCAATGTGTCAGTAACTTTAGAATAGTCTGTAGAGCCATCTTTGTACACATAAAGTGCAGATTCACATTTTATTTCTGGTTCTATTTTCTTTAATTCATTTTTATCCATTAATTTGATATCGTTATCCTGTAATCCATTTTGTTTTCCCCATTTGAAATATTTCTCGAGTACTTTGGTTCCTTTTTCATCTAAAGATACTTCTATCACTCCATCTTTTTTAAATGGTAAACTTTTCAGCTTGGAATACTCTTCCAACATTTCATATCCATGAAAAGCTGTTTTTGCAAACATTTTTTTCTTCTCAGGATTGTATAGATATGGACCATGAACTTTTCCTGTGTTTCTACTGCTTGTGTGAAATGCAACATTATGTGCTTGTTCTATAACTGCAATCTTTTTTGTTTTATTTAGAAAACCAAGAAAATAAGAGATTGAAGTACCTAGTATTCCTCCACCAATAATTACTAGATCAAAATCGTGTGCCAATGATTTCCATTTCACATTCGTCAATATTAAATTGAATATATGGCAATCAAGATTAATATCATATAAAATCTGAGTTCTAACTGTGTTACCTGATAGATGCTCTATTATGGAAAATGGAAAACAATGTGTAAATCCGCCAGAATTTGTAGTATCTGTTGTGGTAGAAAAAGATGAATACATGGTTGGAGTCACATGCAATAAACATAAACAAATAGTCTCAGGAAAAATTCAATCTCTTCAGAATGAAGATAAAATACCTCGTGGAAAAATCAGCTTTTCACCATTAAAAGCAGTTGGAACTGACTGTATACATGGTGATCCTGATGATTTTGTCCATTTAGACATTAATAACACTAAAAATTGAAATAATTTCTTTTTAATTACATTATGTTGCTTTTCGATATCTTATCTGATTTATTAAAAATTAACGACATTTTATTGATCATAAAAAACAACGCTGCTGTTTCTGAGATTAGAGGCAACTCTTTACACATTAAACAGAAAGAAAAATGGATTACAATTGGTGATAATGATGGACCAGCTCACATGCACATTAATACTGAATTGATCCGAGTTGCCAAGTTTGTTGAGGAAGAAAAACCTGATCGTACAAGCTTTAGCGTCCAATTTTTTGATCAAAATGGAGACCGTATTTTGGGTGCATTTTTTACAAAAATGTATGACCAAGATAATAATCTTAACTTTGAGAGAAAAAAGACTTATGAAAAATTATGTGAAAAATATGGTTCAAAAATTCAATTTTAAAAAAATACCTTGTCTGAAAATGACAAGGAGAAAAATTTTTTTACTCTTCTAATTGTTTTTTCTTCTTTTCTTTTTCAGATTGTTGTTTAGCTAATTCTAATTCTTCATTTGTATGTTTGAATTTTTTCAATCTATTGATAATTTACAATCTATATATAAAAACTGCACAGTTCTTCCTGATGTGTTCTAAGCGTAAATTCCAACTTGTGCTAATACCCAACAGAGTAAATGGGGTTTTTTCCATTAATCCCTAGATTCAAATTCTTTACAGTAATTTCTGCCATTTTTGCTCTTGTCTCTTTGGTTGAACTTCCTATGTGTGGTGCTAAAACAATATTTTGTATCTTTGTTAATGGGTGTTTTCCACTAATAGGCTCTGATTCATATACGTCAAGAGCAGCACCTGCAATGATTTTTTTATTTAGTGCTATTATGAGATCTTTTTCATTAACAATTTTACCACGTGCAGTATTAATTAAAAATGCCGATTTTTTCATTTTTTTAAAAATTTTCATATTAAATAACTGATTGGTTTCTTTTGTTTGTGGTACATGTATTGAAATTACATCACTTTGAGTTATCAGTTTGTCTAATGTGACATATTTTACTCCTAATGTTTTTTCTTTATTTTTGGAAACAGGTTTTCTATTATGATATATTATTTTCATATCAAATAACTTGGCTCGTTTTGCAAGAGTACTCCCAATCCTTCCTAATCCAAAAATCCCTAATGTCTTACCTTGAAGATCAGTTCCTACATAATCATATGCCCCGTAAATTTGTCTCCATTTCCCATTTCTGACTATTCTGTCTCCTTCGGAAACTCTACGTAAAATATCAAGCATCAAAGAAAAGGCCAAATCTGCTGTTGCATCTGTGAGAATTTCTGGAGTGTATCCAACACGAATTTTCTTTTTCTTTGCATATTGTGTATCTATATGATCAAAACCAACACTATAGGTACTGATAACTTTGAGATTTTTTGCAATATCTATTAGATCACTATCGATTTTATCATATGGAAAACAGATCAATCCCTCAACCTTTTCAATTTTTGCTCGTAATTTTGTTTTTGAAATTGGAATTTTACCTGAATGAATTTCAATCTGATATCTTTTTCTTAATTCTTTTAATGCAAAGTCATGAAGTGTTCTAGTGAGAAAAACTCGCTTTTTTTTCATTATCCATGAGATTTATCTCAAACCATTTATACGATTTCTTTCTAGATGAACATGATGTCAAAGACTGAAGAAGAGGAATTTGCAATTTGTATTGAATGTGGGAATTCTATTGAAAAATGTGTTTGTGTATGTCCTTATTGCGGTGAACGAGATAAATGTGAATGTGCATTATTTGACTCAGCTACCGGTGGTTAGCTCAATTCATCCATCATATTATTAATATTCAAAAAATAACAAGATTGTATATGGGTTCTATTGATTTTACTTGGTTAATTGGAGGTCCACAAGGAAGTGGAGTTGATTCTGGCGCTAATGTTTTTTCTAAAGTTTGTGCAGAAATGGGGTATAGGATTTTTGGTAAGAGGGAATTTTATTCTAATATTAAGGGAGAACATAGTTATTTTGTAGTTAGAGTTTCTGATGAAGAAATTCATTCAAATGTAAATGATGTTACTTTAATGGCTTCTTTTGACGCTGAAACAATTTTCAGACATTTTAATGAAGTTCCTAAGGATGGCGGAATCATATATGATTCTGATTTGGATAAAACAACCACTGATGAAGTACTTACACTTGATAATTATTTTAAAGCAAGATTACACAAAGAATTAGAATCTAAAAACAAACCTTTTACAATTGCCGGTGCTCTTGAGATTGCAAAAGAGAAAGGCGTGCATCTTTATCCAGTGTCTTTTCGAGAAATACTGTCAAATCTTGCTGAAAAGACAGAAAATCCAAAACTAAAAGGATTAGTTCGACTGTTTAATGTACTTGCAGTTTCTTTATCACTAGGGCTAATCAAAATGCCGCTTGATCCTTTACTTCAATCTGTTAATTCTATATTTTTAAAAAAACCTCAGATAGCAGAAATTAATAAACAAGCAGCAAATTTTGCATATGATTACGCTAAATCAAAATTTAGTAATTTTCAATATGCTTTAACTGGTACTACTAAGCAACCTGATACCATTCTTGTTCAGGGTCATTTTGGAACTTCGATAGGAAAAATGGTTAGCGGTTGTAGATTTCAATCATACTATCCTATCACTCCTGCTTCTGATGAAAGCGTCTATCTGGAATCTCATGAACTTTTAGAAATTCACAATGATAGGCCTGGCTCAACTATTGTGATTCAAACTGAAGATGAAATATCTGCAATGGGTATGATGATTGGCGCTGCATTAACTGGTACACGTTCTTCTACATCTACTTCTGGACCTGGGTTTGCATTAATGGCTGAATCACTTGGCTGGGCTGGAATTAACGAAGTCCCAATTGTAATTACTTTGTATCAGAGAAGTGGGCCTTCAACAGGTCTTCCTACCCGACATGGACAAGATGACTTGCTCTTTGCAGTATATGCTGGACATGGTGATTTTCCAAAAATTGTTTATGCCTCTGGCGATATTGAAGAAAGCTTCTATGACACTGGAAGATGTTTTAATTATGCAGATGTTTATCAAATTCCTGTTATTCATATGATGGACAAATTTCTTTCAAGTTCTGTTGTTACCTGCAAAAAATTTGATCCTCAAAAGATTTCTATTGATAGAGGTCTATTACTAGATAAAGTAGATGGGGAATACAAGCGGTTTGCTTTTACTGATGATGGAATTTCCCCCCGTTCTAGACTAGGATTAGATAATGGTGTTTTTTGGAATACTGGAGATGAATCAGATGAATTTGGTCATATTACAGAAGATCCTCAGGTTCGTATCCAAATGATGGATAAAAGAATGTCTAGATTAGACTTGGTAACAAAAAGAGTTCCAGATGATGAACAGGTTGTTTCATTTGGTGTTCATGATTACACTATAGTTTCTTGGGGTTCTACCAAGGGTCCGATTTTGGATGCTATTTCCATACTTAAAAAAGAAGGAATCAATATTGGATTTATCCAAATTAAATTAATTCATCCATTTCCATCTGACTATGTCAAGTCTCTTCTAAAAGATGCAAAAACCATCATCGACATTGAAGCAAATCATTCAGGCCAACTAGGCAAGATCTTCAAGCAAAATGTATTGCGAGAAATTGATTATTTTATACTAAAATATACTGGAAGAGGAATGACCAGTACTGAAATTTATGATTCACTAAAAAAGATAGTTGAAAATAAAGCAAACAAAAGAGAGGTTCTAAGTCATGGCGCTTAAACTGGCTGATTACAAAACCGAAGTACACAATGATTGGTGTCCTGGTTGTGGGGATTTTGGAATAGTTAACGCATTACAAATGGCATTAGCCGAAATGGGAATAGAACGCGATAAAGCAACAATTTTTTCTGGCATTGGTTGTTCTGGAAAGACATCTCATTTTATCAACACATATGGTGTTCATACCCTACATGGAAGAGTTTTGACTTTTGCCCAAGGTGGAAAACTTGCAAATCCTGAGATGACAGTTGTGGCAGTAGGTGGTGATGGTGACGGATTGGGGATAGGAGCTGGTCATTTTGTTGCAGCTGGAAGACGCAATATTGACATGACTTACATAATATTTGATAATGGAGTTTATGGTTTAACTAAAGGACAAGCTTCCCCAACCTTAAGACTTGGTGAGAAAACAAAATCACTTCCTTCTCCAAACACAAACTATAACGTAAATCCTATTGGATTGGCAGTTGCTAGTGGGTTTACATTTGTAGCGCGTGGTTATTCTTATGATGTTCGACATTTGAAAGATTTGATCATCAAAGCTGTTCGTCACAAAGGTCTTTCTTTCCTTGATGTGTTACAACCATGTCCAACTTACAATGATATCAATACCAGAGATTGGTACGCTGGTATTGATTTAGCACAAGAATCTATGGAAAGACACTCTAAAATCTATAAACTTGAAGATACCCATTTTGATCCAATGGTACATTATGATGATGAGACAGAAGTTAATGAAAAATTATCTCAAGCCTTGATCAAATCTCTGGAATGGGGAAATAAAATTCCAATAGGTGTATTTTATCAAAACGAAATAATTTCTCAATATTCTACTAGATTAACTGATAAAATCCCAAATTATCTTGAAAACCCTCCTGCACAACAAAGAATTTCAGAAAATGGATTGCCCATTACTGATGTTTCGGAAATACTTGATTCCCTCAGAGTTTAGAATGTCTATAACCTAATGAGTTATAGACTAGTTTATTCGTAGATCACCTTGCTATTGAACATAAACGAGGCAAATAAAATATTTAGAAAATCCATTATCAAAGGTTTCTTTGAGCCCCAACTAGTTAATCTCGATTTTAAAAAATCAGGAGTCAAACATCCTTCTATAACCGATGATGGTTTGATGCAATCTGATTTACTCCACATATTTTTTGATGTGGATACTGGCTCTGATTATCCAGATGCAGATGAATGGTTTATTGTTGAACTGCTTTTTCCACATGATGTTAAACTTCCAGACGCTTTGAAAGGAACTGATTATTTTACAACTATTTCAGTAGATGATGGAAAAACATTTTGGCATCATCGTGAACTAATACGCTACAAATATGGCAAATCAAAAAAACTCGATGATGCATTGGAATTTTTAGAATCAAAATACAAAGAACTACACGGTTTACTTGAACCACTTCAAAAAGATCTCAAGTAATTGCATTCCAACTATCTCCTCTGAAAACATATCTTTTGTTTTCTGATGTTGCAGTATTAAGACGCCATCTTATTGATTCAGGATCAAACTTGTAAACTATTTCTAAAACATCTGATGGTAGTTTTTCTGGGTCTAGATGGTATGGGAGCAATTCTAAAACAAAATCTATTTTTTCAATTGCATTATCATACCATTGTCTATCTTCAGTATCTAACACAAAAACTATTTTTGGTTTTCCTAAAAAATTAATAATTATCTTTAAAGCATTTCCAGTACCTCTACGTCTTTTCATCTCTTTGAAAACAGCCTTCATTTTTTCCCAGCGTCTAAAATCAAACCATTTGAAAAATTCTTCGTTAAAAGCAAGTGGTATGTCTAAATTCAAAAAACTGACAAAATTATCATCGTTTGCTTCAATCTCCTCTTGAATAATTGAAAATCTAGAATTCAAATATCCATAAATTACTTCAATCTCCCAGGGTGATATTCCATAATATTGTAGAGATATTTTCAGATTCTCGTTAATCACTAATTAGAAATCATGAAAATTGTAATTAAATCTTCAAATCTAGTCAGGATTGGCTTTGTTTCTCCTCAAAATTAAAATTATAGAGTAAAAAATGCTCACTAATGAAAAAGGAATTTGTAGTAAGAAGTATTGATGCTGCACCCGATGGTGCACCGTATGTTGTCGTCTCTCTATCTTCCGTTAAAGACCTTAAAGAAGGAACCACCTCTACTCCTTCTCCTTTTGGTGGTCCAAAAGTGATGGGATTCACTAACATGAATGATATGATGAAGGATCTCAACAAAATGTTCTCTGGAATGGGCGGAATGGGCATGCAAAGCGGTGTGACACAACTAAAACTTGAGATGCATGAATACAAAGAAATGGGTTTGTCTGTAGGCGATAAAGTCTATCTTGAATTAACCAAAGAAGAAACTTTGGGTATATAATCAATCTATTTTTTATTTTCTTTTTTAATTATTCTATATGGTATTGATAAATTTCCATAGATAAAATATGCTAACTGTTCCAATTACAAATAACATTGGTTTCCATGCAAAAACTGGAATGCTGGGTGTTGCAAGCTTTACTTTGTAATTATCGAAAATCATGTGAACATTTTTTTTGATTTTATCGTGCCAGATTTTATAATCAACTTGGTATTTTTTCAATATCTCTTCTACTTCATATATCACAGGTGTTCTTTGTGACACTAAGTGTTGAAGGTAATCTCTTGAAACTTCAACTTCGGCATGTATGCCAATTAATCCTTTTTTAAGATCTACCATTCTCACGTGCATTTCCCATGGTTTTTTTAGTTTAAGATTTAAACCGTTTCCAATTTGGTCGGGCTGTTTATGTTCTAATTTGACTTTAGTAAATCCTTCGGCTGTGAAAATTTTCATTAATTCATCAAAGCTCTTCTTCACTACAATGTGAAGCTGTTCCACACCTTTACTATCTATGTCAATACTATGTTTTAACCCATCCAGAAATGAAATTGTTTTGGGATATCTTGTTAGGTATTCCATAATTTTGTCCTCAAAAAACCTCTATTTAAAGCAGAATCCATTCAAATTCTAGTAGTTTATTGGATTTGTTAGACCTCTAACGTATACGCACTGATCTGGAGATATCGCCATCTCAGTTGGACTGATTTTTCTATCTGTAAGTTTTGCTCCTGAATCTCTAATAATTGCAAATGGTTTTGATTCTGCAGCCTCCCCCATTTTGTGATTCGCAATTGTTGCAAGATTATCTACAACTGCTTGAAAAGTCACCTTCAATGGATTTCCATCAAGATCTTTTTCAGCTCTCATATCTAATACTGGCTCAATTCCTGCACACGATACTGCTACACCTGATGTTCCAATACGTGATGGCATCAATCTACTATCTACTAAAATAACTCCTATGTGGATTAAGAATTTTAAAAAAACTTTCCTTCTAATTTGTTCTGCTATGAGATACGGATTTTTTGGATATAAAATCACTTTTCCCTTTTTAGCATTTGATTTATCAATTCCTGCATTTGGAGCCATTATGTTATCTGCTGAAGTAATAACAAAGCCTGAAATCCCCCCAAAAATTTTATCCGACTCTCTTAGAATTATCTCTGCAATTTCAGCTTTTATTTGAAATTTCTTAGAAACCTCAGTTCCTTCTTTTGATGTCTTGACGTTGTTTAAATCAATTAATCTTCCTTGAGAATTAGAGATGTATTTTGTTGATATTACTATGACGTCTCCTTCTTGTAGTCTTTCATCATTTTTGTTTAATGTATCTAATAATGCCTCAAACACATCAAATTCATCCTCTTTTCTTTCTGAAAATAAGGGTGATACTGTCAGAGACATAATGTGTGTGATATTTCTTTTCTTTTTTATTGTTATGAAATAATACTTTTTACTCCATTCATTCCTACTCCCTGACAAAAACTGTCAGATTCCACAAATCTCTAATTATTTTAGGCGTTGTGAAAGTTAATTGGTAACAAGATATGAATTTCCGCACCTTTGCCTTTTCCTTCTGATTCTGCCCATATTTTTCCTCCATGATTTTCCACTATCCCCTTGCACACAGACAAACCTAATCCTGTTCCACCATGTTCTCTAGTATTTGATGTGTCAACTTGATAGAACTTTACAAATATTTTGTCTATGCTTTTTTTGATTATGCCTATCCCATTGTCTCTGACCGTGATTTTTGCCTGATCATCTTCACGGCTTAATTTTATATGGATTTTGCCTGTTTGTTTTGGAGAAAAATCCAAACTGTTGGAAATGAGATTAATCAAAACCTGTTCTATCCTAGACTTGTCGCACAAGCATAAAACATCCTCTTGTAATTCTTGAGTTATTGAAATACCATATGTGTCAGCATCTGGCTTCATTTTTGTCACTATATCTTTGATAATTTCTGAAACATTATACACATTCTTTTCTAGCCTTAGCTGACCAAGTTCTATTTTTTGAGCATCAAGAAGATCTTTGATGAGTTTTAGCATGGACTCCGAACTAGACTCAATAATTTTGATTTTTTCCTTCTGTATTTGATTTAGTGGTCCCAACGTTTGTGACAAGAGTATTTCTACATACGCCTTTATTGGTACAAGTGGAGTTCTGAGTTCATGTGTTATCATTGCAAGAAATTCATCTTTTGCTTTATCAACTTGTTTTAAATCTTCAAACTGTTTTTGTATCACCTTTTGACTATCTTCGATTTCTTTTCTAGCATTGTAGAGTTCTGTGATATCTCTGATGGCGGTATTACTGCCAACCAATTGGCCTTTTCCGTCATAAATACTGGTAACATTAATAATTGTAGGAAAAATACTGTCATCTTTTCGTCTCATCCAGATTTCTCTATTTTTGATATGTCCCACTTTTTTCCAACTAGTAAATACATCCTGAAGAACATCAAGACTGTTTTTGTCAACATGTTCAAATATTGATTTTCCTATGATCTCCTCTTTTGTATACCCAAGAGATTTTGCATATGCGATATTACAGTCAAGTATAATGCCAGATGGGTTTATTGTGCGATAGAGATCTGGAGCACCATCGTAAAGTTCTTTGTATTTCAATTCTGTCGATGAGATGCGATTCCTTGCATTTTTGAGCGACTCTGTCATTGAATTAAAAGATTCAAAAAGAAATGAAATTTCGTCATTACCTTTTGGCTTGAGCTTGATATCAAAGTTCCCTGTAGATACGATTTCTGTGGCTTGTTTTAGGTTTCTGATTGGTTCAATAATCTTTGATGAAAGATAAATCGAGGCACCGATTATTGTCAATATTGATAAAGAAATAAAGTCAAAGAGCATAATTTGAGTGGAAAAAATTTTTGAATCACTCTCGTTTTTGTTGATTTCTGCTATAACGTACCAATTTGTGTTTTCTACGTGAGTGATTGAACCTATCACAGCTTCTCCAACATAGTTGTTGTAACCACTTAGATTCAATTTGGTCCCTTTTTGATTTGCCAATTGAAAAATTTGAGTAAAGTCACGAGAGTCAGGCTCTTTCACAAGAATCTCTAACTCTGGTCTTCTTTTCGTCTCATCCTTTAAATCAGAAAACTTTGGCTTTGAAATAAAGTAGCCGTTTGAGTTTACAAGATACACATCGAGACTATTGTAATCAGTTTGCTTACTGGCAACTTGCGGTATTTGAAAAATGTCCACTCTGGCAGACAAAACTCCGTTAATTCCAACCTCTCCTCTTATTGGATACGATATCCACATCGTAGGAATAAGTATCTCATAAAAACCATTTTCATTTTTTATGACGTCTTGTGATCGGTAGATATCACTTATGCCTAGTCTGCCTTCTAAAGCACCTTTAAAATGAATTTGGTCCGCCATGTTTTCCTTTGTAATTTTGTCACCGGTTGAAAAAAGAATTTTACCGTTTTGATCACTTATCACATATTCAAGTAGCCATGGATTATTTTCTAGAAATATTGCAGCTTGAGTTTGTAAATCAAAGTTGGCACGATATACTTCGTTTGGTGTTTTAGGATTTACAAGAATATTTGTTTTAGATATGAGTACCTTGTTTGAAGCAATGTCAATTACATCGTTTTCTCGTTCCATTAACCATTTAGAAATAAGGTCGGATGTATTTTCGGATTGAGATGATAAGGAAATCTCCAGAGAGTGCAGTACAATTCCAATTTCTTCAGAATAAAGAAAAAAGCTAATCCCAATCACAGGAAACAAACCTAAAATAAGAAATAACGATGTAATCTTGGCAGAATAACTAGAAAATAATACTGTCATTTCTTATCTACCTCAATCCCGGGTTTGACCAATTTTGATTCCACTCTGTATACATGTTGTTAAGAAATTCATCCCATGCTTCCTTTGATTTGTATGCAGGATAAGGAATTGGCTTGACAGGTTCTTCAGTACTAAAAACGATCTTAAATTGGCCCGTAGGTAGAATTTGACCAACTCTAACAATCTTTGCCAAATGTTGGTTGTCAGGATCTATCCCAACTATCCCTTCAGGGGCAGAAAATGTTAGTCCCCTCAAAGATTTTTTAACTTCAGGCAAATTAGTAGTGCCAGCGATATCTACAGCTTTAGCATAAAGATAAACACCGACATATCCTGCCTCCATTGGATCATCTGTTACTCTATGAGGGCCATATTTTTTTTTGAAATTGTTCACAAATTCCAGGTTTTGTTTTGAATCAATACTCTGAAAATAATTCCACACAGCATAATCACCAGTCATGGTATCTGCTCCGAGATACTTTATCTCATCTTCAGCTATGCTAAAGGAGATTGTCGGTATTACGGAGGGAGTGATTCCTTGCTTCCTGAGTTCTTTGAAGAATCCTACATTACTATCCCCATTAATGGTGTTTAGTATAACATCTGGTTTTGTCTCGACGATTTTTTTAACTATATCCTCAAATTGTTCTTCACCAAGAAGTTTGTATTCTTCTCCTACTATCTGACCTCCAACTTCATCTATTTTGGATTTGATTATTTCGTTAGTACTTCTAGGAAATACATAGTCTGAACCAACAAGAAAGAACTTTGTTCCAATATTTTGATATGCCCAATCAACTGCAGGAAGAACCTGTTGGTTTGGTGCTGCTCCTGTATACACTATGTTAGGTGATTGCTCAAGTCCCTCATATTGGACAGGATAAAAAAGTAAATGATCATACTTTTCAAATATTGGCTTCATGGTCTTACGACTTGCAGAAGTCCAACCGCCAAAAACAACATCTACTTTTTCCTCAACGATTAGTTGTTGAGCTTCACTGGCATATGTATTCCAATCAGAACGCCCATCTCTTATAATTGGAATTACCTTTCTTCCTAAAATTCCCCCTTTTTCATTTATCTCATCTATTGCTAAAAGTGTAGAATCTACAACCGGTGTTTCACTTATGGCCATGGTGCCAGAAAGTGAATGTATGATTCCAATTTTTATTGGATTTTTTTCATCAAGATGCACCACTTGCCTGTCTAACGAATCCACTGAAAATTCTTTATCATTAATAGAAATGATACGATTTTGTTGCATAAGAATAATGGAAGATGTGATGATTATTGTGCCGATTATTAGGAGTATCAATATTTTTTTGTTGAAATGTAGCGGCACTAGGTATAGTTTGGCAATTAATATTATAAGTGCAGTAATAGCTAAAATAATCTAACCAAGTATAATTTTTTTTAACTTTAATCTACAAAAAATCACATTAGTTGAGATTTCTCAGAAGACTACGTACCGTGTAAGGAAATACTCCTGAATGTCCATCCCCCACCTAACTATTATCCTCATAACTTATGCAGGGGTATAGTTAAACACTTAGATTTTATACTAACTTTTTCTGAATATTTTTAGGAAAACGAGTTTATCTACAATCAGTAAAAATAGAATACCCCTCTTTTAGGTAGGAAAATAGAAGGTCATACTAAAATTTCCACCGGGACATTTTTGTCCAAAAACGCCAGATACCGAATTTTCATATCTGACACTAGGACATCTGAAAAGCTTTTAATCTGTAGAACTAGCTTTTTCGATTATGAATATAACTGAAAAGATACTTGCACGTGCTTCAGGAAGACAACGAGTTAGTCCTGATGATGTAATATTTGCAAATGTGGATAAAGTAATGATTCATGATGTATCTGGTCCAGGTGTGATCAAAGTATTTGATAAATTAAAGAAACAAGGCATTAATGTTGATAAATTATGGGATCCAACAAAAGTTTGGGTTGCAGAAGATCATTTTGTTCCTTCTGCAGATATGGTATCAGCTGAAAACATTGTGAAATTATCTAATTTTACAAAAAATTATGGCATTGAAAAACACTTCAAGTATGGAATGGGGCAATATGGAATTTGTCACACCCTATCACACGAAGAAGCCTTGGTATTACCTGGCGATGTATATGTTGGAGGAGATTCTCATACCAATACCACTGGTGCATTGGGATCATTTGCTTGTGGACTGGGTCATACTGATGTGGCATATGTTTTATTGAATGGAAAAATTTGGTTTAAGGTTCCTGAAACATTATACTTTAGGCTAAATGGAAAACTTCCAGACCATGTAATGGCTAAAGACCTTATCCTAAAGATCATCGGTGATATCAGTACTGAGGGTGGAGCATACAAAACAATGCAGTTTGGTGGAAGTGGAATTGATGAAATGTCCGTTGAAAGTAGATTGACTTTATGTAACATGACTACAGAAGCTGGTGCTAAAAATGGAATAGTGGAACCTGATCAAAAAGTGGTTGATTATCTTACAAGTAGAGGTGCTACAAATATTTCCCTAATTCATGGAGATGATAACGCTGAATATCAAAAGATATACGAATACGAAGGTTCAGAAATAGAGCCAATTGTGGCAAAACCCTTTTCTCCAGAAAATATTTCCATAGTTAGAGAAGCACCATCTGTAGAATTGGACAAATCATACATTGGTTCTTGTACTGGTGCAAAATACGAAGATTTGGAAGCAGTCGCTAAAATTCTCAAAGGAAGAAAAGTTAAGATTAGAACCGAAATTTTACCGGCTTCAATTTCTATTTACAAACGGGCAATGGAAAACGGACTGCTCAAAATATTTTTAGACGCAGGCGTCACTGTTGGTCCACCAACATGTGGGGCATGCTGTGGTGCACATATGGGAGTTTTGGCAAAAGATGAAATTTGCATTAGTACTACAAATAGAAACTTTCCAGGACGAATGGGTCATGTTGATTCCCAAACATATCTTTCTTCCCCACTTGTAGCAGCGGCATCTGCAGTTACTGGTAAAATAACTGATCCGAGGGATTTGAATTGAAAGGAAACGTCATAAAATACCAAAGAGACAATATTGATACGGATGTCATTATACCTGGGCAGTATCTCAAAGTACATGACTATGCTGAGCTTGCATTACATGCAATGGAAGGTCTTGATCCTGATTTTCACTCAAAAGTAAAAAAAGGTGATTTTATCTTATCTGGAAGAAATTTTGGCTGCGGCTCATCTCGTGAACATGCACCAATTGCACTTTCCCATTCTGGAATAAAGGCAGTACTTGCTCTCTCATTTGCAAGAATATTTTATAGAAATGCAGTTGATGGTGCATTTTTGTTACCAATAGAAATTGAAGAGGATGCATACTCAAATATTTCTGAAGGCGATGAACTTGATATTGATATTCGTATAAATGAAATTAAAAATCTTACAAAAAATAAAACATACAAAATGAAACCTTTCTCAGAAATTATTGGAAAAATAGTAGAAGCTGGCGGTCTATTCAAATACAAACCAGACTAGGATTAAAATGGGAAAAACGCTTTTTGAAAAAATTTGGGATGCTCACATTGTTGTAGAACAAGAAAACAGCCCTTCTCTAATCTATATTGATAGACATCTTGTTCATGAAGTAACTTCTCCTCAGGCATTTGATGGGCTTCGTATGAATAATAGATCAGTAAGGAGACCTGATCTTACAATTGCAACAATGGATCATAACGTTCCAACAAATAATAGAACCCTTCCTATTTTAGACCAAACTTCAGCAGTTCAGATACAAACTCTAGAAAAAAATTGTAAGGACTTTGGAATTCAATTATTTGATATTAACAGTCCCAATCAAGGAATTGTTCATGTCATTGGGCCTCAATTAGGAATTACGTTACCTGGAAGTACTATTGTTTGTGGTGACAGTCATACTTCCACACATGGAGCATTTGGGGCATTAGCCTTTGGAATAGGAACAAGTGAAGTAGAGCATGTTTTAGCATTACAAACTCTTTGGTTAGAAAAACCAAAACCTTTTGAAATCAGAGTCAAAGGTAAACGAAAGAATCCTCATGCTGTTACTGCAAAAGATATCATATTGTCAATAATCAAAAACATTGGCACTTCTGGTGGTAATGGTACAGTTATCGAATACAGAGGTGAAGGTATAAGCGACCTTTCCATGGAACAACGAATGACAATTTGTAACATGTCCATTGAAGCAGGTGCACGTGCAGGTCTAATCGCACCTGATGAGAAAACCTTTGAATATCTTCGAGGTAGGAAATACACTCCAAAAAATTATGAATCTCTAGTTGATTATTGGAGAGATAATCTAAAAACAGACAGCGATGCAAAATTTGAAAAAAATTATACTTTGCATGTTGATAATATTGCACCTCAAGTAAGCTGGGGTACTAATCCTGGCATGACTTGTGATGTCACTGAATCAGTTCCATTTCCAGAAGATTTTTCCAAAGGTGATCAAAATCAAAAGAAAGGTGCTGAAAAAGCACTCGAATACATGGCTCTTAAACCTGGAACTCCAATTACTGAAATCAAAATAGATAGAGTGTTTATTGGTTCATGCACAAATGCTAGATTAGAGGATTTAATTGAAGCATCCAAAGTTGTTAAAGGAAGAAAATTATCATTACATGTTAGAGCTATGGTAGTTCCTGGTTCTCAGATGGTAAAAAAACAAGCAGAAGAGTTGGGTCTTGATAAAATCTTTACAGATGCAAATTTTGAATGGAGAGAAGCAGGTTGTAGTATGTGTCTAGGAATGAATCCCGATATTTTATCTCCTGGTGAAAGATGTGCAAGTACCTCTAATAGAAATTTTGAAGGTAGACAAGGAACTGGAGGGAGAACACATTTGGTAAGTCCAGTGATGGCTGCAGCTGCTGCTATAGAAGGTCATTTTGTAGATGTTAGAGAAATGGATTTGAATTAGAATGCAGTCTTTTAAAAAAGTCAAAACTATAATCACTCCATTAGATAAGGTAAATGTCGATACGGATCAAATTGTACCAAAACAATTCCTAAAACTAGTTCAAAAATCAGGATTTGGAAAATTTCTTTTTTATAATTGGAGATACGATGATCAGGAACACCTAAAGTCTGATTTTATCTTAAATGACACTAAATACAAAAATTCTAAAATTCTTGTTGTAGGTGATAATTTTGGGTGTGGTTCTAGTAGAGAACACGCAGTCTGGGCATTGCAGGATTATGGTTTCTCTGTAATTATAGCTCCTTCGTTTGCAGATATTTTTTATAGCAATTGTTTCAAAAATGGACTTTTACCAATTATTTTAGATGATAAAACAGTAGAAAAACTACATCAAGAAACAGGAGAGATTGAAGTAGATTTGGAAAATCAAATAATTAAAACAAGTTCTGAGAAAATTTCTTTTACTATTGATTTACACAAGAAAAAAATTCTTTTAGAAGGATTAGATGATATAGCACAAACTTTCCTGTATGAGAAAAAAATATCAGAATTTGAAAAACAGTCTAAAATCCCATCTGTTTTATGATTTTTTTAACTACTATCTTGTTTCTTTCTAAAACCATTGGTGATTCAGCATCTATCCATTCTTTATCTCCGATGTCATAGGCGCTAATTTTTCCTTCTTTTGATAATTGCTGTAAAATATCAAATGAGAGATTGATCTCTTTTTGTTTTGTTTTTGCTTTAATTCTTTTAATTACCTCTTTTCCTAAAATGTAAATTCCTAGACATTCTGATAATTGTAATTTCATAGTTGGTTTTTCTTTGAACTCCTTGATTATTCCATTTTCCACTACTGCAAATCCTGTTTCTTCTTTTCTTTTTGTTCTGGTTGCAATACATGCGATGCTATTTTTTTCTTTGAAGACTTTTCTCATCTTTACTAGATCTATGGCACATAGATTATCCACAAACCATAACACAAATTCTGAATCTCCTTTTAGTTTATCTTCAATATGTAAAAGATCTCCACCTGTTCCACTTTGTGTGTCTTGTACAAACGTAATCTTTTTTCCATTTTTTGGACTGTAATAATTTTTAATTTGACTTCCTAATCCTGTATAATCTGAAATTATGATTATTTCTTTGATGAAATCAAATGAATTCAAATATTTTACAATATAATCAATTAACGGCTTGTCATTTATTGGCGTCATTGCTTTTGGGAAATATTCTGTATATGGCTTGCCTCTAGTTCCTTTGCCACCAGCTAAAATTATGGCCTTCACAGTCTAACGGTATGATTTTTGTTTTCTTCTTCTTGCACCAGGTCCGCCAAATTTCTTTGGTTCTTTTCTTCTGGCATCACCGCTAATTAGATACTTGTCAAAATCTGTAATTCTTTGTCTTAGGTCTTCTCTAGTTGATTTTGGAAATGGGTGATCTTTTGGATCTTTTTTAGATTTAGTCCAACCTATGAGTGCTCTTGAAATGCCAGTAGCTACTGCACTGGCTTGTCCCATAAACCCGCCACCTCTTACTCTGACAGAAATGTTTACCTTATCTCTTAAATCTCCTGTAATTTCTAATGGTGCTAACATTACCTCACGAGCAGTTTCTTGTGGGATCATCTCAATAGGTATGTTGTTTATTCTAATTTTTCCTTGTCCTTTTGTAATGTACACATGTGCACTAGATGTTTTCCTAGTTGCAAAATAAATTTCTGTTTTTGGCGTTGTCATTCTGTCCACCCTATTATTTTTGCAATGTCGCCAACTGTTGTATAGTTTGCTGCAGTTTTTCTAATCTTAGCTTCTTTGAATTGAATTTTTTCAAATGAACTTAGTTCTTTGGGTGAACCAATGTATGTTCTTAGTCTTTTGTGAGCTAATAATCCTGAAGGTTTCTTTCTTGGTAGCATTCCACGGATCATTTTCTTCATTATAGTATCTGGTCTTCTTGGATGTATTGGACCATGTCTTGGATGAATGACACTGCTAACTTCTAAAAATCCTCTATATTCACTAATTATGTTTGTTCTTGTTCCACTGATCATGATTTTTTCACAATTTACAACTGAAACTCTGTTTCCATTTAACAATAATTTAGCAACATTTGATGATAGTCTTCCTGCTATGTGGTCTGTAGCATCTACTACAATTGGTTTGTCTATTGATATGACATTTTCTTGACTAGCCAAGTAATACTACTCCTTTTCCAGTTGGGTGTTTTGCTATTAAATCTGAAAAACTAACTACCTTTCCTCCTTTTTCTAAAATCTTTGTAGCTGCAGAATTTGAAATTGAAAATGAGCAAAGTGTAATTTTATGATCAATATCGCCAGTTCCTAATACTTTTCCTGGAAATACTACAGTATCTGCATCCTTTGTTAGTTGACCTATTCTGTTCAAATTGATATGTCGTCTTGCAATAGATGGTTTTAATGCATATTCAGATAATCTTGCCCAAATAGGGGCATCATTTTTAGTAGATGCCTTTTTTAGATCTTTTGCCATGCGTATGACGACTTGATTAGTCATGTGAATAAACCGACTTAAAACCCAAATATAATGTGTATGCTTGGTTTATTCTTTTAATTGGCCAATTATTTCTTTAAACTCTGATAATCTATTACTTAGCTCATCTACTCCTGCAAGAATTATTTGTTCTGGTTTTAATGCTCCTGTTGATTCTATTGTAAGTACTCTCTCATCTTCTTTATTGGTTTCAGTTAAAACTGAAATGTTTGCTGAATTCCACTTTGCATGTTCTGTTCCGCGACCAAGTCTTGCATAACATTCTACTTTGATTCTTTGTCCTGCTGCTAGCTGAACAATTGGAATTTTATCTGAAATTGGTTTTACTGCATCATCCTCAGATGTCAAGTCATTTGATAATATTGTTCTTGTGACGTCTGAATCTCCTGAATCTAGAACTAACATAACTTTACAATTAGAACATCCTGTTTCACTTTGACAATCACATTTTGATGGCTCATTGAATCTTGATAAATCCGTTTTAATTGGTATTAATCCTAGTCTATGCGCCAAACCTTCATCTGGTAATACGGATGAATTTTCTATGATATCTACCGTATCTATAGCAAATATTGGGATGCCATTTAGACAGATACGTCTAAGCGCATTTGCATATTGTAATGGAACGCCTTTTAGCTTTACTGACATTTTTTGATTATCCTTGTTAATTACCTCTAAAGAAGACAAATCTTAGAAGAAAATTTCCAAAGTCCACATAAAAATCTAGCTAGTTTTATGTATAGATCTTAAAGTTTTAGCGTGATTTAATCGAGTCTTTTTTAGGCATAATCTTGTAATTCTCAACATCCTAACTTTTTTTAATTTTCTAACATTCTTTGTTTTCCTAAAATCAAATAAAACTCTAATAATCATAAATGCATAGAATAATCATTGGATTATGAAAAATTCTGTTCACAAATTTTAGAATCTAATCCTAAAATCCGATTTGCTACAGTTTATGATCAATGGGCTGTTCGTGTTGGAGGTGGCATGCGTGAGGGCTTGACTAGCCTGCTTTCAGAACATAAGGAAAATGAATTAGTCACTCTTTCTATTATTGATTGGAAGGCACGTAAAGAAATGTCAAAGTGGCTTGGCAAAACAAAATACACCTTGGCTGAATATGACTTGGTTAAGCGTTTTTCCCTTTATCTGGGGGATGACCATTTACTTCTTGTAAGCACTGCAAAAGATGTCGACACAGATGTAGTGGTAGATAAAATTATCAAACTCTATTACAAAAATCAAGACTAATTTTTTTGCGTATAGATAAATACCAAATTATCATACAATATTTCAGAAATGGTCGATGTAACCGTAGTTAGATATTCCTACGAAGGCGAAAAATTTGAGATTTTGGTAAAGCCTGACCCCGCACTAGATTTCAAACTGGGAAAGAAAAAAGATATTTCTGCAATCTTAATTTCTGATGAGATATACACTGATTCTGGTAAAGGCACTAAACCATCAACAGAAAAACTACTCAAGGCTTTCAAAACTGAAGATGTCAATGAGATTGCTGAGATAATGCTTAGAAAAGGTGATCTGAATCTTACTACTGATCAAAGACGTAAGATGCTTGATGAAAAAAGAAAACAAATTGTTTCATTTATTGCCAAGACTTACGTTGATCCTAGAACACACTTACCTCATCCTCCACTGAGAATTGAACAAGCATTAAAGGATGGAAAAATCACAATAGAACCACAAAAAAATGTGGATGAACAAGTAAAAGATATTGTAGAAAAATTACGTTCTATCATACCTTTGAAATCTGAAAACCTTGATCTTGAAATAACTATCCCGGCACAATATGCATCTCAATCTTATGCTGTTTTGAAATCTGTAGGATTTCTAAAAAAGGAAGAATGGCAAAATAATGGTTCCTTAAAAGCAATACTTGAAATACCCGCTGGAGCAAGGCCAAACGTGCTTGATAGACTAGGTTCTATAACAAAAGGTTCTGCTACAGTTGAGGTTATGAAGTAATGGAGAACAAAAGAAAATATGTTATACCTGGTGATGTAATTACAACAGGCCCCTACAGACCTGAACAAAATGTAATCCTTGATGGCAACAAAATCATTTCTACTGCTATAGGGATTTCAGAAATTTACGATGATTCCATTAAAGTAATACCGCTAACTGGAAAATATATCCCAAAAATTGATGACCTTGTAATTGGCAAAGTCGTCTCTCACACATCATTATCTTGGGAATTAGATATCAATTCATGTTATGTGGGATTTTTACCTGCACAGGATGTTTTTGGAAGAGATTTTTCTGCGCATGCAGATGAACTCTCATCAAAGCTAAAATCCGGTGATCTTGTTGCAGCTAGAATTGCTAATTTTGATAGAACTAGAGATCCACTTGTTACAATAGCTGATAGAGATCTTGGTAAGATTGATTCTGGACACCTAGTCAAGATTTCACCTAGCAAAGTTCCACGCCTGATTGGAAAAAGAGGAACTATGATTCAAACAATTGAAATGGCTACTGGTGCTGCTATTACAATTGGTCAAAATGGTTGGGTCGTAGTCTCATGTGAAACTCCCGAGGGATTATTAAAGGCTAAAAAGGCAATACAAATGGTAGACGAAAAGGCACATGTTGCTAATTTAACTGACCAAGTGAAAGAAATGTTAGAATCAAAAGGTGAATCATAATGGGCGGAAGAGATACAACACTAGTGTTACTAGATGAAAATGGAATTCGCTGTGATGGTAGAAAAGTCGATGAACCAAGACGAATTATGATTAAAGCTGGAGGATTAAAAAATGCTGATGGCTCGGCATACATTGAATTTGGCGATAACAAAATTCTAGTTGGAGTATTTGGTCCACGAGATGTACATCCAAAACACATGTCCAATACAGATACAGGTATTTTACGAGTTAGATATCATATGGAGCCATTTTCTGTAACTGAGAGAAAAAATCCTGCACCATCTAGAAGAGAAATTGAAATTTCCAAAGTTATCAAAGAGGCATTAGAGCCAGCAGTAATGTTAGACAAATTTCCAAGAACTGCAGTTGATGTTTATATCGAAGTTCTTCAAGCCGATGGCGGCACTCGATGTGCTGCCCTTTCTGCTGCATCTGTAGCTTTAGCAGATGCTGGAATTCCAATGAGAGATATGGTGGCAGCATGTGCTGCAGGTAAAGCAGCAGATACAATTATTCTTGATGTTAATAATGAAGAAGACCAAGCAGGGCAAGCCGATATGCCTATTGGCTACATGCCAAGTCTTGAAAAAATCACACTACTTCAATTAGATGGCGTACTAACTCCTGCAGAATACAAGAAATGTGTGGAAACAGGAATTCATGGTTGTAAAATTGTTTATGAATTACAAAAGAAAGCATTAACTGAAAAATATTTTGGAAACGGAGAAAAGTAAATGACATCTACTTCTGTAATTGATGAGCTCAAAAAATCTCAAATTCTTGAATTATTAGAACAAGGAAAAAGAGTTGATGGGAGAGCACTAGACGAACCACGAAAATTAATGATTGAAATAAACGCAATTCCAAAAGCAAATGGTTCTGCACGAGTTAGATTAGGTGACAGTGAAGTAGTTTGTGGCGTTAAAATTCAACCAGACAGACCTTTTCCAGATATGGGTGACAAAGGTATCTTCATTTGTACTGCTGAGCTTTTACCGTTTTCTCATCCAAGTGTTGAAACTGGTCCTCCTGGGCCTGATGTTATTGAATTGGCAAGAGTAGTTGATAGAGGTATAAGAGAAAGTCACATGATTGATTTGTCTCAACTAGTAATTGCAAAAAATAAATCCGTCGTTGGAGTTTTTGCTGATAATGTTGTAGTTGATTATGATGGAAATTTGTTTGATGCATGTGCTTATGCTGCGACAGCTGCAATTCTCTCTTCCAAAATGCCAAAATGGGAAATAAAAGATGATGTACCAACTTTAGTTGAAGGTGGAGAATCAAGTGTTCCAACTACTACTATTCCCGTCTCTGTCACTATGGGCAAAATTGGAAATTACATAATTGTTGATCCAAATGGTGATGAATGGGATAGCATGGATGCAAGAATTACAATTACTACTGATTCTAATGGAAACATTTGTGCTTTGCAAAAAGGAGGAACTGGAGGATTTACCTTTGATGAGGTAATCAAATGTGGTGAAATATCTGTTAAAGTAGGCTCAAAAATAAGAGAAAAGTTAAAACAAGCAAAAGAGGGAGGACAATAAATTGGTAAAGCAAAAATCACTAAAAGGATTAGGTGCAAGATATGGTATCAAAATTAGAAAACAGTATGCAAAAATTCACTTTCAACTAAAAGAAAAGAGAACTTGCCCTGAATGTGGTTCTCAACAGTTTAATCGAGATGCAGTTGGTATTTGGTCTTGTAAGAAATGTAGTTTCAAAGTTGCTGGAACAGCATATGATGTCAAGCTTTAATGCCAAAATCACTATTGATGCAAAAGAGAAAACAAAAGCGATTTTTGATTCTATAAACACTGATAATGAATTTTATCCAGAAAATCCAACAAAAACCCACATGGCATTAAATGAAAAAATTACCATTTCAATAGACTCTGATCATATTCCACACTTACGAGCAAATCTTAATTCAACTTTGAGATTAATTCAGGCAAGTTACGATTCAATTGAATCGGTAAAGATATAATGAAATCGCAGACATTGTATTAACATGTCAGCAGGACAAATGCCACCTTGGCTTCAAGAGCAACTCATGAAAATGCAGCAATCTCAACAAAACCTTCAATCAATAATGACACAAAAACAACATCTTGAAATGGAAAATATTGAGACTGAAAAAGCTCTTGAGGAATTAAAAAAAGCAGCAGATGATGATAATGTCTACAAACATGCTGGTTCAATTTTGATAAAATCTACTAAACAGGCACTAATTGATGAATTAGAAGAACGAAAAGAGATGGCCAAAACACGTGCAACTGTTCTTGAAAAACAAGAATCTAGAATTAAGGAATCTCTCAAAGAGCAAGAAGCAAAAATCACCGAAATGATGCGAGGTCCACCATCCGGAGGCACTCAAATGTCAAAACCCCCACCTGATGATAATCCCAGAAAATAGCCTGACAACTGAGATTTCAAAAAGATATTAACAAATTAACAAAATTACATTTGGTGAAATTAGAAAATTTACGAATTATTGTAGATGAACGGGAACGTAAGAGTGGTATTCCTGATCTGCTAAAATCTGTCGGACTTAATATTGAAATGAAAACATTACCTGTTGGTGATTACATTGTTGCACCTGAAACTGTTGTAGAGCGTAAAAGTATTCGTGATTTGATGTCTTCTGTTTTTGATGGTAGGCTCTTTGATCAATGCTCTAGACTAAAAGAACACTTTCAATTTCCAATAGTGCTTATGGAAGGAAATGTAGATGAAATTGAAGAAATAACTGATAATCCAATGATTTTCTATGGTGCACTGTCTACTGTTGTAATTGATTTTAAAATTCCAATAATTCCTACTCCTAGTGCAATTCATACTGCAAAATTACTTGTTTCATTGTGTTCTCGAAATGGATCTGCAAAAGGCCCCTATCTGAAAAAAATAAAAAAATCAAATGATTTGGAAAAGCAACAACTGTCGTCTCTTTGTAGCTTACCTGGCATTGGCGAGAAATTTGCTGTTAGAATGCTTGAGAAATTTGGAACTCCTTTGAAAGTTTTCACTGCTACAACTGCTGAACTTGCAAAAGTTGAAGGACTAGGAGATGTCAGAGCTAAAAAAATAAAAAAAGTGCTTGAATCTCAAAGCAAATACATCAAAGCATCAAACCAAAAAACTTTGCATGATGCATGATACTATTAAATAAATTAACAAATCTGTGTCATTTATGTTAGTTTCAATAGATTGGCTAAAAGATCATATCTCTGATCCAAATGTTATAATTTTAGATACACGTCCTAAAACAATGTTTTTGTACGGTCATATCTCACAATCTCAATCACTAACAATAGAACAAGTTATCCAATTTGATCAGTATGGGCAAATCTCGTTATTGATGAAAAAAAAATTGCTGATCTTTTTAGCTCACTTGGAATTGATAATTCTAAAACTGTTATTCTTATTGGCGATTCCATGGATCCATCATCTGCTAGGATTGCATGGACATTTCTTTACTTTGGACATGAAAAAACATACCTACTTGATGCAAATATTATGGACTTGCAAAAAAATGGGCTTGAATTAACAAAAAAATTATTCACTCGTGCATTGGCAACATTTATTCCAAAAATCAACTCTAAAATTCGAATAGAATCTGATCATCTTAAAGAAAATCTAAATAATTTTGCAGTATTAGATGCAAGAACACCTCAAGAGTTTATGGGTGGACATTTACCTAACTCAAAACTAATTCCATTTACTGAAGGAATAGCATATGATGGTAAATTATTTCAAAATAAAGATTTTTTACAAAATCTTTTTTCTCAAAACCACGTATCTAAAGATAGTGAAATTGTTTGTTATTGTATGCATGGTCATAGGGCATCTAGTCTATTTTTACAATTGATGATTGCAGGTTATCAAAATATAAAATTGTATGATGGATCATTTGTTGATTGGTATGGACGGAGATTGCCCCTTGAGTAGTTTTCTCTTAAGTGGTGTACCGCACATTGGGCACTCTTTTCCAATCGTATGATTTGTACGACATCCCGGACAATAATGAACCCATTTGCCAACGTCTTGAAAACTATTTGTCATTATAGGTGATATCTTCAATCCTATATTTTTTGCAACATTTGTAATTGCAAAATCATCTGAAATAATCTCTCCTTTCAGGCTGATGCATAGCGCAATTATTGAAATATCTTGCTTTGATAATTGTGGAAAATCCCCAGTTTCTCTGGCAGATGCTATGGCTGTATTTGTTGATTCTTTGTCTGGATCCATTATTTTTAATCGATTAGTTTCTAGCAGTGTTCCTAATGCATCCTGATTTTTTTTGATGTGTTTTATTTCCTCATAAACAAGAGATGTTGTATAACAATCATTGGATGATCCAAATGGAACTCCTGCATAAAATGCACTTGCATCTAATATTCTAAAATCCAAGTTTACTCATCTGTCTTAGTCCTCGTTTCTTCAATCTAACAAAGACTGCTGGCTTTCTATACTTTTTTATAATTATCGGTTCGCCATAACCTGCCGATTTTACTACCTGTGCATCCATCACTATACTACAGTCATGTGATGATATTATTTCTATTTTTTCATCTGGCACCACAATTGATTCTAATCTGTAAACTGGAGCAACTGGTGTTATAATCAAAACATCTAGACTTTCATGAAGAATAGGACCGCCTAAAGAAAATGAGTGCCCTGTTGAACCACTTGGAGTGGCAATTATTACTCCATCCATTTTTTGTTTGACTGTGTCATTTTGAAATTTTATCTCAATTTCTGCAGTTTTTGTAAGATTTGTTCTACAAATGTAGATCTCATTTAATGCTGGTGGAAATTCTTTACCTCCACATGAAGCTACAACTCTGGTTCGTTTATCTAAAAAGAATTTACCTTTTAGAATTTTATCAATTGCATCATCTATTTCATCAATAGTTATTTCAGCTAGTATACCTCTATTACCGCCTACGTTAATTGTTAGAATTGGAGTCTCATTTTCAAGATATCTAAAAACTCTTAGAGTTGTTCCATCTCCTCCTAATGTAATTACTAGATCAAGTTTTTCTTTTTTCAGCTCTTCTAGTGTCTCTACTTTTTTTGCACCTTCTACTTCTATGGGAGAAATTGTAAATACTGTGGATTTTTTTGCTAGAAATTTTTTTGCAACATTTTTTGCTGCATCTTCTGACTCTTTTGAACCTACTTTGCTAACCACTGCAACTTTTTGAAGTTTCAAGTAGTTCTCCTAAGGCTTCATTTGGTTAAAAAGATATTTTTTATTTAATTTATTGTAAACACAAATAAGTATGAATACAAATTTGTAAAATAACATGAATTACGCACATCCAGAAGTTTTAGTAGATACAGATTGGGTGTCAAAAAATCTCCCAAATGAAAATAGAAAATTAGTTGAAGTTGATTATGATCCAGTAAATGGATATCAAAAAGGTCATATCAAAGGAGCTAGCTTAATTTGGTGGAAACGAGACATTAATGATCCTATAACTAGAGACATCATTAATAAAAGACAATTTGAGACATTAATGTCTAAAAATGGTATACGTGAAGATACTGAAGTAATTCTTTATGGTGATTTTAATAATTGGTTTGCAGCATTTGTTTTCTGGGTTTTCAAATATTATGGTCATGAAAATCTAAAAATTATGGATGGCGGGAGAAAAAAATGGGAATTAGAAAATAAAGAATACACTACAGAAGAACCACAACTTGCTTTAACTGTATACAAAGCACAACCCCCTGATGAGGGACTCAGAGCTTATCTGTTTGATGTCAGTAGAGCATTAGGACGAGAAGATACTGTGATGGTTGATGTAAGATCTCCAAAAGAATTCTCTGGAGAAATCACAGCCCCTCCTGAATATCCAATGGAGCATGCACAAAGAGGTGGACATATTCCTAAAGCAAATAATATTCCATGGGCAACTGCTGTAAATGATGCTGATGGTACATTCAAGTCTGTAGCAGATCTTAAACAAAATTATGAATCAAAAGGTGTTACACCAGACAAAGATGTTATCTGTTATTGTAGAATTGGAGAAAGATCATCTCATAGTTGGTTTGTTCTAAAATATCTACTAGGTTATTCCAAGGTTCGAAACTATGATGGTTCTTGGACTGAATGGGGTAACATGATAGGAAATCCTGTGGAAAAATAAATTGTCATTAGACCTTCCTGTACTAAAAAACGGCTCATTTTATTACATTAAAGACGGCGATGCCGATTTTATTCTGGAAGATAAAACAAAAAGAGGTCTTACAGTAAAGGACACATCCATTGATGAAAAACTAAACGTCAAAGCCGATAAAGGCATGATTCATGATATAGATGGAATTGGACATTGGGTTTCAATTCGTTGGTATTTTTCAAAATCTCTGTTTGATCTCAAAAAAATCTCAGAATATGCCGAAGTAATGGAAAAAAAGTATATTGAACTTCGAGAGCTTACGTGTCCCGACGACAGTGACTGATAACCTTTTTAAATAAAATCAATCTACTGAAGTCGAATGTCGTTACTTCTAAAAGATCGAGTTTGGACAATGGAAGCACCAACTGCAAAACGTGGTGTATATCCTCTTCATGGCTTCAAACTTGGACTTTATAGATTACCAATAAAACTTGAAGATCCTCTAGAAATTAAATCTGTACACGACGGTCTGAAAAAGGCGTTTGAAATGGATGCTTATGCCGATAGAGTATTTGCAACATATCGTTGGAAAGAACATAACATGAAAGATCCTGACGCAAAAGGGTATGAAGAAGTAGAGTTGTCTGTAACTGTTGAAATTGTCAGTGGAGAAGTAGTTGATATTATTTATCAAATTTTCCCAATTGAAAAATTTGGCGACCCAAACTGGGTTAAAGATTATAGAAAAAAGGCAGATCATTTTGCAAAAATGGTTATTGATACTATCTTACGTAATACCATATTGGCAGATAAGATGATTTCTTATCTTGCAAAAGCAGAGAAGCTTAATCACTCTGGAGCAATGCAGAGACTAGAAGAGCTTACTCCTCTTGCAAAAATTGTTCTTAATGCTAAACCCAAAGCAACTGAAGCTACAGATGAAATTGCTGAAGATGATGGCGGTGAAATCGAAATTCCAGATGGAGCAAAACCAGGACCAATCGATGTTACTTACAAATCTAAAATGAAACCATCTTCTCCATTTGATGCAAATGGATACACAATCAAGACTTGGGGTAGAAGGGGCACCAACAATGGAATTCTTGGTGTTTGGGGGGAATTCGTATCTGTTGATTATGATATCTGTATTGCAGATGGTGCATGTATTGAAGCATGTCCAGTTGGAGTCTATGAATGGTTTAATACTCCTGGCAATCCTGGATCTGAGAAAAAACCCCTCATGTCAAAAGAACCTGATTGTATATTTTGTCTTGCATGCGAAGGTGTTTGTCCGCCACAAGCAATAAAGATCTTTGAGCAAAAATAAGTAAATTACTTTGCAAGTATAAATAGTGACCAGGCATTTTGGGAAACTAGACAATGGCACTTAATTCATTTACTCAATTTATTTTTAATTTGTTTATTGCATCTGCAATTATTATTAGTGCTTACACCTGTAATTTCTATTATCTGACATATCTCTCAATAAAGCGAAAAGAAATTCTTTCTACTGCTAATGTGGGAACTCCATCAGTTACTATTCACTTACCAATCTACAATGAAAAGTATGTTGCACAGAGACTAGTTGATGCAGTGTGCATGATGGATTATCCCAAAGAAAAGATGAGGATAATGGTTTTAGATGATTCTGATGATGAGACAGTGGATCTTTTATCTGATGTTGTTGCTAAATACAAAAAACAAGGATTTCAAATTGACCATATACGACGTGGTACAAGAAAAGGGTACAAAGCAGGTGCTCTGAAACATGCAATGCAAACTACTGATACAGAGTTTGTAGCAATTTTTGATGCTGATTTTATTCCACCAAATTGGTTTCTAAAAAGAGCGATTCCTCACTTTTCTAAATCTAATATTGGACTAGTTCAATGTCGTTGGGGACATGTAAATGAAAACTATTCTGCAATTACTCAAGCACAAGCACTTAGTCTTGACTTTCATTTTTTAATTGAACAAAAGGCCAAAAGCAATTCTAATTTATTTATGAATTTTAATGGCACTGCAGGAATCTGGAAATGTGCTTGTATAGCAGATGCTGGTGGATGGCACACTGCTACACTTGTTGAAGATCTTGATCTAAGTTATCGAGCTCAGATGAAAGGATGGAAGTGTGTTTTTTTACCTGATATTGTAGTTGATGCTGAACTTCCTGTTCAAATGAATGCAGCTAAAAGACAACAATTTCGCTGGGCAAAAGGCTCTATCCAATGTGCAATTAAATTATTGGCAGACATTGTAATCAAACGTAAAGTTTCAGTAGAAGCAAAAATCCAAGCATTTGTTCAACTAACACGTCATATTGTTTATCCATTAATGTTGATACAGTTTCTTGCATTACCTGTACTTTTAGCTTCAAACATGAATCTTTATCTTGTTAGTTTTATTCCTGCATTGACAATTGCCGCATATCTTGCCATGGGCCCTGGTGCATACATTGTGATAATTCAAAGTATGTATCATAAATCTTGGAAATCAAAAGCAAAGATTTTGCCTGCATTACTTGTTTACAATGCCGGAATGTCTGTAAATAACAGCGTAGCTGTGTTTGATGCTGTTTTTGGAAAGAAAAATGAATTTCTAAGAACTCCAAAATATGGAATTGTTAACAAAGAAGATAATTGGAGAGATAAAGCATACAATTTACCTTTTACAAAAACCACATTACTTGAGATCTTTTTTGGTATCTATGGACTGATGGGAATTTTGATTTCTATATTTTCCAATAATCCTGTTTTTGCACCTATTATTGGGCTACAAACTGTTGGCTTTTTTTATATCTCCTACATGAGCCTCTCTCATACAAGATTTAAAAGAATTAAATCCGGCAATATTCCTGTTTTAACTAAGATAGAAAAAATGGCAAAAAGAACATATCAACTCTCAATGATTGGAGTAGTTGCAATTATCATTTTTGGAGGATTTATGGCAATCAATGGATATCATACTGATGTTTATCCTCTTGATAAAATACGTGGAAATTTAGATGGTATACTTGGTTCAGCTGATCCAGTTTCAATTAAAACTCACTTGACTGCAATTAAACAAGATTTGGCAATTGTTATGGAAAAATTACCTGAAAGTAAAAACCCTGTTTGGGTCTTTCCTACCGAATCTACAAGCTTTCTTCGAATAGAACGTGATGTTGATAATATGATTGCAAATGCTGAAACTATTTCTGGAATATCAGAAGACAATGCTGCATTTCAAACCGGCATGACTAACATTGGAGAACGCGCTTTTGCAATACGTCAAAATATTATGGATGCTACTCCATACATGTTTGTCAGCGTATCTAATATTGTATTTAGTACGATGTGGATAGCTGCAATTTTAGGAATATTTGCGGCTCTAAAACGAAAGAAAGATCAACTGACTGCATTTGATGAAGCAACAGGCATTTAGGAAATATTCAACTCGTTTCGTATTTCATCTACAGCTCTAATACCGTAAATATCTCTAATTTGTTGAATTCTGATTGATTCTTTTAGCAAGTCTTTGCCAATTGTATTTATCAAAATTGCAAAGATATCACTAAATCTAATCTCCCATTTGTCTGCACAGTCCAAAATTTTGCTGATTGCCCATTGCCTGACTTCATGTGGTAGTGGAATTTTCTCTCCTGCTTCTATTGATAATCTATCAAATAAATTCACAATCTCTGCTGTTTGTAATGCCATGTTTTCAAGATCTTTTATATCGCCATACTTTGATTCTGAATGCATTCTTATTTTTGATTGATATTCTGATAGCTTTAACAATGCCATCATCTCTTTTGATGATTCTTTGGATGCCTTGTTTGTAACATTTTTGACTGATTGCATCTCTTCAAATATTCTATCTGATTTTTTGTGAAATTCTACTGTAGATGCATCTTGTCGTTTTAAAATATCTGATACGGATGAAATTTTTTGTTCTATGCTGCCTGTTTTCTCAAACACATTCTTTTTGAAATTTGAAAAATCCTCTTGGACTGATTTTAACCCCTCTCCTACAAATGCTGCAGAATCTACATTTGCAGCAATTGTGGCAAACTGCTGCTTTAATCCCTCTATGACGCCTCCTAAAGAATCCATTTTTGAGGCTTTTCCAGCAATCGCATCAATTGCAATTTTAATTGCACCTAATTCTAAACTCAGTTTTGATGCTGAATTTACATTGTCTTTGATTTTTCCAAGTTCTTGATTTAAGCTAGAAATTACCTGAGAGCTCACTTCAGTGCTGCCTGTTTTTTTAATTATTCCTTCAACACTATTTTTTAGATTCTCCATCTCTTTACCAATGTCTAAAAATGAATCTGTTTTTCCAGATACTTTTCTAAGATCGTCTCTTACTTCATCAATTCTCTGTGCTATTTTTATTATCATTTGTGAATTGTTTCTCATGGAATTCATGCTGTCTTCTACTTGCCGTGATAATTCCTGGGTCTTTGGAGATGATTTTTGTAATTCATTTATTTTGTTTACTTCTTCTTGTAGTCTTACCGTTTGATCCTTGATTTTTGTAACTAAATTCGATTGGGTTCTTACATGATTTAGTCCTGCATAAAGTTTCTGCGTGTCATCTTCTAGAATGTTTATCTGCTTTGATTGTTTCTGTATGCTTTCTAATGTCAAAGTTAATGTGTCAATCATTTCTTTCATAGAAACAAGGACTTTTTGATTATCACCAAAAATCTTTGACATTACTTTGATTTCTTTTTGTAATGCCTTACTGGAATCTGATACTGATGCTACCTTCTTTAGTATTGCAGCCGGTGTAGGTTCACGTTTTATGACCTTTTTTGTTTTATCTGAAACTTTGTGTGTTTTCTTCGTTTCTTTGGTAGCCATATCTAATAATAATAAAATATGATGATAAAAAAGTTAGGTGTAAAATAAAAAATGTAAAGAGTTACTTGTTGACAACTTCTGGTTCATGAAGTAACTCATGAAAGGTCTTTTCAGCTAGTCCAATCGCTGTGTCAATAAACCCTCTTGGACAATATTCACATTGAATCATATAGTACGGTATGGTACCGTACTATTAATGTTTAGGTAATTGTGACGTTACCAGTTATGCAGTCAGATACCCCAGGTCATTTCTCTACACTATTTTCAGCTGACCTACTCATCATTCTGCATTTAGATTAATGATAACTAGGCATAAAGAGGTTCAAAACATAATAAATTCACATAAAAGTTATGCTAAGTTAAAAAATCTATTTTCGTTTGTTGTATTTGTGAGCAACTGTTTTTAAACAAATTTGTTAAATGATACTGTGGATAATTCTATACTTCAGATTGATCCATCTGGAATTCATACTATTTTGAATCAAATTGCAACTGATTTTGTTGAGCAGATTACTCACATTCCTCACACTTCATTTGTTACTGATTTAGCTTTTATCATGATTATTGGTGCAATTGTAACTCTTGCATTCTTTAAAATAAAACAACCTCTCATCATTGGATATCTTTTTGCAGGTATGCTGTTGGGACCTCTGTCTCCTCTTTGGTCTTGGATTCTTCCTTCAGGTGGTCGTCCTTCTGACATGTTGGAAGGAGTGGGAATTTTAACTGACATGTCTGCATTGAATCTGTTTTCTGAAATAGGAGTTATTTTACTTCTTTTTGTAATTGGGATTGAATTTCCTTATGCAAAAATCAAAAGTATTGGAAGAATAGCAATTGGTGTAGGTACTATTGGTCTGTTTACGACATTAGGTGCAATTTTTTATGTTGCAAGTTCGCTTGGATTGAATTCTATGGATTCTTTATTTATTGCTGCAGCACTTTCAATTTCTAGTACTGCTGTCATTGTAAAAATTTTAGAAGAGATGGGACGAATAAAAAGAGAATCTACAATTCTTGTATTGGGAATATTAATTGTAGAAGATGTAATTGCTGTCATTTTAATTTCCTCTTTACAATCAATTGCTTTAGTTGGAACTGTATCTATAGAATCTATTTTGATTGTAGTCATTGTTGCAACAGGCTTGATTGTCGGTACATTCACAATTGGAACAAAAGTGATCACACCATTAATTGATAGAGTTGCTGCATCTGAACACCATGAAATTTTATTATTGAGTGTTCTTGGAGTATGTTTTGGCTATGCATTATTGGCAAATATTGTTGGGTTGTCAGTTGCTATAGGTGCCTTTCTTGCAGGTGTCCTAGTTGCTGAATCCAAATCGTCTGAAGTTTCCAAACTCTTGGCAAGCCCCATTAAAGATATGTTTGTAGCCATATTTTTTGTCTCGGTTGGTGCTTTGATGGATGTGTCTCAACTTCAAAATTATATTTTTATAGCTATTGCACTAATTGCGGTTGCAATTGGCACAAAGTTTGGAGGTAATCTGCTTGGCAACTTTTTATTCCGCCAAAAACGTGGCAAAGCTGTTCGTTCTGCATTCACATTAGCTGCTCCCAGAGGTGAATTTTCAATTGTTATAATAAAAACTGGAGTTGATATTGGGGCAGTAAGTGCATTTTTGTTCCCACTAGTGGGTGTGATTTCTATTATCACTGCATTTCTCTCACCATTTATGATAAAGGCAAGTGATAAAGTGGTTCCAATGTTGGAAAAGAAAAATGTCTGATGAACTCAAAAAATTATCTGAACAAGTCCATGATGGTGTGACCACATTTGATTTTGATGGCAAGGATATTCCATGTATAATTTTAGATGAAAGAAAATATGATGAAATAATATCCAAAGTTGCTGGGAAATCTCTTGCAATTAACACTGATCTTAACATATTGCAAGATGGATTGGGTCATGTCTTTGTGGAAATTGTTTTGACATTTTCTCAAGGTGAAATTGTTGAAAAACTGCTAATCAACGCAAACAAGGATCTGTCATTTTTTCAATCTCTTGCAAAAACTTCAATGCTTGCACTTTCATCACCAAAATCTCATTATGGAAAAGATAATGTCTTTATGATTCAGCTACCTAGACCTGAAAAAGCTGAAAACGCATTAGATATTATCGAACGTGGATTGGTACAAAATAATCAAAAATAAATGGTGCAGTTACCGGGATTTGAACCCGGGTCACGAACTTGGCAAGCTCGAATATTAACCAAACTGTACTATAACTGCAACAATCCTAAGGGATGAATTTGGATATTAAACTGTTTTTAACTATTGTATCCAAGATAAACTATGGATGAAATACTAATGGAGAAAATTAAGCAAAAAATTCATGAGACTATTTCAAACAAAGATGAAATTCGACAACTCATCCAATTGCTTTCAAACATTGATGATTCTAAATCATTTGCACTTGGAATTGTTGTTGGAAGACTCTACAATGCCTTTTATTATCAAACAAAAAGAATTCTAAACCGAGAACCCACGAAATTTGAATTTACAGAATTTTTAGAATTTGTTAAAAGTAAGAAATCTGATCTAGAAAATTTATGGTGACATTTTTTGTTCCCAAGGAATAACATTGATTGTTGCTCCTCCAGGTAGTTTTACACAAGCACTTCTAAGGGCTTTTTTTGCTTTTTCTAGATGTGCTGCATTAACATAAAACTCCATAAGACATTGTCCAAGCTTTACTCTGGCACCCAAACTAGTAGCTTTTCCCCAGGCTCTTCTCATTCCTTCTGAAATTCTATCTGCACCTGCAGTTGCAACCATTTTATTTTCTCTAAGAAGAACATGAGGATAAATTCTGAGTCTGGAGAAATATCCTGTCTCTCCAGCTGTCTGTTCAAGTGTTTTATTTGCTGCTAATCTACAAGACTCTATGGCCACATGTCTAATCTGACATTTTTCGTTTGTGAGTAATTGAACACAATAATCATACCCTGCTCTTTTTCCTCCTTGAAATTTTGCAATTTTTATCTGTGGATTACCTTTGATGAATTCCTTTCTACAAAATGGCTGTCCTTTTCCTACTCTATAATTAGCACCATGCATGATAACCTCAAACCAAAATGCCCATATTTTAACGGTTAGCCAAACCTCTTCTCCAATACTTATATGGTAAATTAGAAAAAAGTTTCAACTTTATTACTTCTTATCAGTTTGGGTTCCTAAATTACTACGTGTCTTACATCCAAGAAACTAATACTAGGGAGGAATATCTCAACTCAAAATCTGTCATAAGCACTAGAAAAATGGCAGAATCTAGCTTAACTCAGTTTGGCAGGTTCACTGAATCAGAATATCATAAAACTCCTGAAGAAATTCTCTTCGATCTGAAAAATGATGACAAGGCATTAGAGAAGATCTACACTGTCTTAAACAAATGGATAACTTGGCTAGGACAAGACCATCCTGAAATTATCACATATTTAGGTAGATACAAGAACATCAAAAAGACATTCAAGGCAATTCACCCAAACACTCAGAAGCAATACCTCAACCATACCAAAGGTTTTCTTGAAGATGTTGGCGGGTTTGATATCAATAGCAGAAGATTGCGAAAAAGAGTGAGACTGCCAAAAGCAGAAGAGGAAGAGCCTGAACCACTCACAAAGGAGGAACTCAGGATTTTACTTGATAATTGCTCAAACAAGAAAAAAACAATGCTTATGGTTATGAAAGACTCTGGAATGAGAATTGGTGAGGTTTTACAACTAAAGAAAAAAGACTTTGATATGACAAAGACTCCTGTTGAGATACATATTCCAGCTTTTGCAACAAAGACAAGAAAATCAAGAACAACATTTGTCACACGAGAAACAAGACATATTCTATTGAGAAGATTAAATGAGATAAATCATGATGAATTGGTTTTTGGTACAAATGACAATGTTAGAGCATCAGTAAACACACAGATTTCTGAATTTGATTATATGAGAAATAAAATAAGCAGTATATGTCCTCGATTCTCAGAAAAATATGACAGTAATGGGCGTTACAAGATATCCCTTCATTCTCTAAGGTCTTTTACGGCTACCCAATGTGCTGAAGCAGTAGATGAATCATTTGCACATGGAATTATTGGTCACAAAAAATATCTTGGTCAATACATCAGAAATCAAGATAAAATGTCAGAAAAATATCTTAGGGCTGAAAACTATCTAATGATATACGAGACTGTCGAAATTGTAGCTGATGAAACAGTAAAAACCATGCAGGAAGATATTGAAAAACTCCAGTCCGAATAATTTTGATCTTAGATTCATTCTAACTAAAATTTAGTCAGAATTTTTTCACTAGTTAAATTTCTTTAATTCAAGTAATAAATAACAAATTCTGTTTATTGAGAATTATATTCTAAACTTGTTGTTTTACTAAATCCTTAAGTTTATACTCGATTTAGATCATCATTGAAAAAATTCTATCTCATTATTTTCTTACTTGGTGTCTTTGGTATTGCTTTTCCACTTCAATTCTCAGATGCTTTTGAGTACAGTCCACTTCCAATCATTTCTCTAAAGGATCTTCCTACCCAGACTGATTTTCTCAGTAAGGACAAAGAATCACTATTGGGAGACACAATTCACTCTACTTTTATTCGTGAAAATGGTGAAACAATAGAACTCTATCTACTTGCGTCAAACAAGAAAGCCGTTGGAATCTTTTATTTTGAAGACAAAACAGATAAAATATTCACAGACAATGCATATTATCAAACTGATCTATTTGTGATGAATTTCAGATCAGATATAGATGCAAAGATTACTTACGTAATAGCATCACAGCGTAACGACAACAGTTGTGTGAAATCCATTGTTTCAGGTGAAGATTTTGATTATTCTCTTGAGGGAGATTGTAGTGCAGGAGCTGTAATTATAAAACAAACCAAAGAAGGATGGGCAGCATACGTTAAATTTTTTGTGGATTTTGAGAAACCTCTTCAAGACAAACCATATTATCTGAAATGGGCTTATGTGGATGCTGCAGAACTTGATGATAAGGAAAGAGATACTTCAGCAATTTATTTATGGCCAGAATCATTTTTTTGGGATGGCACTGCATATCTATCACAAGAAGAACATTCAACAATTAATGTTAATTCAGGTAGACTAGAAATTAATGACTTTCTTTACATGCCAAATGATATTCTAACTAAAAATCTATCTCAAAACAAAATTCAATGTGCAGACAACACCGTCAAAGCCATGACTGATGAGAAAGACGGGGTATATACAAAAGAGGATGTTGCAAGAATTTCAGCCAAAATCAATTCAATACAAAAAGATGTCAAAATATTTCTCACAGTCTATGATCAACAAGACAATGTGATATTAAAGAAAAGTACACAGTTTTTAGATTCTGATCCATTTTTCTTGATAGATTTTAAGGATTTTAATCCAGGATTGTATAATGCTGTTATCGAATTTGGAATTAACGGACCTAAAGGTCAAGTGTTATTTGGAGTGGATTATCAAAAACCAATAATCCAAGAAGAGCCAAATCAGTGTACTCTGTATCTATTGTATGATAATAGCAAAAACTCTCTGATTATCTTTGGTCAAATATATGATCCTTCAGGAACATCATTTGATGGATTTCATGTATTTTTAGACAGAAATGGTGATGGATTTTCTGAATTAAATAAAGATGACTTACAATTTTACATCACAAAGAATGATTTTGGTGGGAAAAAAATTACAGGATCTGAAGGATGGCAATTTGTTGAGACACATCAAGAAAAAGGAAATGCCAGAATCAACCAACTAAGAGATGGGTATGATGTGTATCTTGAGATATCTGATGTCTCTAAGGGTTTCAAAATTGCAACAGAGCAAAGTGATTATACATTTAGTGAATACAAAAAAAGCAGATTTCCACCTAATAGTTTCTCTACTGCTCCACAAACATGGGCAACAGCGAATTTTGTAGATAAGAATCCAAAAAAATATGAGGCATCACAATGGGTTCCTAATGAAATAACTGTAACACAATCTATTGATCTAAATCTGATTCTTGTAGGAGACGAATGGTCTGAACAACAAAAAAAGCAGATTCTAAATAAATTATACAAATCAAATTCACCACTAATTAGTAGTGAGTTGCATCTCTCTGGAGCAAAGTATCTCTATCAGTACAAATTTGTTTCTGCCCCCAAAGAATTTTCTACAGATTTATTTAATATGATGAAAGAGGATGCTAAACGGATAAACCCCTTCTATGGAGAAAATGATTATAAAAATCCAAGTGGAATAGCAAATTGGGTAAAAACAAATCATACTGAATGGGTTGATGTTGCACAACAAAGATATGACATTGCTTACAAACTAATTGATGCACAAAAAGTAGAATCTTTCATCTATGATAATTTAATTGCAAAAGATTCCTCTCTGAATCATCAAAATTCTGCAAACCTAGTCTTTATTGCAGATGACATGAAAGAGATAGACTTTTTGCATAATTACATAATACACACTAAAGATCCTTCTACCGACAAATATCATAAGGCAGTTGGATTAATGGGGTATGGTGGAAAACACAACACCTACTTTTTTGATCTTTACGCAGTACCTTGGGATAAATATCAGGGAGTTCCTGGATGGTATGATCCTAATCTAATTAATGAATATACTGACTTTCATGACTTGATAAATGAAGAAGACAGAATTCATCTTTTTGCAGATTACATAAATAATGCAACTTCACTTTTGATAACTCCATCATACGTGTATCCTCCAGTATACAAAACTAATTATCTTATTGATTTGGTAATTGCAACTGAACCAAGTTCAACTGCAAATACTGTTCTAATTGATCATTTTATTGATGAAGGAAAAATAATATCTCAGCTAGAAGAATTAATTCCAAATTCTTCTTGGACTCTTAACCTTACCTTAGAAAATATGGACAGTAGTAATCTTCCTACAAATCTTAAAAAAATACTAAATTCTGCTAAAAAAGTATATGTGCTTTCTGAAGACTCTGGACCTGTTGCATCTATTTTGGATACTGAAGATGTATCAAGGGAGTTAATCAGTTGGGCATCTACCAGAGAATCATCTGATTTTCGGGACTTTGAAGATATTAAAAATTCTCAATGGACAATACCTGTGTTGGTAATTATTGGTAAATCTGATAATCAGTGGTATATTGGTGATTATGGAGTAATTGGATACGGAGCTCCAAATCCAGAGGATGAAAATCAACCTTGTTGTGCCATTGCATTATCTAATGATAAGACGGTATGGACTGATAACAGTGGTATGACAGATCTTGTTGTTCATGAAGTTGGACATGTTTTAGGATTGAGTCACCCATTTCAAGGATATTCTCCAGAATTTGATCCTATAAGAAATGATTATTTTAATTGGTATGGCAGTGTGATGGCATATTCAAGTCCCTTACATGGATGCTCCTACTGGTATTCCCTATTTGACGAGGATCCATGTGGTATTAGTGATTCGTATTTCACTCATTTTGAAAAAGAAACTATTTCCAGAGGAATTGCAACATATTTGATTAAATCTGCAGAGAATAATGTCTATAGGACATTGTTGGAATTAGAACAAGAAGGAACATCACCAAATAATCTTCCGCAAGACATTCAATACAAGATAGATAACATTGAATCAAAAATCAAGCGTGCAAAAGACGCGTTTCAGTCAAACATCATACTTGGAGCAGATGGAGCGATTCAAAAGGGATATGCTGCAGCTTCTGATTCTCAATCACTTGTATCAAACTATGAAATAGAATACAAACATACAGAAACAGAAATTACTAAAATTAACATCCCTAATTGGATAAAAGATCAAGCCGATTGGTGGGTTGCAGGTTCAATATCTGACACAGAATTTTTAAACTCCATTCAGTATTTAATGAAAGAAAAAATCATAGTTATTCCTCCTACTGATTCTTCAGGACAAGAAGGTTCAAAGAATATTCCAGATTGGGTAAAAACAAATGTTGGTTGGTGGTCAACAGGGACAATCTCAGATAAAGAACTTGTCAGTTCACTTCAATTTCTGATTAAAAATGGTATTATCAGAGTAAATTAGATTCTAAACTTTTTTTCGTGCGTAAATCCAATGCAGGAATAATCGAAAACCATTGATTTTGGTCAACATAAATATGGAAAACCATTGACTTTCTCTTCATTATGGAAGAAGCTCCTTTAGTGAAAGGTGAGTTGGTCTTAGATCAAACCTATATCTCAGATAAAGAAATGATCCATGAACTTCAACTCAAAGGATATGGTGAGCTTGAAAAAGAAAAATTATTCTTAAAGTCATTTGAATCTCTTTATTTGCTATATGCTGATAAATTAATTCTACGCAAGGGCAAAAAACAAATTAATTTTGATGATTTAATGGGCATCTGTCAAAAAAATGATTCTGAAACTCTGACAAAATTTTTGATCTACCGAGATTTGAAAACTCGTGGGTATGTAGTCAAAGATGGATTTGGGTTTGGTTCTGATTTTCGAGTATATGAAAGAGGACAATTCGGTGAAAAAGGAGCAAAATTTCTAATTTTTGGTCTCAATGAAGGACAGCAAGAAAAGATGGGCACTCTCCAGAAAAAAATTGAACAAATTACACAAATGGGAAAAGAGCCGATAATAGCAGTGATTGAAAGGCGTGGCGAAGTAATCTATTATAAAATTAATAGAATAAATTTTTATGAAAACAAAACAGGACTAGAAGAATTATCGCAACTTTAAACGCCTAATACCCATTCTGATGAATATTTTAAGAGATTATTTTTTTCTGCATACATAAAATCATAAACTTCAACATATTTTGTCTTATTTTCCCACAGATCTTCGAAATCTTTTATTTTTCTTTGAACTCTTGATTTATCGTTCCATGAAGTAAATACATCTAATGATTCAAAGTCTCTTATTTGAATAGAAAGAGATGACGATGTTCCAGTAAACGCAACGGCTTCTCCATTTTCATCTTTGAATATCCCGATTCTTTCTGAGAATAAATTGGAAATTTCCTCAGAATTTGTGATTGCAATTTTTAATTCAATTTGGCCGTTATTTATGAAATCTTGCAGTTTCTGCATTTTGTTGTCTCTGATTAATTTCCCATCAAAGCGTTTCGTATATTTTTCTGAAAAAAGTTTTGTCAATATGTTCAGATCTGATATTTTGAATCTATTTCCTGTGATCATTCTTAATTTTGCCTTACCTGCTGTGAAATTATCAAACCCCATAACTATTCCAGCTAAACCTCGAATTGACAAAAAATCCACACATCTACTATATTCTATACAATTACTTAGGCATGGAAAGAAAAAGTCTGTTACAATGTTATTTCTATCTGAACGATACTCTTCTTCTAATTTGATTTCTCTTAAACCCAATAATTTTTTAATATGTTTTTCTTATTTAAACAAACAATTATTTGATAACTCATGTGCATAATGAGATAAAAGAAGAGATTTTGGGTAACATGTATAGATTATCTTAGTTAGAAGAGAATGGTTCTGCATGGTGTACTTGTCTTTACTGCGTAAAAATAATTTTCAAAAAAAGTTTGATGTGTAATTTGGAAAATCATTTTAATACTATTTTATGGCATTTTTGGCAATGAACAAATTCATAATTGCAGCTGTTGTTTCAGTGATTGCTGGGCTCTCTATTGTTTATGCCAGTCCATTATTTTATGACACTGAAATCAATGAGTCCATTCCTACCACTATGATGAAAGAAGACACTATGATGAAAGAAGACACTATGATGAAAGAAGACACTATGATGAAAGAAGACACTATGATGAAAGAAGACACTATGATGAAAGAAGACACTATGATGAAAGAAGACACTATGATGAAAGAAGACACTATGATGAAAGAAGATATTCCTAAATCATATGATGGAGTCTTTGTGGGGGTAAATGATGGAGTACACAATGCCGAAGGACAATCAAAAGTCATCTTCTTAGATGATGGTAGAGAAATCCTGCGATTGGAGGACTTCAAATCTACAAATGGTCCTGATCTCTATGTGTATCTCTCAACAGATACTGATGCAACAGATATTGTAAATCTAGGAAAACTAAAGGCTAATGTTGGAAATCAAAATTATGATATTCCAGAAGGTACAGACCTCGAAAAATACAATAAAGTTTTGATCTGGTGTAAATCCTTTAGTGTATTGTTTGGTAGTTCAGAGCTAACTGCCTCACTTTAATTTTTTTTTAAAATACTATTGTTGAATTTATAGTTTAAAAAAGGTCAAATGGTGTGTCTCTGTCTTTACCCCAATGATGAAATGCTGGGGTATACACAAGGCGGTTCAATTTGACTGCATACTAACAATATAATGAAAACCCGTCTTTTTTGCGCAATCTGGCTGGCGCTGCATTAATGCACAGTCTAGTCAGGATAAATGGCAAATCAAATCCGACACACAGAGTTTTCAAATCATAAGACTCGTAAAGGAGGATTTTTCTAAATTCTTCAATGGAATAGACAGGTGCAGAATTTTGTTTTTTATTGTAGATGAATAAATTAATTTAGAAAAAAGATGAGAGTTGAAAAAAGAGAATGAGGATCTACAGACTCTATTTTTAGAAGTTGACTATTTGGTAGCCGTCAGAGACTAGGTTAGCTATGCTGACGTGTTGTTCGTATTCATCGATCAATTTCAGACCACATTTTTGAACACCGTCTTTTGCGCCAAATGCTGTTGCACAGAACAAACAAGCACCATCAATATTTTTTCTAACTGATTGATATAGGCCGTGTGCTAAATGTTCCTTGCTTACGAGTTTGGCAGGCCAAGCTGTTCCATAACCATCAAAGAATAGTTTTACATCATGATTTGCTTCAGATAATTCTTTAACTGCTTCCATTGCATTCACTACTCGTCCTAGTCCTTCCTTTGTTTCATTGTCTGCAAAGACAAACACTGCGATTTTTGTCATAAATTCACCTCCATACCTTTCAATCTCCTTGGATATTCGAGGATCGGAATGTCATTTGCAGACATGTCACGTCTGCTCACCAATCCTTCTTTATCAAATTCCCAATGTTCGTTACCATGTGTCCTGTACCATTTTCCTGTTTGTGCATCTCTCCATTCATATTCAAATCGAACGGAGATTCTATTTCCTGAAAATGCCCAAAGTTCTTTTTTCAGTGTGTAATCAAGTTCCTTTTCCCACTTTCTTTTCAGAAATTCCTTGATTTGCTTTCTACCTTTGAAAAACTCAGTACGGTTCCTCCATTCAGAATCAAAAGTGTAACCTTGTACAACGCTATCGGGATCTTTACTATTCCATGCGTCTTCTGCTGCTTGAATCTTATCTCTGGCAGTTTCTTGTGTAAAAGGAGGAATGATTTTCTTCAGTTATTCCACTTTCCTTACTGAGTTGCCCAACCTGTAGCAACAAGTTTCGATGCTGTAGAAGAGCTAACACATTTTGCTGAACCGTCAGATACTTTGAAGATTAAATCCAGTCCTTCTTTGCATGTTACGTCAGAGGCAACAACGCCAGACTTCATTTGCTTTAGTGGCGAATCCATATGTTCCATTTTCATCACTGTGTTCTCTTTTTCCATCATTGTACTTTCTTTTTCTTTCATCATCTTGTCTTTCATCATGAATTTTTCATCTACTTCAACAAATGGACAGTTAACTATCACGCCAGCTACTTCAGTAGTAATGTAACCTTTGGATCCTGCAGATGTGATTTCCTTTGAGGTGGTTAGAAAATCAGCAGAGGATGGATCCTTCCAAGTTACTGTTTGTATTCTCCATATTGGGCTGTAAAATTCATCTCCCACATTTGTTGAACCAATGCTTGCCTGGAATCCCATGGGACCTGTACCTACTATTCCGTTTGTAAAAACGTAAAGATCAGAAGAAGCGCCAGAAAGTAAAGTAGATCCAGTCCTTTCAGCAAACACAACGCCTAACACATCTGCAACATCTTGCTTTGAAGCATCAGTTGCGATATAGTAAATGGTAGAACCATCAGGTGCAAATCCTCTGTGTGCAACAAATGTAACTTGCATGTTTTCTGTATCAATATCAAGAACTTGCCCTCCTCCATAGGGAGTTAAATCAGTAAGAATTTTGTCATCTCGAATTTTTAGACTACCACCATTCCATTGTACAAACGGGCAGTTCACTATTAATCCAGATGCGGTTACTGTAAGCTCATTATTTTTTTGCGCAGTAAGAACTTCAGTTTGAGATTTTAGTTCTCGTGGTACGATTCCTTCTTTCCATTCTACAATATTGATGGCCCATAATGGACTATAGTTTGCATCTCCTGGTTGTGAATCAGCTACGTTCGGCTGGTATCCCAAAGGACCTATGCCTTTTACTCCGTTTTTGAATGCATAAATTTGTGCTAATGCATCAGCGGGTGTTTTTTGCAATGCAGGAGTGTATGCAACTCTAAAATCTGTAAATTTAGTTAGATGGTCTGCAAGGTCTTTATCTGAAGCTTCAGTAGAAATGTAAAATACTTCAGACCCTTTTACGTAGCCTTTAGTTAGTGGGATAGTTACTGGCACATTGGTATTGGTCAGTTTATTCATCATAGAATCTTTCATTTCCATTGCACTTACATTCGCATATGTTAATGCAACCAATACAGGTAGGATTAAGACAAGAACCAAAAGCGCGTTGAAACTTTTCATTTATGAATGAGAGTATAGTTTTGCATTTAATATTTTATCCAGATTAGTTCCAATTTGTTACCGATTTTATCTTGGTTTCGTTATAAGTTGCAGACATTACAGTTTTTAGATGTGCTTTTCTTTGATGCAACAATTATAACAAGATGGCATTAAACTAATTTTCTAGATCTTGCACAGATTTAATGACCCAATTACCTAGAAATGTTTTCAATGATTAGAAAAACGACTGTCTTTAATTCATAAATAACTTGTGAACGTTTTCATGTGTTATGTGAAGTTTATGCAACTGATCATCTTTAACAATAAAAACCTGGTCATGGATACTGAAAAATTCTAATATATTCTCAACGGGACCAGAAAAAATGATATCAGCTTTAGCAATGCAATATGTAATGCCGGGTACATCTTTTTCTCCATACCACTTGCAAAACTTTGTCGCCTGGCTTATAGATTTGTTTTTTGCTATATGGCCTGCAAGAAACGCAATTGAAAAAAGTTGTTTCTCGCCCCCCTTGTTTCCAATATCTTGTAATACCTTAGTTGTATACTGATATGGTTTATTCAAAAATTCATTGAAAGGTTCTATTGTTCCGTTAAACCAACCATGTTTTTCCAAAAATTGAATGCCGACGTGTTCTTTAGGGCCACAACACGCCCTAAACATATTCTCACCTTTTGCTATGTGATCAACTGATTTTAATAGGTTAGACAGTGACTTTTCATCCTGATATAGGATTAGTTCATGTTTTTGAATTACCTGTGAGTTTTGTTCTAACCACTTGTCTACAGCATCCTTTACAATCGAGTTTAGCGAAACTCCAAGTGAATCTGCGGCGGTTCCAAGTTTTGAATGAATTTCATCATCAAGACCCCGAACAAGAAGATCCTTTGTCATAAATCACTTTTAGCATCATCTGTATAAAAATGCTATCATGCTATCATTTATCGGTATCTATATATAGTGATATCATGATATCATCGTTATGCAAGCACTGACCATGAGAACGATTGAAACAAAAACTCATCCACAAACAAAGGGTTTGTTTTGGTTTCTTTTTGCAGGAAGTAGAGGAGGCACCAATAGAATTCGTATTGTTTCAGCCTTACAAAGAAGACCAAGCAATACAAATCAACTTGCAACTGATCTTGGTATTGAATACAAGGGAATCCAACACCATTTGAAAGTGCTTGAAGAAAATAATCTTGTAGACAAGGTTGGTCAATCATATGGTACAACATACTTTGTTTCAGCATTATTTGAAGAAGGCAAAGCCGTATTCGATGAAATTGTAACCAAATTACAAAAATAAATTTGGATAATTACTTTAATATTATTTTTTCTTATTAGTTCTTGGAGTCCACCAAATTCCCCTTAAAGCCAGTGCCCTATCTCGTTTTTAGATTTGGTGGATCTTTCCCTAGTTTTGGATTAAATTTGGATAATTGGCTAAATAACACAAAAATAATTTCTTAATCATGAACATGACTGCATGGAAATGTTATAGATGCAATTTGATATTTAGAGACGAATCTCATTCTGTATTACACAAAGATATATCAAATCACCCTACTAGAAAAATAGAATTAATTATAACTTAAATCAATTAAATTTGGGCGTTATATGGGAGTAATTTGGAAAAATCGTCTTAAATTAAATTTGAATTTATTGTCTTATGAACAAATCAAAAAAACTGATTCCATTGGTTTTTGTAGCATTGATAGGCTCTGCTGGAATTTGGGCAATTAGTCCATATTTCACTAATAGCACAATTGATGAGGTATTACCTACTGCTGGTGCAGAATCACCGATGATAAACGAAGAGATGACATCTAATTCAGGAAAATTCATAGGAGTAGATGATGGAATTCATGATGCTCAAGGCGATGCAATGTTCTTGATGCTTGATGACGGTTCCAGATATTTGAGATTTGAGAATTTCAAATCAACTAATGGACCTGACTTGTATGTTTACTTGGCTACAGATGACAAGGCAACTGACTTTGTTAATCTAGGCCGCTTGAAGGCAAACATGGGAAACCAAAACTATGAGATTTCCTCTGATGTTGATCTGTCAAAACACAACAAAGTTTTGATTTGGTGCAAAGCGTTCTCAGTACTCTTTGGCAGTGCTGATCTGGCATAACATCAATCAAATTTTTTCTTTTTTTACTCAAAATGAAATTGTAATTTTTATTATAGTTTTAGTTAATAGTCAAAATTGTAATGAAAAAAAGAAAATATCTGATCTTCTTTTAACCACCATACCCATCTAAAATTTTAAAAAAAGAATCTGATTTAATAAAAAAGTGTCTCCTAGAATTGCGTAACTGAATTTGCAGTAATCTACGTTTCTATTTGTTTATTTATCTACAATTCATTAGCAAATCTGAGCATATTGAAAATCACACGTACCGCAATTGGAATTTCAAGACAGACTTTATGGAATGTAAAAAATCATCTTCAAGAAGGCTGTTTAAGTAAAATCTCTTTAATGGTTAAAATAAATTTTTTAAATTGCTTTGTCTAGTAATTGATTCTTTTTTAGGTATTCTTCTATTGTTGTAATGATTGTCTCTGATTTGAAAACTATTCCAAGTCCAAGCATTTGTTTGTGACTTGATTTTAGAATTTCTTGTGCAGGAATTGTGATTCTTTTAACTTCGTTTTCTTCTTCATAGAGATAGGCCTCTGAAACTATTCCCAAGAATAATGTTCTTGAATCTGAAGGTTTTCCATCTTTTTTTGTCCAATGAATGTTGTTGTCATATAAAAATACAGGACTACCACTTGAACCTGGGAATATTGAGGCATCAATTAAAAACTGTTTTTTTCCATTATAGTCTAAATAAACAGGTGTAGCTGTAATTCCTTTTCTAATTATTGGTGTATAATTTTTTTCATCATATACTCCTTTTGGATACCCGATAAACAAAACATCTTCTACTGCATCACAATCTTCTAGATCATCTATTTTCGGAATTATTCTACCACTTACCATCTTATAGTAAATATGGATATTTTCTTTTTCTATATGTTTTATAATTCTACCAAATGGAAAAACTGCAATGTCTATATCTTTATTTGAATTAGCATACCACTGATTTTCAAAATCAGTTATTGGCAGATTACATCCTTCACCTAAAACTGGATTTCCATCTTTTTCATTAATGAAATGTAGTGTTCCTTTTTTCATATTTTTTATCACATGTTTATTTGTCACCATGAATGGAATTGCTTTTTTTTCATCTATTGGATAACCAAAAATGAAACCTGTAGCGCTAAATTTTTCACCTACATGATTTTCAGTCATAATTCGTACTGTGCTAAACATCCATTCCTCAATACTAGAAATTGGTTTCAATTCTATTTACTTTGTAATACTAGAATTTAATCTCATAATTGTTAATTTCATCGTTCAGATTTTATGTAAAAAATTACTATTTTAGATATAACGTTCATTATGAGTCAAATCTAGCCTGCTTGTCTATACCCCAATGATGAAATGCTCCCGTCGGGATTTGAACCCGAGATCACTGCCTTGAGAGGGCAGTATGCTTAGCCGGACTACACCACAGGAGCTTGTTCAAAAACAATCCTATCTCAATTTAAAGGAAATGTTTTGACAATGAATCCATTGGTAAAAATTAGTAAGTTTGTTGCTTTATACAAAATTGAAAACAAATAATTTCATGGATTTGAAAAAACTAGCTGAAGAACAATCACTGACAAATTTTCCTGTTGGTTTAGGAGGATGTAGAACAACTAGTTCTTTTTTTGATTCATGCGATTATGACATAACAATATTTGATAATAAATCTGAACCAGACAAAATTATCTTTTATGATGATAATTTTATAAAAATTCATCATGGCTCATTAAAAGAAACAAAATCTGATATTCTTGTAAAATACGATGGAATGCAGATAATCCATGATGAATCTTGGGAACTTCGAATGTTTCTATCAAAAATAAAGGAAAAGCGTTTAACACTTTACAAAGACTATGCAAAAAATTGTCTGTTTGAATCTCTTTTTTGCTGTGAAAAAACTAAAGAAGGAATCAAAACTTCAAATGTTTTTTCATCTTGTTGGCAAATATGTGCATCTTATTTTTTAGCTGATGCTATCTGCTTACTCAATCTGTATAGCCCAAATCCTACACATATGTTAGATATGTTGCGCAAATTTGAGAAAAATCAAGTAAACGAACAAATTTCACTAGTAACCCAAACAGTTGGCATTGAGAGAGCAATCCAGTCTCTATTAGAAAGAATCCTAAAATCAACAATTGGTTTTTCTGATTTGGTTGAAAATAACAACCACTCAAAAATCATCCAAGAAAAACACGATTTATTTATAAAAAATTCAATGTTATCTGATTGCTATTTTTACTTGGGATACATAAACAAAGAAAACTTTGTAAAGATTAAAGACAAAATTGACAGTCAACCAGATCTTATTCATATACTAAAGGTCGCCTTTGATATTGAGGCTGACTCTAATCTGCTTGAGCATCAGGCAAAACTCATTCAAAAATCATGCAATACCATTCTTGGCCTCATTTCCAGTGCGTGATTTTCTAAAGCCTTGTACTAACATTTTAAAATAAGTAATATCATCACGTATCTAATGGTAGATCAAGCATGTGGATGCGAAGCAGACAGCGGCGATCCAACTTATTCATGTGATTGTGATATGCAAGGTCATTGTATATGCAGTCACGATTGCAAATGTAAAACTGACGTTTGTAAAGAAGCAGTCAAACAACTGTAAATCTAGTTGTTTTTATTTTATTTTTTCTTTTTTAGATTAATCTTCTTCCTCAAAGCCCCATGATTTTACCAATTCTTTTTGGAACTTGTCTGATTGTTTTTCATCTAATGCAAATCCACAATTTTTGTGAGTTGGAACAACTGTCATTCCATCAAGCTTAAACTCTACTTCGTACAAGTGAACTTTTGAGCACTCACACATTCTAAAATTTCTTAAATTTTCCTCTATATTTGCTTATTTGAATAACGTTTAACTATCCGTGACGCACAATTTTTTTTGAATTGAAAACATCGTTTTTAGCTCTATCTCTAATTACAATCTTAATTTTTGGTACTATTCCATTACCACATGCAGCAGCACAGTTTCAAGCAGGCGGTGTTTCTCTTCCAGGTGATCCAGTATGGTATGCTGGTATAGGTCTCAAACAAGGTGATTTTTTTAGATATTCCATGTGTCATGTAGATTACAAAGAATGTACTGAATTTGAAATGGATATTTGGATTAAAGGTGACAAAAAAACTGGAACTGAAGACAAGTGGCTCACAGAAGTCGTTGTTTATGATGGCAACAAAGTGATCAAGGGTGAAATGGATTTAGGAAAACTAGCGCCAGAGCCATCTGGTGGCAGTACTGATCTGTCTGTTTACAGAGGTGCGTTCAAATCCTCTATTGTGTGGCTATCTGCTTTTGCAAATGGATATTATGAAGGCGGTGACAAGGGACCGAAAAAATTCTCTGCTAAATCATGGGGTAAAATTGGAAACATAGGCGGTGAACAAATAATCCCAACAGCTATTGAAAAAGTCACTGTTAAAGCTGGAACATATGATACTGTTTTGGTATCATGGAAGACAGGTGGCGCTACAAGTAGAGTTTGGGTAGTTGACGGTTTTCCATTCCCAGTAAAAGCTCATACATACACACATGTCTCATCTGGAATTCCACCGTCAGAATATAAATTTGAATTATTAGAGTATAAAGAAAACGTGCAACAAAGTCCGTTTGCAGATATCATTTCTGATGCTGATAACCCTGAATTAAAAAACTGTCCAAAAACTGATTCGCTTACTAATTCAATTAAGAGACCCACCGAAAAGTTTTCTTATCAAATTCATGCTTACTACAGCCCAGAATACCCTGTACAAGGCTGTCCAATGAAATGGCAATTTAATTTTCTTAGTAAATATCATGATACTGAATTCTTGAATCAAGTTCAGTATGATCTTCTAGTTGTTGACGATAAATTTACACTTCCACCATTACGTTCTGTTGCAAAAGACCAAGGTTATGATTATCTGTATTCTCCATCCGGACTATCTACTATTGATATGATAGTCCAACAACCTCCCGGAACTGCTCATTTTGTGGTTTATGTATATGGATTAGCTCCTCAAGGAATTGTTCCATCTACACCTTTAGATTACCTTGTAATTGATCTTCCTATTTCAGCCAAGGATGGTAATTCAGTTACTCCACAAAACATTCCATCTTGGATTAAAAATAACGCCGGATGGTGGGCAGATGGTTCAATTGATGATAACTCATTTGTCCAAGGAATTCAGTTCTTAATCAAAGAGGGAATAATGAAGATTCCGCAAACCGCTCAAGGTTCAGGTTCAGGAAGTAATCAAATTCCATCTTGGATTAAAAATAACGCCGGATGGTGGGCAGATGGTTCAATTGATGATAACTCATTTGTCCAAGGAATTCAGTTCTTAATCAAAGAGGGAATAATGAAGATTCCGCAAGCTGCACAAGATTCAGAATCAGAAAGTTCCGAGCCAGACTCTTGGTTTGGTTAAAAACAACACTGGATTTTTCATGTCCTACATTCAAATTATTAGAGTTTGATGAAAAATCAGATGATAAAATGGTAGGTTTCTTTAGTTATCCAAAACGACATCTAAAAAAATTAGTTAAAAATGGAGACTATGTTGAAGCACTTGAGTTTGGAAAAAGTTTAGAAGGAAAATTTTTCAATGATTCTGATTACATGTTTATGATGGGAAGTATTTATTTTATTTTAGAAGATGCAAAAAAAGCAATTGCATATTTTGAAAAGGCTTTGGAGATAAAACATGATGATCTTGAGACATTGACATTAAAAACAAATGCTCATCTCTCATTACAACAAAAAGATGAAGCAATAGATTGCTGTAAAAAAATCATAAAATTAGATCCTCATAACTACGAAGCTCATGGTCTGCTTGAAAAATTAGAATCTCTTTAAATCCTTCTTGTTTTACTTTTCATCTCATATGCATTTTCCATTAACCAATCACAAAACTTTGTAACCTTTTCATCAAACTCTGTCCAAATATGGACTGAATGGGGAAGAATATCTATTTTCCAATTATCTGAATATACTCTCACTCCTTCTTTATTCTCATACATGTACGCATCTTGAACTTGTATGTCTCCCAAAATTTCTTTTGCCTTCTCTTTGATCAACTCTCTATTTATTGGAAATCTCTTTCTTTCATAATCGATAATTAAGCTAAGATCTCGTTTACCATACATATCAAACTCTTCTATTCTTCCCTCTTTTGGAAAATTCACCACTAGTTTGATATTGTATTTTTTGCCTACTTCTTTACCAATCTCAACGATTCTCGTATATGCCATGGCTGGATTTTTCTTTAACATGAAGCGAATTTGTGCTAGATTCGTTTTTAATTGCTGCTGAAGTTCCAAAACTATTTCTGAGAATATCACAATATTTGTAATATGAAATCCCATTATAATCATTAATCTTATGAACAGGATTAGTTTTTTTAGATGTAAAAATAATTATCATTATTGGCATTACCAATGGATTATGATGGTGTACGAACAGATGATAGCTCAGAGAGAACCGATAATGTAAATGACTACAAAGTAACCTGTATTGATTTTATCAAAGATATTTCTCATGATTATGAGGCATGGGTTGATTACTATAAACTCCCAGAGGATGAAGACAAAAAACGACGCACTGGAATTAAAGCAACTATAGAAAGAACAAACGAATGGATTGCAAAAGTTGCTCAAACAATAAAAGCAGTTGATGTTGTGATGAATGACGGAATTCAAAAGATGGCTGAATCCACAGCAGGAAAGCCACTTGAAATTGGTGTCTTTGTAAATGGAAAATCAAGCTATACTATGGCAAACGCTGGAATTATTGATATTAATGTAAAATCAAGTGGAAGCCAAGGTAGAAAAACAAAACTTGGTTTTCATTTCAAAGATACTAGATTTAGAATTGAATCAACATGTGGAGCATTCTTTGATGAAAATAACTTGCCTACTGAAGACTTTGATTTGATGGATATTCACCTTAAACTTTATGCAGAAAATGCACAACAACGTGATGTGATCTCATTTACTGTCACCATTAGTGAAATGGAAAATGATATCGAATTTGAACGAAGGGGTCTAACTACTATTGTTCATATAGTGTAATTTCTATTGCAACTCTTTTTTCGTCTGCTCTTTTTTCTCCAGGGTATTTTAATTGAGAAATTTTTTGCTCCAGTTTTTCATCTTTAACTAAATTTGCTTTACCTGTGTATGTTGAATTGTTGTATTCTATGATTACATCTGGATTTGCTATGGCATTTTTGAACCAGTCTCCATCTGGCATGTGTCTTGAAAAATAAATTTTTTCATTATATTTTACAGCACGAAGCGTAACTGAATGACGCTTCCCTGTCTTTCTACCTTTTGTGCTTAAAATTGCATGAAATAGGTTATCTTCACTTGTCATGAGCCAATATTTCTGTCAAGTAATTTAACCTCATTGCTAGAAATTTCTGATATTTGGTATGATAAGCAAATCTGAATAATGTAATACATGTCAGTTAAACTAGAAAATATGCCTGAAAATATGGCTACAGCTGATGACTTTGTTGGAAAAAAAGTCATAGATAGAGAGGGTATAGAGTATGGCAAAGTTAAACACATACACATTAACCAGCACACTCTAATCGTTTCAGGAGTTACAATTCATCAGGGATTTAACAAGGATTATTTCCTTTCTAATGATTATATTGACAAATTCACTGAGGAAACTTTGCTACTCAGCAGACCTCCAATTAGATCAGGAATTCCAGTAGTTGACATTGATAGTCACAAAATAGGAAAAGTAAAACGACTCCATAGAAATTCTGATACCAACGAACTTGAATCTATTGAAATCAGTGATGGATTGATGCATTCCAAAATTATGTCCAAATCAGAAATTTGGGGCGTAGGCGAAAGAGTCATTCTTAAAATGACAAAAGAAGAATACAAAAAACTGGAATAGTTTTATTTTTTTAAAATCACAATTTCTGCTATGCTTTTTTGTTGCATTTTAGACAAATAGGAACTCCTTTTTCAATTGTTATATCTACATTTGATGAGTGACATTTTTGGCAAAGTCCTTTCATATTCTGATTGCTTCATAAGGTCTTTAAATTTTTTATGAAATGATTTCTGAACGCTTGCAATTTATAATTGAGATAAGCGATCAAAGTGTTGTATTCCGTAGAGACTAGATCTCTCTCAAAATCATTTGGTACAGTAACTGCAGTAAATGACATTTCATTTGCTGTTGAATCTGGTGAGATCTTTGGATTTCTTGGACCAAATGGTGCAGGTAAAAGTACTACTATAATGATCCTCACAACACTACTAAAGCCAACTTCTGGGCAAGCTTTGGTTTTTGGATTTGATGTAATGACACAACCAAAACAAGTTCGTCAAAGCATTGGATATGTACAACAAGAATCCACAGTAGATGAATATCTCACAGGAAAGGAAAATTTACTTTTACAAGCAAGACTCAATCACATTCCAAAAGATCAAATCGATAAAAGAATTGACGAAGTCTTGGAATTAATTGAATTATCTGATAAGCAAAATGATCCGGTGGTTACATATTCTGGTGGAATGAGAAAACGATTAGACATTGCCGGTGGACTGTTACATCGTCCCAAAGTGTTATTTTTAGATGAACCTACAGTTGGATTAGACATTCAAACACGTCGAAAAATTTGGGAATATATTAAAAAAATACACAAGGAATTTGAAATGACTATCTTTCTTACAACTCACTACATGGAAGAAGCAGACCAATTATGTGATAGAATTGGAATTATTGATCGTGGAAAGATCCAGGTAATTGATTCGCCTGAGAATATGAAAAATGCAATGGGTAATGAAGTTATATCATTGACGTTTGAAAATGGAAACTCTACTGACTTTTTGTCTCAATTACGCCAGATTGATTTGATAAAAAAAATAAATGAAGATAATAACAAATTAACTATTTTTGCATCAAAAGGAACAGAAGTAATTCCTAAAATTTTTCAAATTTCTTCTGAACTTCAAATTAAAATTATTTCCATATCGTTAACTCAACCTACTTTGGATGATGTCTTTCTTTCTTACACCGGTCATGAAATAAGAGATGATGATATTGGATTTAATCGAAAACAAGAACATGTAAAAATGAAGAGGTTACGTGCATGAATTCCTTGATGTATGATACTTATACTATTTTTTGGAGAGAACTAAAACGATACAAAAAATCACGTAGTGGTGTTTTAATTAGATTGATTCAACCTGCAATTTGGATAATTGTAATTGGAAATACTTTTTCAGGAACTCAACCATTAATTCAATCAGTTGGGTTTGAAGGGCAATATATTGAATTTATGGCACCTGGTGTGATTATACTAACTGCAATTTTTACTAGCATTTTTGGTGGAGTCAATACTCTCTGGGACAGAAGATATGGATTTATGAATAAAGCACTGACATCTCCTATTTCACGCTCCTCTATAGCATTAGGAAAAATGTCTGCAATTTCTTTAATTTCTGCACTACAATCTAGCTTGATTGTGGGAATTGCTTTGGCAATTGGTGTAACTTTTCCAAATCCGTTTATGATTGCGCCCATTATGGCAATTGTAATCTTGTTTTCTCTGGGATTTTCTGGAATTTCTGTTATAGTAGCTGCAACTGCAAAATCTCAAGAGACTTTTTGGGGTGTGATCAACTTTCTTGGAATGCCTTTGTTTATGTTAAGTCCAGCACTTTTTCCACTGGAATTACTCCCTGATTGGTTGGCAACTATTGCAAAACTCAATCCTGTGACATATACTGTTTTATTAGTTAGAGAAATGATGACTGGAGTTTCAGAAGGAGGAATCTCTACATTACTAAGCATTGGGGTTATTGCTGTATTTGTGCTAGTGATGGTTGGCTTGGCTAGCTATGTGTTTACTAGAGAAGTAAACAAGCCATTTTAACAAAAACTGCAAGTTAGTTCTGTTTTTTTAATTTTGAGAAAAAATAATTTAATTTCTATATAGTGTTATGCGAACTATCTATCATCATATTCTATCTATAAAAAATGGTGATCTGATATATAATATACAAATTGTTGATAACATCAATGAATTACAAAAATATAATCACTATAACAACACTAAATGTAATTGCAGTGTTTGTAATTGTCTCTCTTGCGGGCTTTGACATAGCCAATACTGATGCAGAACCAGTAGCAGTCCAACCAGAGAAATTTGTATTTGTAGAAAAAATTGACACAACTGCTTTATTTGAATTTCGAGATGGAACTGAAATAATACCTATCCAGCAATTTACCCAAACATCTGGCTTTGGAACAAAGACTATAACTGGTGCAGATGATCCAAGGGCACCTAGTGCTAAAACTGGCAGACAAACTCCTACTTTCACATTGGAAAAAATTGTTGGCTCAACTCCCTATCTTTATGAAGCAGCTGATCAAGCACAAAAATATCAACTCAATGCAGGAATGGAATACCAATACAAATTTTTTGATGTTACCATATTTGTAGCTGCAGGCGGAGACGTTCTTCGATCTTTTGAATATCGTGATTGTAAAGTAACAAGTTATGCTGTAACTACAAGATCTGATAATGAAGAAGGATATACTGGAAAAGGATTCGCTGTTGTAGATCAATTTACTTTCGAATGTGAAGGTTATGAACCAATCAATCCCGCTATGGATAAACTAAAAGTTGTTGAACACGCAAAAACAATCAGTTCAAGTGATCTAAAATCTACTGACAAATGGGAACCAGGATTTTTTAAACAACAGTAAATCCTTTTTATTTTTTATGCAACGTTTGAAACATTTGATCGCTTTGCAGAATTATTTACAACACTGATTTTTTTCTAGAAAAATCTTAGTTCTATATAGTTGAATATATTACATGGTCAACAGTTTTAACTCCTATCTTATTTCATTTGATTTATGGCAAACATGTTTTCTTGGGTAAGATCTAATGATAAAGAAATTTTATCAATTCTTAATAATCTGGCAAAAAAGGCAGTAGAAACTGCTGAGGCACTAGTTGTTTTATTTTCGGATCTCAGTAATACGGAACAACATATAAAAATCAAAAATCTTGAAAGCGAAGCTGATGTTCTTACTCGCGATATTTTTGCGGAATTAAATAAAACATTCATCACACCTTTAGACCGTGAGGACATGCAAAGAATTGCATCTAAAATAGATGATGTAATTGATTTTATGGATGGCATTTCTGCACGAACACGTAGTTACAAAATTACTAGTCCTCCACCATACGCACTAGAAATTGTAAAAGAGCTTGTAAATGCAACAAAAGAAGTAGAATATATGGTATCAAAATTAAATAATATCAAAAATCCTCAAGATATGATAACACACTGTCGAAATACAGGCGATATTGAGCATACAGTGGATGATCTGTATAGAAAATCTATTGAAAAACTCTTTGAGAGTAATGACGCTATAACCATCATTAAACTAAAAGACATCTATGAAACAATGGAAACTGCATCTGATAGATGTGTGGATGTTGCAGATGTTATTGAAGACATAGTTTTGAAATACACTTAGTGGTAATTATGTATGAACTAGCTATAGGTGCAATAATAGCAGCACTAATTTTTGATTTTATCAACGGTTTTCATGATGCAGCAAATTCAATTGCAACAGTTGTTGGAACTAGAGTACTAAAACCACTCCAAGCAGTTTCACTTGCAGCTGTTGCAAACTTTGTTGGTCCATTTCTTTTTGGAGTAGCAGTTGCAACAACAATAGGAAAGGGAATAATCAATCCTGATTTTGTAACTATTCATATCATCATCGGTGCATTATCTGGCGCAATTGCATGGAATCTAATCACATGGTTTTGGGGATTACCTTCTTCAAGCAGCCATGCACTTGTAGGTGGTATAATAGGCGCAGGTATTGCGGGTGCGGGAACACACGCAATAATTTTTGGTGGACTTGAAAAGGTAGTAACTGGAATAATTGTCTCACCTATCGTGGGATTAATTGGTGCATTTTTACTTGCAACCATAATTATCAGAGTATTTGCAAACAAAAAGCCTCGCAAAGTAAACTCTGTTTTTGGTAAACTACAACTTGTATCATCCACTTATTTTTCACTGACACATGGTGCAAACGATGGCCAAAAAACAATGGGAATAATCGCACTAATCTTGTTAACAGAAGGTGTGATCACAACATTCGATGTACCCTTCTATGTCATATTTATGGCGGCACTTGCAATAAGTCTTGGCACATTTTTTGGTGGTTGGAGAATCGTAAAAACAATGGCAGTAAAAATAACACAACTAAAACCATATCAGGGATTTGCTGCAGAGACTAGCGGTGCTACGATCTTAGCTTTTTTAGCACATGCTGGAATTCCTGCAAGTACCACACATGCAATTTCTGGCTCTATTATGGGCGCAGGTGCAGTGAGACGTATTTCTGCAGTTAGGTGGGGAATAGGCAAAAGAATAGTTTGGGCCTGGGTTATCACAATTCCTGCTAGTGCTGGAGTTTCGTATTTGGCAATGCTTTTGATCAAACTTTTTGTGTGAGTTATTTTCAAATTTTGAGATGACATTGAAAAAAATTCTTTTTGTTTGTGTTGAAAATGCTGGTAGGAGCCAAATGGCTGAGGCATTTTTTCGAAAATACATGCCAAAAGGATTTGAGGCAATAAGTGCTGGAACAAAGCCAAGCACTCAAGTAAATCCAATCGTTTTACAAGCCATGAAAGAAATTGATATTGACATTGAAAATCAAACACCAAAACATATCTCACAACAAATTATAGTTGAATCTGAAAAGGCAATCAACATGGGTTGTATTGACAAAGAATCATGCCCTGCTTTATTTATGAAAGATACTCTTGATTGGCAAATTCCAGATCCTAAAGGAAAATCAATAGAAGAAGTAAGAAAGATACGTGATGAAATAAAAATAAAAGTGATGGTTTTAATTAAATCTCTTGAGGAAAACACTTAATGTCATATTCCAATTTACAAATTTTTATCGTTGAACTAATTGGAACATTCATTCTTGTTGTGTTTGCAACTGGTTCTATTGTTTATGATGTTCAAACAGGTGGAACACTGGGAATTGCTTTTGCTGCAATTGCACCATTTATTGCATTAATAATAGGAATCTATTCTTTTGGGAAGATCTCATTAGCCCATTTTAATCCTGCAGTGACAATTGGTTATTACATTACAGGACATATTTCTAAAATTCAAATTGTGTATTATTTTGCTGCAGAGATTATTGGAGCACTATTTGGTTCTTTATTTGTTATGAGTTTTATTGGCACTGGGGCAAATCTTGGAGCAAATGCACCAAACTATGATTTTTCATTATCTTTGATATTTTCAATTGAGGTTTTAGCATCTACTCTGTTAATGGCTGTGATTTTTACTGTAGTTTATACAAAAGGCCTCAAAGGATTTGGTGGAATTGCAATTGGTGGAATTGTTGGATTAGATATCTTTTTTTTGGCTTTTATTTCAGGTGCTTCTATGAATCCTGCTAGGGCATTAGCTCCTGCATTATTCTCAGGAGTGTTAGATAACCTATGGCTGTATTGGACTGCACCTTATGTGGGAACTATTGTCACAGCATTTCTGTTTCGAAACAAGTTTCATCAACGAAAATAGGTTTCTATGAATTATTACGAATAATAATGACCCAAATCACAGTTGATTATTGTCTAATTCTCAAAAATTATTCAATGATGCAAAAAAAGTAATTCCATCAGGGGTAAACAGTCCTGTTAGGTATTTTGAACCATATCCGTTCTTTGCCAAAAAATCTGATGGTGCTTACATATGGGATGAAGACAAAAACAGGTACATTGATTTCTGTAATGGTTATGGTGCATTACTGTTAGGGCATCGACGAAAAGAAATTCTAAATGCAGTATCAAAGCAACTAACACAAGGAACTCTGTTTTGTACTCCAACAGAATCTGAAATAGAACTATCAAAATTAATTATTGATAATTTTAATTCCATTGAAAAAGTTAGACTAGTAAATACAGGCGGCGAAGCTACAATGACTGCTATAAGATTAGCTCGTGGCTTTACAAAAAAGAAGAAAATAATAAAGTTTGAAGGCTGCTATCATGGAGCACATGACTCTGTTTTGGTAAAAGCAGGATCTGGTTCTGCACATAACGGAATTTCAATATCTGATGGTGGATTAGATGAGGTTTCAAAAAATACTCTTGTTGTACCGTATAACAATTCTGAAGAACTTGAAAAAACTATAACAAAAAACAAAGATATTGCTGGAGTTATAATTGAGCCCATCTTAGCTAATATGGGATTAATTTTACCTGAAAATAATTTCCTTTCTGAAGTTAGAAAAATTACAAAAGACAATGATGTTCCTCTAATTTTTGATGAAGTTGTAACTGGATTCAGAGTATCACCAGGTGGTGCCCAACAACATTTTGGAATCAAACCAGATATTACAACTTTGGCTAAAGCATTAGGAAATGGATTTGCTGTTGCAGCAATAGGCGGAAAAAAAGAAATAATGGATTTGCTTTCTCCCAACGGTAAAGTTTACCAAGCCAGTACATATGCTGGAAATCCAATCTCTGTCAGCGCAGCAATTGCTTCAATAAAAACAATAAACAAAATAAAACATAAACTGTATTCAAAACTTGAACAGTATAATGCCACGCTAACTCATGCCATAAGTGATATGGCAACTGATATGAAAATACCTCATCAAATCAATTTCACATCATCAATGTTCCAAATTTTCTTTACAAACAAGCCTGTCATAGACTACAAGTCATCAAAGAATGCAGATGCAAAAAAATTCCAAAAAATGTTTACATCTTTATTAAAAAAAGGTGTTTTTATTGCACCATCTCAGTTTGAAGTAGTTTTTCTATCTGATGCACACACACAAACTGATCTAAATTATACCATGAATGCTTATGATGTTGCACTAAAATCGGTGAAGAATTGAAATATGTGATTGGTGCTAGGGGTAGTCAATTATCGCTTGCACAAACTAATTGGGTAATATCAAAACTAAAAAAAGTAAGTCCTGATACCGAATTTGAGATCAAAACAATAAAGACTAAGGGCGATACTGATGCAAGACCATTATTTACAATTGATCAAAAGGGAATATTTGAAAAAGAAATTGATAGGGCAGTAGCAGATAACGAGATAGATTTTGCAGTACATAGTCTCAAAGATGTTCCTTCTCAATTAATTGAAAATTTAATTTTGTCTTCTGTTCCAAAAAGAGAAACAGTAAATGATGTTTTTATTTCATCTGATGGTACTGATCTTGATTCTATAAAATCAGGTGCAGTTATAGGTACAAGCTCACTACGACGTGCCGTACAAATAACAAGAAAAAGATCTGATGTTACAGTTCGTCCAATACGAGGAAATATCGAAACAAGAATCAAAAAAGTACTTGGAAAAGATTTTGATGCAGTTGTTCTTGCACAAGCAGGAATTACACGATTAGGTCTTGATGTTATATTTACACAATTATCTATTGAAGATTTTTCTCCATCTCCAGGACAGGGTGCACTAGCTATAGTTTCAAGAAAAGACGATTTTGATACGATTTCAATGCTGAAAAAAATTGAAGATGCTGATTCTAGATTGGAAATCGAGGCAGAACGGGCTCTTTCTGACTTTGTTGATTCTGGATGCCGATTCCCAATTGGTGCATATGCTAAATCACACGGAGATCAAATGACTATGAGTGTGTCTGCTTTTTCAGTGGATGGAAAAAAATCTCTTTTTGTAAAGAAATCTGGAAACAAAAATGACCCCTTCTCTCTTGGTAAAATCATAGGTGAGGAACTACGTGAGAAAGGCGTAAATAACCTTGCAATAAATTGGAGAAAAAAAGTGGAGGAATGGAATAAACAATGACAGGTAAGGTGTATCTTGTTGGGGCAGGCCCAGGCGATAGTAAATTAATTACTTTGAGGGCAGTTGAGCTCTTACAAAAAGCAGATGTTGTATTGTATGATAGATTGGTAAGCAAAAAAATAATCTCAATGATTCCAAAGTCGGCAGAAAAAATGTACGTTGGAAGGGAAGTAGGCGATGATACCACTCATCAAAATAATACTAATGAGTTAATGGTAAAATTTGCAAAATCCAATAAAAATATCGTTCGGCTAAAGGGGGGTGATCCAATAATATTTGGTAGAGGTGGGGAGGAGGCTGAATATCTTAAAGAAAATAATGTAAAGTATGAAATAGTTCCAGGAATTACATCTGGAATTGGTTCTGCAACTTATGCTGGAATTCCACTAACTCATAGAAAGTATGCATCATCAGTTGTATTTGTTACTGGTCATGAGGATCCTGAAAAGAAAAATGAATCAGTCAAATGGAAACGTCTTGCAAAATCTGTTGATACTATTGTAATTATGATGGGGCTTTCAAGAATTGATGTTATTTGTAAGCAGCTTATTGCAGGTGGATTGGATAAACAAACGCCGGTAGCTGTAATTCAAAATGGTACAACTCCACAACAAAAAATAATTATCGGAACAGTATCTAATATTGCAAAGCTTGTAAAGATAAATAAAATCACACCTCCTACTAATATCATAATAGGTAAAGTTGTAGATCTATCTAATATCATAGGATGGAGAAAAAATGCTTAAAGGAAAAACTATAGCCATAACTCGTTCAAAAGATGACTCTTCTGAATTCATAGATTTAGCAATCAAATATAACGCAAGACCGATTTCTCTGCCTACTATTGAACTAGTTAGCAAGGGAGAAAAAATTGTAAATGAGTTTTTGGATTCAGTAAAACAATATGATCCTGACTATTCTGTATTTATGAGCTCAAAGGCTGTGACTCTTCTTTTTGATACTGCAAAAAAAATTTCTAAATTTGAAAAATTACAACTTGCAGTGGCAAATACTATTGTTATGGCAGTAGGTCCAAAAACAAAAATTGCACTAGAAAATGAGGGAATTAAAGTTGCATGTATGCCAAACATCTATTCCTCAGTTGGTGTTGGAGAGTTATTTACAAAATTACATGCTGTCGGAAAAAAAGTAATTGTACCTAGAAGTGGGGCATCTACCTCGTTTTTGAAAGAACTATTGGAGAAAATAGGTATTGATGTAAAAGAAATTCATCTCTATGATGTCTGTGCCTTTAGAGATACCTCTCAGTGGAATGAATTTAGGGAATTGTTTTCCCAAAATAAAGTCGATGGAATTGTATTTACAAGCGCTTCTTCAGTTCGAGCATTTTTTGAAATAATGTCCAAAGATTATGATGAAAATTCATTATTAAGTAATTTAGAAAAATTATCTGTTGTTGCCATCGGTCCCTTTACATCTGACGAATTAAAAAAATTCAACATAAAAAACACCATTGCTCAAGTTCATACTGTACTTGGTGCCTTTAATACTATCAAGAGCATCTTTTCAGTTGCATAGTCTTTCTGAACTATTTTTTGGCTTGTTTTTAGTTCTCTGATTTTTGTTTTTACACTGTTGACTGGCAATATCTAGCATGATTTTGCAGTTGGATGACCTCTTCTTTTCGTTTCATATGATCGATTGCTCTTTTTTCGATCTGTTCCATACAAGTTATCTGTATAGTTAATATATCTCAAATATTTTATATTTAATCAGTGAATTCATACATTATCTTACTTTCATTAGTTTTTAGTCTGTTTTTAGTCGGTACTACCTCTTACTCTTTTGCTGAGAGTAACTCTATTGAAGTAATTGAAAATAGACTTGTCACTTTAGTTGGTGTAGGAATTGATGATGATGATGATACTCTAGTATTTGAATGGGTACAAATCGACGGCGAACCTGTAACTTTATCATCGTATAATGTGGCTGAACCACAATTTATGGCTCCAGATGTAGTAAATGGTCAAATTAAAGTTCTAACATTTACCCTTACTGTAACTGACCCCTCAGGTGCAAGTAGTTCTGATACCGTTGAAGTCGTTGTAAATCCTGTTAATCATATTCCAATGGTTAGCGCAGGAAAAGATCAAGTGACTTTTAAAACTGTTAATGTAGTTACTTTGGTCAGTAGTGCTTTAGACTCTGATGGTGATTCATTGACTTATAGTTGGACACAAGTAGGAGGTCAACCACTAGACTTGTCTGCCACACATGGAAAATATCTTACAATTCTTCCAACACATATTGATTTTTCTCAAACTATTCCACTAACTTTCCAACTAACTGTTGATGATGGATATGGCGGCTCTGCAAGTGATACTGTCAATGTTTATCCTATTACTGGTCTTCTTTCAAATAGATTAATTTCAATTCAAGCTGGTCCAATGCAAATTGTCCAAGAAGGACAAACAGTTACACTTAGTGCAACTGGACAAACTGCAAACGGTCAACCGATAAACTACTCTTGGGTTCAACTAATTGGCACTGGAGTACAATTAAACTCATACACTGGTCCATCTGTCCAATTTACCGCTCCTGAACTTCCTAATGATACTGAAATGATTTTGTCATTCCTAGTAACTGGATATTCTCCTGGAAATGGTTGGGCAAATGCTTTAACATTAGTTAAAGTAATTCCTTCAAACGGTTCTCCTATTGCTGATGCAGGTCCAGATCAAAGTGTATCTCCAAATGCTCTAGTCAAATTAATTGGAACTGGTACTGATCCTGATAATGATAAACTACGATATTCTTGGACACAAAAATCTGGAATGGATATTGAACTCTATGAACAAGCTACATTCTCTGTCTATTTCTTTACTCCTAGTATTAGTACTGACTCTGAAAAATTAGTTTTTGAACTAACTGTTACTGATTCCCAAGGCAACTCTGACAAAGATGACGTTGCTGTAACAGTTAACACTGTTAACTTACCACCAAGAGCATCTGCTGGTCCAGATAGAAAGGTAATTGGAGGATCTAATGTATCTGTCACTGGTTTAGGTACTGATCCTGAGAATGGCCCAATAACATATTCTTGGAAACAGATTGCAGGTGAAACTGTCTCATTTGATACAACTAAACCATCATTTTCATTTAAAGCCCCATCTGTAGTTTCAGGTGAAATCAAACGAATGGTATTCCAACTAACTGTAACTGACTCTGAAAATCAACATGGTTCTGATCAATTAATTCTCTTGGTAGTTCCAGCAAATAGTGCACCTATTGTAGATGCAGGTGTTGATCAAACTGCTAATGAAAATACTATCTTGAATTTGTTATGCTCTGCAAGTGATTCTGATGGAGATATGATTAGCTTCTCATGGTCTTCATCTAGTAGTGAAGTCGTAATTGGTGATAGTTCATCTGCAAGCACAACTGTACAAATCCCTATTGTCGTTGAAGATGAAGTGATTACTATGACTTGTAGTGCCACTGACGGTCAATTGTCATCTTCTGATAGCATGAAGATTAATGTTGTAAACATGTTTAATCTACCTATAGTAGCAGATGCTGGCGTTGATCAAATTGTAAATGAACACGTCAAAGTTTCATTGGATGGTAGCATGAGCAATGATCCTGAAGGCCAAGACCTCTCATACATGTGGACACAAATTTCTGGTGAACCTGTAGTGTTGTCATCTGCATCTTCAGTAACTCCATCATTTACATCTCCAACTGTAGCTAACAGTGAAATCAAAGTCCTAGTCTTTGAACTAAAAGTATTTGATGATAATGGCAGAGAATCTGTTGATACTGTAACAATTACAGTTGATCCAGTAAACGCACCACCACAAGCAACCGCATCTGCAAAACAATCTTAATTTTAAATTCCTCTCAAATCTCTAAGGATTAGAACCACAAAAAATTATATGAAAAACATGCCTGATGGTACTATAAAATGACATGATCTATGAAACTACATAATTTTTTTTCACTATGGTTTTATTATCTAAAATCTGTCTCCTATAATCATGCCTGCAGAAAAATTTGATGAGGAAGGATTACTGAAAGATATTGAACTTTCTGAATTAGCATTAAAAATTTCTAAACTTACCTTTGGCTGGAATAATCATTCAGATCCTGTAAAAGAAGCACACACATTTTTGGATCGTGTTAGGAAACTTTCTATAGAAATTTCAGAATATGAACAAAGAATAGGCCCAAATCTTAGCGAATATCAGAGAAATAAGATCTATAATTCAATGGAAGATTTAGAAAAACTAATTTCATACATGAAAAACAAGATTGGTTCTTCTGTAAGTGTAGAAAATATTATTGATCAAAGACAACAATAGGTCTCTGAAAAAACTGGATTAAGATTCTCAACTTATTTTTTATCGAATTACTTAGGAGTGATTTCTTCTCAATTCTTCTTTTAGACTATTAATTTCATTTTTTAATTCTAATATTTGTATGTGAAAATACTGCTCATCTATTTTATTATTCAACAAATTCATTGAATCCTGCGTAGCTATCTTATTGTTTATTTCTTCTAATTTGTTTTCTAACCTACTTTCCATTAAAATGAGTTTTTTAGTTGTTTCAAAATCTAATGTCAATGAAAATCCAACATCACCAGTCCAATTCCTATTCCCAGTGTCAGTTGTAGTATTACCGGAGATACCCATGGCTCATTTGGAATAAAAATTGCCAGTATTGCATACATTATACCTCCAACAAAAACCATAGTCGTTCTGTTATCTTTAGATTTTTTAGCTTTGTTGATTTGATCTTGAGTGGACGATGAAGACATGTTTTGAAAATTCTTTAATCTCCTTTTTTTGTTTTCTTCTTATAATTCTCTAGCATCTCTTGTATGCATCATCTAATGTTGGAATTTCTCCAGTTCTAGCTTGAATCTCACCCATTATCTTGAGAATTTCTTTATGTGTTGACTTTGTAATTCTAATAGTTGTAACGTCTTTCAATGCATATTTGATATACATGCAAGTAATAAAGAATGATTTTTCAGACTCACATTTTGTTTAGCTAAACTCTGAAGTTTAGCTTAAGCTATTTAGCTATGCCTATTTTTCCTCATGTATTTATAATATAACGATGTTATGTTTTTCATGGCCACTGAAAATCTAAACATGGATTATTCAAAATATGATTTTAAAGATTCAACTGATTTGTACGTGCATCTAAGCAAAAAAGGTCTCTCAAAAGATACTGTTATTGCTATTAGTAAAATGAAAGATGAGCCACAGTGGATGCTTGATTTTAGATTACGTTCTTATGAAATTTTTATGAAAAAACCAATGCCAACTTGGGGTGGTGATCTAAGTCATATTGACTTTCAAAATATCTACTACTATGCAAAGGCGACTGAAAAAACTGAAAAGAACTGGGATGATGTTCCAGCAGAAGTCAAAGCTACTTTTGATAAATTAGGTATTCCAGAAGCTGAAAAGAAATTTTTGGCAGGTGTTGGTGCACAATATGAATCCGAAGTTGTCTATCATAGTCTAAGAGAAGACTTGGCAAAACAAGGTGTGTTATTTTTAGATACTGACTCTGCACTAAAACAATATCCTGAAATTTTCAAAAAATATTTTGGTAAAATAATTCCTCCAGAAGATAATAAATTTGCAGCACTAAACAGTGCAGTTTGGAGTGGTGGCTCTTTTATCTATATTCCACCAGGAATCAAAGTCGACATGCCGTTGCAAGCATACTTTAGAATTAATGCTGAAAACATTGGACAATTTGAAAGAACATTAATCATAGCTGATGAAGGTTCTGAAGTTCATTACATTGAAGGATGTACTGCTCCAGTATATTCATCTGAATCACTACATTCAGCAGTTGTTGAACTAGTAGCACACAAAGATGCAAAATTACGATATACAACAATCCAAAATTGGAGTAGCGATGTGTATAATCTAGTTACAAAACGTGCTTATGCATATGAGGGTGCAACAGTAGAATGGATTGATGGTAACATTGGCAGTAAACTCACAATGAAATATCCTGGAATCTATTTGATGGGTGAGAGAGCATATGGTGAAACACTATCTATTGCTTTTGCTGGAAAAGGGCAACACCAAGATACAGGTGCTAAAATGGTTCATCTAGCGCCAAACACTACATCAAAAACTACATCAAAATCTGTCAGTAGATTAGATGGACGATCCACTTACAGAGGAATGCTACATGTTGCAAAAGGTGCCACTAATGTAAAAGCTACAGTAAGGTGTGATGCATTACTGTTAGACGATACATCAAAAACTGATACTTATCCTTACATGGAAATTAATCAAGAAGATGCTACAATTACACATGAAGCAACTGTAGGAAAAATTGGAGATGAACAAATTTTCTATCTTATGACTAGAGGTTTCACTGAAGAAGAAGCACTATCTCTAATTGTTAATGGATTCATGGAGCCATTCACAAAGGAATTGCCTATGGAATATGCTGTAGAATTAAACAGACTCATCAAGCTAGAGATGGATGATTCAGTGGGTTAAACCACTAAATCTCAATTTAGATTAATCATGTCTCAAACCCTTTCACAAATTAATTCCCGTCATGTTGAAGAAATTTCCTCATCACAAAATGAACCTGACTGGTTAAAACAATATCGACAGAGTTCCTTATCCATTTATGATACTTTGCCAATTGAGACATCTCCACTTTACAACAAATACACTGATGCAAAAAGAATGGATCCACAACAAGTTTCTTTTTCAACATCTACTACTAATGTAATACCTAGTTTCCTTCAAAAAAGATTACATGAATTAGAAAAAGAAACATGCATTATTCAAATCGGAAGTAATACTCATAAAATCAATATCTCTGATGATCTAAAATCAAAAGGACTAGTAATTACTTCTATTAATGATGCAATAAAGAATAATCCCGAACTAGTAAAAAAAGCACTAGAGGCATCAAACTCAAAAGAAGACAAGTTTACCGCATTAAATAATGCAGCATTTAATTCTGGAATTTTTATTCATATCCCACGTAATCTAGTATTGGAAAAACCAATCCATATCTTATCTTGTTTATCTGATGATGGAATTTCCACTATTGCTAGAAATATTGTCTTTGCCGATGAAAGTAGCAAGGCAACCATTGTTCAAGAATTGTATTCTGCTAAAGCAGAAAAACAACAAGCATATCTTGAATTGCTAAACACAAACATTGCTCAAAACGCTCAACTTGATATTACAACATTACAAATGATGGACCAAACTACTGTTAATTTCTCTACTAGGAGAACTGACTTGGGGCAAGACTCTAAAGTTAACTGGTATTCTGGTTTGTTTGGCTCTATGCTGTCTAGATATAAAATAGAATATTTTCTTAATGGAACAGGTGCTTCTGCTAATGATTCCGAAGTAATATTTGGAAACAATGAACAATCTTTTGATATTCAAACAAATGTGAATCACGAAAGTCCATCTACTGATGGCAGAGTTGTCGAAAAATCCATTTTAAGAAATAAATCAAAATCTCTTTTCAAGGGAATGATTAGAATAAAAGAAAAGGCCACAAAATCCAACTCATTTTTGTCAGGCCGCTCCATCTTGCTTGACAAAGATGCAAAATCAGATGCAATTCCTGGATTAGAGATTTTCACTAATGACGTCAAAGCAACACATTCCGCATCTGTTGCACAAATTGATGAGGAACAAATTTTCTATCTTCAAACTAGATGTCTAAGTAAAGAAGAGGCCGAAAGAACAATTATTGAAGGATTTTTGGAGCCATTGTCAAGGAAAATGTCATATCAAGTCAGAGCATGGATTGCTTACTTGATTGAATCTAAATGGGATGCACATGAATTGACAATTAACACTGATGAAGAATTGACAAAATTTGTTGAAATTGAAGAAACACGTTACAACGAAGATTTCGAAATTGAACAACACTACAAGTATAGGTGATAAAACTTGGCTCAATGGATTAAAGCTTGTAAATTGGATCAAGTAAAGACTGGTCAACTCTTTGGTTTTTCTCATGATGATAAAAAAATTCTCTTGGCAAATCAAAAAGGAAAAATCTATGCAACTGATCTAATATGTACTCATGCCGATGCTGATCTTTCAACAGGATTTCTCAGCGAGGAAGGTGTAAGATGTCCATTGCATCTTTCTGTTTTTAATTTACAAAGTGGAAAACCAGAAAATCTTCCTGCAGAAATACCACTAAAAACATACAATGTTAAAATAGATCAAAACGAGATCTACGTGGAGGTTTAGAAATGCAAAGTACACAAACATCTTTTGAAAAGTTACGAAAAGATTTTCCTATTTTGCAAAGAACTGTTAGGGATAACAAGACACTTGTCTATTTAGATAATGCTTCTACAACACAGAAACCAAACCAAGTAATCGATGCAATCACTGATTATTATAAAAATCATAATGCAAACATTCACAGAGCAGTCTACGCATTGGCAGAAGAAGCAACTGAACTTTATGAGGCAACAAGAGATAAGATTGCAAATTTTATACATGTAAAAAACAGAGAAGAAATTATTTTTGTTAGAGGAACAACTGAAGCAATAAATCTAGTTGCATATGCATGGGGTAGAACATATGTTCAAAAAGACGACATTATAGTTACCACCGAATACGAACATCATAGCAATATTGTCCCTTGGCAACTCTTAACTCAAGAAAAAGGTGCCAAGCTCGAATACATTAGAATGGATGATAACGGCGAATTAATTTTAGATGATCTTACCAAATATCTTGCAACAGGTAAAGTCAAACTTGTAACATTTAGTCTAATGTCTAATGTTCTTGGCACTATTACTGATGCAGAAAAAATAGTTTCAAAATGTAAAGAATATGGTGTATTGACTTTGATCGATGGAGCCCAAGCTGTTCCTCACATGCCTGTTAACATTGAAAAACTAGATTGTGATTTTTTTGCATTTTCTGGGCATAAAATGTTGGGACCTACCGGAATTGGTGTTTTATGGGTAAGAAAATCAGTACTGCAAACCATGAACCCATTTCATGGTGGTGGTGATATGATCAGAGAGGTTCACAAATATGAAACAACATGGAATGATTTACCATACAAATTCGAAGCTGGTACTCCAAATATTGCTGATGTTATTGGATTTGGAGCAGCGATAGATTATCTAACAAATCTTGGAATGGACAATGTACGAGAACACGAAATTGAATTGACAAATTATGCTATTGAAAAATTATCTCAAATAAATGGTCTCACAATTTATGGCACCAAAGATATCTCAAAAAGAGGTGGTGTAATTTCATTTAATTTTGCAGATGTTCATCCTCATGATGTAGCACAAATAATAGATGAGGAGGGAATTGCAGTAAGATCTGGGCATCACTGTGCTCAAGTATTGATGGAAAGACTAAATGTTGCAGCCACATCTAGGGCAAGTTTTTACATTTACAACACTAAAGAGGAAATAGATTCATTGATTAACTCATTAAACAAAGTTGCGAGGATATTCAAACTATGAGCAGCAATGCAGACATTTATCATGAAATGATAATTGATTATTCAAGAAACCCTATCAATTATGGTAAAATAGAAAATCCCGATGTTACTTTTCATGACTCAAATCCATTATGTGGCGACAGTATTGATATTGATATGAAAATTGTCGATGACAAAGTATCTGATATTAAATTTCATGGTAAGGGATGTGCTATTTGCATGGCGTGCTCTTCAGTATTGACTGAAATTACAAAAGGTAAAGGAATTGAAGAAGTGAGAAATATCACTAAACACGATGTATTAAGTGAGTTGGGATTGGAACATCTACAGGCTGTTAGAATAAAATGTGCACTACTTTCTCTTAAAGTATTGAAATCTGCTCTTTACTTATATCTTGGAAAACACATGAAAGATTCTCAAGATGTGGATAAGTTAAAAGAAGAGGCAGCCAACTTATACTGACATGGGCAATTTTACCCCTACAATTCCAATTCAACTTCAAATTAGAAAAATAATTTTTGAAAATTACAATGACGCTGATAACAAATTCACAAACGATGAAATTTTTGCAAAAATAAAACAGAACGGAGATTTAGATCCTTCCTGGATTGTAGATGATATAGAATCATATTTTCATGAAATTTGTGATTCTGGTCTTGCAAGAAATATTGCACAAAATTTTACAACTATCTGGCTCAAGCTATTTGATCCTATGGAAAAACACCATTGCAGTGCTTGTAATTTAGATGTGTATCTTGGTGTATCTGAAAAACAAATTTGTCCTAACCCTTCTTGCAAATCATCTATTTAGATCTGTGTTTGATAGCTGCATCTTCTAGCGCTTTTATCATTGGAAGCTTTTCACCAGTAAGATAAAGAACAAGTGCTCCTCCTGCTGTACTGATGTGGTCTATTTGTCCTGCCAATCCGTATTTTTTTAATGCAGATGTTAAATGGCCTCCACTTACTATTGTGGTTGCCATGGAATTTGCAACTGCAGTGAGTAATTCTTTTGTTCCATAGCTAAAGTTTTCTTTTTCAAAAAATCCTGCAGGACCACTTATGAAAACAGTTCCTGCACCGGCAATTAATTTTGAATAATGCTCTACTGTTTTAGGTCCTAGATCATAAATTTTGTCTCCTATTTCAAGTTCTCTTACATCCATCTCGATTCTCTCCCCATCTTTGTCAATTGCAATGTCTACTGGAGTGGAAAACACATCTGGATATTCTCCAATTAGAGAATGTGCTTTTGCTACTACCTCATCTTCTCTTTTTATTCCAAGTGGGTATCTTATTCTTCCTTGTGCACGCATGAAGACATTTCCAATTAATCCTGTAAGTAATACATGGTCTGCACGACCGTTTTGAATCAATAATTTGATTGCCTCTAATCTATCTGAAACCTTGGAACCACCAAGCACAATCACGTGTGGTGCCTTGGCCACAGTCATAATTTCATCAAGATTTCTGACCTCTCTTTCAACAATTCTTCCTGCACATGCAGGCAAAACATATGGAAATCCAACTATTGATGGATGTGATCTATGTGCACTAGGAAATGAATCCAACACACAAAGATCAAATAATTTCGATAATCTGCTTACCATGATAGTGTTTGCGGCTTCTTGTGGTGTAAATTCATAATTTTCTTCAGCGCATAAACGTAAATTATCTAAAAGCAATATCTCTCCATTTTTCAAATTCTTTATTTCATTTTGTGCAGCACTACCAATTACATCTTCTACATACTTGATTTTTTTCCCCATTAATTTTTCAAGAACTTTTGCATGTTTGTCCATTCCAGTATATTCTTTGTTTCCCACTCTTCCTTGATGAGAAGCAACAACCACTTTTGCTTCTTCTAGTGATTTTATGGTCTCGATTGCCTCTTCAATACGTTTAGTTCCTGAAATCTCCATTGTTTCAGGATCTATGGGGCAATTCATATCAACTCTCAAAAAAGCTGTCTTACCTTTAAGGTCAAAATCATCTAGTGTGAGTACCTTCACAGCTTTTCTATTATCCCCTTGGTTAAATTCTTTGAGCCGATCATTTTTGTCATGATTTGATATTTATCCAGTAAATTATTTTCAATACTTATCTACTTGAGAAAAATTAAAAATAACATACTTGAGGTTTACTTAATTGCAAAATTGGATTTTTGATATTCGGTCACGTTCATTTGTTTTACTTGTAATCTCATTTGTTATTGTATCTATGTTAGTATATTTTCAAATAACAGAAAGTTTTGATCAATTAATAATTTCCTTTGTTGCTGATAACGTGGGAAATCCTACTCTGGATATTATCATGCAGTTCATTACCGAAAGCGCTGATATCAGTTACATGTTAGGTTTTGGTATCTTGATGCTTTTAATCAAAAAAACTAGAAAGGTTGGAATTACCTTGATGATTTTAATTGTTTTATCAACTCTACTTGCTGGATACATAAAATGTGGAATTGATAGAGATAGACCTGACTTTGATTATGAAGGTGCACAATTTCCGGTAAAAATCAGCCGTGATACATTTACATTATTTTGTGAAGGAGGATATGATGCATCTTATCCATCTGGGCATGCCGCTAGGGCTATAATTTTTGGAATAGTACTTGGATATGTCTTATCTGAAAGATTTCCTAGAGGCTCATACTTGTTGCTTCTCTATCCTTTATTGGTATCAATAAGTAGGGTGTATGTTCTTCAGCATTTTCCAATGGATGTTATTGGAGGAACTATTCTTGGTGTGATGCTAGCTGGTGTAATGGCTAAAAAAACAAAACTATACAAAATATTTGAGAAATCAAAATCCTAACTCTGCCAAGCCTTTACTGCTAATCAAAACTATGGCATAATGATTTTCATCATAATGATATGTCCAATATCTTATGTCTCTGTTCTCATTTTTTTGTCTAAGCCCATATGTGACTCCTGTTGTTACTGTGTATCCTATTCTTTTTGCAAGTTTTGATTCTTTTGGCATCAAAACTCTAAAACCTTCTTTCCGATTACTGAATCCTAATTTCACCATATCTTCAACTGCATCTGACGCATCTTTGATATCTTTAAGATCGTATGTCTTTGATACTGGCAAATCTTTTGGATGAAATTCCATTCTTTTTTTAATGATTCCCTTTACTAATATTTTTTCAAAAAATCGATTTTTGCGATCAATGTATGTTAATTTTGTTAACTGGTAAGTCAAATCATGATTATATTCATAACTTAACCGACCAATTTCTCTTTATTCAATCGTTGGCATCACTAGAAAAATTGGTAATTAAACTAAGACAAAAGAAACAACAAGCAACTACTCTTAGGAAAAAATCTGAACGACAACTACAACAAATAAGATCAGTTGAAAGAAGATCTTCATCTGGTTTACATTCAATAGATCGAAAAATTGAATCTGAAAAAGAGGATGCAACTGATGTATCTGGAATTCTCAATCAAAAGACATCTCAATTGGAAAGTATTGAAAGACTAGTTGTAGCAGCTCATGAGCGTTTAAACCGTGAAAAAGAGGCACTCAGTGATGCAGAACAAAAACTAGAGTTTACTACAAATATTGAAGAAAAGCAATATGCCCAATCACAATTAGACACAATACATGATCGTATCCAAGAGTTAGAATTTGAGATAAAAAATAGAAACAAAACAGCAAAAAAGATTGCTGAAGATGTTGCCAAATACAATGAAATTAAGTCAAAAATTAGCACAAAAATTCAAAAACAATCCAAATCAAAACCATCATTACGTGAAACAATGAGTACAAGTCATAAGGCGGCTGAAAAGTTTGTTAAAGATCTAGAACAAAAAACTAGGGCTGAAGAATCTGCTGCAAAAGCGCTTGAAAAAGTACATTCTAATCTTCAAATATTACTTGCCAAAAAACGAAAGCCATCCAAAAAACGTAAGTCTGTAAAATCAAAGACTTCCAAGAAAGCAACAAAGAAGAAATCAAAGACTTCCAAGAAAGCAACAAAGAAGAAATCAAAGACTTCCAAGAAAGCAACAAAGAAGAAATCAAAGACTTCCAAGAAAGCAACAAAGAAGAAATCAAAGACTTCCAAGAAAGCAACAAAGAAGAAATCAAAGACTCCTTTAAAGAAATCTAGAAAATAGATTTGTTATGTGTTTTTTAGAATTAAAATAATTTCATATCTCTAAAAACTATTTACTTTATCGTTAGTGTTAAAGTAGGGTTTATTTTTATTATTTTTATTAAAATGAAAAAACGTGGTTCTATAGTTGGAATATTTGGATTAATACTAATTATTGGTTCACTTTTGATTATGGTTTCTGTTTTTCCTACTTCTAATATTACTGACCGTGATGATTTTTACATTCCTTCTATGTTTGAAGGAATGTTTAACCAACTTTCTGATGACATCCAAATTCTACCTGGCGAATCTGGCTATTTTTCATACAGTACTAAATCGTCTAATGTTCCTCTATTATGGGGTATACAGATAATTGATTATCAGGACGGTGACAAACTCTCCATCTCTATATCTAATGTTTATGGAGATGACTATGGTGTCTTTTCTCAAGATGGTCCAATTATCTTTGAGATATTGGACATCACCAAATCTGATACACTGAACTTTGAAATTCACAATCAGGGTTCTAGAATAATTAATGCAGTTGTAATGCTTTCTGAAGATCCTGATAATTCTGGTGCTCTCTCTAATCCACATTCACCTTTTATGAATAAGATTTTGCCTCTAGCAATATCTGGTATTTTGTTAATTATTGGAATTGTAACGTTATTGATAGGTGTGATTTTATCCTTCATTGACTGGAAAAATAAAAATAATAACAAAATTTCTAAGATGTGATTTTTATCTATTTTTAATATTATGGATTCCTTGTTTTAAAAATTCAATTTACTGCGGATTAATTTCCATTTTGCCAAACTTACCTTTTGTTAGGGAAACCTCACCTTTGAATTCATTAGTATATCCATTTGTAACGACTACAACATCTCCAATGTTTACTGCTTTAATGTCGTCTCCCCATAATGTCAGTTTGATGTCATCTACTCCATCTGATACTACTGCATCACAAACATCAACTGTTCCACCTGTCTTGAGATTTACGGTTCTTGGCTCTCCTTTACTTTTTACTTCAGCTTTTAGATTAATTCCACTTCTCATTTTTTTTACTTGTGCTACTGATTGAAATTCTGCCATGTGTTTTGACACCAATTTGGACAATTATAAGCTTTTTTAAAATAATTTCAATTCTTAACTAGAATGTGCATTTAGTTCCTTTATTTCACCAAAATGTCTGTTAATGTCATATATTACCAATTATTACCATTTATTACCAATAGTATATATAGCCCTATATGTAGATAGAATCATGAATACACAAACAGCACAAACAAATCAACCAGAAAATGTATATTCAATATACAAGCAAAATGTTCAAAAATATTTTGAAAATGTTGCAAAAAGTGTACCACAGTATTTCCAAGCAATGACACACATACAAGAAGAATGTATCAAATCTTGTGAAAAAACAATCGATGCTTCAATCTCAATGCAGCAAGAATTTGCACAAAAGAATGGTGTTTCAACTGAAATCCCAGGTGCAATAAAAATCGCACTTGTAGATATGAACAAGCAAGTTGTTCAAGCAAATACTGTACAAAATCAAATTGTTAAAACTACAATTGATGCAACCGTACAAAACATTAAAACATTCACTGACAACGTGAGCACATTTTCTGACTTGAATAAAAATATTATCCAGTCTTGGATAACCCCAATCACATACAAAAACTAGTGTGATTGTTTTTTTATTTTTTTTGAATCTAAACAAAATTTCTTAAAAAAATTATGTGTTTTTGATCAATAAACACTGAATGAAAATGAATAAGCCGATGAATGTATCTCCTAATTCACATCATTTATCATCATATCGCAAAATGCTGATTTTAGGTCAATTTACAAAGGATTATTTTTTGGTTCCTGTTCACGTATAACAAGAGTAATAGACTTCTAAAAATTCTCTAATTTTACGATCATTTTCTAAATTTTACTCTAATAGTAATCGAAAAATATCAGTCAATATTCAATCTCATTGCAGAGGTATCGAAGCCCGGTCAACCGAGAAGGACTCAAGACCCTCAAAAATAGGAAATCCTTTCTCTCAGGAGTTCGTGGGTTCAAATCCCACCCTCTGCACTAAACACCTACTTGTTAAATCTCGAAAATATTCTAAATAATTTTGAAAATTAAATGGTGATAGGTTTTACTTTGGTGATAGAATGCTTTGAAATCTCTTTATGTATATCTGCAATATTTTCATCTTTAAATGTAAGATTACATCTAAAGCACTTCCAGCTAACTTCAGACATATGTAAGATAATGCATAATTTCCTTATAAGTATATTGCACGATTGTTCCAATTTCTTCCAATTTCTGATCAATGTTATAAAATTTATGAAATTTTTAGATGATTTACGATCATTTGACAGTATTTTCATGACTAAATGGCAATCCAAGGGTTTAGAAATAAAAAAATCCAATTCAACGAGGAGATATGACTGATATTTTTGAGATATTTGGTGGATTTTCATATCTTGGACCTCTAATTGTTTTGTTTTTCGTAAACATCTCGCCGATTTTAATGCCACCAAATTGGTTAATTCTTTCATCGTTTTATGCGTTCGATGATTCTATGAATATAGCTGTACTTGCCGTAGTTGGTGCTACTGCTTCAACAGCTGGACGATTTGTTTTAAAACAACTTGTTTCCAAATTCAAAAATCATTCAAATAATAACACGTCAAATTTAACCGTAATAGGAGATTATCTCAATAAGAAAAAATATGGTTATGTTATTTCTTCATTTGTTTTTGCAGTGACTCCTTTACCGGACAATATTCTTTTTGTAGCATATGGTTTGATAAAAGCAAAAAGTATCGGCATGTATGTTGGATTCTGGTTTGGAAAACTTTTAGCATTTTATGTAATGCTGACAATAAGTCCTGCCATACTTATTCCATTTACAAGACTATTTGAAGACCGATTAGTTGGTATTTTATTAGCTGACGGTCTGGGAATCATAGCAATTATTATTTTTGTTGCAATTGATTGGAATATTCTGTTAAATAAGAAACAACTTAGACTAGTCAAGCCTAGATTGTGGAGATTTTAAAATGAATGTTATAAATTCACTAAAACAAGAAGTACATAATTTGATGATTAATGATTCTGCACATGACTTTGATCATATTATGCGCGTATTCAAAAATGCCCAAAAAATATGTAAAAAGGAAAATGCCCGTGAAAAACTTGTTCTAAGTGCTGTATTGTTACATGATATTGTTTTATATCCAAAATCTGACAAACGTTCAAAATTATCCTCAATAAAAAGTGCAGAAAAATCAAGGAACATTTTAAAAAAATTTAATTTTACAAAAGAAGAGATTCAGATAATTTCTGACGCTATTCGTGATCATAGTTTTTCTAGAAATAAAATCCCTACAACCCTTGAGGGAAAAATTCTTCAAGATGCTGATCGCTTGGATGCAATTGGTGCAATAGGAATTGCTAGAGTCTTTGCTGTAAGTGGTTCTGAAAAAAGACCATTTTATAATATTAAAGATCCTTTCTGCAAAAATAGAACGCCTAATGATGAAATTTGGGCATTAGATCATTTTTACCGTAAACTACTCAAATTAGAATCTCTTATGAATACAAAATCTGGCAAAATTGAGGCCAAAAAGCGAACTAAAGTCCTGAAAGACTTTTTGAATGAACTGAAAAAAGAAATATGACAATATTATTTTGCTCACATAAAACAATTCAATTTTTTATTTTTTTCTAATCTTTTTAGAACATTGTTTTTTATCCATAATCGACATATCTGTCATATCTTTTTTCAACCTCTTTACTCAAACCTAACGTGATTTTTTCATATTCCTCTTGTTTTCTTATCTGAATGTATTGTATTATCTCTGTGAATTTCTCATCTGCTTGGTATGATTCAAAGATTGGCTCCATCATTTTTAGATAGTCTAAAACTTTTTTTCTATATTCTTCACGAGTAGGGTTTTTTATTTTATTTAATCTAAACCAAATTACTGCCCAGCTAGAACCTACAATATGCGGTAATAAATCAAAAGCCCTTTCTATCTCAAAACGTTCATCATTTCTCATGATTTTTGAAGAAATTTTGCTGCTGATTTTGCAAAGTATGTTACAATCATGTCAGCACCAGCTCGCTTAATGCCATATAGTATTTCTTCTGTAATGTCTTTTTCATTTATCCATCCTTGTTTCGCAGCACCTTTTACCAATGCATATTCCCCAGATACACTATAGGCAGCAATTGGAACATTGAATCTTCTTCTAGTTTCTGCTATCAAATCTAAATATGCTAAAGCTGGTTTGATCATTACAATGTCTACCCCTTCATTGATGTCTGTTTCAATTTCCATCATTGCTTCACGTGCATTTGTAAATGGAACTTGGTATGTCTTTCTATCCCCAAATTTTGGTGCACATTCTGCTGCATCTCTAAAAGGTGAATAAAATGATGAACGATGTTTTGCTGAATGTGACATTATGGATACATCTGTGAATCCCTCATCATCTAATGCCTTTCTTATTGCTGTTACCTGCCCATCCATCATTGCAGAGGGTGAAACTGTATCTACACCTGCTTTTGCCTGACTAACGGCAATCTTTGCTAGTGTTTCTAGACTAGAGTCATTATCTATTTTATTTTCTTTAACGATCCCACAATGACCTGTGGATGTAAATTGACATAGGCAGACATCTGCCATGATTACTATTTTATCTCCAAAATTTTTTCTAATTTGAGAAATTGCTTTTTGAACAATTCCATTATCATCAAATGATGAAGTACCTACATCATCTTTATTGGTAGGAATTCCAAATAGCATAATAGATGGAATATTCAAATCTGAAATCGTACCAACTTCATCATTGATGTCTTCTAGAGGTAATCTCTCAATTTCTGACATTGATTCAACTTTGATTCTGGATTTTAGATCTTCTTGAACAAATACTGGGCAGATTAGATCTCTTGAAGTTAAAGTAGTTTCTTGAATTAATTCTCGCATTTTCTCAGAAGTTCGTAATCTACGAAGACGTCTAGTTGGAAATGACATTATCAAAATTTCTTCTGGGTAAGATATAATCTTAGTCTAATTCATTCTGTTTTTTATAGTCAAATAGTTTGCTTGCCATTTCAATAATGTCTGGCTTACCTTGTTCTGATGCCTTGCGAATATTGTTCATTGGTGTTGAAACAATACTTTCTACAACTGCTTTTGTTAGTTCTTCTATGATTTTGATTTTTTTCTCATCTTTTTCATTAAGCATCTGAAGTGCTTTTTGCAATTCTTTTTCTCTTAGTGAATCAATGTTTTTGAATACATCTCTCACAAGTGGTTCTGCATCTAATCTTTTCATTGAAGCCTCTAATACAGATACCTCCTCACTAATTATATTTTCAACACTTTTCACTTTGTTTAATCGTGATTTCATATTTTTTTCAACCATTTCGGCAATCTGATCCAAATTCATCAATTTTACTCCTCCTATAGTTGCAACTTTCTCGTCAACTGTTCTTGGATTTGATAAATCTAGAATCATCATCCCATTTTTCTTTCCTTGCATTGCTTTTGTTATCCTCTCTTGAGTAACAAGGAAGTAAGGAGCAGTTGTGGCAACAAACAAAACATCATAATTTTCGAATCCTGTTAAGACGTCTTCAAATTTTATCGGTCTTCCTCCCATAGTTTCACAAAATGCTTGAGATCTGTCCATTGTCCTGCTAGTTACCACAAAATTATATCCTCTACGCCCAAGTGATTTTGCAACAAGTGTTGATACTTCACCGGTTCCAATTACCAAAATTTTCTTTAGTTTTAACTCATCAATGTTCTCTTCTGCCAATTTTACTGCCATTGATCCTACTGAAATTCCACCACGGTTAATTCCAGTGGAATTTCTAATCCTAGTTCCAATTCGTATTGCTTTATCAAATAAATTGTTAAGATGTTGACCTGACGCTTTTGCATTTCTAGCTGATGTGATGGAGTTTTTTATTTGACCTAGAATCTGTTCTTCTCCTACTACCATCGAGTCTAATCCTGATGTTAGTTTTAGTAAATGATGTAATGCTTCTCCATTTTCTACAAATTCTACATTTTCTTTAAACGCTTCTTCTTCCAAACCCGTAAGTGAAGCCCAAGTTTTTTTAATTTTGTTAATGTCATAATTTTTTGCTTTACCAAATAGCTCTATTCTGTTACAAGTTTGTATAATAACGCATTCATCTAAACCTGAATGCTCTTTGAACTGTGTATATGCGCTTTCTAAATCTCTTATGGTAAATCTTTCAAGAATATGAATAGGTGAGTTACGAAAAGTAACACGTGCATTGATTATGTTTTGGTTCATTTCCAGTTCCTCAATATTGTAATTGCTCGCTTTTCAGCTCTTTTCAACTGATCGTCTTTTATTAACTGTTTAATCTCTTTATCATTCATAATACTGCTCAAATACATTTTTCTCTCCTTTTGAGTTAAGATCATGTTTTTAGCATATTCTCTTGCAATATTTTGAATTTTTATCTGACCAATATCTTCTTTCGTGATTATTTTTTTGAATATTTTTTCAGATTCTATTTTTAACTTTTTTGACATGGCTGGACTTTTACCACCTGTAAAAATTGCGATTTGAATTGTATTTTCAAAATTTATAATTGCAAGATTTGCAAAATCACTTAATTCTGCATTATCTGAACTGTATGCGATGATCTTCTTGTTTTTGGCATAGTTAATTATTTTCTGATTAAATCTTTTATCATTTGTTGTTGTGATTATCATGTATGGCTTGTAGATTGAAAGAATAGATGAATTTTGAATTTTCTGTTTTTTAAATTCTATTTTTTTATTTTTCACTAGCATTTTTATCTGGTTGTTTATCGCACTACTAATTACTAGAATCTGACAATCTTCCTTTAATAATGAATTAATTCTTTTTAGAGCTTCATTTCCCCCGCCAAGAACAATGACTAATTTACCATGTAGATTTAGATTAATTATCACCAATCAAAGGGACAAAAGTTTCTATTTATAGATTCAAATCAGATGCGTAATATTCTAGCTACATTTTTAATTGAATGGAGTGATTACTGAAATATTGCCTCAATCTCTGGATAATCTTGATAAAGAAATTCTTAACGAAATTCAATGGACTTTTCCTCTTACTCCAAAACCTTTTGATGATATTGCAAAAAAATTTGGAACTTCTTCTGAAATTATTAAAGAGCGTTTAATCAATCTTAAAAAAATTGGTGTATTGCGACAACTAAGTGCAATATTTGATACAAGACGCCTTGGCTACAAAAGTTCCTTGGTTGCAATGGAGATTGAGTCTGATAAATTAGAATATGTTGCAAATCAGATTAATCGTCATCCTGGCGTAAGCCATAATTATGAGCGAGATCATCAGTTTAATCTCTGGTTTACTTTGGCAGTACCGCCTGGTTCTGATTTGAAGACTGAAGTGGACAAATTTTCAATATTAAAAGGAATTAAAAAAGTTAGAATGTTGCCAACTATTCAGTTATTCAAGATTGGTGTAAAATTAGATATGATTGATGAAAAAAAACATGACATTGCTCCGACAGAAGAAAAAAAAGAAATTAAAAATGTAAAATTTACTCCCACTGAACAAGATAAGGAATTTATCCGTGAGCTACAAAAAGACATGGAAATCACTGATAGACCATTTCTAAATTCTGCAACAAAACTAGGACTTACTGAAGATGAATTATTTGAGAAAATGAAATACTATGAAAGTATTGGAGTGATGCGAAGATTTGCTGCAATTTTAAGACATAGAGAGGTCGGATTTACAGCAAATGGGATGATTGTTTGGAATGTATCTAATGATAAAATTTCAGAGGTGGGTTCAAAATTAGGTGCTTTTCCACAAGTGAGTCATTGTTACCAAAGGCCCACATATCCTGATTGGCAGTATAGTGTATTTTCTATGATTCATTGTAAATCTGAAGAGGAAGCAGGAGAAATGGCAAAAACAATACAAAATCAAATCAACATTGATGACTATAAAATATTGTTTAGTACACGTGAATTTAAAAAAACTCGAGTAGAATATTTTGTTGAAAATAATTTTAGTCTAGAAGAAACAATTCCTGTATCTTAAAATTCATTATCATCATGTCCTACTACATGAATCATACAAAAATATTGGTCATTCATGTTGCAGTAATGTGTTGAATCATCACCACAAATTTTACATGCTGGTTTTTCATCATGTTCTGATAATTTTGTGTGATAGACTTTACTTCTAATTGTTATGTTTGAATCCTTGTAAATTCTTGTTATGTTCGAAAAATATTCCAACTCTGATGTATTCAGATGCTCTTCATTTTTTATTTTTTTAATTATTGTATTCCATTTTTTGTACTCACCAATCTTTGCAAGTTTCATTTCTTCTATAATGTCTAATGTTTTAATGAGATCAATTGATTTGTCCATATGAAAACTAATTTGTTTGTGTTGCTTTTAATTCGTATGAGGGCCAAGTATTGTATAGGTCATCTATTTCTTTCATATCTGAGGAATTTAGATATCTTCCGTCTGATATTGTAGCAAAAGCTTCAATTTCTTCTACACTTACGACTGTAGGTAAAACTGCTGCGATTGATTTTTTTGACAAGATAAATTTAATTGCAAATTCTGTAATGTTTAATCCGTTACGCTCCGCAATTGGTCTAAATTGCTCTACTTTTCGTAATGCATCTTGTCTCCATTCTTGTTTTCTGTCTTTTCTGTGATCATTACTTGGAATTACTGTCTCTGCCTTTACTTTACCTGTTAAAATTCCAGATGCGTCTGGAACTCTGACTAAAATCCCAACATTTTGTTTTCCTGCTTTCTCAATTAACTCATTTCCAGGTGTTTGCTCTAAAATATTATAGACTGTTTGTATAGCAGAAACATTTTTTCTTTCCATTGCTTCTAATCCTTCCTGTGTCCATCCTATTGCTGGACCCAATGCAACTTGTGATGACTTTATCTTTCCTTCTTGAATCAATTTGTCGAACGTATCAAAAGTGATATCATTTCTAATGTGATTTAGCTTTGGATTGTGCATTCCGTACGAGTCCACATAATCTGTCTGTAATCTTTCTAGTGATGCGCTTAGTGCTTTTCTTGTAAATTCTGGTTCAAAACTTTGTGGTAATTCTGCATGACCTATTTGCTCTACTTTTGAAAAATCATATCCATATTTTGTTGAAATAACCACTTCTTCTCGCATTCCTTTGAATACTTGGCCAATAAGTTTCTCGCTTATTCCTTTACCATACATATCAGCTGTTTCAAAGAAATTAATTCCTAAATCATATGCTCTTTTGAGCATACGTTTTGCTTCATCTTCTTCAATTTTTTTACCCCACCAATCAAGACCTATAGTCCATGCCCCAAATCCTATCTCTGATACTTTGATTCCGCTTTTTCCTAATGTTTTGTATTTCATTTTATTGTCTCCTTGAATTTATTTAGTCTTGATTCTATTTCTATATCACTCAAAACTGCTTCTCCCACTGGAATTTCTTCATTTATGTTTATCCAAGATTTGCAGCCCTGATACTCAGATTTTAGAGGAGTATTAAATTCCGGAATTTTATAGACTTTTAAAAATATTGCTTTCATTGGATTGTCTGGGTTCCAATTTCTTCTTTCATTGATGTATGAATCACTCCAAATATGAAATGATGATAATTTCCTGATTATTTCCTCAGATAAAATATCTGCTTCTACTAATACCTCCGCATATGATGTAATTCTATTAAATCCATTTTTTGGCAGATTTAATTTTACTTGTTCGAGATATTTGTGAAATTGTGGTTTTATGTGATTATGCTCTTGATGTTCTTGTGTAGGAAATAATGTAAATTTTTTTGATTCAATTCTAAATCCCGATGCTACATCTAATATCCCTCCTTTTCTGAGGAGAACTGTTTGATCTCCGTTTTCTAGCGCACTAACTACTGTTGCCCACTCTTTTAGAGATTCCACTAACCAAGACTTCCTATTAACGGGATGATGTCTTTTTTAACACACACGATCATAGGAGTATCTTTTTGAACATATCTTGAAACTCTTGTTTCTCTCAAATCCATTATCAAATCTTGAAAATCTCTAATTTGGTCCACTTCAAATGCTAACATGAAATCTTCATCATGAATTCCGAAAGAATATGTTGTGTTTAGAATAATTTGCGGATATTTTTTACTAACTTCAATATGTTCATCCATTATTGCTTGTCTTTCTTCTTTTGGTAGTAAGTACCACTCTCTCGTTTTTGTGAAAGGATACACAATTACATGTTTTTTCATTTCATTATCTGCAACAAAACCAAGTGTTTTTCCTGTTTTTATATAAATTGACGGTCTAGTGCATGACAAATATGTTTTTGACGGTATGATGTATTTTCCAAAAACAGTTGTGTATAATTTTTCTATCACATTTTGAATTTCTTCAACTGTCTTTGCTGCAAACCAAAACAGAAAATCTGCATCATCTCTTAGTCCTAGAGTAGAATATGTTCTAAATTTTATCCCTGAATTCTTAATCACATTTTCTACTTCTTTGGCTGATTCTTCTTTTGCTAAATCTGCCATCCATCTCCATTTAGGATCTACTTGAAAGAACGAGAAATTGAAAAAATACTGTTCATTGCTATTTTCTTCCACACTTTTCCATTTTTAAAACCCTATTTAAACAAAAACTAGATTCTCTAATGTTGTATTTGTATAATTTTTTGTTTAGATTTATGTCCTGATTTTATTTGAATTAACGACGTTGATACCCCGAAATGTTTTGCTAGTTTTTTTATAATTTCTTTATTAGCCGCTCCTTTGATTGGCTTTGATTTTATTCCTATTGTAATTTGGTTTTCTTTAATGTTGAGAAATTCTTTGTTAAATTCTACATTTACTTCATATAACACACACATTGTCAAAAATTATCCATGCTTGTTAATTCTGCAAAAACTATAAAAATTTAATTAGGCTTTTTGTTCTAAAACCCAATCATATCCTTCGCTTTCTAATTTATCTGCAAGTGATGCATCACCTGTTTTTAAGACTTGACCCCTGGCAAAGACATGAACATAATCTAATTTATCTAAGAATTTTAAAATTCTTGCATAATGAGTAATTACAATTACAGTTGCATCTTTTCCTGAAACTTGACTTATTGCCTTAGCTACTGCTTGAACAGCATCTATGTCTAAACCCGAATCTGGTTCATCTAAAATTGAAATCTTTGGTTTTAAAACTGCCATCTGTAACACCTCTGCGCGTTTCTTTTCTCCTCCTGAGAATCCTTCGTTAAGATATCTGGAAAGAAATTCTTCTTTCAATCCTACTTTATTCAAATTTTCTTTAAGATATTTTTGAAATTCTCTTACTGTGATGAATACTTCTCTGTTTTCTCCTTGTAGTGCCTTACTGAGTGAATTGTAAGCTGTTCTAAGAAAATGTGAGAATCCTACTCCTGATACTTCTGTGGGGTATTGAAATCCTAAGAACAGTCCTTTTTTTGCACGTTGATCTGCAGATAGCTCTAAAATACTCTCGCCATCTAACAAAATATCTCCTTTGGTTACTTCGTATTTTGGATGTGCAAGTAATGTGTATGCCAAAGTACTTTTTCCAGAACCGTTAGGCCCCATTATGGCATGTACTTCTCCTGGACCTGTTTTCAAATTAACTCCTTTGAGAATTTCTTTACCTTCACGTGTAACATGAAGATCTCTAATCTCAAGTACTGCCATGGTGCATTTTATTTTGTTTCTATATATAATACCGACGAAATTTAGCTAATCCTAATAGGATTTTCTGTGATGAATAATAAAATGAAAAAGGGGGGGATTAAATTTTGGCCAGAGACGGTCTCAAAGTGATTTTGAGTTTGTAATATGTTAGAATCTCTTTACATCTATTTCTGATAGTAACTTCTGTGACACCTGCAATACTTGAGACATCTCTTTGAAGGACATTTTGTCCTAACAAAACTGAGGCAACATACAGATATGCTGCAGCAATTCCATTTGGGGCTTTTCCATCTGCAATGCTACTGTCTTTAGTTTTTTCTGCTATCTCTAAAGCTAGTCTTTCAACTCTAACTTCAGTCTGTGTCATATTTGCAATCTTTGAGATGTATTTGTCCATAGTAACTACTGGGGCATTCAATTGACCCATTTCCATTACCATGGTTCTATAGTATCTTGCTGCAAGTTTCGTCTTTGATTTGACATCTTTTGGTGTACATATTCCTCTACAAATTTCTTCTAATGATCTTACAACATCGCATTGTTTGCATGCCATGTAAATTGTAGCTGCAGTAATACTGGCTACTGATTTTCCCTTCACATCAACATGCCCATCTAAATTTCTGTATATCATAGAAGCAGTTTCCAAGACGTTTCTTGAAAGATTTAGACCATCACATGTTTCACCCATTTTTGATAAAACATTTGCTAATCTTCTTTCTCTTGGTGAGGAAACACGTACTCGTTGTTGCCATTTTCTGAGATTGTTCATCTGATTTGCAACTTCACGGTTGATTGTTTTTCCGCTAAAGTCCTTTGTACTAATTGATATCTCAGTTGTTATTCCCAAATCATGTTGTGAATAAGTTGTCTGTCCTGTTGCTCTTGCTAGCTTCATCCTATCTTCGAGATTTGAGCTTATTGTTTCTGGACCCTGATCTACCATCTGATCTGCGACAACTACGCCGCAACCAGAGCAGATTATTTCACCATTCTGAACGTCATCCACTAATGAAGATTGACATTCAGGACAGCTTTGTGGTTGTAATATGTTCATTTTTTTCTTCTCCTAAATTTTTGTGTGTTAGCAGGAGAATAATCAATTGCGAAAACACTTTTGCCAATGTATTTTTTGATGTTATTTGTTAACGGAGTTGCTGATGCAAACGGTCTTTTTATTGGACCAATTAATTCCATTACTTTTGCAACTTTAGTTCCTGTCTCGTCACAGAGTATTTGTCCTTCAACTGATTTACCTGATAGTTGAATGATCACTCTGCCACTAGCGGCTAAGTGCATTATTTCGCCTACCTCCTGCAATTAAAAACAGTAATCATCATATTCTTATCATAGACTTCTGTCAACTTTACTTTAGCTAAGAGCTAGATTTGATTTTATTTTGTTTGCTTGGCTCTTTTTGAAACTAATTTTTCTGAAATTTTGTTAAGAATATTTGTCTTAGTGGATCCTTTTGGTAACACTATGTAGCCTGACCTGACATAAGGTCTTCGTGGAAATCTTACTTTTTCATCTGTTTCTGTGATTTCAAACCCTGCGGCTTGTGCAGCTTCTGTTAATTCTTTTAGTGAAGGATCGAAAACACATTTTTCTTTTTCTAATTTTCTTCCTTTTGCTCTTGGTAATGTCTTGTTAAAATAATCCAACCAGATTACGACATGCTCGTAATCTTTCATTTAATCACTTTATTAAAACTGCGTTAACTATTCCTGTTTGTCCTGGTTTAGAAACAACTTTGCATTTTCCTGCTTCTGTTTCTAATATTGCACCTTTTGTAATGATGCCTCTTCTTTGGTAATCATTGTTTGTTGAATTTTCTAATACTTTGAGAATTTTTATTTTCTTTACTTTGGAATCTCCTGTTGCTAAGTTAACAAAATCAATTGTTTTCAAAGCTGTTTTTTTATTATTACCTCTGACTCGTCTTGTGATTGTGACTTGAGCTCCTGTGACTGATTCGTTTGGATATCTATCTATTTCATATTTTCTTCGAATTCTTGCAGGATGTCTTCTTCCACCAGTTATTTTGCTGGTTGCAAGATTTTCTACTGATTTTCTCACGAATCTTCTTTTAACTACTCTAATTTATACAAAACGCAAAAAGTTAGGCTTAAAATAAAAAATACTTAGTTTAGTTTACTTGCAATTTCATGTGTATAATTTGACTCTGACATCTTTGCAGTTTTTCTTACTTTGGAAAACAGTCTTTGTTTGAGATTTTCTACATCGCCTTGTATTCCAAAGTATTTTTGAAATTTTTCAGTTGTATTGTAAATTTTTAATCTGCCTACATTTTGGTGAGTGATAAAATCTAATTGTCGTAATTCTTTGAGATGTTCATATACACCAGAACCCCTTGTTTCTACCAATTGTTTTGATGAAATTGGTTGCATGTATGCAATGTATGATAATGTTTTCAAAGTTGCATTTGGAAGAATAGGTTTTGACGCATATCTTTTGATAGTTGAGCTGTATTCTGGTTTTAATTGAAACACATATGATCCATCAGGAAGTGTTACCACCTCAAGTGCCTTAAAGACTGACTTGGTCTTTTTCATTATATCGTTGAGTAATTCAAACGTCTTTGTTCGTGATTCTGTGCCTGAAGCTTTGATTAATTCTTCTATTTTTAGGGGTCTTCCAGCAGAGTATAGAGCTGCTTCGATTCTTGCAGTCGGTTCATCATTTGTTTCAATTTTTGCCAATTGTCTCTTTTACCTGTAAAATCTACTTAAAGAAATCCTTTCTTCATTTTTGATCAGATTGTTAACTTCTCTTTTATCAGGATAATTTTGATGTCTTCATCTATTTGTTCTAGTTCTACTTTTTCATCTCTGGCCAAAAACAATATTGCAAAAAAGCACCTAATCGAATCTATTTCATCAAGATCTTTTATGATATCTTGAAGCATACCATATCCTACATTTGAAATTTTTCTAATGATCAAATCTTCGTATTTTCCAATTATGTTTTCAAGTGAAATAAAATATTCTTGAAAATTAGGGGCTTCGATAGGTTCTATCTCTAGCTTGTTTCTTCTGGATTGTGGATTGGCTATTGTACCAATTAAATTTTGTAATAATCCTAACAAATCATCTAGTGAAACAGGATAAGTTGATTCATGTCGATATGGTATGTCGATTAACTCTATATCGACATCAGTTCTTTGTCTGATTGGTTTTTTTTCCATTGCAGCACGTTGCAAGGCAAAAATACTTTCTACCTTCATTCTGTAAATTAATGAAGATGACAATGCTGCCATTCCTGCAACTCGTAGATCTTTTTTTCCACTTTTTTCAAGAATTTTTATTAATAAATCTAGAATTTGAATAAGGTCAATATCCCAAACATCTTTTTTAGCAATCGAAGTGGGATTAAATAGAATGTTTACTGGTGCTTGCGAAATGCCATCTGGGATTTGTTCTTCGCTCACAGATTGATTCTTTTTTTATTCAATAATATCTAAGGGCTCTATTTTTTTCTCATATCCAGTCAACTCTTATATTGTTAAGACTGAATTATCAATTTATGAAATCTGCTAGGATCACAGGTCCTAACGAACCATTGAAAGTTATAGAAATGGAAACCCCTCATCCTAAAGATAATCAGGTCTTAGTTAAAGTCAAAGCAGTAGGCGTATGTCATAGTGATTTGCACCTTTGGGAAGGTGGATATGATTTAGGCGATGGTAAATTCATGAAAGTTACTGATAGAGGAGTCAAGTATCCTGTTACTCCTGGACATGAAATTGTTGGTACTGTTGAAGAATTTGGAGATAATGTCAAGGGTTTTTCAAAAGGTGATCAAGTTTTAGTTTATCCTTGGATAGGATGTGGTGAATGCCCTGCTTGTAAAGTTAACAATGAAAATTTATGTGATGCTCCACAATCACTTGGTGTTTTTCAGGATGGAGGATATTCTGAATATTCTCTTGTACCTCATTTCAAATATTTGGCAAAATTAAATGGCATTGATCCAGAATCTGCTACTTCATTGGCTTGTTCTGGGTTAACAGCTTACACGGCAATTAAAAAATCAAATCAGAATTCTCCTGAATTTCTTGTAATAATAGGTGCTGGTGGATTAGGTTTAATGGGTGTACAAATTGCAAAAGCTATCACCAAATCTAAAATAATCTGTGTGGATCTAGATGATCAAAAATTGGAAATAGCAAAAGAAATGGGTGCTGATTTTGTAATGAACTCCAAAGATCCTGAAACCTCTCAAAAAATAATTTCAGTTTGTAATGGTAAAGGAGCTGACAGTGTTGTGGATTTTGTTAATGCTCCACCTACTGCAAAAATGGGATTGACAGTTCTGAGAAAGCGAGGAAATCTTGTCTTAGTTGGCTTGTTTGGTGGTTCAATGGAATTGTCTCTGGTTACAATTCCTCTCAAATCTATTACTATTCAAGGTGCATATACTGGAAATTATAGTGACATGGTTGAATTACTAGATCTTGCCCGAAAAGGAACCATTAATCCAATGATTTCAAAAAGATATTCTCTTGATGCTGCAAATTCTGCTTTAGAGGATCTTAAAGCACGCAAGATTGTTGGTCGTGCTGTGATTAATCCTTAGCTAAAAATCCCTACTCCAAAATGTTATAACATAAAAAAATTGTATGTCTGTATTGGATTCAAAGACTAACTGTGAGGTAGCATTAACACATTTGAAAAATAAACAATTTATCACTGCTCATAATTTATTTCTCAATCAAGCAAATTCTATGAAAAAAACTGAATATCTTAAATCGGCACTCTTGTATATGCTTGCGGCTGAGTGTAAAACTAGACAAGGAAAAGAATCTAAAGATGAAATTGAACAAGTAAGTAATCTCTTTTTACAATACTCTAAAACTAAAAATTCAAAAAATATTCAAGGTGCATTGCTTTGTGCATCAAAATGTTTTTTGAGTCTTGGTGAATATGATAAAGCAAAAATTTCATATCAAAAAGCAAAATCTATACTTTCTTCAACTATTGAAATTTCTAGACCTATCGTTATAATCGATGATAGTAAAGCGATAGCACTAAAACTTCAAAACTATGTGGAGAAATTGGGCTATGGTGAAATTCTTGTTTATGAGAATGGCAAAGATGGACTTAAAGGATGTCAAAAATTATTTTCTGAAAACAAACACCCTATAGTACTCTTGGATATGGGGCTTCCTGATCTTGATGGTGATGAAATTGCTACAAAACTATTAAAAGAAAAAATAGATTTACAAATTATCGTAATTACAGCTGATGAGAAAACCACAAAACGAGTTAATAAAACAATTAGTTCGGGGGTTGCTGCATTTATTCAAAAACCATTCACTCTTGATGAGATAAAAAATGCAGTTAATATTGCTGAATCCGAATATTCTTTATTACAGTAACAATAAAGACATATTCAAAATATTTACATCTTTGATATCTATCCCATTAACTCTATAATCTATTAATTCCTCGGAAAATTTTTCAACAATTTTTTGTGATGTATTTGTTTTTGCTGAATCTATTTGAATTATTATGAGCATATTCCATTCTCCTTCCATGTTTGCTACAAGAAGATAATTGTCTAATTTTGTGATGAATTCTTTAATTGAATTCTTGACTGCCTCTAGTGATTTTGATGGTTTTAATTTCATTAATATGACTTGGTATTCATTAATTCCTGAAACATCCGTTAGTACTGCCTTGTATCCTTTGATGATTCCACTTTTTTCCAGCCTTTCTATCCTTTTTCTAATTGTTCTATCTGATACTTCATGCCCTGATTTTTTTAATTCAGACGCAATTTCTTTTGATGGAGTTCTTGCATTGTTGTTAAGTATTTCTATAATTTTCTGATCCACTTTGTCTAAATTTGACCATGCATCCTCACTCATAACATAAAGATATTTCACATACTTTTGAATTTTTGCTTAGAGTGTGTTCTATCAAAAACTGTGAATTTTTTTCACTTATTCTTCTAAAATCCAACCTATTTCTATTTGTTCTTTATCTGATTCTTCTCCAACTCCAGTAGCAAATCTCCATATGAAAGGAGCATTTGTAGTCATTTTTGTTTTAATTTTTAACAGTGATTCTATTTCAGAATTCAAATTTTGATCCGCAGAGTCATGCTCTTTACAAAACTTACATTTCTGATCAAGTGTGATAGGGTCTGATTCTATTAATGGATAAGTCATACATGCAAGAGGTCGGTTATTGTATATTTTACAAGGAAATCCTCCATGAGGTGATCTAGATGAGGTTTCTGTATCTAGAAAAGGACATGTGTTTCCATTTTGTTCTATTCCCATTAATTGATATGCTAATATTTTTGTCTGACTAGAATCCTTTTTTTCAGATATTCCGATTCTCGGTAAAATTGTTATTTTTAATCCGTTTATTTTTGCAAGTTGTTCTATCCTTTCTTTTTCCTCAGGTAGTATGAGAACCCCAATTTTTCCAAATTTTTTGGTTGGATAATATTCTCTTTCAATGCAGCACTGAGAACAATCTTGTATGCATCTAAATTCCACATATTATTTTTATCCACTACAAATAAAACTCATTGGGAATATCGCATTTTATAAAAATTATGATCTTTTTATTTTAATAATCCCCACAGTTATATGCTCATAACTGTATTGTATGCTATATGGGTAAGCGTCAAGTCAAAAATGAAAGCGATTTAAAAGAAATGCGTTTGCCAGAAGAGGGTGAGCTTTTTGGCAGAGTGCTTAAAATGCTTGGAGGAGAAAACGTCATGGTAAAATGTACTGATGGTCTTACTAGAAGAGGTAGAATTAGGGGAAAATTAAAGCGTAGAGTATGGATACGTGATAACGATATAGTCATAATCGCGCCTTGGGATTTTAAAAAGGATGAACGAGGTGATATTGTTTGGAGATTCACATTACCTCAAATGGAATGGTTAAAAGACAATAATCATATTCCAAAAGACTTCTAAACTTCCTTTGACTGATACTGTGAATCTGGATTTAGGTTGCGCATGATTATCATGTGTTAGATCTATTTTGATAACTTATCTTAATATACGGAATAATTCTTGTAAACATCAAATGGAACAAGGCACAGTAAAGTGGTTCAACCGCACAAAAGGCTTTGGTTTTATCGAAAGAGAATCTGGTGACGATCTATTCGTTCACAAATCAGATGTTGATGGATTCATCAATGAAGGCGATAAAGTCGAGTTTATAGTCGGCGAAGGTCAAAAAGGACCAGCTGCTCAAAAAGTCAAAAAAACAGCATAGACAATAGATCTTTTTATTAATTTAAGAGTTCAACATTGTTTTCTTAAATTAGTCTATTTTTTATTATTTTTAGCAATTTATAAAAAAACTGTGGTCCCAAGCGAAGGAATTGAACCTTCGACAACCCGGTTTCTGTATGCCTGATATGCTGTTATTCGGTCAGCCATCGTAAGCCGACAACTACAGCCGGAAGCTCTACCAGGCTGAGCTAGCTTGGGACAAAAAAAACGAAGTGTTCTAGTATTAAAAAACTATCGAAGGCATGGTAATTTGATTGCTGATCGTATCTACTTTGATACGCATAAATACCATATTTCAAAGAATGTAGTAGTGTCAGAGCAACAGTTATCTTATTCTGGTTATGTATGTGCACCTTATCTGCACAATCTAGAATCTGCTAAATTAAAAGAATCTTGGATGTCTTCAAACAACATCGAGTCATTATATTTTGTAACTGGAACATTTTCTGATGCTAGTAAACCATATTTTTCTGATTCGACTAATCATTATATCTTGGGAAAATTCAAAGATAGTCAACACATATCCGATGATCTAACTATACACAACCAAGACAAGACATCATTTGTTTTCAATGTTAAAGATGAATTATTTCAAAGAGAAGTATCTGAAGAAACAAATTTTGTTACTATTTATTATTTGGAATATAGTGAATCTGAAGATTTACAAGAAGTTGCAAATATCTTATTGAAAAGAGACAAAGTCAAAATTGGTGGACTGGGACATATGACATCCTTTTGTTTGCTGCCTTCAAAATTTACTTTTCCATATGCTGAAAATATTGTGATCATTGAGGTTGCAAGTGAAAAGAGTCATCAGAGTGTAAAGAAATACTGTGATCAAACTAAACGTGATGTAAATAGAAAAGGTTTGACAATGACTAATTTGTTAAGTCTCTCAATTCTGGAAAAGCTAAAGTAGAAAAGTTAAATATTCGACTAAAACCTGCTTCTTCATGAGTAAACCTGCTGATCTTGGTTCATTAAAAATAGGTTCCTACATTCTATTGCCAGTTTCTGATCAACCCGATGGTGAGGCTTGTAGGATTACTGAATATGATACATCTAAACCTGGAAAACATGGTGCAGCAAAGGCTAGAATTGTAGGTGTAGGTGTATTTGATGGTAAATCCAGACCACACGTCGGACCTGTTAGCATGCAAGTGCATATCCCACTAATAGACAAGAGAATGGGTCAGGTCATCTCCATTATTGGTGAAACTATCCAAATTATGGATTCAGAAACTTTTGAGACAATTGATGTCACTTTAGTTGATGCTGAAATAAATGGAACAATTGAAAATGGACAAAATGTTGAATATTGGAAAGTAATGGCTCGAACCAAAATTATGAGAATAAAAAATTAGCTCTAGGATAATTACCGGTATATTCATTTTAACTATAATTCTCTAAATCTTGCATTCTTTGTAGTGTTGTAGTATCTGGATATTGTTTCATTGTGGGAAGGCTGAAAAGTAGAAAAAATACACGTTGGCAGCAAAGTAATTTTGACATCTCATAATGTACTTACAAACCCAAATTAATTATTGGTAATTAGAATTCATGAACATAGGAATTGAACTGCTTGGGGATTTAGCTTTTTTGCTTATTGCATGTGCTGCAGTAGGGGCTTTAGCGTATATCCTCAAACAACCATTAATTCTTGGTTTTCTTGCTGCTGGTATTTTGATTGGTCCATTTGGACCGTTTGGTCTTATTAAAAATATTGAAATGCTAAATAATTTTTCTGATATTGCAATTGTTTTACTGTTATTTGGTGTGGGGCTATCATTTCCACTATCAAAATTACGTGGAGTGGGAAAAGTAGGAATTACAATTGCAGTAATTGAAGTGTTAGTGATGCTTGGTATAGGTTTTACACTGGGTACATTATTTGGATGGAGTTTTTACGACTCCATGTTTTTGGCAGCTGCATTATCAATAAGTTCTACTGCAGTAATCATCAAAGTGCTAGAAGACAGAGGTAACATGGAGACTACCTCTGGGTTACTACTAACAGGAGTACTGGTAATTGAAGATATTATTGCAATAGTAATTATTAGTACAATGCATTCTGGAATAGTCACTGGCTCCTTTGAATTCTCAGTATTGATATGGACAATTGCAAAGATTGGCATATTTTTTGTAGCTACACTTACACTTGGAATTTTGCTTGTCCCAAAACTGTTCAACATCATCGCAAAACTTGAACGATTTGAAATTACCATTACATTTGCATTGGGATTGGCATTTGGATTATCATTTCTGACGTATAATCTAGGATTTTCTGCGGCAACAGGTGCATTTTTGGCAGGTGTGATAATTGCAGGATCCAAGTTCTCTGATGACATATCTACTTTGATCACACCTATCAGAGAAGTCTTTGTTGCAATATTTTTTGTAACAATTGGTGCTTTGATGAATCTGTCTGCAATTGGAACATTTTGGATTCCAGTTGTAGTAATCACTGCTGTGACAATATTAGGTAAAATAGTTGGGGTCTATACTGGAGTGAGATTGTTTGGTACTGGTAAACAATATGCGCTTGCAATAGGTCTAAGCATGGCATCGCTTGGCGAGTTTTCATTTATTGTATTAAAAACAGGAAAAGATCTTGGTGTAATAAGTGACATGTTGTTTCCAATAGTTGGAATGGTTGTGGTATTGACCACATTTATTGGTGTAATGATGGCAAAAAAAGGAATAAAGACAGTTGAAGTATATGAATAATTAAATCTAAAATTCTTAAATTCTAGCCATTAAATTATTGTTGAGTTTGAATTTATAATTTTTAAAAAATTTAGGTTTGATTTAATGAACAATGCATGAAATCTAATTTATCCCAATCCATGTGGTTACCGGATTTTGCATTATGGGATATATTTAACCTCTACATAGTGGTTACAAGGAATGTTTATCGATAATTTACGTTACAATATGGATATGCAAATAACACTCACAGCTAAAATAATGCATATTCAAAGTTAGTATGGGTGCTGATGATGAGCGGAAAAGCCGTCTGATGTTTGATGAGGATTATGAGTAATGAAGCATCCATATCTTTCTTTGAATATTTGTTAAATTTTTTTGCAAGATGAAACTGGCATCTCTTTTTTCAGGTGGAAAAGACAGTACGTATTCTATTTTCTTGGCAAAAAAACAAGGTCATGAAATAAAATGTCTCTTGAGTGTTTTCCCCAAGTCTGATGAAAGTCACTTATTACATCATCCTAATTTACAATGGACCTATCTGCAATCTCAATCAATGCAAATACCTCAATTGACAATTAAATCTGAATTAGATGAAACTGACAATGAAATAAACTCTTTAGAAAAACTTCTGATCCAAGCTATAGATGAATATCAGATAGAGGGATTAGTGCATGGTGGTATCCAAAGTCAATTTCAAAAAGAAAAATTTGAAAATTTATGTAATAAGTTAAATCTTAAATCAATTGCCCCATTATGGAATCGTAATCCTCTAGAATACATGCATGAATTAATATCTTCAAATTTTGTCTTTATTATTACAAGTGTTTCATCAGGTGGATTAGATGATTCATTGCTTGGTAAAATAATTACAAAAAATGACATTGATACTCTTTATGCGCTCTCTCAAAAATTTGGTTTTAATTTAAATTTTGAAGGTGGAGAAGCAGAAACATTTGTTGTGGATTGTAGTCTTTTTTCACATACAATTAAAATCATTCAAGGAAAAAAAATTTGGGATGGTTATAGAGGAAGGTTTGAAATAGTGGATGCGAGGCTAAATTACAATGCTTGACAGTCTAAAGAATAACCTACGTGATGCAATCAAGAAAATTGTAAAATCTTCTGGCATAGATAAAGAACTTATCAAAGAATTGTCAAAAGATGTTCAGAGAGCATTATTACAATCTGATGTCAACGTAAGACTGGTTCTTGAAATTACAAAACAATTGGAAGAACGATCATTAAATGAAACTCCTCCTCCAGGGTTGTCAAGAAAAGATCATATTGTAAAGATTCTATATGATGAACTTGCAAAGTTATTAGGTAAAGAAACAGATTTTGATTTTAAATCTGGTAAACAAAACAAAATAATCATGCTTGGAATTCAAGGAAGCGGAAAAACAACTGTAACTGCTAAACTTGCTAAATTCCTAACTAAACAAGGTTACAAAGTTGGTGTAATAGGGGCTGATACATACAGACCAGGGGCATTAGTTCAATTACGAACCATGTGTGAAAAATCAAGTGTTGAAGTATACGGTGAACCAAACAACAAAGATTCTCCTGACATAGTGAAAAATGGTTTAAACCATTTTGAAAAATTGCCTTTAGATGTAATCCTAATTGATACTGCTGGACGACACAAAGAAGAAAAGGATCTATTGGCAGAAATGGAGCAAATTAACAAAGTTACTGCCCCTGATCTTGCAATACTTGTTATTGATGGCACTATTGGCCAACAATGCTTCAATCAAGCGGAGGCATTTCATAAGACAATTCCTGTTGGTGGAATTATTATTACAAAATTAGATAGTTCTGCAAAAGGGGGTGGTGCAATCGCAGCTTCTGCTGCTACTGGTGCACAAATCATGTATATTGGAACAGGAGAACGAATTGATGATTTAGAAAAATTTTCCCCAACTAGATTTGTTGGTAGATTGCTTGGAATGGGTGACATTCAAGCAGTTTTAGATTTGGCAAAAAGATTAGAAAATGAAGGAGATGACATTAGACTAAAACGAATTTCAAGTGGGAAAATGAACATGGATGATTTTTTCTACCAATTAGAAGAAGTAACCAAAGTAGGTTCATTGAAAGGATTTCTTGATAACATGCCTGGTCTTTCAGGTATGGTAAAAGATGATCAATTAGATCAAATGGAAGGAAGAGTCTCAAAATGGAGATTCATTATTCAAAGTATGACCAAGACGGAAAAAGCAGATCCTGATATATTGAATTCATCTCGAATTAAAAGAATTTCAAGAGGTTCTGGTTGGCCAGAACACGAAGTTAAGGAACTCCTCAAAAATTATAAAAATTCAAAAAACATGATGAAGGCATCAAAAGGAAGACAAATGCAAGGTGCACTTCGTCGTATGGGCTTTGGTTAGAATTACAATCCATTTGTTAAAAATTAAAAATTAACATGACTGCCATCAAAGAAATTATTCCTATCTCAAATCAAATCATAAAAGATTATGATTTATGTGATAGCTGTTTAGGCAGACTTTTTTCTAAACAAATGAACCTCTCATCAAATAAATTACTTGGAAAAAAATTAAAAAAGTCTGTAAGGCAATCATCTAAAAAATGTTTTATTTGTAACAATCTTCTGGATAATCTCATACCCTATCTGAAATTAATGCTTGATGCTTCTTCTAAATATGATTTTTCATCTATGGTTGTTGGGGCTTTAATTAAACCATCCATAATAGATAGAGATGATTATATACGGTCAAAATACAAACTGCAAGGAATTGACAGTGTTAAAACTGATATCACCAAAGAACTTGGAAAACAATTCACTAAAAAAATAAAGAAAACAATTGATTTTCTAAATCCCGATCTTACTTTTACAATTAATTTTAAAGATGAATCGTGTCAACTACGTTCAAAACCCATTTTATTGCATGGCAGATATACTAAATCTGAGAGAGGATTACCTCAAAAACAAAAACCATGTGTTAATTGTTCTGGAAAAGGTTGCAGAAGTTGTAATTTCCATGGCATCTCTGAGTATGATAGCGTTGAAGGTAAGATTTCTGAATTTCTTTTTAATATCGTTGGAGGAACAACTGCAAAATTTACTTGGGTTGGTGGCGAAGATAAATCTAGTTTGGTTTTAGGTTCGGGGAGACCATTTTTTGTCAAAATTCAAAACCCCTTCAAAAGAAGTTTCTCTATGCCACGAAAAATATCATCTGATTCTATCGTCATACATAATTGTAAAATAATCTCTGACCTTCCAAAAATCCCCATTAAATTTAATTCCTCAATAGAATTGAAAATTTCTACAGAAAATGAAATTCAATCTACCACTATGAAGAACTTAAAGATTCTTCTCAGTCAACCTATAGTGGTTTATGAAAAATCTGGAAAACGATCTGAAAAATGTATCTCTGATTTAAAATATAAAAAAACTTCACAAAATAGTTTTACTTTATTTATTAAAGCAGAGGGTGGATTACCTGTAAAACGATTTGTAGATGGTGACGATGTAACTCCTGGGATTCATCAAATTATTAATGATAAATGTACGTGCATAACGTTTGATTTTCTTGAAATTGACCTAAAATGATAACAATTAACTAATACCTGATTTTTTACATAAATATGCCAATACGAAAAAAAGGTAAACATAAGCGACATGCCGATCAAAGAGCTGACCGACGTAGGAAAAAAACAGCAAAATCAGGAAAACCAAAATCCCGATAGAATCAACCTTTTTACATTCAAATTTCTCGAGAGGTTATAATGGATCCATTAATACGAATGAGAGAGGCACATCTTAAGGGATTAATTCCAGACGATGTCTATGATCTAGTTGTAAAACGTTTTCCTATAACTGTGGATGGTATTAACAGAATTGAAAAAGCTTCTGGAATACGTTATCCTACAGCTTATGTAGAACCCTCAATTGTTATTTCATCCCCCAATCCCAATTCATATGAATTTGGAATCTTATTTGCTCGCACTATTCCAGTATTTTTTGATGACAAATTTCATGTTGTAATTCAGATTTCTGCACCACTAGTTGCATATGGTCTTAAAGGTACAATTCATGCAATTTTGGCACACGAGTTTTTACATTTTCTGGAATTGATTCGAAAAATTTCAAAAATGGATTTACTTTCCGACGAGATTACTGGAAATCTATTTGAAAGCGTCTATGCTGATGAAGCAAGATTGTTTGAACCCAAGGTCGTATTCAAAGATAGAACTTTGTTAGATCATATCACAAAACGATTCCCCGCAGGTTTTAGAGATCATAAGTTAGAAGACAAAGTAATGAAATTTTGGTTAGAGAAAAATCTTCCAAAAATAAACATCTCCCTTGATGCCAATACCGTCAAATTATCGGCTGAATCCTTATCTAAAATAAAACTAGATCCTGTATTTTTACATAGAATAGACCAACTAGAACAAAAAAGTGCTAAAATTAATAAGAAAAAACTTTATTGATTAAATTCGGTTAATCCACATTTTCCACAGGTGTTTCTATCTTTATGTTTAGACATGAAAACTCCTTTTCCACATCTAGAACAATTTTTTCTACCTCTTGATAATTTGTCTCCGTCAATTTTGAAATATTTATAAACATTTGGACTGGAACCTTTTTTTCCAGCTGATGCTTTTTTCGCTGCCATTACTCAGATTTCTCCGATTCTGGTTCGGCTGCAGTATTCTCCACTTCAGCTTGTTTGGCTTTTGCTTTTTCCAATCTTTCAAATATTACTGGATTGATATGTTTTTTCGCAAGCACTTCATCATCATAAACATAGAACGTTCCTGTAACAAGTGGTTTTCCTACTTGTGTTTGTAATCTCATAGGAATTACAACTTTTCCTGATAGTTTGAATTCTTTTGTAATCATATCTACTGCTTCAAGTTTTTTGAGTTTTCCTCCCAATCCTGTAAAATTACAGATCATCTCTCTTCTTGATAAGAAGGTGTTATTTACGTCGTTTATCATCTGAATAATAGACATGTACCCAAAATCCTTAAGATATTTCATATAAACCTTGATTGAAATTAGAGAACAAATTTATGAAATTTCAGTTAAATCATCATATGGAACGATACATGATTCATTTAAAAAATAATGGATATCGCCCAATACATTCATCTGATCTTGTTCATAGGGCAAGAGAACTTTGTTCAAACATGCATGCATCAATAAGAGTTGCTCGAGTAGCCAGTAAATTTCTAGAATTCGATGTCTCAATTAATCCAGATGACTTGGATCTGTTAATTGGAAAATTAAGTCCACTTGGTGAATTAGACAATATAAGACATGTGGTTGAAGAAAAAATTGAAAAAGAAGAGGGGATCAAGGACGGTGTTTTTTATTTTAATAATGAAAGATTTTGGGAGAGCCATGAATCTTTGGAAGGTGTTTGGAAAAAATGTTATGGTAAAGAAAAAGAACTCGTGCAAGGAATTATTCTTCTTGCTGTTGCTTTTGCTCATAGACAAAAAAATGAGAGTAGCATAGGTATTGGTATGTTAGGGCGTGCATTGGAAAAATTAGGTGACTCTCCTGCTGTGTATGGTAATATCGATGTTGACAGGATTCGAAATAAAATAAAAGAAATGCAAACAACTAACAATTTAGCTATATTTGAGATTTAATTAAGTCAAGAGATGTTGTTACTACGTCTGCTCCTTGAATGAGACCTATACTTCCTTTCTTAGCTTGATTCTCAGTCATTCTAGTGGTTCCGTCGTTTTTGATAAAATTTCCTGACACTAAAATCGGTACAGGATCATCACTATGGCCTTTGTTGATACACGGAGTTGAATGATCTGCAGAAATAACTATGGCTACTTTATTAGAATCAATATTTGCAAGTAATGTTTTGAAAAATCGTTGATCAATCTCTTCAATGTTTTTCATTTTTCCAATCGCATCTCCGTCATGACCAAATTCATCTGGGCCTTTTAGGTGAACATAAATTGCATTTTGAGTCTCCATTGCTTTTGCAGCTACTCTGGCTTTCTCTTCATAATCAGTTAGTCCACCTGCCTCGAATGCTTTCATTTTCAATACTTCTGAAATTCCAAGTTCTACTGGCATATCTACAATACATGAGAAGTTCATGGAATACATTTCATTGATGGGTTTCACATCTGGATATTTGTTTCCTGCATCTCTTAGTAAAATACAACTTAGGCTTTTCTTTTTAGCATCATTTCTTTTTTTATTGATTGGGCTTTCTTTCATAATTTTCAGTGATTGCTCTGTAAATTCATTAACTAATTTTGCTGTTTTCTTGGCACTTTCTGTCTCATCAAGAGGAAAGCATTTTTCAATCCGTAAAAAATCTCCCACCGCTTTTGCTATTCCCATGCCTTCTACTCTAGCATATGCAGGATCTGTATTGGTGATTTGTGATGACAGTTTTTCACCATCTGTTCTAATTCTTACTGTGACTCTATGTCCTATTGTGGGTGATACAACTACTGATGTATTTGGATATGAAAATTTAATTTTATTTTCAATTTCTTTTGCAATTCCATCTGCGTCATTTTTTTCTATGTGTCTTCCTGCTCTTCTATCAATGATTATTCCTTCATCATTTAGTGTAGCATAATTTCCTCTCAATGCCAAGTCTCCATCTTTAAAGTCAATTCCAATTCCTATTGCTTCTATGACGCCTCGGCCTGCATAATCTACATGGTGAAATCTATATCCCAACATATTGAAAACTGCAATATCTGATTCTGGCGCAATCCCTTCTCCTACTGAAATCACTTCTCCGATCACTCCATTTCGTGCTAATTTGTCAAGAGTTGGTGTATTGGCAGCCTCAAGCGGTGTTTTACCATCTAAATCTGGGTGTGGAAGATCCCCCACCCCATCTAAAAGAACATAGATCATATGAATATTAGAATTATTGATGTTGTCCATATTTCCCAGATTTCTATTGCTCTCCTTTAAAGCTTGCATCAAAATATGCGATCAAAATAAAATTATTATTTACAACTTGGAAAATTCTCTGATTATTTTTCCTAAATATTTATTTTTAATGATTGTTGTATTTTATTAAAATAAAATTTTATTTCGGTTCTACTTTTTTCTTTTTCAGTGTATTGGAAAACGTTTTAACATACTTAAACTTCATGTATGAATTATGGGGGACATGCGCAAAGATTATGTTTCTGAGCGTTTTATGATTGTCTCTAAAAAAGATGATAAAGTCATTGATCCAAAAAAATCTCCATTTGCTCCTGGGAACGAATCCATGACAAATCCATCTGTTCTTTCACTAGTTGCAAAAGATGGCATGTTGCAACGTCTTCAAGACAGTGAGGATGAATATGTTGAAGGTTGGTCAATTAGAGTTTTTGAAAATAAGAATCCTATAGTTTCAATTGATACTGAAAACTCCTACAGTGATAGGCCACATTATAGTGAACCAGCTTATGGTTATCATTACATTGTAGTTGCTTCCCCTAAAGAAAAAGACACTCTAGCTACCATCGATGCTGAGCAATGGTCAAACATACTTGTAGTTGTTCAAGACAGATTACGATGGCTCTATACTCAAAAGGGCGTAACATATGTTTCAATTTATGCTGATCAAGGTGAATCTGCTGGTAGTCAAAACCCGCATCCTCATCTGAATGTCTTGACATTTTCAACTATTCCACCAATTATTGAAGAAGAAGCAGAGGCATCTTACAAAATTCTTAATGAAAAAGGGGTATGTCCAATGTGTCAAATTGTTAATGAGGAAATGGGTGGTCCCAGACAAGTTCTTCAAACCGAAGGATTTATTGCATTTTGTCCTTGGGCACCATCATATCCATATGAATTTTGTATCTCTCCAAAAAAACACACAACTAGTTTTTCTAAAATCACTCAGAAAGAAATCAATGATTTATCGCTTATTTTACGAGCTACACTTGGTGGATTGTCAAAAACAGTTAAGGACGTTTCATACAATATGGTATTTCATTTATCTCCTGAAAAGAAAAATAGCAGACAAATTCATTGGCATATTGAAATCTATCCAATAACCAAACCTTGGTCTGGTCTTGAGCGCGGTTATGGTATTTTCCTTAACGATTTGTCTCCAGAACAGGCAGCAGAAAAACTTGGTGCGTCTTGCAGAAAAGAATTAGCCAATTTGGTTGGCATTGTTTGAATAGTTTAATTATCAACTAGATTTTGTTAGTATCATGTCACTAGAAAAATGGGCTGCAATTGCAAGTATTGGATTATTTGCAATGTTTGTTGGAGAAATGATTTCAATTTATCGTTTTATGATTGATATTCCTGCTAATCTTGAATTTGTTGCAGTATTTGAACCAAGTCCAAAAATTCTTCAGTTCATTTCTATTGGAGTAGCTCCTGCATCTATTCTAGCTGGGCTTTCGTTTATTCTATCAAAACGTTACGGATCTAAACAAATTGGTGCTATGATACTTGGTGGTGGGATAATTTTGTTAATTGGAATGGCATATTGTTATACTCTTTTAGATAAACTCGTTGATTCCTATGTGATAGATTCTGTAGTTATTACTCCCCCACTGTTCATGGGTATTTCTATTCCTGTGATGATAGTTGGAATTATTCTAATAAAAACAAACAAGAAACGCCCCAAAAAAGAATATTTTTAGATATGATCAAATCTTAATGCATTTGCATTATGTTTGAAGCCTAATTTTTCATAAAATGGCTTTACCTCATCTGTACAATCTAAAATAGTCTTGTAACAACCTTGGTCTTTTGCATACCTTAAAAGATACATGACAATTTTTTCTCCTATCCCTTTTCTTTGATACTCTTTGTCTACTACAACATCTTCTATGTGGCCAACCTTGCCTCCATTATGAATAAACTTGGTTTCTATTAGAAGTGTAGTTGAGCCCACTATCTTCCCTTCTATCACTGCCACTGCAACAATGTGATCTGGGTTTGAATTGATTTTATCAAATATCTTTTCTGCAGTTTTCTTATCCATGTTACTTGCTTGACGAAGTGAATCTAATGTCTGTAAAAATCCACTCAAAAGATCTTCTTTTTGTAATTTTCTAACTGTTATGTTGCTCATTTTTTCTTATCATATGTTTCCTAGTTTTTGAAGATACTCTTGATTTGCCTTTTTATATGATACTTTGTTCCCAATATCAAGAAATCCTTTTTTGGAAACAATACTGCTAACTAGTTTCTTTTTAGCCATTACTTTTTTAATTACATCATCCATTCCATACGGTATATTTTTTGGAATCATATCCATTATTCCTGGCTCCATTACATAGCAACCCATATTGATATTTGCCTTAATTTCTGGTTTTTCATTCCAAGCAATTACCTTATCTGTTTTAGTGGTTTCGATGACTCCGTATGGTAAATTTGTTTTGTATTCATACAAACTCATTGTAACAAATGATTTTTTCTTCTTATGTTGATTTATCATATTTCGTAAATTAAAATCAAATATGGAATCCCCATACATACAAACAAAAGTATCATCGATGAATTTCTCTGCTGTTTTAAGTTGACCAGCTGTAGCTAATGGTCTGTTAGAAACTGCATACTCTATACTCACCCCAAATCTCTTACCATCTTCAAAATAATCTTCAATTGTTTTCCTTAGATAACTGACACATAGTACAACTGATTTTACACCATTTTTTCTTGTCCAATCAATTAGATGCTCCAAAATCGGTTTCTCTCCTAATGGTAACATTGGCTTTGGAAGAAATGTTGTATATGGCTGCAATCTTGTGCCTAATCCACCTGCTAAAATTACTGCTTTCACGAGTTTCTATTTGAGATATGACTATTTATGTTCAAGTATAGATTTCTATTATACTTTAAAATTAACTAAATAGTTTTAAAATTTTTTCAATAATTAATACCGGTGTTTTGGCAAAAATTATTATCATTGGTTCTTTTCCAAAATCCCCTTTGTGATAAATAACGTCTGGTGGTTCTTCTAAATTTTTTATTGCGTATTTTACTCCCCATTCAACCGAAGATCCCTCTTTGGTTTTAACATTTTTGGGTTCTGCATTTCGATCGTAACTAGAAACAAATAATCTCTCTTTTCTTAATTTTAAAATAGTTTCTTTATTGTATTTTAGATTAATTGCTGAACGTACATCGGGAAATTTTTTGTTCATTGTAATTAACGCCGTTGCGACATGTTTTGATCCTCCATATGACAAATCTCCTGCAACTGTGACTGAATTTCCAGTTTTTACTATTCTACCTGAAACTCCTAGAATGTCTTTAATTGATTTTGGATTTTTTTTTGAAAAGACAAAATTTGTTTGACATTCAGGAATGCTTTTGTAAATATTTTTGATTTCTATAAACTTGTTAATTGAATGGATCAGTTCTGTGTGAATCCCATCTTTGTTTTTTATCTGTGTGATGCCTATTCCATATCCTATGTTCTTGGTATTTTTAATTGAATTGTATGTAAATTGTTTTGAAAATTTTACTGCTTCTTTTAGTGAGGTTCCATTTACCAGCGAAACTAGCAGTGATGATGAGTAATTACATCCACTTCCATGATTGATTTTTGGAATTTTTTTACCTGATATTGTGTACTGACTTTTCTTCTCTAATATGAAATCTGAAATTTGTCCATTTTTTGTTTCTAATCCTGTAATTACAATATTTTTTGCACCCATATCTTGAATTTTTTGAGCAGCTTTTTGAAGTGAACTTTTTGAGTCGATTTTGATTTCTGATAAATATTCTGCTTCAAATTTATTTGGTGTAATTACTGTAGCCAACGGAATTAGAAATTTTTTAAAATCTTTGATGGCTATTTTTTCAATAAGTAAGCCCCCTGTTGTGGATTTTATTATTGGGTCTAATATGATTGGGATTTTCATATTTTTTAATTCTCTGTAAATTGTTTTTATTATTTCTGAATTGTATACCATTCCAATTTTAATTCCATCGATTTTAAAATCTGAAATTACCAAGTCCATCTGATTTTTCAATATTTTTTGTGATACTGGTTCAATCATCCCAAAACTAGAAGTATTTTGACCTGTTATTGCAGTGATCACTGTTAACCCATGTGCATTTAGCGAATAGAATGTTTTGACATCGCTTTGTATGCCTGCCCCTGATGATGGATCAGAGCCTCCTATCGAAAGTAAATTCATACTGTATTTTCAAAACCAGTCCTAATCTATTTTTCCTTTTCATTGCAATTTTTCTTTTTTCTGTTTTCATATCTCTCTAAAACTATGTTTTTTTGATTTGATTTATTTTATGATCATAATAGAGCATTTATAGATCGGAAATCATTTTTATTTATTAATTTGAATAAAAAGAAAATTCCTCTGGTAAATGATATTCCTGATGAACTATTGTGTACTGCATGTTTGTTACCTATGCAATATCAAAAGAAAATCAATAACACCTTTCTTTGGCAATGCTTCAAGTGCGGTAAAAAATACTTTGTCTCTAACTCTTCTATTAATTACCGCATTACGGAAACTTGGAGCTCATCTAAATAGAAAATATGGGTTACATAGAATCTTAGAAAAGAAAATTAGATCTCAGAAAATACGTATCTTTAGTTTTATCTGAGATAGAATTATTTCAAAGATAGATGAAATCAAACAAATTCTTCTTAATTTTGAGCGTATACTCACGATGTTTCTATGTTTTTCATGATTGTTTAAATCAGGCAAAAACATAGATTATTTCATGGGTACTCAAATGAGTGCAGCACGAAGAGGCGTTGCTACTGATGAAATGAAAAGAGTGGCAAAAGACGAAGATGTCACATTAGAATGGTTAATTCCTAAAATTGCAAGTGGTTCGATTATTATTCCTAGCAATAATGTTAGACCTCAAAAAATTCACAATGTAGGAATTGGTAAAGGTCTTAAAACAAAAGTGAATGTTAACATTGGTACTTCTACACTTAATGTAAACTTGGAAGAAGAGATTGAAAAAGCAAAGATAGCAGTAAAATATCATGCAGACACAATGATGGATTTAAGCGATGGTGGTGATGTTAGAAAAATACGACAAGCTTTGTTAGAAGTTGCTCCAATAACATTTGGAACTGTACCTATCTATGAAGCGTATAATTATGGTGTGGAAATCCATAAAAATCCTTTAAACTTAACTGAGGATGATTTTTTAAATGCATTTGAAAACAATGCAAAAGACGGTGTTGATTATACCACGATTCATTGTGGAATTACAAAAGACATTGCAAAAAGAATCCTAAAAGTCAAAAGATATGGCGGTGTTGTAAGTAAAGGTGGAACAATTACCGCTGCATGGATGTTAAAACATGATAAAGAAAATCCATATCTGACACACTATGATTATCTTATTGAGATTGCCAAAAAATATGATGTCACATTTAGTTTAGGTGATGCATTACGACCTGGCTCTATCCTTGATTCTCATGATGAACTTCAGGTTCAAGAAATGATCAATGTTGCACAATTAACTAAACGTGCTCATGAGCAAGATATCCAAGTAATGGTAGAAGGTCCAGGCCATGTTCCATTAAACGAAGTAGCTGCTAATGTTAGATTGGCTAAATCATTAATTGGTGATGTGCCTTACTACGTTTTGGGTCCTTTGGTAACTGATATTGCGTCTGGGCATGATCATATAGCAAGTGCCATTGGTGCGGCTGTATCTGCAAGTGAAGGTGTAGATTTATTGTGTTATCTTACTCCTTCTGAACATCTTGCATTACCCAATGCTGAAGAAGTTAAATCTGGTTTGATTGCATATAGAATTGCTGCACATGCCGCTGATTTAGTGAAAATTCGTGACAAGGCAATAAAATGGGATATGGAAATGACTGAAGCTCGACGTACATTAGATTGGGAAAAACAAATTGCTTTATCTATTGATCCTGAGGAAGCAGCTAGAATTCATAGTCGAACTGGCCAACGTCCTGGAAATAATGTTCCATGTACAATGTGTGGTGGTGCATGTGTCTATGTGATGTTACCACAACAACGAAAATATGAAAAAGAAGAAAAATTACAACAAATTTTGTAATACTTTTTCAAGACTAGGAACAGTGTTGTAGTTTTTTAATTCATCTATTGTAATCCATGTGTATTCTGAATTTTCCCAATTTAATTTGATATTTGGGTTTTTTGCTTCAAACAAAAATGGAAATATCTCCCACTCATGATTTTCATACTGTGGTGAATGTATTCTTAATTTCTCTGCATTTTTTACCAATCTAATTTTGTCTTCAGAAATGCCTGTCTCTTCATAAATTTCGATTTTTGCTCTTGTTAATGGGGTTTCATTTTTTTCTATAATACCACTAATTCCTGCCCAAAGGCCTTTCATGGTTTTTACTTTGTTGCTTCTTCTAAGAATTAGTAATTTCTGCTCATCCTGAATAAAGGATGTCACAATCTTGGTAGCGCGCATTTCTCTTATTTTTCAATTGCGTTTACCATTTTTGTCAATTTTTTATATGAATCTTCTAAATTTGTATTTACAGAGAGTTTTTCTTGGCAAGTCTTAATGTAATTTATCACTTCTTCTGTTTTTGATTCTTGTACTGCCGTAAGTAATCTTCCGATATCTTTCCAAAGTTCTTCTGCAACTCTTCTAATTTCTGGATTTGCAATAATTGTTTCAATTAATTCTGGTGATTCTGTCATGATACTTTCAGCTAGTATTTTTTGAACTCTAAAAGTTGTTCCAGACATTTTTTCTGTTAGTGACATTTTTTCATCTTTTGAAATTATGTTTGCAAAAACAAGATTCATCAAATGTGTCAACCCCAAGATCACTGCAATTTTTTTATCATGTTCAATCGCATCAATTGTTACAAAATTTGCTCCATCGAAAAGCTCTTTTGCAATTGCTAGTTCTTTTTTTGCATCTTTTACTGGAACTGAAATTATGTTTTGTCCTTTGATTGATTTTGCTCCAGGTCCAAACATAGGATGAATGCATATTGGATTAATTTTGGTTGGCATTTTTGATAATGATGTTACTACTTTGGATTTTTCCGATGATATTTCGATTAGATATGTTCCTCTTTTCATTTCTTTTGCAATCAATCTGATTATCTCTGGGGTTCTTCTTGTAGGTGTGCACAATACAACATAATCTGCTTTTAAAATTCCTCCTACTAATGAATCCGACTGAATAATTCCTTTTCCTTGAATTTTATTTTCAGTATCATAACCTGTTACCTCAAAATCATTTGCTAAAAAATATTTTGCAAACCATTGTCCCATCTGACCTCCTATCCCAATTATTGTAATTTTCTTTTTCATTGCTTATCTCTCATCATATTACCAAGTATATTCATTCCCTCCATTAGTGTTTTTTCGTCTTGACATGCAGATATTCTAATGAAATTCTTGTACTCTCCAAAACCTTCCCCTGGTGCCACTGCTAATCCTTTCTCCAAAAGACTGTTTGCAAATTGCACTCCATTAAATTCATCTTGATTAACACGAGCAAAAAGATACATTGCACCATCAGGTGCTACAAAGTCCAAATTCATCTCTTTTGCCTTTTCAGTCAGTACTTTCAATCTGGTTTGTACTGTATTAGTATTGTTTGATATGTCTGCTTCTAATGCTTTCATGGCAATATATTGAATAGGCTCAGAAACATTTGTGAGGCAAAGTGCTTCTAATTTTGATAATATGTCGATAATTTTGGGGCTTGCAATGGCATATCCAATTCTAAATCCTGTCATTGCATGAGATTTTGAAAATGACTGAGTGATGATACTTTTATCATAATTATAGCAAAGTATGCTTTTCCATTTCTTAAATGCATATTGCGAATAAATCTCATCGCTAAGAATGTACAGATTGTTTTTTATTGCTATGTTTACAATTTCATCTTGTAATTTTTCTGGCAGAATTTTTCCTGTTGGATTATTTGGATAGTTCAATACGATCATTTTTGTATTTGTGTTGATCACTTTTTCAATCTGCTCAATTGTAGGCTCCCATCTTTCTTCTAATGTGGTAGTGATAGTTCTAACTTTAATTCCTGCACGTAAAGCGCAATCCTTGTATGCAGGCCATGCTGGTTCTATGACAATTAACTCATCACCAGGATTTAACAATGTGGTGATTACAGCAAAAATTGAGAATCGTGCACCCGGACTAACTATTATATTATCTTGTGACACATTTGCTCCAAATTTTTTAGATGAATATTTTGCAAGTGCATCTCTAAATGATGTCAAACCTTTTGCTTGACCATATTTTAAAAATCCTTTGTCAAAAACTTCCTCAAGTGCTTTTCTTACAATTTGGGGTGGTAAAAAATCAGGCTCACCAACTTCCATGTGGATGATTTTCTTGCCTTCTTGTTCCATTATTTTTGCTTTAAGAAAAATTGATAGATGTGTTTGTTTACTCTCTGATTGTACTTTAATTGATTCATTAAGTAAAAAATTTAAAAATTTTGTTGCAATTGATTCGTCAAAATTTAACTCATTGCATAATGTAATCACTTTTGTACGTAAGTTGTCTTCTCGAGTTTCATCCGTGACTCCCTTTCCTATATTTTTTTTGATTTCTCCAATTTCTTTTGCAATATCTGTTCTAGTTTTAAGCATCTTAATCATTTCAATAGTGATCTCATCCATTTTATTACGAAGTTGGTTGATGTCTGGCATGTCTATAATACGGGCTTGATTGCTCCAGCTAAAAGAGCGTGGTCTGCCAAAGTCAGAGATACTAATGAATCTACTACTGGCGGTGCTCTTGGAACTACACATGGATCGTGTCTTCCTTTTACCTGCAACATTGTAATTTTTTTGGTTTTAATGTCCACTGTACTTTGTTTTTGTGCTATGGATGATGCAGGTTTGAATGCAATTCTTATTGTTATTGGCATGCCATTTGATATTCCACCTAAAATTCCCCCTGAATTGTTAGTTTTTGTAACTATCTTTCCTTTTTTTATGGTGTATAGATCATTGTTTTCTGAACCGTACAGTTTAGACCCTTCAAATCCAGAACCAAACTCTATTCCTTTTACAGATGGAATTGAAAATATTGCTTTACTCAAATCAGATTCTAATGATCCAAAAATTGGTTCTCCTATCCCAACTGGCATATTTGTAGTGACTGACTCTATTATTCCTCCAAGGGAATCTCCTTTTTTTCTTGCATCTAATATTGCATTCTTCATTTTTTTTGCTGTATTTTTTTCAGGACATCTTACTTCATTTTTATAAATTGAATTAATCATTTTCTCATCGAATTTGTTTTCCATTTTTATCTTTCCAATTTGTGTTGTAAATGAATTTGTTTCAACATTTAATGCAACTTTTAATAGTTTTCTTGCAATTGCACCTCCCATCACATGAGTAGCAGTTAACCTTCCGGAGAATCTTCCTCCTCCTCTGTAATCATTAAAGTGATTGTATTTTATCATGGCAGGATAATCTGAATGGCCTGGTCTGAGCTTTGTTTTCAAGTTTTCATAGTCTGTTGATTTTTGATCACTGTTCCAAATTATCATTGTAATTGGTGCTCCAGTGGTATGCCCTCTAAACACTCCTGAAATAATTTCTACAATATCACATTCTTTTCGTTGTGTAGAAATCAATGATTGGCCTGGTTTTCTGAGATCTAGCATTTTTTGAATTTCTTTTTCATCAATTTCTAATCCCGCAGGGCAACCGTCTAACACAGCTCCTATGGATTTACCATGACTTTCACCAAAACTAGTTAACACAAGACGCTGACCAATTGAACTTCCCGGCAACATATTATGAGAGTAAATTGATGCTTATAATTCCTCATTGTGTAAAATATTGAAAAATTTCCTAAATTGTGATATGGGTTGGTACTTTTTACCTTCGTTTATAAATTATATTTTTTACTAAAATTACTTGTAATAATTATAACTAATTCTTAAATATCATGATAACATACACAATATGTGCAAAAACGTGTAAATCCTAACAAATGATTTGCGCGGCCCTGCGAAAAATACATGTTATCTACGCAAAAGGCGTTGCGGGTGAGGAGAATGCTTTTCACCCTATACAGGGTCGCGCCTCTTATCCCTTTTAATTAATTTTTTAAAATTGATTTTTTATTGGATTAGAATTTTTGCACCCAATTTATTCATCTCAGTAATAAAATCTGGATATGATACTGCCACTGATTCATGATCTGTTACAATGCAATTGCCTAGATACATTCCTGCTATGCAAAATGCCATAAATAACCTATGATCATTTTCAGAATTCAATGTATCTCCTCTTGATTCCTTTGGCGATTCTAAAATTAATCCATCCTCTTTTTCTTGCACTCTAATTCCAATTTTGACTAGTTCTCTAGCTAAAATTGAAATTCTATCTGTTTCTTTTAACCTTGCATGTTTTACATTTATTATTTCAATAGGATTTATTGTTTTTAATGCTAGAATTGCAAGTGGTGGAAGCAAGTCTGGTGAATTGCTTAAATCAAATCGTCCTCCATTAAGTTTTTCTGGTGATTGGATTGTTATTTGTTCTTCTTTTATTGAAACTTTTACTCCAAGCTGCTCTAGTATGTCAATGAATACTTCATCACCCTGAGGCAAGTTTCCAATTTTGCCATGAATTATAACGTTTTCTCCATTTAATACTGATGCTGAAAGAAGCAATGCTAAACTTGAAAAATCTATTGGAACTGTAAATGTGGATGGTTTGTATACTTGAGGTGCAATATTGTATTTCTTGTATGGAATTAATGTTTGTACTGTAACTCCAAAATTTCTCATTGTTGCAATAGTTGCATCAAGATATGGTTTTGAAACTAAATTCCCCTCTATAACTAAATTAATTCCTTTTTCTGTTAATGGTGAACAAATTAGCAATGCCGAAATAAACTGACTCGAAAAGTTTCCTGGAATAGAAACGTCCCCACCTAAAATTCTTCCAGTTATTTTGATAGGCGGCATTCCATTTGTTGAACTGCATTTAGCCCCTATGCTTTCAAGTGCATCTAATAATGGTTGCATTGGTCTTTTCTGAAGGCTTGAATCTCCTGTGAGTGTGATTTCTTTTGTGAATAGACTTGCAATCCCTGATGCAATTCTGATTGTGGTGCCAGAGTTTTTTGCATCAATTTCAGGCACAGTTTTGTCTGTTTTTATGGGTTTTTTGACAATAATTGATGTATTTGTTTCTTCAATTTCTGCCCCAAAATTTCTACATGCTTCAATTGTTGCAATCGTATCTGCAGAAAACAACACATTATCTATTTTACTGTTATTTCCTGCAAGTGATGCAAGAAAAATTGCTCTGTGAGAATAACTCTTATTTGCTGGACATGTGATGTGTCCTGATATTTTTGATTTTTCTACTTTACAATTCATAAACTTCTGCCTTTTTATTATTGACTTTGGATACTATTACATTTCCTTCTAGTGTAGAAAACACTTTTCTAATATTTGATTCGTTTTCTTTTTTTGTTATTGCTGCAATTGAAGGTCCATTTCCTGAAACAGATGCTCCATATGCACCTTTTTCCAGTAAATTTATGATTATTTTCGGATCAGAATTCAATGTTGCAGCTGTTGCCAGTCCATTCATATTCATTGCATTCCAATAGTCTCCTTTTTTAGCTAATTCCCATGCATTTTCAAATACTGTGGAGAGAATTTTTAAATTTTTTAAATTTCCGCGTTTTCTATTTTTTGGAATAAATATAACTGCAATTAAATTTACAGGTGCTTTCTCTGAATTAATGCGATTTTTTTTAAAATTATCTGTTACATTGAATCCCCCATAATAGCATGAACATGCATCATCATATGCACCAGTTATGCTCACCTTGGATTCTATTGATGCCTCAACTCCTGCAAGTAAAATTTGTTTATCTGTTAATTTTGGTCTAAAAATTTTAGAGCATGCAAGAGCAACAGCTGATGAAATTGCACTAGAGCTTTTCAGTCCGTATCCTGTAGGTATTTCTGAATTTAGGGTAACTTCAATTTTGTTTTCTTCTAGTTCTTTTTTTGAAAGGATTTTTTCTATTGTCTTGTTGATTAACCTTGAACTTAGATTCTTGTTTTCTGATTGAATGCTAATTCCTTTTCCTAAACTTGTTTCAATTATTGCATCTACCTGTAATTCAATGCCTAGTGTTGCACCTTTTTGGGTTGCAATTGCATTTACCAGTGATATTGCTCCGTGTACTGTAGCCTTTACTTTTGCCATTACACTCCTCCTAGCAGTGCTTTTTTCATGGCATTATAAGGTGCTTCCATCCCGTGCCATATTTCAAATGCTCTGGTTGCTTGACCAAGTAACATTTCATAACCATAAATTACAATCGCTCCTTTTTCTTTTGCTTTTTTTAGAAAATCTGTGTTTATTGGCATGTATACAATATCATATACAATTGTTTTTGAGTTAATCCCGTCTAATGAAATTAGGCTAGGTTCATTTTTTAATCCAATTGATGTTGCATTTACAACTATATCATAATTTTTTGCAGCATCCGCAACTTCTTCTAACTTTACTGTATTTGCATTTAACCCAATTTTATTTGAAAATTTTGCTATGTTGTTTGCATTTTCCAAAGTCCTATTTGCAATAGTGATGCTTTGTGCATGTTCTTTTGCAAATCCGGCCACAATAGCTCTTGCAGCACCACCAGCTCCTAATAGCAGAACTTTCAAATCTTTCACACTCAAATTTCTTTTTTTAAATGGATCTAAAAATCCATCCATATCTGTATTGTATCCTTTCAAAATTCCATTATCGTTTGTAACAGTATTAACAGCTCCTGCGATGTTGCAGGATTCATCTAATTTATCCAAGTATTTCATCATTTCAACTTTATGTGGAATTGTAACATTAAATCCATCTATTTTGATTTTCTTAAGTGATTCTACTCCTTCTTCTAATTCTCCTTTTTGTATTCTATATGCAATATATGAACAATCTAACTTTAATTCTCTAAAAGCTGCACTGTGAATGTTGGGAGATAATGAATGATCAATTGGATCTCCAATTATCGCAAATGTTTTTGACATCTTATTTTCTAAATTATTATGATTGATTTAAACTCTCAACTAATTGCATATGTATGTCAAAATATATTTTATAAAAATCATATATTAGAATCAGCATTTTGTAATTTCGTATTTAACCTAACTTCATGCCGATGATTTTCTTTACTTCATCTACGCTGAATTGCCCCGGTGCTACTGGTTTTCCTAATGATACGTACGTGTATGGGCTGCCCAAATATAGGCACAAAATTCTTGATACTCTGCCACTATCGCCCATTGCAAATGCAATTAAATTATTTTTTTCATTTTCACTGTACAACTGAAGTACTCTAGTTGAATCATCTACTAATTTGGCTGTAGTGACTATTTTCACATTATGAGAAAATTTGGTCATCTGATTCAACATGTTTTTTAATTCAGAAAATTGTGGAGTTTTTTTAAAATCGTGCCATGAAATGAGTAGTTTTGTTTTTGTTGATTTTAGATATTTTGCTAATTCTTTATTTTTTTTAATTGTGTTAAATTCAATATCTAATAAAAATGGATTATACTCTGCTATTAATTTTAAAATCGCTATTCTTTCTTTTTCATCGCCTTCAAATTTTCCGCCTTCTGATTTTGGTCTTAATGTACATACTACTTTTTTTAGATCCTTTTTGATAATTTCTAATGTTTTTGGTATTTCATCTGTTTTTAAAAAATCGAATCTTATCTCTACATAGTCTGATTTTTTTAGCGCCTCTTTCAGATTCTTTTTAATTTTTTGCGATGAATTTTCTGCAATTGATACACAAGTTTTGTATTTCATTTTACTTTTCTAAAATATATTCATCTGATACTTCCATTCCAAAATGTCTTCCTGTAGCAGATTTTGCATGTACCATTACAGTGTCTCCTTTCTTTAGGTGTGTAACTGATACTAGTTGCCCATTTGGTTTTACAAAACGAATAGTCTCTGCATCTTGTGCAATTATCCCCCCTATTTCTCCACCAACTGATGCTTTGATCATCAACATTGGACGTCGTTCTATCTTTGATCTTCCTACTGTAGCTCTTCTTGCATTGCCTTTTGAATTTATTATCAATACTTCTGATCCTGTTTCTACTTCTGAAAGATAATTAGTTGTGCCATCTGGAGAAAGTGTATAGCAATGTACTGCTCCTGCATTGACTCTAAATGGTCTCGGTGATGTAAATGAAGACCCTACTGATTCATTGTGCACTAAAAACAAAAAGTTTGATCTACTTCCAATTAGCATTCCTTCTCCTTTATGAAGCATAGATGCTGTATCGACACAGACTCGCTCCCCGTCTCCTACTTCTTTAATCTCGGTAATTTTTGCTGGTTTCAAGTCAAAACTTCTAGTTCCCAAGTATGTCATAGCTTCTCTGACTTCATTAATTGAGGTTGCATTGAAAATTACTCCGTCAACTCCCACTTCTAGGATTGAGAACATTTTTCTGACTTCTTCAGGTGTCTTTGCTACGGCAAAAATTTTGGTATTGATCTTGTGAAGTTTTGCAATTATATTTTCAAGTGGGATGATCTTCCAGTCTTTTACTTCAACTATTACAAAATCTAATCCTTTTTTTGCTAGAGTTAGAATTTCCTCGATATCTGTATTAGATAAGACTTCAAATCTTCTGCCTATTTTTTTCCCCTTTGGTTTTGCAGATCCTTCTTTTTCAATTACCACGTATTTTGCAGCAGATGAGGGATATACTGTTTCTAATTTTGTTTTTTTAACCCCTAACCTCTTTGGATCTAGATACACCATTCTAATTCCTTCTTCTTGTAACTGAGGAAGAAATTTTGTTAACTGCGCTTGAGACACTTTGGGCGAAATTATTAATTCTCTAGTCTTACTCAATTTTTTTCATTGCTTCCTTTGCGGATTCCTTTTTGAAAATTATCGATGCTAGTGCTTCTACCATTTTTTCTGGTCTTTTATGTGCAAAAATGTTTCTGCCATATGTTACTCCTTTTGCTCCTGCTGTCATAGCATCTTCCGTCATTTGAAGAATATCTAAATCTGTTTTTGCTTTTGGTCCGCCCGCAATAACTATTGGTACTGGAGTACTTTTTACAATTTTTGCAAATGAATCAACATCTCCAGTGTATACTGTTTTTACTATGTCTGCTCCGCACTCTGCACCTATTCTTGCAACATGTCCTACAATTTCAGGATCATGTGGATCCTTGACGTTTTCCCCTCGTGGGTACATCATTGCCAAAAGTGGCATATCCCACATGTGACATTCATTTGCTGTCATTCCAAGCTGTTCTAGCATTTCTGGTTCTTCTTTTCCTCCTATGTTGATATGGAGTGAAACCCCATCTGCTCCCATTCTAACTGCTTCTTTTACTGTACCTGTTAGCATCTTGCGATTAGGAGACATCGATAATGAGGTGCTACTTGAAAAATGAACTAAAATTCCAATCTTGGTTGGTTTTGGTAATGTTTTGAGAATTCCTTTGTTAATTATTACACTTGTAAGTCCATGTGATTCACATTTGTAAATTATAGAAGCGGGATCTGCAAGACCTTCAATAGGTCCATTAGAAATGCCATGATCCATTGGAATGCATAACATCTTTCCTTTTCTGAGAATTCGATTGAGTCTAATCTGATGACCAGATACCATGGCTGAATCTGTTTTTAGTACCCTACTTAAAAATAACGTGAATCTTTGAATTTGAGATATCTGATTTGTGCATGAACTAGTCTTTATGTTAAATTCTTGTTTGCTAGTTTTCTCTATCAAGGAATAAATAGAAATCATAGATGTTGTTGAACAAGATAATTGAGCCAAACCACTGAACAAATTAATCAAAGTACTATTGGAGACATTCTTGAAAACTCACTACATGGGAATAGACCTAGTCCTGCAGATTGTCTTCGATTATTAGACTCTGATGATGTTCATCTTATGGGCCTTGTTTCTGGCTATCTTACAAGAAAGCAATTTGGGAAAAAAGCTTCTTTTGTAAATAACATAATTCTAAATTACACCAATGTCTGTATTACCGATTGTAAATTCTGTGCATTTTATAGATCCCCTGGAGCTGAAGATTCATACACATTAACTCTTGATCAGATTGAATCAAGAGTAAAGACTTCATGGGAGATGTTTAAGATAAGACAAGTTCTGATTCAAGGTGGACATAATCCAAATCTGAAAATTGAATATTATGAAAACGCCTTTAAAATGATTAGGCAAAAATTTCCAAACATTGGTGTCCATGGACTTTCCACATCTGAAATTGACATGATTGCTAGAATTGAAAAAACATCTACAAAAGAAGTCTTATCAAGATTAAAAGATGCTGGACTTCAATCGGTTCCTGGTGCAGGCGCTGAAATTCTTGTTGATTCTGTAAAAGATGTAATCAGTCCCAAAAAAATATCAAGTGCAGATTGGATTAGAATCATGGAAGAAGCTCATACACTTGGACTTCCCGCATCTGCAACTATGATGTATGGACATGTAGAAAACAATAATGATATCGTAGATCACTTTTTTAAAATTGTAAAGTTGCAAGAAAAGACTAAAGGATTTATGGCCTTTATTCCTTGGAATTTTGAACCAAATAATACTTTGATGCAAAAAGAAAACTTGGTGCAATACGGTACTGGAGGAATTCAACTTTTAAAAATGATAGCAATATCTAGACTGGTTTTTGATGGGCTAATCCCACACATTCAATCTTCATGGCTTACAAATGGAGTTGGAATGGCACAACTTGCTCTTCAATATGGAGCTGATGACTTTGGAGGAACACTGATTGGTGAAGAAGTTGTATCTTGCACAGGTGCTCGTTCCACTGAGCTTACTGGCAAATTAATTGTAGATGCAATTCATCAAATTGGGTATCAGGCAGAAGAGCGAGATAATTTTTACAATCCTGTCGCTTTGCTATAGTCCATAACTGGACCATTTTGAATCTACTAAATTCTTTGTATCTGTATCCACTTTGACTTGTTGTTGAATTTCTCTTTCATATCCTTCTTCTCTTGTTTTTTGAGTTGCATCAATTCCTAATTTTGAACCCAAGTTTACAAGTGGTGATGCTGGATCAAGTGTATCTGTAGGTGTATTGTTAATTATGATTGTATCGCGTGCAGCATCAGCCCTTGTTGTTATTGCCCATATTACATCATTGATATCATGAACGTTAATGTCTTCATCCACTACGACAAACATCTTTGTTAGAGCAAGCTGTCCCATTCCCCATAATCCCATCATCACTTTTTTTGCTTGACCTGGATATCTTTTCTTGATAGATATTATTGCCAAACCCTGAAACCAACCTGCAGCTGGCATGCTAAAGTCTACCACTTCTGGATGAAACATTCGTATCAACGGTAAAAATGACTGTTCGATGACTTTTCCAATATATGCATCTTCTAGAACTGGTTTACCTACTACTGTTGTAACATAAATTGGATTTTTCCTTCTCATGATTCCTGTTAATGTGAAAGTTGGATATGGTTCAGCTGGAGTGTAATACCCTGTATGATCCCCAAATGGTCCCTCATCTCTAATATCGCATGGATCAACATATCCTTCTAAAACAATTTCTGCATTTGCGGGTACTTCCAAATCAATAGTTTTACATTTGACAGTTTTGATTCCTTTTTTCCTTGTAATTCCTGCAAACAAATACTTGTCAAGTCCTTCTGGAACTGGTGCTATTGATGAGAAAACAGTTGCAGGTTCACATCCTATGATTATTGCGACTTGTATTTTTTCTCCGCGTTCTTTTGAAATATCTCCATGATGTGCACCACGTTTGTGCTTCTGCCAATGCATTAGTGCATGTGTGCTATCTAGAATTTGCATTCTGTATACTCCTAGATTTCTTACTCCTGTTTCTGGATGCTTTGTAGCCACTAATCCTAATGTGATAAAACGCCCCGCATCATTTGGCCATGATTTTAAAATTGGCAAGTCATCAAAAGATGCAGAATTTGATGTAACCTCAGTTACTGGACCACTGTTTTCTAGTTTAGGAAACGAGTCTGCCATTTTTGAAAGTTCTGGAAGTTTTTTAATTTTATTTAGAAATCCTGACGGCATATCCATTTTTGTCATATCTACAATTCTTTGTCCAATTTCTGTAAAATCTGTCATTTCAAGACCAATTTCTAATCTTTTGATTGAACCAAACGCATTACCTAGTACTGGCATATCGTAATTTTTTACATTTTCAAAAAGTATGGCTGGACCATTTGAATACATCGCTCTTCTTAGAATTTCTGCAATTTCTAAATTAGAATCTACTTCTGTTTTAATTCTCTTTAACTCTCCTTTTTTTTCCAACTCTGTTATAAATTCATGAATGTCTTCAATTGCCACAATCTTCGTAAATATGGTTCAAGTATAAGCTTAACTCGATTTACGTAAAGGGAGATGCTTTTGAAATAATTTTAACACATGCATTTTAATTCCTACCATTAGTAAAATCTGCTATGGTAGAAGACAAGTGTGTAGTGTGCAAAGGAACCGGTACTATAGAATTATTGGGATCTCAATGTCCTTTTTGTAATGGAACCGGTGAGCCAAACAAACCTGCAAAATCATATCTTGATTCTCATATCTGTCAATGTATTTTCCTTGATAGAAAACAATGCCCTTTATGTGGTAAGAGATGTCATCATGACACTCCAAACAAACCAAAAATTTTACTTAGCCCTGAATAGAAATTTCATCCCATCGGTGGAAGCTCATTCTTTCTATCATGGCCTCCAGAACCAAATTTACAATAAAAACATAATTCTGATTCCATATACTTTAGCTGCTCTATCTGAATGGCTCCAAGTTTTAGTGCAATTTTTGTCAAAATTCTATATTTTAATGGCATAGCTGGAATTACTTCTTGTGTGTATACTCTGTAATGATCGGGACAAAACTTTAGAGTTATTTTTGATGGCTCTTTTCCTTTCTGATTAACTTGTCTTGTAAAATTGATCTGTTCTCTGATGTATTCATGTTTTGGACATGGACAATCTTTTCCACCTGGATGTTTGTATGCTGGTGTATTTTTCCAATCAAATCCAGGATATTCTTTCTCAAAATCATCCATTAACACAACTGTGTTCTTTGTGCATATAAAACTTGATCAAATTTTGTATTAGTAATTGACCCAAATGTAAATAAACCCCAGAAATTCATCCAAATTAAATGTCATCTGCTAAAAAACAAACAAAACAAGATCTTGAAAACAAGATTGCAGAATTAGAAGCTAAATTGAATAAATTGGCAACTCAACTTGAAGCCAAACCAACAACAGCACCAAAACCAGCTGAGGTAAAACCAGCTGAAGTAAAACCAACAGCACCAAAACCAGCTGAGGTAAAACCAGCTGAGACAAAAGCACAACCACCATTAACTACCCAAGCAGCATTAGAGAATGCTTACCAAAATGCCAAAATGACTGATTTTCATTGGTATAGAGCAAATGTCACAGGTTATTCTCCAGCTCCAAACAGATACTTTGTAAGAAGAACTGCTCCAGTAGGTAAAGTTCCAACCACAAATTGGAATAACCAAAAAGCAAAAGTTCCTGGATACACACAACCATCAAATCAATACTTTGCAACAAGAGCAAGACTCTCATATCATCCAGCAGACAAAACATTTGGTAGTTTTAGTGGTACATCTTTAACTGTTGATGGTTCTGTAGCACAGGCTCAAACCTATCAAGCACCTCCACCAAAACCAAGTAAAGGTACATTGCCAAAAGGTTCCTAATTCAATCATTCTTTTATTTTCTATTTTTTGTATTATTTCTCATCTTGATCACTCTAATCCTAATTTTTTTAATCAATATTGGGCATTGAGTGTTATTCTGTTCGTATTTATCAAATTGTTTTAAATTTGTGAAATTTTTACATATTATGATTTACTTTTTACAATTAATTTTAATTAAAAATTTTACCTGATCAAAATGTAAATAAACAATGTGATATTTACTGAAATGAATGGTAGCTAAAAAACAAACAAAACAAGATCTTGAAAACAAGATTGCAGAATTAGAAGCTAAATTGAATAAATTGGCAACTCAACTTGAAGCCAAACCAACAACAGCACCAAAACCAGCTGAGGTAAAACCAGCTGAAGTAAAACCAACAGCACCAAAACCAGCTGAGGTAAAACCAGCTGAGACAAAAGCACAACCACCATTAACTACCCAAGCAGCATTAGAGAATGCTTACCAAAATGCCAAAATGACTGATTTTCATTGGTATAGAGCAAATGTCACAGGTTATTCTCCAGCTCCAAACAGATACTTTGTAAGAAGAACTGCTCCAGTAGGTAAAGTTCCAACCACAAATTGGAATAACCAAAAAGCAAAAGTTCCTGGATACACACAACCATCAAATCAATACTTTGCAACAAGAGCAAGACTCTCATATCATCCAGCAGACAAAACATTTGGTAGTTTTAGTGGTACATCTTTAACTGTTGATGGTTCTGTAGCACAGGCTCAAACCTATCAAGCACCTCCACCAAAACCAAGTAAAGGTACATTGCCAAAAGGAACAGAACAAACTCAAGTTTCATCTTATGCTGGCAATTCTGGAAAATCAAGAAAGGAACAGTTAGACGATTATGAAAAAGATTACTTGCAAAGAATAGAACAACAAAGAATTGAAGAAGAACAAGTATATCAAAAAGCTGTTGAAGCCGAAGTAAAATCTAGAACAAGTGCAACTCGTGGTACATTGCCAAAAGGTTTCTGATTTTTAATCTCTTTTCTTTTAATTATTTTTTAATTTAATTTTACAAAATTGTCTAGTACTTCTTTTGAATGTCCTGCTGGTTTTACTTTTGGATATATTTTGAAAATTTTCCCTTTCTCATTGACCAAAAATGTGCTTCTTATAACACCCATGTATTCTCTTCCCATGAATTGCTTTTTACCCCAAACACCAAATTGCTTTGATACTGCCTTATCTACATCTGCAAGAAGTGGATATTTTATTCCCATTTTCTCACAAAATTTTTTATGAGATTCTACATCATCTGGACTAATGCCTATTATCTCAATTCCTTCTTTTTGAAATTTTTTGTAATCTTTGGAGAATTCATCTGCTTCTGTTGTACAGCCAGGTGTGAAGTCTTTTGGATAAAAATAGATGACATATTTTTTACCCTTAAAGTCACTTGATTTTACACTATTACCGTCTGCATCATTTATCTTAAATTTTGGGACTGAATCTCCTTCTGTTATCATGATATTTTCAATTCTTTTTCCATGATTAATTCCTTTTTGACTTCAATTGATCCAAAGATCTGTCCGAATCTTTTATATGGAAATTGAACTGGTTTTTGCTTAATGGTAAACCCAAGAGCATATCTTGCTGAAGCAATTGCAACGTATGGTTTGGTGTTTTTTGGTCCTCTTTCAGTCATTTTAGCAATATCTGCATTTGGCGAAGGTCTTACTACTCAATCTGTCTTGTTCATTGCACTTGGGCATGGTGGTGCTATCGCTTTGATGGTCTATGCATTTGGACATGTATCTGGTGCTCACATCAATCCAGCTGTAACTATTCCTATGATGATTACTAAAAAAATTGGAGTCACTGATGGCATTGGATATATTGCTTCACAATTAATTGGTGCAATTGCAGCCGCTGCTACTCTAAAAGTAATTTTACCTGAACTTGGCGCCAAAGTTAATTTTGGTACTCAAGGCGGACCAAGTGATCTTCTCAATAAAAGCATCAGTTCTGGCTTTGCAGTTGAAGCAATTTTGACATTCTTTTTAGTACTTGTAATTTTCATGACTGCTGTACACAAAAAAGCATCTCCTGGATGGCACGGGTTTACAATTGGTGGAATGATATTTTTGATTCATCTGATTGCAGTTCCATTGACTGGTGCATCTGTCAATCCTGCAAGAACATTTGGTCCTGCACTAATTTCTGGATTTTGGGAATTCCATTGGATGTATTGGGCAGCTCCAATTCTAGGTGGTATAATTGCAGGTTTGATAATGAATTATGTCTATGTTAACAAGGCAGAAAAAGAAGCATAGTTTTTTACAAATACCAAACGTTTTTAAAAATTTGATATAGCCAGAATCTGTTGGACTCGTTGCACAGCTTGGATAGTGCGAACGCTTGCGGAGCGTTAGGTCGTCGGTTCAAATCCGACCGAGCCCGCTTAAATTTTGTATTGTTTTAGAATGTCTTTATCTTTCTTAAAAAAAGAGTTACTGTTATCATGTAACATGCAGTAGATATCACCTCTGATATCAGCGATGCAATGTATGGTTCTATGTCAATTTCAAGAAAATAGTATAACGATGGCCACCTTACTATAAGATAAATAATTTCACCTATTCCAAATGATGAAATCATGCTAAACAGTTCTTTTCTAATTAAACTTGAGTTCATTTGCCTGTATCTATTTTTATTGTCCAAATAAAACAGACATGAGAAAATTCCAAAATAAATCACATATCCTGTTCCAATGGTGATTGTAGTTGTAAGATGATTTTCGTACTCTGATAATGATTGAGCCACAACTGCTGAAAGTGAGGCTGAAACAATAAAGCAAATTATGAAATTTCTATTAATTTGAAGTAACTGTTGATTCATTTTCATGTTCGATTCACAATCTAGTAACTATTATTTTATGTTAAATTGACTAGTCTTTAATATGAAAATTAGATGTAACTGGGCCAAAGATAATCTTAACATAGAATATCACGATAACGAATGGGGAATACCACAACACGATGATAGTAAATTATTTGAATTTCTGGTCTTAGAAGGAGCACAAGCTGGATTGTCTTGGACTACAATTCTTAAGAGACGAGAGGGATATAGAAAAGCATTTTCTAATTTTGATCCTCTCAAGGTTTCAAAATACACACAAAACTATGTAGAAAAATTACTCGATAATCAAGAAATAATTCGAAATAGATTAAAGATTAATTCAGCAATCAATAACGCAAAACATTTTTTGAGAATTCAAAAGGAATTTGGTTCATTTGACAAGTATATTTGGAGTTTTGTAAATCATAAGACTATAATAAATAATTTCAAAAAACTCTCTGATTTACCTGTATCCACTCCTATTTCTGAAAAAATGAGTAAAGATCTAAGAAACCGTGGATTTAATTTTGTAGGTCCGACAATTTGTTATGCTTTCATGCAAGCAGTTGGTATGGTAAATGATCACACAGTAGATTGTTTTATAAAAAAATCGTTTTAAAAATAATGTTCTTAATATTTAGCTTATTTTGAAATTATCTTCGAAGAATTTTTAACCAAGCAAAATTAAACAACCTTGATTTAAAATGAAAATTTCTCCAAATACAAAAAAAGCATTAAACAATCAAATTATTCTAGAGGCAAATGCATCGAGTAGTTATCTTGCAATGGCATCTTGGTGTGAAATTGTAGGATATAGGGGCTCTGCAAGTTTCTTTTATCTTCAATCTAATGAAGAGAGGACACATATGCTAAAATTTATTCATTATCTAAATAATATTGGTGGTTCTGCTATCATTCCTGCAACCACATCTCCTGCAAATACTTTCAAATCGCTAGAGTCTATAATCCGAACTGCTCTGAATAATGAGCAGACAGTTACAAAAGCTATCTACAATATAGTAGATATAGCTCAAAAAGAAAAGGACTATTCAACGCATACCTTTCTTGATTGGTTTGTCAATGAACAAGTAGAAGAAGAAAAGAAATTTGAAACAATTTTACAGAAATTTGAATTGATTGGAAGAGATAAACTTGCAATAAATGAAATTGATAAAATATTAGGTACACTTGCTACTACAAATTAACTTTTATAATTTCTATTAGTTTTTTTATTGATATTTTTTCTGATTATACTTTAAAGTTTATTAATATTCATTTTACTCTCATTGTATGTTATTTGGAGTCTTTGCAATTCATAGCCCAGAATCATGTCCACTAAATAACAACACCAGTCGAAAAATTTTCCTTGGTATGGAGACTAAAATTAAATCCAACATGAAAAAATTCCAAATTTTGAAAATTATTGGTTTTTACATGTCTGTTTTAGAGCATGAATGGATAATTATTTTGGATGCAAAAAATGCACATGATATAGAACAACTTTGTATTTCTGTAGGTATCTCTTCTATGAGTACAGTCAAAATTGTTCCTATGAACGAGTTTTCAAAAACTGTACAAAAATTAAAATCTCAAAAGTAACTATGCCTTTTTTGCTCTTCTTTAATCTTGTTTGTTAGACAATTATAATTACACAATAGGCATATTGCATTTATTGACTAATATCAAAAGTGTAGGACGTTTTTTCCTTTTTATTGTAGGTGGAATTGTTGCAATTATTGTTGGCTCTTTTATGATTCGTGGAACAATGCATTTATGGGATAAACCTGACTCAAAAAAAAAATCTGATAAGAATAATGACTAAAAAACAAGTGTTGCCAACTAGTTTTACAAATGCTCCGTGATTCATCAATAAGAAAATCACTTGAAGACTGTAAAACTAAGAATAAAAGATATTCCTTCTGAAATTCACCAAACTTTTCCAAACGTCAAACAAATTTGGAAATGTGAAAATCAAGTAGATTTTCTTTATGGATATTATGTGGGAAAGATTGAGGAGGGTACTCTACATTATCTTCTCAAAGCAACACGAGCATCAGCAGGTGGGTTTGTTGATGTTTTTGAAATTAGAGGAATCATTGAAACATACAGAACAGATCTAAAAAATTCAATTGAGAAAGCACTTTCTCAGTGAAGTAGAAATACTGCTTTAATGTAAAGATGGATATGGTTGGACCTCAAGATGGTGGATTTGGTTTTGATCAATCAAAAAAATACACAAGCGTTGATAACATAGATCAGGTATGTGTTCAATGTCAAGCTGGTCAACACAAAAAATGTTTAGTAAAATTAAAACAACAAACAAATTGTGAATGTGAACATTGCTTAATTTACGGCTAACTTTTCTACGATGTTTATTTTTAATGATTAAGTAGATTCAATAATGTGTTTTTTTGAATTTATCTATAATGTCTAAAATTAAACAAATTATTGCATGGATTGCTATTCTTGGTGGCGGTATTGCATTTTTCTTTTTCTCACTATATGCTGTAGATTTTATGCGTTAAGTTTGAAAATTAATTGTACTGTTTTTGATACACTGTATGTGTTGGTTCTAATCTAGTCTCTGTTTTAGTTTTTCAAGTTCATTTTTAGTCTTAATATGTTCATTGCGCTCTTTTTCTAATAATGTTTGAACTGCTTCTAGCTCTTTTTCTGCCATGCTTAATTTAGATTTTAATGATCCTACTACTACACTCGCGGCTTCTATAATTCCTTTTGTTTCTCTTTTGCCTGTAGTTTCTTCTATGAATTCTTTTTCTTTAAGCGTAAAAATACTTGTTTCATTATTGTCTTGTAGATTTTTTGCGTTGTATAGTCTTGAAGTGATCTCATCTAATTCTTTTTGTGCTTGAATTTGCTGTGCAAGTATTTTGTGTAAGGATGATTGCTCTTCTATTATTTTTTCTTTAATTTCATCATACTCTTTTGTAATCTTTTCAAGTTCATGCTTCATTTTTGTGAGATTTGATTCTACTTTATCTAATTCCTCCACTGACTTTTTATTTTTATTGAGTCTTTCATCTATATTATTTATTTTAGATTTGATATCTTTATACTCTAAATATATTGTGTCCAATTCCATTTTTTTCTGATTGGATTCTTTTTTTACTGACATCAAATTGCTTGTTGCTATATCGTATTCTTCTTTTACACTTTGTATTTTTTTTGTTATGTTTTCTATCTCTTCTTGCTTTGCTCTGAATTCTTTTTGTAAATCTACTACTTCGGTTTCAAGCGCTTCTTTTAAAATAACTTCTTCACTTTTTTCATATGTTCTTTCATCTGCTTGCTCCTTTTTCTTTCCAAAAAGACCCATGTTTATCTACAAAATTTCCCAAAAGATGAACGTTTCTTTAGACTTTTTTTGCTCTCGTACGGATAAACTTGAGATAAAACCCAAATCCTCCAATGATAATTCCGCCAATTAATGCAATAGTTCCTAATTCTGGATTGCTGGGATTGATGTTAGGTGCTAAAAATAACAACAGCGCACCAAATATTATCAGTGCAAACCCTCCACTGTTTCTTGATTTGTTGTGCTCACTATGGGCCATATTTCTTAGATATACTCTGATACTGTTTTTGCAACTTGTTTTCTTCCAATATCTGAGATAAGTGGTCCAATTTTAGGCCCTCGTGATGTACCAAGTATTATTTGATATAAAATTTTAAAGAAATCTTTTGGTTCTACACCATTTGATTTTGCAATTTGATATATTGTATTTTGAATGTCTTCTGGCTCTTCTTCTGCATTAAGTGTATCTGCTAGTATTTTCAACACTTTTTTTGCTGATTCATCCATATCAATTTCTATTTTTTCTTGTTGATCGAACTCATCTGCAAAATTTCCTGCTAACTCAATTAATTTTTCTATTTGTAGTTCTGGATTTTTGATTACTCCGTAATCTAGTAATTTTTTCATTACTCTTTCTGTTCTATTCTCTTTGAACATCTTAGCTAATTCTACTAGTAGTCTATAGTTGACATGAATGCTTGGTTCTTTTGGTGGATCTAGTAGATTTACGTATTCATAGAGCCCTTTTGATTTTATTAACTTGGCTTGATTGTCTACTTTGACTTTTCCAAAAAATATGTCTTCTAATTCATTATATTCGTTCATTAATGATGGTATGTCTTCAAATCCTAACTCTCTTGCACCTGTAATTCTTTTGTAAAGAAGTAATAGGATTGATTTTGGACTTCCAAATTCCATCCATTTTTGTCCAGTGACCACATTGCCTAGTGATTTTGAAATCTTCTTTCCTTCTTTATCTAAAAACATTTCATATTTGACATGATGAGGGTGTGGAAAATTCAAAATCTCATCTGATACCCAATCATTTACTTTGACAGAATCCATGATGTCTTTTCCATAAGCTTCAAATCTAATATCAAATGCTGTCCATCTTGCAGCAAATTCTACTTTCCATGCTAGCTTTCCTAAATCTTTTGTGATGTCTGCTTCTCCATCATGGCCACAGCCTTTGATCATTTTTGAGCCAATCTCTGCATCATGACACTTGTATCTTACTTTCTTCTCATCTGCTAAATACTCAAATGCTTCTGCGGTGTAGAGTCTGTTACAGTTTGCACAAACTGGAAAATATGGAAGAAATTTTTGAAATTTTTCTTGACCTACTAGTTCTGAAATTTTATCTCCTATCTTTGAACTGTTTTGCAAAATTATATGAATTTGATCTTTTAGTAATCCTTTCTTGTATGTGTCTTTTGCTCTTCTAAACTCATATTTAATTCCCATTTTGTCAAGACCATCCAAAAGAATACTACTCATGTGCATTCCATATGACTCGTGACATCCAAATGGATCTGGAATTAATGAAACCGGTTTTGCCAAATGCTCTTCTAAAGAATCAGGGAATCCTTCTGGAATCTTTCTTAATCCATCTAAATCGTCAGAGTATGCAATTAATTCAGATTTGTATCCAAAGTTTTCTAGTGCAAGTTTTACTCCATACGCTCTAACCGCATCTCCTAAACTTCCAATATGTGGTATTCCTGAAGCTCCAAGTCCACTTTCAACTCTTAAAAGATCTAAACTTCTACCTAGAGATTTTTCACGTTCTAGTAACTCATGAGCTAATTTGTCTATCCAAGTTCCTTTTCCAAATATTTCCTGCTCTGACATATCTTATTCTTGATTCAATGGTTTTGTCATGTATGGTCCATATAACGAATACCCTAATTTTTGATAGTACTCTCTTGTTCCTACTGCACTAATCACTAAGAGTTTTGTAGCATCCAATTCTTCTTTAGAAATTTTTTCAGCTTCTTTCATTAAATTTTTCCCTAACCCTGTGTGCTGTATTGTGTTTTCTCCTTTTTCTCCCAACTTCAATGATTTACCATATACGTGTAGTTCTCGTACAATGCATGAGTCATTTCCAACTTCTTTTCTATGTGCCAGAATACTTGGTTTTCTTAATCTCAAAAATCCGTAGATTGAATCGTTTGTATCCTCATATGACAAAAATACTTCATTTCCTCCAGATGATTCGTAATTAATTCTGTTTAATTTTAGATTTTGATCATCTGTCTTTTTGTTTGATAATCCTGCCTCTCTACATCTTATGCATTTACACGAAATACCTTGTTTGCTCAGATTTTGTTGTACTATTTGTCTGAGGTTTCCTGATTTTGGACCTGCTATGATCTCATTTGGAGATATTTCTCTTTGTACTCTCATTATTCTGACCCATTTTGGGATATTTTTCTTTACTTCAGTTAGAACTCTGATCATGTCTTGATCTGAATATGGAGTGTATTCACCACGTTTGTATTCGTCATAAAGTGGAGTGTTTTCTATGACTAGTGATGGATAAATTTTTAACATATCTGGTCTAAGCTGTGAGTCATCAAATAATTTTTTAAAATCAGCAATGTCTCCCTCTGGAGTCATTGTAGGAAGACCTGGCATCATATGTGCCACAATTTTGTATCCTGCATCTTTTGAAATTTGAAATGATTCTGTTACGTCATTATAATCATGTCCTCTATTGACAATTTTGTACACTCTTTCTTGTAATGATTGGACTCCGATCTCTATTCGTGTAATTCCATAATCTAGCATTGCATCAATGTGTTTTTGTTTACAGTAATCTGGTTTTGTTTCAATTGTAAATCCAACATTTCTTATTTTTGCATGTTCATTGTTTGATTTTGCTTCTTCCAAACTATCTGAATCTGTTCCATTTAGTGCATCATAGCAAGACTTGATGAAATTTTCTTGATAGCCTTTTGGCATGAATAAAAATGTCCCTCCGACAATCACTATTTCCATCTTTGATGGGTCATGTCCGTATGCAATCAGTTTTTCAATTTTCGTTGTGATTTGGAGTTTAGGATCGTATTCATTTTCAATTGCATTAAGTGTTGATGGTTCCTTTCCTGTGTAGCTATTAGGAGAATTGTATTCAATTCCACCTGGGCAATATGTGCATCTTCCATGTGGACACGCATATGGCTTTGGCATTAATGCAATTATTGATACTCCTGATGCTGTCTTGATTGGTTTTTTAAGCAAAACTTTTTGTAATTTAGAAAAATCTGAATCTTTTGCCATTGAAAGAATTTCATGGTTTCTGGGAATTCGTGCAAGTGCATATTTTGCACATATTTTTTTAATTTCATTTTTGACTTGTTTTTTAGTTGGTTCATTTACCGTTAGGAGATTTTGCATGATTTCGCCACATGCTTTTGAAAATATGGGCTCCAACTTATTCATGAATATTCCTGTTGTCTTGTACATAAATTCGTTAAATAACCACCGTTTTTATTTTTCAGTACTTTCTAGAAGTGATTATTTTGTCCTTTTTCTACTCTTAAAATTGTTCTAATGATTACAGTCTTAGCATCAGATCAATCATCAAAACAACACTACCTACTGCTACTGTTATTATCATGAATGGGAATCCAATTTTGAAAAATTGCATGAATGTAATTTTGTAACCATGTTTTTCTGCCAGTCCGATAGCAATGATTCCTGCGCTGGATCCAATAAGCGTACCATTTCCCCCAAGCCCTACCCCCAAAGATAATGCCCACCAAAGAGGGCTAATAGCATCATGAAATTCTGCGGCAATGGTTGGATTTTGATTTAGAACTTCAATTAGCGGTATCATAGTTGCAGCAAATGGAATGTTATCTACAAAGGCACTTGCAATTGCAGACACCCATGTTATCACAAAGAAACTTGCCCATGGGTTTCCTGCTGTGATGCCAAGTGCTGTTTTGGCCAACACATCAATCATTCCAGATTCTTTTGCGATACTTATGGTGATGAAAAGACATGCAAAGAATATGAGAGTGCTCCAGTCAACCTCATGTAATATTTTTTCAGGTTTTATTTTTGATATGAGTAGCAAAATGCCTGCTCCGCCAAGTGCAACAAGTGAAGGTTCAATGTGTAAACTACCATGAATGACAAAAAGTACTATAACACTAAACAACACCAATAATGATTTTACCAAAAGCGGTCTATCCTTAATGAGATATATTTCATTTTGACTCATTAATTCTCCAAGATTTTGTGGTGTTGCCCTTAGATCTTTTCTAAAAAATACTTTGAACAAAATAAGTGATGCTATTAACGAAATCCCAATTACAGGACCCATGTGAATCAAAAATGTACTAAAGTCAATGTTAGCAGCTGAACCTATCATTATGTTTGGGGGATCTCCAATAAGAGTAGCAGTTCCGCCTACGTTTGATGCAAGTACCTGTGCAAGTATAAATGGAATAGGTGACATGCGAAAAGTTTTGAATATGGAAATAGTGATGGGAATCATAAGCAGAATTGTTGTAACATTGTCTATGAACATCGATGTAACTGCAGTAAATACACTCATCATGACCAGAAGCTTCCACATATTTCCTTTGGACGCTTTACACATTTTGATTCCAATATATTGGAAAATTCCTGTCTCAGCTAAAATGATCACAATGATCATCATTCCTAGCAAAAGACCTATTGTGTTAAAATCCACAGAACGAATTGCAAATTCAAAACTTTCATCAGCTTGGAAAAGACCTGTAGTGATGCCAATTATGATTGCAATGGTAGCTGCTACTAACACAATTACGGTTCTATGAATAATCTCAAATGCCAGTATAATGTATATTGAAAGCAGAATTATTGCCAAAAGACGCAAAGAAACACTTGCATCAAATCCTATTATTTCTGGAATGATCCAAACCATAATGGACAGAATGCTTAGAAGCAAAAGTCCCGTGGCTGTTTTTTTATTAATGGATGCCCCTAACATTTCTCTATTTTCAAATAAAATGTGGTCATATAAGGTAATTATTGGTTGAACATTCTTTCACAATTGTCTAATTATTATGCAATTTTTATAGAGTTTACAAAAACTCCTTTTCTAGATGTAATTTGACCAATTTCCTGACTTGAGATACGGTGTTTTTTAAATATTGATTTTATTTTACCCACTTGATCTTTTGATGCCACAACACAAAATCCTATGCCCATGTTAAATGTTTTATACATTTCATCTGGTTTCACACCTTGTTCTTCAATTAATTTCATTATTGGTGGAATTGTTGGTAATGAATCTATGTCATATCCTATTTTTTTGAGACGGAGTAATTTTGTAAATGCTCCACCTGTAATATGTGCCAACCCATTCACTTTACACTTTTGGATTATTTCTAAAACTGGTTTTACATAAATTTCGGTGGGTGTTAAAAGAGATTCTCCTATTACTCCCACTCCTTTTACTTTGTCTTTTATGGAATATTTTGTTAAAAGCGCTTTTCTTGCTAATGAATACCCGTTGGAATGCATTCCGCTACTTTTTGCACCTATGATAATGTCCCCTGTTTTTATTTTATTTCCAAGTACCATGTCTTTTTTTGAAACAAGACCTACTACCATTCCAGCTAAATCAAATGAAAATCCTTTTCCTGCAATGACATCTGGCATTATAGCTGTCTCTCCTCCTACAATTGGCATTGCAGATTTCTTTGCACCTTTTACCAACCCTTCTACGATTCCTTTGAAAATTCTTTGATCATTTTTGTTTGCAGCTATATAATCTACAAATGAAACTGGAGTTGCGCCAATACAGATTATGTCATTTACATTCATTGCAACACAATCAATTCCAATTGTGTTGTATTTTTTCATCAAATTTGCAATTACTACTTTGGTTCCTACACCATCTGTATGAGTAGCTAATAATTTTCCTCCTGGGATCTCTACAATTCCAGCATAATGTCCAAAACCATGTGTGATTTTTGCCATTTTTTGGAGTTTATGTGTAGATTCAATCATCTTGCCAATTGCTGCTTGACTTTGTTTGATTTTGGCTATGTCCACGCCTGCCTTTTTGTAGGTTAAGACCATAGTTTCATGCGTATTTGCTGTGAATAAAAGAATTTGCCTAGTTTTTGACTTACATGTACATGCCAGCAAACTCTTCTCTATGCTCAACATATTTTTGAGACAATTCGCTAAATTCAGAATTAATTCTTTCTTTTTCTTTCTCCAAATCTGATGTGTCTATTTTCATATCGTAGAATCTATTTAATGCCTCTATTAACGTCGATGCAGCTGCAGGATCTGGCGATGTTTTGTTTGCTTTTGCAAGTAGAGATATTCCTTGAATTTTTCTTATAATGCATTCATTTAAAATTCCTCCTGGAATTCCGGTGATAAATCCCTGTGGAATCATACTGATGTCTTTGTCTGCCATCATTCTTATCAAATCTTCTCCTGCTGCACAATATGCTTTATCATCATGCTCTTCACTTGCTATCCCATCTAAAATTACAATTTCTTTTGAACCTTTTTTCTCTACCCAATCTAAAATAGCTGAAACAAGCGAATACAATCCCTCCATTCTTAATGTTATTTCACAAATTATTGCACATATTGTGCCTTCTTTGTTTGCATAAAATCTGAAAGGATGACGTAATCTGCCTTTCATAAAAACAGTTGATGGTGGAAGATATTTTGATCTCATTAATCCTATCTCTTCCATTTTTAATTCTTCAATGATGTGACTAATTGCAAGTGGTCCTACAAGACCTGCCCCTACAAACCCTGCAAATATTATTGGGCTATTGAGTTCAGTTTTTTTAATTTCAAATACTTCTGCTTCTGGAAATGCTTCTTGCATTCTTTACATCGATTGTTCTGTCTAATTACTTTTATGAATAAACAAATTCAACATGGTTCTTCCTTTGTCTGTTATGGAATAGATCATATTTGATCCCATTGCTTCTTTTTGCACAAAGTTGTAATTTACACAAAGATGTAAATAATTTAGAAATGATTTTTTCATTCTTATTTTTGATTTTGAATACAGATCTGAAAACGTCATTGGATTTCCTCTAAGCTGATACAATAATTTCAGAAGAGATAATGTACTGTAATCCCGTGTTCTTGCTTTTACTGCATCTAGTATCTGGACGTCTCTTTTTATAATAAAATCTTCAAATTGATCTGCCACTTCTATGGGTATGTATGTTAGTCTTGCTCGCATCATACCGTATGGTACGGTACATTACCTTATTAAGGTTAACCTGAATCTTTGTTGATCCGTCTAGATGGTTTTTTTACACCTCATTTTGTGCCTATGGTTCTAGTATTTTCTATCTTATCCTCTCATTTTATCAATTCTTTTTTTGAATGATTCAATGCCTTATCTAAGACAGATAATTATTCTTTCCTTGGATTTTTGTATTTGAATTTGTTAATTTTGATTAGTTCTGCATATGACCCAAATTTTGATGGGTCTGAAATTTTATCTAATTCATCATCGGATTCATCACTAGTATCGAATTTTTTCAATATTTTGTAATTGGTGTTTCTTTCTGCAGGTACTCTTCCAATTTCTCTTACTAGTCTTCTTATCTCTTTTGGTCTTATCAATTGACCATGATTGGAACCTGCAGATGTTGAAATGCTTTCATTGATTAAAGTTCCTCCAAAATCATTTGCTCCCCACATTAACAACAATTGTGACATTTTCTGCCCTTCTTTTACCCATGACATTTGAATATTGTCTATGTAATTATTTAGCATAATTCTTGCAATTGCATGTGTTAGCAATACATCATTACCACTACCCCCCTGTCTTATTCCATCATGTAATTGATGTTTATACATTGGAGCTTCACTATGAATAAAATTTAGTGGGACAAATTCTGTAAATCCTCTAGTCTCTTTTTGAATTTCTCTAATTTTTACAATATGATTTACTCTGTCTTCATATGTTTCAATGTGTCCAAACATCATAGTTGAGGTTGTGTTGATTCCAAGACTATGAGCCGTTTTGATTACTTCTATCCAATCTTTCACACTTATTCTTCCTGGAGAAATTTTATCTCTTAATTTTTGATCTAGAATCTCTGCTGCTGTTCCTGGTAGAGTGTTTACCCCTGATTCTTTGAGCCTTTTGAGATATTCTCTAATTGTTGTCTTTGATCTTGTTGCTCCATAGAGAACCTCTTCTGGTGAAAATCCATGTATGTGAATGTCTGGAATTTCTTTTTTAATTTCTCTACAAATATTTTCATACAAATCACCATCCATATCTGGTGGGAGACCAGCTTGAATGCAGACTTCAGTTGCACCTAACTGATGTGCTTCTTTTGCACGTCTTACAATCTCATCTGTTGGAAGAAAATAACCTTCTTCCTCTCTAAAATCTCTACTAAATGCGCAAAAACCACACTGTTTGATGCATACGTTGGTAAAATTGATATTTCTATTTACAACATATGTGACAGTATCTCCAACTCTTCTTTTTCTAATTTCATCTGCAACTAATCCTACTAAATGAAAATCTATCCCTGTTGTACTGTATAGTCTTAATCCTTCTGGTGCTGATATCTCTTTATCTGATAATGCCTTGTTTAAAATCTCAGAAACAAAAGAGTCTGAATTTTTAAGTAGTGATTCTATGTTGATACTCATTTCCAATACTCCTGTTTCACCAATCCTTCTTCATCTTCAATGTCTTTCATCTTATTTCTTAACTCTTTGCTAATAAACGAAAAAAATTCTGGATAAACAGGAAACCTGCATTTTAGTTCAAACCCTGCATTCTTTGAGTTTTGTTCTATTTTTTTAATCTCTGGCCAAGAAAATTCAGGATTTACATAATCTGGTGTAAGTGGCGAAACTCCACCCCAATCATTAATTCCCAAAGATAGAAAACTATGATATGAATTTGGAGATAAATTTGGAGGAATCTGTATGTTCATTTTTGGCATGATTATCCTTGTTAATGCAACAACTATTTTGAAATAATTTTCATTGGCTGAAGGAAAATTCTTCATCATAGTATCTTGTTTTGGTTGAAAATTTTGTACAATCACTTCTTGGATATTTCCATATTTTTCATGTAGTTTTCTTATTGCCAAAATTGAATCTATGATTTCCATTGGTGTTTCTCCAATTCCTACTAGTATTCCTGTTGTCATTGGAATTCTCAATTTTCCCGCATTCTCTAGTACTTCTAGTCGTGCTTTTGGTTTCTTACTTGCTGCTAAATAATGCGGCATTCCTTTTTGTGTGAGTCTTTCACTGATATTTTCTAACATTATGCCCATTGACACATTGCTTTTTTGTAATTCTTTTAGATCTTCTTTATTCAAGTTTCCTGCATTAGTGTGTGGAAACAATCCACTTTCTATTGCTAATTCTGATGCATAAATCAAATATTCTGCAGTTGATTTGAATCCGTTTGTTTTTAGCCAATCTCTTGCCTCTTGATATCTTTGTTCAGGTTGTTCCCCTGTTACAAACAAAGCTTCTACACATCTGTATTTTTTTGCAAGACTCAATAATTGTTTTATTTCTTGTTTTGACATCAAGGATATTTTTTCCTCACCAGGTTCTGCCTTGTAAGTACAGTACGAACATGTATCTTTACATAAATTTACAATGTTGAAAAATGCTTTTTTTGAAAATGTAACTGACTCTTCTTTGAATTTTTTTCTCAACCTCTGAGCTGTTGAAAATAACTCATTGGGATTTCTTTTTGAATTTTCGTAGATTTGTATTATTTCGTCTCTGGAAATTGTCTTGTTTTCTAAAACATTGTTTAAACTCTCAGAGTTTAACACAAGTTTGTTCAATAGTTGTGTTGTTTGTCTAGAAGTATTTATGCTTGTATTACTTTAATTTCCATTCGGTCTTTCTTCTAAGGCAATTGTGATATTAGTTGTTCTACCATCTCTTAGAATCTCCAAAATCATTTCATCTCCAACCGATTTTGCCCTTTGTAGATGAATCAAAATATCGTCTATTTTTCTTACTTGTTTGCCATCTACTGATAGTATGATGTCTCCTCCAATTGGATAATTTACTCCTTCGACCTGAACTGTCTCATCAGATCCATGTATCCCAGCTTTTGCTGCAGGACTATTTTCTACTACTGTGATTACAAGAAATCCTACTGCATCCTTTAGATTCAAAACTTTGGCTAGATCAGGATCAATGTCTCTCCCAGAAATTCCAATCCATGGGTGATGATATTTTCCATTTTCTATTAGACTTGGAACAATTTTGGCTATTGTCTGGGATGGAACTGCAAATCCGACTCCGGTAAATTCGCCTGTAGTAGACTGTATTGCAGTATTTATTCCGACAATTTCTCCTCTCATATTCAGCAACGGTCCTCCAGAATTTCCTGGATTGATTGCAGCATCTGTTTGAATCACATCTGGAATGGAATATCCTGCACCTGAAGGTAATAATCTGCCTAATTGACTGACAATCCCTGATGTCATAGAACCTGATAGTCCAAATGGATTTCCTATTGCTGCAATTGGTTCTCCAACTTTGAGATTAGATGAATCCCCTAATGCCAGTGGTTGTAACAATGACAAATCTGCATTAACTTTGACAACTCCAATATCTGTAAATTCGTCAAAACCAATTATTTCTGCATTGTATGAACGACCATCAAGAAATGTAACGACCACTTTTTTTACATCTTTTACAACATGAGAATTTGTAATGATATGTCCTTTTTTATCAAAAACAAAACCTGAGCCAACTCCACTAGTTCCATTTGTTTGATCTGTTCTTTGAACATTGACTCTGACTACTCCTGGTTCTGATTTTTCAAATATCTCAATTAATGAAAGATTCTTTGAATATGCTGAAGTTGTTTCTCCTATTGCACTTGGAATGGGTTTGTCACTTACAATAATTTCAGATTTCATTGTAGTAGGTGTTATCAAAATTACTGCAAAAATAACTGCAACAATTACAGCTCCTATTGTTCCTCCTACCAACATTCCTGATTTATCCATGCGAAATCGTTACCATATTTTCTATCTAAAAGTATTGCTATACACTTATCGAATTCTGAACATGGTCTTTCATGGAATATTTTCTTCCTCTCCAAGACACAGTACTATTTTTTGCCTGAAGTAACCCACCCAAAAATCCTAGTACTACTATCAAGCTCCCCATGGGGGCAAATAATGCGTCAATTAATCTCAATTGCAATAGTTTCTTGACTTCAATTATCGCTCCTATGTAAATCATAATTGAAGCAACAAATGATGCTACAAATAGAATTGAAAACGATGTTGTTTTCAATACCCATAAAGTAGAATATGCTAAAATTGGAAATGGCATAAAAAGTAAGAATAACACTGCAAAGAAAATGCCAATTGCGATTTTTTCATTTTGAAGATATAGTGGAATCATCAGTCTCTTGAGGGCATTCCAAAGTGTACTTTTGTCTCGTGCCCATACTGCTTCTATCAGATGATCTCCTCTAGTCATTTTCATCTTATGTCCTGATTCTTTCACTTTTTTTCCTAGTGCCCCATCTTCAATAATTTCATGTTTTACACCCTCGTGCATTCCTACTTCTTTGTAGGTTTTTTGTTTAATTATGAAAAAACTACCAAAGAAATATGCTGTTTTCTTTGAAGGGTCATTTACTCGAACAGCTGAAAATCTTGTATGAAGAAATGTTGAAATCATAGGAAGTGTGATTCTTGTCCAAAAATCCATTGTACGCATTTTTGGAATTGCTGATAATGCGTCTAAATCAAAAGAAAGCAAATGTGATACTGCCAGAGAAATTACATTTTGTGAATGTTTTGTATCTGCATCTGTAAATAATAATAATTCTCCTGTTGCATTTTTGTATCCTTCCATACATGCCCAATTTTTCCCCATCCATCCATCTGGTTTTATTTGCGCACTCACTGGTATTATTTTGGAATTTTTCTTTGCATACTCTGAAATGATCTTACCTGTTGTATCATCTGATGAATCATCAACTACAATAATTTCATAATTTGTATAGTCTTGCTCAATTAATGAATCTAAACATTTTCCAATAAACTCTTCTTCATTTCTTGCAGGAAGAATGATTGAAACCTTGGGGTTAGTGTGTTCCTTTCTTTCAAATTTATCTAGATATGGAGTTAATCTGATAGAATCCATCATAGATTTAATTAGAAATACCCATGCTATGGATACTCCAATTAAAATTGCAGTTAGTGAATAATTCAAAATGTCTGAAATTAATTCCATGAATTTTATCTCTCTATTTCTTCTTTGATCTTTTGCAGTGCTTGTACTGTTCCGCTTTTGATGTGTTTTTTTATCATCCCTGTAAACATCCCCATCACACCTGTAAGTTTGATGTCCCATTTTACATTCAGTAATGTTTTTTCATCTTTGGCAGTTAGAGTAATAATTTTGGTTCCGTCTATGATTCCTTTTGTAAATACTACTTCGATCTTTTCTTTGGGTTGCAATTTTACTTCTTGCATGCATTTTTGGTCTCTAAATGCAATGGTTATCTCCCTGTTGACTATATTTTCATTTTTTGATATGTTTCTAATCTCTTTAGTTCCTTTCCAAAATTTTGGTTCGTTATCTATATCTGATACTATATCCCAAACTTTGTCTATTTGAGCACTAATTTCAACTGAAACTTCGATTTCTGCCATGGCCTTTTACTCGTTAATTTCGCATTAAATATATTAGATTCCTATATGTTAAGAAAGAGACTGTGATGGGCAACATGCCTAAAATCCAGAACAGTAACTCCAGTTCTAACGGCAATTGCCAAACTTCCGTCACAGTCAATTACCCTTAAAAAAATGAAATCTTCACGATATATGCCAAAAATTGGAACCTTTGATGGAGCAGGATTTTGGAAAAATGCTTATGCTCATCAACGTGGCAAGTTACTAAAAATGGTAAATGTGCCTGATGACCAAATAATTGCTTTGGTTAATAAAAAATACATTGAACTTCCTGCGGCTCTAAAATATGAAATTGAAACAAGTGGTATAGATAAAAAAGTTCTAATGTGAAATTTCGAAATTCATTTTAACAAGGTAATTTAGGAATTCTTATGTCTCATGTAACTTATGATGATTTTGCAAAATTAGATATTCGTGTGGCAAAAATTATTTCAACTGAACCCATCGCAGGCAAAACCAGAATTATTAAAGGAATCATTGATCTTGGTAATGAAACAAGAAATGTGATAATTGGTGGTGCACAATATTACAAACCAGAAGACATTATTGGAAAAACTGTAATTGTTATTGCAAATCTAGAGCCAAAAACAATGGCAGGTGTAGAATCAAATGCAATGCTCTTGGCAGCTGATGTTGATGACAAACCATTTTGGTTAACTGTAAATGAAGATGTTCCATTAGGAAGTCCGATAAAGTAATCTGAAAATAAACTCAATCTACGATTAATCGTAGATCATTAGATTTTTTTCTTCTAGTAGTGCATGCAAGTTGTTTACTGACCTATACACATCTGGTTCTTTTTTAGCGCCAGTGCATACAAGTTTTCCAGAAGAAAATAACAAAATTACTGTTTTTGGATCTAGCATTCTGTGAATTAATCCTGGAAATTGCTCTGGTTCATACATACTTCTTGGTAAAGTTCTTGCGGCTTGTTCAAGATGGATTTTACCGCCAAGATTAATTGATGCTACTATATTTTGAATTTCAACTGTTGCGTCTTTTTTTACTTTAATTCCACCTTTTCGAAGTTTTTGTACTACTGTTTTTACTGCCTTTCTTGCCATTTCTTCAGATTTTGATCCTGTACATACCATTTTTCCTGAGGTGAAAATCAAAGTTGCTGTTTTTGGACTCTTTAGTCTAAAGACTAGTCCTGGAAATTGGTCAGGATGATACTCTACATCTGGGAATGTTCTTGTAATTTCGTTTAGGTCCATTTTCTGATCAACCGAAGCAGATGCTACAACATTTTCCACGCTTACAATAGGCTTTGTTTGTGGCATATTCAGGTTTTTTCTACCATCCCTATAATAAAAGCACTCGCCATTTTTTTACCCTAGAGTAGACTATTTTTACAATTTCTACTTTAGGTTGAATTTTCATTATTGCCTTTGATTATACGAATGATTTAATTTGGATTCATTCAACTCTGATTCTATTGGATTTTACAAATATCGATTTTGATCAACTGTTTGGATTAAATGATGAAACCAATCCAATTATGATGTTAATCTGGATTGTTCCAATTATTATTTTTGTCTTCTATGGACAGAGAATTCAATTAGCAATTACATCTGGAGAAATAAAAAAAGGAATCAAAAAACTAGAAGACTACAAAACTCAATCCCGAAATGAACTAATTGATTATATTAAAAAAAATATGAATCCTAAAGATGATCCGACTAAAAAAATTGACCGCTTTTTAGATTATTTTACTATAATGCCTGTTGACATGGATCCAAATGGAATAGTTTCCAAAGTCAGACATATCGTAAGGGCGCGAGAAGATTATTCTAGAGAACATGTAAAATTACTGTCTCCTCAAACAAGTGATTTAGAATTAACCAAAATTCAAACCCTGCTTGAAATTGCCACCTCTTTGCAAATGATTTACAAAGTAATCAATCATCTCTACTTGACTGCAAAAAAACAGAATAACTATCCATTAATTTTACCACTTCAAATGATTTTGCCTTTTATATTAGAAGAAGCAGAAGCCATGCACAAAGCCATCCCTGCTTTTAAAATGGGTCAGCCTATAGGTGATGGAATAGGGCCTATGGTTGTAGGCAAAATGATGCTTGATACTAAAAAGGAATCCATTGCTTTTCAAACCGTTCTTAGTGAAATTCAATATGATGGGCGAAAATTATTTTTATTAAAAGCTGAAGGTCCTGGCTCTACTGTCGGTAGACCTGGAGATGCAGTAGAATCAATTATCTCTAAAAACAAACCTGATATTATCATCATGGTAGATGCTGCATTAAAAATGGAAGGAGAAGAATCTGCAACTATTGCACAAGGATTTGGTGCAGCAATAGGTGGAATTGGAACTGAACGATTTCAGATAGAGGACATTGCAACAAAAAATAACATTCCTATTTTTGCAATTGTGATAAAACAATCTGTCAAAGAAGCAATCACCCTAATGACTAAAGAAATTGCAGACAAGGCAGATAATGTACGCTTGCAAATCTATGAGATGATTCATGACAATACAAAATCTGGTCAATCCGTTTTGTTAATTGGTGTAGGAAACACTATGGGGGTACCACAATAATGTTCACAAAAGAAAAAACTATCTTTGCATATACTGTAGAAAAATGCAATAAATGTAATTTGGAAAGAAAAAGAAAATTCCAAATTGGGGATGTTCTCTTTACTGAAACCTCAAAATGTGATTCTTGTAATGGAATTACTGTAATAGAAAAAATCTTTGGTGAAACTATTGGGAAATAGTTGTCACTGTGACCCCATTTTCATTTGGAATAAAAGTATGCTCTGCCTGAGCGACCCTTTGCTCATTTATTTCAATTAATACTGGATATGCCTGAACTGCTTTTTTATTGATTAGTTGTTCTAATAGTTCCCTGGCTTTCTTTTCTTCCCAATCTTTTGTAATCCATCTTAATGCAAAAGGTAACATGTTGAATTTTTCCCAGATATAATCAAGTAGTTTATCTGCTTCATCGTTTTTTGTTTTTTTTCTTGAATTTAATGCAAATATGTTTTTTATCTTTCCATTTCTTACAAATCCTCCTCCTTTTTCTGTAGTGACAAATGGTTCACACGCATAAGCTGTATTTTCTGCTAGTGTGAATCCCCCAACTGACCAAATATTTGGAATGGATCTTCCTGCATGTATTGTATATTGCCCTAAAGAATGACCACTAAGATTTGCAATTGGTTTGAATCCAGTTTGTTTTATTGTTTTTTCTATAGTTCGTCCAATATCACTTGCTTTGACTCCTACTTTTATCATGGACATTGCATTGCTTAATGCTCCTTCAGCAGCTTGAATCAATCCCTCAAATTGTGCATCTTGGCAAACTGTAACTGCAGTATCTGCAATGTATCCATTAATTTGTGTGCCAAGATCAATTTTGACCAAATCCGAATCTGTAATTGTTATTGGATCATTTGGTTCCGCTGTATAGTGAGCTGCTATTTCATTGATACTTACATTTACTGGAAATGCACATTTTGCTCCGCGTTTTTTAATTTGATTTTCTATTTCTTCACAAATTTCATAAACTGTTTTTCCAACCCAATTTCTTTCTCTTACTATTTCTCTTACTTCCGCAGCAATTTTTCCTGCTTTGATATAATCATCTAACTGCAATGCTTTTCTGTTCTTTTGAATGCCTTTAAAATGATTATCTGTCAAGCTTAAATTGGGCGACTTTTAGGATTCACTGGGATCGTGGTCTAGCTTGGTATGATTCTGCGTTTGGGACGCAGAGGTCGTGTGTTCAAATCACGCCGATCCCACCACTAAATCATTATCTTATTATCAAATCACATCCTAATTTTATTGCCGAGCAATGAGGAAGAGTTAGAGTAATGACTTTGATATGAAGTAAAACTAATGGCTCTGAGCTCCGGCATGTTTTTATGAATTATGTCTGGTTTTAATTTTGTTGAATTTTGAAAAACGCGATATTATTTTGATTGTTGGTCTTTTGCTTTTTATGATTGGATTGATTCCTTTCATGGCACCAATATATGCGGCTTTAATTGTAATTGTTATTTATTTTGGAATAAAATTCTATGTGGGAAATAGAAGAAAATCTATCGAAAAAGAACTAGGAGAAGGCATATGTGCTGACTGTGGTTCTAAAATATCTAATCAAAAATGTCCAAATTGTGATTCTGTAAATGAATAACTTGAAAGATGAGATCTGACAATATTGCTATAGGCAACATCATAATACTAGATTGAGATAAAAATAATGCCAAATGACAGATTATCCGAATGGTTTGTTCCAAAATTTGGTCCTAGGAATTTTAGACTAACTGTAGGAATTTTGTTTTTACCTTATACTGGAATGGTAGTATCCTTTGCAATTTGGGGGTCTCTTTCAGTAGAGTCTAGTCTTGATAGATTATTATCGATTGGTTTACTCTATTTTTTTGCAATTGGGATATCTGCACATTGCCTTGATGCCTTGGGAAGTAAGAAAAGGCCTTGGGGAAACCTATCTCTGACCAATCTCTGGTTAGCATCAATTATTTCTCTGATTTTGTCGTTTTCCATTGGAATGTATTATGCATTTTTAGATTCTTGGATGTTATTTCCAATAGGGGCGATCGAAATATTTTTTCTTTTTGCATATAATCTTGAATTGTTTCATGGTAAATTTCATAATAATGCATCATTTGTCATATCTTGGGGAATTTTACCTGTTTTTGCAGGAGCAGTAATTCAATCAAATTCCATATCTTTTGAAACGATAATATTTTCTATAATTGCTGGTCTTGCAAGCTATCTTTTGATAACCATCTCCCGAAAATATAAAATTCTAAAGCAACAAAATGCACCTTATGAAATATTTCACAAAAAAGAAATTATTCTCAAACTTGTCAGCTCTATTGTAATATTTGGAACAATTTTCTTTTTTGTATTAAGACACCTTTTAATTGTTTAAAACACGATAATACTCTATGAATACGATTTCTGAAGATTTGGTAAATAGAATATTGGATGCCCCTGTAGGTCAAGTGGTTACTGTTCTTGGTGAAATATTAAATTGCAATATCCATTTAGAAGTCATAGAACAAAATGCTATTACGCCTCACCAATTTGTGAGAAAGATTGCAATCATTGCAAATGAATTACCAGTGATTAAAGCATACGTAGAATTTGATCCCACTGTTTTACCTGAATCTATTGTGTCTGATCTTTTAAAGAAAAAGCGTGGAGTAGGGACTATTCTTAATATCAATAACATCAAAGCAACCCGAAATGTGATCTTCTTTAACCGTAATCCTGATGATGCTTTGGTCTTAAGGAAATATGAAATACTTCATGATGGAATTGTGTGGTTTACTATTTTAGAAGAAATTAGGTTAGATAATCTTGGTTCCAACAATAATAGCTGAAGTTCCAAATGTCAAATCTTGTTTGCAAACTTTTAATCCGTTCTTTTTCATAGTTTTTTCATATTCCGTTGCCCAATCCGTGGTTCTTATGAGATGAGGTAAACTAACAAACACTTTTTTCCAATCTGGAATAAAAAATCCTACCAAATCAAGTATGATAAAGTAAAAGTTCCACATTTTTCTTACAAATCTATTTTTTGGATATGTAAAGTCATGTAGAATTATTTTTCCACCAATATTGAGATGCTCAATACAATTTTTGACTAAAACATCAGATATGCAATATTTAGGTAAATACGATGCAGTAATACAATCAAACTTTCTTCCCAGATTTAGTTTTTCGGCATCCTGATTTACAAATGAAATATTTTGATATGACTTTAATTTTTCTTTTGCTTTTTCAATATAGTTCTCCGTAATGTCTACCCCAACGATTATAGATTGTGGAATTTTGTCTGCAATTTGTTTTGTAAGAATACCCGTACCACATGCAAGATCCAACACTGTTTTTTCAGAGGATAGGTGTTCTAGAATTTTATTTTTCCAAGCATTATCTTTCCCAAATGTAGTCCAGTACACTATCCTATCATACGAATTAGCAGTATTAGTAAAAAACATTGGAACTAAGTCTTTTGGATTTTTACTACTCATGGTTGGTTGTTGTTTCTCAAGTTTATGAGTTAATAGTTTTCAAATTTTTTTACATACATTTCAAGTTGTTTAATATTAATAGAAATAATAAACAAATATTCATGATCATCCAAACTTTGTTTTTATTTCACTAGAATATGTCTACTTTAGGTAGTAATCAACTAGTAAAAACATCAATGGTATGGAAGTTGGTGTTGGAACCAGAACATAGAGTTGTCATTGGATAACTACTTGGTTTTGATTACTGCCTATATTCATCTCTGACAATTAAATTCTAACATATTTTTGATTTCATAAATTCTTAGGTTAATCCGATATTTAGAAAGGCTTAAGTTTTTGTTGAACAAAATATCCGACAATGGGAATTTTTGATGGGTTAACGAGAAACACAAAAAAAACTTTTGTAAATGATAACAAATTAGAAAAAGACCTGTCAGAAATTTTAGTGAAGGATGTGATGTCAACACAATTGATAGTGGCACAATCTTCAACAACTGTCTATCAGATATCTAAAATGATGGAGCAGGGAATAGGATCTGTTTTTGTGAAAAAAGATTCCATCCCTATAGGAATTATAACTGACAGAGACTTTGCAATTAAAATTATGGCAAACAAATATCCTTCAGATACACCAGTAGGCAATGTAGCATCAATGCCTTTACAAACAATAGGTCCAAATGAATCAATTTTAGATGCAGCCAAAAAGATGTCATCAAAAAAAATCCGCAAGCTTGCAGTAGTTGAAAATAACAAAGTCATTGGAATAATAACCTCAACTGATCTAACTAATCAATTATCTTTGATTAAAAATAAAATTCCTTAAAATCTAATTGAGGAAAAGATTGTTTTCAAAGATACTTGTTGCAATTGACGGTTCAGAATCGGCCAAAAAAGCATTCACAACCTCAATTTATCTTGCGTCACTATCTAAATGTAAAATTGATGTGATTCATGTGGTTTCATGTGAATTTGGTGGGGATAGTGCTGCAAGTCTTGATCTAGTTGAAGATCTTAAAATCAAAGCAAATTCCATGTTAGAAGAATACAAAAAGGATGCTTTAGAAAAAGGTATTCAGCCAAAATTCATGTTAGAAATTGGTGATCCTGCAAATATGATTACAGAAATTGTTAATTCTAAAGATTATGATCTAGTTGTACTTGGGACTCGTGGTATGAGTGTCTTTAAGGAATTGGTTCTAGGCAGTGTGTCGATAAAAGTTATGCATCATGCAACATGTCCCGTTATGGTAGTACGATGACAATAATTAATCTAATCAAATATCATAAAATTAATAACCTAAATGACTCCATTTAATCGGTTTTAGGCTACATTCACATTTCTCTCTTTTTCCACATTTAAGACAATTACAGTCACAAAGCAATAATGAGGCACTACAACCACCACATTTTGTATATTCTGCAAAATCTTCTCTCATTGAGTAGATTTATGACACAATGAAAATTAAATGTGTAATTAATATTCTTAAAATTTGTTTAATATTTAATAATTATTCTAAATAAATTTTTATGAATCGATCTTTGGTATGTGTTCCTTACAATAACATTTCAAATCAGTACATTCTTTCATTTCATGAGTATATTCACTAAGAGGTATCTTTTTTGTTTCACAGAAACATACGTCTGCTGGTGCAAAGCATTTTATGCAATAGCTCATGGCACTATAGCGCATTACACAATAATAAAGTGATTTACTTAATATATATAAATATATTTGATTATATAGAATAAAATCAAACAAATATTTATAAATTCACCATTCATATTAAATAATGATCTGGTAACATGTGATATCATGGCAACAGCTTATGTCTTGATTAACTGTGAATTGGGAAAAGAAGAGACAATAATTGAAAGTCTAAAGCATCTAGATTCAGTCAAGGAAGTGTATGGGACGTTTGGTGCATACGATATAATTGCAAAAATTGAACATGCTGAAAAAGAGAAACTACGAGAAATCATTATTTGGAGTATACGAAAAATAGAATACATTAGATCCACTCTTACTCTTATGGGAATAGAAGGACAAAACTAAGGATATGCCTAAAGCTTTTGTTCTAATAGCTAATGAATCTGGTTCTGAATCCTCTGTCATATCAAATCTAAATAAAATTAAAAGTGTAAAGGAGGCACATGGTACATTTGGTTCATATGACATTATAACAAAACTAGAGTCAAATGATGAGGGAAAAATTCAACATGATATTTCTAATGGGATTAGAAAAATTCAAAAAATCTATTCAACATTGACATTACTGGTAAATGAAAAAGAAAGTTTTAGAAAAACAACCAAAAGTGAAAAAGAGGTTTTAGAAAAATACATGGCACAAGCTTTTGTCATAATCCATTGTAACAGATCACAAGAATCCGCAATCTTGCAAGAACTAGAAAAAATAACTGAAGTGGTGGAAGCTGATAACTTGGTTGGTTCTTTTGAGATTATTTGCACCCTTGTTGCACCAACATACAATGACATTTCAGATATTATTAGCAAAAAGATTCGAAAGATTGCAAACATAAAATCCACAATCACGCTAAATGTGGTCGGGAATCAAGGTTTTAGCAAATAATTTTGTTGAGTTGAATGTGCTAAAAATCTAGTTATAAATCAAATAAGGCATTTTATCACTAGTGTCAGGAATTGGATTTGAGCACTGCCCACATCTTGGACGAATTATTTCCGCATCAAAATCTACTTCACCTATTGCCTTTTGACAAATCGCACATCTGATTGTTTTAGTATCATAAATATTCAAATTTATTTAACCTCCTGTAACTGCATCAAATAATGCACATTCACAGTCATCTCGTTTTCCACAATAATGACACTTACAATGGCAATGGGATAATGGGCTATGGCATTGATTACAATCAGTATAAAGATCAAGATATTCACCTTTTAGAACATCATGCATGCTCTATGTGCGAAATTAATGATATTATAATTTAAATTCAAAAATCTTAAAAAATGTTCATTATTTTCAATCATTACCACATATTTGTTCATATTTTATACAATCTACAATAAATTCCATTGCTACAATATTATACCATGAAAGATAAAAAACAAAGAGACAAAGAAAAATTTAGAGAAAAACTAGCCAAAGATGAAGTTATGGTATTTACTTGAAAATATGGAAAGTATTTACCAACAAATCTATGATGCAAATCTAGACAGGGAATTTGAGACAATACTAGTCAAACTTTTGCGCTACAATATGGCACCAGTTGTTGAAGTGCCTGTACGCCAATTTTTGCAAGAATATATCGTAATACGTGATGATTTTTGGAGTCAATTTGGAAAATGTAATTCATTTGATATGGCATTTGATAGGTATTATCAATATGCAAAAAATAAATGTGCATTAATAGATTCACTTTTGGATAATCTAAATTTTGCACTTAGTTATGATCCACTAAGAAATGATTTATCCCTAATGATGAAAGAGGGATTGACATTTTAAATTTTAGAATATTTTGGAATCCGGAATAATTATCTTTTATGGTTCAAAAACTTATCACAAACAACGTTCTCCCATGTAGTGAAAGTATTATAATTACTGATTTTGAAACAGGTGAAATTATCTGTCAGAGTTGTGGAAGAATTTTACAAGAAAATATTACAGATACAAGAAAAGAAGAGAGATCATTTACACAAGATCAACATGCACCAACATCATTAACAATGCATGATATGGGATTATCAACAATAATTGGAAAATATAATCGAGACTTTGTTGGAAAACCATTAGGTTACGAAATGAAACAATCCATGAAAAGAATGAGAATATGGGATTCTAGGAGTCAAGCAAAAACCTCTTCGGAGAAAAATCTAAGAATTGCATTATATGAAATGGTCAAACTTAAAGAAAAACTAGGTCTTTCTGATGCCATAATTGACAGAGCAGCATATCTATACAGAAAAGCTGCAAAGGCACAACTAGTACGTGGTAGGACTGTAAAATCCATAGTTGGAGCATGTGTGTATGCTGCATGCAGGGACATGGAGACTACCCAAACTATTATCGACATTTCAAATCACCTTCAAGAAAAACGAAAATTAATTGCAAGATCCTATAGAATATTGTTTCAAAATCTACGGCTTATTGTTCCTGTAACAGATCCGACTAACTGCATCATAAAATTTGCAAATAATTTACAAATACCTGAAATCACTAAACGAGAAGCCATAAAAATTTTTGATACTCTAAAAGAAAAAGAACTAACTGCAGGAAAAAACCCTAATGCAGTAGCTGCTACGGTAATATACATGGCAGGTATCAAAACTAACATCGTTCTATCCCAACATAGTATTGCCAAAATTTCTGGAATAACTAGTGTAACTATTCGTAATAGATTACAAGATTATAAAAAATATATCGAATTGTCTTAATTCTAGTTATCGTAATTATTAATGCTGTAAAATATTTAGTTTTCATAGAAATATTATGAAATAGACAAATCTTATACAAAATTATTTTAGCAAATCTGGAATAACCCATTTAGAGTTTTGATTTTATAAAGAAAGAAAAGATTGGGTTTCTTTTATTTTGTTCAAAAATTTGAATTATTTTTAACGAATTTAAAGAAATCATATGAATAAGATTATTTTTCAATATGTACTCAGAGAAACAATGAGACGAAGTGTCCATGAGGATATTAAGAATCTAGAAACGGAGATTGTACAGACCGAAGATAAAATCATAGAATATTTGAGCACAGGATATGAAGGGGGAATTAAAACATCACTTCATCGTCTGGATTTGGATTTAAAATATCTGAGCATACTTGCAAATGGAGCTCCCATTGACAAAAATGAGGATAGAAAGATCATGGATTTTTTGAGAATACATTATGACTATATGCGAAAGTTATCCGTTCCTGCATAATCTCAAAACCAAATACTACGAATTATGCATATTCGATTGTATGCTCTACCAAAAATCCAACTTTTTAGCGGTTTTGAAATCTTGAAAAATCTAGAACGCTGCCTACAAATTATTCATACGCAGATCCTAAATATTATAAAATCTATAAATTTTGTACAAAAATGGCCCACAAAGTCCTACAATTGAGGTCAACTTTCACAACTAGCTCAACTTTTCCTCAATTCCATTCTAAAATGAGGCTTTCAGGCATTCAATATAGGAAAACACAATGAAGAATATCATTATTTTATTTTCTATTTTGTTACTTAGTGGACTAGTTATTACAGCAAATGCACAATCTACTCCTGATCATGTTGTAATTAATGAAATCGATACTAATCCACCAGGTGATGATGCCAAATCTATCACAGAATGGGTTGAACTCTATAATCCTACAAGTTCTAAAGTTGATATCGGTGGTTGGCAAATCGCATCAACTACCATATTGAAAAAAACAATGATCATTCCTGCTGGCACTTTTATTGAATCTGGAAAATTTTTGACATTTTCATATCAAAAATTATGGTTTGCTGATACTAACGAATCAGTTGAACTAAAAGACAAGAATAGTATGGTTGTAGATAAGACTCCTTTATTATCTGATATGAAAAATGATTTTTCATCTTGGCAAAGAACCTCTGATGGATATGACTTGGGTAGTACTGGTGATTGGAAATTTGTAATTTCTACAGCTGGATCTTCCAATGGAAAGTTAATCGTTGCAGAAAACAAAGAAGGTGTTTTAGTATCCATATCATCAAATAAATCTTCATACCTGTTTGGTGAAACCGCCACTATTCAAGGAAATGTCTCAAAACAAATATTCCTTGTAAAGCCATATTTTCATGCTGATGAAATACTTGTAAAAATATCTGGCCCTAACTATGATAAAACAATCTCACTTTATCCTGATCTTAATTTGAATTATAAGACAACCTTGAATCTTCAGCAAGTTCTTGGAATTAACACAGGCGTTTACTCTGTTTCAGTTAGTTATGGTGGTGCAACATCTCAAACCATTTTCTCTGTAGGTGATGAAATTATTGCAGAAGATATCAAAGAAGACAGCACTCTTAGCATTGCTACTGATAAATCACAATATCTTCCTGGAGATACTTTGTCTATGACGGGCTTTACTACAACAGTAATCCCATTTGAAGGCCTGAAATTTACTATAAAGAATCCAACTGGGAAAATAATTTTTACAGGTAGTTTGTATCCCACAAATGGAAAATTCTCTACAAATGTGTTTCTTACTACTGTGAATCCTGCTTATGGAAAATATCAAATAATTGGTGAATATTTTGATAAATCAACACTTACATCTTTTGAAGTCATCAAAGATATCAAAGAAGAAAAGGCAATATCTTTGTGGACTGATAAAGAGGCATACGGTTTAGGTGAAACTGTTACCATTACTGGCAGATTAAACAACGCGTGGGTCGGCTTTATGGATTTAGAAATTATTCAGACCAAAAATGCTGCACTTGCTACAAGTGCTCTAGGTGGTGGCAATTCTGGATTTAAAATTTCAGACATCATAAAAATATCCGGCGATGGTTCTTTTACATATTCTTTCAAAATACCTGATAATGATATTCGATTGGGAGATTACAAAATCTCTGTTTCAAAAGAGATTGGTTCTGCATCAAAAATAATTCATGCAGTTACAAATACCAGCGAATACGTTGCAAGTACTGATCCTCTCTCCCTTTCAACAGATAAAGTGATTTATGATTTAGGTGATGTCATGACAATTAATGGTTTTATTACAAATCCTGCCACTAGTTCAAGCTTTCAAACAGCATCAGTAAAGATTTCAATATCTCATGAAGATGGTAGTCCACTAGAGATTACGGGTGTGAATAAAGTGGGTGGCGCTCAAACTAGAGAAAATAATGGGCTAATTGTTGCATACGAACTTACTGCAATACCTGACCCTTCTGGAAAATTTTCAGCTCAAACAAGTATAATGCTCGGTGCATTTACTGAAGGATCTTATAAAATAAAAGCAGAATATCGTGGACTGACAAAAACCACAACTGTTGGAATTGTAGACCCTTTGAAATTAAGTGATGGTGCATTACTTACTTTGGATAAGCAAGTCTATGGTTTAGGCGAAACTGTTCTTTTGACTGGATTGCTTCCTCCAACTGGTGATAACTCTGTAAGTATTTCCCTTACAAAACCTGATGGCAGCACGATTAGTTCCGGCGCTACTGTCGATAACCAGAGATTTTCTTGGTCTTGGATTGCCCCTATTTCTGAAAAACCTCTGTCTATAAAGCTGGATGACCGTTCCGTTTCTAAAACCAACTATGGAATTTACAAAATTCATGTCTCTGCTTCTTCTCATGGCAAAGACGTTTTCTTCAAGGTTTCTTCTGATCCTGAAAATGACTCTTTATCTTTGATTCCATTGTATGTCTCTACTGACAAATCTTTGTACAAAGCTGGAGAAAAATTAAAGGTAATTGGAAATATCATTAAAAGAGAACAAGGTTCTGAAGGGTTGGTAATTCCAGAAAGAATCACAATACTTGTAATTGATGGCAAATTCCCATACAAACAAATCCATGCGGCATCTGTTTACCCTGATCAAGGTGGAAATTTCCAGAGCTTATTTGAATTGCCAATAACTGTTTTCAGTGAGGGTGAATACAAAGTAAGAGCATCATATTCAAGCAAACAAGCTGAATCTACATTCACTATTGCAAATGATTTCTCTTTTGGCTCTGATGAAAAATTATCTCTTTTACTTGCTACTGATAAATCTGAATACTATCCAGGTGACCTGGTAAATATATCTGGTAAACCAAACAAGCTAATTTATCTTGAACAATTTGATGTCAGTGTAATTCAGAAAATGGCTGGTGAAATAACATGTGGTTCATTTTACTGCGGTAAACATGTAGGTCCTGTCACTACTATTAGGCCTAGTTCTTCTGGTTCATTTTCACACCAAATTCAGATATTGGATTCCACCTCAAGTTTGGGCTCATACGAAATTACAGTGGATGCTGGCTTTGAAACAAAATCTTTGATGTTTGATGTCGTAGAAAAACCTATTATCTTAGAATCTGAAAAATCGCCTTTAACTATAATTGAAAAAGTCAACAGAATTTTGGAAAATAAAACATCCATTATTACAAATGAAAAAACCATAGATGATAATCAGGTATTGCCGCGTGTACTTTCTGGTTCATTACTTACTGCAAAAGCTGATAAGTCTGATGTTAATCTCAGAATTTCTTCTGAATCCGGAGTCTGTATTATTGGTCCTGAGGAAAACTGTCTTGTAAAAGACTCTACTAAAAAATCAGGACAAATCTACGAATCTGTTTCAGTAGATGGAGTTAATCTAAAAGTTAGATATAGCGGTCCTGATGTGTATCTTGAGAAATTTGACATGCTTCCAGAGTCATCTGCAGACTTTCTGCCTAATGTAACCTGGAATGTAGATGTAATCAAAGATGATCAAGCATCTAGATTCTATTACAAAATTAACTACAAGATACTAGAGTAAGTTCAAAATACTGTCATTTCATATCTAACTCTATGAATCTTCAGGTTTTGATGTTTTATCAGGACGATCCAAAAAAATGCACTGCAGCAAAAATGGTTAAATTTGGAATTGCAAAAAATATCAAAAAAATAGGAAATAAAGGACTTGTCTTAGATCCTTTTTCTGAAAAAACCCTTTTACCTAAAGACAGATCTTTGATAAATTCAATAGTTGGAATTGATTGCTCCTGGACTCTTGCTGACCAGGCATTTTCAAAAAAATTTAGTGGTATTAAAAGAAAATTACCGCCATTGCTTGCTGGCAATCCTGTTAATTATGCAAAATTCAATAAACTTACTACTGCTGAAGCCCTATCTGCCTCATTATTTATTTTAGGTTTTAGAGATGAGGCACTTGCAATACTTGATAAATTCAAGTGGGGGCATACTTTTTACGAATTAAACCAAAATCTTTTGGATGAATATTCTAAATTAGAATCTGAAGATCAAATTGATGTCATTCTAAAAGAATATGGCATATCTGATTAATAATTAACGATGTTTTCTTTTCTTAATGTATATTGTAGTTGCCACAATGATTGTTATGGGTACAATTAGCCATATCCATTCAAAAGAATTATTTTCATTAAATTCTATATCGTTTTGATTTATCTCAGGCAGTACTCCTTTGTTTTCCACTACCAAAAAACTTGTAGAATAGTAATCTGGTTTTAACACTGAATTAGAAATGGCAAATATTTTTAGATCTTTTGCGCCTGTTCCTAGTTTCTCTGTTTTTTCACCTGGAATCTTAATACTGGTGAAGTTTTTGTCTACGCTAATTAGTTCTGATAATGTTGAATTTCCATTACTGTCTGTCAGAAAATAAAGAATAGAATCGGCATGTGATATTTCTATGTTTATCTCTAATTCAGTTCCTTTTTGAATGATATCTGGTGAATCCACATTTGTTATTTTTGGAAATTCTGTTTTTTCAAATTCTGACCAGTATCCTAACTTGAAAGGATATGTTTCATCATCAAAAGCATTAACAGTAATAGTTCTTGATTCTGGTGAATACATACTAAGGTAAAATGGCCCATTACTAATCACTGCGTGATTGTTTACTTCAACCCATCTTGATGACGCGGTATACCTACTATCAAAATAATTAAAATCTGTTTCAAATGACTCTAGTGATTTTGGAATGTATTTCTTTTCACTAAAGTCATTCAAATAACTTTGAATCATCTGAGCATCATTTGGAATTATTAAAGAAATCCAACTGACGTTTTTATTGGTTGCACCGGATCTGGAAAATGATGCTTTTCCATCTATTACAGCTTGTTCCATTGCAGCAGAAATTTCCCATGGCATTGAGCTCCATAATGCTGCCCAGTCTGCAATCTCACCTTCATCAAAGTGCCAATAATTCACATAAACATCAATTGTGTCCTCATCAACAGGCTTGATTCCAATTATAGTTTGAACCGCCTGTGAAGCTATTGGTGTGAATTCCACATCAAATGTCTTGTCATTTTCATCTGTTTGTGTTCCCCACTCCCTTGTAAAATACAATGAATGTAAAATATCATTCATATCCATTTTTTGGCCATTATGCCAATTGCTAAATTTAAAATCAAATCTGACTTTACTTGTTGCTTGAGTTCCGGGGGGTACTTTTTCCCATTGTTGTTTTTCCGGATCCCACATTATTACATCGTCTGGCACATTTAATTTCCCATTTGGTCCTGCTGTCTCTACATCCCAATCTGTTCTGACTGGAAATGTTTTTCCTGTGAATGGGTGTTTGAAAGTAATAGGATCTGAAATTATCCCCCAGATTTGTCTGCTGTATGTGTCCCCTAATCCCATTACTGGATTCCACGCTCCCTGATAGATTTGCTTAACGCCGATAACTAGTTCTTTATCTTCACCTCTAGCATTAATTGGTGTAAATCTACTTGGAACTCCAGCCCCCAAATCATTAATTATTCCCTCCATTTTCTCATTTGCTACATACTGATCAATTTTACTTGCTAGAAAAATTCTAACTGATTGATCAACACCTTCTGCAATTGCATCTTGAATCAAATCTGCTCTTTGATCTTCTGACTGAAAGTCTCCTGTGTAAATTTTTTGAGTCATCGTATCCAAGTGCTCATTTTTGTAATTCCAATATGAAGGGTTATTGAATCCGGGCATATTTGAAAACCATGGAGCATACATTTGAGATAATCCTACTGAATCATATCTTACAAATGCAGATCTTCCCCAACCTTCCGTATACAGATTCCATTTCATTTCTGCTGGGTCTGAGCCATGCACAACAACAAAAGCCTTGTTCAAATCACCATAGTCTTTTTTTACTATGAATCCTATATTTTCTAATTCAGAAGATAAAATCTCACCAATGGATTTTCTTACCGGATCATCACTTCTGATAAAAATTGTAATTTCAATTGGCTTGTGATTAATTTCCCATTTATCATTTGATTTTGTTGCACCTTTTTCTTGCAGTGCGTTTGAAATCATCTCTTCTGCCAATATTGGGTTATATCTGAAATTGAATGTCTCTAACTGTTCTATTATGGTAAGGTATTCTGGGTCTGAAGGACTATAGTAAGAGATCATAGGTGCACCATATCCGCCCATCAATTCATTGACAATCAATTTTCTATCTATTAGATAGTTTAATGCAAATCTGACATCTTTAATTGAAAATGGATTGAATTCATTTGATTCTGCTGGATTTACTAGTATGCTGTAAGATCCTCCAGTTGAATCAAACACCTCTAATCCCTCTCGTGATTTTTGGTTTTCCAATCTATCTGAGGAAATTCTATAATAATAAATGTCTAAATTTCCATTTCTTACTTCTTCAAGCGCTGTATTTTCATCCAAATACTGGATAAACTTTACAGAATCAAAAAATGTGCTCTTTTCTGCAAATGAATCATTATGGATTAAAGATACGAATACAAGAGCTAGTATGAATACTAGCAATAATTTCATAACCGTTATTTAGTTTGGTTGTAATAAAACCTATTTTCTATTAGTTCCGGAATCAAAAGAATAATTGAACTAACTCTCACTTCTCTTAGTTTAATACATAATTTCTATAATCCAGGAGTATGCCAGACAAGAAATTAGAGGCAAAAACCATTTGAAATTTTTAATAAATAAAAAAGTAGCTGTAGGACTAATCATTATCTGCGGCATAATTATTGTAAATGTGTACGTTGCTTTTACTAATCTGTTAAACTTTTCATTTATCAGTTCGGTAGTAATTATTGGTGTTATTTTGCTTATATTTTTTATTCTTAATCAAGAAGCAATAATAAAGAAAAACAAAGAAAAAGAACAACTAGAACGTACAGATGCAACAGCAAAAGAACAACTCAAATTCACAGATGCAACAGCAAAAGAACAACTAGAACGTACAGATGCAACAGCAAAAGAACAACTAGACCTTACAGATGCAACAGCAAAAGAGCAACTAGAACGTACAGATGCAACAGCATTATCCGAAAAATTAAAGGGAGTTGCAAAAGATGAGTTTTCTGCCATGATAACTCATGAATTAAACACACCGCTTGTACCAATAATAGGATATTGTAAGATGCTCAAAACATCGATGCTTGGTAGGATTGACCAAGAACAGTTAGAAGCAATTGAAGTAATAGAAAAAAATGCCAAAAGACTTCAGACTCTAATAACTGACATTATGGATGTAAGAAAGATTGATCTTGACCAGCTGAAATTCAAAATAGATGCTCTATCTCTGGATGAGTTTTTCTCTAATCTGAATTCTGACTATAGGAAGATCTTAGAAAATAAAAAATGTCAGTTTACAATAAACCCATATGCCAAGAACCTAGTCATCAAAACAGACAAGTCAAGATTGAGACAAGTTTTTGATAATCTAATAAGTAATGCAATAAAGTTTGTCCCAGAGAACAAGGGAAAAATTGAGACGGGTTGCATGAAAGAAAACAACAAACTTGTTTTTTATGTAAAAGACAATGGAATTGGGATATTACAAGAAAAACAAAAAAACCTTTTCCAAAAATTCTATCAAATTGATACGTCGGAAAGAAGATCTGTAGGTGGAACCGGGCTTGGTCTTGCAATCTCAAAAGGTATAGTTGAAAAACTTGGTGGCACTATCTCAGTTGAAAGTGATGGGAAAACAGGAACTATTTTTTACATGAAATTTCCATTATAATTGCAAATAGGGATGACATAATTTGTACGATATACGTGCTTTATATGCTATAATCCAGATATAGAATTAGACATGAAAATTCTCATCATTGACGATAATAAAGATATTACAAAAATGTTCTCCAAGTATATGACAATTAAAGGACACTTGTGTTCTGTTGTCAATGATGGCAGAAGTGGTCTTGATCTTATTGAGAATAAGACATTTGATGCAATCATACTTGACCTTGCTATGCCTGACTTTTCAGGTAGTGATATTATAGATGCATTATATAAAAGCGGGAAAATAAAAAATCAAAACATTGTAACATTGACGGCATCTTCAATAAGTGATGAGGATGAATCAAATATGAAAAGCAAAGGAGTTAGTTTATGTTTGAAAAAACCAATTGATCCAGATGTTCTCTTGGGTCACATCCAACAGTTTGAAAATATAAAAACAATATGAAAGGACTTTTGATGAAAGACACACACATGATTCGTGAAGCCCAACAGATCAAAGTGTTGGCAGATAGAATAACAAAAGCAATCAAAATTATAAAGAGCAAAAAATTAGAGCCTAGCTTTGAACCAAGCATGAAAACTCTAATGCGTATCATGAAAGCCATGACCGAAAATGGTGCTGAAGGCAAGACTCAGTTATCACTTGATACCAAACTAAACTATGCAAGACTCGCAAAGCATATTGTTTGGCTAGAGAAAAAAGGTCTTGCTAAATCAACAATTGAAGATAACAAAATTAATGTTGCCTTGACTACAAAGGGCAGAGAATTTGCGTCAACAATTTCAAAAATTATCTGATACATTAATTGATAACACTGACAAACTTGTCACTGCTACTAACACACATGTAAATGAAACTAACTCAAATGTCAGCGCGGCTTAATACAATATCTACGATTAAACTGACAATGACAAACATAAAACAAATCCTAATACTTCCTGTATTAGTAATGTTGATTTCTGTTGTAGGATTGTCTGCCCAAAACGCAATGGCAGTATCTTCTACAGTTAGTGATCAAATAACATGTGAAGCTCCATCAGTTGGTGGAGTTTGGACCTCTATGACTTCTACATGCACAGTTGGAACTCTAGTAATTGGTCCTACCGACGAATTAGTTATCGCACAAAATGTTCTTTTCAACATAGGAACAGTAACTAGCAGCGGCGTTATCGTAAATGATGGAATACTTAATATCGCAAACGGTGGTGTCCTCACAACCTCTGGCGTATTTAGCAATCATGGTATTATTGCTAGCAATGGCGGTACCATAACAAACAGTGGTCCATTCAATAACTTTGGCACCCTTGCTTCATCTGGAACAATAACTAACGGCCCAACAGGTGTTATACAAAGCAGCGGTATCATAACTAGCAGCGGTGTAATCACATCATCTGGTGCCATACTAGTAAATGAAACTGGTATGCTAATCAGCAGCGGTGTACTTACCAATTCGTTGAATATGGTTAACGAAGGCAGAATCATGACATCTGGTACCTTTACCAATAGCGGTCCAGTTATGAACACCGGTCACATCGAAAATCAAGGATTACTTGCTAATAGTAATACAATTACTAACAGTGGTAACCTATTCAATCTCTGTGGCGGTTCAATCATTAATTCAGGAACAATAGCAGTAAATACAGTAATAGACCAATGTGTAGCTTAGATTAAGCACACTTCCTTTTTTATAATATGTCTGAAAAATTAGTAATGACATAAAAGTTGTTTGGTAAACTTTTATTGAAACCTATTTCACAATAACCATTTGATAATATCTCCTAAAACCTATATCATCTTAATTATCAAAGAAAAATAATATGAAATTTAATCAAAATATGCTAACTGGACTAAATGGAATTATTCCCGGTGGTATTTCTGTTGAAGATTTTATTGCAATTACAAAAACAAATCCTATTGACTCACAAAAAATTCTAGACTGGTATATTAAAACTGGAATTGGAACAAAACAAGATAACCAGTATTATTTTGAAGATGGTGATAAGCTCAAAGCTGCTATTGAATTAATAAAAAATGGCGGTCCGCTAGATGAAATCTCCATTATGATTAACTGGAAAGATTTTGAGGGGTTAGTTGCTGAAATCTTATACTCTAAAAACTTTGCAATTATAAAAAATCTAATTCTTACTAAACCTCGAATGGAAATTGATGTCATTGGCATACGATTAGGCATTGCTATGCTAATTGATTGTAAACACTGGAAACGTTACAGCTCTTCTACGTTATCTTCTGCAGTGAAAAAACAGATTGCAAGAACAAAACATTACATTTTAAAAACTCCAGGTGCCATAGCTGTGCCTGTAATTGTGACTTTATATCATGATAAGATAGATTTCATAGATAAGGTACCCATAGTTCCAATTTTTCAATTTTCATCGTTTGTAGATGAATTTTATGGTAACCTTGATCAAATGAATACTATAGGAACAAAGTAATTACAAATAATATGACACTTCCAATCATAAACCCTTTTGTTATTTTTAGGGAATTATCCAGTGCTTTGGAATAATCCTCGTATATTCCAGGTCCCATGATTTTTACATCTGTCTCGTTTTCTAAAATTTCAAATTTTGCCGATGTTGTTTTTGATTCTGCATTACTTGCAATTTCCAAATACCACTTGGATAGTTTTTCTGCACCTGTGATTAATCCTAGTTGGTAGTATCCATTTCTGTTTCTTGCTTTAACTGGGGCATAGTGTGTATCTGAAGTACAAATTTCTAATAATTGATATTCTTTTTTTGCAAAATTCTCTACAATTTTTTCTCTTATTCCATTTTCCATATTGTTTGCATCTGCCCATCCAAGAAAGAATTTCTTACCATTGATTTTTAGGCATACTATTCCTAGGCCACCCATTCCCAAGTCTTCTGTCCATACATCCATACTGTCTGAATTTGCATAGCCAAATTCTATAGGATAACTGTCCTTTGTAATTAAAGAATCAAGACAAGACTTTGCTGCTTTTAGCATATCTTCTCCATCTTCTTTTGAAATTTCTTCACCCATTGCATTATGGCAATCGACAATCAATATTCTGACATAGTTTCTATTTTTAGCATACTGTTCGATTTCTTTTTTCATATAGTTTGGAATATCTTCCATACCGTGTGGTGATAATGAGAGAAACAATAACGGATTATTTCCAAAGAGTAAACCCGTGACTCTGGCTTTGTTAATTTGAACAGTTACTGGCTCTGTGCATACTAGTCCCTCTTCTTTGACTATGCTTTTGTCTAGATTTTTCAAATAGTTCTCCACTTCATTTTTTGATGGAAGATTTAACGAGTGATCTGAAATACTATGCATGACCATTGCTGAAGAATCTAGATTTTTGTAAATCAAATATGGAATATTACTTCCTCCTACTGGATGATATGGGCCTGGATGAATCTCAGGTAAGACCATCCTAAACTCTGTATTTCCATTTGATGAACGTAGTCTTATTTGAGATGTAGATACTTTGGTTTTATACGAACGCTGTTCGATAATTTCTTCAGCTTCTGTAAAATCATTTCCTTGTGATGCCAAGTATGCTTGTATTGTTCTGTGTGTGCTTTCCATACCTGGTCTTCCAGCTCTATCTGTTAATACAGACCAAACACTGGCAATTATCAAAAATACTGCTCCAAATCCTATTGCCATTGGATTTGTCAGCATTGAATTCCACATGTCATACGGAATCATTACTAAGAACATGGCAAGTGGTTGCACCATGCATATGGCCCATGCTTTTCTAATGCTTGCACCTAATGTTGTGGTGAAAATCCCAATCCTAAAACTAGCAAATAGAAACATTCCATACGTTATAAAGAACAATGATGTCTCTTTTGCTAGTACAACACTTGCAAGTAATCCCATTAGTAATACTGCAATCCACAACATATTTCCAAAAAGAGATGCGTGTAGTGATTTTGAATACTCTTTTTTCCTGGTAAATTGTTTATCGATTAACTGGGTTAATGCTAATATTCCGATTACACCTAGAATTCTAAACCAAATTTCATCTGAGCCAAGATATCCAAAATAAACTGTAGCTACAATTACTGCTGCAATAGCTAATGATCCTACCAGAGAAAAATAATGTGATGCTGGATTGATTAATGTAAGGGAAAACCTATTGTGTATATTTGAAACATCATCTGAAGATTTTTCCATGTTCTATCGTGGAGCCAAAAATATGTCAATTAACCATGAAACCACAATTAAGCTGATTGGAACTGAAACAACAATTTTTGGATCAACCTTGAATCCTTTAGTCTCATCCTCAAAGAATCTCATGAGACCTCCACTTGATGCTGGTAGTGGTGCTCCTTTTCTTTTACTGCTCATGGCTGTTTTTCAAAGCTTGAATTTTGACATAAATACTTTATTGTTTGTGCTGTAACTTTTTCGTTGTTTCTATGAGTGAATTAATTGATCTTAGAATCTCTTGTTGTTTTTCATGATTGATTTCTTGTTCTAATTCTTTGGATAACTCGGATAGTTTTTTTTCCAGTGTGATCTCTAATCCTGTTTTTTCTGCCTGTTGCTTTACTTCAACTGTCTCTTTTTTTTCTGGCTCTCTACCACAATTGATACATAACGCATGACCTTCTTTCATTACTCTTACCCCCGAACAGTATGGACATGGCTCACTTAGCAGAGTTGCTCCTTTCAATAACATTTCGGCTGCCTTTTTTGTAAGATCTTTTGACATATGTTGAGTTGGAATTTCTCTCTAAAAAATACAATTGTTTTGCAATTTAATTAATATCTCAAACAAGGCTTAATAGTGCGTAAAATCGGAATAATTTAGAACGTATGGCGGTAATTTGTAATACATGTGGTCTTCCTGAAGATCTATGCGCTTGTGGTGAGCTCGCTAAAGATAGTACAAAAATTATAATTCGTTTGGAAACTAGACGATTCAAGAAAAAAGGAACTATGATTGAAGGGTTAGATCCTAAATTAAATAATTTAGAAATAGTCGCCAAAGAATTAAAAAACAAATATGCTTGTGGTGGAACCGCAAAAGATGGTTACATATTTCTTCAAGGTGATCATAGGGACACAATCAAAGACACTTTGATCCATTTAGGATTTCCTGAATCTAGTATCGAGCTTCATTAGATAGACATTGCAAGTATCAAATAAAATTCTCCAAATTATAGGCATTCCTCATTTGGCACTTTTGTCTGTCATATTTGGTATGATGCTGTTGTCATTTCCATTTGGAGTATTTGTTGTATTTGATACTGATATTGGAGATGATATTAATTTTCAATACCCTTTAAACAGTCTTGATATTTTCAAAGAAATTAGATATCTCATTCCATTTGATATTGAAATTGGCGATGTCTTTATTGTTTTATGGTCTATCTATGCTATTCTTTTTACAATAGCTATGTTTGGTCCTGATAAAGGATTTCTAAAAACATTGTCTACTCATCTTAGTAATGAAAAATTAGAAACAAAATCAAACTATATGATTACAATAACAAAATGGTTTTCAATTCTAATTTTGATATCTATAATTATTGATTTTATTCAACAGGGATTTGGAATAGTCACCGTTCCTCCACCAGTCGATAATGACTTGACTCAGTTTTTGTATGTGAGCCTGTCCCCTATTGTTGAAGAGCTTGGATTTAGGGTGATTCTCATAGGCTTGCCGCTTTTTGTGTTTTATTCGCACAAATTATTTCTAAAACATTTTTTCAAATCCCTCTGGAATCCAAATCACAATTTACATATCTATGATTTTAGAAAAATCCTGTTTTTGATAGTTTTAGTTGGTATATTTTTTGGACTAGCTCATATTATGACTGGTGAGCCGTGGAGCGAAGGAAAGTTTGCACAAGCCACTGCAAGTGGAATTATACTTGGTTGGCTATATTTTAGATTTGGTTTGGTACCTGCAATTCTTGTTCATTGGGGAACAAATTATTTTATATTTTCATATGCAAATTTTGTATCTCAGATTAATGAGATAACTATTGAGGCGGCATTTTCACATCCTCTGATAAATACAATGGAAATATTATTTTTAATATCTGGCCTATTTTCAATTTCTGTACTGTTGATTACTTATTTTAATTCAAAAAAAGAACAAAAACTAAAAATTGAATAGTGTATTATTTGAAATTTAATTAGTGATAAATTCACTCAGAGATTTAGTGCAAGTTTCAAGCCCTTGTATCTGTTTCTTATTGTGACTTCTGTTACTCCAGCTGCTTCTGCAACATCTCTTTGAGTTTTATTTTCGCCATTTGTAACACATGCAACGTAAAGTGCTGCAGCAGCTAATCCCATTGGGTCTTTACCTGCCGATATTTTTTGCTCTTCTGCAGTTTGCAGTATTTTAGTAGCTGCCCTTTTTGTCTTTTCAGATAATCCTGCCTTACTTGCAATTCTTGATATGCATTTTACAGGATCTACTACTGGCATTTTCAAATTAAGTTCTCTTAATAATAATCTGTAACATCTTGCAATGTCTTTTCGCTTTATGTTACTTGCTTGTCCAATGTCTTTTAGTGTTCTAGGCGTTTCTGTATCTCTACATGCAGCATAAAGTGCAGATGCAATTAATGCTGAAATTGAACGTCCTCTTACAAGACCTTTCTCCAATGCTTTACGATAAATGTAAGCTGCTTTTTCAATAACTGAATCGCCTACGGCTAGTTTGTCTTTTAATCTATCTAGTTCGCTAAACGCTTGTCTAAAGTTTCTATCCACAGGTTCATGAACTTGACTTCTACTGTCCCATGTTCTCAGTCTTTCAATAGTACTTTTCATGGCAGAAGTAAGTGGCTTACCTGTCGCATCTCTGTTTTGAGGATTGATTACAGTTGCCAATCCCATGTCATGCATTGCCAATGAAGTTGGCACTCCTGCTCTGCTTTTGTTTTCACCTTCATTAGAAAATGATCTCCATTCTGGTCCTGACTCATCAACTTTATCAGTAATTACAAAGCCACATTTTCCGCAAAAATTCTCTCCTGTGGTTGCATCTGTGACTAGTGTACCCTGTCCGCATCTTGGGCATCTGTCTTTTGGATTTACATTTTTAGCCATTTTTTTTCCTTTCAAAACCTTTTATGAATAATATATAACCATTGCTGATTCATTTCTTATAAATCTGATGGTGATCTTTTGCCTACGATCAATCTACTTTATCAAAAACTTGGCATGTTTTACTTATTTTGTATCTAAAATATTTTTAATTTTAGCTGCAATCTCTGGTTTCTCATTTTGTTCTAGGAGAAATCTCAGATCATCCATGTTATCTACATCCCACATTATCCTTTTTACAAAAACAAGTGCTACGTTTCTAGTGTATTCTTTTGCAGTGTTCATGTGAATTTTGTAACTGTCTTCATCATAATGTGTTATCATCAAATCTATTGGCATTCTTACAAGTGCATTTGTACCATCAAATCTTCTAGAGGGCACTACTATTACAAAATTTGGGGGTACTTTGTAGTTTAACATAAAATCAATATCTTGAGTTTTGATAAATGGTATATCTTGTGGGAAAACAATTGACGCATCAAATTTATTTTCTAATAGATATTTGTCAGCTAAAGCCACTGCGTTATTTACGCTTTTTTCTTCCTTGTCTGGGATGATTATGGCATTGTATTTTTTGCCTAGTTCAATTGCTTTTTCTTCTTTTGTTACAATTACTGTTTTTTCAATTTGTGGTGAAATTGATAATATATGTAATATTTCTTCTAACATAATTTTGCATAAATCTTCTTTTTGTTGCGATGATAAACCCAAACGTGTTTTTGCTAGAGAGAAAGTCTTTACAGGAACGATAGCCGCAATTTTCAAATTATACGTGTATTTGTTTTAAAATAAAATTTGCTAATGCGTCTTCCGCTAGTTTATTGTTCATGGTAATTTTTGTTTCATATACTTTCATATCTAGACTTTGAATTTTCTTTACAAGTAATCTATCTTTTGCATCTACTACTATGTTAGAGCATACATCTGAATACATTTTTGCAAGACCATATGCGTTTGCTTCAATTCCTGCTGCTTCCATGTATTTTGCCGCTGGTCCGCTGATGGCTTTATCTCCAATGAGTGGACTAACTGCAACAACTTTCTTTTTAATTTTTGAAAGTTCTTTTCGAATTCCTTTGATTTGTAACATTGGACCAATAGATGTTAGTGGATTTCCTGGTGCCAAAATTACCATGTCTGCATCATGAATTGCATTTACTGCTTCGGGATTTGGACGTGCTTTGTCTGCTCCGATATATTGAATTCCTTCAACTGTATCTCTTCCGCGATGTTTTACCCAATATTCTTGAAGATGCAATTCTCCTTTGTCTGTGATTATTCTTGTTTCTATGCTGTTATCTGTAACTGGAATGATATTTGCACTGACTGCAAATTTCTCACACATCCATTTTGTAATGTCACTCAAATTTTTACCGTTTTTTAACATGTTTGTTCTTATCAAGTGAGTTGCGGCATCTCTGTCTCCAACTCTAAACCATGTCTCTTCTCCAAACACTTCCATCTGTCTTAGAAAATTGAATGTGTCTTTTTTGATTCCCCATCCTCTTTCTTGATCTAGTAAATCTGCCAGACCGTAAACAATAGTATCAATATCTGGGCACACGTATAATCCATAAAGCCAATAATTGTCCCCTACGTTACTTACTACATTGACTTTAGATTCTTGAGCTACTAGTCCTCTGACTAGTTTCACCGAACCTGTTCCACCTGCTAGTACTGTAATCATTCCATTTTCTCCTAAAACTCTAAAGCCATTTGCTGTCACTCCATATTACTTTTTCAGAAATCTCCGATCTAGTTTTTGAGGATAAGTTTATTACTAATTGACTGTCGATTTTATTCGTGTCTAGGACTGTATTTTTAGCAGTTTTGATTGCTGGTTTGTTTGTAATTGGTTCAAATTCTTCTGTTTGGGCAGCACAAGTAGACGCTAAAATTAATCCTAATAGCGATACATCTCCATTTTCTTATAATTATCAGAAAACCATCTTTATTGAATACCCAAACGGCGGAAAGATATTTGATGAATTACATGAAAAGGAATGGACAGTTACTGGTTCTGCAGATGCATCAAACCCTGGAGTTCAACAACTAATTGCAAGTCTTAATCAAAAAATTCAATCTGATGGAAGTCATGCAAAAATCTCTGATCTAAATGTCTCTTATGATTTTCATCTTAAAGGCAGAAATCTCAACACTTCTGTAGATTACAAAGTAATTCTAAAAGGCACTCTGACTGACTATGTAATTACAAAAGACCAAGTTCGTACTTTAGTTGATCTGGGTTGGAGAGGAGTAAGCACTAATGACTCTGTTGTAATTGACGGTGTAGAAATCAATTTACCAATATCTTTGTTAAAAGACCAAGAACCTGCAGTCTATGATATTCTTGCAGGAACTGAGGCAGATTCAATATTATCAAAAGGTCTCATCAATGCAGATTATATTTTAGAACAACCAATGACTAATTGGCACTTTTTATTTGATCCTACTGGAGTTACTTCCGATGCAGCTACATTTGGAATAGACGAGTCTATCTCTGGATTTGTTGTATCTAGCTGGACAATGGGTGAAAGTAGTCTCAGAGAAGGACGACAAGTGGAAAGAGTTTTTGAAGCCCCAGTATCTGCTGATCAAAATTATGTAGTTAGAAGTGTTCAATCATCTGATCAGGGAAATATTGCTGCAATTGGATTTGGTGCACTAGATGTACTTGATGGTTTAGAAATTGCAGGAATTACACCAACTCCTCCAGAAGGTTACCAAACAACTTCTACTGGAGACTTTCCTGTGATGATAGTTTATGGCATGGCAGGAATGGCTGCAATTGGTGGTATTGCATTTTTCATCTTTAGTAATAGAACATTAAAGAATCAAACAACTGGTCAACAAGGAATTGATCCAAGTAGATTAGTAAGTTATCAAACAAGTGCATCTTCTGGTGGTTATCAAACTAATAGGGGAGAAGCACAGCTTGCTGACACATCTGATTATACACAAACTAGAAGCGTATATGAAGACCAAAAACAAAGCCCACCTCCAGCCATTGCTAGCAATAAGGAGGAAGCAGCATGTGGTTGTGCAGCATCTGCAGAAATTGGTTCTGAATGTGACTGTGAAATACATGGCTCATGTTTATGTGATGCAACATGCAGATGTAATGCTAGTCTTTGTAAAGAACAAGCTAAGTCAATGAGTTAATCTCTTTAAAAATTAAAATATTTTAAAAAAATTTGTGTGTGCTGGGAGTAACCCTCCTTCTGTTTTCACGATATTACGCTTTGCAGCCTACCTGAACTTGGTACAGGATCCTATAGTTCTGTTTGGCCTTGCTCCATGTGGGGCGTCTTTTTCATTCCTTCTCTGGAAATCTCAGGTTTTGCCATCATTGTGCGCCAGGTTGGATTATTTTCTGTTCCGTTGCCAATCATCTCTGATTATCCATCTCCGGATCACATTTCCTGTATGGAGGGAGGAGTTTCCTTTGCCGTAGCAGTGTATCGTGCTCCAGCTCACACATGTTAGTTGTATTTTTGATTTAATTTGAAGATTGTCTTTCTGGTTTCTTGTTATAAGTAACGTTCTAAATCTATGTCTATTTTCTTATTTTTCAAATCTTGTTTTTACTTTTTACCAAGCTGAATAACTGTCTAACTGCTAATTTTGGATGGTGTGTTGCCAATTTTATCATACTTGCTAATCCAAAATCTGCTTTAATAAAATCTAAAAATTCGTCAGGTTTTAATTCCTTGATTATGTCTAATTCCCTATCCCATTCTTCATCTGATAACCCAATCCATCTATCTTGAATTTTTCCTGCAGATTTGATTTTTGCATAAATATCTTTTTTCCACTTTTCCTCATATGGATACAGTGCAGCCTCATCTGTTTTTCCTGATTTTATTGCATTTGATGCTATTTTTCCTGCAACTCTTCCAAATTTTATTGCATATCTTATTCCCTCTAATACTAATGGATTAGCCTGGCCTGCTGAATCTCCTACCAAAATCAAATTATTGTATACTGTTTTTCTTGATAACCCGTCGTTTGGAATTAATCCGTAATGAAATTCAATAGGTATAATTTTTCCTAACTTACTAATTGGACCAATTTTTGAATCCATCAACTCTTTTAATCGCTCTGTAGGGTCTACTTGCGATTCTGGTTTTCCAACTCCAACTCCTATTCTTACAATATTTTTTCCTACAGGAAAAATCCATGCATATCCTGCTGGAGAATATTTCTGACCCACCATAAGCCACCATGTTTCTTGATCTACATTTTCAGCTTTTACTTCGTATTCTGCACCTGCTCCAAATCTTGCCCATTGTGTTACAAACCCCATAGCTTTGGAAACTGTTGAAGAAAACCCACTTGCATCAACGATAACTTTGGAATGAAATATTACATCTCCTTCCTTGTTTGTTCCACTAACTCCTACAATATCTCCATCTTTATTTTTTATCACATTATTGATGTTGGTTTTGAGAAAAATATCTGCCCCTTCATTTTTTGCCTGCTCTGCTAGCCATCGATATGTTTTTCTTACATCTAAGACTGCAGCTTGTGGAATTGTATCCCTAATCGTAACTTCGTTATTTGGTGAACAAAATGAGTAATTTTTAATCGGATTATAGCAGTCATCTGGAATACCAAATTCTTTTATGTTTTGTATCCATGTAACTCCGCTGGTTCTAACTGACTGTGCAATTGTTTCTTCTTTCTCTAAAAGCGCAACCTTAATCCCGTTTTTTGCTGCTTCATATGCTACTGACGAGCCTGCTGGACCGCCTCCTACTATCACTAAATCATAATGATACTCTATTGTCAACTTCTTTGCTTTGTTGATCCTAGAATATAATTTTGAGGTAGTTTTATGTCCTGACTTGCTCTAGGGTTATTTTTTTAAAATTGGTGTCCCGGATGTATCGTTTTCTCTTTCTGAATCAAATGTACTCATATGTGCTAAATCTCTATGCATGAAGCTATGGTTTTCACCCATTTTTTTCCTACAGAATTTTCCATGTACTGTTTGTTCTATCTTTAATGTATCTTCATTTTCATGAAATAAACGCTTTCCACAATCTGGACATGTGAATTCCGGCATGAAAGTTATCTGTATCAAATCTATTTAGATGTTTCAGAAATAAGTCTAAAAATTTATTTTATTATCTTGTTTTTTAAACCAAAACTTTAGATGTTTAATCCAACTATGTTTGTTTAATGGCCGAATCTGATGTTGCCTCTTTTGTATTCTGGTCTGTAATCACTGTAATAATTATGGGACTAACTGCTTTTAGCTACAAGTCTTACAATAAAAGAAAACATGAGATCAATTCATCTTGAAAAAATTCAAACAGAATTATCCTTCCGAAGCTGTTTTTCCACCATCTACATTGAGAACAATGCCTGTAATCCAATTTGCCTCATCTGATGCTAAGAATAACACTGCATTTGCAACATCTATTGGTTCGCCAATTCTTGCTAGCGGCAATCTTTCTTCTAGCACTTTTCTTGCTTGAGGATCATCAAGATATGGCTTTATCATACCTGAATTGATAATTCCTGGGTTTACACCATTACATCTAATGTTTTTTCTTGCATATTCTACTGCAATTGATTTTGTGAACATTGTTATTGCTGCTTTTGTTGCCGAGTATGCTGCCAAATGAACTCTTGGTATGGCTCTTTCACTTGAGATTGAACCAATGTTTATGATAACTCCTTTTTTAACATCTGACATTTTGTTTAGCACAGATTTTGTCATGTGAAAAACTCCAAACAAATTGATATCAATTAATTTTTTAATCTCAGAATCTGCCATTTCATGAAAGTGAACTGGATCATTGATTGCACCTGCATTATTGACTAAAATATCTATTTTCCCATATGTGGCCATAATTTGATTAACTGTTTGCATCACTTGGGATTCATTAGTTAAATCACATGACATGGATGCAGTAGATTTTTCATTTCCTATCTCTTTTCTGGCTTTTTCCAGTCCTTCTAGTTTTCTTGCAATGAGGATTACTTTGGCTCCTTCCTCTGCAAATCTTTTTGCGACACCTTTACCGATGTCACTTGATGCGCCCGTAACTATTGCTACTTTATCTTTTAATCGCACATGGTAATTTTATTGGTGTATCTTATAGAATTTTTGGTAAAATTCAGTCATGTTTTTTATTTGTTATGCTAAGAATTGTTTTTTTTGATATATGCTAAAATTCCTGTATAATCTATGTCTCCAAATCCTTTTTTCATTGCCTCTTTGTATATTTCTTCAGCTTTTTTGGTCATTGGTAGTTTGATCCCAAATGATTTTGCAGTGTCTGTAATAGTGCTAATATCTTTTTTTAAATTTGCAAGGGTAAACGTTGCATCAAATTCATCATGTATCATCTTATATGCTTTATTTTCACTCATTCCAGTTTTAAAATAAGTTGAATTTAAAATATCTAGAAATATTTTTGGGTCTACATTTGCACTTCTTACTAGTGTGATTCCCTCGGAGAGAGCAAGTGCAAGCATTGTTATTTGAAGATTCATTGCAAGTTTGACTAGATGGGCTGTTCCATTTTCTCCCAAAAAAAATATTTTGTTTGCTATTTTTTCAAAAACATTTTTGAATCTATCAAATGTCTTTTTATCTCCAGATGCCATCAATACTAATTCTCCCGTAATTGCCACATTTGGTCCCCCCATAACTGGCGTATCTAATTTAATTATTTTGTGATCTAGAAATTTTTTTGAAATCTTTTTTGACTCTACTGGATTTATGGTACTCATATCTGCAACTGTTAGTCCTTCGTGCTTTCCTTCAATGATTCCATTTTTCCCAAATGATACTTCTTTTACGACATCTGCATCTTTTACAACTATGATTATCAATTCTGAATTTTCAGCTACACTTTTTGGAGAATCTACAACTTTTGCGCCGTTATTTTTTAATTCATTTGTTTTTTCTTTTGTTCTGTTGTATACTGTTAAATCAAAACCTGATTTCAATAAATGCAAACCCACTGCATTTCCAAGCATTCCTGTTCCGATAATTCCAATTTTTGTCATCTTTCTTTTCTCCTAATTCGATATTTTTTAATGACGCTCTTCATTTTTTATCTCCCATTGCCCATTGCCAAATCTTGATGCCTCAAATTCTAACTGTCCTATTGTTTTTTCATCTTTTCTAACCTTTGCATAATCAAATTTTTTCATTCGGAATAACTTTTCTTTTGGTTTGTATCCTCCTTCTATTACTTTAATCTTGAATCTTTTACTTGCTTTGTTGATCATTTTTCTTGCAATCTGTATATCTCCAATCCATGAAAACATTTCAAAGTCTCCAAAATTTTTTGTAGTTACTGTATATCCATACAATCTTGCCTCAAATTTAGATCCCTGATCTTTGGATTGTTCATTTAGCCATGTAACTACTTCTTCACCGTATCCTTTTTCCACCCCGAATGTCTCTGAATCTCTCATCTATGAAAAATGATTATTTCAAACCATAATAATCATTTTCAAATATTTGTTAAACTAAAATATTGATTCTTTCACCAAACTTTATGCTTACAATTGATTGTAGAGATGTAGCATCTATAAAAAGCGAATTAGTCGTTTATGTGTCAGATCAAGTTGCTGCAATACCTACTTTAAAGATTCATGAGTTATGTTGTCTTCATTAAATGATGAAAAAATTGACAAAAACGTGGTGATAACTGCAATCAAAGAATTCCTAGAGTCAATTGGTGAGGGACGAAATTTTGCTGTGATTTCTAGCAATGATGTCATATCGATTAAATCTATTTCAGGAAAAACTATTGAACGAGTTCCTTCTCCACAATCTGAGTTGTTTTCATGTACTCATTGCGGATTTGTTACTAGCTATGAAATAGAACTACAAAACCACATGAAGATACATTATCTGTGATTTTTTTGCCTGCTCTCTATAACTAGTGTCTATTAATTTCTAAAACGTTGTACATCTAGTTAAAACTAATAATTTAGAATCATGTCTGAACTTTTTTTAAGATGTGATTTTTAACAAGATCTTTATAAGTTCTAACTATAAAAAACACTAGTGGTAAAATTACCTAAAAATAATATTTCAAAGGTTTACTGCACAAGATGTGATCTGATATTTGATTCTAGAAAAACATTTGAGAAGCACCTAGTCAAACATTCCTCTAATGTGTTATGTGAGATCTGCCCAATTGATACTGCTATTTCCAAATTTGTAAATCTCTTTAAGAGAAAATCATCTCATAATTTGGAATAAGTTTTTAAACACTTTTTTAAGATTTGACTTGTGAATAAAAAAGGAATCTTAATTGGTATTATCATATCTATAGTCATCATAAGTGTAATTGTAGCATATTCTTCATCTTCTGTTGAAACTGAGAATCTTGATGTAAGAACCCATGGAATGATTTCTACTACAATGGGCTCATCAATATTAGGAAATCCATCTGCCCAAATTACAATAGTGGAATTTGGTGATTATCAATGTCATCAGTGCTATAATTGGTTTCATAATACAAAATCCACTGTGTTTCAAAATTATGTCGATACTGGAAAAGCTAACTTTGTCTTTATGGATCTTGCTTTTTTGGGAAGGGATTCGCCAAAAGCAGCTCAAGCATCTTATTGTGCTGAAGATCAAGGAAAATATTGGGAATATCATAATCAACTGTACACTGCTCAAGAATCTCAAATAGATAATGGATGGGCAAATTCTGAACGACTAAAAGCATTTGCATTTAGTTTGGGTCTTGATATGGAATTATTTGATAGTTGTCTTGATTCAGGAAAATATACAAAAAGAGTACAGTATAACATTGCAGAAGCAAAAAAATTGGGCGCAAGCGGTACTCCGACATTTTTTATTGTAGGTCTTGATGGACAACAGCAAAAACTTGTTGGTGCACAGCCATACTCTGTTTTTAAACAAGTATTGGATTCAATGATTTAGTATGGTGCAAACTCTAAAACTTGTATTTTCAAATCACTTTTACATTGTTTTGTCAGTTGTTATTTTTACATTCATGTTAATTGGGTTGTTAGTTCTTTCAGAGTATATTTTCTTGGACCCATACATCGTTGGCCATATCTCCCAAGGTACAGAATTTGGATTTGTGTTAATTGTAATTCTCTCTATGTTGTCTGCTTTGGTAATTCCTATGAATGTTTACAGAATCAATATCTTGAAAAAATCCAAAGGAAAGATGGGTGGCAGTGTTTTTAGTTCATTTATTGGGTCTGCTGCTGGTGCTTGTAGCTGTGGACCTATCGGTTTTGCTGTGGTTTCTACATTTGGTTCTGTAGGTGCCACTACTCTTGCATTTTTGACAAGTTTTGAACTTCCAATAAGGATTGGGGCAATTGCATTATTGGCTTTTACATACTATACCACAGTAAAATCACTTAAAATCGAATGTAAGGTTAGCTAATAGATCAAATACACTAACTCTTGATTATCTGATATATCTGTCAAATTCTAACTAAACATCGAAGATATCACATCATAAATTATGCCAAATATTGTACCTAATACTTTACCCATTTTTACTTACAAAATTTGGATTTATTGGTTAGAATATGATTAGGAAAAATAAATGAGGATTAATCTAAATGATAAATTGTATCCAACATACACTAAAAGGGCAAATTTTTAAAACCTTGGAATCTATCTTGTAGTGAAATCAATAAAATCCGTGTCAATCATTTACATTCCAATTAGGCCTGGTAGAAGAAATGCCGAATACGATGAATTAGACGATACCGAAGAATAATCCCTTATTTTATCTGTAAAAATGAGTTTTCTGGAACGTTTAGTTTCAAAAAACTCTCCGGCTGAATAATTTTTGCAAGTATCTCTAATCCTGTGATTGTTCTAATGCTTGGTTTGCTGAAATAAGAATTTGCGTCTACTGCAAAAATCTTTTTGTTCTTGACAGCTTTCAACATATTCCATGATTTGTTGTCTTTCAATGTCTTATTGTATTCTAATATTGTACGAAATGTGTCAAAGCCACATGGCATCATAATGATGATATCTGGTTCTGATTCTATGATCTCTGCAATACTTAATTTTCTAGAGTGCTCTCCAATTACACTGATCATATTTTCACCTCCTGCGTCTTTGATCATTTCTGGTATCCAATGGCCTGCTGTAAAAAATGGCTCAATCCATTCTATTGCAAGAACTTTTAGTTTTGTCTTTGGCGTAAATTTTTTTATATGCTTTATTCTTTGTTGAAGAGATTCTATAATCTTTTTTGCTTCATTTTCTTTTCCAATAATTTCTCCAATTTTGTTTACAGATTCTATTATTTCTTGTAAATTATGTGGATCCATCGAATAAATTATTGGCTTTTTTTGTAAAATTTGAATCGCCTTGTTAACTTGATTAGTATGTGCTGCACATGCCTCACATGTTTCTTGAGATATTATGAGATCTGGATTTGCTTCTAAAATGTTTTTTTCATGTAGCGTAAAAATTTCTTTTCCTTCATTTAATAATTGACACGTTTTTGTATCTATTTCTTTGCTGGATAATTCGTTTGAATTAATTACAGAACTAATAACACGTAGTTTTGTTTTTGCATTTTCAGGATATTTACATTCATGTGTGACTCCATACAACATGTCTTCTGCTCCAAATTCATATAACAATTCTGTAGCACTAGGTAAAAAAGAGACTATCCTCTTTATTGGCATGTTTTGTATTTGGATTTGTTCTTTAAACGTCATACGTTAAGTTATGGTCAATTCTGCTGATTAGGCAACTTAATAGGCGTATTTTAGGCACAAATTTCATGTCTGACTCACAAAATATCCGAAGAGCAATCTTGGCAAAATGGCATGAGAATTTATCAAAATATGGAAATTTGTTTTCATCTGATTCTATTAGTGGTTCTAGCCCCCCGTCAGTGTTTGTAGGGTCATACAACTATCCCAAAGTATTCGTAGGGCCAATGGTTCCTCCGATACACGGTGATACCAGTTTACTTGACAATCCTGAAAGATGGACAGGTAAATCTCTTGAAGAAATTGTTAATTTTCGATTGAACCTAATTCGTGGCATTCAAAAAGTTTCCATACATCAAACAGAAGGACGTTACATAGAAAATTTACAAGAAATTACAATGTCCTCAAAACCCACTGACTCTGACTTGCAATTCACTAAAACTACATCTACAAGCATTTCACTTGATGGGGAAAGTGCTCCATTTGGGCCAATCGGTGAGATCAAATCTGCAAAGTTTTATGGTACATCTGCAACAAAATCAATTGAAAAAACTTTCTATGATAAAGATCTAAATGCACAAGATGCTGTTTTACATCTCTATAATTCTGGCATAGATATCTCAAAAATTCAAAAATGTTTTAGCATTGGAATGCTTGGGCAAAAAAGAAAACTTGTTCCTACAAAGTGGAGTATAACTGCAACCGATGATATTATCTCAAAATCTCTTACTGAAGAAATTTTGAATTATACTTTGATTGATTCATACAAAGTTTTCACATATGAGCATCTTGGAAACTTATTCTCAGTAGTTTTGTTCCCACACAGATGGATTTATGAAATGATTGAAGCATGGTATTCTAATGGTGTTTTAGGATTTGGTTCTGATTTTGAGGATGCACGTGGAATTAATCATCCTCCTGCAATAGCTGGTGCATATTTTGCAGCTAAATTAGGCGTAACTGAATATCTGGTGAAAAATAAAATTCAATCCGGCGTGATAATCTTACGGGAAATTAGACCTGAATATGCAATTCCTGTGGGTGTTTGGCAGATAAGAGAAGGTATTCGTTCAGCAATGAGACAAACCCCGATAATTGGTGAAACTTTTGATGATGCTCTTACATTAGCATCAAAGAAAATGAGTATTAGTAAACCTGAATGGCTTTCAAAAGGAAATATTATGAAATTAATTCGACAGAAAACCATTGCAGATTTTTTCTAATTTACTATGTATAAAATTGGTTTGTGGCTAAATTTATTGTAAAATAGTTATTTTCAATCATTACATCCTGTTTCTAAAGTATATTTTGTTGCCAAAACTATTCATGGATACGCTCAGATGTGTAAAATGTAGTAAACTCATTCCAAAAACTGGTAATTACACAATAGTTGTGTTTTTGATCAAAGACAAACTATCTGATCCATACTATGAACATCTTTGTTGTCCTGAGAGATTTTCTGTGATCTGTTAATGTAATCTTGATCTATTTATTGACCACTTTTTAATTCAAACATAATGCAAAACAAGAACTTGATAATTGGAATCGCTATTATTGCCAGTCCAATTATTTTTACTCTAATTGCATTTCCTGACAGCTTTAGTTTAAGTTGGAATCAAGGAAGAGGTGGATTTCTTTTTGCACTTGTATTTGTTGTTGCCGAATTAATTGGTCTTAAAATTATCATTTCTAAAAAAAGATTGATTGCTGTAATTCCATTGGCTATTATGGTGATTGCATATATTATTGGATTAGAATATGGTTTAAGAGATTATATTTTATCTTCTGCTGAACAATTCAACGTACAACTAATCCATTCTTGGACATGGATGTGGGATTTTATAGTGTTGGATATTTTTGTAATTGTTGTACTTAGTATCTTTTTTGGTAAACGATGGATAAGAATTGCGCCTGCTGGACCAATATTTCTTGGTGGCAGTGCAATTATTCTTTCATTGGATGCATTTTTCCCATATGACTCTCTTGGTCCATTACAATATGTTGTGCCTTATTTGGTGCAAACAAATGTATGGCTAGTAAATGCATTTGATCTTGGAACAGCTACTGCACGTGACAATCTAATGTTCCTCAAAGGCGATTTTGGTCCAATGGTGCTTCAGGTATTTTGGCCATCTGCAGGTGTACACAGTATAATCATCTATTCTTTAGTCATGGGTGCATTTCTATTAAAAATGAATATTCCTAGAAATAGAAAAGCTGTTTACTTTGGATTGGGAATTGCAGGAACAATTGGTGTTAATATGATTAGAATATTTTCTTTGTCTTGGTATGCTCTCAAAGTTACTACTGATGCAAAGCAATGGGAAGAATTTCATTCTATCGCAGGCGAGATTATGTTCTTGCCGTGGCTGTTTATCTTTTTACTAATCGTAATTCTAATCGAAACAAAGAGGTTAAAAAAATTAGAATCTGAAGGAAAATCTATTCCTAAAAATAGCTAGTGATATTACTTTGACCCTGAATTTCTGAAAGTTCTGAAACTTTTACTCCTAATCTTCTAACTGTATTTTTCTGATCTTCTAACGCTTCTTTTAATAACTGCACTGCATTTTTTTGTAATTCTTCCAAACTCGATGTATGATTTTTTAACATTCTTGATTTTGTTTTGTTTGTTAAATCTGATAGAATGAACTGTATTCCTACTGATTTGAACATTCTATTATTTTTTTGAATTACTTCATGTAGTTCTATGCATAATTCCTTAAGATTTTCTGCCAAAAAATCATAATCGTTTGAATCTTTTTTTAGCGTAGATAATTTACTGTATTGGATGCTTGCCTCTCTTTCCTTTACTGGCTCATTATCCAATCCTCGAGATGCGTTAAATATGTAAGTTCCATGTTTTCTCCCAAATTCTTTAATCAAAGTAAACACATCTAATTTTTTCAGATCATTAATTGTTTCAAGATTCATTTGTGTAAGTCTCTCCTCTGTTTTCTTTCCAATACCTGGTATTACTCGAATTTTCAATTGTTCTAAAAATTCCTCAACTTTTTCAGGTGACACCACTGTTAATCCATCTGGTTTTCTAAAATCTGATGCAATTTTTGCAATCAATTTGTTTGCTGAAACTCCTATGGAACAACTAAGTTTTACTTTATCTCTGATGGAATTTTTAATTTGTTGCGCCAAATGACTTGCCTTATCAAAATTTCCTTCTACTCTATTTGTGACATCCAAATACGCTTCATCTTTTCCTACATGTTCAAAAATATCTGCACTTTCTTTTATGATGTTCATGGCTTTCTCAGAAATTTCCAAGTAATAATCAAAATCAACTGGAAGAAAAATTGAATCTTTTCTTTCTTCTAATCTTTTTTTTGCAAAACTAATTGGCATTCCTGATTTCACACCAAACTTTCTAGCTATGTAATTTGCAGTTGCAATTGCTCCACTGTCTCCCCCTCTATCTGAAAAAACACAAACACACACTGGTTTTGATTTTAGATCAGGAGTACGTATCTCCTCACATTGAGCAAAGAAATAATCAAAATCTACGTGAAAAACTACTCTATCTTCAGATATTTTGAATCACCTCTCTGATTATTGCTATATTGTGCATTCATCTAAATATTGAATATTTTCAATAATAATATGGCTTATCCTGTATCTTCTGACGATAATGGTCTTAACATAAAGCCAGAACTGATGGAAAAAGAAAAACTCTACCATTATGTGTTTAAGAACAAAATTCTTCTGTTATTCAAAGACTCACAAGATTTCCTAAATTGCTATGAAATCGAAGAAGAAGATCTAGTAAATCAGGTAAAGAACAGCAAAAACGATGATGAAGTTGAAAAAATATTTGAAGAATACATACAACGTGAGAACCTCAAAAACTAAATAAAAGCCAAAGAAGCTTTTGTTGTTAAAGGAATAATAAATTGAGCGACCCCAAAAAATCTAAAGACGCAGAAGACATTTTATCCGAATTTCATGTTCACACATCGTCTGAACCAGAACCACAATTACCTTCACCTGAACCAGAACCACAATTACCTTCACCTGAACCAGAACCACAATTACCTTCACCTGAACCAGAACCACAATTACCTTCACCTACTAGTGAACCTTCACCTGAAACTAGACATAATCCTGAAGAACGTGATGTAATTTTTGTTGGCACTAAACCCATAATGACATATGTTTCAGCTACTTTGACACAACTTTCAACAAGACACACTGTTACAATTAAGGCCCGAGGTAAACGAATTACTCAGGCAGTTGATGTATCTCAAATGATTGTTAAAAGAATGAATACTGTTGGGTATGTTATCAGTGATGTTAGAATTTTATCTGATTCACTTACATCTCAAGATGGTAAAACACGTAATGTCTCTACAATAGAAATTGACATTACAAAAAATTAAAACTATTAGATACTTGATTCTAGCTTGTATGGGTATTTTTACTATTGGAATAATTCTTGGATTTACAGTATATCCTTGTGGACTACAACATATTGCAATTATGACTGATTTAAAATCATATGAAAAATCATTTGATCCAGAATTTTGTAATGTTTTAGTTGAAAAAATTAATTTATTTAACGATGATTGTAAGCCTGAAGTTGAAATTTTAGATTGTGGCTAAATTATATCAGTTATGAATGATATTCCAAAATATATCAACATGGCACTTAAACCAATCATTAAAATTTTATAATTCTTATTTGAAAGTATTTTTGTACTTTTAGAAGCAAGACATGCAACTGAATACAACCACACAAAATCCATCCATATATGCAATACAAAAACAACAACTATTCCTACAAATGCCCATATCAACATTGCATCTGAAATTAATTTAAAACCAATACTTAACCACCATATGATAAAAAATGGATTTAACGCACTAAGTGTAATTCCTGTAAGAACTGCATTGTGTTTTAGATTGAAAGAAGTTGTTTCTTTCATTTGTAATGTTGTTTTAATTTGAATTCCAGCAAATACAAAAAGTGTGATTGCTCCCAAAATAGAGATCAACGTTCTAAACTCTGGAAAAATTTCAAATGAAAACACTCCAATTCCTAACAAAATCACAAGTGGTAATTCTACAATTGTATGGCCCACTGCCATTTTTATTCCTGCTTTTCCGCCGCCTTGTAACCCGTATGCTATGTTTGCTGCAAATAAAGGACCTGGCGCCATTACACCTGACGCTGAAATAATTATAACTGTCACTACAAATTCTATTATTTGTTCCATTGATTTTCTATTTTTATTGACATGTTGTTATAAAATAAACATAGTAATTTGATAATTTTTTTATCCGTAAATTGAATCTTTTAACTGTCGTGATTCTTCATCTGTTTCTTTAATTGTTTGTTCTGCTTTCTCTGCTTCTTTTTGTAGGAGTGTAATGTCACAAGATGTACCCGGAATTAACTGTGACATTCCCATGCATAATTCTGCACTTGATCTAAAATCTGGACCTGTACCGTCTGAATGAAAAAGAATTACAATTACATCTTGTTCTGTGATACTTCCTTCATTAAGTAACATCCCTGGTATTCCTGGGATTGTTCCATACTCAAGAACTTTTAATCCTGATTTTTTTAATTTTGCTCTTGCAGAATCGGTGTTTCCTACTGCAACTATTCCTTCAATTCCCTCTAGGGATTTTACTGCCATGCTGCTTACAATTAGTTCTATTTTTTGTTTTTTTGCCCACTTGAGCATTGTCTTTGCAACAATTCTGTGTAATGATTCATGAAGAGTAAGATATGATAAAAAAACTGAAACTTTAAGATCATCGTTTACAAAAATCCGTGTTGGATAATTTGGTTTACCCTCTTTAATCAAACTTATTGGTGGAAAACTATCTGAATCAATTATTCCTGCTAAACTAAATTGTGATGTCTGTATCATTGATTCCGTTGCAATTGCACTGGTAAACCCCACCGAAGGAAATCCATCTATGAGATAACCTCCTTCCAAATTAATTGGTCTTAATTCTTTAATCCTTATTCTCGAATACAATGTAATGCATTGGATTCTATCGAATAATAGTTTTTACCTGATTTGATTACTTTAGTTTTGAAACTAGTGCTCCAAATCTAGGACAAAATTAGATAATCCATACATGATGGCAGATAAATTGTTTTAAGATTGGTCATTTGGTAATTAATTATGTCTAAAACATTGAAGGCTACTTCAATGGATCATGTCAATATGACAGTAAAGAATTTAGAAGAAAGCGTAGAATTTTATAAAAACCTTTTTGGTTTTGAAATTAAAAAAGAACAATCCGAAGATAAATCCAAAATCATAGGTAACGACAACATCAAACTTTGTCTTTATGAGGATTCAGAGATGAAACCAGAAGGTGCAATTGCTCATTTTGGGTTCCATGTAGAAAATTTTGATGAGATAATGGGAATATGCGAGTCATTAGGTGTCAAGGTATACTATGATGGCCCTGTCCAATTTGAAAAATCGCGGTCAATTTACATTAGTGACCCTAGTGGATATGACATTGAGCTAAGTGAAGTTTTTGGAGGAGGATTATGAAAAAATATATGTTGTGTTTACAACATCATTATTGTCAAAAGTCTAGTTTTCATTTCTAGTTTAGTAATTTTCTTTTGTTGTTCATTCTTTACTTTAAGACATCAGGCAAAGTCACTGATTAGTTAATGTAAGAAAACTTAAAACCGGCATAATCTCACTAATTCATGAATGGTAAAAAGAATTCGAGTAGCTTTGGTAGGTATAGGCAATTGTTTTGCAGGCCTAATTCAAGGAATAGAATACTATCGACAAAATCCTTCTCAAGAAGTTACTGGTATAATTCATGATAAACTGGCTGGATATGGGATTCATGATATTGATTTTGTATGTGGCTTTGATGTCGGTGACAACAAAGTTGGCAAATTTCTCAATGAAGCAATTTATGAATACCCAAACATGGTCAACTGGATTCCAAAAGAGGCAATGCCGAAAACTGATGCCAAAGTTTACGAAAGTCCTGCTCTTGATGGTGTTGGTATATGGGTTGAAAATAGAATAAAACCTCTCCAAACTACAAAAACGGACAAACAACTTGCAGAAGAAATTAAACAAATCCTCAAAGATAATGGTGTTGAAATAATTGTTTCATATTTACCAGTAGGCTCTGATCAAGTCACCGCCTTTTGGGCTCAAATTTGTCTTGACACAAACACTGCTTTTGTAAACTGTATCCCATCTTTCATTGCATCTGATGAAATATGGGCTAAAAAATTCAAAGAAAAAAACATCCCAGTAATTGGCGATGACATTAAAGGTCAAGTAGGTGCTACTATAGTTCATAGGACATTAGCTAAATTATGTAGTGATCGTGGAACTAAAATCGAAAAAACTTATCAAATAAACGTTGGAGGTAATACTGATTTTCTAAACATGAAAGAACAAGATAGATTAGCCTCTAAGAGAATTTCTAAAACTGAAAGTGTTCAAAGTCAACTTGCTGAAAGATTAGCAGATGATCAGATTTATGTTGGCCCCTCTGACTTTATTCCATTCTTAGGCAACACCAAACTCATGTTTATGAGAATTGAAGGTAGGCAATGGGCTAACATTCCTTACAATATGGAAGTTCGTTTGGAAGTTGATGATAAAGCAAATTCGGCAGGCATTGTTATTGATGCTATTAGACTAGCAAAGATTGCCCTTGATAGAGGTATAGGAGGTCCAATCATACCTGCTAGCGCATATCTAATGAAACATCCTATTGAACAAATGTCTGACGTTCAAGCAAAAGTAGACTGTGAAAAATTCGTCGAAGGTAAATAATTAAAATTTCTGCGAACTCAGTACACGCATGATAAAATAACTGTATTTTGATTTTGTTTAGTTATATGTAGGCTCAATTTCTCAACAAAAACATCGCATAAATCTACACGTGATTTGGATTCTAATTTCATAATAACCACCATTACGAAAAAAATGATAGTACACCAAGAAAAATTAATCAATTATGTCAACTAAACTTGTTAACCATCGATTATCCAACCAATTGAGAAAATATTCTCATTGGTACATATTAAAAAAGTAGAGATCTTTGGTTTCAAATCATTTGGCTTTAAGAATACTACTGTTCTGTTTGAACCTGGCCTAGTTTCTATCTCTGGTCCTAACGGATCTGGAAAGAGCAACATCCTTGATGCAATAATTTTTGCTTTAGGTGAAAATAAACCAAAAATGATGAGAGTTGATAAACTCCGATCTTTGATCCACGATATTGAAGGTAATAGACATGGACCAAAGATAGCCCGATCTAGCGTTCATTTTGATAACTCTGATAGAAAAATCCCTGTAGATTCTGATTTAGTGGAAATCACTAGAGAGATGGATGATAAGGGTGAAAATAATTATTATCTAAATAAAAAACCCACCAACCGAAGTCAGATATTAGATCTTCTTGATGTTGCAAATGCTGGACTGGGACAGCTAAATGCAGTGCAACAAGGAACTGTAACTAGGATATCTGAATTTACATCAGAAGAAAAAAGAAAAACAATTGAAGATTTAATTGGATTATCTTACTTTGATGAGAAAAAAACTGAGGCAATCAAGCAACTAGATGATGCTGATAGAAGACTGGAAATTGCTCTTGCAAAGATGGGGGAAATTAAAAAAAGAATTGATGAGCTTGAAGAAGAAAGGAATCAAAAACTACGTCATGATATTCTAGACAGAGAACTAAATCGCTACAAATCTATTGCTGCAGCCAATAAACTACGCCTAATAACAAGTCAGAAATCTTCAAAAGAAGACACATTTAACAAAATTACAACAGAAATTAAAACATTTGATGATGAGCGAATTCAGATTAGAACTGAAATCAATGCACTTGACAGTGAAAAGTCAAAACTAATGACATCTGCAAATGAGTATAGTCAGGCCAAGGCTGCTATTGATTCTGAATTAAGCTCTGCAATGGAACAATATGAGATAGACAATAGTGCAATTGTCGCATCTGCTAAAAGACTACAACAAATTGATTTTAGAATTCCTGAAATTAAAAATGAAATTGAAGTTATTGATCTAGCTAGAAATGAAATTGAATCTCAGATTTTACAATCTAAAGAATCAATTAATGAAACCAATATAAAAAAGAACAAAATTAACGATGATTTGGAAATACTTGATTCTGAAAGAAATAAAATTTTGACTGATCAATCCATAGTGGCATCTAAAAAAGCTGAAATTGATAATAAAATAAAATTGCTCTCTGATCAACTTAATGAAACTAAACTAAAACTATCTAAAGTAGAAAATGAAAATGAAGAGGCTCAAATTAAAATTAAATCTAATTCTATCAGGTCATCTGATCTGGAACGAGATGTTGTAACATTGTCTGCTTTGAAATTAAGATTGGAATCTATGATCAATAATCACAATGCATCTATTTCCGAATTAAAATCTAGAATCTCTAAACTTAATTCAAAAAAATCTAAAACTCTAAATGATTTGGAAGACCTTGATCTAATTTTAGAAAAGTCAAGTAAATCTGCAGCTCAATATGAAACAAAAATCAAAACTGTCAAGGGAATAATGCATGAAGATTACACTGTTGCTAAACTAAAAGAAGATGCAGATAAACTTGGTATTGAAGGATTGGTTTATGAAATGATTTCTTGGGATAAACAATATGAGCGCTCAGTACTTGCTGTAAGCTCTGATTGGATTAAGGCAATTGTTGTGCCCGACTTTGCAACATTGCTTGGCATTGCAGAAGTTGCACGTTCAAAAAATCTACCAAAATTGAAAATAATTCCACTTGATGCAATTCCAAAATTCAAATTAGATTTACCAAAGGAACCTGGTGTAATCGGTGTGCTCTCTGACTATGTGAGATGCAATCCTTCTCATTTTGCGCTTAAAACATTCCTTTTTGGAAATGTTGTTCTTGCTGGCTCTAGGGATTCGGCATATCGCATCTCCAAATTGGGCTATAAGGCCGTAACTTTGGATGGAGAGTATTTTGAGGCTAAAGGAGGCGCTGTAATAATAGATATTAATTCAAAAATTTCAAAACTAACTAAAATCATCGCTATGAGTACTGATATTGATGGATTGCTTGAATCAATTAGTCTATTAAAAAAATATGTTTTAAAGAAAAAACACTCTCTTAAGAAGATTGAAGATTCTATTCAGAACTATGCTGAGAGACTGTCTCTTTCAGAACAAGGACTTGCATCAACTGATGAGAATTATTCTAATCTGCAATCAAGAATTTCATCTGCAATTCATATGAAACAGCAACTTGTTACACGAATTTCTGAACTAAATAAAAGAAATACTAGTTTGCTTGTAGAAATTTCTACACATGAATCTCATATCGACTCTCTTAATGCAAGAATTACTCTTGTTGAGGAAAACTATGCCAGTGGAGAGCAAGCACGTATTGCAAATGAATTATCTAAAGTGAATGCAAAGAAGTCGGATCTTGAAAAACTATACACTACAATAATGAATGAGTATCGTGATAAAGATTCACAATTAACCACATTACAAACTGAAGAAAATAGGAAAAAATCTCAAATAAAAAGTCTACATAATGAAGAAGCTTCGTTAATCTCACAACATCAGGAATTAGAAAATAAAATTAAAGAATTAGAGATAAAAAAAGAATCCAAGACTGCAATACTTGTAACATTGAGAGGAAAAGAGCAGGATCTCATCTCTACATCTGGCTCATCCATTGGGCAACTCAAGGAGTATGATGATAAATTAAAAATTCTTTCTGAAAAAGACAAAGAGATTACAAAGGAAATTAATTCTTTGGAAAGACAATCTGATTCTTTAACTCGTGATTTACATGATTTAATTGAAAATGAAACCAAATTGCACCACCTTCTCTTGTCTTTTGGATTTGATAAAAATATTGAAACCTTTGATGTTGACTCTATAGTACAAGGATTAACTACTGAATTAAACTCTCTTAACGCTCTTAATGCCAAAGCTCCTGAAACATATCTTGAAGTATCCTATGGATATCGCTCTATGTCTGTACGTAAAAATTCACTAGAAGAAGAACGAAACTCTATTGTAAAATTCATTGAAGATATTGAAAAAGATAAACGCCAAACATTCTTGGATGCATTTGATAAAGTAGACAAAGAAATTCGTTTTATTTTTAGTAAAATGACTGGCGGTAATGCTTGGCTTGAATTGCAAAACGAAGATGATATTTTCAATGCTGGAATTTCTTATATGATTCAATTTCCAAATAAACCAAAAAGAGAATCAACATCAATTAGTGGTGGTGAAAAAACATTAGCAGCAATAGTATTTGTTTTGGCACTTCAAAAATTAAAGCCATCTCCTTTCTATCTCTTTGATGAGGTAGATGCACATCTTGATGCACCAAATTCTGAAAAACTGGCAAAAATTTTAGAAGAACGTTCTCAAGAAAGTCAATTCATTATGGTATCTCTAAAAGACTCTGTTATACAAAAAGCCAAACTCATCTACGGCGTTTATCCAAAGAATGGAGTATCTTATGTTGTTACATACAAAGACAAGCGAATGCCTTCTGTTAGAACATCCTAGTCTAGACTGACATAACAAGCAACAGAGTGATCCTTTTCTATATTCTCTAAACTTGGTTCTGTTTTACATTTTTCAATAGCATATGGGCATCTTGCTCTAAATCTGCATCCAAGATAAACATCAATGTCTAGAGGTTCGTTGATTCTGATCTTTCTTTCTCTATTGAGATTTTCAGGATCTGGTTCTGAAATTGCATCCATAAGAGCTTGTGTGTAGGGGTGTTTTGGTTTTAGTAATACATCATCAATTAATCCCATCTCTACAATTTTTCCAAGGTACAAAATTCCTATTCTCTGACCAAAGTATCTGGCAGTTGCTAAATCATGAGTGATGTATATGAAAGAAATACCGTGTCTTTTTTGTAACTCTTGCATTAATTCTAGCATCTCTGCCCTTATGGAGACATCCAGCATGGAAACAGGCTCGTCTGCAAGAATTATCTTTGGTCGTAATGCAAGTGCTCTTGCTAGTACCACTCGTTGCCTTTGTCCTCCTGATAACATGTGTGGATATTTTTTTAGAATCTCTTCTGTAGGTTCAAGTTTTACCTCCTGTAGTACTTCTATGACCCTTTTTCTTCTATCTGACTTATTTCCAATTTTATGAATTTCAAGCGGTTCTGAAACAATGTCTGCTATGCTCATTCGTGGATTTATTGAATCATATGGATCTTGATGTATCATTTGGCAATTCATTCTGATTTTCTCTAAACTTTTTTTATCATTTTTAATCTCTTGATTTTCAAATAATATTTTCCCTGAATCTGCATGAATGGATTTGAGAATTAATTTTGCTATTGTTGACTTGCCTGAACCTGATTCGCCTGCTAATACAAAGACTTCTCCTTTTTTTAGAGAGAATGAAACATCATCTACTGCTTTCACTGTGCTGGTTTTTGTACTGAAAATACTTTTTTTAATAAAAAACTTACTCAAATGTTCTATTCTTAAAATTTCATCCAATGTATAGAATTGAGTAAAGAAGTATATCAAGAAATCCGACTCCCTTGGAATAGCAAAAACTTTAGAAATCAATGATTTTGTTGTACAAATTGCATTTTTCATCAGTTCATTAAGTGACACATGGTACAGGTTCTATTTCGAGTTTCTTTGAATTACTCTATTCTCTCTTCTAGTATTGTAAGGTGTTTATTTTTAATATCCTCTTGCAAATATTGGAATTGCAATACTTTGCTCTTGACAGTAAATGCATTTTCCATCGGTGTTTTCGCTACCAAAAGGAATCACTCTGATGTCTGCGCCTGTTTCTTCTTTGATTTTTTCCTCACATTCTATTTTTCCACACCAATGCGCATTGAAAAAACCCCCTTTTCCTATTTTTGATTTGAATTCTGAATAATCTAGAATATTCATTGTATTTTCTTTGGCTTTTTCTCTCGCAATTTTTAGCATATCTTTTTGTATTTCCTCTAATATTGTGACTATTTTTCCGATTTCACTGAATCCTACACTTATTTTCTCTCGATTGTACCTTTTTGCTAAAATGACTTGTTGTTTTTCTATATCTTTTGGTCCGATTTCAATTCTTAATGGTACTCCTTTTAGCTCCCAATCATTAAATTTGTAACCTGGTGTTAACTCATTTCTGTCATCTACATGAACTCTAATCTTTTTTGATTCTAATTGTTCACGAATTTCATTTAATTTTGTAAAAACTGTTTCTTTATCTTCATCTGATTTGTAAATTGGAACTATTACTACTTGAATTGGTGCTACTTTTGGTGGAAGTACAAGACCTTTATCATCTCCATGTACCATAATCATGGCACCAATTAATCTCCATGATACACCCCAAGAAGTTTGCCAAGCAAATTGTTCTACATTGTCTTTATCTGAAAATTTTACTTCAAATGGCACTGAGAAATTTTGTCCAAGAAAATGTGATGTTCCCATCTGAAGAGCTTTTCCATCTGGCATTATTGCTTCCATAGTTGTTGTATATACTGCCCCTACAAATTTTTCTTTTTCACTTTTTCTACCTGTAACTACTGGAATAGCTAATTCATCTTCAACTGTATTTTTATAAATTTCTAAAATCTTCATGACTTCTTTTTCTGCTTCTTCTTGAACTGCATGAACGGTATGACCTTCTTGCCATAAAAATTCCGAAGTTCTGAGAAATGGCTTTGTAGCTTTTATCTCTGCTCTTAGTGCCGTATTCCAAAAATTAATCTTTAATGGCAAGTCTCTCCAACTTTGTATCCATTTTGAATACATTGTATATGCCAAAGTTTCTGAAGTCGGTCTAAGTGCTAGTCTGTCTCCTATTTCATTTTCTCCTGAGTGTGTTACCCAGAATACTTCGGGATTAAATCCTGCAAAATGTTTTTTTTCTTTTCCTAAAAGTGATTCTGGAATTAAAATTGGAAGAAATCCATTTCTAATCCCATTTTTAGAAAACTTTTCATCAAAAGTACTTCTTAATGATTCCCAAATTGAGTAACCATCAGGCCTTAGCACTATCAGGCCTTTTACTGGTGCATAATCTGCTAATTTTGCTTTTAGTACCACTTGTGTATACCACTCACTAAAATCTGCCTCTTTTGAAACTGTAATCCCAATGTCTTCTTTACTCAAACTAGAATTCAAAGAAATAATTTTACTAATGAGCCTTTCGTGATAAATTACACATTATCTGATTAGTACGGAATCCCTGATCTTTATTTTAGCGAGTCGCCTTTACAGAGGACTTTTCCCATTACTCTGCTTTGGAAGTTTGGACAAACAAAACATTGAACAAATTGAATCTCCTCCTTTAATACTGGACAATTCACAAATTCCTGCTTCATTTTTTTGAGCATTTTTGGGCTAACTCCTTTGAGTTTTAATTTTCCTTTATCGTCCATCATACCTGATACTTTTAACTCTGCCTTGATATCGTCTGGGAGTTTTTGTTTTGCTTCTGTTATCTCTATTACTACTTCGTATTTGTGTTCTAATTCACCCATATCTGGTTGAATTATTCTCTTTGATTTATTACTAGCGTTTTTAGATCTAAACAAAGTTTAAACTTTAATATAATTAGTAATTTTTTTGCAAATCAGAAATCAATTGCTGGCAATTTTTGATGTTGAAGGAGTTCTATATGATGCAGAGTATCTCCCAATTCTTGCAGAAAAACTCAACAAAGAAGATGAAATTTGGGAAATCACAAAACAAGGTATTCAAGGTGTGATTAATTGGGAAGATGGTCTTCGAACACGAATTGAGGCATTAAAAGGTCTTGATTATACTACATGCAAAGAAATTGCTGATGCTTTACCTATAATGACTGGTGCAAAAGAAGCATGTAGAATTCTAAAAGCGGCAGGATGGAAATTAATGGCAATCTCTGGAGGCTTTACCATAATGACTGACAGATTACAAAAAGAACTGAATTTGGATTATATTTTTGCAAATGAATTAATTTTCAAAAATGGAAAGCTAGATGGCGTAACATTACATGTTGATTCTGATAAATCAAAGTCAGCTAAAATCAAAATTGCAGAATGGAATGAAAAGAAAGAAAACATCATATGTGTTGTAGATGGTGCAAATGATATTAAATTATTTGATATTTCTGGTCTAGGCATTGCTTATCGAGCTCAAGACGTGGTAAAAGATTTGGCAACTGCTACATTGGAAGAAAAAGATCTTTCAAAAATACTTGATATTATAAATAAACACTATCATCTAAAACTGGAAACCACAACCACTGCATAAACAATATCTTACCGTATTTTTACATCTATTGTAATTGCAAATCATTCCAATATACATAGAAAAAGAAATAGGACCTGACGATGATATATCTAAACTAATAATTAATTCAGAAGAAATTCATAATGGCGATATTTTAGTCATTGCTCAAAAAATTATCTCAAAACAAGAAGGTCGTATAGTTGAACTCTCTTCTGTGGTTCCTTCTTTACTGGCAGAAGGTATTAGCTCCGAATATGAAAAAAATCCTCATATTATAGAATTAATCCTAAATGAATCAAAACAAATCATACGAATGGAACGTGGCATACTAATTGTTGAAACAAAAAATGGATTCATCTGTGCAAATGCTGGCATAGATGAAAGCAACATCAAAAATGGATTTGCTACATTACTTCCTCTAAACTCTGATGACTCTGCAGCAAATATTCGTAAGGAAATACTGAAAAAAATAAACAAATCTGTATCTGTTATTATTGCTGATACATTTGGACGCCCATTTAGAATGGGGCAAACTAATTGCGCTATTGGAATTTCTGGTATGAATCCCATACTTGATTATGCTGGAACCAAAGATTCTTTTGAAAAAACATTACGTATTACTGCAATTGCAATTGCTGATGAGCTTTGCTCCGCAGCAGAACTAGTGATGAAAAAAGCAACAAACTGTCCTGTTGCAGTTATACGTGGCTATGATTTTAAAAATGAAAACTCTTCTATCCGTGATCTTATCCGTCCTCAAAATGAAGATCTGTTTAGATAACTAGTACTTTGTTTGCAATAGGATTATAATCCAAAGAAGAAAATTTTACTTGAAATTGATTATCAAAACTGAATTACACTGTCATAATTCATTCTCAAATTTTCATGTAGGTGATAAAGAAGCACCTTATGATTGTAATGTCTCTATACGGGATCAATTGGAGCGCTCTTATAATTTGGGGTTAGATGCAATCTTTGTTACTAATCATAATACTTTGGATGGATATCATCAGTTATTACAATACAAAAAAGATCACTTGAAATTTCAAAATATTGAAGTCTACCCTGCAGAGGAAATCACCACTGATACAGGTGCACATGTTTTGGCCTATGGCATTCACGATGAAATTCGACCTGGAATTACTTTAGAAGAAATAATAGATGAAGTTAGAAAACAGGGTGGAGTTTCATCAGCACCACATCCATTTAGTTTGCTAGATGCACTTCGTGATAGCGCAAAAAAATGTGATATGGTTGAGGTATTCAATAGCAATAACGTGGATATTCTTTCAAATGCCCGAGCAACTCAATTTGCATTAGATAATAAAATGACGCAGGTAGCTGGCAGTGATTCTCACGTTCTCTCAACACTTGGGCGTTGTGTTAACATGATAGAATCTGAAAATAATCTTGATGACATATTGCAATCAATGAAACATGGAAAAATTGAAATTTCACAAACAGGATATGCATTACAAAATGAAACCCTTGATCATCTGAAATACAAAATTCATAATTCAAAAGATTATCTCATTGACTATATCTCAGAGCATTATCCTAACGCAAAATGGCTTTTGACTTTTTTACTAAGGGTCTATGATGTAAATCAAAACAGTCATGTCTGGTCGCTATTTTACAAAATAGCAATTTTTTTGATGAAAAGGATTTCTCAAAAAATTAATTTCCAAAACTATGATCCTGGAATTATGAAAGATCGAAATCTTGGTACTATGTTTAAAATGGCGTTATAGTCAAACACAGGATCTAAACTCAAATAGTTTTCAATATGCCTTCTTGAGATGGATTATGTTTTACTACTTTTGAATAGGTAATTCTAATAGTTTGTAACTAACGTCCATTAACATGCATTGTGAATGAATTTGTTCTATAGTGACATCTCCACATCTGTGACAAAAAAACCCATTTGCTTTATTGCAAACATTGCATTTCTTATTTACTTCTAGTATTCCTCCACACTTTCTACATGAATCGTTTCTCATAGTTTCTGTTATCTCTTTTTGATACATTATACTTGGTAAGCTAACTAGCTTACCTGTCCTTTGAACAGTTTACCACACTCTATCCTCTTCTACAATATAGTATAACCATGAATACACAAACAACTCAGAAAATTAGCACCTGGGATACAATGGTTCACGCCCCATTCAAAAAAGTCGTAACATTTGACCTCATTTGTATGGGACTTGGAATCATGATGGGTATTGGAATTGGTGCTTACTTGGTTGCAGGAGCATAAACTCCTCAACTTCTTTTTTTTATACTAAAAAAACATTCAAAATACAAAAGAAAATTCAATTTCACATAGAATCATAGAGTAAAAAATGATCCCAATAATTTTTAACCCATCAAAGAAATGAATAATTCATGACTGACCTTATTGATGATACAGCAAATTATGTGCTGGATCTTGCCAGTCCTCAAAGACTACATATTTTATTCAATCTATTAAGCAAAGATTCAACTCCTACTGAAATTGCAAAGGAATTAGAGTCAACAAAACAGGAAGTTCATAGAAATTTTATCCGACTAGAAGAAAGTGGTCTTATTGAGAGAAAAAATAATGGCAAGTACAGTACTACCACATTTGGCGAAGCTGTATGCACTCAGGTTCCGACAATTGTATTTTTCTCCCAAAATAGAAAATATTTTGAAGAACATACTTTTGCAGACATTCCATACAAATTCAAAAGCAGATGTGGGCAACTTGCAACCAGTCAACATATCAAAGGCGTTTCTAAAGTATTAGAACATTGGAAGGCAATCTACAAAAATTCTGATGAGTACATCTATGAGATATTATCCGAAGTACCACTTGACTTGATAGACCCACTAGTCAAACAAATTAAAAAAGGAACAAAACTCCAGTATGTCTTTTCTGAATCAACTGTAGTTCCTAAAGGAAGAAAAGCATTATTAAAAAAACTAGGATTTGATAATCTTATTGAAAAAGGACTGATAGAAAGAAAGATGGCAAAAAATGTGCAGACCATGATAGTTCTTAATGAAAAAGAGGCATGTGTTTCGTTTCCCAAAAATGACGGGGAATCTGATCTCACTGAGATGTTTTACAGTGATGACTCAATGTTTCATGAATGGTGTTTAGACTATTTCAGATTTTGTTGGTATGGTTCAGATATCTTTGAGGAAAGTAAACTCAAAGAATAGCTTTAAAATCAAAAATAGTCTGAAAAGTTAATCCAAGCTAATTTTGTTACTATGGTATTTTTACTTGTGAAAATAGATTTTAATATGACAAAACGAGCATCATGAATTAGATATCGATATGTCTGAATCAAATGAGAAAAAATTAGATGCCACTGGATTGTTTTGCCCAGAGCCTGTATTTAGGACCAAAATTGAGATTGAAAAAATGCAGGTAGGACAAGTGTTAACTGTCTCTGCCGATGATCCTGCAGCTGAGGATGATATTTCAAGATGGGTGACAAGAAATGGTCATGTACTATTGGATATGAAAAAAGATGGTAACACAATCACTTTTCAAATTAAAAAGGTGAAATAAAACAAAATCATGACATATGTTACTAGTTCTGATATTTTAAACCGAGTTGGCAATACCCCACTTGTAAAATTAGATTCTCTTTCAAATCAAAAAGTTACATATTTTGCAAAACTTGAAGGTCACAATCCATTTGGTTCTGTAAAAGATAGAGCTGCATACTGGATGATTAAAGATGGTGAGGAAAAAGGTAAACTTACAAAAGGAAAAAGTATCATTATTGAACCTACATCTGGAAACACTGGGATTGCACTAACTGGTATTGCAAATTTACTTGGTTACAAAGTTGAGATCGTGATTCCTGAAAAAGCCAGTAATGAAACCAAGGATATTATTCGAAATCTAGGGGCTAAAGTTTTTGAAACTAGTGATGATCTTTGCCCAAAGGTTGGAGCTGGAACTGATCAAAGTATCGCCTTGGCAACATCCATAGCAGCATCAAGACCTGATACGTATTATTCTCCAAATCAATACGCAAACGAGGCAAATTTTATGGGTCATTACGTTGGAACAGGTCCTGAAATTTGGAAACAAACTGATGGTAAAGTCACCCATTTCTTTACCGGCGTTGGAACTGGAGGTACCATTACTGGAATTGGTGCCTTTCTTAAAGAAAAAAACCCAGATGTTAAAATTATTGGATGCCAACCTCAGCAAAATCACCTAATTCAAGGATGGCGAAATTTTGAAGAATCTGCAAAACCTGATTTGTTTTTAAAACGAGAAAATGTAGTTGATGATTGGGTGTCTGTTAGTAATGATGAAGCATTTTCTGTTGTAAAAGAAGTACTTAGGAAAGACAAATTATTAGTCAGTCCTTCTTCAGCAGCTGTTTATGCATGCATGAAAAAATATTCTATTACTAGTGATGCATGCGTAGTTGGAATCTTTGCTGACGATGGAAGAAAATTCAAGAGCGTTTATGCTAAACAAAATGTTATGACCGAAAAAGAATTTGAAGATGCTCTCAAAGAAGCAAAATACATGTCAGAATTGGCGTATTGACTTTCAAATCTCTGACTTTTTAGCACTATCCTCTAAAAGATTTTTCAGATGAGTTTCATAAAACTCCCGAAAAAATTTATTCATATCCATTTCATGATGCAGACACACATTGCTTGATTCTATTAATTTTTCTCTGAGTTCTTTACTCCATTTACTTTGTTGTTTGTCTTTTGATTTAATAATTGATGGATTTTGTTTTACTTCTTCCATGTTTGTTAATAGTTTTAGTCCAAGCTGGCGTAGTTTGCTTATGTTGAGCAAAAATAATCCTGATTGTTCCTTGTCTGCTAAATTTATCAATGCATGTGCTTGAGTATAGTATTCGGTTCCCTTTTCATTATATTTTTTAAATACATTGATGCGGTTTTGCCAATATCGCTCTGTAGTGTTTTCTATTACTTTGTAATTAAATTGAATTTCAGCTAGCTCCTTTCCTAACTTGGCTAAATTATCACTATGTTCCTTGGCTGATTTTTTTAATTTTTCAAGTTCTTCGGTCATAACATGCCTAAATTTTTCTGCAATAAAGAGTTTGGACTCTATTTTTGTGCATGACTCTTCCATGAATTATTTGATATTTTTGAATAATCCATTATGCATTTTTCACAAAATGAATCCCACTCTCCAATTTCTAAACCTCTAAAAAATTCCCTTGTCCACTCATATGGTGGTTCTTTTCTATATTGGAATTGCTGAATTGTGTAAATGTCTTTTTCACTAAATTTATTCAAACATTTTTTGCATTGAGCGTTTTTCATTAGATAATTTGTGGATTAGATTGGTTATTTAGGAATATTGAAACATGAATACAAATTCAAGACAGTTGAAAGATTAGTGAATTTGAATGCGGATAGAAAAAGAATGTGGTTTGAAGATTTGAGAGATGTTAATGATGGAAAAATGATTGATTCAATGCCTTTATCAATGAATTATTGTGTTAAAATTTAGATGAATAAAAAATATCTTGTTGCTGCTAGTTTCTTTGGAATATCTGTATTTGTTTTAACTCTTTATTTTTTATTTGGAATTGAATTTGTTGCCGGTAATGATCTTGGTGTTATAGTTCTTCTCAGCGGAGTTTTAACATATGCTGTACTTTATTTTATTTTTATTATTATAATTAGTCATTATTCGTCATGGAAAAAATTCTTTTATGATGATAGAATTAATTTTATTAGAAAATATATTAAACGACAAAAACGTCTTTCAGAGGAAATTTATGGTGTGCTATTTTTAAGTTTAATTGTAAATTTTTTCAGTGTATATTTTATACTAATCACAACACCCAATCAAATAATATCTAGAATTCCAGGATTTGAAGGCATTGAATTACTTACTGGAGAATCTAATGGTGATGTCTATAGTTTAATGTCATCTTTTACACGTGTAGATTATTTTTTACCATTGACAATAGTTGGCATTTCATCTGTTTTTATTCTGCGATTTTTATATGTTAGAAGAATCAATAAGGGTGCAGTGGGTTCCCAGGAACAAATCCCTTATTGGCATTCATGTATGCTGTTTTAGGAATAATAATTATTCAGGGAGTCTTACTGACATTAGGAATTGTGGATGTAGGAATTACCTTAGAGACATATGTGATAAGGATTATTTTTGCAGTAGTATTTTCGCTATTGAGTATATTTAGTATTGCTGTGGCCATATTTTTAGATCGACTCTTTTTAAAAAATTTCAAATTAAATTAAAAAAGAATTAGTTTTCTTTATTCTATATATGATCATTTTCCAACAAACAAACTCACGTTATAATTTTAGTTATATCGCAAAATCCGTGACTGGGAGGGGGGACTGCCTTTTTAGGAATTTTCTGTAAGGTACTTGTCTACATCTATTGCAGCCATACATCCAAACCCTGCTGCAGTAACTGCCTGCCTATAACTTCTATCATGCACATCTCCTGCTGCAAAAACTCCTTCTACATTCGTATGTGTTTTATTTTTTAAAATAATATACCCTTCATTATCTACATCAATTTGTTTCTTGAAAAGTTTGGTATTTGGCTCATGACCAATTGCAACAAAAAGACCTGCAACATCTAGTGTTTTTTCTTCACCTGTTTTGATATTTTTTAATACTGCCTGGCGCATTTTTTGATCCCCCATGATGTCTGTTACTTCATAATTCCAATGGAATTTTATTTTATTGTTTTTCATTGCTCTTTCTTGCATTATTTTACTAGCACGTAATGACTCTCGTCTATGTACTAGGTGTACAGTGGTTGCAAATTTAGTGAGAAATGTTGCTTCTTCTACTGCAGAGTCTCCTCCACCTACTACTATCAATTCCTGATTTCTAAAAAATGGGCCGTCACATGTTGCACAGTATGATACTCCTTTTCCTGCAAACGTCTGCTCTCCAGGCAATCCTATTTTTCTAGGATTTGCCCCTGTCGCAATAATTACCGCTCTTCCCTCATATTCTTCTGAGGCTGTTAGAACCTTGAACGGTTTGTGTCTGAAGTCCACATCTACTACTTCATCGTCTATTATTGTAGTTCCCATTCTCTGCGTTTGCTTTCTCATCTCTATCATTAAATCTGGACCCATTATCCCTTTTTCAAATCCTGGATAATTCTCAACTTCTGTTGTATTGACTAATTGCCCGCCTGGCAATATGCCTGATAAAATAAGTGTGTCATATCCTGCTCTTGAACAATAAATTCCTGCAGTATACCCTGAAGGGCCTGCTCCAATAATTATTATGTCAAATTTTGTTTTCTTTTTATCTGGCATCTTTGGTGAGTCGTCTTTGTTTTCAAGTATTGTTGCACCAGAGTCTGCAGCCATCATAATATGACATCTTTGAATTTCATTATTAAATGATTATGATTTAAAAATAAGATAATTCATAACTACAAATCCCTCCCTGTTAATTTCTTTAACACTTGTTGATGGGGCTCACATAATTTTCCATTTTCTAGCTGCGAATACAACAGGTCTTTTTGCCAATGTGCATTAAAAAGTCTACATTCTGTTTTGTCGCAAAACGCTTCACCTGTTTCAAAATAAAATATCACTTGTAACAGATAACCTTCTATGATTTTTGATAGTCTGGTATCGTTATATTCTAGATACGTTCCTCTGTATTTTTGCTTTATTGATTCTACATTTATGCCCTGCGTGTAATTTGATATTAGATCTAAATAGTATTCTCTTGGCTTTGCCGGCGCTTCAATTATTCCCGTTGTTGAAATTATTGAAGGATTTGCACCGATTACCGCTCTTCCGTGATATCTGTAATCATTACAATCATACGTACATGTCAATTTGTTTGTAAAAAAAATATGGAATAAATCTGATGATGTTTCCTCATTTGGGACTAATTCTGTTAATACTTTTTGAAGTTCAAATCCGTCATACATGATAATATTTTCTGTTTTTGCAGTGTCTTCGAAATTTGCTTCTTCAAAAAGAATCTCATCTGCACTGGGTTTGTGTTTTTCATATGGTTTTCTAGAATTGAAAATTCTACACGATGCAATTTTTGCAGCTGTGTCTTTTTTTGCGAATTTTAGAATATTGTCTCTTGTTTCAACTTGAACTGGAAATGTTTCTTTCAGAAAACCAGCCAGTCTCCCAAGTTGAATATTGGAAACAGCAGGCTCGTCATACAAAAATATTTTTGAGATCTTCAATGAATCAATAAATTGATGATTGTTTATCTTTCTAACTCTTTGATTTTCTCTGCTGTGATTTCAGCTGCTTTTCTTCCTGAAAACAACATTGAACCATACGTGGGACCCATTCTTGCCAGTCCATATGTTTCAGTCACAGACATTCCTGCTGCAACCAATCCTGGATACACTTCGCCGGTATTGTGAACCACATGCTCTTCTCCTTCATTTACATACATTGGATTCATTCCCTTCCATTCTACTAACCCTCTATCGACAAGTCGCTTTACTGCAACAGAGTCATGACCTGATGCGTCAATAACCATTTTTGCCTCAAGTGCAATTGGATCTACACATGTGATGTTTCTTGGTAATGCTGACACTGGCATCCAATTAACAACAATGCCTGCAACTCTGCCGTTTTTTAAAACAAGATCATCGAACTTTGTAAGATTGAGAAATTTTACTCCTGCGTCACATGCAGCTGCAATTAATTTTGAAACCGCATGTGGTCCGGGTGTTAAGTACAATCCCTCTGAAACTTTTTTGTATGGAACGCCTAATTCATCCCACATTTTTTGCGCTGGTTCTCTAACTGTTACTGGATTCATCATGTATCCACCTAGCCAGTAACCTCCGCCAAGGTAATTGTTTTGTTCAACAACTAAAACTTTGAAACCCATATTTGAAAGATCTCTGCTTGCAGTTAACCCTGCAGGTCCTGCTCCTATAATTATCACATCTGATTCTGCTCTGTCTATTAGAACTGAGTGCCATTCATTTGCAATTGCACGAGTAATATCGACTTCACGAACATCAGTAAATATTTTTGTTGATTTTTCTGCAACAGTAGCTTTTTGCATGGAAATATTGCTTCTTAGAACCCATTAATACTTTCCCACTTTTTTTAAATTAGGGGAAACTAATTCTAGGATGCTGGAATTATTTACAGTATAGGAAAATTCATGTATGACATTGAAATCTTGCCTCCTAAACTTCCCCATATCAAAAATTTATATCATAACTCAAAGGACTTTCTATTGTATTGACCATATCTGATCTTAAACAATCGTATCCAGACTCACCCAAACCTAAAATTAATTGGGCAAGAATGGAGGAGGCCGAAGACTTTGCTAATACTGTAAAGTTATTCCGTCAAGGAAAATATGACGAAGACAGCTTTAGACGATATAGACTCCAGCATGGGGCGTATGGTACCAGAATGACCAATGATTATGCTATGGTCCGAATCAAATTACCTGCAGGAGAAATTTATCCGCACCAACTTGAAAAAATATCTCAGCTAAGTGAGCAATTTTCTATAGGAAGCGCTCATTTTTCTACACGAGAAAATATTCAATTACACTGGGTAATCTTAGAAGATGTTTCAGAAATTTTACGAGGACTAGCTGAAGTAGGCCTTACATCGCGTGAAGCATGTGGCAATTCTGTAAGAAATGTAATGTGTAGCCCTTTATCTGGAGTTTGCCCTGATGAAGAATTTGATTCCACTCCGTATGCACTTGCCACAGCTAGGTTCTTCTTGAGAAACCCATTATCGCAGAGTCTCCCAAGAAAATTCAAATTTAACTTTACGTGTTGTGAAAAACATGGAATGGTAAGAATGGTTGATGTTGGATTGATTCCACAAACTAGAGATTTGGATGGTTCTATTCAAAAAGGATTCAAAATTTTTCTTGGTGGAGGATTAGGTAACAAGTCTTTTGTAGGCTATCAATTAGAAGAGTTCACTCCAGAAGAAGATCTTTTGTATACATCAATTGCAGTACTGCGAATCTTTGATAGACTAGGTGATAGGAAAAACATGGCACGAAATAGAATGCGTTATCTTGTAAATGACATGGGTTGGGAAAAATTCCAAAATCTAGTTCTTAAAGAAAGAGCTATAGTAAGGGCAACTCAATCAGTTGTAACTCATCTTGAAGTAGATCATACTCCGTCAATAATTAAAAGACCAATTAAAATATCTGATGAAAGCGGAAGTTCAATTCCTGATGGATACGCAAGATGGCTAAAAACCAACACCCTAAAACAAAAACAGTCAGAGTATCATTCTGTATTCATAACCCTTGAGGCTGGGGACATTACATCAAATCAGATAATTGCACTGGCAACAATAATTAGAGAATTCTCCTCAGAAGGTTATGCAAGAGTTGGGTTTGTACAAAACATTGCATTACGTTACGTACATGATGATGATTTGCCACGTCTGTATTCAAAACTGCTTACCATGGGATTGGCAAAGTCTGGCGCCTTAACCATGGCTGCCCCTATTGGTTGCTCAGGCACAACTTCATGTAATCTTGCTTTGACTAACTCTCATAGACTGGCAAAGGAAATTCAAAGAAAATTCCTCGAACTCAAATTAGACCAAGATGATGATTTACATGATTCTTCCATTAAGATAAGCGGATGTCCAAACGCATGTGGCCAACATGGAATTGCCACAATTGGTTTCTTTGGTGGTGGAGGTAGAGTTGGAAAAGAAATGTATCCTAACTATCAAATGTCTTTGGGAGGACGCTCTGATGGAGAAACAATGCTTGGTGCCACATGTCATAGAATTCCTGCAAAAAGAGTAATTCCAGTAATCTTAAAAATTATTGAATTATTCAAACAAAATAAAAAATCTGATGATACTCTTAAAGATTGGATGCACAGAGTTGTAAACGGAAAAGAGGATTCTGAAATAAAATCTATCCTTGATATAAGAAAAGCTTTGGATTCATTTACAATTCCACCTACAAAAGAAGAAGATCCTGATTTTTACAATGATTATGGAAGTGATTCTAGCTATCACACAAAAACTGGAAAAGGTGAATGTGCAGCATGAGCCAAGAAAAAACAGTCAAAACAACAACTAATATTGATTCACTGAGATCTGAAATTAGAGATAAAAGTATCAGAGTAATTGACGTACGAAGAGAGGAAGATTACAAACAGAGCCATATTCCAACTGCAGTAAATCTTCCACTTGCAAATTTATTATCCGATGATAGTCCAGAACGTGTTTTAAAACTTGTAAATGCAATGGGCATAGACGATGAAACTCCTGTGGTAGTTTATGACGATACATTTGGCGCGCTTGCATCTAGAGTTGCTTGGACGTTGGAATACCTTGGTCATTCCGACGTATCTTTACTTGAAACAACTTTTAGTAAATGGAAATCACTTGGTTTGGAAAATGACAATAAAACGCCAGAAATACAAAGCAAGAACCATTCAATTCATCTTAAACCTGAAATTTTAGCAACATCTGATTATTTGGAAACATCAAAAGATAAACCAAATGTGATCCTCATTGATAACAGGGAAAGACTAAACTATTTGGAGCAACATATTCCTGGCGCAATAAATCTTCCATATAGAACTCTTGCAACTCAAGATAAAATTCTACGACCAAAGGAGGACATGAAGCGACTTTTAGATAACAGGAGAATTTCAGGCAATTCTGAAATTATTACTTATTGTGGAAGCGTTGGAACTCTTTCGGGTTTGGCTTATTACGCACTAAAATCAGTTGGTTTGCCTAATGTTAAGCTGTATGTACGCTCTTTCAAAGAATGGAAAGGCCTTGAGAAACCGGTAGCAAAACAACAGGATGCACACTATTGGGACTTGTCTGCAGAATAACTTAGGATATTTCGTTTCTAAGCTTTTTAGTGATTGTGACTTCTATATTGTCAAAAAGATTTAGCATCTTGCCTTTGTTTTCAATAAGATAATCTACTCCTCTGTCTTTTAATCTGATTTTCCACAGTCTTATTTCTCTGTGTTCTTCAAAGAATTGTTCAATCATTTGTTCTCCTGACTTTGTTGGGTCGATAAACTCTTCAAAGATTTGAATTGTTTTTTCAACATTTGCTTCTTCTATTGTTTCTCTAACTGATTGTATGGCTTGACTTAGCTCTTTTAGGTTCTTGACTGGTTTTGGCAATTGTTTTTTTGTGATTCCGAATAATCCTTTTCTCTCTTTTCCCATTCTTTCCGCAACATCTGCCGTAAGATCATATATCGGAATTCTACTCAGACCGTCTCGTTTTTCATGCTGAACGATTAATCCTTTTTCAAGCAATTTTCTCAATGCATCGTCTGCATCAGCTTTGTCTAGGAACGTTGTCCATACAATAGCGCCAAGTGTGTGGTAACCTTGTCTGATTGATTCTAAAACTACCACTTCTACAATTCTTTTGAATCCTTCTTCAATTCTAACATTTGTAAAATCCTTATCTCTGATTGACTTTCTTGCATTTTTTACATCAATTTCGATTGAACGCTTTAATGCTTCAAGCGATTCTGGAACTTGGTTTACTAGAGACAGAAAACATGCTTTGTTGTACCATGCCATTCCATATGTGGGATCTGACTCTACTGCTTTTTCAACTGCATCTAGTGCTTTAGAATAATTTTTTTGTTCATAATGGACTAGTGCTTTTAAATTCCAAGCTTCTGGGTTGGTTACATCTATATCTAAAATTTTATCATAAATCTTTAGTGCATCATTATACTCTTCTAGGTGGAATCTTGCATAGCCTAACTTCATCAAAGTCTCAATGTTGTTTGGGTCTATTCGTAATGCCTGCTCAAAAATAACCGCTGCATCTTCAAGCTTTTCATCAGCCATCAGGTTTACTCCCTTTTTAAATAATTTTTTAAGATTATAGTCAGGATCTACTAGCCCTGTCTCCTCAACCTGATCTGTCTTTTTAGGCTCTATCTCTTTTTCATTTGATTTTTTTTGAAATGGCTTCACTAGCTCAGCTTGGACATTTAATCTAGATAAATACTATCCTGAATTGAGCCTAGTTCTTGACATGTCTGAATCTCTGAAAATGTAGAAATACTTGGAATTTACACAAACGATTGTGTCATCTCGTCATAGATTAGAGGTTCAAGGTCAAGCACCATTCAAACAATCTGGCATCTATGAAGTCCAGATCTTTATTGCTGATTCCAAGCCATCTGTTGATCAAATTAGAAATAAACAATTTTCTTCATTATGGAAAGGACATTTTCATCTTCGAGTAAAAGACGGAATATTTGCAGAGATACTTGGTTCTGATGAAAATCCGATTCCTTCTTCTGTTTATGATCTAGATTCCGTTTGGATTGTTGTTACTGATCTGTTTTCGTCATTACATTCTATTTTTGATGTCTCTTTAGGAAAATCATCAAAGGAAACTAAATCTGAAATTAGAACTGAAATCGAATCACCAAAACCACGACGTACTGTAAAGACAACTCCCGATTCTTTTACTACATATGGTTATGCTGGTCCACAAGGTGACAAAGGTCCAACTGGTACACAAGGTGTATCTGGTGATAAGGGTCCATCTGGCGACAAAGGCCCACAAGGCATTCAAGGTCCACAAGGTGACAAAGGTCCAACTGGTCCACAAGGTGTATCTGGTGACAAAGGTCCACAAGGTGATAAAGGTACACAAGGAGAAAAAGGAATAACTGGTGATAAAGGTGATAAAGGTGACAAAGGAGTTTCTGGTTCTATTGGAGATAAAGGTGACAAAGGTCCAACTGGTCCACCAGGTGACAAAGGTTCCCAAGGTGACAAAGGTTCACTTGGTCCACAAGGAGAACGAGGATTAACTGGTCCACCAGGTGACAAAGGTCAAGTTGGAGTACGTGGACTTACTGGTGATCAAGGTGACAAAGGTCCATTAGGTCCACAAGGTTCTTCTGGTGACAAAGGACTAACAGGTCCATCTGGTCCATTGGGAGAAAAAGGTCCATTAGGTCAACAAGGTTCTTCTGGTGACAAAGGACTAACAGGTCCTACCGGTCTTATTGGAGAAAAAGGTCCACAAGGTCCACAAGGTCCACCAGGTGCAAAAGGATTAACTGGAGTTCCTGGACCACAAGGAGAAAAAGGTGACAAAGGTCTCATTGGTCCTTCTGGTGACAAAGGACTAACAGGTCCTACAGGTTTTATTGGTGACAAAGGTCCACAAGGTCCACAAGGCCCACAAGGTGAAAGAGGTCCTACAGGTCAATTAGGAGAAAAAGGTCCACAAGGCCCACAAGGTATTCAAGGTATACAAGGTGAAAGAGGTCAGGCAGGTCCGATAGGTCCACGTGGAGAAGAAGGCATAACAGGTGAACAGGGTCCAGTGGGTCCAGCAGGTCCTAGAGGTCCACCAGGTCCACCTGGAGAAAAAGGTCCAGCAGGAGGAATGTCTGTAGAACAAAAAGCATTATTCAAAGAACTTTTAGAAATATTGACTGATAAAAATATCATTAGTACTGAAGACCAAATCAAACTGATGAGTTATCTTTACTAATGCTTGACAACGTGAATTACTGATGAGTGAAAATCCTGAAAAAATAGAATTCAAAATGTTGGATTACAAACGTCTTGAAAATGATTTTGTATCTTTTGAATTAGAGGATGGAACAATTGTAAAAGTCAAAGTTGATTTAGACCGTGTTGGCAAAGCTGTCAATTTTACAAATCCTGATGGCACTCCGCATTATGCCATTAACACTTCTGTAAAACTGTCTATCACTCCACCTGATAAGAAATTCACAGTTCAAAAAAATGCAATTAAAGGAAAAAGCTCACAACCTCCAAGTCAAATGTTCTCGTAAATCCTTAAGAAGTTCATACACAATGAAATCCACATAGGAAATGAGTTAAGATTTGTTAATCGATATATTTTCTAAAATTTCAGAAGGTTTAATTTTATTTTTAATATAAGAGGATACTTTTCCTAAATCTTCTATTGCATCATGGATTTTATTTTTTTGATACTCACCAAGTTTAGATCCCACTCTTTGCTCATATTCAGAAATTTCAATAAAAAGTTTTTGGCTCATAGCAATTAATTCATGTGCATCTTTGATGGGATTTGAATAATTATTCCAATTCCAGTTAAGCCTTGTAATTGCTTCAGATAACTCAAAGGCTTTAATGACTTTGAGTAGGCCTTCCTCATCGAGATAATCTGAATCCATACTCAATATAAAATTCCATTATCATATTAAAATAAGATCCGTATGTAATATTTGAACAACTGCACACCTCATGCTTATTATATGAATATGGTATTCGTGTTATGTTGATTATTTTTACTTGATAGCAAATATCTAGTTAATTTTCAAGATTAGAAAAAGGAAAACAAATCGTCATGTAATGACGATTGTTAGTTTTTTGACGTTTTTATCGTCGTCTTTTTGCTGCTTTTTTCCTAGGAGCTGCTTTTCTTTTTGGAGCTGTTCTTCGTCTAGGAGCTGCTTTTTTTGCTGCAGGTTTTCTTCTAGGAGCTGCTTTTCTTTTTGGAGCTGTTCTTCGTCTAGGAGCTGCTTTTTTTGCTGCAGATTTTCTACTAGATCTACGTTTAGAGGCAGCTTTTCTTTTTGTAGCCATTGATGAATCGCCATTTTCATAGCTTTTCTATAGTTAGAATAAACAAAATTACACAAACTGATTACTATTTGTCAACGAAATTTTATTTTTAAAATTTAATTCTGATCGGAAAACTTTCAATAAACACTTTCAGCTGATGGTCTTCTTCCTTGCAACCAACTTTTTTTTCCACAAATGGTGCATTGATACTGCCTTCTGCGCTTGTATGTTGCCATTTCTGGAAGAAAAACAAGAATTTGTTTTGTTTTTGCCATGCAATATTTGCACCATCTATGTTCTGTATCTTGATCCATTTTGTTATTTGAAATTAAAATTATGTTCCACGTGTTTTAATTATTGTTAAAATATCTTCATCTTGTACAATATGATCTAATCCCACTCTTTGTCCTCCAAACTTTACACTTTTCCCCCAAATCAAACCATATCTGAATTGTCTTTTCATACTTCGATGTAGTTTGTTACAAATATCTTCTACTGTATCGCCCTCTCTTGCAATTAACGGTTCTTTAAAGTCTGTTTCCCCGCCTTTTGGTCTCATGTATATTCTAATGAAATTAAGTTTTTCATAGATTTTCTCTTTTAGTAATTCTATGTTGATTTCTGAATTTGCTGACACTTCTATTACTTCTGATTTTATTTTTGTTTTCAAATCGTCTAAAAATTCTCTATCTACTAGATCTATTTTATTTAAAATTGTAAGTGATTTTGAATAACTAATATTTCCAGCAATGTGATCTGCTAATTGCTCTGATGTGACGTCTTCTCTAATGACAACTCTGGCACTAACCATACCATAAATATGTAAAATGTCTTTTAGGTGCTGTTCTGAAATTTTTGTTAGTTTCACTTGTTGGGCAATCGCAATTCCCCCCATAGGAGATTTTTCAATTGTGATGTTTGGAGGTAATTTGTTTAATCTAATTCCTATATTTCCTAATTCATTAACCAATACATCTTCATGAAAAGGCTGAAAAACATCTAGCATAAGTAAAACTAAATCTGCACTTCTTGCGACAGATAGTATTCTTTTACCCAGTCCTTTTCCACTTGATGCACCTTTGATAATTCCAGGTAAATCAAGAACTTGGATTTTAGCTCCTCTATATTCCATCATTCCTGGAACTACTGTTAAAGTTGTAAATTGATAAGCAGCAACTGCAGACTTTGCATCTGTTAATTTGTTTAGTAATGTTGATTTTCCAACACTTGGTAATCCGATAAACACAACTGTAGCATCTCCTGCACGTCTGACATCAAATCCGTCTGTTTTTACACCTCTTTTCTGAATTTCTTTGTCTTCTTGCTCTCGTTTTAGTTTTGCAATTTTTGCTTTTAGTAAACCGATGTGGTGGTTTGTAGCTTTATTGATTTGAGTTTTTGCCATTTCATCTTGAATGGCTTTAATTTTTTCAGGAATTCCCAAATCTATTCAATCTTTTACTGTCCTTTTCAAATAAAATCCTATGATTTTTCTTAATTATCTCTATTCTTGTGATTGGAATGTTTAGGGTTATCAATTACGTTGGTATTTATCACAACTCTTCGTAAAGATGTGACTTGGTTACTTGTGACAAATGTTATCATGAACATCATGATCAATGTATGGGAAAAGCAGGAATGTTTGATTGTGATTGTAAGTGCACTAAACAATCTTAATTTTGTGATTATCTTATTTGTCTAGATGATTCTTTGCTTTAAATAACAATGCACTGTTAGCAAAGTATGCCTCAACTACAAATCACTGCTGAAACAATGACTAGAATAAAGATTATTACTGGAATTAGCCATGTCCGCGATGGGGATTTCATGGTTAATGAATTGATCGATATTTTAGAACAAAAAATCCGAGAACGACGATAATCTATACCTCTTAAATTTGACTTCAATTTGAAACTAGTTTGTGAAGTCTGTTCTCCAAAGTAATACGATAGTACTTAAGAGGTGAAAATCGCATAAAATCATGTCCGAAGAAAGAATAATGTATCCTTGCACATGTGCAGATTGTGGTAAGGAAGACAAAGTACCTTTTGAACCAAAACCAGACAGACCGGTATATTGCAAAGCATGTCTGCCAAAACACAGAAAGTAAAAGATTTCAAGTTAATTTCGTTTAAAGTAATTTAAATTCAATTATCTTTTTCTCCTTTTTTTACGTTCTTTTTTGTCAATCCAGGCAAAGAATCACGCGTAGCAAATATTATTCGGTTCCACAATTTACTTGTATGAAGCCCAAAACATTTGCTGTCGATATTGATGGTACTATAACTGAAAATGGCGGTGGCCGAATTAATTTAGATGCCCTTTCTGCTTTAAGGCATATGAAAAACATTGGCCATAATGTAATCTTTGTAACTGGGCGATCATCTGTTGAAGCATATCTGTTGTCCATTTTTGGTGGGACTACAAAAATTGCAGTAGGTGAGAATGGTGGTTGTATCACTGTAAATCCAAATGAGCATATTTTACTTGGCAACATACAACAATGTCAGCAAGCATTTCAAATTATTAAAAAAGAGATTGACAATGTTGTAGAAAAACCAGTCTTTCCACGAATGACTGAAGTTGTATTGGAGCGAACATTTGACTTGGATCTGGCAAAACAATTGATTCTAGAGAAAAATCTAGATGTTTTACTTTCAGATAGTCAGTATGCATTTCATATCAATTCACGTGGAATTGACAAAGGTACTGGATTCCAAGAAATTATGAAACGATTATCTATTTCCAGCAATGATGTAATAGCGATAGGGGACAGTGCAACTGATATCCCTTTATTCAAAGTTGCAAAAACAAGTATTGCACTAGGAAATTCTACAGAGTATGTCAAATCTCAGGCAACAATGACTGTATCTGCTAAATCCGGGGATGGAGTTATAGAAGCACTAGATAAATTAGCACCCAAATTATCTGAGGTATAGTATTGTCATTCAAATCATTAATAGACGAAATCGAAAATAACATCCATAAAATATTAGATGATCTCTCCATATCTGATATTTCATTTTCTGTGGAGCCTGCAAAACCAAGCTTTGGCGATGTAAGCTCAAATGTTTCATTTTTACTTGCAAAACACCTAAAGAAAAATCCAAAAGAGATTGCAGACATTTTATCTGAAAAATACAGACAATCTCAAAGCACTCTTGTATCTAAGGTGGAATCTCATCCTTCTGGATATCTTAACTTTTTTGCTAATTGGGAAAAATTAAATCAGTTGATCTTATCTGAATCTAATTTAGATGAGTTTGGGTCTGTAGATTTGGGAAAAAGTTCTACAATCGTGGTAGAACACACTAGTGTTAATCCTAACAAAGCTCTTCACATAGGTCATATACGTAACATTATTCTTGGAGACACTATTGCTAGAATTTTAAAAAAATCCAATTACAAAGTCAACATACTGAATTATGTTGATGATTCTGGTTTACAAGTGGCAGATATCATCGTTGGTTTTAGACACTTTGGTTTTGCCCTGCAACCTCCTCAAGGGAAAAAATTTGATCATTATTGCGGTGATGATGTCTATGTTAAAACCACTGAAAAATATGAAACAGATCCTAGTTTGGAAGAGATTAGAAAAAACATTCTCAAAGAACTAGAAGACGGTAATTCTGAAACTGCTCAGTTTGCTGATAAAATCACACGCCGTGTTTTGGAAAATCAGCTAGAAACCTGTTGGAACTTGGGGGTCTATTATGATTGCTTAAATTTTGAATCACAAATACTTCGTTCAGGGTTATGGAGTAAAATCTTTGAAAAACTCAAAGAACTAAATCTCATAGAGTTTGAAAATGAAGGTAAGAACGCAGGTTGTTGGGTAATTAGGGGAGAAAATAATGAAGAAGACAAAGTCATTGTTAGAAGTAATGGTACTGCAACATACGTTGCAAAGGACATCCCATATGCTGCATGGAAATTAGGATTGCTAGACGATCCTTTCAATTATCAAAAATACGAAAAGATGCAACCTGATAATCATGTTATTTGGCAAACTACTTTGGTGCCTAGCAGTGAGCCCAAACAAAACTTTACTGGCAAAAAAGTAATCACTGTAATTGATTCAAGACAAGCAAGGCTTCAAAAAATTATCACAACACTAATGTCTAAATTCAAATCTGCTGAAGATGCATATGTTCATCTTAGCTATGAGTCAGTTACACTCAGTGCTGATACTGCACAAACTTTGGGATTAAACACTGATGGCAAACAAGCTCAGATGTCCGGAAGAAAAGGTCTCTATGTTAATGCTGATTCTGTTTATGATTTGCTAAAAGACAAAATCACTGAGGAAACCAGAAAGAGACATCCTGAAATGATTAACTCTGAAGTTGAAAAAATTGCCCATCATGTATCTGTTGGAACTTTGCGTTATGAGATGATAAAACAGGATTTAGATAAGATAATTTCATTTGATTTGACAAAATCTCTGAGCTTAGAAGGTGACACTGCTCCATACATACAATATACTTATGCAAGAGCATCTAGGATAATTGAAAAATCTACACGTGCTCCGTCAATTGATGTTGATTTTTCTTTACTGAATGATCCATCTGAACTGGATTTGATTAAAACAATTGGATTATTTGATATTTATGTTATGGATGCAGCAAAAAATCTATCCCCCAAAGTGATAGCAAGATACTGTCATGATTTGGCTGTCGCATTCAATTCCTTTTATGAACATGCTAAAGTGCTTGATCTAGGTGATGAAAAATTAGAAAATTCCAGACTGTGTCTTGTAAATTCATTCAAGTTGACACTTGAAAAGGTACTTGGGTTACTTGGTATTGTTGCACCTGATAAAATGTGATTTTTTATAACTTTTAGGGCTCTAACTCAAAAATCTTTTTAATTTTAAATAGTAATTATTTTAATTTATAATTATTAAAAAAATGATTTAGTGGCTATGCCCACAGCCACAAGAGTCATGACCTTCACTTCCATGAGATTCATTTCCTGCACATCTGGAACATTTGTCTGCCCCTGTTGGGGAAAAGAAACCGATTCCACATGATACACATTTCATATTTGACATGCTGTTTTTAGCAAATTGCTGTATTTATTGAATACGGATGTGTTTTTCGTTCGATAATTGAAATCAGGATCAAAATTTCATCTTTTTTTATTTTTTTGTTTGCTTCAATGATTCCAATGCATACTTCAATAGAACAATATACTGGAAAAAGAAAAACAATGTGCCTACTTTGTTGAATTAGTAGACGTACTTTGTTGTTGATAACATCCTTCAAGTAGACGTAACCATTACTTGATATTGCTATGTTTTAAAAATGAGATTAGTTCCTTATTGTGAAGTTGCCTTTGATATAGAATTTCCCATCAAATGCGCCTTTTATTGGTGTTTTTGTTCCACCTACATTAAGCCCTTGAAAGGTTGATGCTTCCGTTGCAGTCTTGCCAGAACATAATTCTATGCCACAAACTTTACTATTATGCCAACCTTTTTGATGTACTTGTCTAACATCATATGTTTCGGTATATGATTTGTTTACTTTGTTGCTTACTGGAAGTGCATACCATGGATTCTTATCCCATCCACTAGCGTACGCATTACTTGTAGCAAAACTCAAAGTGAATCCAATTATTAACATTAGTGCCATTAATGTTTTATTCATAATTTGGAAAATCTATGTTATATTATAAGTGTATCATAAAAATAATTTTGAATATTTCCAATTTTTAATATGATCTTGAGTATGTTGGAAAAGAAAAAAATTAGATCTATGTTTTAATTATTCCAGCCTTAATGCTAATTCAACTTTTTGTAATCCATTCCAATAATCTTCTTTTGACCTCCATTTTGTATTATTTCTAATTAATTGGCGGTAGTTTTGAGATCTTTTACCAGTAGATTCTTATCTAAAATTTTTCGAAAAAGTCCATGGCTAAGATTAAACAAAATTCTCCTGTATTGTTTTACTTTAACCAATCAAAAAAATGGCTTGTTAAAGTATCCAAAAAAGAATCTCTTCATACTCATATAGGTGTCATCAAACATGCTGATGCCATAGGAAAAGAATATGGTTCTAGATTAGTCACTAACAAAGACAAGTATGTCTATCTTATCGAACCTACAATGTATGACTATGTAATGAAACTTCAACATGGCACTCAAATAGTATATCCTAAAGACATTGGCTACATTATTGCAAGAGCTGGTATTGGAAGCGGCCAAAAAATTCTAGAGATTGGTACTGGTAGTGGCTCTCTTACCTCATTTGTTGCAAGTGTGGTAAAGCCAAGAGGACATGTCTATACTTTTGATGTTGATGATAATTTTATGAAAATAGCTGAAAAAAATATCAAAAAAGCTGGAATGTCAAAATATGTTACACAACAAAATTTGGATTTGAAAACTGCAAAAAAAATGCCACTTGAAGAAGCTGATGTGGCTTTAATTGATCTAGGTGATCCTTGGACCGTACTTCCACAAGTTCGTAAAATGCTCAAAGGAAGTGGTGCTGTTTTTGCAATTTGTCCTACAATGAATCAGCTAGAAAAATTAACTATCGCGCTAGTTGAAAATGAGTTTACAGATATTGAATCCACTGAGCACATTATTAGGACAATTGAGGCACGTGAAGGAAAAACTAGACACTCTTTTCAGGGAATAGGCCATACAACATATCTCTGCTATGCAAGAAAGGCATTTTTTGGCAGGGGATCAAAGAAAAAATCTGATACTTATCCTGAATCTGAACACAATATCGAACCTGATGCAAAATCGACCTAATCTTACATACTTTTAGATAAAAACAAGATTTATTCCTCCAGCATTTACTATGTTTTGTATTGGTTAGAAAATTACTCCAAAGTGCAACTGTTAAAAAATTCATACCTGCACGAAAAGCAAAATCTCGTAAAGGTGACAATGGTATTGTTTTAGTTATTGGAGGCAGCTACATCTATCACGGAGCTCCCATCTTGTCTTCCATTGCAGCACTACGATGTGGAATTGATCTTGTGTATACCTCAGTTCCAAAAATTAATGTAACTCCAACGCGTGCAATATCTCCTAATCTTATTGTGATTCCTTTAGTTGATCAAAAATTAACACGTGGTGCTGTTAACAAACTTCTCGGTGCTTTGCCACACAAACTAGACTCTGCAACAATTGGAATGGGACTTGCAGTACAAGAAAGAGGTTCTTTGATACTTTTGATAAAATCTCTTTTGGATAGAGATGTACGACTTTCATTAGATGCAAGTGCTCTTGTTCCTGAGGTGTTGCCACTTTTGCCTGACAAAAATGTTGTAGTGACACCTCATGCTGGAGAGTTTAAGCACTTATTTGGGACAATACCTCCAGATTCTAAAAAAGACCGAATCGCATTGGTTGAAAAAAATGCTAAAGATAATAGAATTACTGTTTTGCTTAAAGGTGCAACTGATATTATTTCTGACGGTACTACAACATATCTCAATGAGAAAAAAACCCCTGCAATGACTGTGGGTGGAACAGGTGATGTCTTATCTGGATTAGTTGCCGGAATGTTGGCAAAAAATCGTAATGCTTTAGAATCTGCTGCAGCTGCAACTTTTATCAATGGATTGGCTGGGAAAGCAGCTCAAAAGAAGTTTGGACTACACATGACCTCTATGGATCTATTAGATGAACTCCCAAATGTCATGAAACCCTTTGATAGAATTGTATAATATGCATCCTCTGAAGCATATTGATGCTCATATGAATAATTTAATTTCTGACTTACAAATACTAATTCGACAACCAAGTGTTTCTGCAAAAAATGAAGGAATTGAAGAATGCGCACACCTAATAAAAAAAACACTGGAAAAATCTGGAATAAAATCTGAAATCTTGCGACTAAAAAATGTGGCACCGATTGTATATGGAGAGGTAAAATCAAAAAAGAATCCAAACAAGACTTTGATGTTTTATAATCACTATGATGTCCAACCTGTAGAGCCGTTTGAGTTGTGGGATGATCCCCCATTTAGCGGAAAAATCAAAGGGAATAAAATTTTTGGTAGAGGCTCATCTGATGATAAGGGTGAACTAATCACTAGAATAAAGGCAGTTGAGGCATATTTGAAAACTACTGGAGATGTTCCATGTAATATTAAATTTGTAATTGAAGGTGAAGAAGAGACAGGCAGCGCACACATTGATCAATATCTGAAAAAATACCAAAAAAAATTTTCATGCGATGGTGTAATTTGGGAATTTGGTTATGTTGATTCACAAAATAGACCTATCATTGGTCTTGGAATGAAGGGATTGCTTTATGTTGAATTATCTGTAAAGGAATCTATTCGCGATGCACATTCAAGCTTGGCTGTTTTGATAAAAAATCCTGCATGGCGACTAATTGAAGCTGTACACACACTAAGGGATTTAAATGGAAAAATTCTCATTAAAGATTGGTATAAAGAACTAACACCACTTTCCAAAAAAGATTTGGAAATAATTTCAAAAGAACCTTTTGATGAAAAATCCTTCAAAAAAGAATTTGGAATAAAATCATTTGTAGGCAATATGCATGGATTGAATGTACAAAAAGCTCTGGTCGGGGGTACAACTTGTAATATTGCTGGGTTTGTTTCAGGCTATACTGGAAATGGCGCAAAAACAGTACTTCCTGGAGAAGCACTAGTCAAAATTGATTTTAGACTAGTTCCTAAAATGAATCCAAAAAAACAAGTTCTCCGATTGAAAAAGCATTTGAAATCAAAAGGATATGGAGACGTATTAATCAAAATTTTTCATGGCGAATCAGCTGCACGAACAAATCCATCTGATCCATTTGTTTCTAAAGTTAAAGAAGCAGCTGATCAATCATTTGGAAAATCAGTTCTTAATGTTTCAAATGCAGGTACTGGTCCAATGCATTCTTTTGTAAATGCTCTAAATGCTCCTTGCATCTCAATTGGTAGCACCTACATGTTTTCTCGTATCCACTCCCCCAATGAATTTGCTAGAGTTGATTTATTGAAAAAAACCACAAAATGTATTTGTCTTATAATGGAAAAATTTGGAAAAGGCTAGTGAAGACATCTGGGTAATTTTTTGATAATATGTGCAAGCGATGTTCTTCCTGGACCTGCAGTAATCACCACTAGTGCACCTGTAAGCAATATCAATTCAAACTCAACTCCACCTTCTCCAGTTAGACTGGTTGCTTTTTTGACATATAATATTGCACCAAGCATAACTATGGCTAACATCGATGCAGAAATTCGCGTAAAGATACCCACAATTAACAATATTCCTGGTATCATCTCTGCTAATGCAATTGGTATTTGCATCTCTGGAGGAAATCCTAACTGTCCTGTTAGAAATCCCCCAAATCCTGGATTTAGTTTTCCTGAACCATGTACTATGAAAATTATTCCTATTGCAGATCTGATGCCCCAATTTGTAATATCATTTAATTTTGTATTGTGAATACTGGCTTCGGTCAATACAATATTTTGTTTCTTAGTGTATAAAATATTTTATCTCATTTTTTGTATCTAAAAGGAGAAAGCCCTTTATTATGCTCTGAAATCATTTCAAATATGTCCATGTACATGCCAGGCGCAACGGCTGTAGGAATTACTTTTAATGGAGGTATAGTTCTTGCAAGTGAAAAAAGGATCGCGTTTGGAAATTTTCTTGTAAGCAAGTCTACAAAAAAGACTTTTTCAATCACTTCAAAAGTGGGAGCAACATGTGCTGGGCTTGTAGCTGATATGCAAATTCTAACATTACAAATTGCAGCACTTGCAAAAATTAGAAAAATGGAACTCAAAAGAGATGTTCCACCAAACACTGTAGCTAAAATGATGTCAAATATGATGTATGAACGAAGATACTTTCCATTATTGACTCAGGTCATTGTTGGCGGTGTAGTTGACAAGCCTATCATGTATACTCTTGACCCATTAGGTTCTGTTCTTCCAGACGAATATGCTGCAGTTGGAACCGGTGCTGAAATGGCATTGGGCGTTTTGGATCCTCAATTCAAACCAAACATGACTCAAGAAGAAGCAATAGATTTAGCAAAAAGGGCTGTTCGCTCTGCAGCACTTAGAGATTCTGCAAGCGGTGATGGACTTGATATACTTGTTATCACTAAAGATGGCACTAAAGAATTCACAGAAAAAATCTAGTCACCTATAAAGCGAATTTATGGTTCTATTGTATTTGGCTTATGCAAACTAAGTAAATCAATCATAAATCGTCTTTCCTATTTCCCAAAACTTATCTGAAATGTAATGCATATTTTTTACGACTTCTCCTTTTTCCATATTTTCTAATTCTGAACTTGAAACAAGAGATTTTCCAACTGCAAGAAATTTATGCTGTGATTCCTCAATAATGCAAACTATCTTTTCTTTTTCAAATTCGTTGTGACTTTTGATTCCAGGTCTCATCACATTTGCTCCTTTACACATAAACTTCACTGCTCCCATGTCTACTGTTACATGAGGAAATTTTTCAAGCAACTGCGTTTCTGATAAAAATGGTAGATACTCATCATTAATCTTCAAAATTTTTATTCCTTGACCTATGATTATCTGTGCTTCATCTGCAATTTGGTGTACTTTGAGGTTCTTTATTTTTGGAAATTCAATTTTCCACTTTTCTGAGACTGTTTTTAGTAGATCTACTGTCTCACTTTTTGAGATTAAATTGGATTTCAAATTTTTGCTATCTCTTGTCTGATGTCTAACAAATCTCTGAGAATAGAACTTGCCGTTTCCATTCCACCTGCTCCTTTTCCAATAATTGTTTGAGTGCCAGAATGTTCTGACGTAAATGCAATTGCGTTTAATGTTCCATTGACACACAATGGATCATCTACAGATACTTCTTTTGGTTCTACTATCAGCTCTTTATTGCATGAAGCAATTAATTTTACAGCACAATTGTTTTTGCTTGCTTTTTTAATATCCTCTGTTGTTACATTGCGTATTCCTTTACATTTGATATCTGGCATTGTCACTTTCATGTCCATGACCCAATTTGCAAGAATTACTAATTTTGCAGCTGCATCCAATCCATCCAAATCTAATGATTCATCTGCTTCAACATACCCTTTGTCTTTTGCATCTTTTAAAGCAGTAACAAATGATGACCCATTTGCCATATTTGTTAAAATATAATTTGTCGTTCCATTTAGGATACCTGAAAAAGACATTATTCTTTCACCCCTGAGACTATTTTTTGCATAATCCAAAATTGGGGTTCCTCCGCCTACGGTTCCACTAAACTTGAAGATAACTTGATTGTAAGTTGCTAGTTCCATTAATGATGGAAATGCTAATGCTAACGGACCTTTGTTTACAGATATTACATGCATTCTTCTTTTCATTGCAGTTGTTATGTGCGTCATTCCTGGCTCTGCATCTTTGTAATTGCTGGCAGTAGTCTCAATTACAACATCTGCATCTAAATTCTTGATCATGTCTATCCCTGACATGTTGTTTTTTGTTTTGGCATAGTTTTTTACGGTTCCAAATTTTTTCTTTACTTCTATCAGTCTTTCTAATTCCAGTCCTGATGTATCTGCAGCACTACCTTTACTATCAAAGACACCTACAACTCGCGGTTTTAATCCATATTTTGCATAAAGATCCTCTGATCTTGAATCAAATAATTTTACCAAGCTTTGACCAACAACGCCAAACCCGCAAAGTATTATTCTCAAATTCCTTCTTTCCTTTCTGATTTGTTATTGTGACTCATTTTTCTTCTTTGATTTTCTTATCATTGGCTGTGTTTTATTAATAATTTTTGAATACTCTTGATTTATGTGCTCACGAGTGGCTGATGCTATTTTTTCACCCATCATTTTTGTCAAGGTCAAGTGAAATTGAGTTAATGCAGTATCTAAGATTGGTTGGTTTTGGCCCATCATCAAAAACATGACCTAAATGTGCACCGCATTTCTTACAGTTTACCTCTGTGCGTACCATCCCATAATCCGTGTCTGATATGTATTCTATTTTTTCATCTGAAAGAGGTTGCCAAAAACTTGGCCATCCAGAGCCTGAATCATATTTTGTATCTGATTTGAACAATGTTTCTCCACAGCAGACGCACTTGTAAGTGCCTTTTTCTTTATTATTGTAATATTTTCCAGTAAATGGCGGTTCTGTTCCCTTATTGATACACACCTCGAATTGCTCAGGTGTCAATGTGTCTTTCCATTCTTTGGGTGTTTTTACAATTTTATCTGCCATATCTCATTTCTCTTTTTGATTGTATTAGAATATTTTCTATTTTTTAAGGCTCTTTCTTTTCTCTTCAGACCTTTTTTCTGATTCGAATCTTTCCAAGTCATATTCTTTTAAATCCACAAACTTCATTATTTTGCTCAAGTTGGGATGAACTCTGTTAATCTCTTTGAACATTTGCTGTGCAACTCGTCTGTAATCAATGTGTCCTTGCGGAACAGTTCTTAATTCTATTAAATGACATGCCTCTCTAAGATTAAATTTCATAAAATATGGATAGTTGTAGGCAAAGTTAACAACATACTGCCCCTGTTCTGGATGCTTTTTTCTGATTTTATCAAATGTCTGTTTTGTTTTCCACATGCACTCTCTATAGTCTTTTTCAATTCCTAGAATTTTGATTTCATTTGGAATGTTATATCCATGATCTGTTGTTAGTAATTGTCTTTCTAATGTAAGTGCTCTATGTCTGTGAAAATCTCTAAACATTCCAAAATTATTGAGTAAATCAAATGTATAGTATATACTTTCAAATGCCCTTGATGGTCGATGGCGTCTATTTTTACGCAATTTTGTAAATGTACTGATTATTTTTCTTTTCTTTTCATCTGATAATTTTTTTACTTGCTGCATGATAATATTATAAGATGTACTTGGAGATTGTTCGTAGATTATACTTGTAATGATTTTGTCTATTGCTGTTTTTTCTGATTCATAATCAACTAGGTGTGTTCTCACTCCTGCAATTATTTTTGGTTTGATTTCTTTTGCTACTATTTTTGATGTTTTTTTGAGCTGTTGTAGATAATTTTGAAATGCTTTACCGTATTTATCATCTGCTCTTCTAACAAAAGCTTTGATGGTAGTATCAAGCTCTTTTTTGATTTTTGAGGCTAAATCTTGCTCTTCTTCAAGTCCAGATGACGCAAGTATTGTAAGGAGATATTCAAAAGCGCGTCCGTTTCCTGTAATTCCTACATTAGTTAATGTGGATGCTGGCAAAAGTCCACGTAAAATATCCAATGCTTTTGCTTTTGTAGATCCATTGTAAATCATATTTGCAGATTTGATATCGTTTTCTTCTTTTAATTTGGAAAATGATTTTTCTGTTCCATCTTTTGAGTCCTTAAAAGTATATTTTTCAATTGGGTATTTTTCTCGTATGTACTTTACCATGGGTTCTATATTTTTTGAATAAACCTCAAATGAAAAATTACATGTATTTAAATACAAATCTCCAAATTTTGACTTCATTAATACTGGTTCTCTATAGAATCTATATTGTCCATTTATTTTTTTATTCCATGCTACATATCTTGATGATTTCTCTAAATATGATAATCCTATTCTTCTATCTTCAATTTTCTTAACTGCAATATTTGAGAGTCCCTCAATTGCAATTTGGGCTTCACCTAATTCTGCAACTGAATCATCCCCATATTCTAAGAGTACGCGGTTGTAAAATTCCTCTCCTCTATTTTTATTTTGTAAAAATTCATCTAAAAATATTCTACGCATGCTTTTGTCTGTTCTGCTATACCTTGACATCAATGCACCACGATCAACTTGTCTTGGTGTGGTTATTGCAAAGACATTATCTTCCACATTTGAAAAATGATTAGAAAGAATCTTTTTTTCTTTAATTGAAAATTCTGACAATACGGTTGTCAAGTTTTTCAATTATTAATAGTCTATTTCTTTTTTCCAATTTGTATTAGATCGGGGCCATGATTCTTTTCCATCCCTTTTGTCTGCCATCTTAGTAGTACCTCTTTGAATGCATTTGCATCTGATTCATTTTCTGTATACATTAATGCAGTTACCCATCTGCCTTTTCCTGCTTTTCCTCCTACGGAATTCATCCAAAAATTGCTTGGCAGCGTTTCCATGGCTTTGTTGTCTGATTCTTTTATAATTTCTAGCCATCTTTTTGCTACAAAACTCAAAATTTGCTCTAATTCTTCTCTCTGTATCATGTTGTTTGCTATATGTAGCTAAATTTTAAAATTTCTAAAATGATTCTGTTAGATTTGATCAATCCTGACATACTAAACGCTCTTGGTAACAATTCCAATTTAGATATGTGTATAATTTGAAATACATTTGTTCAAATCCAACTAGATCTCAAGATTGATTTATAATCATAACCTAAATGAAATGAATCAATTTGCCAGTAGAGTCCGGTGTGATCACATTAGAGCTTTGGATTCTCTTTTTTGTAATTCTATCAGTTACGATAGCAATTGATCTTGGTTTATTCCATAAAATTAAAAGAAAATTGAGCAAAACCAAGCCAACTGAAACAGAGCATGTGATGTCTAGTAAAGAGGCTCTTGGTTGGACCATCACTTGGATTTCTCTTGCGGGTGTATTTGCTGGAGTAATCTACTTTACACTTGGTAATGATAAGATGATAGAGTTTGTCACTGGTTATGCTCTAGAAAAATCGCTTAGTGTAGATAACATGTTTGTATTTTTGCTGGTATTTACTACCTTGGGAATTCCTCACAAGTATCAACATAGAGTTCTCTCATTTGGAATCTTAAGTGCAATTGCAATGAGAATAGCCCTGATTCTTGTTGGTGCATCGTTACTGGATAACTTTCAATGGATGATCTATATTTTTGGTGGATTGCTTTGGTATACTGCAATTAGAATGATCATCCAAAAAGAAGAAAAGAAAATTGAACTAGAAAAAAACATTGCAGTTAAAATTCTAAAAAAATTCATGCCCGTCAATCTTAGTCTAGTTGGAAACAAGTTCATTATTCCAATTAACGGAGTAATGCATGCTACTCCATTACTAGTTGCCCTTGCAATTATAGAGTTGACTGATTTGGTATTTGCAATGGACTCTATTCCAGCTGTTTTAGCAATAACCCGAGATCCGTTCATAGTAATTACATCAAACGTATTTGCAATTTTAGGTTTGAGAGCATTGTACTTTTTAATTGGTGGTATGATGGAAAAATTCCACTATCTAAAGCCTGGATTGATTGTATTGTTGCTATTTATTGGCACAAAGATGATAATTTCAGAGTTTTATCACATACCAACTGTAACCTCGTTAATTATTGTATTTGTAATTCTGGCAACAGTTATTGTTGCTTCGTTACTACGAAAACCAAAGATTACAAAACAAGAATAAACAAGAGTTATTTGTTTCTAAATGCCAATATGAAACCGATACCACCACATATTACTCCCAATGCAAGTATAGCGATGAATCCACCAATTGGCTCTATAAAAGAGTCCATGATAGCAGGATATTTTGGACCTATCTTTCCTTCTGTAAATATTGAAAGTACTCCAGTTCCAGCCAATCCTGCAAATGCCATTATGATCATTGCTCCTGCACCTCCGATGTTCATTCCAATTAGATGAACCCCTGCCAACACGTTTGATGCTTTGGAGAATTTTTTCTTTAATGTAATTTCAAGATGACTGTAAAATAATGCAGATACTGCCACTGCAAGTACAACAATCAAATAAAATATTATTCCCAAAAAGAACCATTTTCCAGTTCCTTCAAAAGATAATGATAGATATTGTATTATGTTTACCTGAGTATATGACATTTGTATTCCAACAATAACTATGGACATTGCAGTTATTACGCCGCCTTGAAGAATAGCTGCAATTATGAATCTATTTGCCCACTTACTTCCAATCTCTTCCATATTCACATCCAATATGAAATATTGACATAAGTATCTTTTAAATCTAATAATATGCCAAAGTGTTAATTTTCTGTAACAATTGTTAATCCCAATTGATCAAATGGATAGTGAAATTTATTATCTCACTTATTAAATTTGGATTTAATTGAATATTTGTACTTTGAATAGAACACTATCAATTAGTTTGTGCTTTAGTTTATCATTGTTAATTGGTGCTGCATCAGGACTAACATTAGATATAAAAAATAATTTGCTATATGTTGCAGACACTGATAATAACATACTTGAGGCGTTTGCATCAAATTCTACATCTTTTACACCAAGTTCTCCCAAAAATCTTAAGACCTCCACTATTTCTCCAACATCTGTTATTCTTATCTGGGATGAACCTGTTCTTAGTCAGAACATGACAGCTATAACAGGATACAAAATTGAATACAAAATAGGCTCTGCCAGTTATATTGCTATTACTGCAGACACCAAAAGTGTTACTACGTCATTTATTCACCAAGGACTAGACTCCAGCAAGACTTACACTTATCAAGTATCTGCAATAAACTCAAACGGAACCGGTAATCCATCATCAAGTTCATCTGTCAAACCTGCAGCAACAACCGTGCCGGGAGGATTAACTGCCACTGCAATTAATCCTACTCAGATTAGACTTTCATGGCAACCCCCATCAAACACATATGGTCAGTCAATTAGTGGATATGAAATTAAGCCTGTGTTTGCAACTGATGTTTATGGTGACACTGTAGGTTCAACTAATGGGAAAACTACTAGTTACATTATAAGTAATCTGATAACTGATAAGAAATATTCATTTATAGTTGTAGCAAATATTGGTTTTGGTTCTACTGGTCCATCAAATACTGCATCTGCTACTCCACTAACAAGTTCAGTTGATGTACCTGTCACTCCATCTTCTACTATTCTGACAATCACAATTCCTACATCTCCAATAAAATTAACTGCGACAAGTGTTTCTTCGACTCAAATTAATCTCTCTTGGAGTCCTCCACCATCTGATGGTAATTCTCCAATTACTGGTTACAAAATTGAAGTAAAAAAAGACTCGGGTTCTAATTCTACACTAGTAGAAAATACAAAGAGTACTGCAACAACATATTCTCATACAGGTCTCATAACAAATTCAAAATATACATACAAAGTGTATGCAATAAATTCAGTTGGTACAAGTACTGCATCTAATGAAGTCACAGCAACTCCTGTAACTACTCTTAAGCTGAATCCATTGGGCAAATTATCCATTGATGAAGGGAAATCTTTGTCGTTTGCTGTCAAGGTAACTGATAACTCATTACATGGCCTAATCTTTAGCCTAGACAAAAATCCCCCAATTGGTGCAAAAATCAATGCAAATACAGGCATGTTTACGTGGACTCCAACTGATTCACAGGGTGCAAAATCATACGTATTTGACATCGTTGTTACTCTAGGCTCTTTGACTGATAGACAATCAATTACAATCACCGTAAATGATGTTTTGAATAAACCAGAACTTACACACGAATCTGAACCAACACCAGTAACAGAACCTGAACCAACACCAGAACCCACTAAAGAATTAGGAACTGCATCTTTTGTGGATCCGATAAAAGATCCACAATCATACATTGATAGATACAACAAAGAACCAACTTACAAAAAATGGTTTGATACAAACTTCCCAGAATATTCTTCCATCTATGAAGCAGTTGGATTAGATGAACCAAAAGGACTAGCTTCATTTGTTGATAAATCAAAAGATCCACAATCATACATTGATAGATACAACAAAGAACCAACTTACAAAAAATGGTTTGATACAAACTTCCCAGAATATTCTTCCATATATGAAGCAGTTGGATTAGATGAACCAAAAGTTGAAACACCTCAATTTGGAATATGTGGTAGCGGAACAAAATTAATTGATGGAATGTGTACTCTTATTGAAATACCAAAAGCTAAACCTTGGTGGAAGTTTTGGTAGTATCTGATTTTATATTATAGCAATCAAAAATTATTTGAATCTCAGTTTTCCCAAACTTGTGAATATCTTTTAGAAAATTATATGCTAATTCTCGTAGATTTGTCTTTTAATATCTAATACATGATCATTGAAAATCTCAATTTCGGCATCAAATAGCTCCATTGTATTTTCAACTGTACTGGGTTGATTCTCATCTGTTCTTTTATTTATTAGGTACTGACCAGAATCATGAATATATTTTTCAAAGACCATCCCAAAAATACACTCATGCATGTTTTTAATTTCCCATTTTTCCTTTGTTGAATTTATTAAATTAAAATACTTTGGAATTTGGCTTGTTGCTATTTTCAACAAGTTTTCTAATTCCATTTTGTCTTCTGTTTTGAGTACCATGCTTTACGATTAATCTGATTTTGACTCTAAAATTAAGAGTTTTGATTATACAAATACAATTACTTTGAGGCTGATTATTTTACTTTCTGAATTTTCTCTAACCTTGATTGCTGTCAAAATAATCTTACCAAAACTAGTAACCTTTCTCACACTTTGCCGGTTATACAAATCTCTGAACCTTAAGCCATGACACATGACGATATCGATATTATCGGTAAAAACGTCAAAGACATGTACGGAACATTCATGGGTAAAGTCATTGGAACAATAACTGACATTGATGGCAGCATCCAATCAGTAGGCGTTGACTGCGGTTCACAAGGATTACAGCAAATCCAATATGAGCAATTAGTAGTTCAAGGCAATGTTGTTATATTCATTCCAAAATGGAGACTAGACTCTCAAAGACTTCTTCGCGAAAAACAACTAACTCTACGTCGTCTAAAAGCCTTGATTGATATTGTTTCTGAAAATGATGACATGAAAGCAGACGCAGAAATAATTCATGAAAAATACAAGTCAAAACTTGCATCATTAGATGAAGCAGAACAACAAATCAAAGCTAAACTTGAAGCAAGATTGACAGAGTTAGATGAACAGATCAAGTCCGCAAAGATGTTACTATTTGATGCCAAAGTACAATACAAGAGCAATGAGATCTCTGATAATACATTTGAGACAGTAAAGACATGCTCTGCAGAATTAATTGAGCATGTTACTCACGAAACTGCAGAAATCTCAAACGTTAAGAGAAGAATTGCAGATCTTGATGCCGAAGTACTAAACATAACAGCTCCTCCACAAAAACATCTCCAAGAATCAGCCGTTTCATATCTGGGCAATTCTGAACCGCAAAAAATTCAGAGCATACTTCCAGAGGCACCTACCGCACCAGTCACATATTCAGCAGTACCCTTTATTGCTGAATCTCTGCCAACAATTCCAGAACCACCCAAACAGGTGAAAACAGTAACATCTAACAACGAAGACGACTGGCTTACCAGAATGGAAGCACAATAATTTTTTTAACTTATTTTTTCTTTAACATTTACAAGTCTGACGCTCTACACAATTTTGATGTCAGAGATTAACCTCGGTCTTGGAAATAATGACACTGCAACTAGAAAAGAAGCAGAATCTAATTTTATCGCTTTTTGGGAGAAACAAGCAAAAAATCTATCTTGGTTTTCAACTTGGGAAAAACCATTGGACTGGAATCCTCCTTTTGCTAAGTGGTTTGTAGGTGGCACGATTAATGCCTCATACAATACCTTGGACATTCACCAAAACAAGGCTGACAAACCTGCAATTTTATGGGAGGGTGAGAATGGCGAATCCAGAATTCTCACTTACAAAGACATGTGGATTCAGGTCCAAAAGTTTGCAAATGTCCTCAAGTCACTCGGTGTTCAGAAAGGTGACAGGATAACTATCTATCTTCCAATGATTCCAGAACTACCACTATCGATGCTTGCATGTGCTAGAATTGGAGCAATACATACTGTAATATTTTCTGGATTTAGTGCTGCCGCAATTAAAGACAGAATATACGATTCAAACTCAAAAATTGTGATCACTGCTGACGGTGGATATAGACGTGGTAATATAATAAAGCTCAAGGAAATAATTGATGAGGCCATCAAAGATTTTGATTTTGTTCAAAATGTTATTGTAATAGAGAGAACAAAAAGCAAAATTATTCTGTCTTCAAAAGATATACTTTGGAATGAATTAATGCATAATGTCTCTGATGCTTGTATTTCAGAAAAATTAGATAGCACTCACCCTCTTTACATCTTGTATACTTCTGGAACAACAGGAAAACCAAAAGGAGTATTACATGGAACTGGTGGTTATCTAACACATTTGTATTCTACATTCAAGTGGGCATTTGACATTAAAGACTCTGATGTATTTTTTTGTACAGCTGATATTGGATGGGTTACAGGTCACAGCTATATAGTTTATGGTCCATTACTACATGGTGCAACTGAAGTAATGTATGAAGGTGCACCCGATTTTCCTGATGCATCACGAATGTGGGAAATTATTCAAAAATACAAAGTTACAATTTTTTACACAACTCCAACTGCATTACGAATGTTTATGAAATTTGGCGATGAACTTCCAAATTCATTTAATCTTTCAACTCTTAGATTGTTAGGAAGCGTAGGCGAACCAATCAATCCTGAAGTCTGGAAATGGTATTTCAAAATCATTGGAAAAGAAAAATGTCCAGTCATTGATACTTGGTGGCAAACTGAAACTGGTGGTATGATGATCTCTGCTTTGCCTGGATTGGAAACAATTCCACTAAAACCTGGTTCTGGAACTCGTTCTATTCCTGGGTTAGATATCTCTGTAGTGGACGAAGCTGGAAACGACATACCTCCAAACACCAAAGGTTATCTTGTGATCAAAAACCCTTGGCCTGGGATGCTCTTGACTCTTTGGGGTGATGATGCGAAATACCGTGATGTGTACTGGTCAAAATACAAAAATTGTTACTATCCTGGTGATTATGCTCTAAAAGATACCGATGGATATTTTTGGTTATTGGGAAGAGCAGATGATGTACTCAAAGTATCTGGTCATAGAATAGGAACTGCAGAACTTGAAAGCTGTATTGTATCTCATCATGATGTAGCAGAATCAGCTGTATGTGGAATTCCAGATGAAATCAAAGGCGAGGTAATTATTGCATTTGTAGTTCTAAAACAAAATGTAACTAAAGACACTCTAATTTTAGAAAAAGAACTCTTGATAAAAATAAGAAATGATATCGGTGCACTGGCTACTCCAAAGCAAATCTATTTTGTAACAAAATTACCCAAAACTCGCAGTGGTAAAATCATGCGACGACTGCTAAAATCAATAGCTAATAACGAAACTATTGGTGATATTAGTACTTTGGAAGATGGCGCGGCTGTATCTGAAATTCAAACTATATTTGAAGAATTACAAAAATCAATCCAAACAAAATCTGATTAGTATCAAGTTATTTTTAATATGCTTTCTATTTGAAATTTTTTAATCCTTTCAAATTAGTTGTTAATAGCATGTCAAACATTTTCTTTAATCCATCATATTCTGACTTGGAATTCTCATCTAGTTTTTTGTATTCATTGTTTTTAATTTCATCTAGTTTATTTTTTGCTTCGCTGAAAAACTTTTCAAATTCTTCAATTTTCTCATCGTTTATCTCTGTAAGATCAAAAATTACAGTATTGCTTCCAAGCAGATTTTTCTTTTCATCGTAAAGACTCGTTGCATGCAATAAGCCTGGAAATGTACTGCCATCTTGTTTTTTAAACATAATTTTCCTATCTGACACATTTCCTGTTTCAAACCATGTTTTCAATGAATCATTCATGGCTTCCCATGATTCTTTTGGCACGTGCTCAAATATTGGCCTACCTAAAATCTCTGATTTTGCATATCCCATCTTACTAGCATAAGTAGAATTGCAATCCAGAATGATTCCAATGGAGTTGATTCTTCTCCACATGACTGGTGCATCTTTGAGAATTTTTCTTGTCTCTGTCTGGAGCATTTTTTATTTTATATTTGACTTGTTATTAAATTCAAATCTTACTGAAACCACTGATCTAAATTATGACTCTTTTTTTCCAGCGCTTTTTTAAGTCGATTCAATGATGATTGTATCCTCTCTTCCGAAAAACTTCTCTCCTTGACTAGATAATTAGTCATTCCTTCATAATCTACATTCCCAAATACTATCTCATCTACATCTGCCACAACAGGTTTGAGAAATATTTTCCGTATTTGCTCATAATCAATTTCCTGTAATTGCTCTTGAATTTGCGGTATGTCCTCTAATCGTAAATGTTGCTTGATCATTTTCAATGCAGTTTTTGGTCCTATTCTATCAAAACCATTTGGATTAAAATCAGTACCAATTAAGATTCCAACATCCACTAACTGTTCTCTTGTCATTCCCAATGAATCTAGTGTTTTTTGTGTTTCAATTATTTCTGGTTCAATTTCCACATACGTGTTTCTGTTAGGAATTTTTCTTCTGCCACTGTTTGTAAAATTCCTTATCAGTCTTTTTGCTCCACATAATATTGAATCAAAATCTTGACTTGCTGATGCATATGCTTGTCCTGTATTTGTCAGATGCGCTGCAGTTGCTTCTCCCTCAGAGGGCGCATCAATGCATGGAATTCCAAAATAAGATAAAATTTGTTTTGACTCTTTAACCATCCCGTCTTTCATGCTAGTTGTTTGCTGTGCAAATTTTCTTGCATCTTCCATGTTTCCTTCTGCAATTGCCTTTTCATATTTCACAGTAGCATCTTTTTTGATTTGCTTTCTTCTTTCAATTTCTGCAGTTTTTAATGATGGTGGTTTTCCATCAAATACGTATACTGGTTTTATTCCCAACGACAGGAAATTGATATTTCTATAAAGTAACCCGCTAAGATGACTAGTAATTCTGCCTTCTGAATCTGATAATTGTAATCCATCAGGACCTCTTATGCTTGCTAGGAATTGGTAAATTGCATTATAGGCATCAACTGCTATGATTTTTGACGAAAATGATTCTAGTGTTGTCTTTTCCCTGACTACTAGTTCTTTTAGATTTAACCCCATTGTTTGTTATTGATTTTTTATGCTATTTTGTGTTTATCTTTTGAATTATTACTCCTCATGGCTATTCTAGGGTAGATGCTTGTAGGTGTTATCTTGATTACAATTAGTTATATAAAAAATAAAAATCCCATTGAACAATGAAAAATCTGAATTTACCTACAAATTTAAAAGATAAAATATATCAAATAAAGGTAAATTCTCAAAATGATTTTTCAAAAATTATTTCTTATTTTCCATTATCTGCCGATGAAAAACAACTAATTGTTACTTTGATGAATAATTCAAAATCCTTTGATGCATTTCATTCTATTTTTTCTGATCATATCTCTGAGCAAGAATGGAATAAATCCAAAGCGCAGATAATTAAGCGCTTTCAAGATGAATTATTTGATATAGACTAATTTTATCCAAAATCATTTGTTTTGTGCTAGTTCTGATTTGCTTTATTATGTGGATGCTTCTAAGATTTCTTGCCAGGTTAGCCAAGTGGTACGGCGGCCGTCTCGAAAACGGCTACGCGCAAGCGTGCAGGGGCTCGAATCCCTTACCTGGCGTTCATAATATTATATCATGTTCCATTTTTATTCTAATCTTCTAAATGTTTAATTAAAAAATCGACTATTTTTCTTTCTATCATTCTAAGATTTTGATTCTTTTTCTCGCAATGAATTATAATCCAACATTATTTTTGGAAGTTTGTCGTCTGGGTTTGGCACTATTCCATATTTTTGACAATACAGAAAATAATTTGGCCAATTTTTTCTAGCGGTTTTATTAAAATCTTCTCCTACCATATGATCATACCAATTAATTATTGTCAAACCATAAGCAAAGAATCTGCTGAGATATTTGGCAATACCTACAGGGATTTTTTTGTGTATATCTAGAAATGCAATTTGATCTATGGTATTCAAATAATCATTTGCGTATCTTTGACAATCTTCAGTAGTTTTAAGAATTGAATTTTTGTCTAATCTGTTTGTAAGATCCTCATGGAATCCTCGCAATAGTTGAGAATATGTCGCTTTTGTATTCTCTCTGACACTTTTCCAAGTTATCAATAGCGTGATTACAAAAATTGTTGCAGTAACAGAGCTAATAATTATTGCAAGCGTCGAAGTTTCGATCTTTTGTGTTGATTGTAAAAATATACCTGCAAGATTTAGAAACATATTGTTAATTATTTCATCACTTATTATAATATTTGAGATATGTTTGAAATAAACTCAGACTAAATCGTCATATCGTATATTCGCCTTTATCTGCGATTGAAAAGTTGAAATTATCAATGATTTTTGTAGATATTACGTTACAAAAAATGACATCAAAATTATGGTTATTTTACATAATGCTGGCAATTACCATCTCTTTTCCGCTATCTTTTGCTCAGCATCATGGTGGTGGCAGTTCTGCCCCGCCAATTAGTTTTGGAGCTGGAGAGGTAACCGTAAGCACAACCTTAATTCCGGCAGATTTTACTCCTAGAAAATATTCTGATGCAAATCTAAAAATCCGATTTTTTGATCCTATGACTAATGTGAATATAGAAAGTGTCAGTTATAGAATACAAATATTTTATGGCACGCAATTAGTTGCAAATCAAATGTTTTTTGATAAAGACGGAGAGCTAGATATCAAAATACAACCAAAATCAGGGTGTCAGCAAGAAGAATTGTGGAAATGTACAAAATATTATGGAGACGTTGATCCAATTGTACCAAATGCTTTAGCTTCCACATCTTCTAGCATACCTGTGATTTCTGGACCTGTATTTATTAATAGTGGGCAATATACTATAAAAACTGACATAATAGGGGCAAAAAATCCAAAAACCCAAACTGCTCAGGATATTCACTTTGAAACTATTGTAATCATACCTAATGAACAACAATTTAAGATGATTGCATCTGGCACTGAATATTCTATTTCTGCAAAAAATTTCCAAGATCCAATTACAAAATTACACTATGATGAATCTTCCAAGTCAATAATCTTTGAAATGCCTTTTGATTGGGCGCATGTTGAACACATAGATTTTGTAAAAAATTATTTTGAAATTCCAAAAAATTTCTTACCTTTTCAAAATGTGAACAGCTTTTATGGCAAAGTTAATGACATTTTAATTCTTCCAAAAGATTTGCATTATGATAAATATTCAAGCAAAAATACTAACATAATACATTTTATGATTAATAATGACGAACTACAACAATTCAAAAACTCTGATTCTAAACTAAATGTTGCAATTATTCCTGAATCTCAATCATCAATAGTGTCTGAAGAACTTTTGTTTGATAATGGATTTAAGGCTCTTGCCTCTTATGATTCTCGATATTCTAAAAGCAAGGATTTTCTTTTTTCTATTGTATTTTTTGATTCCAAAGGAAATCTAGCCACTGATATACGATACGGGTATGGTCTAAAGGACCCATCTGGAAAAGAAATTGCAAACACTGGTGGAAATCCAAATCATTTGGGAATTGCTTTACCAAATGGCATTGATACAAGAATACTCGATGCTTCTCTAGAAGGCAAGTATTCGATGCAAATTGTACTGTTAGGAATTGGGTATGACGACTTTGAAAGACCTATTTTTAAAAAATTTGAATTTGAAATGGTAAAATCTGAAATGCCAAAAACCGTGATTCCTGTTTCTGTCATTCCATCTTGGATTAAAAATAATGCTGGTTGGTGGGCAGACGGATCCATTGACGATAATTCATTCATTCAAGGAATCCAATTTTTAATCAAAGAAAAGATAATTAGTATTTCATCCACTCAAAATTCAGGAACCGGTTCAAATGAAATTCCCAGTTGGATTAAAAATAATGCTGGTTGGTGGGCAGACGGATCCATTGACGATAATTCATTCATTCAAGGAATCCAATTTTTAATCAAAGAAGGCCTAATCAACCCTTGAAGATGAATAATGCATTTGAATAAAAAACCACAATTCTATGGATTGACTTGTTGACCTTTTGTTCTCTGAATTATTTCTGACCTTAATGTGGCAAAATCTGATGTGATTTTTGTATTTGTCTTAATTTCAACTAGTTCTTTTAGAATTTTTTCTAATAACTCTATTATTCTTTGTTGGTTTTCTTGATCATTTGGCATATTGTTTGATAATTTTTTTACTTTTTAAGTTTTATACGGTCAGACACTGTATTGATGATGCTTGTTTTTTTATGTGTCTGCTCAAATGTAAATTAATTGTATCCTATTTTTTAGGCTGCCTTTGTTTTGTCATCTACTAGCTTGAATCTTGATAGTACTTTGTACATGATGAATACTATTAGAGCAATTATCACAAAATCTATAATATTCGCGATAAAATCTCCATACTTAAATTCTGAAATAGCACCAGTTGCACTATTGACAATATTGCTTTGAAGTGTCTTAAGATCTCCTGACGGTAGTACCAATCCTACAATTGGATTGATAATGTCAGTTACTAGTGCGCTAACTAATTTTGATGCTGCTGCACCTATGACAAACGCGATTGCTAATCCAATAATGCCAAAGGTCTTAAGAAAACCCATGAATTCTTGAATAAAGCTTTGTTTTACAGGTGGTGCTTCAGTCATAAATTTCAAGAAATGTTTCTGCAATAAAATAAAACCTGATCAAAAATATTGATTTATCACAGTAAAATAATTTTCATCGTTTTTGATCGTCCTATTATTTTCTAGATTAACCCCAAACTATAGATCATTATTTCTGCTGTGTTAACTCTTGTTAACACCTAAAAAATAAAATGAATCTTAATTCTTTGATGTTTTCTAAGACTTTGTTTCTTCTTTATTTGATTTTAGTTTGTTACAAATAGAACAATCTTGTATCATTGATTTGATTTTTTGTTTTAATCCCATGTTGACACGCTTTTTACTCTGAATATAATCTGTAACTATTTCTCTAATTTAACCTCAAATCCCTCTTTTAATGAGGGAAATATTGGATCTAAACTTTGAAATATCGTATTATGGTTGATGTATCGTGACTACTGCTTATGTTATGATTAATTGTGAACTTGGTGCAGAAGAGACTATTATGGAGAAATTAAAAGAAATAGAACAGGTTAAAGACGTATTTGGAACCATTGGGACACATGATATGATGGTAAAATTAGACGCTGAAAATTTTGAAAAAATTAGAGAGATTGTCTCCAGAAACATCCAAAAAATAGAAAAAATTCGAACAATCTCAACACTTGTAAGAAAAGATAATTGAAATTATGGATTAGATGAATTAAATGTCAAATGAAAAAAATGAGATTGAAAAATTAATTGACACTATGATATCTAGCGGCGATGAATTAGTTCAAAAACTCAAAACTGTTTTGCCTGATTCCTTATCTGAATCTATGATGCTATTTCATGAATCTAACGTTACAAATCTTACAAAAATTAAAGAATTTCTAAATAAATAAGCACAGTCACTAAGAATTTGTACTATATGCTTTTTAATCTTTAATTGGATATTCTAACATGACTAGGTCTCGTACAATTTCTATTCTTGTTAACAAAAAAACTGGTGATACATTTGATGCTATTTTGAATTGTCCTCCAAAAATGATGCCTGATGCTAAGATGACTGCTGATGGCTGGTGGTCTTTTTCAACACCTAGAGGAAACGCCCGATTGAAATTCAAAGAAAACAAGTCTCTTGGAATTTTAGACCATGTGTTTATTGATCAAGAGTCAAAATGGGATGTTCCAATGCGAATAGTTTCTAGTGGCGATGATTCTGAAGTAATAATTACTTTGATAAAACCACACGAACTGACCGATAAACAATTCAATGAAAGAATGATAGAACTAGAACAAGTATTTGTAAATATGAAAAAAATTATTGAACTACAATAATCAAAAAATTACATGTGAAATTGTTTCTAGAAATTTTTAGATAACATTTCTCTTTTCTACATTATATGTTTTGAAAAATTTTACCCATTTTTACCACTACACTTTGGGCATAAATTAAGAACAAAACATACCTTAAGGTTAAATATAATTTTTGTAAGTAAAACCAGAGATATGCCTTATGAAGAAATCTATTTTCAGCGGTTAAAAGAAGATAATCCTGAAGAATTAGAGGAATTATAATTACTCAAAAACAGCTAAATTTTTGTTCTATCATTAATTTTGTTTTTGTCTAGTCTTTCTCTAGATTCTTATCACCACCAGGACCTACCATGTCTTCTGATTTTACCTCGTTATCCCATTTGCCTTTAACTCCTTTGACCAACGATATGATTCCACTCACAATCAACACCAGGACAATTGCAAAAAATAAAGTTTGATCAAAAATCTTCGATGAACAGCTGACTGTAACTGGTTCTTTGTCATCATAATCTTCATAACATTCACCAAATTCACTGGCTTCTATGTTTGCAATTTGATAGTCATGTCCAAACACACCTAAAATCAAAAACCCTGAAAAAATAAACACAATACCGATAATGATATAGCGCATATCACTCATGAATTTATTTTTGCAATATACTATTTACACTTTGATTTGTATCTTTTAGTGCTATTTTTCCAGCGATTTTTTTAGATTTTCTAAAGATGCCTCATAAAACGTTCCCATAAATGTTACAAATCTCATAAATTCTTTCATTGACATCTTTTTACTATTGAAATAAGATTGCCATGTTAACTGAGTTGTTTTTTTGTTTTTTGATTTAATTGAAATTGTTGCTACATATGCTCTTAGTGGTAATCCCTCTGTTGCAACGTATGTAAAATATTCATCTTCTTTCCATGCAACTACATGTTCTTCAATAGTATTGCCATCTGCAAATGTAATCTTGCGTATTGCCCCCACATTTCTTCTTTTTTTCGAAAGATATGTGGTTTTTTTGACATCTATCACCCATGATGAAAGTCCTGCTATGTTGCTTATTTTCCGCCAAACTTTTTCTTTTGATGCTTTAATTGTAATCGTTTTCTTTACTGAATCAGTATGAAATGATTTTTTCACATTTTTTGTCATGTTGTTTGTATTTCTGAGTGAGTTTTAAATTTTATTTCTCTAACACATTTAATCCCCTGAGATCAAGTCTAACAAATGGTCTTTGGATGGGGTAAAAAGAAAGACGAAAAAACATCTAAAGAAACTCCTTTGCAAAAACAGATTCAATTATCTGACGTATCTAAAATCATCCATCAAATACTTGAATTAAGAACCTCGCAGATTCTCTCTGACATAAAATCCATCAGAAACAATACTGAACCGCTAATCCAAGAACTCACCATGATCGGAAATGCACTTGAAAAAGATGATCTTCAAGTCGATGAGATAGATAAGCACCTTAGAATAATTGTAGTTAGAGGTAAACAGCAAGTAATTGACATGATAAAAAAAGATGCAACACATTTACCTAATATTGCCTCTTATAATGACGCTGAAAATCTAAGTGTTATTTTAAATCAAATGTTAAAAAAAATTGGTGATGTCCTTGGACGACAGACCAGAGTAATACATATTTTTGCCAAAAAATATGCAGAAAAATTAAAAGAAATTTTAATACAAATGAATTCAAACCATGTTGAAATTCAACAACTGTTAAAAAATTATGATAATACAAAATATATCTCTGCTGAAATTTTAGAATTATTAAAAGAAATTGTTGATTTAGAAAATAATCTTACTAAGAAAGAACAAAGAATTGCTGAAATTCATAGTTTTGTTGATTCTCTTGACAAAAAAATTTTTTCTTTTGAAGATTCAATTAAAAAAATACAATCTTCAGATGAATATGGAAAATTTTTAGATTTGAAACGAATTTTGGATGAATTTACTATCAAAAAACATCAAATAAAAAATGACATTGACTCACAATTTACAAAAATTTCTAGACCTCTTAGTAGATATGAATATGTTTCATCATTGGATAAAGAACAAAAAAATCTACTGTCCAAATTAATTGAAGATCCATTTGAGGTATTGCTTTCAAAGAATAGAGATTCGATAATACTTATTTTGGAAAATGTAAGAAAAGGGATTACTTCTGGCTCTATCTCTGTTAAAGATACTGAAAAATCATTCTCTCAAATAACTGAAACAGAGGAAGCATTAGATGGATTTATCAAACAAGTAACTGCCTTTGTAGATAAAAGGCAAAACATTCAAGACCAAATGATTGCACTTGAATCAAATGAATTATCTGATCTTACAAGCGATCTGAAAAATGCTCTATCGGATAAAGAAGATTCTAAATTAAAAATCAAAACATTTCAAGATGAAATCAACGAATCTCATTCTAATGTTCCCAAATTAATCTCTGATATTGAAGTCAAACTAAGAAAATTCTCTAATACTGTTTACACTATCACTTATCCTAAATTTAATTAGTTCTAAACTATGATATCTTGACATGTTATTCAAAAAGAAAAAACTTGAAAGACAGGTTTCTTTACAAAAAAAAGTTCTGGATAGCATTTTATCTTATTGCCAAATGAAGCATCCCAATGAAGGTATTCTTATTTTGAAAGGTAAGTCAAAACAAGGGCAGATCTTAATTGATGGACTAGTAATTCCACCGTTTAATTATTCTGGACCAACATTTGCGGGATTCCCTCAATCTTTTTTGCCTTTTGATATGAGTTATGTTGGAATCGTTCATTCTCATCCAAGCGGTTCTGCTAATCCATCTGTCACCGATCTTCACAACTTCTTTGGATTGGTGTCACTAATTGTAAAATCTCCCTACGGAGATGATGATATCTTTGCTTGGGATAGTAATGGGGATTCCATAAATCTAGCAATTATCTAAATTAAAAAATCTCTCTCTCTAGTTATAATAGAAAGAATGAGAAATCCTGACAAAACTTTATAAGTATTTTGAATGTATTTTCATTGAATTGTTTAATTATAAGACTTATTTGATATTCTTGTTTGCATCACTTGGTATTAGCATTGGACTGCAAATGGTTCTTCCATTTCCATACGGTCTTGGTGCGGCTCTAGCTATTTTCATAGCGTTTCCAATGTTGTTAAGAAAACGATACATGGGTCGTATGAAAGGATATGGCGATTCTGGAACTGGCGGTGGATTCTTTGGAATGAACTCTAGTGGTACTGGGATACGCTATGTGTGTCTGGTTTGCAGTAACAAACACAAAGGTGGCACTTGTCCTCGATGTGGTTCTAAAATGCAACGTGCTGATTTTTAAAAGATAAAAATGTCCTTAGATGAAATCCGAAAAAAAGTCCTATACCAAAACTCCATTGATGTATGGATTGGAATAAGTAAAGAAAAAAACATAGACTGGGTTGATACTGAAAATTACAAAAAGTTCATTGCTTTTCTTCTAAAAAATAATCTAAACATGAAACAAATGTCCATTTGCTTTGATGAATCAGACAAAGCATCTGAAGGTGGTCACAGCAAAAAAGTATTTGCTAACAAGTTGGCAGCATTCAATGATGAAAATTCATCATGCTATTCAATAAAATTAAATGATAGTGCTATTGAATTAATTCGAAAATTTGACCTCTAGTTTTATTATCTTTTTAACTTTGGATTTACAATCGCATCTAATGCATTACCTATAAAGACAAAAGCAAGTCCAGTTATTGCTATCATTATCCCTGGCGGCACTATCCACCACCATAATCCTCTAGCCGCCGCACCGTATACATTGGCATCATGTAAAATTTGACCCCATGTTGGAAATGATGGATCACCTAATCCTAAGAAACTGAGTCCTGCTTCTGTTGTAATTGCAGCTGGCACTGATATGGCAATACTGGCAAACGCATATGGTAGTAACTGTGGCAAAATATGCCTGAGTACGATCTTTGAATCTTTCTGACCCATCATATTGGCTGCTTCTACATATCCTCTGATCTTGATTTGCAACGCCATACTTCTTGCAACTTTTGCTATTCCGACCCAACCAAATACCATCAAAAATCCAATTATCACAAAAATACTGTTGCTAATTGTAACTGACAGAATAATCAAAAATGGAAGTACGGGTAGTGCATAGATTACATCATTAAACCTCATCATAGTTTCATCTGTTTTTTTACCTCTGTATCCTGCATACACCCCATACAGCAAACCCATTATCACCGATGCTATTGCTACAACCAACCCTATGAAAAGTGCTAAAGGTGTTCCCCAAAGTAACCCTGCGGCTAAATCTCTTCTCAACTCATCTGTCCCCATAATTCCAAAAGCTTTGCCTCCCATGATTAGCCTGGATTCTGGAATCTGATCTTCTGAATTACTGCCATACATCTTAATCAAAAAAATATAATTTCCTTTTAGTGGCTCATGATTCTCTGTTTTAGAAAAAATGATGTCTTCTGCTGATAAATTATTTATAGAAAATAAAAATTTGTTTGATTGCAGATATAGGTTTTTTCTAATCGCATTATCTGTGGAGAATATTCTTTCACTATGAATTGAATTTGAATCTGAATATGGCAATGATGTTGATAATAATTTTAATTGTATTCCATCTGGACGTATTACATCCATTTGTAATAACGGTGTTCCTGAATATTTTGCAGAAAATTCATAAATGAAGTCATTTGGGAAATCCCCATAGTCAAAATTTACTCCAAATTGATGAGATGTAATTGATGTGTCTCCTGATACATCATAGTTGACATTTGGTGTATTCAAAATTTTGTGTTCAGGAATTTTTTCACTCAAAAATAAATTAATCCATACCGGTATGGCAACTTTGGGATATGAAATCCAGTTTCCTGGATTATTCCATTCTTTAAAAGTGTCTACTGGAATTACAACAACTACAATAATTGACGTAAAAATTAAAATCAATAAAATGGCAATGCCTGCAATCCCTATCTTACTTTTAAGAAACTCTGCCTTGATTTCTTGTGGTGTGATGCTACTCATTAGCCTGTTCTCACTCTTGGATCAAAATATCCGTACAGTAAATCTGCAACAAATATGCTAATCAGGAAAAACACTGTCAAAATGTATGTAGCACCAATAATTACGGGTAGATCCATGACTGTAATTGCCTCAAAATACAGTCTGCCCATACCTGGCCAGTCAAATACAGCTTCTGTAATTATTGCACCTCCTAACGAGCCTGAAAGACTCAATGCTAGAATAGTGACTATTGGTGGGGCTGCATTTTTTAGAGCATGTGTGTAGATTATTTTTTTCTGATTAATTCCCATGGTTTTTTTTGCAATTATGAAATCTTCTTGCATTATTCCTACTATGAAATTTCTAACTAAATATGCCCATGATCCAAAACCTATGATTACAATTGTAATCAAAGGCAATGTCATATGATATAGTAAAGATCCGATATAACTTGGGTCTGATGATAGAATTAACGGTGTTGCTCTTGCAGGAAAAATATGATATACAAACGAAAATACAAATATCATTAACATTCCTATCCACCAAACAGGAAAACTAGAGCTAATTATTGCAAAACTGGATGTTATTCTGTCTAGTATTGATCCTACTTTGCTTCCTGCCAGTGCTCCTAGAAAAATACCTATCACTGATATTATGATTGTTGCAGTTGTAAACAGTAGGATGGTTCTGGGTAGTTTTTCTAAAATGATTTCTTTGACATCTGATGATCCTGAATCACTAGTAAGAAATGTTGCATGACCAAAGTCTAGAAATAATATTTTATACATCGTTAAACCTATTCTCTGTGGAGAATACCATGGCTCATCCAATCCTAAAGTCTTGATTCTTTGTTCAATTTGAGTCTGAATAAATAACTCAAATTCATCCACTGATGAAAAACTTTCTGCAATTGCAGGATTTTCTGTAATTTCAGATCTTACTTGAAAAACAACTCCTTGTTTTAATATGCTGTCCATATTTGATCCTACTAGCGCAATTGTAATGAGTAATGTGATCATCAAAACTCCAAACATTGTGATTAAACGCGTAGCAACATATCTCTTCAAAGTCAATAACCAGAAATAGTAAACTCAGTTTATAATAATTGCAGTATGAATATGCATTTAGCTCTGAATAGACTTCATGTGATCTTTGTGCCTAATTTGGCCTCTTGCCTTTGTGTCTCTTTCCTTTAGGTTTTATGACATATTAAATAAAATTAAATTTTGAAAAAATTCTAACTATACGTCTTGAGCTAATGAAAACACTCTATCTTAAGGTAAAAATGATGATATTGATTGGTTTAATGTCATGAAAAAATTAAAGAATAAAAAATAACTATGTGATAACTATCTTATGAGTGCAAATACTATACGAAAGGCCAAAAAACTAGTTGAGACTGGCGGTGTTGTTAAAGTCGATGATGATCTATACCAAATAAAATCTTCATCTGATCCTGAGAAATCCTATTTTGTGACATCTGATACTTGTGAATGCCCTGGTTTTAAAAATTTCTACAAGTTTCATCATGGCAAGGGATTAAAAGCAAATTGTTCTCATTTAGAAGCAATAAGAATTTTCAAAGAATCTTAGATTTTATTTATCTGATGTTTGTGTTGCCAATTTATTTTTTCAATTGTTATTGGACATAAAATTAACTCTAGATAAATTGCACATAATATGATTTAGTCTTAAAATTATTTGGTTTTTATAACATAGAAAAATTGCATTATATGCAACAAATAGATTTTTTGAAATCTTCTGAATTCCTTTCAAAATCACACTCCTTGCATACCTGCCAGCTTCTTTTTTTAAGTATTGTAAAAGATGCTTCATAACTTACAGAGTACATCTTTCCACCACATGAAGGGCATGGTAACGGTATGTCGATTTTCATTGATACTGCTGATGTTTTTTTGATTATAAGGCACGCGTAGAACTGATAAGTCGTTCATAACATCTTGTTTTAAATTGATTGTTTGAGTATTTTAGTTTCGTTTTCGATAAAAAAGTATGTTTTCTTAAAAATCTATAAATATTATGTTCATAGCCGATAAACGTGCATCTCTCTGTTTTATCTGTCATGTTCCTGTCTCTCGTTGTTTCTTTATCACTAGCTAGTATCTCATATGCCGAACAAGAAATCACTTGCATTAGTTGTGTTCAAATTCAATCTTATGAGATTGATCTTTACAAAGAGATGTTTCCATTAACTGTATGGACTGATTTTCAAATTTATGATCACCATTCCACTATCAATGTAAACGGATATTTGAAACCACAAAACACTATAGCACCAATATTAGCTATTGTAACTAATCCTATTGGAAATGTTGTAACTGTTCAACAACTCACCTCTGATGCTGACGGTAATTTTTCTTTTGAGCTAAACACTGAAAGTCCACTCTTAAAACAAGACGGTGACTATATTCTAAAAGTTCAAAGCGGTGCTGAGACTAGACAATTCAAAACAATGTTTACTCTAACTAGTGATCCACTTATTCAACCTCATGTTGTACCTGAATTTGGTTCTGTTTCTCTTCTAATTCTAATTGGCTCAATTATGTCTATTTTGGTTATTGGCAAGTCCTTTTCCAATAGATTTGTCAAGTTCTAAAACTTACACGTTCTTAAACCCCAGTTGCTAAAGCAATCATAACCATATGGATTTAGAAAAATTTCGTAACGATGTTTACGAAGTAACTGATAAACTCTCTAAAAATTTGAAAGAAACTGATTTACCAAAACTCAACTATGTACGTCAACAACTAATAGAAATGTATCAAAAAAATCTTGTAAAAATCAATCACTCTGTTTTAGAGATCATATGTGCATCTAATCTTATTGCACGTGGTTATTCAGTGGAAGTGGAAAAACAAATTTCTGATATTTTAGTATGTGATATTTTTGCAAAAAAAGGAGGCGGGAATACAATTATTGAAATCGAAACCGGTTTCACTCCTCCTGATCATGCCATGGATACTATTGATTATTTCAGTGCAAGAATCATGAGTAAAATTGCTAGGTATAGTCAACACTGCTCAAAATTTTCTTTGGCAACTCCTGTAATAGGACTAATTCCAATTCCAAAAACTTTTCTTGTTCCACCAAATGCAAGAAATGAATCTGATATAGAAAAAATCAAAGAATTATGTGATCGATATTACAAAAATCCACCCATATCATATACTGATATTTTAAATGCCCATTTGCACTCAATTTATCTAATAAATATCGATAAGGGATTTGCCAAAGAGCTTGATCCTCACGGTTACGTAGATCTCACTGATAAACTACTTCAAAGAAGCGAAGTGGAATACTAAGTCAAAATAGAAAAAATACAAATCTATCTTCATTTTACTGCTAAGTATGATTTGTGCTGCTTGTGAAACTAGAAAACACTACGAATGTATTGACTGCGTAAACAATCATGATACGCATCTTTGTCACTGTGATTGCCATGATGAAACTACAAAACCTCATCCTGTCGATAAACCCCATTAATCTCAAAACATGTGGCTAGCCTGCTTGAAATTTTAGTGCCTAAATTTTATCATTCATTCCTATTTTAACTATTGTAGACTAGCCATCTGATCGTAAGAAACATCAAGATTCATAAGGCAAAAAAACTTTCTATCGACAAATTATGGCGACATCCATGGAAAACTTTGGAACATTAGAGTATGTTTTGGATAAATACTCAAAAATTTGGAGTTGGAAGATTACAGGTCAGCGAGCAGTAAGTATGATCTCAAGGCTTGTGCCTGAAGCATGGTATGGTGAAAATATCAATGAGGTAATAATTCCTGATAGTATTGAAAGTGTAAAACAGATCAAATTAATCATGGATAGATATCCGCTTGAAATTCTATCAAAATCTGCATGGCAAAGAAAAATCGTAAAAACCTATACCCCAAAACCTGCACTTCCACCAATCAAATATCATCTACGTCGTGCAAAAGCTGGAGAACAATTCAGAGGAAAATTATTAAATTTTCAAAAAGAAGGTTTAGATTTCTTGTTAAAATCATCTGGTAATGCATTACTTGCAGATGAAATGGGTCTTGGAAAAACTGTACAAACTTTATCTTATGTTGCTACTGAAAAACAAACTTTTCCAGTGCTAGTTGTAGCACCATTAGTGACGCTAAATAACTGGGAGAGAGAAATTTCTAAATTTATGAAGAAAAAAAGTAGAAATGGAAGAATAATCGAATCTGAATCTCCTACATCAACTATTATACGAACTGGCAAGTCAAAAGAACTTCCTGTAACTGATTTTTACATAATAAATTATGAATTACTTTACAAACGTCTTTCTGATTTATCCAAACTTAATCTCAGAACTATTGTATGTGATGAGGTTCATAACTTACGATCAAAGACAACCCAAAAATACAAGGCTGTTAAAAAACTAGCTGCATTACCTTCTCTTTCATATAGAATTGGTCTTTCAGGTACTCCAATTTTCAATAGAGGTTCTGAAATTTGGCCAATTGTGGATATTCTAAGACCTGGGCTGCTTGGTAGTTTTAAGGAATTCTGTGAGTATTTTTGTTATGTTAATGACAAAGGCAAGGCAATTGTACTTGAAAATAAAAGAGCATCACTTCGAAATGAATTACAAAAACATGTCATGTTACGACGAAAAAAATCTGATGTCCTCAAGGAATTAAAAGATAAAGTTCGTTACAAAGAGGTAATTGATGCTGATACTGATTATTACTTTGATGAACTAGGAAAAATATGGACTAAATTAGAAGAAGAGCAAAAAAATGCTGAAACTGCCTTTGATAAATCTGCTTCATATCATAGAGCAATTCAAAGCGAAAGACAGATTGCTGGCGTTGCAAAATTGCCTCACGTAATTAATTTTGTTAAAAACATTATGGAAATAGAAGAAAGTGTTGTAGTCTTTTGCCATCATAAAGTTATTCATAAATTACTGCATGACAGTCTTGGCGAATTCTCACCTGTTTCTATTATTGGTGGTCAATCTGATAAACTACGTCAAGACCAAATTGACAAATTTCAAAGAGGAGAATCCAAATTAATGATAGCTGGTCTAAGAGCTGGAAACGTTGGAATTAATCTGACTCGAGCCAAATACGTAATTTTTGCAGAACTAGATTGGAGTCCTGCAATTCACCGACAAGCAGAAGACAGATTGCATAGAATTGGTCAAAAGAACACTGTTTTTGCATATTATCTTATTGGAAATGGTACATTAGATGATCATGTTGCAAATATTTTGGTGGATAAAAGCTATGAAATTGATTCCATTATGGATGAGACTGCTGATACTTATGAAAACAAAGACAAGGCAGAATTAATTCTTGCCCAAATTCATGATAAAATAAGATCAAAATAACTAAATTTTTAATTTTTCTTTGATTTGATCTAGTTTTAAAATTATGCTCTTTTTGTTGTTAAATTCTGGCTCTTCGCTAATTTCTTTTCTGATTTGATCTTTATGCCTAATTGAATTCAAAAATATCTGAACTTGATGAATTTCCGAAATTATAAAGTGACTATCCGTAATCTATTTTCTTTATTCTTACGGTGCTTCCTTTAGTTTCTAGATAATGTCCAACAAAATTTGTCATTTGTTCTGCAATTTTATATCCCAACGCTCCTTTCATCATACCTGATTTTTCAATTATTTCTGCCAACTCTTCACTAATCTGAATATTAAAAAATGTCCAACCAAATTTTTCAAATGGTTTTTCAATGGTATATCCGTTTTGCACATTACATTCTGTTTCAAGCTCTGCCAATGCTTGTTTTACTATTCGAATTTCTTTCTCATAACTTCTGGTACTAAGCTGAAATAATGGATTCAAGTTGTTTACTGAAAATTATCCTACTAATTATATTGTTTAAGGATCCTGAACTTGTACTTTTATGCCTGAATTGCCATAAAAGATGGCAAAATTATTTTATTTTCCACTTGAAAAATATATGTGGACTTTATTTGATTAGGGTATGGTCAAATATGAATTACCTAGATTGCCATATGCATATGATGATCTTGAACCATATATTGATAAACAAACCATGGAAATTCACCACCAAAAACATCATCAAGCATATGTTGATGGATTAAACAAAACATTAGCAAAAATTTCTAGTGAATTTCATCCGCAATACATTACATCTGTTTTATCTGATCTAAATACCATTCCTGAATCTGTCCGAAGCGAAGTTAATTTTTTTGGTGGTGGTTTTGAAAATCATAAATTATTTTGGGAAACAATGACTCCAAAAAACGATGGAAGTCCTGGCGGTAAGTTAGGTGATTCAATTGATGTGTATTTTGATAACTTTGACAATTTTAAAAAAGAATTCTCAAACAAAGCCATATCTATTGAAGGAAGTGGGTGGTGTTGGCTTGTGTTTAATCAAACTTTTAACAAAGTAGAACTGATCACTACCTCTAATCAGGACAGTCCATGGTCAATAAGAAAAATACCCCTTTTGGGGTTGGATGTATGGGAACATGCTTACTATCTAAAATATCAAAATAAAAGATCTGACTATATTGCAGCATGGTGGAATGTGGTAAATTGGAATTATGTTGAAAATCGATTCTCAGAATTATCTGACTAGTATTCAAATTCATTAACATCTGTTTGTTTTTTTAAAAAAAACATGATGAATGTTTGATATCATTATCGACTTGCTTATCTTTGTTGATTACCATATTAGACTATGAGTAACATCGGTTTGTATCTTGTAAAAAAACCCGGACTGGAAGATGAGAAAATAAAACAAGCCCTGGATATGTTGCTGATAGACAGAAGAAATGAGTTTCGTGAATTATCTGCGGTGCTTTTAAAAACATCAAAATCTATGGAGCCAGTACCAAACTCTGAGCAATTCATATTGAATTTCTGCTTGGAGGTAAACGAAGCATTCAAGACTTGGTCTGGGCAAATGGATTTGCCGATAAATTCTCCACAAAAAGCATTAATCATTCTACGCCAGCTCTCACGAGACAAAACCACAATGAATCAATTGGCACACCTTTTGAATCTCTCATACACACTTGCAGATGAATTCAAAGAAATCTATAGGCGACTAAAATAATTTCTTTTTTTATAAATCTATAATTCCACTGGCCTTTTATTTTCATAATAGTTCTGTCCTAATTACAATAATCTGACCATATGTCTGATGAGGATAGCTAACCATTAATCTTAAGTTTGTAGGATATGATCTAATTTAATGAAAGATGACTTGGCGACTTGTGAGAATTTCAATGAACAGGTTTATGCTGTCTTTCATTTTTTATTTTTCTCAAGAATGATGTCAATAGACGATATTAGTTTAAATCTATTATAAAGTCCATATTTTTGCATGGACTTCATGCTTGAAGAGGAATTAATGGATTTGATGACATTTTGTTTACAAAATCCTGAATCTTCAGAAGTAATAGAAAAAAAGAAAAGAATCACGGAGATTGGGCAAGAACTTTTTTTGGATGGTGGAACCGATGCTCTTGAGAATTTCTTCTTTTCATTAAAAAATAGAATTATTCAAGAAATAGAAAAAGATCCATCCCCATTGCGTTCGCTATGGAATGGACTAACTCCTGAATGGCACTACTAGATATCTCGTTAAGAGTTTCTAGCCTCTACCAATTCTAAAAATAGCTGTACTGCATTTTGGGCAGGTGCCTTTTAGAGCTGGCTTGCCATTTTTCATGGTGTATGGTTTTGCGCCTTCGATGTCTCTTTTATCTCGGCACTTAACACAATATCCTATTGTCATAATACTATTAGGCACGCGGTTCTATTAGCGAGATCTTGTTAAACTTTTTTTACTATGAGGCAAACCTCTGATCTTAATTTTATACCTACAAACAATGTTTTGCATCTAACTTCCTAATTCTGTTCTAAAATGATTATCTAATGATATAGAGATATTGCTGTTAACTAGTAATTTTCAAAATCACATGTTCTGCTAATGCATCTAGTCTTTGCCATGATTTGTTACTTCCCTCCTCTGACACATCCCATACAAAAATCTCCGCGGTATACACATCTGATATTTTTGGCGTCCATGATAGTGCCGGACTAAAAGTTTGTCCAGGATTAAGTGAGCCGCTTATCCATCCTAACGATACAACGATGCCATCTTGATTTTTAACTTGAACAACATATACAAACTTTTGAGATTTTTCTTGGTTATTTTTGACATCTGCAGAAATCTGAACTTGTTGATTTACATTAACCTGCTCTGATATTTTGGAACCAAATGCATTGACAAGTCGTGGATTTGTAATATCTACTCTGTCTAACTGTGTGATCGCAAATACTGGATTAATTAAAACTGTAAAAACTAGCATGATTCCAAAAATGACACTAACTTGCCTCATCCTGATTTTCTGGCAATTTTTTTGTTAATAAAGCGTTTCTACACTTTATCTTGATTCCTTTAGTTTAATTCCCCTTACAAATTTTTTGATATATTGTGACATATCTGATATACGGCATTTGAAAAGTTTTTAATTAATTATCAAAGCTTGATTCTATAGTAATCCCATCGTTCTGGGTCAAATCTTGCCACAAATTCTGCATCTTCTTTGTCTATTCTAGATGTTATTACATCTCTTAATGCAAAACTAGTCAAATATTTGTATTTTTTAGCATGAGCCTGCATAACAAACATGTGACGCATTTCGCTGCCTCCTTTTAGCCCCCAATATCCCATTTTTAATGCTAAAGGTTCTAGAAATATTGTATTGTTAATCCCATAATTCTCATCTCTAATTTCTGGTCTTAATTTGTAATTTTCCAACGGTCCACCTTTAGTAAATCCAACTATCTCCCCATTGCAATCATTTAGTCTAAGGGTATTGAGAATTATGTTTTGATCCCTTACTGACTCTTCAAAATTCTCTTTTGCAAATTGAAGTGGTTTTGGTAACTCTAAAAATATCGAATATATTGATTTGATAAATTCAGGATCTTTTCGTGTTTCTATGTTTTCAATAGTTGGAACCAATTTCAAATTATCATATGTGTAATTTGCTTGTATGGTAATTTCTTGTTGTCTGATATTCATAAATGACAATACTGTGTCAAAAAAATTCTTTCTCATCTGTTTTGGCAATGATTTTAAAACGAATTGACTCATTTCAGTTTCTTTGTTTAGTAGTTCTTCAAAATATGCTACTGAGCTTCTTACAATTAATGATGGTTTCCATGCTAAAGCATGTGCATTCATTTTTGCCATTTCCATGGCTTTTGAAAAATCACCTACAGCATAACCACTAATTCTGTCGATAACTGATAGATACCATCCTAAATTCATAAAATGTTCTTGTTTTGCTTCATTATTTTTTGTCAGTTCTGAATTTCTAAAACATTCTTTGATTTGCAGTTCTGCCTTTTCCTTAATCTGGCCACTCCATGGATATGTTGTTCTTAGTATCAGCACTTTGATTATTTCAAGATCCAAGTTTGCAATATCCAAAAGTTTTCTTAATCTTTTATCCATCGAAATAAATCTCAAAACACTTTCTTCATGTGGTTTGTCTACACTTTTTTGTGGATCAAAATCATGAAATAATGCCGCTACATACAGATATTTCAAATCATTATCTGAAAATTTTTTTGTAGTGTTATTTAGATTTGCAGATAACAGTGAAACATATGTGACTTCTAATTCGTGGTTGATATTGTGATACCCATAGTAATCACTTCCTAATCCCTGTGTTTCAAATAATTCAATAGTATAGTCTAGCATCTCCGCATAACAGTCTTCATCCATGCCGCTTTCCACCACTAGGCTCATGATTTGATTCCGCATAGTGTGGGGTTTTGCAAATTCTTGCAACAAATGTCGATCCTATTTGTTCTTTTTAAGTATGCTCTTGGTTTATTGAAATTTCTTCCAACCCTTGGATAATCTCTGAAAATTTATGCTATTTCATTGGAAAGATTCAATAGAATTGTTATTTTTTTATTTTCATTGTCTGTTGACTTGAGTTTGCTTGAATCACTTATGAGCATTAATGAAAAACAACCATTGGACTATGTTCTACATCTCAATGGTCTCAAATATTCTCTCTCTGATGTTTCTATTGTAAATTCCCCAATCCCTGTTAACTCACCTACTACTCGAGGCGGTGTATATTTTTCTGATACATTTGCATACAAAATAAAAGGAATAATTCATGATCTATCCATTATTCCATTATTATCAAAAACTATGTTGGGCCCAAACACTGAATTTGGCGAAATTAAAATCACAACACAAATTGCTAATCATGATAAAAAAACGACCTTATCTATTTTTACAAATTTAACAAACAGCGTACAAAGCTCATCTAAAATTGAATTAAATATGATTTTGATAAAACTAGAATCTGATTAATCTTTGTTAAGATATGTGTCATATTTTTTACGTAATTCCTCATTTGATAATATCTCATATGCTTTATTGATTTGAACCATTATTTCTTCTGATTTCTCCCCTTTATTTTTATCTGGATGTATTTTTTTTGCAAGTTTTCTGTATTGTTTTTTTATTTCTTCATGTGTTGCATTTTGTGGAATTTCTAATACCTTGTAATAATCTGGCAATGACGAATTTTGAGATGTAATTCTAAATTCTTTGTCTTCTTTTGAGTTCTTTCTATTCCCTAGTTCTTCATAGTCGTCTGACCAATCTGAATGGTATTTTTCATATGTTTTGTCATTTTTTGAATCAAATTCCTTAGAATCATACAATGTTTTTTTTCTTAGAATTATATCTCTTGCAAGATACACAAAAAGACCTATTACTGCTATTGCAAAACTAGCAAATAAAATTATTTTTTGTTCATCTGTTACAATTAACTCCATCTGTAATTTTTTTCCAGCATTATCTGATTGTCCTGAAACATTTTGAATCATGCTTATGACAATTATACTTAATATGATAATGCTGAAATTTTTCATTGTGTTTATGTTAGTCTAAAATCTTCTTTGGTGGTATTTAGAACCACATGTGTTATTGTATTTTCTATATTTTGAATTGATGCTAATCCTTTTACAAAATCACTTAATTCGTTACGAGATTTGAATTTTGCAATAACTAGTGTATCTGTATTTCCTGTAATGTCGTAAACCCCACACACATTTTCTATCTTTGATATTTCTACTTCCATGTCTATGATTTTATCTTTTTTTGCAATGATCTCAATTATTGCAGTCAGATTATAGCCTAATTTTTCATGGTCTATTAGTGCAGTGTATCCTTTGATTATTTTTTCTCTTTCTAATTTTTTTATTCTTGATAATACCGTTACCGTTGATATTCCAAGCTTTAATGCAAGTTGTCTTGCAGATAATCTGGCGTCGACCATTAAATTTTTAAGAATTCTTTCATCTGTTTTGTCTAAATCCATATGTCTTGTATAATCTGAAAATGCATTTAAATTTTAGGTGATTTATTAAATATGTGTTTAATTTTACTTAATTTTTATGAATTTCACGTTTTTTACCTCAATTCAAACTTAAAACAAATGATTGGCAAAACCTGGTGTGGAGCAAATTAAAGAACTGGTTTTAAAAGGTAAAACTCTTCTAGATTCGGGTAATTTTGAAGATGCGCTAGGTTATTTTGAGCAGGCATTACTGTTGAATCAAAGCAACCCTGAACTGTGGAATTTTAAGGCTGTAACACTGCGCAGTTTAGGCAGGTATGAGGAAGCCTTGGAGTGCTTTAACAAGTCCTTGGAGATTGATCCAAGAGATAAGCACGCATCATGAATCATATTTTTGTCTGTAATTTCTTATTTTGATTGTTTTTTACGACAAGTGGGTTTCTGACCACAATATTTACGAACAAATCCAATCAAGTATTCCCGAATTTCATACTAGTTATTATAATGTGACACATCAGTGATACTGTAATGGTTTTACAATCCCTTAATGCTGATAATTGTCCTCGTTGTGCAAAAAATTCGCTATTAACTGATGATGTTACTGGCGAAAGATTTTGTGGAAAATGTGGATATGTAATTTCTGAGAAATCACAAGAATCTGGACCTGAATGGAGATCTTTTACACAAGATGAACATGGCAATAAAGCAAGAGCAGGGGCACCAACATCACTGACTATGCATGACATGGGATTATCTACAATCATTAATCCTATGAATAAAGATGCATCTGGAAAACCCCTCACTGCATCAATGAAAAGTACAATTGAAAGATTGAGAACTTGGGACAGTCGAAGTCAAGTTCATGAGTCTGTTGATAGAAATCTTAGACAGGCATTAAGCGAATTAAACAGACTAAAAGACAAACTTGCACTCTCTGATGCCGTAATTGAAAAGGCAGCTTACATTTACAGAAAAGCTATTGAGAAAAAATTAGTACGTGGAAGATCCATATCTGCAATGATTGCATCTGCACTTTATGCTGCATGTAGAGATACAGAAACACCACGAACTCTTAACGATGTGGGGGAAGCTGCAAATTTAAAGAAAAAAGACATTGCCCGATGTTATAGATTGTTACATCGAGAACTAGACCTAAAGATGCCTGTAGTTGATCCAATTCAATGTGTTGCGCGTATTGCAAGTAGGATTGGAATTACAGAAAAAACAAAACGTTATGCAGCCAAAGTTCTAAAAATATCCCAAGAACATGAAGAATCTGCAGGAAAAGACCCAATGGGTCTTGCAGCAGCTGCACTATACCTGGCATGTGTTAAAAATGGTGAAGATATAACTCAGCGCGATATTGCTGAAGCTGCAAGTGTGACTGAAGTTACCATAAGAAATAGGTACAAGGGTCTAAAATTAGATCAAAACATGGACCTATAAAATAATCTTATTTTCTCAGAGCTAACCAATTGTGAATCTATATTATTGATAAAATGTTATCAAAGACATATTGAATAAAGTAGATACAATGTTATCACAAGCTTATGACCTTTGTGAAGATGGTAATTTTTCAGATGCACTGAAACTATATGATTTAGCATTAAAACAAGAGCCTGGAAACATTAATGCCATAATAGACAAAGGTGTAACTCTACAAAATTTGGGTAGGATAAAACAAGCTATAAAATATTATGATAAAGCACTCTGCATTGATCCAAAAAATATCAATGCACTAGTAAACAAAGGAGCATCATTGCATACAATTGAAAAATACAAAGATGCAATCAATTGTTATGATTTGGCCCTTAAAGTTGATAAAAAATGCGCGATGGCCTTAGCTTACAAAGGACTATCGCTAGGTGAGCTTGGAAATCTTGTAGATGCATTAAAGCATTTTAAAAAAGCATTGTCTATTGATCATGATTATGACCTTGCTAATCTTAGCAAAGAAATGGCTAAAGAATTGTTAAAGTCTATACAAAAACAAAAATCTAAAATACAGTAACGTCGCCTGGTGCTGGTTCACGCTTTGTGTTTTTATCATGTGATTCAAAAAATTCTTTATGCTCTGTGTTTTGATGCTCTCTGAGTTTATCTATATTTTCAAATCCTACATGACACAAGTAACACTTTGGCTTATGTTCATCCACAAGTGGTAGCACCATAACGTTTGTAACTTGTTTGCCTACTTATTTCTTGAGACTGACAGTTAAGAAATATATCCTTTAATGATTGACTTGTTTTGTGTTAGAACAATTAGTAGGTGAATCTAAGGCATTAGATCGAGCAATTGCTGGCGAAGAACTATCTCATGATGATGGTATGGAATTGATGAATTATGATAATTTACACCTGTTAAGTGCAGTTGCTGATAATGCTAGAAAGAAGTTAGTTGGCGATACAGTAACTTTTGCTGCATCATATTACATGAATTACACAAATGTCTGTGCCGCAAGTTGTCAGATGTGTGCATTTTATAGAAAAGATGGTGCTGAAGACGCATACACTCTCACCCCGGAGCAAATTGAACAACGTGTTGCTATTGCAAAAAATATGGGTGCAACCGAAGTTCACATTGTAGGTGGTTTTCACCCAAAACTTCCTCTTGAATATTATGAAGACATGATGAAAGTCATAAAGAAAAATCATCCACAATTAAAAATTAAGGCACTTACTGCAGCTGAAATTTTCTATCTATCTAAATTAACCAAAAATTCTATCAAGGAGATTCTTTCTCGTCTTAAAGACGCAGGTCTTGACTCGATGCCTGGTGGAGGAGCTGAATTATTCCACCCTGAAATAAGGGAAAAAATTGTTAGGGGAAAATGTTCTGGGCAAGAATGGTTAGATACAATTGAGCAAGCTCATAATCTTGGAATCAAAAGTAATGTAACAATGCTGTATGGTCATATTGAAAAACCATCCCATATCATTGATCATCTGATAAAAATTCGTGAATTACAAAAAAAGACTAAAGGCTTTATCACATTAATTCCTCTTAAATTCAGTCTTGATAATACTGAACTTGAGCAAGAACATCTAGTCAATAATGAATGCTCATCTGTGTATGATTTGAAAATCATTGCATTATCTAGGTTAATGCTTGCAAATGTGTTGAATAACATTTCTGTTTATTGGGTTGCGTATGGTAAAAAACTTGCACAAGTTGCATTGTCTAATGGTGGAAATGACTTGGTAGGAACTGCATTTTCTGAAGAAATTTACCGTGCTGCTGGAAAACCTACTGCTTCATCTGTAGAAGAGTTGGCTACTATGGTAAAAGAAATCGGGCGTCAACCAGCACAACGTGATACTTTTTTTAATATTATTAAGAGATTCTAAATTTACTTTTTACTTAGATGTTTTTTTATAGACTCTAATTTTTCTTCCATTTTTGCTTGCTTGTCTTTTCTAGAGTCTATTTTTAAAATCACTTCTACTCTATTTACTCCTAGATTATGGACTACTTCCATGATGATTTTTGCAGCTTCGTAAATTTTATCGATATTCTCTGACTCTAAAATGGTTCCCATAGAATTTAGCTCGTATCTAATTTCCTTGATGTTTTGTATGGCTTCTATTCCTTTAGCAATGTAGAAACTTACACTTGTATCATTTGTCCCAATTGGGTATATGCTGATTTCCGCGTGAATCAATACTGGTTAATCATAATTTTGGAATTAAAATGTTTGAAGTTTAGGTAATTGGCTTTTTTTCTTCTTTTTCTGGGCTGTCTTTTCTTCTCCTTCTAGCACCAAAACTAACCAAAATTAACATAAATCCAATTCCAATTAAAATTCCTGCAAAAGTAGTCATGTCTTGATTTTCTTGTTGTTTTGTCATCAAATCTAGGATCTCCTCTTCAGTCATTCCAGATTGACCTACGGGCATTGCGGCATTGAGATTAATCATGATGATTATTCCTACTATTAACATTGTAATTCCTCCTGCAAATATTTTTTTATCTACTGGCATTTCTTTCTCACTAAAAATTGAACTTCATCATATATTAGGTAATATGAATGGAAATTATAATTCACTTTCTCCAACTATTTTTTCTATTGTTTTGATGCATCCATGACACATCATTGATTTATCTGACATATTGCGTATTGTTTCATTATTTTGAAATTCTGAATCATATGTGATGCCTATTACTGTTTTATTCCACCATACTTCATAGTCTTTTTTCTTTTTTCCACAAACAAAACAATTTATCATGTTTTAATCTATACGACGTACTTTTGACGATGCTCTTAATGTCTCACCAAAAGAATATGGCGGCTTTGGAATCACGGGTAATATTGAAACATTGTCTCCTATCATTTTTTGTATTTCTTCATCATACACTGACAATGTTTTACATTTTGGGCAAAACCAACCCCGACCTTTTATAAAACTACAACATTCAATTATAATGTTAAATCCACATGCAGGACATTTGCCTGGCTCTTTCTGAATATATTTTACAAATTCAAAAACTATGCGCTCTACACTCATAATACTGAATCAAAACCACTGATTTTTTAAATTATGTGTTAGTTGACTTGCTTTAGACGTACGAATTATGAAGGTATAACGTTACTATCCCTCAAGAAGGCTTTATCAGGCGTGCAAAGTCCATTGTTTTGACTTTACTATGAAAGCATTATACAAAAAGGAAACACTACAGGATCCAGAATCTGAAAATAACACATATTCAAATTTTACATTAAAGCGTGATACTGAGTTTTGCTGTGAAAAATTCAAAAACTATTGTAAAAAATTTACTGGCTGGAGTTATGAATATGGCAAATTTTCTATAGTGGACCAAATCACATATGAAGGACATTCAGTACAATCTATTGATTTTTGCCCTTTTTGCGGGGAAAAAATAGAATACGAAGATGAAAATGCTCCCCAGAAAGTAAAGAAAAAGAAAGTCAGAACATTCTAAGTGTTAGTAAACATTGTAAAACTAGAAACCTTCTGGAGGTTTTTGAACAAAGACATTACAAACAAGTGCATCAGTTTTGAAATCTCTGTATTGCACATTACATGACACAAACTTTCCTTTCAGTGCCATCTCTAGGTCTGTCTGTGTTGTTTCTTGATATTGAGGTTCATCAGGATTGTCAATTTTGGCAATTATTACGCGCTCTTTTCTAGCATATTCTTCTTTGTTGTCTTTACGAAAATGTGTAACTAGAAGCTCAAATGTATTATTTGACAGACAACCTATTACTGGTCCTCCTATTCCGTCTCCCATTAAGTTGTAAACTTTTTTGCAATATAATTACTTGATGGCTATGCTAAGTGTAAATTCTGGTACCAAGTTTTTTTGTTTTGCCATTTCAAACATTCTTCTTATTGACTCTTCTCCTTTCTCCCCCATATTCACGGTAATTTTATTTACATACATTTTTACAAATTCTTCAATCAACTCTCTTGGTTTTCCTCTGCTGTACTGCATTGCATAATCTATTGCATCATCTAGATTATTCAATCCATACTCTATTGATGCTTGCAAATACTGATCAAATTTATGAATTGTATTCATTCCTAGATTGGTCTTCATAACATTGATTCCTAGTGGAACCGGTAGCCCATTCGTTTTTTCATCCCACCACTTTCCAATATCTAAAATTTTGACATTTCCTTCTTGTTCATATGATAACTGAGTTTCATGAATGACCAATCCTGCATCTACTTTGCCATTTCTTACAGCCTCTGGAATATCGCTAAAATTCATTTCAACATAATCAAACTTACCTATCATTAACTGAAGCAATAAAAACGCAGATGTCATTTTTCCAGGTATTGCGATTTTGCATTTTTTAATCTCATCAATTGTCATTTGTTTTTTTGCCGTAACAATTGGACCATACCCTATCCCAAAGCTTCCCCCGCTTCTCAAAACAGTATATCCTGGAATGTAAGCGCAAGCATGAACAGACACTGCTGTAACATCCAGTTCTGGATTTGTTGCTTTTCTGTTTAGCTTTTCAATGTCTTCAATTACATGATTCACAGTAAACTCTGAAGATGTTACTTTTCCTGTAAACATCCCATAAAACATGAATGCGTCATCTGAATCTGGTGTATGTCCTACAGAAATTTCCACATGTTACTTCTGAATAATCGTTATAAAAATCAAAACTAGACTGTTTTTCTAATCTGATGGTGATTTCTGTAAAAAAATGATACTGTAATTTTCAAAGAAAAAAATTCTCAGAACAAGTAATGTAAGTGATAAAATGATCTATTGATCTTTCTCATAAGATTTAATAGCTGAATACTTAGGTTTGCGAATATGGCAAAATTCAAGTCAACAATTGAAGTACTAAAGATTATCAAGAATAAAGACAATATTCGTAACTTTAGTGTAATTGCACATGTTGATCACGGAAAAACCACTATGAGTGATAGTCTTTTGGCAAATTCTGGGATTATTGCCCCGTCTGCTGCTGGAAAAGCGCTGGCAATGGATTTTGATAAAGAAGAGCAGGCAAGAGGAATTACAATTTATCAAGCAAACGTAACATTACACTTTACACAAAAAGACAAAGAATACGTCATTAACATGATTGATACCCCTGGACACGTTGATTTTAGTGGAAGGGTAATTCGAAGCCTTAGAGCAATTGACGGAGCAACGGTTGTATGTGATGCAGTTGAAGGAATTATGACTCAGACAGAAACTGTAACAAGAATGGCACTAGAAGAAAGAGTCAGACCAGTTTTATTTATCAACAAAGTGGATAGACTAATCAAAGAACTTCGTTTAACTCCAGAACAAATGCAAGATACACTTGCAGGTGTAGTGTCTAGCTTTAATCAACTAGTTGATACTTATGCAGAACCAGAATACAAAGAAAAATGGAAAGTTTCAATACAAGATTCTAGTGTTACCTTTGGCTCTGCTAAAGACAAGTGGGCATTTAACGTAGATATTATGAAAGAAAACGGCATTACATTCAAAGATGTTATTGATGCGTATAAAAATGAAAAAGTTGATGACCTAGTAGCAAGAGCTCCATTAGCTGACGCCGTATTGGGAATGGTAGTCAAACATGTCCCACCACCAGACGTTGCTCAAAAATATAGAATTCCTCAAATTTGGAAAGGAGATCTTGAATCTGATATAGGAAAAGCACTTTTGGCATGCAGTGATGATGGTCCAACAATCATGATGGTCGTTAACATGGTACTGGATCCTGCTGCTGGACCTGTTGCAATTGGCAGATTATTTTCAGGAACAATAAAGGATGGGCAAACAATTAACATTATAGATTCAAAACGAGAAGGCAGAGTTCAATCTGTAAACTTTTTCATGGGCAACCAAAGAGAGCAAGTCGGTGAATTAGGTGCTGGAAACATTCCTGCATTATTGGGATTAACTGAAGCTCGAGCTGGCAATACAATTTCATCTGTTAAAGGTATTCCAATGTTTGAAGGAGTCAAGTATGTTTCAGAGCCTGTAGTTCAAATTGCAATAGAGCCAAAGCATCCAAAAGACTTGCCCAAACTAGTTGAGGTTCTCAAACAACTAACAATTGAAGATCCTAACCTTGTAGTAAAAATTGACGAAGAAACAGGTGAAACACTTGTTGCCGGAATGGGTGTACTACATCTTGATGTAGCAACTCATCGTATTCAAGACACTAAAATAGAAATTATTACATCAGAGCCACTTATCAATTATAGGGAAACTGTCAAAGGCAGCTGTGACCCAATAATGTCAAAATCTCCAAATAGACACAATAAAATTTTCATGAAAGTAGAACCATTAGAGCCAGCTATTGCACACATGCTCCGAACTGGTGAAGTAAGTGACATGAAAGACAAAAAGGTTGTAGCTGATCTTCTCAAGGGCGCTGGTTGGGATACTGATACCGTTAAGAGAGTTATGAAATTAGACCCACGTGGAAATGTTATGATTAATGGAACAAAAGGTGTTCAATTTATTCAAGAATCTACAGACTCTATTAATTCTGGATTTGAAGAAGTAATGAAAGAAGGTCCTTTATGCAAAGAGCAAATGAGGGATTGCAAATTTATTTTTACTCACTTTGTTCCTCACGAAGACACTGCCCATAGAGGTCTGTCCCAATTAGGTCCTGCTTCTAGACGTGCTTGCATGGGTGCATTACTAACAGCTGGAACTACAATACTAGAACCAATGCTTGCAATTGAAGTTAGAGTTCCAACTGATCTTGTAGGAAACGTTGCAACCGTATTATCTGGAAAGCGTGGCAAAGTACTTGACATGGTACAAAAGGGAGCTTCCAGTATTATTGTAGGTGAAATTCCAGCATCTGAGACATTTACACTTTCAGAAGCAATGAGAGGTCAAACAGCTGGACGTGTAACTTGGAATACTTCGTTTAAGGCATGGACTGAGTTACCAAAATCTATAGCTACTACTGCAATTGCAGAAATAAGAAAGAGAAAGGGTCTTGCACCAGAACCACCTGGAATTGACGAATATATCGACAGAGAATAAAAAGGGAACTCCCCGATTCTAAGCAAAAAGTATGCTGTGTTGTCGTAAAGTTCTAAATCCTTAAGTTAATACAAAATTTAGAAAATTATGGGCTTATTTGGTAAGAAAAAGGAAAACCTAGAAGATGAAAAAACAGAAGAAACATTATTTGTGGACGGTATGATATTTAGATTCAAGGCAATAGACAAAGTCCGTTTGCCTGATGGATTTCTTGAAGTAACTGGAATATTAGATCAACTCGATTCTCCTTTCATAAAATATGATTCCGAAAAAGATTTAGTTGAAATCAAATTTGATCATGTCAAACACTATATTCCATATGATAATGAAAGTGTTAAAAAAATCAATGATTATTTTATCAACAATGTAATTGAAAGCTTGGCAAGTATTGGAAAAAAATATGAACTGATAGAATCAGGGGCTATATTCAATGTTCAAGGAGTTCAAACTATAATGTTTTTCAAAAAAGATACTGATTTTGATAATATCTACGGCTTATCTGAAAAACAACTTCAATACATGAAAGAGACCATTCTAAAACAACAAAAATAAACCTAAACTACTAAATCCTTAAGTTTTTAGAACATACTTTTGGTTATTGGCTAAAAAAGGTGAAAAACTTTCAGAGGAAACTAAAAGAAAAATGCGTGAATCTAAAATCAGAGATAAAGAACTATGCAAACATTGTGAAAAATTGTTTGTAGATTTAGATAAACATAAAGGGAATTGTAGGAAAAACCCTGAAAATAAAGAAAGATTCCATAATGAAAGAATGGAGTATCTTTCAAGAGAAAATATAAAATCCCGTGTCCAATCCCAAAAGGCCACTGTCTGGAGAAAATGGTATCCAGATAATTCAAAGAGGCTTATTGAAAAACGAAAAAAGAATTATCCAAAAGAGAAAGACAAACTCAATTCCCAACGAAATATCCGTAGACCCAAAAATGATGAAAAAACAAGAAATTCATTATTTGGTGTTTTAGGGGGTTACATCTGTGCTCAATGTAAGTTTAATGATCATAGATCTTTAGATATAGATCATATTCATAATACAGGTCATTTAGATAATAAACGATTTTCTGACGATAGACAAAGAAATGCATATTATGTTAAACACCCTATTGAGGCAATAAACAATTTACAGATTCTTTGTTCTAACTGTAATACCATTAAAGAATATGAAAGGAAAAATAAAAAATGGAATGAATCAACACATAGCACACGTAGTATAAGAGACCATGAAGAATATCAAAAGTTAAAGAATTCAGTGTTTCAAATTTTAGGCGGTCACAAATGCTCTAATCCTCAATGTGGATTTAATGATCATAGAGCTTTACATATAGATCATATTCATGGGGATGGTAGATTAGATCGAGAAAATTATTCAAGACAAAATGATCTCTTTAGATTCATCATAACAAATTCTGATGAAGTAAAAAAGAAATTACAGATATTATGTGCTAACTGTAATCAAATTAAAGCAAGAACAACCTGATTCTAGTTTCAGATAGTAATATTTTTAGCTAAGTAACGCGTGAAGTATCATAGAGGTATCATGAAATACATCAATGCTTGCATTTGTATTCAAAATAATATTTCAAATTAGAATTCCTTTGCATTATTGCCAATAAAGGAAAACGAAATTACTATGTTGATCTCTCAATTATTTTCCCTAACAACAAGTTACACTTGGATCATGTCCTAATTGACCTGTGATTTGTTTCTCAGTTGTGTCTGCTTGTTTTTGAATGATCTCATTTCCCCACTGTTGCAATCTTTCATTGTTTTGTAGATTAAAAGCCAAATCAAAAATGGGATTCATTGTATTGATTATCATATCAATAAGACCATCTAGTGAATTGCCAACCGAGATAAAATAATCTGGATTGGAATCTGCATCCGCATATGCAGTACCTAATAGTGGCACTAACAGAATTGACCAGAGTAATGAAAGCCTCACATTTTATCGAGTGTGTTTTATGTATTATCTGAGTGTAAGTGTGCAAATATTACATATTGATTTTTCTGCCTTCACTGATGGACTTTTTGTCGATATTGATAAATACTTGACCTGTATATACTAGGTCGACCTAGTAATAATGACCTATATTGAGCCCAACTCTGAACTATATGAGCGTGAGAGGATTGTTCTGGACTGCATCAAAAACAATCCCAACATACATCATAATGCATTGCTCAAAATGATAGTTCCAGAGTATATGGCAAAAACAACATTTGAAAAAACAAGAGATTCATTGCTTGAAAAAGAAATAGTTTCTGTTCAAAAAAAAGCAAATATGAAATTCTATGTTCCGACATTAAACTATGCTGCTAAATTTCAGCAACATATTGAAAGAATTACAAACACATCTTTTCACAATCTAAAAAATCATATAAAAAAACTTGAAACTGACTATCAACATAAAGATGTAAATGAAAAGATCATAATAGCAAATTCATTACTAAAAAATATACTACAAACTGATAATGGATTCACTATCTTAGACTCAAACAAAAACCCTCACAAAACTTTGTACCGTGATGAGCATCTGGAAATTCAACAGCTAATTGATAGACTTTTCACTATAATTCATAATGATAAAGACTTTGATACAATCCATCCTACAGTTCTGAGTTATCTTAGTACTAGTATGCCAAAAGACTATCAGGAATTAGAATAATCTTCAATTAGGGCCTGTCTGATTTTTATTCTGGACTGTTTTACTGTATTTGAAAATGGGGCTGCTTTACACTAAATTCTATCTGGATTTTGAGCCAAATCAATGGAAGGAAATATCTAGCAATCCTGTGATTTTTCAAACCATCACTGACGATGTTTCTCTGGAGATTTATGATACCTCTCAGAATTCATATAAATTAAAATTTAAAAAAGGTGGAAAATTACAACTTTTTAGAGTCGTTGGAAAATTTCGTCTCACATGGGATGATAATGATCTCATTTCAAAAAACTCTTAATAAAATAATAATGGGATTTACTTTAGATTCTATAATGTCATTGCAAGATCAAGTTAAACAAATTTTAAATGATTTTGATAATACCTCTTCTGATAAAATCCTTGAAATTTTAACCCAAATTCAGCCTCATCTTAAAAGCGATATTACACGAACTTACCTACATGGAAAAATTCAGGCAATTCTAGGCATAAATGATAATGCTGAAAAGAAGAAATTATGTAAAAATCTCAAACCGTACCTTGATTGGTATATTCAAGGAATATGATTAGACTGAAAATTCTCTGATTTTATCTGATGCGTTTTTAATTATTTCCAAGTCATTTTTGACTAGCGATAAATCCCCTACTAACTTCAAAAAGTATTCATGTCCTGTATCTTGAGCTTTTTTGATATCTGACTCGTAGCACAAAAGTGCCTTTAGTAAAAATGGCGAGTCTTCGCTTAAAGAATTAAGCAATTTTGTATCTGATAAACAATCTTGAATTTTTTTTACCATCTCATCGATTTTTGGTATGGTCTTCATGGCTTCTTGTTGCAATATTGTTCCCAACATGGCTGATGAGTCTTTTAATTCCGGGCTATTCCCTATAGTTCTTAATCTTTTTTTATAATGGATTAATGATTTTAAAACTATTTCATATCCGCCTTCATCTTTCAGATATACGCCTAGCTCAATTTTATCTGACAATTTTTAAAGTTGGCTTTTAGTATTATTATAATTTCTGCATCCTGTTTTACTAGTATGATTTCTACTTGTTACTAATATACAAGAAATGCTTAACTAACTTACTGAATCTCAAAAATGAATTTGGCATGAAGCCTTTACTTGCGTGTTGTCCAAACTGTGATAATGCTTCCCTTTATTGCGGAAAAATTCCCACAACACTACGAGATATGGCAAACAAGGAAGTATTATTCTGTAAGTCATGCAAGTTTGTCGTTCCTGTAGACGAATTCAAAAAGATGCTATCTAGCATATGATCAAAATACTTGTTTCCTTAATTGTTAGCAATTATTCTCTGACATCAGAATCTTGAATTTGTGGTTGGTTTCTATTTATTAAATACAACAAAACCCCTGCCAATGTTACCCCCATGCCTAATAACCCGATAAATGTCCCTGCATGCTTTATTGTTCTAAAGAAAGATTCTATCTGAGGGCTGCTTTGAACCGCATAAAACAATACTAATCCGCATATTACCATAATTACTCCTGCGACAATAATTACGACACCGCTTTTCATTGATTAATTACAAATATGCCATCTAATAAACTCCGATAATTTTTTGTTTTTTCAATTTTATTATTTTGGTTAATCTTTTATGATTAATTTTAAACACCATAATCTCTTTAAATTAAATTGATTTCTGACTAGTATGAAAATTCTGTTTTTTTTGATCTTTTTCTCATTTATTGTTCCTCAAATTGCATATGGCTCTGAAATCTCAGCCATTCCTGAAAAAGAGATATTTGGTCCTAATGATTGGATTAACATTTTTCTCAATATCAATGGTTATTCTGGTGGTGAAGTGAGCTGGAATGCAACCACTCCTGATGGTGCCACTATTAATGGCTCTTTTGCAAGTCTTCAAGCATCAAAAACAACTCACGCAATTATTAGAAATGCCTTTGATAATCAATTTGGACATTGGAAAATAGAATATCAGTACAATGATGTCAAAAAACTAGTTGATGTTGAAGTTGAGCAGTTAACTGTTTCAGCTACAACTGATAAACTTTCATATGGTCCAAATGATATTGCAACTGTTCAATTTTCTACTAATTATTATGATCCAAATTTTGTCAAAGCTGAATCTTTATTTATAAAAATTCTAGATGACAAAGGAACTCCTGCCAAACTAATTGAAGATGTTAAAATCAAAGTATCTCAATCAAATATTACTACACGTTTCTCCATGCATGATATACTAAAATACAATTCTCCCGGAAATTATCATGCAGTTGTAAATTATTATAATGTTCAAGTAGATGCTCCTTTTGTTGTTTATGACATAACTTCTAAAACTATTTTTTTGGGAAGTGATAAAAGTCTCTATAATCCCGGTGACTCTGTAGAAATTAATATCGTAATACCTGATCTATCTGCAAGTTCTGGAGTTTTGACTATAACGTCACCGTCTGGCAAAGTAAGCACAAAAATCATTCCTACTGTGTCTTCTTTGAATAGAGTACAATTTGATGGAATCACTTCATCTGAAATTGGAACTTATACTGTTAGATTTGATTATGGGGGTAATATTGCTACAAAAACTTTTGATGTATTGATAGAATCGCTTGCAAAACCTACTTTGTCTGAATTTGATATTGACATATTTCTGGATAAATCTCAGTATAGACCTGGAGAAATCATCAATGCCACAATCATTACCAGTAAATTAATGGAAAACAATATTGTTTATTGGTTTGAAGATCCATCTGGAAATCACGATGAGCAAATCTCTCTTGTCACTTATGCCTCTAATACTTTTACAATTCCTCATATGTCCGAAATAAATTCACTTCAAGGTTCATGGAAAATTCATGTGAAATATGGAACTGTTGAATCTTTTGCAGTTTTTGGTATATCTGGCGAGCCTGTATCTTCAGAAAAAATGACTGTTAGTGTTCCTGATTGGATTCGTAATAATGCTCACTGGTGGATTGAAGAACAAATTACTGACGATGATTTTGCAACAGGGATAGAATTTATGATCAAAGAAAAAATTATCCTAATTCCTAATTTGGTCCCTTCTGATTCCTCTGAGGCACAAATCCCTGATTGGGTTAAAAATAATGCTGGTTGGTGGGCAGATGGTCTAATTTCAGATCAAGAATTTGTAAATGGTATTAGATTTCTTGTAATATCTGATATTATCCAAGTTTGAAGTACTTCAATGGATTATATTTAGTGAATTTGCTTTCAATTTCATCATGGGAGCAACAAAAATTGATCTACTAAAAATTGTCGAATCTATGATTGACTTAGATCCCAAAATGAGATTTGCTGCAATTATAGACGCTAAAGGTAACATTAGAGAGGCAATTATGAAAAGTGGAAAAACCTCACTGAAAACTCAAAAAGAAGAAGAGCATTTTTGCAAAGATGTTGCTCAGAGAAGAAAAATGAGACGAAAGTTTGACAGAACACTGGGAAAGGTTCGTTATGTTCACGTTGAAAGGGAAAAAGTAACCCAAATGGTAACTTATGCTAAAAGAAATACTGTTTATTTTACTATGGAGCCTGAAATGCCGATTAACACAAAAATTCGCATAATAACAAAAGTTAAAAAAATCACGGCTAATCTTTAATCTGAGTTCTACTTTTCATATTTCTATGAAATGTCTCTGAAAAAATTCATCGCAGACTCTAAAATGTTTGAATATGATAGACATTATAGAGAGTGTCAGCAAAATAACCAGCCCTTCATCAAGGCACGAATAAACCCCAGTAATGGAAATTATTATGTTCAAATTGACTTGATGACTTGCAATTATGATCTAACCCTGGATATGCAGAATCAAATAAAACAATTATTTGAAAACGAAATTGCTTTTCTTGAATCTAACTCTTATCCTAAATCATCGTTTAAAGGCTATAATGTAGATAAAGAACTCTCTTGGTTTGATGGAGTTTTGGCTATTAGATTGGTTCCTTTCTGTGAAAAATTATATGATTTATCTCAATAGTACTGCTGATTCATGTGGTAAGCATATTTTTTGATGTGATTATTTACACTAATATTGAAATTTGATCAGATGACTTTATGTCAAAACCAATTAAAATTTTAATTGATGAGATGGATGATGGTTGGGATGATAAGCTTCAGAAAATGGGATATGATGCATACAGTGTCAAAAAACTACGTACTGATGGTCACAAACTACGTACTGATTATTCTGTAATCAATTATGCAAAAGAAAATGACATGATTTTGGTTACACGAGATACTGAAAATGGTCAAGCATGTAAGGAAAATAATCTACCGTTTATACTGCTTGACAATGAAGAAATTTTCAAAATTGTTGTTGATAAACTAAAACATATACAATAATTTTTTTTAATATTATGATCTGTTCTATCTAGTTTACACTTTCTGATCCTATTTGTGAAATTCTTAAATTTGCTATTACTTCGTTGAGAAACTCTCCTTCAGGCTGATGAACAATACTTTCCATTATGTTTTCCCAACAATCGCCTATTTTTCTCGTGATTTGTGAAAACATTTTATCTTTTTTAAATGTTGGATAATGTGATAAAAGCTTCATCACTCCATCAGTAGACTGAACGATATGGATAAAATGTATTGTTGTCCTTAATCTTTCTTGAAATTCTACTTTATCTTGTTGCATGATTTGGCCAAACTCTCTTATTTCTTCAAAAACAATCTCAATTTCTTTATGTACACTTTTGAGTTGATTATTAACTGATTCTGATATATTGATCAACTCGTATTCGATATGTGATTTACTGTACATTTTTTTTTCTACCTCTCCAGATTCTACTAATGCGCTGATTTCTCTATGAACCATTTTTTCATTGCCTACTTTTTTTATCACTCTGCTAGTGAGTTCACTTCCACGTATTTTCCCACTTTCATTTAAAACGCGTAAAATTTCTGTTTTGATGATATCTGCGTCTATGACCATTTATTTTTATGTTGAATTCATTTACTTAAATGTACAATTTTTTTCCTAGTTTTTTGTGGCTGTTTGTTTATTTTGGTGAATTTTGTAAATTTCTAACTTTCTCTATATTTTTCTAAGATTGCCTTCTCTCCACTTTTTTTTATTTCATCAACTAATTCTTCCAAAATTCTAATTCCATTTAAAATTGGGCTTTTATCCAATTTCATATTTTCTAGCTTGTGTTTTAAAACCATTTTCTCATTATTGATAAAACTCAAAAAACTAACACTATTTTGCATATCTAGATTTATGTAAAATTTTACATAATCTCTTGTTGTTTTTATCCCCATATTTTTAATGTGAATTTCTAGTATTTGATTTAACATCTAGTTTATTTAGAATTTCACTTGTTGTGTATTATGGATACATGTGATACTAGAGTTCGTGCATACAAAAATGGAAAAACTTTTGCTCAGTGTAAAGAGATAGCCGAATCTATGAATCCTGTATTTAAGGGCCACATTGAAAACTACGGTAAAGTTCTATGGACTGAAATATTAGATCAAGTGGATCATGATGAGTTAATCTACAAATTGACTTTAAAATTTCTCAGACGAGATGGATATGATATAGGAAATAATAAAATTCCTGAAGTGAAAAAATTTATTTTGTAGGATTTATTTTACAGCTGCCATCTGAATTTCTCAACTTTTTTGCCATTACAAAAGGTATTACTAGTAACACTGGAATTGATACTACAATGAATAGTGTTTGTAGCTGTGTCAGTGCAATAGATAATGCAATTCCACTTGCTGTTCCTACAAAAATTGACAAAAATGTCCCTGCACATGTTGGGCATGCTATGAATAATCCTGTCGCAGCTCCTACGGTGCTTATTCCGCTGCCTTTTTTTGATATTGTATACGCACTAACTGCAATAGACATGTTTAATCCTACCAAATATGATACGATTACTTGCAATACTAAATTGATAGGTATTATTTGTAATCCTATATGTTCTGTCAAATATATTATGATCTTTGGCATGTATCCAGGATCATCACAACATGGGGATACAAATCCTGATGGTATGACCGCTCCATAATGTGTAGCAAAATTTACTTCTGGTTGATACACAAGTGTCCCAGATACTAATGAAAAGAATATGCCATATACAATAAACGTTAATACAAAAATTTTTCTTGCTCTTGTATTCCATGTGCTTAATGCAATAATTGTTGTAATGTCATTTCCTTTTTTTTCTACTTTTTCCTTATGATACTTGTACATTCCATATGCTATTGCCCCAAATGCTGTAACTAATATTATATAAAATCCATAAGCGATTCTCTGAATTGCATCTATTGAATCAGGTGTAATTAATTCTGAATTTTGATATCTTGTATACATTATGAATATAGCTGCTATTGTTGCAAATCCTAAAATTATTAATTTTTTTCCACCGTGACTAGATGTTTGGTTTTCCAACAATGCTCCGTTGAATGCTATGGAATTAATTCTATTCTTTCTTTTCGAATATTTTTTAGCTCAATTTAGGCACAAAAATATAGATTACTGCAATAATTTCCATTCTCCCAACTATCAGCAAAAAACTTACAACCATTTTGACTGTGGAATCTGTCTCCAAATCCACTATGTCTGAGGTTAATCCTGTAGTAGTAATTATGGAAGTCGCTTCAAAGAATGCAACTTCAAAACTCTTCTCTTCAATTGTTGTCAAATATTCTGCTGTTACGGTTATGGTTCCTAAAAATAGCATTATTATCAATACCGTTGATACCATCTCTTTTTTTCTTTGTGGTTTTAACTCCGATCTATATGTCTTGCTGAATAACTTTGCACAATCTCTTAGCTGCAATAATCTAAAAATCTTAATTCCCCCAGCAGTTGAAAAAGCACATCCTCCTATGATCATTAATAAAATCAAAATTGTATGTGTGGCACCGTTAAAATTTACACTTTCTTGCGAATGTAATCCTGATGTTGTACTAGCTGACACTGCATAAAACATGCTAGTCAAAGGATCTAATCCACTAAATGAAATGAATAATAATATTGCAGCAGATAAAATTATAAAATATGCTAGGACCTCTTTACCAAGTTTTGGCGAGAGGAATTTTTTCCTAACAAATGAATAGTGAAATGTAAATGGTAATGCCCCAAATATCATTGCACTCATTAAAATTACTTGTTCTTGCCATCCAAGGTCATCTAAAATTGTAGATGTCGGTAAAAACCCACCAGTTGCAAATGCGCTTATGACCAATGAAAAATTATCTATGATGTTTATCTCTCCAAACAAATAGAGCAAACTCACAACAATTACAATGTATATAGTAAAAATTATTGTGATGGTTCCAAAGAGCTCTCTCATGTGTAGTGATCTACCTGAAATAAAACCTCGCAATGATTGTATTTGTGATTCTGGATAAAGTGCGGTGATCACTAAATAAATAAAACTCATCCCACCTACTAATTGTGTAAAACTTCTATAGAAGGTAAAACTCTGAGGCAGCTTTTCTGGCTCGTCAATTAATGTCAGCCCTGATGTGGTGAATCCCGATACGCTTGAAAAAAATGCGTTGACAAATCCATCCGTTGCAGATTCTTGACTTGGCATCACATACAGATATGGAATTGTTCCAAATAGCGATAATATCAACAAACTTGATAATACGAGAATTGATGCCTGTTGAATATTCAGACTTGCTTTTTCACCGTATGCATTAAGGAAAAATCCTGTCACAAGTAAGAGTACCGTAGTAAGATAAATCCCTGCAGCCGTTGCAGTCTCTCCTAATATTGTTGATACTACTGCAGGAACAAGTAACAAAACTCCTGCAAACTGTAATACGAATCCAAGATTTCCTAAAATCGCTTTTACAGGAGGACTAAATAGATGAGGTGCAGTAGCTGTGGCATCTCTTATCACATTTGCAATAGTTCCTTGAAAAATTATTCCAACGACTTCATTCTTTTTAGACACAACTGGAAGTTTTCTAATTTTACCATCCCTCATTGCATGAAGCGCTTCCTGCAGTGTTGTTTTTTCCCTAATTGTAATCAACGGCGTAGACATGATGTCTTTCAAAGATGCAGATTCTGCATATGTCATGATCTCACTCATTTTATTTATGATGTCTTCATCTGTAACAATTCCAATTGGTAAGTGACTATCATCAATTACAATGATGTCGTCTCTTTCAGAATCTTGAAGCATTCTAGCTGCTTCCCTAACTAGCGTATTTTGATTTAACAACAGAAAATCTTTACTCATGTATGATGAGACATGTTTTGTAAGAACATATGATACCGAACGTTCAGGGTTTAGCGACATCAAGCTTTACTTCATTACTGACATTAAATAATTTGGGATTGCGCATTTGTTCAGATCGTTATAAAAAATTAACAGAAATTCAATCAATTACTTTAGTATCTTTATAAGCCCTGAATTGAAACATTATGCGTAGATATCATGGAAATTGATCAAGCACAAGAGCCTGATTATGAATCGGTCAAAATTGATTATGTTGGGTTTGTAGATCCTTATGCAGTTGAAGGAATGTTGGTTCTAAAAGGAGATGATGGCAAAGAATTTCACATGAGGGCGTTTTCTGGCGAAGTTGCTAGACACATATCCAGCTTTGCTGAAAGTGCAGGCGATTCAGTACCATCAATTTACAAAATGATGGAAGAAATATGTGAAGAGAATGAATTGGTTTTGGTTAAGGTCAAAATTTATGAAAGTGGCGAGGTACTGCGTGCTAATTTGTATTTCACTGGAAAAAAAGACATGGTATTACGAAATTACCGTGCATCTGACGCTATGGCTTTGGGAACGTTGTATAATATTCCAATTCTGGTTAGAAAAAATCTCCTTAAAGAACACATGGAAGCCTGAAATGGCATTATGAATAGTTCTTGAATCAGTCGTAATGACTGTTATGGACACTTGCATGATTTCCGTATTCTAAATTAAAATTGGCTTTTGATTAAATTTAATGCCTATTGTATTTATTCCGTCAATAATTTCTTGAATTTTTGGATACATTGATTTATTTTCGGATATGTCATTTTTAATTATTCTGAGATAGTGCAAAATCTTTTTGATCTGTTTGTTTTTCTGAGTTTTTGAGATTGGTGCATTTGCCAAATCTTTTAGATTTGCAGATATGTCACATAATTTTATGATTTTTGTTTGTAGTGGTGCATCTTTTAACTGGTTGATATATTGCATTTCTCTGTCTTTTTTTGAAATGTTTTGATCTTTTGATAATGATAAAACAATTACTGCAACTTCTCTTCCGAATCTTTCATTGATCTGATCAAAAGTAACATCTGTATTCTCTATGATGTCATGAAGCCACGCTGCACATAATGCCTCTTTATCTGTGACTCCCAAGTTTTTGAGTCTGTTTACAACTCCCTCCAAATGATCAGAATATGGAGTCACTCCGTCCTTTCTTTTTTGATTTTTGTGTTTTTCCTGGGCAAATTTTTTTGCACCTAATACAATATCTGTGGTATCTTCCATCGCAGTATCGTTTCTTTTCCAATATGTAGAGGTTTATTCTCTAATTCTCTATTTGGAATTCTAAAATGATATGATAAATGCTTCATAATTCGGCAAACTCATCAGCAATCAGATATAGCTTTTCTATTAATCATCAGCAATTGATTATTCTACATTCTAAGATATATGGGTATTATCGATATTTGCTTAACAAATCATAACATTTTTCATATCCAGAAAACTAATAGTTCTTCATGGCTAATCTTGATGTTTTGTATCGAAATGTCGCTGCCAAAGTTATCAAAAGATGTCATGGCAGTATCAAAATCACCAAACATGGTAAAATTTTGGAGGTATACGATGTAAACAGACACATTTGGAGTAAGGGGCTTGCTGGATTAATCATTAAAGAAGAATGTAAGAATGTTGATTTGAAGGAATGGGAATTTGCATATGTCCGAAATTATATCATTAAAGAGTTGCTTTCTTGATTATGGCAATATCTTTTGTATCTGAAATCTAATATGTTACTTTTCGTATTAGATGTGGTTCTTTTAACATCACCTGATAGTCTTTTGCAGCTGACAATTCAACTTCTCTAAGATTGTGGTTTGTAACTACGGTTAATGCTTCACAACGTGTGCAAAGTATTGTCTGACCGTCAGATCTTCTTTCAAAAACAACGTTTTTTTCTAATCTGTCATCTTTTTGGCATGTGGGGCATAATTTTGGTTCTTTTAGTATTGTGATTATTTCCCGGATGTAAATTGTTCTTGGCATTTGTGTATTTTACAAAAGTCTGACAAAAAAGAGTTTGTATTTTAATGTTAACTGGCATCCAGCATTTTGTTTCAAACAAAAACCGTTCTTTTAATTATTTGAACCAAAACGTTAGGTATTCTATATATTTCCTAATCTAGCCAATTAACAAATATTGTTTGCATTATCCATGAAATATGTCTTTGGCATTTATTATTAAATAAAATTCTACGTTACTATTTCGTCTAGACGATCTTCTTCTTGGGCACGTCTTATTTCCATTGCTATTCTTCTACCTACTCCAAAGGTTTTACCATATTGGTATTTTGTATATGGGCTAGTAGTTGCTACAATTGGATTGCCTGGAACGCGAAGTGACACATCATACACTACAAATTCCAAATCTTTTGTAATTACACTTTGTAGTGAAAACGGCCCTATGATTCCTGGTGCATATTCTTTTTTGACAGTAGCCACAAATTTGTCTCCCATCTTGATTACTTTTTCAAGTAGTGATTCTCGAATGCTTGCTGGAGTGTGGCCAACTTCAATATTTTGTAAATCAATATCTATGTCTAATTGCTGTTTTGCAGGAAGCGCATTAAAGTCATGCACATTGGTTTGAAGTCTTCTCTCTATTCCTATGAAATCAACTTGTTTTGATATTGGTGTGTGAAAGAAATTAAAATTCATGTATGTTCCAATTGCTAGTTCTTCTATACTTGATTTTTCTAAATCTTTTCTAGAGATTAATCCTTGTTTTATTTTTGCTTCTGATTTTTCTTTATAGTCTTTGTATGACGATACAGTAAAGAAAGCACGTTCTAACGGCCTTTTCATTTCTTGAACTTTAACAATACATGGTTTATTGATACTTTTTGGGTCTTTGAATAATTTTGGAAATTTTATCTTTGCTTTTTCTAATAAATAATACTGGTTTCTTTTGGCTGTTCTTTCTTCTGCCTGGAATAATTTTCTATTTCCAAATATTGGTACTTTAAATGAATTTTCAATAGTTTTGTATCCAAGATATACAGTCAGTGATCTATGTGGAATCACTATGGTGTTTGTATCTCTCAAAGTTTTTTGAATTTTTGGTGATGCCATATCTTTGAATTTATTTAAAACTACAATTTCATCAGCTATCCTACTAAATCTCTGATAAGGCTCTTCTCTACCTTTTTGACAATAAACAACAGTCTGAAAATTTTCATCTTTTGCTCCATCCATAATTTCTAATGCGGAATGACTTCCCATGACTCCTATTCTTACATCAGAATAACTACTCACAATTTTTTTAATTTCAGAATTATTAATCATATATTGGCTACAATACAGGAACTAATATAGCTAATTTTCAATTGTTTGGCTCGATTCTCTGATCACAAGATTTTTCTAAAAAGACTTGTAGGTAATTGTATGATGTATTCTCTTGAATTACAGATGGCTGGAGTGATTTTGCTATCTGCAATGGCTGTAGGTGGAATTTCTTTATGGCTCAAAAGAAGAAAGGAACAACAAAAATTAGATACACATAATGGTGAGACACACAATATCTAATCTATATGTGCTAACTTGCTATCTAATAGATAAAATACAGATATGTTTTAGATAACTCATAATGAAATTAATAGTTGGTATTACTGGTAGTACTGGCGTCATCTATGGAATTCGTTTGTTAGAGGTCCTCAAGAAATTAGGTGTTGAGACTCATTTGATAATGTCTGAGTGGGCTATCAAGTGTATTTCTATGGAGACAGAATTTCAACTTGATTATGTAAAGTCTCTTGCAACGAACACTTCTGATGAAAAAAATATGGCATCTAGTGTTTCTAGTGGAACTCATAAAGTTGACGGTATGATAGTTGCACCATGTAGTATGAAAACACTATCTGCAATTGCAAATGGATACGATGATACTCTTGTAGCAAGAGCAGCTGGTGTTACAATTAAGGAGTCTAGAAAACTAATTTTAATGGTCAGAGAAACTCCACTTTCTGCAATACATCTTGAAAATATGCTCAAGCTGTCCAGATTGGGTGTTGTAATTTTACCACCTGTTACAGAATTTTACACAAAACCAAAAACCATTGATGATATTGTAAATCATGGTGTTGGAAAGTGTTTGGACCAATTTGATCTAGAGCACGGTTTATACCCTCGTTGGGGCACTTTTAAATTATAATTGCCAAAAATTATTTTTGAAAAAATCATAAAGGCTGACAGAAAAAAAGTCTTTGAACTTACGACAAATTATGAAAATTTTCAAAAAATTCTTCCACAATATTATCCCTCTATCAGAATAATCTCTGTTCGTGGAAATGTATCTGTTGTAGAAGAACATCTGCAAATTGCTGGGCGAGAATTAGTTATGATGGCAAAACATGTAATTGATGAACCAATTTTGCATGAAATTTTTATTATTGGAGGAGATGCAAAAGGCACTCATATCATTAAGCGATATGAGTCTATTCCACATGGGACAAAGTTGACTCTTGAAATTGATTGGAAACTAAAGGGAATAATGAAACTATCTAATTTTTTTGGTAAAAATAAGGTTCTAAACGACTATTCTAAGATTATTGATGAGTTTGCTGTAATTGCCGAAGCACTAGTCTAGCTTTTTTTCTTTGTTTTTAAAATCATTAAGCTCTTTTTCTCCTTCAATCTTGCCTTTCTCAAACTCTGATTTTGCCTTGCCGAAAGTTTTAGCTAGTTCTGGTATTTTCTTTGCTCCAAAGATAACAACTGCTGCTAGCACTACAATTACCAATATCTCATTTATTCCAGGCATTGCAAGCAGAATATTCTGTAGTATCATCTGAGCTCTAGTCTATGATTTAAGATTTAAATCTTTTTTACGTTTTTTATGCTCAATTATTATCATGCCTCCAAGATAAAGTGCCATCATAGGTACTGCAATAAACCACATGGTAATCCCGCTTCCATCTGGAGTAACTATTGCACCAAAGATTATGATTGCCAGTATCGCATATCTTATGTTTTTTCTCCAAAAGTTATCACCTACTATTCCTGACATTGATAATGCATACATTATCAATGGGATTTGAAACGATACTCCAAATGCAAGTAAATATTGTAAAACAAATGTAATGAAATCCATTATGTTAAGAAATGTGATTAATCCAGATGCATCTCCATACATGTAAAGAAATTCTAACATGTATGGAATTACTAAAAAATATGAAAAGACACAACCTGTTATGAATAATGCTAATGCAGGAAGTGCAATGCTACGTGTAACTTTGATTTCACGTTCTTTTAATGCAGGCTTTATGAACCCTACTAATTCTTTGATTATTACGGGCATTCCAACTACTATCGCTACAAGTGCTCCAACATAAATTTGGGCAAAGAGAGCTTGCCCTGGTTCTGTTTGTATTAATTGAACTCCTTCTGGAACTAAATTATTTTTCATATGATTTGTAATCTGTGCAGCAACATTATTGATTGGATCTAGTGCAGGATAGTATAGCTGAACACCTGCGATATCAACTGGGTATAAATGACATGAAATTATAAATGCAAAAATTACTCCTATTACAATAATAATTCGCATAATTCGTTTTCTTAATTCTTCTAGATGTTGATTGATACCTTCAATTGATGACATCTAAATTCATCTATCTTTAAACTGTTTTATCTATTTGCCTGGAATCGGAAGTAGTTTTGCTTCTGGCAATCCTGCATTTTTGAGTTCTTCCGTACTCAAATCATGGAATTCTAAGGAGATAATTGCTTTTGTCTTAAATTTCTGCTCCATATTTTTTGCTAACGCTGCAATGTCTTTGCTGGAGTAGATTTCTTTTGAATCTTTGAGAAATATTCTCTCACCTTTTGCCATCTCTTTTCCACCAAATCTCTCTTGAAGGAAGCTTGTGATAGAAGGTAATTCATTTCTTGGTATATTGTTGTAATAATATGTAATTCCCTTGATTGATTCATAGTCATATGGTGTGCCATTTCTATACATGAAGATACCAATGAAAATTGCTTCCACGTCTGGCTCTCTAATGCATTTAATTTCCCAATTTAGTAATTTTTCTTCATTATAGACAAATTTTTGCATTTCATCTGCAGTAATCTTCCAATATCTTGATCTTGACAATATGTCATATTCTCAAGTAATCTGATATAAATTCCAATGTTCTATCAACGAAACAGTGCCTTCAATTTTGACTTGATATAATTTCAAGAGATGCGATTGGCTGATTTGGAACTATGTTTTTTAGAAATTATTACTTCGATAACAAGACCTGTAACTATTACTGTCAACACTGCTATTGCAGACCATAAGAATTGAACTAATGGGTCTGTGGTTTGTATTACTGCAGCTGTCATCATGGTATCCTCCATCGGCATTGATTTGAGTGCCATCTCTGGTGCTTCTGAAGGCATAGAACTCATCATTGGGGTTTGTTCTTCCATGTTTACACTGGACTCTGTTCCTTTTTGGATAATCTGTGATGAAAACCATGCAGCTATAGACATTCCTCCAAGTGTAGCCAATCTGTGAATTCTTGTAAATGAATTAAAAAGAGATTTGCTCTTCTTTGCAGGCTCTGACATTTTTGCTGGTAGGATTATGATTGCAAGCTTGTCTACTGTGTAAAACTTCATGTCATGAGATTTTGTATTTTTTTCAACACTAGTGATTTTTACTACTCCTGATTCTTGCATCTTTTTTAAATGATAAATTACTAATGGTAATGAAATTTCTGTCTTTTGTGATATTTGATTTGCCGTCAACGAATCATTGAACAAAATTTTTAAAATTTCTCTACTTGAATCTGAACTTAATATTTCTCCTATTGCTTTCATCTTTTGATCTTCGGTTGATATAATTTCAACTCTGTCTGAAATTCCAACTGAATCATCTTCCATATTGTCTTTCATTGACTCAATCACATTTTGATGTGTCTTATTAAGACTTGTTGTTAAATTGAGATTTAATCAAACCTTATCTACAAAAATCTGTATTGTATATTATGAAACATTCAAAACAACTCATCACAGCAATGATTGCTGTGCTGGTAGTCTCTGTGACTATGGGCGCAATTTCGGCGACACCAAATGCAACTGCACAAGAAGTCACTCCATTCCCATCTAGGGAAAAAGTGATATCTGTTACAGGTACTGCAATTGCAAGTGTAGAGCCAGATCTTGTAAACATTAGTTTTGGTGTTGAAATTCAAGAGAAAACTGCTAAAGATGCGCTAACTGCAAACTCTGAATTGATGAGTAAAGTGATAAACTCTATAAAGCAAGTTGGAATTACTGATTCAGAAATCAGTACATCCCAGTTCAACATCTATCCTGTATATGATAACTATCAGGAACCTGTAACTGGTAGATATACACAAGAACTTGTTGGATATAGAGTAAGCAATATCATCAATGTAAAAACCGAGAAACTTGACAGTGTAGCTTCAATCATTGATAGTGCAGTAAGTGCAGGAGTAAACAGAGTTGATAGTGTATTTTTTTCACTATCCCCAGAAGTTTATTCTAAACTTAAAGATGACCTTTTAGAAAAAGCAGTTCTAAATGCACAGTCAAAAGCAGGAAAGGCATTATCCCCACTTAATTATAAAATAATTGGAGTAAAGGAAATATCCTTATCTGAATTTTCAATGCCATATCCAACGCCAATGTATGACATGGCGTATGGTGCAATGGAGAAATCAGTTCAAACACCGATATTCTCATCCGATCAAGATGTGAGTACCAGTGCCAACGTTGTCTTCCTAATAGGAAGCAACTAGTTTTTTTATTTTTAAAATAAAAGAATTTCCAAATATTTTTAGTTAATCTTTCTGAATTTGAGCATCAAAGCACAAACCTAGTAGGAAGATAGATTAACCTCTTTTTAATTTTGCAAATTATTAATGGCTACTTTTAATGTTCACGTGACCATTGAAAACAAACCTGGAATCAGTGATCCTGAAGGTGAAACAATTCTAAATGATCTTGTGTTGAAAGGCACACATTCTGCAATATCTAAAATCAAAACTGCAAAAATGCTAAAATTTACAATCAAAGAAAAAGATAAAAAATCTGCACAAACTAGAGTTCAAGAAATCTGTGATGAATTACGCATTTACAATCCAATGGTAAGCAAAATCACAATTGATGTGTTTGTTGTTTAGTTGATATTTTATCTACTAAATTGTTCAATTCATGCGTAAATTTACCAATGTCTCACCAGATCCTAATTTATCGTTTCATCTGTTTAGTGGCAAGCGATCAAATATTCTTCATTTTGGTATTTTTTGACTAGATTCAAATTAAATATCGCTGCAGATAAAACTAATTGTGAAGATAGGTGTAATAGTTTTTCCAGGCAGTAATTGTGATCGAGACATGTATCATGTCTTGACTGATGTTTTCAAACTTGATGCTGAATATTTTTGGCATGAAAAAGGACTGCCAAAAAATATTGATGCTGTAATCCTTCCAGGTGGGTTTTCTTATGGTGACAGATTGAGATCAGGGGCAATTGCGGCTCATAGCCCAATAATTAAAGATGTCAAAAAAATGGCAGAAAAAGGAATTCCAATTTTAGGTGTATGCAATGGATTTCAAATTCTTGTAGAGGCTGGTTTACTACCTGGTGCATTGCTCAAAAACACATCGCTTAATTTTATGTGCAAGTGGACTAGTCTAATAGTTGAAAATAACAAGACTCCTTTTACAAATAAATTAAAACTACATCAAAAAATTCCAATTCCAATTGCCAATGGTGAGGGAAGATATTATGTGGATGATGAGACACTTAAAAAATTAAAGAAAAAAAATCAAATTGTATTTAGATACAGTGAAGTAGTAAATGGCTCTTCAGATAGAATAGCTGGAGTTTGTAATGATGATGGCAATGTTGTTGGTATGATGCCTCATCCAGAAAGAGCGGCTGAATCTGAAATTAATCCAATTGACAATAAACCGTCTTCTCTTATTTTTGAATCACTACTAACTACAATTGGTGTTAAAAATTGAGTTTAGAATCTCAGGAACTAGATGATCTTACATCTAAAATCGGAAGAAAACCCACATCTACTGAATTACAAATTGTAGCTGCCGAATGGTCTGAGCATTGCTCATACAAATCATCAAAGAAACATCTCAAAATGTTGCCCATGAAAGGGCCATTGGTTATATCTGAAAAAGGATATGACTCTGGAGTTTTAGATGTTGGTGACGGTTATGTCATAACTGCTCATATTGAAAGTCATAATCACCCATCAGCTGTTGAGCCATATGGTGGAGCTGCAACTGGTGTTGGTGGAGTTATTCGTGATATTCTTTCAGCAGGAACAAGACCTATTGCCATTTTTGATGGTCTGAGATTTGGAGATATTGAAAAAGATCTACAAGCAAGATGGCTTTTCAAAAATGCAGTTACTGGAATTGCAGATTATGGAAACTGTTTAGGAATTCCTACTATTGGTGGCGAAGTTGAATTTGACGAATGCTATTCTAATTATGCACTAGTTGATGTTGCAGCTATTGGATTTGGAAAGAAAAAGAATCTGATCAAAAATCATGCTAAAAAAGGTGATCTTGTAGTATTGCTTGGAGGCTCTACGGGAAGAGATGGAATTGGTGGCTCGCAATTTGCTTCGGACTCTTTAGAATCTGAGAATAGATCTGCAGTCCAAATTCCAGATCCCTTTATTGAAAAATTAATTATAGAGGCAATACTAGAAGCTCGAAATCAGAATCTTATTCATGCAATGAAAGATCTTGGTGGCGGTGGATTGTCTTGTGCTGTATCTGAAACTGCAGATGCGTTATCAATTGGAATCGAAATGGATGTCAATAAAGTCCATACTCGTGAATCTGATATGAATCCTGATGAAATTATGGTGTCTGAATCCCAAGAAAGAATGTTAATAGTGACAAACAATGACAAACTAAAAAAACTACAGGAAATTTGCAAAAAATTTCGTATCACGTGTTCTGTTATCGGTCATGTGACTTCAAATAATATGATGCATGTGAAAAAAGGCAAAAAGACATGCGCCAATCTTCCAACCGACGTTGTTGCAAATGCTACGCTTTTAGATAGACCTTCCAAGAAACCTGCATATCTAAAAAACATAGAAAACGAAAAGAAACTCAAACCAATTTTAGACTATTCAAAAATGATGATGAGGTTTATCTCATCACCAAATATTGCAAGCAAAATTTGGGTATATGGACAATATGATCATGAGGTTGGTATTCGAACCGTAGTCAAACCTGGTATGGATTCATCCGTTCTTCGACTTGATAACGGTAAATTTTTGGCAGCAAAAATAGATGGCAATCCAAAGCACTGCTATATCAATCCAAGAGAAGGAGCAATAGGATGCTTTGAGGAGGCATGCCGAAATGTTGTTTGTACTGGTGCAAAACCAATTGGAATGCTTGATCATTTACAATTTGGAAATCCAGAAAATCCTGAAATCTTTTGGACATTTTTGGAATCGCTAAAAGGTCTTACTGACTTTGCAAAATACTTTGAAATTCCATGTATTGGCGGAAAGGTCAGTTTGTACAATGAAACACCATCTGGTCCGATTAAGCCTACACCTATAATTGGAATCTTGGGCTTGATTGATAAAACTCCTCTATACTCTCAGGAAATTACTACTGGAGATTGCCTTGTAATTATTGGTGATACTAAAAATGAAATGGGCGGTTCTGAATACTTTGAATATATTCACAAGTTTGTTGGAGGAAAATGTCCTGTTGTTAATTTCCAGGAATCTAAAACTAATATGAATATAGTTTTAGATTTGATCAAAAAAGATCTTCTCAAAACAGTACATGATTGCTCTAAAGGTGGTTTGGCAGTAGCTGTCTCAGAGATCTGCATGACACACCAAATCGGATGTAATGTCTCATTAGAGAAAGTACCTGGTCCAAAATTGGATGTTGATAGAATCTTGTTTTCTGAAAGCCATTCCAGATATCTTTTGGTTTTAGAAAAGAAAAACCTCAAAAAGCTTGAAGAACTTCTCAAAACGAGCAAAGCTTCATACAAAATGATTGGAGTATTTGGCGGTAAGAATATTCAATTTAATAAAGAAAACAAACAGGTCATAGATCTAAGAGTTGATAAGGCACAAAAAACTTGGTTTAATTCGTTAAGGGAGTTGGTAGTGCATGGTTAAAGAAAATTGTGGTGTGGTTGGAATTTTTAGTCTTAGCGGAACTAATGTTGTTCCTATGGCAATTGATGCACTTAGGGCATTACAGCACAGAGGACAAGAAGCATGGGGAATTGCAATTCCCAACAAAGAGCCACTAAAAAGACTAGGTCTTGTATCTGGCGCTTCCTCAGAGTTTAAGAAAATTTGCGAAGATTATTCTTCTCCATCAGTAATTGGCCATGTTCGATATTCTACTATGGGAAGAAGCACACTTGAAAATGCTCAGCCCCTCAAAGTCAAAGACCTCTGTATTGCTCATAACGGAACTATCGCAAATGTCCAAGAACTGTCTAATTTGGTTGGAGGATGCTCATTTACCCCTCAAAATGCAAGTGATACATTAGTTGCCGCACAGAGACTAGTATCATTAATTTCTGAAAATGGTCAAATGGGAAAAGCCCTTGCAATTTTGAAAAATGAAATGGTTGGCTCTTATTGTTTTACGTTTATCTCTGATGATAATTCTGTGTATGCTGCAAGGGATCCTAAAGGATTCAGGCCTATGGTTTTGGGTTACAAAGAATCTGACGATACGTACATTGTTGCATCTGAATCATCTGCAGTTTCTGCAGTTGGTGCAACACTTCAAAGAGATGTCAAACCCGGCGAACTGATCAAAATCAGTAAAAATGGATTGGAAACTGAAAGATTCTCTGATGATATGTCCCGTGCTCATTGTTCTTTTGAATTTACTTATTTTGCACATCCTTCCAGTAATATGGAAGGCGCTAACATTTACATCTCCAGAAAAAAAATTGGGCAATTTTTGGCAAGAAAATTCCCGATTAAAGATGCTGATCTTGTAATACCTGTTCCTGATTCTGCAAGACCTGCAGCATTGGGATATGCCCAAGAATTGGGTCTTACATTTGATGAAGGACTACTCAAAGATAGGTATAGCAAGAAAGGACCACTACGTAGTTTTATCGAACCACATCAAAGCGATCGAATTGAAATTAATCGTTGGATTATCCCAATCAAAGAAATCATTGAAGGCAAACATGTTGTTGTAATTGACGATAGCCTAGTCCGTGGTACTAGTTCCAAAGCAATCATCCAAGCACTACGAAGAGCTGGCGCAAAAAAAATCAGCATGGTTATCACATATCCACCAATCAAATTTCCATGTTATGCTGGAATTGATTTTCCATCTCAAGAAGAACTTGCAACATTCTCAAATGGAAAGGATATGACTGATGAGGAACTAACTGAAATGGTCCGAAAGAGTATTGGGGCTGACTTTCTAGGTTACAATGATGCTGAAAACCTTGCAGCTGCTATAGGAATTCCAAAAGATTCAATGTGTTTTACTTGTTCGTCTGGAAATTATGATTCATTGGGAATTACACCAGAGTTTAAAACCCGTATGGAGATGAAAGGCGAGTAATATGGAAACTGCATATGTTTTAGTCAAAAGTGAAATGGCCCATGAAATGGAAGTAATGAGTGATCTTTTAAAAATAGATGCTGTAAAAGAAGCCAAGGGAACATTTGGTGTCTATGATATTTTTGTAAAAGTTGAGGCAAAAACCTCAAAAGAAGTAGAAGATACAATTACAAAACAGATTCGAAAAATAAAGAATGTACTTTCTACAACCACTTTGTCTGTAATTCCAGAACAAAATAAAAAATAATTTTTTGCTTCTTTCTTTAAATATTGTTTTTTAGGGAATGAAACTATGCACGCAATTTGGAATTATATTAAACCACAATAATATTCTTAATTATTAGAAAAACATTGTATCTTTAGTGAAGAGCTACACAATTTTAATTGCAATTGTTGTTGGTGTGATAATATTGATGAGTGTTGTATATGGTCTTGATATTATAAAAATGTCCATAGCTACTCAAGACTATGCTATCTTTGTTGATCCTATTATTGACAATCAAAATTTATTTGTAACTGGGAGAGTGAGCATACAAAATATTGGTGCAAAACCTTTGACTAATATTCACATCAATTTTGGCGACGGGGATATTTTGGATATTGGGTTGATAAAACCAGGTGCCAAAATTATTGTTTCTCCACCCCCTGACAATTCCATGCAATTTGTAATGATTACTGCAGATAATGATATTTTTGTAAACAAAGCATACCGTACTCCTCCAAAGATGGTTGGCATGATGGGCTCATAGATTTTTCATAGCAGTTAAATCATATTGAAAATAAGGTTGTTTGTTTGAAGTTTATTGCTTCTGGAAAAGTAAAGGATCTGTATTCTCTTGATGATGATACCTTACTATTCAAATTCTCCGACAGAGTATCAGCATTTGATGTAAAATTCAAAGAAAATATACCTAAAAAGGGAGAGGTTTTGTGTAAATTTGCTGAATTTTGGTTTAATCATCTACCCGTTTCAAATCATTTTGTAAAAAGACAAGCAGATACTGAAATAGTGGTAAAAAAAATGAAGATGCTACCAATCGAGTGCGTGGTTCGAGGTTATTTTTATGGTAGTTTGGTAGGAAGGTGGAAAAAAGGTGAAATCAAACTTCCTGATGGTTCTGATACAACACTAGCTGCAAAGATCTCACAGCCAATCTTTGATCCTACTACAAAGTCAGAACATGACATTCCAATTGACAAAACAAAGGCTCTGGAGATGAAACTAGTTACTGAAGAGCAATATGTCTGGCTAGAGAAAACATCTATTGATATCTACAACAGAATGTCTGATATTGCAGACAAGGCTGGATTCATTTTGGCTGATTTGAAACTCGAATTTGGCATTTTAGATGGTAATATTGTCTTGGGTGATTCTATTGGTCCTGATGAGTATAGACTATGGCCAAAGGATTCCTACATGATTGGCAAAACTCAAGAGGCATTTGACAAACAAATTTTACGTGATTGGCTAACCGAACATGGATATCAAAAACAATTTGATGATGCACGAGATGCAGGAAAAGAACCAATAGCACCTATTATCCCCCAAGAAATAATTCAAAAAATGACAAATCGATATGTTACTGCATATGAAAAACTAACAGGACATTCCCTATAGTCATAATCTTTTTGATTCTTTTTTGTTATGACTAGGTGTTAACTCTAAACTAACGTTTAACTCGAATTTTATTTTTGATTCATTTTCAAATATGTCCTATTGTGATATTTGTTTCTATACTGTATCATATTTTCATATTTATTTATTTTTGTTACTTTTTCATAATATATTATAACCCTATGATAATTATTCTAGCGCTATTAGATTTATGATAATGGTAATAATAATATGCTTATGCTATAGTATTTTTAGTAATGGTTACTGTTTTTTTGATATTGGTCTTAAAACTATTATAACAAAAAAAAATTGATGCGATTAGACAAAAAAATATGATACAAGGATCTTTTAGATCAGAATTAAAGCAATTATCAGCATGTCTACATTATTAGAAAAAGAAATCAAAGTGAATCGTATTCTCACTACAAGCGTTAAACACGCACGTGCAATTGAAGACCCTGCCCGAGCAAAAATTATTGAAATTCTATATCATCGTGCATTATCTGCAGACCAGATTTCAAATGAGCTAAAAAAAACAGGATACAAAAAAGCCCTGACTACTGTTAGACATCATCTTGATATTTTAAAAGGATCTGGCCTAATTGAAATTGCCAAAATTGAAGAATCACGTGGCGCCATCACTAAATTTTACAGTACATCTACAAAATTACTTGGCTATGCGGCACCTGATGATTTTGATTCAAAATATTCTAAAGTCATTGATAGCACATCTGTAAAAATTGAAAAAATCCTAAGAAACCTTACTCCCAAAACAACAAAAGCAAAAAAAACTAAAGGAGAAAACTCTGGCAATTATTCTCAATACTTGGTAATGGAAATTATGAACCGTGCCATGACAAATATCATGGAGAATTCGGGTAAAAAACACCAATCGATCAAATCTGTCTAGTTTTTTTCAATAACATGAAAAACAGTCAACCAAAAGCATTGCAAATGGCTTCAGGCAAAGAATATTTGAAAATGTGGTGAATGTTGGAAGAAAAGACAATAAAATTATTTCAGCAAAAAAACATTGTTTTTATTGCGACTCTAATGAAGAATGGCGCTCCACAACTTTCACCAGTTTGGGCCAACTATGATTCTGGTTATGTTTTAGTAAATACTGCAGAAGGTAGAATTAAGCATAAAAACATCTTACGTGATCCTCGTGTTGCAATTTCTGTCGTCTCCAATGATAATCCCCTTGATATGACTACAATTCAAGGTATAGTTGAAGAAATAATTCCTGATTATGATTACATACATGCAGATAAATTAACTCAGCAATACATGGGACAAAAACACTATCCATTCAAAAGAGAAAATGAGAAAAGAATAATTCTCAAAATAAAACCTGAACGTATTTTTGTTATGCCTGAATTAAAAATAAATGATAACTGAAACATAAAACCTTTCTAAATTCGAATTTAGAAACATTTCATTATATCAGTAAAATAAAATGGAAAAAAGGTAAGGAAAGCAGTTTAACGTCTTCGTCTTTTAGCTGCTTTTCTTTTTGGAGCTGCTCGTCTTTTAGCTGCTTTTCTTTTTGGAGCTGCTCGTCTACTTGTTCTCTTGCGAGTTGCTGCTGCTTTTTTTGCAGCTCTACTTCGTTTTCTTCTTGCTGCCATTTTAGCTGCGTCTGCTGCTTTTTTTGCCGCATTTCTTTTTCTTGTACGTGCGGCTTTTCTAGCTGCTTCTGCTCTTTTGGCTTTGGATGTTGCCATGCCTAGTTTCTTTTATCATTGCGGTTATATGGTTAAAGTCACACATAGTTGCCTCAATGCTAGTAAAATTTGACAATAATTTTTTTGCGATCAGCAATTAGTAATGCAAATTAACGCAGTATCGACAGATGATTGTTGTTTTGATGGACGAATTACTATGTTGTATTGTTTTGTCTCATCATATGGAACATCAAACTGTGTAGTCCACACTGCTGGCTTGTTTGGCTCTAACCAGTCATCTAATAGATCTTCTGTAGAAAACTTACCATATACTGGCTGATGTTTTTGTTGTTTTTCATCAATTAGATAAAATTGACCTCCCGAAATCCTTGTTTTTTCCTCACTGATATTTTTTGCAATTATCCTTATTTTTACAAATGTATCGGCAGGTTTTGTTTCTTTATTTCCTTTATGGGTTCCATCAAATGTTATTGTATATTCTACAGGACCTATAATTACTGGTTCTCCTGTTTTTACCGTGATAAAGTTTGTCTGATATTGGGTGTACATGTACATTGCAACTGCCATTGAAATTACAATTGCTACAATCATAATTACTATGCCCATTTGTGCCATTATATGATCTGGAAAAATTTGGTATATAGTTGAAGCGTAAAATGGAAAAATTACTGAATTTATTTAGCACGTATTTTCTAAAAATCTATCTAACTAATCACTCAAAATTGGTGTTTTTTCTTTATTTTAGAGGGGTTAGCTTTCATGCCTAGATAAAAAACACACCACATGTTTAGCTGGGACATCTTGGTGGTTTTGTGATTGCCTTTCCTAGATAGGCACAAGTGTTAAACCCCCTCAAAAAATGACCTGTTTTGATAATATGGCGTTGTGCCTATTTGATGTAAAATTGATGGGGGGTTTAGCTTTTATGACTAATTTTCAAAAAACGATGAATCCTTATGGAATCAATAAATCATCTATTTAGAATGTCTTCATCAAAAAACGTGCAGTTTTTTCATGCATTTCAGACACTCTGTCAATTGCATCAAAAATCGTCTGTTGATTGATATTTTCTTTGGCATCTAATACTACAAAAACCCCTACCTTTTTCTTGCCATCTTCTGTGATTATTCGATTGATCGCTTGTATTGAATTACAAAAATCAACTGTTTTTTTCTCAAACTTGGCTTTTTCCTCGTCATTGAATCCCAAATATCTTGCAATTTGGTTATTTTTCATTATTACTTTGGTACCTATTACAATAACTCCTGGTTGAGATTTTGGTTCAAATATTTCGACAGGGATTCCATATGGACCTGCATGTTTTACTAGTATTTGGAAACTATTTTCAGGATTTTTAATTGATTCAAATGAATGACTCTCGTGAATTAACCATCTTTCTACATCATCTTTCATTTTGGAACTGGGCATATTGAGATATTCTTTTCAGGTCTATATGATTCTAAATTTTATGTATGCTTTATACTGTTAATTTCAATTATTTCTAAATTCGAATTTAGAAATAACCTAAAGCTATACCTGCTTGCAACCTATTTTGATACCTAGTTTTTAGACATTTACGTTGAAATCTGGTGCTAGACCTGGAATCTGTGTCACCATCAAAATATTGATGACAATTCCAACTATTGCTAATGCAATACCTAGGTACACACATTTTTTTGCTTTCTTTGGATCGTCATGTCTTAAAATCCAATATGCTATGACACCTCCAATCAGTCCTACAAATATTGGTAAAAGATACCACATATGGCTTCTGGATTTCACATGTTCCATTTTGATCTCTATTTGATTAGTGAACCCATAAAATTCATTCCTTTTTAATTTATTTTTTTCTGGTTTTGAGTTATTTCTATTTCGACGGTTTCAAGCGGATCGTCTACTTGATTTCGTCTAATTGAAAACATCTTTGGTTTTTCAAAGTCTTCTGTGCAGTCCGGACATGCATAGACTAAAACTCTGTGTTCATTTGGTGCTTTTGGATTTGATAATCTGGGGTAATACACCAATCTTGACCCACAATCAACGCAATACCTGTTGGCCCTTCTAGTTCTGACCAATGTAAACCTCCTGCATTATTGTTAATATGCGATCATCTATTAGATCTATCCAGTCTAATAGAGTAAACTAAATTGTTTCAATCGATCAATATTTCTAAATTCGAATTTAGACATATTCTTTTCAGATATGTCGTGTCTAAACTTTATACTTGGAATCTTATATTTCAAAATTCGAGATTAGAAATAAAGAGCGCCTCCCATCAGACTTGAACTGATGACCATCCGATTAACAGTCGGATGCTCTACCACGCTGAGCTAGGGAGGCACAAGTTTGTACCTTAATAAAAGCGATTTAATCCTTGCGCCTGTTAGATTTAGACTAGCTCTGAATGTTGTTAGTTGAATTTGGCAAAGAATTCTTTGATCTCTTTGGAATAACTTTCTACCAGTTCAATTATTTCCATATGTTCTTCTCCCGTTGGTTCACGTTTGTGAACAATCTGAAATGCACTTAATGCAGAACCCACCATTTCGCCTACAAAAAACCCACAAAGAAAATCACCAACGTTTTGACAATTCCATAATTGACCTACTCTTGGTGATGCACCAGCACTTTTGTATAATTTCAGTGTCTGTTCAATAAGCGATGATGTTTGTTTTGAAAACTCAGAATCAAGTGTCATGTGGTATGATCAAAAATTAAAAATATGTTATTTTTCTATTCCTTTTTTCTTTTCATAGGCATAGACTCCATCTAGGAAAACTCTATGATCTTTATCTTTTACTTTACTACGTAGTTCTATATTTGCTGCAGTCTGTGTGATGTCATTCCAAACTTCACCTGTTAAAATCACATCTTCGCCTTTTGGAACTACTTTGGTATTTCCAATGATTCTTGTAACTCTTGCTGATCTCTCGCCTTGGAAATTTTCAATCAAAATAGTCTTGTCTTGAACCTTTACAGTAATTGGAAAGTGTGCAAATACTATTTTCATTTTAATTGTGTATCCTGTAATTAGACCTTCACAAATATTTCTGATAATTGATCTTGCGGTGTGCAGTATTGAATAGTCTCTTTTTCTATAGCCTTGTGATTTGAGTATTATTTTTCCATCTTTGACTTCTATGTTGACTGGTATGTATCTGAAATTTTTGTATGTTTTACCTAATGGACCTTGAAAATGCAGCATACGTTTTTTTAATGTGACATTTACTCCTTTAGGAATTTCCACTATCTCTTGGAATTTTTCAATTTGCTCAGTAGACATATCCTATCAAAAATCCTCCTAATCCTTTGTTTACAGCTTCATGATGTGACATAACACCTTGGTTTGTTGTTACTAACAGCATTCCACGGTTATATGCTGGCAGATATTGTTGCTCCCAATCATTATACTCTTCATTTTTTACTTTAAATCTTGGTGAAATTGCGCCGCATTTTGTAATTTTTGCTAATAATCTTATTTTGAATTTCCCGCCTCTTTTATCGTCTATGTGCTCAAATTCCCCAATGTACCCATCTTTTTGAAGTGTTTTTAGAACCTCAATGCCTAATTTTGAAGTTGGAAGAACAATGCACTCACTTTTTCTTCTGGCTTCATTATTATATAATGTGACAAATAGATTTGCTAAAACATTCTGTGCCGGCATGATAATCACATATTCTTCCTAAACCCTAAAGATGTTGCTACTTCTCTGAAACATCGTCTACAAATCATTAGATCATATTTTTGAATTACAGCTGTATAGTCGCCACATCTTTTACACCATTTGGAACCTCTACCAAAATCATGTTTCTTTCTACCTGTAGCTTCGTATGATCTATCTTTTGCCATTATACTATCGTCACTCCAAATTCCTTAGCTAGATAATCTTTTGCTTCTTGGTTTTTTATCGTATGTGATTTTCCAACACTTGCTTTATGTTTACTTCTTTTTCTAATCCCATATCCTGGTCTAGTTAGTGTTACTGAAATTCCAAGACCCAAAATTCCTACTTGCGGATCATATTTTACACCTGGAATATCTATGTGTTCTTTAATTCCAAATGACAAATTTCCAAAATTATCAAAAGATTTTCCGTTGATCTGATTTCCCTTTGATTCAAGTAATCGTTTTAGTAACTCACGTGCCTCTTTTCCTCTAACTGTCACTGCAACCCCTATTGGTTCTCCTTGTCTTACTCCCCATTCTCTTTGTGTTTCTTTTGCGTCACGTGCACATGATTTTTTACCTGAAATGTGATCTAGTGCTTTTTTTGCTACTTGTATGATATCTCCTGATTTTCCTAGTCCCATATTTAGAACAACTTTCTCTAAAGATATTTTTTTCATTGGGGATTGTGTTAATTGAGACATATGATCACTTTATTTGAATTATAGGCTCCTTTTTGCCTATCACCATTATGATGTCTGTTGGGATTTCGATTTTTCTTTCCCCTAAAATTAACACAGCTCGTCTAGGTAGAATAAAAGTTCCCTCTTCTATTGATTCAATTTTACCTATTTGCCCTGCGTTAATTCCACGAGTTACCAAAACGTGTGAATCCTTTTCTAATTTTATAACTTCAAGAATTTTTTGATCTGGAATTTGTATTAAACATGTATCTCCAACATTTACTTTGGTATCTGAAATTGTTGAACGACCATCATGAAATCCTATTTGCATTTTACCTTTGTTGATAGTTGTTTTACTTGTAACTCTAACTAATTTTTTTGCTTTCTCTGACTCTTTAATTTGTAATGGTTTTAGTAATTTTCCTTCCATTGGGACTAGGCGATATATTTCTGGAACATTTTCTAATTCTACAACATCCATCAATCCAATTGCATGATGAAGTGATTTTCTGACAACCCCATCAATTTTGACTTTGCCTGTATAGATTGCAGCCTTTGCTTCCCTTAAAGTAGTTACAATTTTTAGTACATCTCTGAGAAATACTGCAGTTGGTACCGAATACTCTTTTTTGTGTGGACCTGGTCTAACTGTAATTACAAATCTTTTCTCTTTTCTTCCAATTCCCCAAAATTGTGGGGCCATTTGTCTTTTGAGTTTCTTACTTCCAGAGATGCTTACCATTATTTTTCAACTTCCTTTTTTTGAGTCTTTGTTACTTTTGTTTCTTTAGTTGTGTTTTCTTTCTTTGTTGTTTTTTCTATGACTACTTTTGGTTTTTCACTTGGTTTTTTTCCTTCAAGTTTTGCAATTCTCCATTTATCATCTGTATTCAAACCTGTAACTAGAAGATTTGAGGTATGAATATACACATCAAATTTATCGCCTTTTGTCTTTTCTTTTTTTACTCCTTCTACTGCAACACTGCTTTTCTTTGTTGATACTTTTGATATTTTACCATCCACTCCTTTGAATTCACCTCTTACAATTTTTATGCTATCCCCTTCGATAACTCTCACACTTTTTTTACCATATTTTTTACGAAGAACTTCTGATAATTGACTGCCTAATTGTTTACTTCGTGTATGAAATGTTGCACGATAAATCAACTTATTACGCATTTTTGTTGGTTTCATTTTATACCACCATTGATGCCAAATTAGCTACTCTTGGCCATTTTTCTGAAGCTTCTGCTGCAACTGGTCCTTTAATGTCTGTTCCTTTGACTTCTCCTTCTGGAGTTATCAAAACTGCTGCATTGTCTTCAAAGCATACTCTTACACCGTTTAATCTGCGAACTGCATATTTTTGTCTAATTATCACTGCGCCATACACCTGCTTTCTTAATTCAGCAGGACCTTTTTTCACAACTACATTACAAAAATCTCCAACTGCAGCAGCTGCTAATTGTGCATGTCTGGTTTTGTGTCTTTGTACCATTACTATTTCTAAAATTTTTGCACCAGTATTGTCTGCACATACTACTCGTGCACCAATAGGAATTGCTCTTGTGACGTAAGGACGGAATTCTGCTACTCCTTTTCCGGCTTGTTTTGCCATTAGGCTTTAACCTCCACAACAACATATGATACTGATTTTGATATTGGTCTGCATTCTGCAGTCAATACATGATCGCCTGTTTCAACGTCTATACATTCAGGTACATGAGCATGAATTGTATTTTTACTTCTTGCATATCTTTTGAATTTCATATAGTAAATTGGTGATTCTTTTTGTAGTGTAATTGTTTGCTTTGCTTTGTTGCTTGTAACTTTACCATCAAACAACTTTCCACGTACTGATAATTTACCGTGAAATGGACAATGTGCATCTGTGCATTCTCTGCTTGGTGCTTTTACTTTTAATCCAATGTTTAGTGTCATGCTTTTGCTCCTATTCTGTCAAATGGTCTTTTTGCAATTCTTGAACCGTCTAAAACAATGTCTTTGTCATCGATTAAGAATTTCCAACTGTTATTTGATTTTGAAATCATTTTTGTTCCATTTACGGTGTTGATGGTGATCATTGATTTTGTTTCATCTATTATTGTTCCATTTAATCCTATGATTTGTGGATTTGATGACTCTACAATTTCTGTGCGTAATCCAATTAATTCATGTGATGTGATGTTATCTGCAGTAATCATTTTGTCTTCATCTCGTTTAATCTAGTCATCATTCTTGCAATATCATGTCTGAGAGGTTTTAGTTTTCCACTTTCTTTTCTTAATGTACCTTTTGAACCGTCTACCCTTAATTTTGCAAGCTCACTTCGTGTTTCTTGAATTTTACTTTTAAGATCTTTTTCGTTTAATTCCCTTATTGTTTTCATACTTAATCGTGTCATTACAATAATTTCGCCTCTTCCTCTTCTAGTGTTTCAAGTTCTTTCATTTTTTCTTCTTCTATTGCAATTTGTTCAGACTCTGTTCGTGCTTTACGTTCTACTTCTGTTTCATCTCTCATCTTTCCAGTGTCTACATCTTTGACTTGCTTTGCTTTCTTTGGTTTTTGAGTTCTTAATTCAAATTCTGGAATATATTTTTCATTTCTTGCAATTCTTATTCTAATTCCAATTAATCCCATTGCAGTTTTTACATGTGCAATGTCTTCATCTACAATTACTTCTGCATGATGTCCTGCTCTTGGTAGAATTCCTGCTGTGTGTTTTTCAAATGCAGAACGATCCCCTCGTAATTTTCCTGAAATTGTTATTTGAACCCCCATCGCACCGTTTTCCATGATTTGTTTTAATGTCCACATGGTAGCTCTTCTAAATGCTGTACCACGTTCTAAGTGCGATGCCATTCTATTACACATTACACTTGGTGAAAGTTCTGGTTTCTCAATTTCTACTACTGATATCTGTGGATTTTTTAATTTAAAATCTGTTGCAAGTTTCTCTGTTAATTCTCTGATTCCAGAACCTTTTCTTCCAATGACTATACCTGGTCGTGTTACATGAAGTGCAACTCTTGTTCCCATAGGTGTTTTTGAAATCTCTGCATGTGAAAATCCTGCATCTTTAATTGCAATTCTTAAGTAATCTTTGAGAAGCATCATGTTGTAATTGTCTTTGATTACATTTTTTACTGCTGACATGTTATATCTCCTGTGCCACCAATTCTACATGTGTTAATACATTATTTTTTGGAGTAGCACTTCCCATTGCTCTTGGAATAAATCTTTTTACAATAACTCCTTTGTGCACTGTAGCGTTTACAATTCTTAATCTATCTAAATCCATTCCTTTGTATTCGGCATTTGATTCCAAGTTGTCTAGTACCTTGATGAATTCTTTGACTGTTTTTTGTGGATATCGTCCTGACATCATTCCAGGATCTGATCTGTGTCCAACTTGATTGTTGAATCTTCTAAATGCAATCGCTCTTTCTTTGTTGACTACTGCTTGCAAGTAATCTCGTGCTCTTTCAATCGAAAGCCCCTTTATTGCAACAGCTACTTCACGAGCATGTTTGTGTGAAATATCTTTTTCTCTTAGTGAAGAACGCACATGTTTTGTTGCATCAAAATTTTGAAATGCGTATTTGAATCTGCCCATAACAATCACTTTAATGGCACGTAGAGGCTAGATCTTGATGCTCCAACGCCTGGTGCACCATGTGAGACTCTTTTGTTTGTAATTACATATTCGCCCAGATAATGACCAATCATTTCAGTTTTTATTAGAACTGGAGCGAATTCTTTTCCCGAGAAAACATTTACTGTAACCCCTACCATGTATGGTAGGATAATTAAATCTCTAGAATGGGTCTTTATTGGATTCTTTAGTTTTCCTGCTTTTGCAGATTTTATTTCCTCGATCAATTTTCTCTTATCATCTGTAATTCCTCTGGTAAGTGATCGTCTTTGTCTTGAATTGAATATTTGGAATAATTTCTCTAATGACATGTTGTCTAGCTCTTCTTTTGGCAATCCACGATATAGAAATTCTTTGACCATCTTATTTCTCCTCTGTTAGTATTGATGAAATTTCATTGTCCATATTATAGCATTCCTATCTTTGTGGCTAAATCTCTGGCTTTTTCTGTAGTTTCAAACTGGACAAATGCCTTCTTACCATAAATTGTTCTTGCTGTGTTTACACTGGTAGCTTTTTGATTGTATAATGCACCTACAGCTTCTATTATCTGTGGTTTACTTGCTGCTTTATCTACAATAAAACAAATCTTACTTTCATTTTCAATCATAGCAAATGTTTTTTCAGTGATATATGGTTTCAAAATGATTTTGCTTGCTTGATCTACATTCATCGTGTTTTCACCATTAATTCTAGATGTGTTGATTTTATTTTTGCAATTTCTTCTATTGCTGCTTTTGAATAAACTGTTAATCTAATAGGATCAGAACCAGGTGCTAGATCTAATACGCTCAAGTCTTTAACTGCTCTTACTTCTACTCCTGGCAGTGTGCCACATGCTTTACTTATTTTTGATGAATCTTTTGTGACAAACAATACGCTCTTTCCAACTTTTTTACTTCTTCCTCTAAGTGAAGCCTTTCCAGTACGTGGTTTTCTTGCTTGTAATCTTTCGACATCTTTCATAAGATTTAGATCTTCCAATACTTTAGACATTTGACTTGCTTTTGAAATCGATTCTATATCATTTGATACTATGATTGGAAATGACTTGATGTCTTCTACTTTGTGACCTCTTGACTGTATCAAATCTTTTGACGCTGTTGCAGCTATTGCAGAACACAATGCCAATTTATTTTCTTTTTTATTTAATTTCTTGAAAATTACTTTATCTACAATAGGAGGATGAGCTTGTCTTCCACCCCTTACTGATGCAACACCACCAGCTTGACCCTGTCTTCCGCCCCCACCGCCTTTCATTTTTGCAATACGTGCTGTATGCTGTCCTGTTGGTGGATCGTTTGATCTTGCTACTACATCCATGCCTGCAGTTGGATGTCTTCCCTGTGGTTGGAATTTGTGCGAAGTTAGATTTGTGAATGCTTTGTGAATTAGTTCTGCTCTAAACGGAGTTGAAAATATTAGTGGCAATTCCACTTCCCCATCTTTAGTTCCTGTTATTGTAAATGTTGTTGTTTTCATTATATTACTACCTCTAAAATATTTGGCTTGGTAATTTTTACTGGCGCATTTCTAATTTGGCTTCTTAGTTTGATTAATCTTCTATATGTTCCTGGAACTGAACCTTTTAGAATAATGAAATCTCCTTTTACTAAACCAAAATGTTTGTATCCGCCATCTGGGTTTATTTTTATCTGATTATTTTCTGTATTGCCAATCATCATAATTCTTTTATCGTATTCTGTTCTTTGATGGAATCCCATTTGTCCTGCTCTTGGAACTGAATACATGACGTTTGATGGTGAAATTGGACCTAGTGAAGCAACTTCTCTCACTGTTTTTCTTGATTTGTGTTGTTTTTTCTTGACTCCAAATCTTTGTATGACTCCTTGCCAACCTTTGCCTTTTGTAATTGCTGCAACATCTATAGTTGCACCTGTTTCAAAAATTTGATCAATTTTAATTTCTTTTCCTAATAATTCTTTGACATGAGCAAATTGTTTTTTAACATCTCCACCACTAACTAATGCTTCAAAGATGTATGGCTTTTTTTGTTCTAATCCTGCAGCGCGTGGTGATACTGCAACAATTGCAAAAATTTCTTTTACTCTGCCAAGCATTTTTTCTGCATTTTCAATTGCACCCTCTTTGTTTTTTAAATTAATTTCTTTTGAGATATTTTTTGGAAATTCATCTGCATATACATCAAATTCTGCATGTAATCCATAATGATCTTTTGAATAGCCTCTAATTCCTAATATTGAAACAGGTGGAGTAACTAAAACTGTTCCAAGACTAACCAATTGCTTTCCGGCATTTGGAGTTTTTTCACGATCATCTATAGTTACTATTTGTACACACCCTGCCTTGAAACCACAATGTGCTAAAATTTTTGGTTCGCTTGAATTATTTTTTGGCCATGATCTGATTCTTGCTTCCATACTTTTGGCACGTCCCCTAGGATAGTATGCAGCGCTTCCTCTACGTGGTTGAGCATATTTTCTATGTCCCATGGATAAATCGAAATCGTCTTCAACCGTCTAATAAACCATGTGAGATATGGTTAACTTGCTAAAATTATTAGGTTAACGAACTATTTCAATTATGATCAAGGCCCTATCAAATTATTTGCAAAATTCCAAATAGTTATTCCACCAATGATTACTCCTACTACTCCTAATCCAATTGCTAAAATTAAGAAATTTCTTTTTTCAGCCATATTTTTGTTCTAACCTATTCTATGTGAATTAATTATTGATAATGTTCCTAGAATTGCTTCTTCCAAACGTACTGTTTCCGTTGCTTGATTTGGAAAAAAGTTTAATGTTTTAGCATTTTGAACATTTTTCATTTTACCGCCAAGTATTTCATGTACTCCTTTTTCGGGTGAACCAAAAACTACCAAAATTGGAATATCTGAACTTAGGTATTTTGTTAGTTGTTCTTTTGTGGCTGTCTTTCCTTTCTTTGATGTGATAATTGTATTTCCTTGCCATTCCGTTAATAATGAAAATAGACTTGCTCTCTCTTTTACTGCAAATCCCCAATACATTGGAGCTTCACTTCTTTGAATTTCTTTGACTGAAAAATCAGGGTATCCTGTTTTAAACTGAACAGTTGCTCTTTTCCCTACATTTTCTTTTCCAAAAAATGGTATCAACTCATTGATTCCAACGTCGACAAATCGTTTGCCTTTGATACTTACTACTACTCCTTCTCTTACATCTCCGGCGTTTATTTTTTTAGGATTTGCTGGCGTTGAGTGACTAGGAATTTTCAATGGCATTAAAACACCTGCAAATTTTAACTCGTTCATTTTTGGAAAAAGCCTTCTTCGTAAAAACTGAGGTGTTTCTAAATATTTTAAAATAGTTACAAGTAAATTTCCATCTTCTTTGTAGTTTCCTTCCTGGTATACATAGATGGTATCTATTTTAAAAATTGCACAAGCTCTGGCGAGAACAGATATCTTTCTAGTCTTATCAAGTTTTAAGGATTCATCAGATAATGCTGATTCTGGAATTGCAACAGATATTTTCAAAGTAATTTAATCACATATTTAGTTGTAAAATACTATTTCTTTTCATGAGGATATTTTTCTTTAGCTGTTTTTGCATATTTTGCTATTTGTTCATCTGATACTAATTCAAATAAACCTGTTTTTGATTTGATTTGCGCCATTCTGATATGACTTGTTCCTTCTTTATCTTCACTTGATAGATAAATTGCTGCAGATGCTAATGCCGATGCATCATCTAGAGATAATTCCTTCTTGTATGTTTTCTCTAGAAAATCAGTTACTTGATCTGAACCTGAACCAATTGCAATTGCATCATATGAAATGTAAGTTCCACTTGGATCTGTTAGGTAAAGCTGAGCATTATTGTTAACTACTCCACCTAAAATTAATGCAACTCCGAAAGGTCTTACTCCTGCATATTGTGTAAACTGTTGACATTGATCAGCTAAATGTTTTGCAATTGTTTCAACTTCTACTGCTTCATCATAAATCATCTTGTTGCTTTGAGAAAAGAACCTTGCATTATCTACTTGACTTCTGGCATCTGGGATGTATCCTGCAGCAGCTACTCCTACATGATCATCAATTTGAAATATTTTTTGAGCAATATCTGTTATCTGCAATTTTCTTGGTTTTTCTTCTACTGCAATTACAATCCCCTCTTTGGATTTTATTCCAACTGCAATTGTTCCTCTTCTTACAGTTTCAATGGCATATTCTACTTGGTAAAGTCTACCATCTGGTGAAAATACTGTGATTGCTCTATCATAACCTTGTTGTGCAGGAAGCATTTGATTTCAGTGCTTTGAAAGTTTAATTAAAGCGTTACTTACCTTTACTAAAATTTATGCATTATAATAGATCAGGCTCAATCTTCAAGTAATACTATAGATCATGGTATTTTAATAAAAGTCATTTTTGTTTTCTGATTAAATTAAATAGATGGTATGCTTTTTTCCATAAAAATTGTGCTTTAATCTAGTGTTTCATTTCAATAGAACAATATTTTCTTAAAAGCAAAAAATCCAAGAAAGTTTAATTTGAGTCTGGCTATTTATACTGCCGTGAGATTCGAAATTCAATTTTCTGGTCATGAAAATATTAGATCCAATCATCAGAAAACAATTGAAATCACAAAAGAATCTCATCTTACTCCAAGTGGTGATTGTATTATTGGAGTTAATGCTTCATCTAGCTGTGCTGATTTACCGTCTTCATTAAAAAAAAAATTGCAAAATCCAAATTCCAAAGTATTATTTTCAATCAAAGTAGGTAAACATGAATTTAATGTTGAGGGTAGAGGCCATGAGAATCTTATTCTTACTCATATGGACGATATCGTAATTAGAAAAAGTGGTTTTATATGCCCAAGAACATTAGCTGTAAAATGCGATAAAGCATCTGATCTTATCCCTCGAGAGATGATATCATTACTACAAAATCCAAAAACCAAAGGAACGCTTACCATAATAATTGATTAAATTTGTGACAATTTTATATGAATACATTTAATCTACAATATGGGTCTAAAGACAAAAATTTTCATTATAATCCCATTAACAGTATTTGCTATACTGATTTTTGGATTTGCAATATATATGGAAATTTGTAAAAATTCTAGCTTGGCATTACTTGACTGTTAGCGTTTTTCCATAGAATTACTCTTCATTTATTTCCTGTTTTAGTTAAATCTGCTTCAGCACGAATTTCTTAAACCATTAGTTTCTAATAATTTCATGCAAAAACCTGTAATTGAGTTACAAATATCACAACAACCTACTGAATCCGAACTAAAAAAACTACGAGAGTATCTTAAGGAAATGCCCCTTGACGATATTCTATCCGGTCTAAAGTTTGCCAAAAATCGATGGTCTGCAAAAGATGCTGGTACACTAAAAGTTGGAAGAAAAAGTATTATTCAAAAAGAAGTTCACTCTGTTACATCCGAGCAAGCCCAATGGAGATTAAAAAATTGGAAAATGATGATTGCAAATTATCGACGCAGAGGATACAGCTATCCTACAATATCTAGAATTAAAAAAATCTTAATTCAAAAAAGTAAAAAGAAAATAAAATAAAATTAGATCTTAATCAAATCAAAACATCTGACGTTCTTCTCTGAATAATTTCATGTTTTAGATTGTCTGGAATGTCTGGTATTGATGATTTTGTTTGTCCTGCAATTACTGAATGTGCTTCTTCAAGAATTGCTAGTGTATCTGCGCTTGTAACACTTCCTGTGTTCATCAAATCACTTCCTTCCATTGAAGAACCCATCATTACGTCTCCTAATATTTGTGATAAATCTTGCATAGATGATGTTGCTTCTGGCATTATTCCACTAAGTGATGGACTTAATCCCTTGATTATCGACATGCATGGACTGAGCGTTACTACAACATCTCCCAGTTCTGATACTGTATTGAGTCTTAATTGAATTTGTTCCATTGCGAGTTTTGCTCCGCCTACCATATTTTTCATCTTTCTGACCTGAACCAGTTCATTTGCATATGCTTGAGCATATGCATTATTGTGTGACTTTTGAGCATTAACCACCTTTTCAAAAATTCCGTCATGTTTCATTTGCAACTTTTCTGTAATTCCTTCTAATTTACTAATTTGAAATTGTAACTTTCTTTGTGCTTCTTCAATTCTTGTTTTTAATGGAATATCTGGTTTTACTCTACTCATTACTCTTTGAGAAATACTTTCTCCTTCTGCTTTATTCCATGAGTTACTTATCAAATCTTTTTTCCTCATTAATGATGTGAAATTTTGTTTTAAATGAATTTGTCACTAGCGTATGTGTAACCACAGTAACATGGGGGTTTGGTTACATGTTAGCCAAAGGTAAATGTGTATATTTGAAATCCTGGAGTTTCTACAAATATTTCTAGAGTATGTTCTTCAGGCGTATCTGTCTGGACAATGTTATACAATCCTGGTTCATGTACGTGTACTTGTCCATTAGTATCTACATCTTTTCCAGCTATTGATGGATTTACAATCATACCATCAATGTTAATTCTTAAGTTTGCTTCACCATCAGTTACAATATTGACTTCTTTTCCGCTATATGGCAAAACAATAGAGCCTGAGTTGGAAACCAACTGCATGCTTCCTTCCAAATTCTTCCACGTTCCATCAAGATAGAAATGGTGTAGTTGTGTTGATTCTGGGATAGAATATGTGACATCTTGGTTTGGTTTGAATCCTTCTGGATTTCCAAGTTGATTTCTTCCAGTGGCAAAATTATACCCAAAATACAATTCAGGTGTCCTAATCCAAGAATGCTCAAATTCTTTTATTTGTACTAGTTCTTCATCTAGTGCCATTTCCATTCCAATCGAGTCAGATCTTTCTTTGAGTAATTTTTGAATTACTTTCTCAGTCTCTTGATATCCTCCCTCTCCAATGTGATCATATCTGATGTATCCTTCGTGATCTGCAATATACTTGCGAGGCCAATAATTGTTCTCAAATGCTTTCCATGTCTTCTTTTCATTGTCCAGAACTACAGGATGTTTTATTCCATATTTTGCTATAGCACTTTTTACGTTTGTAACATCTTTTTCAAATTCAAATTCTGGAGAATGAACGCCAATTATCAGTAGACCTTGATCAGCATACTTTTCATCCCACGATGTAATGAAAGGTAAAGTACGAATACAATTAATGCAACTATAAGTCCAAAAATCATATAATACCACACTTTGATTAATTTTTTCTTGTAATTCATCAGGAAGTGTGTTGATGTACTCTGATATTCCAACTAGTTTAGGAGCTTTCTTGAACTCTGACTTGTCTATTTTATTTTCATTAGTTACGATATTTGTTTGAGTATCTTTCTCTTTGGATTCTAAAACTTGAAAATCTAGGGATGATAAAAATAAACTTATTCCTATCACTATGGATATGATTATTATTCCTAAAATTACTGGAGTCTTTATTTCTGATTTCATATGATCATCCTAATGATATTAATTCATTTAAAAGTGGAAAGTTTGCAATGTATGCAAGCTGATTTGTAAATACTAGAATTCCTAAAAGTATTATGAATCCTCCTAATATTAAATTGTAATATTTTAGATGCTTACTCATTGCTCGAATTACTCTTGTAGCCCTTGAGAAAAATACGCCCATTATAACAAATGGAATTCCCAATCCTAGAGAATATGCCAGTAACAAATGAAATGATACTGATGGTGTAGTTGCAGCCAAAGTTAGAATCGTTCCAAGTATGGGACCTACACATGGAGTCCATCCAGCGGCAAAAGCTAGACCAAATACAAAAGATAGTGGATAACTTGATTTTTTTCTTTTTGGAAAAAATTTCTTTTCCACATTTAGAGTTCTGATCTTTGTTGATAATAACAAAAATATTCCAAATGATATGATAATTATTCCTCCAATATAGTTTAGACTTTGTAATATGTCTCCAGCTGCACTAGATAGAACACTGTTAATCAAAACACCCAAAGCCGAAAATACTACTGAAAACCCTAGCACAAAAAATACTGTATTTAGGATTATGCCCGTTCTGTTAATTGAGATGGCAGATCCACTTTTAGAACCAAATTCTGTAACTGTAGTGCCTGATATGTATGCAAGAAAAGCTGGAATCATTGGTAGTATGCATGGGGCAACAAATGATCCTAGGCCAGCAATTATGGCTACAAGTATTGTGATCTCTGTCATGAATTAAAGTATAAATTTTTCTTTTAAAAGATTGTTCCAAATCTTGTCTGATGCAAAGACATTTCGTTTTTATCTAGGTTAGAACCGTTTGTAGTATGAACAAGCGTTTTGTCATTGTGGGTATTGTTTTAGGCATTATTGTTGCATTTGCTGTTTTTATTGGATCCCCCGCTGTTGGTGGCTTTGATATGTTCAGATAATGAATAGTGTCTGTTTCTACATTCTAAATATAGTAGCCAAAAATTAACCCCAAAATTATTATTGATATGAATCCTCTTCTGTTTTAACTAATTCATTTGTTTAATTCTTTTATTGTTTCCAATTTTGCCTATCATTACTAGTTTTGAATTTGTTATGCATTATGATATCCAATTTTGAACATTGAACGCTGATTTTTGAATTTATATTTTGAATTTTTTAGCAGCTTGCTCAAAAATAGCCAATGTGATATTGATATCTTTTCTAGATAACCAAGCAGTAACTGATATTCTTAATCTTGCTTTGTTTTTAGGAACAGTTGGGTATCTTATGGGTTGGACAAATACTCCTTTTTCAAAGAGAAATTCTCCAAAATCCATTGCTGTTTTTTCTTTACCAACGATAATTGGAATGATGTGTGTTTTTGAATCAATTTGATAACCTATTTGTCTTAAGCCTTTAGAAAGTAGGTTTGTATTGTTTTCGAGTTTTTTTCTTTGTTTTTCTCTATTTGATTCAAATCTTTTCAATGAATACTCAACTAAAAATGATGGCAGCGCTGAAGTATAGATAAAAGATTTTGATTTGTTTATGCACAAGTCTATTACATTATTTTGTGATGACACATATCCTCCAAATGATCCTAGACCTTTACTTAGACTGCTAATGTACAAATCAATTTTTTTTGTGACATTAAAGTAATTTGGAGTTCCTTTTCCATCTGTCCCAACAACAAAATCTCCATGTGCATCATCAAGTATAGTGATTGCTTTTGATTTTTCTACAATTTCTGTGATCTCTTTTAGTTTTGAGAAATCTCCATCCATACTAAATATTCCTTCCGTGATAACAAATTTGTTTTTACCTTTTTGTTTGAGTTTTTTATTTAAATCCCACATGTCATTATGTTTGTAAATTGAAACTTTTGCTCCTGCAAGCTTGCATGACTCGATTATACTTGCATGATTTAATTCATCACTTAAAATTAAATCTCCTTTTTTTGCAACTGCTGTAATTGAACCTAAATTTGCCATGTATCCTGTAGGATAAATCAAGCTAGTTTGTTGTGATTTATGTTTTGCAAGTCTTTTTTCTAATATTTTATATGATTCGTCATTTCCTGAAACTAATCTTGAGCTTGATTGCATTTGTTTTATTTTTATTTTTGTAATTGGTATTCCTAAATAATCATTTGAACAAAGGTTTAGTAATTTTTTTCCATTGATTATAATATATGCGTGATTTGATTTACCATATCTTAATTTTCTGTAAAGATTATTTTCTTTTATTTGCTCTAATTCCAAATCAACAAAGCTTAGTTTATGATTCAAGATTCAACCATTCTAAACTGAAATTAATCATGCGTAAATCCTTTTCTTATTTTGTTGTTTTTTTAACTAGCATTTTGCTAATTCACAATGATATGTCAATACTTACAAAATGTGTGAGTAAACAACCAGGCTCAAAATTCACGGTAAATCTTAAATCATCATAACATATGAAATAATTGATTTGAATAACAGTGTAGAAAGAACATTAGATGATCAAAGAAATATTGTAGAATTAGAGTTAGCGATAAAAAAATTAAAATTTCAAAGAAAGAAAAAATCAAATGTCAAGGTATTTGAATCATAATTTAGTTTACATTATAACAAAAACTTGTATAAGAATTATTTTATGATTAAGAAACATAATATTTCTTAATTATGAGAAATGTATTCTTTTCCATAGAATTTTACACTTGTGTTAATTATGCAATTACAATTTTTACCGTATATATCGAATATGAAAAAATGACTGCTTAGACTTCTAGTCCTATCTTCTTGATCATTTTGAAATCCTTTTCAGAGTCATTTCCACCCATTGTAAGATAACCTGATGTGATTATGCCATTTGCCCCACTTTGCAACAACTCTTCACCTGAATCATCAAGATTTGTTTCTCTCCCACCTGAAATTTTTATTACGGATTCTGGTAAAAGAAATCTGATCACTGAAAACATTCTTACAATTTCTGAATTTGCTATTTTCGTTTGCAATTCCAATGGAGTTCCAGGAATCGGAACCAGTATGTTTATGGTGACTTCTTCAGGATAGAGTGCAGCTAATTCCAATGCTAGTTCAATTCTTTGTTTTCTTGTTTCTCCTAACCCAATAATTCCCCCAGTACACAATTCTAATCCTGCATCACGTGCAATTTGTAGTGTTTTTAATCTGTCCTCATAGGTGTGTGTAGTACAAATCTCTGAAAATTTTGATTTTGAAGTTTCCAAATTATGATTGTATCTTTTTACATTAAGTTCTTTGAGTTTCTTTGCTTGTTCTGGTGTGAGAAATCCTAGACTACACTCTACATTAATTCCTACTTTATTGTTAATTTCTTTGATGATATTACAAACTTTGTCAAAGTCTTTAGGAGATGGCTCTCTCCATGCTGCAACAAGACAATATGATTCTGCACCTTCTTTTTTTGCTTTGCTTGCTTTAATTACAACTTCTTCCGCTGTTGGTAATTGATATGTTTCAATTCCAGTGTCAAAAAATGCAGATTGGCCACAAAATGAACAATCTTCACTACATGCATTTTTTTTAATATTGTTTAATTGTTCTACATCTACTTTACTTCCATTAAAATCTCTAGTGATCTGATTTGCAGATCTGGCTAATTCTTTGATGTTTTCGTCTGATGTGTTAAACAGTTTTTCAGCATCATCACTTGATATTCCAATTCCTGAAAATACTTTTTCTTGACACTCTTTAATAAATTCCAACATGTCACTCATGATATTTTTGCATAAAATTCCATTAAAAAAGATTAGTGGCATGAAAATCACCTTTTATGCGTATGGTTCATACTTTGTAAAATCCTTCATTTGCTACCTTTATCCTGTAGAGTTGATTCAAGAATAGATAATCAAGTACAATTTGTAATTGATTAAGATCTATACTATTTGATTTTGTGCTGATTTGATGGTGGCTATTGTTCTGTTTAGTAGTAAATCTAACTCTTCTTCAGATATTGCTAATGGTGGTACAATCATGACAATATTGCCTAATGTGCGAAGGTAAATCCCATGCTTTTTTCCTGTCTCAAAGAAAATTTTATTTATTGATTTTTTAGGATTGATTGGTGTTTTTTTCTTTTTATCTTTGACTAGCTCTATTCCCATAAGCATTCCCTTATGTCTAACATCTCCTACTGTTTTTATCTCTGTTATTTTGTCATAATATTCTTCAAAAATTTTTGATGTTTTTTGAATTTTTTTAATTAAATTATTTTTTTGATATAATTTTAGATTTTCATTTGCAACTGCAGCAGATATTGGATTGCCAGTAAACGTATGCCCATGAAAGAGATGCTTCCAATCATTAAATTCCCCTAAAAATGAATCATAAATTTTTTTATTTGTCAAAGTTGCAGCCATAGTTAGATATCCACCAGTCAACATTTTTCCATATGCTACAATATCTGGAATACTTTTTTGTTCTGTATATTGTATCATGGCACCTAAACGTCCAAAACCCGTTGCTATTTCATCTAATACTAGTAACACGTTGTATTTTTTACATAGTTTACTTATTTTTCTTTGAAATCCTTTTGGAAATATGTTTACTCCTCCTGCAACTTGTGCTCCACTCTCCATAACAAATGCTGCAATTTTGTCATCTTTAGAAAATTGTTTTTCAATTTTATCTATGCAAAAATTCTGATAATCAAAATAATTGTGCCCCTTTGGAATTCTGTACTTGTTTGGTACTGGGGTTTGTATTGTCGGGAATAACTGTTTTTTAAATTTACTAAAAAACTCTGGAACATAACCTACCGACATCGCACCAAACGTATCACCATGATAACCGTTTTCTAATGCTGCAATCTTTGTTTTCTTTCCATCTCCAATGTTATTCCAATATTGCAATGCTAACTTGAATGCAATTTCCATTGCAGAAGAACCATTATCGGAATAAAACACTTTGTGCATTCCAGGTGATATTTTTACCAGGCTCTCTGCCAGTTTTTCTGCAGGCTGATTTGTTAAATTAAACATAGATGAGTGTTGGAGTTTCTTACTTTGTTTTGTAATTGCGTTGACTAGTTCAAGTTTGGAATGGCCCCACACATTACACCACATTGATGCAACTCCATCCAAAAGACTATTCCCATTAGAATCTGTGATCCACATTCCTTTGGCCTTGACAATCTCATTAAATGAATCCCATTCTCTCATCTGTGTATTTGGATGCCAAACAAAACTCTTCTTTTTCAAACGATCTTTGTAATGCTAATTGATCTTAATAATTAAACTATATCTACTGAACGAAATTTTAGTTTTCTTACATTGTATGCAAAGAATTCACTCAGGATTATTGTGTCCAATTCAAATCTGCTTTTTCTATATCAATCTGCTTAAAAATTAATCTTTAGATTTATCAAACTTTTGATTTTATTCATATCTTTCTTTAAGAACAAACTGCTGTGTTTCTTTTTTTATCTATTCTTGATCTAATTTCTTTTTTTCAGAATCATCTGCGCTGTCTCTAACTTTTTTCATAATGCAATACTTACGTAAGCTATTCAATAATCCCATATTTTTCTATATTTTATGTGAACTTAAAGTTTACGATGTTGTATCTACTAACAATTTTTTATGTCACATATTTTATAAAACTGGTGGATTTCTTTAGAACGTATAGTGCTAAATCAAACCAAGACGTTCTCTACATATTTTACAAATTGGAATTTTATCTGAATCTATTATTATTTCGACGTTACTTGAATGACAGAGATGACACAATCCTTTCATCCTAATGACCAAAAACTCTCTGAACAATCTGCACAATTATGATTGTGGTATTTGTCTTGTCTTTCACTTATCCAGACTTTGTATTTTGTACAATTACTCTGTTTCATACTTCTTGTCATATTGAACGTGTATTAATGTAGGGTTTTAGTGAATATAGTAGTTTTATCTGACTATCGGTTTTTTCAAAATCTGGAAAAATGCAAATAACTCGATTCTAATTTTTTTAAAATTACTGATTTGTGAGTTTATTTGTATCTGAATTTAACCCTGGATTTTTTGTAATGTAAAAATCGCTGTAAAATATGGTATAAACTGCTCTGCAATGCTTGTCACTGATTTTGAGTATTTCCATGAGAAACTATGAAATAAGCTGGTTCTTATAGGAAACAAACTAACCACTATTGATCTTATTTTTGGTTTTACAAATTATCAATACAGATACTATCTGTGGGCGTTGTGGAAAAAATGGTATGTTAACAGATAACGTGACCGGAGAAAGATTTTGCGGAAAATGTGGATACGTTATTTCTGAAATATTATCTGACTCTGGACCAGAATGGAGATCATTTTCAAAAGAAGGTGGCACGGATCCAACTAGGACAGGTGCTCCAACATCACTTACAATACATGATAGGGGGCTTGCTACAATCATTAATCCAATAAACCGAGACTCGTCTGGAAAACCACTTACATCTGCTATGAAAAGCACCATTGAAAGACTTAGAACATGGGACAGCAGAAGTAAAGTTCATGCATCTGCAGATCGAAATCTTAGACAGGCATTAAGCGAATTAAACAGACTAAAAGACAAACTTTCACTTTCTGATGCTGTAATTGAAAAGGCAGCATACATTTACAGAAAAGCATTAGAGAAAGGTCTTGTCCGAGGACGTTCAATTTCAGCATTAATTGCATCTGCGCTTTATGCTGCATGCAGAGATACGGAAACCCCTAGAACACTAAAAGATGTTTCAGATGCAGGTAACATTAAGAAAAAAGACATTGCAAGATGTTATAGATTATTACATCGAGAATTAGATCTAAAGATGCCTGTTGTTGATCCAATTCAATGTGTTGCAAGAATTGCAAGTAAACTTGGAATTACAGAAAAGACAAAACGTTATGCAGTTAAAGTACTGAAAATAGCTCAAGAACATGAAGAATCAGCTGGTAAGGATCCGATGGGTCTTGCAGCAGCTGCACTATATTTGTCATGTGTAAAAAATGGTGAAAATATGACTCAACGTGATATTGCAGAAGCTGCAAGTGTGACTGAGGTTACAATAAGAAATAGATACAAGGGTCTACGATTAGATCAAGATACAGATCTATAATCTGAAATAACAATAAAAATATGACACAAACCCGACCTTTAATTGCAATAGTGAATGTTGTAGCTTCTGCAACAATAGACCAAAGATTAGATCTTTTAGATATAACAAAAAAATTTCCAGATGTAGAATACCATCCTGATCAATTTCCAGGAGCTGTTTTCAGACTTAAAAATCCAAAAACTGCCACATTACTTTTTAGCTCAGGAAAGATGGTGTGTACTGGTGCCAAATCACAAGAATTAGCAGAAACTGCAGTGTCTAAAGTAGTAGAGATATTGAGAAAGGGTAAAATTAAAATTAAAAATGATGCTGTAGTTACAATACAAAATATCGTCTCATCGATTAATCTTGGAGGCAGAGTCAATTTGGAACAAGCAGCTAGGACACTTCCTAGGAGCATGTATGAGCCAGAACAGTTTCCAGGATTAATACATAGAATGCTAGACCCTAAAACTGTGATTCTAATTTTTGCATCAGGTAAATTAGTCTGTGTTGGTGCTAAACTTGAAAAAGATATTCATCGATCTGTCCATCAAATTCATAGTATGCTTGAAGAAAAAAATTTAATGGCTTATGACTAGTATTATAAATTCATAAAAAGAGATTGTGTCGTTCGGTTATGTCTGCCTAATTCTTTGCTGTGAAGAATGTATGTAATTATACAATTCCAAATGTCTTCATTGAAAATTGAAAAAACACCTATTTGCAAAATTATTTGACTGTGACTTTATATTTGTCAAGCAATTCAACAAAAAGTTTCAAGTCCACCATATGTTCCTTTTCTGCCTCATTGTATTCTCTAAGTAAATCGTTGTATTCGTAATCTGAGTGGGATTCCATTGATTCTAATTTTACTTCCTTTTCTGAAATTCTTCTAGTTATTTGTTTGATCTTTCTCTCTCCATATTCTATTATCGAGTCAATTTTATTTTTCTCAATGCCAGTATTAGATACAATTTTTAAATTTTCAGATGAAAGTGGCTGTTTTATATTCACACACTACTAAGTCTCAACTAGTATATAGTGTTATAAAATTAGAATATCTTGTATGTGTTTATTTGGTGTTTCAAAAAATCATTTGATGAAAACATGATGTGTTTCTCTATATTTTTTGATTTTCTTTAATGGATTTTTTTAATTCCTCATAAGATTCTAAATATTCTTTTTTCAATAGGTTTGCAGGCTTGGTCTTGTTATTTTTATTTTTTTGCCTCTCTGATTTGGTCTGTATCATCTTACTAGATACAGTACTTGTGTGTGATATATTCTAGTTGGTAGTTGCATTAATTTCATGTAATCCAATCTTCAACATTAATGCCTGACTAATTTTACAAAATCTCCTGCTGACCTTATTTTGATGTTTTCTTCTACGTGTTCTCAATAATGAATTTATGACATCGTGTACATTCGTACCTATCTCTGAATCCAGCCATTTTTACTTTGGCATCATGCAGACAACTACTTTGATCTATTAAATAGGTCAAAAGTATTTTTCAATCTCTTGTTTTTTTATATTGTTGGAAACGCCTGTGAATTGTGTCTGTAATGATTGCATATCTATGTGGAGTAAATCAACAATCATTAAGTTATTTCCACTTTTTCTTCATGGGTTTTTTCATGAATACGAACCTTGTCAAAAGTATCTACTGTTCCCTCCCAATGAAAGTCACAAATTTTGCAATTATACTTCATTTATTTTCTTCCTGATCCGAATTCGTTTTTTCAGATAGATTTGATGTATTGACATCAGGTATTTTGGCCTTATAAGATCCAAACTTTAGTTTTGCCATTATTTTTTTTAACACGCTTAGTTAGGCTTGCATGGACATATAAAGTCATGAATTTTCTATATGTTTTTTTTATAATTATATATTTTATTAAATTCTATAGAGAATTATGTGCTAGTATATATAGCTCCTAGATAAAATATAGACAAGGAAAATGAAATAAAATTATGATCGCATTAAATGACTTGAGATCTTGTGAAAACTGTAGTAACGTATTCTTAAAAAAAATAGGGGATAAAATAACAAATCGCTGTCCTGCATGTAATGTATGGAAAAAAGAAACTGTACTTTAATTGGAATAAGATAATGTCAATACGCTGTAAAGTATGTAATGCATCAAAGGTTGTAAGTACTGATCCAATCAACCCTGACATTAATTGGGAATGTCAATCTTGTGGAAATCTACTTGATGTTAATGGTTATATTGTTACAACAAATTAGTCACTGGGATTTGTTTTGATTATTCCATAAAAACCCTAAATGTAAAGAATCGTCTAAAATCTTTAACTTTTATTCATAGCTGATTTCATCTTTCTTGATTGATATGCAAATTTACAAAATTGTATTGGCAGTATAGTACAACGTGACTCTGAAATTCTATACTGTGTTTAATTAGGTTGAATGTATTGGTATAATTATGAATGTTGCTGCATCTTGGAGACAAAAAATTTGTTCTGACTGTAAAAGAATGAAATGCACAAAAGGTTGTAATTGTGATTGTCATTGGAACCCATAATCTCAAAGATCATGATGATTTATGCAGCGACAATAATCTGACTGCTTTTATTTCTAATTCTTTTTGTATAAATTTGAGAAATTAAAATCTATATTTTGGAATCCTCTTGAACTATCTTTTTTATCGTTTTCTCTAAATTATTAAATTCATGTTCTCCTCCAGAGCGGTCTTTTTCTAACTCTGCTACTTTGTCTTTTAATTTTTCCATTTCATGATTTTGAGCTGTTTTTTCAAGTAAATATTGCTTTAATGCTTCAACCGTTATGTCTGTAACTGTTATCCCACTTTTGTTTGAATATTCTACAATCTTGGCATACAAATCCCAAGGAAACATCAAGCTCATATGCTTTGATGGCTCTGATGGTTTTTCGTTTCTTTGTATTTTTTGTTCATTTAATGCATCATTATCATACAGTTCCACATTTGGTAAATTTCCTGCGGTTGTTTTACTTGCACGTATAGTTGGTCTATGATGAAATTCTTTATTTGCATCATTATCTGGACTCCTATTTTTCACATATTGTTATTGTCGTTAGTTAAATATATGGTTAAACTATATTTTCAAAATGTTTCTTTTATGATGTAAAATGCCTGAAATATTATTTCTTAATGATCAATAAACCAATTTTTGAAGTAATCATTATGTTTTTTATCATATTTTTAGAAAGAAATCATGTCGTAGGATTAATGATTTTTTTGTTATCTCTGTCTCTCTTACAGAAACTACAGTACTCCTCTGATGAATTACGGTTCATGGGAGTTAAACAATCATGACAATATTTCATAAATACTATATGTTAAATCAAGTATATTAAGAAATCAACTATATAATCACGGGTTAGTTTATCTTTAATTGATCATGTTCATCGTATTTTCTCTTACCGCATGATTCACAAATCCAAAATACTCTGTAATTATCCTCTCTGCTCTCTTCTCTTTTTTCCATTATCCTGTAACAATCAAAACATATTTCTGTCTTCATTCTTCTGTTGCTTTTATTACCTGTCCACGCTTATACTCGTTGTAATATCCAATACACGCATTAAGCTCTTTTAAGAAATCCTTATCTTCAAAATCTCCCTTTTCCAAATCTGCCCAATACGTAAGAATATCCTGTTTCAATAATGCCAGTGTTTTTTCTTGCATGATTATAGCTAGTTTCTCTAGGATACATACCCATGGATGGATATTTCAGTCACAAAAATGGTACTTTACAATAAAATGCTGATTAAAATCAAAAATTAATTATTTGATCTCTAATTATTGTTGTATTTCATTACATTTTTGGAATACCAATAACAAGAAATTGATATCATTAGATAAGTGAAAGATTAATCAATAAAATATTCTAATGAATTATCGTTGAATTCCATATTTATCACGGGAACTGACACTGATGTGGGAAAAACATATGTCGCTGCTGGCCTTGCAGTCACTCTTCGAAAGATGGGTATTGATGTGGGCGTGATGAAGCCTTTTGCTGCAGGAACTGCACAAAAAACTGGATTCAAATCCGAAGATGTCGAAATTTTAGCAAATGCTGCACAAGTAAACGATCCTGAAATGTTACTAAATCCGCAATTTTTTCCAATTACTGCATCTCCTTATACTGCATTGAAAAATTTAAAAATAAAACCAAACATCAAACTGATCTTAACCAGATTCAAAAAATTATCAAAACTACATCCAATGATATTAGTTGAAGGAATGGGCGGTATAATGACTCCTATTCTTCAAGATTACTTTGTAACAAATTTGATCAAAGATATGAAATTACCTACACTAATTGTTACCCGAACAAAAATTGGAACTGTCAATCATACTGTAATGACTTGTAAGATGTGTGAAAAATATAAAATTCCAGTTAAGGGCATTATAATTAATAATTTTGATACTAATGGCTATAATGTGAAAGAACTAAAACGAGATTTAGAAAATTTGACGAACATGCCTGTATTGGGCTCAATTCCATTTATCGATGACATGAGCGATACATCGCTTTATCGTGTTTTCAAAAAAAATATTGATTTTAAACCATTGTTGAGTTAATTTTCAATTACGTAATATTTTGAATTTGTTTTGACCTTGAATATTTACAAATTGTGCAATATCATAAATTATTTTTGAAAATGACGCGTTTTTCTTTTCAATAACATATGTTTTGGTTTGAAACTCTAGTTTCTTTGTAATCACTAGCCAAATATTGTCTTTAGCAGGCTGAATTTTTTGCAATTGCTCCAGTTTTTGCTCTATGATAGTTTTGTCAATAGTTTCTGGGATACATAGTATCAAAGTTTTTTTTGGATCAATTTCAAGTGTTTTTAAATCTGGTATGATAATGTCTATTTGTATTCCTTCATATTCTATTTTTCTTTGACTAGACACTAATGCGTTTGTTAAAAGATAGTGTAATAATCCAGTGGCCAAAATTCCTAGACCTTCTTTTCCACCAATGGAAATTACTCTGTCGTAACAATTTTCTAAAACATCATCAATTATTTCAGTAAATTTTGACTGTGATATTAGTTCTTGAATTCTTTTTTCTGATTTTTTTAGGTAATCAAATAGAAAGTCTTTGATTGGGTTTGGTTCTTGCATTATTCGTTGAATACGTATCTTCTTTCGCCTCTTGATTCAACAGTGGTATTGACATCCACTAAGACAAATTCTCTTTTTGTATGAAGCATTGGTTCTTCTGGCGAGAGCTTATTTTCATGTAGTATTTCATATTCTTGCAGTGTGAGTTTTCTTCTTGGAGCAAGTTCTGCTTCTAAATTCATATTTTTTACAATTTCTTCGTATAGAGGTTGAATTGTACCACTAAACACCATGGCGCTACTTCCACTTCCATATGAGCCAAATCCAATTCGTTTCCCATTCAAATCGATTCCCTTTTGATATTCAAATTCAAGGCAGCTTCTAAATCCAAGATACAGTGATGCAGTGTATAGATTTCCAATCATTTTTGATGCAATTAACGAGCTTGCAAGTTTTGCTTCATACACTTCTTGAAACTCTATTGTCTTTGTAAATAATTTTGTAAATTCATGGTCTTTTGCCATAAATTCTTCATCTCCTAATACCGACTCGATTGTTCCACGTGGATCCTTTGGTACTGGTTCTGGTATGCCCATCTCTTGGATTATTTTTTTCCATCTTGGAAGTTGGCGCCATTCATGTCTTACAAGATACGCAAGAGCCTTTTTACCCATGTTACTGTATGGTAGGTGCATGTTAAGATAATCCATGTGGTCCAGTATTGTTTCACCTGGCTCTAACTTCATCAATCCTGATGCTAGAGCTTTTTTCTTGTAAATTTCTAGTGCTTTTCTCACCTGAATCATATACAAAAGATTAGAGTACTGGCCATGTACAATTGGCGTTTCTTTTCCAAATGGCCTGTAAAAATCATATTCGTCTTTAATTGATGTCGCTGTTGCTTTAGGATCAAATGCCAATAATCTTGGTTCATCATTGAGTAGCATTACTACTGCACCAGCTCCTTGTGTCATTTCCCCACTAGACCCCATGTCATATTTTGCAATATCTGATACTACAACTAGTGCATGTTTTCCTTCTGCTTCTCCTGCTCTAATCCAATTAGTATTATCATAAAGTGCATAAGAACCGCTAACACAAGCGAATTTTGTCTCTACTCCACCACAGTGCTCAAAAGCACCCTGACCGTAAACCTGCTCTAACATTCCAATGACATAAGAATTCATTGCTTTTGATTCATCAAATGAAGATTCAGTGGATACATACAATCTTCCAATGTCTTCTGGGGATAACTTGTTTTTCTGCATAATCTGAAGACATGCATTTGCTGCAAGACATGCCGGGTCTTGATTAGTATCTACAATTGCCATCTGAGATACACCTAAACCTTTTTGGAGTTTTTCAGGATCTAATCCTCTGGCTTTTGCAAAATCAGCTGCATCTATGTATAATCTTGGTATGTAAATTGTAATGTCGTCTATTCCAGCTGCCATCTTAGCTTGCCTCCGCCTGTGCTCATATAAGGATATTGAGCTAATTCTATCTTACTCATTAGGGAGTTTTTACAATTTTTTATATACTTTTTGTTAAATGATCTATGATTTTTCTATTTTTCTAACTCTGAATTGAAAATTCTTTCAAAAACATCATATGGTTGAGCTCCACCGATCTTTGTTACTTTGTTATCTGGACCAATGATAAAAAATGCAGGCGTTCCTGTCAATCCCAAGTCTTTTGCATCCTGATTACTATTTGTAATAATTGGAGTATGTTTTGAATCTAACATGCAATTAGAGAATTCATCAATATCTAATCCTATATCTACTGCAAATTGAAGTAAGTTCTCAGATGATGCCCATCCATTGTTTTCACCATCCCAATTATCATACAAAGTATCATGATATTCCCAAAACTTTCCTTGATCATCTGCGCAGTGGGCTGCATGAGATGCAGTAACTGAATCTGCTCCAATAATTGTAAAATCTTTGAAAATCACTTTGACTTTGCCTGTTTCTACATAATTTTTGAAAAGATCATCTTCTGTTGTATGAAAAAACTGATTACAAAAATAACACTGATAGTCACCAAATTCCACTAACGTTATTGGTGCATTAGGTTCTCCTAGAATTGGTGACCCATTTTCCATAAATGTGGTTGCAGTAATTTTTGCAGGACCTGACTCTTGAATTGTAGGGGTTGGTTCTAGTGCAAGTTCTGGTTCATCATTAAATATGTCAAATGCTAAAAATGCCACAATTATTGCAACTGATGCAATTCCTGCACCTATTGCCAAAGATGGAACATGAATCATTAACTATTGAAAATTTTCGAGACATTTAGTCTTTTGTACAGTATAGTTATGGCGAACTATTATGATCTGGTACTTCCCCAAGATTGAAAATCTTTATCGTTTTTGTAGATTTGGAATTATCATTTTCAGTATTAATAATCACAGTAAATGTTTCAGACGGATTATTTTTTGGAATAAAGAACTCTGTATTGTAAAATCCCCTCTCATTTGTAATCCCATCTGATGTTGAAAATGTTTTCCCAGTTTTGTCTAAAACTGTTATTTCGATATTTGTATTTTGGATATGTCCGTAATTCTGATTGAAATCCTTTAACTTGTTTTGATTAACGTCAAATATTTTTACATCAATTTTTGCGGTTTGACCCGAATACAATCTTTCTGTGTATTGTACAAGGATTAACATATTATCTGATTTTTCTTTCTTTTCTATTTTTTCAATTTGAGATACTTTTTGTTGATCGAAAATCAATGATACAAATCTATTATCAGTAAAAATTTTTCCATGTGTTATAATTTGTTGATTATTTATTTTTGAATATGTTATGTATGGATAAGCATCAACTGTATAACCTGTTATTCTTACTATCTTCCCATCAAAAAATTCTCTAATGTTTATTTCATTACTAATGACAAATTCTTTTTTATCTGTAAATAACTTGCCAGTTTGTATGAATTCGATATCATTAATTGGATCTATTTGGGCTGTAGCAGTTTCTAATATTGGAATTCCTAAGGAAAGTAATATTACTAATGCTAAAAATGGATTAATATTCATCTATAATCAGTATGTTAAAGATTTTATTGTATAATAAACAATTTTGTTAAGTTTGATCGTTCTTGTCTTCTTTCTCTTCCTTGTCTTCTTTCTCTTCCTTGTCTTCTTTCTCTTCCTTGTCTTCTTTCTCTTCCTTGTCTTCTTTCTCTTCCTTGTCTTCTTTCTCTTCCTTGTCTTCTTTCTCTTCCTTGTCTTCTTTCTCTTCCTCTAGATCATCATGTTCATCAGAAATTGCATCTACAGGTGATTGTGTTGGCTCACTCACGACTATTGGTGTATTTATCACAGGTGCATCTGATTCAATTTTTGATATCTGGTCTTGTTTTATGCTTTCTTCAAATTCTGAAACTACTTCCTCTGAATCTGCTAATGATTTGATAATTTCGTCTTCTAAAATTTGATCAAGAACAAAAGAATTTTCAATTCCAATTTGATTAAAATCTATCGAGCTAATCCCCTTGATTTCATCATCATTTTTCAATTCATATACTTGACTTTGTTTACCCTGTTTTTCTTTTTTATCTAATGTTTCTTTGATGTCTTTTTTAATTTCTACTAATCTGTTTTTTATTTCATCGTTATTGGTTTGGGTTATTATTCTGTCAATTGCTGGAATTGCAAGTTCAAATGATTTTGAATTCATAATTTCTTTAATTGTTATTTTGTGATGAATATTTTCTATTTTGCTTCCATTTGCTTCATCTGCAAGTTTTATTCCAATTTTGTTGATAAGTTTTTTATAATTTTCTTCAGATTTTGTTTCTTTAATTGATGTATTGATTAACTCTTCCTGTTTTTTTTCAAAGTTTTGTTGGGACTCGTTACTTTCAAAAATTACTTTATTACGATGTAAATCTGTAATAATCTTATTTTCTTGCATGGTTAACCCATTTTCTTTTTGATATTCTTTTGCTTCTTTTTGATATTTTTCAAATACTGTACTGTAATTATTTTTAAGATATTCGTAAATTTCATTTATTTTGTCATTGTTTCTGTCATTTGCCTCGTTAATTTCTAATAACGATTCTCCTACCTGCTTCATCTCAAATGAAACACTGCCTATAGTGAATTCATCAAAGTTAGTATCCAAGTTTTTTAGATTTGATAGTTTGTTGTCAACTTCAACCATTTTCATCATCAGTTCATCAATGTTTGTGGCATATGCCTCTTGATGATTTATGTTGGAGACTGCCAATATGGCCCCAATTATCAGGAAAGTTGCAGCCAAAGTGTATTTCTTCATTTTACAATACTATTGCGGCATTTTCATTGTTAATCACAATGGATCATTACCTGATCGCCATATTCCTTTTCGGTCAAATTTTTCAAAAAATATGGATCTATCGGAATCAAAATTCCCCAAAAAAATCTTCCATATTGGAACTTATCCTATCTTCAAAATCTCCAAAATGGCTCATACTGTACTGATGACCGTTTTGAGTCATCACGGAATTTTTATTCTACGTTATGAGAGAAACTAATGATGATTTCAAAAGATGACATCTTAATAGTTGAAGATAGCCCGGCAATTGGCATGCTGCTAAAAAACTATCTGGAAAAATTAGGTTATGTACAAATTCATACTTGTACTAATGGGTCTACTGCTATTGAAACATTCAAAGAACTTGTGACTCTGAAAAAGTATCCAATAGTTTTACTTGATTACATGCTTCCTGATATGGATGCGCGATCAATTCTCACTCAGATGCTTGAAGTTCAACCAAATGCACGAGTTGTACTAGAAACTGCTACTGAGAAAGACGATGAAGGAATCAAAGAACTGATTCGTTTAGGAGTATACCAATATTTAGAAAAGCCAATACGGTTTGAAAATCTTAAATCCATTATTGAAACAATTGAAAGTGAACAATTATTCTTTACAACCAAATCGGAACAAGATAAGATACTAAAAGAATCTGTAAAACAAGATCAAACAAAACTTCACGATCACATTGATTTCATACTAAAATCTGCAAAACAAATCAGTCTTAATTTTATAGAACAATTAATTGGTTCTTCTGATGAAGTAATTGCTTTACATCTAAGCGAACTTGAAAAACAAGGTAAGGTCACCACACTAGGCGACAAAAAAGAAATTGCTTGTAATCAATGTGATTCGGTTAAAACAACTCAGATATTTTTTTGTCCTTCTTGTAAAAGTTCTAATTTCAGATTGGGAAAACTTGTGGAACATTATGATTGTGGAAATATTTCAGAAGAATCTACATATCAAAATGATAAATGTCCAAACTGTGACAAGGAAATAAAAGCACTTGGTGTTGATTATCGATTAATGCAAAATCATTACATTTGTAATAATTGTTCTGAATTCTCTCCAGAAATTTCTACATATTATCTATGTTTAAAATGTGAAAATAAATTCAAACTTGAAGAAGGACGATGGAAAACCAGCAAAAATTACAAAGTTGTCAATATGTAATTATTTTGTGACTCACTAAATATTCAATTCCACCAACAAAATCTGAATCTGTGATCTGTCCGTCTGCCCACCATCCTGCATTGTTCTTTATCCACTGGGGAATCTCTTTATTTTCTACATCTGATGTATCCTTTGTCTCTGGAATTTTCATTATTTTTTGCTGAATCAAATACTGTATTCCTTGCACAAAAGAATTATCATCAATTGAACCTTCTGCCCACCATCCTGCATTATTCTTTATCCACTGGGGAATAATTATTGTAGTTGAATCCAAATTAATTTTATCAATACTTACAATTCTAATTCCATCTGATTGTAATTTTTGAATTAATGATTCTAATTCATTAATTTGTTCTTTATTTATTTGATTTGTATAAGTTCCATTTTGAATTACTGCAAATTCTTGTGGGTGTGATGTAATTACAGCAAATCCATATTTTTTAAGTGAATTTATTGTATCTGAATATGTATCATTACTTGATACTCCTGTGAACAGATTTTGCTCAAGATTATATTTTCCCGTAGTGGCAGTTTCAGGAAATTTGTATAACGTTTCTCCTTCTAATGGAAATGGTGGTAATTCACCTAACAAAATATTGCTACTAAGATGCGTGAATTTGTTTTCTATTAGTATCTGTTTTGTATTGTCATTGTATTTGTTTTGTGGAGGTACAAAAATATGTGGTCTTACCCCTACACTATCTACAATTTCAACTATTGATTGCTTTAACAAATTATCTTGTGCTTCTTTAGAAAAATCAGTAAACGGTGCATTTCCAACTCCTTGACTAGCAATTTCCAGTTTGTTTTTACTTGTTGCATCTTTTATTATATTTGTGATCTTTTGGTCATTTCCAAATGAATCTGCTACTATCCCTGCTGTTAACGGAATATTTTTTTCTACAAATGTATTGATATATGCAATTTGTACATCATTTAACCAATAATCTTGCACATCATCAAATCGAAATGCTACACAATCACACGATGAAATTGGTTCATTATCTTCCGTAGGTGTTTCTTCTATTATCTCGGGAATTATTGGTGGTTCATTTGTTTTTGTCATTTTGAACATGTTTTCTTGTCCTGTTATGGCCACATTTTTCTCCTGCCATGATGTATCAATAACCCCGTTTTTGAGAATCATCAAAGAATACTCTTTGGATGGAATGCTTGAAAAATATGCCTCTCCTCTACTGTTTACTGAAGATTTTTTTATAATGTTTCCCATATCATCTTTAAGTAAAACTGAGAAATCACCATCAGGTTTTGTAATTTTTTCAAATTCTGTTTTGTAAAGAGACACTGTAATCAAGTCTTCAACTATTGCTGGAATTGGAACAATAATTTTTTGGTCTTTTGTTAATCCTGGAAATAATTTTATCTGTGTTAAAGTTGTTAAATGAATCTCCCCCAAATATACATCTGCTATGTAATAATCCGTATCTTTTGTAGTTGATTGAATCCAATATCTTATTGTGTCTCCTTGATCATTTGTTTTTCCTAAACGCCATTGAGTTTCATCATGAGATTTTATTGATACTGTTGCACCTTTAATTGGTGTCTGACCATCTTTATAAAAAACATTGAATTGTAATCCTCCGGATAGTGGTATGTTAATGTTTATTTTTTCTTGATTGCTCTTCAAGTCCACATATCCAATATCTCCATACATTCCGTTTGCATAAACTTCAATTTTGTATTTATGATCTTTTGGCAATGAAATGGAATCTGGATTGTTCTCCATCTCTTTTTTTAGGATTGGTACCTTGTTGGAATCTTGGTATATTACAAGACTCATCCCGTAAAAATCTGCTATGTCTCCATTCGTATATTTTACTTCGACCTGAACTGTTTTTGATTCTTGAGAATATGCATAATTGACTGGAATGATTAATGATACTACTAAAACAATCATTCCAATTTTTTTAATACTGAAATTTTTATTTAGCATATTTTTTATTGCGCTTACTTTCTTATACTCCTATTCTTTTTGCACTAGTCCAAGTTGCTTTTTTCTTTCTTAATTGTTCTATGATTGCTTTTAGCAGTAAAAAGTCTACAATCTGTTTATATCCAAAAACCAAAAATCCTGCATGCCATAATAATTTAGGGTCTTCATCATCAATTCTAATTGCTAAAGCAGACATGAGATAATGAACAACAGTAAAAATAGCTGAAACTTGCAGAACATACCATCCATCTCCTAAAATTATACCTAAAATTGCATTTGCTGTTGCCGTAAATCCAATTATCGGTGTAACTACCATTCCTAAAAACAGATAAGGCAATGATAATCTCTGCAGATATCCAAATCTAGGGTTGGTTAGGGCATCTGAATGTCTTTTTAATACCTGAATATTTCCACGATACCATCTCTTTCTTTGAGCAACAAAATCATGTAGTGTGTTTGGTGCTTCAGTGTATGCGGTAGCCTTTGAGCTTCCCTGAGTAATTAATCCTGCTTTTAGCAATTTTATAGTCTGATCAAAATCTTCTACTATGGTTTCTTTACCATATGCGCCAGCTTCTGCAAGAAGTGATTTTTTGAAAGCGCCTAACGCCCCTGGAACAATAGTAATTGAGCCAAATACATCAAAAGCACGTCTAACAATTTGAATTCCTGTAATGTATTCTAATGCTTGGCATTTTGTAATCCAATTCACTCTATTTCTTACTTTGATGTTGCCTGCAACTGCCGCTACATGCTCATTTACTTCGAATCCTTTTACTATTTCTTTTAACGAGTGTCGTCCGATTATGGTATCTGCATCAACAATTACAACAATTTCCCCAGTTGCATAAATAAGACCATAGTTTAGTGCAGATGCTTTTCCACCATTTTCTTTATGCAATACTTTGATTTTATCTTTATATTGCATTGCAATGCTTAGGGTTTTATCTGAACTGCCATCATCTACAAAAATAATTTCTTTTTTTGGGTATTTTGTTTCTAGTAATCCTTCTATGGTGTGAGCAATTACTTTTTCTTCATTGTATGCAGGAATTATTATTGAAATCTTGGGATATGTTTTAACATTCGGTTGAATGTCTTCTCTATACTTACTTACAACTGCCATTGGAACAAACAACATAGTTGACCAAAATGAAATTGTCATTGCCCAAAGAAGAATTATTCTAACAGGGGATTCTAATAATGTATACCCCTCATAAGCAATCATTGCAGCAATAATAAATGGAGACCCTAACAAAAATACCAAGAATACAGATGGTCCACGTTTACTTGAGATATTTTTTGAAAATAATTTTTTTCTAGCTCCAAGTATGTGATAAATTGTAATAGCTCCTCCTAACCCCATCGCCATCATGCTTATGGGTCCTAAAATGAAATACACAGTAGTAATCAAAAAAATAAAAATTGTAGCAGTAATTACAAGTTGAATAGGGTCTTTTTTGATTTTTGGTTTTACACTATGTTTAAAATCTTTATTTTCTGATGATTTGATTTCTTGTTCTTTTAAAATGGTTTTAAAACAGTTTAGGTGATACCATCTTTTTTGATATCTTGTAGACTTTTCATTTAACTGAAGATCATTATTGCATAATGCACATTTAGCTAAATTTGGATTCAGAAAAACAGATTTATCCTTTTTTGGAATATCTGTTGATTTACTCTTTTCAATTTTATAAATCTCGTCAATATCTAATTCTAATTTTAAAATTTTTGTCAAATATTTCTTGTCTGATTCAAAAATTGGATTGCTTTTGTTAATTCGTTTGAGGAGATATTGGTTTCTTCCCCTATCTCCATTATTGTTTTCAATAGCATCCAATAATCTTGAAACGATGTAATTTTTGTCCAATTTTACTAATCTCTTTAAACAATTTTTGTTCTTAAATGTAAACTCGTTACGTTTCTTTTCTATTCTGTCTATTTTTTTGATTAATTTGTATTTTCTAAACTTATCTAAGTAATTGGTGAAATTTTCCATTTATTTTAAATCTTGATTTAGGAAAACAAAAAGAGTTTAGAATATAATTTTCATCTAGTGCAAATTATGACCAAAATGGACAAGAAAAACAGTAAACTCTTCCAGCCTATCTATATATTTTTCATATACAATAATAGGATGAGCAAAGCACAGACCCCTACAAGTTGCCGAAATTGTAGAAAAATATTAAACGCAAAAAATGCATTATTTTGCTCTATGAGTTGTTACAAGATCTATACAACTGCATTAGAAAGAAATCTAATTCCGTCTTTAGAAAATGATACAAATCAAACTGAAAAGTTAAGCAATTTTACCATTTTAAAGCGTGATCAAATTAATTGCATCCATGAATATTCAAAAAATGGTGCAATGAGTTGTAGAAAATGTGGCCATACAAACATCCTCATCAATTAGAGGAAACAAGTTAAGGATTAGTCACAAAAATAGTTTAGAATTTAATCATTGATGTAAATAATTGCGTTAATCTAAATAAATGGGAATCTTTTAGAAAATATATGAAAAAAGTTTTTGTTAATGGGTATGGTTCTATTGGAAGCAGAATTACATCCTTTCTAAAAGATGATCCTGAAATTTCTGTGATTGGTGTGGGAAAATATTCTCCTGATAATGATGTTAATGTGGCAATTTTTCGTGGACTAGATGTTTATGTACCTGAACGAAGATTAAATGATTTTAAGAATTTTAAAATATCTGGCACCATAGAGTCTGCCCTTGATGATTGTGATTTAGTAATTGATGCAGCCCTTGGGGGATACGGATATAAAAATAAGAAGAATATCTACGAGCCAAAAAATTTAATGGCAATCTATCAGGGTGGAGAAACTATAACAGGTGATGAGGCGGTCTCTGATTTATTGTTTAATTCTAGAGCCAATTATGATTTAGCTATTGGAAAAAAACATGTCATGCAAGGTAGCTGCAATGTTACTGGTATGGGACGCATTTTAGAACCCCTAAGAGATAGATTTGCTAACCGATTAATTCGATTTGATGTAACTCTTGTGAGAAGATGGGCAGACATTGAGCAAACAGAAAAACAAGTATCAGATACTATTGAAATGACTGAAGCACCACATCATGGTGATGATGTAAAAACATATTTTGGAAAAGATGCCCCACTTTTTGTTCGTGCAATTAAAGTTCCAACTAGACAAATGCACCTACACATTATGGATATTCGTTTTAACGATAAAGCCCCAAAACCGTCTGAAATCCATGATATTTTTACAAATGAATTTGGCGTAGCAACTCTATGGACTGCTAAAGGAACAAAAGACATCAGAGATTATGCTAAAAACATGGGATTTAATTTCACAGATACAAACATGATCCACATTCATGCAAACATGACTGTTTCAATTGGAGATACTGTACAAATGATGTATTCTGATGATCAAACAGGAATTGTTATCCCTGAAAATCATCTATTATTACAAGCAATGTTATTTGAAAAATCATATGAGGATGCATTTTCTCATACAGAGTCCATATTCCATATGAAAGAAAAAAAGCAAAAATTACAAGAGCACTTTGCAAGAAAAAACTGATTTTATTTTTTTATGCGTTCTATTCTGATTCTTTCAGGTCTGTTTTTTGTTACTTTCTCAACAATAATTCGGATAGTGTCAATTTCAAGTTTATCTCCCTCTCTTGGTATGTCTTGTAATTTTTCATGTAATAACCCATTAAGTGAAGCATAGTCATCCCCCTCAGGTAATTCTGACTTGAAAATTGCATTAATGCTTTCAATCTTAATATCACCATTTGTGATTATTGTATCTTTGTCAACAGATTCAAATTCTTTTGGTGGTGTGTCATCTGTTTCATCTTCAATATCTCCAACTATTTCTTCTATAAGATCTTCTAACGTGACTAATCCTTCTACCCCACCATGTTCATCAATAACAATGGCCATGTGTGTTTTTCTTCCTTTCATTTCTTTGAGTAGTGAGCTTACCATTTTTTCTTGAGATGCAAATACTGGTTTTCTTGAGACTTGTTCTAGTGTGATCATTTTGTTGTCATTTTCTAAATGTGTTAGAATATCTCTTACATGAACAAATCCAACAATATCGTCGTGTGTTTTTCCAAAAATAGGTATTCTAGAATGCAAATTTTCACTAATTAAAGGCATAGCGTCAAAGAGAAGCATTTTTGCAGGCAGTATGAACATTTTTGTTCGTGGGGTCATTACTGTTCTAATTACAGTATCATCAAATTCCAAAGCACTGTGAACTAGTTCACTTTCATCTTTCTCAAGTATGTTATCAGCTAAACCCTGAGCTACTATTCCTTTGATCTCCTCTTCAGTGATAGGTGGTGGATGATAACTGCTTCCAGTTAATTTGATTATTGTTTTTGTAATTATTTCAAAAAGTTTTACAACTGGCCATAATGCATAGCTAAAAATCAACAATAATGGTGCACATCTAAGTGCAGTTTTAGTAGAATTGGCATTGGCATATATTTTAGGAGTAATTTCACCAAACACTAAAATGATAAATGTCATAATTCCTATCGTAATTCCTAATCCTTCATCTCCAAAGGCATCTGTTGCAATCTTTGTTGCAAAAACTGATGCTGCTACATTAGTGAGATTGTTTCCTAGATTAACACTAGACATCATCCAACTTGGATTAGATGTAAATTTGTGTAATGCCTTTGCACCTTTTGCTTTTTGTTTTAATAATTGAGTTACGGTTGATTTTCTAATTTCAACCATTGCAACTTCGACTCCACTGAAAAATGCTGAAAGTCCTATGAGAGCAGCTAATACAAAATACTCCCAAATTTCTACCATTTTATCCTCCAAAAAAGTTTGTCAGAACAATACATGTTCTTCATTTTATTTTTTATGCACCATCTCTTGGTTGGTAATATTTTGTAAAACCCACTTTTAAGGCTTAATACATGAAAATGATATTTAATAAAATAAAGTGCTTAATTGAGGCTAATTTTTAGGTGGAATTGCAAATTTATTTTTAGGATTATTGTGGTATTCTACTGGTAACATTGCATCTTTTTGCCTGCCTGTAAGAATTCCTACAACCACGTCGTCTTTTTTGATTATTTCTTCATTTATCAGTTTTTTAATTCCAACAACTGATGCGCCTGATGCCATTTCACAATCAAATCCGTTCAAACCAACAACAGACATGCCATCTAACATCTCTGCATCTGACACTGTGGTTACAACTCCATTAGTAAATTCTAAGGCACGTAGCCCTTTTAGTATATTTGCCGGTCTTCCAATTTGGATGGCAGTGGCTTTTGTTTTTGGTCTAATTCCTTCTTTGTCTAAATGATTATAGTATCTTGTAATTAATTCAGTATTTGCATTACCTTTATTCCATCGTAGTTCTTCTCCTTCAAATTTACCATTATACAAATCAGATAATGTACTTGCACCTTCAGAATTAATTACTGCAATTCGAGGTATTTTTTTTATCCAACCCCATTGGTATAATTCCATTATTGCCTTTCCACAACTCGATGTATTTCCAAGTGCTCCTCCTGGATATACAATCCAATCAGGAGATTCCCATTTCAAATACTCTAGTGCTCTATATGGAATTGTTTTTTGCCCTTCAATTCTAAATGGATTTACCGAGTTTACTGTATACCCATTGTGATTTTTTGCATCATCAAGGGATTGTTTTAATGCATCATCGAAATTTCCATCAACTTCAACTATTTGAGCTCCAAATTGATATGCCTGACTTAATTTACCTGGAGCAATTTGACCTGATGGAATGTATACATCACAGTGTATCCCTTCATTTGCTGCAAACATACCTGCAGAAGCTGAGGTATTTCCAGTAGATGCACAAACAATTTTTTTTGCACCAACCATTTTGGCATGTGTTACTGCACTTGCCATCCCATTATCTTTGAATGAACCGCTTGGATTGTATCCTTCTGGTTGCAACCATAACTTGTCATTAGAAATTCCTATGAACTCTGCAACTTTTGACATTTGATATGGTTTTGATTGTCTACCTTCTGCACCATCTAATGAAACTAAATATTTTGAACATTCATCAATATTTTCTGTATCTATTTGACAAAAATTCAGTAATTCTCTAAATCTCCAAACGCCACTTTCATTGAAGATATTTCCTTGTGAATTTCGTCTCTGATAAAATACCTCTTTTAGGCTATCTGAGGGTTTATTTTTGTATTTTACGTCTAATAGATGACCTTTTTCACATTGAACATTAGTACTTTTGATTGGATATTCTAATCCACAATGAGGATCAACACACTTGAGATAAGCATCATCTTGCATTGTCAGTTAGCGGAAGCAGTGATAATTTAAAGTTAAGAGTAAAATCCTATCAAACTAAGAATTAATTTGTGTTCCTAAACTTTTAGATTAGATTACAACAATCTAAAGTTAATCATGGTGACTTATTATGAATATTTGAAAAGCATCTTAGAAAAGATCATAGTTGCTCATAATACACTTACAAAACTTGAAGATAAACCAGGTGATTTAAAGATCATTAAAAAGGAAATCTTGAAGATCAATGGTTTTTTTCAGGTACTAATTAACAGAATTGATACTGAAAAATTCCAATCAACTGATTTTTCAGATTTAAAATCTAAATTTGAACATTATTTGGAGAATTATTCTTTTGAAAAAGAGATAGAAACCATGGCTCCATTATACTCTGAAGATTCTAACAGATTAAAAAATATGAGATTAAAAATTCTTGAATCCTTGGAAGATAAGAAATTAATCGATAACATAGAATACATGGTAGAAAAATTATAGAATTATGAAAAACAAAGAAAAACAATGTATTTTATGCGGTTGTAAAGATCATTATTTCATTGGCTGCTCTCGTCATATAGCAAAAAAATGTAGTTGCCACAAACATGATTAATTTATAATAAAATTAATGATTTACTTTCTTTTGGAACCTGATCTTTCATGAAAATTTAAACAACATTTACATTCTTTTTCAACACATTCTTCTTCTGTTGGATGATCACATATTCCACACTCGCAACCACTTGCCATGTCTTTTGATAAACTATTTACAATATAACCAATACTACAAATTTTTCTGATTTTCAGGTCAAATGGTTCTATTTTTTGGATTTGTGTTTTTTTGCAGTAGGTTTGTCTGGTTTTCCTGCTAATTCCTGTTCCATTTCTGCCGCTTTACTATCTACAACTTTTATTATTTCTTGAATCAATCCATCAAGGTCACTATCTGATGCTTCTGGTTCTACTGCACTTGCAATCTCATTAATGGTACTTGAAATCTCAGCACTTACTTCCTCAAAACTCTCCGGATCTTCATATGCAGCATTATACAGATTTTTGAGATTATTTACATGGCTAATTACTTGATCAGTTAATGTGAGTCTAAATTCAGTACCGTTGACTTTTATCATCTTTGAGATCATATTTCAGATTTCAAATTCAGTTCCTTAAAGGTTTTTAGTTGAAATATGTTGATGTTTGATGCATCGATTTTATCAAATTAGAATACTATGTAATCCAAAGCCGATGCATCACTAATTAGTGTTGTATGTCTTGAACCTACAACGTATCCATTTTTGATATCAGTTGTAGGTATCCATCTGTTTGTTGATGTATAATGTCTTTTTTCTGCTAATTCTCGTTCTATTGCCTCAATGTCGAATTCTCCTTCCTCGATTTCTTGTGAGGTTAGGTGTTTTATTGTGACAAGTATTTTGCTTACTTTAACACGATCTCCGAACTTCCATTTTGATGGTGGGTTTTCATCTGAAACTTCTAGAACTTTAATTTTCATTTGTTTATTTCCAAATACATCATAACTAACCAGTGTTCTCTCATCTGTAAATTCTTCAAAGATTATTCTTGAATTGGTTCCTTTTGATTCAGATGTCTCCAGTAATGACTTTGTCTCATTGGCTTCTATCTTAGATTTGGCCAAATTATCCTCTTCCATAATGTCATTTATCATTAATCATTAAAAAACACTCTGCTGCTATTTTAGATAATTAGGCACTAGATCTGTGTTTTGTTTTAAATGGCATTGTGTGTTCTTTAAGATCTAGTTTCTCTCTTTTTCCATCAATTCTTGCAAATATCTCTCCCTCATAGGTGCAAACACAATCTGTTATTGCCTTTGACTCATCCCAAATCTTGTAAAATTCTCTCAGTTCTCTACTTTCATACTGACCTAACCCTATTCTTTTTTTTGAAAGAAATTTGAATGCAAGTATTACTTTTCTATCATGGTAAATATCAAATGTCTTGATCCATTTCTGGCATCTCTCAATTTGATCTGCTGGAACAGGAAGAGATGTGCTTGTACCTGATTTTGCCTCTATGGTGAAAATCATGCTATTTCGTGTATTTACTGCTAAAACATCAGGTAATGCTATACTTGGGGAGCCTAATCTGAAAGCTTTCCAGTTTTCAACAGAATTGAATCTTTTTACCAATGTGTCTTCCCAATGATATCCACGTTGCCTACGTGTTCGTGCAATTTTTTTATTATCTTTCTTTGTTTTTTCTTTTGGTTGTGTTAATGAAATTGAAGTCATTTTACTACTCATGTTTCTTTATGTCTAGTTTAGATATAGTAAGGTAGGTAATTACAGAATAACTCTGAAAATAATATATCAAAAGATTAAAAAACTTGTATTTTCACAGGTGTTTTACAATGAGTTTATCAATCTCATTTTAGAGCCATTTATGATGCTTGAGCAAATCGCCAAAAATCTAGTCATGTTAAAACAAGAATTTACACAAACCTATGATGGACATAGCCATATACAAGAACTCATTCCTATTTCTGCCTCAGAATCTTTTCCAATAAATAATGATCATTTAGAATCTCTGCATAATTTTGCTGTAAAAAACCCAATTTATCATAATTCCTATGAACAAAAAATTGCAGGTATTTTATGTAAAGTGTATGAAGGAGACATTAATGAATACTGGCTCAATAGTATCAAACATGGCTCTAGCTGCCAGCCATTTTATCCAACTTGGATTCTTTCAGCATATATTGCAGCATCGATTGCAAAAAGTTTCGATTATAAAGAATTAGTAGACATTGGTTCTGGAGATGGGAGAATTGCATACTGTGCAAAAATTTTAGATTTACAAACAACAAGTATTGAAATTGATGAGGTATTGGTGGAACTTCAAAATACTATTTTAACTGCAACAAAAGTTAATTTTAATCCTATTTGTGCGGATGCTATAGAATTCAATTATTCTTCATTGAATTTAATACATCCTGTATTTTTTATTGGTGGATTGCCACAAATGGGAGGAGATGTTTTGGCAACAAATATCATAGAAAAAATCTCTAAAACTAGTTTTAAAAAAAACACATGTATTGTTTTTGCAGGTACTCATTCAAAGAGACAGCTTTCTGGTAATCAATCTGAAGGTGGCTGGAGTTCATTGATTGACAAATATGGTCTAAAAGTAATAAAAACAGCCTCACTTCCAACTATTTGGACTTTTGATCAGCTAGATGATACACCTTACATCTATACTGAATTTACCTGATCATATTAAGGACATTTCAAAGTAATAATTGTCATCTTTTATTCCACACCTTTCTATCTTGACATGTTGACCTACATTTGGAATTCCAGATAATATTTTTCCCATTATCTTTATGGTATTTTCAATTTCTACTAAACAAAAATAATCATTAACTTGTTTTGAGAATTCAATAATTTTGCCTTTGTACGAGCTTTTTCTCCAAGAAACTTCTTTAAAACATTGATTGCAAAATTCAGATGGAGGCCATACTATTTTTTTACAATGTATGCATTCTGCTATGATGAAATTTCCTTTTTTTAACTCAGATTCAAAATTCATCTTTCTAAGACCAAAACTGTTGATGATGTAGCTGCTGCAGACATGTTATGAATTAATCCTATTTTTGCATCATCTACCTGTCTTTTGTTTGCACATGATTGTAATTGTTGGGCAATTTCAATAGTCTGTGCTATTCCAGTTGCACCTAATGGATGTCCTGATCCAATCAATCCTCCTCTTGGATTAATTTTTAGATTATTTGTAGTGAATAATTCTTTTATCATGCTCATTCCTTTTCCTTTATCTGTGAATCCTAATGATTCTAAAGCCATTGGTTCACAGACAGAAAATGCATCATGAACTTCTGCAACATCTATATCTTTTACGTTGCATTTGGACATTTTAAATGCAGTTGATGCAGCAATCCGTGTTGATTCCATGGAGCTAAATGCCATGTTTTTTGTAAATCCAGCAGAAATTGTTTTTTGTCCTATTCCAGTAATCCAAATTGGGACATCTGTGAATTTCTTACACGTATTTTCTGAAGCAAGTAATATTGATGCTCCACCTGTACATGGTCTTGAGCAATCAAGCAATCTAAGATCGTCAGTTAATTTTTTGGAGTTTATTACATCTTCTAATGAATATGTTTTTTCAGACAGTGCATTTGGATTATTTTGGGATTGTTTATGATTTTTTACTGGCACTATTGCCAGTTCTTCATCAGTAATTGAAAATTCTCTTTTGTATGCTTTTGTAAAAATACTTGCCCAAAAAATAGGATGTTTGAATTCCCCTCTGGAATTATCCCACTCTAGAATTTGTCCTGGACTGTCATATCTTTCAGCTCCAGATACTAAAACTACGTCTGCTAATCCTGATGCAATGTATGAATATGCAGATACGATTGCATTTGTTCCAGAATTGCATAGACTTTCAATAGAATGGGCAATTTTAGGCTCAATTCCAGACATTTCAGATAGAATTGCAGAGAGATATTTTGAGTTATTATTGGTAGATACTAATACTGCATCAATATCATTACGACTCAAGTTAGGACTGTTATCAAACAGGTTTTTTGTTGATTTTAATAAAACAGATTCAATTTTTAAATCATCCTTTGTGAACTTTGTGATTCCATATGATGCAATTCCTACTTTGTGCATTATTTTTCCTCAGAAAAGGTATCTGTAAATAATTTAAAAGAGTCCATCACATTTCCAACCGGATTGAATTGTATTATTGGTAAATCTATTCCTGTTTCACGGAATTTTTGTAACTGTTTAATGCATTGATCAGGTGTGCCTGCAATTGTCAATGATTTTAGCATGTTATCTGAAATTAATTCATGATTTGATTTAAATCCCGATATTTTGAATTCATCAAAAATGTTTTTAGTTTCAGTTTCAAATCCATTTTTTGATAAAAATTCACGGTATATTTTTCCAACAGAAATATAAAATGCAAGGGTTTGTTTGGCACGGGTTATGGCAATTTCTGCATCATTAGATACACAACTGATGATTTGACATGTTACATCTATTTTTCTTTGTGATTGCATTTTCTGTATAGTTTTTTTCATTTCATTTAGTGGACGTAAATAAAAAATTACACCATCTGAAACTTCCCATGTTAAATCTATCATTTTTTGGTTAACTGCAGCTAAATATATTGGAATTTTCTCTCTATGTGGTTTTATTAATAACGTAAAGTTTTTTAAATTAAAAATTTTCCCTGAATAATTAACTGGTTTTCCAGATAACATCATTTTAATGATCTCCACATATTCTTTCATTCTTAAAACAGGATTTTCAAATTTATATCCATGAAAATCTTCTACTATCAGAGTACTGCTTGTTCCAAGACCTAACACTAATCGACCATTTGAGAGAGTGTCTACTGTTGCAGCTCCCATTGCAATCGCGGATGGGCTTCTAGAGTAGATATTGATTATAGATGAGCCTATTTTTGGTTTTGATGCTTTTTGTGATATCATGCTTAACATGGAAAAGTTTTCCATCCCCCATGTTTCTGGAATCCAAATTGTATCTACATTAGTATGAGATAGTATTTCTGAGCACTCTAAAACTTGATTTACTGTAAGAAGCGAGCCCAAACTGTATGCTATTCGCATAGACTGACTGTAACTCTTGGATATTCTAGTGTTTCCGATTATCTTTTGATTGCTGTACCTGATTTATGATAAATTAATCGCACAATTCCCATGCTTTAAAACTTGATAAAACTTGGTCTAACTCTTTTAGCAATATGTGAAATATCATTGAGGTTGGCGATTATGAAAGCAATTCTCAATTTCAATCATTGAGTGAACAAAGCTATATGGAAGATTATGCACAAAAAAACACGTTTTGGGATAGCGCTACAAAATATGCTGCATCTGCAAATAAAGATGAATCATTTGTAAGTGAAATTGCATACATGATGGTAACCCTTCATCGAACTGGCGCCTAAAGAAACTAGCTGATTATTTTGTCAAGATCTAATGAACATTCTTCTATATCTTTGAATGAGTCAATAGAATGCCACATTACATTTTTGAATTTAACCGTGGTTAGTTTTCCATTTTTTGCATAGTTTGGAAAGACTGTTTTTTCTATATCGCCTTTTTTTGGCAAATCTTCTAACATCTCTTTTTGTAAATGATATATTCCTGCATTCATCCATACGTTTGGAATTTCTTTTTTCTCTTTGAATTTAGTTATTTTATCATCTTTTATATCTATGATTCCAAATTTTGTTTTTAATTCAATGGTTGCAATTGAATTTTGTTTTTTTGCTAATTGATTGAGATTAATGTTAGTTATTGTATCGCCATTTAGCACAAAAAAAGATTTATCCTTTATTGACAAGCCTGCTTGTTTAATAGCCCCTCCAGTGCCCAAGGGTGTTTTTTCTATTGAGAATTTTATTTTAACTCCAAGATTGTTTTTTGTGGCAAGAAAATTTTCAATCATTTCTGCTTTGTAACCTGTGCAAATTATAATTTCTTTAACACCATATTTTTTTAGATATTTTATTTGCCATTCTATAATTGGAATATTATTGAGAGGAACAAGGGGTTTTGGGACATAATCTGTAATTGGACGTAGCCGTTTTCCTCTTCCACCTGCCAAAATTATTGCCTTCATCAAACTATCGATAATATTATGACATTATAACTTTAATTGGATTTTCTATATTGCGTTAATTATTCTGATTTGATTAAAAATACACATATCTTATGTAGACTCGTCTTGTTTCTTTTTACAAATTCCACAAAAAAGGTGACCATCTTTGTGTCTAATCCAATAATGGTGTGCATGATCTTTTGCTTCATTCATCCTGTTATTTTGATTCTAACTGGATATAATTATTTTAGAAAATATTTAGAGTTGCTATTCCAAAATAATATCCGGCACCAGTTAATGCTATACTCCATATGCATGACCCTATCAACGTAAAAATCAAAAATTTTATTGGATTCATATTAAAAATTCCAGCAGGAATTGACACTAATTCACGAATTCCAGGAATAACTCTGCCAATGATTACCGATTTATCTCCATATTTTTCAAACCAATGATCAGCTTTTTTTAAACTACTTTCTTTGATTTTTGCATATTTTAGATATTTTATTAATCCTATACGTCCCAACCTTTTTGATATTATGTAAATCACAAATGCACCTACCGTTGCACCACAACCACCGGTTATTCCAACACCTACAATATGAAATACATTCATTCCATTTTTTAATATGCTATATCCAGCTAAAGGAAACACCACTTCACTTGGAATTGGTGGAAAAACTGTTTCAATTAATGCAGCTAAAAATACTCCAGGATAAATATTCTGAGACACTAATGAGACAATCCATTGAATAAATGCGTCTATTTCACTCAAATCATTTTTCTTCCGTTAAATAATAATGTAATTCGGTATAACATTCAGTGCAGTATTCTTGATCATTTGTATGATCACAATCATAAACTTTTGATACTTCATTATTGCATTTTGCACAAGTTGGCATTTAGGATACACTAGTTAGAGATTTTTTTATCTTTATTCCACCTAATACTGCGATAATTCCTCCAATTATAATGAGACTTCCTCCCTCTCCTATCATTCTTGTGGAATTTTCTGTCTCCGCTGAGCTAGTTGCAGACATTATTCCTCCAATAATTATTAAAATTCCTGTTACTATCAACATTATTCCTAACCCTTTGTATTGTGGTTTTTTTGATATGAAAAATGCAACTACCGATAAAATAATTGGTGGAAATCCAAACGCTATTCCACGTGTCATGGCATCAAAGGGTAAGAATCCATCTCCTGCTCCACCACCACCTACAATGACATCTGACCCATAAATGACCAGTAAAATTATAGAAATTCCTGAAATTACATATGGAATTGAAATTGACATGCTTGGATTTCTTTATTTATATTTAATAAACCTATTATGGTAAGTAGATTCTTTATACTGGATTTATGGATACTTTGTCTTTGAGAGTTTCTAATTTTTTTAACAGTTGATCTATTGATTCACCTTGGTTTCCTACCAAATTGAAATGTCCTAGTTTTCTTAATGGTTTTGAAATTTTTTTACCATACATTTTAAGAAAAACATTTTGTTCGGATAGCACTATTGGTTTATACTCTCCCTCAAAATTTTTTGGACCTAGAATATTGTACATTATAGTTGGATGTAAAAGAGAAGTCCCTCCTAAGTCTAAACCCAAAATTGCTCTGAGATGTTGCTCAAATTGAGATGTCTCACTTGATTGTAATGTATGATGGCCAGAATTATGTACTCTTGGTGCAATTTCATTTATGATGATTTCATCATTTTCTGTAACAAACATCTCTATTCCAAAAATACCTGCTCCCTTTAGAACACTCATTGTAGTTTTGGCAATATCATCTGCTTTTTTTGTAATTTTTTCAGATATTCTTGCGGGAGCTATTGTTTCGCGAAGAATATTGTCTTCATGAATATTTTCTACGAGAGGAAATGTTTTAATTTGCCCTTTTGTGTTTCTTGCAGCAATAACTGACACTTCCATTTTAAATGCTATGAATTTCTCCAGCATTAAATTTTTTTCATTAAAATAATCAAAGGCTTTTTGAATTTGTTTTGATGAATCTATTTTAAAATTACCTCTTCCATCATATGCATCGCGTCTAGCTTTAAGTAGTGATGGATATCCAAATTTTCTCAACCCTTGCTCCAAATCAGAAATAGATTCCACCAAAATAAATTCTGGAACTGGAATATCATTTTGCATTAAAAATGATTTTTGTAAAAATTTATCTTGAATTATTTTTAATGTTTCTGGTGATGGATTAATCTCTGCATCTTTCTCAACTATTTTTAATACTTCACTATCGCCGGATTCTATCTCATATGTAATGATATCAGATCTTTTGGCTAGTTCTATGATGGCGTTTTTATCTTTAAAATCTGCAATTATTTGTTCTGCGCCTACTTGTGATGCAGAGCAATTTTTTACAGGATCTAAAACTATGATTTTTGAAATATACTCAGGCATTTTCTTGGCTGCCTCAGCTATCATCATTCCAAGTTGCCCACCGCCTATTATTCCAAGTATCTTACCCATAATCATTTTCCCGATTTACGATTAAAAATATCTAATGCTAATTTTTGTAAATCGATTGCTTTTTTCAATGTAGGTTTAACCTTTGAGGAACGGATTTTGGCCATTATAGATAATAACTTGCTTTATTTTTCTATCATTGTGAGCTATACAAAGAAACCGTTGGTTGGAATCATTATGGGTTCAAGCTCCGATAGTAGAATAATGAAAGATGCTGCTGAAATTCTGGATAAATTTAAGATAAAACACGAGGATCAGATTGTATCGGCACATAGAACGCCTACTAGATTAAATGAATATGCAAAACATGCAGAAAAAATGGGTTTTAAAATAATAATTGCAGGTGCGGGTGGAGCTGCACATCTTCCAGGGATGATTGCATCACACACAATAATTCCTGTAATTGGAGTTCCAATTATGGTCTATAATGATAAACAATCTAAAAAAACAGACAATTCAAAATTTTCTTCTTTTGGAGGATTGGATTCACTTCTCTCGATCTCAGAAATGCCCTCGGGGTCGCCTGTTGTAGCAGTTGGAATAAACAAAGCAGGGAATGCTGGGATATACGCAATGAAAATTTTGGCAAATGAATTTCCAGAACTAAAAAATAAATTAAAACAACATAAATCAATTCAGCATAATTCAGTACTAAAAGAATCAGAGGAATTAAAAAAACAAGGCCTTAGTAAATTTGTTAAAAAAAAATTCAAATAAATTTATGTCATTAAACTAAATTTGATGTTTTTCTTTTGCAATGTCTCGATTAGTTTATCTGCCTGTTCTTTTCCCTGGGTTTCTAAACTTAGTGTAACTCCTGCAGAACCTGCGCTAATGTTTGAACTTAACCTATCATGCACTACTTCTACAATATTTGCATTAGCTGCACTAATTTCATCTACTATCTCCTTAAAGGCACCAGGTCTGTCAGGTAACAAAATAGATAATTTCAATAAACGTCCCATTGTGGCCAATCCTTTGTCTACTATTTGTCCTAAAAGATACATGTCTACATTACCTCCTGTTAAGATCGCAACAACTTTCTTTCCAGGCGAGGGTTTTGCTGAAATCAAATAAGCCAAACCTACAACACCTGCAGGTTCAACTACAAATTTCATTCGCTCCATTAGCAAAAACATTGCTTTGATAATTTCTGAATCATCAACTAACACTATCTCATCAATCAATTCTTTAATTATTGAAAATGTTAACTGCCCAGGTATTTTCACAGATATTCCATCTGCAATGGTTCTTGCACCACCACATGATGTTAAAGAACCACTTTTAAGGGATTCATACATTGATGGAAATGATCTTGACTGAACACCAATTACTTTGATATTTGGGTTTTTTTCTTTTATTGCAATTAAAACTCCTGCAGCTAGTCCACCACCTCCAATTGGAACATAAACTTCATCTACATCAGGGAGATCTTCTAAAATCTCTAATCCTATTACGCCTTGTGCCGCTATGATTTGTGGATCATCAAATGCATGTATCATAGTTGCACCAGTTTCTTGTGCAATTTCTTTTGCTTTTGCAGATGATTCGTCATAGTTTATTCCCTCTAAAATCACATTTGCACCATAATCTTTGGTGGCAGACACCTTTGATGGTGATGCATTTTTTGGCATAACAATTGTACATGGTATTTTTTCTAATGATGATGCAAATGCAACACCCTGTGCATGATTGCCTGCAGATGCTGCAACTACTCCATGTTTTTTTTCATCAGTAGACAATAATTTTATTTTGTAATACGCACCACGCATTTTAAATGAACCTGTTTTTTGTTGAAATTCTGCCTTTAGATAAATTTGTGAACCTGTAAGATTACTAAAAATTGGTGAATAAACTAGGGGTGTTTTTTTTACCTCGTTTCCTCGCAAAGAGTTTGCATTTAGTATTTCATCATAAGTAGGATTCATTGGAAATTCTGCTAGATAAGAGAGATATTTGACTTCTTCCATTTCAAATTTAGATTTTTAATCAGCTTTTGTGCGCAATTTGTGAGAAACCCAACAAATAATTCAAAACAATCGTCAAAACCACATCTGAGGACTAGATTCTTTCAATACGTACATTTTGTTATACCTAAGGCTTAACTGTTTTTATAAAATAATCTCAAACATTATGGTGTCAATAATTTAGAAAAGTCATCTAAGCGTTTGATAATGTTTTCTTTTACTGACTCTGAGATCTTTCGAGGATCAAAGAGACCCTCTTTTGTTTTATTTCGGATAAATTCAATATCAAATGTACACAAACATCCTTCTTCGCCTGTTATCAATCTAGTGTCATCAATTAAGACAGGGCTGGTTTGATATGTTTCAACTAACATATTGTCTAATTCCTTGATTAGATTCATTTTCTTATTTGATAAATCTTGAAAATCAACTTCAATATCTTTTTCAATTTCTTTGTATATTTTTTCTCTGAACTCATCGTTTTCGTAAAATATTTCAAATAATTTCTGATGATCAAAATCTTTGTATCCTTTATCCTTTAATTTGTTTAGTACAAATTGATCACTGTTATCTGACATTTGTTGTTCTTTGTTTTTTGTCAGATCAATTATCTCCGATAATTCTTTTTGTAACTGTATGACACGTTGATCTGGTTTATAGTATAACAATACATGATATTGCAATGACATGTGTACTGAAATAAGATAATTTCCTTCTCTAATCTCAAATTTGGTAAAAATTCTTCGAAGGTCATCATTATTTGAAATTGAAACTTCTTGAACTGACCAGTCTTGCAAATCTTTAATGAGTGTTTGATAGAAGCCATTTACAAGTGCAGGATCAAAAGTTTTTTGCTCGGTAATTGTTGCATCTCCCAACATCACCTTGACGCTTATTGATTTGGTAAGACCCATTATTTTTGCAAGAAATGACTGTTGAATATTCTCATTTTTGTTATTCAAGTATTGAATAAAGTCATTTGAAGATCTTGTACCTAAACGCACAAGAAATAACGAATTCTAACTGTCCTTAAACCTTAAGATCAAGTATATCTTAAATAGAAAAATCAGGTTATTTTATGCATGGCTAGAGGGAAAATTCGCTGTGATCTTTGCAATTCTGTGATTTTACAGTATTACCATGAGGGTTATAAGGGGAATAGGGGGAAATGCCCTATCTGCAATACAGATTTTCCGTTAGAATGAGATGATAAAAAATGTCCACAACCGATGAATCCAACAAATCTCAAATTGAACAAAATGCCAAAATATCAACTGAACAATCCAGTCCTAATTTGATAGATGTTCTACTTGGTCAAAAAGAACACAAAGTTGTAGATTCTGAAACAATGATTCTAGAAACACAGAAACGGATTTGGGGAGCATTAAAACAAGGTTATGAATATACTGGAATTACAGATGAGTCAGAAAAATTTCTGCGTAAAAATGTTTTTTCCAAATTTGACATAATAGTACTTTATGTTGATTTAGTGGGATCAACTACAATGACATTGGAATTACCTGAGGATAAGTTAGCAATCATAATAAGCTCTTTTGCTCTAGAGATGGCATCGGTCATTACTCTTCATGGTGGATATGTTTTAAAATTTGTAGGTGATGCAGTGATTGGATATTTTGTTACTTCTGAGAATCCACTTTTGGCTGCAGATAATGCTGTAAGTTGTGCAAAATCCATGTTAACAGTAATCCAAAAAGGTATCAATCCTATTTTGAATCAATATGATTATCCTGATTTAATGGTAAAAATTGGAGTTGATTTTGGTCAGAGCATAGTTGTTAGATATGGTTCAAATCCAGACGTGTCTCCTGTTGATTTGATGGGTCCTGCAATGAACATTGCTTCCAAAATTCAATCACTTGCAAAACCAAACCAAATCTTAATTGGCGATGATGTATATCATAGATTACATCCATCTTCTCAAAGTTCATTTAAGGAAATTATTTGGAGAAACAACGAGTGGAAATACCGTTCGAGACTAACGGGTAAAATTTACCCAGTTTATGAGTATAGCGGTTAAATAGTAAACTTTTTGGGGCATTCTACATGCTCATAATGATGCTCTGTAAATTTTTCTTGAATCACATAAATTACAATTTTATGTAGATCCTCGTCTTTGATGTTTTTGTTGCATCTGATACATGTCTTTATTGATTCTGTCATGCGTATTTGCGATCTAAAACCGGAATCTATAAGGATCTGCGATCAGCTCAAATTGAGCTAAAATGACTCCAAATTAGCTATATAGTATATCAAACGCCTAAAGACAAGGCAAAAATATAGCAAAAATAGCAAGACATTGTGGAAGATTTACCAATTAAACAGCTAAAGGACATCTATGGATTAAACCCAAATATACCTCACCTTGCTTTGCAATTTCCAAGACTGCCTCCTGGTTTATCTAATCCGTTGTTTAAAATTTTTGAAAACCCAATGAAGGAAAAATTTGCTGAAGAAAACGCATCAATCAATAAAAAACTACAAGGATTTCAACAATCATATCAGAGATATGCATCTGGACTATTAACCATGAATTCTGGTGGAATTGTTCCTCCTGGACATCCATTATTTAGTCGACAAAATTCTGTCAGTACATTAAAAACAGAAAATGATAAATTATTAAAAGAAAATCTAGAATTAAAGAAAAAACTAGATGATAAAAAAGAATCTAATTCCAGAATGCACTGATTTATTGGGCATAGTATTTTTACCATGGGATTAATTTTCAAGAATAAATTTTTAGATTAGTAATAATCCTTATTAATTTCAAATTTAATTTTGATTATGGTAAAGACTCCTGCTGAAATATGGAAAGATAAAATAATTCAATATAGAAAAAAATGTCAAAGTATTCTTCAATTATCTGATAGAATCCGATATGCAGGTGTGATAAATGCATATGGTAGAACATTGACAGGAATTGTCAGACCTAATGTAAAACCCATGCTAAAATCAGAGCAAGTCAAAAATGAATTTTTCATAATATCCACATTAATAACATTAAGAAAAGATACCATAAATGCAATTGGTAAATTAGATTATGTATTACTACAACATCAAAAAGTGTCTATTATGATTTTCCAAAAAGATGACATGACATACTATATCTCAATTGATAGAACAGAGAAAAATATAGATAAAATAATTGCGTCTATTAAAAAAACACTCTAAGCTGGAGTAAATCCGTGATATCCACCTGTCTGTTCTGCTTTATCTTCAAAGGTTGGCTCAAATAATGAAATCAAATAATCATCAGGATCTAAAATGACTGCATTTTTTCCTGCATCCTTATCTATAATGTCCCGATGAATTTTTACCCCCTTTGATTTTAATTCCTCAACTGCAGATGCGACATCTCCTACCAAAAATCCTATCGTAATTCCGTTTTCAATAGAACTGCCTATGTGTTGAGCAGTTATAGATGCTGGATGTAAGCTCAATAAAGCCCCCGAAGTTCCCAAATCCACCCAAGACCGTCTTTGCATTTTTATTGGTAGTCCGATAATTTCATGATAAAATTTTATGGATTTATCAAGATCTTTAACTGCTAAAATAACATTTCCGACTTTTTTGATATTCACAAGCAGTATACTCCAAAGTATGTTAAATTCTTTGTCATTGAACTTCTACCATAGTTTCAGTTCTTTCTACGCCATTAATTTTTTGAATTTGATTAGTAACATCTTTGATTTTTCCTAGGTCTTCTACCTCTATAATAGCTACAGCATCAAATTGTCCACTTGTGGGAAAGGAGTCATAAACTGAGGTGACCTTGCGTAGTCTTGCAGCAATTAATTTTTTAGGGGATTTTACCAATACGATTGCTCTTACCATCCCATGTTTACCTCAACTTCAATTAATGTCTCAGTGGTTACAATTTCTCTGATTTTTTTAAAATCTATTACGGTATTGTTGATCTCATCAATATTACCATGTAATACCGCAGTAATGTCTGCACGACCAGTAACTATCATTACATCTTTTACTATTTTACGTTTTTTCTTTAGAATCTCAACTACTGCATCTACTTTACCTGGTTTTACAGTAATCAGACACAATGCTTTCATATTTGATATGTAATGTTGAATCGAATAAAGATTGCTTTAGTCATACGCATCTTGAGATCTAGACTCTTCAAGATATGCTCTTCTTTCTTCATTTACTTTTTCTTGATCAATGGTAATATCGTCATCTACTATTACAATACCCGTATCATCACTTTGTTCTTCTTTTAGTTTTTTTGCCTTTGATTTTGCTGCTTTGGCCTTTACTGTGGTTACTTTTGCCTTTGATTTTGCTGCTTTGGCCTTTACTGTGGTTACTTTTGCCTTTGATTTTGCTGCTTTGGCCTTTGATGCTATTTTCTTTACTACCTTTTTTTCAGTCATTAATGTCGAAAAACAAGAGGTTACCCTGTTTTTAAATATTATGCAGAATATTTTTTTAAAAATTTAGAATCTAAGACGCATATTTTGATAAATCAGACATATTCAATTCAGGATATTGATCATGTTGTCTAATATTATGATGTTTTTTGGAATTAATTGAATCTAAAGAAATCTAATAAATCTTGAATTTTGTAGGAATTCCATCAGAATCATCAATTTACATTTGGAGTAGATATAACATTTAGAATAATGATGTTATTAGATCATGTGATGCACGATTCAATAATTGACTTTGAAGAAAGTATATAATGTTTAATTTTCAAATTAATTAATATCGCTGATATATTCTATCCCGTGAATAAATAGGTGTAAATAATGATGATGAAGGGCGATCAAGTACTTCGCTTAAACCTATTACTAGATAACCTGATTTTTTTAAGACATTATAAAAATTCTGAAATAACTGTTGCCTTGCAGGGGTATCTAAATAAATTATCACATTTCGACATAAAACAATATCAAAGTCATTCACTGGTAAAATTTTTAGTAAATCCCATTGAGTGAATTGAATGTGCTCTGTCATATTATTGTTAATAAAATAATTTCCATCATTTTGTAATTTAAAGTATTTTTGTGATAATTCATCTGAAATATTTTTAACAGAATGAGGAAGAAACACTCCCTTTTTGGCTCTTGTTAACGCATCAATATTTCGATCATATGCATAAATTTTAAATTTAAAATCATAATTAGAGAGTAACTCATTACATATGATTGCTAAAGTATGTGGTTCTTCTCCAGATGCACATCCAGCACTACAAATTTTAATATTATTATGCTTATCAATTATCGTGGGTAATATTTTTTGAGAAAGTACAGAAAATATATTGTGATCTCTAAAAAATTCGGTTACATTTATTGATAAGTTTTGTAATAGTGATTGAAATTCAGCAGGTACAACATCAAGTAATTTTATATAGTCATCATAGGTGCTAATTTTATTTATTCGCATTCTTGCGTTAACACGTCTTTGAATGAAACTTTTTTTAAAATTATTTAGATTATATCCAAGTTTTTCAGATTTTTCAATGATTTTGTCTATTTGTATCATTGAGTCAGAATATTCTAAAATCATAATATTTTTTCGAACCCATTTTTACCTTTTACATGAACTTTGCCGGTTTTAGTTTCAAGATAAACCCAACGTCCATAATCAAGTCCAGTGTCCTCTCCAACTAGAGAAATTTGTTTATGTTTTAAAAGTTGTTTAATTGATTCAATATTTTTTTTGCCTACATCAAATAATCCATTACCACTTTCATGTTTAAAAATATGAGCACCACCAATAATTTTTGCCTCTAACTCATTAATATTATCGTCAACCGATAATTTTTCGATTAGACTTTCTAATGCATTTTCAGAATACTTTGCTGGAAGGTAACTGTGTTGATTTATTGATTTTCTACCTGCTACCATAATATGAGCAAGTCCAGATTTACTAGTTTTTTTATTATAAAGACAAAGAGCAATGCATGAGCCAACAAATGTGCTAATTTGTTCTATATTCTCTGAACAGATTTGAAGATCGCCCATTTTTACCTGAAGAACAGAATTCATATAGCAACATATTCACTTTGTAAAAGTTTACGAGTTTCTGATGGATCAAGCATTATTAAGACATTGAATATGATGGAGGATTCTGTAAAAAACTCAATATCCACTGTGACTATTTTTTCACTAGTTTCTGCAAAATTTAAAACAAGTGTATCTAATAGACTTCGATAAGTTTCATTTGCAAATCCAGGTATGGTAGCATTAATTTTATAATTTTTAGAATTAGATATGGTATTAAAGAGTGATGCAGAAAGAATGTTTCCGACTTCTGTTATAGTGGATTGAGATAATTTGGTCATTCGATTAACTTTCTTTTTTAATAATTTGGATGAAATATTTTTTGCATCAGATTCATGAAAAGAGAATAACAATTCCAGATGAATATCACCTTCACATTGAACATAAACAGCATAAACAGATGTTCTTTCATCTAATGGTGGAACAAGATCTTCAATTTCAGAAAAATTTATTGTGTTAATTTTTCTAATTCTATAATTTACTTTCTCATTTATTAATGATTCAAAAGCATTACATGATTTTTCTAATAGATATTTTGTCATCAATGTATGTAATGCTGTAATTTCAGATATTTCTAATTCAGAAATGACGACCAAATTATTACACCAAAATTGCAGGATCTATTATTAATGCGGGTCTTCCATCAGATAGAATGGTTGTATTTGTAAATGAATTTGTAAAATTCTGCATGTTGTCTACTCGTTTAATAACAAATTCTTGATTTCTTTCGAAAGAATCTACAATTATCCCAATCGATTTTGTGCCATTATTTACAACAACAATTGTAACTTTCTTTAATTGATCTGATGTTTTACCTAGTTTAACATCCAAAATATCAGCAATTTGTACTATTGGAATAACTTTGTCTCTAAACATCATGACGGTTAAACCATTTGCAGTTTGAATTTCTTCTCTATTAACACGTAAAGTACTTGTAATTGTGGAAAGTGGTAGAACATATTTTTCATCGTTAACGGTTACAACCAGTCCACCAATAATGGACATTGTCATAGGGAGAAGTATAGAAATTATTGTGCCTTTACCTTTCTCTGTTTTTACGTTAACTTGGCCTCCAACACTCTCTACTTTGTTAAATACTACATCCATTCCTACTCCACGACCAGAAATATCTGTTATAGTTTCGGATGTAGACAGACCAGGAGTTCCAATTAGTTTTACAATTTCTTCATCAGTCATTGTTCTAGCTTGAGATTCTGTTATGAACTTCTTTTCAATTGCTTTAGTTACAACCTGATTAAGATCTATACCTTTTCCATCATCTTCAATTTTGATCTGAACTTTATCACCAACACGTAATGCAATTAGTTTAATGGTTCCAATTGCAGGTTTATCGTTGTTGATTCTTTCTTCTACAGTTTCAATGCCATGATCAACTGAATTTCGAATTATATGGATGAGTGGCTCATTGATAGCGTCAAGTACTGAACGATCCAATTCTATTCCAGCGGTATCTATTTCAACTGAAATCTGTTTGTTTAATTTAGTTGCAAGATCACGTACGATTCTTGGATATCTATTAAATATTTGATCAGTTGGTACTAGACGTACTTTCATAGTTTGCGATTGAAGATCTGCAATTAATCGACTTAATGTAACTATAATTTGTCTGCTTTCATCTGCTCCATTTTTAGGTAATGATTGTTCTAAACGCATTTTAGTAATCATTAATTCACCTGTAAGATTAACAAGTACCTCAAGATCATCCATCTTTACTCGAATTGTAGATACCTTATCCATGTGAGATATAGAACCTTGTGTTTTTTTATCATCATAGTCTAAGATAGATTTTTCATCAGCGGCATTATGATTTTTGATAATTTGTTCAATCAGATCATCGCCATCATCTGGTTTTGTAATCTTATCAAATAGATGATTTGCTTTATGCGTTTCTTTTAATTCTGATAAAATTTCGTTAATGTTGATTTCTTTTTCAGTATCAAAAATTAATTCTTGTAAAATATCAAAACATTGAAATAAAATACTTGCGATAGAAGTTGAAATTTTAGAGTTACCTTGTCTGACATCTTCAAAAATCTCTTCTATTCCTTGACACATTTCTTGAATATTGGAAAATCCCATGGTAGCAGCCATGCCTTTAAGAGTATGTGCATAGCGAAATATTGCATTAATTCGTTCTTGATCATTAGTGTTTTTTTCTAATTCAAGCAGATTTTCATTTAGATGAGAGATTATTTCGATACTTTCTTGAGTGAATAATTCTTTATAATTATTAGAATTAGACAAGCATCATTACCTCTTCTGTAATTACTTTTGCAAGTTTCTCTGCCGAAATAAATTTGTCAACAGAATTAAGTTCTTTAGCTTCTTTAGGCATTCCAAATACTACACATGATTCTTCATCTTGAGCAAGTGTTTTTCCACCACGTTGTTTTATGGCTTTCATTCCAAATCCACCATCATGTCCCATTCCAGTTAATAACACACCAATTGTTTTTGATTGAAAAACTTCAGCTGCTGTGATCATGGACACATTAATTGATGGACGTACGCCGAATCTTTTTGGGCTTTGATCTAGATATACAAGATTTGGCGGTACAATCATTAAATGATAATCTGCAGGAGCAATTAAAACTAAACCTGGTTGGATGATATCTCCATCCTGTGCAACTTTAATCGTTAATGAAGATAATTTTGCTAATCTCTTTGCATATGAATCAGTAAATCCTTTAGACATGTGTTGTATCAAAATAAATCCAGCTGGAATGTGTTTTGGAATATTTGCAAGTATGCTACTAACTACCTTTGGACCACCTGTAGATGCGCCTATTACAACAATAATTTTAGTAGTAGAAGTATCTAGATTGTTAAAATTTACAGTATAGCGCTCTGTTGGGATTTCATTTAATGCTAAAAGATTGACGTTATCTGCAATTTTTATTTTTGAGATTAATTGTTCAGAGAAATCACTAATATCGTCTTGTTTTTCATGTGGAAGTGAAACAAAATCTACTGCTCCTTTTTCAAGGCAATCAAATACAATTTGAGAACCTTCTTGACTATAGGAACTAACTATAATTACTGGAACGGGGTTTATGCTCATAATTTTGCTTAATAATGAAATTCCATCAAGGTTTGGCATTTCTAAATCAGTTACTACAACATCAACATCAATTCTTGATAGTTTTCTTAATGCCTCATTGCCATCTTTTGCTGTATCTATCACATCTAATTCAGCATCAGAATTTATAATATCTTGTAAAAACTGAAGCATGTATTTGGAATCATTTACCAATAACACACGAATTTTGTTAACAGACATTTTTCATCGTGATCGTAATACCTTACTAACTACCATACCAACTCGAGCTCGATCAAATGGTTTAACAACATAATCCTTAGCTCCATTTTTCATAGCCTCTTGAACTATGTGTTTTTGTTCTACAGATGTCACCATAATCACTTTAGCATTTGGATCTAATTTTTTTATTCCCTTTAGAGCTTGAATACCATCAGCTCTTGGCATGTTGACATCAAGAGTTGTTAAATCTGGTCTATATTTCAAAAAAGATTCTACTGCAGCAACCCCATCACCTGCCTCATAGACTTTGGTTGCTAAACCATTTGAAACTAGAATATCTTTTAGCACTACTCGCATAAATGATGCATCATCTACAATTAAGACAGATTTGCCATCAGTGGACATTACAAAGTTCCTCCTTGAGGGATCAGTGTATTTTTAATTAATTCTGCAAGATTAAGTAGGATAACAAGACGTTCTTTTGTCTTTACAAATCCTTGTAAATAACTTGATGATTCAGAATTTTCCAATACGGTTCTATCGATATCTTTTATTTCAATTCTAATAACTTCGTCAACATCATCTATTAGAAATCCAATGACTTGTTCGTTAATTTTTGAAATTAAAATGCTAGAATTTTTATTATCTGTACTTTCAATAGGAAACCCTAATTTTTGTTTAACATCAATAATTGTTATTATCTTGCCTCGTAAATTCATAATTCCTTTAACATATTCTGGTGCCTTTGGCAATCGAGTGATTTTCTCTACGCTTATTATTTCTTGTACTTGTTTTATATCTACACCATAGTTTTCTTTACGATCAGTTTTAGAATCAAACAAGGTAAAGACAATTACTTCTAATTTATCTACCATTATTGTTTCACTGACCATTTTCAGTGTCTCCTTTGCCATTTTTTTTACGACCTGATTGCAATTTTATAGATTCAAAATCATGTGAACTGTTATTCTGAACCTGTTTGATTAAACCAAGCATGTTTTGAAGCTTAGTAGAAAGTTCTTGAATTGCAGCAGTTTGTTCTTCAGTTGCAGCAGAGGCTTCTTCAGTTGAAGCCGCATTTTCTTCGGCTACTGCAGCAATATTAGAAGCAGATGTTGATAATTGTTCAATCTTTGATGCTTGTTTCTCTGTTGATACTGATACATCATGAATATTGCTTGTAACTTTTTGAATTTTTTCTGCAATATCATCTAACGCTTTAAGTGATTCTTCAATGATTTCCTTACCTTCAAAAATCTCCTTAGTGCCATCTTCAATTGATTTAACTACAACTTCAGAATCTCTTTCTATTGTTTTAATTAACTGAGATATTTCTTCGGAGGACTTTGCAGAGCCTTCTGCTAATCGTCGAACTTCATCTGCTACTACTGCAAAACCTTTTCCTGCTTGACCTGCCTTTGCTGCCTCTATTGCAGCATTTAATGCCAACATGTTTGTCTCTTCAGCAAATTCAACTATCATGTCAGTGACAGATCGAATTTGTCTACTATTTTGTGCAAGATTTTTGATTTTTTCAGATGATTGCTTGGATATTGAAATAATGCGCGAGATTCTCTCTTTTGCTTGTATTGCTGAACGAGCACCACGTTCAGAGATTTCCTTTACTTGTCGTGATAACTGTGATGTTGCTTGTGCTTTGTTTAATAACTCATTCATAGAAAATGATAATTGTTCAATAACTTGATTAATTTCTTCAAGATTAGATGCAGAATCCTGAGAACCTGAAGCAATCTGTTGAATTGTTGTAGAAATTTGTTGTATTGATGAATTCATTTGTTCGGCAGATTCTGCTATATCTTCAGTATTATCTAAAAGCACATCAAATGAAGTAGGGAGGATTTCAGCTTGTTTTTGCGCTAACATAGCCTATGTTAAGTGCATATGTTTATAGCAAAAAGTGTGTTCATTTTGATCACACATCCAACATCATAATATCAATTTTTGAGTGATCAAAATGAACACACCATATAATATATCGCAATTATTGTTGAAAACATCAAATGCAAGCAACTCAAAACATAAAACAGGAAGAAAAAACAGATAGCAAAAATGTTAGTTTAGTCAGAGTAGCTGAGCTTGCAGATGTTCTAGCAGAAAAGATGGAAGGTGCAATTAATGAAGTTGATCGAATTAATCGCGAAACACATATGCTGTCTATTAATGCAAGAATTGAAGCAAGTAGAGATGATGAAGCTGGAAAAGCATTTACAGTTGTAGCTGAAGAGATGAATAACTTATCAAGAAAAACAGCAACAGTTACTGAAAAAATGCGTGAAGTCACTCAACAATCTGTATCCGAAATTGGACAGATTATAAGAGAGCAAGCAGTACAAATGCACGGAATTCGTCTATCAGACCTGTCCTTAGTCAATATTGATCTTATCGATAGAAATCTCTATGAAAGATCATGTGATGTAAGATGGTGGGCAACTGATCCAAGTCTTGTAAATGCTCTTGAAAACAAGATAAAAGAGGCCTATGAATTTGCTTCTGAACGATTAGCAACCATATTAAAATCATATACAGTTTATTATGATTTGGTTTTAGCTGATTCAGAAGGCAATATCATCGCAAATGGCAACGCAGAATTCAAATCACAAGGCACAAATGTTTCTGAACAAAAATGGTTCAAAGATGCACTTGGAACAAATTCTGGTGAATTTGGATTTCAAAGTGTAAGCAGATGTCCATTAATCAATGAAAAACTCTCATTGATTTATTCTTGCTCAGTAAGAAAAAATGGCAAACAGAATGGAGAAGTATTAGGCGTGTTAGGAGTTGTATTCAACTGGGCTAACCTAGCTCAAACAATAATGAAATCAACACCACTTCCTGAAGAAGAAAAAGAGATTAGTAGAATCTGCATAGTCGATAATGAAGGTCTGGTACTTGCAGATTCAGATGAAAAAATTCTGAATGATGTAATACGATTTGATAAAAGAAATCAGTTATTTGAAAAAAACAAAGACTATATCATTGCAGACTATAATGATAAGAAATTTACTATTGCTCATGCAAAGTCTGTCGGATATGAAGGCTACAAAACAGGGTGGCATTCGTTGATATTACAACAGTTAAGAACAAAGTAAAAAAACCCATTTTCCTTTTTATTTGTAAAAATGTTTGATCATTTCAAACAACATGAAGATTATGTAGAAAGTATTATGCTGTTATTTTATGCTAAAAAACGAGGAAATTTCAATTTCAGAGATATATAATCTGGAAAGTATTATAAATTATTATATTGGGAAAAAAACAAGCGCGGCATTTGGAATGATGTTATGTGATGAAGTAGAATTTACCACAAAAACATATTTTAAAGATATCATACCATTTAACCAAGAATTTCCACCATCTAATGAAATTGTTCTTTGCTCCACATTTCTGAAAGGAGAGGGTGATATACGATTTAGAATACTATATACATTAACTGAAAATGATGCAAAACAACTAGCTGCTAAATTACTCTGTACTGAATCAGTTAACGAGATAAATGATTTGAGTGAATCATCAATCAAAGAGGTTGGCAATATAATGACAGGCTCATTTTTTAACGCAATTTGTGATGAAACTGACTTTAAAATTGATTTATCAACTCCGGATTTTATAATGGGTTCAATTACTGATGCAATGAAACCCATCAAAGACTCGATTAAAGATATCCATAGTTTAATCACAACTGATGTTGTCTTAAAACCAAAAAATAATCAGATTAAGTTAAGAATGGTAATAATGCAAGAAATAAATGATGCAAAACAACTTTTACAATGCTATGATATACTCACATCAAAAATTAATTGTAAATAATTGCTTTACATAACTACCAACTTGATTTGAACCATTCTCCCAACAAGATTTAGATCATGTATTTTCCTGATTCATGCAATAGAACAAGACAGAGAGAGATTACACATTTTTGAAGCATAATAGTTATTTTTGAATTTGTACAGTTCAAAAAGTAAAAGATGCCAGCGGGGGGATTTGAACGCCCGACGGCCCGGTCTTCAGCCGAGTGCTCTCCCAGGCTGAGCTACGCTGGCACAACAAATTTGCTTTAGGTTGAGGAATTAAAAGTTGTCTTTATCATACTAACATACAAAAATATGTGATTATGAAGTAATACATCTAGAGTAAAATAGGACAATTAAGAAATGGAAAACAGTATTAAATAAGATCAATAAAAGGAAAATTTAATCGAGTCACTTTTTTCAATTGATTTCATACTGCTTCTTATACTTCATGTTCTAATTTTTCTTGCTATTCCATCAATAATTTTTTTATTTATTTTTCAACATAATTTAATACCAATACATATTCACTGGAATATGTAGTGGGTAAGAAATAAGAATTTTGAACAAAAGAAATAGTCACACAAACAAGTGACAATGTTTTAAAATATAATGGACAAAATAAAATTGTTTGTTTATTTGGATAATTCTATGTAATTTATCCAATAATAAAAAATAAATTAAAATAATTAACGGATATATTTTTAGACTTTCCAAATTATATCTTTTTGTCCACTTCTTTTATTTAATACACGTCCTAAAACAAAAAAAAGATCAGATAAGCGGTTAACATATTTAATACAATTATTATTGATTTTTTCTTGTTCACTTAGCAAGATGAGACATGTCTCAGCCCTTCGAATGACTGTTCTAACATGATGAAGTTGAGATGCAATGATATTGCCACCAGGTAAGATAAAATTAGTGAGAGATTGTAACTCTTTCTCGTAATTGTCAATATGTTTTTCTAAATTAGATACCATATCTAATGTAACTCTATTTTTTTCATCTTTCAAGTTTGGGTTTGAAAGATCAGCACCAACTACAAACAGTTCGTTTTGAATTAAATTTAATAACATAGCAATATCTTTGTCTAATTCATAAGACAACACAATTCCTAATCCAGCATTTGTTTCATCAATTGTACCATAAGCAATTATTCTTGGATGTGATTTTAACACTCTAAAATTGCCTTGTAATCCGGTAGTTCCGTCATCCCCTGTCTTTGTGTAAATTTTCAATATTTTTATGAAAAATATCTTAACTATTATGTTATTCGAATTATTTATTAACATTTATTGTCAAATACAATTATTGTCTAAAGATATTTTTTCATATTGTAATTCAACACTTGAAAATAATCATAAATCACACAAACATAATGATGTTTTTTATTATTTTGAATTAGAGTGCAACATCCAAAAAAGGTTACGAACTTGATTCTGGATTTTTTTCAGACATCTGCAAATCTAAAAAAAATTCCACGACAAGGCTGGAGTGATAAATTATGCATAGATAACCCAGAATCTGTTGCAGACCATACATTTTCTATGGCAATAATGGGAATGATATTCTCAGATTTGGAAAATTACAACACTGAAAAAATTTTGAAAATTATTCTTTTGCATGATTTAGCAGAATCAATAACAAGTGATATGACCCCCGAACAAATTTCTAAAGAAGAAAAAACCAAGTTAGAAAATAGTGTAATAAAAAAAATTCTGAATGATTTACCTACTATACTTCAAAAACAATACAGTGTACTATGGAATGAATACCAATCAAATAATTCTAAAGAAGCAAAAATCGTTCATCAGTTAGATAGATTAGAAATGGCATTACAAGCAAAAATTTACTATAATGAGGGATATCCTAAAGAAAAATTGAATATTTTTTTCAATTCTGCAAGAAACGAAATAAAAGATCCAAAATTATCAGAATTATTTCGAAAAATACTAGAGAAATAATCAAATATGTCTGAAAAAAGTAAAGATGAATTAATTGAAGCACAAAAACAAGTCATCGGAATACTTTTTGAAGTTATCAAAAGATTACAAGCAAATAATGACTTGGATGAGGAATATTTTCAAATAATTTCTTCAAATGATAAAACAAAAAATCAAAGACGGGTAAAAATACTAGATGAAAGAAAGGAAAATGCAAAAATAGTGGGAAGACTCTTAGAACAATTAGAAATTTAATTTTCACAACATAAATCTTAATCATCTGAAATAATTTTCAGTCTTGCTGTTTGTTCATATTTATCTTGAATGTAATGCGAGAGATTTATCACTCTAATTCGTGATGCCTTGTTTGACCAACTACCTTCATTTTCAAACCATGATTCAATGTCATCGACATCATATCTTTCACCACTTTTGAGAATGTCTCTAAAAATGAATTTGATCTCTTCTATTTCTTGTTCTTTTAGATTACTTTTATCTTCAACAATAGTGGTGATTTCATTTAATTTTATTATCACATTATTTGTAAGAGGCATGATTTTATCAGATTTGGAAGATATAACAGTCTTTTGAGATACTGTTTTTATAACAATCATATCTTCTTTTAGTCGTGCAATATTTTCAGGCTTTAAAAACAGGACAAAAAAGAGTTGCAAGTGCAAGAGAATACCTAAACCAATTAACCAATGGAAAGGCAATGCCTGCACTTGCATTAAGAGATAACAAATCAAATGTATGGGAACCAGTAGGTGAGGAAAATCTTTACGCATTTGTTGATGAATCAGCAGGATTTGTTTTAACCGATAACAGTGGTTACATACTTGCACTAGTGGATAAAAATGGTATTTCTAAAACAATTGTTCAAGGAGTAACAAAGGAACAAAAAAAAACTCTCGAACATTCATTCCAAAAAGACAATATTTTAGAATACAAAGGCAAAGTAATACTTCCAGTATAGTCAAATTGACAATTTTTTACCAAGAATAGTCAAAAAAAATCAGCGTAAAGCTTTTGTTATCATTGCATTTAGAATAATAAATGGCAAAATTTTCTCAAGAGATTGAAGTTAGCGGTCATCTTATTGATTCATCTATTCTCACAAAAATATTTGATAAAATCATGGATCTGCATGGCGAATTTAAAGTAGAAGAAATCAATATCGGAAAAAAGAAGAAGGACCCATCATATGCACGATTATCAGTTATTGGGAAAAATCAAAAACATCTAGGTGAAATTTTAGAAACAATTCATCGAGAAGGAGCAGTCTCAAAAATACAAAAAGGAATTTTGCTAAAAAAGTCACCAAAAGACATGGTGATGCCTGATGATTTTTACAGTACTACAAATAATCACACACAAGTTTTCCATAATAAAAAATGGATTCAAGTTGAAAATATGATGATGGACAAGTGTATTGTAGTTAGATATAACAGAGCGTTTTGTGTACCTGTAAGAGATATAAGAAAAGGAGATGAAATAATTGTTGGCGAGGGTGGAATCAAGATCACCCCACCTGAGCGTCCAAGAGAGGGAGTAAACGTCTTTGAATTTATGGGAAGTTCAAGCTCCAGTGAGCGACCAACTCAACACATTGCAAAAAAAGTAGCAGAAGACATCTATAAAACAAAAAAGATGGGTGGAAAAATAATAATTGTCGGTGGTCCCGCAATAGTTCATACTGGTGCCGCAGATGCAGTTGCAGATTTGATCAGATTGGGATTTGTTGATGGAGTTTTGGCGGGAAATGCATTGGCAGTTCATGATATAGAATATGCTACATTGGGAACATCCCTTGGAATGAATGTTCATGATGCAACTTTGGCATATCGTGGACATCGAAATCATATGGAAACAATAAATGCAGTTTTTCGTGCAGGTTCTATTGCAAATATGGTTAAAACAAAAAAACTAACACGTGGAATAATGTATCAATGTGTAAAAAATAAAATCCCCTTTGTATTGGCAGGTTCTATTCGTGACGATGGACCATTACCAGATGTAATTACAGATGTAGCTGAAGCCCAAAGAGAATATAAAAAAATTCTCAAAGATGCAAACATGGTAATCATGATTTCTACAATGTTGCATTCTATTGCAACTGGAAATATGTTACCTGCAAATGTCAAAGTTATAGTAGTTGACATCAATCAGCCAACTGTTACCAAGCTTATGGATAGAGGAACATGGCAAGCATTGGGCATAGTGACTGATGTTGGTGCCTTTTTACCAATGGTAATACAACAAATCAAAAAACAGAAAAAATAGACTATGGAGTTAATCTTGGATGCTGGATATGCATTCCATCTCCATCAATAATCAGGGGATGAATTTGTTCGCTGTGTTTAATCCCACGCATTTTAGTTACTTGAATTGTTCTTTCCATGGTATCTTCTTTTCTAGTATGTCTCAGCTGAATAATTCCAGACGTAACAAACCACTCCAAAGGAATCTCGTTGTTTTCAGAATACTCTGATATTATTAGTGATGTTACTCCATAATTTTCCAATGCTTGAATCATTCCCTGCAGACCTTGTCTCATGTAGAACTTATCAGAATATTGCATTGCCAAGATTGTAACTGAATCAATTACCATTCTTTTTGCTTCCACTCTTTTGATACTGCTTAACAATAATTTTGTTAAATGCTCAAATGGGATCTGCTCTCCTCTGTACAGAGAATCATCTCGTCCAATTAACTTGTCTTGAATTTTAAACGGTCTTGCGTCAATCATCAGTATTTTGTCTTTACTAATTAGATCATCAAAATCCCAACCAAACGACTTGCAGTCATTTTTTATCTCCTCAATATTTTGTGACATGGTAATGTACACACCTGGCTCATCAAAGTCCTTAGCACCAGAGTATAGAAATTCTAACCCAAAGGTTGTCTTTCCACTGCCAGGAGGACCTGAAATTATTACAGAACGATCTTTTTTCAATCCTCCTGACATGATTGAATCCAATCCAGGTATACCTGTTTTGACTTTAGAATATGTAAAATCCATATCTACAGAGAGAATAACTGTAATTTTCTATATAAAGAGAGAGACTAGTTTGATTCTTACAAGTAATATTTTCTTAAATTATTACAGGTGAATGTTCTTTGAGTTTGTCCAAAATGATTCAAAGAGTAACTTCATTGAATATACCATGGATTTGGAGTTTGTCCACATTGCAAATGGCTCTGTAGGGGAATTTGCATTTTTAGTAAAGAACAACAGTTCAGCGTCATCTTTTAGAATAAAGCAAAGGTGATTTTGTATGTCCTTGTCTAGTTTTTTAATATTCTTTCTTTCCAAATTATCAAATATGTATACAGTTTTTTCAGAGCATGCACTTAGCAATCTAAATTGCTGTTTTGATTTTACAAAAGATTCTAAGAATTCGCCATGATATAGTTTGATATAGTCTTTCTCAGAACCAAGTATCAAAAATTCATCTTTGAAATTATCTGTCATTTCAGTAATTTTTGATTGTATTTGGTTTGCACCTTGTAGCATTTGGAATTTTTCTTCAACTTCATCATATAGTGAATCAAAAGTTGGGATATTGTCCCATAATTCAGATAATCCTTTTTCCATATGTTCAAGAGATTTTACTCGTTCTTTTTCAGAGTTTACTAGAATCCATATTGCTTTGTTTAATGGTAATGCAGTAAATTGAATCGGATGCTGAAACGTAGCTGAAACAATTCCCTTGTTTTGTAATGCTGAAAGTAAGTGATATGTTTCAGTTCTAGGTAGTTTGAGGGCCTTGCATACCTCAGGTGCAGTCTTTGCACCATACTTTCCAAGATAGATAAACACCTTACTTTGATTAGATGTCAGCCCATACTGTAAAAGTTCCACTTGAATTTTTTCTATAGATAATTTGTATTCGTATATTTGAGTATCAGGAGTAGAATCAAATATTGAAGGCTGAGTTGTGTCATTTATCATGCTTTTCCAGGATCATCAATAAGAAAGGACTAGACTATATTGGGATATAGCTAAGAAGATTTGATCGGATCGATCATATTTATTACTTTCTTTAAATACAAAATGATTATAAATTATCATGTTATTTAGTATGAAAATTCACATGCCTATTTTCATTATGTTTTCTTGAGAATTTAATTGGGTAGATTGATTTGAATAAAAAATTTTCCTAATATCACTTGTTTTTAGAAATGATATCGAGAGTCATGAACGCAACACAGACTTCATTTATTTACTCTGTTTTTGCTATCTCTTTTTCAATACTGAGTTTCAAATAATTACTGATTGTATTTCCAAATAGACATATAGTGTTTTCAGGGGCATTCCCATTATTGGGAACATGTTTGATTAATTCAAACACACTTGATGATATAATCTAGTCTTGTTAAACCGATATTAATGCAACACAATAAAAAAACTCATCGTGGAGTCATTGGTATAGAGTCGGCAATAGTTATGATTGCATTCGTAATAGTTGCTGCCGCTCTATCATTCGTGGTTCTCAATATGGGTTTATCTACAACACAACAAGCAAAGACTACAATAAGTACTGGATTGAGTGAAGCAAGTAGCAGTATGATGATATCAGGTGACGTGATAAGCGCAACTGATATATCAAGATCAGAACTTAATGCTACTGCCTATCCAATAAGGGTTGTATCAGGTGGCACACCAGTGAACTTGAACGCAACACTAGCTGTAGTAAGATACAGTAATGGTGCTACTCAATACGACAACATACTTACGAAACCCTGTATACTGACTACAACAACATACAGTTCAATGACTTTAGCTCTAAACGCAGCAGTAACAAGTACATGCATTAGCACAAATCCAATAGGATCACCAGGTACGGCTCCAACAAATACAAGAGCTGTAATCTACTGGTCTGTTCAGAAAAACACTAACGAAGTTTTAGATCCTGGAGAACATGCATTCATTGTATTAGTATACGCTAGTACAGATAGACCAGTTACTGCACAACAGATAGAAGCTGAGTTAATTCCATCGGCGGGTTCTAGCATATCACTAAGCCGTCTAGTTCCTACAATACAAGACAAATTTAGTACCATGGGATGATATGATATGATTAGCTCAACAAACACAGCTACTCCCTTTTTTTATTTCTTACTACATGGATCAGAAATACTTAGGATGTATTTTGTTTCTAGCATAATTACTGTTTATGCGCTAGTTTTATACGAAGTTTTTCCACAATATTTGTTCAATCTAGATAAATCAATTTACTATTTTGTATTACCGTCTATAGTATCACTGGTTGTATGTATTATAATACCTAAGATACTATCAAATGGTAAAACTAATAATCAAATGGGAGAGCCAAACACATTACTTGACTCCGATCTCTCAGCAATCAGTTACATATCAAATGAAGCAGATGCTCAGGTACAAACTATCTTTAATTCTCCATCAGATAATGGTGAAATACAGTCACCTACACTAGACGATACAGTAATTCAACAATTGGTAGATAAAGTAATGGCCTCATCTTCAAATCAATCTACCAAGATTAAAAATGATTTAGATGAAGTAAAGAAAAATATTGAAGAACTTTCAACTATGTTTGAAACGTCTTGTTTAGATAGTAAATCATTTCAAGCTGAAATATCTAATCCATTAAATTTTATGCGTAAATATTTTGATACTGTTGACATACAACAACTTTCAGATTCTTCAAGTACACTGCCACTAATTGAAAAAACATCATTACCCTCAGAATCTTCTGAGACTTTTAAAGTTTCAGAATTTGATGAAATAAAAGGCAGTAATGGAAAAGCAAAAATAAATAATATTATTGCTGAAAACATGTTTTCAAATATTATGAATAACAATATAACACTTGGAAAATTAATGAAAATCATATCTATTGTAGAAGAAACAGTACAAACATCAGGTCCTAATTCTATGAATCTATTAATTAATCAGTGCAAGATTGCAGGATTAGAGTCTAATATTGAGAACATAGTATACGAAGTTATAGACATGCTAAACATATCTAATGTACCAGTCAATGACACGCTTATCAGACTGTATAAATTTGCTCAAGCAGTTGGCATAAATGACAAAGACGCAGATGATCATTACGCAAAACTGATAATAGATGAGCAAAAAAAACATGCAACATTTTCTCCTCAATCATTTTCAACACCTGGATCGAAAATCAATGTACAAACTCAGGGGGATGAAATAGCAACAATAAAACTGTGATGGAAGTAAATAGATATGGCGTCAGCAGTATTCACAGAAATCATACTAATCATATCGTCAGTCATAGTTGCTAGTACTTTATCAATAACAGTATTATCACAGACAGGTACATTCCAGTCAGTATTTGAATCTACATCAGAAAATCTAATAGATGTTTCTCTAACAAAGATCAAGATAATTTATGCAACAAACTCTTCATCAAATACGATCCAAGCGTGGGTAAAAAATGTGGGCATTACTCCCATAACTACAGTCAACTCTACTGATGTATATTTTGGAAATCTGGGTAATGTTACAAGAATACCCTTTGACACAGATATCCCTTCATACTGGGAATATAACACACCACTATCAGTATGGAAAATAAAAGACACTATTCAAATCAACATATTTTATGATACACCCGTAAATAAGAATACTACTTACATACTCAAAATTGTGGCTCCAAACGGTGTTACGGATGAACACATGTTCTCGATTCCATGAAAGGAGATGTCTCAGGATAAATGGGCCTTAGCATTGCAATCTCTGGTGGTATAGTGATCTTTACAATGATGTATGTAATGATGACCTTCCCAAATATCATTGATACATCTACTAATGTAACACATGCTTATTCTGATATGTTAGAGCATGAAGATTCTATTTTAAGAACGGACATCAGAGTTTCATCATTAACAGCAGATGGAGTTGAGGATTTTAATTTTCTGCTTAGTAATAATGGCACTTCAAAACTCTTGCAATATGACAAATTCGATATTATTGTGACATATGACGCAGACATAGCAGGCATAAAGACACGGCTTACTGAAAATCTAACCTATGCATTAAACTGTCCAACAAATCAGAGTCACTGGTGCGTAAACAGCTTCACAAATGACTTGGAGGATCCTATGATACTAAATACAAATGAGTTTATGACAATTAATGGCAGATTACAAAATTCAATATTTACAAATGGTTTGTTAATAGTATCAATTTCTACAGACAACGGAGTTGTCACAAGTAAATCAATGGTGGTACCATAACAAAATGATAAAAATACTTTCCACAGGAAATGAAGAAGTGGATATACTTCTAGGGGGAGGTATTCCTTTTCCATCATTAATACTAATTGAAGGTGAACATGGAACTGGTAAGAGTGCTGTATCTGCACAATTTATGAAAGGAATGCTAGACGCTGAACTAAAAGTATTGTGTATAACAGAAAGCACTGTTAAAGATTACATAGAAAGAATGAAATCAATCACATATGACTTTTCCAAGCCTTTTCTTACGAACCAAATGACAATAGTTCCTCTTTACGTGTACGGTACAAAATGGTCTGAAAAAGAGTCATCATGCTTGCTTCCATTTATAAGCGGATACATAAACAATCAGGCCAAAAAAAATAATTGCATAGTGATAGATTCACTGTCATTTTTCACTATGCATACAGACAACGAAAATATTTTGGATTTTGTTAAAAAATGTAAGCACATAGTAGCAAGTGGCATATCAATTATACTTACAATACATCCAAATTCTCTTTCTAAAGATATTGAAATGCAAATAAAATCTGCATGTGATGCTTATTTCTTACTTGACTCGAAGTTTATTGGCAATACCCCTGTAAAAATTATGAAAGTAATTAAATTAATTGGTTCTATTTCAAAGATAGAATCCACATTTGCTTTTGATGTTGACACGGCATTTGGAATAAAGATAGTGCCAATATCAATGGCTAGTACATAGGTGATGATGTTATGTTAAAAACAGACGATCTAAATAAAACTCTTAACACTTCCATGCTAAAAGACAAAAATTTTGCGGACGTAATGAGAAAACATCCACACTTATTGACGTATGTTAAAAAATTCATTGCCGAAGGATTTCCAGTCCCAAAATACTTTGAAAAACTAGAACAGGAACTTAAGAATCAAGAGGAACTTAATTTAATTTATCAGATATCTGAACAAGTTTTTGTTCATATTAATCAAGACTCACAATCAGTAGATGGGTTTGTTGAATATGTTACAATAGAACCAGCAGAGCCTGAGCCAATTCTATTGGATATGGCAGACCAGTTGTTTGCAGTTGATGCAGCAGCTATAGAACCACCTAGAGAGGTAACTGAACGATTTAATGTGTTGGATCAATATTTTGATAAAAAAATAATTGTTTCTAAAATTCCAATTTCTTATAAAAAAATAGATCTTGCCCACCTTAAAAAAATACAAGTTTATGAAAAAGATGTTGCAAATCTAAAATATCATTTTTTGCGTAAACGTGCAGGACTTGATCTCTTAGAACCATATCTTGCAGATCCATACCTTGAGGATGTATCTATAATTGGTAGTGGAAACATGTATGTAGTTCATAAATTATTTGGATCATTAAAATCCCCTATCTGGCTAAGTAATGATGCAATAGATGAATTAATTATTGGCATATCAGAACAGTTTGGAAAAACAATTTCTCATACAAAACCTATAGTAGATGCACAACTTCCAGAAGGTTCTAGAGTTAACATTGTGTTTGGCAAGGATATCAGTAGGAAAGGAACAAACGCTACAATTAGACGATTTGCAAACATTCCACTTTCGATTACTCAAGTTATCCAATCAAAGACAATGAATTCACTTGTAGCAGCCTATTTGTGGATGATGTTATCTGAAGGTATGAGTGTATTTGTAAATGGAGAAACTGCATCTGGAAAAACCACTACGTTGATGGCCATGACTGCCTTCATTCCTCATAATCTAAAAATATTAACCATAGAAGATACTCCAGAAATTACACTCTCTCATTCAAACTGGATAAGTGAAATCACACGTGATACTGGCAATCCAAACACTAGCATTACTATGTTTGATTTGTTAAAAGCGGGATTAAGACAGCGTCCAAATTATATTATGGTGGGAGAAATTAGAGGTGCTGAAGGCAATACTGCATTTCAGGCAATGCAAACGGGTCACCCAGTAATAAGTACATTTCATGCGTCCGGGATGATAAGCATGCTACAAAGATTAACAAACTCTCCTATAAATATCCCAAAAACTCACGCAGAAAATCTTAACATAGCATTATTTCAGGGGGCAGTTCACAACGCTAGTGGCAAAAATGTAAGAAGAGTATTATCTGTAAACGAAATTCTTGGATATGATTCAACAGAAGATAAAATAATGTATATTCCCATTTTTAATTGGGATCCATCTTTAGACATCATTAACTTTAGAGGTAAAGGAAGCAGTGCTCTTTTCACAAAGAAACTACTGGAAAAAAGAGGCATGACACGAAAAGATGAATCATTATTATATGATGAATTGGTACTTCGTGCAAAGATCCTAGACAGGATGATTGAAAAAAAGATATTCAACTTCTATGATGTTTACAATTCTATTGTACACTGTAACCAGATAGGATTAGATGCCTTTTTGAAAGAGATTGATGCCATGTGAATTTTATATCATCACTTAAAAAAAAACTATCAAACGTTAAACGTAAAGATGAACAGTTCACATATTTTCTTGGATTTCTTTTTGCTCTCTCTACTGGAGATATGAGTTCCGTAGAGATAGTCAAAACTACAGGATCTGCTAATTATGGAAGATATTCCGAGACCTTCAAGGAAATTTTTAGGTTGGGTGTAGGATGGGGGTATGGCTTAACAAAGTCTTGCGAAGCCATCGCTAGGAAACTTACCCGTTCTGAAGAAGAGAACTTCAAACAACACATCATAAAATTGGCACAAGTTTTCAGATTAGGAGATAACTTAGCCAATTTTTTCAAAGCTGAACTAGATGTTCAGATCCATAACTATTCAATACAATATGAACGTAATTTAGAAACGCAAAAGCTTTTCTTAGAGATGTATTACACTCTAATGTCTACAGCATCAGTAATGATTGCTGCAAACTCTATGTTAACCATGCTTATGGGTGCCGGTGACAGTGAATCGATTATGATAATGGCGGTGATTGGCATAGTCATTGGCATGGGAGCATTTGCATTAATGATGTATGTATTATTTCCAAGAGATTCATTAGTCATGGAAACTACAGTGACAAAAAAAATTAGGATCTGGCATTTTATATCACTAAGTATTGGTGCTTCCATAGGACTGGTTCTCTTTGTAACTAATGCGCTTCCTATTGGTTTAATTATGGCAATAGCAACCATGCCTCTTTTTGTTCCAGGATACTTGTATGCGCAACTGGAGACCAAAATCAAGAAATTAAACGAGTGGTATCCGTCTTTCATTAGACATTTCGGACAAATTTATGCTACTATAAGTTCAATGGGTCAAGCTTTGGATTCTGTGTTAAGAAGTGATTTTGGTTCATTGACAAAGTATGGTATTGCATTAAAGAATAGGATAAAAAATGGAATTGATCCTGAAGTTGCTTTGGACTTATTCTCAAAAGAGGTTGGTAGTTCAGTTATAGCAAATGCTAATACCATAATAGCAAAGTGTGTGTCTAAGGGAAGTGATATGAATTTGATAGGCAGTAAAGTTGCTGAAATAACTGAGAGAATGACGGAGCTCAGATTAAAAAGAGAACAAACATCTAAGACATTTGAAACCATAATAATTGTACTACATGTTCTATCATTGGCGATTTTTGGTTTGATGAACAAATTAAGTGCAATATTTGAAAATATTTTAGCTGACCTACCAACTTCAAATATGATGCTTTCATTTCATCCCGTTGATCAAAACTTTATGCAGATTATGTTGCCAATACTTGTATTGGCAACATCAGTAATCAATGCATTTGCAATAAAAATTGCTCAGGGTGGATTATACAAAACAATATGGTTTCATATAGCACTTCTTAACCTAATTGGTGCTCTAACTGTTTATGGAACAGAAATAGCAATTTCTAAATTCTTAGAGACGGGGCTTATCCAAGGCCTAGCACCAGTATAAGTTAGAAAAGTAAAATCAATAATGTATAAAAATAATTTTAGTATACTCGCATCTTTAGAAATAATATTAACAATTAAGCAAAAAAATTGATTAGATCAAACATATGAAACAACATAGATTTTAATTATATAATTTTGTTAGTAATTGGTATTTAAAATAAAATTAACAAATTAAGATTAACAATACAATTTTAAGTTAAATTTGTAACAAGATATGTTTATAATTTTATGGCAATGAAAAAAACTAATAAACAAACAACTGAAAGTATAAATAATTCAGTTTTCAACATTATTGTATTACTTTTTTTTTTAATATAATGCCTGGTATCAATAATTTGACGTGATATGATGTTTTGCTGTTTTACAAGATCGCTTACTAGATCTAGATGTTTCATTCCATTGTGTTTTTCATCATATGAAATACAAGAATTGTTGGTTTTCAATAGCTCAAGTTGTTCGGCGATTTTTGCAAATTCATGTGTTAATGCATTAAGATCTTCGTTTAGTTTGTTAATAGTATTTTTCCCTGATTTGTAATATTTTACAGTAATTAATTTTTTAAGATTGAAAATTATCATATTCATGTTTATCAATTGAACACATGAAGTAAATCATAGGGCATTAAGATCTTGCTACGAGTCATAAGTACCGGATATTTCATGACAAACATCAGTTTACACATATCTGCGATTGTTCCATTTTCCGAAATCAGAGTTGCTTCATTTAATGTAAATGTAGTCGCTTTAATTTTCATAACATCATCAATATTACATGAATGAGTTGAATCTGCTATTATTTTTTCAAATATGATCTTTGAATTAATAAATAATGGACTATTCTCAAGAAATAGAGTGTCTGTATGATTTTCATACATCAGTAACAGAATTTGATCTATAGTATCATTTTTGTTGAAGGTTATGATTTCTGTACTTGGAATTTGATCTACTTTAACACTGGATTCATAGAGCATACCAATTTCAATTAAATTATGCTGAGATATGGCAGAAATACTACCAAATTCATTTTTAGATAATAGTAAACCATCTCGGTTATTTTTCATCTGCTTCAAGATGTCATGAAATTTAGATTTACTAGAAACAATGTGAAAATTTTTAGACATTACTTCAACGGTGGTTTTTTCAAATAAATTTGAACGAGATTCAAAACACATTGATTGTATAATTTCTCGTGAACCCAAAACACCAACAAGAGATTCTTTTTCCAATACTGCTAAACTATCTGTAGCATATTTATGACATCTTGATAACATGGACATTGCAATCCAAATCTTGTCTTTTGAATCAACTATGTTTAGTAATGGATTAACAAACAACTGTGGCAAAATATCAACAAGCAGACATTCTTCAAGTCTAAAATTTTTCATTTTGATTAAATAACAATAATGTTTTCGGATATCAAAGCAAACCATACCAAATTATCATCTGTTCTTTTCGGTAAACATAATTTTAAAATCTGATCATTTAAAGCATTTTTATTATAACTATACATATTATTAGCATCAATAATAGAATATTCCAACATATTTACAATATAGAATAGTGAAGGATATTTCATAGTATGTTCACAATAAACAAACTATCTTTGATCTAGCACACAAGAATAATTATCAAAAACTTAATTTCATTTATAATTATAAAAATAACCAAAAAAGAGTTATTTATTTTTTAATTTTTGAAAATAAGTATGGAAGTTTAAAGGACTCTTTTTTTCTTTTTTAGTAATATGCCAAAACCTCCCAACATACCAATTACTACAAAAGGCATAGGATCAAACCCATTAATATTTAAAATTTTATAGTTTTCATTTGCCATAGTTACGGATTGGTCAGATGTAATTGATGGGTCAGATGTAATTGATGGGTCAGATGTAATTGATGGGTCAGATGTAATTGATGGGTCAGATGTAATTGATGGGTCAGATGTAATTGATGGGTCAGATGTAATTGATGGGTCAGATGTAATTGATGAAGTGTTTATTATTGGAAGTTCTGCAAATATGTTATCGAGATTAACACTTGTTTCATAATTGCCAACTTCCACCATTAATGATGTAGAACCAGTTAGTAACGACTTTGAATCTAGCAAGACTATAGATTCTCCTTTATTAATTACATTGGGAGTCACTTTAATAAACGAGTTTGGGGAAATGAATATCTCATTGTTTTCTGGGAAATATGAAATTTCGCCATTGTTTTCCATGTAAAGTGCTAGAGGAAAACTGGAATCTACAAGCACATTTGTTATTAATGGCTCTGCAACAAGAGTAAGTAAATCCTCTGTTGGTCCTACTAGTTCAGGTTTTACTTCAATATTATCACCAGTCATAATACGTAATTCCAAGTTATCAGAATCCAAATATCCAGCTGTACCAAAGACAGGAACCGCATTATCACCTATGTTGAAAAGAGTGTTTTTTGTTAGAACAATGGTGTCATCTGACGAATCTATTGGGATTATGATCTTTTTAGCTGTGTTGATTGGATTATCATTTGAATCTTTTAAATGTAAAATTCCAATTAATTTTTCTTGTCCATCTGCAAGAATTGGAAGAGTATCAAATTGTGTTGTTTGAATTGCTACAGGTTCAATATTAACTACTTCTAGTTCTACAGGATCTGAAATCAGATAGTTTTGTGCTGATATGCTAACTTCATATGTATCTGCTAGACCACCAGTTGCCAGTATTTTTACAAAGTCATAATAGCTGTCTTTTTTAATTTCTAAATTTGCATTAGGGGTGACCAGATAATTATTACTACTAGTGTTATTAATATTATCTCCTGCACTTATTTCCATCAATACATTGATGTCTTCTTGAGCATTTACTGGATTTCCATTTGCATCTTGTAATTGTACTATGACATAGGCATTTGTAGCATAAAAACCATTTATTGTTTGAGGATACACATAAAGTTGTAATATTAATGGCTCTGCTAGTTCGGTAACAGTAATTTTACTGCTTATTGTGTTTAATGATTCGGCAGATGCATGTATCGCAGAATTCCCTATGCCGTCTATTTCAAATTCATCAAACACAAAATACTCACCTGCTTTTATTACTAACTCTGTTTCTCTCAGATTTACAATATCGTTAGTTGTAAACAACGTAATTGGAATATTATTTTTGGCTCTAACAGGATTTCCATTCAGATCGGTCAATTCTATTGAGACATAGCCCTTTTTTGGTCCATTATGTGAAAAAGTATCTGGTACAGTCTTTATGAGAATTTTTTGTTCATTCTCATTACCATAGGCAGGTACCAAAAAATCAAATCCCATACATATACTAGTTAAAAGGCCAATAGACATCAATAGTACAACTAAATGTTTCAATACAATAATTTAATCTCTAAAATATCCTATAACTAGGTGTGTGATTATTTTAAACAAATACCAGTACGATAAATAGATTTAAAATCAATACATGGATTTATTTTAAAAGTTTGGTATTTTCCTAGACGCTCTAAGATCTAATGTCTTTGATTTTTTCCAAATAATTGAGCACAAACTGTATATGTTACTTGCCATCTCAGTACAGTTAGTACTAATAACAGTATCAGAGTTATCATTAAGATTTTTTGATTCCAATATTACATTTGACATGATTAGCTGCTTGTTGTTTTCTACAACCATTCTGCTTTTTGATGTGAGTTTGCCTATTCTTACATTATTGACTCCAAGTCTATCAATAAACACAGTTTGCTCGTCATTGTTTATTTCAGTGATGATTCTAACTTCGCCACCATTTTTTTGACATAACTTGATTTTTTCAGGTATTGAAGTGTGATACATCATTATTAAATCGTCTATGGTAGTTACAAGATATACGATATCAGTAGCGTCTTCGATTACTTTTCCAATTCTAGTATAGATGTTTGCTCTGCCTTGGATTATGGTAAAAGAAGAAAGATTATTTGCAGTTGAATCACCAGATCTGCATATGTCTTTAAGTTCGTTGATGACTTCATTTGAGAATTTTTCCATTGTTACACATTCTTCCTTTTTTTGTTGAATGATTATTTTCAATGCATTAGATGGGTCTATTGCACTGCACATAGTTGGATTAGAAAAAGTCGTTTTAATTATGCCGATATTTCGTAATTTGTTTATTGCCCTGTATGCTTTGCCTCTTTCCACATCAAGTTTTTCTGCAAGGGCACCAACTGAAGATGACCCGCATTGAAGAAGACTGGCATAGACTAGGGCATCAATTGATTCCAAGCCAAAGATAGATAGTGACTTGAGTAGTTGCTCATTTAGCATGATTTCCCATATTTGGGAAAATACATTAAAGGTTGTATGTGTTATAACATAACAAAATATGGGTTGCAATATGCGTTGAAAAACATAGAATAAAGGAAACATCTTCCTAGAAAATAATCTTAAACTAATTTTGAAAATATCAAACTGTGGTCTATTATTTTATTAAATAACATATAAGAACATAAAATATTCAAAAACCAAGGAAATTTAATTGATTGAATCGTTATCAAATTACAACATAATTGGAATTGGGCTAGCACTAATCATGTTGATAATTGGATCTGTGATAGATATTTGGAAAAGAGAGATTCATGATTATTACTGGATTGGATTTGGGAGTATTGGATTTTTGTTAATTTTCATAAATTCAGATATTTTACCATATCTACTCAAAATAGGAATAGCATTAATCATAGCACCATTTGCAATTTTTATCTGGAGAATTGGATTATTTGGTGGAGCAGACACATTTGCATTAATTGCATTAGCAGTAATTGCACCTATGACTACACTTTCTGAAAATCCAGTAACGCCATTTACAACATTATCAAATGCAGCTATGTTATTTACTATACCAATTATTGTCAACATAAGTAAAAATTCAATAGCCATCATAAGACATGAGAATATTTTTGACGGATTTGATGAAAGTAGGTTTAAAAAAATTTGTGCCATATTAATTGGCTATAAAGCAAAAAATCCAAAATTTTGTTTTTCCATTGAAAAAATGGAAAAAGGCAAGAAGAAGATAAATCTAGTAGTTCATCATGCAGAAAATGAAGAATATTGTACGAAACCCGATACATGGATTACCCCAGGGATACCATATCTTTTACTAATCACAGGAGGATTTATCATGCAGTTATTACATGGGGATCTGTTATTGGGTTTCTTAATTAATTCGTAAATTAATCAGATACTTCTGAATTTGGAGATATAACACATGGTAGCATATTTTCTTATGTTACAAATGTTGTAACAATTTCTAATAATAGAATATTTAGATCAAGAGATATCTATTCCTAGTCTTCTAGCACATGCAATTGCGGCTTTACCGTCATCTTCAGTAATACCAGCTTTTTTGAATTTTTCTATCCATCCTGTTTTTGCATTCATGGTATGTTCTTTGTAATATTCTCGTAAAATCACGCCTATTTGGGCATCAAGTCTGTATCTTGTTGCCTCATTCATTCCTGCTTGTAGTATAGTAGAATCAGAATTTGCAAGTATTTTGATAAACTCGATATCTTCTAGAGAAAGATCATGCATAAAATTATTGAATCTTCTTTTTTAATAAATCCAGAGTCAGTTTTGGATCTGCCTTGCTCTTCGTCTTTTGCATTACTTTTCCTACAAGATAATTGATAGTTTGAGGGTTTGATTTTGCTTGCTCTACAGCTTGATGTTCTTCTGAAATTACTGAATCAATAATTTTTGATAGTTCAGATTCATCTGGGACGTTACCTAGATCAAGTTCAGATATTATGTCAGATAATTTCTTGCCGGTTTTTACGATTTCATACAATGCATTTTTGGCAGAATTTCTTGTAATCCTACCTGATTGTATAGAATCAGCTATCTCTTTTAGATGAGATGACTTTAATTTTGAGGATTCTCTTTTTTCTCTAGTATCAACCAACCCCATTAAATCAGTTGTAATAATATTTGCAACTTCTTTGGCATTTTCTTTTGTATGTGCATCTTCAAATAAATCTGAATAAAATTTATCAGATGAAAGTACATCTGCAACTTGTGCAGGAATACCATATTTTGAAATATATCGTTGTTTTTTAGAGCTAATACTTTCAGGCATTTCAGCTTTTAATTTTTCTTTAATTTCACTTCCTATTCTAACCCATGGAATATCACCTTCTAAAAAATATCGGTAATCCAAGTCTTCTTCTTTTGATCTTGAAGAAATAGTAATCTTTCTTTTATCATCCCAATGACGTGTTTCTTGAATGATTGAGATATCTCGTGAGTGTAAGCTTTGTTGTCGTGTAATTTCAAAATGAACTGCTTTTTCTAAATCATGAAATGAACCAATATTTTTTATTTCTACTTTATTTCCACCCTCAATTGATACGTTAGCATCTGCCCTCATTGCTCCCTCTAAGCTAGGATCGGATACACCAAGATTTTCCAATAAATCTGATAAAATATTTAGGAATTCTCTTACTTCTCGTGGATTTTCAAAGTCAGGCTCAGTTACAATTTCCACTAAAGGAGTGCCTGCACGATTATAATCCACCAAGGTTACGAGGTTTTTTTCAGAACTGCCCTCATAAATTAGCCTACCTGGATCTTCTTCTAGTTGAATTCGGGTTATTCGTATCTTTTTTTCTCCAACCATAATAGTACCAGTGCCGCCAACACTAGTATCGCCATAGATGTTTAGTTGGGTAATTTGAAAATTCTTTGGTAAATCAGGATAAAAATAATTTTTTCTAAAAAAGGCAATTTTTTCAGGAGTACTGCAATTTAGTGCCATTGCAATCATTGTTGCTTTTTCAACAGCTTTTTGATTCAATCTAGGAAGACTACCTGGCAACCCCATACAAATAGGACAGATATTGGTATTTGGTTCAAACTCTCTATAATTTGCCTTGCATGAGCAAAATAATTTACTTTCTAACTTTGTAAGTTGACTGTGAATCTCTAATCCAATTTTTATCAAATTGGAACCTCGGGTAATTTTACAGTTTTTTCTAATGCATGTGCTGCTTGCAGTAATAATTTATCGTTCATAGAGTTTGCAATAAGCTGAATTCCAATTGGTAGACCATTTGATATTGCATATGGAATGGATATTGCAGGTTTTCCAGTAAGATTAGCAGTTACTGTGTTGATATCAATAAGAAATAAAGCAACAGGATCATTTATTTTCTCACCAATCTTAAATGGCAAAATTGGAACTGTTGGTGAGATTAATAGATCAAATTTCTTAAATGCGTCATTGATTTGTCTAGTGAGTTTATTTTTTACTTTGAGTGCTTTAAGAAAATATTTGCCTGCATGTCCTGCGGATGGAACAAAGCCTCCAAGAATCATTCGTCTTGTAACTTCAGGACCAAGTTTCTTTCTTGCTTTTTCAATATAGGAATTAAACTCGTATCCTTCTACAGAAAAATCATAGCCATATCGTAAATTATCATATCTTGCAAGATTACTACCTGCCTCAGTTGCAGTGATAATATAATATGCTGCAACTGAATATGTTACCATGTCAAGAGAAACTTCTTCGCATGTTGCTCCTAATCCTTCTAATTTTGATATTGCATCTTTTGTTGCAGAAAGTACAGACGGATCAATTCCTTCTCCAATCATCTCCTTGATTACACCTATTTTTTTTCCTTCTATGCCTGAATTGATATCTTTGAGATAATCTTCATTGTTGTTATCTACAGTGGTGTTATCATTAGGATCCAATCCAGCAATGAGATTTAGCATAAATGCTGTATCTTCCACGGTTCTAGTTAGAGGTCCAATCTGTTCTATACTATTTGCATAAGAAATTAGGCCGTATCTACTAATTAGTCCATAAGTCGGCTTGTATCCAACAGTTGAGCAAAAACTGGCAGGGTTTCTAACAGAACCACCAGTATCAGAACCTAATGATGTAACACATTCAAATGCACTAACAGATACTGCACTGCCTCCAGAAGAACCACCTGGAATATAATCGAGATTCCATGGATTTTTACTTGGACCATATGCGCTAAATTCAGTAGAAAGACCCATTGCAAATTCATCAAGATTTACTTTACCAACAAAAATAGCATCTTGTTGTTTTAGTTTTGTAATTACAGTAGCATCATATGGTGCAATGAAATTTTCAAGCATCTTTGATGCACATGTTGTTTTAGTGTCTTTGATGCAAATGTTATCTTTAATGGAGATTGGCATGCCAAAACACTGTCCAATTTTTCCACCGGATTTTATTTTCTTATCAATTTCTCTTGCTTGATCAATTGCCTTGTCATTTATTGATAAAAATGCGTGTAAACTATCATCAACATTTTGTATTTGTTCCATAGTTTTTGCAATGAAATCTTCAGCAGAGATATTTCCAGATTGTACTTCTCTAGTAAACTGTAGAGCTGAAATTTTTATGTTCAATTAAATCATCTTTGGAGCCCTAACATAGGTTCCTTTATAGGAATTGAGTTTTTCAATTAGTTTTTCATCAAATGGAATATACTTGTCTTCTCTCAAGTTAGCAAGTGGAATTTCTCTGACAGATATTTCTTCAGATTCGACACCTGCTGAATCTAAAATATCAAAATAGCCTATCATTTTATCAACACGTTCATAGATTGTAGGATCATCAATTTCAATTCGCATTAATTTTGCAACGTGTTCTATTTCTTCTCTAGAGACCATTTCAATCACCTATGGGGTTAATCGGTCAACATCTCGTGGATAAAATGTGACATCTCGAATGTTTTCTGTGCCTGTAAGGGCCATAATGAGTCGTTCCAACCCAATACCACATCCAGCATGAGGAGGTACACCATAATCGAATGCTCCTAAATGATACTCAAATGCATCAGTCTTCATTCCTTTATTTTTCATTCTCTCTTCAAGCTCATGTCGTTTTTCAATTCTTGTACTACCAGAAGACAATTCTAAATCTCCAAACATTAAATCAAATGATTCAGAAATTTTTGGATTTGTTTTGCTATCTTTTACGTAAAATGGTTTTGGACCCAAAGGCCAATCTTTGATAAAGTAAAAACCCTCCACACCAATTTTCTTAAGATTTGATGGGTAAAGATCATCACCCCATTCAGTTTTGGCACCTGCTTTTTGCATTTTTTCTACCAATTCATCATAAGAGTATCGTGGGATATGTTCAGGTATTGCTGGAATAGTAAATTCCACATCAGGATTGTTTTTTACATAATCACTCACAGTATTAATTGATATTTTTATTATCTCTTCGATTCTATTCATCACATCATTGTAATCAACAAATGCTTCTTCCAGATCAATAGATATTGCTTCTGCCAAATGACGGTTAGTTCTTGATGGTTCTGCCCTAAAAATAGGTCCAATTTCAAAAACTTTCTCAAAACTCATAGTCAGTTGCTCTTTGTACAATTGTGGACTCTGAGCTAAAAACGCCTCTTTATTGTAATAAAATATAGCAAATAATGCAGCACCACCTTCAGTTGCAGTTGCTATCATTTTTGGAGTGTTTATTTCAGTAAAGTGTTGTTGATAAAAATAATCTCTAATTGATTTGAGCACATGGCTTCTTGCATTGAAAATATGTTGTAATGTTTTACGTCTAAGATCAATTGGCCGCACTTCTAATCTAGTATCTATATTTTTGACAGTCTTTGCTAAAGGCTCAAAGGGTGGAATTTTTTCAACGTCTGAAAATACTCGAAGCTCAATTGGAATAATCTCAAATCCAGTAGGGGCTTTTTCAGAAGATTTAATCTTGCCAATAATTGCAATAGAAGAATGTGCTTTTAGTGTAGATAGTTTTTCTCGCAGATCATCAGGACAATCTCCTTTTTTGGCAACAATTGGAATGTCTCCATTTTTGTCTCTAATAGTAACAAAACTAATGTTGCCATGTCCCCTTATTGTCAAGACCCAACCCATCACAATAACTTCCGAACCATCCATTGAAGGATTCAGCTCATCAGAATAGTGAGATCGACGTAATGTTCCAAGTTCTGTTTTTATCATAATTTACTAAATTGCTGTCCTATGGTGTAATTAATTTTTGGGGAAAAGGATTCCATGTTACCACCCACATGAGTCGAGATTCGTTCATAATTTATTCAGAATCAAATTTGACGGTTGTTTTCCTAAATACTAGTAAGATGGTACAAAAATGTGAACTGTCATAAAAAAAGTGAACCTCATGTTTGGAGATTTTCCAAGTACACTAAATTCCGTAGATGTGTAAATCAAGAATCCCAATCACCAAAGAAGAATTTGCCCTTAAATGGGGTTTAAAAAAATCTTGATCAGATTCTATTCTCTTTTTTCTAAATTATGCCAGAGGAATTAACAGAATTAAAGATTCAATAAGCAAACAGCACAAATATTGCATATTAAAGTAAATTTGAGTTAATATATTCTATAATTTCTAAAACAACGTATTTTTTGATTTACATTAAATTAGTACAAGATATTTAGAAAAATAATGTCTCTAACAAACAAAGAAAAGATTATTGCATTAATATCAAATGGAATTGCAATATATTCACTATATCAGGAAAGAGGTAGTCTCCCAAAAAATACAAACATGTATGATTTTGTATTAAAGGTAATTCCAGAAGATATCAAATCAGAATTAAGTGTAGAATTAATTGATGAGGTATTTCAATACGTATCATCCACACATAGTTCATAAAGTACGATAAAGTAGTACATACATCACATTGACGGCAATAGCAACCTTAGGATCTCACTGTGCCCTACAAGTTCTCAAAGGTGCCAAAGATGAAGATCTAAAAACAATCTTAATTTGTGAGAGAAAAAGAGAAAGATTATACCGCAGATTTTCATTTATTGATAAATTAATTTTGGTGGATTCATTTACAGAAATATTAGAACAAAAACATCAATCTATTTTAGAGCAAAATGATGCAGTGTTAATTCCTCATGGAACTTTAATTGCGCAGATGAGTTCTAAGCAAATTGAATCAATCAAGACTCCAATTTTTGGAAACAAGTGGATTCTAAGATGGGAATCAGATAGAACCATGAAAGAAAAACTTATGCGAGAGGCAAAACTTCCAGTTCCAAAACCAGTATTAGATCCAAAAGATATTGATAAACTTGTAATTGTGAAAAGACAAGGAGCCGCAGGAGGTAAAGGATATTTTTTGGCAGCTAATCAAGATGACTATAACAAAAAGAGGAATCAGTTAATTTCACAAGGAGTTATCTCCAAAGAAGAGACACTTTACATTCAAGAATATGCTGCAGGTGTTTTGGCATATTTACAATTCTTTTATTCTCCTCTAAAAGAAGAACTGGAATTTTTTGGTGCTGATCAAAGACATGAATCAGACATTGAAGGTATTGCCAGAATTCCATCAGAGCAGCAGCTCAAAAGCAACAAGGTTCCATCATTTAACGTAATTGGAAACAGTCCATTAGTTCTAAGAGAATCACTACTAGATGAAGTGTATGCCATGGGCGATAATTTTGTAGATGCATCAAAAAGAATGGTTGCACCTGGAATGAATGGACCGTTTTGTATTGAAGGAGTTTATGATGAGAATGCAAAGTTTACATCATTTGAATTTTCAGCTAGAATTGTGGCAGGGACAAATATCTACATGGATGGATCACCATACTATTCATTGCTTTTTAATGAGCCTATGAGTATGGGTAAAAGAATAGCACGTGAAATAAAAACTGCAAAAGAAACAAAACAACTAGATAAAATTACAACTTAAAAAAAGGTGCTTTTATTTTTGCAAAAATCATAATAGCTGAAATCATCACTGCAAATCCAAAAATAGCACCAACGGGGAATTCTGGAATTACATTAGTTCCAATAATTTCAACTTCCTCAGAACCAACAGGTGCAAAGAACTCAAATGTTGAACTATCAGAATCAGATGTCGTTTCATAATCTACTTCTTCTCCATCAACCAAAATTATAAATTCATTATTTTGTGCATTGATCAATTCATGTTCCAAACCAATAAAAAATTGGGAATCAAAAGTATTATCCAAGCCAATAAGTAATGATTTTGATTCAGGATCAATTTTCATTGCAATAATATCGGCATTTACAACATAAGAAATAGAATAGGCATGCTCATCAATTTCTAAAACATATTCTGAATAATTAGAAAGTTCATCAGATGTAGTTTGTCCAAAAATTGGAGTGGTAAAAATCAAAAAAGGTAAAATAAGAAAAGCCCAATAATTCATTAATTTAGAATTAAAGGATTAACTATTATTGCTTTCTTCTATTCCGCAATTAATACACATCTTCTTACCTTGAATAGCAAAATATGAAAAACTGTGAATAAATCCAATCTTACAGCTCATAGTATTATTGAAATTGTGTACAATTAGAAGTGCCAGAGTCAAAAAATATGTCGATCAAAGGCCAATTGTTTCAAATTTATGACTTAATGAATAAAACAGTCATAATAAAAAAGAATCAGAGTTCTATCAGCACTGCCGCTTTTTCAGAACCAACAAGTTCTCTTCTAACAGCATCTACAATATCAGATGAAGTAATAAGACTAGAATAATCCACCAATTTTAGATCATTTAGGAGATATACTTTAGGAGCAATTTCAGAATATTTTGATTCCAAATACTCATCTAATTCTTCCAATATGGTGATTTTACCACCTTGAAAGATCTTGCCATTTTTTATTGAAAGTTTTGGTTTTCCATATCTATCTAAAATTAAAATATGGTGTTGGTTCTTTTTGCTGAATAATTTTTTTACTTCGATATGGCCAGTAAATACAAAATAATGGTCAGTCTCATAACTCAGATCAATTAAATCTTCAGTAATTTCAATAATCTCACTTGCTCGTTTTCTGGCATCGTCTAATGTGAAAACATTTTTTGAGGTTTCTACACTATCTAATTCAACATTACCTACAGCAGTTACACGAAGAAGAGATTTATCCGAAACATATTCGCTGTTTATCATAATAGATTCTGGGATTGCACCTTTGTTAACTAGCATTGCATGAATTTTTTTATGAGCTTGATTGATTTTTTCAGGTGTTGGCTCTACCATTGTTTGCTCCATTTCTTCTTGAAGCATTGATGATGCTACCCCAATTGATGAGATTACTTCAGCATGTTCTGCTTTTTCATATTTAATTCCTAATTGTTTTGCAACAAATGGAACAAGAACAGAAGCACCGCCACCGCCACCAATTAATGTTGTGTGAGAGGGATTCATTTTGAACTCTTTTAAGATTTTACTGATGGTTTTTGTTATCTCAAATGAGGCAGTTTGAATAATAGACATGGCAATTTCATGATATGAAATTCCTACAAATTCTGCAAGAGTTTTTAGCGCAATTTTTGCGGATTCTTGATTTGCAAAAGCATAATCATCTTTTTTCATCATACCTAATGCATTTGCTGCACATGTATTAGTAATAGCATATGTTTCCTTATCACATTTTATAGCGACATATTCTGATTTGTCGTTTAACATTGGTTTAATCAAGACTATTTTTCCAGTTTTAAGATCTTCAGGATCTGCAAAGCAAGAATATTTGAGACCCGCTATATGAGCACTGCGTGGACCTACATATGATATCCTATTTTGATCCAATCCTACCATGCTTCCACCTGCTACCCCCAAAATTCTAACATCCATTGATCGAATACATGTAGGATGATCTTTTACTGTCACATAACGGATTTCAGGTTTACCATTTTTTATTATGCAAATATTGGTACTAGTGCCACCTACTTCAACAAATATTCCATTAGTTACTTTGAGATGCAATAATGCTCCTGCTACACTTGCGGCAGGTCCAGAAAGAATCGTAAGGATTGGCTTTGTCCTAAAAGTATCCATGCTAGTAACACCACCATCACCTTTCATTATCATTAACGGTGCAGTGACTCCGGTTTTATGAATTGCATCCTCAACATAATTTGCAACTTGAAATGTTTTTGGCAAAACACTAGCATTCACAGCGGCAGTTAGAGTTCTTATTTCCAATCCATAAATTCCAGAAATCTCATGAGATGCAGTAGAAGGGATGTTTTGTTTAGATGCAACATTCATGACAAACAATTCATTGGACGGATCATCAACCCCAAAGGCTTCTGTGGCAACAATTACTTCAGCGCCTTTTTCTTTTAATTGTTGTATTATGTTAGAGACTTCATTTTCTGTAATTAAATGAGATGTATCTAAAAACTCATGAACTGTTTTGATATCTTGATTAGTGTTAATTGAAGCATCTTGTAGATTTGTTCTTTTAATAACATCTTTTTTTGTAGGTCCCACACCCATTGCAATTATTCCAACCTTAGAGGTATCAGATTCCAATAATGCATTAATTGCTTGAGTAGTGCTATGAGAGATCAATTCAATCTCATTAATTCCAATACCTGTTTCATCAATAATTTTTGTTAATGCAGTTACAATACCTTCAGAAACTCCTTTTTGTGCACTGTGAGTTGTAGGGACTGTAGATTTTGCCAAAAGTGAGCCTGTTTTTACATCTATAGCAACAGCTTTTGTAAAAGTTCCGCCAACATCAATTCCAACTCTAATTCGTCTTTTATTCATCTGAAATATTCCTTGATTTTCTCATAGAAACTAGTTGAAGTTCTTTTCGTGGTCGTATGATCAGAATATATGATGACGCAATGAGATAAACGCCAAGTAAGATTACTTGGGCAATGATTGTTTCTAATGTAGGATAAATTCCAGTCATCATTGCCAGATTAATGTCCAATCTAGGTATAATTCCAATTAGTCCGGTATAAGGTACAATATCTATTATCTGAAGTTCTCTAATGGCATTTCCTAAAAATGCAATAGACAAGTATGCGCCTACACCCATCGTTAATCCAAACAGAGCACGTAAAGGTAGTTTTCTTCCCAACTTTCTCATTACATAATACAAACCTAAAAGAGAGATCATTCCAACAACAAATCCTAATCCAACATAGATTTCCATGTATTTTGCAAAGCCAGACATTGCCTGATAGAAAAGAACTGTTTCAAATCCCTCCCTATACACAGTAAAAAAAGACAGTAGAACAAATACCATCACACTACCAGTTGTAGTAGCCTGCCAAACTTTTGCTTTGACAAACTCCATCCATTTTTTGTGTTCAATTTTATTTAAAACCCAGAAACTGACATAAAACAAAACAGCAGTTGCAGATAAAGCTGCAATCGCTTCAATTAGTTCACGATTTGCCCCTGAAATTTCAATAATATGAGACGCAATAATCCAAGTAACAGCAGTGGCAGCAAATGCTACAATTACTCCATAGTAAATATATTTTTTAAATTGATTATTTCTTGAGGCCTCAAGATATGTCGTTATAGCACCAAGAATTAAAACAGATTCCAATCCTTCTCTAAAAATAATTGCAAATGACGATGTAAATGCAATTGAAGGAGCTAAAGTGCCAATACCACTCACTATCCTTTCAGATTCATCCAGATTTCTTCTAATGCCAATTATAACCTCTTGAATCTCTTCTTGAGATGCTTCTTGTTTAATCAAATTACGTAATGTCGCAAACTGATATTCAACTTCAAGGGTAAAATCAGGATCAATCGCTCTGAGAGGAATCTCTACAAACTCATAACTGTCAAGATATGCAGATCTTGCACTAGCATGTGCAGATTGTATATCACCACGACTATAATGAAGTGATGTTTCCTCTAATCGCTCACGGATTATATCAATTTCATTTTTTACTCCAGATTTTTGGTCTTCTGATGCATCACCCATAGATTTGAGATCTTTTTCAGATGATGAACTTGTATCAATTACAGAAGTAAGTTTACTAGTCATGGTTTCTGCTTTTGCTAAATCAGGTAAAATAGAATTTGCAATAAACTTGATGATTTCATTTGGACTCTCTTTTTGTACAATCATGTCTCGGAGTTTTTCACGCATGTTGATTTCTAATGAATATAGTAATGTTTCATCGACTTTTTCAATATCAGATTCCAAATATTCAAAATTTTCAAGATATGCTTCAATTGCAATTTCTTCTGCAGTTAAATAATCACCAGCGTTTACTGCAGTAAATAATTCAGAATATAAATCTCGAATTACACCATAGAGATTTGTTTTATCAATTGTAATTGTTTCTGTTCGAACCAAATCACGCTGTATTGCAGTAATCAAATTTCCGACGACAACAAAGTCACTTTTATTTGAAACAGATTCATCCAGATCATGAAAAAATGAATCGAGTTCTTGATTCAAGCGGTTATCCGATATTGGATTTTTGTCTAAAATAATCTTTGAATGTTCTATTAGAGACAAAGTTAGAAAGTATGATTCAGAGATATCATCTTGTATTGCTATCTGATATTGTTCATCAGCTTCAGATAAGATAGAAGCAATGATAGTATTTGAATTTCCACCTGAAGGAATCAGAGTCAATGTTTCTTGGAGTTGATCAATTTGATTAATCAAATTTGAGGATTCAGATTTTAACAAAATATTTGAATGAAGATCAAGTAATTTAATATGAATCTCATCTGAAAAATTAGAGTTAAATGCTCTTAAAAATTGAATATTCTTCCCGTAAAAGTTATTTGTTAAAGCAGAATATTTTTCTGCAGAATCATAGTTGTTGGTTAAAAGTGCCTGTTTTGTTAATTCCAAGCCAATGTTAGTAATTGTAATAGCAGATGTGTAATTCTCTTCTTCATTTTGAGCATAACTAACATTAGTAAATGAAAATGCACTCAACGTTAAAACAACAATAATTGAACACCGATAAAATGTAAATTTCATAAATTGTTGATTAGGTCTAGCTAACGATATTTAAACAAAAGATTCATTCTATAAACTTAGAATAAGAAACTGTTCTCTTTTAAAAATAAAAAGAAAAAAAGATTGTAAATTAGATTCTTGGCAATATTGTCAAGTTCTTACTTTTTGATAATAGAACCATCGTGCTAATTATTCCAACAACTAGAATCATTACAGCGATAGTGCCAAATTCAGGAACAATTTTTGCTACAGTGTCCATCTTTGCAAGTATATCATCTACTTGTTGATTCACTTCGGATACTGGGGCATCATTGTTTATCATATCACGGAGTTCTTCTCGCATCATTGTTTCAAGTTCATCTACCAATTCTGGATTAGATTTTTTGATTGGCCCTTCTAGGTACTCAAAATTATCTAGATATGCCTTTGTTGCAAGACTCAATGCTATATCTTTGTCACCTTCAGCATACGTGACTTTGACCTGATTCAACAGATTACGAATGTTTTCAACATATGTCAATAGATCTGTCTCTTCCGTTGTCTCACCAATTGCTGCATCAAGCTCATGAATTATACCATTAGCAAAGGTTGCAATTTGTTCAGGATCTGATCTTTTATCATATGCATCCCATAAATCAGAATAAAATTCATCTATTTCTTCTGCTTCATGTTCTGGTAAATCAGACTTTATCTCATTAAAGACTTGCTGTGATTTCCATACAAATGCAGAGCCATCTTGGAATTCGGCCATCATTTCTATTTGTCCGTTCTTTACTCCTTCTTCGTATTCTCCAATTGAAGTCTTTAGTGAACCTTGCATGAGTTTAACCTTGAATGCAGTATCTTGACTAAGTTCTTCACCTACAATCAAAATTCTTGCTTCTTGGATTATTGCCTTTGCTTCATCTATTGCTATTTGTGCATCTTCTCTAGTTACACCAGAGCCAGTTTTTGTACCCAAATCCATTAGTGTTTTTTGTATTTTTGCATCAAATTCTGGATTTGCTACTTTCAGCTCTGGTTTCATAGAATCATAGAGTTCTGCAATTGGATGAGTTGCATGAACTAACGCAAGCTCTGCATTGCTATCATCCAAGTTTTGTTCTATTGCCCAAAAGTGTCCCAATGTCTCTTCAATAGAACCTGCAAATGATAGTTTATCATCATAAGTAGATTCTGCAAGAGCCAATTGAGATGTCAGTACTGTAACTAGTGTTAATGCCACAACTATAGAAGTTATCGATTTAATCATTAAATTTACAATAAATAAAGAGGATATAACATATACAAAGATTCTAGTAAGTTATTCTAGAGTTTTAGAATTAGTATCTGTTTTACGACATAATATTATTCTGCAAGTGTTAAAACAAAAACAAAACACATCATATTACAATGATGTGTGTAATGGATTTTGATTCTTGTTTCATCCACGTGCATGATTCTGATTATACGTAGATAGTTTAGTTTCACACATCATTGTTTTTTTCTGATTTTTCAAAATTATCTTTGAATCTTTTACTTTAACAGAGAACCCACCTCTGAGAAATTTTACGTTGTAATGATTTCTCTTCACTTTAATGTTAATCTGAACTCTTTTGAGCCATTCTTGAAGCCTCACCGCTCTTGATTTTATTAAAATCATCAAGAATTTCAGTATCTGTTACCTCGATGTCTGAGGTATCTATCAATCTGTTATCTAATTCAGGCTGAATAATTTTCTCAAAGATTTTATCATCTGTTATCCATATACAAGGAAAATTGTTATCTTTACACGCTTGACCAAGGTCACCATCTTTGGTAATGATTGTCATGGAATGTTCTTTTGCATATTCGATGAGATTGTAGTCATTTCGATATTTTGGATTTTCTGTTCTTAATTTTTTTGCCGTCTCAGTTTCATGATTATGTGTCTCTAGTTCTTTTTGATAATACTCAACATGTTCATCAAGAAGAAATTTCATACTTTATGAAATCATCTTGTTTTCTTAAGCATTACGACAACCTAACCTGTTTTCCAGAACAAATTGGTGGATACCATTTTTGTTGATATCTATAAAATAACTAAATTAAATCTCAACAAATAGTATTTCTGAGCTTAATCTTGTATTCTTGCTTTCTAGGCTTTGTTCTTAATCTATACTTACAACATGGACAAAACAGACCATTCCATTTCAGGAAAATATCACAGATTTGGCATCTTTTTTGACCCGTTCCGTATCTTGATGCAATTCCATTCTTTTTTGCACGATAGTTCTTGCAGATTCCCTTACACAACATAATGCATCATAACGAATTATTCATGGCTGTGTGTCTGAACATACTCTATGTTGGTGCAGCATTACATACAGTCGATATTACCAATCAACATTTATTGCATTTTGCCAGCTCGTTTATCTCACAGCCACAAATTCTGCACAGTTGATTATTCATTTTATTTAGAATCAAAAGTAACAAAAATCTCCAATCATTCATTAGATGACAAAAGTGATAGAATAGGCATCGCATCCCATTGGTACATAGTATATTCTAAAATGCCAGAGCAGATCTTGTCATATTTGTCATAAAACTCGTTTGCTTCCTGTTCTGTTGCATCAAATACTGCCATACCTGTTGCGTTGTCATTAAATGCACCGGACCACATTATTTTTCCTGTAGACTGCCAATCATCTATTATGTCTTGTATTTGTGGAGTAATTCTTGTCAAATCATTAGTGTTTGTATTCTCTTTAAAAACACTAATCAAAACCCAAGGTTTTTTTTGAATTAGTTCTTGTTGGCTCATAATATGACTAGATACACTTTGCTATTAAAAATATAGAATACTACATGATCATATTACAATCTTATAGAACACAAAAAAAGAATAACAATATAATATCATAAATTTAATTTTTTATTAATTTAACTTTGAAGATTTGATTTAGGGTTGCTAGTATTAGGATAAAGATTCAAGATTGGTTCCAAATCCGTTAATGTAATTTCAACTTTACCTATACGACTACGATATTGTTTTATTTTCTTTCCTTCAGCAGAAATCACAAATTTATCTACTTCTGCAAGCGCCAATTCTTCTAAATTAGACAAAGTTTTGTAAACAGTAGATATGGAGATTTTTAATTCATCTGCAATTTGTGTTGCATCTTTTGATTCATTTTTAATTGAAAATAACACAGCACGTGTACAAACATTACTTAGAGATTCAATTATTTTTTGCGTGACATCAAATTCGCTTAGTTGAATTATGTTTGGATTTGACATCAAAATCACTAATTTGGCACCAAATTAAGAACAGGATCAGGTTTTCTTATGGAAATATCAGCTTTGCTTATACGACTTTTGTACATTTTGAATTTTCTGCCTTTATCAGAAATCATCCATTTTTCTACTTCAATGAGAGTAAGTTCTTCAAGGTCACTTAGTTTTTTATACACAGAACTGAGTGGAATTTTTAGTTTTTCAGATAATTCAGATGCAGTCATTCCTTTTTTTATAATTGAAAACAGTATTGCACGTGATTCAGAATCAGCCAATGCTTCAATTACTTTTTGAGTAACATCGTATTTTTTTAATTGTGGCAATGTCAAACGTCGTGTCAATTAGATTAAAAATAATACAGAGTTATTTAAATCACGTCACATCATTCTCGTTCCAGAGACTTGGAATATCTAATTAAAAGGAATGATCTCTTTATGAGGTTTGTAGTGATGCCACAAAGAGCCTAAAATAATACCCAATGAAAGCCAATAAAGAGAGACGGTAAATGCAGACATTATTCTAAAATTATTAACTAAATCCATAGGAGCAGTAATTTGGTCAGGGTTTTCAGGCATTACAACAAATGCTATTCCAATAAATGCTGCATATCCTACAACAGCAACAAGTTTTTTCGTTTTTAGTTTTTTAGACAGCTTGTAAAATCCAACCGCACCAAATCCAGAAATTGCAATAAATAGTAAATAAAGAATTCCACGCAAAACAACAGTTTCAGGATCACCTACAGTTGGGGGATTTGCAGGGTATTTCAAAAATGGAATAAAGTAAATTGTTAACCACATTATTCCTGCCAAAACTAGAGCTTTTTTGATATCGGTGTTTCCAGGAAGAGAGTTTCTTGAAAGTGCAAAAACTATTCCAAATAAAGCACCAATAGAAATACCAAGAATTCCACCTGCAAGAACTTGTCCGCTCTTTTGCCATATTCTATACCCATCATACTTTATCCAAAATTCAGGAGTATCTTTTTCTTCACCTGATGCAAACATATGTTGATTTTCAATTCCAATTGCCTGATCAAGAGAAGGTTCAACAAAGATGAGATTCACACTACCGTGAATAAGGCCAGCTGCAACACCAGAAGATATGACAATAAGAATAAAAAGAAATGTTTTCATCAGGTTAAACCCCTAGTGGCAAGGAAAGCCAGCAGCGTGTCTCATATCATGAGTAAGTTCATGGATGTAAAGGTCTTGAAATGCTTCTTCACCATAAACTAGACTAAAGATATGTCCCTGATCAAATCCAACAACAAATAATCCTGCTACAAAAATAATAGCTAATGCCACAATTGCAGTAACCGGAACACCATTCTTAGATACATTGATTTGTCTTGATTGAGACATGTGACTTCTCTTGATTGAATGTATTTAAATTCTTGGACAATTTATCCAATTTATATAGAATTAAAAACAAGAAAAACTCTGCGCAAAAACATTCAGGCTTTACAAGACATAGTATCTAGAAAGGGCTCAAGCAAAGTTCTCACATTTAGCATTCCACATGTACTCAAGGCATTACAATTGTTAACTAAAGAAAGATTTGTCAGCAGAGCAACGTTTGGAAAAGAAATTCATCTAGGAGAAGGTGCAGTCAAGACATTAATTTTACATCTAAAAGAAGCAAGGTTGGCTGATTCAACAAAATCGGGGACTTTTCTTACTGAAAAAGGGCACAAATTAACAAATCAAATACAAAGTGCAATTCCCAAAGAATGTAAAATTAAAAAATGCGGCATAATTCAAGGCAGATACAATCATGCAATTTTACTCAAAAACTATTCTAGGACAATAAAAACAGGGTTGGAACAAAGAGACTATGCAATTTTGTATGGCTCTTCAGGATGCACTACAATGATATGCAAAAATAAAAAATTAGTTTTTCCAGGAGATGAAAAAGAGTGCTTTATCGAAGATATGAAAACTGGAGATTATCTTTTAGAAAATTTATGTCCAGATGAAGGTGATGTGATAATAATTTCATCATCAGATGATCCATTTGTAGCAGAGATATCTGCAAAAAACTCCGCGTTATGGACTTTGGCATCTGTTTAATGTAAGGAAACTATTTACTAGAAAAAAAGATCAGCAAAATAATGAAAAAGATCTACTTGCTTGCAATTCCAATAGTAATAGGAATGCTAACAGGCATGTTTTTGGCATTTTATCCCCAATCAGAAGATTCAAAACTATTGACTGAATCAAAATTAATTCAAAACGGCTCACCAATTATTGGAAATCCATCTGCAATAATTACAATTGTAGAATGGGGCGATTACCAGTGTACCTTTTGTTATAAATTTCATCAAAGCACTCTGAATACAATTAAACAGAATTTTATTGAAACAGGAAAAGTAAAACTAGTATTCAAAGACTTTCCACTTAATGGTCATGACTCAGTTTTAGCCGCTGAAGCAGCGTATTGTGCTCAAGATCAAGAAAAATATTGGCAATATCACGACGAATTATACAAGAATTGGGGAGGTGAAAGAACAGGATGGATCACTCGTGATTCATTAGACAAATTTGCTACAACAGTAAGTTTGGATTTAGAGAAATTTGATAAATGCCTTGATGAACACAAATATCTAGAAAGAGTAAATCAGATGTATGAATTTGGCAAAGAAATTGGAATTGATGCAACACCATCTTTTTTGGTTTTCAGCAATGAAAAAATAATCAAAATAACAGGCAATCAACCACTAGAAGTCTTTCTAAAATCTCTTGGTGAATTATAATTTTAGTGAGACAAAGAATTGAATCAACCAAACTTAATATTCGCATAACAGGAAGAAAATACAAATGGAAAAGATCAACATAGAAAAAATAGATTCCGTTAAACTTTATAAAATTAGAAAAATGTTGGAGGAGTTATCACAAAAATCAGGCAGAGGGACTGAACTAATTAGCGTGTATATTCCAAAAGGAAAGCAACTACATGAGATTATTAGCACATTACAACAAGAACAAGGAACTGCAGATAATATAAAATCAGATCTGACAAGATCACATGTTGTAGATTCACTAGGCAAAGTAGTTCAGAGACTAAAACTGCTCAAAAAGACTCCTGAAAGAGGGTTGGTAATGTTTTGTGGAGCATTGCCGCCAGAAGGAGGTGGCCCATTAGGAAGTGAAGTAGTGAAAGTTTGGGAAATTGATCCTCCAAAAGATTTGAAACAATATTTGTACAGATGTGATGATCATTTTCATGTAGACATTCTAAAAGACATGCTAAAAGATGACAATCTAATTGGGTTTTTAGCTATTGATGCCAAAGATGCAGGATGGGGATTACTACATGGGGATAAAATAGAAGTTTTATCACAAACAGGTTCTGGAGTAGCAGGAAAACACAGACAGGGAGGACAATCTGCAAAAAGATTCCAGAAACTAAGGGAGATGGAGCTTTCATATTTTTACAACAGAGTAGCAGGAACTACTAGAGAGTATTTTATCGATATTTATCCTGTCAAAGGATTGATTATTTCAGGACCAGGTCCTACAAAAGAGGATTTTATCAATGGGAATTATTTGGAATACAGATTGCAAAATATGATCATAGATACAATAGATGCAGGATATTCAGGAGCAGAAGGAATTAGAGAAGCATTTGCAAAGTCAGCAGATCTTCTTTCAGATTTCAGAATGGTAGAAGAAAAGAAATTAATCGAAGATTTGTTTAGAGATGTAAACTCCCATTCAGGGTTAGGAGTATATGGATTGCAAGATGTTATTGAACTTCTTAAAAACAATGTAGTGAAAATACTAATCATCACAGATGACACAAACTTAAATCGAGTCGAAGGAAAATGTCGTAGATGTCAACATATTCAAGAAGAAATCGTTGAAAGACGAGATGTCATTCCAAAAAAGACAAAATTTACAAACAACCCTTGCCCGGGTTGCAATTCAATGGAAGTAGAAGCAAATGAACAAGATATTGTGGATTATTTGGAATTACTTACAGCAAAAACAGGAAGCAGATTAGAAGTAGTATCAGGAAGTGCAGAACATGGAGTTATGTTATCAAGCTTAGGCAAAGTGGGAGCAATTCTTCGATACAATCCAGGACATGCTAAATAAGCAATTCTTTGATTTTTTTTGCTAGAGTGAGAAGTTCTTCATCATTTGATATTGAACGCTTTGTCCAAATTGTTCCTTTGTGATTATATCGTGGAATAATGTGAACATGAACATGGGGAATAATCTGTTTTGCAGCTTTACCATTGTTTTGTCCAAGACTAAATGCATCTGCACCTGTAGCAGTTAAAACTGCATTTGCTATTTTTGGAACTATTGAAAACAAGTCCCCTACGGCTTTAGGATCCATGTCAGTTATTCTTTCATGATGTTCTTTTGGAACCACCAAAGTATGACCAACATCGATTGGATATTTATCCAAAAATGCAACATGTGATGCATCCTCATATAGAATATGACCAGATTTAGTTCCAGATAATATGTCACAAAAAATACAGCTCATAATAGAATTGGAATTTTTGATTTTATTTATTGTTTCATCGAACAGTTAATTAGGGCAAATTTTTGAATCTGATTAACTCATGGGAAGAAAAGAAAGAAAAGAACGAGAAGAAAAGCGTGATAATTACGCTACAAAACGTTCTTCTGAAAAAAGACGAAATATGCTAATTACAATTGCGGTATTTGCAATAATTGCAGTAATTGTGGGATATTCAGGATGGAAGTTTATGAACATGTCACAGACTGCCCCTGGAGGTCCAGAAGGTGCAGGAGCTTTAGGCAGTGAGCATTCACATGCTGCAATGCTAGTCAAGGTTTTTGGCGATACGTTTGACTTTTCATTACCAGCATACCAAATCAAAACAAGTTGGATTCATTTTGAAGGAGGAGACGGTACCACTGTTCACAAACATGCGACAGGTGTAACTCTAGGATATTTGTTCCAGACATTGAAATTAGGATTAGATGACAAATGCTTTGTCTTTCAAGACGGAAGACAATTTTGTACAAATGAAGATTATACATTGAATTTCTATATCAACGGAGAAAAAGTCAGCGATATTAGAAATTATGAGCCTATGGATAAAGACAGAATTCTCATCGTATACGGTGCAGAAACACCAGAAGAAATTCAAGGTCTGTTATTGCAGTTAGATAATCAAGCGATTATAGAATCATAGTTTTTCAATATTTTTAGTTATGATTCATCAGATTCTTCTTTTGTTGTGAATTGTGCCATTTTATCAAAAAACATGTAATAGCCACATCTTGTACATCTTAGAACAGTTAAGGGGGTAGTTAAAAATTCCTTGTCTTGGAATTGTCCACTTAGTTTAACATCCTCTCCTGCAATTTCTGCTTTATTGCTTTGACAAACAGGGCATGCGAGAGATTTTTGTTCCAATATTTCCAGTGGAAATGTTTAGGATTTAAACGCTTTATGATCAATTGTATTTTTTACAGTGATAATGTCAATAAAGTCTAAATTATAGCAAACTACATTTGTCATGTTATGGAAATTTCTAGTAGAAATGTTGTAGAAGGAACTGCCAGAGCTCCTCATAGAGCAATGTACAAAGCTATGGGATTAACAGATGATGATTTAGACAAACCATTTGTTGGAGTATGTCATACAGGAAACGAGGCAACTCCTTGTAATATTCACCTTCCAAGATTAGCTCTAAAAGCAAAACAAGGAGTAAGGGATGGGGGTGCAACTCCTAGAGAATTTTCAACTATTGCAGTAAGTGACGGAATTGCAATGGGTCATGAAGGAATGAAGTCATCGTTAATTTCAAGAGAGGTAATTGCAGATTCTATTGAATTAATGGTTCGTGCTCATCAATATGATGCACTAGTTGGAATTGCAGGATGTGACAAGAGTTTACCAGGAACTATGATGGCGATGGCTCGATTGAATTTACCCTCTATCTTTGTTTATGGAGGAACTATTATGCCAGGAATACTAAACGGTCAAGAATTAACAGTTGTTGATGTGTATGAAGCAGTTGGGGCATATGACGCAGGACAGTTATCATTGGAGGGACTAAAAAATATAGAAAATACGGCATGTCCAAGTGCAGGATCATGTGGTGGAATGTTTACTGCAAATACAATGGCATCAATTTCTGAAGCTATTGGTCTTGCGTTGCCAGGTAGTGCAAGTCCTCCAGCAGAAGACGACAGAAGAGAGAAAATAGTGTATGACACAGGCAAAGCATGTGTTAGACTATTAGAACAAAATATCAAACCACGAGAAATTCTCACATTTGAGGCATTTGAAAACGCAATTACAATGTTAAATGCAATTGGAGGTTCCACAAATGGAATTTTGCACTTGTTGGCATTATCAAGTGAAGTGGGAATAAAATTAACATATGATGATTTTGAGAGAGTTAGAAAAAAGACTCCACATTTGGCAGATATGAAACCGGGTGGAAATTATGTAATGAATTCGCTGGATAAAATTGGGGGTATCCCATTTGTACTAAAAAAATTAGCAGAAAGAAAACTAATTCACGATAATTGTATGACAGTAACTGGAAAATCAATTAAAGAAAATCTTGCATCAATGAATATTCCAGAACCAGTACAACAAATAGTCAGATCAATAGATAATCCAATTCATTCAGTCGGTACAGCAGTAATATTGAAAGGAAGTTTAGCACCAGACGGGGCAGTTATTAAAACAGCGGGTGTTGAGATGACAAAATTTACAGGCAAAGCCCGAGTTTATGACAGAGAAGAATATGCATTTGATGCAGTAGCCAAAGGAGAAATTGAAGAAGGTCAGGTACTAGTAATCAGATATGAGGGTCCAAAAGGAGGACCAGGAATGAGAGAGATGCTAGCAACTACTGCAGCACTTGTAGGTCAAGGTTTAGGTAAAAAAGTTGCAATGGTAACAGATGGTAGATTTTCTGGAGGTACACGTGGATTCATGGTAGGACATGTTGCTCCAGAAGCATATGTGGGAGGTCCAATTGCACTAGTAAAAGATGGTGATGAAATTACAATAGATACCGAAACTAACATAATTGATCTTCATGTATCACCTGAAGAACTAGAAAAAAGAAGAAGGCAATGGAGTCCACCAAAACCAAACTACACAACAGGTGCACTGGCAAAATATGCAACATTAGTTGGCTCTGCAGCACAAGGGGCAATTACTAGTCCAAATCTATAATTTTAGTTCTTCAAATATTGTAGTCCAGTCAATTGTTTTGGGTTCTGCAGTAAGAATATCATATGATCAAATTGTTCACAAGGTTTATAGATCGCTGATCAAAATAAAATTCAGAGATAACAGGAAAAGAAAATCACATTATTGAATTACTGTTGTCTACTACAGATTTTCTATGCCTAAAACATCATAGTATGCACGTGGAATCATTTTTTGAGCCTTGAAAAAGACGTTGTTAACTGCAGTATCAAGCACATATGTTTTAGCCCAATCATCTTCGCTTCTAATTGAGCGCCCAAATCCCTGAAGCAATTTAGTTAGAGTCTGAGAAGTATACCACAAAGGAAATTTATCCATTTTTGCTTTTGTTCTTTTTTCTTTATAATTAGGATATGGAACTTTGGCGATAATTTGGAATCGAGACAAATCATCTTTGAGGTCTACTCCTTCCCATAGTGAAGAAGAAAGCAAAACACTAGTAGGATCAGATGCATGTTCTGAAATAATTTCATCTTGTGTTTTTCCATCTTTGTTATAGCTATGACAAATTCTGATTCGTCTAGTATTTTTTGGTGAAAGGTATCTCAAGATTTTTTGACATCGTGGAACAGAGGATGTTAGAATTAAACCCCTTTCACCAGAATGTTCATCCATTATTCTATCAATAGTTTTTATTACTTCAAGTTCATCATTTTCAGTCGAACCATAGCTTAACCGTTTAATGTTTAGAAGATCAATTCTTCTGTGTTCAATTGGAAATGGGGATTTTGGAGTATCAATAAATGCAACATCATCTTGTTGCAATCCCATATTTTCACAAAAACTGAATTTATCAATAGTGGCAGACATGAATATTTGATATTCAGTAGTGAAAAAAGAATTAGCAAATGTTGAAACATCAATAGGTTTTACAGAGATTGTTCTAAAATTTCCATTCAAGTCTTGAATGGGATCATTTACTACAAAATTATCCTTGTCAGTAAGAATATCAATTCTAGCCTGAGCAGATCTATCATAACGTCTTTCTAGTCTTGTAATTGATTCATAATCAGGCTCTTTTTGGTATGAATCGCTTTCTTTGATATCCTTGATTTTTTTGGCATATGAATATGCCATATCGTCAATTAGTTGTATCGTTGAATCCAAATCAGAAAAATCATATTTGGCGGTATTTAGATTGCACTCTTCTACTTGACCACTGAATATATCAAATCCAATAAACTGCATTATTTGATCTTCTATTTTATGAGATTCATCAAATATCGAAACTTTTCTACCAAGATAATCTTCAAAGAGTTTTTTGTTAAATTTCATAATTTGAAAAAATGCATAATAATTCCAAAGAGAGTGTTTTGAAACAAGTGCATCGTATTTTTGAAGATAGTAATGGCAAGATTTAGCTTCTTGAGTATTGTCTTCTACTTGTTTGATTGTAGGCTTGAATTTACAAACCTCAATTACTTCCTTACCATTTTTGTTTATTTTTTCCTGACATTGCCCCTTATCACATGTCAATCCCCACCTCATAGCTTTTCTGGTATTGTCTACTTTTTCAGATTCCATCATTTTCAGACATGCAAAATTTTGTTTTCCTTTAACGGGTTTAAGAAATGGAATGTCTTTGATATATTGATCCTGAAGATGCTTTGATGCAGTTATGGTAAATGAACTATCAAAGTATCTTGAGACAGTTGCTCCCACTAGTGATTTTCCTACTCCAGTTGGAGCGCATAAAATGATTTTCTTGTAACCAGATTTCAATTTCTCTTCAATTTCCAATATGATCTTTTTTTGAATATCTCGTGGAGAAAATTGTTCTGGAAATTTTTCTAAAAGAGACAGGATTGAATCTATTTTTCTTGAATATTAAAAGCATGAAGTTCTAATATTATCAGAGATTTTTTTAATGTAGTTTAATATCTAGTAATATCACAATAGATCATGGAATTACTAGAAGACAAAATGAGAGTGTGGCTAGAAAGCGCCAAATTTGTCAAGGCAATTCCAGGCGTTTATGTTTTGTATAACAGAAACAAAGATGTGATCTACATAGGAGAAAGTAAGAACTTGGAAGAAACGTTTACAAAATATGTAGATACTGGATTTGAAGGAAATGAATGTAAGCAAAAAACGCAGTCATATCAACGAGAATTTACAAATAATCCAAAAGAACGACAAATCCAGCTAATTGAAGAATTCAAAAAAGAGTCAGGAAAATTGCCATCTTGCAATACAGAGATCGCACTAGAAACCCATTAATTTTCACATAAACTTCTCTTGTTCTAAATTATCAGCATTTTAATCAGGCGTAAATGTAGAGAAAGTAATTAATTTAAGATCGACGTAATCAAGAAGTGCACCAGTGTTATTATTGCGAGCAACTTTTTGACTCTAAAGAAGCCTTGTATGATCATGTAGAGATTCATTCAGACATTGAACGAAATCAAGAGATAATGGATAAAAAAAAGAATGCAAAAAAAGGCTAGCCTCGTTTTGCATTTCTCAAATTAATAGTCACTAAACAAAATTAGAGCAAAGGTTAGAAAATATACATTCAGGAATACAAATAATAATTTTGAAATAAAAAATATGGAGTGGGTCGAACTTTTACTAAAAAGATCATGTGATAAAACACTAACAAAAGGAGAAGTATTACACAGTTTATTTCACATGATTGAAATAAATGAAAATACATTAAATCAAATACAATTAGACAAACGAGAGTTTGGACCAGAATTAGAAGAGCTAAAACAAACAGAAATCAAAGACTTAAATTTTCATCTAAAATATTATCGCGGTCTTGTTAATTACATCAATTCAATTCCTGAAAATAAAATAATTAAACAAGTGTAAATAAAAAACAAGACAAATGTAAATCACATAAAATAGATTAGATTAGAGCGTATTTCGTAATTTTTTGAACATTATATCGTATTCTTGTTGTTTTTCTACTATCTGTCCATAATTGGTTTGTTTGTCATATTCTTCTTGTTTTTCAAAAAGATATTTCTCCCATTTTTCAATTTCATTTGCAATTAGCAAGTTAGAATCTTCACGGGCAAATTGTTTTTGTTGCTCTGGATTTTGTCCTCTAGTAGAAAATTTTTTTCCATTAAACACATTCTGAATTTGTTTTGTAATTTCAGATCTAAGTAGTTCTGCAAAATCAAAATGCCCTTGTTCATGTTTTAAGAGTTGAGGAGTTGCTTGAGGTTGCCTTACCCAAGAAAGTAATGGATGAAATTCAACAGTCAAACCAATATTTTCAATAAAGAATCTAATTTGATTACCAATACTATCAGAATTCACAGTCCAAGTATATCGGTATTTGATGATACTATGAACATCTTCAAACACAGCAGGATTAGATTCAGCTTGAAAGTCCAACCAATCCAAAAAATAATCCTTAGACCAAGAGATAGTATTATTTTGACTCATGAAATTGTTTGTCATACATGGGAATAAAATTATTGATTTCTACTATGAAAATTAGCCACAAAATTATGTCAGTTTTAAAAAATAGCAAGCAAAAAACAATCAATAAAAACTTTAGATTCTTTTTCCATCACGACCACTGTAATTGCCAAATGATTGAGGCATGTCAAATCCCAGCCACAAATAATTTTCATCTTCTAATAATTGATGTTGTTTTTGATGTTCAACAAGTTGTGCATCACCCCAAGTGCCATCATGTAGAAAATTACATTTTTCGACTTTGTTTATTTTTCTAGCACCCTTACAAATTATTATCAAGATTATTTCAATACATAACAGATTTGAAAAATGTTTGGTTTAGAATTAAAGATGTGTTTGACGGCCAATGAATTCTAGGGTATGGTCTGTAAGGCAAACGTAGGAATGCCGTCAAACACGATGACTCGGTAATACTATCTCAAGATAGATTAAAAGAAACAGTGTGTGTAATTTGAAACACAAACCAGATAGATACGCCTAGATTAGAGAATATTTTAGGAAAATAATAGATTTAGGCATAAATGGATCATTTTTTCAAACCACTTTGATCAATTAACACGACATGTTTTATTTTAAGAGTTTTTCAAAAATTAGAGTATACAAAATATTGGAAGCAAGGCTGTTTGCATGTTTGATGGCTTTAACATATCCCCCAAAGGGACAGATGCAAAAAAGACATTAAACTTGCTTGCTTTCCTTTAAAAACTATTAATTTAAGATAAAAACAAAATAATTTGTGAATCTAAAATTTATGATTTCTATGGGAATTTCAGTCGTATCATTAATTGTTGGTTTTATCTTATTATACGATATCAAATAATAAAAGTTATTCAAGCCATTTTTACAATATACTGTAAAAAGAAAAATTATTTTTAAACATTTGGATAACAATTTAGAATTTTTATGAGGCTGTTGTCTTGGTTAATTAGTTGGTGTTGTTGATCAATTAATGAATTAATTATTTTAGTTTCAGAATTTAATTTGTCTACTAGTCTTTGTGCTTTTTCAAATTCATCCTGAGGTAAAGTTTTTCCATCATAGTACTCATATTGTTTATAATATTCATCATATTGTGATTTTGTATCTGAGATTTTTTCAACTAATGATTCAAGTTGATTTTGAATTTTATTGTGTTGATCAAGTAAAGATTTTTGCCCAATGTAAAATTCTTCAAATTTTGTAGGTACAACAAACCCCTGTGAATCAAAATCAATGGAAGGGAATTCATTCGAATACATCAAGTGAATCTCATCAGCACTATGACCCAATCCAATAGCATGTCCTATCTCATGCATTATTGTATTGGAGACCATGTTTTCATCATTTTGAACATAATTACCATTACAATATTCATCACCCAGAGAAATATCCAACACACACTGATTCAAGATTCCAAATAATGTAGAATTACAAGTAGCTAGACCAGAATGAGTTTCAGAGGCATATACTTGCCATCTAATCTCAATGTCAGGATCATCTGACTCTACAAAATCTAAATTAGGATTAAGTGATTTCCAGGTACCAAGTGCTTTGTGTAATGCATTTAATGGAATTTGCTCATCAGGGAGATTTGGAATTGCTTGAATTGAATAATAGATGACTTTTTGCTCGTTTTTAGTAACAATTTTAGATAATTCCTTAACTTTTTCAGAAGATTTGACCAGTTCTGTAGGAGTATCAAATGGCAATAGATTTGCATACCACAGGTATCCCAAAACACCGATTATCAGAACAGCTAAAAGTAATAATTTCAATAAAAAAAATTATTTGTTGCAATAAGTAAAACTTTCTATGTATTAACAAGTCACAACATTAGACAAAACCCAAAATTAAAAAATATAGGCATAAAATGAATCAAAATTAATCATAGAGGAATTTATTCAAATATAGGAGTAAAAAGGAAATGTGTGGTCAAAAAAATTGATGAGAAAAGACATCAAGAATTACTAAAACAAAAAGAAGAACTTGAAAACAATAGACCACATGACATTGATGCAATGAGAAGATGGAAACATTCCATGGGTAAAATCCTAGAAGAATTAGAGTTGTTTAAAAAATATTAAAAAAGTGATTTGTTGCATCTAAAGCATATCATAAAATTCTAAATCCACGTATATTTTAGTCAACATGAATAAGTAGGTAAATAATTTAAAATTGAGAAACTCTTATTTTGATAAACCAAATAGAAAACTAGATACAAGAATACAAAGTATGGAACATTACATTAATTTCAATCATAACAGGGCTTGTTTGGATACAAGTTATTTTCCATGATAGGGCTTATTCTCACATAGGTGAAAAATTTGACTAAATGCCCTACATGTAAACTAGCCATGGAATCACATTCTACTGCAGAACTAATGGAATGTTGTATGAAACAAGTCGGAGACGATTTTATTGAGGAAGACAGTGGCACATGCCCTAACTGCAAGCACATCATCAAAAAACATTCAGATAAAGAACTTGCAGAATGCACGTTAGCATTTTTAAAATCAAATATCAAAAACTAAAATAAAATATAGTACTAAAATTTAATCTGTTTTATAAGATAAGCATAAACAACCGTCTAGTTGATTCAAAATATTGGATAAATTAACCACAGCACTCATCGAAAAGCATTCACCCATGTGGACAAACAAGCAAATTTGGGAATATGAGCAAACTCACGAAGAAATAAAATTCGATGTAATGTATGTGAAATCTGGAAATAAAGAAGTGAGATCATGGAAATCAAAACTAGCGCATCTAGATAGCAATATCAGAGAAATCATAGTTAGCACGTTTGAATACCTTGTAGACGGTTATGAATTATGGATAACAAATGCCAAGAATGATCAGAGAATAGATGAATCATCAATTCCATATCTCATGGCAGTGATAGTAGATACAATGATTGACGAAGAAATTTGTTTAAAATTTAGAGAAGACAGTAATTGCCTGGTAGTATCAGTTGATTCTCATGCAGATGTGATAGATTGCAAGGAATTCTTTGAGAAATTTTACCATCTAGCGACTGGTTTCAATTACAATGTAAATACAGGAATTCCAGATGACGAAACGGAAGCAGAAATCTATCTGACAAGATTACAAGAAGAATTTGATGAAAAAATGAAGACAGAACTAGGAGATAAATATCTACCAGGAAATAACGATCCAGATTCAATCAATACAAAATAATGAATTGACAAACCACTAAATATTTTTGATGAAATTCAATTATTTTTTAATTCTAAATAGACTAAAATTGTGTTCCGATCAATATCCATTTTGTCTAATTTTTTTACATCAACGTTGGAAATTCAAGTAAATCATCGTTTGCATTATGGCAGCCAAGAAAAAAGCAGCAGCAAAAAAAGCTTCAAAAAAGAAATAATCAAGTGAAGCAAATTTTTTTCTTTTAAATTCCAGTTTAATACTTTTAAAACAATCCAACACACATTGTAATGTTCATCGTGGGTATTTGCTAAAGACGACATTTCATTAATCTTTAAGTGTATAAAAATTGGAAATAAAATATCACATGGAACATACTAAAGAATGTGAATATCGAAATGCTCATGATATGATTCATGCTAATTGCTTTTGCAAATGTCATAAAATCATCATGATGGATTCAAGGAAAATGGACTCAAAATCCTTCTAATTGTATAGATTAAAAACAGTAATTGACCCAGATTCTAAACTCTTTATTGATGAAAGGTGTAATGCTAGTTGCTAATTGGCTAGATTGGGAAATGATCAATACCCACAACCTTTTTCAGACTAGAGCAGTGAAGCTCGTCATTCAGGTCTGACACATAGGTCTTTGATGCCAGTTAGCTTTTCAAATGACAACTGCATTGACAACTATCAATAATACATCGATGTTTTTTACAATCAAGACAACGCTTGCTTCTACCAGTTTTCATTCTTAGTTCCTCAATTCTTCTTGCCTTTTCACTCATGAAAATCAATATCAGATGAATTCAAAAAGTCTTTAGGTTTTGTTGTTCAAAGTCCTAAAATAGCAGCAAATCATGAAAAAAAATATGCCAGAAAACAATAGACCATTTAGGAGATTTGGCAACAGATCATCACGACCAAAAACACAAACAACAGAAGATAGAATCAGTGATTTTATTTTACGTAATTCAAAAAATGGTTACTATACCAAAGTTTCAACACTTTCTTACAAATTTGAAATACCGGAAGATAAAGCATGGGAAATTGTAGGCATGCTTTTGACAGATGGAACATTAGAATCAATTCATGATGAATTTACTGGTGAAATGAAGCTGTGCGAGGCAGGAAAAACATATCTGATTATGAATTTAGAGCAACAAAGAAAAAGACAGAAATCACAAGAATTCAAGAGTAGAAAACAAAAATCAAAATAGAATAAACAGTGGATTATTAATCAAAGAAAAAGCAATCCTTAATTTTACAGCAATTTACAAAAATTTGTGAGGTAGTGTAAAATTTGTGAAACACCTTTAGGAAAAGAACCTACAACCCAACAATTAGAAGAACATTGGAAAAAACATCATAGTTGGCATTGGCAAATCAATCAAGATAAAACACCTGAAGATGCACTGCTAAAGAAAAAATAGTCACAAGGAAGCCTCTTTATTTTAGATAAGATACAGAATTTTATGGAATTTATGATTACCATATTTCATTTTCATAAGGGAAATGACATAGACAATGTACTTTTTGGAAAAAAATTAAATGAAAATAAGATCAATGAGGATATTAGAATTTTTCCATCAGGCGGTTTAACAAAGGATGGAGGCATACAAGAAAAATATTTGAAAATAAATCTAAAAAACAACAACGATTTTAATTTAGATTTGTTATCTGATTTTCTAGCTTACAGATTATCACCAATAGATGACGCAGACAGTCTAAAAATTGGGAATAGCAAAGTTGCATTAAAAAAAGAGGAAATAAAAAAAGTGCTACAAATTCACCTAAATGAAGTTTAGAATCAACGACTTGGAATAGTGGTCGTTTATAGCATGCCTAGACCACTAATCGAAGGCGTCAAAGTATTGTTCTTTTAGTGATATAAAACAGGATATTGTGAAATTTCAAACATTTGTTTGATTCAAATTAAAAAATAAAACTAATTTTTAACAATCATATCATAATTGCAATAATTGATCAGTGGCGATATCACTCTAGGCTCTAATTTTTTGAGAAAACTATTTTTGAGCTTGTTGATATGAAAAAATTTACTCTGGTTATATAATATCAATTTTGAGATATTGAGTCATGTCAGAAATCGAGGCATATGATGTCAAGGCACACAAAAAAGTGACTATGAAAAACCCAAAACCATACTTGATGAAAAATGGCTCATGGGCACTTAAAGGAACTAGTTCTGCCACGGGGATCACTTTATTCAAAATTGTTGGCAAAAAACCTTCAATCACTCATTCAAGACTAGATATTCTGAGAAATGTGTTTACCAGCAGAAAATGTGAATGTGACAGATTCTGCTAGTATTTTTTTGTAGATGAAGATAGTTTTAGTAGGATTATTCATTTTGGTAAACAATAATTCGAAAGTGTTAATTTGATAAATTCTCAGAAATACATCATGTCTGGGGATATAGAGTGGCATGGAAATTTTTACGGTATTTCATGGGCATATGAGAAAGACAGATTGGTAGTATCCACGGTCTTTGAGGATAAAAAAGAGGCAATGGAAATTGCAAGAGAGATCAAAGATTGGAGTGATAAATTTACAAGATTAACAATTATTGAAAAAGAAAACGGAGAGTATTCCATTTGCTGCTATCAGGATCCACAAATTTCAAAGAATGGGAAAAATATTGGATTGTATCGTACAGGCATGCGTCAAAGTGGTGGATATGAGCAAGTAAAGCCAATGATTACAGAAAAATCACCACTGCTACAAATTGCATATGCAGCAGATGTAAGAGACATGAATACCTACGAGCAAATATCACGACTAGTGCCAATGAGAAAATGTAGAATAATTTCAGAGAAAGAGTTGAAAAAGCAAGAATTTTTCTATGAAAAGGCTGCAGAAAAAATTAATCAAAAATAAATGAATTTTAAAACTATTTTAAAAATATGTAAAATCAATATTCTAAAGATGTTTTTCAATAAGCTTAAGTTCACACAAAATTTAGAAAACCATTGAAAATCATTGAACTTAGACGTCCTAGTATTTTGCTACTTATTTTAGGTCTTATCTTAACTCTAATTGGATTTACAATGTTGTTAAATCCTCAAGACAGTATTATCAACATGATTTTTCTAAGCATGTTTGGTATTGGCATGTTTATGTTTGGACTGGGTTTTTCAATACTTTACCAGATAAGAAAATACAAACCATAAATTAATTTTCAAAAACATAGCATTTTAAGGCTAAAAGAAACAAGAAAATAAGTGGTAGAATTCAAATTGCAAGGGTCAGGCGGCTACATAATAGCTGACCTAACGGAAGAACAAGCAAAAAAAGCAGATTTAGGAGTTGGAAAATTATTTTTAGCGCCAATAGGCAAACTAGAAGAACAAAAAATGTCAAAGCATTACTGTAAAAACTGTGAATCTGAATTTAACAACCCGCCAAAGATACACCTGGAAGAAAACACAAATGAGCAAGTTGCAGACAATTTGATTCTTGTAGAAAGAGGTCAATACACATGCCAGCAATGCAGTTCCATTATTGGAGAATACAGAGTATTCAAAAAACAAGACGAATCAAGTGATATTGGCAACGCAAGACCTAGCCAATAAAACAGGTACACGTATTCTAAAGCAATATACTTAAGTTTAGAAAAAAATCAGAAAAAACAGTGATGGCAAGTATGTTATTTAAGATAAAATGTGAAAAAGGTCACAAAGCAAATGCTTTGATCTGGGATGGACAAACCATTGAAAATTACATAAAGAGTAAAAAATGCAATAGCTGCGGTGCACTATTACATCAATTATCCAAATAAATAGTTCAAAATAAAATCAACAGTAGAGAATTACTTAATTAGATATTTTTTCTTCATATAACATGGATTCAAAAGATGGTCCTGAGAAAACTTATCCATCAGGGTATGAACCAAAAGAGACCAATAGCACAGATGTTAATGTTAGAAACCAATTGCTCAGCGAGATACTAAAATCATCGCCAACTGAATTTATCAATACAGATTTGTTCACAGTAATGTCAAAACGACGCTCAACTAGAAAATTTACAGATAGAATAGTTGAAACAGTAAAGATAGACAAAATCATAGCTGCGGCAGATACTGCACCTACTGCAGGAAATTTTCAGGGTTTTGAGATATTTTATGTAAAAAGTCCTGAAAAAAAGCAGCAGTTAGTAGAGGCATGCAACAATCAGCCATATGTGCATGCACCTGTGGTACTGGTTTTTTGCAAAAACCCGTCTAGAGTCAAATTTAATTTTCCAGAAGAAGTACTCAAAAAATTTGCCATACAAGATGCTACACTAGCTGCAGCATATTCTCAGCTTGCAGCTCAGGCTTTGGGGTTAAGTTCTATATGGATTGGGATGTTTGATGAGCAAAAAGTAATGAAAATAATCAATACAGATTTGATTCCATCATCAGTATTATGCATAGGATATCCTAAGCAAGATAAATTCCCAAAACCAAGAAGAAATCTACAAGAAATAGTGCATGCAGTTTGGTAGTAAAGAAACTAATTCTGAAAGATATTTTTTAATTATTTATCATAATTAAATAAATTAGAAATAAGTTATTTTTTATCTGCAAGTTTTTTTTGATCTCTACATATACCACAGAGATAATTTTTCTTAAAATTATTAATTTCTACCTTAAATGAGTCAGAGCCAAAATAATTTTCAGATGTTTGCATTCCACCAGGTACTGCTTTTCCGCATTTTGTGCATTTTATATCCAAATGAAATTTGATTTTTTTCTCATTTTTATTTATCTTGCCAATGATCATGTACGATATCAAGTTTGAATATCCTATACAAATCTTAAGTTTTAAGTAAGTAAAATCTAGAGAAAATAATGGAATTTTTTCAAACAGAAGAACCAGAGATTGAAAAACCAATAGTCATTGCTGCTATGCAAGATATGGGAAATGTGGGTAGCATAGTAGTGAATTTTATTAATAATAGTTTGAGAACAAAAAAATTTAGAATTGCAAAGACGCCATACCCAACATATGTTGTGGATATGGGAGGGCACATTGACTTGCCAAATGAAAGTTGGGAGTACAAATACGCTGATGGGTTAATTATGTTTGGAGGAGGAACTGGTCAGCCACAAGACAGCCAAGAACTGTATTCGCTTTGCCAAGATGTCATTGATGTTTCTAAAAAATACTCTGCCAAATTCATCTATACATTGGGAGGTTTTCACACAAACAGAGTATTGGATAAAAATCCCAAGACTTTTGTCACTACCACATCCATAGAACTAACAAAACAAATGCAGGGATTGGGAATTTTGACAACGCCGCAAAGATCAATAATTACAGGATTTAATGGGTTGATCTTAGGGTTTGCAAAACAAAATGGCATACAGGGAATGGGAATGTATGGAGAGTTGAATCAGCCTGAAATTCCACAGTATAGGGCAGCGATTAGCATAATCAAGACACTAGAGAAACTAACGTACAGAAGTCTAGGAGATACAAGCAATCTAGAATCACTTGCGCAGGAAATTGAAAAAAGATTTGAAAATTAATTAAATAATAAAACCCAAATAAGGATTATTTTCTTAAAACACTTGATTTTTTTATTGCTTTGATACAATATAGATAATTGCAGTTTATTCACCACATTACAACAATTCCACTGGCATCTCAAATAGAAATAGATGGAATCAGATACTATCAGACACCTCAAGAAAAACTATACCCGTCAATTACCACTGTATTATCTAAGACATCAGACATGTCAGGCCTTGATGAATGGAGAGAAAAAGTGGGAAACGATGCTGCAGAGCAAATAATGAAAGAGGCACAAATTCATGGAACAATGACGCACAAATTATGCGAAGATTATCTAAACAATAAAGAATCAGAAGGAGACTTTTTAGATATTCCAAAGAATCATTTTGAGAAACTAAAGCCATATCTGCATAAAATGAATAACATTAGAGGAATCGAACTTCCACTGTATAGTGACGAGTTTGAAATTGCAGGAACTTGTGACTGTATAGCAGAGTATAATGGGGATTTGTCAATTATTGATTTTAAGACAAGCAGGAGCAGACTGATGGAACATTATGATAAAGTTCAGAAATATTTCATGCAGGCTACAGCGTATTCTCTTATGTGGAAGGAGAGAACAGGTACAGAAATAGATCAAATTGTAATTATAGGTTCTGAAGAAACTGGCGATGTTGCAGAGTTTATCAAAATACCATTTGATTTCAAAGAAGCATTAATTGAAAAGATAGAAAAATTCCATGGATCAGCAAACTAGAAAACTTTGAAAACAGATAAATTCATTCAAATAAAATGCTCATTATGGTAAAACCAATTCCAGATGGATATCATTCTGTTACTCCCACATTAACCATAAGTGGAGCATCTGATGCAATAGAATTTTACAAAAAAGCCTTTGATGCAAAAGAAATTTACAGATTTCCAGGACCAGACGGTAAATCAATAATGCATGCAGAAATCAGAATTAACGATTCTCCAATAATGTTGTGTGATGAAATGCCTCAGATGGGATGTTTATCTCCAACGTCAATAGGAGGCCCCAGTGGTTCGATATACCTATACGTAAACGATGCAGATTCTGTTTTTAACAAAGCCATTTCAGTAGGAGCAAAACCAATGATGCCCATGATGGATGGATTTTGGGGTGACCGCATAGGTGTACTTACTGATCCTTTTGGACATAGATGGGCAGTAGCAACCAGAAAGAAAGATTTGACAGTAGAAGAAATACAAAAAGCTGGCGCTGAATTTATGAAAAATCAATGCAAGTAGATTTTTTCTTTTTGTTATAGAATAGTAAAAGACAATTTTCAAAAAACTAGCTACCAATCCACGTCATTTACAAGCACTAGTGATATGTGAGGATATTCAGATTCGTTGTGAAATCCCATCATTTTTACAATCTCAGTTGAATGAATCCAAGCAAGTTCTTTTGTAGTTTTTTCATCAAGTATATTCAATCCTGTAACATTAAGTAATTCAAGAACTCTTTTTGGATTACTGACTGCTCGCTCCATTATTCTTGTGGCAATTCTGATCTTGTCTTTTTCATCCCAATATTTTCCTAGCTTGTACTTGCCAGTAATTGTTTCTGGTTTTATTTTGATTAAACCAACCCCACGAATAGTGGCCATTTGTGGATTAAGAGATTCGTAGCCGCCCTCAATTTGGTATTTTGCAATTAATTTATTGAGCACTTGTGATTTTTCATCATTATCAGTTATTAGTTCAGCATACCCTTTGATTACCACACTGATATACAGTGTATCAGTAAGTGATGCGTCTGTTGGTGGCTCAAAAAAATACGATGGCAAAAATGCCAGTTCCTTGTCTACTTCAAATCCACATTTTGAGTTTAGCTTTATGTTTTCATATTTTTCTCCTCTTGGAAAGCCGTGTATGTACACTGAACCCTTATGAAAGACAAAATTCATTGGAGCTACAAACGGAAAGCCATTTTTGTCAATGGTTGCAACTCTGCCAATATGCTCAGCTTGCAAAAATTCTGTGATTTTTTCAATTGATTTTATTTTTGACTTTTCTCCAAAGTTCATGTGTCTATGATAAGAGAGAAATTAATAAGAATACACTCTCTAATCACATATTTTGATTTCATAAACAAGGTTAATGGCTTTTCCAGTGATTTGTATTATCCAAGAAAATCAAGTGGTATTCATGAATTAACTTGATCAAATATTAGTATAAAATCTCTTTATTGCAGAAGAATAAAGTAAGTTAAAAATATTATTTTTGTAATTATATAATTTGGAATAACTCTTTTATATCATTAGAAAAATTTTCTAGCATGAACAAATCCATACTAGTTATTACAATAGTTGCAATAATTGGAATAGGAGGCGTATTTGCAATATCCACATCTTTTACAAACACTACTGTTGATGAAACTATGATGGAAGAGAAAGCCATGATGGAAGAGAAAGCCATGATGGAAGAGAAAGCCATGTCTATTGGTGGAATCGATATTTCTATGGCAGCACCACTTGAGGGCTCACCTGATGCACCTGTAACAATTATTGAGTTTGGAGATTTTCAATGTCCAAAATGTGATCAGTGGTTTCAAAATGAAAAGCCAACCATTGCAAGTGATTACATCTCTACAGGAAAAGTAAAACTATACTTTATTGACTTTGCATTTTTAGGTGAAGACTCTGATGTAGCAGCTAATGCATCATATTGTGCAGATGATCAAGGAAAATACTGGGAATACCATTCTAATCTTTACAATAATCAAGGAGGAATAAATGAGGGATGGGCATCATCTGCAAATCTAAAACAGTTTGCAGCAGATATTGGTCTTGACACTGCAAGTTTTAATGATTGTCTTGATTCTGGTAAATACAATGATAGGGTATCATACAATACTAGTGTAGGTACTTCACATGGTGTTGAAGGAACTCCTGCCTTCTTTTTAGTAGGATCCGATGATTCAGTTGAAAGAATTAATGGTCCACAACCAGCTTCAATCTTTGCTGGAGTAATAGATAGTTTGAACTAAATTGCATAAATTAGCATTAAAACTTGTTTTTTCAAATACATATTATTCTATTTTATCTATCATAATTTTTATTGCAATGTTTATTCCATTAACTTACATTTCAGAATACTTGTTTTTCAAACCATATCTTATTTTGTATGTATCTGACTACAATGTTTTTGGTTTCATTCTGATAGTTACAGTATCTGCTTTAACTGGATTGGTAATTAGTATGGCAGTTTATAGAATTAAAATGCTAAAAAGCAGTAAGAAAAATGTGAAGTTCTAGCTTTATCGGTTCTATTATTGGCGCAAGTGCAGGAGCATGTAGTTGCGGCTCTATTGGATTTGCAGTCATCTCAATTTTTGGAGCTGTTGGTGGTGCAGCTACAGCATTTTTGGCAAATTATGAGATACCACTACGGTTGGCTTCTATTGTAATTCTGGTTGTGACTTATTTCTATATGGTTAGAGGATTAAATACAGAATGTAAAATCAATTTTAATAAGAAACAAAATTAAGACAAGTGAAAAAATCACTAGTTAATGAAAAAATTATTTCAAGAAATATAAATGAAAACATGACAATGTCAGAACGACACCAGATTTTTTGGCAAGTATGGTTGACATGATTTAGTAATGATACATCACATACTTGAATACTGGGCTTTACAAATGGAAAATGGAGAAAAGATTCTATATCTATCATAGATTTAGAAATTGAGTACTTGAAATCAAAGAAAAAACAATTTTGTGGTTATTGTCCTGAAGACAAATGCTTAATTGACTGTAAAATATGTAATCCAAAGAAAGATGAAGGTTGTAACTGTGAATGTTAAAGTTCTTAAAAAAATAGCCCTAAATTATGTCCCACCAAAGAACTTCATAACTAGGCTTAAAATAAAGTCAAAATTAACCCATAATTAGATAAGAAAATGACTGAATTTATTCATGAACCATACAAAACAGTCTATGTTAGAGACTTGATCAAGCTAAGCCTCGATGATCTGCTCAGTATGATGGGATCACTTGAATCAGGCAACGCATATTGGGTCGATGGCGTTCTCTTTGCATGCTTTGCAATGACTGATTCGGAGGAATTGGCAAAAAAAGAGATTCAGGGTATGACATATCTGGACAAAGTCATATTTGCAAAATATGATCACTATACCAAGACAGCAAAATTATCAACTAATATGGAAATCAATGTTTTAAACGTACAAAAAAGCCATCTTTATAGGGATTTAATATCCTGGTTGAAAAAACAACCGGTATGGAATGAATAGAATTATTTCCATAAATGCCATACATCAAGAACTAGATATTTTAATGTCTTTTCTCAAAGAGAACCAAATTGGATAAAGACGAATCAGAAATTTTCATAACAGAGTTTCCAAAAAAGGGATTTGGCATAATAGATCAGCTGCAAGGAAGAGTACAGTTTGCAATTTTAGATCAAATTAAATTTATGAAAACATCAGGCATGAAAGACAAAGAGATTAGCGAGGTAATTCTTGCCAATGTTCAAAAAATCATAGAAAACTACCAGCCACAAGATTAAACACAGATTCCAGTCTTAACTTCATACAAAATTTCTTACAAAAATAAACAAATGTTAAGAATTTACAGAACAGTCTTTTTATTTCATTATTATAGTACGATATAGGTAGTAATCAATTAATCCCAAACATCAATGGTTATGTGAAGAGAATTGATGCTCAGGTGTCAGTGGATATCTGATTGGTTTTGATTACTATCTAATTTTTACCGTATTTTGTTAGTTTTACAATCCAGATTCTTTATTCAGATATGCCACATTTTGCACAAGTCCATACCATTTGAAACATTTGTGCCTGTCGAGTCATAGAATTCCCACATATTTTACAAGTCTTAGAATCTCTACTCACCTATACTCATCTCCACAGTCACCAATTATATCAAAAAGGTCATTGGATTTGCCAATAACTGATCTTATCATGGTTTGATCTTGAGAGTCTAGCTGCAAATCAAAGACTTTGGCATTATCTTGTCGATGTTCAGATATTCCAAGTCTTGCACCTATTATTACTCCTGCAACTACAGGCTTGTCTAAAATAAATTTGGCAGATACATTTGCAATACTAGAATCGTGCTTTTTTGCTATTTGAGATAATACATGTAATAATTCTTGAAATAATTTCCATCCGCCCCATGCATCAATCATGTTATAGTATTTTTGCAGACTAGAAGTAATCAGGTCTGCTCTGTGTGGATCTGGAGAGTTTAGATATTTTTCAGATAAAAATCCACCAAGCAAAGTACCATATGTGAGAAGAGATATTCCATGTTTTTGGCAAAATGGCGCCATTAACTTTTCTGGCCTTTGATCTAAAATAGAGTATTGTACTTGATTTGATACTAGTTTGAATCCTTTTTCAATCATTATTTTGATTCTTTGTGTATCAAAGTTTGTCAGACCAAGATGTTTGATTTTTCCCCCATCTTGTAATTTTGATAAATGACTAAGGGCATCAAGGTAACTTGGATTATTGTAATCCCACCAATGAAACTGCACCAAGTCAAGTGAATCAGTATTCATTTTGTGCAGTGATTGGTCTATGTAATATTCTACAATAGACTTTGTCATAGGTCCTGGATTTGGTACAAATTTAGTCAGTGCGTGTGATTTTGAGAGTTCATTTGGTGGCAATCGTTTTCTAAATTCTCCAATGTATGATTCAGCAGGACCGTAGATATCAGCCAAATCCCATGTGGTAAATTCATCTTTGTGATATTCTAACATCTCTAAAATGGCAGATTCTGGATTAATCTGTCCATGTCCACCAGATACCTGCCACATTCCATTTAAAATTCTGCATATAGACAAATCATCAGCTAGAGCAATTTTTGAATTTGACACTAAATCCTATAGAATGTTACTTTATTTTATGAGTATGCAAAGATACGATAATAATTAACAGATAAAAGATCAGAGAAACAATCAATTAATTTAAGAATGACATTCTATTTGTTGGTGATTATGGTTCATTACTATATCAAAAAAATAAAGCGTCTTTCTCATAAACCATCAACATGTATTGATTGCAATAGTCAAAATATCATACAGGATGCAGTATTAGCTTCAACTGGTCCAACACAAGAAAATACAGACTATACACCATCTGTGTTATGTATGGCATGTGAAACTTTGATGATAATTACTACAGAGCCAGGGGCAGGACTTGGTCTGCAGGCATCTGTAGGAAACGAAATATCAATGCGTAATTAGTTTCATAACAGTGATAAAATTTTGATTTAAACAAGGACACATAGCAATATCATTTTGCCAAATTGATACAATAGTTCTAATTAATTTAAAAGTCTCATAATTAATTAAGATAAGATAACAATTGAATAAATTATTTTTCTTGTTGATTCCACTTTTACTTTCGGGTTTTATCCATCTCTGGAATCCTGTTGGATATCCAGATGTGTTTTTTGATGAGGGAATTTACATGAGGAGAGCAGTAAATCTTCTAGATACTGGAAACCCGCAGGAAGGAAATGTGTATGACCATCCATATTTTGGTCAAATTGCAATTGCATCTATTCTTGCCATAACAAATTATTCTGACTCGAAGCCACCTACAGACCCAGATTCATTACAGTCACTGTACATGGTTCCCAGAATATTTATGGGATTATTAGCAGTGCTAGATACATTTCTAATCTACAAGATTGTTCAAATCAGATACGGAGTAAATTCGGCATTTCTGTCAGCATCACTTTTTGCAGTATTGCCATTTACATGGATTTTCAAAAGAATACTACTTGATTCTGTTTTGATGCCGCTTGTATTAGGAGCAATATTACTGGCAATCTATTCTACCAAAACAAAACAAAAAACACTACTAATTATTTTTTCAGGATGCTTATTGGGTTTGGCAGTATTTACAAAGATACCTGCATTTACAATGATCTTTGTAGTTACATGGATTGTATATACAGACAGAAAAAAGTTCTCCGATGTTTTACTATTACTGATTCCATTTTTGTTGATTCCGTTAATATGGCCTGTCAATGCAATTATGCTTGATCAGTTTGATCTTTGGCAGAAAGGAATACTATGGCAAACACAGAGAACAAACAGCATATTAGACATATTTGGATTCTTTGCAGTCATTGATCCATTGATGTTTGTATTGGGATTATCAGGAATAGCTCTTGCAGCATTACGCAGAGATAAATTTCTCTTGTTGTGGTTTATTCCGTTTGTAGTATTTCTAAGCGGTGTTGGATACAAGCAATATTTTCACTGGATGATGATAATTCCAGTAATGTGTATTACATCTGGGATATTGATAGAATCAATTCGTAAGTGTGGCATAATCAAAAAGAATTTTGTTTATGTAGGAATTGTATCTGTGGTTTTAGTTTTTGGGTTTATTAGCACAACACTTTTGATTGTCAATGATATATCATATAATCAATTTCAGGCATTATCATACGTTTTAGAAAATTATGATGACAGTGTTACAATTCTTACAAGTCCAGTATATTCGTGGATATTGTATGATATATTTAAGCGAGAAAACACTCCAAAAGACTATTCCAATATTTTGTTTCATCCATCAATTACTGAAAAAACAATCATAATGGTAGATGATCATTATCGTATTGATCTGGCCCGAGGTCCTCAACTGCAAAATGCACTAGATCGTTCTACAATAATACAAACTTTTGAGGGAGCAATAATGGGGTTTAATGATAAAATATATCCATATACAAGCATGCAAGCCAATGGAGAGGCAACCAAGATCGAAATCCGTGAAAGCATACGTGGAAGCTAGTCAAATTTTACAATTTAAAAATTTAATATGAGACAAATCTGGTGGATTCGTGTTGTCAAGCACAATGAATGCCGAAGTATCAATAATAATTCCTACGTATAACGAATCTCAAAATATCAAAAAAATACTACATTTAATCAAAGAGCATCTGCCAAAAAACACCATAGTTGAAGCAATAGTTGTAGATGACAACTCCCCTGATGGAACGGGTAAGATTGCAGAGGATTATTTTGAGTCATTAAAAGAAAAAACAAGATACACCATTAATGTCATAAATCGAAAAACACGAGAAGGCCTTAGCTCTGCAATACTAAATGGAATACAACATGCAAAAGGGAAGATAGTTGTTGTGATGGACAGTGATTTTTCTCATCCTCCGCAACTCATACCAAAACTTGTTGATGCATTAAAACAATCAAAAACAGACATTGTTGTTGCATCAAGATATCTCAATGGAGGTTCAATACATGGTTGGTCAATAAAACGAAAAATGATAAGCAAGGTTGCAACAATTATTGCAAAGAAAGGTCTTGGCATAAAGGAATCTGATCCAATGTCAGGATTTTTTGCATTTAACAAAGAGATAATCAAAGGAATCAACTTTGATGCAATAGGCTACAAGATTCTCTTGGAGATGATTGTAAAGATAAAAGGTGTATCAATAAAGGAAATTCCATATACATTTTCGGATAGAGAAAATGGAAAAAGTAAGCTTGGAACAAAAACCATTTTAGAATACATTCATGCAGTAGGAAAGCTTTACAGATATGGAAAAAAAGAGCAACAAAAGGAAACAAGATCATCAGTCAGATTTGTATCAAAGGCGGCAAGATTCTTTTCAGTTGGTGCATGTGGGCTAGGAATTAATTATCTTACATCTATTTTGTTTACATCAAGTTTGGACATGTGGTATCTTCATGCAACCATACTTGGAATCATGTTTTCAATTACCAGTAATTTCTTTTTGAATAAATATTGGACATTTGAGGATAGAGATTTCAAAGCAAAAATAACTGCCATTCAGTACGGCAAGTTTGCAGGATTTAGCTCTATTGGCGCAGTAGTTCAGCTTGGAATGGTGTATTATTTGGTAGATGAGATAAGTGTGTCCTATCCGGTTGCACTAGTGTTAGCAGTTGCGACTGCAGCATTTAGCAATTTTATTTTAAATAAAAAATGGACGTTTAAAGAAAAAGTTTGGAGTTAGACGTCATTTTTGAAAAATTAGCTAAGGTTTGAATAGTAATAAAGCACACAAATAACATGGTACTTGGAATCATCGTTACTGTTGGAGTCGCTGTAGTTATTGTCTTTATTATAATAAAATTAATTCGAAGCTCAAAGATGGCAGGCTATGTTGGAAATACAAAGCAATGCATAGCATGTGGACGCAAAACAAATTCACTGATTTGTCCATTTTGCAAAAAAGATTCAAAGTTCCTGAGATAGTTCCAAACTATTTAGGATTAGAAAGCACCCATTAGCTTCAACCCCATGATGATTAACAAAATACCACCAAGTATTATCAGTACACCATTTCTAGACATATACGATCTTGATCAAACTACTATATCAAATACATTTTACAAGGGGATTTGAATCAATAATTACAAACTAAAAATACATTTGAATTGGCATTGTAATGAATAAGCTAAAAAAAATTTGTGATTATTTTATTTCAATTAGAGTATTACTGAGGTAAACATCTTTCTAAACGCTTAAGTTAATAGAAAATTTAGAATAAATATGACACAGCAAAGTAAATGTCCATATTGTAGCTCTTTATTTCAAAATAATGAAGAGTTATCCAGACATATAGATAAAATACATAATGCCGCAGAGCCCATTTAGGCACGATTTATGCTTATAAACAGAAAATAGGCAAAAAAAGAAAATGTTACGAATGTGACAATTATTCTTGTCGGGATTGCCGTGATACTTTATTTTCCTCGTTAAAATTACAATAACTGTTTATTGTAATGTATAAGCTAAATTTTTAGTGATTATTTTACTTCAAGCATGTTTACAATGGAAACATAGCAATTCTAGCTAATAATATCTACAAATTATACATCATTGATTCTGGCATACAAACATAGATGAAATAATACTCTCAAAGGACATATTTAGGCACAATTTATGCCTATAATTAGTAAAAACGTCAATATTAACAAAAATAGATTGGATTAGCTTTTGAGGTGCACTATTCCCTTAAACAAATTCTTGCATTATTTCCATCTAAAACTAATGTAGAATTGAAAAGACAGTAGAAAAATTGATGAATTTAAAATTAATCTATTCTAAAGTCGATATCTTAATGAAGATATAGTAGAATTAGCGTTTATCAGGATTTATCAAATCATATTCTATCTGAATTGTACAATGATTTATTCCAAATTTTTCTTTTAACATTTTGTTTATTTTTCGTAAAAGGTTGTTTGTTTGTAGCACATATTCTTGTTTTATCTTAACATGGGCAGACATTGCAAATACATTAGATGTAAGAGTCCATATATGTAGTTCATGAACTTCAGAAACTTCTTCTAATATTTGAATTTCTTTTAAAACTAATTCTGATTGAATTTCCTTTGGTGTTCCTTCCATGAATATGTGCATACATTCTTTGCACAACATTATTCCAGATCTGATTATCAATATACCAATTCCAACACTTATGATTGTATCAATAATTGGATAGTTAGTAAAGCTCATGATTATTCCACCAACAATCACACCAATAGATGATAGTGTATCACCAATCACATGAGCATAGGATCCTTTGATGTTTAGATTAGAATGACTTTCTTTTTTGAGAATAATCATCATTGCTAGATTTGCAGCAAACCCCACAACTGCAAAACCAATTAGCATGTTTATTTGTATGTCTTGAGGTTCAAGGAATCTTTTGTATGATTCATAAAATATAAAACAAGAAACAAGAATGAGTGTAATTCCGTTTACTAGAGCTGCTATTATTTCTATTCTATGAAAACCAAAGGAAAGTTTTGTTGAATGTGGTTTTTTAGCAATTCTAAAAGCAATAAGTGAAATTCCAATCGCAAAAAAATCAAGCATTACATGAAAGGAATCTGAAATCAAAGCAAGACTATTACTTAGAATACCGCCTACAATTTCTATTACAAAGACAGATACTGAAATTACAAAGACAAGCCAAAGCTTGTGTTCTGTGTGATTAATGTCTAACATTGTTTTTCCTTTCCTGAAAGCCTTTTCGACATCTATTTGCTCTGGGTGTTATACGTAAGATACAATGACAACAAGGACATCTTATTTCGGGATAAACTATGAAAATACAACACTTTGAGCAGTGTTTCTGACCCTTTTCATATCTGATTTTTCCCCTAAAATCTGTGGCTTTGAATCTAACACAAACTCCTTTACACAGATTCATTTCAGATGATATCATGCCCCAACATGATCTTGGTGTCATTTTTGAATTTAGAAAATAAAACAATTCCAAATAATGAAAGTGGCAGTATCAAAACAACTCCCAAAGGAAATTCAGGAGTCACATTTATTGGCAATTCAATAAATTCTCCACTGTCATTGATATTTTCAATTCTCAACATTGCACCTCCAAGATCTTTTTCTGCAAATCGATAATTCTCAAAACTTCCTCCTGCATTTGCAAGTCCAGACTTGCGAGATATTTCCTTATTCTCTGCATTTATTAGAACAAAATCATATTTTGCGTCATACACAGGTAACAATGTTTCTTTATCGTAAATTGTCAGTATGAACTCCGATTGTTCGTAAATTTGCAATGGTGAGGAGAACCATGTGATATCAACAAAATAATTTCCCGTATCTCCGTTTGACTTTAAGCTAGTCTGTCTTATTGGAAATTCTTGTTTTTCAATTTTTTTTGGATTCACTACAATCATGAAATTTGTTGAAGCAAGTGTATTGTCACCTATGTTTTCAATACTAACAAGTATTGGTCCTATCTCTTTGTCAGAAAATGTGTATTTCTGTAAGTTACTTTTTGGAGGAGCATTTACTTGACCGTTTATTTTTTGTCTGAAAATCTCATTTTGACCTTGCTTTAGTACAAAATCATAACTTGTTACCTTGGTCTGCTTTGCTGCAACATAAAGTTCTGTTATGTCTGTAAAAAATTTTGTTTCTTTGCCACTCTCAATAGTTGTTGGGTCCCACCACAAATCCACCTGATATTGTAGATTAGTTACATGTGATAAAGGCAAGATTACATCCTGACTAGGAGTAATTGAAAAAATCATTTCAGAGTTTGAAACTTTACTGGCTGAATCTCGAATGGACAGTAGTTTTTCTTTGGATAAAATCATGTGAACTGTTCTATCCTCATTAGAAAAATCATCAGTCACTATGGAATCTTCAGGTAATGGAATTCCATTTATAGAAACATCGTATTTTGTTACAAGCAGATCAGGAAATAATTTTGAGATGTGTAATTCTTCATGGACTGTATTTGTTTGCTCAATGTTTTTTTGGCTCCAATCAAATGGCATTTTAAATGAAATTTTACTATTTTCAGTGTCATAATCAAAATTATTGACTTGATCATACCAAGATGTGACTCCTAAACGATACTGTTCTTTGTCATGACCAGTGACATCGTATGATGTTTTATCTGCAACACTGATGGCACCAGTATAAGTTACTCTCTCATCAAGAATCTTGTTATCCCTATCAAGAGTCAGAATATCAATATCAAACTTGTATAATCCTCCTGAGGAAAAAACTGGTCCTTCCAAAGTGACTGGATTGACTCCATCACTCATCCAGCCTCCAAGCAAATTATTTTGAGAACCATGAACTGTGATTTCTTTAGAGTCAGTACTGTTAATCTTTAAGATTAAATTTCCTAATTCATCATGAAACATGTAACGAAATATTCGCTCATTGTCTTTTGTTAGCTCGATGATATATGTGACATGTTCAATTATTGCATCAGTATCAGCATCAAAAAATCTCACCAAAATTCTTTGTTCAGGATCATTAGGATCAAAAACTGGTGGTGAAATAGAAAGTTCTATGGATGCATTTCTATCCCCTATAGTTACTGGAGGTAATGTTTCTGCTCCAATTCCATGTCCCAAAACATTTTGAGTAGGCACAAAAAATAATGCAAATATCACAATCAATCCAAAATAGGCGTAATTCATTTCAAATTTGAGCATGCAATCATCCTAGTATTTCAAAAGAGTCAATTATTGAGCGGTATTCTGATTTTATTTCTGTCTCCATCTCTGATGGGGACAGACCAGTGTATTGAAGCATGTATAGTCGATTATTTTCTAGATACAAAAACTGCTCTCCATAATTATCTTGTATTTCTGAATGAGCATGTACCCCAAAAATAGCCCAATCATTAGAAGCAGATACTTGTTTTATCGGAACATCTACACCAAATGTATTGTTCATAGTTTCAATTTGTGTATCGATGTAATTTGATAGCTCAAAAGAAGATTTTTGGCTAATATCAAAAACAGCAATCATAAAACGTGTTTTGTTGTTTTGATCCAGATAAATCCCGTCAAGAAAACCTTTTGTTTTTAGTGATTGCATGTTTCCATCGTCTAGATCATCAGACATGGAATGTATGTTCCAACTGTCACTTGGTATTGAAATTTGAAATCCCAAGTCATTATCTTTATAGATATTATTTGAAAGAGAATTATCTTGTGCTGTATTAAACAATGTTATTTCACCAAATCCCGACATGACAGATGTTGTATCTAAAACTGTTTCATTCTCATGTTTTAGAAAATATACTAAATCATAGATTCCCAGACCCATCACGCTAGTAACTATAGTAATGATGATTGACCATCTAACAATGCGTAATTCAGATTCAGGTTCCATGATGTTTAGATTAGATTAACTTTTTCCCCTTGATTAGCAAATGTGTTAGACGGGTAGTTTTTCATGAGTCACTAATGAAAGATTTTTTCTTTATTTATTAATCATGAATGTCATTTGATGTTTCTACTAGTACAAACATCATTCATCATATCCAATTTAGATAGATCTGAATCTTTTTCTTTTATTAAAAGATTAACACTTTAGATTATTTTTATCGTTTAATATATTCCAAAATTCAAAGCCTGTGGATTGTTCTGTTACCGAATAAGGAATGCCAATTATCGTAGTTTTAAACTCGGTTATGACATCTAGTTTTTGGGGATCAATTCTGATTGTTGGTGAGGATCCCATGAGCATGTGATCAAAAGTCATGAAAAGTGCCTGTGATTCGGCATACGAATCAGACCTGTATTTGCCATCTACTTCTAAAACAGAATACGGCATAATGCTTGCAGCATCTACCATGAATGTTCCTAAAACATCATCTTCATAAAAAATTATTATGTTAAACTGATTAAAATTAGCTGGAAGAAATGAGTTATTACAAATTTTAATTTTATCATCAGTACTCATTACAAAAAATCTGAAATTATTATCAATCCCACTTAGTTCTAATTTTTCTAAAGCATAGATGTTTAAAAATGAAAAAGATACTGTGCCAAATATAACAAGTATTGAAACTATTATTATAATTTTTTGTCTTTCCATCATGATATCACTTATTCTAAACACATACGAAACAGATTAGAAATAGGAAAAGGTATCTGCAAATCTGTCTTTTATTTTATCGCTTGTTGTTGGTTCTGCTTTTGAAAGTAATACTAGTGCTTGATCGTAATTATACATCTCATATCTTTTCTTAAAATCTTGAGTTTTTTTAACAATGTTTCTTTGAATCATATTGGTCAAGGCAAGAGAGGTGGTACTGGGACTCTTGCCTATGTTTTGTCTAATTTCGTTAAAATCAGCTTGTTTCTCTTGAAGCAAGAACAGAATAATTTTTCTATATGTCTCTTTTTTTGAGTAAATTAAAAGAAAGTCATCTTTCGGATCAGAGTCTGGAAGAAAAAACCATGTTTTACGATTTTCTCTTCGTATTCGTATGGAATCATTTTTTTCTAAAATCTTTATGTGATGACTAAGTATGCCGTTTGTCAATCCTGTTTTCTTTTGAATATCACAGTAACAAAATCCCTGATTTTTTTCTATTATGGCACAAATCGTCTTTCTCTTTTGATTAGATTTTCCAAGTTCCATCATAATTAATCAGTCCTGAAAATTCCCAGAGAAAATAATGAGAGCATCAACAAGATCAAACCATGTGTGAGTAATGAATCCATGTTTATGTATGATTCCTGAAAGAATAATAGAAAATTAGCAGTAGACACAATTTCAGCTGTAGTTATTGCAGCAAAGGCACACATGACAAAAAATAACCTGCTAGTTCTATATTCTAGATAGGTCATGGCACCAACCACGGACAGAAATGAACCTAAAATAATACTTGTAATATGGATTCCAAGATGGATACCATGACCTTCAATAAAATGAGGAATTGATAGAGGTATTGTAATTACACCTAGTGATATAGCAAGCAAAAAGAGAATCTTTGATTTGCCTTTGTTATCAAGATGACTTTTTTGCATGTAGTTTCTCTATTTTAGGGGTTAATAAAAAAAGTAGTAGAAACATCGAATGAAATTGGTAAATTCATTTAGGAATGAAAATTAGAAATGTTTAGTTAATCACATGATGTAGATTCCAAGTTCATGTCACAAAAATATGGAAGTGAGAGAGTAGGCTACGTATTTGCAATATTGTCAGCTATAATGTTTGGTTCAGTATCAGTATTAGCAAAGCCTCTTGTATCTTCAGTTGATCCTGTTTTACTTGCATCTCTGGTGTATATCATATCTGCAATTACGTTGAGTCCTTTTGCACGAAAGCAAAAGCAAAAATTGACAAGAAAAGATTTTTTGGTGATTCTATCCATTACAGTTTGTGGCGCTGTGATTGCACCAAGCTTGTACTTTGTAGGATTAACACATGCAAGTGCATCAGATGCAGCGATAATTGCAAATGGCGAAGTGTTTTTTTCTGTTTTGATTGCGATAATATTTTTCAGAGAAAGATTAAGAACGGTTGGATGGATTGCAGTTCTTTTAGTTCTATCTGGGATGGTAATCATAACAACAAATATTAATTTTACAGATTTTACTTTGCAGCAAATACACTACAAGGACATGTTGCTAATTGGTTCTATGTTATTTTGGGGATTAGATAATAATCTTAGCAGATACATTGCACAAAAAATGGATGTTGCAAATATTGTACAGATAAAATCTGCAATAGGAGGAGTCATGTTACTTGTAATTGCATTATTAGTATTTAGAGTAGATATTAATTTGGAAGCAGAACAGATAATTCCAATTTTAGCACTAGGCTCTGTTGGGTTTGCAGCATCTCTTTTCTTTTTCTTGCAAGGGCTAAAGAGGATTGGCACAGTTAGAACAATTACAATATTTTCAATGTCATCAGTGTTTGGTCTGATTGCATCTGGTATGTTCTTGGCAGAGCAGATTAGTGGGTATCATATTATGGCAGTAGGAATTATGATTTTAGGAATTTATCTTGTGAGTAGAAAAGATACTGTAATTAGCCCTATGTAGAATACAATTATTGTAATGTATAATGCACATTACAAAACAATGCCATTCCATTTGATAGTGTCTTGGCAGTTATACGATATCCATCTTGCAGTCCTTTGCCGCAAATATAGCACTCTACTTCAGAGACACTTGATTTTATTTCAGATGTTTTTTTAAAGTATAGATCTTGCATCAATGTTGATTTTGTCCCCTGCATGGTCATGGGAATATACGTTCAATTATCATATAAAGGTACCGTACTATACCGTAATTGATTGTGGCTAAAACCACCTCATCAATTTAAATAATAAACGAGTAGAATTTTGTCTATGGGTGGACACCTTTGGAAATTCTCAGCCGAAAGTAATACCACTAGAGTTATCTGAAAATCAATTTCAAATATACAATAAAATTTCTAGAAACTATTCACATTCATTTCTCTTTGAATCACTAACAGGTCCAGAAATACTAGCTGAAACATCTGTAATGGGATTTGATCCCAAAATAATTCTCAAAGGATATTCAGACAAAGTAGAAATTACAAGAGATGACAAAACTGAAACTATTCAAACAAATGACCCATTTGAGGAGCTAAAAAAACTATTAGGAAAATCAGAAGATCAAAGTTATAGATATTTGGGTGGTGCAGTAGGTGTTGTAAATTATGATGCAATCAGACTGATAGAAAATATTCCAGATACTCATGATTCACCACAGCCATTAATGGAGTTTGGAATATATGATGACGGAATATTATATGATAATCTACACAAGAAATTATTTTATTTTTATCATAATCAAAATAGATTTGAACAATTCAAAATGAATGATGATTTATTTGAAGATTTTAAAGCAACTGAAATAGTACCTAACATGAACCAAGAAAAATTCTCAAATATTGTAAACAAGGCAAAGCAGTACATTCATGATGGAGATATATTCCAAGTGGTATTATCTAGAAAGTTTACATTTGATACACATGGAGATAATCTAGCACTATACAAAACACTACGAAGACTAAATCCATCACCATACATGTATCATCTAAAACAAGATAGCAAAATAATCATTGGAGCATCACCTGAAATGTTAGTAAGAATCACAAATGACAAAGTAGAGACATTCCCAATTGCAGGAACTAGAAAAATTACAGATGATGAGGAAAAAAACAAACAGTTGGCAGATGAATTACTCCATGATGAAAAAGAGTTAGCAGAGCACACCATGTTAGTGGATTTGGGAAGAAACGACATAGGTAGAGTATGCAAGTATGGAACTGTACACACAGAAGAATTAATGCAGATCAAGCGATTCAGCCATGTACAGCACATAGTAACACATGTTGTAGGTAATTTGGCGCCTGAAACTGACATGTTTGATGCGTTTAAGGCAGTTTTTCCAGCAGGAACTGTATCAGGGGCTCCAAAAGTCAGAGCCATGGAGATAATTGATGAATTAGAATCTGAAGCAAGAGGACCATATGCAGGAGCAGTGGGATATTTTTCATTTAATGGATGCTGTGATTTTGCAATTGCAATTAGAAGTATATTCATAAATGGCAACAAAGGATTTGTGCAATCAGGGGCAGGAATTGTCTCAGACTCTGTTGCAGAAAACGAATTCAAAGAAACGGAACATAAAGCTGGTGCGATGCTTCAAGCACTAAGGGAGGCAACAAAATGAAATTTCTAATTATTGATAATTATGATTCGTTTGTATACAATATTGCTCAATACTTGGGTGAGCTAGGAGTAGATTGTGATGTTATTAGAAATGACAAGATAACACTAGAACAAATAAAACAAAACAATTATGATGCAATAATCATATCACCAGGTCCAGGAACTCCAGCAGACAGAAAATATTTTGGAATATGTAGTGATGTAATCAAAGACATGGGGCCTACCACTCCAATATTAGGAGTATGTTTGGGACACCAGGGAATCATTGAGGCATTTGGAGGTAAGGTTACAAATGCAGGTTGTGTAAGACATGGTAAGACCAGTCCAGTTGTGCATATAGATTCAGAATTATTCAAAGATGTCAAGAATCCATTTAGGGCGACAAGATATCATTCACTAGTTGGTGACAAAACAATAATTCCAGACGTATTGGAAGTGACAGCTACTGCAGCTGATGATGGAGAAGTTATGGCAGTAAGACACAAAAAATATCTAATAGAAGGAGTGCAGTTTCATCCCGAATCAATTATGACAGAGGATGGAAAAAAGATCCTCTCAAATTTTATAAAACAGGTGAAAAACAAAAAATGATTTCAGATTTAATTTCAAAGCTACAACAAAAGACAGATCTTACATATGATCAGATGAATTATGTCATTACAGAAATTTTATCAGGTAAAACAAATGACAAAGAAAACTTGGATTTTTTATCTAATCTAACAGAAAAAGGTGAAACCGATGATGAGTTGCTTGGAATGCTTGATAAAATGCGGGAATTTGCCCTTAAAGTTGTGCCTAAAAACAAGGGAAAAATAATTGACATGTGTGGTACGGGAGGAGATAACCTTCAAACCTTCAATGTATCCACTACTGCCTCTTTTGTGGTAACAGCGGCTGGAGGAATTGTAGCAAAACATGGCAATCGTTCTAGTTCAGGCGTTTCTGGAAGTGCAGATATTTTTGAATATTTTGGATATGATCTAAACTCAGAGCCAGATAGAATTGCAGACATACTTGAAAAACATAACATTTGTTTTATGTTTGCACAAAAATTTCATCCGGCAATGAGACATGTATCAAATGCAAGAAAGCAGTTAGGAAAAAGATCAGCGTTTAATCTTTTAGGTCCATTATCAAATCCAGCTTGTGTTAAAAATCAAATGATAGGGGTTGGAGCTATTGAGTTTTTAGACAGATTGCCATTAATTCTAAAAAGAAATGGAGTAGAAAATATCATGACAGTTCGCTCTGATGATGGCATGGATGAATTTTCTACTAGTGCAACAAATAGAGTATGCATTTTAAGAAATGACAAAGTATTGATGAATTCAATTGATCCCCAAGTAGTAGGACTACACAAATCAACACTAAAAGACATTCAAATTAAAACAAGAGAAGATGCAATAAAGGCATTTGTTGGAGTGTTAAACAATACTGCAAATCAAGCCATGATAGAAACAACAGCTCTTAATGCAGCTGGGGGATTAATTGTTGCAAACATTGTAAATAATTTTGAGGAAGGAGTTGAATTAGCATTAAACACAATTAAAGATGGAAAAGCATTCAAACTATTAGAAAGATTTGTTGCAGATACGGGAGATATTTCAAAATTAAAGGAGATGATATGATGACTGAAAATATTCTAAGAAAACTAGTAAACAATTCACAAGCTGCAATTGATGATGGAGTGTATGATATAGATGTAAAATTGCAAAAATCAAACAAGGATTTTTTACAAATAATAAAATCAAATAAACATGCAACGCTACTTACAGAAATAAAATTTTCATCCCCATCTTTGGGTAAGATTAGAACATTATCAAACCCAGTTAATATCGCAAAACAAATGATTGCAGGAGGCTCTAAAGCACTGTCTATTCTTACCCAGCCTCATATGTTTAATGGCTCACCAGAGTACTTTATGCAGGTAAGACAAGCAGTAGATGCCCCATTATTGATGAAAGACATTATGATTGATACGGTACAGATTGACGCTGCAGAAAAAATAGGGGCAGATTACATGTTAGTTATTCAATCATTATTTGATCAAAGATTGCTCAAAGATATTGATGAGTTCATTAAATACGGTCACAAAAAGGGGCTGAAAATTTTACTAGAGGTTCACACGAAACAAGAATTTCAAAATGCGCTAAAAACTGAATCGGATCTAATTGGAATTAACAACAGAAATCTAGACACACTAGAGATTGACCTTAAAACTACAGAAAGAATACTAGAAGGATACAAAAAGACAAGGCCAATACTATCAGAGAGTGGAATTGAAACCCCTAAAGATATACAATATCTAAAAAAGTGTGGAGCAGATGCATTTCTAATAGGATCTAGTATAATGAAAAGCGATAATATCGAAGAACATGTCAGAAAATTGGTGAATGCATATTGAAGTATCCTAAAGATGGGAGATTTGGAGAGTTTGGCGGTAAGTACATTCCAGAGACACTAGTTCCTGCAATTGAGGAATTAGAAGAAAATTATCTTAAATTCAAAGACAATAAAGATTTCAAAAGAGAATTAGATTATTATCTCAAACAATATGCCGGAAGGCCAACTCCGTTATACTATGCAAAAAATTTATCAGAAAAATGTGGCGGCGCTAAAATTTATCTAAAAAGAGAAGACCTCTTGCATGGCGGAGCTCACAAAATAAACAATACACTAGGCCAAGCACTACTTGCAAAAAAAATGAATAAAAAAAGAATCATTGCAGAAACAGGTGCAGGCCAACACGGAGTAGCTACTGCAATGGCATGTGCTGTTTTGGGAATGAAATCCGAAGTATACATGGGATACAAAGATACCATACGACAAAAGCTAAATGTCTACAGAATGAACATGCTTGGTGCCAAAGTTCATCCAGTAAAATCGGGCTCAAAAACTCTCAAAGACGCAATCAATGAGGCAATCAGGGACTGGATTACAAATGTAGAATCTACATATTATTTGCTAGGCTCTGCAGTAGGTCCTCATCCATATCCTGTAATGGTAAGAGATTTTCAAAGCGTGATAGGAGAAGAAATCAAAGTGCAGATGAAAAAAATATCAAACAAAACACCAGATATTGTAATTGCATGTGTTGGTGGAGGATCAAATGCAATCGGGACATTTTATCCACTAGTTGATACAAATGCAGAAATTATTGGAGTCGAAGCCGCAGGTAAAGGATTAAAATCAAAATATCACTCTGCAACATTATCAGCTGGCAGTAAAGGGGTGCTTCATGGAATGATGACATATCTATTGCAAGATGATGAAGGACAAATCACAGAAACGCACAGTATTTCAGCAGGATTGGATTATCCAGGTGTAGGCCCAGAGCACTCTTATCTAAAAGATACCAAGCGAGTAAAGTATCACTCTGCAACAGATGCCGAAGTAATTGATGCATTTTTGATGTTGACTAGAACTGAAGGAATAATTCCAGCTCTAGAGTCAGCTCATGCGATAGCTGAAGCAATGAAGGTTGCAAAAAAGAGTAAAAAATCAGAATCAATTGTAGTTACACTTTCAGGAAGAGGAGACAAAGATGTAGAAGAAGTACAAAAATATCTGAGCAAACATGTCAAGAATTAAAGAAAAATTTGCAGAACTCTCTGCAAAAAAAGAAAAGGCATTAATCGCATATATCATGGTCGGATATCCAAGTGAGAATGCAACGATATCTGCAGTAAGAGGACTAATCAAAGGTGGAGTAGACATTATAGAATTAGGATTTCCATTTTCAGATCCTCTAGCAGATGGCCCTATAATTCAAAATGCTAGTACTGTATCGTTAGATAATGGAACTAAAATCAATAAATTTTTCAACATTGTAAAAAAGATTAGAAAAGAAACAGACATACCGCTGATTCTAATGACATATACCAATATTTTGTATCATAAAGGATATTCAAAATTTATTGTAGAGGCTAAAAATGCAGGAATTGATGGATTCATTCTTCCAGACATGTCCATTGAAGAATCAAAAGAATATCTTGCATCTGCTAAAAATATAGCAGACACAATATTTTTGGTATCTCCAAACACAACAAAATCAAGGATAGAAATAATCGCAAAATCATCTTCAGGATTTTTGTATTTAGTTGCAGTGTATGGTACAACTGGAGTAAAAATAGGAATTCAAAATTATACTCTAAATGCAATCAAAGAAGTTAAAAAAATTACCAAGGGAAAGATTCCAGTTGGGGTAGGATTTGGGGTTTCAACTCCTGAGGATGTCAAAAAATATATCAAAGCAGGAGCTGATGCAGTAATTGTAGGTAGTGCATTTTTGAAACTAATTGAAAAGATACCTCAAAACAAACTCGAATCAAGCATTGCAACATTTACAAAAAGTCTCAAAAGACAAACCGTCCAAACATGACTGTTTTTAAAAATTCAATGAATCAGTAACGAACTTTGCCACATTTTCTACATGATAATGTGCCATTAGAGACATATTCATGGTTACAAGGCTCAGATTCTACCATCATAATTCAATTCCAAAAAATTGTAATATTATTGAATAACGATGGAAACTTTGAGTGGGTATACAAAATCATTTTACATAAAACCAATGATCAAATCAATTAAAGATTCAAAATGAATAACAAATATTGGATTTAAATACACAGATTTTGATGATAAACTATAACAGTTCGTTAAAGAGTAGTGGTCTGTTATTTTCAACGGGATACAGGGGGAACTCTATTTTAGGTCAAGACCACTATCTAGATGTACTCAGCATACAGATACGTATTGTAAAATAAAAAATACACGTTAAAAAGTCCAAACACTCGTTAAAAAAAATAAGAAATTTTATACGCATGTAAGATCTCCACGCTAGAATAAGAGATCGTATCATTTCAGTGTCTGATCAGCAAAACATACAAAAACCAGATACTTGTTTTCTTAATGTGCAGACGAAGCTTATTTTTGTTACAGGGGGGGTAATGTCAGGCCTTGGAAAAGGTGTAACGACATCATCGATTGCAAAATTATTACAATTAGCAGGTCAAAAAGTGTCTTGTGTCAAAATAGATCCCTATCTTAATTATGATGCAGGAACCATGAATCCGGTTGCTCATGGGGAAGTCTTTGTAACAGAAGACGGTGGCGAATGCGACATGGATATTGGAAACTATGAAAGATTTCTAAATCAGAGCATTCCAAAAAGTCACAACATTACCACAGCTCAAGTATATTCAGCAGTAATTGAAGCAGAAAGAAAAGGAGAGTATCTAGGGGCATGTGTTCAAATAATTCCTCACATCACAGATGAAATCAAAAATAGAATTAGAAAAATTGCTGAAGAAGAAAAACTTGATTTTTTGATTGTAGAATGTGGAGGTACGGTAGGAGACATAGAATCATTGCCATTTTTAGAGGCGCTAAGACAGATGAGAGTTGAAGAAGGACCACAAAATGTAATTTTTGTTCATGTTACACTTGCACCATCATTGGATGTAGTAGGAGAGCAAAAAACAAAACCAACACAGCACAGTGCACAAGAATTAAGAAGAATTGGTATTCAGCCTGATTTTTTGGCAGTAAGATGTACAACACCACTGGAAGAAAAGACAAAGAAAAAAATTGCATTATTTACCAATGTCACTGCAAATGACGTACTATCATGTCATGATGTAAAATCAATTTTTCAAGTACCACAGATATTGTATGATCAAGGAATAATGGATTCTTTATTTACAAAGTTTAGAAAAGTTGGAATGGTAAATGCATCTGCAAATTGGGATAAATGGAATAGTATTGCAGAATCTATGATAAATCATGAAGACCAGAAAGTGAGAATTGCAATGGTTGGAAAATACGTTACACTTGCAGATAGCTATGTTAGTGTAAATCATGCGCTAAAGCACGCAGGTGCAAAGTTAGGAAAATCAGTTGAAATTGATTGGATTGATTCAGAATCAATGACAGATTTTAACAATTTATCAGAATATGACGGCATACTAGTTCCAGGCGGATTTGGAACAAGAGGTTCAGAAGGAATCATAAAAACTGCAAACTATGCAAGAGAGAAAAACATACCATATCTTGGGATATGTTTTGGATTTCAGCTAGCGGCAATTGCATTTGGAAGAAATGTTTTGAAGTTAGATGATGTAAATTCTACTGAAATAAAACCAGATGCTAAAAATCCAATTGTAGATTTACTTCCAGAACAAAAAAACATATCAGATATGGGAGGATCATTAAGGCTTGGCGCAAACGATATTCAAATAAAACCAAATACAATATCACATAAAATCTACAATGCAAATACAATTAGCAAAAGACACAGACATCGATATGAGATCAATAAAAAATACATTCCAGAATTTGAGAAAAATGGGTTGATATTTTCAGCTGAAAGTGATGGGGGCAAAAGAATGGAAATGTTAGAGATCCCATCTCATAAATTCTATCTTGGGGTGCAGTTTCATCCAGAGTTTAACAGCAGACCAGGATATCCAGAGCAAGCATTTGAGGCATTTGTAAAAGCTGCATCTCAGAAATAGAAAATGTGAGATTTTTAATTACTAAACATAGTTCTAGAATGTCTCAATAATGGGAATTACAAAAAATAAATTATTAACAAGACTATTAAATAGTCCAGAAGGATAAATAATGAAAATTTGACAAGATGCACAAATTGTGGAAAAGATTATCAAACAGGGATAAAGAATTTTTGTTCTAATGCTTGTTATGAATCAGATTTACAAAAAAGGATCAAAGATGCGTGTGGTGACGATACAACATATACCAAAAACTTGTCATAATTTCTGTAATACTAAAAAATAAAATCTATTCTATCTTCGATATTTCATAGATTTTTTGTCGTGCGTCTCTAATTGAGACCTTCTTTTTGACATATCCTTTTTTGAGCAAATGGCTAAGTGCCAATCTAACGGTTCTGTCTGGGAGTAGAGTCTTGTTTGCAAGGTCTTTTTGTGTAAGCGCTCCTTCATACTCTAATGTCTTTAGCAATAATTTAGAGCTTGGAGGCATACTAAGTAGTTCTTCAGCCAGATGAACCTTCTTTGCAAGTGCAGAGATTGCAGTAGAGTCTGTTTTGAGTCGGATTATTTTTGCCGGAGGTAAAAACTGAGTACATTCTACCATATTGTTTACTTTGTATCTATCCAATCCATCAAGAACAACTTCACAATGCAGTCTAGCTGAAATATCACTAATTTGAATAGAACTTTTATTGGATACAATGATTGGCCTTCGTGTAATATCTAAAGAGTTAACTGAAATTATCTCAAATACGCCAGAATCCTGAAACAACATAGGTCCACCAGCAGACATTGAATATGCAGAAGACCCAATCGGTGTAGATACAATAATTCCATCGCTGTTATCGTGCCATACTTCTTCATCATTTACACGTAATGTGTGCTCCATAAGCATGGCACTTTTTGATGAAAATACTGCAACATCATTTAAGACGGGATAGACATTTTTTCCATCAATTTTTACTCCTAGTCTTGGAACTTCCTCTACCGTGTAATTTTGTTTTTTTAGTATTCTTACATATGATGGAAACTCCCTTAGATCTATCTGAGCTAAAAACCCACTAGATTCACCCTCACTTATTCCTAAAACGGGGGTTGTTGAATCAAAAGATCTATGAAAATAGTTTCTAACTCCCTTATCTCCACCCAACACCAAAATACAATCAGCTTGTTTTATTTTTGATTTTGCGGTAATTGTAAATGATTCAATTTCTGCATCATCTAAAATTTTTTTTATGATCTTTGCTGCAGAGTCCGTTGTATCAGAACCATAGATTCCTATTTGCACAGAGAAATAAAACTAGGAGTACAATAAAAGGGTAAAGTGCTAAATCGTTCTATATTTTACTAGATTGTAAAAATAAGAAGCATTAGTCTCAATTGCACTCTTTTGAGGTATTTTAAGTAGGCCCACTTGTTTTGAGTCAAGTGCAGCCTGTGCAGATCCTCCTGCAAAACACAATGCCCAAAGAAAGTCTTTTTCTTTTAGCATTGTACAGCAAAATGTTGCACAAAAAATATCTCCAATGCCAGTGGTATCATAAACTTCTTTGTTTGGCAATGTTATAGAATAGACTTTGTCCTTTACCAGTAATGAGACTTCAGTTTTGTTTGTAAAAATTACAAATTCCACGCCTTTTTTCTGTAGTGCCATCATTATTTCATCATAAGAGCCGCTAACAATTCTTTGAGATTCATCAGGGTTTACCTTGATTGCATTTACACCAGATAAATCAAGTTCAGTGTTTTCTAAAATTACATTTTTATCTGAATCCACTCGCCTTAAAAACCCCTGAGGATCAACTAGAGTAAAACTAGAGTCTTTTTTTATTTTAGTAAATACATCAGCAGAAATTTCATGAAAGATTGGTGTGACCAAAGAACCATCTGCGTTTATGGTAGTGTATTCAATGGGATCGCACTCATGTAATAATTTAAGCGTTCTATCTGAACCCTTGATATCTATTGCAAATCGAGTAGTAAGTTTCTCAGATATTGCATTTTCAAAATGAATTTTATTTTGAGTTAAATATTGCATTGGAAAGTCTCTACCAAATTTGGTGTAAAGGTCAACATCAAATTTGAGCTGTCTTGCAGCCAATCCACCATAACATGCAGCACCTCCAATTTGTTCATGATTTGTGCCATCAATGGCAATTGTATCAATTGCACAGTGTGAAAATAATGCTAGTTTCATTGGTTATAATTCCAAACAATATCGATTTAGTTTTTTGCATTCTTTTTTTCAAAACATTCCTGACATAATACAATACCCTTCAATATTACCAAATCCACATTTGAACTAAAGCAGACATGACACAAGCCACGCATTATTTATCAATAAGAAATACTGAATCTGGCATTAAAACATGATTAGGTTTTGATTAAATAACAAAAACAAACCCATCAGACTTTCTTAATCATACGCAAGATTATAAGGAGGCAAATTCGATTATTTTCATGCCACTTAAGCGTGCAAGTAGGGGACGTACAAAAGGAGGTAAGGGATCATCAGGCACTATACAGTGCACAAACTGTGGTTGTACAGTACCAAAAGACAAAGCAAAGAAAGTCACATCCAGACTAAATCTAGTAGAACATACTTTGGCTAAAGAACTACGTGCACAAGGAGCATACATAGCATCACCAATGGTACTAAAATGGTATTGTATTTCATGTGCAATTCATTTCAAGATTCTAAAAATTAGATCAGAAGATAGCAGAAGACAACGTGGAAAACTCCGTTAGTAATATTGTGTTTTGTAAATTTGAAATTTTAGTTTTTTGCCTAGCTCAGATCGTGAAACAGTGAATCATTTTGTACATCAATCAATGCTCTATTATTCTTCATTGCTGGGCAATTTAGTAAATCTTTTCAATATAAAAAAACGTTAGTTAATTTGTATTTTATTGACAAAGCAAGACCAAGTCAATATAGAAAGATTATTTTCAAAAAATAGCACTTACTCAGTTTTTTCTTTGATGTTTTTAGCAGTCACAATCATTCTTTGAACTAGGGTAATTCCAGCAATTACTACTACAATAATCACTGCGGGCTCCATGTATCCAATTATTCCAATAATAGCAATTACCAGTAAACGCTCCGCTCTCTCCCCGATACCAACCCCCTGTAGCTTGATGTTTAATGCATCAGATTTTGCTCTGGCATAACTTACCAATAACGACAAAGTAATTGCAAGCATTACAAGATATGGTTCTGCATATCCACCAACTAATAGTCCCAAAAATATTGCAACTTCGGCAATCTTGTCAAACATGGAATCAAGATAAGAGCCCTTTTGGGAAGTTTTGCCAGTTATTCTTGCCACTTGTCCATCAACCATATCAAAAAATCCAGATACAAGTAACAATATTCCACCAATAATCAATCCAAATTCAAGGCCTAGCCCATAGACTAGTGCAGATGCAAGAGCAAATACAAGACCTACCAAAGTCCAAAAGTTTGGTGAGAGACCTGTTGAGGCAAACACCTTTCCAATTTTTTCAAGTGTGGGCTGCAGTATACCTCTTAAATTATTTAACATATAATTTTCCCAGTTAGACTTTTTAATAAAGTGATTTGGATGAGGATAACAAATTTTTCATATTGCAAAAACATCAAGGGACAACTCATTTGTAGTTTAATAGATTCAAATTCATAGCAATTAAAGTAGACATTATTTTTGCTGCAATTGATGCGGTAGCTCCGTTATCATATTGAGGATTTAGCTCCACAATGTCAACTCCTGTTACTTTTTTATTTTCAAGTGAATAAATTAGATCAAAGAGTTCACGCGAGGTCATACCTGCAGCTTCAGGATTTCCAATACCTGGTGCATATGCAGGATCCAATACATCAAGATCAAAACTAGTATACATTGAATCAAATGAAGATGCAAATTCCTTTAAAAGTTGGGGACCTTTTCCTTCTTGCACTTGTTTGTCAGAGATTGTTTTGATGTTGTGTTCTTTTAGAAATTCTAGTTCTTCTTTTACAAATGCTCGTGCACCAACATGTAAGATATTATCTGCACCTCTTTTTTCTACAATTCTTCTAAGATAAGCAGCATGACTTAGTTTGGTGTTTGCATATTCATCACGCAAGTCATAATGAGCATCAAATACAACATAGCCAGTTTCTTTTGGGAAACTCATGTATGTACCATATGTGAGAGAGTGTTCACCACCTAAAATGAACAGTTGCCTGTTTTTTGCAACTAGCTCTTTTGTAATTTTGCCAACCATGTCAATCATCTGACTTGCCAAAACTGTATGAGTTGTATTTCCTAAATCTTCAATGTTTACAGTTTCCAGATCAATGCCAAATTGAGGATGAAATATCTCAATATTGTTAAATGCATCACGAATTACATCAGGTCCGAACCTACATCCAGGTTTGTAAGAGTGAGTAGAGTCAAAAGGAATTCCAAATACAGTTGCCACAGGCTCAGAATCGTCACCAGACGCGGTGATCATGGGATTTCTGTTCATGTATAAATCTAGAAAACTCATTTTTACACCATCAGTTGTGGTCTCTGTGAGAGATACTTTGGAAGGTTTAGTCCAGTGAATGGTTTGTCTTTTGTTTGCTCACTTACTTCATTAATAAAATCATTAAATGTCAATTCTCTAACATCTCCTGTTTGTCTATCTCGAATACTTAGATTTTCCGAATTTGCTTCTTTTTCTCCAATTACAATAGTATAGCGAACCCAATCTTTTTCTGCATCTCTGATTCTTTTTCCGATACTTTCGTTTCTATCATCAATATCAACTCGTATATTGTAAGATGATATTTTATCAGCCAAAGTATCACATATGCCAGAGAACTCTTCTTTTAGTGGAATTACACGCACTTGCGTTGGGGCAAGCCATAGTTGGAATTGGGGTTTTCGTCCTTCCTTGATGTCTTGTGCTGCCTTTTCCAATAACACATAGATTATTCTCTCTATTGCACCACTTGGAGAGTTGTGTAAAATTATAGGATGTTTACGAACATTGTGTTCATCTACAAATTCAATTCCGTAACGATTTCCATTTTCAACATCTATTTGATCAGTGGAAAGTGCAGATGCTTTTCCCATGTTATCGATAAAGTTAAACTCCCATTTTAAAACAAAATAAAAGAATTTTTCTTTCCACATTTCAACTAGTACTGGTCTGCCATGTTTCTTAACTAGTTCTTCAATAGAAGACTTGTTTTCATTATAGAAATCCTCAGTAAATCGTATTGCCATTTCATAGTCAGAGTCTACAATGCCGAGTTCTTTTAGAACATTGCGTGACAAGTCAAATCTAACTTTGATTTCTTGAATAGATTGCTCAATGTCTTTGCAAAAGGCATGACAGTCAGGCATGGTAAACGCGCGCAGTCGTCTTAATCCCATGAGTTCTCCAGATTGTTCACGCCTAAAGCTGTAACGAGTTAATTCGTATAATCTGTATGGCAAATTCTTGTATGACATTTGATATTCATTTGCCATTAGAAATTGTCCAAAACATGCAGCAAATCTCAAAAATAGCTTTTTCCCTTCTGAATCAATGTTGTATTGTCTTGCCGGAAATCTATTGAAATAACTAACCATACTTGGATGATGAGAATCATACATAATTGGAGTCTCAACTTCATATCCGCCATATTCTTTGACTCTGTCAGTGACATATCGTTCAATGAGGGATTTAATCAAACGACCATTTGGGAAAAAGCGCATGTTTCCAGAATCAGAAGCTGGTTCATAGTCTGCAATTGCCATTTTTTTCATCAATGCAACATGTGGCGGAGGTTCATCTACAGATCTCTTTTTTGCGGATTCATATTTTGCAAGCACTTCAAGTTTTGGATGTTTTGAAAAATTAAAATCGCCAATATTGCTCAATGTTCCATCTGGTGAAAGTATTTTCCAATAAGATGTGATTTTTGATTCACCTTTTAGAGCATCAGAAGTCATTTCCTTTTCTTCGTTTGAACTTTTTTCTCCAGTATTTTCTTTTGTTACAACTTTGGAGCTTTCAGCAAGGGGATGCCCCTTTACTTGAACTTTGTATGATTTGGTCCAACCAAATGGAGAATGAGATACTTCCAACTCAGATGCAGAAGATTCCATTTCTTTAAGTAATGATAATGCAATTGAAGGGGCTGCCAAATTTGAGCTAAGATGAGCATATGGATATAACAGTAATTTTTTACAACCGATTTTTTCCATAGAATTTTTTATTTGAGATATTGCGTTTTGTGCAACAGAAGAATCATCTCCTTGTTCAATTGCTATAAATGCAACAACAACTTCCTCTAGTCTTTTTGTTTCAGGGGTAATTTCCTCAGCACTTTTGATCTCTTTTTTTGTAGGAGTGTATTCTATGCTGTCACAGTGTAGTTGTAATATACGCACAATTTCAAACCAAATAATAATTGAATTAAATCTTTGGCTAGTTTTCCCTACAATGCGATGTAAAAGGCCTTAGAACATGCCTGATTTTGAAGTTTTCAGACGGTGAAAAAGCATGCATGATAAATGAAGACGTCTAACTTATCGTTAATCCCATTCATATATAGAAAAAGAAAACTCTTCCTTTTCATCTTTTTTGACTATGCTTTTTTCCAATATTATTCTGTGAATTAGATTAGTATTAGTCACAATTTCCAAGCCTTTTAGGTCATCTTTCTTTGAAGACATTTCTGCTCCAAGAATTTTGATGACATGATTTGAAAGATCATCTAGATCTTTTTTGGTATGTGTTGCCTTGTGTAGGAAAAAAGTAATGCTAATTGACAAGGGCTTTCCTGCACATCTTTTCTTTACGTTATCAACGTTCTTGCCTAGTTTGGTAAAAATGGCTTCACGAATCATTAGTTTGGTTTCTTTAGCTTTTTTTCCTGCAGCCACTGGAACCAGTCCACTTACCTTGATATTCTGTAGTAAAACATCGCCTTTCATGATATTCGTAAAAGTAAGATCAATTTAATTCGGGATCATAATAAAATATGATTGAAAAGTTTACTTTTTGAATTATTTAATAAAATACATGTTTACACCTAAATTATACAAGCCACATTACTATTTTTAAAAAAGGTAATCATACAGGCATGATTATATCAGGATTTGATAAGATATAGAATCAGACCTTTTGTTTTTCAATCCGGTCTCGTAGTGTAATGATTGATCGTAAAATTAATCCAGATATACCCAAATTCGATATGAGAAACTGCACCGTACGATTAAGTGAATCTTCTCCACGAAATCCTTCATCATAAATCATCTCTACTGATCCCTTATCAGTTTCAACAAAGGATGTGATTAGTGAATAGGGTCCCAATTTCTCGTCTATTTTTTCTAAATATAGACGAAGTTCAACTTTATGTACGGAAAATCCTTGGTCTACAAAATTACCTGAAGAAAACAACACCTCAACCCCGTCAGGTTTACGATTTATTCTTTGAGGATTATGTAAATCAATAATATTCATTTTGGGTTATAGATAGCCTCCAAAACGATGTTCAAAATTTGTCAGTTTAATCTCAAGATAAGATAAATGATTCAGAGTTTAAAGCTTAGTCTGAGATGTTATGTGTTTTGGAACATCAGGATTAGCATAGAATCATTCTACATATGATTTTTTTGAACATGCGTTTAGAATAATGCCAAATTATACATGTAAGAAATAAAATGTGTACATTCACATAAGCAAAGATAGTGATTAGATCGCATTTATTTTGAGATCATATGACACAAGCTTAATCTGTAGTAATTCTGGATTCAGGATAATTGTCACAAGAAAAGAACCTTACAGATTATTTGAGTAAAAAAGTATCACAGTATTATAGACCCAATATTCTAATGCTAGCTGAATCGGTAAAGCTTTCAGAAGCGTGCACCATATTAAAAAAGAAAGATGTAGATGAGATCATCATAGTTGATGATTCGTATAATCCTATAGGAATAGTCACAGACGAAGATATTTTAACAAAAATAAGCGAATCTCTTGTCAATCCTTCCAAAACAACGTTAGGAGACATCATGATATTTCCTTTAATTTCGATCAGAGAAAATCAAGTTCTTTCAGAAGCACTTGAATTAATGCGTGAGAAAAAGATTAGAAAATTGGCAGTAATGTCAAACAGTAATTTAGTTGTAGGAATACTTTACTTGGATACAATAGTTAATCTTGTTAAAAAATCATTGGTAAAACAACAAAAACAATCGACGCTTTGGGGCGTCATTTGGAATCTTGGAGTTGTCTTACAATTCACAGGTGTCTTGATGTTCATTCCTGGAATTGTTGCAACGTTGCTAAATGAACCAATAGTTGCAACAGGAATATACCTAATGTCTGTCTTGCTCATAATTTCCGGTTTTTTCATGAATTCCTATGGTGAAAAGCAACCCATTACATTAAGAGGAACTGCAATTCTGGTATTTGCAAGCTTTGTCATCTTGGTTTTGTTTGGCATGATACCTCAGCTTTTTGTGATACAGTTTGATTCCAGTGATCCTGTAGAATTATTTGCTGATGGATTTTTTGAAAGCTCATCAGGATTTTCAACTACAGGATATTCACTGTTACCAAATCCAGAAGAATTACCGAAAAGTTTTATTTTTTATCGTGGATATGCACAATTTGTTGGTGGACTAAGCTTCATCTATCTGATTGTAACTGCGTTTTATTCAGAAAAGCGAATCAATACGATGAAAGGATTCATTTCAGGAAATATTCCCCATCTAAAAGAATTATTTGCGATAATTACAATTATTTTTTCTATTTATGCAGTAATCATTGCACTACTCTTATTCTATTTAGGTGGAGGGGACATATTAGTTGATTTTGCTTTGGCGTTTAGTGCACTCTCCACTGGAGGCACAAGTCCAGATTCTAAAATATTTCAGGAATTTACAACGCCCGAATATGTTGTGGTGATTGCTGGAATGATATTAGGCGCACTCCCATTTGGATTTCATTATGCATTTGTTAGAACAAAATTTCTTTCGATTAACTTAACAAAAGAAGTTTCAGTGTATTTTTGCCTTTTAACCGTTTTTTGTATCATATTCATATTTGCAATGGATACAAATTGGTTGGATAGTATATTTAATATGGTTTCAGCTAGTACCACCACAGGATTTGCCACAACAAGTCTTGAGAATTTGAACCCAATAGCATTTACCATCATCATTATTGCCATGGTAATGGGAGGATGTGGATTCTCAACAACAGGAGGCATAAAGATTTTGAGGTTTTCACAATTAGCTAAAGTGAGATATATTTTTAGCATAAAATCTGTAAAGATATCAGAATCAGATAGGAAAGATATCATATCTGGAATTATAATATTGGCACCGTTGCTCATTATGCCATTACTAGTTGCAACATACATGACCTCTATTGGATATGACTTTCAAAATGCATTCTTTGATGGGGTCTCTGCAATAACAGGCACAGGACATGGAGCAGGAACAGTTAGTTTTGCACTTGATCCATTCATGACAACGGTTTTTGGAATTTTGATGATTCTTGGAAAAGCTGAGATAATTTTACTTGCGTACATATTTGTCCCAAAACTCATGAAATAGACATGCAGGAACATAGTATTTGAATAGGTGTTTGATGTAAAAAATTATTTGTGTTGGGAAATCTTTTTTGTTTTATGAAATATTTTGGCGCCCATTTTGATAGTTTTTAATTGTTTTATCACACCTAGACCAATTTTTAAAAATTTGAATACAGAAAAAATTGGAATTAATGCCAACATCAAAATATCAATCCAATATTTTTTTACAAATTTTTTTGGATTTTTTATTTTTCTGTACTTGAGAATAAGATCAAAAACAAGCAAAATGAGAATTGGCCATATCAAAAACTCAAAAAATTCTTTAAAGGTATCAGGAATTGGCAAAATAGGGCTTTCTAGCCCAAATGCATGATATTCAAATGCCAACAATCCAATAAAAAATAATGATGTAAGTACAAGTATCATCAAATCCAAAATTTTGGAGTTCACGTCATCAACACTATTAATCACAGTATTAAATTTATGAAAAACTACAATCAGATTATCTGAAAATACATGCACTAACAGAAATAAAAAGAAAAATTAAAACTTGTCAAAACGAGCACGTTCTAGGTCTCTATCGTCTTTAGATTCTTTTTTCCATTCTTTATAATGATCTTTACAAAGAACAGTCTTTTTACCTACAGAACTTACATGCAATCCTGCATTTTCTACTTTGGTGGTGTTTAATGAACGAGCACCTTCTTTTTCACAGCCCTCGACATTGCATTTAGCACCTTTTGAAATAATACCCATGATTATGCATAAACAAGATGTTATTTATATTTGAAAATTTTATAGATATGGCTTGATCTACATCAGGTTTACAAAATAGGATTAGATTCAAGTGGTATACATCGTTTATAAGAGGAATATTTTTTTCTGAGATTATGGGTGGAACGAAAAAAGTAACTGCAGCAAAACAAGAAAAGAATCAAGGCACAAAAGATGCAAAGGATTCAAAAAAGGGTAGAAAAGACAAGGGAGAAGGCGGACCACGTAAAGCAGAAATTACAGTAATGGTAAATGAAAAAGAAGCAATTAAAATAATTCAAAACTCAAAAGTTGTAACATGTCATGATCTTGCAAGACAAACAGGAGTTAAAATTTCAGCAGCAAATGCATTTTTAATAGAATCAACAAAGAAAGGGCTTGTCAAACGTGTTGGCGGATATAGCGGTCATCGCATATATCAAGCAGTTTCCTCATAGAGACAAAAAACATCTCCAGGTTTCACATCTTTTAGTGCATCAATGTTTCCTAATATTTTTCCAATCGGTGTCATTATTTTTCCAGGTGAAGTATCATCAATGAAAAAGCAAATGCTTCCAGCAGATGATAAAAATGCAATGTCTCCTTTTTTGAATTCTTTTGTAGATCTTTCAATTCCAGAATCAACGATAGTTTCAAAGTACGCTATACTTTTTCCTAGAAAATGAGCATGACCTTCCAATGGTAAAGATCTCATTATTGTACCGACGGTTCTTGGTGACAAATGTCGTTTTAGATCACATTGAATCTTTGCTTTTCCTTTAATTTCCAAGATTATCTGTTTTCTTGAGACTGATGGTGAACTCAATTCGTATTTTAGAATTATTGGATTATATAACGCTTTGAGAGAAATTGTGTACTTGTCTGATGCTAACGAAGCTGAACTAATTGTAGAAGAACCAGAAGAATATGTAGAAGCTCCAGAAACTGAGGAAATTTTTGACGGAGATGTAGAAGTAAACACCGGATTAAACAAGGCATTAGATACTTATCGAAAATTAATTGAAAAAAATGAAGGTCTAGAACCACTAACTGAAAAACAACAAGAGGCACTAGAAAAAAGAATCAAAGAGATTGAAACACGAGAGGTTGTAGAAACAATTGAAGAACACGAACCAATAGAGATTCCTTGTGAAAAAAACAAGATTACAATTGGACCACCAACATTAACAAGATTTGAAAAAGCAAGAATTATGGGAGCAAGAGCATTACAATTATCACTAGGGGCGCCACCATTTATTCCAATTCCAAAAACTGCAAGAATATCACTAGATATTGCAATGGAGGAATTAGAACAAAGAGTAATCCCAATAACCATTAGAAGAGTACTCCCAAATGGAGATTATCAAAACATACCAATCGATTATTTTGATTAAGTGAATCAATCGTCGATAAAACTTAATAGAACACAAAATTGCGAATTATTGAATAATGCTCATGGAAGAGATTAAGGAAGAATATGGTCAAGAGCAGATCAACAAATCTGAGGATACCATAGTTTACATTCGAAACGACCCAGTTATGCAATCAGCTATAGAGCTCCTGCCCATATTGGGAAATAAAAAGAAAGTAATTCTTAGGGCAGTTGGCAATTCAATTCCAAATGCAGTTGCAGTGGCAAACATCATAACAGAAAAGATGCTACATGGGAATTCCAAAGTTCAAAAAATAAAACTGGACACTGAAGCTGCGGCAGGTATTGGAAGAATGACTTCAAATATTGAAATTATTTTACTTAAAATCTAGTAAACGCTTCCAGGACCTTTTAGAAGCATATTTTCGCATTCTTTGCAAACTTTTTCATCAATGTTTGATTCAAGATTGTGATGAATTTCACAAATCAACAAACTTGATTTGATATAATTACAAAGACCAATAAATTTTGAAAGACTAGATGGGGTATATGCCATATCAGATGAGAGACTATCAGTTAGTTCATTGATAAGAGTAGAAACTTGTTTTTCTGCCAAAAGTTTTGCAATCAAAGACGGATCACCACGTGTTCCACGGATGTAATTGCTTATAGCTGCTTGTGTGACACCAAGCATTTTTGAGATTTCATCTTCACGAACGCTATGATCTTCTGCTAGTTTTTTAGCAAGAATTGCTCTTAATGCAGGAATCAATGTTTTTGATTCTATTTCTGCGGGAAGTAACATTAACACACAAAGTTTGGATAAGGGATTTAAAGTTTGCAATGAGTAAAGTTGCCTAAAGTGTAAATCAATCAATTCATTAGGCTAACCTATTTTAGTTTCAAAAATATAATTGAGACATTGGAGAGCATTTCTAAAAAATTGTATCAAATGTTAAAAGAATCATGTGAGTCATGCAAGTCAAATACAATAGCATTGTCAGGAGGAGTAGATAGTACGGTAATAGCACATTTTCTGAAAGAACGAAAACCACAGGCAGTTGCAATTATAGCAAAAGACTTTGTTGCAAGTGATCTCACATATTGTCAGAGAGTTTCAAAGGAATTTAACATACCATTAACAATTAAACAAGTAAGCACTACAGACATTCTAAGTGCAATAGAAGAAACAGTAAAAATTCTAAAAAACTTTAACGACATAGAAATTCGAAATAACGTAGTGATGTACCTTGCAATAAAGTGGGCAAAGGAGCAAAACAGCACGGGAATAATAACAGGGGACGGGGCAGACGAATTGTTTGCAGGGTATAATTTTTTGATAAACAAGCCCAAAGATGAACTAGAAAAAGAGATTCAAAGAATATGCTCTATAATGCATTTTCCAACTCAGAAAATAGGTAAAGCACTTGGAATTGTGGTTGAATCACCATTTCTTGATGAAAAAATAATAGAGTTTTCAAAAGCAATTCCAGTAGATCTCAAAATAAGAAACGAGGGAGAAAAAAGACATGGGAAGTGGATTCTTCGTAAAACATTTGAGAAAAATATACCAACACAAATTGTTTGGAGAGAAAAATCACCGATGCAAGACGGTTCTGGAACTGCAGGTCTTTCAAATTTGTTTGATTCAGTGATAAACGATCAAGTATTTTTAGAAAATAAAAAGAAAATAGAAGAAACAGATGGAGTAATAATTAGAACAAAAGAATCCATGCATTATTACAAAATTTACAGAAATTTGTATGGAATACCAGAGAAGCGAGGAATCAGCTCTTGTCCTTATTGTAATTTCAATGTAGAAAATTCAAAATTTTGTCGTATGTGTGGCGCTTTTCCTATCTAGATATTTTTTTTCCATTTTCTTGGTTTTCTTATGAAAATTTTTCTGCACCCATTGCAACAAAAAAAGAGTTTTTTTCCTTCATATTCATGTGTGACAGCTAATTCTTCAGCAAGTTCAATTCCACAAACAGGATCTACTGGCACAAATTTTTCACTGATCAATTCTATTTATAGATATGTAGAAAATGAGAAAAAGATCAAATCAGAAATTATGAGTGAATGATCTGCAGTATCTTCTTTGGAAGCATACCATAATCAGCATCAGGTTCTGAAACTACATACAAAATATCATCATTAATTAAAAAACTAATTGCCAATGCACGTTCTCTTGATGCTAACGCAAAATTTACACGGCCTAGCTGCTTATCGAATTCTTTTCTCATTGTTACTCTTAATGCAAGTTCCATAAAGAGCATCTCATCATCTTTTTCATTTTCTAGTGGAACTACATTTTCTTTCATTCCACCTGCAACTAGTCTGCCTCGCTGATTAATTACTCCAGCAAATCTAATTTTTGGATCTATTAATAAAATAGATTTACAAATTTTTTGATAATCAAAAATCTTAGATGACAAATTCTGTTTATAATTTCAAAGGACCCATTTATTATCTTTCTATGGAGTTAATTACTTGAAAGAAGAAATATGCGTGAGATTACAATGTTAATTTCTTGACTAATGCAAGAAATTCATCTTCAGGCATTGGAGGAATTTTCATTATCTCCAGATTTTCAGAAACATGTTCAGATAACTTTTGCCCTACAAGTGGAGCCAAAACGCCTGGAGATGAACGAATAAACTGTAACGCACGAAGTGATGGCTTTAGTTCATTGAACTCAGGCATTGCACCAGGGGCTAACAATCTTCCTTGCATTAATGGCACACTTGTAAATACTCCAATGTTTAATTTGACTGCAGCTTCTAATACAGAAACAGGTTTTCCATCAAGTGTTTGATTTTTTGCAAGTAATGCTTGATCATAATGCATATTGAATGGGAGTTGAATGAATCTAAAACCATGATTCTCACCCCCAACTTTTTTTGCCAATTCAACCGTATCTTGCAGTGAGAGATATTGTGGATTATCAGAAGAAACACGAAAGCATTCCCATGTGGCCATGCCGTAAAATTTGATCTTTCCTTCTTTTCTTTTTTGTTCATACAATTCAAAGACAGATTTGAGATTTTCCAAAAACTTTTCTTTTGAAATGTCTTTGATTTGACCTTCTACAGCATTATGTAAATACATCAAATCAATGCAGTCCAACCCCAAATTTCTTAAACTGCGGTCTAGCTGATCAGCAAGATATGCAACAGTCATGCAATGATAGCCAGATGTTACATCGCCTTCTTTTATCACTCCTTTTTGCGTGTATTCACTTTTGATATATTCCCAGAATTCTTGTTTTATATCAGCATCATTTGTGATATAACCATTTTTTGTACTAATGAAAATTTGATCACGTGAAATTTTTTCTTCACTAATTAATTCAGAAATTGCCTTTCCTACAGAACGTTCTGCTTTTTGTGCTCTATAGTTAATGGCAGTGTCAATTACATTAATTCCAGATAAAATGGATTGTTTAACTGCATTTTTTACAAGTTCATCTGTCTTCTCGTCTGCTTCTCCAAGATATGTACCAACACCGACATTAGACAATGTGAGATTGTGAATTTGCTTAAAATTCAATGAATTTATGCCTGAATTTTTAAGGAATTTTTTTGTTCCATCAGATGTAGCAAAGCCTGAAATCATAAAAAATATCAATCAACACTGAATTTATGTCTAGAGTATCAAAATTAGAAACTAGACAAAAAACTAAGTACAAACAAAGCACCAGTAATCCTACTAAACATCAGTGTGGAAGACATGAAAGGCACGAGTTCATCTACAGAATCAAAATTTTTCTTCAAACCCACTCCCGCTTTTATCACTAATGGAATACTAAACAATGTGATAAAAGACAAGATTGGAAAAACACCAATAGAAATACCAAGTATAATCAAAGAGTATGATATTGCAGGAAATATCCAGAACAGAGACGTTGCATTTTTTTTGCCAACTACAATAACAAGAGTTTTTCTTCCTTTAGATTTGTCTGCATCATGATCAGGAAATGATGCAATAAAAAGAACAAGTGATGATAAAACACCTACAACTATTCCACCTAAAATGGATTCAATTGTTATATGATTTGATTGGATAAAATATGTTCCAAGCACAATCATAGTGCCCTTTACTGCAACAAAAAACTCTGCTAATCCAGAGTCCACAATTTTAGTAGAGTAAAAATAGATAGATAAAATTGCAAACCCCAAAATCATTGCAATAATTACTCCATCAGTTAATACAAAATAAAATCCAATCACAGAGCCTAATATCAAAAATCCAATTCCAGCACGATAAACAGATGATGGTTTTAGTAATCCTTCAGGTAAAACACCAGTTCCACCACTCATTTTAGTTCTCTTTGTTACTGTATCGATTCCTCTTTTGTAATCCCAATAATCATTTAACAGATCAACACTAGCATGAAGTGCCAGAACACCTGCAAATGTCAAAACAACATCAAGAGGATCAGTGGTAGAATTTTGACGCCAATTTATTGCAAGTCCAAGAGATACAGCAATAACAGAGGCTAAAAGAAATCTAACACGTATTACTCTTAACCAAACAGCGAGTATCAATTATTCAAACAGGTTTTGATCTAGTTAAATTTCTTCTTCTTCCCATTCTTCTTCTAATGGTGCTTTTGATTTTTTTAAGAACAACACAACTAGAACACCTATCAAAAGTATTGCTGCGATAATTACATAAACAATCCATTCAGGTAATTGAAGATCTACGGCATTCAGAGTTTTGTCCGGGGAATCAACATTGATTGTTAATGTGTCCTTCCCTTCTGAGTATCCTTCTGCAGTTGCAATAAGATTTAGTGAGATGCTAGGACCATTTGTTGCAGTTAAGCTGACAACCGCACTGCCATCAGGACCAGTTCTAATCACATTTGAATTAACTAGAGAATTTCCATCAGTTTCTATTTTAATTGATGCGCCTGCAACAGATTCAGCATTTTCATCATCAATAAACAGTTTAAACTCAACTGGCTTATCAACTGGAATTAATTCATCCAGTCCACTAGTAAATATTTTTAATTGTGTTAATGAAGAATCAGTACTTATTTCATAGTCAGTCCCAATCACACCTTTTGCACTAGCAGAAATTATAGAATTGCCTATTTCTCCAGTAGTTTCAATTGGAAATGTAGCATAAGAAAGTCCAGATGGAATCACAGCATCATTAATTACTTGAATTATGTTTTCTTCAGATGAAGTAATTTTTGATTTAACATTAAATGAAGGAATTATTGGATTTCCCTGAAGATCAATAATTTGCACAATACCCAAGTTGTTTTCATGATTTGCATTGATTTCACTTAATGGAAGTATTACCAATATCTTTGATGATGGTTGAGTGACAAAGGTTTTTTCTGTTTCCAGTGATAAATCGGCACCTTCTCCTATTGGAACTACTTTTAGGTCTATCAGATTTTCTTCTTCAGTTATTGTAAATGAATCACTATGAAGTTTAGAAAATGCAAAAGTAGTGTCCTTTTTAATTTCAATTATGCCATTAGTAGGGGTGATCAAATATTTTGAGTCATGTTTCAAGACTTTTGGTCTATCTTGGCTGTCAATTGCAATTAAAAATACATCAAAATTACCATCACGATCAAACAATATACTGTCTTGACCAGTTGGAGAGAAAATTCGGGCTTCTTTTTGTTCAAGTGTATTTACAACTTCAGTTAAAACAGAATCAGAGCCTACACCTTGCACAGATGCAGAAATCAAAACAGTACCACTTTTTTGGCCAGATGAGATAATGGCAGTACCAAAAGAATTACCTACCTCGATTTTTCCTATATTCTTAACTGTAACTAAATTATTATCTCCAGATATGACATCTAATTTTTTTACATATCCATCGGAGTAATAATTTTCATTTGTTTGAATTGGATAAAATTCACCATCATCCAGATCATCCATAGATAAAATAATTTTATCTTCATCTTCTGTATCTTCTGTTTCATCAGTTATTGGATTTCCCTCTTCATCCACATCATCATCATCATCATCATTTTCTATTGCATTGATTTGATAAGTCACTATACTAGTTGCATTACTAGGCATTCTTTCTGGTATGAAGAGTTGTACATCCTTTTCAGTTATTTTGTCATTATCTATGTTGATAGATTTTCCTACTGTTGAAAATGTATCAGTTGCAATGCCATATCCTTCAGCACTGACTCCAATCATAATATCATTGGCAAGCAAATTTGAAAGATTCAAGTCTTGTCTAAGATAATAGCCAAATTGTCCTTTTTTTATCACAGTTTTTATTTCTTTCATAGTGTTATCTAATTCATCACCTACAGAATATTGATCATTTGAGAAAAAATTTAATTCAATATCTTCAGGTGTAATTGTAGGATTTCCATCAGAATCAACTACACTAACAAAAATATCCAGTTTTTTTTCAACTTCAGCAGTAATTAATTTTGGAAAGACATCAATTGCTAAGGATGTCGGAAGAGTTGATGAGATTTTTACACTTTTTGCAGTATCTAAATTAGATTCGTTTTGAATTGCACGCAAGAAGGTATTTCCAACTTTTTCATTGGTTTCAAGTGTTCCCCACGCATAGTATTCACCCTTTTTTATGATCAACATATCAGAATTTGGAATGGCCAGTGATTTTTCATATTCCAAATTAACATCAATGTCAAAAGGTGCACGAATCACATAGCCATCAGAAGTTTTCAAATAAACAGAAAAGGGCATTTTAGAATTAACATGCATTTCATCTGTAGGGATGTTTAATTCTAAAATCAAATCATCGGGCAGATGAGTTTCGACATTACCAACTTGAATCTCTTGAAATGTGGTTTTTGAGTTAAGTGTGGCAGTGATGATTGTATCACCAGTTAAAGTTCCAGTAGTTACACCAAATGATGCATACTCTTCATTTGCTTTTAAGATAATTTTGTCAGAAACTGATGCTATCAAAGGATCATCAGAACTTAATGTAATTGAGACATCTCTAGAAGAAGTGATAGGGATTCCACTTTTACTTAGAACATAGAGATACCCTATAGGATGCTCAGATGGACCTTCTTCTATATGAGAAGGTGATATTGCAAGTTTTATTGAATAATCAGATAGAGATTCAAGATTTTGTGCAGAAGCAGTTTGTAATGGTATAGTTAGCAAGAGTGTTAGCGATAAAAGAAAGAAGAGTGATTTTTTTTGAGTCATTTTTATTTCACCATAAAAAAGGAAAAAATGTGGGGTTATCCACTTTGTTGACCTGCTATTACAGTTCCTACGAAGACAGCACCATTTGTAGTGGTTATCTTGAATTGTGCATCCCTACCAGTTTTTACGTTTTCATCTAATTGGATGATAACTGTTGCTTGTTGTCCGGGTTGGATTTCACCAGCTGTTGTAGTTAATACAGTAGCTGCAGTTTCTGCTCCAGCGACACCATTACTGTTTGTTGCAATCATGTATCCTGGAATAACTGATGATGCTAACAAACCAGCACCACCAAATGCATCAAGGGTAGAAGCTGCTGTAGTTCCTGGAACAAATGAATAGACACTACCGGCTAAACGAACTTCACTTAAAGTGACTTTCTGTACACTGTTATTTTGTAGGTATACAGCAATTCTCTCACCTGTAGCTAATCCGTTAGATGCGGCACCCTGTGGCAATGTTGCAGATGGACCTGTTGCTAATCCATCATGTAACGTTAGAACAGTAGAATCTCTTGCATCATAGCCTGTGATTCGTAGTGATTCAATGTTTGGTGCACCGCTTACTTGGGCAGAACTAAAAAATCCTTGTGAGAACACAAAGATGATACTTCCACCCACTACTGCGATAGCAACTAAAAGAAGTGTTGCAATGATTGGAGCAACTGCTCTTCTTGAGGTCATTTTTTGTTTTGACGTTATGTATGTCATTCTTAATTTTATAAAACAGAAAAAGATGTTAAACGGTTCTGTGTTCAAAATGCACTACAATTTGCAAAAGTGTGCATTTGTAATTTGAAATGAACAATATATTTTCCACATCATAATTTATGACGACAGTATTTTTAAAATAATTTTTGCTTCAGAAGAAATAAAAAGAAAGGTTAGAGTGCAGGATCTACCATGATATAGTTTACATTGTAAAGGCTATTTGGATCCATCCCTATGCATGTTAACACAACTGTATTATTCGTTGATGGATTTGTTGGCAATGAATCACCATCACTTTGATCCTTCAAGAAAAATGAATTCTTATTATGTTGCACTATTGCTGATACAGTACAAGACGGACTTGATGCCCCAAGGTCTGTTTCAAGCTGCCCTGCTTCTATTACACTAAACAAAACTATGGTAGTATCTGATGTCAATGCTGAATCCACTATTGCAATTTGATCATCATTTGGATTCACTATCTCTATACATGAATTTTTATCTGTTGGATTTGGAATTTTATCACAGCTGTCAGCCATCATGTTATCTCCAAGTTTGACTTGCATTGAGAAATGTCTAAAAATAATTCCTCCTCCGCCTGAAGAAGCATCTGCATCGTCTTCATTGTATATTACACATGTTAGATGCTCACCAGAATCTAAAGTAAACTCTTCCATATTCTCTACCATTGTAGGACAACCATCATCGCCTGTTATCAAAACAAAGTCAAAGTTATCTGAACCCACTTCTTCTTCACTTAATGTATAAGTTCCTGGAGGAACTTCCTGATTTTCCATGATAATTTCTATTGGAACACTACTAGGTTCAGTACTTGTGATATAGAAATGGAAAGGATTTTGATCTTCATCTTCAAGGTCGATTTCTTGGTTTTCATTAGTATTATCTTGTGTTATTACTTTCTTTATGGTAATCGTTGTAGGTGGAACAAATGTGTTTAAAATATTACATTCGATTGTATCTCCTGGTACCAAATCTACTGTGCCAGGGATCTCAGTTGGACAATTTTCACCTGATATTGCACCAACATAATGTGCAGTATTAACTTCACTGATTGTGAAAGTATCTGCTGTAAGATAGACATTTACTGCACCATTGGTTACTGAATTGCCATTAATTTTTAGCTGAAAGTCATTTGGTATTTTGGTTCCTCCCGCATCATTGTTAACCTCCTTGTTTAAGGTAATCTTGATAACAGGTTTTGGAATTGCACGAACACTGACGTCATCTAGAAAAGTACCTAACGAATCTGAAGTTCCAGTGTCTTCAAACGATAAAATGGATTGCACAGAATTTGCTGAAACAGTTATTGAAGCATATTTCCATTTTGTCTTGCTAAAATCAAGATCAGATGGAGTGATACTTTCACCATTCCAACTTACCATTAAACCGTTAGTGGACAATGGTTGATCTGGTCTTGCTTTGTATGCAAAAGTAATTTGATAATCATTAGTTGCAAATGCTTCAGTATTAACAGATTGACTAATTCCTATAGATGATGGTTCTCCACTGCGTGAGTTGTTACTTGGACTATTACAATCTGAATCAAGCTCTGCGTGTTGATATCCTTCAGAGGGTCCGCCAAGTATGCCTCTTTGTAATTCCAAAAGACCTACATAATTAAAGCCAGGTTCTGTTGTCAAACATGGATTTACACCTGAGGATTGGTCATTTTCGTCTTCTAACCAAATAACGTCCCATCCCAGACCACTTGCAATAGTTTTATCATAAAGATCCCATTTTTTAGTATTAGATGTAGGGATACTTGGTGTTTCAAAACATCCATTTGTAAGTATATTAGTTGGAGACTTGCAAAGATTCTTCGCAGGGTCGTCATTGTATGTTGAATATGCAAATGGTGCTACAATTATGCCACCAGCAATCATGATTGATGTTATTGCCAAAGTCATCAGAATTGCCGTGAATTTTGTCATGTATTTTGAATTGAGTTTATACATAAACATACATGGGTGTTCAAAATGCACAACAATCACTTGAACATTTTTTTATTTTATAAATAAAAAACACATATCATGTAACAAGTGTATTAAAAATTTTGAAAAAGAAAAATTACATAGAAGACATCAATGCATTAGATACCATAACAACTTGATAAACATAAAACTTTAGAAGTTCAATGTTAAATAACACAACAAAAATTATTCTCAATAAAACTAAAACATAATAAAAAATAAAATCTATGGAGGAACGACTTGCAAAACCACTTCAGATAATGGACCTAAAGCAGTAAAGCCATTGGTGGTAGTACCATCAGCAAGTATGTACATCACATAAAGTTGAGTAGTAGTAACAGTCGGAGCAGTGACTTCAAATTCTATAGTTTGGGCAACCCCACCAGAACCAGTAAGATCCGATTGAAGCAACCCTACAATTTGTGAAGAACCATCAAGGTAAGTTTGAACTGGAGATACAACAATAAATCCAGGAGCGTTAATTATAGTTGGATTTGTCCATCCTTTTGGAATATTAATAATCAATCGCGAAACGTTTTCATCAATAAATTGAGATGAACCAGTATCAAAATCAGCTAGTGTTGCATTGAGTCTAACAATACTTCCACTAGTAATGCCAGAAATAGACGATAAAATATCAGAATCAGAAGTAGAGCCAGGATTATCAGTGAGGTATACATTTGCAAGTGGGGCTCCAGCATTATCTAATGATGTAGCATATCCAGCTTTTCCAAACTGTCCCAAAGTGGTAAAGACATTTGCAGTTACAGGAATAGTCTCTAATGAAGCACTAGGCCCACCTGAAATGGCACCAGGAGAAATTTTAACTAGAAAAGAGACTGAAGAGTAGCCAGGAACCAAAGCTGGATTTACAAGATTTTTCCACATTAATTGATTATTTGCAGGGCACTCCCATGTACCTGAAGGAGTACCAGGAATGTTTACAGGAGCACATGAACCTGCATTAATTATAACATCAGAGCCTGTACCTTGTGTCGAAACTGCGGAAAAAACAATTTTGTTAACATAAAGATCCTGAGCAGTGGGATTAACAATATTAACACCCCATAATGCTTTTTGATCATCATCTCCAAAAGGACCAGGAATTATTGTAAAGATGGCAGGCTTTGCCAACAGATCTTGTGTTAAAACAATTAAATCTTCTGGATTTGGTTCACCGCCATCAGTAGGTAAACGTAATGTGCTTACATCAGAAATAGTGTTGCTTGTCACAATAGTGGAATCATCAATATCAGTTCCACTAGCATAACTAGAAAAAGTAACATCATCTCCACTGGCACCAGATATTGTATAATCCCAAGAAAATAAAACAGATTCACCCGGAGTAAGATCAACGGATGTAGGAATTGGCGAAGAGGATGCAACTACGGCAGCAAGAGGAGTAACAGTTGGAGAATTAGGGGTAACATTTTCAATAGTTGATGAACCTGTATTTGTTACAACCATTGCAATAGTAACATTTTGTCCAATAATTACATCTGGAGGATCAGTGATCAGTTCAGCTCTCAGTCCACCAGATGAAGATGCAGAGCCTACAGTTACTTCAGTAATTTTTACAGTACCTAATGTTGAGATTACTTTGACATCATAAATATCAGGCATCATGTAAAGAGGTTGACTAGAAAGAACATTTGAGGTAAATCCAGTTGGAACAAATGCGTCATCAGAATTAACAGAAAATGGTTTTGCAGGTTGAGTTGCCAGAGTTTTGTTAGTTATCCATACACGTGAGATTTCAACTGGGTTTTGACCATTGTTATCAACTGAGACATTTAAGATATTATTTGCATCAGTAAAAACTGCGATTCCAAATTGTTCTTGTTGTTTTTTAAGTTCAATATCTGCTACTACTCGTTGTGTGTTTACAATGTCGGTTTGGGAATCCAGTGCTAAACTCATAGCAGAAAAACCAGCAATCATTAAAACAGTAAAAATCAATGCACCGACAACAGATGAAATTCCACGCCTAGAATTAGGAGAAAATGAACTATTAAGAATCATCGTGCGTTTCCACTCTCAATTAAAAATTCTACAGGGTGAATACTTCCAATATTTAGCAAAACACGAATTCCTTTGTTTAATAAAATATCTTGATCATTAGGACCCAGTTTGATCAAAAGATTAACTGTTTTTCCACTTTGGATTTCATTATTAGCAGATTGGACAGTAGATGAAATTGGCAATATTGAAAATTTACCATCATGTGGATAGCTACCACCTGAAGATAAATTTTGGACAGTATTCAAAGATACATCAGATGTTTGAGAGTCCCATGTATGTAAGACGTTATTTAATTGGATATTTTCCAGAAAAATTGAATTGATACTATTATTTTTGATTTTGATCATGATAAATTCAGAACCACCATTAGACGGAATTTTATCAGATAAACCAATATCGGTACAAGAAATACCACATAATTTTTGATCTCCAAATTCATTATCCAAATTAGATAATTGTAATAAAGTCGTAGAATCTCTTGTGTCAAATGCCAATAATTGAATAGATTTTGTTGCAGTATCCAATGATGACGCAGTAGCTAAATTCCCAGAGACGAATGAATCATTTACAAAATACGTCAGAGTAGTAGCACCAGTTACGGTCATTCCCATAAGTAACATAGTTGAAATAATATCTGTGATTCCTCTTCGTTTATACAATTTAGATTTTTTTTCTAATTTAGAATTGAATTTGAAATTATTATTCATTGTAATTCTATGTATTAAATGGGCTGGCAACGGTGGAAAAGAAATTACCTTTAGAGGTAGTTATTGATATTTTATATTCAGAGTTAAGATACAGGGGATCATTCCAAGTAAGTGAACTAAGGTTTGCATCTAGAATAATTGGATCACTTGATTCTTTGATCTGAACAGTAGAATTGATGTCTTCTTCCCAATCAACTAAAATATTTTGAGTGTCAAGCTGAACAACAGTAATGCTTTCAATTGTAGATTCAGTGGTTCCAATATTTGCAAGATAAAGAATGATTTGATCAGTTCCAGGCTCAAATCTTACATGCTCAAACATTATCTTTTCGCGATATGCCTCATTTTTTGCCTTGTCATGAAAAGATAAATCATATGAAAATGTATTGATTTGATTCATGCCATTGAACAAAACTACTGAACCAATTGAGGTGACAACACCCAAAATCACAACGCTTCCCATAATTTGGCTTACTGCATGTCTTTTTTTTAGAGAATTAGATGAGAGGTATTTCATTTGAGACCACCGTTATTTGTATACCAAGCAGAAACAAATTCTTCAACACGTGAAATTATTTTTGAAAAATCAGGGTCAGAAATCAAATTAATTCCATAGTGTTTGGCCATATTTTCAACACCTTCTTTTACATCGGATACTGTAACAAGCAGAGTATTTTTTGGATCAATGTCTAGTTTTGGAATCAAAATAGAATTCATATCAGATTCATCTACCCCAGTAGATTGATTTTTGATAAAGATCAAAATAGAATCATCATTAGATTTGCTTTTACCAAATATTGGGATTTCATGAGTATTGCCACTTTTTCCCTTTACAAGTGAGTTTAACTCAGCTGTAAAATTAAAACCGCGTAGTAACTTTACTAGTTCATCTTTTATTTGAGTGGTATCAGAAATATTAGAAATATCAGAATTTTTTAACTTGTAGCAAAATGTAGTAATAAATTTTCCAGAATTTGTATCAAAATCATGATCATGTTTTCTACAATGAAGCTTTATCACAGCATTGTCAAATTTTTCTATACAATCTTCACATTGATACCACATTGCAGGAACTCTAATTTCTTTTTCAAAATTTTTGATTTCTTTTAGACATGAAGGACAAATAGAGTGATCAATATTTGAAAAATCAAAATTCTTACTTTCAGCAATATAACCACATTTTTTATGCTCAAATAGATTTAATTTCTCAACGTTCATTGAATGACACTTTGGACAGTACAATCTCATGCTTGATGAAAAAACAGTTGGATGTATAGGACAAACAATTAATTTTTCATAGATGTGTTTAGCCAAAATACCATCAGAGACTAAATCATCCAAATACGAGATGTTATCCTGTGTTTCCCCGATATTAGATAATACAGGATAAAAGATACTGCCTTCAGTATAATCGATAAATGGTTTAATCGTCTTATCATCGAATTTTTGAACTTCCTGAATCAGATTTACAGATTTACTGGTGGAAGGTTTTGGCAAATCAGGCTCAGAATTCACCTTAGAAGTAGATGCGGGAATATGTACAGAGGTAGATTCATTTTTCAAAATTGATGCAAGACCACCAATGTGTGGAAATTTAACCTCAGATTTGGATTTTGAATCACTGTTAGATTTTCGTCCAAACATCAACTATACACCTCACAACATAAGAGAAGAACACTACCATGGTTACTATTATGTACCCAAGCTATAGTAAAAGCAAAATGTTGTTCAATTGAACGAACAAGTGTTAAAACACACAGTATGTATTAAAATACCTAAAAATGAGGCTAAAAATATTTAAAGACAAAATCTCGGCATTACAAAAAATACAATACGACAATAAAAGTATTTTAAAATTAAATAAAAATTTGCCAGATAGCATACCTAAATTAAATGAAGAAAACGAAAATAAAATTCCCCAATTTATGACATTATCAAAATTAGATTGGGATAATAATGAGATCCATGCAGGAATAATAAAAGACCCCACAGCAAAAGGAGGATTGAGATATCAGGTAATAGAGCCAGAGCTATCAGAGAGAGACCAAAATGCTTTTGAAATCATCAAAAAGTTGTTAATCACAGAGCTTTCAGTATCACTAGGTGAAATTAAAACTAAAAAAGATGCAGAACGAAGATTAAAAAATAAAATAGCCACAATGATAAAAAAATACAGATTAAAAATTCCTCCAAAAAATATTGAAAAAATTAATTATTTTGCAGTTCGTGATTTTATCTATCTTGGAAAAATTGAACCACTCATGAGAGATCACATGATTGAGGAAATTAGTTGTGATGGAACAAACATTCCAATTTATGTGTGGCATAGAGAACACGAGTCAATTCCTACAAATATAATTTATGAAAAAGAATCAGAATTAAATAATTTTGCAAGAAAAATGGCATACATATGTGGAAAACATGTTTCAATTGCAGATCCAATTATTGATGCCTCATTACCTGGTGGAAGTAGAATTAATCTTACACTCGGTCATGAAATTACAAAAAGAGGAAGCACATTTACAATAAGACGTTTTCGGGCAGACCCAATTACGGTGATAGATTTGATTAAATTCGGAACAATGTCAGTAGATATCGCTGCATATATGTGGTATCTTGCTGAAAAACGTGCAACAATGCTCATTGCAGGCGGCACTGCCAGTGGAAAAACTACTGCACTAAATGCATTGGCGACATTTATCAGACCAGGACAAAAAGTAGTCAGCATAGAAGATACACAGGAACTAAATTTACCTCATGAAAATTGGATTCCAGCTGTTTCAAGACAGAGTTTCACAGATACACAAATTGGTGAAATCAATCAATTTGATCTGTTAAGAGCTGCCCTCAGACAAAGACCAGATATCATAATTGTAGGAGAAACTAGAGGAAGAGAGGCATATACATTATTTCAAGCAATGGCAACAGGTCACGGAGGATTCTCATCAATACATGCAGATTCAGTAGATGCCACTTTAACTAGATTAACATCATCACCTATGGACGTTCCAAAATCTTTGATTTCAAATAGTCTTGATCTAATTACATTGCAGCTAAAAATTAGAATAGGGGATAAATCAGCTAGAAGAATAATTCAGGTTTCAGAAATAGATGGCATTGATCATACAACTGGGGAAATTAAAACACATGAGATATTCAAATGGAATCCAAGAGAAGACAGACATGAATTCATGGGCGATAGTGTTGTGTTTAGTAAAATCAAAGAACGAGATGGAGAAACAGATGAGAAAATTAATTATGAATTAACAAAAAGACGACTTGCTTTAGAATGGATGGCAAAAAATGACATACGTGATCATAAGGAAGTTTCCAATAATATTATGGAGTATTATTCGGATCCTGAAAGATACTATGAAAGAAAGAGGTTAGAGATGTAATATGAAGATGACAGCAACAAAACAAAAACAAGAGGAATCAGTAGGGGTCATTCATGTGTATAGTTACAAATTACTAAATGATCATATAAAATTTTTATATCCAAAATTAAAATCAATGGAAAAATCAATAAAACAGGCAATGATGCCAATTCCTTTTGAAGTATATGTTTCAAGCATGGTTTTCTTTAGCTTGATTGCAGGAATTTGTGGAGTAATTATTGGCCTAATTGCAACTCAGTTTATCAACATTCAGCCTGCAATCGTAGGTTATTTACTTCCACCCGTTGCAGGAATGGCTCTAATGGCAATGACGTTTGGGATTCTTCAGATAATTCCCCCAGTGAGAGTAAAAAACAGATCAACAAAATTGTTAGAAGAGATTCCTCATTTTATTGGATACATGTCAACGCTTGCTACTAGCGGCTTATCATTAGAAGAAATTTTCAAATCCATAGCAAAAGAGGAAACAGATGAGGATATTGTAAAAGATGCACGATTCATTACAAGAAACATTGAGATTCTTGGAATGGATCTAATTACTGCAGTAAAAGATCTAATCAATAGAACTCCATCAGGACCATATTCAGAATTATTAGAAGGTGCAATCATTACATCGCAATCAGGGGGTGATTTGAAAGAATACTTCAATGCAACTGCCAAAGTTCAGCTAGAAGAAAAAAAGATGCTGTTGCAAAAAACTACAGAATCACTAGGATCAGTTGCAGAAATTTATACGATTCTTTTGATAGTTTTTCCATTACTAGCAGTAATCATGTTATCAATAATGGGCATTATGAGTCCAAGTTTAGGAGGTTTTGATTTGTTAACATTGATGAATCTTCTTACATTTGCCGTAGTACCACTAAGTGGAATATTGATGTTAGTTATGATGGATACAATGGTGCCAAAGAGGTAAAACATGCAAAGAGTAAGCAGAAAACCAAAAGAAATTTCATCAAATGAGATCATACCAAAAAAATCAATCCTGAAAAATGAGATAGTAAAATCCATCATGTTTTCACTTATTGCATCAGTTAGTGTAATTGTAATCAGTCTCAAGTTATCAGAATTTGCAGGATCAACTACAATCAAAGACATTGGAATAATTTTTGGAATTATGGTTGGAATAATCCCATTAACAATTCATCAATTAAGAGAAGTTCAAAGAAGAGATAGTATAGACAGAAACATGCCCGTGTTTTTATTGGCATTATTAAGTTCAGTTCAAAGCGGTTCAAATCTTATCAAAGCAATAGAGCAAGCAGCTGAAAGAAATCTAGGTGCTTTAACTCCTGAATTAAAAAATCTCAAGGCAAATATCAGTTGGGGCACGCCAATTGAAGAGGCATTTGAGAATTTTGCAAAAAGAACAGGAACTAGGGTATCACGACGTGTAACAGTATTGCTTGAAATGGCCATGAAGATAGGAGGAGATGTTAGTGAAAATTTAGAGATGATTCAAAGACATGTTTCAGAGATGCAAAACATTGAAAAAAGTAGAAAGTCAGCTTTGCAGCCATATACATATACAATTTACATTTCGTTTGCAGTATTTTTAGCAGTTGCAGTACTACTAACTACAAGTTTCTTTACAGAAATTGAAAAAGTGCAAGATGGATTATTAGCAGCAGGTAACGGTAAAGGTAAAGAGGGATTATTCAGCTCATTAGCTGATATAGATGTATCAAAATTAGAAGCATCATTATTTAACATGGCAATAATTGAGGCAGTCTTTGGAGGAGTAGCTGCTGGAAAAATTGGGTCTGGGTCTTATGTTGCTGGAACAAAACATGTTGTTGTAATGATCATTATGGCAGTAATTGCATTTAATGTATCATAGTTATCATTTCAGACATTTCTAGCGATAATTAATTCAAATGTAATGTACAGATGAGATAATTTGTATGTAACAAATTAGAAATACATCGAGTTTGTTAGTTGAGCACATAACACGCTGATCCTTTAGTTCGCATGCGTCTTAACAATAATGAAAAGATGGATGAAGTAACATGGGATAAACTAGGAAATTATGCGCAAGTGCTAAATGCAATCACACAAAATTTCCCTATGGCAAATAAGTTAGAAGAGAAAACAAAATGATGTCGTATCAAGATCAATTAAGTGGCATAGCATCAGAATTAGAGGAGATATTAGATCTTGATGAATTAGAAGCCAAAGTTTACCTTAATCTATTAAGAGCAGGACCAATCACAGCGAGTGCACTTGCAAAAGAATTAGACATAGACAGAGCACGAATGTATAGAACAGTAGACAAGCTAGTTAGCAGAAATATTATTTCAACTACACTTTCTAGTCCCAAATTATGCATTGCCGCAGATCCACAAGACGCATTAAAAATTGCACTGCGAAAAAAAGAAGACGAAGTCAATAGGATCAAAAAAGGTGGCGAGGCAATTATTGAAAAAATTAACAGTGAGATTACCACAAAACAAGGGACAAATGTCCCGACATTCAGAGTAGTCCAGGGAAGAAACAATATTTATGCAGATATTGCCCAATTAATCGAAAATTCATCAGATACAGTATACATTTCAACAACACTTGAAGACATATCTAGAATGTATCATAGTGCAATACCTGAAAAAATTATGATTTGTGAAAAGAAAGGGGGCAAAGTTAGATTGCTTGTAGAACTAGATGATCCGAAATTAATTCCATTTGTAAAAAGATTTAATGCATCTGAGACTAAAATTTGCAAGCTTCCATCAAAAGGAAGAATGGTAGTTCAAAAGGACAAACAAATGATAATGTCAGACTCTGCTACTGCAAGTCAAATGTCTACAAATTCAGAATCAGATTTTTCTTTGTGTACAAATTCATCTGAAATGGTAAGCAACATACACAGCCTTTGTAGTCTACTATGGGAAACAGCCCAACCACTAACAACATTGGATGTAAAAAACTACATCAGAAAAACCAAATAGTTTTAAAATGTTAAACCAAAAAAATCCTAATTTCAATTCACTGGAACATACAAGTAGCATTTAAAAATTGAGAAAAAAGAAAGACTATAGAATTGCAGATGGTTTGTAAACAACATCACGATTTTTTATTCGTGCAAATCTTTTAAGAACAAATTCCGCAGTTTCTCTCACATCACTACTAGGATCATTTAATGCTTTTCGAATTAATGGTTCTGCTTCAAATGCACGCATTAGTCCAAGTGATTCAATTGCTTCATGTTGTGTCAATATACTTTTGTTGTGTAGTGCAGTATTTACTAAGACGGGAATTTTTTGTCGCATGTTTCTTGCAGCGACTTGAAAACATGCTTCATGTTTTACCACTCCATTATCATCATTATTTAAAACCCATTCAATTACGTCAGATACTTTATTGAACATCGGATCATTCTCGTCTTTGTTTTCAGCTAATTCACCTATCAACCATACTGCATCCCAACGTTTTGATTCATCTTTTTCATTTTTTAATGTCTCCTCGCATATCGAGAATCGTTCTTCATCAGGAAGCTTTCGCAGATTATATTCATCAAAGACTTCTATGGGCATAAAAAATCTGAAAACTAGACGTACTAATAAGAATTACCACGATTACCAGTACAAAAATTAATTATTCATATCTTATGAAAATCGAGCCTAAAAAAGACCATTCGAAAGTTGGGTTTTGTTAACCAATGGGAATTAAAACAATGCAATTCATAAAAAAACATTGTCACAGCCTGAAATAGTACCTGATAAAATCAAAAGTCCTTTTAATTATAAAATACTTGCGGGAATTATTACATCAGTAATTATTTTTCACGTTATGATCAATGTAGTTATTGTTCCTGAAGATGCAGAAATAACGGCATCAATATTTTCAGTTTTTAATCCACTCATAGCATCAATTATAGGATTTATTGTTGCGTTTAGATACAGAGGAGCCAAAGTTTTTCAAAAAGCATATTTAGCTTTATCAGTGGGTTTTTTTGCAATTTTTTTAGGAGAAATAACATACTTTGCATATGATATTTTTATTCCAGATATAGAACCATATCCATCGATTGCAGATGTTTTCTTTTTTGCACAATATCCATTGATACTGACTCATCTTATTATAAACATAAGATTTTTTTCGCCCAGATTAAATAAAATTTCAAAAATATGGATCATATTATTTCTAATTAGTATTTTGACATCATATGCCATGTTATCAGGATTTGGATTAGATGATTTTGAACCAAATTTTGATTTCTATTATGGTGCAATATTTGTGTACGCCTCCTCATTAACATTGAGTGTCACAATAATAGGTGCGATTATTTTTAAAGAAGGAGTCATTGGCAAAGCATGGCTTCTTCTTGTAATAGGTATTTTGTGCAATACAATTGGAGATGCATGGTATTATAATTTAGAAGTATTTGACCAGTATAATTTAGGACATCCTGTGAACTTGTTTTGGTATGCAGGGTATTGGATAGTAATTTATGCATTAATCAAACACAGAAAGGTACTTTGAATTACTAATTTTTAATCAACATAATTTTTATAATAAAGCAGAATAAATTTGAATTTAGAAAATTTGTTCATGAATTTGGAAAATATCAGCTAATTTGAAAATTTTTACAGAATGAAAAATGGTCAATTAAATTATTAGTTAATATCGAATGGTTTGTAATATGGTGCTTTCACGTAATGAACTGCGTTTTAATTGAATTTTAACTACAACAACATTTCTTTCGATATCCATTTTTATGTTATCAAATATAGTTCCATATTTTTTTATTTTTTTACCATCAGTAGATACTGCATATTCATTTGAAATTAGCAAACCATTATCTATCAATTGATTTATTTTTCTATAACCAGATGTTTGAGGTACTTTACAATGTTCTAAAATATCAGCAATGATAAGTGAATCATCTAAAACAGACCCAATTATTGCCTTTTTATCTTCATCTGCAAATGACTCTAGAAATATTTTGGCCAAATTTTGATCATGTATGGTAATCCAATTGTCAGATCCTTTCTTTGATTGTTTTAGAACGATAATATTTTGGAGGAACTTTGTTTCTAATCCATCTGCACCTGCACCAAAAAATTCTCTTAATACACTATCAAATTTATGAAAATCTTTGATTGCCTGTGCAATACCCATACCATGGCGTTCCATTAATCGTTGTTCAATTTTGTTTAAGGTGGATTTACCAAGGTTTACTTCAATGGATTGACGTAAAGATGGCGCCAGTAAATTATCCAAACTGTTTTCCAATAGTATATTGTACAAATAATCGGTATTAAACTAATTGGAATGTTATTTTGGAAATAA